>Ga0209654_1000002_pt1 | contig 968274 bp, 863 predicted proteins | sample SaaInl1SG_22_DNA_FD_184646 | JGI IMG/M metagenome (GOLD analysis project Ga0209654, IMG submission 184646) | Marine microbial communities from expanding oxygen minimum zones in the Saanich Inlet - ESP_161SG_22_DNA (SPAdes) (version 2) | ecosystem: Environmental > Aquatic > Marine > Intertidal... | reverse complement strand
TGGTTATGGCGCAGATGCCCCACCCGATCCCATTCCGAACTCGGCCGTGAAAGTCTGCAGCGCCGATGGTACTTTGTCTTAAGGCACGGGAGAGTAGGTCGCTGCCTGGTCTTCTGGTTACATTGCAGAGCTTATAACGGCCTTGTTAAAACACTTTATCCTGTACTTGCCCTGTCTGTTCTTCAGCAGGGTGTTGTTTTTTAAAAGTCAGGTTTTGGCGCGGGGTGGAGCAGCCCGGTAGCTCGTCAGGCTCATAACCTGAAGGTCGTAGGTTCAAATCCTACCCCCGCAACCAATAAAAACTGCAATATATCAACGTTTTAGCCGTCTCATATTTGAGGCGGCTTTTTTGTAGTCTGAATTATTGCCGCGTTCATTGCTACTTTTAAAGTGTCCATAAACCCAGGTCCAAGGTCACTTATCAAGTGGCTTGTATTTTCGCCGTGATGGATACCGTTGTATGTGGTGATGATTTAGCTGAGGGACGGCCAAGTCCTCTTATGATGTATCAATGCTTTGCCGACCTTGGTGTGTACCCATCTGAAACAGTTATTAAGGTTGATGACACTTGTCCCGGTATTTTGGAAGCGGTTGCAGCTGGTAGCAAGGCGGTAGGCATTACGTTGACAGGGAATGCTGTTGGCATGTCGGAAGCAGGGTTAGATGTGCTAAGTCAAGACCAAAAAGAGGAATTGCATTAAATGCACGCGGCTGAGTTTTTTCAGATTTTTGTTGATACACCGCTTGAGGTGGCTGAACTTCCAGCGCTTCTTGATAGGTCGGGATAGAAGCTCTGTTGAAGGTTATAAGGTAAGTTTTTAATGAGCGCACGGATATCTAACCCAACAGATGAGCAGGGCATTGCCAGCTCTAAACTAGATGTTGGATAATTTCATATTTTGAGTAGTGATACAAAAAATAATGTAGCAGCCAGCCTCTATGACTTTAGGCACGCCGTTCAGGCAAAACAGATCATATTGGCAGGGCGGTGGTGCTTTTGAGCTCTAAGAGAGAGACATGTGATGACATAGAGTTGAATTCAATTTTTTCGATTAGCTCTTGTTGCAGCTTGTCATAATCTTCAATGCTTGAGCAGACAATTTTCAACTGATAATCTGCCCCATCACCTGTTAATCTGTGAACTTCCATAATTTCTGAATATTGGTCGATTATAAATTTGAATTGTTTAATCCATTCTTTGGAGTGCCTGCGTACGGTAATCGCAAGGAAAACCACAACAGGCAAATCTAGTGCAAATCGGTTTAACTTTGTGAACCGCCCTTCAATTACCCCTATTTCTTCAAGACGTCTTACGCGGTTCCAGCATGCTGTTTTCGATATACCAACATGTCGTGCTATTTCTGATAGCTGCAAGTCTGCTTTGTTTTGAACCAGTCCCAATATTTTCTTGTCAGTGACATCCATTCTACAAAAGCCTTATTTTAAAGAATTTTGTTCATAATAATCACAAAAAATAAGAAAAAACAGAAAAATGTTTTGAATAACATTTTATTATTCCATTTTTCACCTCTATACCAACGTCAATCGTTCAACTCATTTTTGCAAGGAAATCTGAAGATGACTTCGGTAACCGTTCACCCAGAAACCATTGGCCTGCATGGCGGCCAATACAGAAAAGACCCAACAACAAATTCTGTCGCTGTTCCAATATACCAAACTACGAGCTATCAGTTTGATGATACAGAACACGCACAGAAGCTTTTTGCGCTGCAAGAGCTGGGGAATATATATACCCGAATTATGAACCCAACGACGCAAGTTTTAGAAGAAAGATTGGCGGCGTTAGAAGGAGGTGCGGCTGCTTTAGCAGTTGCTTCGGGTTCTTCAGCTGTTGTTTTAGCTATTCAAAATGTGGCATCTGCAGGCGATAATATCGTTGCCTCTCCGCATCTATATGGCGGCACTTACAATCTTTTTACAAACACGCTCAAAAATATGGGCATTGAAGTTAGGTTTGCTGATCCTGAAAATCCTGAAAGTTTCCGTGAATTATCGGATGGCAGAACAAGAGCATATTTTGGCGAGACTCTGCCGAACCCCAAGCTTGTGCCTTTTCCTATAGAAGAAGTCGCTGCTATTGGCCGTGAGCTAGCTATTCCATTAATTGTTGATAATACCGCGGCACCTATCACCTGCCGCCCGTTTGACTATGGCGCAGCTATAGTGGTGCATTCATTGACGAAATATATTGGCGGGCATGGCACGTCAATTGGCGGGGTAATTATTGATTCTGGTAAATTTGATTGGGTGGCTAATCCATCACAGCAGCCTTTGTTTAATACACCTGATGGTAGTTATCATGGCGCAATTTGGGGACAGTTAATACCTGAAGTTTTAGGCGCACCTATCGCTTATGCTGTAAGAGCGCGGGTTGTATTGCTAAGAGATTTGGGAGCGGCATTATCCCCAACAAACGCCTTTAACATTATTCAAGGCCTTGAGACTCTTGCCCTGCGGTTTCGCGAACAACAAGAAAATGCAAGTAAGTTAGTAGATTTTCTTGAAAGCCATCCTGCTGTTGAAAAGGTCATTTATCCGAGTCTTTTCAAAGAAGGGCAAAAAGAATTGGCGCAAAAATATCTGAAGCGCGGATTTGGCGCCCTTATTGGTATTGAGCTAGCGGGCGGGCTTGAGGCTGGTAAGGCATTTATTAACCAGCTCAAATTATTCTATCATGTTGCGAATATTGGGGATTCTAGGAGCTTGGCCATTCATCCCGCATCTACCACACATTCCCAGCTATCTGAAGAAGACCAGATTAAAGCAGGGGTAACTTCTGGTTATGTCAGGCTATCTGTTGGCATTGAACATATAGAGGATATTGTCTTAGATGTTCAACAGGCACTTGATCAAAGCGCGCCTGATGTCAAAAATGTTGCTTAAACTCGGATAGCATTCCTTAAGCTGAGAACCTGTTTTGAATTATAATAGGGGGCTGAAAAATTTGTTGATCTGCTGGCAGATATCATGCCAAATTCTGCCAGCAGAATTCAAATGCACGCCTCTATAATTTGAAAAGCAGGGAAAAGAAAACATATGTTGAATGTTGGTTTACTTGGTGCAGGCCGCATCGCCGGGGTACATGCTGCTGCGATTTCACAAAATCCAAATAGCAATCTGGTCGCCATATCTGATTTCTATCCTGAAGTGGCAGAAAAATTAGCTAAGCAATTTGATGCCATAGCGCGCACAAATGATGAGATTATTGCCGATCCAGAAATAGATGCGGTGCTGATAGCAACGCCAACCGATACTCATTCTGATTTGATCGAAGCTGCAACTGCTGCTGGCAAGGCTGTATTATGTGAAAAGCCTGTTGATTTGAGCCTAGAGCGTGCACGGGCCTGCTTGGATAATACTGCCGCCTCTGGCGTGCCGGTCATGATTGGATTTAACCGCCGTTTTGATCCTAATTTTGCAGCCTTAAAAGCCTCTTTAGACGCTGGTGAAATCGGCAAAGCAGAATTACTTTCTATCACGTCATTTGACCCTGCGCCGCCGCCTGTGTCCTACATCAAGGTTTCTGGCGGTTTGTTCCGTGATATGATGATCCATGATTTTGACATGGCTAATTTCATTATGGGCGAAGCGCCTATCGCGGTGATGGCAACGGCAAGCTGTGTGGTAGATGCAGAGATAGCCGCCGCCGGTGACGTGGATACAGCTGTTGTAACGCTAAGCTATGCAGATGGCAGGATAGCGGTCATTAAAAACTCCCGCCGCGCCGCTTATGGCTATGACCAAAGGGTTGAATTGCTGGGCTCGCAAGGCTTGTTGCAAGCTCAAAACATGCTGGAAAATACAGTTGTTAAATCAACAGGAAATGGCGTAACAGGGGCAAAGCCGACCTACTTCTTTTTAGAGCGTTATATGGCAGCTTATGCAGCAGAATGGGCAGGCTTTGTTGATGCGCTCACACATGGCACGGCTCTGCCTGTAACGCTTTCAGATGGGATTGATGCGCTGGCGATGGCGGAGGCGGCAACCTGTTCTGCACAGTCAGGTGTGCCAGTCAAGCTGGCCGAGATATGATAGCTGTCTAGGCGCAATAATCTAGCGGCAATAATCTGGGGCAATAATTTAGGTGTATGCCCTCCGTGCCAGCGCAACCTCGAAATTCTCAATTTTAGGTCTGCAAGGGTGAGAGCCTCATGCATTTTGCAGATTTTTGATTGTTCGCGCGGCCTTTTTGTATAGTCTTTAAAAGCTGGGGCGTGTTTTGGGCGCATTTGATCACCTATGCTGCTGGAACATACGCTAAAAAAAACTGCTGCTTTAAAAGAGGCTGACCATGGAATGTTGCGGACCTGGCTTTTCTAGCCCCCAAGAGGCTATCAAGTCACCAAATGAAAAGCTACTTTATACCATTGCTATCTATACAGGGACTGGAATTCAGAAACCGGACTATCTGGCGACGCTAGATGTTGACCCCGATAGCCCCACCTATAGCCAAGTTATCCACCGGCTGGAGATGCCTGACATAGGCGATGAGCTACATCATATGGGCTGGAATGCTTGTTCTTCATGTTTTGAAGATGGCGCCATGTCGCGTAGCTATCTAATTTTGCCTGGCGTGCGTTCAAACAAATTACATATTGTTGATACCGCGACTGACCCGCGCGCGCCCAGATTATATAAAGTTATTGATGGGGCAGAAATTAAGGCCAAAACAGATCTATCTGGCCCGCATACGGTTCATTGCCTCGGCTCTGAGATCATCATTTCCTTTCTTGGTAATGCCAAGGGGGAAGCGCCGGGCGGCTATCTTCATTTAAATAAAGATTTTGAGATTGTCGGGCGGTGGGAAAATTCCATGGGTGATATCAAATTTGGCTATGATTTTTGGTATCAGCCGCGCCATAACGTGATGGTCAGCTCTGAATGGGCTGCCCCTAACACTTTTATGCCGGGATTTGATCTCGAAGAAGTGGGGCATCTGAAATATGGAAGAGAGCTGCATTTCTGGGATTTTGAAAAGCGTGAGCCTATTGAAAGCAAATATCTAGGCGAAGATGGACTGCTGCCGCTTGAGGTGAAATTCCATCATAATCCAGACAGCACACATGGATTTTGCGGTGCGGCGCTATCCACCAATGTTATTCACTGGTGGAAGGACGAGGCTGGCAAATGGCAGTGGGAAAAAATCATTGATGTTGCAAACGAGAAGCACCCCGAATGGCCTATTCCTCTGCCCGGTGTGATGTCGGCTATCCTGATTTCGATGGATGATAAATATCTCTATCTCAATAACTGGTTGCATGGGGATATGCGCCAATATGATATTTCAGATCCCCATTCCCCAAAGCTGACGGGTCAGGTCTATATGGGCGGGCTGCTTGGTAAGGCACCAGTGGTAAACGGGGTTGAGGTCGCTGGCGGGCCACAAATGTTCCAGCTAAGCCTTGATGGCCGCCGGCTTTATGTTACCACCTCTTTATTTTCGACTTGGGATAACCAGTTCTATCCGGAAATTCGGGAAAAGGGCGGGGTAATGGTGCAAATTGATTGTGATCCAGTAAATGGCGGCATGAAAATAAATCCAGACTTTATGGTTGATTTTGGTAAAGAGCCAAACGGGCCTAGCCGCTGTCATGAAGCACGCTATCCGGGCGGGGATTGCACAAGTGATATCTGGCTGTGATGACGGATAGGATGATGTATCAGGTCACGCTGGCCAACCGCGATAATGCGCGCTATCAGGTGGATAGTCGGCGCACATTGCTGGCGAGTTTGCGCGACGAGGGTGTTGACCTGCCTTATGGGTGCAAATATGGCGGCTGTATTACCTGTGCAGCTAAACTAATCTCTGGTGAGGTAGATCAGCGCACACAGCTTGCTTTAAATAATCGGCAAATTGAGGATGGCTACGTCATTTTATGTGTGGCGCGTGCGCTATCTGATATCACGCTGGAAATTGGCGTTGAAAGCCATGATAAGCTGTATCGAAATCCTTTCCTTGACCCGTTAAAGCCGCATGAGCTGAAAGCAGACATTGCCGCAAAGAAGGAGGCATAAATGCCGGAAGCTAATATCGACCCCCTATATGATTATAATCCAAAATATCTGGCTGATATTCTGAAGTCGGTTAAAACAATTGCTATGGTCGGAGCCAGCGCGGATAAGACCAAATTCAGCTATGGCGTTTTGCGGCAATTAAATGAAATTGGTTATGATATTCTGCCTGTAAATCCAAACCCGAAAGTGACTGAAATCAGAGGGCTGAAGGTTTATAATTCGCTTGAGGAAATCGAAAAACCGATTGATATGGTAGATGTATTTCGCCCAAAAGAAGAGCTATATGGCATTGCTGAAAAGGCGATTGCGATAAAGGCTAAAGTATTGTGGGGGCAAATTGGCGTTTATGATGATGAGGCCGCAAAGCTGGCTGAGGCGGCAGGGCTACAAGTGGTGATGGACCGCTGCCCAAAGATTGAGCTGTTCCGGCCGTTTTGGAAGCCGCGGCTGGATTTGAAGATATAAATAAGGCAGGCCAAACCAGCGTGATGGGTTCGCCCTGATTATCCGCCCCGAAATCTGATGATGGTGAATAGCCTTAAATATTTGGTGCTTAACTTAGTAATCTCTCCACCTCTTTGCGCGATGGCATGGCAGGGGCGGTGCCTGGGCGCGTGACCGATAGCGCGGCAGTAGCACATCCAAAATGTACCGCCGCAAGCGGTGATTGCCCCTCAGCAAGGGCGGTTGCCAGCGCACCATTAAAGGCATCACCTGCGCCTGTGGTTTCTATGACCGGACCCGCATCAATAGCAGGAACCATTCCATGACCATAAAGATAAGCGCCCTGCTCCCCCATCGTGATAATCGGGGTTTTAACGCCTTTTTTTGTCAGCGCTTCTGCGGCAATTTCCGCGTCTTTTGCGGTGCGCACCGGAAGGCCAGTAATCGCTTCTGTCTCAGTTTCATTTGGGGTCAGATAATCGCAAAGGGAAAAGATGTCTTCTGGCAACTCAGCGGCAGGGGCAGGGTTTAAGATAGTAATTTTGCCATGTTCTTTGGCAAGTTTCAGCCCTGCATGCGCTGCCTCAATCGGCTGTTCTAGCTGAGTGATAAAGACATCTGCAGCCGCAATGAGCGCGCGATTTTCAGTTATAATGTCAGGTGTGATATCTGCCGCCGCGCCAGGCGAAATAATAATCGCATTATCGCCGCTTTTTGCATCCACAAAAATGAAGGCGGCTCCTGTATAGGCGTTTCTGTTTTGAGTAATTGCAGCTTTTACATTTGCATCTTGCCAGGTTTGCAAGGCCATTTGGCCGAAATCATCATCCCCAAGGCAGCTGATAATAGAGACATCTGCGCCAAGCTTACCAGCGGCAACCGCTTGGTTAGAACCTTTTCCGCCGGGCCCCAACACAAAGCTGTCGCCAAGGATGGTTTCACCCATCTTTGGCATCCGCGCCGCCCGATAGGAGGTGTCTGCAACAAATACTCCTAAAACAACAATGCTTCCCATTTCAGGCTCCTCAACGCGCAAATCTCTTACAAGCACGCCAGCTAAAACTTTAGAGTAAATATCATCTCATGAAAGCCTAACCGATAAAGAAGAAGAAATATAGATTTAGGCTAGGCATCTGCTGGCTGGTCACGTGACACTTTACTAAGCTATGTTCCTGCCCTTATCACAATGGGCATTTTTAGCAGCCTTGCCAACCTGTTAATTATCCTGTTCAAATTCTTGGATATGCGGGCGAGCGGGGAAGGGGCACAAGTCTAACAATGGCTAGCTGGCCAAACTAAATTCCAGTTCTTTATTGTCTTCCTCAACAGCCTTGCGCAGCCGATAACCAATATCTGGGACAGCTGAAATCACCCGGGACCATGACGGAATAAAAGGTGTTTCCATCGGGGCATAACTAAACGCATCGCCAGCGCGCATGATATTTTCTGCAAACAGCTCTATCGCGCGTTCTTCTGTATCAATGTCATATTCAAGGCCGTTTAGCTCTGCATCTTTTTGATAAAACCCAGCCATATCCAGTGCAATCCGGTAATAGCTTGCCTTGATAGTGCGCAAAGTTTCTGCGCCAAAACAATGGCCTTGTGTAGCTAATTTGCGGATCAAAACCTTGGTTATATCACTAGACATGCGTGACAACCCCTTAGATGCATCGCCTTCTGACAGGTCTTGATGTTTATGATCATAAGTATCTGCAAGGTCTATCTGGCAGATACGGCTGGTAGCCTGACTGCGTTGCATTTCTGATAGAATGCCAACCTCTAAACCCCAATCAGATGGGATGCGAAGCTCTGGGATAAGGGTTTTGCGAAATGAGAATTCTCCGGCTAGCGGGTAGCGAAACCCCTTCATGAAATTCAGATAATCATTGCCCCCTAGTACTTGTTCCATAGCAAGCAAAAGCGGTGTGACCAGCAGACGTGAGACCCGTCCATTCATTTTCCCGTTTGCGACGCGCGCGTAAAAGCCCTTGCAAAATTCGAAATGGAAGTTTGGATTAGCGATTGGATAAAATAGGCGTGCCAGCAAATTACGGTCGTAGGTAGTGATATCACAATCATGCAATCCAACAGCCTCTGCTTTGGCACGCGCATTCACATACCCGATGCAATACCAGACATTACGCCCTTTACCTAATTCGGTTGGAGCCAGATTTTTTGCCTGCAACTCATCATGGATAGCCCGCAGCCTTGGCCCGTCATTCCAGAGAATAGAGAAGGGCTGGCCCATAGCTTTAAAGAAATGATAGGCCTGCTCAAACTCTGCACGATTAGCTTTATCGAGGCCTATAACCACATGGTTCAGATAATTAACCTGGCTAATTTCACGCACTATGTTAGGCAAGGCTTCGCCAGAAAGTTCGGAATATAAGCTTGGCAGAATAAGTTCCATAGGCCGATAGCCTGAGAATAATTTCAAGTCTGCTTCCATATCTTCTAGGCTTTTGGTGTTGAAATTATGCAATGTTGGTATTGGGCTGTTTTGTGCAAAATCACCCATAATGAATATCTCCTATATTTGACATAGTTGCTAGCGCAGCCTCTGCTGTCTCTATCCAGCCAAGCGGGGCTGGTTGGCTCGCAATAATTTTTTTAGTGGTTATTTTATCAGGTGGCAGATGCTCACCATTTGGCCGTGGGATGATGCAAGCAAAATCAGCTGCGTTAAGCATCGGGATATCATTATTTCCATCACCAAAAGCGATAATGATATTTTCTGGCCTATCCATTATTTTCTGGCCTGATATTTTCTGGCGGAATCTGTTTATAAAGGAAGCTTTGTTATGCAAGCCTGATAGACAAAAAACGCGCCCTCCTTTTTGCAAGGTAAGTCCAGCACGTTCGACATAGATATTCAAAAGAGTAAGCGCCGTTTTATCGCCAGTAAATTTTAGTAAGGCGGTATAGGAGCGCGCCAAAGCTAGAGCAAGGGGCTCACCGCTTAGCCCCAATAAAGCACTACATTCCTCTATTTCCATCGCAGATAGGAATTTGCAGTCTGCTTTTAATTCAACAGGAATACTGGCATCCCAGATTTGCATTAGCTCATCTACTGGCCTGCCTAAAATCACATCATTCTGGTTGCTTGTCTTAGCGTCACTGCAAAAGCCTGCACCATTTTCATAAATAAAGGGCAAGTCCACACCAAGGGCAGAACAGAACTTTATCATCTCTGGCCGTGTTTTGCTTGACACAGGAATAATATCAATGCCGCTTTTAATAAATTCCAGCAGGTCAGCTCGGATGGCCTCAAAACTGAAATTATCAAAATTCAGTAATGTACCATCAAGATCCGTTAAAAAAATTATCTTCAAAATAGCCTCACCTTCCGCCGGATCTTCATCAAGCAGCAAAAAGGTGCAATGTAATAGTGTTATATTATTGCCCCTGTGATGCAAAAATCGCATCAGGCAAGGGGAGGCTTAGAATTAAGGCGCCTAAAAGCGGGTTATTCGCAACCAACCGACAGCACATCCCAACACGCGCCCATTGTATGGTAATCAACCTTGCCAGCGGGTGATTTCCACGGCTCTATCCATTGGCCTTCGCGTGAAACAATTCGGTACCAGGCGCCATATTTGTGGTCGATGAGATGGTCCCATGACCATTGCCATAGCTGATGATAATTCTCTCGGTAAGTTGGCTTGTTTGTGCGCTTCCATAGGCGCCATGCAGCCGCTAGCGCTTCTGCCTGTACCCAGAAATATTTATGCGCATCGGCAAAACTCCCATCAGGACCATAGCCATAAACAAGGCCGCCATGTATCGGATCCCAGCCTTTTTCCATCGCTATATCAAACAGCTTGCTGGCTGTGGGTAGATACCAATCTTGCGGGGCAAGCGCATCAAGCTGAAGCAGCAACTTTGCCCATTCTACCTGATGGCCGGGCTGGAATCCCCATGGTTTAAACAAATCATCAGGCTTATCGATATTATAGCTCCAATCTGGCTGCCAATCTTCTGTATAATGTTCCCAAATCTGGCCATCTGCCTGCTCAGCTAGGGTGATACAAAACTGTTTAGCTACTTGTTCTGCGCGGTTAAGATAGCACGTCTCATTGCTAGCCTCATAGGCGGCAATTAGCGCTTCCACTGAATGCATATTGGCGTTTTGGCCACGATAGCTGGATAAAACAGACAAGCTTTCATCACGCTCATCTGCATAGGCATGATGTTCTGGCTCCCAGAAATATTCTTCCATAAAATTCCAAATGGATGCCAGCGTCTGCGCCGCTCCATCAATGTCAAGGCGCGCTGCATAAGAAGCTGCTAGCATCACAAAAGCATGGCCATAGGCCATCGCCCTGCCATCTTCCATAATACCGTCTTTATGTTGCCAGATATAATGTCCGTTCAGATGCAGATGATGGGTCTTCAGATAGTTAAACCCATGTGTTGCCCAGTCGCGGTAATGTGACCGGCCTGTCTGTTGATAGGCATTTACATAATTGAAAACAAAGCGGGTAGAGCTAACCAAATGGCGGGTGCTGGCATCATATATTGTTCCATCATCTTTAAAATGTTGAAAAAAGCCGCCTTTGGGGTCAAGCACCTTTGGCTCATAAAAGGCAAGTATCGATGCGATATGGCTGTTCAGGAAATCTGCAGTTTCAAATTCTGGATAAGCCATTTTCATATATCACCTTACAAGTTTAATTTTATCAGAGGGTTGCTAAATTTCTAATCTATTTTTTTCAGATTATAATACAATTATTGTTGATTCCGAAAGCGCTTTCGGTCTAGCGTTACGATAGGGGAAAACTCAGGATATAAAATGCAGCGTGTTAGCCTAAAATTTTTGGCCAAAGAACTCGGTATTGCCGAAGGCACAGTTTCGCGTGCGCTAAATGACTATCCTGATATCAGCCAAGCTACCCGCGAGCGCGTTAAAGAAGTTGCCAAGAAATTTAACTATAAGGCTAATCAGAATGCACGGCGTTTGGCAACGGGGGTTGCTGAAGCTGTTGCCTATCTGATGCCGCCCAATACCCATGCGATATCAGAGCCATTTGTATCCCAGCTTTTAGAAGGTCTAGGCTCTTCCCTTGCTAAGCGGGGATGGGATTTACTGGTTGTGCAGGCTAGCTCACCTGAAACTGAGGCAGAGACAGTAGAAAAGCTCTCTTCAAGTGGCAAGGTAAGCGGCGTGGTAATCTCTCGCCCGTATAAAGAAGATAGCCGCATTGAGCTACTGAAAAAATATAACATGCCCTTTATTGTGCATGGCCGGTCTGTGAACTCAGCAGATTATGCATGGTTTGATGTAGATGGTGAAAAAGCATTTCATGACGGCGTAGGGGTTCTTGCAGATCTAGGCCATCAACGCATCGCCTTTATTGGCGCGCCGACAGACTATAATTTTGGGCAAGTGCGCCTTGATGGGTATAAGCGTGGGCTAGCCTCAAACAATCTGGTGCTTGATAACGCTATCATCACAATCACAGATATGAGCGATGATGCTGGCGAAGCGGCTACAGCTAGAATGCTGGATTTACCGCAACCCCCTACAGCTATTTTATGTGCCACTGATACACAAGCCTTTGGTGCGCTAGCAGCTATCCGGGCAAACGGCCTTACCCCTGGTATAGAGGTTAGTGTGCTAGGCTATGACGGTCTTGATTTTGGTAAACATACACATCCACCGTTAACAACAATGGCGCAGCCGCAGTCCCATTCGGGCGAAGAGATTTGCGACATGTTGCTAGCAATAATCGATGGGGGAAATCCTGTTGATTACCAAGAACTCCGAAGCGCCATATTAGTGCGCCGAATGAGTGTTGGCCCCCCTAGGCCACAGTGAAGTAGAAACTCTTTTTAGGAGGAAAGAATGAGAAAGCTAATGAGTGTTGGGGCAGGGTTACTGCTCTCTGCCAGCATGATGTCTTCAGCAATGGCTGCAGAAATCACTATGTGGACAATGGAAGAACAGCCTGACCGCATGGCAAAACAACAACAGATTGCCGATAAGTTCAAAGCGGCAACAGGTCATACCGTTAATATCGTTGCGGTGACTGAAAAAGATATCGCAACACGTGCAACAGCAGCGTTCGCCGCTGGTGATTTGCCAGATATTCTGAACCATACTGTACAGCATTTGCTGCCATTTGCTGAGGCAGGCATGTTGGATGCGGGCGCGGCAACTGAAGTTATTGATGATCTAGGTCCAAACACTTTTGCAGCAGGCCCGCTGAATATGGCGATGTCTGAAGGCGAGATTGTATCCGTTCCCACTGATGGCTGGACACAGCTAGTTGTGTATCGCGCAGACCTGTTTGAGGCTGCTGGCCTAAACCCGCCAAAGTCGTTTGCTGATATTGAAGCAGCGATCGCTGCGTTACATAATCCGCCATCAATGTATGGGTTTGTTGCCGCAACCAAAATTGATGAAACCTACATGATGCAGCTTATCGAACATATCTCATTGGCAGCAGGTTATTCACCTGTAAATGCTGATGGTTCGGTAAATGAAGATACAGAAGCGCTGAAGAATGTTCTGTCTTTCTATAAGACTATTGCTGATGCGTCACCAGATGGTGATCTGTACTGGAAGCAAAGCCGCGAGCTTTATTTAGGCGGGCAGGCTGCCATGATTATCTGGTCACCATCTCTGCTGGATGAGTTGGGTGGTCTGCGGGACAGTGCACCTGTTACCATCAATGATGATCCAACTAGTAAAGAGCTGGCACAGGATACAGGCTTTGTAACAGTATTTGCAGGGCCGGGTAATGATGCGGGTGCAGCTTATGCCGATGTGCGTTATCTGGGCATTACCGCAGATGCAGACACAGCGGTTGCTTCTGACTTCGTGAAGTTTGTTGTTTCTGGCGGTTATGGCGAATGGCTGAGCATGGCACCTGAAGGCAAGTTCCCTGTACGTAAGGGCCAGTTCGGCGGCAACAAAGACTATGAAAAGTTGTGGGCAAGCCTAGATGTCGGCGTCGACCGCAAAGAGCCTCTAGCCAATATCTATCCGCAGAAAGTCATTGATGATATTGTTGCTGGTCTTTCTGTTGGTGATCGTTGGGGCGTGGCTGATGGCCAGCTGGCAACGGCATCAAAGATGGTTAATGCTAGAATTATGTCACAAGTTATCCGCAAATATATCGATGGTGAAATCTCCCTAGAAGATGCGGCTGCTGAGATTGTGGCAAAGCATAAGGCGCTTTAATCTATCGTCTATAAAATTCAAAGAGAGCAGTGATTTATTGCTGCTCTCTCCATCTTCTTCTTGAGAAGAGATGAATGTTTTTTTATCAATAAATAAACCCATTTTAATCTTGTAAAACGGATTTTAGACGGTGCATTCACACCCACCAAAATATGTTGGAGCCTTGGCTAAGCGAGAGCGTTTTCTAGCCTACCGAATGCTATTGCCTACTTTTTTGATGGTGTTGAGCATTGTCTTGCTACCTCTATTGGCCAATTTCTGGATCAGTTTCAAGGCGGTTGAACTAGGTGATTTGCGCGCTGCTCGGCCGATGTTTAATGAGCAGTTAAAACCGCGCCCAAAGGCAGCTGATCAAGAAATCATACTGCGCTATAGAGTGCGCAATTCATCAAAAAAAGAAGCGCTGAGTGAGGTGGTTTTCACAGATGAGCTACCGCAAGGGCTAACTCTTCTAAGTTTACCAGAAAACTGTTCTTTAAATAATATCACGCTTGTTTGCGATATTGGCGAAATGGAGGGGGGCAAGCGTCTAGATATTGAAATTCCGGCACGTGTAAGCCAGCTCTATCTTGATAATGGGGTTAGGGCTCGGACATCCAAACCGCTTGCTAGCTATCAGACGGTAAATGTCTTGACCAGCCTTTCATTTACGCTCGAGAATTTTAACAAAGTTTTGTCAGCAGATGAGTTTTGGAGCGTTTTGCGTGTTTCTTTTTATTATACGATATTTGGCACGCTAGGCGCGCTGGTGCTTGGGCTGTTTGCGGCGCAAATTTTGAACACCTCTTTTTTTGGCAGACCCTTGTTAAGGGGGCTGTTTTTATTCCCCTATGTTGCACCCGTGATCGCGGTTGCGTTTGCGTGGGTATTGTTATTGGATGCAGGGCCGGGCGGCACGTTTAATGCCATGCTACGCCAGATGGGGGTAGCTGAAGGGCCAATAAATTTTCTTGGTCAGAAATATCTGACATTTGAAATATTCGGGTTTAGTTGGCAGTTTCCAATGGCACTAACCACTGTCATTGCCTTTGAAGCTTGGCGATATTTTCCGCTTTCCTTTTTGTTTATCCTAGCGCGCATGCAATCTATCTCCTCAGATATGTATGAAGCAGCTGAAATGGATGGGGCTACGCCCTTACAGCAATTCTGGTATCTATCTCTGCCGCAATTGCTAGGCATTTTATCGGTGCTTTTTTTGCTACGGTTCATTTGGACATTCAATAAATTTGACGATATTTTTCTGCTGACCGGCGGGGCGGCGGGCACACGAACCCTAACAGTCGATGTTTATGAGCAGGCTTTTGCGGTTTCCAATTTAGGCGCGGGAGCGGCTGTGGCAGTGGTTGTATTTGTGGTACTGCTCAGCTTTGCTTTGCTGTTTTTTAAATTCTCACCTCAGGATGATGGCTGATGCGGTTAGGTAATGTAACCTTTATAGCCGTCGTGATAGGCCTTATCTGGGGCGGGATCTGGATGGTTTTAACCAGTCTTATGATGATGCTGGTTACCGGGCTTATTGTCGTGCCAAATATCGGTATAGCGGCGCTGGTAGGTGCCGGTGCAGCCCTTGGAGTTTTGCTTTTAACAGCAGAGGTGCGTGGGCGAAACAGCCTTGGCAGTATCGCTGGTATGGCAGCAGTAGCGGTCATCCTTCTAACTGGCGGCCAGCCTTTTTCACTTCCGCTAGAAGAAGCACTTTTCACGCAAGTTATTGCGCTCATCATCTGGGCTATATTAGCGATTGCATCCTTAGCGATGTGTTTGCATGGTTATGAAGCTGGCACTGCCAAACGCTACCGGGTGGAGGTTTTGGTAATCCGCACCTTGAAGGGTTTAGGGCTACTCTTATTTTCTGTGTTTGTTGCACTGCCTTTCTATGTCATGGTGATGACTAGCTTGAAAAGCCAGCAATCTCTGCTCGCCAATCCACTGGATTTTTCTATTGATCTCTCAAAAGGGATGGCCACGCTCTTTCGCTCCTATATTGAGTTATTTACCGATTTTCATTTTGCAACCTTCTTGATGAACTCGGCTATTGTCTCGGTTATCACGGTTGTTTTAACGCTGCTATTTGCTATTCCCGGTGCTTATGCGGTGGCGCGTCTGCGCTTTCCAGGACAGCTATTTTTATCACGCTCCATTTTGCTGATTTATATGGTACCAGCGATTGTGCTTGTTATCCCGTTATATGCGATTTTCAGCCAGCTTGGCTTGCGTGATAGCTTGCTAGGTTTGGTGGTGGTTTATCCAGCTACCACCATTCCAGTCGCGCTATATATGTTGCAGGGCTATTTCAGAGGTTTGCCAGCAGAGCTCGAAGAAGCTGGGCTTATGGATGGTCTATCGCGCTGGCAGGTAATAACAAAAATTACCATGCCTTTGGCACTGCCTGCGCTAGCGTCGGTATCGTTATATGTGTTTATGATCGCATGGAATGAATTTTTATTCGCGTTCATGTTTTTAGACGATTTCCAGATGTTTACGCTGTCGCGCGGCGTCGTATCGCTGAACTCATCAGAAGTGCCGCGTCAACATCTTATGGCAGGGTCTGTTGTCGCAACTGTGCCTGTTTTGGTTATTTTCTTGTGGTTTGAAAAATATCTTGTCTCTGGTTTGACCGCGGGCAGTGTGAAAGGGTGAGGGATGTTAGCTAGTCTTGATGAACAAGCAAAGGCTATTTTGGCCAAGAATGACCGTGGTGGATTTACTATTCCTACTGCGCGACTCTATCCATTTCAGTGGAATTGGGATTCGGTGTTTATTGCGCTAGGTCTGGCAACCATGGACGATGATCGGGCATGGTGTGAGCTTGAAATGCTAACCGAAGGCCAAGCTCATGATGGGATGATCCCCTCAATTATTTTTCGCAATGATGACGCAGATTATTTCCCCGGGCCTAATGTCTGGCAAACTCAGAATGGCACGATAAATGGTACGGGCATTTCCCAGCCACCGGTTCTGGCAAGTGCGGTTGCGCATTTTGCCAAAGCTCAAGGCGATCAAGGGCTTAAACGGGCAAAGACGCTGTTTCCAAAAATTCTAGAATGGCACAGATGGTGGCATGATTATCGTACGCCTGAAGAAGTGGGTGTTGTCTGTACTGTGCATCCATGGGAGACGGGTCGCGATAATTGTCCGGACTGGAAAATTGGCCTGCGTAATATGGAAATCGACCCAAATTTAGAAGCCTATCAGCGCAAAGATATTGAACATGCAGACCCTGCTGAACGTCCTTCGCAAGAAGAGTATGATAAATATATTTCGATTGTAAAATTTGGCCGTGATAATGGCTGGGATCAGCGGTTGCTGACCGAAAAAGGGCCTTTTTTAATGGCTGATCCGGGCATTTTCTTTATCTTGTTGCGGGCGGATAGGGACCTGCTTTGGCTGGCACAACAATTAGGTGAAGATGAGGCAATAGCAGAAATCACTGCATGGATTAAGCGTGCCGAAGCTGGGGCAAATTATTTCTGGAATGACAAATTTGGCGCTTTTTGCGCAAGAGACGTGCGCAGCGGTGTTTTTTCTGACGGGTTTTCAAATGCTAGCGCTTTGTGTTTTTACGCTGACGCTGGCAGTGCTGAACAACGGGAAAAAACGCTTGCCCATATGGGCCGTATTTCCGCTAAGACGCAATATGGGCAATCTAGTTGGGACCCAGACGCCCCGTTGTTTGAGAGCCAGCGTTATTGGTGCGGCCCGTTATGGTGTCAGATGAATTATATGATTGCGCAGGGGTTGCGCGAGCAAGGCGAGACAGAATTTGCCGAGAAAATGCGTCAGGATTTGCGCAAGGTTATTGAGCTATCTGGTTTTTATGAATGTTTTGACCCGATAAGTGGTGCTGGGTGTATTGGCCGCGATTTTTCTTGGACAGCTGCTTTGTGGCTAGCATGGGCAGGGCCATCATCTGTGCAAAGTTCGCCAGCTTGATAGTACAGGTATAAAGGTCCCGGCATAAAGGTCCCGGTATAAAGGTCCCGGTATAGAGGTTCCGGCATAAGGAGAGCGACTATGGGCGCGATTAAGCTAGAGAAGATCGAAAAATGGTTTGGTGATGTACAGGTCATCAAGGGTATTGATCTAGAAATAAATGATGGCGAGATGGTGGTTTTTGTCGGGCCTTCAGGATGCGGTAAATCCACGCTATTGCGAATGATTGCAGGGCTAGAGGAAACCAGCTATGGAGAAATTTATTTAGATGGTGAGAAGGTCACTGACAAAGTGCCGTCAGAGCGCGCGCTATCGATGGTGTTTCAGTCCTATGCACTCTACCCGCATATGAATGTTGAAGAAAATGTAGGCTTTGGGCTGAAAACAGCTGGCATGCCAAGGGACGAAATTGCGCAAAAAGTGCGGCAAGCCTCTGCGGTGCTGGAGCTAGATGCCTATCTTAAACGCCGCCCGAAAGAGCTGTCTGGTGGCCAGCGTCAGCGCGTGGCGATAGGGCGCGCTATTGTGCGTGAGCCAAAGGGGTTTTTGTTCGATGAGCCACTATCCAATTTGGATGCGGCATTACGCGTACAGATGCGCTTTGAAATTGCCAAGCTACATGAAAAGCTAAAAGCGACCATGATTTATGTCACTCATGATCAGGTTGAGGCGATGACACTGGCAGATAAAATTGTTGTTCTCAGGGACGGCATTGTTGAGCAGGTTGGCAGCCCAAGAGCGCTTTATGAGCGCCCGCAAACCCTGTTTGTCGCGCAGTTCATTGGTAGCCCGAAGATGAATATTCTGGATGGGGAAAACACATCAAAAGGCTTTAGCTTGAAAGGGCATGGCGTGTTGCCGCATAAAATTAAAAGCGATATGGCGCTCGTGAAATGCGGTATTCGCCCCGAACATATCACCGTCAGCAACAGCCCAGCAGATGTATCAGGCAAAGTAGTGTTATATGAATATCTGGGCTCAGATTGTTATATTTATGTCGATTGCAAAAATTTGGGCATTTTGACGGTGCGGGTAGATGACAAAATCGCTTATCAAACTGGCCAGAATATCCATTTGAACTTTGCGCGCGAGCGCCTGCATTTCTTTGATAAGGCAGGCCAAGCTGGCAGGTAAGGCCAGCTAGCTGTTATGAACATACCCCTAATGAGCAAATAAGATGGGGGTCTGACAGTCTGCCTTTACGGTTTCTGTAACCCCGCTAAACCATCTTTCCATTGTTGCTGAAAAGCCATATGCGCCCATCACAAGCAAGTCAGCATTGCGCGCCTCATCCAGTATTACCTCGCCAATGCTTTCCTTGCCACTGGTTTGGGTATTGATAGTGGCGTTCAGCCCATGTGCAGCCAAATAATTACCAATATCTGAAGGTTGGGTGCGGCTTTTCGGGTCGACGATTAACACATCAATATTTTTAAACCGTCCCAAAAGTGGTAAGCTGGCTTTCAGGGCGCGTGACGCTGGGTGGGAGCCATCCCAAGCGATAACGGCCCTTTTATTGAAATCACCTATTTTATGCGCGTCATGTATTTGTAAAATGCCCGCAACGCCCGTTGTCGATAGCTCTGAGGCAGAAAAGGGCGCACCCGCAACGGCTAGATCAAAATAGGGCGATAATGTTGCCCATTCTTGCTGCATAAAGCCGTGTGTTCCATACCATTCTTGTGAGATGCCTTTATCTTTGCAAATTTCACGAAAGGTCTTTGCACTGCGTTTTAGATTAATCTCGGCAGTCTCAACCGAAGCTGCCAGCATATCAATATAGCTGCCATCAACAGGAATATAATGATTAAGTGTATCCTCTGTTGTAGTGATGCCAGTAAGCGGCACATCGAGGATAGAGGCGAGTTGGCAGGCATGCTGGGCTTGTTTTTCTGGAAATGCGCCTATCGCTGACATTAGAAAGGCAAGTTTCATGGCTATGCTCCTTTTTTGAGGTGTGGTGTGAAGTGAATAAGGACAGCAAAGCATAGCTAGCCGAAAAGGAACTTGATTCAGATCAAACGCGCTGTGCTTTTCGGTATTTGCAGCATTTTCTTAATGGTATTAGCCTAACGGTTGGCATCAGGATTAAGTGGGTTGGCAGCCAAATAGGATCGGAGCCAAATGAGATTGAGACCAATTGAGAGCTGGGTTATTTGATATCTGGGCTATTTGATATCAGGGCTATTTGATATCTGGGCAGGGCGGTTCTGTTCAGGGACGTTTATGGGTTTTCAAGGAAATATTGTTGTGAGCAACCGTTATTTTTGATTGAAAAAATGACACTAGCAGCAAATTTTATATCCCCCCAAATTATGTTGGATTGTGGGGCGTGTCCAATACGGAAACAGGCAATTTGTGCGCGTTGTCAGCCTGAAGAGTTGGCGTCGCTTAATGCGATAAAGACCTACCGAACCTATGAAAAAGATGAAATGATCGCGCTAGCAGGGGACGAAATGCGCTTTGTCGGCACGCTTGTCACTGGATTTGCGGCGATATCGCAGGGGTTGGAAGATGGGCGGCGCCAGATTATGGGCATTTTGCTACCCAGTGATTTTGTTGGCCGTCCTGGGCGTTCTATCTCGCAATATGATGTGCAAGCCTCCTCTGAGGTGATGATGTGCCGATTTGAACGGAAAGCCTTTGAGCATTTGTTAGATAAATCCAAAAATCTAGGCCCGCGCTTGTTAGAAATGACGATGGATGAGCTGGATGCTGCGCGCGAATGGATGTTGTTATTAGGCCGGAAATCAGCGCGTGAAAAAATAGCCACCCTACTCTGTATGGTAGGAACGAAAAGCAAATCATTAGACCCAGTTGCGTGCAAGGGCGCGATCACCTTTGACTTGCCTCTGACCAGAGAAATGCTGGCCGATTATCTAGGCCTGACCATAGAAACCGTAAGCCGGCAAATTAGTGCGCTGAAAAATGAAGGTATTATTATCGTACAGGGTCAGCGCCATATTATTATCCCTGACGGCTCTCGGTTGCTGCACGAAACTGGCGACGGCTACACGGATGCGTTTTTCTAGTTTGTTCTTTGGCGGGTTTTACTGCGACTTTGCCTTAATTTTTTCACTACGTTTCAAAATGAAGAAGGACGCGCTAACTAAAATTGCCGTACCGACGAAAAAAGAAGAAGTCAGGGTTTCGTCAAAAAATGCTACACTTGCGCCCACGCCAAACGGTACGGATAAATAGCGCAAAGGTGCGAGTATACTTGCTGGAGCCAGCTTATAACTATGGGCAAGGAAAAATTGCTGAAAGCTAGACATCACCCCGATAATACATAATATCAGCACTATATTTTTAGCCTCAGGCATGGGGATATCAAGGCTTAGACAAACACCGAAAAACACTGCCGCGCCAATAATATTATACCAGAGTGCGGTTGTGGAGGGATGGTCGGTCTGGCCAAGACGGCGCAAGGTTAACAGCATCAGCGCACCAAAAAAAGGTGAAGCGATGCCAAGTAAAACGCCCTTATTTAGCCAATCTGCATTAGAGGGATCAACAATCAAGACAGCCCCAACAAATCCTATCAGCACCGCTATGCGACGACGCCAGCCTACAGTTTCACCCAGTAAGATAGGCGCAAGAAGTGTAACAAAAATAGGGATAGTTTGCAGAAGTGCGGTCATTTTAGAAAGGTCGATGGTTTGCAGGGCAGCAAACAAACACCCAAAACTGCCAAGCCCCATAGCCGAGCGCAAGGCCAATTTAGCTTTATCCTGAACGCGGAATGCCGCAGTGCCGCGCTGGATAATGGCCGTCAGGAGCAGCAGAGGAATACAGAGCAGATAGCGGAAAAATAAAATCATAAAGACAGAGATATCATTGGCTATCAATTTGACCATCGCGGCAATAGCAACCGTGAATAACACCTCTCCAATTGACAAGGTGACCCCTAGCGGCAGATTCAAGGCCACATCACTATTACTATTTTGTGTAGCCATCTAAACACCTGCTATTTTACGCACAAAAACCTGTCTATGAACTATAACTTATAGACAAGCTGATAGGTTGGACAGGTAAAGAATAAAATATCTGACAGATATTTTCAAAATGGCCAGCGTTTGAAAATATCCAGTGTTTGAAAATAGCCAGTGTGAGGTGCTTGGCTAGCGAGAGGCGGTCTGTTAGAACTATGCTCGTCGCTGTGTGCATCTATATGAAGAAGAAAGAAGTAAGAAAATGCCAGAATTTAAAATTGCATCTATTCCAGCTGATGGTATCGGGCCAGAAGTTATTGAAGCTGGCATTAAAGTTTTAGAGGCTGTAGTTGCACGCAATCCTGAAATCAAACTCTCATTTACCCATTTCAACTGGGGGTCAGATTACTATAAGCAGCATGGCAAGATGATGCCAGAAGATGGGCTAGAGACATTAAAGGATTTTGATGCCATTTATTTTGGTGCGGTTGGCGCCCCAGACGTTCCTGACCATATCACGCTATGGGGTCTGCGTTTGCCTATTTGTCAGGGGTTTGATCAATATGCCAATGTTCGTCCAACAAAAATTATACCGGGCATTTCCTCACCTTTGCGCGATGTTGGGGTCGGCGATCTGGACTGGGTGATTGTTCGTGAAAACTCAGAAGGGGAGTATTCTGGACATGGCGGGCGCGCGCATAGGGGCATGCCTGAGGAGGTCGGCACAGAGGTTGCTATCTTCACCCGCACAGGCGTGAGCCGCATTATGCGTTATGCGTTTCAAATCGCTGCCGCCCGGCCGCGCAAGCAGCTAACCGTTGTAACAAAATCCAATGCCCAGCGTCATGGCATGGTGATGTGGGATGAAATTGCTGAAGAGGTAGCCGCAGAATTTCCAGATGTTTCGTGGGATAAAATGCTGGTAGATGCAATGACTGTGCGGATGACCTTGCAGCCAGAAAGTCTAGATACTATTGTTGCTACAAATTTGCATGCGGATATACTATCTGATTTAGCAGGCGCGCTAGCGGGAAGTATCGGGGTTGCGCCTACCGCCAATATTGATCCGGAAGGCCGCTTTCCATCAATGTTTGAGCCTATTCATGGCTCGGCCTTTGATATCACGGGTAAAGGAATTGCCAACCCTGTTGCAACCTTCTGGACAGGGGCACAAATGCTGGAACATCTTGGTCTGCCAGATGAAGCGGCACGGTTAATGGATGCTGTAGAAGAAGTCTGTCAGGACGGCATAATGACACCCGATGTTGGCGGCGATGCGAATACAGCAGAAGTAACAGAAGCGGTGTGTGAGGCGATACGCGCGAAAAACAGCTAGCGCGTCTTCAAAAAAATCTCTTATCTTTGGATTGCCATCTGGCTCTCTGCGCCTAGTTTTTATAAGAGGTGATGTTTTAGACCCGCAACATGCAGGTAAGAGGGCGCAAGTGAAAGTAAATCCAGCAGATGCGCTAGATGATGCCGCGATAAGCGAGATTATTGAAATGGCCTTATCTGACCATACCAGCTTTACCCAGATCAGAAGCTTGTATGGTCTGCGCGAAAAAGAGGTAAAGAAGTTGATGCGCAGCCGTCTGAAATCAGGCAGCTACAAAGTTTGGCGCACGCGCGTGCGCAGCTTTTCAGACCGCCGCGCCACCTATAAATAGGCCTCTAGATGGCCACTAAGACACTCTCTATTCTATGGTTTAAGCGGGATTTTCGCGTTGTTGATCATGCTCCACTTCAGGCAGCGCTGGCCAGCGGCTATCCTATTTTGCCGCTCTATATCATGGAGCCAAACTACTGGGCACAAGACAGTTCTTCCTCGCGGCACTGGCAATTTATTCGTGATTGCCTGATAGAGCTGGATGACACCCTTACCGCTCTTGGCCAGCCCCTTATCTGTCGCGTTGGTGAGGCTGCGGAGGTGTTCGCGGAATTATCAAAGACCTATAAAATCGCTGGTATTTATGCGCATCAGGAAACAGGGATAGGGTGGACTTATGAACGCGATAAGCACCTTATCAAGGCCTGTCACAATGCTGGTATTCCTTTTAAGGAATTTCCAAGCAATGGGGTGGTGCGTCTTCTTGATGACCGTGATAAATGGGGTGCAATTCGTGCAAAACGTATGCAAGAGCCGCTTATTACAGCCCCACAATCGCTGCTGCCAATTGGGCCTTGCCAATCAGACCCGTTACCAGAAACAACCAGCTCAATAATTCGAAACCAGATTACAGGCAGAACTCAGAAAGGGGGGCGTAATTCAGCACAACGTCTGCTGGCAGCTTTTTTATCTGATAAAGCACAAGGGTATTTGCCGCATATTTCTAATCCTGGTCAAGCTGGCGCATTTAGCTCGCGCTTATCTCCGCATCTGGCGTTTGGCAGCCTGTCTGAGCGCGAAGTTTTTCACCGCGTGTCTGACTATTTAAATGCTGGCAAAGACCGTCTTTCCCCCGGCGCGTTAAAAGGGGGGAGGTCTGTTCTAACCAGGCTTTCTTGGCGCAGCCATTTTATTCAAAAGCTAGAAGATCAGCCAGAAATTGAAACTAGATGCATGCATCCAATGTTTGAAGAGATGCGTCCAAAGATGCCAGATGAGGCGCGGCTAACAGCATGGGCAGAAGGCCAGACAGGCTATCCAATAATTGATAGCTGTATGCGTTGTGTGAAGCAGACAGGCTGGCTGCCTTTTCGGATGCGCGCCATGCTGGTTAGTTTTGCAAGCTATCATTTATGGCTGGATTGGCGGGCAACCGCGCCGGTACTTGCGCGCTATTTCACCGATTTTGAGCCAGGCATTCATTATAGTCAATTTCAGATGCAATCTGGGGTAACAGGCATCAATACTATCCGGATTTATAACCCGGTAAAACAATCCTATGATCATGATAAAAAAGGCGTATTTATCAAAAAATATGTTCCTGAATTAGCGAGCCTGCCAGAACAATGGGTGCATGAGCCGCATCGCATGTCAGCAGAACTTTGCCAGCGATTTGGCGTGATCATAGGAAAGGATTATCCCTATCCGATTGTGGATAATACAGCGGGTATTCGTGAGGCTAAAAATAAGATGGCTGAACATAGACGTCATCCTGAGTTTGGTGCTATCGCTGCTAGCATTTATCAAAAGCTTGGTAGCCGCAGCCGTCCGCCTGCTACGCGCAAGCCGAAGCCTGTGCAATCGCGCCAGCAATTATCCCTATTCTAATTTTTGTCTTTTTTTGAAATAGAAAAGCTGCGGTGAGGGCGGCTAATATCGTCCACCTGCTAGCCTGTCACGCAGGCGGTAATAGGACATCGCTAGCGGCATAAACCATGGCGTGCCAGAATAAAAAGGCAAGGTGTGCATGGACATTCCTGCAAAATTGGACGCAGGCGCTTGCGGGTTATCGGCTGCCTCATTAGCGTTGCTGATTTCTGGGTTAGCGAGGATCATCAGGGCTGCTTTGCGCCCTAGCCAATGCGCCCACACCGTACCAGACCCGCAAAATCCGGTTGGATAGATAATGCCATCATGCATAGCTAGCTTTGGCATCTGATCAAAGGGAAAGACCACATTACCTGCCCAATAATGTTCAATCTTAGCATCTTCAAGTACAGGGAAAATAGCTGCAAGTCCTTTATGAAGTCTTGCTTGTGCCACCGCATCTTGCTTGTGCATACGTCGCCCACCCAGCAAAATTCGCTGCCCATCTGGGCTAGGGCGATAGTAAAATCCAACTTCCTTATCCTCCCCAAACATAGAGCGCTTTGGCATCAGTGATTTAACTAAATTACTGCCCAGCTTTTCGGTAACAATGATTTCCGATATCACTGGAACTAACCGTCTTCGAAGCCAGGGCTGGGCGTTATCTGTATAGCCATTAGTAGCCGATATCAGATGCTCTGCATGAACGCGCCCCTTACTCGTTTCGATATCAAAGCTAGCCCCTTTGCGGGTAATACGCTCCACTGCGCAATGGGAATGAACGCTAACGCCGGCCTCCAGTGCAAGCCGGGTTTTTTCATGCAGGAGTTTAGCTGGATGAATACCGCCAATATCTGGGCGAAACAGGCCAGCACGATATTCAGATGAGCCTATATAGCTTTGCAATTCCTCTGCTTTAATAAGGCGCGGGGCAATATTATACCGCGTTGCAAATGCGGTGTTTTCTGCCTCAATGGCAGCTTTATCAAAGGGCTTATTCATGCCTACAAGACGCCCATGGGGCTGAAAATCACAGGCGATTTTCTCGCTCTCGATAAAGTGATATAGTGCGGCTCTGGCAGCAACAGCTTCATCGATAAAGCTATCTGCTTTTTTGCTGCCAAAACGCTTTGCTAACTGTGTGCGGCTATAGCGAATATTGCCGCTGGTGATGCCGCCATTGCGGGTTGAGGCTCCAAACCCTATCGCTTCTTTTTCAAAAATAGTGACCTGCCGCCCCGCCCTAGCAAGGGTAATTGCTGCAGATAGGCCAGCAAAACCGCAGCCAATAATGGCGATATCTGTTTGGTCTGACCAGCGCGCATCCGCAATGGTCTGGGGCGGGGCTTCAGCCCACCAATAACACCCTGCTTCTTTTGCTTCTGTCATACCCAGCCTCTCAGCTATTATACTATCCTTTTGGGCGCGTTTGTGCCTACCTGCTCATAAGGTAACCATATCGTGCATCTACGCGCAGGTATAGGTGAAGGACAGAAATTCAGCTGGTCAATTAACGGTAATGCTGGTGTCGCTAGCCTCTGCTTCATAGGCATAGACAAACACACCGACATAGTGATTTTCAGAATAGGCTAGAGAGTCTTTCAACTCCCCTAGCGTTATTTTTGCACGCTCTTCAAATTTACGCACATCCTCACTAGTAAGGAACTTTGTTTGAATGGTTACGCTACCGCATTGGCCAAGCGAGATATTTAGCGCTTGCATATTGCAGGTGACAATGAGCTTGATTCTCAGCAAAGAAGCTAGGGGCAAACAACAATATTGCCAATATGTTTTTTCGCAATGAAGGCACGCTGGGCGGTATGTAATTCAGCTAGTGGATAACTGGCAGCAAGCAACGGCTTGACCGAGCCAGCTTCGATATAGCTGACAAGACGTGGCATAACATCTAGTCCAATTACCGTAGAGCCAGTGAAAGTTAGGTCGCGTAAATACAGGGTGCGCAGATCCAATTCCACCATCGGTCCCGCTATTGCCCCAGAGCAGGTATAGCGCCCACCGCGTTGCAAACAATCTAGCAGATGTGGCCAAGCAGGCCCGCCTACTACATCGGCTAGAACCGTGATGTTTTCTGCCTCCAGCACCTCTTTTAATGATGTTTCCAGACCAGATTCCAAGGCAATATTGGCTTCTAGAGAACCGTTATCAGATAATTTCGGGCGCGGCAAAATGCGGTCCGCCCCAAGGGCTAGGAGACCAGCTTCTTTATCAGGGCTGGTCATAGCGAGTACGCGCGCGCCACGATGTTTTGCTAGCTGTACCAGTGCACTGCCAACCCCGCCAGACGCGCCGGGTATCAAAACAGTATCAGTCTTACCCACTTCGGCGCGGCTTAGCATCCCTTCAGCCGTAGAGTAGGAGCAGGAGAAGGTTGCCAATTCCGCATCTGAAAGGGGGGTATTAATCGCTATCGCATTTTGTTCCGGCATTACCGTATATTGCGCAAATCCGCCATCACATTCAGAACCCATATAGCCAGTTTTGTTTTTATCTGTTGGCACATCAGGGTCGCGCAGCCAGCAGTCAGATAGGATGCGCTGGCCGATACGTGCCCTGTCAACACCTTCCCCTACCGCTACAATATTGCCGCAAATATCTGCGCCTTGGATGCGCGGAAACGAAATTGGCGCCCCGCCCCAAGACGGGTCTGTATCATCAATTTGGGCATGACCGCCAGCTTTAGTGGCCGTACTAACGGCCTTTGAATACCAGCCAGCGCGCGTGTTTACATCTGTATTATTCAGCCCACACGCACCGACCTTTACCAACACTTGCCCTGTCGCAGGGGTGGGGCAAGGCCAATCTTGGTGAAATACCATCTGATCCATATCGCCATGCCCCATTGTCACCATGGCGTGCATAGTTGCAGGGGGCGTGATGCTTGGCGTATTGCTCATGGTTTTGGTATCCTTGCCTTTAATTTTTTAAAAAAATATGGCGTGTGATTTTAGCTGTAACAAGACCCTACCAGCCGTGCAGATGCTGCGCAATTAACAGCTTTTATGCTTAACAGGAAACGCTTGCGTTTTAACGGATAGTTTTACGCTTAGTTTTATTCATCCTTCTTGCCCTTTAGATAGTCTGGCTGCGGGGTGTTCTGTGTATAGCCAGCCATCGTATCGGCATGTTCTGATGCGGTAATATCACCAAGATAAGGGGCTTTGCTGCGGGTAAATACTTCACGGTTTAGATCGAACCAGAAGCTGGGCGGGTCAAACGTGCCGGCGCAAATGGCGGTTAGCCCTTCGCGGCGCTCTAGATGACAGAAAATAGTGGTTCCACAAGTTCCACAAAACCGCGTTCGCCACGCATATCCGCTTTCGGAAGAGAAATGGAAATCTTTTAATTCACCTGACTTGATTTCAATTTGCTCATCTGCAAAATAGACCAGATTGCCAAACGCACTGCCAGAGCGAAGCTGGCAATAGCGGCAATGACAAACAGCGGCTCTGTCCGGCGCTCCTTTGGTAATGTAGCGTAATTGGCCGCATAAGCAGCCGCCCTGATGCTGTTCCATATCTTATGCCTCCTTGCCTGATAATAGGGGTTCAGCTTCCCGCATCCGTCATTATTAGGGGGATATAATGATGCCACAACCAAAAACGCTGCCATACACCTATATATAGATTCATTGTTGGCGCGCATTGGGGAATTCATTTGCCCATATGGGGTATTTCAGCATAGACTATTGAGGTAGTTTCATTCCTTTTTCTGCTTTTGTGTATTTTGGCACTAAGTCTTGCAAGATCATCCCCTTTCAAAATAGAGGAGCGCCTGCTCAGATGGCAAAGATCAGTATACAATTTACCCTTTTTTCTGCCTTTTACTCGCCACTTATCTCTACCATGACAGGCGGGTTTTTATCCGAAGAAGGGTTGGAATATAGCTGGAGTGTTGCTTCGCCTGGCATCAGCGCAATAGAAGCCTTGAGGACAGGTGAAGCAGATGTTGTGCAATCTACCATCTCGCAAGGCTTTACCAGCCTTAATCAGGGCAAAGAGCCGGGATGCGTACATTTCGCGCAAATAAACGGCACAGACGGTTTTTTTATCACTGGCCGTGAGGCGGATGATGATTTTAACTGGCATAAACTAGAAGGGGCAGATGTGCTGGTTCATCATGGTGGCCAGCCCATGACTATGTTCCGTTATGCCTGCCACAAAGCTGGTATTGACATTAACAAGATTAACATCATTGACGCGGGCAATGGCGCGGAAATGGATAAAGCTTATCGTGCTGGCATGGGCGATTATATCCATCAGCAAGGCCCTGCGCCACAACAACTACAAGCAGATGGGCAAGGGGTGGTTCTAGCCGCGCTGGGCACGCCTATCGGGGCATGTGCGTTTTCCAGCCTTGCGAGCACACCTGAATTTTTAGCTACAGATAAGGCGGCTGCTTTCACCCGTGCCTTTGCCCGTGCCAAAGCCTATCTTGGGCAAACACCAGCACCGGCGATTGCTGCGGCGCAAAAGCCTCTATTTCCAAATATTGATGAGGCGGTCTTGGCGGATTGTATAGCCAGCTACCAGAAAATTGGCTGCTGGCAGGGGCCTATTGACATCACTTCGCAAGGCTATGAAGCTATGCTCGATATTTTCGCTTTTGATGGTAAGCTGAAATCACGCCATGCCTTTGATAAGATTTGCGTCGCTACGCCAGCACATTAGGGGCGTTAAAGGGATAATATGTCTGTTATATAGATTGCTGGTTTAATATTAGGGTTAAATTTGGTAGATATTTTTTGAATTTTAAGGAGATAAATTCATGTATGAAAAATTAGAGTTATTGATTAATGGTCAGTTCCGGCAAGGCTCTGACGGCAAAAGTGAGCCTGTTTATAACCCGGCCACTGGTGAGGTGTTGGGCGAGCTGCCACATGCCAGCAAGGCGGACCTAGATGAAGCGCTAGCCGCAAGCGCGAAAGCCTATAAGATTTGGCGCGGTGAAACGGCTCTTAGCCGCCAGAAAATATTGGAAAAGGCCTGCCGGATTCTAGAAGATCGCTTTGATGAAGTGGCAGAAAATCTTACCAAAGAGATGGGCAAGCCTTTGGCGGAAGCCAAGCTAGAATTGAGCGTTGCAATTGATGTTATCCGCTGGTACGGCGAAGAAGGCAAGCGCGTCTATGGTCGGACGGTTCTGCCGCGTATGGCTGGCATTGCCCAGACTGTTCGCAAAGACCCTGTTGGGCCGGTTATTGCGTTTGTTGCTTGGAACTTTCCAGCGCTTAACGTCGTGCGCAAAGTAGCTGGTGCGCTGGCAGCTGGTTGTTCTGTTATCATCAAGCCTAGTGAAGAAACACCTGGTACTGCTATTGCCATTGCGCGAGCCTTGGTCGAAGCAGGTGTTCCAGACGGTGCGGTAAATATGGTGTTTGGTGTGCCAGCTGAAGTCTCAGAACATCTATGCTCATCCCCAATTCCGCGCAAGCTTTCCTTTACCGGCAGTGTGCCTGTGGGTATTCACCTACAGAAGCTGGCAGCTGAAAATATGATCAAATGCACTATGGAGCTAGGCGGACATTCGCCTGTGATGGTGTTTGAAGATTGTGATATTGAAAAGGCTGCAAAAATTGCTGCGGCAGGTAAATACCGCAACGCAGGTCAGGTATGCGTATCGCCTACACGGTTTTTTGTGCAGAAATCTGTGCATGGAAAATTTGTTGATGCCTTTGTCTCTGAGGTCGATAATTTGAATATCGGAGACGGCATGGATGATGGCATCACTATGGGTCCGCTGATTGCAGACAGGCGCATTGATGTCATGGATGGTCTGGTTCAGGATGCGGTTGCGCAAGGTGCGAATTTGTTGCGCGGTGGTAGCCGATTGAACCGTCCGGGTAGTTTTTATGCCCCAACTGTTTTGGACAATGTCTCAGACGATGCGCGCATTATGAATGATGAACCTTTTGGCCCGGTGGCGCCTATTGACAGCTTTACCTCAGTGGATGAGGTGATCGCCCGCGCTAACCGCCTGCCATTTGGTCTGGCTGCGTATGCCTTTACCGAAGACCCGGCGCTGATTACCCGCTTGAAAGAAGATGTGGAAACAGGTCTGCTGGCGGTGAACTCAACAGTGGTAAGTGTGCCTGAAACCCCATTTGGTGGTATCAAGCATAGTGGCTATGGATCAGAAGGCGGTATTGAAGGGCTGGAAGCCTTTTTGACAACCCGCTTCGTGAGCGAGACATATTAATCGCGCATTAATCTTAACAAAAAAGCCGCCTACCAGAATTCAGGGTAGGCGGCTTTTTTCTTGGCTGTCTTTTTAAAGGAGACTAGCGTCCCATCCAACCGCCATCCACGACCAGAATTTCCCCATGTACATAAGAAGAGGCATCCGAGGCTAGGAATACAGCAGGGCCGCCAAAATCTTCAGGATTGCCCCAACGTCCAGCTGGTATGCGTTCTAGAATCGCTTTATGGCGCACGGGGTCATCTTGCAGGGCTTGTGTATTATCTGTAGCGATATAGCCGGGGGCAATAGCATTAACATTCACGCCTTTCCCCGCCCATTCATTGGCTAGGGCTTTGGTTAACTGGCCGATGCCGCCCTTTGATGCTGCATAGCCAGGCACGGTAATGCCGCCTTGGAAGGTCAGCAGGGAAGCTGTGAAAATAATTTTGCCTGATCCGCGAGCTATCATATGCTGGCCAATCTCGCGGCTGATAATAAATTGCGCGTTCAGATTAACTTCTAGTACCGCATCCCATAAATCATCATCATGTTCTGCTGCGGGTTTGCGTTTAATGGTACCAGCATTATTGACCAGAATATCAGGTGTAATACCCTCTGCGCTAAGCTGGTCACAAAACCCTTTTACGGCCTTGCGGTCTGAAAAATCCACCGCATGGCTGGTAAAGTTACGCCCCTGCGCTGTGACCGCCTTTTCAATATCGCTTCCCGATGCTTCTAGTGAGGCACTAACCCCGATAATATCAGCACCTGCACTGGCAAGTGCATCTGCAATACCAAAGCCGATACCGCGCCGGCATCCCGTTACAAGGGCGGTTTTCCCTGCTAGGTTAAATTGATTTAAAACACTCATATCTCATTTCCTACTCTGATAAGGCTTTTCATGGCGGTTGGGCTGCTATCAAGCGCTTCAAAGGCCGCTTGAATATCACTAAGAGGGCTAACGTCTGTGATAATAGTATCTGCATCTACCCCGCCAGAGGTAATGATATCTATCGCTTTGTCATAATCTGCAGCTTCATAGACACGCGCACCTAACAGCTGTAACTCCCGCCAGAAAAATTGAAATAGGTCAATTTGTGGCTTTTGGGCATGAATGGCAACCATTACAATACGCGCCCGCGTTGCGGCAATGGCTGTCATCGCATCTACCCCCTTTTGGGTGCCAGATACTTCAAAGACGACATCGGCGCCTTTGCCAGATGTCTTTTCATTTATCGCTTGTGCTAAATCTTGCTCAGCTGGATTTACTGTATCAAAGCCCAGCTTGTTTGCGATCTCAATCCGGTTTGGATTGACCTCAGATATCGTGACCTTGCCGCCAGCATCGCGCGCGACCATCGCCACTAAAACACCAATAGGCCCGCCACCAATCACCACCACATCTTCGCCAGCTTGCAGTTCAGATAAACGGACATCATGGCAGGCAACCGCAACCGGTTCAATAAGGGCAGCATGGTCTAGGCGTAGCGCATCTGGCAGGTGATGCAGCGTATGGGCTGGCACACACCAGATTTCCTGCATAGCGCCATCTGTATCTAGGCCAAGGAATTTTAATTTATGACAAATATGGGTATGACCAGCATCACAAGCTGGGCAATCCCCGCAATGGTCAAGTGGCCGCACCACCACCTTTTGGCCGAGGCTGAACCCGTTTACCCCGTCACCAATTCCAGCTACCACACCAGACATTTCATGGCCAACAATCCGGTTATGACCAACACGTGCATCCATATTGCCGTGATAGACATGCATATCTGTGCCGCAGATACCGCAAAAAGCGATGCGTACCGCAACTTCACCTGGCGCTGGTTTGGCTGCTTCGGTCTGTTCCACGATAAAGGTTTTGTTGCCGCGATAAAAGGCAGCTGAAATCATCTGTTCGTTCATATTTAAACACTTCTCTATTTGGCCGAGTTTTATTTTGTTCCCCTGAAAGTTAGCGCTATACTAATCTGACTAGGTGGAAATCAGATTACGCCAGATAGCACCAAAAGCATACTTGAAAATTTGGCAATCTGTTTGTTTTGCCGGTCTGTCTTTGGCAATGGGTTTTATTCTCATTGTAAGATTTTGAGGGCCAGATAAAAAGAGCCAGATAAAAAGAGCTAATTAGGAAAAGGTTTTTTTCATGAGTAAAATTCAGCATGTTACCGCCCAGCGTTTTGCCCTTCCGCTAAAGGAAGTATTGAGCGATGCGATGCATGGCGATCACACCCATTTTGAATTAATCTGCGCGACCATCACGCTGGAAAATGGTTTGTCTGGTACTGGCTATAGCTATACTGGCGGCAAGGGTGGGCATGCGATTGTCGCGATGATAGAGCATGACCTTGCTCCTTATCTCACTGGCCGCGATAGCGTGGATGTAGAAGCCCTTTATGAAGGGATGAATTTTCATATCCATTATGTTGGGCGCGGCGGGATTGCGGCATTTGCCATTTCAGCGCTCGATATCGCGCTTTGGGATCTGCGCTGTAAGGCAGCTGATAAGCCTCTATATGAAATGCTAGGCGGTGCGTCTGACCGCTGTAAAGCCTATCGTGGCGGCATAGATTTAAACTATCCATTGCCAAAATTGCTGGCCAGCATCGAGGGGTATTTAGATGAGGGGTTTGATGCGGTAAAAATCAAGGTAGGAAAAGCTGAGCTTGCAGAAGATGTGAAGCGCGTGCGTGCGGTACGTCAGCTTATAGGTGATGATATCGATTTTATGGTGGATGCGAATTACGCCCTTGATTATGCGCGCGCACGAGCTGCTGCTAATGCCTTTAACGACTATAATATTGTATGGTTTGAAGAGCCGATGTTGCCAGACTTATATGCTGATTATGGCAAGCTGGCACAGGAAACAGGCTGTCCATTGGCGATGGGGGAGAATTTGCACACCTTGCATGAGTTTGAACTGGCGATTGAGCATGCTGGCTTATCCTATCTCCAACCAGATAGTTCTAATTGCGGCGGTATTACAGGCTGGATGCAGGCCGCTAAATTAGCCTCAAAAAACGGTATGCCGGTATGTAGTCACGGCATGCAAGAATTGCATGTCAGTATGGTATCTGCCCAGAAGAATGCAGGCTGGATTGAGGTGCATAGCTTTCCGATAGATGAATATACGACCCGGCCTTTGACGCTTGAAAATCATCTAGCACTCGCTCCGCCTGAGCCAGGGATTGGCGTAACCTTTAATTGGGAAAAATTGGCAGCCGAGCATGACCCCGCGGCGTAAAGCAAAACTGTTTTGCGGCGTTTTCGCAGCCGGGCAGAAATAGATGCGGCATATTATAGCGGATAGCAGAAATCTGTTTGACCTCGCTTTTTGAAAACTTCTATAAATTATGGGATGGGGTGATTATATCTGACGATGTTAGGTTTAAAAGTAGGGTAGGGGAGCGATAAATGAATATCCCAGAAGTAAAGGCATTTTTCGACAATGATAGCCATACGATTAGCTATGTGGTTAGCGATCCTGAAACGCGCCATGCAGCGGTTATAGATTCTGTACTTGGCTTTGACTATGCCTCTGGCGGGTTGTCCTATCAGCTAGCAGATGAAATTCTGGCTTATATACGTGCACAAGATTTCATTATTGACTGGCTGATTGAAACCCATGTGCATGCGGATCATCTATCTGCGGCGCCCTATTTGCAGCAAAAAATAGGTGGAAGGATTGCCATTTCCAAGCATATTGTCGAGGTTCAAGAAATTTTTGGCAAAGTCTTTAATGCAGGCACGGCGTTTGAACGCGATGGTAGCCAGTTTGATAGATTGCTAGACGACCAGGATAGCTATGAGATAGGCAGTCTTCAGGGACGCGCTATTCATACACCTGGTCACACCCCTGCTTGTATGGCGCATATTATTGGCGACGCTATTTTTGTTGGCGATACGCTGTTTATGCCAGATGGCGGCACTGCGCGCGCTGATTTCCCAGGCGGGGATGCGCGCACCCTTTATCAAAGTATTCACAAAATTCTGGCTCAGCCAGAGGAGATGCGGATTTTTGTTTGCCATGATTATATGCCAGATGGGCGTGATTTGGGCTATATGACCACGGTGGGGGCGCAAAAAGCTAACAATATTCATATTGGTGGCGGCATTTCAGAAGATGAGTTTGTTGAGATGCGTGAGAGGCGGGATGCTACTTTGTCTATGCCAAAGCTTATTCTGCCTTCTATTCAGGTAAATATGCGTGGCGGAAATATGCCGCCCGCAGAGGATAATGACGAGATTTATCTGAAAGTGCCCATATCTGGAATAAGAGGAAAATAGATGACTATTAACTGGACTGAATTTACCCCGCTTATGTCTTTTTTAGGCGGTGTGCTTATCGGGGCAGCGGCCTTTATTTTAATGCTGACTAAAGGACGCATTATGGGGGTAAGCGGCATTCTGGCAGGTTTGTTGCCGCCAAATTCATCTTTTGAGCTTTTCTGGCGGCTTGCTTTTATTGCTGGCATTATAGCTGGCCCACTATTGCTAACTCGCTTTGGCCTTTACAACATAGAGGCGGTTGCGGTTGCCGAAGGCGGAATTTTATATCTGGCTGCATTGCTGGTTGGGCTAGGCACGGCGATAGGGTCTGGTTGTACTTCAGGGCATGGTATTTGCGGGTTGTCGCGTCTATCTGTGCGCTCAATGATGGCGGTAGCCACATTTGTGCTGGCAGGGGTGCTAGCTGTTTTTGTAATGCGGCATTTAATGTAATGCTAAAGCAAGCAAATTAGGGGATCAAAAAAAGATGGGTTTAGCTCTTTTATCAGCTGCTATTTCGGGAATAATTTTTGGTATTGGCCTTGCGCTAGCGGGTATGTTGAACCCCGCGAAGGTTGCAGGGTTTCTCGATATTTTTGGATTATGGGATCCGTCTCTAATGCTGGTCATGGCAGGCGGCATTGCTGTTAATGCAGCGGGGTATTTTTTGTTTCTGCGTAGCGGCAAACCCTTATTTGCTAGCAGCTTCAGCTTGCCAGAAGCACGGCAAATTGACAAAAAACTTATTATTGGCAGTGTCCTGTTTGGAGTTGGCTGGGGTCTAGCGGGCCTTTGTCCTGGCCCTGTTGTCGCTAGTATCGGGCTAGATCCTTTGTCTATTCTGCCTTTCCTTGCGGTTATGCTAGCCGGGCTTAAGCTGGGCGTGATTATCCGCACCCGCATTTAGCCGCGCGAAAAAAAACCTTCTGGATAAATCGGCAAGTTCGGGCTTGCCAATCCGCCTATCAAAACGCCAAACTAATAAACGCAGCTGAAGCGGTGAGGGGAGCAGATGATGGCGCAGGCAAACTTAGAACATAAGACAGGTATTTTGCAGCAAAAAGCCAGCAAAGGATATCTATCTGGCATGATGGTATTTGAGTTTTTTTCTACTGGCATGCCAGCTATTGCGGCTTCTGCCGGAGCTGATTTCCTTATGTATGATATGGAACATACAGGCATAGGGTTTGAAACCCTGAAAGCCCAGATGGCTGCATGTCGCGGGCTAGATATTGCGCCGCTTGTGCGGGTGCCAACTACCGAAGGAAACACGGTTGGACAAGCGCTGGATATTGGCGCGCATGGGGTGATGGTGCCAATGGTGGAAACAGCTCAGCAAGCACGCGATTTGGTGCGCCGCGCTTATTACCCGCCGCAAGGGGCACGCGGCACTGCCTTTGGGATCGCCCATGATGACTATAGCCAAGCTGCGCCATCTCAGATAATGAAGCAAGCTAACCAGCGTACCCTTGTTATCGCGATGATCGAGACCGCAACTGGCCTTGCTAATGTCGAAGAGATTGCTGCTGTTGACGGCATAGACGTGCTTTGGCTTGGTCATTTTGATTTAACTAGCTCGATGGGGATTGCGGGTCAGCTTGACCATCCAGATTATCTAGCGGCGATAGCCCGGATTGTCTCTGCTGCTAATGCGCAAAATAAGATGGCAGGCTATATGGCGATGAATGGTGATTTTGCGCGCCAATATTGGGCACATGGCTTTCGTATGTTGGCCTATGGGCTAGACCATGTGCTGTTGAAATCAGCTCTCGCAGAGGGGATGACACTAATAAACACCCTTTCCAAAGAAGATGTAGGAGAGAGCCAATGAGCCGTTTTCAGCTAGGTTTGTCTGCGGCTTTATTTGGCGCAGATGATGCGCCCTGTTTTGACCCTGATATTCTTGCTCAAGTCTTAAATCACAGTGATATAGAAACCACCATTATGGAGGCAGGTAAAACCCATATCACAGCCGAAGATGCTGCCCGATTTGATGCTATTTACCTAATGCTGGAACAGGTGCAAGCAGATAATATTGCCCCAGCAGAAGGTTCTTATGATGGGCGGTTGCGGTTAGTGGCACGCCACGGCGTTGGTTTTGATTCTGTGGATGTGGCAGGGATGACGCGCCTTGGTATTATGGTGACAAACACCCCTGATGCGGTGCGCAGACCCGTTGCAACAATGGCAATAACGATGATGCTGGCCGTTAACCACAGGCTGATAGAAAAGCATAATTTAACCCGCGCTGGACGCTGGAAAGAGAATGCTGATTTTATGGGAACAGGTCTAACGGGCAAGGTGTTGGGCGTGGTGGGGGCAGGCAGTATCGGGATGGAGATATTGCGTATGGCCGCACCGTTTGATTTTCAGCTAAAGGCGTGTGATCCCTATCGCCCTGCAGAAGAGCTAGCCGCTATAGGTGCAGAAAAACTGGAGATAGACGCACTATTTAGCCAGAGCGATATTATTATTGTGGCAACGGCGTTAAATGAGGAAACCCATCATCTGGTGAATGCGCATAAGCTGGGTCTAATGAAAGACGATGCGGCGCTGATTAATGTCGCAAGGGGGCCAGTAGTTAATGAGGCTGACCTGATTAAAGCCCTGCAAAACGGCCAAATTCGTGCCGCAGGGCTAGATGTGTTTGAACAAGAGCCAGTGCAGATGGATAATCCGCTATTAAAGATGGATAATGTGATTACTACCTCGCATTCCTTATGCTGGACAGATGAATGTTTCGATAATATCGCGCGCGATGGGCTAGGCAGTATACTTGCTTTTGTTCGCCATGAGCCGCCACGCTATATTGTGAATAAAAAGGTGCTGGATACCAGCGCCCAGAAAGAATGGTTTAAGGGGTGAATGTTAACTATGGTTAAAGTAGAGAGTGATGGGAATATTCTGTCTGATGGGCTGGTGCGTGATACGCTGGGTGCGCGCATTTCCAAAGCAAGGGAGCAGTCAGGTATGAGCTTAACCACTGTTGCAAAGCTGGCGGGTATTAAACGCGATACGCTAAAATCGTGGGAGGTGGATGCAAGTGAGCCGCGTGCATCAAAGGTGAATATGCTGGCAGGTATTTTAGGGGTTAGCGTCACTTATTTTTTGGCTGATGAAGGGCATAAAGGCGAATTGGAGAGTGATGTTGCATCGACAGAAGAGATGCTTAGCGCCTTGCAAGAACAATTCCGCGATCTGCAGGAGAGCCAGCAACAGATCCGCATCGAGCTGGATAAAATTGGCCAAACCCTTGCCAAGCTTGGGTAATTTTTCCTCGAGCCTACTTTAGGCGATAGGCCCGGTGACAGGATTTGCAACTAGCACCTATCTGCTGGATGCTGGTAAAAACCGCCTTTTTATCTGCCGCCTTGCTCGCTTCTACGAGTTGATTGGCTGCATTTGTAAATTGTGTTGCGGCACGCTTAAATCCGGCAGGATCTGACCAGATGGTGGGCGCAGCTTCAGATGGCATCTTATCACTGCCGGCGGGAAAAAAATCAGGCATTTTTGTTCCCCACTCAGCAAGCAGACGCGCCAGCTTTTGTGTCTCATCAAAATCATCTGCCTTTGCTGCTGTTACAATAGATTTCAGTTGTTTCTGGCTGGCTTTGAACGCGTCCATGCGTTCTTTGACAATGCCTGTTGCGCCTTGGTGAGCTAAAACTTGCGCGGTGATCAAAAGGCTGACCGCTATAAGACCCAATGAGTATGTTTTTTTCATAGTTATTCCTGACAAGCGATTAGTGACAGGCTCTTCCGAGCGCTTTTAGCCGCCAATAATTATAGGGTAGCGGGGTTATAAATCCGGCAAACAACATAAAAGGTATTACCCACCAGGTCAGCATTGCCCCACCAGTTAGCACAACATCGGTGATATTCATTGCGGCTTCCATCGAAATCATGGAAATCAACGACATGCCAATAGCTGTTTTAAAAGCTAGTTTTAGTGCCATCTGGCGGGCTAGGATTATCGTTTCCAGCAAGATAGAGGTTATCAGACCATTAACAATCGCCAGTGACATAATGGCTAAAACAGGCCAGCCAATGCCCGTGAACTGGAAAAAGGCGATAGTGCCGAAATCCCCTATTGAACAGCCTATCAGGCACCACATAGTATTATAACAAGCCCGGCCCCATGTAGGTTGGCATTGCCAGTTAATCGATAGAAATGAGGCAATAGCGGCCATAGTAGGTCTAAACTTCCTTTAATTGATTTTGATTAGGTGACAGTATAAACTCTCCCCTTACTGGAAAGTAAAGGGATATTTGATGAATATTGGCAAAGCAGCATCTCAGGCTAGTTTAAGCGTTAAAACGGTTCGTTATTATGCCAATATTGGCATGGTTGTACCTTATCAGGATCCGCAAACAGGTTACCGGGAATATAATGTTGATGATGTGGCCAAGTTGCAATTTATCGGTAAGGCACGCAGATTTAACTTCAGTATTGAGGAATGCCGAGAATTATTATCGCTCTATCAGGATAAAAATCGCCCAAGCAAGGAAGTCAAAGCGCTAACGCTAGAAAAGATCGCTGAGATTGAAAAAAAACTATTAGAATTGCAAGGCTTGCGGGATCAACTCCACCATCTAGCCACCCATTGTCAGGGGGATGATAGGCCAGATTGCCCTATTTTGGAGGCACTATCTGCTGCGCATGAACGTTAAGATAATAAAAATAAAACTAAAAATGTGCGATATAATGCCGTTGCAATGGATAAGATAGAAAAGGATGGCACTATACCGCACGCTAGTCACGTTGCAAAGGCTGTGCCTATCCCAAAGGTGTTGAAAAATGAAAGTCCCATTTTGAGTAAAATGGGGCTTTTATTTTATCTAAATCACGAAAGACAGCTTTGATGCGGCTCTATTTTCCTACTTATCATGCGTTTTTAGCATCTTTAAGGATTGCTATTTCTGTAATTGAGATATTTCAAGGAAGGAATATCTTTTTATAAAGTAATTAGGGTGCGCATCTTATGACAACAGAAAATAATGTGAGTTTCCAGAAATTCAGCTTTGGCACGCAAGTGCGCAAATCTCCTTTCAGTGATGCGGCTTTGCGATGGGGGGCTAGGGGCTTTTCTGTATATAACCATATGTATATTCCGCGCGATTTTGGCGATCCGGTGCAAAATTTCTGGAATTTGGTTAATGAAGCGATTTTATGCGATGTAGCAGTTGAACGTCAGGTAGAAATCACTGGCAAGGATGCTGCGCGATTTACCCAATATCTAAGCTGTCGCGATTTATCCACTTGTGAGGTTGGACAATGTAAGTATGTGCTGCTTACAGATCAGGATGGCGGCGTTATCAATGATCCTATTTTGTTAAAGCTGGCGGAAGATCATTTCTGGCTATCCATTGCCGACAGTGACGTTTTGTTATGGGCAAAAGGCGTTGCCGCCACCTCTGGCATGCAGGTTACTGTGCGTGAGCCAGATGTCTCTCCTCTGCAATTACAAGGCCCGCGCTCACGCGATATTTTGCGTGCTGCCTTTGGCGATGCTCCGGCCGATCTGAAATATTATCGTTTCATGGAAGTGGATTGGAATGGGGTGCCATTGATTATCTCGCGCACTGGCTGGTCTAGTGAATTGGGATACGAGATTTTCTTGCGTGATGGGAGCTATGGCGATGATTTATGGGAATATCTGATGCAGGTAGGACAGCCGATGGGTCTGCATCCCGGCCATACGTCTAGTATCAGGCGTATTGAGGCTGCGATGCTATCCTATCATGCTGATATGACGCTAGCCAATAACCCGTTTGAGCTTGGCATGGACCGGCTGGTTGATTTAGATATGGACGCTGATTTTGTAAGTAAGGCAGCGTTGCAAAAAATTGCAGGTGAAGGGGTGAAGCAGCGCCAAGTTGGCCTGATTTTTGATGGCGCGCCAATTACCGGGTCCAATGATGATTTCTGGCCAATAAAGGTGGCGGGGCAAAAGGTAGGTTATGTTACTTCAGCTGTATATTCGCCGCGCCTTGAGCAGAATATCGCGCTAGCGTTAATAGAGACAGGCCATGCTGAAATTGGCACGCAGATTAGCCTTGAAACCAGCTTTGGTAGTCGCGCTGGGGTCATCAGCCCGAAGCCCTTTTACGATCCAAAAAAGACGCTAGCTGCAAAAACTTGATACAGAATTCAATGTGGCCGCAATAATCCAGCTTAGTCAGTAGCAGACTTTTGCGCCTGCATAGCTGGGCTTGCCAGATATAACAGGGTAAAGCCCAATATCGCAGAGGTGAGGGAACCCGCTAGCACGCCAAGCTTTACTTGGTCTATTAATAATGGGCTTTCAAATGCTAGGCCGCCGATAAATAAGCTCATGGTAAAGCCTATGCCTGTCAGGCAGGATAAGCCATAAATATGACGCCAGCTGCTCTGTGCGGGCATAGGCGCTAGGCGGCATTTTACAGTGATCCAAATACTGCCAAATATGCCTATTTGTTTGCCTAAAAATAGCCCTAGCGCGATCCCAAGAGGCAGCGGCTGAAATAATAAGTCTAGCGACAAGCCAGCAAGTGATACCCCCGCATTGGCAAAGGCAAAGAGCGGCAAAATAAAGAATGCCACCGGGTAATAAAGGCTATGTTCCAGCGTTTCTAAAAAGACAGGCTGTTGTGAGTCACCTGAAAGCGGTATGGCAAAAGCTAGAAGTACGCCGGCTAGGGTTGGATGAATGCCAGCCTTTAAAAAACAAAACCAAGATACGATACCCAAAATAAGATAGAGCCATATTTTTGTTATTTTTTGCCTACCAGCTATGAAGGCAAAAAAGATAGCTGCTAGTCCTACGCTAAGGTAGCTCAGCGCTATATCTGCGCTATAGAACAGAGCAATAATAACAATTACTCCTAGGTCATCAATGATGGCAATAGCTAGTAATAAAATCTTTAAACTGGCAGGCGCACGTGCACCTATTAGTGCAAGAATACCTAGTGCAAAAGCAATATCTGTTGCCGCAGGTATAGCCCAGCCATTCAATGTTTCCAAATTGCCAGAATTTATGATGAAAAATATTAGTGCAGGTAGAGCCATGCCCCCTATGGCGGCAATGACGGGCAAGATTGATTTCTGAATAGAATTTAACTCGCCTTTAAAAATCTCCCGCTTTATTTCTAACCCTACAAGAAAGAAAAAGACCGCCATTAACCCGTCATTAATCCAGAGTAAAAGTGGCTTTGAGAGAGCGAAATTGGCGATGCCGATATGCAAATTTGTGTTTAAAAACCTGGCATAATCAGAAGAAAGCCCGGAATTACTTGCACCTAGTGCGCATATCGTTGCCGCGATCAAAAACAATCCAGCCTTTACATCATTACTTAGGCTATTTGTCTTATTGAAAAACGTCTTTAGCATCGCCAACCTCAGGCCTAGGGGAGGAACAAGTCTTTGATTATCATTGCTATATAAAAGATAAAAATATATATATGTGATTATATAAATAGGAAAAAGCTATATGAAAATCACGCTTCGTCAACTGGAATACATCATTGCCATCGATGAGGCTGGTCAATTCAATTTAGCTGCAAAACGCTTACATGTAGCACAGCCTAGCTTATCGGCTCAGATTGCAGAATTAGAAGATACAATCGGTGAAAAGCTGTTCGTTCGAAATCGCAAAGGCACAACGCCCACACCGCTTGGGCTAGATGTAATAAAACGTGCAAGACGTATTTTAAAAGAAACAGAAGAATTGAAAGCCACGTTAGGTGGAAGCAAGGTTAGCCGGCTAAGTATCGGTGTATTGCCATCTATCGGCCCTTATTTATTGCCGCCAATGGTGCGAAAACTCCATAAGCTTGATCCTAATTTGCGGCTGATTGTCCGTGAGGGAAATACTGAACAGTTAGATGCGCTGCTACGCAACCATCAGGTGGATATGATTATCTCCACCTCCGAGGACCATCCCTTATTCCCTAAGCAAGATCTGTTTACGGAGGGATTATGGGCTGCCTGCGCAAGTGACAGGCTAGATTTTTCTAACAAGGATAATATTCGGCTACGGGCGCTGGCTGGTATGACTTTTTTATCGCTAGAGCGTGGACATCGTCTTTCTCATATTGTTCAGGGGTTAGCTGAACAGGCGGGTGGGTATGTATCGGATGAATATGTTGGAACCAGTTTAGATGCTATACGGGTAATGGCGGCTACCGGAGCAGGGGTTGCGATATTGCCAGATATTTATGCCCTTAGCGAGGCGGTGCGAGGCGCTGATATTCACTTAGCCAGAATTGAACATAGACAGGCGCAGAGAAAAATCAGTCTCATTTATAAAAACACCCTGCAAGATGACGCTGTAGTCAGCTTGCTTTCGCAACTGATTATTAAGGAACATAGCCAGCTGATTCATGGTTATGCCAATAGATAAATACAAAACTAGATAAATACAAAACGCCTCTGACTATATCCCAATCGCTGCATCAATTTCCTGAAGGCTTGGCGGCTGGCAACCCTGTTTCTGACAGTTTAGGGCGGCGGCAATGGCCGCTCTTTGCAAGGCTTGTGTAATCTGCGCCTCAGATAGTTTTTCCAGTTCTGTGCGGCTATCTATCTGGTTGCGGCTACACCAGACCAGAAGGCTAGCCATAAAGGTATCACCAGCACCAACCGTATCCACTAGATTATCAATTTTATGGGCGGCCATTTCAAATGATGTGCCGTTCGCGCGTGCAATAATCCCATCAGCGCCTCTAGTCAGAACAATAAGCGCAGCCGCACAATCGCTGATACAGGCCGTAAACCCAGCTTCCAGCGTTGTGCCGGGGTAAAGCCAGTGCAAATCCTCATCACTGAGTTTCACGATATCAGCATGTTGCATCATGCGTTTGACACGCGCACGATAACTATCCGCATCAGCAACCAGAGAGGGCCGAATATTGGGGTCAAGGCTGGTCAATTTGTGCGCACCATTACGTCCTGCTTGGTGATGGCTGGCAAATGCCGCCTCCCAAGCTTCGGCATCTTCGCCTTCAATGAGGGCAGCTGATCCTAGATGCAAAATTTTTACTTCTTCTGGGGTGATGCGGTTAAGAAAGTTTGTAGTTACTTGGCGCTCTGCTGTATCGCGGCGGTAAAACCCGTAAGAGGGGATGCCTTCTTGTATGGATACCACCGCTAGGGAAGAGGGTTTATCACTTCTCCCGCCTGCAAGCATAACGCCTGCGTCCTCTAGCTTTGCTGCCAAGAGATCGCCAAGTTTGTCTGAGGAAATCGGTGTAAGATAGCAGCTTTGTGCGTCTTGCTGTCCTGCTGCCATCGCCACATTAAAAGGAGAGCCGCCTGGATGAGCTGTATAGACAGGCAATCCCTCTTTTGAAGAGGTGCTGACCAGATCAATTAGGTTTTCGCCGCCAACTGCAATCATCTTAAAAAAAGTCCCTAAAAAACAAATATCAGCTATGCTTTAGATATCTACGACCCGCAGGGCATTAGTCGTCCCCGATATACCAAAGGGCATACCAGAGACCATAACAATAGACTGGCCTGTTTTGGCGAGTCCCTTTTGTTTAATGATATCTACAGCCGCATTAACAGCCTCTTCATATAGGGCTTCTTCTTGATGCGCGCTTATCGCGCCCCAAAGCAGCGTTAATCTGCGCTCTACATCAATATCTGGGCATAATACCATTAGCGGACGCCTTGGACGTTCTCTGGCAAGCCGAACCGCTGTATTGCCAGAAGCGGTAAAGGCAACAATTGCGGCCGCATCAATGGTATCGGCTAGCCGCACCGCAGCTTCGGCCACCGCATGATAAACAGACGGCTCAACCTCCATCTCCGCAGGGCCATCTTCAGGATGGTTAAAAATATGATTCTCGGCTGCACTGGCGATTCTATCCATCATCGTGACAGCTTCAACCGGATAGCTGCCAGCAGCTGTTTCAGCTGAAAGCATAACCGCATCTGTGCCTTCAAAGACCGCACCTGCAACGTCTGAGGCTTCAGCTCTTGTCGGTGTGCCAGAAGAAATCATGCTCTCTAGCATTTGTGTGGCGATAATGACGGGTTTGCCAACACGTCGGCATTTAGCTATTAGCCTTTTCTGGATAGCAGGGACTTGTTCTGCTGGACTTTCAACGCCCAAATCGCCGCGCGCGACCATCACGGCGTCTGAGGCCCGGATAATATCGTCAATCTCATCTAGTGCAGACGGTTTTTCGATTTTGGCAACAATCTGGGCACGGCCAGCTATCTTGCTTTTTGCTTCTAGAATATCGCTTGCCTTCTGGACAAAGGACAGGGCGATATAATCTGCGCCTTGCGATAGAGCAAAATCCAAATCGATTACATCTTTTTTCGTAAGTGGGGAGATATCTAGCTGTGCATCGGGCAGATTAACCCCTTTTTTGCTGGAAAGGGTGCTAGCTTGTGTCACCTCTGCAATTGCAAATCCAGCACCCAAAGCGCTAACAGATAGTCTAATTTTACCATCATCCATCAATATGGAGGCGTTTGGTACCAGCGCTTCAAAAATTTCGGGATGCGGCAGTGGTGCGGCTGTTATATCTAGGCACGCATCCGGCAATTTAGCATCTGGCAGATGGAGGCACAGCTTTTGACCCTTGGTCAGCTTAATCGGGGCTTCTAGTGCGCCAATACGGAACTTTGGACCTTGCAAGTCAGCCAGAATACCTAGCCTGCGCCCCAGCGTTTTTTCTAGAGCGCGGATAGTTTTAACCCGCTCTGCATGATCATCATGGCTGCCATGGCTAAAATTCAGGCGAAATAGATTGGCCCCTGCTTTTGCCAATGCCTCTATAACATCTGCATTTGCGGATGCCGGCCCTAAAGTGGCAATTATTTTTGTTGCACGCTGCACCAGCATCTCCCCCAATTTTTTACGTCTTTAAAATACGCGCAATATCTAACATGCGGTTAGAAAAGCCCCATTCATTATCATACCAGCCGAACAATCTGACCATACCATCTGCCATCACTTTTGTCTGGTCTAGATGCATAGTCACAGATGCTGGACAATGATTAAAGTCACTGGAAACAAGCGGTTTGTCAGTGACATCCATCACGCCTTTCAGCGCGCCAGATGCTGCCTCTTTAAATAACGCATTTAACGCTTTTTCGCTGGTCTTCTGCATGGGCATAAAGACCAAATCTACAGCGGACACATTCGGGGTTGGTACACGTATGGCCACCCCATCTAGCTTGCCTTCCAATTCTGGCAGTACCAGGCCAACAGCTTTGGCCGCCCCGGTAGTGGTTGGGATCATATTGCTGGCAGCTGCCCGCGCCCGGTATAAATCTTTATGTTCGGCATCCAACAGGCGCTGATCGCCAGTATAAGCGTGGATAGTGGTCATAAACCCTTGTTGCAGGCCGCACGTCTCATGGACCAGCTTGGCCATGGGGGCTAGGCAGTTTGTTGTACAGGATGCTGCTGAAATAATAATATCCTGACGCGTAATATCTTCGTGGTTAATCCCAAAAACAACAGTTCGGTCTGCCCCAGATGATGGCGCTGAAACTAACACGCGCGCTGCCCCTGCATTGATGTGCGCACGCGCATCCTTGGCGGCAGTAAAGCGACCCGTACATTCCATTACAATTGATGCGCCTATTTCTTGCCAGTTCAGCTTGGCGGGGTCTGCTTCTTGGAAATAGCGGATAGGCGGCAGATCATTAAGGTAGATATAGTCTCCCTCACAGCGGATATCAGCTTTCAAATGACCATGCACGCTATCATATTCAAGCAGGAATGCGGCATGCTCAATTGGCGCTAGGTCATTAATTGCCACAAGCTGCAGCGCGCTATTCCCCTGTTCGATATGCGCGCGCAGCACATTGCGTCCAATCCGGCCAAATCCGTTAATTGCGAATGTCACACTCATTTTTTTTGCCTTTCCAGCATCCTATTTTTTTCTCGTGGCGAGGGCATTTACATAAACCTTCCGCTAGCCAGCACGCTTGCTTTGATGATGGTGCGCGCCGCCCTGATTTTCTCTGAAAAATTAAACGTATCTTGCACAAATCTTTACACGCGTTAATATTAGGTGCGATAGTTAAGATGAAATTGTCAAGCAAATTTAAGCTTCTGGCTAGGAGTATGCTCAAATATTATGCGGTATAATAAGATAAAAAATATGGCTGAATTTGCTGCGCTGATTGGTATTTCAAGGCCAACTGTCTCTAAATATTTTAATGACCCAGATAGTGTGCGCCCATCTACCCGCAACCGGATTGAAGCTGCATTAAAGGAATATGACTATCGTCCAAATATTTATGCGATTAACCAAAATCGGCGATTGACCAAGACTATTGGTATTGTTGTGCCCTATCTGGCAGACCCGTTTTTTGCAGAAATTGCGCGGATGTTGGAACGCCGCTGCATTGCCGCAGGTTTCACGCCATCTTTATTCTCCTCGCATGGGGAACAGGTTTTAGAAAATACCATTCTTGATAATTTGCGCTCGTTGAAGCCCGCAGGGGTATTATTAGCGCCATTAGGGCGCACGTCAGACCGCAAGCATATTGAGGCTTTTTGCCATGATGTGCCGACCATCTTGTTTGATAGTAATATTGAGGGGGTAGGGGCAGCTTTTGTTGGCTCAGACAATTTCAGCTTTGTATCTCAAACCGTTGAATATCTTAGCCGTACAGGCAATATTCCCTGTTTTTTTGAGATGAAAGACCCTGCCAATCCGAACGCGAATAAACGGCGTTTGGCTTATCTTGAGATTATGAATAGATTAAATCTGGAACCGCACATTATTAAAATTGAGGGCAAAGGCTGGAGTTTTGAAGAGATTGGCCGGCAGGGCGCCTTGAAAATATTGCAGGATAAAGCCCTGCCAACCAATACTGTGCTGTGTAGTAATGACAGGTTGGCCATTGGCTTTTTATCTGCTTGCCATGAGTTAGGCATATCGGTTGGCCGCGATGAAGGCTGTTCTATCCGGGTGGCCTCGCATGATGACCATCCTTATGCGCGCTATACCTGCCCGTCCCTGACCACTGCTGCACATGATTATGAATCAGTATCTGATTATGCACTTGCAACTCTATTTCGTTTGATCGAATCTGGTGGCCGTCTTGAAAAACGGCAAGAAACATTGTTCGCCGCGCGACTAATTATGCGTGATTCTGCTTAGACCTAAAAAAACCATATTGATAAATAATCATTTATTTACGCGCGTTAAAAAAATATTGACGCGAGCAAAGGTTTTTGCTCCACTTGCGCATCAACATAACGGAGGAACAAAATGCGTTTCAATAAACTTATTTCAGCAGCAGCAGCAGCTACGCTTATGGCGTCTGGTGTTGCTTATGCTGAAACATTGACTATTGCCACTGTTAACAATGGCGATATGATTCGGATGCAGGGTCTAACAGATGATTTTACTGCAAAAACCGGTCACAAAGTTGAATGGGTGACATTGGAAGAAAACGTGCTTCGTCAGCGCGTAACAACCGATATCACCACAAAAGGCGGTGCATTCGACATCATGACAATTGGCATGTACGAAACACCAATTTGGGGCAAAAATGGCTGGCTAGTGCCACTGAATGACCTAAGTGCTGAGTATAATGCTGCTGATATTCTGCCTGCAATGTCTGGTGGTCTAAGCTATAATGGTACATTGTTTGCTGCCCCTTTCTACGGTGAAAGCTCAATGATTATGTACCGCACTGACCTGATGAAAAAAGCTGGCCTGACTATGCCAGATGCCCCATCTTGGTCATTTATTGCTAAAGCTGCACGTGAAATGACTGACCGTGACAATGACATCAACGGTATCTGCCTGCGTGGTAAGGCCGGTTGGGGTGAAGGCGGCGCGTTCATCACAGCTATGTCTAACTCATTTGGCGCACGCTGGTTCGATGAAAACTGGAATGCTCAGTTTGATTCAAGAGAGTGGTCAGACACACTGAACTTCTTTGTAAACATGATGACTGATGCTGGTCCTGCTGGTTATGCCACAAACGGCTTTAACGAAAACCTTTCTTTGTTCCAACAGGGTAAGTGCGGCATGTGGATTGATGCCACAGTGGCAGCTTCTTTCGTAACCAACCCAAAGGATTCAACTGTTGCAGACAAGGTTGGCTTTGCGCTAGCACCTGATAACGGCATGGGCGTTCGCTCTAACTGGCTATGGGCATGGGCATTGGCCATCCCAGCTGGCACACAAAAAGAAGCAGCTGCTAAGCAGTTCGTCGAGTGGGCTACATCAAACGGCTATATTGAGCTGGTTGCATCAAAAGAAGGTTGGGCAAACGTACCTCCAGGTGCACGTACATCATTGTATGAAAATGCGAACTACAAGAAAGTTCCTTTCGCACAGATGACACTAGACTCAATCCTGTCTGCTGATCCAAACAACTCAACAGTTGACCCAAGCCCATATGTGGGTGTTCAGTTCGCTGCTATTCCAGAATTTGCTGGTATCGCAACGGACGTAAGCCAGGAATTCTCTGCTGCTTACGCAGGTCAGCAAACTGTTGCAGAAGCGCTTGCTAAAGCACAGGCTCTGACAAATGACGCAATGGAAGCTGCTGGCTACCGCTAGGTATTTCTTCCTAAAGGGGAAGGGGTTTTATCCCTTCCCCTTATTTGTTTTCTTTATCTCATTCTTTTATTCATTCTTTTGACGATACTGTCATAAGTTTTATCCTTGGACGCTTGGAGGCTTGGCCGTGGCTACGCAGCATTCCCGATCCATAGCCAGATTGATGATCGCGCCAGCGACAATATTGCTTCTTGGCTGGATGCTAGTTCCTTTGACGATGACGCTGTATTTCTCGTTCAAGAAATACCTGCCGCTACGTGGGGGCGATCTGGGCTGGGTTGGCTTTGATAATTATGTCCGCTTTATTTCTTCTAGCTCTTTTTGGCCAGCGGTTGCCACAACGCTAATCATTGTTGGTGGTGTGCTGTTTATCACCGTGGTGATCGGTATTTTATTGGCGCTATTGCTGGATCAGCCTTTATGGGGGCAGGGGATTGTGCGTATCCTTGTTATTGCCCCTTTCTTTGTTATGCCTACGGTTTCTGGATTGGTCTGGAAGAATATGTTTATGGATCCGGTAAACGGATTTTTCGCGCATATGTGGCGTGCCTTTGGGGCGGAGCCGATACAATGGCTATCACAGGCCTCTTTGCCTTCATTAGTGATGATTGTCAGCTGGCAATGGTTGCCTTTTGCAACCCTTATTTTGCTGACCGCTATTCAGTCTTTAGATTCAGAACAGTTAGAGGCCGCTGAAATGGATGGGGCAAAGCCTTTGCGCCGATTCTGGTATATTGTCCTGCCACATCTTGCGCGCGCCATCACTGTTGTTGTGCTTATTCAAACGATTTTTCTGTTATCTATTTTTGCAGAAATTTTTGTGACCACGGCAGGCGCATTTGGCACCAAAACCCTGACTTATTTGATTTTCCAGCGGGTGCTTGAAAGCCAGAATGTCGGGCTTGGCTCCGCAGGCGGGGTTTATGCGATTATTTTAGCAAATATTGTGGCGATCTTCTTGATGCGGGTTGTCGGCAAGAATCTGGATAAGTGAGGAGATTGAATTATGGCTAGAGCTGTTACCCCTCGCCGCAAATTATTTAACACTTTGCTTGCTTGGACAGTAGGTATGGTGATCTTTTTCCCAATTTTCTGGATTTTTGTACTGTCTTTTAAAACAGAAGGGGATGCCATTAGCACGCCTTTAGAAGTGCTAGCCTCTGCATGGACACTTGAGAGCTATGCAGTAGTGCAAGACCGCTCTGACTATTTGAAACATTTCACCAATTCGGTCATTATCGCGGTGGGTTCTACTTTGCTTGGCGTTTTGGTGGCAGTACCTGCAGCATGGTCAATGGCCTTTGTTCCTTCTAAACGAACCAGAGGCATTTTAATGTGGATGCTCTCTACCAAGATGTTGCCAGCGGTTGGTGTGCTCTACCCGATTTACCTCCTTTTTATTGAAATGGGCTTGCTTGATAGCCGTACGGGTCTTGTAGTGGTGTTAATGCTCATTAACCTGCCGATTATCGTCTGGATGCTCTATACCTATTTCCGAGAAATCCCGGTTGAGATTTTAGAGGCAGCACGCATGGACGGCGCTAGTCTGCGCTCAGAATTATTATATGTACTAACGCCAATGGCGATACCCGGCATTGCCTCTACAGTATTATTGAATGTTATTTTAGCGTGGAATGAAGCGTTCTGGACGCTGAACCTTACAGCGGCAAAAGCAGCACCACTAACCGCCTTCATCGCCAGCTATTCCAGCCCCGAAGGGCTGTTTTATGCAAAGCTGAGCGCAGCCTCTGTGATGGCCATAACGCCTATCCTGATTATGGGCTGGTTCAGCCAAAAGCAACTTGTTCGCGGCCTAACCTTCGGCGCGGTTAAATAGGAAGATAGACATGAAACAGATACAATTAAACCAAGTATCAAAACGTTTTGGCGATATTGAAGTCATCCCGCCTCTTGATCTTGAGATTGAAGAAGGCGAATTTGTTGTCTTTGTTGGCCCATCTGGATGTGGTAAATCCACTCTTTTGCGCCTAATCGCAGGTCTAGAAGATGTTAGCGGTGGGCAAATCCTTATCAATGGTGAGGATACAACCACCATCCCGCCTGCAAATCGCGGCCTTGCGATGGTGTTCCAGTCCTATGCGCTCTATCCGCATATGTCGGTGCGTAATAATATTGCTTTTCCTCTGCGGATGGCAGGGCTAGATAAAAATGAGCAAAATAAGCGTGTCGAAGAAGCCGCAAAGGTTTTGAACCTAACAGATTATTTAGACCGGCGTCCCGGCCAGCTATCAGGCGGTCAGCGCCAGCGTGTTGCCATTGGCCGGGCAATTGTGCGCGAGCCTACCGCCTTCTTGTTTGATGAGCCACTCTCAAATCTGGATGCTGCTTTGCGGGTGGGCATGCGCCTTGAGATTAGCGAGCTTCATAAGCGTCTTGCCACAACCATGATTTATGTAACCCACGATCAGGTTGAAGCGATGACGATGGCAGATAAAATTGTGGTCTTGCAGGCAGGGGTTATTGAGCAGGTAGGTAGCCCGCTTGAATTGTACCATAATCCGCGCAATAGTTTTGTTGCTGGTTTCATTGGCTCACCAAGGATGAATTTGCTCAGCGGTAAGCAAGCAAAAGATAGGGGCGTGCATACTATCGGTATCCGCCCTGAACATATCAGCATTTCACCTAAAAAAGGCGAATGGCAGGGTGTTGTTGGGGTCTCTGAGCATTTGGGCTCTGATACATTTTTGCATGTTACCTCTCCTGATTTTGATGAAACCTTAACGGTGCGGGCGAGCGGTGAGGTAGAGCTTGCCTATGGTGATAAGGTTTTTCTGACACCTGATCTGGCGCATTTACATAAATTTGATGAAAAGGGTTTGCGTATTAAATGAACCGGTTAAAGGGCAAATCGGCGCTGATTACAGGGGCTGCGCGCGGTATTGGTCGGCATTTTGCTGAGGCCTATGCAAGCGAGGGTGCGCGGGTTGCTTTGTGTGATATTGATATTGACCGTGCTAAAAGCTCTGCTGCGGAAATTGGCGATGCGGCGATTGCCGTTGAAATGGATGTCACCAGCCAGACAAGCATTGATGCAGCTGTTCATCATGTAGCAGGCACCTTTGATGGTATAGATATATTGGTAAATAATGCTGCGCTTTTTACGGCCGCGCCCATAACTGATATCACCCGTGATGATTATGCCCGTGTTTTTGATATTAATGTGTCTGGCACTTTGTTTGTGATGCAGGCCGTAGCAAAGGATATGATCGCCCGAAAATCAGGTGGCAAAATCATCAATATGGCTAGTCAGGCTGGCCGCCGCGGAGAACCGCTCGTTGCCGTTTATTGTGCAACCAAAGCTGCGGTTATATCTTTGACCCAGTCAGCGGGCCTAAACCTCATTAAACATGGAATTAATGTTAACGCTATCGCGCCTGGTGTGGTGGATGGTGAGCATTGGGACGGTGTGGATACGTTCTTTGCAGAACTTGAGAATAAAGCACCCGGACAGAAAAAACAGGAAGTGGGCGCAGCAGTTCCCTTTGGCAGAATGGGAAAGGCTGAAGATTTAGCGGGTATGGCCATCTTCCTAGCTAGCAAAGAAGCAGATTATATTGTGGCCCAAACTTATAATGTTGACGGTGGGCAGTGGATGAGTTGATGGAATTATCTATTCAGGAAACAAGCGAAAATAAGCCGAAGGCAGAGGCGCTTACTGGGCTAAGCCCGAAGCTAGTTATGCCGCAATATGACCGTCAGAATCTGACGGCAGGGATTGTGCATATTGGGGTTGGCAATTTTCACCGCGCACATCTGGCGTGGTATGTTCATCGGCTGATGCAACAAGGCAAGGCTCTAGATTGGGCAATAATCGGCGCAGGGGTGCGTGCCCAAGATAGTGTGATGCGCGAACGGCTTCTGCGCCAAGAGTGCCTGACCACATTGATAGAGCTTGACCCGCATGGTGGACAGGCAACTGAAGTTACAGGCGCGATGGTAGATTTTCTGCCTGTTGAGGAAAATAACCACTCTTTAATTAGTGCGATGGCTGAGCCCAATATTCGGATTGTCTCCCTTACCATCACCGAAAGTGGCTATTTTTTGAACCCGGCTACAGGAAAGCCGGATTTAAGCCATCCCGATATTATCTATGATGCGCATCATCTAGAGCGCCCACGCACCGCGTTTGGGGCGATGGTAGCAAGCTTGCGCCTGCGCCGTGACAAGGGGCTAGGGGCGTTTACGGGTCTGTGCTGTGATAATTTGCAAGGCAATGGCGGCATCCTGCGTGAAGCTGTTGTCGGCCTTGCAGGTCTGTTTGACCCAGAACTTGCAACCTGGATAGATGACCAGGCAAGCTTTCCAAACTCAATGGTGGATTGCATTGTTCCTGCAACAGGACCAGATGAGCTGGCACTCGCCCAGAAGCTTGGCATAGAAGATGAAGCACCTGTTACTCATGAAGATTTCAGGCAATGGGTTATTGAGGATAATTTTTGTGCAGGAAGGCCAGATTGGGAAGCGGTAGGTGTTGAATTTTCGCATCAGGTTCATGATTATGAAACCCAAAAAATACGTATCTTAAATGGCGGTCATCAAATTCTGGCAAATGTTGCTGAAATTATGGGTATTCACACCATTTCACAAGCTGCGCAGCATCCGCTGGTAAAAGCGATGTTTATCAAAGTTCAGGAAGATGAAATTCTGCCACATATCGCGCCGCTACCGGGCATGTCGGTGCCAGATTACCTGAGCCTTGTGAGCAGACGCTTTGCCAATGATGCAATTATTGACACAGTGCGCAGGGTCGCCTTTGATGGTGCTGCGCGTCATTTAGGCTTTATTCTGCCTTCTATTCGTGATGGGCTGGCTAGCGGTACTTCGGTTGAGGGGCTGGCGTTGGTAGAAGCGATGTGGGCGCGCATGTGCCTTGGCACGCGCGAGGATGGCAGCCTTATCGAAGCGAATGACCCTTCGTGGGATATGCTAACAGGCGTTGCTAGCCAAGCAAAGACAGCCCCGCGTCTTTGGCTAGAGATGGAGCATATCTATGGTGACATCGCTACAGAGGCGCGTTTTGCTGATGCCTTTGATAAGTATCTGCAAAGCCTGTATGAAAAGGGTGTAGAGGCTACGATAAATGCCTATTTGGCAGGTGGTAACGCACGTTAAAATCGCCTGATAAACCGGATAGGCCAGATGGAATATCGGGGGCATTAAATGGCTTTTTATCTAGGTATTGATATCGGCACATCGGCGGTAAAGGTGGTCTTGCTTGATGACGCCCAAAAGGAGCATGCCATTGCTGGGCGGCCCTTGTCTGTGCAACGCCCTGCCCCTGGATTTTCAGAACAATTAGCTGATGATTGGTGGTACGCTGTTGATGCAGCAGTGTTGGAAATTGCCGCTAAATGCCCTAGGGAAATAGCAGCTGTTAGGGCTATCGGCCTGTCTGGCCAAATGCATGGGCTGGTCGCACTGGATAGCCAAAACACCCCTTTGCGCCCCGCGATTTTATGGAATGATACCCGTGCGAGTGTTGAGGCAGCAGAGCTGGCACAGGCGCATCCCGAATTTGTTTCCATAGGTGGCAATCTGGTGATGGCTGGCTTTACTGCGCCAAAAGCTGTATGGATGGCGCGCCATGAGCCAGAATTATTTGCTAAGATACAAACGATATTACTGCCAAAAGATTATCTGCGCTTTTGCCTAACTGGCGCGATGATATCGGATATGTCAGATGCGTCTGGCACGCTTTGGCTGGACATTGCCAGAAGACGCTGGTCTGAAACATTGCTAGGATTTTGTGGCGTGCGGCGAGATCAGATGCCAGAACTGGTTGAAGGAAGCGCCGTAAGCGCCACTCTGCTTCCGGCTTTAGCCCAAAAATGGGGTATGTCACGCCAAGTTGTGGTTGCTGGCGGTGCCGGCGATAACGCCGCAGCAGCGGTTGGTCTAGGGCTAAGCAATATAGGTGAGGGTTTTGTATCGCTAGGGACGTCTGGTGTTGTGTTTAAAATTACCGACGGGTTTGCAGAACGAGCGGATAAAGCCGTGCATGCCTTTTGTCATGCTTTGCCTGATTGTTGGCATCAGATGGGGGTAATTTTATCGGCTAGTGATAGTCTTAGCTGGCTATGTGAGGTAACCGGGCAGAAGCTGGAAGACTTACTAGCGCAAATGAAACCAGAAAATAGTGATAAATGCTGGCCGCTTTTTCATCCCTATCTTAGCGGTGAGCGCACGCCCCATAATGATGCTTCTGCAAAGGGTGGCTTTTTTGGGTTGTCGCGCACAGATGATGCTGGCGATTTAACAAGGGCAGTAATGCAAGGAACGGCGTTTGCAATAGCAGATGCAATGGCGGTATTGGATGATGCGGAAAGTCAGCTGACCCTTATCGCTACAGGCGGCGGTGCTAAGAATGATTATTGGCTGCGTCTTATTGCTAGCCTAACAGGGCACAAAATTGCCGTTCCAAAAAATACTGATATTGGCGCAGCATTAGGGGCAGCAAGGCTGGCGATGCTGGCAGATGGGCTGTCGCTAGCGTGTGTCTGCACGCCTCCTGAAATAGGTTATACTATCCAGCCAGATGCAGAATTAGCGGCTAAGCTAGAACCTGCCCACCGCTTTAGCCAACAGCTTTATCATCTTATATCGAAAATGTAATCTAGCTCGCTTGCCAGTCCTTGCTCACTTACCAGTCCTTGCTCGCTTGCCAGTCTTAGCATTGTTGTGGTGGGTTGGCAGCTTGGCTTGCTTGTGTTTTGATACTCTTTCTGCGCGTTTATTTTGTTTTTGAGATGTTAGCAAGAAGTGGAGGGCTTGAAATGCTAGACGCCCCAAATTTATTTTCACCGTTACAGATTAGGGGTGTTGAGCTACCAAACCGCATCGCTATTCCGCCCATGTGTCAATATTCAGCCCATGATGGGCATGTAGATGACTGGCATCTGGTTAATCTGGGCCGGTTTGCGATGGGTGGTGCAGGCCTGATTTTCACCGAAGCCACAGCTGTACAGAAATGTGGACGCATCACGCATGGCTGTCCGGGGATTTGGTCTGACAGCCAAATTATTGGCCATGCTAGAATTACCAGTTTCTTGTCCCAAAATGGCGCTGTACCTGCGATACAGCTTGGTCATGCAGGCCGCAAGGCAAGTATGCAGCGCCCTTGGTTTGGTAATGGCCCATTAGATAATGCAGATTTTGAACGCGGCGATATGGCGTGGCCAATTGTCGGGCCATCAGCTGTGCCCGTAGGCGAGGGCTGGCTAGAGCCGGAAGCAATGAGCGAGGCTCACATAGAAACACTGATAGATGATTTTATTGCCGCTGCTAGGCGGTCGATAGCCGCTGGCTATAAGGTTATCGAATTACATGGCGCACATGGTTATCTGATCCATAGCTTTTTATCTCCCCTCAGCAATCAGCGGAACGATAAATATGGCGGTGATCTGGCCGGTCGTATGCGTCTGGCAATAGAGGTGTCAGCGGCTGTTCGCCGGGCAATACCGGATGAGATGCCACTATTTTTCCGCATCTCGGCAGTGGATAATATTGAAGGGGGCTGGCAGCTAGTTGATACCTTGTCGCTAGCGAATGAATTAGCAAAGGTTGGCGTGGACGTACTAGATTGCTCTTCTAGCGGGATTGCTGGTGCAGCTACGGCGGCGGCGGGTAAACGCCAGCCCGGCTTTCAAGTACCTTATGCTGAAGCGGTTCGCAAAAACACTGATTTGATGAGCATGGCGGTGGGGCTTATCACCCATCCTGAACAAGCAAATGTGATTATACAGGCGGGGCAGGCAGATGTCGTGGCGGTGGCAAGAGAGGCGCTGTTCAATCCGATGTGGGCAGCGCAGGCAGCGCACTATCTGGGCATGGATGATAAGTTTAGTTACTGGCCAGAACAATCTGGTTGGTGGCTGGAGCGACGTGAAAAATCATCTGAATTTTATCAGCCTGAAAGCCAAAATGGACAGGAGAAGTTCTGATGTGGCATTTGAAGGGGCATTCTATTTGCGTGCATAATCTGGATATAGCTGCAGATTTCTTTGGCAAGTTGATAGGCTTGGGAAAATCCCAGAAAAGTGGTGATAATAGCCTTATTTTTTCATCGGAACGTTCCTATTTTCAGATAGTCCAGCCTAGCCCTGATCTGGTGTTGCAAGGCAGCGATATTCTGGCACCAACTGCGCATCGGCATGTGGCGATAGAAATAGCAGATTTAGAAAAACTTAAACGCGCACTGGAAAACCTTACCGCCCCTTTTGTGGTGCGAGAAGATGAAGTTGGAAAACAGTCGGCAATCTGCGTGCTCACCCCTTGTCAAAATGCGATGATATTTTCTGAAAAGGATAGAGGGGCAGAAGCGCTAGATGATGCAGAATGGGAAATTCATCATGTTAATTTACAAGCAGCAGATGTGCGTCGTTCTGTCGATTTTTTAAAATCAGTCGCAGGCTTGCAAGAAGGGCAGTGGCGAGCCCCCGAAGGCAAAGGCGATTTTAGTATTGACCCTGCCGATCTTTCTATTTTTCCAATTGGCGATTTTAATGGCGGCTTGCATATCATCAAACCTGATCCGGGCTTTGCAAAACGCAATAATTTTGCGCACAACCCGTCCTTAGGCGGGCATCCAGCGATAGCAGTGGCTGATCTAATGGCGGTGAAATCACGTTTGGAAAGGGCGGGGGTTGAGGTTACAGATGCCGGCACCTATGCAATGGCGGGTATGCACCAAATTTATTGTCTAGACCCAAGTGGTAATGTGATAGAGGTCAATCAGCATGTGGGCTAGAGCTGTCTTTTTGCCAGTTTTCAAGAGGGAGAGATGAGCGTTATGGATGACAGTAAGCAGCTAACAGCACGGCTTAGTAAATGTTATAGCGGGGCTGTCTATGACACGCTGCGTGAACATGGGTTTGAGAATTGCGTATTGCCTAGCGATATTCGCCCTATCGACGATACTCAGATCTTAGCCGGTCCTGTCTTTACCGTGTCTGGCTCTGCCAAACCTGGTATTAGCGAAGGCGATGCATTGCTCGCTTGGACAGAATTTTTATCTGCCGCGAGCAAGGGGCATGTCGTCATTTGTGCTGGCCAGACAGAAAATATTGCTCTGATGGGGGAGCTATCAGCAGAAACATTACAAGCGCGTGGTGTGCTAGGCTATGTAAGCGATGGGGGGTGCCGTGATGCAGATTTTATCCGCAAAATTGGCTTTCAGACCTTTCACCGTTTTTATACGCCTCGTGATGTAGTTGGCGCATGGTCAGTCGATGAGATGCAGACCCCTATCAAAATAGGGGATGTCAATATCTCACCGGGTGATTATGTAATTGCTGATATTGACGGTGTGGTCATTATTCCAGGCGCACATATAGCCACGATAATTACTTCTTGTGAGGAGGTAATGAACACTGAAAATCAGGTGCGCACCGCTATTCGTAGCGGCGTTGACCCCAAAGAAGCCTATCTGAAATATGGCCGTTTTTAAAGGGAGAGAGATAGGGTGTAATGGATTATGAGGCGTTGCTAGATGAGGAGGTGAAAGCCTTCATCGCCAAAACGGCAAGCTGCTATCCTGAACGTGGCGAGCCGCCTACTATTTCGCAAATCAGGGAAGATTATGAGGCGATGTGTGCGCAGTTTTCTGCCCCCTATCCAGAAGGGCTGAAGGTAGCTGATGCAGTGATAGAGGTGCCCAGCCTGCCCCCCATTTCGCTGCGCTGGTATCAACCGCAAGGCGCGAGCAAGCTGCCAGCTTTGATATATTTTCATGGTGGCGGGTTTGTGATGGGCGGTCTTGAAAGCCATGATAGTATTTGTGCAGATTTAGCTTTTGATGCAGGGCTTGAGGTGATGGCAGTAGATTACCGGCTTGCCCCAGAACATCTATTTCCAGCTGCGCTTAATGATGTTGCAGCAGCTGTGGAATATTTCTGTGCACATCAGCCAGACCGACCTTTCCTCCTTGCAGGTGATAGTGCAGGGGCGTGGCTTGCCGCCCGATTATCTCATCAACTGGCAGCCTCAGAAAAGCCTTTGCTAGGTCAGCTGTTAATCTATCCTACTCTTGGCGGGGATGTGGATAGTGGAAGCTATCTTGTGCATGCAGATGCACCAATGCTTACAAGACAGGACGTCCTCTGGTATAGCCGGCAATTTTGGGGAACAGAAAATCCTGAATTGCAGGATGGCCCGCTGGTGCAAAAAGATTTCTCCGCGCTGCCGCCAACCCTTATTTTCGCAGCCTCTTGCGACCCGCTTTGTGATGATGGCCCGGCCTATGCGGCCAAGATAAAAGCAGCAGGCGGCAGAGCACATTGCTTTATAGAAGAGGGGCTTATACATGGCTATCTTCGTGGACGCAAAGAGGGGCCAAAGATTAAGGATAGTTTTACTAGGATGGTACAGGCTGCTTGTGCCTTATCGCAGAGCAACTGGCCGTATGATCTATAAAGCGTGGATTTATTTTTTCCGCTTTTGGCGTGCATTTAAGGTTTTCATAAAGAATTCAAATAAGGCAAAGCGGGGACGCAAGCCAATATCTGGGCGAAAGGTACCATTGCCCAATACTGGCTGCAAGGAGCGGTTCTGCCGCCATTCCCGCTTTACAATATACAACCCACTACCGATGATGAGCATCGCTCCAAAAATAAAGGCATTGCTGATATTTTCTTCAAACAACAGCATGCCAAAAAAGCCTGCCCAGAGAATTTGTGAATATTGCATTGGCGCAATCACGGATGCGTTTGAAGATTTATACGCACCAACAATGCAAAACATAGCTAAAAAGCCGAGGCAGGATATAAGCGCAATACCGCCTAGATGCGCTACAGGCATTGGCACATAGACAAAGGGCAACATAGCGCCCATCAGGATAAAATTGCCAAACATGGGATAGAGCAACATCACGGATGTCTTCTCTTTCTGGCCAATTTTACGGGTGATAAGTGAATTTGTGGCAGCAGCTATTGCTGCGATAATGCCAGCCAGATGTCCGCTTGTGAGCGAATCTGTGCCGGGTTGCAGCACAATTAAAACGCCTATAAAACCCACAACCACCGACAGGCCGCGATGCAAGCCAACTTGCTCACCAAGTACTGGAATAGAAAATAGAGTGATGAAAATAGGCGTTAAGAATAGCAGCGCATAGGTTTGCGGGAGCGGCAGAACACTAAAGGCATAAAAGGCGCAAAACCCGCTGATGGAAGTAGCAAGAACGCGAAAGGCCATCTGGATAGGATGATGCGGCCACAAGCTGCCGGTCCGCGGATTACGCACAATAAACAAATTAACTAGCGGAAAAGAAAATAGAACCGAGAAAAACAAAATCTGGAAGGGTGTATAAAAGGCACCTAGAAATTTCACCAGCACATCATGTGTGGAATATAGGGCAAACCCCGCTAGCGAGAGCATAACACCGGTAATATTGGACTGTTTTTGTGGCGGCATTCTATTGCACCAAAAGTTAGGAAGTAAGAAAAAATCCTTATCTTTTGCCTAACATTCTTAAGCCATTTTAGCTATCAGAAAAGCGCAATGGAAGAAGGAAATCATTTCCCCTTTTTAGCCACGTTCAATTTTAATTATGCGCGCTGTCTCAATTGGGGGTGGCTTTGAAAGAATGCTTTAATATTTAAGTTAAATATCCGTAACAAAGAAACGGCACGGTCTACGTCTTCTAACCAATCCTTTGAAGAGGTTTTCCAAATGAAAAAGTTCATACTTACCGCACTTTTAAGCACGACTATTTTGTCATCTTCACTGACTTTTCCAGCAATTGCTGGCGGCCACGGCCAGCAGAAAGCAATTGGTGAGACAACCGCCCTTATCCCTGAAGCTGGTCTTGCAACACGGCCACTGAAGGACGGTGAAAGCGCAAATACTAACTTCCCATTCGCAAACTTCAAAGCGATTGCTACGGTTGGTGAAATTGATGCCGCATCAGGGCTGGCACTAACAGGCTATCCAGATGGTCAGGCAGCCATGCTTGCAGATGACGAAACAATTCGTGTTGTCTACCAGAGCGAATCTTACGCAACAATGGGTCGTGCACCAGTGCCAGAGACCTATCCTTGGCAAATGAAAAATGGTGTGACTTTCACAGGTTCTCACATCCACACAATTGATTATAACAGAACAGCATTTGCTGATTTTATGAATAATAAAAATGCAGCAAAAGGCATGGTCAAAGGTTCAGGTAAACTGTTTGATACAGTATATAATGGTTTCGGCGAAATCGTGTCTGCACCATCGCATGACCCAGCTTATCTATCTGGCAAGTGGGGCAACCAAACGCGTCCCGATGGCACTTTGGTGCAGTTCAAGCCAGATTTTCGTTTAAGCGAAGCTGATTATTTCTTCCAAAGTTTCTGTGGTGCTTGGTATGAGCAGGCAAATAAATATGGCGATGGCATTGGATTTTCTGATGATGTATGGCTGACAGCTGAAGAATGGGAAATCGGCAGAATGTTCCCAGCTGGAAAGTCAGATTCAGCGGCAACTCTTGGCCTAGCAAGTGTTGTTGTTGATATTGCCAATCGGACGGCTTACACCGCCCCTGCGCTTGGCCAGACTGGGTATGAAAAACTCATGCCAATCAACTCAGGGCATAAAGACTATGTGGTTATCGTGGCAGCTGGATATAATCACGGTCAAGAACCTGCGCCAAACCGCATCTATGTTGGCATGAAAGACCGCCAAGCAGATGGCAGCAAAATCAACTATGCAACTGCCAATGAGCGTGATGCTTTCCTAGCACGTAACGGCCTGTTATATGGCAAGATTTATGGTTTGGCGCTTACCCCTAAAGTATTTGCTGACCTTGGCATTGAAGTGCAGCTTGATGCGAAAATGGTCGATGACTACATGAAGGATGCTCAGGCGCCAAGCGATTTTGACGGTCGTTTTTATCCAACATCTTATCAGTGGTCAGGTTTTGATAAGCCCGTTGCTGTTCAAGATACAGAGATGATGCTGTGGGAAAATAAAGATGAGCAGCCAGAAGGCTATGCCTTCTTCAATGGTGACACTAAAACAGAACACCCAGCTGCTGACCCAACAGGGGCTGCACGCTATTTCCAAAACATGACAGATGAAGGTGGCTTGCTTGCTTTTGACCTCGGCAACCTTGCTAAGGCTCTGAACGCAGCTAACGCAGAGCTTCCTGCATTCCTTGATGTCTCTGTTAAGCGTTCTGTGGCAGCGGTAGATGGTGCGCTAACACTTGAACTTGGCGGCGAGGGCAAGACTAAGGATGGGGATGCTTCTATCCATATGGAAAAAGGCGTTGCGAAGATGGTTGCACCTGATGGTTTATATTGGGCGAAAACAAGCGATGGTGACTATCTGATTGTTGACGAAGATTCAGGAAACGATTTTGGCGAGCGCAAATATGTGCTGACAATCGATAATGACATGAATGTCACGGATGCGCATCTTCTTGCGATTGCGGGTGGTAAGCACAGCTCACGTTATGAAGCAGGTGTATCTGCACTAGGTGGTGCTTTCACAAAGCCAGGCACAACTGAATTTTCAGGTTCATGGCCCGTGACGGCTCTGATTGAAAAGAAAGCCGATGGGTCTTTCTATTCAATGGAAGAGTTGAAAGGAACAGCTCGTCAGGATATTCGCAGCAAAATCAGCACCGCAGATCAAACCTATATCGGTGTGGTTCAGGCTCGTCCAGAATCAAGTGGTGCTGTAGAAGCGCAAGGCGGTGATGCAGGGGGACAAATCTTTATGTTCACCATGAACCCTAAAAAATAACCATAACATAATAAAGAAGAGAGGCGTGATAATGCGCCTCTCTTTTTGTTTCTATATGATATAGTTGGTCTTTCTAACAACACCCAACCAGCCCCCTACCCCCTCTTTTGAAATCAATGTTTATCGTCACCCAAAAGGGGGGCTTTGCAAAGAAATGGGTAGCACGCACATAGTCAAATATTTAGGTTTCGGATTTAATTTGATTGTTAATCTAACCATGCAAGGATAACGTATAGACAAGACGGGTTTGAGTTTATTCAGACCAGCCATAGTTCAAAAATTTATTTTGAAGAATGTCATGGAAAATACTTCTAGCACATCATTAGTACTTATTGAAAATCAGGATGACGAAATACCTGAACGTATACTGGTTGCGGTTAAAACACTCGTCCCCGCTCAGGTTTTAAGTAGTGAAGCAGAAGTTAGAAAAGAACTTCCACAAGTTTTAGGCAAGCTACTTGCGCTATGTTGGATAAATAACGAGCTAGCGACATACTTCCTTTCTAATACAAAAAACTTCCTTGATAAAATCGAAATCGCATTGCCTGACAGCATCATTATTGATGTCAAAAAAGAGGCAAAAGCGAAACCGTCTATAACCGTTTTTCAAATTGCGGAAGGTAGTAAATTCAAACAGCGGCTATTTAAACTATCGTTAAAGTTAATCGCCAATCGTTAACTAGTTTTGATTTTCTAAGGCTGTTCTATTATTCCGTGCCTGTTTGATTTTGTTCTCAAGATAGCTCGCTTTGTCTCCAATAGTTTTGGACACCGCCTTAGTTTGCTCAATGACAGATGCATTTTCTTCATCTGCTTTATTCAAGCGCGCTTCAAATTTTTCTAACACTACACTGTCAGAAGTCTCCAAAGCCTCAATGGATAAGTTTTGTGTCTTCAAATTTTTAACAAATCTCTGAAGCCTAGCATTAAATTCGAAAGAGCGGTGGTTTGCTTCTTCTCTGATAGTATTAATTTCTTCTTGAAGCCTTTCAGTTTCAACAACCTTTTTATTTATTTCTTGTAACTGACGGTTTAGATAGGCTCGATGTTCTATCGAGAGCATTTCTAAAGTTAGTTTTATATCTTCAATATCAATCATATTTGACAGGTCAGACTGTCTTTCCAACTCTTCAAAAATATTTTCTGTCAGATCATTACGCTGCTGATTAAGCAACTGACGAGTGCCAAGAAAAGTAATCGAAGAAATCACGGCATTTAAATCAATGAGTTCATTTAGGTCTGAGCGAAGTTGGTAAGTTGCATTTCGTGCATCATTACCGTTTCGTTTTGCGATTTTGACTCTTTCAGTCAATGAAATTTTACCACTCACCGATCAACCCCTCTAAAATTTGATGCCTTGGATAATTATTTATCAGTATCCCAATTTATGAGCAATATTTTGTTCTTAGAGACACCTCTACCTTCTTGTTATTAACATGAGGCTGCAGGGCATAGATAACAGCAGCTTCTCGGTCGCGCCATTACCTAACCAATTGCACCCACGATACCCGCGTGAACCCATTTTGACCCCTAGCTTTTGGTGTGTAACTGTGCGGGCGGTTTTGACAAAAACCTATAAAGATTTATGAACGACTATCATATACCAAACTAGGCAAAGCAGGTGGTGGTGCATTTACATCTAGGCCATGCACATCCATTGCGAATTTTGCAAAGTCTTCTGGGATGCCTGCCATGATTTTTGCATAACTCTCAACAGGGTTGTCTCCCTCATATGTCAGTATGACAAAGTCACCATTTGGTGTTTCCTGCAGAAACGTTCTTTCGTGAACCCCCGCTTTTTCCCTAAGCGCATCTGTACTTGGCTTCACTTCCGCACTTTTCATTTGTTCAATCCCAGCTAACCAAACATCCTTTTTTCCTGGCAAAATCGGCACCATCATGGCGAGTAAAGACATAACATCCTCCTAAAATAAAGTTTTCAAAGAGGATAGGTTAAAAGCGGACCGTTGACATGAACTATTTTGTTACAGTTTGTTTGCATTGGTAGAAATGATAGCTTTAATTCTGATGGCTTTGCCCTGCCATTCTTTCATGTACCGCTTGCATGCCTCGCTTAGACATATCACTGACTTCAGCAGCATGTGTTTGAAGTAAGGTGACGACCTCTGGGTTAGCGGATGTTTGAATTACCTTTATACCAGTGTCTGTAAGTTCAATTTCAGTATCAATTTCATTATAAACACCAAACAATGCATCTAGGGTAGGTGACTGAATAATCACTTCTGGGTTTTTGCCTTCTTCAAGTCGTGTAACCATCATTGACACGTGAGAGATAATAGCTTCTCGTAAGGCCTCATCCTCAGCTTCAGTTGTGGTGGTTATCCCATCAGCTATATTTGTAACAACTCTGCTGATACCTTTGTGAGACCGAAATATTTCCTTGAGGTCATTCACTTCTTGCTCAGTCGTGTCTTTACCCTGCAAACCCGGCATATTTACTTCATCATGTTTATGCGCGCCGCCTTTATGATGTTTGTTTGCTGATTGCATACCATGATGAGATTTATGCATTTCAGCATAATCATGATTTCCGCCCTCATAGTGAAAGTAAAAGAAGGCAGCGCCTGCACCTGCAATAAATATCAAGATATAAGAGAGTATCTTTTTCATTGAAATTAGCCTGTCCAAATTCGATTTACCCAGTTCGTTTATAAACCTTCCCCTAACTGGAGAGTAAAGCTAAATAATTTGTTTGATGGATTGATTTTGGACAATCCTTTCCAACCACACCCGCTTTCTATCAAGGGGATAACCGTCTCCATAGGCTTGTCCTATGTCAGCTGTGCGCGCCATCCTCAGGCTCTCCCAATACCGCTCCAACCTTTCAGACAAGGCAGCCGCTGATTAAGCGGCTTTACTCTCTGACTTTGTTTTCAGAGATACTTCAACTTTCTTCTTATTAAAGCGATGCCGCAGGTCAGCAGGTACAGCCCTTGAGAGGGTATATATATCTTTTCTTTTGTAAAAAGATACCGGAGACCTTACCCACACCATAGTCACACGAGCTCCTGTTCCCAAACGTTAATCGTTTGGATTCAGTTGCTTGGAACACCGTCCACGGACCTTGGACTTGAAAAGATTGGTGCACCCGAGATGCAGTCATCGCCTTGCTAAGGCATCTATCCTAAGTGACCTTAAGCAATATCAATATGTTAAAGAATCTCAAACATCCGTCAACAGGCACGTTTGGTATACTGTGTGTACACCAAGACAAAAACAGATATAGAGATGTTAAACATCCTGAAGAATACTAGAGGGTAGTGGGGGGAGTTTGGCTTGTGCTATGCTTTAGATATTGGGTGAGAGATTTTTAGGAACTTATTTTATTGGCCAATACGTATTTACTAACGCTGAAAACTTCTCAGGAGAACGAGGAGTGATATTAGCTAGCTTCTCATTTACTTTATATTTTATTTTATCTAGTTCGTTTATTAAGTGATTTCGCATCCGTTCTAAATATATTTTTTTACTCAAAGGCTCTAATTTTAGACCTAAAATATTCTGATTATTGTCAATGAAAATTGACGCATTACAAATTCCATAACAGTTATCAGAAATCATTTTAAATTTTTTGTAACTAATCCAGTCAATCTCAAAGCACCCATCCTCAGATATAATTGTATTTTTTACAATAAAATATCGTTCTCTATTTGAGCATAAGAATGCTTTTCCATATTCATCAAGTTCCACATCTCCTGTATAAGCTGGCTTCAAAAATAGGCCATAATCTTTTAGTGTGGTGTAAGTTTTTAGCTCTGGAATTTTATTTAAAGCATCCGCATACCTTGTCTCTATATCAAATTTAACACGTTCATATTGTTTGATATTTTCAACTTGTATTTGCTCAATGATGTTGGAACTATTTGCAATACTAGTTATGCAATTTGTTACTTTTTTACTAGTATTAGGCTCTCCATATTCGTTTAACATATCTAGATATAATTTATCTGCACCAAAATTTTCCTGACACCAAAACGAAGCAGGCAGCACTGCTTTATTAAAAGCTAATATTGTCTGTGCATTTTTTTTCTGAGGTAGATTGTTCCAAATCACAAGTCCAGAAACAAACATCACAAGACTAAAAAACAAAAAAGAATTTTTTAAGAAACGCCGATTTCGTAAAATTGTCCTGGCGTCATTTTTTGTTAACCAACCAAAAAATTTTCGCAACTGTTGTGCGATAGCTAGCAATAATAATATTGCTATTGAAGCTGATGGTAGAAGAACAAATGCTATTAGTAAAAAATTCAACATTAAACTTATTTTATGAATTTACCCATCTTAAACGTTCCTTCATAAACCTCAGGCTCGTCAGTTACTTTCCCCTTTGGGAATGAAAGCTTGCCTTTCCCATTATAAAACCCAACTTCAAACTCACCCTCATATTCCTCAATAATTTCCCCTTTATGCCTAAAGGTAATTTTACCCTTGCCATGAGGGTGTAGGACTTGAGGGTCTATCTCTTCATCTACATCAATGCCTTTTCTGTTGATTTGATAGGCAATGAAGTCAGCACAATGTGCTTCACCTGTGTACACAGTTGTCACTTCATCAGGGTCATACTTGTCAGCGTTTTCGCTATTCTTTGAAAATAATCCAAACATCTAATTCATCCTCATTCTAAAGTTGACCTATAGCCCAGCAACCCTTTTTAAAAGTTACATCTTAGTAAAAGACCTAGCAATCAAAAGTGACCCTATAGTTCAAAGCTACTTCCTAAAGTTACACTAAAGGCTAACAAAAGCTTCAAAGTTACATCATTAGTGAAAAGAGTTCGCTATTCCTAAAATCTAAAATCAAAACCTCACCTTCGTCAAACGAGAGGGTGAACAAAGAGGTATTAAATAATGCATGAAATCAGAAATATTGAAGAACCATTCCAGCAGTTAGATATGAAACATGCTGACACAGAAGCTGGAAATAGAGACAGATTTGTTGAGAGCAATAAAGGCAAGTGTCTGTTCATACCAGATATAAACACTTGGACTACTTGGGATGGAATGAGATGGAAGCCCACTGGCATTGCCCCTATTATGAAGCTTGCTGATGAGACAGCTAAATCAATCTTTATTGAAGCTAAAGAGTGCACAAATGCAGAAGGAATGAAGCGTCTTTCCAGTTGGGCAGTAAGGTCTCAATCAGAACAAAAGCTTCGCGTTATGATAAATATGGCAGCTGCATGGCCAGAGATGACAGCAAGACTTTATGAGTTTGATTGTGACCCTGATTTACTGAACTGTTTGAATGGCGTTGTCCATCTTCCAAGTGGAGAATTACTTGGGCATCACTCTTCTCAGAAGCTAATGAAGTTAGCACCTGTGGAGTACAAGCCATTCGCCAAGTGTCCAAACTTTGATAACTTTATCAAACAAATTTTCATGCATGATGTTGAACTCATGTCATGGATGCAGATGGCGTTGGGCTATCAGCTAACAGGTCATGTAAGTGAACAAGTGTTCTTCTCTGCTTATGGAACTGGGGCAAATGGCAAGTCTACATTGTATGAGACAATCATTAATCTATTGGGTGACTACGCTGGCACGATGCAGTTTGAAACACTCTTAGCTGGTGATAAGTCAAATACAAGAGTACTTGAAGCTGTTGGGAAACTTCGTGGCAAGAGAATGGTTATAGCCTCAGAAGTAGATAGCAGCAGAAGACTGAGTGAGGCACTTATTAAACAACTGACAGGTGGTGACACATTAACTGGAACAAACCTGCATCATTCTTCTTTTGAGTTTTCTCCATCTCATAAAATCAATCTTCTAGCTAATCATATGCCCTATACAAAAGATGCATCGTATGGAATGGAAAGGCGCATCAAGATTGTTCCTTTCCAAAGAAAGTTTAGTGCAGAAGAAAGAGACATCACTCTTCCAAACAAACTGAAAGCTGAAAAGGAAGGCATCCTTGCTTGGCTCATAAGAGGCTCTAGACGTTGGTATGGTGTTGTTAAGAGTGGCAATGGAAATCCGGCATTAGGTTCTTGTCACGCAGTAGATGAGGCAACTCAGAACTATATCAATGACAATGATACTTTCGGAGCGTTCCTTGTGGCATGCACTGATAAGGATACAGAAGCAATGGTAAACGCTTCAGACTTGTATGCATCCTATCAAGATTGGAGCAGACAGAATGGAGAGCAGTATCAGATGGGAACTGCTATCTTCTCCTCTAGGCTACAAGAGAGGGGATATACAAAGAAAAGAACTAACAAAGGTAATGTCTATTTAGGTCTCTCTTTAAAGCCTGATGCAGAGGGTGATTTCTAATACACCCACGTCCATTCATCTTAGTGTAATCAGTGTAGGGTCTATCCATAACTTTTCTATATTCACTTTCCTATAGAGAGGTTAGGTTTGACCTTACACTCCTTACACTTTTATCTACAGACTGAGTATGTCAGGCACTGACTACCACCTCCTCATCCAATCAACAAGGAGTGTGTAATTAGTATTTTGTATAGGTTTTGTGTTAGCTGGTTTGCCTGACCATAATGCTGCCTCAATGCTCTCACAGATTCTCCTAGAATAGCGGTGAGGTGTTTAAATGAGATGGTCAGTAATTGTTTTGATAGTGTGTCTAGTCCTGCTCTCAATACCCTTTGTGTTACACCTCAACAAAAGCTTAGTTATCAGCACGTATAACAAATACAGAGTTGTATTCCTTGATGGTGGTGGTGAGAACTGCCTTGAGGAACTAGAGCAGACTGAAGCTGTATTCAAACCATTAGGCAATCAAGGTACAGAAACCTGTCCTGTTAAGAACGCTGTGCGTATTTCTAGGTTTAAAGATACTACCTTGTCCTCCTCAGTCATCTTAAGTTGTCCAACAGCAGTTGATACAGCTCACTGGTTAGAGGAGATAGAAGCTAGACATGTCACTCACATGGGAACGCTTAATTGCAGAGAAAGGCGAGGCAGCGGCCTAATGAGTGAGCATAGCTTTGGCACAGCCATAGATATATCAGAGATAGATGGGGCTGTTGTATCTAAACATTGGAAGGATAAAGGCAGTAAAGGAGAGAAGCTACGAGAAGCAGCAAGGTCAGCCTGTAAGTACTTCTCTAATGTGTTGACGCCTGAGACCAACAGACTTCATCATAACCACTTCCACCTAGATAGTGGTGTAGGGTTTCAATGTGATGCTAGGAAAAAGATTAAATTAAAATAATTTATAGTTCTGATAAAAGTTTTGCCTGTTTTTCCTCATAAGCCTTTTTAGTAATGAGCTTTTTCTTATATAATCCATTCAGCTTTTGAAGGCGTTCTTCTAAGCTTGTCTCTTCATCATCAACGCTAAATTCTATGTCGTCATTATCTAACGTTTTTGGAGCCATATCCCCTTCATCATAGAAGTAGTTTAACAAACCCATCGGCGAATCCTCATTTTTAAGTTTATTAAAGAATTCCTCGCCCCCCACCTGCATACCTCTCATCAAAAGTGAGTTTTGATTTTTAGTTTGCTCCTCATAAATGTTAAAAACTCTCTCAGCATCTTTCTTTGAATATTGACCATCTAAGACCAAATGCATTACTTGCCACGCTATGTCATCATTAATGTCTATATTTTTTATTTGCATCAGCCCATCAACTAAACCGAAAATATAACCAATCGTGAAATGGTTCTGTTCCACATCTTTTATGTGCGTAAGCAAAGATAGCTGGAGTTTTAGGATACCAAGTATTGAGCCGGCACACGTGCCAATAAACTCTTCTTCATGTTTATTGTTTTTTGTGTCTTCCTCTTGAAATGTTTCGGTCTCTTTGAGGATTCTCTCCCATTTTTTGTTTTTCTCAACGCGTTTTTTAGTTAATTTTATCTCATTTTGTTCAATGCTTTTTTTTTGGCTACTTCCTAAAAACCAAAATAAAAGACTTAAAAAAATCAGCCCAACAAATAATCCAACAGTTGAGCTAGTAGAATTTGAAGTTGGAAAAACAGGAATAGCAGCTATAGCTGACAAAATGGAAAACAAATACATCACAAAATACATGGCACGTTCCTAGTCAAGCAACCTTAGAAGAGGGGGAATTTAGAAAACCACCCCCAAAATCTCTCACCCAATATCTAAAGCATAGCACAAGCCAAACTCCCCCCACTACCCTCTAGTATTCTTCAGGATGTTTAACATCTCTATATCTGTTTTTGTCTTGGTGTACACACAGTATACCAAACGTGCCTGTTGACGGATGTTTGAGATTCTTTAACATATTGATATTGCTTAAGGTCACTTAGGATAGATGCCTTAGCAAGGCGATGACTGCATCTCGGGTGCGCCATTTCCTTGTTAAACATGTTAGACATCTTAAAGCTATCCTATTGAATCCTTGAGCGTTCTTGTGAATTGAGCGTGGGTGGATAGCTCCAAGATGATATTCAAAAAAGACACACTTACCGATAGCGATAAGGTGATATTTGTGAATACGATTGCTTTTGGCTCAATTGTTAAATACTTCAGTGGTCAAGACCTGATGTCAGCGAATGAACGTTCAATCGTTGCTAATGAACTAATGAAAAAGCTGAATGGTGGGTGCTCTACTTGGACAAAGTCAAAGCTAACTGCATATGCAGATAACATTGCAACTTCAGTTGTCAAAACCCCTATTTTGCATGAGACATTTAAAGATTTAATAATTAATGGTGCTTTAGAAGAAGCAACCGACCGCCTCTCTAACGTTACCTTCAATGGATTAACCATGAATGGCTTTATTACTGGTTCCTCAAGCACTTTTGGAGCTGAGCCATACATGGATGAATTAGATATAGAACTTAAAAAAATTATGTTGAAAGGCGAACTCAAAGAATTAGAAGGCGACCAATTGAGTAATCAGCATCTTCATACTGAAGAACCTGAGTTTCCAGAAAGCTCCAAAAATAAACCTGTACAAGACGAAATATTGCCTGATGATTTTGTTGATTTGCTTACCCCAAAGCGAGCCTATTTTTCTAAAAACTTCTCTCTAAAGTGGATGGTAAAAAAACACGAACGAGTTGAAGCAGGCAACCTAATCTATAGTTTGGCGGATGGAACTGACATCTTTGAATATGCAGCAGAGTATCCGTGTAAACTAATTCACTGCGAAGAATATGATGGCGCAAAAATCACAAAATCAGATTTACTATTAGGCCGCTTAAAAAAAATAGGAAAAAGCGATGAGCTTCCAAAAACTGATTTACATGAAAAACTTCAAACCTTAAAGGCATTGTATGAAGATGGTCTCATATCCGAAATCGTATATGACCAAAAACAAAAACAAATACTAGACCAGCTATAAAATCGTTAACCATCATTGGACGATAAAAGCTTCATCCATTTTAATTTTAAAATTGAATCATACCCCTCACCATATTTTTGCCCTACACCAGCAGTAGACCATCCACCTATCTGGTCAATCATGTCAGATGGGCATTGGACTGCACGTAGCCTGTCACGTAATGAATGTCTAAAGGAATGTATGACACATCCTTCTGGTACTCTTAGCTTTAACCATTTATTGATTGCTGCTGATGCTGAGTTGGCATTAGTACCTTTGGCTGATGTGTATCTTGGAAAGGCATAAGGACTAGCAGTATTTGTTTGTTTTATCCTTTGTGCTGCCCATAGAGATACTCCAACAATTGGTATCTGCCTCTGACTGCCTTTTGTCTTTAAGCTACGCCATGCATGAGGCTTAAGGTCTATGTGAGGGACTTCTTCATCTAACTTAATATCATCTATATGCAGTCCAGCAGCTTCAGAGAGTCTCATGCCTGTATCTGATATCAACGCTACTAACCATCTAGCCTCATCATCAGCGTCCATACAGTCTTTCTGTATCTGCCTGATGTTCTCTATGGGAATAGGCTTACGCTTCTTACTGTCATCCAAGTCAGGAAGATACACACGTGAGAAAGCGTTCTTACAATCAAGCCCATGCTCTTGAATACAGAGATTGATGATAGACCTGATAGTTGAGAAGTTGCGTTTAACTGAGTTGGTGGTCAGTCCCTTCTTCAATAAGTAATCACGATATGCAGCAGCATCAGATGATACGTATTCATCTAATGGTCTATCACCTAGCACATCTATAACAGACTGAACATTCCTCTCAGCTCCTCTGTGGAAGGTCTTATTTCTACCCACGCCCTTGAGCCTGAGATATAACTCTAAGGCCTCTGAGAGAGTCTCACACGAAGATTGAGAGGGTTTTAAAGGCCTATCTCTCAGAAGATGTAGGGCAGGTATGTCTAACTGACTTAACCTCAAAGATAGCCAGTAATCCTCTAGCCTCTGAGCCAGAGATTTAGCAGACCTTAAGGCCGTATCTTTCCTCGTTGTCTTTAAACATATGATGATACGAGAGGACTTATAATACCCCTGCATATCCTTAGGCACACGCCTATTGAAGTAGTACGTATCGCCCTTTAACCACAGATAATGTGCAACTCTCTGGTATACCATCCTAACAATCCACCCACGCTCAATTCACAAGAACGCTCAAGGATTCAATAGGATAGCTTTAAGATGTCTAACATGTTTAACAAGGAAATGGCGCACCCGAGAGGATTCGAACCTCTGACCTCTGCCTTCGGAGGAAACAGTGCATTAAAATAAAATATATAATACAGTTAATTAAATTATAAAAAATATCTGTGTGTATTAAATGTGTATTTAATTTGACAATATTTAGACTTGTTTTCTACATATTTTCGTCTCGATTTTCCGCAACTATCTTCCTTTTTGGGAGATGGGCATGGCAAACTCTGGAATCTATTGGATTGATGTAACCTTTAACTACTGTGTGCGCTTATTGTATGAAGTCGCTGGTTTGCTGGGCATCACTTATGAAGAAATAAATGTCTGGTTGTTCGTCTTCTTGATGCCAGCGGTCATTCTGTTATCTCTATTCGTCAATATCATTCAGTTCGTTGCTATCAGAAGGATGAGGGATCCCAAACAAAGTTCTTCTCTGGTTAATCTCATTTTCAATAAATGAAAATGCAGTCCGATCTTCTTCAAATTCGATTGCATCTTTGGGTGATGAAATAGAGTCTGGAACTCGAATTTTGAAATCATCCAAATCAACGATGACTGACATAAAGTCTTTCTCAATGCCGTCCTTATTGAATGAAATATCAATACTGAGGGTTTTATTTTTTTCTTCAGAATTTAGAGCGTAGAAAAATTCATATTCGTCAGAGAAGACAATTTCCGAAATGTATGTTTCAAAATGCTCTGACCATTCCTCAAACTCCGACTTCTTTTTAACGAGTGGAATGTTTTTAGTCCGGTTGCATTTTTTCTTTCCTCTGTGGCAACCAAGATAATCGCCGTATCGCCCCTTCCTAAGTTCGAAAATTCCAAAATTGCATTTGTCACAGCATTCATGAATGCTTCTGCAATCATCCGATTGACAAATTGCGATCTCATTATCGTCAACAACTTCTCTCAATACTATATCAGAGTTGCAAGTAGAGCATTGTAATGGTTTGAAATCACATACAGGAAAGTTATAGCAGGAATAGAACTCACCGTTCTTACTGCTCTTTTTTAGTAAAACCCCATCAGAGCATGCCGGACATTTTTTCCCAGCATTAGGGTCTCCCGTGACTGTGACTTGATATGTTCCATTTGCTAATTCCTCTGCAAAGCGAGAAGGACAAGATGCGTCCGCAATAAGATGTGTTTGATGCTTTGATCTAGTAAGTGCCACATATAAGAGGCGCCGCTCCTCGCTGTCCCTAAAACTATCTTCATCAGATAAAACAAGATTCAAGATTGGGTCATCCTGAATTTCACTAGGAAAACCGTGATAGTCTGCCATTAGATCCGCAAGAATAACAAAATCCGCTTCCAATCCTTTTGATGAATGGACAGTTCTTTGAGAAATAGCACCTCCAGTCCAAAGATTTTTTATTTCAGTCAATTCTGAACCAGTAAATTGGTTGTGATTATATCTACTCAGAATAAGGAGGGTCTCGTTAGTTACACTGTAGTTTCGTAAGATTGTTTTAATAGATTGCTGTATCGCATCTATGGGTTTGTTCTGATGCCAGTGAACAAAAACCTGTGGTGTAGGTTTTGAAGTGAGTGTCTTCATACCCTTCTTAATTTGACTAGGGTTTTGGGTGATGAACTGCTCACTCACCGATGCGATTTTGTCGTTATAACGGAAAGTTTGGTCAAGTTTGAGGGTGGTAGACATGCCAAAAAGTTTTTCAAAATTTGTCATGATTTTATGATCTGAACCAGCGAACCTATAAATCGCCTGCCAATCATCACCGACACAAAACAACTTTGTTTTTGTATTCTGCTTTAGAAATTGTGTAATCAAATCATAGCGACCATCAGAAATATCCTGAAATTCATCAATGATGATATATTTGTATTTTGACAGTGAATTATTTTCAGAAACCAATTTTGCTGACCTTGAAATCATGTCTCCAAAGTCAATCTTCCGATTATTTGAGAGTTCCTGTTGATAAGCATTCAATAGCACTTCAAAAATTCTCAGAAAAAGCAGCGCCCGTTCATCATCGTTTGACTTTTTAACCAAGTCAGAGAGGTCTACAGCATTCTGTCTTTCTTTAAATTGACTCAGAAACCCTTGAACAAGTTTTAGAAAGCGTGTGTCTTTTTCAGTGTCGTTTATTACCTTGAATAGGTCTGCTTTTGGTATGGGCGACAATTTCACCCCATGCGCTTTCAATCTATCAGAGAGCGTTTGAAGTAAAACCCCGTGCTTTTTTTGATGAAAGTAAAGTTCGATTAACTTTGTGTTGCCTTGTCTGTGGGTATCAAATTTCCACTGCATTTCCTCGTTATATTGCGCTTTTGAAATGTATGGAGCGGTGTTGCCTTCCTCATCTATTCCAAAATATTCAAGGTAAATTCTATATTTTGGAAGATAGAAATCTGGACGATAATCCACATCCAAAGGCATAGAATTATCAGGGGAATAGAAACTTTCGTATTTGTATTCGATGCCATTCGAAAATAGGAAGTTAGCGATTAAAAGTTCACCATGACTTTTTACTTTTTCATTGTTCAATGTGATGAGTTTGTTTGAACGCAACCAATTTGCATATTCGCGCTCAGTTTTGAAATCTTTGACTTCATCAATGTTCCTAAATTCATGCTTTTTGAAATACTCAAAATATAGATCTGAAAAGTCTCCTAATTTTAAGCAGCGTTGGAGAATTTGATTAAGAAAATCATGGAGTTTTTCATCTTGGTCTACAAATTCATGAGGTCTGCTTGGGAATTTACACTGGTGAAGAATTGATTTTCCAATTGAATGAAAAGTGCCAACCTCTACCTCAACATTCGCTTTCTCTTTTATTCGTTCTCGAAGTTCTCGTGCCGCATTCCGGTTGTAAGCAATTGCCAATATTTCATTGGGTCTTGCTCTCTTGGTTTTAACTAAAAAACCCACCTTACCAACCACTGTTGAAGTCTTGCCTGTTCCTGCACCTGCAATAACAAGATTTCTCTGTTCATCGACAATTACTGATTGTCGTTGCTTTACGGTTAGGGGAAATTTTTCAATTGTGTCGAAGTAACTTTTATACCGAAATCGATACCAATATTGCTTTACGAAAAATAGCGAATGACTAGGGGTCAACCATGTATTGGTAAAAATAGACAAAAGACAAACTGACCCATGTGTTGCGTTACATTAAATCGCTAATTCAATAACTTAATGTATTGTTGGCACTAAATTTAGAAAAAAACAATGTATCAAGGCGCCAATTAGTTTAACCCATTGATTTTGCCTGAAAAAATCTTGACTTTTTACTGTTTTTCTGCTATATTTCAATAGGATAAACAGTAAGGAGAAAACAGGTGAAAGTTGCCATCTATGCTCGTATTTCAACAGACAATCTTGGACAGGATGTTGACCGTCAGTTGCACGAGGTTCGTGCCTACTGCGAGAGGATGGAATACGAGGTTGTAGAAGAATATGTTGATGAAGGATTTGCCCGAACAACTCGTAACCGTCCTGCCCTAGACAAACTCATCAAAGATGCTCGTCAACGCAAATTTAAACTGGTGGTTAGTGATGAACTCTCACGGTTTGCTGGAACACCTGCCTTACTTCTAAACCTTCTTGAAGAACTCAAACTCTGGAATGTGAATCTGGTTTCAGTCAAAGAAGGTATTGATACCTCAACACCTATGGGTGAGATGGTTGCAACAATGTTGTCTGCCATTTCCAAAATGGAACTCTTCAACATTAGTCACCGTGTGAAGTCTGGTATCGCAAATGCCAGACGCAAAGGTGACGGAAGTTGGGGTAAGAAATCCAACCTTACTGATGAAGTGAAGGAACAAATTCTACAAAAACGAAATGAAGGTTGGGGTTTCCGTAAACTCACCAAAGAGTTCAAGGTGTCCAATCAAACACTGCGTAAGTTCCTGCCAGAGTTTGCGTAGGTCATATGAAAGTCAGAGATATTATAAATATATGAAACAGATGATTAGAAAGAATGGGATGCCTTGTTCTTCTTTATCTGTTTTCTAACGAACTGAAGATTTCAGTTTTTATAAATAACTATATGAAATCCATCTCATGGATGGTGGTGGTGACAAACCAAATTGTGAGTGTGCAAACCCATTGAGAAACAGGAACTCTGGTTCGGAACTTGGTTAGGTAACAAATTTTTATAATGATGCACCAAAGTTGGATATGGGTGCCTAAAGATTTCCAACAGGACGAGGGAGTATTTAACCCTCAAGTAATGCAGGTAATCATCTAGTCGGTTCTGCATTGCTACCGTAGTTCAGTGGAGTGTAAAGGGATATCGGATTACCCACCCTGCCTATTCAACTAGGTTACTCTGACTAGATGTGTTGACGGACGCAGACGCAGATTTGTTTCTAGACACCCTTTCCCTGTGGTGGGGTTAGTGTGTCTAGAACACACCGCAGATTAGATATTCTGGAGATTTATAATTACATCAAGACCATGCACCTGCGGTGCATTCATCCACCACAGGTGGATGAGGGTTTAAGGTTAATGACTATGCTTCATACCATGAGACATTTTGTTAACAGTCATTGGAATGGTAATAGAACCACTATTCTTGAATGTTAATGTCACTTGATGAACATCCATTGGAACCATCTGTTCCTTGAGTTTCATAAACATCAAATGGTAACCACCAGGTTTCAAATAAACCTCTTCATCTGCTGGTATCACTAGACCATTCTCAAGAGGACGCATTTTCATAACATCCCCTTCCATCTTCATTTCATGGATTTCACTCTTCATTGCAAAGTCTGCTGAAACACCAATCAATACATCTGCAGTATTTCCGTTATTCTCAATCTTTAGATATCCACCTGTAACAGGATGATTTGGTGGGGTTTCCTTAATCCACGCATCTTCAATTTCAAGTTGCATAAATTTAATGCCGTCTGCTATCGCAATGTTTGAAAAACCAAACACAAGACAGAAAAACAACAGTATTTGCTTCATGTTAAAATCCTATAAATGTTTAGAAAATTACTATATTTAATAATGCTTTATCTTTATTTTGTCTACCTTAGTTGATATCCTAACTCAAATCATTTCAAGGATTTAGATTTGAAAATTAGACTTGCTCAAGAAACAGATTTGGACTCAATCCTAAAGGTTATTGAAACTGCGTTTTCCGATGAAGAGAACCAAGTCATCATGAACCTTGTTCAAGAACTCTCCAGAGAAACAACTAGTCCTTCAATTAAGTCATTAGTTGCTGAAGTTGATAATCAAGTAATTGGTTATGTTTCCTACAGTCCAATCTACATGAAATCTAACTCTAGTATCTCTGGATATATTCTTGCTCCACTTGCTGTCTCTCCAGAACACCAGAAACAAGGTGTTGGTTCAAACCTCATCAATGCTGGAATAGAAATGCTCACCAAAGATGGTGTTGGGGTTCTATTGGTTTATGGAGATCCTGCCTACTATGGAAGGTTCGGTTTCAGGGAAGAGATTGGACACTCATTTGTGCCGCCATACACATTGCAATATCCATTTGGTTGGACAGGTATGATGTTGAATGGAAAAGTTGTGCCTGAAGAACCAATCCAGTTTGAGTGTGTGTCTGCACTATCCAAACCAGATTTGTGGTGATTAACCCTCGACCAATCACGCACTAGTTTTTTAATTGATATTACTAAAATCAAGAAAAAATGTTTCATCATTGATTTTTTTAAGGAGAAAATCTGTTCTTCCATAACTTTCTAAATCTCTTTTATGGACTATTTTTTTGGAGGGGACACCCAACCTCTTTCTGAAGTAAACACCAAGTTCACTGTTATCGTTGGTAGTTGAAATTGCTTTTCTACCTTCTTGTTGAACGGTGCAGTCCAATGTCTGATTGTCATCGGTCAATAATGTGAAGGTGTATCCTTTTTCTGGCAGAAAACCCTCCTTGCGTGCGCTTTGCCTGATTGATAGATATGCTTGATTTGCGTCACGATTGTGCTCGGGTCTTTGCCCCCAATTCAGTCCACTTCTTGTCGGTAATTCACCATCTCTGCTTAGTAGACTTATTCTTACTGAAATGTTTTCTTCGATCCATTCTATTTTTCCTGGCAACAAAGAACCGGAGAATACATCAACAACTATTTTTTCATCTGCGCTCGGTTTGTATGTTTCTATTTTTATCGCATCACAAAGTTTTGATCTGAAATAATTGTAGATATCTTCTGAACTATCTTCGTTCATTTGGTTTCCTTGCATTTTCTCAAAGAAACCATACTGACTGTAGTTTGCAGAACCAGAAAACCCGTTTGTGGGGGTGTCGTTGTTTAACCATGCGTATACCTTCGAGTGAATTTCTGGTTTACCCTGAAAGTAAAAACCAAAAAAATTTTCGGGGTATTTTGTTTTTAAATCGACAAAGGCATCGTGGTCTGCTGCCCCTTTTCTCTTCATGCCAATTATGAGGTTGATTTTAAGTTTTGGATTGATTTGAAGACAATCCTCTAAATGCTTCTTTGCAAATGTTGCTGAGGCATAACCACTTAGAATGAAAAGTTGGTTTGCGCCGTTTTTCACCGGACTGATCAGAATTTTTTCATATAAATTCTTTAATAACACTACGACCTCGTTTGAAAAAAATCATCGCAATAGAAGAAAATTTAATTTGTTATTTACATTTCCAGTAATTTATGTTGCTTTATTTGTATGGACAAAACGGGCAACACTACTTTTCAGTTTAGAATTGAAGAGCGTCTTCTTTCTGACTTCAAATTAGCATGCGAAAAAAATCAAATCAAACCATCTGAGGCACTTAGAAGTGCAATGAAACAGTATGTCGGTAAAAATGAGACCCGTGTTGAAATTTTGGATGGAGAAATGACGTTAAAAACCGAGATGAGAGACGAAAAAAAATTCTCAATTGCAGAGATGTATTGTGGTCCAGGCGGAATTGGTTTGGCAGCAAAAAAAGCAAGGATCGAGGAGGGGAACAGTAGGTTCTGTTTCAAACATGCTTGGGCAACTGATTATCACGCCGATACATGCAGAACTTACGCAAAAAACATTTTCGGGGATGAAAATTCTGAAAATGTATTGTGTTCAGATATAAGGGAGTTGGATTTATCTAAATTACCATATGCAGATGGGTTCCTTTATGGATTTCCGTGTAATGACTTCAGCAATGTTGGAGAAAGCAAAGGTTTGCAGGGTGAATTCGGACCTCTATACCAATATGGTATTGAATATATTAATAAGAATAATCCTAAATTTATTTTTGCTGAGAATGTATCTGGGATTTCTAATTCTAACTCTGGTTTCGCTTTCAAGAAAATTCTTTCAGAGTTATCAGAGGCGGGTGAATTTGGGTATGAATTAACAACCCATCTATATAAATTTGAAGATTACGGAATTCCTCAGGCAAGGCACCGCTTTATAGTGGTAGGATTTAGAAAAGATCTAAATCAGAGGTTCAAAGTTCCTGCTCCATCAAGGCGGCGGAAATCTGCAAGCGATGCGATTATGAAACCGCCAATTTCTCCTGGTTCGCTCAATCATGACTACACCCGTCAATCTAAGCAGGTGATAGAAAGGTTGAAACACATAAAACCAGGACAGAATGCTTGGACAGCAGAATTGCCTGAACACCTAAAATTAAATGTAGGTGGAGCGAAACTGTCCATGATTTATAAACGACTTGATCCAAACAAACCTGCATATACCGTAACCGGATCAGGCGGCGGAGGCACTCATATGTATCATTGGGACGAACCTAGAGCGCTTACAAATAGGGAAAGAGCAAGGTTACAGACCTTCCCAGATAATTTCGAGTTTGTTGGAAGTAAAGAGAGTGTCAGGAGGCAGATAGGAATGGCAGTTCCTGTTGATGGTGCTAAAATAATATTAGAATCAATCTTGAAATGTTTTGCTGGTCAGGATTATGACTTTATAGAACCAAATTTTGATATTCAAAATATTTTGAGAGAAATGAAGTAGTCCTAGTCCCAGACTCCCATATCTTCATGCACTAAACTTTGTTCTCCACATAAACTGCAATTTATATCTGAAATTTCGATAATTGGTTCCATTTTGTGTGAACATTTATCACAAAAAGGAGTGAATTCTTCCTGCGCAGTTTTCCCAAAAAAATTGAATCGAAGTTTACAATCGATCTTCAAACAAATTTTGCACTGCACTAAACCTCGATGGGTTAAAACAGTTTGGTCCAATTCGTTTGTGTCTAACTTCGTTTGAATTAATGCTTCTTCCTTTTTGTTCAATTCATCCAAGAGAGTGTTAAGGTCTATTGCGCCTAAATTCCCGTAACCGACAAAAAAAGTATCTTCGTAATTACAGTTTTTGCACTTAATATTTAATATCTCACCCAAAAAACTGCTCCAGAAATTTTACGATCCATTGAATTGATTCTAATGCCAACTCTGGTTCAGTGTTTCATAAAATCTAATCCATATAAATACCTCTGAACCAGAAAAGGAACAGAGGTATGGACATACATCAACTCAAACAACGCATAGATGCATCGGGTAAGAAACTCGTCACGCTTGGTAACGAATACATCAAATCAAAAGATGAGATTGCTGCACGAAAGGTGTTGGTGAAGATGTTTGGTGAGATTTCTCAACAGACATTACTGCTGGGTGAACAGAACGCTCAGATGGATAGGAATAATAGGGGATTAAGGTAATGCAAAGATTTACATACGACCTGTTGCATGATGTGACAGAAGATACAGAAATTATAGAATCAACTGAACTGGTGCGTTCAATTCAAATACCTGCCTACGCATCAGACCAACAACGCAAAGAACTCTTTCTGGAAATAATGGATGCAGTGGATGATGTATCGTTCACTGAACAAAGACTGAGGATGGATGTGGGTAAGGAATTCGTCACCATCAGAAGAGAACTTGGTGGTGGATGGATACATAAAGAAAATGATGATGATGTTTTTGAGAACCCAAACTCCATGACAGCGGAAATGACTAAGGAGTCCATCGATGCAATGGAAGATGAACTCAGAAAAGAGATTTATGGGGAAGGAGAGACATCACAATGAAAATGACACATGATTATGCCGCAAGAATTGACTACGACCTTTGGATGGATTGTTTGAAGGTAAAGGAATTAGATGGAGGAACCACTTCCATCAACGCACTGCTGAATGAAGGACTGAAGATGGTTCGTGACAGGAAGATGCAGGAGATTACTGCTCAAAGGAAACGAAGAAACACTTTGCAGTCTATGGTGAACCTCTAGATTCACCCAAAACAGGGTGTTGTTATTACCCTTCATTTGAACTGGAATTATGATTTTTCTAACCGACTGCTTTTATTATGTTTTTATTTTTATGATTTGTGATGATTTGGGGTAGTCCGAAACATCTGTAATAACAACACCCAATCCCTCTGTATTCACATCAATTAGAGTTCATATTTCTTGAATATTCGGCGAACGGCGTTGTAGTTCAGACCAGACGCATCAGAAATTTGTTTACGGTTCATTCCCTGTTTACTCATCAAAGTCACCCTTTCGACTGCCTCTTCGGTGATGACTCTACGTGTAATGTTATTCTTTCTTAGATGTTCTCCGACTGTCTGATGTTGCAAACCAGTTTCTAAAGCAATTTGTTTGTGGGTCATTCCCCGATTACTTAATTGCATGATTTTGTCCAGAACCTCACTAGTTACTTTACTCCTCATTCCACTGATACTGTTTCTTCGTAAATGCCTGCCAACCGTTCCTATACCCAATCCAATTTCTTCTGAGATTTGTTTGTGGGTCATTCCTTGCTCACTTAGTCGAATCATTGTTTGTTCCATCTCATCAGTGACAAAATGTGAGGCAAGACGAACGTTTGCTTGTTGCAAATATTTTTTGACAGTGGATTTAGCAGAACTAACTTCTAAGGCAATTTGCGTAACCGTCATTCCTGTTCCAGCAAGTTCAACCATTTTTGAAATAACTTCATCAGATATTTTCTGTGTATTGTTCTGCCGGTATTTTGCTCGAGTGGACTCTCTTATAATACGGTTATTTGATTTTAGTTTTGCCAACTGTTTATCATTACAAACAGCATTCGCAATCCTTTTGATTACGTGTGTCCTTAAATCCATCTCACTAGCGATTTCACTAGTTTTCCATCCAGTCTCAATTAACCGAATGACCTTAGAGACATCATATCTTTCGTGATAAATGGAGACATTTGGATTGCCGACTGCCTTATATCCATCTCGACATTGTCGACATCCTTTTGGCAGATGTTTCCCCTTTCCAACGTGTTTCTCAGGCGAAACTTGAAATTCACCATGCAAACGACAAATGATTGTAATCTTTTCTTTAACTGAAAAGACTTCAGGAACTTTTGAATAATCATATTTGTCTTTGTGAATTTGGTGGAATAGCACTCGATATTTAGCAGACTTATTTGTCTTAAGAGAGTGACTTTGTTTTTCTATAGACCAATCAGATCGTGATTTTTTAACCCGACCCTTTGGCGTTCTATCATTAAACTGTTCGTGTTGGATTTTCCACTTGGACATTAATATCCCAGAGATGACTGCGCCATTTCCTGCCAAAAGTCAGGTTCTTGTTTCTGCAACTCAACTAACATAGCGCAAGTCCTGAATGAGATTTCTCTCAGATCGTCACCATTATCCTCTAACCATTGGACGATTTGATTTTGGTCATCTTCAGAAACCCCACGAAAACACCTGAGTTCATATTTGTATCCATCAAACTCACTTACAAAACCAGATTGATACATCCGAATTGCTGCTATTTTCCATTGGTTAGATGGAACTCCTGCCTTGAAATAGTGACAACGACTCAAGACAGGGGCGATGCGCTGTTGAATAACCGTTGGTGTATCTTGAGGTGCCGTTCTAAGGACTTTATTGGTGATAATGATGCACCGACCCTCATATTTGAATTGAGACTTCTTGTTGCTCTTTTGGAGTGCTGTTGAATATTTCTCCCAGTCAACGATTTTATCTTTTCTGGTGTCCAGAACACCCTTCAAAACCTCCAGAGACTCCTGGTCTTCCAAAACTTTATCAGTATCATCGATTATCAGCACATTGCCCTTTTTTCGTGCATCTTGAAACTTTCCAAATAACTTAACTGGACTAATCGTTCCGCTGATTGAATAAGGTTGTGCCTTTGCTTCCTTCTCAACTATCTCATTTGTGATTTCAGTTTTGCCCATACCCGCATCACCATTGACGATAAGATGGAACTTATCCTCGCAGACACCTTTCACAAATTTTCTAAGTTGAGTGTAATGTCTATCCAACGCAATTAGTCTGTCTGCGTCTGAAAGATTAGATATTTCAAGTTTTGCTAAAAATGGACTAACGTAACTCATATGTTCAACCTTCTGAATTATATGATATTTTATCACACACGCATTCTCATGTAAAACTGCGCTGTGGTGCCAGACTTATGCTTGCTTAAATCGGGAAAGCACCCCCCTAAAACTGATAATGATTTTCTAATCTATAAATGCAATAGAGACCCTGAGTGTTTTTAGAACGGGTAGACCTTATCTGACACTTTTGATGTGTGTTTGCTCCTAGTCTTTGTGATTTGTGTTGCGACCAATCTATTCACGACCTGTCCATAGTGTTTTTCCAACATTTCAACAGAAGTGCCCATTTGTCTTGCCAGCAAATAGGGGGAGACTTCCTCGCTCAATCTGAAGGTCGCATACATGTGCCTGAGAGAGTAAAGGGTTCTGTCACGCCCCGAACTGTCCTTCTTCAAGTTTAAGTCATTCATTAATGCGTCAAATGCTTTTCGCATGGAGTGAATTGGTTTCCCATCCGTATGGCAAAACACAAAACTGTCTTTTGCAGGGTGAGAATTCAGTTCTTCTTTTCTGAAATCATACATGCGTTCGAAATACACTTCGGTGCCTGCATTACATACAACTTCTCTAATCCCTGTTTTTCCTCTTACTAAAAGTATCAACCGAATCTCATCTTTGAGTCCGTCATCATAATTCTCTCGTCTAATATCGCCCCATGTAAGGTTTCGAAGTTCTCCTAAACGCACTCCACAATTCGCAAGAATTAGGACATATTGCTGGAGGATAAATCTATCTCTTCTGAAGGCGCCCCAACCTTCACTCACTCTTTTTCGCATTCCAGTTGTTATTGTTCGCCACTCATCTTTTGAGAAAGATGGGCGTCTGGAGTTTTTGTCTGGGGAAGGGCGCTTGATCTTAAACTCTTTAAGTAAATACCCCCTCTCATATGCATAAGCGAGCATCTGATTGAGGAGGGTGCATTCTTTGCGAAGAGTGTTATTGGACGGGGAAAAAGGAGTCCCGTTCTTGGTGGAATTATTTCTTCTATAAATCCAATATTCTTCAAAATCCTGTTGGGTGAGCGTGTCAACTTTTGGATTACCTTTTTCATTTACGAAAAAATCAAAGGGGTATTTGCCAACTCGATTGACCGACCACTCTATGTATTTTGGAAGACTCTCATTGCTAACTTTTGGGTAATGTTCTTTCCATTCGTTGAACAGGTCTTTGAATGACTTGCCTTGAAGGGTGCCCCCGCTTTTTACCTTAAAGTAAAGTTCTTCAAATTTGTTAAGGGCAATCTGCGATGCTTGTGCTTGGTTGCTCTCTCCCGTGCTGCCTCTGAAATATCCCTTCGAGGCGGGAAGAGGAATACGGATACGCATTTGATAGACTGGGTTGATTGTGCCATCACGATTCTCCCGCTGATACAGGACAACGCACCCATCTCCACGCACATCAATTTTGTTATTTACATCTTTTCCCAATCAAATCCCCATACACACGGTCTGTGTGTATGATGTGTGCATACAGGAAATATGTCAAAGCAAATGCCTTGAAAATCACTAAACCATTGAAATATATGTGAGAAAATGGCGCACCCGAGAGGATTCGAACCTCTGACCTCTGCCTTCGGAGGGCAGCGCTCTATCCAGCTGAGCTACGGGTGCATCTGTTATTTAACGGCTATTATTTTCAGCCACGATTTTTAGTCGCCATTTTTATTCACCGCTACTGGCCGCCATGATTAGCGGCTTAGTAACATTTGTTCTCTTTTAAATCATCTATGCGCTGAATACAACTATCTGAAAAAAATCACAGCCCCAGATTAACAGCCCCAGATTAACAGCCCCAGAATCACAGCCCAGAATAACATGCCCAGACTATTGGGGTCTTGAGCGTCCGCGCTATCTGCTACTTCCGGGTCAGCGATAAGAAAATATCCTCTAAGTCCGGCTCATCTGTGCTGACATCACCCACGGTTATACCCGCGTTATGCAATTGCGCCAGAATAGCGCCCGCATGGGTATGGTTGGGATTAAAGCGGATACGCATGCGCCCTTCCCCTAGCACTGGGTCCAATGCCTGTATGGCCTTTGGTAGCTTTTCAGGAAGCTTTTCTGGCAGGCTGATATACAGGTCTTTTTGCGCTGCTGATTTCAGCAATTCCTGCTTTGGCTGGGAGGTGATAATCTCGCCCTTATTTAAAATGGCAATATGGTCGCAAAGATTTTCCGCTTCCTCTAGATAGTGGGTGGTTAGCACTATCGTCACGCCGCTTTCATTTAGCTCTTTGACTGTATCCCATAAGCGCTGTCGTAGCTCGACATCCACGCCTGCTGTTGGCTCATCCAGTACCAGAACTGGCGGTTGATGCACCATTGCTTTTGCGACCAGCAAGCGCCTGCGCATACCTCCCGATAGGGTGCGCGAATACGCGCCTGCCTTATCGGTTAACCCCATCAATTCTAACAGCGCATCCGTGCGCCGTTCAGCCTTTGGCACGCCATACATGCCAGCGTTAAATTCCAACAATTCGCGCGGTGTAAAATACACGTCAATATTAAGCTCTTGCGGAACGATACCAATATTTGCCCGCAATTGGCGGGGGGATGTATCCAAATCGCTGCCCCAAACCGAAACCTTCCCAGCAGTTTTAATCACTGTGCCAGCTAAGATATTAATAAAGGTGGATTTGCCTGCACCATTTGGCCCTAACAGACCAAAAATACATCCCCTTGGTACTTCTATATTTATCGATTTCAGTGCTTGCTTGGCAGCGCCCTTTGCTGCACCCCCATAGGTTTTTTCCAAGCCATAGGCCGTTATCGCGAAATCTGGATTTGGGCTATCTGAAAAAGGAGAGGTAAAGCTAGCATGCATTTTGAAAAAATAGCCTTAATGTATAAATAGGGGGTTTAAAAGAAAACTGCAGCACAGTTATAACAAAACCTCTAGCTGTAAGAAGTCTATCTGCGCCTTGGGAATGCCTCCATTATATAGGCAGAATTGTGGTAAAGGGCAATGGGTGAGGGTGGTTGTTTGTTCGCCGCACTTGGTCTATTCTGGCTATGAAAAGGCTGTTGCCTTACCAGAGTTAATCTATCAACCGGGATTTTAAAAATATCATGTCAGACGTACCTGTTAGCACTGCCTCTATTGTGGATATCAGCGACCATGTTAATGTTGCCTCTGGCACCAGCAGGGTTTCATGTGATGGCGGCGGCGGCGCACTAGGGCATCCACAAGTTTGGCTGAATCTACAAAAAGAAGAGGATAACGCCCCTGCCAAGGTGGTTTGTCCATATTGCTCACGCCTGTTTGTTGCAGACGCTTAAGGGCTGTTTTCTTCCTTTTTTGAAAACCCCATGCGCCAGCAGTTTACACGCCAGAACAGACATGAATAAGCCGATGCCAGTTTAACCAAAAGCTAGCAAGAAATTAACATAGCAACAGGATTTAAATCCATGCCCCAGACCCCTGCCAATGACCAGCTTGTTCTTGTAGATGGGTCTGGTTACATCTTCCGCGCCTTTCATGGTCTGCCGATGATGACCCGGCCAGATGGTACGCCAATTAATGCGGTATTTGGCTTTACCAAAATGCTTTTAAAGCTGAAGGCGGATTTAAACCCATCTCATATTATTGTGATTTTTGATGCTGGGCGCGTGACCTTCCGCAATGAGATTTATGGTGATTATAAAGCTAATCGCTCTGAGCCACCTGAAGAGCTAGTACCGCAATTCCCGCTTGTACGTATGGCGGCTGAGGCTATTGGCTTGCCATTGCTGGAAATGGAGGGTTTTGAGGCAGATGACCTTATCGCTAGCTACGCCCTGAAAGCTGAAAAACAAGGCATGCCGTGTTTGATTGTTTCCTCGGACAAGGATTTGATGCAGTTGGTGCGCGGCGATATTACTATGCTTGACCCAATGAAAAACCGGCCTATCGGCGCAGAAGAGGTGGTCGAAAAATTTGGTGTTACCCCAGATAAGGTAGTGGATGTGCAAGCACTTGCTGGCGATTCTACTGATAATGTACCGGGCGTTCCGGGCATTGGGGTGAAGACGGCTGCAGAGCTCATAAACCAGTTCGGCGATCTGGAAAGCTTGCTCGCTGGGGCAGAGAGCATAAAACAGCCAAAGCGGCGTGAAAATCTAATCAATTTTGCTGAGCAGGCGCGCATATCCCGCCAACTGGTCCTGTTAAAAGATGATGTTGACCTGCCGATAGATATTGCTGCCCTTACCTTTCAGAAGGCTGATGATGAAAGGCTGATGGGTTTTCTTGCGGAACAAGGATTTAAATCTTTGATAGCAGCACTTGGCGGAACCATGCCTGCCATAAGCCAAAATGCGGCTAGCCTGAATGCGTCAACTGGCGCATCAGCTGAAACCTCTGATGGCGCGCCAGATGCTATTATGCCGCCAGTCGTAGCGGAGACTGACTATCAGCTGGTCACTGACATTGCTGATCTTGAGCGCTGGATTGAGGAAGCACGAAAACAGGGCTTTGTTGCGGTGGATACTGAAACAAGCTCTCTTGATGCGGCGCGTGCCGAGCTTGTAGGGGTGGCCATGGCAACTGCCCCTGGACGCGCTTGTTATATTCCCTTGCGTCATGTTGGGCCAGGTACAATGCCAACAGATGGCGCACCGCAAGGCGGGCTTGATTTTAGCGCTCCAGATCCAGAAGCTGTTGTTGAGCTGCCCCTTCAGCAGATAGATTTTGATACAGCAATGGAACGGCTGCGCGCATTATTTGCAGATCCGTCTGTTTTAAAAATTGGGCATAATCTGAAATATGATATGCATGTGCTTAGCCAGCCACGCAATGGCGGGCTAGAGCTTAGTCCAGTGGATGATACGATGTGCTTGTCATATGTACTGGATGCAGGACGCTCTGAGCGGCATGGCTTGGACCCTCTAGCACTCAACCTCCTACAGGTACAGACCATTAAATATGAGGAAGTATGCGGTAAAGGGGCAAAACAAATTTCGTTTGCTGAGGTCAGCCCCGAGACAGCTTGCGCTTATGCTAGCGAGGATGCCGATATCTGTTTGCGGCTTTGGATGATGTATCGTCCGCGTCTTGCCCGTGAGGCGGTTAGTAGCGTTTATGAACGCCTTGAGCGACCGCTTATTCCTATTTTGGCAGAGATGGAAAAGACAGGTATTGTTGTTGACGGGAATATTCTGCGCCGCTTATCGAATGATTTTGCTACCCGCATCGCTGAGCTAGAAGGCATAATCCATGCGCAGGCAGGTACAAGCTTTAATATCGCTTCACCTAAACAATTGGGTGAAATCCTGTTTGATAAAATGGGCTATGAGGGGGGCAAGAAATCTAAGACAGGGGCATGGTCTACTGGCGCAGATGTGCTTGAAGATCTGGCAGCAAATGGTGCTGAAATCGCGAAATCAGTCTTGGATTATCGTCAGCTTGCCAAGCTGAAATCCACCTATACTGATGCGTTGATGAAATCGATTAACCCTGATACGGGGCGCGTGCATACTTCCTATTCAATGGTTGGGGCGTCTACAGGCAGGCTATCTTCTTCTGATCCAAATTTGCAGAATATTCCTATTCGCACGCAAGAGGGGCGGCAGATCAGAACTGCTTTTGTTGCGCGAGACGGGTATAAATTAATTTCTGCGGATTATAGCCAAATTGAGCTGCGTCTGGTGGCTCATGTTGCAGAAGAAGAGACGATGATGGCAGCGTTTCACAGAGGGGTGGATATTCACGCCCAGACCGCAGCAGAGGTCTTTAACGTTCCGTTAGAGACAATGGATTCAGAAACCAGAAGACGCGCAAAGGCGATTAATTTCGGTATTATTTACGGAATTTCTGGCTTTGGTTTGGCGCGCCAGCTTTCTATCCCGCAAGGCGAGGCTCGCGATTATATTAAGGCCTATTTTGAACGCTTCCCTGGTATTCGCGCTTATATGGACAATGCCAAGCAATTTGCTAAGGTAAATCATTATGTGGAAACATTGTTTGGCCGGCGTATCCATATCCCGCAAATCGAAGATAAAAATCAGGCGGTGCGCGCCTTTGCTGAAAGACAGGCTATAAATGCCCCTATTCAGGGCAGCGCAGCAGATATTATTAAACGTGCTATGATAAGACTGCCTGCAGCGATAAAGGCAGCTGGTTTGAATGCCGATATGTTGTTGCAGGTGCATGATGAACTTATCTTTGAAGTGCCAGAAGCAGAAGCTGACACAGCGGTTGCTTTTATTACAAAGGTTATGGAAGAAGCAGCGGCCCCAATATTGGAGCTAAAAGTGCCGTTAGTCGCAGAGGCAGGCGTGGCAGATAGCTGGGCAGAAGCACATTAAGGATGTGTTTTTCAATAGCTGCAACTGCCGCATTTTTGCCGTAATCAGGCCGTGATTTGACCTTGTATATCGTTGAATATTAGCAACACATTATGGCAACATGCGATGTTTGGGTGATGCAATACCAATAAGAGGAGAGAGCGCGAATGGCCAATAGATTAGCCCTAGTGGATGATGATCAAAATATTCTAGCTTCTGTTTCGCTGGCACTCGAATCTGAAGGCTATGAGGTGGACACCTATTTTGATAGTGAGCAAGCTCTGATTGGCCTTATTCAACGCCCCCCTGCGCTCGCTATACTAGACATTAAAATGCCGCGTATGGATGGCACAGAACTGCTTAGCAAGCTACGCCAGAAATCAAGTTTACCAGTAATATTTCTAACCAGTAAAGATGATGAGCTTGATGAAGCCTTAGGCCTTGGTATGGGCGCGGATGACTATATAACTAAGCCGTTTTCGCAGCGTTTATTGCTGGCCAGAATTAAGGCTGTGTTGCGGAGGATTGGGCATGAGACATCGCCCGGACCAAAGGCAGATACCATCTCACATGGCGATCTTGTGCTGGACCCAGAACGCCATCTTTGTAGCTGGAAAGGGGTAGAGGTAAAGCTAACAGTTACTGAATTTTTATTACTTCAAGCGCTAGCCTTGCGTCCTGGTCATGTCAAAAGCCGTGACCAGCTAATGGATGCAGCTTATGGCGATTCTGTTTTCCTAGAGGACAGAACTATTGATAGCCATATTAAGCGCATCCGTAGAAAATTTCGTGCCCATGATAATAGTTTTGACCGAATTGAGACCCTCTACGGTATTGGCTATAAATATAAGGGCGATGCCTAATCAGGGCTTTTTGAATTTAGCGGGTTGAAGAAAAAGGAGGGCTATTATAGTGAGCGGGAAAAAGCGCTACTGGCCATCTTTTATTAGTCCGCTCTCAGCGCGCATTCTTGCTATTATGCTTCTGCCTTTGGCGTTATTTTTCATTGGCTTGTTTTCTATTGATCAATATCGCTCTGTACTGGTGCGTGCTGAATTTGACGCGTTGGAGCGTCAGGGTATGACGCTTGCTCGCTCGCTGGCGCTTGCGGAGGCTGACCGAACAGGAAGGATGGTTGCCACAAGAGAGCTATCGCCGCAAACTATGCGTCATCTACTGCCGCTTGTGGGTTATGGCTCACAACTTCGAGCCCGTGTTTTTCAGCCACAAGGCCAGTTGATGGCAGATACCTTCCGGCGCGGCGACCGCTTTCCGATGACCCGTATTAGGCGGCGTGAGCCAGTAGATTTTTCCAATAGGTTTCGCGTTAAGACGGTTGGTGCCTTTAACAATCTGGCTGACCTGATTTCTAATCGTCCGCCTGTGCCAGTGATGAATTTGCGTGGCTTGCGTCATGCGGATGGTTTGCGTGATGTGCGTGCAGCGTTATCTGGGGATATTGTGCGCAATATGTGGCGCAATCCGCGTGGCCAGCTAGTGCTATCTGTTAGTCTGCCAATACAGAATTTGCGAGTGGTGCGCGGCGCGCTCCTAATGACCAGTACAGGCGGTAATATTGAGCGGGAAATCGCGAATGTACAATGGGCCTTTGTGCAGCTCTTTATGGGTATTTTAACAGTAACCATTTTGCTAGGGCTGTATCTGGCGCGCTCTATTACCCGGCCAATTGTATTTTTAGCTGCTTCTGCAGATCGGTTGCGGCAAACCGGGGATATTCAGACCCCCTTGCGAGGCCTGCCTGAGCGTAAGGACGAAATTGGCCAGCTATCACAAGCCTTGAGCGATATGACCGCAGAATTACAACGCCGTATTCAGGCAACGGCTAAATTTGCTGCTGATGTTTCGCATGAAATAAAAAACCCGCTGACGTCTTTGCGCTCTGCTGTAGAGACGGTGGCGCGGATTGATAACCCTGAACAGCAGCGCAAATTGATGGATGTTATTTTAACCGATGTTAACCGGCTAGATAGGCTTATCACCGATATCAGCCAAGCTAGCCGTGTGGATGCAGAGCTAACAGGTCAAACCCCAGAGCCAGAGGATATCACGGCCCTATTGGAAAGCTGGGCTGAGGTGTCGCGCGCACGTTTTGGCCAGCATAGGCTAAGCTATCAGCCCTATAAAAAAGCCTTGATGGTGCGAATGTATAACACCCGCATCATTCAGATTCTGGATAATCTTCTAGCAAACGCGATGACTTTTCATGATGGCGAAGAGCCCATTATCCTTAGCGTCAAGCGGCTACGTGGACAGGTTCATATCAGCCTTGCCGACAAGGGGCCTGGTCTACCAGCAGGTAAAGAAGAGCGTATTTTTGACCGGTTTTATACAGAGCGTCCATCATCTGAAGGGTTTGGCAAGCATTCTGGCCTTGGTCTGTCTATCGCGCGGCAAATTGCCATCGCTCATGGTGGCCAGCTAAAAGGGGCTAGTGATAAATCTGGTGGGGCGATTTTCACCCTTACACTTCCGCTAGCGGATTAGCTGTGAAGTTGCTATCCTCTGATCTATGAGCGATAGCAACAGTGAAAACGCATTAAATTCTGAAACGCATGGAAGTGCCAATGATACTGGTCGTCTGGTGATCGTAATAGGCCAGTCAGGTTCTGGCCATTCCACTGCGCTAGGTTGCCTTGAAGATGCAGGGTTTAGTGCAATAGATAATTTGCCACTTGCCCTTATTGACCAGCTCGTTGCGTTATCGGTTGAAACCGAAAAACAGCATATTGCGGTCTGCGCAGATTTACGCACCTCTGGCTTTGATGCTAAGGCAATTGAGCGGCTGGTAGGCAATTTACGAAACCGACTTGCAGATCAGTGCCAGCTGGTCCTGATAACTGCCCAGCCGCAGGAAATTTTGCGCCGCTATCAGGCAACACGTCGTCGCCACCCCCTTCAGAAAAGCGCGCCAAGCCTTGAGGCAGCAATAGAAACAGATCAAATTTCTGTGGATGCACTCCGTCACCTGGCTGATTTGCATATCGACAGCACAGAGACAACGCCAGTTGAATTTCGCAGTGCTTTATTAAGCCGTCTAGGGCTTGCTCAGCAAAGTCAGGCACAGCTTAACATCCTTAGCTTTTCCTATCGCCGCGGCCTGCCTTCTGCAGCAGATTTTATTTTTGATATGCGGTTTTTGGCTAATCCGCATTGGCAAAAAGAGCTGCGTGCGCAAACTGGGCAGGACAGCGCAGTTAAAGATTTTGTTCAAGCAGACGAAGCTTTTCAGCCTTTCATGGATGGGGTATCAGCGCTTGTCTCTGCCAGTCTGCCGCGTTTGCGCAGCGATGGGCGCGGGCAGATAACCCTTGCATTTGGTTGTACTGGTGGGCGACATCGATCGGTTGCTAGCGCAAACTGGTTTGCTAATTGGGCAGCGACACAGAATATGGTGGCACAGCTTTACCACCGCGACTTATAAGTTTTTGCATTATGCCTGGCTATTTGCTAACCAAGGGTCAGGATATTTACGGGGTGATAATTTTATGCCGCGAACAGGAGTTATTTTATGTCTAATGATTATGTGATTGCCGATATTAGCCTTGCTGATTGGGGGCGTAAAGAAATCGCCATTGCTGAAAATGAAATGCCGGGTTTGATGGCTCTGCGCGAAGAAAATGCAGGCGTAAAGCCGCTGGCAGGTGCGCGTATCGCAGGCTGTTTGCATATGACTATTCAAACAGCGGTGCTTATTGAAACACTTGCGGACCTAGGGGCTGATATTCGCTGGTCATCTTGTAATATTTTTTCAACCCAAGATCAGGCAGCAGCTGCCATAGCGGCGCGCGGCATTCCTGTATTTGCTGTGAAGGGTGAGACGCTAGCAGATTACTGGGAATATGTTGACCGTATTTTTGACTGGTCAGATGACGCGCCGGCTAATCTAATTCTCGATGATGGCGGTGATGCAACTATGTATATTCTGCTAGGTGCGCGCATCGAAGCAGGTGAAACAGTGCTGGAAAATCCGGCTACAGAAGAAGAAGAGTTCCTAAAAGCCCAGCTTCTGAAGCGGCATGCTGCTAGCCCTGGTTGGTTTACCCGCCAGAAAGATGCCATCATCGGCGTATCAGAAGAGACAACCACGGGGGTTCTGCGCTTGTATCAAATGGCGGAAAAGGGCCAGCTACCTTTCCCAGCTATAAATGTGAATGATTCTGTTACAAAGTCAAAATTTGATAATCTTTACGGTTGCCGAGAATCACTAGTGGATGGTATTCGCCGCGCCACCGATGTGATGTTGGCTGGTAAAGTTGCGGTTGTCGCAGGGTATGGCGATGTTGGCAAAGGCTCTGCTGCTTCGCTTCGTCAGGGCGGCGCGCGTGTTATGGTGACTGAAATTGATCCAATTTGTGCGCTTCAAGCCGCGATGGAAGGCTATGAAGTCGTCACTATGGATGAGGCTGCAAGCAAGGCAGATATTTTTGTTACCGCCACGGGCAATAAGGATGTCATCACGCTTGATCATATGCGCGATATGAAAGAGCGGGCTATTGTATGTAATATCGGACATTTCGATAATGAAATTCAAGTTGCCTCGCTTAACAACATGGCTTGGACAGAAGTCAAGCCGCAGGTAGATGAGGTTGAATTCCCAGATGGCAAACGCATCATTTTGCTAGCAAAGGGGCGTCTAGTAAATCTGGGTTGCGCAACAGGTCATCCTTCTTTTGTGATGTCAGCTTCCTTTACTAATCAGGTGCTGGCGCAAATAGAGCTGTGGCAGCGTAGCGGTGAGTATGAGCAACGCGTATATACCCTGCCGCGTCATCTGGATGAAAAGGTAGCTGCCTTGCATCTGGAAAAGGTGGGGGCTCAACTAACCAAATTACGCGAAGACCAAGCAGACTATATTGGCGTTGAACAGCAAGGCCCGTTCAAGTCTGAACAATATCGCTATTAAGGGTATTATTTCAGGCGGTGGGCGTGAGAGGGCAGTTATGGTAGAAGCTGACCAGCAGCATCACTTCCGCCCCCGGCTGGTCCACAATCTGGAAGCGATGCAGGATATAGGTAGAGGCCTAGCCACAAGGCTAGATGCCGGGGATATATTATGTCTGCATGGCGAGCTTGGTGCAGGTAAATCAGCCCTTGCCCGCGCGATTATTACAGGGTTTTGCCGCGATATAGATGATATCCCCAGCCCAACCTTCACCCTTGTTCAGCCCTATTTGGCAAAGTCAGGGTTTGAGGTGTGGCATCTTGACCTTTATCGTTTGGATCGTGAAGAAGAGGTGTTAGCACTTGGCATCGAAGAAGCCTTTTTTGAAGCTTGCTGCCTTATTGAATGGCCAGACCGTATCAAGACCTTGCTGCCAGATAGCGCCATGCATCTTTATCTGGGGTTTGGTGCGGATGAAGAAAGCCGGATTTTGAGTCTATCCATATCAGACGATCTTGCCGAAAATGAACCCCCAAATGATGCCCCAAATGATGCCCCAAATGATGCCCCAAATGATGCCCCAAATGATGCCCAGAAAAAGCTGGCTTCTTGGCTTGCAGACATCTTAGATCAATAGGGCTTCCAGCTAATAGGAGATCGGTTTATACTTTTGCGTATGACCAGCATCTCTCCTCCTGTATCTCATCTCACCAGTGGCTATTACACCATACCAGCTGGCATGCCTTTTGCGCGGTGTCTGGCTAGCGGGATTATGCAGGCATTTGGGCGCGGCGATAGTCTTTCTACAGTTCAGATTTTATTGCCCTCACGCCGAGCCGTGCAATCTGTGCAAGCCGCCTTTACTGAGGTAGCAAATGGTACGCCCTTATTGCTGCCAAAAATGTCCCCTATTGGGGATATTGAAGAAGATGGAAGTGATATTTTATCTTTGTCTTTGGGCGGTAATTCTAGTCCCGATACAGTTGCAGATATTACCCTGCCAGCGAGTATATCAAATATTGAAAAACAGCTCATTTTAACCCAACTAGTAGAGCGGATGCCGCTTGCTGGGCAAGCTGTTTCTGCTGCGCAAGCAATACGCCTTGCCCAGTCGCTAAGTCATTTTCTGGATCAGATTTATCAGGCAGGAACGCCGCCCGAAAAGCTACCCGCGATGTTGTCAAAGCAGGTACCAGATGACCTTGCTCGCCACTGGCAGGATATTTTGACCTTTTTGAATATCATTATTCAGAATTGGCCAGATATATTGCAGGATAGAGGCCTGCTTGACCCAGTTATCCGAAAGTTGAAACTTGCCGATCAGCAAATGACAAGCTGGAAGACTGCGCCGCCAGACCATCCCATTATTCTGGCAGGTTCAACCGGCTCCTTGCCTAAAACCCTACAGATGATGGCGTCGGTAGCCAGTCTGCCTCGCGGGATGGTGGTGTTTCCGGGGCTGGAAAACCGTCCCTTTCCCGAAGCAGAACATCAAGCCATTATCGAGGATACAGGGCATCCTTTTCATCAGCTTTTAAAAACCCTTTCCCAACTGGATATTGCCCCAGAAGCAGTGCTTAGCTGGCCTATCAGAGATAGGAAAACAGATGCAGCATCTGAGAATCGCCGGCAATTTTTAATGCAAGTTTTCAAGCCAGCTCCGCTTACGCGGGAATGGCGGCGCATCCGCGAGACTACTCCAGATATGGACCAAAGCGCGATATCAGGGCTATCTCTGATAGAGGCTGATGATATCGGGCAAGAGGCAGATATTATTGCAAGCGTCATGCGCAAGACATTAGAGACAAAGGGGCAGACAGCGATGTTGGTAACCCCAGACCGGAAGCTGGCGCGTCAGGTAAGGGCAGCGTTGCTGAAATGGAATTTAGACATTGAGGATAGCGCGGGCACAGATTTAATTGACAGCCGTGTTGGGTCTTTCCTTGCCCTGATATCGGAATGGTTTGCCAGTAAAGGAAATGCACAATCACTGCTCGCTTTGCTAAAACATCCACTGTGCTCTGCTGGTCTTTCTTATGCGCGTTACGCATCATTGGTGCGCGCGCTGGAAATGGCAGCGTTGCGCGGCTATCTGGCAGATAGCTCGATGGAGGGCATCAGGGCGCGGCTAAAAGCACAAAAAGAAAGCAAGGATTTATGCGTCTTTTATGAGCAGCATATCTTAACAGCTTTGGCGCCGCTGATAGCCCTGTTTGATGTGGTAAGCCCATCTTTAGCTATGCTAGCAGATGCGCATGGCCGCGCCGCTGAAATGCTGGCACAAAGCGATATCGAAAATGAAGCACTGCTGAAATTATGGGAAACCCCAGATGGCAAGCAAGCGGCAGCCTTGCTCGCAGAGCTAGCAGATACAGGCGGGAGTAATGCAATAAGGCATGCAGAATATGCAGCTATTTTCCGCGCGATTTGTTCAGGATATGTAGTGCGTAAAACATGGCGTAGCCATCCACGTCTTGCCATCCTCGGTACGGTGGAAGCGCGGATGCAAAATGCTGATCTGATAATTTTAGGCGGGGTGAATGAAGGGGTTTGGCCGCCGCGTCAGCAGGCAGACCCTTGGACAAATGAGAAGATAAGAGAAGCGCTTGGCCTGCCAGATAGGCGCTGGCGATCTGGACTATCCGCACATGATTTTTTCATGTTGGCCACACACCCTCAAGTGATGATAACCCGTTCTGCACGTGCTGATGATGCCCCCACCACCCCTAGCCGATGGATTGAGCGGATGCAAGCAGTCTTGCAGGCAGCTGCGTTAAAAGAAGGTTTAGTAACACAGCCAGATGATGATGTTATCGCGGCTATTTCTGCACACCAGTCCTTGCCTGTAAATCCTGCGGCGATGCCGCGCCCATGCCCTGCTTTATCGCTACGCCCTAACCGGTATTCAGCAACTGATTTTAATCTACTTATCTCTGATCCCTATCAGATTTATGCGCGCAAGGTGCTGCGTTTGAACAAGCTGGAAGAGATAGATAAGCGGCCAGATAACGCGCTGAAAGGCAACCTAATTCATGGCGTCCTAGCCAGCTTCCTTGCTGCGCATCCAACAGGAGATTTACCAGCAGATGCAGCAGATTTGCTTTATCAGTTAGCTGAAAGACGCTTTGCCCCCTATCTTGTTCATCCACCTGTTCGTCTGTTCTGGCAAAGCAAATTTAGGGAAATTGCCAACTGGTTTTGCCAAAAAGAACAAGAACGCCGGGCGGAGGTGAAACAAAGTCTTGTTGAAGAAGCAGCGCGTATCAGCATAGCAACAGATGCAGGTGAGGTTGCGATTACTGCGCGTGCCGACAGGTTAGATAATTTTGCTGATGGCCGTATCGCCATTATTGATTATAAAACAGGTTCTGTGCCAAGCAAAAAAGAGGTAGAGCAAGGACGGGCCGTCCAATTACTAGTAGAGGCGGCGTTGCTAGGGGCGGGCGCGTTTCCTTTTAGCCCTGTCTGCGATACAGAGCAAGAAGTGCCTCTAGCAAACATACACCTATTTTACTGGCAACTTGCAGGCCATCATGGCCGCATAGCAGATATATTGGAAGTCACCCCAAAGAGCTTGGATGTAGAAGATGTGCTAAATCAATTACAAGAATTGGTGAAGCATTTTAGCCGCGCAAAGACGCCGTTTCTGCCAGAGCCTGATCCGGCCTCTCGGCCAAAATTCTCAGACTACCGGCATTTGGCACGGGTGCGGGAATGGCGCCCGCAGGAGGTCAAGGATGACTGACCATTTGGTAAATGTTGAAGCGGCCAAAGCGGCAACCGCCCTGCAACGTGATGCGGCGCGCCCCGATCATTCTGTATTTGTTTCTGCAAACGCTGGAACAGGCAAGACACAAGTTTTGACCATGCGGGTTTTGCGCTTGCTCTTATCTGGTGCGCCGGCTGATACGATCTTATGCCTGACCTATACTAAGGCAGCCGCCGCGGAAATGCGCCACCGGCTAAACAAAGAGTTGTCGAATTGGGCAATTTGTGATGAGAGCGCATTATTAGACGCGCTAGGCAAACTGGGCATAGAGCGCGCTAGCCAGACACAGATTGACACTGCCCGCAGCTTGTTTGCGCATATTCTTGATCATGAAGATGGCCCCCTTATTGAAACTGTCCATTCTTTTTGTCAGTCGGTATTGATGCGCTTTCCCATTGAGGCTGGTATCGCCCCGCAGTTTGAGCTGATCGCCGAGCATGATCGCAATGTGCTGCTAACTGAGTGTTTTTACGCCCTGTTAGACGAAGCAAATGCCACGCCTACAAGCGCGCAGGCAAAGGCGTTCATGCGCCTTGCCGCACAGAGTGATGACGAGCAGATTTTAAAACGCTTGCAAGGGTTTTTGTCTAATAGATCGCATGCACATAAAATGGCGTTCGAGGTTGGTGCGCGGCCTGAATTTGAGGCAAGCCTGCTAGATGAGGCAGCGTTTTTCCCTCCAAAAGAGGTGCCAGAACTTACCCATGAAGTAATGGATGCAGTGCAAGCAGAACCGCTAGCAGAGATTGCCGTTATGCTTAGTGATGGCGGGGTTAATCAGCAAAAAAGAGCGGATAAAATTCGTTTCTGGCTAGCCCTTGATTATCAGAACCGCATTGACGAATTAGGCTTGCTGGCCAGCGCCTTTCTAACCCAAGAAGGCCGGGCGTTAAAAAAGGTGAGTGATAATAGTATAAATTCTAAACATCCCAATTGTGAGGCAATGCAAGCCCCGATAATGGCGCTGATGGAGCGCTATCAATCTTCTATCGCTAACGCCCTATGTTTTGAGCTAACGATGGCGTTGACCGATGCTGGCAGTGCGCTTTATCGCCGTTTCCAACAGGAGAAAAGCGCTAGAGGCATGCTAGATTATGATGATTTGATCCTGTTTACTACCCAGTTGCTGGAACAAGAAGAAAAGATGGCTTGGGTTCGCTGGAAGCTTGATCGCGGCGTTAATCATTTGCTGGTGGATGAGGCGCAGGATACCAGCCCAGATCAATGGAAGCTTATCCGCTATATCAGCGCGCCGTTCTTTGACGATGTTAGCGAGGCACAAAAAGATGGCCAATCAGATGAAGTGCGCACATTATTTGCAGTGGGGGATTTAAAGCAGTCTATTTATAGTTTTCAAGGTGCACGCCCACAAGTTTTTGGGGCTAGCCGTGATGATTTTAAGCGCCGGTTGAACCAAGCTAAAAAACCCTTTTCTGAGATTGATTTCACCCTGTCATTCCGCTCTAGTGGGGCGGTTCTGGATTTTGTGAATAAGCTTATTGAGTGCGGCATCCACACCGGTCTTGGTGAGCGAAACCCAAAACCACATGCTATTTATCACAACAAGTTAGCTGGTTTGGTAGAGGTATGGCCAATCATCGAAACAGCACCTGCAGACCCGCCGCCCTATCTTAATTTGCCTGACTTTTCAGAAGGCGATGATGGCCCTTTGCAACAGGCTAGGCGTGTTGCCAGCCATATCAAATCATTGCTTGATGGCGCTGAGCAGGCACATTTTGGCAAGCCAATAGTCCCGCAAGATATTCTGATTTTATTGCGTAAGAGAGATAGCTTTTTTGCACTGCTTCGTGCGGCATTGGAACGTGAAGCTATTCCGGTAGCAGGTGCGGACAGGATGGCGTTAAAGAACCAGATTGAAATTTTGGATTTACTCGCCTTAGCCGATGCCTGTCTGCTGCCAGAAGATGATTTGCAATTGGCCTGTCTGTTAAAATCGCCGCTTATCGGTCTAGATGAAGACGCGCTGATGACGCTGGCTGCTAGCCGCGGGGATAAAAGCCTGTTTGATCAGTTAATGGTATATGATGGCGCATCTGATAGGTTTGGCGATGCGGCAGCTAAATTTCTGCAATGGCGGCAGCTTAGTCAGCAATTACCAGTCTTTGAATTTTTTAGCGTGGTTCTATCGCAAGGCGGGAGGAAGGCGTTTCATTGTAGGCTTGGTCATGCGGTGGATGAAAGCCTGGATGCTTTTCTGCAGCGCGCGCGCGATCATGGTCAAACAGGCCAACCTGGCCTTTCTCATTTCCTGAATAGTTTCCGGCAAGGCAATAGCGAGGTGAAGCGCGATATGGATAGTGCGGGGGCAGGCGTAGTCCGAGTGATGACTATTCATGGTGCAAAAGGGCTGGAAGCGCCGATTGTCTATTTGCCGGATATGCTGAGCGCGCGAATGCCATCTGACAGCCTTGTCACTACCGAAGAAGCTGTTTACTGGCCAGCGGGGAAACCAGAAAATGAGTATCTGGCAGAGCTAAAAATTGAGGCTAAGGAAATGCGCGATCAAGAAGCAGACAGGCTGCTATATGTCGCCCTGACCAGAGCGCGCCAAGCTTTGTTTATTTCAGGCTGGAGCCGGAAGCGTAGTCGCGTTGAAAAAGATAGCTGGTATGTAAACACATTAGAGACAATTAAATCTTGTAGAGGTGCGCATGAGTTGGCAGATGGCACTTGGCGGCTTGCCTCTGGCCAGCCCGAAGCAAACAGCGAAGATATTGTAGAGGCGGCAGGTATCACACCAGCCCTGCCAAGTTGGTTTGAAAACTACCCAGCTGACGAGCCTATTCCGGCACGTCCCATAACCCCGTCAGATACAGGCCCACGTGATGCGACCATACCTTTTGGCACAGCCAGCCGAAAGGCTGCCTTATTGCGTGGTAGTTTTGTGCATCGTTTATTTGAAATCCTGCCTGACCTGCCAGCTTCAGACAGATGGACAGCTGCTGGCCGTATAGCTGAGATAATGGGCATGAGAGATACCGGATTTGATAAGCCTGCCGCCTTTAGTGCTGAGGAAATTAAGAACCTGTTTGAAGTGGTAGAAGAGGTGATGAATTTGCCAGAACTCTCTTCGTTATTTGGCGGCAACGCGCTAGCAGAAGCAGATATATCTGGGCTAGTAGGCGGAATGGCCGTACAGGGGCAGATTGACCGGATGGTTGTCTTGGAAGATAAAATAATCATTGCTGATTTCAAAACAGGTTTGCCGCCAAAAGAGTTAGATGACCCAGCACAAATCCCGTTAGCCTATCTTCGACAGATGGCGTTATATGGAGCGCTGGTTAGCCAAATTTACCCAGATCGTGAAGTGGAATGCTTACTTATTTGGACACAAATTATGAAGGTATCGTTGGTACCTGCGCAAATGCGCCAAGAAATGCTGGAGCAGCTGGTAGTAGCACCAGAAGGTATTTAATTTCCTCATTCACCTGTCTTTATGAATCATTTTTTGGCATTTTTTGATAAGCGATGCTAAATTGAAGAGCTTACCTTGATCTGGCCTTGGCGAATGCCTATGTTGAGGGGGGTGGGCGAGGTCTAATATATCGCCAAAATGGAAAAATTAAGGGAGGCAAGCCAATGCCAACAGTCACCACAACAGATGCGGATTTCGAAAATGACGTATTGCAGGCAGAAAAGCCTGTATTGGTTGATTTCTGGGCAGAATGGTGCGGCCCTTGTAAAGCGATTGGCCCGGCTCTAGAAGAAATTGCCGATAGCATGGATGGTGAGCTTACTATCGCTAAGCTGAATATCGATGAAAATCCAGGCACACCGCAATCCTATAATGTGCGCGGGATTCCAACCTTGCTTATCTTTAAAGGCGGTCAGGTTGTTGCAGAAAAAATTGGCGCAATGCCAAAATCTGCGCTGGAACAATGGATTAATGATAGTGTTTAACGCGCATTTTCAAAGATAATTTAAGACTGATTTTTACACGCTATTATTCAGAGGGTAATGAGTAAAGCGGCATCAATAAGCTATAGGCGCGACCTAGTCAGGCAGGGTCTGGTTTTCGTCTAGCACGTGCCCCGCCAGATAGAGTGAGCCGCAAATGATAACTGGCGTCTCCGGCGGTGCGGTGTGTTTTATTTTAGCTAGCGCATCTGCAAGGGAATTAGCTGGCATGGCAGGTATGTTTGTGCGCGTCGCAGCCGCTGCTAATTCCTGAGCGGATAGGGCGGCTGGCTGATCGGAAATTTCCAGCGTATGAATATAGCTTGTAACTGGTTTTAATTGGGTTAGGAAGGCTTCTGGTGGCCGTGTATTCAGCGCGCCATAAATCACCATCCATTTTTGCTGGCTTAGCCTCTTTAGGGTATTAACCAAAGCTGCTGCTCCATGCGCATTATGCGCCCCATCGAGCCATAATGGATAATGAGCCCCTAGGATATCTTTTAGCTTTCCAGTTCGTAATTCTTGAATGCGTCCAGGCCATTTCGCCTTGCTTATCCCGTTAAAGGCAGCAGCGGTAAAGGCATCTGGCGTGGCTATTTTCATGGCCGCTAGGGCTAGGCTGGCATTTTGAACTTGATGTGTGCCTTGCAGGGCAGGGGCAGGCATCTTTATTCCCCCCCCCTGCCAGATAAAATCAAAGCTGCCATCATCACTTGGATAGGCGCTAAAATCGCTTCCTTCTTCGAAGATATCACTGCCTAGTTTTTCGGCTTCACTCATCAGCCCTTGCCGCGCTTCTGGGCTTTGCTGTGCCCAGATAGTAGGTTTTTCTTTGCGCATAATACCGGCTTTTTGCACCGCGATTTGGGTAATGTCTGTGCCTAGAAAATGTTCATGGTCACGGGCAATCGGCGTGAGTACAGATACAGCTGTATCCTCAATTATGTTGGTTGAATCAAATTTTCCGCCCAACCCTGTTTCTAGGATTAATATATCTGCTGGATGCCGGGCAAAGGCAAGGAAGGCGGCAATAGTAGTGCTTTCGAAAAAGGTGATTGGCGCTCCATCATTTACGGCCTCAACCTCGCTTAATATTGTAACCAGTTCTGTGTCTGAGATAAGCTTGCCTGCAAGGCGAATACGCTCATTAAAACGACAGAGATGAGGCGAGTTATAAACATGCGCGCGCAGCCCTGATGCTTCATACAAGCTAGCTAGAAATGCGCTGACCGACCCCTTACCGTTAGTTCCAGCAATATGAATTACAGGCGGCAGGTGGCGATGCGGGCTCCCACATTTTTCTGACAAAGCCATAGTGCGCCCCAGCCCTAAATCTATGAGTTTGGGATGAAGCTTTGTCAGCCTGTCAAGAGCGGCCTGTAATTCGATTTGAGATGCGGTCATTTCGGTTCGCGCAAAATTAGGCGGCGCGCGCTTCCATTAGCATGGACAGGATTGCATCAATTTGCTGTTTTTGCTCTGTTCTAGCTACCACCATATCCACCATACCATGATCTTGTAGATATTCAGCAGTCTGGAAATCATCAGGCAGTTTCTCGCGCACGGTCTCTTCGATAACACGCCGCCCTGCAAAGCCAATAATCGCACCTGGTTCTGCCAGTTGGATATCGCCTAGCATCGCAAAGGAGGCAGTAACCCCGCCTGTCGTTGGATGGGTCAGCAGTACAATATAAGGAAGCTTAGCGTCCCGCACTTTTTCTACCGCCAGAATAGAGCGCGGTAATTGCATCAGTGATAAAATGCCCTCTTGCATGCGCGCCCCGCCCGAAGAAGGCACAACGATAAGAGCTGCCTTTTCTGTTACAGCTGTATCTGCTGCCAGCAATAGGCCATCACCAACTGTCCGGCCCATAGACCCGCCCATAAAACGGAAATCAAAGGCAGCAATGACTACTGGCTTGCCGCCAATTTCCCCTTTGGCAACAGCGATAGCGTCTTGTGTGCCTGTTTTGGCGCGCGTTGCTTTTAGCCGTTCTGGATAACGCTTACTATCCTTAAATTTTAATGGATCATCGCTGCTAACAACAACCTCCAATGTCTCATAGCTATCTGCATCATAGAGCAATCTAAACCGCTCCTCTGGGGCAAGCGGGGTGTGATGGCCGCAAGTGGAACAGCAATTAAAGGCTTCCTGATAGTCCTTATGGAACAGCATCTGGCTACATGAGGGACATTTGATCCACAGATTTTCTGGCACATCCGAGGATTGCACCAACGCCTTAATCTTTGGCAAAACAGAATTCGTAATCCAGTTCATCTATCTATACTGCCTTTCTGATACGCGTTATTTTCGCTGCATCGCAGCACACAGGCTGGCACAAAAGGTGCCAACATCGGCTATCAGCTTGGTATCATCTCCAGAGCTTACCGCATCTTCTATTTTCTGCACAAGAGCAGAGCCGACTACAACCCCATCAGCAATAGCGGCGACCTCACTGGCCTGCTCAGCAGAACGAATGCCAAAACCAGCTACAGCCGGAAGGTCTGTTTCTTCGCGCAGGCGCGTGAAGGCTGAACGGATGCTGTCTGTTGCGGCGCTCTTGGTGCCGGTAATGCCAGCAATAGCGACATAATAAACAAAGCCGCCAGCTTTTTTGATGACAACAGGCAAGCGATCGCCAAGGGTGGTTGGCGTAACCAGCCGGATAAAGCTAAGGCCTGCCTCGCGCGCTGCATCACATAACTCAACATCTTCTTCTGGCGGCAAATCAACAATGATAAGCCCATCTACACCAGCTTTATTAGCGGCGCTGATAAAGGCGTCCCGGCCATAGATATAAATCGGGTTGAAATATCCCATCAGAATAAGCGGCGTGTCGGGATGGCGCTGGCGAAAACTAGCTGCCATATCGAGGGTTTTCTGTAATGTCATACCCGCTTTGATTGCGCGTATACTAGCCGCCTGAATAGCTGGACCATCTGCCATAGGATCGGAAAAGGGCATGCCAAGCTCAATAAAATCAGCACCATTTTCAACCAAGCTATCAAGCAAGGCAGCAGAGGTTTGTGCATCTGGGTCGCCTGCGGTAACAAATACCCCTAGTACCGCCCGATTTTGAGAAGCCGCTTTTTCAAAGCATTGTGAAATTCTGTTCGTCATGGATAACTTCCCTTTTGCCTACAGCAAGCCGCGTTCATCAAGAAGGGGCAGCACAGCTTCTAGGTCTTTATCCCCGCGACCACACATATTCAGCACAACAATTTTATCTTCTGCCATCTTCGGCAGAAGTGTCGATGCAAAGGCCAGCGCATGGGATGGCTCAAGAGCCGGGATAATCCCTTCAAGGCGAGAGCAAAGCTGGAACATCTTTAACGCTTCTTCATCTGTAGCGCTGACATAATTCACTCGCCCGATATCATGCAGCCATGAATGCTCAGGGCCAATGCCTGGATAATCTAGGCCGGCTGAAATGGAATGCGCATCTTTGATCTGGCCTTCAGCTGTCTGCAGGAGATAGGTGCGGTTGCCATGTAATACGCCGGGACTGCCGCCGGTAAGGCTAGCCGCATGCTGGTCGGTATCCAGCCCATGCCCTGCGGCTTCAACGCCGTAAATTTCAATTTCCTCATCATCCAAAAATGGGTGAAATAGCCCCATAGCATTAGAGCCGCCCCCGATACAGGCGATAAGCGCATCTGGCAGGCGCCCCTCTGCTTCGGTTATTTGCTCTCGGGTTTCTTTGCCAATAACAGACTGAAAATCGCGTACCATCTCTGGATAAGGATGGGGGCCTGCGACGGTGCCGATGATATAGAAATGTGTATCAGGATGTGCAACCCAATAGCGCAACGCCTCGTTCATTGCATCTTTTAAGGTTGAGGTGCCAGAAGTAACAGCATGCACTTTTGCCCCTAATAGCCGCATCCGGTCTACATTTGGTTTTTGTCTGCGCACATCTTCTGCGCCCATAAAGACTTCACATTCTAGATTGAACAACGCGCAAGCAGTGGCAGTGGCTACGCCGTGCTGACCTGCCCCTGTCTCAGCAATAATTTTGGTCTTTCCCATCCGCTTTGCTAGCAAAGCCTGACCTAGCACATTGTTAATCTTATGCGCACCAGTATGATTTAGCTCATCCCGCTTGAAATAAAGCTTTGCCCCGCCAAAATGCGCCGTCATACGTTCCGCAAAATACAAAGGTGATGGCCGGCCAATATAATGCTTCTGATAATATAATAGCTCGGATAAGAAACTCTGGTCTTTACGCGCCGCGTGATAGGATTTTTCAACATCCAAAACCAGTGGCATCAGCGTTTCGGCAACGAACCTGCCGCCATGAATGCCAAAACGACCATTGTCATCTGGCAAGTTACGATATGAGTTAGAAGCCTTTTCACGCATAGCTGAACGTTCCTTATGGTCTTTTGAATTAGCGCAATTTAAGCCGGTTACGCGGGGAGTTTACCTGAGTTTTGCTGCTTGTACAAAGGCAGAGATGGCAGATTTTGACTTTTCACCACGGTTTTTTTCAACACCGGACGAAATATCCACAGCGCGCGCATCTGAGATAGAGATAGCCTCTCTCACATTGCCTGCATTTAGCCCCCCCGCCAGCATCCATGGCGTATCATTTTTAAAGCCAGCTAGATAGGACCAGTCAAAAGATGATCCCGTGCCGCCAGGCAGGCCATCACTATCTGGGCTAGGCTGGGCATCAAACAAAATCCAGTCTGCGAGCTCGGCTACCTCGCTAGCTTGGGCGATATCATCTGCGCTAGAGACGCTGATAACGGGCATTACTGGCAGGCCAAATCGCTGTTTAATCTCGGCAATACGTGCAGGTTTTTCATGGCCATGAAGTTGCAACATATCTGGGCGCGCATGGCTAATTATCGCCTCAAGATAAGCATCATCAGCATCCACCACCAACGCCACACGGCCCGGTCGTGATGCTGGTTTTAGCTCTTTATCAGACCGCTGGGCTAGTGCGGCGGCCGTGCTCAACTCTAAATGGCGTGGAGATTTCTTGAAAAACACCATACCTATCCAATCCACGCCCACATCAGCGCAATGGTGATAAATCTCAAAGGTAGATATGCCGCAGATTTTTACGGCCGATCCAGATGCTTTCATTTGTCTGTATCCTGTGCTTAAAAGCGCGCTTCTGAGCTAGAAGTTAGTGCGTTCATTCTAAAATGCCCAAAAAACTTGAAAATGCTGCCCCTGCTTATACGCAAATTTAGTGCACATCTCAATTCTTGCGCATATTTCAATTTTAATCTGTTCGCTCAAGCATCAGCGCATCATCAGATTTCTTTGCGGCTTCTTCAAGGGTTGCGGTAAGCTTGGCAAGCTGGCGGTCACGAGACCATAGACGGGTGCGTAAACTGAGCAGTTTTGCCCAGATAAAAATCCCGCCCACCAGCATGCCACTTGCAAACGCGATTAGAATAAATACCCAAATTTCGGCTGTAATATATGTATCAAATGGCCATAAGTGAAGGGAGGCTGGTGTATTGTTGGCCACCACAAAAGCAGCAATAAGCCCGCAAGAGAGCAGTATAATACTAAAATAAACCAAACGGGTGAGAAGGCGCATGGGATGCGATCCTGTGAGGCGGCCGAACAGCTATCTCTTTTTTATTTGTTTAGGCGCTCGCGCATACCCTTGCCCATTTTAAAAAAGGGAATGGTCTTTGCGTCAACACTTACTGCTTCGCCTGTGCGCGGGTTGCGGCCAACACGGGCTTTGCGTTCTCTTAAAGAAAAAGCACCAAAGCCGCGGAGCTCTACCCTGTCCCCTTTTTCTAGCGCTTCGGTGATCGTGTCAAAAACAGTGTTGACCAACTGTTCTAGATCCCGGTGATATAAGGAAGGATTTAGTTCGGCTAAACGCGCAATCAGCTCTGATTTTGTCATGTTTAATGCCTTTTATAAAGCTGAACAATTATCATGATCATGCCGATTTCTCTATCTAGCGTCAAGGATTATAGCGAAAATCCTAATTGTTAGGCAAAAATTAAAAAAACACCCACTATCAGCAAGATAGCAGGTGCCTTTATTTTATTTAAAAGCGGGTCTGGCAAAGGCCAGTATTCCGCGGCTTAGAGTATTTGTTGACTTACTCCGAAGAATCCTCTTTTTTAGCCAGTGCTGCACCAAGGATATCCCCAAGGCTGGCACCACTATCTGAAGAACCGAAATTCTCCATCGCGCTTTTTTCTTCTTCAATTTCACGTGCCTTGATAGACAAGGTCAGCCCACGAGTCTTTTTGTCAAACTGGGTGACAATCGCATCCACCTTCTCATCAACAGCGAACCGTTCTGTGCGTTGCTCAGAGCGCTCACGTGATAAATCGGCACGGCGGATAAAGCCGGTCAGGTTTTCGCCAACCAGAACATCAAGGCCATTTTCATTGACGCCTGTAATGGTACAGGTAACGAGCGAGCCCTTACGATATTTGTCAATTTCGCCGGCATATGGATCATCAGACAGCTGCTTGATACCAAGCGAGATGCGTTCTTTTTCCATATCGATCTCAAGTATTTTAGCAGAGACCTTATCGCCTTTGTTAAAGCCTTCAAGTGCGGCTTCGCCAGTGCTTTCCCAAGAAATGTCAGACAAATGTACCAAGCCATCAATATCTTCGGTTAGACCAACAAAGATGCCAAATTCGGTAATATTGCGAATCTCGCCTTCAATGATGCTACCAACTTGATGGGTTGTTTCAAAATCTTCCCAAGGGTTTGCTGTGCACTGCTTCAGGCCAAGTGAAATACGGCGCTTAACCATATCCACGTCTAGAACCATCACTTCGATTTGCTGGCTGGTAGACACGATTTTGCCTGGATGAACATTTTTCTTTGTCCAGCTCATCTCAGAGACATGCACCAAACCTTCAACACCTTCATCTAGCTCAACAAATGCGCCATAATCGGTGATATTGGTCACGCGGCCGCTAAGCTTGGCCCCGATAGCGAACTTCTCTGCAGCATCTGACCATGGGTCTGACTGTAACTGCTTCATACCAAGTGAAATACGCTGTGTTTCAGAATTGAAGCGAATAACCTGTACATCTACAGTTTGGCCAACTTGCAAGGCTTCTGATGGATGATTGATACGCTTCCATGCGATATCGGTCACATGCAACAGGCCATCTACACCGCCTAAATCGACAAAGGCGCCATAATCGGTGATGTTTTTAACAACCCCTTGCAGAACTTGACCTTCTTGTAAGTTCGAAACCAGCTCGCTACGGGCTTCAGCGCGGGACTCTTCGAGAACAGCGCGGCGTGATACCACAATGTTGCCACGGCGGCGGTCAATTTTCAAAATCTGGAAAGGCTGCGGTGTACCCATTAATGGGCCCACATCATGGATAGGCCGTATATCGACCTGACTACCTGGCAGGAATGCGGTAGCGCCTGATAGGTCAACAGTGAACCCGCCTTTTACGCGGCCAAAGATAACACCAGTAACCCGCTCTTGGGCTTCAAACGCATTTTCAAGCAGAATCCATGCTTCTTCGCGGCGTGCTTTCTCGCGGCTGAGCATCGCCGCACCATCGCGGTCTTCCATACGCTCAACATACACCTCAACCGTATCACCGAGCTGAATTTCAGCATCCTGACCGGGGGCAGCAAATTCTTTTTTAGGCACACGTCCTTCAGATTTCAGGCCGACATCAATGGTAACATGGTCATCTGAGACGCCAACAACGATGCCTTTGACAACGCTGCCTTCAATAGAGGTATCTTCTGCAAAGCTTTCTGCAAGTAGATCAGCAAAATTTTCGGACATTACGTCCGCTGTTTGGTTTTGTGACAAGAATGTTCTCCGTAAATACGCCGAAAGTCAGATGCCTGATTTTTGCGGTATCTGAATTTATCCCCGTGCTGGTTCAGGGTTTTGGCTTCCTCTGAAAGGGGGATGAAAAAATCCCCTGAAGTCTGTTTCACTAAGTTCAAGTGAAAAATCTAGCGGCGCAACTATGCTATCCAGCATCAAAGGTTAATTTAAATAAACAAGCTAAGATTAGGTTCAGAGGCCATTTGCAGCTTGCGGTTCATGCTCACTATCCAGATGATCCAGACAGATCGCCAAGACTTCTTCGGCATTCTTGTCCGAAGAGTCAATAAAAAACGCATCACTCGCAGCAATTAGCGGTGCAACTGTGCGATTTTTGTCACGGCAGTCCCGTTTAATAATATCTGATAGTACTTCAGAGAAATCGATATCTTCGCCGCGCGCTTTTAATTCTAGGTGGCGTCGGGTTGCACGAATATCCGCAGCCGCATCAATAAAAAATTTAGCATCTGCATCTGGCAAGACAACAGAGCCGATATCCCGCCCATCCAAAACTGCCCCTTTGCCATGTGGGGGTTGCTGTGCAAAATCACGCTGTTTTTCTAGCAAGCTGGTGCGCACCTGCGGTATTGCTGCCACTTTTGAGGCCAGCTCCCCTATTTCTGAGCTTCGCAATTCCGGCCCAAAGTTTTGTGATAGGTCAAGCCCTTCTACCAATGCCTTTAGCGCATCATCGCAAGCGGTCTCTAAATCCAAGTCTGCCTGCTTCACTGCAAGCCCTACCGCACGGTACAGCTGGCCAGTATCAAGATGATCTAGACCAAGACGCATCGCAAGGGTTCGCCCTAACGTGCCTTTCCCGGAAGCAGCTGTTCCATCAATGGCAATGATCATTAAAAACTCTCTTCTTTATCAAAACCCTTTACCAGCTCTATTAGCTGGCTTTAACCTTGTCTTAGTATAGGGTATAATTTGTTTAATGTTTTTCACAGTTACGTGAAGCTATATTTAGAGCTCCACTCTGGCTTTTAAAGCTTTACTCCGGCTTCCAGATGCGCCCCACTTTTGTTCATAATCGCCGCAAAATCTGGAAAGCTTGTTGAAATGGTCGCCACGTCTAGCATGGTTATAGAGTTTTGTGCAACCATCCCCAGCACTAAAAATGACATGGCAATCCGGTGGTCATGTTGTGAGGCTATCGTTGCACCGCCTTTGATGGCACTAGCGCCGATAACCGTCATGCTATCATTTGTCTCGGACACCTCTACCCCGCAAGCCTTAAGCCCCTCTGCCATAACCGAAATTCGGTCTGTTTCTTTCACTCTCAATTCAGCCACACCTGGCATATAGGTTTTGCCCTTTGCACGCGATGCTGCAACTGACAGGATGGGATATTCATCTATCATAGAGGCAGAACGCTCTGCTGGCACCTCAATGCCGGACAGCTGGCTTGATTTAACGATTATATCACCAACATCCTCACCGCCCTCTATGCGCTGATTTTCAATAACAATATTCCCGCCCATTTCCTGTAGCGTGGTGATAAGACCAGTCCGCTGCGGGTTCAAACTGATGCCGGGTAGCCGAATATGGCTCTCATCTGTGATTAGGGCTGCCACTATTGCAAAAGCTGCGGATGAGGGGTCGCGCGGTACAAAGATATCTTTTGCATGCAAATCAACCTCACCTTCAAGGGTGATTCGGTGGCGGCCATCTTCTAGCATCTCACGGGTCAATTTAACCCCAAAATGAGATAGCATCGCCTCACTATGATCGCGCGATAGATGCGGCTCAGTTACAATAGTTTGGCCTCGTGCATTTAGGGCGGCGAATAAAATGGCTGATTTGATCTGTGCTGAAGCAACAGGCATTTCATAGGAAAGTGGCAAGGGGGGCTGTGCTCCGGTAATGGTCACAGGCAGATAGCCCTTTTGATCGCCTTCTGGCGTATAGGCAATTTGCGCGCCCATCATTGCCAGCGGGTCCGTGATGCGCTTCATTGGCCGCTTGCTGAGCGAGGCATCACCTGTAAAGACAGCTGATATAGGCTGGCCAGCTACCGCGCCCATCAAAAGCCTAACCCCCGTGCCTGCATTACCAAGGTCTAGCGGGGCTTTTGGGGGTATAAAGCCGCCTGTGCCGACCCCGTTAATGGTAATGATGCCCGCATCAGAAGTGATGGTAACGCCTAGCGCACGCACAGCCTCTAAGGTAGACAGCACATCTGCGCCCATCAACAAGCCGGATATTTTTGTCTGGCCAATGGCCATGCCTCCCAAAATAAGGGCGCGATGCGAGATAGATTTATCGCCCGGGATCAGCATCTCGCCAGATAGGCCAGAGACAGGTGAAGATGTCAGCGTTTCAATGTGATTATTCATATCCAAGGGTTGGGCCAGACCGCCCATGCAAATTATTTAAACTTCGTATTTTTTAGGTTTGCTGTCTTACACCGTCTTTTTGTATTTCGCAAACAGCCAGCAGGTATTTTTCAAAAATTACCTGCCATTTACCTACCATGGTCATACTTTATCCTCTAATTTGGTAAATAATTCACCATATTTGAATAAAACTGCCTCAGCTTGCTTGATAAATTTATTTTTGCCTTTAAAAATCTTTTGACAGAAGGCAGGATTTGCGTTTAATCGCTCGCAGTTAATTTTTTTTTCAAGGACAAAAAATATGGCAAAAGCTGAATTGGGTCATAAGCAAAGATGCGGATCATGCGGCATTAAATTCTATGATTTGAATAAAACGCCCATTATTTGCCCCAGCTGTCATACAGAATTTGATCCAGAAACCCTGCTGAAAAGCAGACGGGGACGCAGCCCAGCCAAAGTAGAACAAAAAGCTGCTACGCCTGGAGCAGAAGAAACAGAAGAAGAAGAAATTATCACCGAAGCAGATGATGATAATTTTGACGATGATGATGTACTGCCAACCGAAGATGAGCCATTGATTGCTATTGCAACTGATGATGACGAAGAGGAAGCAGAAGGCGGTACAGAACTTATCGATGTGCTAGATGATGAGGAGCCGCTTGTCACAGGGGATGATTTAGATGATGAGGAAGAGGATAGCTAAGAGGGGGTATCCCCGCCTCATCACGCCTTGCTTTTCGCTTGCATCTGATTGCGGGTCTGTGTAAAAAGCAACGCATCCTGTTTGGTATTTGGGGCCATAGCTCAGCTGGGAGAGCGCTACAATGGCATTGTAGAGGTCGTCGGTTCGATCCCGATTGGCTCCACCAAACAAGGGAATATCTTTTCCACGAAAATCACTACATCTAGCCGGATAAGCAGCATCGCAAAAACCGCCTTTAAATGTGATAAAAGCTTCATTAACGAATATCTGTTCTGCAGAGCAGGCTTAGATGGTAAAGCGGTCGCCTAGATAGACTTGGCGTACACCGGCATGGCCAACAACTTCTGATGGGGTGCCTTCCATCATTACCGAGCCATCATGGATGATATAGGCACGGTCAACAATATCCAGCATTTCGCGCACATTATGGTCAGTGATTAACACACCCAGACCATGGCCCTTCAGTTGCGAGATTAAATCACGGATATCCGCAACGGCAATCGGGTCAATACCTGCTAAAGGCTCATCAAGCAGCAGAAAAGCTGGGCGGGCGGCTAATGCTCGTGCTATTTCTAGGCGGCGACGCTCCCCACCAGATAGATTTACCGCCGGCGTATTACGCAAATGGCCAATGCCAAATTCGGCCATCAGCTCTTCAAGCATCGCATCGCGCATATCTAGTTTCTTTTCGGTAATTTCTAGAACTGACAGGATATTTTTTTCAACTGTCAGACCGCGAAAAATACTCGATTCTTGCGGCAGATATCCAACCCCCATACGCGCGCGCTGAAACAAAGGTGTATCGGTGACATCCATACCATCCATGAAAATGGCACCCTCATCACATGGTATGAGCCCAGAAAGCATATAAAAAGTTGTGGTTTTACCCGCACCGTTTGGCCCTAACAGTCCAACCGCCTCACCGCGTCGCACGCCGATCGAAATGTTGCGCACAACACGTTTTTGGCCAAAATATTTGCCAATGCCGCGCGCTTGCAATCCGCGATTTTCGCTGACCAGTCGCAGCTGGTCGGAATTGGGTGTTTGTGTGTTATCCATTTTGTGCGGCATGCTGCCTTAAAGGTTAGTTTTTTTAATTATCTGCCTATCTGAAAATAGACGCCGGTAAAGGCAGCCAGATAATTATAGCTTAACCTATTGTTTTGTTCCTGTAAAACGTCCCGATACCCGTCCACCTGAATTAGTGGACAACATTTTGCTGATTCCGGTTTCAAAATCAATTTCTGCCTTATCCCCAGATAGCTGATTGCCGCCATCCAAAATCGTTACATTGCCAATCAAAGTGGCCTTATCTTCGAGGCGGTTATAGTCCATCTTATCGGCAGATGCACGCGCGCCTGAGGCTTGTGTAACGGTGATATTGCCGCGCGCTTCGATACGTTCAATATTATCCTCAGCACTCAAATATAGCTGCACATCATCCCCTTTTAAGTGGCGACCATCGCTAAGCTTTATCTCTGCTGCCTCGCGCAAATGCACACGCCCCTTATTGCGCTGAAAATGAATATCTTTATTGGCTCTTGCTTTACCATCAGGGCCATCAATGCGGGCATTTGGCCCTTCGAGCTTATAGTCATTTGTATCTAGCTGATAGCTAAGACGGCTGCCAGAGCCTGTATGTGCAGCATCGGCAAAGCGGACATTGCCATTGGCAAAGATCTGCGTAATGGTGCGCCCCGAAGACGCGGCATCATAAAAGGCCTTTAGCTCATCTGCGAAAATTTCCTGATTTCCTTGATAGGCATGCGCATTGCCGCGCGCCTCATAAAATCCTTCCTTCTGATTCCATTCAAGGCTGGTATCAGCATTGACAATCATATCCGCAGCTTGCGCTGGAAATATAGCAAAGCTGGCGATAAATGCGGTGCGCAGTAGCATTTTTAGGAAGCTGGATTTCATACTGTTACCTACCATTATTTTAGTTAAACCCTGATCAATTTTGCTTTAGCTCAACACGGGATTTACCGGTAAACTTAATCACCTCCCCATTGTCTGTTGCATGCATGCCTTGTGAGGTAAGGAAAATGTCCGGCCCTTCCAGAATAACAGGTTTGTTGCTTAACATCTCGCCCTTGCCAATAAGCGCAACTATTTCCTCACTTTTCAAAGTAAGATTCTGTTTTGCTTGATAAATATTGACGTTCCCACTCATATCTAGCCGCCGTTCTGTGGCATAATATAAAGCAGAATTTGAGGATAGGTTGGTGCGCCCATCACTTTCAGAAGAGACAAATCCATCTGGCTCATACAGCACTACCAGCCCCTTTTCATCAGCAGATTCTACCGCACGTTCAGCGTTGATAGAAAATTCCACCCCATTTTCGGTCGTGCCAGAATAGCGGGCGCCAGTCATTTCCAACGTGCCAGTAGGCTGTGTGCTAACACTCTCAAGGCTAATCTCAATATTATCGTTGTTCTGAAAAAAGCTTGTCCACCCTACAATGATGCCGCCAATAATTATGGCAACTCCTAGCAGGATAAGGCTGAGAGACACTGGCAAGCCTGAACGCTGTGGTTTCTGCAAAGCAGTTTCGGTGTCAGCCTCTGCTATCTGAGGGGTGAAAATATTTGTCTTTGCTGGCTGGGTGTCTTTCATGATGCGTCTCAGAACTAGTGATGAAAGATATCAAGGGTCTCAAAGCCGGCCATATCTAAATCTGTGCGTGTAGCCAAAAAGGCAAAGCAGGCTTGTGCCATAGCTAGCCTATCTGCACGCGTCAGCATTGCGCCTAGCTTATCCCTTAATTGATGCAAATATAGTACATCGCCAGCAGCATATTTTTGCTGTGCTTGGGTCAATTCTTCTGCCCCCCAATCCGAGGATTGCTGTTGTTTGGATATCTCTTGTCCCAACAATTCGCGGCAAAGCTCTGATAAGCTATGCCTGTCCGTATAGGTGCGGCAGAGTTTGGAAGCTATTTTAGTGCAAAATACAGCCCCGTTTACAGGCCCGATATGATGTTTAAGCATAGCCAGATCAAAGCGGGCAAAATGAAATAGTTTTTCTACCTCTTTATCCGCTAGCAGAGCTTTTAAATTCGGACATGGCTGCATCTCGGCTGCAATTTGCACAAGATGCGCTTGTCCATCGCCTGCAGATATCTGGACAAGACATAGCCTATCGCGCCCTAAATTCAGTCCCATTGTTTCGGTGTCGATGGCAATGCTTGTGCCTAAATCCAGCTCATCTGGCAGGTCGTGTTTGTAAAGATGTATATTCATCTCAGTTTCTTTGCTCCTAGCTCGCACCCCGATATACTCTTAGTATACGCTTCTTGATATACGTCTATTGTGTCGGTTTGTAGACCGAAATGATATCCTTTTTTTCCGGCCGCCTGCGCGGGTTTGGTTCTTCAATTTTGTGGCCAATATAAATAAAGCCAGCAAATTTATCTGTTTGTGGATTGCCGCCCAGTTCTTTTAAAAGCCTATCATTCTGTGCATACCATTCGGTAACCCACTGCGCCCCATATCCGAGCGCCAGCGCGCCATGCAAAAGATTCATGCAAAGCGCACCTGCCGATAGATGCATTTCCCATGCCGGAATTTTAATATGTTCTATGGGTGTGGAAATAACCGCTAATACCAGGCCGGTGCGGGTAAAACGATGGCGCTCAAATGTCAGCATTGCCTCTGTTGCCTCTGCATGCTGGGCGGCAAATTCAGGGGCTAGAATATGCTGGCCTAGATGCCGGCCTGTTTCAGGGGTAATAACACTAATACGCCATGGCCCTAGCACGCCGTGATCCGGCACACGCAAACCACATTCCAGAATCTCGTCAATATCCCCTTTATCCACTGGCTCAGCGTTTAGGTTTTTAATCAGGACAGAGCGCCTGTTTTTTAGGAATTCTGTTATATCATTCATGGGTTTTTCCTATTTGATAGGGCTTGTATTTAAAGAGCAGATAATAGGGTAAATAATCTTCGTAATAGCAGGAATGAAGCCCAGAATATAGGGGCTTGCTTGACATTTTTATAGAACAAAGGCAACACTCGGCTATGTCTGAAGTACAACCGAAATCTATCTTGGCAGAAGAGGCCGCAATGAAATTGCGTGCCGCCAGCTTGCGTCCCACCCGCCAACGCATCGCAATTGCTGAACGCTTGCTGGATGGGCGGGCGCGCCATGTTAGCGCAGAACAATTGCGTGATGAGCTCGTTGCTTATGGTCAGCCTATGGCGCTTGCCACCATCTATAATTGCCTGCACCAGTTTGAAGAAGCTGGGCTGTTGCGCCCAGTGCATCACGCTGGTGATGCGGTGCTTTATGATACGAATTTAGGTGACCACCATCATTTTGTGGATGTAGAGACAGGCGAGCTTATTGATATCGACCCGGGTGAAATTTTAATGCCGGAACTGCCAGAACTGCCAGATGGGTTCGAAGCAGAAAGCATTGAGCTGACGGTGCGACTAAGGCGCAAACCTTAAATCTTTTTTTCTAGTCTCAAATCTTTTTTTCTAGTTTAGAATCATTCTAATTTTCTTGACCTTATTTTTGCACCCCGCTACTCTTAGCGATAGGTAGAGGGAAGAGCTTTCTGACTAGCTGTTAGCCGAAATTTTGTCGTCTTTAATCTTGTCATCTGCCAAATAGTGTTATCTTTTAAGTTTTTGACCATTCAAATTCGTCTGAGGAGACAGTTATGAACACCCAGAACAAGTGTCCGTTTATGCATACGAACCTTGAAGGCACCACAAATAAGGATTGGTGGCCTAACCAGCTTGATGTGAGTTTGCTGCGTCAACATGATGCGCGCTCCAACCCGATGGATCCTGATTTTGATTACCGTGAGGCTTTCAAAACACTGGATTACACTGCGCTGAAAAAAGATTTGAATGACCTGATGACAGATTCGCAAGAATGGTGGCCAGCAGATTACGGCCATTATGGCGGGTTCTTTATTCGCATGGCTTGGCATGCTGCGGGGACATATCGGACAACTGATGGCCGCGGTGGCGGCGGTACAGGCGCGCAGCGCTTTGCCCCCCTAAATAGCTGGCCAGATAATGGCAATTTGGATAAAGCACGCCGTCTACTTTGGCCAATTAAGCAAAAATACGGCAATAAGATTAGCTGGGCTGACCTGTTGATTTTAGCCGGAAATGTGGCGATTGAATCTATGGGTGGCAAGACTTTTGGGTTTGGCGGCGGCCGGCCAGATATCTGGCACCCTGAAGAAGATATCTATTGGGGTAATGAGGGCGAATGGCTGGATAATAAGCGTTATCGCGGCGAGCGTGAATTAGCAAACCCGCTAGCAGCTGTGCAGATGGGTCTAATTTATGTGAACCCAGAAGGCCCAGACGGCAATCCAGACCCGCTGGCAAGCGCGGTCGATATCCGCGAAACCTTTGCCCGTATGGCGATGAATGATGAAGAGACAGTTGCGCTAGTTGCAGGCGGTCACACTTTTGGTAAAGCGCACGGCGCCGGTGATGCTGGTCTTGTTGGTGCAGAACCAGAAGGTGCGCCAATTGAGCAGATGGGGCTTGGCTGGATTAGCGCGCATGGCTCTGGTAGCGGCCGCGATACTATCACTAGCGGTATCGAAGGGGCATGGACAAGTAATCCAACAAAATGGGATAATGGCTATTTTGATCTGTTGTTCGGCTATGAGTGGGAGCTAACAAAAAGCCCTGCAGGTGCCCAGCAATGGCAGGCTGTTGGCCAGAAGCAAGAAGATATGGCACCTGATGCCGAAGACGCTTCATTGCGCGTTCCAACCATGATGACAACCGCTGATATGGCGATGCGTATGGATCCAGCCTATGAGAAGGTTTCACGCCGTTTCCATGAAAACCCAGATGAGTTTGCCGATGCCTTTGCGCGTGCTTGGTATAAGCTAACGCATCGTGATATGGGCCCACTTATTCGTTACTTAGGGCCAGAAGTACCGTCAGAAGAGCTGATTTGGCAGGACCCAATCGAAGCGCCTTCTTCTGTACCTAGCGATAGCGATATTGCAGCTATTAAAGCACAGATTGCCGCTTCTGATCTAACCACCTCTGAGATGGTTACTACCGCATGGGCAAGTGCTGCAAGCTATCGCGGTTCTGACATGCGCGGCGGCGCAAATGGGGCACGTATTCGTCTTGCACCGCAAAAGGACTGGGAAGTTAATCAGCCAGACCAGCTGGCCCGTGTATTGGACGTTCTAGAAGGCATCCGCAAGGCGTCAGCCAAAGATATTAGCATGGCTGATATGATTGTTCTGGCAGGTAATGTTGGTGTTGAGCAGGGGATTAAGGCTGCTGGGTTTGATGTGGATGTACCCTTTACCGCAGGGCGCGGGGATGCCACACAAGAACAGACAGATGTAGACTCCTTCGCAGTATTAGAGCCACTCGCCGATGGTTTCCGTAATTATCAGCAACAGGCCTTTAGTGTGAGCGCAGAAGAGTTGTTCCTTGATAAAGCCCAGCTGCTGACCCTAACGGGCCCAGAAATGACTGTGCTGGTTGGTGGCTTGCGTGTGTTGGGTGCCAATTATGGCGGCACCAACCATGGCGTCTTTACTGAAAATGAAGGCAGTCTGAGCAATGATTTCTTTGTCAATCTGCTGGATATGAATGTTGTTTGGACAGCAGCTGGCAATGATGTCTATGAAGGGCGCGATAGAAAGACCGGCAAGATAGTGCGCACCGCAACGCGGGTGGACCTTGCCTTTGGTTCAAACTCTATCCTGCGGGCTATAGCTGAAGTATATGCACAAGATGATAATAAGGAAAAATTTGTCAAAGACTTTGTGGCAGCTTGGGTAAAAGTGATGGAACTAGACCGTTTCGATATTGCTTAAAAACCTATCTAATTTCTAAATTAAAGGCAGCGCTTTTGAAAAAGGTGCTGCCTTTTTTTGTTGTTCAAAGCGTGCGATTCTGAAGATAGGGATTGCCAAGTGCAAGACCAGCTCCGGTCAGACCAGGCTCCTTTATGGTGATAAGCCAAATCGGCACAGCAGCGATATAATCTGTAAAAATGCCATATTCAGACAGGCGCGCGGTAAAAGCGCTATCTGCAAAATATGGCAATAAACGCGGGATAATGCCGCCAGACAAGTAAACGCCTTGGCGCGCCCCTACCATCATTACCACATGCAACACAAAATTAGATAAGCTATTCAAGAACAGGATAACGGCCTGTCTGGCTAGCGGATTATCGCTGGCTTGGGCTGTGATATCCGCTGCAGATAGAGGCTGTGATTTGCTGGCATAATAACGATAAGCCCGCTCTAGGCCGCGCCCGCTTAATACATCCTCAAAGCTTACAGTGCGACCTGTCTCGCCAGCAATAAATTGCATCAATGCTTGCTCGTCTGCATCGCGCGGCGCGAACGGCACATTACCGCCTTCTGCTTCTAGGGCGCGCCATTCAATTTCGTTGCTTTCTGGGCTATGAAGCGGGATGAGGGCGGACATGCCGAGCCCCGTGCCAGCGCCTAGAATAGCAACAGGCGTTCCGGCAAGGGGCGTGCCTTTTCGGATCAGATGTTTTTCGGCTGCCCCAAGGGCAGGCGGCAATAATGCCTGCGCGGTAAAATCATTAATGACCGTCAGCCGCTCTAGCTTTAAGGCTTGTTTCAGCTCTGCTTTGGAAAAAGACCAGTTATTATTGCTCATCGATACAAAATCTGTTTCCACAGGGCCAGCTACGGCCAGTGACAAACGAGAGGGCTGACTATCTATTTTCTTGCAATAAGCTTTGATCGCTATCGCAAGAGAGGGAAACTCATTGGTCTTAAAATAGCTAATCTGATGCAGGCGATCGGCGCTATTTGATGGGTTCTGCCAGAGGGCAAAACGGGCATTCGTGCCGCCAATATCTGCAACTAAATCAACCATAAATATTTCTACTCCTTTGAGCCGGGTGCCGCGCGCTGCCTTGCAAGCTGAACTTCACGCCGAACAATATAAAAGGCTGAGCCAAAAATAATACTCGCCCCTATCCATGTCCAGATGTCACTAAATTCAGCAAACATAAGCCAGCCTATAAGCGCGGCAAAAGGCAGGCGTGCATAATCTAGGGCGGCGATGAAGGATGCGTCTGCCAGCGAATAGGCCTTTGCCAGCGCAAAATGACCAAAAAAGGCGAACGGTGCAAAGCCTCCTAGAACAAGGTAAAGCTCGAGCGGAAAGCCCTCCCAAACAAGCAGGGCGGGTATCAGTGATGCTGGCGTCATAAACAGATGTGATAAAAAGACAATCATCAAGGGGCTATCTTTGGCGGTCAGATGTTTGATAAGCAGCATCGACATGCCCATCATCATTGCCGAGCCAACCGCCAGTAAATGCCCCATGCTAAGGTCAATAAAGCCTGGCCGGACAATCACAGCAGCCCCAAATAGGCCGACCATAATCGCCATCCAACGGCGCACACGCACCTTCTCACTCAGAAATAAAACCGCACCTACCGTGGTGAAAATAGGGGCAAGGAAGCTCAGTGCAGTCTGGTCTGTTATAGGGATTATCGAAATGCTGCTAAACCAAAGCCACATCGCGCACATACCCACAAAAGATCGGAGTAAATGCGCCTTTATTTGGGGTGTTTTCTTTAGGTTTAAGCCCGCCCGCATCGCAAAAGGCAGAATAAGGACCAGTGCAAAAAACAGCCGCAGGAAAACGGTTTGCGCAGGGTGCATCCCAGCATGCGCGGCATAGCGGCCAAGAGCCGCAATCATCGTCAAACTAAAACAGCAGAAAAACATCCATATAACAGCTTGAACTGTGCTGGAAGCAAAGAGTGACACTGGCTTCATGCGCCAATTTCCCTCAAGCTGGTAATGTCAGGACAGGGGCGCTTTGTTTGTGATGTGGTTGCAAAAAGCTGCTCAATAGCCAGCGCGATGTTTAAAATCTTTCTATCGCTTCCAGGTGGACCTAGCACCTGAATACCAAAGGGCAGGCCATGTTTATCTAAACCGCAGGGAATAGCCGCCGCACAAGCTAGGGCCATGGTTGGGCGATAGGTCAGGGCGAGCCAGCTCATATAAGTCGGCATAGGCGTGCCGTCAATTTCGCTCACCGTCCAGTTTTCATGGGCAAAGGGCGGCACTGAACAGGCAGGGGCGATAACCGCGTCTACTTCCTCAAACATAGCCAGCCAAGCTTTTGCGATTTTAGATTGCTGGCTATGGGCCAGCGCGATATCTGCTGCATTATAGGCCAGCCCGCGTTCTACATTATCGATAACAAACGGGCCTAGCTGGTCTTTATGCTGGCTGACTTTCTGGCCATGGGCAGCAATGAAATTTACCCCGCGCAATACCTCAAACGCATTATCAGCGCCGTCAAAATCAGGATGACCATCAGGCGTATCAAAGGCTTGGCTGCGCAGAATTTGCATCTTTTCAGCAAAAAGCTGGCGGTATTCAGCACAAAGTGGCGCGCCATCTAAATCGTCTGAAAGCAGGAGTGTTATGCTGGATAAATCTGCAGCTTCAATCGGTAATTCTAAGTCGTAATCAACCGCCACAGAAAAAGGATCGCGCCTATCTGCGCCAAGCTGGGCACGCAGCAGCAAATCTATATCGCTAATGTTGCGGGCCATTGGGCCTAATACCGAAAACGGGGATAGGCTAACCGGCTTATCTTCGGCTGGGATGGTGCCTGGGCTAGGGCGAAATCCGGCCACCCCGCAAAATCCAGACGGGGTGCGCACAGAGCCGCCATAGTCAGAGCCTGTTGCCAAAGCCATCATGCCGGTTGCCAGCCCTGCCGCTGCGCCACCAGAAGAGCCGCCAGAGGTCTTGCTAATATCAAACGGGTTGCTGGTAGCACCAAAAAGCAGATTGCGTGTATTCCCGCCAGCCCCAAATTCAGGCGTGTTTGTTTTGCCAATAATAATCGCGCCTTCACGGCGGAGAGCCGCAACTGAAGATTGGTCGCGTTCAGGAATGTTATCGGCAAAGAGTTTTGATCCAAAGGTGGTGCGTAGCCCCTTTGTTATTTCTAGATCCTTCACCCCTACAGGCAGGCCATGTAATAGGCCAAGCTCATCGCCGTCCAGCACCGCTTTTTCAGCTGCCTTGGCCTCAATGCGGGCAGCTTCAAAATTATCCGTCACAACAGCGTTCAAAATTGGATTTAGGGATTTGACGCGCGCGATGCTAGCTTCGATTAGCGCCACAGGTGACAGCTCTTTTTTTCTGATTAGCGCTGCAAGCTTAGTTGCTGGCAGGTCTAACATCTCATCATCTTTATCCATAACACCTGCCTATCTTTTTAATGCCCAGTTTTCTTTTTTTGCCTAGGTTTCTTTTTTTGCCTAGGTTTCTTTTTTTTGCTCAGCCTTTTTATTCTTTTGCTCTTTCCTAACTCTGTTTTTCATCGCGAAGGGCTGGCAGACCTACACCAGTTGCCTCAAATCCGCCATCAGCGGCCAGCACTTGTCCGGTGATATAGCTTGCCCGGTCCGATGCTAAAAAGAAAATTGCCTCAGCTATCTCACGCTCTTGCCCATAACGGTTTAGCGGTATCGCGTCATGATAAGCGTCAATAATATCCTGTGTATGAACAGCCATGGCCAGCTTGGTGCGTACAGGCCCTGGTGCAATGCAATTTACCCGAATACCAAATTCGCCCAATTCAACCGCCTGCTGCAGGGTGAGTTGCATCACACCTGCTTTGGAAGTGCCATAAGCTACCCGCAGGGTTGAAGCGCGCAAGCCAGAAATAGAGGCGATATTAACAATCGCGCCGCGTGTATCTTTCAAGGCGGGGATAGCCGCTTGGGATACAAGAAACACCCCATCTAAATTGGTGGCCATAACCTTGCGCCACCGCTCAAAATTAGTTTCTTCGATAGGGCCAAAATCAGCGATGCCAGCATTATTTACCAGCGCGTCAATCTGCCCTGACCAGCGAAGCGCATCGGCTATCATGGCTTCTACCGCTTTCGGCTCAGAGATATCACAGACGAGCCCTATCCCATTTTCAAACGCTTTCGCACTCTCTGCTAGCGCTTCTGCATCCCAGTCAACCAGCACAATTCTCCAGCCAGCTTCATGCATCAGATGGGCGGTGGCTAGCCCTATGCCTCTGGCCGCCCCCGTAATGATAACTGTTTTGCCAACCGAAGTTTTTTTATTTTCCATTGAGGTCTCTCTTTTAAAAGATGTGACAGCCATTTTTAAATCCTAGATTTGTCAGATAAGGCGAAGCAAGAAAAATCACTGATATATCAGATTCTTTCTAGTTATTGGCTAGTCAAGAATTTTTACACTGCTAGAGTTATAGGACGCTTGGATTGACATTTATATTTGAACATCACGATAAGGGCATATTTGAACATCACGATAAGGGCTTTGTATCTGAAATGAAATTAACGTTGCATCATATTAATTTATCTACCCAGAAGGTCGAAGAGATGGACCAGTTCTATCGCGAGGTTATTGGTCTGGATACTGAAACAAAGGGTCTGCCTGTGCTAGAGAAGAAAAAAGGCTATGCAGGTGATGTGGCCTTTGTCAGTGATGGACATATCCAAATGCATCTAGCCGCCAAGGATATTCATGCAAGCTTTCGAACTGGCCAAATTGTTAATCCGGTTTCAAATGGGCATATTGCCTATCGTACAGACGATCTAAAGGGTTTTATGGCACATCTAGATAAGCTTGGCGTGCCTTATTCTGACTGGGGCGACAGGGCGGTAGCTGGCTGGCATCAGATTTTCTTTTATGACCCAGATGGTAATGTGATCGAGGTGCATCAAATCACTGAACCTGACGAGAACCTTTAACGAGCTAGAGGCGTTTATTATGCAGGACGGGGTGATAAAAAAAGGGGTAAGGCTGGGCGTAGATATTGGCGGCACCTTTACGGATGCGGTGCTAGAGGTTGCAGGTTCCCGCTATTCCACCAAAGTGCTGACGACCTATCATGCCCCAGAAGAAGCAATATTGGACGCGATGATGCAGGTCTGTGCGAAAGCCAGCATCCAGCCAGAAGATATCGAGCAGATCATTCACGGCACGACATTGGCGACCAACGCGCTTATCGAGCGGCGTGGTGCGAAAACTGCCTTTATCACGACGAAGGGGTTTCGGGATGTTATCGAAATGCGTACCGAAAGCCGGTTCGAGCAATATGACCTGAATTTGAAGCTTCCTGACCCTCTTTTGCCGCGAAATCGCCGCTATGTCATTGAAGAGCGGGTTGCTGCCTCAGGCGAAGTGCTGGTTCCGCTAGATGTTGCCGCTACAGAAAAGCTGGCAGATAAACTGGCAGAGGCGAAATATGAAAGTATCGCTATCGGCCTGTTACATGCTTATGCAAATGACCGGCATGAACAGAAAATTGCTGATATTTTGCGGCAGCGTATGCCATCAGTGCTGCTATCTCTATCTAGTAGCGTATCTCCGCAAATGCGGGAATATGAAAGATTTAATACCACGATTGCCAATGCCTATATACAGCCCTTGATGAAGGCCTATTTAGACAGGCTAAAAGGCAGGCTGGAAGAGGCTGGCGCGGCTTGTCCTGTATTTTTGATGCATTCTGGCGGCGGAATTATATCGCTGGAAAGTGCGGCAGCCTTTCCGGTGCGGCTGGTCGAGTCTGGACCGGCAGGTGGGGCAATCTTTGCAGCAGAGGTAGCCGCAAGGCATCAGCTAGATAAGGTGTTGTCCTTTGATATGGGCGGCACAACTGCAAAAATCTGTCTCATTCAAGGGCAAACCCCGAAAACCGCAAGGGTGTTCGAAGTGGCACGAAGCTATCGCTTTAAAAAAGGCTCTGGCATGCCGATTTCGATACCGGTTATTGATATGGTGGAAATAGGTGCTGGTGGAGGCTCGCTAGCGCATGTTGATAATTTGCGGCAAATTCGCGTAGGGCCAGAAAGTGCGGGCTCAGAGCCCGGCCCTGCCTGTTATGGGCGCGGCGGTACTCGGCCTGCGGTGACAGACGCTGACCTTATCATGGGCAAGCTTGATGCGGATAATTTTGCTGGCGGGACCATACAGCTAGAGCCGCAAAAATCTGCTGACGCGCTTATTGCCCATATTGGGGATGTGCTGAATATGGATGCTGGTGAGGCTGCCTGGGGGCTTGCGGAGGTGGTGGATGAGAATATGGCCAATGCCGCACGGGTACATGCTATCGAAAATGGTGAGGATTTATCAGAATATGTCATGATAGCCTTTGGTGGTGCTGCACCGTTACATGCAGCCCGCCTATGCGAGAAGCTGGGGATTGCGCGTTGTCTTGTACCCAAAGGAGCCGGGGTTGGCTCAGCTATTGGCTTTTTATGCGCGCCTTTCAGCTTTGAGGCAAACCGATCTGTCTTTATGCCGATGCGTGCCTTTGAGCCTGCAACGATAAAGCAGCTTTTTGTTGATATGCAAGACGAAGCCACCAAGTTTGTACGCTCCTGTGATGGCACCGCACAGATAGAGCTCGAATATAAAATATATATGCGCTATGCCGGGCAAGGATGGGAAATTCCTGTCCCGTTAGAGGCAAGGGACGCTGATAATCCTGATGCGGCACGTTTTCTGGCGCGTTTCGAGGAAGATTATAAGCGGCTGTTCGGGCGCATTGTTCAGGGGATGGAGGCTGAAATTACAGTCTGGTCTGTTAATGCTTTCACCCCAACTACGCCGCCTGCCCGGGCAGAAGCACCAAAAACGGTAGAGCCAATTGAAACCAGCCAGACCCGCGCGTGTTTTGATCCAGCATTGGGGCAAGCGGTGGAAGCCCAAATAGTGGGGCGGGATGCGCTAGAGATGGGCAGGGGCGTTGAAGGGCCTGCCCTAATTGTTGAGGATGAAACTACCATTGTTTTGCCTGCTAGCCGTTCTGCCAGCGTAGCATCGGACGGTACAATAGACATTCAGGTAAAGGGGCGCGGGCAGCAAACCAAAGCTTGAGCACTTCAATAGGACAGGAGAAGGCAGCGATAAAAGCGCCTTAATCAAGGGATGAAGATTTCAAAAGTTGCCTATCAGGTTATGTGGAACCGGCTCATTTCTGTGGTGGAAGAGCAGGCACAAGCGCTGGTGCGTACCGCCTTTTCCACTTCTGTGCGGGAGGCAGGCGATCTGTCCGCTGGCGTCTATAATGATAAGGGCGAGATGCTGGCACAGGCGGTAACTGGCACCCCTGGCCATGTAAATGCCATGGCAGATGCGGTACCGCATTTTATTCGCCGGATTGGCCGGCAAAATATGTTTGCGGGCGATGTATATATCACCAATGATCCTTGGGAAGGCACGGGTCATTTGCATGATATAACAATAGTGACCCCGTCTTTTCTTGAAGGTCAGCTGGTTGGGTTTTTTGCCTGTACTGCCCATGTCACTGATATAGGGGGGCGCGGTTTTGGTGCGGATGGCAATTCTGTCTATGAAGAAGGCTTATATCTGCCGGTGATGAAATTTGCCGATAAGGGCGAGGTAGATAGCACGCTCGTGCAAATGATAAGAGGCAATGTGCGTGAGCCTGATCAGCTTATTGGTGATATTTACGCGTTGGTGACCTGTAATTTGGTCGGCGATCGCCGCTTGCAGGATATGATGGCAGAGTTTGGCCTGACTGACCTTTCTGGCATTTCAGAATTTATACTGGATAATTCACGCTCAGCGACGTTGGAATGTATTAATGCGCTAACCCCGGGCGTTGCAGAAGGGGCGATGCGTATTGATGGCTATGCGCAGCCTATTGACCTGAAAGTAAAGCTGACCATTGAAAAAGACCGTATCCTCAGCGATTGGGAAGGCACTTCTGGAGTGGACAAAAAAGGTATTAATGTGCCGCTTGTCTATACCAAAGCCTATGCTTGCTATGCGCTGAAATGTGCAATAGCTCCGGATATTCCCAATAATGCGGCCTCACTAGCGCCATTTGAGATTACTGCGCCAGAAAATTCTATTGTGAATGCGCTGCACCCTGCACCTGTCGCATTGCGGCATATTATCGGCCATATGGTGCCAGATACAATATTTGATGCGCTTGATAAGCTGCTGCCAAACAGAGTGCCAGCAGAAGGGGCGGGATGTTTATGTAATTTCCAGCTGCAGCTGCGCCCACGCCGTGATGCGGCGGCGCCGCCTGAAGCGCGCCATGCTGAAGTGCTGATTTTCAATTCTGGTGGATCAGGTGCACGCCCCACGATAGATGGTCTGAATGCAACCGCCTTTCCGTCTGGGGTGATGACGATGCCAGTAGAGGCGACTGAGCAGGTGGGCCCAGTGATTATTTGGCGCAAAGAATTGCGTGCTGGCTCTGGCGGGGCCGGCCAATATCGCGGCGGTCTTGGCCAATTTATGGATGTAGGGGCAGCAGAGGGGCATGAGTTTTATCTGCAAGCCATGTTTGACAGACTTGCCCATCCAGCGCGTGGGCGCCATGGCGGGATGGCTGGTGCGCCAACCCTCATTGCCCAAGATGATGGCACCGCAATGCGCGGCAAGGGCAAGCAATTTGTGCCTCATGGCCGGGTTGTGCAGATGGGCTTTCCGGGCGGGGCAGGCTATGGGAAGCCAGAAGCGCGGTGCCGCGATGCGGTGCGACGTGATTTAGCCTATGGTTATATTACATCAGAGCAAGCAGCAGAAGATTATGGGTTAAGCGAGGATGAAATCGCTGAAATTCTGAGCCTAGCAAGCAGCGGTGCTGATTTTTAACCTCTTTTTGGTTATGGTTAGCTATACCCTGCCGATTCTAGTCTGTTTTCCCTGACTAGAGGCTGATTCTATTGAATAGTTTAAGTAATTTTTAAGAAATGAACCTGTTCGACCATGGAAGTTTTTACAGTTTTTTCTTTCCAATTCTGGCTATGCCAGCTGAAAACAAGCACGGCAGCCCCCCCTAAAACGGCAATTAAAACGTAAATTAATAGCCTTTTTGCGCGCTCGCTTAAACCAGAATTAGTGATTTTTTCCATCGCCAACCAAGCAAGGCCAGCAAGGGCTAAAAACGCAATTCCTCCAACAAGAACAGTATCTTCAAGCATAGCTTCCCTCTCATCCTGATGCGTGAATTTGAACCTTTTATGCGCACAGATTAGACAAGCTTTAGTAATCTGCCTAGTTAATTTCGGCGTATAGGTGATAATGGTCGATATCTCGCTTCTGTTAAAAAGTTAACAAAAACTTGCCAACAGAAAAAAATAGAGTAATATCGTCTGCTAACGGGGAGAGGTCTGTCAGGACGGGTGTTCTGGCAGGGATAAAAAGTAGGACGTTCTAGAACGCGACGTTTTGGGGAGTGTCCTATGTCAATTAAAAAACTTTTTAAGTTCACTGCACCTGCAGCTGTACTTTCAATTATGCCTGCAATTGCTCAGGCAGCTAACTTGGAATCTGACGATTTCGTGGGTATCAGCTTCTGGCTGATCTCAATGGCTCTTGTAGCCGCTACAGCTTTCTTCTTTCTTGAAACACAAAGAGTTGAAGCAAAGTGGAAGACCTCACTTGTTGTGTCAGGTCTGGTAACACTGGTTGCCGCAGTACACTATTTCTACATGAGAGATGTGTGGATTGCGACAGGTGATACACCAACAGTCTATCGTTACATTGACTGGTTGATCACAGTGCCATTGCTGATGATCGAGTTCTATCTGATTCTGCGTGCGATTACCAACGTATCAGGCGGCGTTTTCTGGCGCTTGACCATCGGTACATTGGTCATGCTGATCGGTGGTTACTTGGGCGAAGCTGGTTACATGAACGTAACGCTAGGCTTTGTTATCGGTATGGTAGGTTGGGCATACATTCTGTATGAAATCTTTGCTGGTGAAGCTGGCAAGATCGCAGCAGAAAAAGCCTCACCTGCAGTGGCTTCAGCCTATTCAACAATGCGTTGGATTGTGACCATTGGTTGGGCGATTTATCCACTCGGCTACTTCTTCGGCTACATGGCCGGTGGTGCCGACATGGAATCACTGAACATCATCTACAATCTAGCTGACGTGCTGAACAAAATTGCGTTCGGTGTGATTATCTGGAATGTGGCTGTGTCACAGTCAGAAGCTTCTAAGTAATCTATTAGCAAGGCAGGGCGCCCCAGCGGGCGACCCTGCTTTGCGGCCTTTCGCCAAATACTTAATTTATAGATTTAAAAATATAATAATTTAATTAAGGGTGAGGATGATGCCAGAGAGCTTTAACAGCAATTTCGAGCCTGCCATTGTCAGCAGAGACGTCACGCCGCCCCTTTCTGATATCTCACAATCTTTATCAGATTTCATTATCAGCCGCTTGCCTGATACCAGCCATCCGCTTGGTAAGCCAGCACATCATCATTTCAAAAAAGCTGGAAAACAGCTGCGTGGGCGCATGGCGCTTACCGCCGCTGATTGTTTTGGTGTGCCGCAATCTATATCTATGCGTTGGGCAGCCGCTGTTGAAATATTGCATAATGCCTCGCTCGTCCATGATGATATTTGCGACGGCGATATGGTGCGACGCGGCATGCCATCTGTGTGGGCACAATATGGCAAGGATACAGCCCTTGCGCTAGGGGACTGGCTTATCGCGCTCTCATTTGAGCTGGCCTCAGAGGCAGCATGCATTGGTCAGACACCAAAGCTGGTATCTGTACTTTCGCACCATATGGCTGCGACTACCACTGGCCAAGCATTGGAATTTGCCATTGATAGCTATCCAAGCTGGTCAAAATATATGGATATCAGCACAGGCAAGACAGCACCTTTATTTGTAGCCTCTGTTGAAGGTATTGCTCATTTGGCTGGACGCAATGATGTGATAACACCCTTGCAACGTTTCTTCACAGCCGCTGGTGGATGCTATCAGATAGCCAATGATATGCTGAATGTTATCGGCAAAGATGGGGCAGCTAGCCCAGCATCTGATCTATTGCGGCGCGCACCAAATGCGGTGATTGTAATGTTCCGAACAACCTTGGATAGGGAACATGCGGCTGAATTTGATAGCTGGCTTGCTTCTGGGAGCGAACATAACGCGCTGAACTGGCAAACCCGTCTGCGCCGCTCGCCTGCGCTTTCTATGACATCCTCTGCCTTGATGAGCATGTTTGATGAAGCTGAAAGCTCATCTGATGCCCTGCCGTCAGATTGTCAGGCGATAATTACGCCAATTAAAGCGCAATTGCGCCATGTCTGTAGAGATCTTGTTGCAGATAACAGCTAATTGCTGTCTAAGTAATAAGGTAGTTACAGGGGCAATTCGTGCCTACAAGACCGGCTTTTTTAATGATTTTAACCCATATTAGGGGGAGTGCAGCTTGCCATGGATGACATGGGCACATTCGATGCGTCTGAGAACACAACACATTCGCTAGTTATTGGTGCTGGTTTTGGCGGCATCGCGGCGGCATTGCGGATGCGTGCCAGGGGTCATAAAGTTACCCTGATAGAACGTCTTGATGCGATAGGTGGGCGGGCGCAAGCCTTTGAGCAAGGCGGGTTTCGCCATGATGCTGGGCCTACTGTTATTACCGCCCCCTTTCTTTTTGATGAGCTTTTTGCCCTATTTGACGAAAAGCGTGAAGATCATCTAGATTTTCGCCCTCTAGACCCATGGTATCGTTTTTACTTCCATGAAGGGTCAGAATTTGATTATCGCCCGTCCCTAGAAGATACCTACGCTGAAATTGCGCGCTTCTCGCCAGAAGATATGAAAAATTATGATCGCCTGATCAGCACTTCCAAAGATATCTTTGATATTGGGTTTAGTGAGCTTGCAGACCGGCCTTTTACCCGCTTTGGCGCGATGTTAAAGCAGATCCCGCAACTTTTGCGGCTGAAAAGCTATATGACGGTTGCACAATTGGTAAATAGCCATATCAAGCATCCGCTTTTGCGTCAGGCGTTTTCTATCCACCCGCTTCTGGTGGGCGGTAATCCATTTGATACCACCTCCATTTATGCGCTTATTCATTATCTAGAGCGTAAATGGGGTGTTTATTTCTGTATGGGCGGTACGGGTAAGCTGGTGGCTGAGTTGGAAAATCTGATGCGCCGGCAAGGGATTGAAATTCTGCTGAACACCGATGTGCGTGAAATTATGGTCAGCCATGATAGCAGCAATAAGGTGACCGGCGTTATCACACAAGACGGAACGCAGATTAGTGCAGACAGGATTATCTGTAATGGCGATCCGCCAACCATTTATGCGGAAATGCTGCCCGCTCATAAGGGCAAGCGTAAAAAAGCACTTCCCGATAAGGTGACCCGCTATTCAATGGGGCTTTATGTGCTGTTCTTTGGCACCAAGAAAACCTATCCCAATATTGCGCATCACACGATATGGATGGGCAAACGGTATAAAGAATTATTGCATGATATTTTCAATCGCAAAATTCTAGCGGATGATTTCTCACTATATGTGCATCGCCCAACAGCAACCGACGCTAGCTTTGCCCCAGAGGGATGTGACAGCTTTTATGTGCTATGTCCAGTGCCGAATCTGCAAGGCAATGTTGATTGGGAACAAGAAGGACCTGCCTTACAGCAACGTATTGTTGCCGCGCTTGATAAGACTATTATGCCGGGTCTTACTGAACATATCGTTGAAGATTTCTATATGACGCCTGAAGATTTCAAAACACGCTATCGCTCGATGCATGGGGCTGGTTTCTCCATTGCGCCTAATTTTACACAATCTGCTTGGTTCAGATACCATAACCGCGACCCGCATTTAAGCAATCTGTATTTCTCGGCAGCAGGTGCGCATCCAGGGGCTGGCATGCCAGGTGTGCTATGCTCAGCCAAAGTGGTTGACAGGCTGGTAGGCGAGGAAGCTGGTGAGGCTGCAACGCCTGAAAAGGCTGGCTAGGGGTTGGTGAATAAGAAGGGCTACTGGTAGCAGATAGACAAAAAATGGGCCGGCACGCAGAGAATAAAAACAACATAGATGCACTGAACGTGCTGGCTAAAGGTGGGCGCAGTTTTTATTGGGCATCGCATTTTCTAGGTCGTAAGACAGCCCATGATGCAGCCCATCTCTATGCTTTCTGCCGCACAGTTGATGATTTGGCTGATGGGGATATTGAAAATGGCGCGGCGCGACTAGTGGCCATTAATGACCAGTTAAGCACGTTGGCAGCCGGTCAGAAACCGATAAATCCAGATGCGGCCTTGCAGGGATTTATGCCAACACTCATCGCTTGTTCTGTGCCGATACGCCCTATTCAGCATTTGTTGGACGGGTTGTTGTTTGATCAAGGCGAGGTTCTGCTAACCTCAGAAGATGAGTTGATAAAATATGCCTATCAGGTGGCTGGCACAGTGGGATTATTAATGTGTCCAGTTTTAGGCTGTCAGGACAGACACGCCTTTTCCTTTGCTGTGGATATGGGTATCGCTATGCAGCTAACCAATATCGCACGCGATGTGCTGGAAGATGCAAAGATGGGCAGGCGCTATCTGCCGGCAAGCTGGGTTGGCCAGCTATCCGCAAGTGATATAGTGGCGAGCGCGGATGCATCTGATAGCATAGAGGCGGAGCAGATTAAGGGCGCGATAGATAGGCTGCTAAGCCTTGCAGACACCTATTATGCAAGCGGTCGCAAAGGGCTTGTTTATTTGCCGATGCGCGCCCATATCGCTATCGCGGTTGCTGCTAATGTTTACCGCGAAATTGGCCAGAAATTGCGCCGTCACCGCCTAAATTGGGCACAGGGGCGCGTGGTCACGAACAAAGTTGAAAAGGCGATAGCAAGCTTTGGTGCAGGCACAGGCCTGCCGGCCAGAATAGCAGGCGCTAAACCTGTCTACCGTGCTGGCCTTCAAGCCTCTTTACAAGGGTATCTGGAGCTAGAAAATTTATGAGCGGTCAGGCACAAATTTCTATCTGGGGGGCTGGTTGTGCGGGGCTGTCGCTCGCTCGTAAGTTAAGTGCCCAGATAAGTTCGGGGGATATCAAAGCCCCTGTTAGTCTGCATGGCCCGCTTAGCCCTGCTGCAACAGATAGTCATATTTGGGGATTCTGGCAGACAGATTGGCTGTCTGAGCCAGCCAGCCTGTCCAAGCAAAGCTGGAAAAGTTGGCAGATAATCACGCAGCAAGGGCGGGTAACACAAACCAGCCAATCCCACCCTTATCACGCGTTGGATAGCGCTATCTGGCTGCAGGATTGTGCTGACCGTTCAGAGGGGAAAATTAGTCGAAGTGAAGACGCGCCTGCACGCTCAGAACAGGGGCTGATTTTTGATAGCCGCACGCCAGAGGTGCCAGAAAACAGCCTGCTCCAGCATTTTACAGGAATTGAGATTAAAGTGCCGCGCCCAGTCTTTGATGCATCGGTGCTGACTTTGATGGATTTCAGATGTGATCAGTCACGCGGTATTCATTTCATATATTTACTGCCTTTTTCAGAAGATACCGCGCTAGTGGAATCCACGCTTTTTTCCGAGCAGACAGAAGACAGAGCTTTTTATATGGCGGCGATTGAGCGCTATTTGCGTGAAGTTTATCAGGTTGAGACATATGAAATTATACGAGAAGAGACAGGGTGCATTCCGATGAATTTTCTGAAGCCGTGTGACCCGGCCTTGCTGGCGATTGGCGCTAATGGGGGGTGTGTGCGTCCCTCATCTGGCTATGCTTTTGCCTTTATTCAAAAACAGGTGCAATGGATTAGCCAGCAACTCGCAAGCGGTCATGTCCTAGATAAAATACAAACACCGCATCGCCGCCTTGATAGCTGGTTGGACCGCGTTTTCTTGTCGGTATTAAAAGCCCATCCTGAGGCAGCCCCTGAGATTTTTTTATCTATGGCGAAGGCGCTAACAGGTGATGAGCTGGCTAAATTTATGTCTGGTCTTGCGCATCTGCCTATCTATGTCAAACTCATCAGTGCAATGCCAAAAAGGATGTTTATAAACCAGATATTGCCAGCCCAGCGCCAGAAATGGCAGGAGGGGTAGGAGATGCTATCGCCAATAGATATATTCGCGCTGATAGCGGTAATGCTGGTGGGCTTGCCGCATGGCGCATTTGATGGGGCTATTGCTTTTTTTATAGGTGCTGGCCGGACGCCTGCTCGCATGACAGGCTTTCTTCTCGCTTATAGCGTGCTAGCGGGTCTTTATATTGGTTTTTGGTATGTAATGCCGCTACCGGCTCTTATTATTTTTCTTGCTTTAAGTATTATCCATTTTGGTAGTGGGGATATTCAGCCCACTCATCTGCCGCTGGATGCTAGCTGGCAAAAACTATTTAAAGCAGCGCGGATTTTTACCCATGGCGGGGTTGTTGGTATCGTGATACCCAGCCTGCATAGTGAGGAGGTGAGCGCGCTTTACACCATCTTAACTGGCGGCGATGCTAGCATTATTATGGCGATAACAGCGATGTTGCTCCCTTTTTGGGCGCTTTCATTTGTCGTCTATCTTGTCGCAAGCCTTAAATTTGAAAGCTTGTATGGCGGCGTGATTGAGATAGGCGTGCTATGTATCTTGGCAGCCTTTTTGCCGCCTCTAGCTGGATTTGCGGCTTATTTCTGCCTTGTACATTCACGTCGGCATTTCCTTGTTATCTGGAACGCGATGCAAGAAATGCTCTCACGCCAGACCATTCTTATCACGGCCCTTATCCTGACCATAGTCACTTGGGCAGCAGCAGGGGCGGCCTTTTATTTGCAAGCTGATTTGGCAGCAGTCTCACTAGGGGATGCAGCTTTACGCACGGTATTTATTTCGCTTGCTGCGTTAACTGTGCCCCATATGATCTTGGTAGATACAATTTTCCGGCCCACTTACCAGAAAAAGAGGCAGGCATGAGCGATAATTCTGCATCAAAGCGTAAAGATGCACATCTTGATTTAGCGCGTAAAACGCTGGCTGAAACCCGCGATAGCGTGCGCCCATTAGACGAGATAGAGCTCCCTTATTGCGCCCTGCCAGAGCTAAATTTAGATGAGATTGATATCACTGCGCGGTTTTTATCGCACCAGCTATCTGTGCCCTTGCTTATTACCGGTATGACAGGGGGTACTGCGCGCGCTGACAAACTAAACGCTGCGCTAGTCGAAGTTGCTTGCCAGCACCAGATAGCTGTTGGGCTGGGCTCGCAGCGTGCGAGCCTTGAGAGCGGGCAGTCACAGAAAAATTTGCGCAAAAACAATCCAAAGGCCTGTCTTATTGGCAATTTGGGCGCTGTCCAGATTGTTGGTGATACTGGATTTGCGCTTGCCCAGCGTGCGGCAGATGATATTGAAGCAGATGCGCTTGCTATCCATCTAAACCCCCTACAAGAAGCTATCCAGCCAGAGGGCGACCATGGCTGGCAGGGGGTAGAGGCTGCGATTATGCGCCTCGTAGACAAGCTTGGCTGTCCCATTCTGGTGAAGGAGGTTGGTGCAGGCCTGTCAGCACCGGTTGTGCGCAGGCTTCACGCAGCAGGGGTGCGCCATATAGATGTGGCGGCGCGAGGCGGCACGAACTGGGCGTTGATAGAATGGCTGCGTCAAAACCCAGATAAACAAGCCCTTTACAGCCCATTTTTGTCTATGGGTATTGATTTACCAAATGCGGTGCAGGGCGCCCGCCAAGCGGCGCCGGATATCACCATAATCGCTTCGGGCGGGGTTCAAAATGGGCTTGATATCGCCAAGACCCTGTTTTTAGGGGCGGATATGGGCGGTATGGCAGGTGAGATGCTGCAGGCATTAGAAGATGAGGCACGTACCCTGCATCCAAGCCGTTTAAGCGAGAAGATTGAGCAAGTGCAGACACAATTACGTCTGGCATGCTTTCTAACAGGGTCAAAATCAGTCAGAGATTTACAAAAATTACCTATTTTGTAAAAAGTTTTACCGAAAAATTTAGAAAGATTACAAAATCTTACGAAAAATTAACTAATTTAGTTAAAAATTAGTTAACCCACGCAAATCCAAATAGCATCCGCGTGGGTACAAAGTATGGCTTGAAAAAGCCTTCCCCCCGTTGGAGGTCTCGGTTTTCCTACTTTCCGAGACCTCCACTCTACCTCATTGTAAAGTATAGAGTAGCCCCTATTTCATCATGCGATATGAAAGGGAGGCGCTTATTCTCCATAAAAGGAGTCGCTTATTCTCCATATAGGCGTTTTGCTCCAGAAAAATTCCCAAAATATTTATCGTGTTTTAGATTAAATAAAAAACTAATAGGGCTACGAGCAAATAGCGGCCTATTTTAGCGATGGCTATGAGGGCTAGGAACAGGCTGAAACGTACGCCAAAGACGCCTGCCGCCAAAGTAATAGGATCGCCAATTATGGGGACCCAGCTAAGTAGCAGGCTCCAAACTCCGATTTTTTGAAACCAGCGGGTAGCACGCGCCATTTGCGCATCGCCTATTGGAAACCATTTTCTGGATTTCAGCTTTTCAAGGTGCTTGCCCAGAAACCAATTTACCACGGCACCAAGAATATTACCTGTACTTGCGGCGGCTATCAGCCAGAAGGGGGATAGCTCGCCCAAAGACAAAAGGGCTGCCAGCCCTGCCTCTGATTGAGCTGGTAAGATGGTGGCAGCTAGAAATGCACTGGCAAAAAGGCCTGAATAGAATAGAAAAGCTTCCAATTATTTATTGCCTTACATTTGCATGAGTTAGCTAGGGCGCATACTACAGCTCAGCTTAATTTCTGCAATAAACCTATCTAAGTTATATATGAAGTAGTTAGGTTTTATAGGAAGTAGTTGGAAAAAGGTGCGGCAGATAGGCTAAAACCTATCATCTTGTCATTTAAGAGGCGAATAAGCAGTATTTATCGCTAAATCTGATGATTAAATTCAGTTTAGGATATTAGCTTTTTCTTTTGTCTTTTTTCCTAGCAAGGGCAAGCAGATTGTCCAGCATTTCTGGACCTACCCAAACATAGTTTTCTGGCAAGCTGAGGGCTTCTATCTGTTTAGCTGAGAGAATATTGGCAACTTCTGGCATGGACTGCAAGGCCTCTGGCAGGGAGCTGCTGCTTTCCCGCACCGTCAGCATAATTGCTTTTAACGGCGCGCCTGCCTCAAGCGCGTCTAGCCGTTCTTGATGGTGCAGGCATCGCTCTATCCACGTGGCAAGCTTCATCCCAAAGGTCATAGGCTGGGCATGCAAATGATTAAATAGGGCCGCTCTTTACGCTTTAATAAGTTAACATAAAGTAGTCTGATAATTTAAAGCATAATATTCATGAAATGCAGCTGCCATCGAGGCAGGGGGAACGGAGCGGCAACTTCAAAGGTGCGAGGTTCAAGGGCTGCGAACCGCAGCGCGTGGTGTTATGTTTCTTGACGTCTAAATTTGAATAGGAAGCAGGTTTTTGAGGTGCTAGAGGTAATAGAGATATCGGCCTGATGCAAAACACAGATCTCCTTAACGATGGCGAGGCCCAAACCGGCACCGTCCCTGCTTTTTTTTGCTGATGGCTGACCCTGTTCAAACCGTTCAAATAAATGGCGGCGTGATGAAGCTGGTATAGAGACACCATCATTGCAGACAGACAAATATACATAATCCTTGGTTTTCTTCGTGCTCACAGTGATGGTTTTCAGTTTATCGCCGCCATGAACCAGAGCATTATCGATAATGTTAAGCACGGCTTGCTCAATCAATAGGTTATCAATATCTATCTCTGCCTTTCCGCATTTTCCTGAAAATGATAGCTCTATCTCTGAATTGACGATTTTACTGATGTGCGTTGACAAAATGCTGGAAATAAACCCATCAAATGCGTGAGGCTGTTTATGAACGGGGCTGTTACGAATACGCTCATAAGATAAAAGCTGTTCTGTCAGCCTGACAAGTGATCGGCTGGCCGTTACCAGTTCTCTGTTTCTTTGTTGTGCCTCAGACAGATTAGGTGCATCCTTTGCGACCTCAGCAAGGGATTGAATAGCGGCGATAGGATTGCGTAGTTGATGCGCGGCGTTTGTAATAAACCTGTCACGACTGGCTTGTTCCTCAGTGACATCACTGAATAATTTATTAAGAAGGCGCACAATATGCCTAACTTCTACAGGTACATTCCGTCTGATCGGCCTGAGGTCTGTACTGGAACGGATACTGATGGCCTGCTCGACGGAAGATAGGGGTTTCAGGCCAATTCTGATTCCAAAAACGACCACAAGGCAAACCGTGCTAATAAGAAAAAGCGCCGTAAGCCCATTTTGAATAGCAAGATTTTTTGCTAGTGTCTGTCTCTGCTGTAAATCTTGCCAGACTGAGACTTGCACCAGGCCCCGCAACCCGTCAATTGTCGCTTTTTCCATCAACTGTACGACCTGAACAGGTTGGCCGCGATGGGTAGAGGTGAATAAGGTCGGTGTGTTCAGGGTCAAATCAGTTTTTGAAGGGCGCAAGGGGGGCGGTGAATACCCTGTGATAAAGCCACCGTCTGGCCCTCTTACATGATAGAAAAACTGGGAATCGGCGGCTTCTTCAAACAGGGCCTTTGTTGCTGGTGACAATCTTTCACCATTTGTAACTAGCAAATCTCGATATATTGCCAGAGCCATTATAGACAATTTTTGATCAAAGACCGCTTCAGCCAGTTGTGTGGATTTTCTATATTGCCATGCAACCCCTATAGATGCAGCAAGAAATAAAGGGACCAGTATCAACGCCAGTAGACGTATTCTCAGAGAAGTCCGCAGCAACATCATCTGTCCGCTCTTAAAAAATATCCAAGGCCACGCACCATATTTATCTGGACGCCATATTGAGAGAGTTTTTTGCGCAGACGCGAGACCAGCACTTCTAATGTAGTTTCGCTCACATCCTCACCAACCCCATAGACATAATTCATCAGATTAGATTTCGAGACTGTCCGTCCTGAAGATTCTGCCAAACACTCAAAGGCTGCAAACTCCTTTTTTGCAAGGCCAATCGTCTGCCCTTTATGGATGACCTGACGATGTGTATAGTCGATTGCTAATGGGCCAATCACGAGCTGCTCTGGGTTATGTGTTGGCCTTCGCCTCAGAACTGCACGAACGCGCGCATCTAGTTCAGCCATTTCGAACGGTTTCGCCAGATAGTCATCTGCGCCCGCATCCAATCCTTCAATACGATGATGAGTGCTGTCCTGTGCCGTTAGAATAATGACAGGTGTGTTCACTCCTGAGTCTCTTGAAGAAGATAAAATCTCAAGGCCAGTTAGAAATGGCAGGTTGATATCGAGAATGCAGAGGTCAAACTGTTCCTGTGTTAAGAATTGCACGCCGGCCTCACCATCATGAACCATGGTTACCGCATGCCCCTGATCATTGAAATGATGCTTAAGAGCCTGTGCAAGCGGTAAGTGATCTTCAATAATCAATATGCGCATGATGATGTAAGTTTCGCGTAAGGTTTGTGCGTTACAACTTAGAGCTTGGTGCTGAGCTTGTCCATTTTTTCGATACCATTCAGGTTCAGCCAGTTTTTATTTGTGGAGGAAAACATGAAAACTTTAACTCGTATTGTTGCGGGTGCAGCTGTTGCGCTAAGCCTGACAGCAACAGCCCATGCTGATGTGGATTTCAGCGGTAAGACTATTGAATGGACAATCCCGTTCTCAGAAACTGGTGGTTCCGCAAAATGGGCGAATTTCTTTGCCCCGCTTCTGTCAGAAAACCTGCCAGGCAACCCAACTGTTGTTGTGAAGTTTATGCCTGGTGCTGGGTCAACTAAAGGTGCCAACTGGTTCCAGGAACAGCAGCATACTGATGGCACCGTCATGTTTGGCTCATCAGGGTCAACACAGTTCCCATATCTGCTGGGTGATCCCCGCGTGCGGTATGAATATTCCGACTGGAACCCTGTCATGGCGTCAGGAACAGGAGGCGTTGCCTATCTTAACCCTGAGGCAGCCAAGAAATTCAATGGCACTACCAACAATATGCAGGGCATGACGTTTATCTATGGTAATCAGGGCGCAACACGTCTTGATTTGATCCCGGCTCTAGCTTGGAAAATGCTTGGGCTGAAGGTTGAGCATGTTATGGGCATTAAGGGTCGCGGAGATGGCCGGAAGATGTTCGAATCTGGCGAAGCCACAATCGATTATCAAACATCATCATCGTTCCTCAAAGGGGTTCAGCCGCTAGTAGATGAAGGTAAAGCCGTGCCTATGATGACATGGGGCGCACTGAACGCCAATGGCCAGATTGTGCGTGATCCAACCTTCCCTGACGTCCCGACATTTAAAGAAGTGTGTGAGGCAACTTTCTCATGCTCAACAACCGGGGCTGAGTTCAAGGCATGGAAAGCCTTTTTCATTGCCGGCTTCCCATCACAGAAGATTGCCTTCCTTCCAGCGGGCACACCTCAGGACGTGATTGACACATACACAAAGGCGTTTGCCGCAATCAGAGCCCGCAGCGACTTTGCCGAAATTTCAGCAAAGCGTCTGGGAAAATATCCAATGTATGTTGGTGATGAAGCCCAGTCAGCCCTGAACGGTGCGATTACTGTTGACGCATCAGCAAAAAGCTTTGTGACAGGGTGGTTGCAGTCTGAATTTGGCGTATCGCTGAACTAGTTTCAGGCTGTCCAAACATATCGCTCTGCCATCTGCGGACAGATGGCAGAGCAGTTTTTTTGATTTAACATTTCATAGCGCTTTATTTTGACAGATGGATTTATTCAGCACTGCATTTCCAGCCTTTATCGAAGGCTGGCAGCTCATCATCCAGCCTCTGGTACTGGGATATCTTATTCTGGGCGTGATGTTGGGTCTTGCCATTGGGATTTTTCCGGGCCTGGGCGGCATTGCCGGTCTGTCACTCGTGCTTCCCTTTATGTTCGGGCTGGAGCCGGTTCTGGGTCTGGCACTGATGGTGGGTATGGTTGCGGTTGTCCCTACCTCTGATACATTTGCCTCTGTCCTGATGGGGATTCCGGGGTCTTCAGCATCACAGGCAACAGTCCTTGATGGGTTTCCCATGGCTAAAAAAGGGATGGCGGCCCGCGCTCTGTCTGCGGCATTTGCCTCATCTCTGTTTGGCGGCATTGTTGGGGCTAGTTTTCTGACCTTTTTCATCCTGATCGCCCGCCCGATAGTCTTAGAATTTAAATCTCCTGAATTATTGATGGTCTCCGCCTTTGGTCTTTCGATGGTCGGTATTCTAGCTGGCCGTGTTGCGCTGAAAGGTATCATGGCGGCGGGTGTGGGTATGCTGGTTGCCTCAATTGGCGAAGGCCCGTTTAATGGCGAGCTTCGCATGTCTAGCTATGACGTTCCTTATTTTACAGATGGGCTGAAGCTGGTCATTGTGGGGCTTGGCATCTTTGCTGTTCCTGAAATCGTCGCTTTGCTGAGAAAAGATAAGGCCATCGCAGAACGGGCCAGTCTGGGCGCAGGGTGGCTGGATGGTGTGAAAGACTGGTGGCAGCATAAATGGCTGTCTATGAGGTGCGCTCTTATCGGCGTTATTGTTGGCGTTATCCCCGGTCTTGGCGGCTCCGTTGTAGACTGGATAGCGTATGGTCACACCGTTCAGACCACAAAAGATAAAGCTGGTTTTGGCAAAGGAGATGTCAGAGGGGTAATCGGCCCTGAAAGCTCAAACAATGCGAAAGAAGGTGGCGGATTGGTTCCAACATTGCTGTTTGGCATTCCCGGCTCAGGCTCAATGGCAATTTTCATTGGTGCCCTCACTTTGCTGGGGTCTGGTGAGCTTGAAGTCGGTCAAATTATGCTCAAGGACAATCTTGATTATACCTATGCGATTGTCTGGCTGCTGGCATTGGCAAATGTATTTGGTACCATTTTATGCATTGCTTTATCAGGGCAAATTGCAAAGCTCACTACAATCCGCTTTGCACTGATAGCGCCCTTTATTTTTATGATTATATCTTTTGCTGCCTTTCAGTCTGGTCAGGATTTGATGGATCTTGGGGTCTTGTTTGGGATTGGATTTCTAGGCATTCTTATGCGGCGCTTTGATTGGTCACGGCCAGCCTTTCTGATTGGATTTGTACTAGCGAACCCAGTTGAGAATTATGCAAATAATGCTAATCAGATTGCTGGCATACGCTTCAGGCAGGGCATGGAAGCAGGGCTTGATTATATTGCCACCCCCATCGTTCTTACTCTTATCGTGATCACAGTTGTCTCAGTTATTGTTGGGTTGAGACAGGCCAAGACTATCAGGGCCGAAGGAGAGGTCGCCTCTGGTTCGAAACGGGCCCCGTTAGTCTTTTTGCTATGTGTTATCGGTTTTGTTCTGTTTGCTCTTTTCGATGCGGCAATGATACCATCATACGCTTTTGTTGATGCGGTATTTCCTCTGTTTGTGTCCATCGTATCGCTGATATGCGGGATTGTTTTGCTGTTTCAGATGCGCCTGAAACCCGAAACGGACCCGTTATTTGCAGACCGGGAACAGCATGATAGTGAGGGTGAGAATAAATTTGGGCTATGGCCAACACTTGCCTGGTTCGCAGGTTTGCTTGTGCTCACCTCACTGATTGGTTTCATTCTTGCCCTCAGCATTTTTCTGATTAGCTTTTTTGGTATCCGTGCCGGCCAGTCAGCTATACGCACATTTGTATTATCATCTGCTGGTATTGGCTTTATGTGTTTTATGGCTTGGCTTCTTAATCGTGACTTTCCGCCAGGCCTGCTGCAGTCAGCATACAGCCTGCCCTGGCCGTTAAGCTGAGTAGGAATAATTTTTTGGAAATGGTGCCCAGGAGATAAGTTCGATGCTCTACTACGGGGCTATCAGCAACCTGACTTTCAACTATATCAATAGCTTAGCACACCAGCACTAAAGGTAAAGTGCCTTATTCTGGATAACAGTTTGGATAACAGACCAGTAAGGTTCAAGTTCCAACAATCACGCTCATCGAACCTCGAACCGGGGTTACTTATGGGGTTTGGCAATCAGCTTTGGATCTTGTGCGAGGGGTGGGGGCTAGAGGTTAGATAACTATACCGGTGGTCTCTGGCTGCGAATGCTAAATGATGTAGCAAAACCCGCCAAACTAGCTGTTCAGCAAAAGCAGGTTTCTCAGGACCATGTAAGGCTAAGGAGCCGGTCACTATCTGAAAATACCGTCATCTATATTGTTAAACATTATGTGATAAGACTGATGGTAAAATAGGGTCGCTCTTTACGCTTTAATAAGTTAAAATATAGCGGTCTGATAATTTAAAGCATAGCCATTGCATCAAAGGGCAGGCTTAGATGAGCGAAAATATTACACAAACGGCAATGATGGTAGGACGCCCAGCGCCACATTTTATCGCGCATTCCACCAACGGAATGATCGACCTAGCAGCGTATGAAGGTAGCTGGGTTTTACTGTTTTGCCATCCAGCTGATTTCACACCAGTTTGCACGACTGAATTTATTAGCTTAGCTAAAAACCAGGAGCGCTTTGATGCGCTGGGCGTAGAATTGATCGGGCTGTCTGTTGATAGTATCTATAGCCATTTAAGCTGGATTGATTGGATTGAAGATAATTTTAGCCAGAAAGTCGCCTTTCCCGTTATTGAAGATAGCTCCATGCAAATTGCCAAAGCCTATGGCATGATTGATGAGACGAGCGTGAACACATCAACTGTTCGATCATGCGTTTTTATTGATCCGTCTCAGAATGTACAGGCGGTGATTCACTACCCCATGCAGGTTGGCAGATCTGTTGACGAGCTCTTGCGCGTGCAACAGGCGCTGATAGCTACATTCGAGGCTGAAGCCGCTACACCAGCAAATTGGCTACCTGGTGAAAAGACCATTGATACCCCCCTTGACCGCATGTTTGATCAGCCTGCAGGGTGGTTGAAACGTATACTGAAAGCGCAGGCTTCTTGATTTAGTGATGTTTTGCTTGTCATAAGGGGGAGGTAATGCAAAACAAGACAAATATAGGTGCAGAGAATGAATTTGAATTAGACCGGCCGATGAGCCGGATGATTTGTATTTATCATGCGCTGTCCCATCCGGTACGTCTAACCATCTGTAAATATTTGCTTGCGCGCGCCCTGTCTGTCACTGAGCTTTGTGACCTTCTTGACCTCAAACAATATGTAGTCTCCCAGCAATTGGCCGTTCTGCGCAATTCAGATGTTGTGGAAACAGAGCGCGTGTCCAGAAATATTATCTATTCGTTGCGAAGCGATGCTGTGAAGCGTATTTTGCGCGTTAGCCTCAGAAACGCAGAAATAGAAGAACAGGCTAATGACGGGCATAGCCCAAGACGCGCAAGTGGCTTTGCACAAGTCAGATGAGGCAGTCTCTTATTTTCCTGCTGGCTTTACCCAGACCAGAAAAACGTATCCGCAAGCTAGTTAATGGTCTAGTTGGTAGTCTCGCTACTCGTCTGGTTTTTAGCCTGAAAATTAGTTTGGTGTTTTGCGCCCTTTTTAGTAGCGCAGCTAGTGTGTCAGCAGAACAGAAACCGCCTATCGAATTGCTGTTTGTCACCTCTGATTATTGCCCGTTTTGCAAGGCATGGGAGCGTGACATTGGCCAGATTTATGATAGCACCCTCTATGCAAAGAAAGCTCAGTTGCGACGGGTAGACCTCAGCGATGTTGATTCGGCTCTGCCACCAGGATCTGCTGATGTGTTCGGCACGCCGACATTCCTTATCGTGGAAAACAACACAGAAATTGGCCGCATTGAAGGCTATCAATCAAAAGAGATGTTTTTCTGGGCTCTATCTGAATATATCCAACCTTAGGGGCGCGTAGACCCCGGCTTATATACATGTAAAAAAATATATGTGTAGTGAGTCATTGTTGCAATTTTTCTTAAAACTTGTCCAATATTAGGAACGGGGTAGAGAAAACAAGAAGATCAAAGCCAGTTTAGGCTGCAGTTCTTCTGTTACATGTTATTTCATGCATATAACTCTGACCGCATATTTTATTGAACAGGGTGTAACTATGATTGCTCAAAAAATGACACCAATTTCGAGGCGGCACGCTTTGCAGCTTTTAGGGGCTGCGGCAGCGCTAACTCTTGCGCCAAAGTTAAGTTTGGCTTCAGCTGATGCGGTTGCTGGCCGTATCTCAGAACTAACAAATGGCGGCGCCATGAGCGAGCTAGATATTTATCTAGACATGCCTGAAATCGCTGAAAATGGAAACCAGGTAAAGATAGCTTTTGAAATTGATAGCCCGATGACTGAGGCTGACCACGTTAAAACTGTCTATGTTCTGGCAGATGGTAATCCTGAACCTGATGTGGCTCAGTTTAATTTTACACCAGCGATGGGGGCGTGTAGTGCCACTTCGCGGATGCGGTTGTCTAAAACACAAAATGTCACTGTCCTTGCAGCATTAAGCAATGGCTCTTTTGCCAAGGCAGATGCCACTGTTAAGGTCACCATTGGCGGCTGTGGCGGGTAAGGAGAAAAAAGATGGCAAAAGTTAAAGCACGCGTAAAAGTACCTAAAAAGGCTGAAGTTGGTGAAATTGTTGAAATTAAGACTTTGATTTCCCACCCGATGCATAGCGGTCGTTCTGTCGATGGTGATGGCAAAATTGTGCCGCGTAAAATCATTAACAGCTTCACAGCAAGCTTTAATGGAAAACCAGTTTTTACAGTGGATATGAAACCTTCAGTATCTTCAAATCCATTTCTGATTTTTCCGTTCAAAGTTACTGAGGCTGGAACATTTGATTTTGTTTGGGTTGAAGATGGCGGCCAAGAATACACCGCATCCAAGAAAATTAAGATTGTGTGAAAAAAGGCGACCTGAGCGATGTTCAGGACGCCTTTAATTTTTGGTTCTCACAGCAAGCTCTTTTTGTTGGAGGGGTGTGTGAGTTGGGACTAGGGGGGAAATATGACAGTAAAAGATAAGCAATCCCTATCATTGACAAGACGCTCTTTATTAGGGGGAGCCGCCGCGCTTAGCACCGCATCAGTGCTGAAATCTGCCGGTGCATCAGAAGCAAATCCAGATAATTTGCCGCCAAATGTGCCAGAATGGACACCCTATCTTGGGGCAGGTGTGGACGCTAATCCATATGGGATGCCATCTGAATTTGAAAGTCATGTTGTTCGCCGCAACGTGGAATGGCTAACCGCTAGCACAGAATCTTCTGTGAATTTTACGCCGCTTCATGAGCTTGATGGCTTTGTTACGCCAAACGGACTTTGCTTTGAGCGCCATCATGGCGGTGTGCCAGAGGTGAATCCCACTGACTATCGATTGATGATCAATGGTTTGGTCGATAGAGAGCTGATTTTCACGCTTGATGATTTGCGCCGATTCCCGCAAACCAACCGGTTTTATTTCCTAGAATGTGCTGCAAATGGCGGTATGGAATGGCGCGGCGCTCAGCTTAATGGCTGTCAGTTCACCTTTGGGATGGTGCATAATGTGCAATATACAGGCGTGCGCCTATCAGACATCTGCCGTGAGGTTGGGGTCAAGCCAAACGCAAAGTGGGTGTTAGCAGAAGGGAGCGATTCTGCAGGCATGAACCGCTCTATTCCAATGGAAAAAATCCTTGATGATTGTATGGTTGCCTATGCCATGAATGGCGAGGCACTGCGTCCAGAACAAGGATATCCAGCACGTCTTGTGGTACCGGGTTGGGAAGGCAATATGTGGGTAAAGTGGCTGCGCCGTCTTGAGTTTGGTGACATGCCCTATATGGCGCGCGAGGAAACTTCCAAATATACTGACCTGATGAAAGACGGCAAAGCCCGGATGTTCACTTGGGTGATGGATGCGAAATCTGTGGTGACCTCACCTTGCCCTGAAAAAGCATTGATGAGCAAAGGTACACAAACACTTAAAGGTCTAGCTTGGTCAGGCCGGGGTAAGATTACCCGTGTAGATGTATCTCTTGACGGGGGGCGTAACTGGCAAATATCAGAGCTGCATGGCCCTGTTCTGGATAAATCACTGACCCGCTTCACCTTGCCGTTCAATTGGAACGGAGAAGAGATGCTGATCCAGTCTCGGGCGATAGATGAGACAGGTTATGTCCAGCCAACTATTCAGCAATTGCAGGCAGAAAGAGGATTAAGCTCTGTCTATCATAATAATTCGATTGCTACCTGGATGGTCAATAAAGATGGGAGTGTGGATAATGTCAGACTTGGCTAGGATTCTGAAAAAAGGCCTGATGGCCAGTGTTATCTGCGCACCATTGGCAATGGCTACTAACGCTAGCGCAGAACAGCGCCCATTCGGTTTAGGTGACATTGCTACCGCAGAACAGGTTGCGGGTTGGGATATTGATGTGCGTCCGGATGGTCTTGGTGCGCCTATCGGTACAGGGAACGCGTTTGATGGTGAGGAAGTCTATGCAGATAGATGTGCCTCCTGTCACGGTGACTTTGGGGAAGCAGTTGATAACTGGCCAGTGTTGGTAGGCGGTGAAGGCACATTAGCAAGCCATGATCCGGTCAAGACAACTGGCAGCTACTGGCCCTATGCATCAACGATGTATGACTATATTTACCGTGCCATGCCTTTCGGGGAAGCCCAGTCGCTTACGCATGACGAAACCTATCAAATCGTCGCATACTTGCTCTATATGAATGATATTATCGATGATGAATTTGAGGTAAATCAGGACAATATTGGCACGATTGAAATGCCGAATAGAGACGGATTTATGCTGCCAGACCCGCGCCCAGACGCACAGCCAATTTCAGGGTTGGCCTGTATGAAAGATTGTGATGTGCCTACAAATGTTATTGGCAGGGCACGTGATATTGATGTGACTCCAGAAGAAGAAAGTTAGGGGAAATTTTATGAGAAATGTTGTTCTAGCTCTGGCTACTATACTTACTCTCAGCGTTTCGGCTCAGGCAGCTGACCCAGCTGCAGGCGAAAAAGTGTTTAAAAAATGTAAAGCCTGTCATGTGGTTGATAAAGAAAAGAATAAAACGGGACCGCATTTGGTTGGCTTAATTGGCCGTGAGGCTGGGTCAGTGGAAAGTTTCAAAAAATATTCCAAAGCTATGAAGACAAGCGGTATTATCTGGAATGCTGAAACGCTGGATGGGTATCTTGCCAACCCAAGAAAATATCTTAAGGGCACAAAAATGGCATTTGCCGGTCTGAAAAAAGAAATAGACCGTCAAAATATCATTGCCTATCTGCAATCGGTTCAGTGACCTAGCAGACCGTTTTGAGCTCACAAACATTTGGGGGGGGCTGTAATGCGCTCACGTCGTGAATTTCTTCAATTGGCCGCGGTGAGTGCCTCTTATTTTACGGCAATGCCAAACTTTGCCCGGGCTGCTGCTCAGCAACAGTTAACTCAGGATGACTTGCTCAATTTCAATAGTAAGGGTCAGGTGACATTGCTTCATCTGACCGATATGCATGGCCAATTAAAGCCTGTTTATTTCCGCCCGCCATCAGAAAATTATGGTGTAGGGGCATTTGAGGGCATTCCGCCCCACTTAGTTGGCACTCAATTTTTAGACCATTTCGGTATTCCTGCTGGGTCTGAATATGCCTATGCGCATACTATGGTTGATTATGGCGCTTTGGCGCGGGCCTATGGAAAGCTGGGCGGACTAGATAGAACAGCTACCCTTATTAAGGCTATTCGTGCGGAGCGGGGTGAAGATAAAGTGTTGCTACTGGATGGCGGCGATACTTGGCAGGGGTCCTATACATCCCTGAAAACACAAGGCGCAGATATGGTCGCTGCGATGAAAGCTCTGAAGCCTGATGCTATGGTCGGGCATTGGGAATTCACCTTCGGTAAAGAGCGAGTAGAAGAGCTGATTGACGAAATGGGCTACCCTTTTTTGGGCAGTAATTGTTTTGATACAGAATGGGAAGAACGGGTCTTTGATAGCACCGCCTATTTTGAACGAGGCGGGGTAAAGGTCGCTGTAATTGGCCAGCACTTCCCTTATACGCCAATAGCTAACCCCCGGCATTTAGTAGAAGGCTGGTCATTTGGTATTCGCCCTGATGAAATTCAGAAAAATGTCGATGAAGCGCGCGAAAATGGCGCAGAAATTGTTGTGCTATTGTCTCATAACGGCTTTGATGTTGACCAGAAGCTAGCCGCAGATATTTCGGGTATTGATGTTATCTTAACCGGCCATACACATGATGCTGTTCCAGAAGCAATTCGTATTGGAAAGACGCTTGTTCTGTCTTCAGGCTCACATGGTAAATATCTTGGCCGAATTGATCTGAAAGTTGAGGGCGGCAAGGTTGTTGATGCAAGCTCAACTTTGATCCCCGTATTTTCTGACGTCATTAACCCTGACCCTGAGATGAGGAGTTTGATTGATGAATTGCGCGCCCCTTATGAAACAGAATGCAATAGGGTAATCGGCACGGCGGGAAGTCTGCTTTATCGCCGTGGTAATTTTAATGGCAGCTGGGATGATGTTATCTGTGATGCCATCCGCGCGGAACGGGATGTGGAAATAGCGTTAAGCCCCGGATTTAGATGGGGAACAACATTGCTACCTGAGCAGCCTATTACCATAGATGATATGTATACCCAGACTTCTATGAATTACCCGGCTGTCTATCGGACTGAGATGACGGGGGCGCAGCTGAAAACCATGCTGGAAGATGTTTGCGATAATTTGTTTAATCCAGACCCTTATTATCAGCAGGGCGGGGATATGGTGCGGGTTGGTGGCATGTCTTATGAATGCGCACCTAAAGAAGTAATGGGCAAGCGAATACAAAATATGGCACTGACTAAAACTGGCACGGCAATAGAGGCAGATAAAAACTATGTTGTTGGGGGCTGGGCATCTGTAAACCCAGATACACAAGGGCCTGCCATATATGATTTGCTTGAAAACTACATTACGCGCAAAAAACGGGTTACACCGTCTGATGCAAGCACGGTGACGATAAAAGGAATGTCATAAGCCGCTTTTTTTTTAAATTTCCTCCCTCCTGCGTTGTATAAAAAAAGGGCAGCCACCGGGCTGCCCTTTTTCATAGTTTTAGGTGTCCTATGAGAACATGTCTGAGGTGATACCTGTGTACCAGCCTTCTGATTCTTCATAAGTAGCTTTACGAACGTCAGCTGTCTCATTGCCTTGAGAGACAAATTTATCAACAACGTCGATTTTCTCTGCGCCCGCTTTGTAGCTTGCACCAACCTTTACGCCGTCATTTGTGGCGATCAGTGACCAGCATGTATTGGCAAAGCGTGGTTCAAATACGCGGCTGCCTGTCAGCTCACCACGGATGGCATTAGCGGCTACCTTTGCTTGGCTGTTCGCTGAGAAGCCTGATTTAGGCATTGATGAGGCCACAGATGCATCCCCTAATACATGAATATTTGGATCTGCTTTCGAAGCCATTGTTGCCGGAATGATAGGTGCCCAGTCACCGTCAGTAACACCAGCAGATTGTGCAATTGTTCCTGCACGCTGGCCAGGAACGACACAAGCTGCATCTGCTTTAAAGGTGTCCAGATCAGTTTCAAACTCCATGGTTTCAGCATTGATATTTTTAATGCCGCCATGTGTGTCTGGATCAATCCATTCAATCATGCCCGAATAATGCTTTTCCCAACCAGCCATAAATAAGCCTTGCTTGGAGAATTTAGCTTTTGGATCGAGAATAATGATCTTCGCTGTTGGATTGGTCTGTTTGAACATATGGGCGATCATAGATACACGCTCATATGGGCCAGGTGGGCAGCGATATGGGTTTGGCGGTGGTACCATTACAAATGTACCGCCTTGCTTCATATTCATGACCTGATTGCGCAGTAGCTGTACTTGTGTGCCAGATGTCCAAGCATGCGGCATGCGGCTTTGCACTTCTGGTGAATAGCCCGGTACGCTCTCATATTTCAGCGAAATGCCTGGTGATAAGACAAGCTTATCATAAGCAATAGAGCCGCCAGAGGCGAGCTTCAGCACTTTTGCAGCGTTATCAACAGATGAGGCCCATTCATGAACCACATTCACACCATTATTTACAGCCAAACCATAGTAATTATGACCGATTGAGCCATAATTTCTGAAACCGCCTAGGTAAAGGTTTGAAAAGAAGCAAGTGTAGTAACGCTTCGATGCTTCAACAAGTGTTACATCAATCGCCCCCTTGCTGTCTTTTGCGATATAGCGAGCTGCTGTTGCGCCGCCCGCACCACCACCAACAACCACAACACGTGGCCGTGCGCCAAAGGCTATTGAAGGTGCAGCTAGAAGTGCTGAACCTGCAGCCAAGCCGGCGGTAAATTGTCTACGTGAAAACTTAGTCATATTTCCTCCCCTTGATCATCAAGTTGTTAAACTGATAGTTCACCTGATTTTAGGAAACATTTAAAAGCTTATAAAGAAAAAGAGATATACATATGAATTTATGCATGTTTTAGCAACATCTGTTTAGCAGGGTTATCTGCCTATTCTGTAGAAAGGGCGGCAAAATAAACCGCAAGTGAGGCTATCTGTTCATCATCAAGCCTGCCGGCGACAAGCTGCATCACTTTATTTTCAAGTTCTTTTTTCCGGTAAGAATGCATCATATAGGCGAATCCTTCAGCATCTACCCCGATGATATTGGGAATGCCCTTATCCGCCCCATCCGCGCTGTGACAGGTCACGCATTCTCCGGCCAGATATTCGCCATAGGCACTATCTGCATTTTTCAGCAGATCTTCAGCTTGGCTAAGTGTAGGAACAGCAGCTAGCGTCCCCCATAAAAGCATTGTACCTGTTACCAGTCGTCTCAAAGCTACACCCCCCATAATCCCCCTTTACTCTATAATAGCAATTAAAATTGTCAATCGACCTAACGTGTCTTATGCATGATTTGCTATGTGTTTTAATTTAACTTACTTTTTCTGCTTCCTTGCTCGAAAACCGAATTTTGTAGCTTCAAATCTCGCCTGTCACCAATTATGAACCCCTTATTTTGGCAGAATTAAACACAACACCCAGAACCGCGGTCCACGGCCCGTGAACCTAGAACCTTGGGTGTTATCCAAACTGTTATCCAGAATAAGGCACTTTACCTTTAGTGCTGGTGTGCTAAGCTATTGATATAGTTGAAAGTCAGGTTGCTGATAGCCCCGTAGTAGAGCATCGAACTTATCTCCTGGGCACCATTTATACCCAGTTTCAAGGTTCAAGTACCTGATTTTCAAGCATGACAGTTATTGGTCACCGAAGCTTTAACCTAGAACCTCTATCCTCTCCATCCATTTATTCTTGATGGTAAGGCTGTAACCAGTTCCATACTTCTGACCTATGCCGGATGTAGCCCATCCGCCGATGGCGTCCGCGATGTCTGATGGACATTCAACTGCCCGAAGCCTATCCCTAAGAGAATGCCTAAAGGAATGGATAACACACCCTTCTGATACTCTGGGCTTAAGCCATTTGTTGATGGCTGCACTAGCAGAGTTGGCATTAACTTCATCTCTCTTAACATATCTTGGGAAAGCATAAGTGCTATTGGCGTCTAAGATTTGTTTGGCTGCCCACATGGATGAACCTATAAGCGGTATGTGCCTTTTGCTACCCTTCGTCTTTAATGGCCGCCACGGGTGAGGTGTCAAATCAACATAAGCAATGTGCTCATCTAGGTGGATATCATTTACATGAAGCCCTGCAGCTTCTGATAGGCGCATACCCGTGTCACTAATTATGGCCACCAGCCATCTATTCTCATCATTGATAGCCTTGCATTCTTCTTGAATGCTTTTGATAACCGCAATCGGTATTGGAAGTCTCTTCGCTGAGGCTGCATCATCAGGGATGAAAGCTCCTGCAAATACATTGGTGCAGTTTAGCCCATGCTCTCTTATTGCCAGGTTGATGATAGACTTAACAGAAGCAAAGACACGACGCACCGATGCCGAACTCATACCCCGTTCAAACAGATGGTCTCTAAACACAGATGGATCAGAAGGGTGCATATCATTGATAGGCTTATTCCCACCTGCATCTTTTAAATACTCAATAGAGCGATGCGCGCCCTGGAAGAAGGTTTTGCCTCGTCCAGTTCCTTTAAGCTTCAAGTATGTCTATAATGCATCATCTAAACTGACAGATGCATCGACTTGCTCAGCTTGAGCATGATTGATAAGGCTCAAGCCCAACTCTCTGCTATGGAAGAGTTCTAGCCTCAGGCTTTCCCAGTGCCGCTCAAGTCTATCTGATAAGGTCGCTGCGGAACGCAGGGCTTTATCCTGCGACCGCGTTCGCAGGGATATAATCACTCTATCTTTATTAAAACGCTTATGAAGGTCTGCTGGAACACGGCGAGAGTAGTAATAGAGGCCATTACGGCAGATTAAATAGGAGCTATTTTGGATCACACTTCCTGACGTCAAACATTAAAATGCTTGAAAATCAGGTACTTGAACCTTGAAACTGGGTATAAATGGTGCCCAGGAGAAGACTCGAACTTCCACGACCATAATGGCCACTGGCACCTGAAGCCAGCGCGTCTACCAATTCCGCCACCTGGGCTTGCGTTGAAAAAGCAGTGCTGAAAAGGCAAATGCACCGCCGCCGCAATGAAGGCTCAAAATACGGATAAACGCCTGCCTGTCAATCCCTTATCGCCAGCCTTCTTGGTGGGCTCGAAAGGCAGGGCGGCAAGGGGAGGCTTCTTTTGAGACAATTTAGCCTCTTTTCTTGGCTTTGCGTTCCTGATAAGACAAATACATCAGCGGAAAAGGCTAATGTCGAAGCGCGGCATGATGGGGGTTAAGATGGGTGTGGATCTATCACAAAAAACTATTGCGATTATTGGCGGCACTGGATTTGTTGGCCGCGCGATTGTGGAAAAGCTGGCCGCAACAGGCGCGCGTATTTTAATTATGGCGCGCAATACAGAACGTGCGAAGAGCTTGAAAGTTTTTGGTGCGGTTGGCCAAATTAGTGCGGTTGCCGGTAATGCGCTCAATGATGCTGATTTAGCCGCCATTTTAGAGCCAGCCGATATGGTGGTCAATCTTATTGGCATTCTAGCCCCATCTGGGCGCCAAAAATTTGAGACATTACAAGCTGAATTACCTGGCCGGATTGGCAAGATGGCAGCCCAAAATGGAATTGAGAATATCGTCCATATCTCTGCTATTGGGGCCTCACTAAAATCACCTAGCTTATATGCTCGAACCAAAGCAGAAGGGGAGCGTGCCTTGCTACGCCAATTTCCATCTGCGGTTATTTTGCGCCCATCTGTTGTTTTTGGCCCGGGTGATGGGCTGTTTACCCGCTTTGCTCAGATGGCCATGCTTGCCCCTGCTTTGCCGCTTATCGGCGGCGGGCGCAACCGCATGCAGCCTGTCTATGTTGGTGATGTGGCAGATGCTGTTGTTGCCGCGCTCGCCAACATTTCTGCGCAAGGCCAGATTTATCAACTTGGCGGCCCGCACATCTACAGCTTTGCGGATTTGATGCGCTTTATTCTAAAGGCTACGGAGCGCCGCCGTATGCTGGTTTCTGTGCCGTTTCCAGTGATGGCTATCCCTGCCTTTTTTGCTGGCTTGCTGCCTAACCCGCCAATAACTGGTGACCAGCTAAAGCTGCTAAAGACTGATAATATTTGCGCCAAATCTGCGCCGGGTCTGGCTGAGCTAGGCATTACGCCAACCGCTATTGAGGCAATTGTTCCAGAATATCTGGCTGCTTTTCGGCCGGGCGGGCGATTTACATATCGCTAATTTTTGAGGCTAATTTTTTAAACCTAATTTTTGGGGCTGGATTTTCGGGCGAAATTATTCGGTCTGAATTTAGGGCTAAAGGCTGCCATTAGCGATGAGGCCGAGCAGTATTATGCCTAGCACAATCCGGTAGATAACAAAGATACGGAAGTTAGCGTGGGCTAGCCAGCCCATCATCCAGCGAATGGCCAGTAGTGCAAAAATGAAAGATAGACCTGCCACAATGGCAATTGCAGCGATGTCTACAGATATATCCCCTTTATAAATGGAGACGCCTTTCAATAGGCCAGCCCCTGCGATAACCGGCAGGGATAACAGCAAAGAGAATCGTGCTGCCGATAACCTGTCATAGCCCAGCTGGCGTGCCATTGTCATGGTAACCCCGCTACGTGAGGCGCCGGGAATCAGGGCAAATATTTGGGCAAAGCCTATAGTTAGCGCATGTTTAAACGGCATCTTCTGCCAGTCAGGCTGCGGGCTATCAGGTGCTGTTAGATCATAGGAAACCGCGCCTTTGTCCGCTTGCCAGAGCCAAAGGGCAAAGATGAGATTGGCAAGTGCCACTATCAGCGCAGTACGCAGGAAATCTGTACCTGCTATCTCTAACAGGAAGCCGGCAATGATGACTGGCAGGCTGGCGACCACCAGCAAACCTATTAGATGGCGATGCGGGGCTGAACGAGATGCGCGGCTGGTTAAACTTGCTAGCATATTGAAAATATCGCGGCGTACATAAACCATTACCGCCCCAAGCGTGCCAATATGGGCGGCAACATCTATGGTTTGTCCCTGATCAGCAAAGCTGGTTAGTTGCGGTAATAAAACTAGATGCCCAGAAGAAGATACAGGCAGGAATTCGGTAATCCCTTGAACCAATGCAACAAGAAATAAGGCGGGTATATCAAGCATGGCGTCAGACTATTCTGCGTTGCTTTGGAAAACAAGTCTATAAATAAAGGTCCGATGTGGTACAATATTTATTCTATTAGTCGGAAATATGCTTGTCAAAGGTAGGCTAAACTTGCATTTTGTGCGTAAATGGGTAATAGTAGTTGACCTTTAATAGGTAGGCCGCTCCAAAAAGGCCTGCAAAGACGAGAAATAGTAAGGAGCCAGCTTATGGCAGAGAAGATGCTAAAATTTATCTCGCAGTCAAAGGCAATGCCAGACAAGCGTCAGGCCAGTGACCGGGTTGCAGATTTTGATGAGATTTACGCAGACTTCGATCTAGAAAAAGCTGAAGAGCAGGCTAGTCGCTGTTCGCAATGCGGCGTACCTTTTTGTCAGGTCAACTGCCCACTTCACAACAATATTCCAGACTGGCTCATGCTAACAGCGGAAAACCGCTTGCAAGAAGCGTATGAGCTATCTTCTGCAACCAATACTTTTCCAGAAATCTGCGGCCGTATTTGCCCGCAAGATAGGTTATGCGAAGGCAATTGCGTTATCGAAAAGGGCTTTGAGTCTGTTACCATCGGTGCGGTTGAGAAATATGTTACTGAAACTGCGTTTGATGAGGGCTGGGTAGAGCCGATTAAGGTCAATGCTGAGCGTGAGCAATCTGTTGGTATTATTGGTGCTGGGCCAGCCGGGCTTGCTGCTGCCGATCTTCTGCGCCGTAAGGGGTATCAAGTAGTGGTTTATGACCGTTATGACCGTGTTGGCGGTTTGATGGTTTATGGCATTCCGGGCTTTAAGTTAGAAAAAGATATTGTTGAGCGCCGCGCAGAATTGTTGGAAAAAGGCGGTATTAAGTTTGAGCTTAATTGTGAGATTGGCCGCGATGTGACTTTTGATGAACTTCGTGCGCGTCATAATGCAGTGCTCATCGCAACTGGCGTTTATAAAGCACGTGATATTAAAGTGCCGGGCATTGGCCTTGAAGGGGTGGTGCCAGCGTTGGATTATCTAACCGCTTCAAACCGTAAATCATTGGGCGATGATGTCGCTGAATTTGATAGCGGCATGTTGAATGCTGAAGGAAAGAATGTGGTTGTAATTGGCGGCGGGGATACCGCTATGGATTGCGTGCGTACCGCTATCCGCCAAGAAGCAAAGTCTGTTACCTGCCTGTATCGCCGTGACCGTGCCAATATGCCTGGTAGCCAGCGTGAAGTTGAAAATGCTGAAGAGGAAGGCGTGAATTTTCAGTGGCTATCTGCCCCGCATGCTTTGCTTGGCAATGAGGTGGTTAGCGCTGTGCGAGCGCAGCGCATCCATCTTGGCCAGCCAGATGAAACAGGGCGTCAAGTGCCACAAATTATCGATGGTTCTGACTTTGATATTGACGCTGATTTGGTGGTCAAGGCACTGGGCTTTGATCCAGAAGACCTGCCTAGCCTGTTTGAGCAAAAAGACCTTGGCGTTAGCCGCTGGGGTACTGTGCAAATCGACTGGAAGACGATGATGACGCAAATTCCGGGCGTATTCGCCGCAGGTGATATTGTGCGCGGCGCCTCGCTCGTAGTGTGGGGCATCCGTGACGGGCGTGATGCAGCAGAACAGATAGATGCCTTTATTGAAGCTGAGCTTCGCGGGGAAACGCGCCAAGTTGGCTAACAGAATAGCCAGCAAAATAGCTAGCAAAATGGCCAAAAAAATAGAAGCAGGCTCAGGCAAATTAGAGGCAGGCTCAAAGCGCAATAAATAAGGTGTCACTGCGCAGCAAGGCCGATAAAATTTATGATAAAAAGGGTTTGATAAAATGACCAGCAACCAGAAATTTGATCCAATAGCTTATGTAGCGTCACGTAAAGAAGCTGAAGCACGGCTTATCGAAGCTGGCGCCTACAGCCCAGAGATGGAACATGATGCATGCGGGGTTGGGTTTGTCGCCTCTATTGATGGCTCGGCGCGCCGCTCAGTGGTGGATGCTGCGATTGAAGCCTTGCAATCTATTTGGCATCGCGGCGCTGTTGACGCTGATGGCATGACCGGAGACGGTGCAGGTATTCATCTGTCTATCCCGCGTGATTTCTTCATCAAACATATTGCCCGTACAGGCCATAGCGATGATGGTGGACGGTTGGCGGTTGGCATGGTCTTTCTGCCGCGTAATGATATTGGCGCACAAGAGCAGTGCCGTTGTATTGTTGAACAAGAAGTTCTGCGCCTAGGACATTTTGTCTATGGCTGGCGTCAGGTGCCAGTAGATACACGTGCCCTTGGTGATAAAGCGTTGGCGACCCGCCCTGAGATTGAACAAATTATGTTCTCCATGCCAGAATCCCTTGATGAGGTAGAAGCAGAGCGTCAGCTTTATAAGATTCGCAGGCGTATTGAAAAAGCGGTTCTGGCTGAGCTTATTACGGATTTCTATATTTGCTCGCTTTCCACCCGTTCTATTATTTACAAAGGCATGTTCCTAGCTGAACAGGTAACTGCCTTTTACCCAGATCTGCTGGACCAGCAATTTGTGTCGAACTTTGCCGTTTATCATCAGCGCTATTCGACCAACACCTTCCCAACATGGAAGCTCGCACAGCCTTTCCGTATCCTTGCCCATAATGGCGAGATTAACACTCTGCGCGGCAACAGCAACTGGATGTCCTGCCATGAAGACAGGATGGAGCATGAAGTTTTTGCTGATAGCATCAATGATATCAAGCCAGTTATTGAAAAGGGCGCGTCTGATTCTGCGGCGCTGGATTCAGTGTTTGAGCTGTTGTTGCAAGGTGGGCGTAGTCTGCCAATGGTAAAAACCATGATGATCCCCGAAGCAATGGATGTGAGCGGCGATAGCAAGCTTGCTAAGCTTTACGCCTATTGCAATTCGGTCATGGAGCCATGGGATGGACCAGCTGCAATCGCTGCGCATTTTGGGGATTGGGTAATTGGCGGAACTGACCGCAACGGTCTGCGGCCAATGCGTTACACCCATACAACTGACGGGTTGCTGATAGCGGGTTCTGAGACAGGCATGGTGCATGTGGATGAAGCTAAAATTGCCGAATGTGGCCGCTTAGGGCCAGGCGAGATGATCGCGGTTAATCTGAGCGAAGGGCGCGTTATCCATGATATTGAGCTGAAAACAGCCCTTGCAGATCAACAGGACTGGGCCGGCTGGACAACGCGTGCCAAGTCCATCAACGCGCTATTGGCAAATGCCCGCACCAAGCAAGATGACCGCCCCGATGATGAAGTGCGCCGCCGCCGTCAGCTGATGTCCGGCTGGTCGATGGAAGATATGGAGCTCATCCTCGCTCCGATGGCCAGCACTGGCAAAGAGGCTGTAGGCTCTATGGGTGATGATGCGCCTTTGGCTGTATTATCTGGTAAATATCGCGGTTTGCATCATTTCTTCCGGCAGAATTTCTCGCAAGTTACCAACCCGCCAATCGATAGTCTGCGTGAACGTCATGTAATGACGCTGCGCACGCGACTTGGCAATTTGGGCAATATTCTGGATGAAAGCCCAGACCAATGTGAACATTTGGTTCTGGATAGCCCGGTTGTGACCAATGCTGAATGGCATGCGATTAAAGACCATCTAGGGGATAAAGCAGTAGAAATTGACTGTACCTTTGGTGTGGATGACGGACCGGAGGGGATGAAAGCTGCCCTTGATCGTATCCGCAGCCATGCTGAGCAGGCTGTGCGAGGGGGCTGTGAGCATGTGATGCTTAGCGACAGAAATAGCGCTAGCGACCGTGTGCCATTGCCAATGGTTTTGGCGGCAGGTGCAGTGCATTCGCATCTTGTTCGCCAACAATTGCGCACTTTCACTTCTATTAATGTATCCTCAGGTGAGTGCTTGGATGTGCATCATTTTGCTGTTTTGATCGGGGTAGGTGCGACCACTATCAATGCCTATGCTGCGGAATGGACAATTGTTGAACGTCAGCAAAAAGGCCTGCTTGAAGAGGTAAGCCTGTCCAAAGCGGTGGCCAATTATCGTAAAGCTATTGAAGATGGTCTTTTGAAGATCATGTCGAAGATGGGTATTTCGGTTATCGCTTCTTATCGCGGCGGCTATAATTTTGAAGCTTTAGGCCTCTCGCGCGCGCTAGTAGCGGAATTTTTCCCGCCCATGTCTTCGCGTATTTCTGGCATTGGCCTAACAGGTATTCAGGCGCGGCTGATGGAATTGCACAAGCAAGCCTATGACGCCAATCTTAGCTATTTGCCAGTTGGCGGCTTTTTCCGCTTCCGCAAATCAGGCGAACGCCATGCGTTTGATGGCCAAATTATTCATGCAATGCAGCATGCTTGTGACACAGGCTCTTATCAAAGTTGGAAAAAATACACAGCGATGGTGGCCCGCCAAGGGCCTGTTAATTTGCGTGATCTAATGGATTTTGAGCGCAAATATGAGCCGGTATCGGTAGAGACGGTAGAGAGCATCACAGATATTCGGAAAAGACTGGTATCGCCCGGTATTTCGCTTGGCGCGTTAAGCCCAGAAGCGCATGAAACCCTGTCAATTGCGATGAACCGTATAGGGGCTAAATCAGATTCAGGAGAGGGCGGGGAAGATCCCTCACGCTTTAAATTACGTGAGAATGGCGATAACCCGTCAAGTGCGATTAAGCAGGTAGCCTCTGGGCGTTTTGGCGTCACAGCAGAATATCTGAATAATTGTGAAGAGCTGGAAATTAAGGTGGCGCAAGGCGCAAAACCTGGTGAAGGTGGCCAGCTGCCGGGCATCAAGGTGAATAGCCTGATTGCCAAGCTGCGTCATTCTACGCCGGGGGTTACCTTGATTTCGCCGCCGCCGCATCATGACATTTACTCTATCGAAGATCTGGCTCAGCTTATCTATGACCTGAAACAAATCAATCCTACCGCACGGGTATGTGTAAAGCTTGTAGCTTCTACTGGTATTGGCACAATTGCCGCCGGTGTGGCCAAAGCTAAAGCCGATACAATTTTGATTTCAGGTCATGGCGGTGGTACTGGTGCCAGCCCACAATCTTCTATCAAGCATGCGGGCATGCCGTGGGAGATGGGTCTGTCTGAAGTGCATCAAGTGCTGTCCATGAACGGTCTGCGTGAAAAGGTTGTATTGCGCACAGATGGGGGTCTAAAAACAGGGCGTGACATTGTTATGGCAGCGATGCTGGGCGCTGATGAATATGGAATTGGTACCTCTGCTTTGGTGGCGATGGGATGTATTATGGTGCGTCAGTGTCATTCAAACACCTGTCCAGTTGGGGTCTGCACACAGCGCGATGATTTGCGTGCGAAATTCGAAGGCACGCCTGAAAAAGTTGTGCAGCTATTTACGCATGTAGCCGAAGAGGTGCGCGAAATTCTGGCTTCACTAGGCTTTAGGAGTTTGGATGAAGTTATTGGGCGCACAGATCTGCTTACTCAAGTATCGCGCGGCGATGCGGCGCTGGATGATCTGGATCTAAACCCTGTTCTGGTTCAAGCAGAAGCAAATGGCGCTTCTGGCTATCGCGGCGGTAAGGGCCGTGTAGAAGTGTCTGACACGCTGGATGCACAGATGGTAAAGGATGCTGAAACCGCGCTTCAGTCTGGGGGCAAAATGCAGCTAACCTATAATATAGAAAATACAGCACGTGCTATCGGCACGCGTTTATCTTCGCATATTGTGCGCCGGTTTGGCATGGATGGCTTGCGCGAAGGCCAGATTACAGCCCTGCTTCGTGGAACAGCAGGCCAGTCTTTAGGTGCTTTTGCGGTGCAGGGGCTGCGTTTGGATGTTATAGGTGATGGTAATGACTATGTTGGCAAGGGACTTTCTGGCGGTATGATTACCGTTCGTCCAAGCCCATCTGCTACTTATATTGCAGAGAATAACACCATCATCGGCAATACCGTTCTATATGGGGCGACCTCGGGCCTATTACTGGCTAATGGTCAAGCAGGTGAGCGTTTTTGTGTCCGCAATTCTGGGGCTTCAGCGATTATCGAGGGGTGCGGCTCTAATGGGTGTGAATATATGACTGGCGGTGAGGTTATAATTCTGGGTAAGACCGGCTCTAATTTTGGGGCGGGTATGACCGGCGGTATGGCGTTCATCTATGATCAGGATAATGATTTCCTTGCAAAGGCGAACCCTGAAACCCTGCATATCTCCAAGCTATCCTCTGGTTATTGGAAAGATTACTTGGAGAAGCGTATTAGCCTGCATGCGTCTGAAACAGATTCTGCTTTGGCTAAAAGGCTGCTTAATAACTGGGAAGTGGAAAGCGAATATTTCTGGCATGTGGTGCCAACCGAAGTGCTGGGTCTTTTGCCGCAACCGGTTTTAGAAAATGAGATGCCAGCGCGTTCAGCCTAACCCTGTACAGACTTATTTGCTGGTGCTAATCTGGCCAACGAGTAGTCTAGGATGAGGGGCGGGAGAGGCTGTGGATATTCGTATTCAAGGTGAGTTAGATCAAGAAAGAGTGGATGCACTTGTCTCTTTATCTTTTCCTGACCAGCATGCGGGGCGCGCGGTGTGGAAGCTTCGCCCGGGAAAGCCAGTTGCCGAGCTTTGTTTGGTGGCCTCTGATTATCGCAATATTGTCGGCTCTCTCCGGTTCTGGGAAATCACGGTGGCGGGACGTCAGCAATTACTATTAGGTCCGTTGGCAGTTTTGCCAGAACTGCAGGGGCGTGGTTTTGGGCGCGCGCTGGTCAGTGATGGGCTGCGGCGTGCTGAGCAAATGCGGCGCTGGTCATTTGTTATCCTATCCGGTGAGCCAGAATATTATAAACGTTTCGGATTTGTAGAAGCTGAGATAGGCAGATTTATCTGGCCAGGTCCGCTTGCACCAAATAAATTGCTAATGCGGCCCTTAAAGCGCAAACAAGAAGATGTGCATCTGCCCGGTCCAATGGCCTTGATGCCTAATCTGGACAGGCAAAGCGAGAATTAAGCATGGCTATTTTGCATCATTACCCGCTTGCCGCATCCAGCCGCCTTATCCGTTTGCAGTGCGGTGAATATAAATTGGAGCTTGATCTGGTAACCCAGTTGCCATGGCTTCGTGATGAAAAGCTCCTTGCCTTAAATCCAGCTGGTGAATTGCCAGTATTTGAAGATGAAACCTATGGGGTGATATCTGGGGCACGGGTCATATCAGAATGGCTAGAAGATATAGTCGAGGATAATTTTTTAATGCCAGAAAAGGCCGGGGAGCGTGCTGAGGTGCGCCGCCTGATAGACTGGTTTGAAGGCAAGTTTACCCTTGAGGTAACGCGCCCATTACTGAGGGAGCGCGTGATTAAACGCTTTCAGTCTGGTGAGGCAGCTTCCTCGCAGATATTGCGCGCAGGTTTGGCAAACGCTCAAATCCATCTTGGATATGTAGACTGGCTGGCTGGCCAATATAGCTGGCTAGCAGGCCCTGATATCAGCTTGGCAGACCTATCGGCGGCTGCGCATATTTCAGTACTAGATTATTTTGGTGATATTGACTGGCGGCGTTATCCAGAAGCAAAGCTCTGGTATATGAAGTTGAAAAGCCGTCCCAGCTTTCGCCCACTTCTCTCAGATATACTGGTCGGTATGCCGCCAGCCAGCCATTATAGCAATCTAGATTTCTAGCGCTCGCCGGACAATTCAGAGGTGATTTTTCGGTGCATGCCCATGATAGATGTAAGCAAAGCATCTATTTGGCTAGCTTCTGAATATCTATGTCCAGCCTGCTTATCCAAAATAACTTGCACGTCTGTTGAGGTTAATTTTTCTGCCAGCTGAATAGCGGTCTGCCAAGGCACTTCGCTATCTTGCATGCCTTGATGCAAAATAACTGGAATATCTAAATCAATCTCATCATCTAGCAGCAGATGCATCTGCCCATCTTCAATAAGGTGATAGGGATAGATAACATCCTCATCCGCATAGGGGTTGGGCAAAGCAATCTGGCCGTCTTTTTTCATCTGGTCTTGCTGGGTTGGCGTTAATTCATCCCAGATAAGCGTTTTGGTGAAATCAGGTGCAGCTGCGATACCCACCATGCCCGCGACACGGCTTTTACGTTGCAGGGCTGTAAGTACCATCAGCCAGCCTCCAAGCGAAGAGCCAACCAATATTTGTGGCCCTTTGGTCAGCGCATCCAGCATTGCCGTGCAATCTGCTAGCCAGCGCGATAAATTCCCATCTAGAAAGCGGCCATCTGAGCGGCCATGCCCAAAATAATCAAAACGCAAAAATGGAATTTTCTGGCGGTTGGCCATCTCTTCAAGCGCAATCGCTTTACTGCCTTCCATATCAGAGCCATGCCCGGCTAGAAAAACAATACCTGGGTTTTGCTCATTTGCATGCTCTTGATGGATAGCTTGGTAGGCGCGTTTGCCGCCCTGCTCAAGATTATGGTAGGATATAGGGGCGATATTTTCTTGATCCGGCATTTTTGCTATTTCTCTTATTCTTTAACCAGAGTATCACTTGTGCAACTTGGTCTGTTATTCATAATTTATAGAGTATCTTAATTTATGCCATCGGTAAAAAATATCGTCCAGCCAGTCATTGTTCAAATCGTGCCCCAGATGAATAGGGGCGGGGTGGAACGCGGCACGGTTGAGGTTGCAGAAGCGATTGTCAAAAATGGCTGGAAGGCCGTGGTGATCTGTAATGGTGGCCGTATGGAAAACCAGCTACGCCGAGCTGGTGCTGAGGTCTATACCCTGCCAGTTGATACTAAAAACCCCTTAAAATGGCCATCTGTCCGGCGCAAGCTAAAATCTGTGCTGTTGAGTGTGGGCGCTGATATTGTGCATGTCCGCTCGCGTGCGCCAGCTTGGATTGCGCTGCCTTTGGCAAAATCACTTGGCCTTGCAAGCATTGCGACTATTCATTCCAAATTTGCGCCACAGAATTTTTTAAAGCGTATCTATAACCGAAAAATGCTGAGCGCAGATAAAACGATTGCCATTTCTGAATATGTAAAATCAGTTATCCGCGCCCATTATGCTGACTCGATAGCAGAAGAGGAAATCACGGTTATCCATCGCGGCGTTGATTTGACCGTGTTTGACCCAGCACAGGTCAGCCAGCATCGTATTGTGCGCCTGTCTGAGACTTTGAACCTGCCAGATGATGGGCCGGTTGTTATGCTGCCTGCCAGAGCAACAGAATGGAAAGGTCATATTCCGCTTATTGAGGCAGTTGCCCAGCTTGAGGCTAAAGATGTGACCTTGCTGCTGCTAGGGGCAGGGGACGGGCATAGCCGATTTGTTGAACGTTTGCGCACACTGGCAGTTAAAACAGGTCTAGATGGCCGCCTGCGTATCGTGGCTGGAACAGATGATATGCCAGCTGCGCTAATGCTAGCGGATGTGGTGGTGATGCCGTCTATAATACCAGAGCCTTTTGGCCGTGTTGCTGTAGAAGCCCAAGCGATGGGCAGGCCCGTTGTTGCTTTTAACCATGGCGGGGCTTGCGAGTCTATTATAGATGGTGAGACTGGTTGGCTGGCACGCCCAGGTGATGTTGGCGATCTAAGCCGTTGTTTAAAGGCTGCGCTTAGCCTTGGTCCGCGTCAGCGCACTATTTGGGCGAAACGTACGCGCGCGCATGTTGAAACTTCTTTTTCAACGGCGCAAATGTGCGAAAAAACACTAGCAATCTATGCAGATTTCTTGCAGAAATGAAGCAGAATTGACCACTGAGCTAGCTCTGGGGTCATTGTTAGGTAAAGTTAGCGGTTTTAGGAAAGAGTAACAGATGCCCATTATTCAGCTGCCGGACGGGTCAACAAGACAATATGACGATGCGGTGACTGCTGCAACGGTTGCCAGCGATATTGGCCCCGGCCTTGCGAAAGCTGCGATGGCGGCAAAGGTAGATGGCCATGACTGGGATTTAAACCGCCCGATAGAAGCAGATTGCCTGCTTCAGCTTATCACCGCAAAGGACAGTGAAGCCGCCCTTGAGCTTGTGCGCCATGATTGCGCGCATATTATGGCCGAAGCAGTGTTAGAGCTTTATCCGGGCACACAGGTAACTATTGGCCCTGCTATCGAAAATGGCTTTTATTATGACTTCCACCGCGAGGAACCATTTAGCACCGAAGATTTAGCCACCATTGAAGCGCGTATGCATGAAATTGTTGACCGTGATGAGCCGATTATGCGCGGGGTTTGGACACGTGATGAGGCAGTTGCTTTTTATAAAGAAAAGAATGAGCCGTTCAAGGTTGAGCTGGTTGAGTCTATTCCGGCAGATGAGACGGTAAGTTTTTATACGCAAGGCGATTTCATTGATCTCTGCCGCGGCCCGCATCTGGCTTCCACTGGACGTGCAGGGCATGCCTTTAAGTTGATGAAGGTTGCAGGCGCGTATTGGCGCGGCGATTCTAACCGGCCTATGTTGCAGCGTATCTATGGTACCGCCTGGTTAAGTGAAAAGGAATTGAAGAATTATTTAACCATGCTGGAAGAGGCTGAGAAGCGCGATCACCGCAAATTGGGCCGCCAGCTAGATTTCTTTCATCTGCAAGAAGAAGCCGCAGGATCGGTCTTTTGGCATCCGCGTGGCTGGACCTTATATCGTGAAATTGAAGAATATATGCGCCGGCGTCTAGAGGCTGCTCAGTATAGTGAGGTAAAAACACCGCAGCTGGTTGACCGCAGCCTGTGGGAAGCGTCTGGCCATTGGGATAAGTTTGGCGAGAATATGTTTACCGCTGAAACTAATGAAGACCGCACATTAGCGCTTAAGCCGATGAATTGCCCGGGGCATGTACAGATTTATCGCCAAGGGGTGAAGTCCTACCGTGACCTGCCGCTTCGCATGGCTGAGTTTGGCTCTTGCCATCGCAACGAGCCGTCAGGGGCTTTGCATGGCATTATGCGGGTGCGTGCTTTTACTCAGGATGATGCGCATATTTTCTGTACCGAAGATCAGATCAATTCAGAATCTGTTGCCTTTTGTCATTTGCTACAAGAAATTTATGCTGATTTTGGCTTTACCGATATTCGGGTGAAATTCTCCGATAGGCCAGAAGTGCGGGCTGGTGATGATGAAACTTGGGATAGAGCTGAAAAAGCGCTGGCAGATGCTACCGAAGCTGCTGAATTAGAGACCACCTTAAATCCAGGTGAAGGGGCTTTTTATGGCCCAAAGCTGGAATTTGTTTTGCGGGATGCCATTGGCCGTGATTGGCAGTGCGGCACCTTGCAGGTAGATTTCGTGCTGCCTGAGCGTCTGGATGCAGAATATGTTGCAGAAGATGGCAATCGCCATCGCCCAGTAATGTTGCATCGCGCTATTTTGGGCTCTCTTGAACGCTGGATAGGCATCCTGATTGAGCAATATTCGGGGCGTATGCCGGTTTGGTTATCGCCTGTTCAGGTGGTTGTGGCGTCTATCACGGATAGCTCTAATGACTATGCAAGGCAAGTGTACGAGGCCGCGCAGGCAGCGGGGTTGCGCGTTGAATTAGATACGCGTAATGAGAAAATAGGCTATAAAATCAGAGAGCATTCAACCGCAAAAGTGCCCTTCATTCTGGCAGTTGGCGGACGTGAGGCAGAGGCAAGAACAGTGGCGATACGCCAGCTCGGCTCAGACGGCCAGCAAGTGCAAGACTTAGATGAGGCTGTATCAATGCTACGCGATGCCGCCATCCCCCCTGACTTAAAGCAAGACAGAACTTGAATTTTAATGCTAACAAGACTAGGTATTTTAGTGTAAGCACTAAAGTAATTCAGGTGCAGACAGTACTGGTTTGTGCCAAAAATTAGGCTACATAAGATTAACTATAGAAGGAGAGTGATATAGCACGTCCACGCCAAGATGCGCCACCCGCGAGTGACGGTCCGCGCATCAATGAAGCCATTAGAGCTGCTTCTGTTCGTTGTATTGATCCCGAAGGCGAACAATTAGGGATTCTGACTTTGGATGAAGCGTTACGCAAAGCAGATGAGGCTGGCCTTGATCTGGTTGAATTACAGCCAAATGCAGTGCCGCCCGTATGTAAAATCCTTGATTACGGAAAATATAAATATCAATCGCAAAAGCGTGCTTCTGAGGCACGTAAAAAGCAAAAAGTAATTGAAGTTAAAGAAATAAAATTGCGTCCTAATATCGATAGCCATGACTATGATGTGAAGATGCGCGCAGTTCGTAAGTTTCTGGAAGCAGGGGATAAGGTAAAAATCACCCTGCGCTTTAGAGGGCGCGAGATGGCGCATATAGAGCTCGGTAGCCAACTGTTAGAACGGGTGCGCACCGATATTGACGAAGAAGCTAAAATCGAAGCTATGCCAAAAATGGAAGGGCGGCAGATGATTATGGTGTTGGCGCCGAAATAAGGGCTGAAACAGACATCAAATCTATACCGCTTATACAGAAATCAGCCCAAGATACGATTTAGGTTGATTTCTGAGCGTTTTTTGGTATAACCCAAATCTTTGAAAATACTGCCGCGTCCGGGCTGAAAAGGGCTGCCTGGCCGGTTATTGAAACAGATGGGAAATTAATGGCCATCTGTTTAACCCTAAATGAAGTGAGGTTAAAATGCCCAAATTGAAGACCAAGAGCGGTGCGAAGAAAAGATTTCGCGTAACCGCAAAAGGGAAAGTTCGCGGTTCTGCAGCTTTTCTTAGCCACAATCTCCGTCGTCGTTCGCAGAAGATGAAGCGTCAAGCACGCGGCACCATGATCCTTCATGAGGCTGATGCAAAAATTGTACGCGGTTTTCTGCCCTACGCTTAAATAACGCTAATTCATAGGAGAGTGAACGATGGCTAGAGTAAGCCGCGGGGTTACTGCCCACGCCCGTCATAATAAAGTTATCAAGGCTGCCAAAGGGTATTATGGTCGCCGCAAGAATACCTTCAAAACAGCTAAGCAAGCGGTCGATAAGGCGCGTCAATATGCCTATCGCGACAGACGCGTTCGCAAGCGCGAGTTCAGAGCCTTGTGGATTCAGCGTATTAATGCGGCAGCGCGTCTGCATGGCATGACATATTCAACGCTAATGGGCGGTCTGAATAAAGCTGGTATCGAGGTTGATCGCAAGATGCTGGCTGACATCGCTGTGCATGAGCCACAAGCTTTCGCGAGCCTTGTTGAGCAGTCTAAGCAGGCTAGCTAATAGCGATAAGAGTTTAAAAGGCCGCCTTCTGCTGCTCCCTTTAGGTTTAATTGGGAAAGCGTTGGCAGCCTTTTTTCGTTATTACAGGGCGATTTAAGCAAAGACCGAAAAAGGCAGGTTTTCGATGACTGAGATTGAGACGCTGAAAGCAGATTTACTGAGCTCTGTTGAGGGCGCATCAGATCTGGCTGCGCTGGAAGCGGTGCGCCTTGATGCACTTGGGAAAAAAGGGCGTATCTCTGTACAGCTAAAAAGGCTTGGCGCTCTAGAGCCAGAGCAGCGCAAGCAAACTGGCCAAGCCCTGAACCAGGTTAAGGACGAGCTTGCAGAGGCCATTTCTGCCCGCCAGAAGCTTTTAGAAGCAGAGGCACTATCTGCCCAGCTTGAAGCAGAACGTGTGGATATCAGCCTACCTGTTCAGCAGCCGCTAGCAGGCAATATTCACCCGCTTAGCCGGACTGTTGAGGAGATTGCTGCTATTTTTGCTGATATGGGATTTTCTATTGCAGAAGGCCCAGATATCGAAACAGATTTTTATAATTTTACGGCGCTGAATATTCCGCCAGAACATCCTGCCCGCCAAGAGCATGACACTTTTTATCTGCGCCCTGATGCAGAAAATGTCCGTCCTGTTTTGCGCACCCATACCTCGCCTGTGCAAATCAGAACCATGCAAAAAGAAAAGCCGCCAATCCGGATTATTGTGCCGGGTCGTACCTATCGTTCTGATCATGATGCAACCCATTCGCCGATGTTTCATCAATGTGAAGGGCTGGTTATTGGCGAGAATATCCATATGGGGCATCTGAAGGGATGTTTGATCGATTTCTGCCGCGCCTTTTTTGGGGTGGATGACCTGCCGGTGCGTTTCCGGCCTAGCTTTTTCCCGTTTACCGAACCTTCTGCCGAGGTTGATATTGGCTGCCGGCGTGTGGATGGCAAGCTGGAAATTGGGGCTGGCGATGACTGGCTAGAGATTTTAGGTTCTGGCATGGTGCATCCCAAAGTAATCGAAAATTGTGGAATGAACCCAGATGAAGTACAGGGGTTTGCCTTTGGTATGGGGGTTGAGCGGCTGGCGATGCTGAAATATGGCATTCCGGATTTGCGCACCTTCTATGATAGTGATTTGCGCTGGCTAAAGCATTACGGGTTTCTGCCTATTGACGTGCCAGCGTTGCATACGGGTCTGGATGAGGGGGTTTAGGCGATGAAATTTACCTTCTCATGGTTACGGGATCATTTAGATACCCAACATTCACTCACCGAAATTTGTGATGCGCTGCCAATGCTAGGGCTTGAGGTGGAAAGCCTTGAAGACCCGCTACGCCATTTGAGCGATTTTCTGGTAGCTGAAATCATTACAGCAGAACGCCATCCAGATGCAGACCGTTTGCAGGTTTGCACGGTTGATAAAGGGGATGGCAAACCCTTGCAAATCGTTTGTGGGGCTGCCAATGCCAAAGCTGGTTTAAAGACTGTTCTTGCTCCTGTGGGCAGCTGGATTCCAGGCAGCGATATGACCTTAAAAGAAGGGAAGATACGCGGCCAAGCTTCTCAAGGGATGCTATGTTCATACGCAGAGCTTGCGATGGGTCAGGATCATGATGGCATTGCTGAGCTGCCAGCAGATGCACCTGTTGGCACAAGTTTCGCTAGCTTTGCAGCTGATGCAGAATTGCCAGCTAGCGACCCGGTTATCGAGATTGCCATTACGCCTAATCGCGGCGATTGTTTGGGTGTGCGCGGGGTTGCGCGCGACCTAGCCGCTGCGGGTTATGGCAACCTAAAGCCGCTTGATTTCAGTGAAGAGGAAGGGTGTTTTGCCTCCCCTCTTACATGGGAAATCGCAGAAGAGGCGAAGCCGCTAGTGCCGCTTATTTCTGGGCGTCTGTTTGAGGGTGTGCAAAATGGTGATGCCCCTTCTTGGATGGCAGACAGGCTAACTGCTATTGGCCAGCGCCCCATCTCTGCACTGGTGGATATCACCAATTATGTGATGATAGATCTTGGCCGGCCTTTGCATGCTTACGATGCAGATAAGGTTGAGGGTGATAAACTTACCGTTCGCCTTGCTGAACAAGGGGAGCAGGTCGAAGCACTGAACGAGAAAACCTATACCCTAGAAGAAGGGGCATTGGTGATAGGGGATGCAGCTGGACCGGATGATCTGGCAGGTATTATGGGCGGTGAGCGCACCGGCGTGTCAGAGACCACCACCCGCATGTTCCTTGAAATAGCCGTGTTTGACCCTATCCGCGTTGCCACAACTGGGCGGCAATTAAATCTGCATTCAGATGCTCGCTACCGATTTGAGCGCGGTCTGGACGCCTGCTCGCCTATTGAAATGGCAGGCTATATCGCAAGGCTGGTGAATAGCATCTGCGGCGGGACTATTAGCCATCTGGTAGTGGAAGGTAATGCAAAGCCTGCGCGGCAATCTGTGTCCTTTGCCCCTGAAAAAGTGGTTCAGCTAACCGGCGTTGATTGCCCGCTGGATAAGCAGGTTGAAATTCTATCTGTGCTTGGATTTGAACTTGATACCAGCCAGCCAATCTGGCAGGTAGCGGTGCCGCATTGGCGCAATGATATTGATGGCGCTGCTGATCTGGTTGAAGAGATTATCCGCATTTACGGCTTTGATAAGCTAGAGATGGCAAGCCTGCCACGTGATGAGGTGGTTGCGCGCCCATCTTATTCGCCAGCCCAGAAACGCAGTCTTGTCTTGCGCCGGACACTGGCCTCACGCGGGCTAACCGAAGCTGTAACCTTTTCCTTTCTGAAGCGCAAAGATGCTGAGCTATTTGGCGGGGATAACGACGCGCTGATGCTTGCTAACCCCATCAGTAATGATCTGAACATGATGCGGCCGTCAGTAGTGCCAAATTTGTTGCAAGCGATGGGTCGTAATTTGAATCGCGGCCTCGAAGAGGCATGTTTCTTTGAAATTGGTCCTGTATTTTTAAGCCCGGATGCAGAAGGCCAACGCATGGCTGTAGGCGGTGTTCGTCAGGGACGGCGCCAGCTTGGCGATTGGCAACATAAAGAGCAGCGTTTTGATCTGTTTGATGCAAAGGCCGATCTTCTGGCCGCACTTTCAGTATTAGGCGTGCGCGTTGACAATCTTGTTGCTAGCCGTGAGGTGCCTGCATGGTTACATCCCGGCCGTTCTGGTGTTCTTCGGCTAGGCAAGGCTGAGATGGGCGTTTTTGGTGAGGTGCATCCAGCGATTTGCCGTGCCTTTGATTTACCAGAAGGGGTTGCTGCCTTTGAATTCTGGCTAGATAATATTGCAATGCCGCGCCGCAAAGGTCCGGCCAAAACCCCTATTGATCTATCTGCCCTACAGCCAGTATCTCGTGATTTTGCTTTTATTGTTGCTGAAGAGGTGGAAGCACAAAAGCTGATAGATGCGGTGCGCCGTGCTGCCCGTGATGTGGTAGAGGCTGTAACGGTGTTTGATGTATATCAGGGCAAGGGCATTGAAGAAGGGCATAAATCTGTTGCCTTGAATGTGCGCCTGCAGCCCCGTGATACCACTTTTAGCGAGGCTGATTTGGCCAAAATTGCAGACCAGATTGTTGCTACAGTCGCCAAAAATTGTGGCGGCGTGCTGCGCGGTTAGCCAAAATTAGCTAAAAGATATTACAGCTTATAACCGGTTAATGGCTGACATCAGCGCTAGGATAGGCGCTTTGGTGATGGATGTATCAATGCCGGCCCCAAATATTGATAATCCTGCACCATTTTTCAGCTCAACATAGGCCGCTGCTTCTGCCTTAGAGGTAGATGAGCGGGTGTTCTGGCCAAAATCAGCTAGGGTGAAAGCAAGCCCAAAATGCTCCCGCAACGCGGTAACCATTGCGGATATCGGTCCATTACCCGTACCAGAAATTTCATGCATTGTGCCGTCATAGCTGACCTTTGCTGTGACGCGCTCTGTATCAGATGTACGCGAGGCTGGTTCAGTCTCAAACGATATCAATTCATAAGGGGAGGTGATGTTCAGATATTCATCCTCATATAAGGACCAGATCATATCTGCGGTCATCTCTCTGCCGCTGGCGTCAGCCTCTTTTTGAACCAGCTGGCTAAATTCCACCTCCATCGGGCGCGGCAAGCGCACATGATGTTCTGTTTCCAACAGCCATGCAGAACCAGCTTTACCTGACTGGGAGTTTACCCGGATAATCGCTTCATAGGTGGTGCCAATATCTGCAGGGTCAATCGGCAGATAGGGTACTTCCCACACCGTCTGGTTAGATTGGCGCATCGCATCCATACCTTTGCGGATAGCATCCTGATGCGAGCCAGAAAAAGCAGTATGCACCAGTTGCCCTGCATAGGGATGGCGCTGATGTACCGGCAGCTGATTACAAAACTCTGCTGTATCTACTAATGATTTAATGTCTGAGATATCCAAATGCGGGTCCACACCTTGGGTAAACATATTCAGCCCCAGCGTGATGATATCAACATTGCCGGTGCGCTCACCATTGCCAAACAGCGTGCCTTCCACCCTATCCGCACCTGCCATCAAGCCAAGCTCTGTAGCGGCAACCCCGCAACCGCGGTCATTATGCGGGTGCAGAGATAAGATCATAGCATCACGGCGAGAGAAGTTCCGATGCATCCATTCGATTTGATCGGCATAGATATTTGGGGTCGACATCTCGACGGTTGCAGGCAGGTTGATGATGGTTTTGTTTTCCTGCGTGGGTTGCCAGACATCCATTACCGCTTCACACACTTCCAGCGCATAGCCAAGCTCAGTTCCAGTAAAACTTTCCGGGGAGTATTGCAGGCGAAGAGCTGTTTCTGATCCCAGCTTGCCAATACGGTCGGCTACCATTTTGGCGCCATCTACAGCAATCGCCTTAACGCCCTTTTCATCTGAATTAAATACCACCCGCCTTTGCAAGGTTGAGGTAGAGTTATATAAATGCAAAATTGCGTGAGGGGCACCTTCAAGGCTTTCTATAGTGCGGTCTATTAAATGCTCTCTTGCTTGTGTCAGTACCTGAATAGTCACATCATCTGGTACATGCCCCCCATCTATCAGCTCCCTCAGGAAATTAAAATCTGTCTCTGAGGCTGATGGAAAGCCAACCTCAATCTCTTTAAAGCCCATGCCAACAAGTAGCTTGAACATCCGCATTTTGCGGGCGCTGTCCATAGGCTCGATAAGTGCTTGATTGCCATCACGCAGATCAACCGAACACCAGATAGGGGCGGTTTCAATAATTTTATTTGGCCAGCTTCTGTCTGGCAAATCGATGGGAGGGTAAGCACTATATTTTTGAATGTTCATCTGGGCCATTTTAATTTCAGTCTGATGCGGGTTTTAGGCTAGCAAAAACCCTGATTTAGCTGCAATTCGATGTTGTACCATGTTCAGAGTTAGGGTCAAGTCTGAGCGCAAAATGCTAATTTTGTCTGATAGGTGAAATTTTCACATCTAAGCCTATCTAAATTACGTCACCCTGCTGGATTATGATATGAATTTAGGATAGATATATGGCCATGACAAAGCTCAACCAAATTCGTAATTTTTCTATAGTTGCCCATATTGACCATGGCAAATCAACTCTTGCTGATCGCCTGATACAGGTCTGTGGCGGGCTAACAGCGCGCGAAATGTCCGAACAGGTGCTGGATAATATGGATATTGAGCGCGAGCGCGGTATTACCATCAAAGCGCAGACTGTGCGGCTTGATTACACCAGTAAATCTGGAGAGCATTTTGTTCTCAACCTGATGGATACACCTGGCCATGTGGATTTCGGCTATGAGGTATCGCGCTCGCTTTCCGCTTGTGAGGGGTCTCTGCTAGTGGTGGATGCCTCGCAAGGGGTGGAAGCGCAAACATTGGCAAATGTTTATCAAGCCATAGATGCTGATCATGAGATGCTCGTGGTGCTGAATAAAATGGATTTACCTGCGGCTGAGCCAGAGCGGGTACAAGCACAAATCGAAGATGTTATTGGCCTGCCAGCAGATGATGCGATAGCGGTATCGGCTAAAACTGGCCTCGGCATTGACGAGGTGCTGGAGGCTATTGTTGCAAAACTGCCTGCGCCTGAAGGGAATGCTGAAGCCCCTTTACAGGCGTTGCTGGTTGATAGCTGGTATGACCCTTATCTGGGGGTGATGACGCTCGTGCGGGTGCGCGATGGCGTTTTAAAAAAGGGCATGAAGATCCGCATGATGGCAACAGGTGCTGTGCATAATGTGGAGCGTGTAGGTATCTTTGGGCCAAAGCCAGAGGCGGTAGAACAGCTAGGTCCGGGTGAAATTGGTTTTATTAATGCTGGGGTTAAAACCGTATCTGATGCGAAGGTTGGCGATACCATTACTGAAGACAGGCGGGTGTGTGCTGAAGCTTTGCCAGGTTTCAAGCCTTCTGTTCCAGTTGTCTTTTGCGGGTTGTTTCCTATTGATGCAGCCGATTTTTCTGGCTTGCGGGAAGCCTTAGAAAAGCTTTCTTTGAATGACAGTTCTTTTTCGTTTGAGGCGGAAACCTCTGCTGCTTTGGGGTTTGGCTTTCGTTGCGGCTTTTTAGGCCTGTTACATATGGAAGTTATTCGCGAGCGTTTAAGCCGTGAATTTGATTTAGACCTTATCTCTACCGCGCCTTCGGTTGTGTATAAGCTGAATATGACAGATGGTTCTGTGCTGGATATGCATAACCCAGCTGATATGCCAGAGGTTACCAAAATTGACAGCCTAGAAGAGCCATGGATTAAAGCCACGATTATGGCACCAGACGAATATCTGGGGCAGGTGTTGAGTTTGTGTGTGGAGCGGCGCGGGGAGCAGATTGACCTGACTTATGCTGGCAGCCGGGCGATGGTGGTCTATCGCCTACCTCTGAACGAGGTGGTGTTTGATTTCTATGATCGGCTGAAATCGGTTACCAGAGGCTATGCTAGCTTTGATTATCAGATGGATGAATATCGAGGCGGCGATCTGGTTAAGGTTTCTATTCTTGTCAATGGTGATCCGGTAGATGCGCTAGCGATGATTGTCCACCGTGAGCAGGCAGAGTTTCGTGGCCGCGCCATTTGTGCGCGCTTAAAGGATTTGATTCCCCGCCAGATGTTTAAAATTGCTTTGCAAGCGGCGATTGGCGGCAAAGTTATCGCCAGAGAGACAATATCGGCTTTGCGCAAGGATGTGACAGCTAAATGTTATGGCGGCGATGTCAGCCGTAAGCGGAAATTGCTGGAAAAGCAGAAAGAGGGAAAAAAGCGGATGCGCCAGTTCGGCAAGGTGGATATCCCGCAAAATGCCTTTCTAGAAGCGCTGAAGATGAGCGACAATTAGAGCCATAATCTGCGCAATAACCAGCCCCAATAAGACACCAGAAGTACTCTAAAAAATTTAGAAGCTATCGCGGTTATAATTGCGCTTTTTGCTCTTAATACGCGGAAATAACCTGCCTATCAGGTTAAAAATCACCGCTAGTAAGGCAAAAAACAGGACCGCAGGCCATTGCAGCACTGACGCTATAATCGGATGCCACAAGAAAGGTGAGCATCCTAGCGCCATAATCAGCCCGCAAGGGTCTATATAGCGTTCAATAATTGCTTCGCTTACCTGCAATGATTGCGGGGCTATCTCAAACCAAATCTGACCCAGCAGAACAGATGGCTGGTTGCTGACAAAGTCCTGCCACATCAAGCCGGCGGCAATGATGATGGCAAATAGCGCGAGGACATTTAGGCATAATCGTACCATGTCGACAGTGTGAAGAAATATTGTCCGGCTGGCAATAGATTTTAAGTCTAGCGTCTGGACGCTTCCTCTTATAGCGGGGTAGTGGCCAGCTTAGATGTGAAGAGGATTGCAAGATACAGGCAGACAGGCTATGGTGCGCCCCATCGCTTGCGATAGTAAGGGGCTTTAGGTCTGTTAAATAGCCCCTCTTTTAGAAGGCTTGTTTTTGCAAGCTGGCGTTGGAGAGATGGCCGAGCGGTTTAAGGCGCACGCCTGGAAAGCGTGTTGGGGTTAACGCCCCTCCGGGGTTCGAATCCCCGTCTCTCCGCCACATCCCCTTAGATTTTTGTTAGCTTTATTATTGTTTATATCTAATTATTACATATGCTTATGCGATAATTAATCTTTGGAACGCCTGCGACCACCAGCATTACCATTTCTAGAAAGGCGTTGCTTTTGGCTAACAGAACTTCCGTTCTTCTTTTTTTGCCCGCCTTGTTTTTCTGATGGCTTGGTACCACGAGAACCGCCTGGTCTGTCTGGTCTGTCTGGTCTGTCTGGTCTGCCTGGCCTTGTCGACCGACGAGGCGGACGTGCATCGTTTGGCTCGGTTAGCGGGATATCATCATTTTTAACATTAATGCCTTTGACTACATTGATATTAAGCTTAATAAGCTTCTCGATGGATTTGAGATAAGAGCGTTCATCTGGGGCACAAAGTGAAATCGCAAAACCTGACGCGCCAGCACGCGCAGTCCGGCCAATTCGGTGGACATAGTCTTCGGGTACGTTAGGTAGCTCAAAATTAATTACATGCGAAACAGATTCCACATCAATTCCACGTGCAGCAATATCAGTTGCAACAAGAGCCTTAATCTCACCTGTTTTGAAGGCATTCAAGGCGCGTTGGCGGGCGCCTTGTGATTTGTTCCCGTGAATTGCCTCAGATGATATACCCGCCTTGTTAAGAGCAAGAGACACCCGATTTGCCTTATGCTTAGTTCGAGTAAATACGATAGCAGATGTAACCGCTTCATCCGAAAGTAGATGCACTAACTGTAGTTGTTTGTGATTCTGCGGCACGAGAATCACCGACTGGTCAATCCTATCAACCGTTGTTGCTTGCGCTGTTACGGATACGTTAACGGGTTTATGAAGGAGGTCTCCAGCAAGGGCAGAAACACTTTTAGGCATTGTTGCGGAGAAAAATAGCGTCTGACGCTTTCGCGGCAATTTGGCGACAATTTTCTTTACGTCATGAATGAAGCCCATATCCAACATTCTATCAGCTTCATCAAGTACAAAATACTCAATTTGACCAAGATGACACAAGCCTTGGTTAACAAGGTCAAGAAGCCGGCCAGGCGTTGCGACAACCACATCAACACCGCGTTTCAAAGCCGTAACTTGCGGGTTTTGACCAACGCCACCAAAAATGGATGTCTGTTTGAAAGCTATGTAGCTGCCATAGAGCTTGATTGAATCAGCAATCTGAATCGCAAGCTCCCGGGTTGGCGCCAGAATAAGGGCCCGCGGATGACGGGCTTTACTCTCAACCTGCTTAGCATTCAAGTGATGCAATATTGGCAGCGAAAACGCCGCCGTTTTACCCGTACCAGTTTGGGCAATACCAAGAAGGTCATGTCCTTCGATGACCTTAGGGATTGCAAGAACTTGAATTGGTGTTGGTTCTAAATAACCAGCCTCAGATAACGCGCGCACCAGTGACTGATTTAGTCCCAGCGCTTCAAAATTTTTACTGTTCAAAATTCCACTTTCATCAACCTCGATTGGGTTGAGTATCAGGCTCTGATAAATATCATGTATTTATCTCAACACATTACTACGGGGCATCCGTCCTTCTGGCAAACATAAAACGCTTTATCAGATTCCATCTGTATAAAATGCGGGCAGTATTTGAAAAAAAACGCCACTGAAGTACCAATGAAGCTTCTTATTGGTTATCGTGTCTTTATTTGACAAAATAGAATAAAACCGGCATCTGTTTTGACCTTATGTTAGTTATTTCCAATCTTTCTTTTGCTATTGAGGGCAAGCCCTTATTTGAGGGGGCGTCTGTCACCATCCCTGCCGGCCATAAGGTTGGTATAGTCGGGCGTAATGGCACGGGCAAAACAACCTTGTTCAAGCTCATTAAAGGACAGCTAGCCCCTGATGGCGGCAATATCGAAGTGCCCTCTTATTTTCGAATTGGCGGGGTGGAACAAGAAGCGCCTGCCTCCGATGCTTCCTTGCTGGATACGGTGCTGGCCGCAGATACAGAACGTGCAGCCTTGCTCCTCGAAGCAGAAAGCTGTGAAGATGCAAACCGCATTGGCGAGATTTACCAAAGGTTAGAAGATATTGATGCCTATACAGCAGAGCCGCGGGCGTCTTCTATTCTGGCAGGACTAGGCTTTAGTCAGCATGCGCAAGCCCGGCCCTGCCACGAGTTTTCAGGCGGCTGGAGGATGCGTGTAGCCTTGGGTGCGGTGTTGTTTTCTCAGCCAGATTTGCTATTGCTGGATGAGCCAACAAACTATCTTGACCTTGAGGGCGCTTATTGGTTGGAACAGTTTTTAGCCAATTACCAGAAAACCGCTCTTATAATTTCACATGATAAAGAATTGTTAAACCGTTCTGTAAACAGCATCTTAAATCTTAGCCATCATAGCTTAACCTATTATACAGGCAATTATGATCAGTTTGACGCTGAGCGCCGTGCAAAGCTGGAACAACAGCATTCTATGAAACGTAAGCAAGATGCTCAACGTGCCCATATTCAAAGCTTTGTTGATCGCTTCCGTGCCAAAGCATCCAAAGCACGCCAGGCTCAAAGCCGCTTAAAACAGCTAGAACGCATGCAACCTATTGCCGCCTTGTCTGAAAATGCGGTGGCAGGTTTTTCTTTTCCCACCCCACAGGCCTTGCGCCCGCCGCTGGTTACCATTGAAGGCGGTATTGTTGGCTATGGTGAACAGCCAGTTCTCTCGCGGTTAAATCTGCGTTTAGATAGTGATGACAGAATTGCCTTGCTAGGGGCCAATGGTGAGGGAAAATCAACCTTGTCCAAACTTATAGCAGACCGGTTGCCGCTTATGGCCGGCAAGGCTTTTAAATCAGGTAAGTTGCGGGTAGGATTTTTTGCCCAGCATCAGTTGGATGAGCTCGTAGAAGGCGAAAGTGCCCTTCAGCATATATTACGTCTACGCGCAGATGATAGCGAAAAGAGCCTACGCACAAGGCTAGCAAGTGCTGGCTTTAATAATGATATTGTTGATATGCCTGTGGAAAAACTCTCTGGTGGGCAAAAAGCTAGATTGCTAATGCTGATCGCCACCATTGAAGCCCCCCATATTTTGATATTAGATGAGCCAACCAACCACCTAGATATTGAAAGTCGTGAAGCGCTGGTTTTGGCGTTAAATGATTATGATGGTGCTGTTATTTTGGTCAGTCATGACACGCATCTGGTGGAAGCTGTCGCAGACCGCTTGTGGCTGGTGAAAGATGGTGCGGTAACGCCATTTGATGGAGATATGGATGAATATAAAAAGCTGATCATGTCTTCTAATAGGACATCTGGTAATAAAACATCTGCTAGTAAGGCAAATAAGCGGAGCAAAGATAAAGAAGGTAAATCCACTACCGCATCGGCACAGTCTGGTTCTGCAGCAGCAAAGAAGATAAATCCAGTAAAGCTGAAAAGCGAGATACGCCGCCTTGATAGCCAGATAGAAATACTTGCCTCTCAGAAATCAGCTCTGGAGGCGGAAATGCTAAAAACAGACTTTTATAGCGTAAATGACAGTGCAGAAATAGCCCTTAAGACAAAGACATTCAGCGATATAACCACCCAGCTAGAAAAAGCAGAAGAAAGCTGGCTTGAATTACAAGAACAGCTTTAAGCGCAAAGCAATACTACCTTAACGCTAGCTTCTAGGGCGGGTCTTACCCTCGTTCAGGCAGTCCAAACCTATTCACCAAAAATCACCAAAACCGATTATTCACCCTTATATGTTGCTAAAGGGAGTGAGGTATACAGCGCCTTGGTTGCGGGCTTGGATGCATAGCAGTTAGGTATTTTAATGGGTGAAAAGGCTTTGGTTCTAAAAGATATCTATATGCTTATCGCACTGCTAGCATAGCGAAGTGGTTGAGGATTCTAGGGAGTGTCCCCCTGAGGGTATGGGACCGGCTAGGAGTTACCGCCCAAGAGGACACATACTTAATACGAACTTCTGTTTGTATTGGACTGAACCTCGACCACACCCTTCAAAAAGACCCTCGGCTCGCAATCTTTTAAACTATGAAACTAGCTGTTATCCAAATTGGCAGCCCCCAAATAAGTCTTTCTTGCGGCTGGAAAACATTCAGTCTTTATAAACGCCTGAAAGCGGCTAGCGAGAAATAACCAGAATAGAACCAGCCAGAATAGAACCAGCCAGACACAGATTAAAGGGCAGGGCGCTTTTCCCTGCCTTTTTTATATACCCTTATGAACAAGCCAAGAGGATAATTAGATTAAAAGATTAACGCTATTAACGTGTGATTCGTCCATTACCTAAAACGATGACCCATGGCTGGGTAACTCGTGAAACCCAAAATTCAGCCTTACGTGTTGGAGTAGGGGAATATACGGGAATTTTCACTCCACCGTTTCGAGAGTTGGTAACGAACATAAAAGATAAGCTCCAATACCAAATAGTCAGTGTTTTAAATATTATTCGCGTAAAAGTTTTTTTACCTTCAATGCGGATAATTCAATAAGGGTAGCACAAAAAACAGGCAAAACCTCAGAAAGGAAACACTATGAAATATCAAGACATATTAGATATAGTTGGTTTGAATTCACATGAAAAACAGATAACTGCAACGGTTAAAATTTCTTCCGTTGAGGACTTTAGAGCTTTGTTTTCTGGTGGTCTAACAGACACTCAACGAACTAATTTTGCAAAGCACATCCCGAGTACAGCAGGGCAAGAAAATAAAATTTATAATTTAGATTTTCTAGAACAGATTGTATCCCATGTCTATGCTAATACGGAGTTGCGATCTGCTGAAGCACAGAAATTTGTTGACGAGGCATTTCCAATTGAAATTGACGTACTAACTGGCGAAAATGTGACAATCTCATCGGATATGATGATTGGACCCGGGGCAAGGCCTTATCTAATCAACGCAGACACCCTAACGATAGATGGCGGCTCTCTGACTGTAACTTCAACAGCACTTACTATCCGGGCAAACAAGCTAGTTTTCACAAAAAACCAAAAAAGTGCGGAAACCTACCATATAGGCATCCTTGGCCAAACAGGAACGAATGGTAGCAAAGGACCAGATGGAAGGCCCTATGATAGTCCTGCACAGGCTGGTGCCAGTGCGAGTGCACCAACACCCGGTATCTGCTCGGGGGCTTCAAATGGCGACGGCGGATTAGCGGGAAGTAGCGGGGCTGAGGGTGGTTCAGGCCAGAATGGAAAGGATGGATTGGCTAATTTACCTGCCAATATTTCTATTGCAGCTCTCGATGAAAGCGCAGAAGATTTTGTAATTTTTACCCAGTCAGGCATGGGCGGTGATGGCGGTGATGGCGGCACAGGGGGAAGTGGGCAAATTGGCGGCCATGGCGGCCAAGGTTGCAATAGTGGTTGTGAGGGAACCGATGGCGGCAATGGCGGCGCAGGGGGTAATGGCGGTGTTGGCGGTAATGGCGGCAATGGCGGAAGCGGTGCTGACGGGAACCCGATTGTTATAACTTTTCCCACAGCTGGAAAGGGGAAACTGAATGTTATCTCTATGGACGCAAAGCCTGGCACTGGTGGCCGCAAAGGCGTAGGCGGCAGTGGTGGCAGGGGTGGTTTTGCAGGTAGTGGCGGTAAACATAAATCTGGTGGCGCTAGTGGCAGTCAGGGCAAATTCGGCGCTGACGGCAAAGCAGGTCCAATAGGCCAGCATGATGGTTCCCCAGGTAATGTCACATACCATTTCACCTGAACAGCAGCTACAGACAGGCCAGACATGCAACTAGTTCTAACCCCATCTAATATCGCCAATGAGGCATGAGCTCTGCCCTCATCCTTTGCTAGGCAACCCCAACAATTTAGCTCTGCTGGGTGAGGATTGGTTGCATGGTCGATACTGTACTGAAATTGCCTCGCCTGATCTGATGCGTGCTTTGTTTGGCCCGCCTTCAGCGTCAGCATGCACCGCACGCAGCAGGGTATTTTATAAAAGCCGCCAGATGCAAACTCGGCAGAAATTACCCTTAGGCATTCATGACCGGGCAGAAGAATATATTTTTGCTAATGGGAGAATTCCTGAGGAAGATATGCCGGCCATCCAAAGGCATCTGCCTTTCCGGGTATGTGTTTTGCGCTGTAAGACATTGCGGGTAGGCGTAAATGAGGTATTTGACTTGAGCGCCCATGCAGAATGGTGGCCAGGCCTGCATTTCAGGGAAGAGCTTTATGTTTATGTTCATATCAATGAGCTAATTGTTGAGCCTGGGGCGGAACTGGTTGTCTTTGGCAATGTTCTAGTTTTTTGCTGTGATGAGGTGCGGCTCGACACGCCCAAAGGCTACTCAGCTAGAGATACTGGCACTAAAGATACTGGCACCAAAGATACTGGCACCAAAGATACTGGCACCAAAGATACTGGCACCAAAGATATTGGCACTGATGTTCAACTGAGTATCAGAGGGACACGTCATTATGCGTTCAGCAATTCGCGGCGAGTGGATGCCTGTAACGGCCTGCACGGCATTGATGGGCGCGCATGTCTACCGCCACTGCAGGCTGAAATTGTGCCCAGTATCTTTGGGCCGATTATCAATAATGATGGCAACCGACCTTCAAATAGTGGCCGCGCGGAGGATGCGGGTGATGGGGGTGATCGGGGTGATGGGAGCATTGGAACAAATGGCGGCATGGCCATGCTGGCTGATATCCGCCTTGGCAAACTTACCCATTTTCAGAGGAAAGGCTTCCGGATTTTTGGCAAGGCCGGAGATGGCAACAGAGGGGGTCACGGGGGCAATGGGGGTAATGGCGGCAACGGGCCTATCCCTGGGCGAGGCGGTCACGGCGGTCATGGCGGCGCAGGCGGCAATGGCGGATTAGCTTCAAATATCTTCATTCAGGTTCCACAGACAGACCAACATTTAATTGACGCAGAAACCGCACCTTCGGCAGGCGGGCAAGGCGGCACTGGTGGGCGTAAGGGACAAGCAGGACAAGCCCTAGAACAGGCTGACAACGAGGACAAGGATCAAAATACAGACACATTGCAAGCAGATGACGGCCTTCGCGGACAGGACGGAAAAACAGGCAAGTCGCGAGCGGGCGCCGAAATTTATTTTATCACTTAACCAAAAAAGGAGGACAGAAAATGGCTCTACGGCAACGTTTTAGCACATTCTACAGCGCATCAGCGAACACGGAACTTAAAGATAGCTCGGGCACGGCCTTCGGTCAGTCTATTACTGAATATCAGATTTATAGACGCACGGACGTGGCTAACCTTAAAAATGTCAAAGGATATTATTTGCAGGCCAAACAAAGGCTGGTCATTCCCAACCCAAATGGCTATGCCCTTGGGGCAGAAACGCAGACCTCATATAAAAACTATCCAGCGATAATACAGAATGAGCTTATTTTAAAGCTAAACAACGCAGGCACCGCAAGAATTTCTCAGGTATTTCCCCGAACACTAAACTCTCAAGTAACAATAAATAGTAGTTCTGCCACTGGCCAGTCGAGCTCGACATCCCATCAAACTACATCAGGCTCATCAACAAGTAATGTGAACACGTTCGGTGTCTCGCTCAGCGCAGGCTTTTTCGGCAGCAACCCTGTCGGTGATCTTGGCTTAAGTTACACCCACTCTTGGATTAGAGGTTCGTCGATTGATAACACAACTGGCGGGGCAGCCCAATCTAGCCAAGATAATAGCCTTGAAAACACAATGAGCGTCAAGGACTGGAGTGCCTTTAGCCAACTCAGTGATGATAATTTATCTCTTTCTTGGATATGGGGACAGAGCTATCCGTGGGACGTGATTTTATATAATCATACCTCAAGCGGCGACAATATCGCCCTGCCGCAGTTTATTCAGGACCGTATGGTAAGTGACGGGCTGGTTCTGCCACCAAGCGAATTGTCCTTGTTTGGCCTTGACTTTACGGCTCAGGCTTCATGGCTAATTGACTTTCCTGAGGGTGTGAAAGAAAATGAAACTGTGAGCATATCGCATGAGACCACAAGTTTCTCTGCTAGCCACTCTGTTGAGGGAAATGATTTTTCCGCGCGCCTTCAATCTTCAACAGAGGCCTCGACCGCATCCTATTCTACCGGTGAGCTGGATTTAAGCCTTTATTCGCTATCCCCTATAGGGGGCTATCCAGCAGAAGAGCCGGCAACAATTGGCTTCAAATTAGACCCTTTTACCTATTCTCCAGCCTCAGATGCCGATCCTTTTAAAATTGTGTCTGCCACCAATGATATACAGGTCACTGGGACAGGTTTTGATGAAGTGATGACAAGCACATTCAAAACGGATCCCTCCCTTACAATAAACTTTAAGATATCTAATACGAATCTCGATTATGAATTGGTGCTGACGCATTGGACAGAAGGGGATGATGATTGTCAGATTGACTGGAGCGTGAATGATAAATTCACAGGTTCCACCCGACTAGGCAAAAATGTGAGTTCTGAAGGCCAGACCACATCTACACGCTTGCCGCTTCGCAATCGGGATTATGAATCATTAAATTATCAAGACTATCTGGTGATCGGTTTAAACAAAATAAAAATCAAGATTACGCCGATAGCTAATAACGGAGTGGTTGGTAACAATAATTATACGCTTTCGTCAGTGACTATACGGTAAGGGGGCATAAATGTATGCGGGTGTCAGATAAGCTCAGCCAGCTCTTCAAGCCCTTCGCCTTCCCCTTCAGCTTCCTCTTTGAATTTCTTTTTTGTTTTGTCTTGCTTTTCCCCCTCAGACAGCTCACCCAGAGACAGGGCAGAGACGGAAGCAGAAGCAGAGTCCAAACCAATAGGTTTTACCGTCTCTATTGGTTTCAGCTTTTGCACCAGAGGTAGATTAACAGGCCTAAAGTTTTCATGTTGCTCCTCAGCCTCAGCTTCAAGACGGGTTACCAGAAGCGGGTCTACAGGTTTCATGCTAAAGGGGTCTTTTATCGCATCACGTCTTAAATCAATAGAATGCGGAGAAATGGGTCGCAGCACAATAATCTGCCTTTCCAAGCCAGCTATTTGATCCTGAATAGCGATAACTCGAAAAGGGGTTCGGCTTTTGATCAGATGCTCACCTGAAGAAAACTGATCTTCATTTTCACCTTCAGAGTAGCGGCTAAACTTAAAGCCAGATATATCGAGCCGTTGAAGATTTTCGTTATCTTCAATGATATAAAGAACCTCGCGGCTATTTCCAGAAATAGATGACCTCGCGCCACTTTTATCGGCAGAATCCACTCTCAATGACTGCTTTGTTACCGCCTCACCATGACGTGCATATCTGAACAAAACAGCATCATCATCAATGCTTGATGACCAGAGAGTGGGTGGTAAAATTACATCCCCGGGCGTAAGCGCATTAGCTGGATATTCACTTCCCGCCTCAAATAGTGCCGCATCATGCAATGTCTCGCCAACCCGGTAGAGGTAGCCATCACTATTATAGCGCTTAGAATATTTCTCGATAATTTTATCTAAATATGAAGTAATAGAGGCCCCAAGAAAGGGGTCATGTTTCTCAAAAATTTCTACTAAATAATCAGAAAAAGGCATCACCATTTCAAAAACATCTTTTGGTTTAGTGATGTCAAAAGACCGGCTTAGTTTTTGGACAGAAGCGATCGCCATGTCAAAAGTGGGTTCTTTAAGGCTTGGGTATTCATTGAATAGTCGGTGCGTGTATTTATTTACAGCGCGCCCAAAAATACCATAAAAACGAAGAACCACTTTTTCTTCATTTGTTAAATCATACAATCTAAGGCGAGAAATTTTTGCCGCTTGCCTACTAATAAACTCGTATTTTTCCTCCCCTTCTGGTGCCCGTTTAAGAAAGGTTTTTTCGACCACATTTTCGATCTGTTGTTTCTCTGCGCTTGAGAGGCGTTGATAAAGTTTAATCTTCATAAAATCCCTACTCTTTGTAATTTTTAGTTTCGGGGAAGGTGGTGCTGCAATCTTTCACATTATGTTGAAATTAACCTATTCGCGAGATTCCTTGCCAAACAGGAACGCAGAAATCCTTTGCGTAAAATAAGGGCAGGAAGTTCGGGTATCAGATAAGCTCAGCCAGCTCTTCAAGCCCTTCGCCTTCCCCTTCAGCTTCCTCTTTGAATTTCTTTTTTGTTTTGTCCTGTTCATCTACCTTCGCTTGCGCACCCAGAGAAAGCGCAGAGACGGAGGCAGAAGCAGAGTCCAAACCAATAGGTTTTACCGTCGCTATTGGTTTCAGCTTTTGCACCAGAGGTGGATTAACAGGCCTAAAGTTTACATGTTGATCCTGAGCCTCAGCAGCAAGACGGGCTGCCAGAAGCGAGGCATTTGGTGCCATGGTAAAGGGATCTTTTATCACGTCACGCCTTAAATCAATGGTTTCCTTAGGCACAGGCCGCAAAACAATAATCTGCCTTTCCAAATCAGCTGTTCGATCCTGAACAGCGATAACTCGAAAAGGGGTTCGGCTTTTGATCAGATGCTCACCTGAAGAAAACTTATCCTGATCTGCTCTTCTTCTTGCCCGCATCAGAAGTTGCTGATCCACCCTTCCGCTAGCATCAAGCACTTCAAAGTCTTCAATTTCTGCAGGGCGCCTGACCTTAAAGCCAGACACATCAATCTTTCTAAGATATTCATTATTTTCGATAGCATAGAGAACCTCACGGGTGCTGGTAGGCCCACCCGAACTCGCGCCAGCTTTAACACTCGCAGCTTTTGTTGCCATCTGACCTGCACGTGAATATCTGAACAAAACGGCGTCACTATCGAAACTTGTTGACCAGAGGGAGGCTGTTAGGAGAACATCACCCGGCACCGTTTCACTAGCAGCATGCTGTGCCCTTACCTCATCATTTAATGTCTCACCAACCCGATAAAGATAGCCGCGGTTTAAAACCTCAATACTAGGGTTATAGCGCGCTGCGTATCTCTCAATAATCCGGTCAATGTAAACAGTTAAGGAGGTAGCAAGAAGAGGATCTTTATTTATGAAAATGTCAAGTAATGTTTTTTTAATTTTATCATCACTGACGATGTTTTTAAAAATATCTCTTGGGCTAAAGATATTGAAATCATGCATCAGGCGTTCCACACGAAGCCCTGATTGTTCAAGCGAGGGTTCCATACGACTGGGGTGTAAATTGTATAATTTATTTGTATAAAAATTAACGAAACCTCCAAAACGACCATAAAAACGAATAGCAACTGCTTCTTCAATAAACAGGTCACTTAATCTAAGGCGTGAGTTTTTTACCGAAGCCCGACTGATAAATTCATATTTTTCCTTTAAAGCTTTTCTATTTTTAAAAGATGTTTCTTCAAATAATTTTTGCAACTGTTGGGAAGAGCCTCTCGGGACTGTATCATCTATGCGTCCGATATAGAGTTTTTTGACTAAATCTTTGATTTCCCGAATCTCTGTGACTGAGAGGCCATCTAAGAATGTCATCGGCATAATGTTTCTCCTCGCTCAGTATTTTTTCAAACGCTGGCTGAGTTATCAATGCGGTCCCGCCATTATGACAGCGTTAATGATTTCCGGACACTGCTCTCCGCAGCAAATTAAAACTAGTGAAAAAATAGCCCGGTAAATATAGCCCAAAGGGTGGAGGGGCTTTTCCCTTACCTTTTCATGTCCCCTTCTCCCTACACGCAGAACGGGATTAGACTGAAAATATTAACGCCATTAACGTGTTATTCTTAATGTTTAAAAAAGTGCCCCGTTGGTAAGCTACGTGTGAGGCACAAGACCTGTCCTTATCTTTGCTGAAGCAAGAGAATAACAAGGGGGTGTTTGGCAAAGTGTTTCTTTAAAGGAATGGGTCAAGCTGACGCCAGCGGATGGCGAAAGCCAAAGGAGCGCAATATGAAACGGAACTTTACACCCATCACCGCCTTACTTTTTATCCTGCTGGCCGCGGTTGGCAGTGCTAGCGCAGGAGATTGCATGAAACTTTGTGATGATGACTTTTGGTTCAAAAACCCTACTCTAGCCGATGTAAAGGCGGAAATCGCCAAAGGCGCAGACATATATGATGATTCAAGTTTAGGGGGGAAAACGCCCTACATTATGCGGCCTACAGAAGCACCCCAGAAATTATCCAATTTCTGGTGGATAAGGGCGTCAATCTGGAAGCGCGAACAAGTGGGATAGCCCCTCAACCCGGTGGAAGAACTCCGTTACGTTATGCCGTATACAGCCGCAACCCTGAAAATGTTGATGTTCTCCTGAAGGCTGGCGCGAATGTGAATGCCCAAGAAGGGCAGAAAAGAACAGTTTTGCATTTTGCGGTTCGAAAACAATTAAACGATATCATTACACTCCTATTGGATGCGGGCGCGGATGCCAGCATCAAGGATAGAAAGGGCAAATCCCCCTTTGATTATGCGAAGGGCGACCCAGAATGGATTGCAAATATCGCTTTATATAAACGCCTGAAAGCGGCTAGCGAGAAATAACCAGAATATAGCCAGCCAGAATATAGCCAGCCAGAATATAGCCAGCCAGAATATAGCCAGCCAGAATATAGCCAGCCAGAATATAACCAGCCAGAATATAACCAGCCAGAATATAACCAGATAGACGCAGATTAAAGGGCGGGGGCTTTTCCCCCTACCCTTAGTTAGGCAAGTTTTGGGTAGTTAGGCAAGTTTTGGGAAGTAATCTTCTAGGCTTCCTTCGCGGTAGACATCTGCTGTACAGCAATGCAGGCCGCCACCAAATGCATAGGCATCTCGCAACTCCACCTCAACCACTTCCATGCCTAGCTTATCCATTTGCTCAGCTTGATAGACCTCTGATTTTTCGACACAAACTGTTTTTGGATCAAGCACCAACACATTCATGCTCAGCCATACAGAAGAATAACATAAAGCTGGCGGCGAGTTATGTGCAGGTTGGGCAGCATCCACAATTTCCCAGCCATTATCATGGAACATCTTGCGCTGGTCTTCTGGCAGGCGGCGCTGTGGGTTGTTTAGAATTAGCCCCGGGCGCAGCGGTGTAAAGGTTGCATCAATATGGATAGGGTAGGGATCACCCGGAAAGTTCACCGCATGTACACGATGCTCTGGAAAGTGCCTGCGGATCCATTCAATGCCTTTTAGATTGGTAGTAAAACCATGCTGAACAACCAGATCGCGGCCAAAGCGCAACACATCTGCTGCATCAAATAGAGGCTCTTCTTCTGTCGTAACAAAATGCTTGTTTGCTGTCCATTCAAGGCGCTTTTGCACGCCTATTTTTTCAGAAAGATAATCATCATGGTAATCTGCATCGGTCAGGCGCGGTTTTGGTGCGGCTTCATGGCGGAAATTAGGGTCCTCTTGCCAATAGCGCTGCATTAATGGCCGATAGCATAGATATTCAAACCAGCGGCAGCGATAGGACATAGTCGCTTCTAGAATTTCACTACCTACCGTTAGCAATACATCGCGTGGCGGCATACAGCCAAATTGACTTTCGGTGTGAAAATCTGGTGTGGTAACGCTTTGTGAGAAATCAATTGGCGTTGGCCTGTCTACACTCACGCCCCGCTTCTCTAGCATGCTGGCAAAATTATCTAACAGCTCATTCGCGCGGGCAATACTCTCGTCAGGGCGCCGACCCCACTGGCCACGCATATCGCTATCTTCTGGCACTTTGGCTTCAAGAGCTGGCTCCTCTGGCGGGATATGACCATCATCAGCTCTGCCAACGATAACATGTTTTAACGGGTCCCATTCATTCCAGCTATTTACGATTGTCGCCATCAATGCCTCCATATCTTAGATGCGATCTTGTTGCCCTAAATTAGAGGTGGATGCAAGCCTTTCATGCGCTTTTGGCGTTTGCCGCTTTGGGCGCTTAAATGCGGGGGTTATGCGTGCAAGAGAGAGGCAATGTTTTTATCTCGTGGCGCAAGGCCGGCAAGCGTCAACATATGCCAAGCTAATACAAGATTTGAGGAAAAGACGCGGCAGCCGCAACGCGCCTCTATTTCGGCAAGGACATCTAGAGTTTGCAAGTTTGTACAGGACAGGAATATTGCCTCACAGCCGCCACGCTGATAAAGGCTCACTGCTGCTTCTAATACAGACTCTGGCGCGATATGGGCAACTTTTGTCTCGCTAGCTTCATTAAAGCTGCCAAATTGCGGGGTTTGGATACCCGCATCGCCAAGTCGGGTACGAAGCTGTGCCGACACCGACGCCACATAGGGCGATAGAAAGGCAAGCTTGCCGATCTTAGAGGCTTGGCAGGCGGCAATAAGGGCGGATAGCGGCTCGGTTACATGGCTCGTGCGGCAACCTGTTTTTATAAGGCTAGCAATATTTTCAGCGCCGATAACAGCCGTGCCAGAGGTACAGCCATACCCTACCACATCCAAGGCGGTCTCTGGCGGAAGTAGAGAGGCGCTTTGGCTCAGGGCACCTTGCATTTCAGCAAGGCTGGCGGTGCTGACTTCTGCTGCGCTTGGGATGCGGGTAGTATAAAGTGCAACCCTATTTTCCGGCAGTAACCTGCGTAAATCATATTCCAATGTTTCATCTGATTGCAGGACAACTACGCCTAAACGGGCTTTTTTGCCTACACCTGTGCCGATTTTATAAGGAAAATCAGCCATGCTTACAAAGTCCATAATTTTTTGGGGGCAGGCGTAGAGAGTTGCTCTGCCCCAGCCTCAGTTATAACAAAATCATCTTCATGCACCAGAACTGAGCCATCTGGCATTTGCACTCCCGGCTCTAGGGTTATCACCATGCCAGCTTTTATTTCGGTGTGATCATCTGGTATGAAGGATGGCCATTCAGTTAACGACATACCCAGCCCATGCCCTAATCTGCCTGCACCGCCGCCGCCCTTGCCGCCAGTTAGCACGCTATCCATCGCATGGTAGATATCAGCGGCCATGTTGCCGGGGCATGCCGCCTGCCTGCCAGCTTCGGTTGCTTCCAGCAGCCTTGCCCATGCAGAAGCGGTTTTAGTTGCGGGCGTTCCAATGCAATAGTTCCGGTCATAATCACAAAAATAGCCATCATAGACCAGCCCGGTATCTAGCATCATCACCTCTCCTTTTTGAAGGGGATCGTCACTTGCTGGTGATATCACATCATCATACCCTATCGCGCCCTTACCGCCGGCAAGGTAGGGAACCCAATCTGCCCCTTCTTCCAAACATAGCATCTGAAATTTACGAAAAACTTCGGATAGAGCTGTGCCTTCTGCGGCAATTTCCCCCACCCGTGCAAAGGCGCGTCCAGCGATAGCACAGGCCGTCCCAATCTTGTCAATTTCTGCGGCTGATTTAATCAGGCGCAAATGACGCAATATCCCTTCATCGCTGGTAAAGTGGATAGATATGCAGATTTCTTGCAAGCGCAGAAAATCGGCATGCGGCATGCGAATATGGCTTTCATGGCCAAACGGAATGCCGATGCGTGCAGTTTTGCCGAGAACGTCATAGATTGTATCTGCTAGCAAGCTTAGCCCATCATCATGCAGATCAGGCGATGACCAAGTTCGGATATCGTCAATCCAAGTTTTGGCCATCAATGCGGCGCCGATGGAAGGGATCACCGCAACAGGCTTGCCTGTCTGTGGCACGAGTAAAAACCATGGTCTGGTTGGGCTTTCCCAAAAGCGGGTTAAATAGCCGGTAAAATAGCGGATATCTGTCTCAGTGGTCACGAATAGCGCATCTAGCCCTGCCGCTGCCATCATTGTTTGGGCACGTGCTAGCCGCGTTTGATATTCGCTTATCTCAAACCCGCGCATTTACCTCAGGCCTCTTCGCTTAGAATGACCAGAATGCGCGCATCATCTGGTAATGACACGGCGCCAGACATCGCGGCTACCAGCCCCGCCCCACCAGATGGGGTGGTGGCAAGACCTTGTGCATCAAGGCTTGTCATTTCTGCCTCAACTTGCTTATCGCTGAGTAAAATAAAGCCATCTGCATCGCGGGCTAGACCATTAAGCGCAATCATAGAAGCTTCTTTACAATCCAGCCGCCCCATATTGGATACAGGGCCTTTGGCGCTGACCACCGCCCCTTCTTTTATAGCATCATGTAAGGCAGCAGCAGCATCTGGCTCTACAACTAAAATCTGGGGTGTATCACCCCACGCATGACGGAAATAGGCCGCGCAGGCCGCTGCCAGACCGCCAACCCCAGCTTGCAAAAATATATGGCTTGGTGGCGCTTTCATTTGGTGAACCACCTCTGCTGCCATCACTAGATAGCCTTCCATCAGCCGATGTGGCAATTCGGTATAGCCTGGCCATGAGCTGTCAGACAGCAATATCCAGCTATTATCCTTAGCTGCTTGAGCAGCCGCTTCCATCGAGGCTTCATAATCAGCGCCCTCACGGCGTACATCCGCACCATGTAAGCGCAATTTTTCTGCAAAAACTTCTGGTACGGTATGAGCAAGGAAAATCACGGCCTTTGCACCAAATATTTTTGCGCCTGCCGCAACAGACAGGCCATGATTGCCTGCACTTGCGGTCGCAAATGTAGTATCCGCCAGCCCCTTGGTTTGGGCTAGATGCGCAATAACATAAGCAGCACCTAATGCTTTGAAACTGCCAAGACCCATGCGGCCACGCTCATCCTTGATAAAAACCTCACCAGCTAACCCCTCTATCTTTTTTTGGTGCAAGGGTGTTTGTTTATATTCAGGACAGCGCCTTAGCAGCGTTAGCGGCTGCTCCGCGTCAATGCTGGGGAAGGGCGCATCTGCACATAAGGCATAATTATTTTGATGGCGGAACCGGTTTTTTAACATCGCGCATCCTATTAAATAGTTAGGTTCACTTAAAAAATTACGCTTTAGAAGCTTAAAAATGCTAACATTGTTTTGCTGAAAAGTTGAAACATTATTGCAAAATGGAGCTTACATGACGATGACATCGCTGCCACCCTCTCCTCCTCCTGCAGATGCAGATAGTCGCCGTGCGGTAGTACCGGTGATTTGCTATCCAGACAATACTTTGCCAGAGGTTGATTTATCTCTGTTTAGCGCTGCTCGTAAGGGCGCTGCAAAGATTGATGAATATATTGTAAATCCGCGTGATGCTGCTTGCTTTAATGTAGCACAGGGACATTTTTTCAGGATTAGCTCGATAGAGGGTCCACAAGTTGGTGATTTCAATTTATGGAATAGCGATAATCTGCAAGAGCGGTTTTATTCTGGTAAAACCAGAGCCTTGCATGGCACGCATATCACTACAGGTGAGCGGATGTGGTCGAACTTTCCATTTTTGCGGCCGATGGCAACGATTATTGAAGATAGTTTAAGCTGGTATGGGATAGATGAATTTGGCGGCTCGGTGCATGATGTTATTGGCACTAGGTGCGATCCCTACACCCATCAGCTTCTGGCTGGCGAGGATTATCATCATTGCTGTCATTCTAATTTAACGCGCGCCTTTGCACGCCATACAGGCCTTAGCCTAGCAGAGGCTGAGCCCTATATTCATGATGTTTTAAATGTTTTTATGTGTACAGGCTTTACCCGGGATACTGGCCAGTATTTTATGAAAGCAAGCCCAGTGCGCCCTGGTGATTATCTAGAGTTTTTTGCAGAGATAAATTTGCTTGGCGGGTTATCGGCTTGTCCGGGCGGGGATTGCTCTTCTGAACATTCTAGTGATGTAGCCGCTTGTCATCCTTTGTTGGTAGAGATATTTGCTCCAGAGCAAGGCATGTTAGAAGGCTGGTCACCGCCGCCTATAAATGCCTATGATCGTAAACATGGCCTGTAATTTTTAACAGGTATTTAAGCTGGAGACATCCCGCGCAACCGTTCTGAGCGGCGACGCAATAACTCTAACGTGGTTAGCAACGCTATAGATAATGCAACTAGAATAGTCGCAACAGCGAGGATGGTTGGGCTTATTTGCTCACGAAGGCCAAGGAACATCTGCCATGGCAAGGTTTTCTGGCTCGCTGAGCCAATAAACATCACCACCACAACCTCATCAAAAGAGGTGATGAAAGCAAACAGCCCACCAGATATAACACCAGGGAAAATCAGGGGCATCTGAACTTTGAAAAAGGTGGTAACTGGCCCGGCACCCATGCTGGCGGCAGCCTGTGTTAGCGAGCGGTCAAACCCAACCAATGTTGCCGTTACCGTGATGATTACAAACGGAATGCCCAGCACCGCATGCGCTAAAATGACTTTAATATACCCCACCAGATCCTTGTTTAGTCCTAGCTGTAATTCCATGAAATTACCCATCGTGGCATAGAAGAAAAACATGCCTGTAGCGGAAATAATCAATGGCACAATCATTGGCGAGATTAAGATGGCCATAATGATGCGCTTTGCTGGTACATGGGACTGGCTAAGCCCAATCGCAGCAAGGGTGCCAAGGGATACCGATATTAAAGTTGCAAGCGGGGCGATGATAAGGGAATTCCAAAAAGAGCGTATCCATTCGCCGTTGGAATCATCCCGTATTCCCAGAAAATCAGCATAATGCTTTAGGGAATACCCCGCCGGGTCTAGGGCAAGCATCTTTTCGGTAAAGGTAAAGAAATCTTGTGCATTAAATGAAAGTGGCATCACTACAATGATAGGCGATATCAAGAAGATGAAAATAGCCCCGCATATTACACGGAAACTATAATGCCAAAACACTTGGGCAGGGGTTAGATAAGGCAGCAACTTAGCCCGGTAACGCCCCTCATAGAGCCAGAAGATAAACCAGCCAGTAAAAGCGCCAATAAATCCACCAAGCAAGCCGAGGGCGATATTGTTTAAACCCCATCCTGCAAGGAAAAAAGCAGCAGTAATGAACCACCGCACCCCCTTCTCGTTTAGAGGTGCGCGGATAGCAATAACGCAGATAGCTGTAAATATGACCACGCCAATAAGCGCGCCCATACCGCTTATTCCGTTTGAAGTACCGATCAGCAAGCCGACCAATAGGCCAACAGCACCCATAATTGGCAGAACAAAGGATAGCGGTTTTCGAGATATAGGGGTAGTTGCAGCCATCATTTCTATCCTAGCTTCACATTATCTATGCCGACGATTTTGTCATAGGCCCAATAAAGCACCAGAACAACTGCAAGCAGAATAGCGCCTAGCGCCGCAGCAAGCCCCCAATTCAAAGAGCGCGAAATATGATAGGCTATCCGGTTAGATATAAAGACCCCATCTGTGCCGCCAACAATTTCTGGCGTTATATAATAGCCAATAGCTAGAATAAAGACCAGGATAGAACCAGCCCCGATACCTGGTATCGATTGCGGAAAATAGACCCGCCAGAACGCTGTCCAGTTGGTAGCCCCTAAGGATTTTGCAGCTCTAACATAGCTTGGTGGGATAGTCTGCATCACCGAATACATAGGCAGTATCATAAACGGTAACAGGATATGGGTCATGGCTGTTATAGTGCCGATTTGATTGTTGATGATCTCCAGCCGGTTGTCAGTAGCCACAATGCCTAGCCAGACCAGTACCTCATTTATCACCCCTTGCTGTTGTAGCATCACCTTCCAAGCAGAGGTGCGCACTAACAAAGATGTCCAGAACGGCAACAAAACAAGGATCATCAGAATATTAGAAGTCCGGACTGGTAAGTTCGCCAGAAGCCATGCAATTGGATAGCCAAGCAGGATACAGCTAATCGTAATAATCAGTGACATTTTCACAGTGCGCTGAAACAAATTCAGCAAAATTTGCTTGCTTTCTGGCTGTATTGCGGGACCGTCTAGTGTTTTGCGCATATCCACCGCGTTCAGGAAATAGCCCCCTGTATAGACAGAAGAATGCAGCTTTATCGTCTCCCAGATAATGCGCTCCGACCAGCCCTTATTCACCCCGCCCATTATTTTGGTGTAATCAATGCGCGGTTGCTGACTTATTTCTCTTGCGCTTGTTTTAACAAGGCTTGCTATAGGCCCGGATAAGCTGGCAATAGCGGCGGCATTTTGCGGATTCTGCAAGTCATCAGCTAGCGCAACATACAGGGCTTCCCATACTTTGCCTTCGGTAATGGATTTGTTTTTCTCAAGCTCCGTAAAGAGCGTCCAATAGCTAAACTCGCGAGCTGTCATTGGCAAGGCGCGCGCCGCATCAGCGGCTATGCCCTTCGTCTCAGGCACGATATATTGCTCACCTTTTAGCTGGTTCAGCCTTGCCAGTTGACTTTGATTAAGGCTGGTATTTGTTTTTTTGCCGCTAGCATCAAAGTTAGCATCAAAGTTAGCATCAAAGCTGGCATCAAATAGGGCAATAAATGTCTCCGCCTTGCCCCATGCTGGGTCAATTTTCTGGAATGTCTTAGCCAGCTCTTTACCCGGCTTCATTATCGCGCGTCCGCTTTTGCGAAACGCAGAGGAGATACCGGTTTGTTCATAATTCAGGCGGGCGCCAAGCTTTGTATGTTCTTTAGCTTTTGCCGCGGCAAACAGATCAAAAAAGGCAGCTTTGTAGGCCGTTTCATCTGGAAGTGGCTCAGTTTCCGCCTGCCAATTTTCTAGGGCTGCAACTGTATGCGGCATGATGTTTGATACGATATCATTTTGAACTGAGCGAAACAGCATATTGCCTATTGGCACCACAAAGGTCAGCATTACAAAAACCAGCAAGGGTGCTATCAGAAATAGCGCACGCAGTTTTTGGCGCCTAAGAGAGCGCGAAAGAGATTGTCTGAGGGGCGTACCATCAGCCGCCAGAAGCGGAGTATTGCTGGTTTGTTCAGGCATCATAAATTATGTGATTTTTTGAAATTCATAAAAGAAATAAAAGGAAAGGGACTCACCGCCCCTTTCCTCAGACGTTAAGCAATAGCTTACTTAGCTAGCCATGCCTGGAACTTTGCATCGATATCGTCACGATAATCTGCCCAGAACGAATAGTTATACAAGAACGTATTCTTGGCATTATTCGGGTCTGTTGGCATATGTGGTGCCATATCAATACCTAGGTCAGCATGCTTGCCAACCAGTGGTGCAGAGGATGCACGTGCAGGACCATAAGAAATATATTTTGCCTGATCAGCTAGACGCTGTGTGTCAGTAGCAAAATAAATATAGTCTAAAGCCTGCTTTTTGCGCTCATCGCTGAGGCCAGCTGGAATAATCCAACCGTCAAGGTCAAATACCTGTGCATCCCAAAGCATGCCAATAGGCTGCTTCTGTTCTTCGATAGCGCTAAATAGACGGCCATTATAGGTTGAGCCCATAACAACTTCGCCATCTGCTAGAAGTTGCGGTGTATCTGCCCCTGCGTTCCACCAGATTACGCTGTCCTTGATTGTGTCTAGCTTCGCTAGCGCACGGTTCTGACCTGCGTCTGTTGCCAGCACATCATACACATCTGCTTTTGCAACGCCGTCACAAAGCAGTGCCCATTCCATGTTATTAATTGGGCGTTTTTCCAGCGAACGCTTGCCAGGATAGGCCTTTAGGTCAAACACATCACAAACATTTGTTGGTGGGGTGCTACCGACCATGTCTGTGCGATATCCAAAGGTTGTTGAATAAACAATCTGCGGAATAAAGCATTCTGATACAATCAGGTTACCAAAATCAGCAGAGGCGGATGTACCATCAGGTGCCGTAGCAAGTTGATTGTCATGGTCGATTTCCATGGCCAGACCTTCGTCACACAAACGCATCGCATCTGCGGCCACGACGTCCACGACGTCCCATGTTACGTTGCCAGCTTCGTTCATGGCTCTCAGCTTGGCAACAGCTTCAGCAGAGCTATCATCATTGATAATGCTGACGCCTGTCTTGGCGCTGTAAGGCTCATGGTAAGCCTTTAGCTGTGATTTTGAATAGGCACCACCCCAAGAAACGATAGTCATTTCTGCAGCAAGTACCGGTGTAGCAGCAACAGCAAATGCGGAGGCTACTAGCAGTGATTTAACGAGTTTCATTTCGATTCTCCCTTCCCTAATCTTCAGTAATTGGTCTATCTGCGGGAAATAAATTTATAGACCAATGATTTCATATCTGGCTCACCCAGACACGAACCCTTTAAGCGTCAAGTGCACGACAATCCTCAGGCAACCAGCCAATTTCAATCTGTTGGCCGGGCGTTAGCCTTTCCTGATCAGGCGCGTTCCGCGTTTTGACGATAAATTCATCATTGCCAGCCACTCGCAGACGGGTTCTAAAAATATCCCCCATATAGATAAATTCTAGCACTTCTGCGGTTAGAGTATGGGCTGACTTGCTCATCCGTTTTTTGTTATATTCAACCCGTTCGGGGCGGATAGATATGCGCGTGCGTTCGCCGACAGCTGAAATGTTAACCGGCTTGCATTCAATAAGGCCGCCATCATCTAGCTGCACCAGCGCACGGTCTTTTTTCAGCTCTACAACGGCACCTTGCAACGTGTTATTCTCGCCAATAAACTGAGCAACAAAGCTGTTCTCTGGCTCTTCATAAAGTTTATCTGGGCTAGCAAGCTGCTGGATACGCCCATCATTAAATACGGCCACCCTATCTGACATGGTCAGCGCTTCGGTTTGGTCATGGGTAACATAGACCACTGTAATACCGAGATCATGCGCAAGATTGGTAATCTCAAACTGCATCTTTTCACGAAGCTGCTTATCAAGTGCGCCAAGTGGCTCATCCATCAGCACCAGCTCTGGCTCAAAAACCAAAGCTCTTGCAAGGGCGATGCGCTGTTGCTGGCCTCCAGAAAGCTGTGTTGGACGACGCCCAGCAAAGCTGCCCATCTCCACCATATCCAGCGCCCGTGAAATTTTTGCCTCGCGCTCAGCCTTGTCAATTTTACGAACTTCAAGCGGAAAGGCCAGATTTTCTGCTACAGACATATGCGGAAACAGCGCATAATTTTGGAAAACCATACCAATGCCACGCTTATGAGGGGGGATGTTATTGATAGACACGCCATCCAGCAGAATGTCGCCATGGGTAGCTGTTTCAAAACCAGCCAGCATCATCAAGCAAGTGGTTTTGCCAGAACCTGAGGGGCCAAGCATGGTTAGGAATTCACCCTTTGGCAGTTCTAGATTAAGGTCCTTTACGACCAGTGTTTCACCATCATAGCTTTTTTGCACTCGATCAAACTTCACGAATGCCTTTTCGGAACCGTTACCCACTTTTTGTCCTTATGTTATTTTTCGCCAAATCGATTGGACGTTGAACAGTGAAACATAGAGTCAAACAGTGATGCAACCGCTTGCGCCAATTTTTTAATGTAAGTCCGCTTATTTGGCAATTTGGCGCAATAATTGTTGGTTTTTTAAGCGCATCTCAGGTTTGGATGTTATGGTTTTATAAAATATCTCTGTCTATTTTGCCGGAATCGCTATCATGGCTTGCTGGCCTGTTTTAAATCGAGATAGGCGAGGGCAAATTATTTGGTCGGGGGAATGCTCTAAGGAAAGGCTTACTTTTTTAGCGCCCTCTGCTAGGTTCAATATTTTATACATCTAAGATACCCGTAAAAGGAGGCTGTTCATGCCAAAAGGATATATGTTGAGTGCGCACCGCAAATTGGCGGACCCTGAAAAGGCCGAAGCTTACCGGGCGTTGGCGCGGCCCGCATTAGAAGCTATGGGCGGGAAAATTATCGCTGCGGCTGACAATATTGTGGCAAAAGAAAATGGACTTGCAGAGCGCACAGTTCTCATTGAATTTGAAAGCATGGCAGCAGCGGTTGCAGCATATGAAAGTGATGGGTATAAAAAGGCTCTGGATGTGCTGGAAGGCGGGGCTGACAGGGACATTCGCCTGTTTGAAGGACTGTAATAAAGCATTATTGCCAATCTTTTTAACTGGTAAATCTGTTTTAACTGGTAAATTTGTTTTAACAGGTCAATCGGTTTCCATAGGCAGAGAGGTATCCATCGCCCATTCGCTCATCGAATGGTCATAAAGCGCCATCTGCCCTCAAGCGCTCCTTTTAAACAACATCGCCTTAAATGGTAAAGCCTTAAATGATATAGCCTTAAATGGGATCGCCGGCAGCCAATTTTTCCAAGGCGGCGGTAATATCGTCATAACCTTCAAGATAGGGGTGCAAAGTTGCAGCCTGCTCATAGGCTTTTAGTGCAGCAGTATAATTGCCTAAATGGGTTTCTACTAAGCCCAAGCCAGATAGCGCGCCGAAATGGCGTGGCTCACGGATAATGGTTTGTGCAATATCTCTCTTCGACTGGGCAAAAGCCCCCATCAAGAAATAAACAGTCGCGCGCTTATTCCATGCTTCTGCAAAAGCAGGGTCTGTATCAATGATGGTAGTGAAGATTTGCTCGGCTTGACGTAAGCGACCTGCATTCATCTGCGCTGTTCCGAGCTGCAGATTCTGGCTCAGGCGTTCATCATCCCCATGTTCTGACCATATCGCCCAAATTTGACCAGCAATAGCCTCTGCCGCCTCTGCATCTGAGGTATCCTCTAACGCCTCAAACAAGGCTGGCAGGCGCGCATCTGCCTGATCTGCATGCAGGCGCGAGAAAGGTGCTGCCAGCAAAGCTATACAGAAAAAAGCTACGATAATAATGGGGCGAGAATACATAATCATGCCCATATACATAGTCTGATGCATCCTGATTTAAAGGGGGGGGTTAATCAAGGATAGGCTTATGCAAGGGGCACATCATCCCTCTAAGCCGCATTGGGCTAAACAAGCTTTGCTGGGTTATAGCCTGCCTTACAAAGGCTTGTATGCAAATAGGCAATATGTTCGGGGCTAATTTCGCAACAACCACCAATAATGGTCGCACCTGCTTCTGCCCAGCCAAGCGCATGGTCTGCATAAGCAGTAGGCGACAAATCTTGACGCGCTTCTAGATTATCCACTGTGGTGCCAGGGGCTAGCCCTTCGATAGAGGTAAAGCCATTGGCATAGCCGCCAAAGCGCAGGCCAGATGCGGCTAACAGTGGAAGGGCTGTATCCACCGCTTCTGGAAAGGAGCAGTTTACACATAGCCCATCAAGCCCTTCTGAGCCCAGCTGGTCAATCGCAGCTTCAAGGCTCTCACCAGAACGCAAGCTGTTGGAAAGATCGTCTGATAAGGTAAGGCCGATAAAGCATTTTTGACCGGCGGCCTTTAGGGCTGCCAAAGCAGCTTTTGCTTCGGTGATGTTTGAAATAGTTTCTACCAGAAACACATCCACATGCTTTTCTTGGATTTCAATAAGCTGGCAAAATTGGTCATAGGAATCATCGTAATTTAGCGCGGCGGCAGCTACATAGCTCGCGGCGATAGGCGGCAAACATCCAGCGATATTAACGTCAATTTCCTGCGCAAGCTCTTTTTGGGCTTGTTCAATTGCTTTGTTCACTAGCTCTGCTGCTAGCTGATGGGCGGCGTGAAACTGATCGCCAAAGCCATGGCGCGTCATGCGCGGGATTGTGGCAGTATAATTATTCATTGTGATAACGCGGGCGCCGGCACGAATAAAGTCCTTATGCACGCCTATAACAATCTCAGGTTCATCAAACATTACCTTTACAGACCAAAGCGGGTGCGCACTTTCCTGAGTTGAGCGGTTATTTATTTCCTGACCAAGCCCGCCATCTAAAAAGGTAATATCCGCCATGCCAAGAAGCTCCATTTTTGTGCGTAAAGATAACGGAGATGATAAAAACACAGCATGCTAGCTGCGTCTAGAGCAGGTATAAGATTTCAAAGGCAAGGAAATATTATAAGGAAATATTATTTAGTGTCTGTATCGATACAAGGTGCGCCGCAGGGTGCGCAAGCATTACCCAATTCAGACGGGGATCCTACGGCTGTTAGCGCTGGGCTAGTTAAATGATCGCCTATTAACAGGATAGTGCCAGCCAGAACAATTATCATGTATATATTTTTCGGTGTTAACGTCATTTGCTAGCCCCCCTTATTTGGATAGACCAAATTTTGGTCGTAGCTGAATGCCCGCAAAACTGCCTGCCATGGCCAGCACAAACCAAACCCAGCCATGTAAAGACCCAGAGGCAATCCCGCCTAAAAACGCGCCAATATTGCAGCCAAAAGATAAGCGCGCCCCAATACCCATCAATAATCCGCCCAGCACAGCAGCCACTAGCTGTCTTCCAGATGGCCAGTTTTGCCTGGTTAGGTGGCCAGATATAGAAGCGAGGATGCCAGCCCCTAGCACCATGCCGATATTCATCAAGCTAGAGGTATCGGATAGGAGTGAGTGTTGTAGCGAACGTGCAGGGCCTGACCATTGCCAAAAGGTAAAGCTTTCCACCGGCACGCCTAAATCTTGTGCTATTTTTGCGCCCCATAAGGTAAAGCCAAAGGTCACGCCCCAAGGATGGCCAGATAAAGCAAACACAGCCCAGCACAAAACAGCGATCACAATAGAGGCAATGATAAGGGCTGCTGGCAGATGTTGGCGGCGGCGGCGGCCTAGCAGATAAAAGCCAATGCCCGCCCCGCCGATAAGCGCAAGATTTAAGGCTGTTTTGGGCAGTTCTGCTAGCGAGCCTGCAATCGCAATAGGCCCTGCTGATCCCCATTCGAGTGCAGTTGGCAACAGAAACGATCCTAGTAGCGAGCCAAGGATGAAAAAGGGCAGGGCGATTACCATCCGCCCTGAGCCGCCACCAAAACTGAACAGCACGCCAGAGCCGCACCCATTCGCTAGTTGCATGCCGATACCGAACATGAATGCGCCGATGAATAAGGATACAGACACAGGCGCTACTGTGCCAACAGCATTTAACCCCCAAAGGGAGGCGGGAATAAATACTATAGCGCATAGCCCAATAAGCAGGAAATGTGCGGCTAGACCCATGACCTCACCGCCTACCAACGCGCGCCGCCACACGGACGCAAAACCATATTGAAAGCTTAGGAATACTGCACCTAATATCCCGCCAAGACCAAAAAGGACGATACCCCGCCAGCCCGTATCCAGCCATACTAGCCCTGCAAGGCTGAGGGCAATAAGGGCGAAGAAAATAAAACTGCTTGCCTCAAAGGCACGGCCAGCTGATGTGTGTGCTGGTGATGCAGGTGGGCTTAGCGTTTCTGACATAAACGGGCTCCTTGATTTTTAGTACCGGGCGTTTTAGTGCCGGGCGTTTTAGTGCCGGGCGGTTTTAGTGCCGACTAGACGCCTCGAAGCTGACAATAGCCGGGGGGGTGGCTGTCAGCTCCGAGAACGATTATTTCACATTGTTCAAACTCTAGCCAAGGATTGACTTAAAAAAGCCTTTGACCTTATCCAGATTTGACTGGCCGATCGCCAATGGATTATCGCTATGGGCTGACCATTCAACCATTGAGCCATCATATAGCTTTACATCCTTGCGCCCCAGAACTTCTGATAGCACAAACCAATTAGTTGCCGCCCAATGACCTGTGTTGCAATAGCTTATCACGGGCTGGTCTGCATCTACTTCTGCGTAAAGCTGGGTCAGCTCTTGTGCAGATTTCAGGCGGTTTTCTTTTATATCATAGGCAGTTTCCTGAAACAGCATTTGTGCGCCCGGAATGCGGCCAGCTTGTGCTGCTTTTGGATGTTTGGCATCGCCTAGATATTGCTGTGCATTGCGGCCATCTAGCAAGGTTGCCTTGTCCTCACGGCCCACCAGTTCAGCGACCTGCTGCATGGTGATATAGCCCTGCGGCTGAAAACGGGCGACAAAATCACCAGAAGCTGGTGCAATAGGTGCGCCCTGTTCAATTTGGCTAGGATAGTCGGCCTGCCAAGCGGTAAAACCGCCATTTAGGATAGATACTTTATCATGGCCAAATACTTTGAAAGTCCAATAAGCACGAGCAGATGAGCCAAAATCGGAAGAGCTAACGCCGGCCGGAATAAACACAACATGGCTGTCTTGGGAGACGCCAAGCTTGCGGGCTAACGCTTCAAACTCTGCTTCAGAGGGCAGCAGGCCAACCACATCATCGCGTCCCACACGCCAGCCATCTTCTAAATAGTTTGAATGGATGGAAGCAGGGATATGCCCTTCTAAAAAGGTTTCATAACTGCCCTTGTCAATTTTGTTGCGGAGGTCAATCAGCACAACTTTTTCATTACTCAAATTCGCTGCAACCCAGTTTGTGTCTACCAATGGCTGCGCTGTAGCAGCACTGGCAAAACCGGCCCATAATAGAGCCGCAAATAGTAAACGGTTTAAATATATCATGAAGGCGCTCCTTTACGACGCATTGGCCAGCTTGCCTGCTAACCCTTAAGCATTTACATAGATCCACCCCTTAGATAATAAAATTTTCTAAAATTAGATATATTCAGACAAAAAATAAAAAATATATTTTAATTTCATATAATTTTTAGAGAATAATATTTTTTCACGGCATAAATTTAAACAAAACTATTTTTTGCCAGAGGAAAGATGATTATTCTTTTGAAAGAAGTCTTATGCCGCTGTTTTTTAAAAACGGGCTTTTTGTAAATTTTAAAAAGAAATAGTTGCCTCCATGTCAGCATCAGAATTTTGGAATCAGAAATATCAGACAGATGAATATATTTTTGGCAAAGCACCAAATGAGTTTATCAAAGCTGTAACCCCGCCTGCTGCCGCGCAAGAGACGGCCTATGCTCCCGCTGATGGGGAGGGACGCAATGGCGTTTTTTTGGCGCGTATGGGCTATCAGGTTACCTCCAGCGATATTGCTGATTTGGCCGTAGCAAAGGCACGTGCGCTGGCTGCAGAAGAAAAACTATCGCTGAACGCGCTGGTAGCGGATTGTTTAAACCCGCCTTTTGCCGATAATAGCTTTGATCTGATCGCGGTCTGTTTCATGCATTTTCATCCCGAGGACTCCCTCTTGTTTATGGCAGCGAATAAGCGGCTATTGAAACCGGGTGGGCTGTTTATTCTGGAGGGCTATACGCGTGATCAAATTGCGCTCACCTCTGGCGGCCCTAAAAACCCGGATATGATGTTTTCAGCCGAAGGGTTAAGCCAAACCTTTGCAGACTATGATATCCAGCTGCTTCAGGAAGTGCGCCGATATTTAAATGAAGGTCCGCGCCATCAAGGTGAGGCGGCTACGGTGCAATTGCTTGCCAGAAAAGCTAGCTAGAAAACCCAGCTAGAAAACCTAGCCAGAAAATTTGTCTTAAAAGTAGCTAAGTGATAGAGGTGTGAGCGGCGGTTTTTTTTAAATGCGCTCTTTTCTTGGAAAACAATTCCATTTGTTATTCGTAAATCAGAAAGGTACTTTTGATGTTAGACTTCTATACTTGGACAACGCCAAATGGTCGTAAAGTCTCCATTATGCTCGAAGAATTGGGCGCAGACTATACCGTACACCCGGTTAATATAGGGCAGGGCGAGCAGCATGAAGAGGCTTTTTTAGCGATCAGTCCAAATAACAAAATTCCGGCTATTTATGACCATGATACAGATATTGCGATGATGGAAACGGGCGCAATATTGATTTATCTGGCTGAAAAGCATGGCAAGTTTTTGCCTAATGCAGGCAAAGCGCGAACAGATGTGTTGCAGTGGTTGATGTGGCAGATGGGCGGGCAGGGCCCGATTCTGGGCCAAGTGCATCATTTCACCCATTTCAATCAGGGTGTATCTGATTATGCCGAAGAACGCTATGCCAACGAAGCAAAACGGCTCTATGGCGTTTTGAATAAGCAATTATCCGATAAGGAATTTATTGCTGGTGATTATTCCATCGCGGATATGGCTTGCTGGCCGTGGGTGTCGCGTTATGAATGGCAGCAAATAGATTTAGGTGCTTTTCCAAATGTACAGCGATGGTACAAAGACATCCTTGCAAGAAAGGCCGTTCAAAAAGGCTATCATGTTCCTAAAGTGATGCCGGAAATTCCTTCTGGTGATTAACATATCGGCTGGTGATTAATATTCTGGCTGGTGATCGAAGTTTTGTGGTTAAAATAGGGTGTCAGAAGAGGGCGTAAATCACTTGGAAATTTATGGTATATTAGCGCTGCTTTCGCTGGCATTTCTGCTAGGCGGCTTTGTTAAGGGGGCGACTGGTTATGGCATGCCGCTAGTAGCGACCCCTATCTTGCTCATTTCTTTTACCCTGCCGCAGGTGGTACTTATTATGGTGCCAGCCATTTTTTTCAGTAATCTGGTACAAGGGTTTCAGACACGGCAATGTTGGCGCATATTGAAAATTTTCTGGCCAATGGTGGCGGCAAATTGTCTGATATTGCTGTTCTTTGGTGGACGTATTCTAACCATGGTGGATGCAAGCCTTCTAACCCTTTTTGTTGGGGTGATGATGGTTATTCATGCTGGCCTATCACTCGCACCGCCTATAGGAGTGGTGGAGCGGATGACGTCTGCTATTTCTATTCGTAAAATTATTCTACCTTCTGGCATCTTGTCCGGTTTATTAGGCAGTATTACTACCATTTATGGCTTTCCTAGCTTGCAGGTTATCGTGGCCGCAAAATGCAGCAAAGAAGAGTGCGCTTTTCTATTTTCCATCTTTCTAGCCAGTGGGCATTTAGCGCTGTGGCGCGGTATGGTTTTGAATGATTATTCTGATCCGGCGATGCTACAATGGGGGCTGGTTGGATGTGTGCCAATGTTCTTTGCGCTATTAGCTGGGCGTATCGTGCATAAAAAATTATCCGTGCAAGGCTTTCGAAAAGCTGTCAATCTGGTGTTGTTGCTGGCCGGTTTGGGCTTGGTGCTAAAATCTTTATAATGCGCGCACGCATGCCAAAAAATAAGGGGTCAGGAAAAGAAACGAGCAAGGTATGGCAGGTCTTATCATTACAAAGAGGCTTTAAAATAATATTGCGTTGCTCAGAATTAATCGGCCAGATACGCTGAATGCGCGAAATATTGCCCCCCGAAAAGCCATAGCAGAAAGCTTGGCTAACTTGCATGATGATGAAGAAGTGCGCTGATGAAGAAGTGCTAGAAGCAGCGCTATTTCTGGAACGTAAAGCTTTTCAGCAATTATTTGGCTCAGAAGATCAGAGCGAGGGAATGCATGCCTTTATTGAAAAGCGCCGGCCAAATTTTCGGGGAAAATAGGTGTTAGCTTTATCTCTTTGGTTCTAGCTCAATAGACTTGTTTAACAAATCTTCACATTGAAAGAGCAGACTGCCATCCATAAAAACGCCCTGTGCTTGAATGTTGGTAACAACATGCTGAACAGAGGTCTGCGCCTTTTCGCAATCTGCCAAAGTGGTAAAGCTTGCTCCTGTCATATATTTTGTATTAATCCCTTGAATTTTTGAATAGACCGCAACTAGCTCAAAGGGCTGTGTTATCTCTGTGCTTTGGGCTGGGGTGCAAATCCCAAGCGTCAGGAAAATAACGGCGATAGGGGATGTATATCTTTGCATAAGGCTGAAATCCTATTCCGATCTTTCCCGTAATGAGAATCCATAAATATGAAGGCCTGCTGGTGCAATAACTTTTTCGTATTTCACCTTATCTTTATAAAATTTAAGCCGGTAATGCAGCGTGCCTAGCAAGGTTCGACGCTCCAGAATTTCTGCATTTATGTCCAATTCCTGCGAATGTAACTTATCGCCAACCGCAAGGTTGCGGAGATCATGTTTGGCAGAACTAAATACCCGCATAGCTTTAAACCTGTCCTTTGACTTGCCTTGAGGGGGAGGATGCTTATTAGGAGGTATGCACATCTCACCCTCCCCCACAAATTAATAGTTTTTCTGGGCCATTAAAAGTGCAAATTAAAAGACACTCATTTTGTTGGTTTTTTAATGAAAGGACCCAAAATTCCCTCAAAGTGGGTATTTTTTCCTTAAATGATGGGTCATATTTGACTGTACTTTATTATTTGGTAGAAAAAAGATTTGGGTGTTAGCGTTTGGATAAAGAAGAAATACAACAAATATTGACAGAGAATTTCGCTGAATTCTGGCCTGTCTTTTTGCTTTCTGAAATAAACCGTTTACGCAAAATGACCGAAGCAGCAGGCAGCCCGACAGATGCCCATATTATGCAGGGCGTAGCATGGAGCTATCTGTTAACCACCACACTAGATCGAAAAATGGAAGAAAAAGATTTCCAGTCTGTGCTGTCAGCTTGGAATAGTGGCTTGCAGACTACGGGGGATAAAAAAGGCACCTTAGATAAGCGTTTAACTGTTTCCAGTATTGCGCATCAAACTTCCATCGCCTTTGAGACTGTACGACGGCGAGTAGCAAAGCTAGAGGAAAAAGGGTTTATTACAAATTCAAGAGAGCATGGTATTTTGTTAAACCCTCATTCAGAATTTAATAAAAACATTTTGCGGGAATTACACCCAATGGAGCAGAAATCCTTGGTTAGCCTGTTCCATCTCTTTTGTGGTTATATGAAAGATAAGGTCAGATAAGGCTTGGTTATGCACCTCTCCTGAGGTTGCCCTATGGACATTTCTTAAATCTTTATGTCATCTTTTATTTATGAAGGATTATGATCTTGTCAGTACCGCCGATAAAGGGGGGGCAGCGCATGGAATGGTGTCACCAAAATGGTACCAAACGCAAATAGACCGTGCAGAGCTGAAAAAACTTATTCAACGTGAAAATGTGCCTGCACTGCGCGATGCGCTTTATTATTATGGGCTGATGGCTGGATTTGCTATTTTTGCAATAGCCCTCACGCCCTCATGGGCTAGCATTCCTTTTTGGCTTGCTTATGGCGTGTTTTACGCGTCTGGTTCAGATGCGCGCTGGCATGAATGTGGCCATGGTACGGCCTTTAAAACGCCATGGATGAACCGCTTTGTCTATCATATTGCTTGTTTTATGATTATTCGCAATCCAGTTACCTGGCGCTGGAGCCATGCGCGCCACCACACAGATACATTGCTGGTAGGGCGTGATGCAGAAATTGCTGTGATGGCGCCGCCTGCCGCGGTGCGGCTTATCTTAAACTTTATTGGCCTGCCAGATATTATCGATAGTTTCCGGCGCATGGTCGGTCATATATTTGGCCAAATTCAACCAGATGAAGCATTATATACGCCTGCGCATGAGCATAAAAAAATCTTCCTCATCGCTCGAATTTGGGGATTTGTCTATGTTCTCGTTCTAGCAAGCACACTCTATTACCAGAGCTTTATTCCGCTGCTTTTAATTGGCGGACCCCGAATTTATGGCTCTTGGCATTTTAATATGACCGGCATTTTGCAACATGCGGGTTTGCGCGAAAATGTAACAGACCACCGATTGAACACCAGAACAGTGATGATGAACCCTATCAGCAGGTTTTTATATCTAAATATGAATTATCATATTGAACATCATATGTTTCCAATGGTGCCTTATTATCATCTGCCAGCTTTGCATAGTCTTATTAAACATGACTTGCCGCCGCCTAGCCCCTCTATCTTTGCGGCCTATGCTGAAATTTTGCCGATATTGTGCCGGCAATTGCGCGGCGAGAGCGTTTTCTTGGAACGTGAGCTACCTCAATAAATCTTGTTCTGTACAGCTATATAAGATGGCTAATTATTGTGCAATTTTGGCCAGTAGATAAAATTCATGTGACTCTTTATCTTAACAGCCTTATAATTGTGCGTGTTCCAGTCGAATTCTGGGAGAGACTGTGGCGATGCCCCTTGCAAATAAAAAAAAAGGTCATCGTACCGCGGCGCCGAAGGAGCAGATGCCTCTAAATCTCTCAGGCAAAAGGGCCAGAATTCGTGAACAGTCTGGAGAGTGGTTAGCCAGCGTTAAGCGTATTTGCTAGCCCACCGACGGGGATAACCGCATATGTTGCGGGAAACTCTCAGGTTCCAAAGACAGACGAGGTATATTTGCGGGCTGAAGCGTTTCAGCTTTGCACCTAATTTGTCTGTCTAAGGAGCTAACTAATGAAACATTTTGCTGTTATTGGCGCGGGGATTACTGGTGTTACCACTGCGTGGGTGCTGCGTCAGCGTGGTTATGATGTGACCGTATTTGACCGTCATCGCTATCCTGCTATGGAAACCTCTTTTGCTAATGGTGGCCAGCTTTCTGCTAGCAATGCTGAGGTATGGACTAATATCAATACGATCTTAAAGGGGCTGAAATGGCTGTTTAAGTCAGATGCGCCTCTATCTATGAATTTGCGCCCTTCTTGGCATAAATATAGCTGGCTTGCTTCTTTTGCTGGTCAGTGCGGAAATTACGAAAAAAATACGGTTGCTACTGCCAAGATGGCGATTGAGTCGCGTCGCTATATGGCTGAGTTTGCAAAAAATGCTGGGGTTGAATTCGACCGAGAAGATAGCGGTATTTTGCATATTTATAAGCGTGAGGCTGATTTTGCCCATGCGCATAATGTCACAAATATGCTGGCTAAGGCAGGCTTGATGCGGCGCCAGTTGAGCCCAGATGAAGTTTACGATATCGAACCTGCTTTGCAGGCAGAAGTTATTGGTGGCTACTACACGGATAGTGATTTCACCGGTGATATTCATAAATTTGCTAATGGTCTGGCTGAGGCTGCAGAGCGTGCAGGCGTTAAGTTCGCCATGAATACACAGATAACAGATATCCATCATGGCGGGGATAAACCGCATCTGTTTTGGGAAAATCTAGATGGTGATGCTAATGAGTGCACCTTTGATGGGGTGGTCATAACTGCTGGCGTGATGAGCCGTAAGCTTGCATCAGCCCTTGGCGATAATGTGAATGTGTATCCTGTCAAAGGCTATTCTATTACCGTTGATCTAAAAGATGCTACCTCACAAGCAGCGGCGCCAGTGGTGAGTTTGCTAGATGATGCGGCTAAAATAGTAACCGCCAGATTAGGCAAAAATCGTTTCCGCGTTGCTGGTACTGCTGAAATTAATGGTATTAACTATGATATTCGTGCCGATAGGATAGCCCCGCTTACCAGATGGGTTGAGGATAATTTTCCTGATATTTGTACCAAGGCGGTTACCCCATGGGCTGGCCTGCGCCCAATGATGCCATCAATGATGCCGCATATTGGTGCTGGACGTAAAAAGGGCGTGTTCTATAACACTGGTCACGGACATCTAGGCTGGACTTTATCTTGTGTCTCTGCCCAGATGATCGGCGATATTGTGCATGCCAAAGGAAACCATCTCTAGATAGTTATTTATACAAGGCGCATAAAAAACCCCTCTCTTGCGTTGGCAGGAGAGGGGTTTTCTTGAACAGCTAGAAAATAGGCTGGACAGGCTTTATTTAGCGAGCTGCATGGCTATTTTATCATAAATGCGATCGCCAAACCATTTGCGGGCAAACAGCATTGGCTTTGCATATTTACCAGCTACATAACGGGTTTTAGGCCGGCTCGCCCGCAAAGCTTTTGAGATGAGATCGGCAATGATACTTGGCGGCGATCCCTTCATATCTGGCCCAATGGTCTTTTTATACCCTTCAACTAAATTAGCGTAAGGGCCACTGCCAGAATATTTTTCTAGCGAGGCCATCATCAGACCTTCAAATTCTGTTTCGATCATGCCTGGCTCAATAATAACTATCTTCAGCCCAAAAGGTTCCATTTCTAGGCGTAGGCAGTCTGACCACGCCTCCACGGCATATTTTGTGGCATGATACCAAGAACCAAGAGGGGTATATAAGCGTCCGCCCATAGATGTAATATTGAAAATGGCCCCTGATTTTTGCTCGCGCATTATAGGCAAGATTTTTTTCGTCAGGGCAACTAGCCCAAAAAAGTTCACTTCAAACTGATAGCGAACATCCACCATATCGGTCTCTTCAACTGAGCCATAAAGGCCAAAACCGGCATTATTGATAAGCACATCTAGCCGGCCATGCTCTGTGGCAATTTTATCAACTACAGCGTTAATATCAGCGTGTTCGGTGATATCCATCTTTATTGGAATGATGCCCTCTGCCTTGAGGTCATCCATTTTTTCGACGCGCCGCGCCGCGCCATATACAATATAGCCTTCTGAATTTAGGCGACGGGCGAAAGTTTTGCCCATGCCAGAAGATGCGCCTGTAACCAAGGCAACCATTGAAGCTTTCATAATGTTATTCCTTTCCAGAATATATCAAAGCTTCTTCGGGTTAGTTTCTCGTAATGTAATTCTGGCAGATTTTGTTGAGAGGCATAGGCAGCCACAGAATGAATTAATCCTTCAAGTGAGGTGGTGATAAGGCGCGCCGGAGCGTTAATAATAACCCCGTCTGATATGCCTTGTTCCAACATCACGAAAATTTTAGCCCAAACTTTCTCACCTTCATCTGTCACGCTATCCCCAAGAAGCTGTGATGATTTCAGCGTATTCAAAGCCTCTATTTCAACCGGGTTTCGTGCACACCACGCAGCAAAGGACATCCAGACAGCTAAAAGAAAATGTTTCAAAGAGGTTTGTTTATCTGCTTGCACCAGAATTTCTTGTGCCATTTCTTTGTTGATATGCAGATAGACCGTTTCAAACAAAATCTGTTTTGTTGCAAAATAATTGAACAATGTGCCATTTGAGACACCGGCTGTTCTGGCGATTTTTGCAGTGGCGACCCCCACCCCTTCTTCAGAAATAAGCTGAATAGCGGTTCTGATTAGCAATTGTTGTTTTTCACTCATCATGCATTCTCATTAAACATTCTTTCATAGCCCACCTATACATATGACTGACTAGTTAGTCAATTATTATTTTTAGGTCGCTAAAATACAGCTTTTTAAGAACAGGCTAGCTTGTTTGGTTTTTTAGCCAGTGATGCAAGACAGGACGCAACGGTTCTATAGCCTTATAGCCGGACATATCCTTGCCAAGTTTTTCTATCTGGCTGAGCAATGCGGCGATAGGTTCTGGGTTTTGTTGCCAAAAATTAAGAGGGGCAAGGGAGGTGCGAATAGCAAAGATCACCCCCCCGCTTAGGGGTAATTTGTAAAAATGCTGGGTCTCGATGCGGATATGTATTTGCTGGCTAGCCTCTTTCAGGGTGAGGCTGGATTTAAGAGCCGGTTCGCGTTTTGGGGCAAAAAGGCGGTCATCTCGCTGGACGGACCAATTTTGCCGCCAGCTAATCGCGCCAATCTGCATATTGGCAAAAAACCTATCGACATGGGCACTAAGCTTTTCTTGAAACTCTGGCACGGGCGAATGGATAGCCGCTAGGGTGCTACCCATTTTATCGGCTAGGCGCCAATGGCCGGGAAAGGCCAGTAGCCCTGCTTGCAGCCGCCACTCCTTGCCGCCTTCATCTGTTTGGTTTGGAACCAGTATCAAGATATCTTCTGGGATCAGGCGGCTAGCTGCAAGAAAGGCTGCCTGCGCATCTGCTTGTTCTGGCTGGGCGAGTTTATCGCCGCCTGCTATCTGGGTAATCAGGCTGGCGGCTTCTAGCGCGGCAGGCACCCCAGCTGCATGAAGGGCAAATATCTCTTCCAGCTGGTTTGTCATCAGCTGGTGTTTTTCTGTCATCTGACGGGCATAAAGACCAGAAATACCAAGCGGGTCAGTCCCGCCAAGCCAGCCCGTGCCGCGCTTGCTGCGCAATCCCATCGACAGAGCCGGGCTTGGCGCAAATCGCGGCCGCGGCTGGGCACCGGAAATGTCACTATCTTCTATCATCATCTCAAAGCCTAGGCGGGGAGGACAAAAAGATAAAGAGGCCTTGCACAACAGGAAGATATTAACTGGTTCAGGCAGCCACTAATGCCATAAAAGCTGGCCATGCTGCAGGGTCTAACACTGTCTTGTCGCGGCAACCTGGATTACAAAATCCATAAATGCGCCCTGACATCTCAAGGAAGTCAGTCACGGGGCGACCAGAATAAGGGCAGTTTTTATTGACGCTGTCCCCAGCATCCGCATCAGCCACAGGCGCAAAAAATGCATCCGCCGCGCTATAATGCTCCCCAAACAGCCAAGTGCCTTTGCGTGTTTGCCATAATTGCTCTAGGCGGCGTAAATCTTTTTCAACCTCTTCAGATATAGGGGTTTTGGCATAGGCAGCTCGAGTGTTCATCGGGCAGTCGGCACGAAGGTTGGTAAAGCTACTATGCATCTCTGCCATCAAGGCTCTTGCATGTGCGCGTTGTTGCGGGTCCGCAGGCAGTAAACAAGCTTCAGGATGGCGCTGTGCCAGCTCCTCGACAATCGTCAGACTATCGGTGAACTGGCTACCATCGCTTGCAACAGCAAGAGGGACAGTGCGGGCATGGCTAGCAAAAGCCGTAACATCAGTAAAAAATTGATCTGTATAGAGGCGCGTGACCCTAACCGAAACCGGAATGCCAAAAGCTGCAAAACACAGCCACCCGCGCAAAGACCAGCTAGAATAGCTAGGGTCTGCTATCAGGAGCTTATAATCTGTCATGGCTTGCCTGCCCCTCGAAAAGAAATAGTGTTCTCAACATCGCTACCTAAGCTCAAAAGGTAACATGGTTAATAATTGGCAGCATCACGAACTGGCCACGGCTACACCAGCCAGCCCCTAATACAGCCGTATTTCCGGTCTATTTCTGGTCTATTTATAGTCTATTTTTGGGGTGTGGGCGGGTTGCCCGGGATAGGCAGGCCTCGCAACGCGCGGTTGGTGCGCATATATTGCGGGGCATAGGCAGCTTCAGCATTCAAGGCTTCTGCCGCATGCCAAGCCCAGCGCGGATTATAAAGCATGCCTCTGGCTAGGGCTATCATATCTGCTTGATCTGAACGCAAAATAGCTTCGGCTTGGTGTGGTTCTGTAATCTGGCCTACCGCCATGGTTGGCAAGCCTGTCTCGCGTTTAATAGTGGCCGCAAATCCAGTTTGATAGCTGGGGCCGACATCTATCTGCTGGTCGGGGGAATTGCCGCCACTAGACACATCAATGAAATCTGCGCCAGCTGCTTTCAGCGCGGCGGTAAATTGGCTAGCTTCGTTCACATCCCAGCTAGAGCTATCTACCCAGTCGGTAGCAGAAATACGCACGCCCAGCGCTTTATGCTGCGGCCATGCGGCGCGCACCGCGTTAAATACTTGCAACGGAAACCGCATACGCCCGTCTAAGGCGCCGCCAAATTCATCATTTCTCTGGTTGCTAAGGGGCGATAAAAACTGATGCAACAGATAGCCATGTGCCATATGAAGCTCAATAACATCAAAGCCTATTGCATCTGCACGCTTGGTTGCGGCAATAAAATCATCCACAATTTTTTGCATGCCCGCTTCATCTAGGGCAAGGGGCATATCAAATGCATCACTATAGGGCGCTGCTGATGGGGCTACGGTTTGCCAGCCACGCGGGTCTGAAGCGGGTATAGGCGCGCCGCCCAGCCACGGCAAATCAGTGGAGGCTTTGCGGCCAGCATGGGCTAGCTGAATGCCCATTTTAGCGTTTCCATAATCTTGGCAAAACGTTACCACGCGGCTAAGGGCAGCCTGATTTTCATCTGACCACAGGCCAAGACACCCCGGCGAGATCCGCCCTTCTTCGCTAACACCAGTTGCCTCAATAAGGATAAGCCCAACCCCGCTTACCGCAAACTGGCCTAAATGCATTAAATGCCAGTCCGTTGCATTCCCATCTACCGCACTATATTGGCACATCGGCGCAACAATGATGCGGTTGCGTAATTCAATTTCGCTCAGGCTAATAGGGGAAAACAGGCGGCTCGACATGGTAATATTCCTTCTTCAACATAAAATCTATTTTACGTTTTTACACTATTTAGGCGCTATTAGATGAGGGGCGCGTTTAAGCTGGTTTGTCCTCTGGCGAGAGAAGGGCAACAAAATCATCAAAAAAGCGGGTGGCAAGTTTCTTGGCTGTGCTTTCTATAAGGCGGGAGCCAAGCTGGGCAATTTTACCTGTCACGGCGGCATCTACCTCATAGGATAGGCGCGTTGCCGTGCCGCCTTCAATTTCTTCAAGCACTACCTTTGCAGAACCGCTTGCCCCGCCAGCCACGCCGCCCTTGCCTGTACCAGAGATAACATAAGCATGTGGCGGGTTAAGATCAGACAATGTCACAGCGCCAGTAAAGGTCGCAGAAACAGGGCCAATCTTCAGCTTTACTTTAGCAGATAATTCGGTATCAGAGGTTTTCTCCAGCATCTCGCATCCCGGAATAGCTTTTGCCAGTATCTCTTCATTATTTAAGGCTGCCCATACCTCTTCAATAGGGACAGGAATATCATGGGATTGATTAAGCTGCATGCGGATTATCCTGATAATTTAGCGTGTTGGTTTGCAGATAGATAGTTTCTGGTCATCCTATCGCTTGAAGGGCGCGTTTTGTCATCTCTTTGATAAGATGGGCGCGGTAATCTGCGCTTGCGTGAATATCGCTCATCAATTCGCTATCATCTATGTCAACTGCATCAATAGCGGCTACATCAAAGCTATCTGCAAGCGCAGCTTCTAGCCCGCTATGGCGAAAAACACCATCCTGACCAGCCCCGGTTATCGCAACCCTTAATCCGCCAACATCTGTCTCGGCAATAAAAACCCCTACCATGGCATAGCGCGAAGCCGGATTGCCGAACTTGGCATAGCTTGCCTTATGTGTCTTTGGAAAGCTGATTTTGGTAATAATTTCGTCTTCTTCAAGCGCGGTTTCAAACATGCCCGTGAAATAGTCATCTGCTGAAAGGGTGCGCTTACTAGTAGTGATGCGAGCAGCAAGTGCCAGCACCGCAGCCGGATAGCAGGCAGCAGGGTCATTATTGGCAATAGAGCCGCCGATTGTCCCGCAATTACGCACCTGCCTATCGCCAATGCCGCCAGCTAGCAACGATAGCGCAGGAAGGTGTTTTTGAACATCTGCTGAGCTTTCTACCTCTGCATGGCAGCTCATCGCGCCAAGTACCAGCGCATCCCCCTCCTCAGCAATACCAGACAGCCCAACCGCACAAAGATCTATCAGGCAGTCAGGGGCAGCCAGCCTTTGCTTTAGCGTGGGAATAAGGGTCATGCCGCCAGCTAGCAATTTGCCATCTTCTGCAGCTTGTAAGGCAGATATGGCCTCTTCTATATTTTTTGGCTTTGAATAACGGGTTGCATACATTCTTTTGGCCCCTTTAGCGCTGCATTTTGTTTGCAGCGGTCTGTACTGCTTTGACGATATTATGATAGCCCGTGCAGCGGCAAATATTGCCCTCTAGGCCTTCGCGGATATCTTGCTCGCTTAAATCTTTATTCGTTGCGACCAGTTCAATTGCGCTCATCACCATACCAGGAGTGCAATAACCACATTGCAGGCCATGCTGTTCATGAAAGGCTTCTTGCATCGGGTGCAAGTTTTCGCCATCTGAAATCCCTTCAATGGTGGTCACCTCAGCGCCATCTGCTTGTATCGCCAGCATGGTACAGGATTTTACCGAAACGCCATTTACATGCACCACACAAGCCCCACATTGGCTGGTATCACAGCCAATATGCGTGCCGGTCAGTGCCAGTGTTTCGCGAATATAATCCACCAGCAACATATTGTCGGCAACGTCATTTTCATGTCTCTGTCCGTTCACAGATATGGATAGCTGTGCCATGGTCTCCACCTTAATCTTTTGGATGTAATCAGCCCACCATAGTTGGGTAAAAAAGCTTTCTTGTAAAGAGGTGCGCTTGATGTTTTTTTAAGTGTTTTTAGGATGAAAGGAACGCGTTTGTGAATTTTGTTTACTTGCCTCAAAGAGGTTTGCAAGCCTACCATAGCAAGCCTATTATCAAAGTCATAATGGCAGCATCAAGGGCAGAATAGGGCCATTTCACATGGGAAAGCTTAGCTAATATGACGGTCTCGCTTCAAACCGCCTATGATAAATTAAGTGACCGCGATCTGCTACGATTGGCGTCAAGCTGGTGTGATGAAGGCCGGACGCTTGCGCTGGCCTTTGTAATGCGCATATGGGGCTCGGCGCCGCGTCAGCCAGGGGCGGTGATGGTTATCGATAGCGATATGCATCTAGCGGGGTCTGTTTCAGGCGGCTGTATCGAAGGGGCTGTTATAGATGCGGCTCTGAGCAGTATGGAAACTGGAAAGGGCGCGCAGCTTAAATTCGGTGTTGCAGATGAAACAGCTTGGTCGGTTGGCCTGTCTTGCGGGGGGGAGATTATAATACTTATTACACCGATAGCTGATAGCGGTCTGCCTGCAACTACGCTAAAACAGATGGCAGCAGCGTGCGGTGCGCGCGCGCCTCTTCAAATAGCTTTTGATGCGCAAAGCGGCAGTGCTGGCACGCTTGCAAACGCCGCTTCACATAAAGATAAACAATCATCGCTATCAGAAGATGGTAACGCTTTCACCTTATATTATCCGCCGCCGCCGCATCTTATCTTGATAGGGGCTGTGCATATTAGCCAGCATTTAGCGCAGATGGCCGCGCAATGCGGCTTTGAGGTCAGCATCATTGACCCGCGCGGTATTTTCACTGGAGATGCTCGTTTTTCTGAGGCTGTGCGCCTTTATACAAGCTGGCCTTCTGAAGTTCTGGGCAGCTTGTCATTAGATAGTGCTACCGCGATGGTAACCCTAACCCATGACCCTAAGATAGATGATGATGCGCTGCTACCAGCACTTGCTGCGCCGCTATTTTATCTCGCTTGTTTGGGGAGTAAGCGCACCCATGCTAAACGCCAAAAAAGGCTCGCAGAAAAGGGCGTTACAGCTAGCCAGTTTGCACGAATTAGTGGGCCTGCTGGTCTGGATATTGGGGCAAAATCACCTGCCGAAATTGCGGCCTCTATCCTAGCAGAGCTGATAGCGGCATGGCGGGCAAGCCTACATGCCCCTGAAACGCCGAAAGGAATAGAATAGAAGGCGATGAAATTTGGCGCGCTAGAATTGGATAAATGCCTAGGGGCAGTGCTGGCACATAGCCAGAAACTGGGTAGCCAGCGTATCGCTAAAGGCCGTGTGCTGGATGCCGAGCTATTAGAAGCTTTCCAAAAAGAAGGGGTTACATCGCTTGTCTGCGCATCTCCAGAGGCTGGCGATTTAGCAGAAGATAGCGTTGCAGAAGCGTTGGCAGAGGCGCTAGGCAGTGGGTTAAACCCTGCGGATATGATGGTTAGCAAAGCTGTTACAGGGCGGGTGAATTTCAAAGCTATCCGCACCGGTATTATCCGCTATGACCGCACAGCTTTACGTAATTTTAATTTGGTGCATGAAGGTGTTGGACTAAGCTTGCCTGCGCATAACCAGCTTCTTCTGGCCGGCCAGATTGCCGCCACTTTAAAAATCATTCCTTATTTCCTGCACCAGAAGCTGGTCGCCGAGTTTACAGATAGGCTAGTGGATGTTCCTGTTTTTACCTATCATCCTCTTGTGCCCAAAAAAGCCTATCTTATTCAGACATGCAGCCCAGCTTTGCAAGATAAGGTGTATTCAGCAACTGAAATAGTGACCCGAAAAAGGCTGGAAGATTTAGGGTACAAAATGTTAGGGGCCACTGTTTGTGCGCACACCCCAGACGCACTGGCAAACGAGATTGAAAATGCCTATCAGCACGGCGCAGAGCTTATCTTGATTTGCGGGGGCAGTGCAATAATGGACAGACAAGATGTTGTCCCTGCTGCCATACAGCAACTAGATGGCCAGATTGACCAGCTAGGTTTGGCAGTAGATCCCGGAAATTTGCTGATGGTAGCACATTGGCAGAACACCCCTATCATCGGTATGCCTGGCTGCGCACGATCGCCAAAATTAAACGGCTTTGACTGGGTTTTGCATCTCTTGCTGGCAGGCATAGATTTAACCAAAGAAGAGCTAGCTGATTTAGGGGCAGGCGGCTTATTGAACGAAATTGCCTCGCGCCCTTTGCCGCGCGCCAGAGCTGTAGAACCATCCCAAACTGCGCAAATACAGACAAAAAGGTTGGCCGCACTGCTGCTAGCAGCAGGGCAGTCACGCCGTATGGGGGCTGAAAATAAGCTGCTGTTGGAGATCGGAGAAAAACCGATTATCCGTCATATAGCAGAAGCCTTGATACAAGCTGGCCTTACGGAGATTTATGTTGTGACTGGCCATCAAGCAGAGGCAGTTCGCGCATGCCTTGCAGGGCTTAAGCTCACCTTTATTGATAATCCAGATTATGCAAGCGGGCAGGCAAGTTCGGTTGCATGCGGTGTTGCTGGCTTGCCAGAGGCGGTGTCTGATGTGCTGATTGCGCTTGGCGATATGCCATTGATAGAGCCCGATTTAATCACTGCCCTTTGTCAGCGCCACAACGAAACGGCCTCTGAAGGCGCTAAAATTACCTTGCCTGTCTATGCAGACCCCAGCCAGCCCAATAATGTAAAGCGCGGCAATCCAGTGGTCTGGAGCCAAGCATTTTTTGATGAGTTAAAAGCCCTTTCTGGGGATCAAGGTGGGCGGCAAATTTTAGCGGATTATCCGGCCCATATCCAGCATCTGCATTGGCCAGATGCACAGCCTTTTGAAGATGTGGATACAGCAGAGGCGTTACAGCAAATGCGCCGCTATATCAGCGATAAATAAAGCGATAGGAGTAAAAGATGAGCGATAAATTATGGCAAGTTTATGCGGTGAAATATGCGGATAGAAATAACCGTACTCGCAATGACAGCTTTATGTTTGCAAGCGACCATAACAGCCCCCATCCAATGGATTATTTTATCTGGGTACTGCGGTGCGGCGATGAGGTTATTCTGGTTGATACAGGCTATGATGAGGGGGAGGGCAGTTTGCGGGATAGGCCTATTCATCACCGGCCTGCAAAGGCTATCGAAGCGCTGGGGCTAAAGGCAGAAGAAATAAGCCAAGTTATTATCACGCATCTGCATTATGATCATGCTGGCACGTTAGCTGATTTTCCAAATGCTAAATTCTATCTCCAGACAGCGGAGATGGCCTATGCTACGGGCCCGTGCATGTGTTCTGACGTGCTTAGAATGCCCTTTACCGGCGCGCATATCTGCACAGCTGTCGAGGCGTTATATTCGGGGCGTTTGCACTTCTTTGATGGAGATGGGCAGGTTGCAGAAGGGGTCAGCGTGCATTGTGTGGGCGGCCATTCCAAAGGCTTGCAGGCGGTGCGGGTTAAAACAGGAGCAGGCTGGATGTGCCTTGCTTCAGATGCAACCCACTATTATGAGAATTTCATGACCCGCAAGCCCTTTCCTATCGTTGTCGATATTGAACAAATGCTTGCAGGTTTTGATAAGATCACCGCGCTGGCGTCAGACCGCTCGCTGGTGATCCCTGGTCATGACCCGTTGGTACGTAGCTTGTTCCCACAAGAAGGTCATAGCGGCTTTGTCTGGCGACTGGATGTAGGGGCAACGGCGCCCTTGCCTATATTCTAAAATTTATAAAAAGCAGGGCAGCTAACGCGCTCAAATCATGCCGCGTTCTTCAAGTACCTTGCGGGCAACACGCATACATTCCAGCGACTGCGGAACACCACAATAAATCGCAACGATATGGATGATGGCGCGGATTTCCTCCATTGTGCAGCCATTATTTATGGCACCGTTACAATGCAGCTCCCACTCCTTCATTTTGCCAAGCGCGCCTATCATGGTCAGGTTCATCATAGAGCGGGTTTTTGCATCAATAACATCATCGCCCCAGCCAAATCCCCAACACCATGCGGTCATGGCTTCTTGGAATGGACGGCTTAGCTCATCTGCCCCTTCTAGCGAGGCGGTAACATATTCATCCCCTAAAGTAGCTTTCCGCTGCTCTAGGCCGATGGCGAACAAATCTTTATCAAGTGGGGATTTTGTCATGCGTTTAATAAAGCCTCAAATTGTACATCATCAAACACATCAAGCTGATTAATTTCGCCTGACACAGCGTAAATCGTAGCCTCAGCAATGTTTTTAGCATGGTCGCCAATGCGCTCTAGATGCCGGCTGATAAACAATAAATGCATCACTGTTTCTGAATGGGCATCATCGTTTTTTATCCGCAACATTAAGCTAGAAGAAAAATCATCATGCAAATCATCTACAATTTTGTCTGCATCAAAAATAGTCTGCGCTTTTGCCTCATCCAGACCGTTGAAGGCAGTGATAACATCGGTTAGGTTTTGCAGTACAGCATCAGAAAGCTTTTCTAATTTATCGCGCGCGCTTGCATCAATGACCAAATCATTCTTAACAATAATTTTGGCAATATTTTTAGCTAAATCACCGGTGCGTTCCAGATTTAAGGCATTCTGAAAAATGGTAAGGATGAGCCGCAAATCATTCGCCATCGGAGAGCGCAACGCAATCACATTTTGTGATAACACCGTTATTTCGGCATTGATGGCATTAATCAGCTTGTCGCGTGAAACTACCTGTTTAGCTGCGTTGCTATCATTACTAATCACGCAATCAATAGCTTGGCGTATCATCTCTGCGCATTCATTGCCCATTTTTGTGATAAGGATTTGCAGGTTAGTAAGCTCCTCATCATATGTGCCTAGAATGTGGTCGTTTGACATAATATTCGCTCCTATCCAAACCGACCAGTAATGTAATCTTGTGTTTTACTATCGGTTGGATTCGTAAAAATAGTCTCAGTATTATCATATTCAATCAAATCACCAAGATGAAAAAAAGCTGTTTTCTTGGAAACTCGTGCAGCTTGCTGCATGGAATGGGTAACGATAATGATGGTAAAGTCTTTTGCTAAATCTGTCATCAAGGCTTCAATTTTTGCTGTAGCAATAGGGTCTAGCGCCGAGCAAGGCTCATCCATCAGAATAATTTCAGGGGCAACGGCGATGGTGCGCGCAATACATAAACGCTGCTGCTGCCCGCCTGATAGGCCCGTGCCGGGCTGATCCAGACGGTCTTTTACTTCTTCCCACAAGCCAGAGCCACGAAGCGCATTTTCAACAATATCTGCTAGCTCAGCGTTCGTTTTGGCAAGCCCATGAATTTTTGGCCCATAGGCCACATTATCGAAAATAGATTTCGGAAAGGGGTTGGGCTTCTGGAAAACCATCCCAACGCGGGCACGCAAGGGCACAACATCAATATCAGGGTGATAAATATTGGTGTTATCGATTAGGATTTCGCCTTCCATTCGGCATCCCTCAATCGTATCATTCATCCGATTAAGGGCGCGCAAAAAGGTAGATTTACCGCAACCAGACGGGCCGATAAACGCGGTGATAGTTTTTGGCAAAATATCCAAAGAGATATTATTGATGGCCTGTTTGTCCCCGTAAAACACATTGACGTTCTTACAGACAACAACAGGGTCTATCTCTTGTGTATCAGATGGGCTATTTGATGCCATTTTATCTCTACCTCTGTCTTTTCTCTACCAACGCCGCTCTAGCTTGCGCCGGATAAAGATGGCGATACCGTTCATTACAATCAAAAAGGCCAACAAAATAATAATGGCCGAACTTGTCTTTTGGATAAACATCCGCTCTGCAAAATCCGCCCACATAAAAATCTGAACAGGTAGGACTGTGCCTGGATCTAGAACCGAATTCGGAATATCCACGATAAAGGCAACCATGCCGATCATCAATAGCGGGGCTGTCTCCCCCAGCGCTTGTGCCATACCGATGATAGAGCCGGTCAGCATACCCGGGATAGCCAGCGGTACTACATGATGGAAGGTCGCCTGCATTTCTGAAGCGCCAATCCCTAGCGCACCATCACGAATAGATGGCGGCACCGCTTTTAAAGACGCACGCGAGGAGATGATAATGGTTGGCAGGGTCATCAGCGCCAGAACAATGCCGCCTACCAGTGGCACGGAGCGCGGCATGCCAAAAATATTAATGAAAATAGCAAGACCTAGAATACCAAACACCACAGAAGGCACAGCTGCTAGATTATTGATATTTACCTCAATGATCTCAGTAAATTTATTTTTGGGTGCAAATATCTCAAGGTAAATGGCTGTGGCTACACCAAGTGGGAAGGCGATGATAAAACAGATGAACAACGTTAGCATAGAGCCATAAAATGCCCCCTTGATCCCCGCCATTTCAGCGTTACGGGACGCGCTGCCAAAAAATAAATAATCGGATATTTCGCGCGTTATCAGCCCTTTTTCATCCAAAGCTTCCAAAAAGGCGATTTGCTGATCTTTCACGCGCCGCAACTTTTCTGGCGTTTCTTTGCTAATAAAGCCGCGCAAATAGCTATCTGCATCATCATCTAAGGCGAGCTTTACTGGATGCACACTATCCAATAAATCAGGATTGTCTTTAACAAATTCTACCAAGCGTACATCCGAGCCGTTTGAAAGCAGCTTGCGTGCGAGTTTCTTGGGGGTCCGCCCTTTAATATCCAATTCCGCATAAATAGCTTCATTGACTAGTTTTTTGGCTTGCCCATCAAAAAAGGATTGGTCAGATAAATCCCCAAGAGGGTCTAGGCGTTCACGGTCTAGCGATACTTCTAGCGTGACATAATATTGGAAAAAGCCAGGTATGCCTTTTGCGCCAATAGAGATAAACAAAGTAGCAAGGAAAAATAGCGCAATCGCGATGGCCCCGCGCCCAAGCCAGACAAAACGACGTTCTCTTTTGCGGCGCGCTTCTAATCCCGCCATCAAAAGCTTTTCTGTTTTTTTCTGAGCTTCGGTTTTCTCAATCATATTGCTCTCGGTATTTCTTAACGACCCGTAGCGCGATAAAGTTCAGCCCAAGCGTGATCACAATCAAGGTCAAGGCCAGTGCAAAAGCAGATAGGGTTTTCGCAGATTCAAATTCCTGATCGCCAACCAAAATGGTAACGATTTGTGCTGTAACAGTGGTTACCGCATCCAGTGGGTTGACCGTTAGATTGGCCGCTAATCCGGCTGCCATCACCACAATCATTGTCTCACCAACCGCGCGTGAAACCGCTAGAATGATACTGGCAACAATGCCAGATAAGGCCGCTGGCAAAACAACATTTTTCACTGCCTCACTCTTGGTAGAGCCGAGGCCATAGGCTGCATCACGAAGCGATTGCGGAACTGAATTAATCACATCATCAGATAATGAAGAGATAAAAGGAATGATCATGATGCCCATAACAAACCCAGCGGCTAGCGCAGATTCGGACGCCACGCTAAGTCCGATAGACTCGCCCATCCCTTTAAATAGGGGGGCAATAGTCAACGCCGCAAAAAAGCCGTAAACCACTGTTGGCACGCCAGCTAGGATTTCCAAGGCAGGCTTCACTAAAGAGCGTGTTGATTTGGTCGCATATTCTGAGAGGTAAATCGCAGAAAGCAGGCCAATAGGGATAGCCACTGTCAGCGCAATAATAGAAATCAAGAAGGTGCCAACAAATAACGGGATAGAGCCATAAGCCGCGCTACCGCCCTGTCCAGAGCCTGCCCGTGCTGCCCCTTCAAATTCTGGGTTCCACGTTAAGCCGGTTAGAAATTCCAGTGGTGGGATCAGCCGAAAGAAACGGATAGACTCAAATATAACCGAAAAGACAATACCAATGGTCGTAATAATCGCCACAACTGAACAGGCGATGAGGCTTAAATAAATAATACGTTCAACCGCGTTGCGCGCTCTGAAATCCAGATGGATACGGCTAAGCGCAAAAATACAGCCGCCTAGTGACGCGCCAATCGCTATAATGATCATGGCTAAATTAGATTGTGATTTCCAAGAAAGGAATTGTGCGGCGGCATTTGATACCCATTCCTCAACCTGGCCTACAGAAATACCGTCCGCCAGATTGTAAATCTGGGCAAGGGCAACAGAGCCGGAGAAATCTTCACGCCCTACAATCTCATCAGGCAGGCTTCCAAGAAGAAACATATCCATAATGATGCTTTCGCTGACCAGCCAGATAATCATGATTAAGCCAGGCAGGATAAGGCCAAGAAGTGCTGGGAAAGCCCCATAATAAAGAGGTAGGGAATTTGGGCGGGTGGCTGCGGCATTAGCAAATCGATTGATGCGCGCCCGGCCCCAAAAATAAGAAATGGCGGCGATGCAAAAACAAATAGCTATAAGTTGATAATTATGCATGAGGCCACCGAGAGAGAAAAGCGTGCCGCACCTTTAAATACGGCACGCATAAATTTACCCGTAATAATTACTTCAGTAATGATAACTTGGGCAATGATTACTTTGTAAGTATGTCAGCTGTCAACTTTGGCAGTTCAGTCATTGCTTTTGCATACTTTGCACGCTCTGCTTCAGGCATAGGAACCATCCCTGAATCCGCTAGAACGCCTTCACTACCCCAATGCTTTGTCCATTCTTTCATGTACTCAGCCATGCCTGGGATAACGTTCATATGCTCATGCTTTACATAATACCAAAGGGCACGTGAAATCGCATAGTCGCCGCTTGCAATAAGCTCAAAAGTAGCTGGCGTGCCGTCTACGATAGCGCTCTGCAATGTGTCCGTGTTTTGGTCTAGGTAGGAGAAGCCGAAAATACCATAGGCGTCTTTGTCTTCCTGCAGCTTCTGGACAATCAGATTATCCTGCTCGCCTGCTTCTACATAAGCACCGTCTGTGCGCATGGCGCGGCATTTTTTGCCACTCTTATCACCGCGGGCTGCTGAGGCAGCTTTGGCAATTTTGTTTTTACCGCAATAGGCTTTCTCGTTTACCATCTCAGCGAATGAAGCGCGTGTGCCAGAAGTTGTTGGCGGGCCATAGACGCGGATTTCAATATCTGGATAGGCTGGATTAATCTCGCTCCACTTTGTGAACGGGTTTGGAATCCATTCATCACAATTGAAATTACGACCTGCAATAGCATCACAAGCTGGAAGTTCAATGGTCAATGCTTTGCCCAAATCAGCTTTTGAAATTTCTAGTGTCTGTCCTTCTAGAGAATTTGCAACTGCGATACCGTCATAACCGACTTTGATCTCAGTGAGGGTAACGCCGTTCTTGTCACAATATTCTAATTCTGCAGGCTTCATGCGTGATGATGCGTTGCCGATATCGATAAATTCTGTACCAATGCCGTCACAAACACCCTTCTTACCTACAGACGAGCCACCTGATTCGACCACTGGTGTTTTGAAGTTAGGGTTCTTACCCATTTCTTCAGCAATAATGGTCGCAAAAGGCAGAACCGTTGATGAGCCAGCAAGGCTCAACTGATCCCGAGCAGATGCAGTCCCTGAGACAAGGAGCGCAGCTGTTAACGCTAAGACTAGTTTCTTCATGAAATTCTCCAATTTAGGGGATTTTTGATATGCGCCATAGTTATTTGTTGGACGTGACATCAATATTACGAAAATGTGACAGTTATGTTACAAGGCGCGAGGCGATGGACGAAAATCAGCCGCCATTTTTAGTCTTATTCTCGTTTTCACCCTAGTTAGCGCTGCTACCCGTAAAGCTAATCTGGCGCCAGGCTTCATATAGAACAATAGAAACGGCGTTGGACAGGTTCAGACTACGCGAGCCGCTCCGCATTGGCAGATAAAGACGTTGTTCTGGCGGCACAGACTGCATAATTGTCTCCGGCAACCCATGTTGCTCAGAGCCGAAGACAAAACCATCATCTGCGCTAAAGTGATTCTCGCTATAACAGCTATGCCCAAATTTTGTTACGAGCCACAGCCTGCCGCCCAGACGGCTAGATTTATAGCTATTAAAATCAGGCCAGCTTTTTACCTGTGCCATCTCTTTATAATCTAGGCCAGCACGCCTGCAGGACTTCTCGTCCAAGCGAAAACCCAAAGGTTCTATCAGATGCAAATTTGCTCCTGAATTTGCACATAGCCGGATGATATTTCCCGTATTTGGGGGAATCTGTGGCTGGTGCAAAACCAAATCAAACATGATTAGTAACCAAATAATTAATTAAGGATTAAGAAAGTATTTATTTTTTGCCTTTTAACAAAAAAAAAGCATTTTTTTGGGGCGCTGTTTACCGATTGTTAGGATTATTGTGCCTACTATGCCTGCCTGAATCAAGTTTCTTGCAGGAGTCTCTCAATGTATCGAAGCCCGTTATTGTTATTCTATTTTATGCAAAATAGAATAACGATGTCTTTTTGGCGTCTAGTTAAGGTTTTTAGTCTTTTCCTGTCTGCTGGCATCTTCTCTATTTTCATCGCCGCTGCCAGTGCCCAAACCACCATATCAGCTACGGAGGCACAAAGCGAAGTGCGCGACCTTATGATAGGGCTCGTACCGCGAAATGCTGGTGTGCCAGTTCAGCCTATTGCTGTATCGGCTGCTGTTCAGCGTAGCCTGTTTAGCCATCCTGCCTTGCAAGCAGGTCGTGCGCGAACCTGTCAGGCTCTTTACCGGCTAGGGTTGAATAAGGCAGAAGCAAAGCCGCAAGTGTCAGGTTCTATTTCAGGCCAGCGCAAGCTATTTGGCCATTATAAAGATTCTAACAATACAGATAAAGACCGCGCAGAAACCAGAGGCGCATCTGAACATGAGCTTGATGTATATGATGTTGAGGTCAGATTGCGGCATAAATTATGGGACTGGAATGTCACGAATAATCGTATCCGTGCTGAGCAGCTTGCGCATGAGGCAGAGCGTTTGCGTCTGGATTTAAATTTATCTGAACAGCTTTTACAATTACTAAGCTTTTCTATCCGCCTCCATCTATTTAGCAATGTGGTAAGCCTTAATCAGCAGACAGTGGCTGACTTAACCCCGCATATTGAAGCTATCGAAGCACAGGGCGAGGCAGGATTTGTTCGCCTTGCAGAAGTGCGGCGCGCGCGGCTACTGCTTTTGGATGCTGAAATTGCCCTCAAGGAAGCTGAGAATAGTCTGCAACAGACAAGAGAAGGGTTGCAAACCCGCTTTCGTTTATCTGAAGAAGATGCGCTGGATTTATTAGATCAGTTTCTCGTGGTACGGCCGCAAGCTTTAATGTCAAAGCCTATTGAAACGTTGAAATCTGTGGAAGCTATCGAGCTACAGGTGCGCCAGTCCGTTCATGATATTGAAGCGATTGATGCTGAATTACTCCCTGTTTTGGATTTAAATATTGATGGCACCATATTTGATATCGCTGATTTTGAGAGTGAATATGAAGTGCTGGGACAGTTGTCTTTTTCTATGCCGCTTTATGATGGCGGCAGTAATAAAGCCCGCTTATCAGAGGCCTCATGGCGGCTGCGTGAATTAGGGCAAGATAAACGCCGTCAGCTTCAAGATGTTGAAAATGAGCTAGTCGATATCCTACAGCAATATAATGACACCATTGAGGTGATGCACGATTTACAGGATCGCGCGCAAGCCGGTGAAGAGCGGCTGGAAAGCTTGCTAGCGCTAGCAGCAAGCGCTGAGGTGCAACGTATTTCTATTGCCGAAGCCTATCTGGAGCGCCGCAGCACACAAGAGCGGTTGATGAATAACCAAGCCTCGTTAGAGCTATTGCGGGCGAATAATCTGCATCAGCTCGATGAATTAAATCCGCTACTAAATATGAATGTTGGAGATGGGACATGTTAAAGTTATCTGTACTTAGAAATGATCATTGGTTTTTTGGTCCCATCCTGAACAACAGGGGTGTGTACTTTCAGGTTATTTTGGCCTCTTTCCTGATTAATATTTTTGCGCTGGCCTCATCATTATACATTATGACTGTTTATGACCGGGTGATCCCAAATAATGCGACTGAATCGCTGATGGTATTGACGGTCATTATTCTGGTTGTGGTGGCGTTTGATTTTGTGATGAAAATCATTCGGGGCAGTTTTGTTGACCGTGCTAGTTTGCGTGTAGATAAGGTTGTTTCGACCGAATTATTTGACCGTATCTCGCGCCATGATACCAGCCTTAACCGCAAATCTACAGGCGGGCTGGCGAGTACGGTTCGTGATTTTGACAGCCTAAAGGATGTTATTGGATCGGCTAGCTTCACGGTATTTGCCGACTTGCCTTTTATCTTCCTGTTCTTGGTTGTTATCTATCTTATCGGTGGGCCTATCGCGGCGGTACCTGCGATGATCGTCCCGATGGTGATCTTGTTCAGCTTTATCTTGCAACCAATAATTCGGCGTATGACCGAAGCTGCCTCGCTAGAGGGTAAATCTAAACAGGCTGTGTTGGTGGAAATGATATCTGCGCTGGAGACAGTAAAAACCACACAAGGTAACAGCATGTTGCGGGACCGGTGGCTGAACTCGGTTCAGCATCAAGGCCAATCTTCCTCCAAAACAAAGGCAGTAAGCCAGCTTGCTAGCTATTTCGCGCAATTAGGCCAGCAGATGAGTCAAATTGGCATCGTTGTTTATGGCGTGTTTTTGATTGCGGATGGCGGGCTAACCATGGGCCAGCTTATTGCATGTGTAATCCTGTCTGGCCGGACAATGGCACCACTTGGCCAAATTACAGGCTTACTAGGCAGAATGAACCAAGCGATTTCTGCTTATCGTGGCCTTGATGAAGTGTTGAATGTCACCACCGATGAGCAGCGCCGCCAAGACATGGTAGCGCGTCCAGTATTGAAAGGCGATATTGAGCTCAAGACCGTTACTTTTGCTTATGAAGATCAGCCAGATCCCAGCCTTGATAATGTCAGCTTGAAGATAGAGCCTGGCGACAATGTTGCCATTTTAGGCCGAATTGGTTGTGGTAAAACCACGTTATTGCGGCTGATTTGCGGGCTATATCCACCAGATAAGGGACTTGTCCTATTGGATAATGCGGATATCCGGCAATTACGCGTGGCAGATGTGCGCGCTAATGTTGGTGTGGTTATGCAAAACCCTGTGCTGTTTTCTGGCACCATCCGCGAGAATTTGCTGATGGGTAATCCAAAGGCATCGGATGAGGAACTTATTGACGCTGCAAAGCTTACTGGTGCAGATGCGTTTATTGGCATGTTGCCTGGCGGGTTTGATTTTCCGCTATCTGAACGCGGACAAGAGCTGTCAGTGGGGATGCGTCAAGCCCTAGCTATTAGCCGTGCGCTGATCAGCAAGCCCAATATTCTGATTATGGATGAGCCAACTGCACCGCTGGATAATGCCAGTGAAGCTGCGCTTGTACAAAAGCTGGCTGAGGCCACCAAAGATATCACCTGCATCTTTGCTACCCATAGAGGGGCGATGCTTCAAATCGCAAATAAGGCGGTTGTCATGGATAAGGGCCGGATCATGATCTCAGGCCCAAGAGATGATGTGTTAGCGAAATTACAAGGAGAAGCGCGGTCATGACCAAATCACCGAAAACCCCTAAAGCCTCTAAAACATCAAAAACAGCGAAGGCTGCGAAAGCGAAGATAGAAACGCCAACAATGAAGGATATAACGCCGCCACCGCCGCCACCGCCGCCGCCGTCCACCTATACTAGAAAGGAAATAGATAAAGAAGAAGGCAGCATGTTCCGCAGTCAGCTGATATTTATTATGATCCTAGCCTTTTTTGCCATTGCGGTTTTTTGGGCAAGTACAGCAGAACTGGATAAGCAGGTGCGCGCCGAAGGGGCCATCATTCCGCCTTCTGATGTGCAAATTGTGCAAGCACGCTTGCATGGCCTTGTCACGGATATTGGCATAGAGCTTGGCAGCCGCGTTAACAAGGGCGACGTGATGTTCAAGATGGAAGATAAGGATGTGCAGGCAGATTATAACGATAATGAAATCGTCTTGACCAATGCGCTTATCGCAACCATCCGGCTAGAAGCCGAAGCCGCAGGGCATACTGTATTAGCGTTTCCGGAAGCGCTTATAAAGACAGCGCCTGATGAGGTGGCAGCAGAACATGCTTTGTTTACCCAACGCCTGCGTGCCCTGCGCGGTGAGATAGATGTATTGCAACAAGAAGTGCAATCGCTAAAACATAATATTGAAGAGCGCAAAGCAGAGGCCGTGTTCGCGCAAAGCCAAGCTGGCAATCATCAAGAGCAATATGACATGATAAAGCCGCTGGTGGATGCTGGGCATGAGCCGCGCATTAAAATTATCGAAGCACGGCGTAATTTGCAGGAAGCTGAAGGGCGGGCTGAGCTAGCAAAGCTAGCGGTAACCGCGATGCGCTCAGAGCTTTCAACGCGCGAGAAACGTATTACCTCTGTTCAGGAAAACTACCGCGCTGATGCCCGTTCTAAATTGATCGAAGCACAAACAAGGCTGGCACAAGCGCGTTCGCGCAAAGCCTCGTTGGCAGGTCAGGTGGCCTATGCCGAAATACGTGCCCCGCAAGAAGGTACTGTTTCTGCCTTACATTTGAAAACCGTTGGCGCGGTCGTGCAGGCAGGTACGGTGCTAGCAGAGATAGTTCCAGAAGAGAAAGGCCTAACTATTCGGGCTAATTTGCGGCCGGAAAATGTTGCTGATGTCTATCTAGGGCAGGAGGCGCGTATCTCGCTTTCGGCTTATGATGTTTCGCGCTATGGCAGTCTAGCAGGCGTGGTCCAAAATGTTGCCAGCAACACCACAGAGCGCGAAGGTCAGCCGCCTTTTTATGAGACGATTATCACTGTGCCAGATCCGGTTTTTACGAAAACAGGTCAGTCAGCGGAAATTATTCCGGGCATGACTGTGGTGGTTGATATTATTGGCGGCAAACGAACTGTTTTGGATTATATCCTAACGCCGATTAACAAAGCGACTTCGGTAGCCTTTAGAGAAAATTAGAGACCGTTAGCCTCTATTTACAAGATAGCTTTTTTGGCTTCTCATCCCAAAGCTTGTCCGCGTGACAGGCTTTGGGTATTCTCGCTGTTATGAACACTTCACTTCCAACCCCACTATTAGATGAAAAAACAAAGCCGCTGATTTTGGTTGGTAATGGCGCTTATGATACGGCGATGTTGGCAAAATTTGCGCATATGGGCCGTGTCGTGGCAGTGGATGGCGGTTATTATGGCTGCCGGCTAGCCGGTATTACGCCCGATCTTTTGATAGGGGATATGGATTCGGTTGACCCTGCAGATTTGGTGGATGCGCGCAAAAAGACGCGGGTACATCCTATTTCTGAACAAGACACAACTGACCTTGAAAAAGCTTTGCGCCATATACGCGCGCCAGCCATCCTTGGCTTTGGCTTTTTGGGCAAGCGTTTTGATCACAGCCTTGCTGCTCTGAGTGTCCTTGCGCGGTTTACCGAAATGCACCGTGTTATGCTGGTCGGTAGTGAGGATATCGTGCATGTTACCTCAGGCAGTTTTACGATGCGTATGGATGCGGGGCGGCGGCTATCTATCTGGCCATTAGGGCAAATTGATTTCGCACGCTCTGAAGGTTTGCAATGGCCACTAGATGGCCTGCAAATGGCGCCAAATGAAACTGTTGGCACTTCCAATAAGATGGTGTCAGATAGGCTCGAAATACATCCAAAAGAAGGGTCAAGCACGGCTTATGCGGTGCTAGCGGAAACACGGTATCTGGAGGTAATGCTAGAAGCGTTGCTTGCGCAAACCCTATGACGGGTCTAGCCCGTAGGTGCGCTGCCTAAGGAAATCTGTTATTTCATTGCGGTTCGTAAACGCGTCTAACTCTGATGCTTGTATTGGGGTGCGAAAGGTTACATCCACACAGCCGTTCATCTGTTTGCAAATCTCGCGGAACATCAGGGAATAGCCTAGCGTGACCGAAAGTCGCCGCGCCATCTGATAGATCACAGAATTCCGGCCATCAAAATAAGCTGGCAGGATAGTGGTGTCTTTGGTCTGTGCCAGCTTGGCAGCGTAGGTTTTCCATTCAGAATCAAAAGCAGGGCCAATAAATTTTGGTGCTAATGAAATGCCGCCTGCAGGAAAAATAATGACCACCCCATCTTCCTCTTTAAGATGTCTTTGTGCCGCTTTGCGCGTTTCAAGATTTGTCTGTAACGCGGCCTCTGTTTCAGAAAAATCAATTGGCAGGATTTTGTCTTTAACCGCTGGGGCTTGGCGTAATACCTGATGGGTGATGATACGGTAATCTTGGCGTACCTTGCCAATAATCGAGCATAGAATTAAGCCATCAATAACCCCAAAGGGATGATTAGCAATGACCAATAGCCGCCCTGTTTTGGGGATTTCTGCAAGCGTTTCTTTTTTTGTATTATAGGTGATGTTTAGCCGTTCTAACGCATCTGACCAGAACAGCTCACGTGGGCGCTCATCATCCACATAATCAAAATAGATTTTTTTGATTTTTGGCTGGCCAGTTACCTTTTCCATCGCACGGATAAAAGAATTTGCAATGGGGCCCATTTCCCCGTCGGCAAAGGAAAAAATAGGATGCGGTTCCATTGAAGAAGCAGCTGTCATATCTTTGCCTGCCTGCATCACTTAATCCTTTTGCCCACTTTTTTCTGCGCTGCAATAACACTTACGCCTACCCTGAACCCTAGCGGTAATGGAAGTTTATGTCACTTTTATGACTCAATTTCCAATCCTTGCACAGCTTATCTTCTGTCTATACCGCATATTGCAAAACAATCCAAACCAGACCAAAGCTGGTGATCATCATAATACCCGGGCTAAGGGTGCTAGATTTCCCGCTTAATATTCGTATGGCTACATAGCTCAGAAAACCTATGCTGATCCCGGCTGCAATTGAAAAAGTCAGCGGCATCAAAAATACGGTGAGTATCACTGGCAGGGCAACAGACATATCTGACCAGTCAATTTGCCGAAGCCCACCAAAAAACCCAATCGCCACATAAATCAGGGCAGGGGCGGTTGCAAAGGCCGGGATAGATGAGAAAAGTGGTTCAAAAAACAGGCAAGCCGCAAATAATACGGCAACCGTTACCGCAACCAGCCCCGTGCGCCCACCACTGCGTAATCCGGCTGCGCTTTCAAGATAGGTAGTCATGTTTGACGTGCCGAGCAAACTGCCAAAAATACTGGCAGAGGTATCAGCCAAAACCGCCTTGTTTAGGTTTTTAATCTGCCCTTTTTCATCCTTTAATTTAGCTGGTTCTGCAATAGCTGTCAGGGTGCCTGTAGTATCAAAGAAATCGACAAAGAACATAACAAATACTACCGATAAAAAGGCAGTCGTGGTCAGTGCAGAAAAATCAAGAGAAAAGGCAGCGCTTGCTACAGGCGGGGCAGAAATAAGCCCGTTAAAGCTCGCAAGCCCACTAAACCACCCAAGCGCAGATAGCCCTAAAATAGTGATGAGAATACTGCCCTTAACCCCCAGCTTATCCAAAGTGGCCATTAAAATAAGGCCGGTTAGAGCCAATATTGTTTCGGGGTTGTTCAGGCTGCCTAGCCCAACCAGCGTATCTGGATTGTCAACAATCAGCCCTGCGCTTTGCAGGCCGATCATCGCTAGAAACAAGCCAATACCTGCGGTGATGGCGATTTGCATCTCAGCTGGAATTGACAGGATCAGCCAGCTGCGAATGCGGGTGATGGAAAAAATGAAAAAAGCGATAGATGAGATGAAAACAGCTGTCAGTGCTTGTTGCCAGCTCAGCCCATATCCAAGCACTACCACAAAGGCAAAATAAGCGTTCAGCCCCATGCCCGGGGCAACAGCAACAGGCCATCTAGCGTAAAGCCCCATTATGAGTGTGCCTAAAATGGTAGCCAGAATGGTAGCAATAAATCCAGCCGCAAAATCAATGCCCGCTTCCGATAAGATGCCAGGATTAACCGCTATAATAAAAGACATGGTTAAAAAGGTGCTAAGGCCAGCAGATAATTCTGTGGCAACCGAAGTCTTATGCTCATCTAATTTAAAAAAGCGGTTTAACAATTGAAATTTTCCTTCCTGTAAACGCTCAAAAGACGCCTATTTTATGAGTTTGAGCCTCTAAATAGGCTGCACCCAGATACATCTTGTAAAAAACACCCCCTTTATACTGGCAAAAATGGCCAATTGCGATTATTAATTGCCTATAGCTTATATTGTGCAAAACATATGCACTGGACCTGAAAAAAAGCAGGGCCAATAAAGGAGACAAAAGATGTTACAAAACTCTGCGTTCAGCATGACAGCCCCAGCCCCGGCGATGGCAGGGCAAATATCGCGGCATGTAGCTAAATCTGGTGGATTAGGCGAGATGGCGATGACTTTCGCACTGCTCATGGTTGGTGTCGGCATTTTGGCTATATCTGCACGTATTCAAGTGCCGTTTTATCCAGTGCCCGTAACCATGCAGACGCTTGCGGTTATGGTTATTGCGATGGCCTATGGCAGCAAGCTTGGCACGGCCACTCTATTCAGTTATTTGCTAGCAGGGTTTTTAGGCGCACCGGTTTTTGCTGGCGGCGCTGGATTTGCGTATATGGCCGGGCCAACAGGTGGTTATTTGGCAGGTTTTCTGGCCGTTGGCGTCGTGCTTGGCGCGCTGGCTGATAGAGGCTGGACACGCAATTGGCAAACTACTGCTGCTGCGATGATGCTTGGCACGGCGATTATCTATTTTCTAGGTGTGGCGTGGCTTAGCCAGCTTATCGGTTTTGATAAGGCGATTACTTTTGGTGTGATGCCCTTTATTTATGGCGATATTCTAAAGCTCGTAATTGCGGCAGTTTCTGTGCCTTTCATGTGGAAGCTAGTCGCCAAGTTAACTGGCAAATAAAAAAAAGTGGCAATACATAAAACAATAAAAAAGGCGCTGGTAACAGCGCCTTTTTTAGGCGCCGAAAATAACTGTGATAATATATAGAAATGCTGGCACGCTAACGCTGGCTAGCAATGTGGTGACCATAATAGCGGTGGCTGAGCGTCCACTATAGGTGCCGTAATATTCGCTCATCGCGAAAGCATTAGCCGCAATTGGCAAGCAGGTAAATAACACCGCAACCTTGATCCACAACACGTCAATAGAGCTGTTTCCTGATAAATGAGCTTGCAAAAATACCGCGATAATCAGTAAGGGATGCAATAACAGTTTCATCAGCACCAGCAGGCTAAGTTCTGCCCATGCTTCCTTGATGGGCTGACCGACTAGCGTAATGCCTAGCGCAAATAAAGCAGTAGGTGCTGCTGCACCAGCTAAAAATTTTAAGAAAATATCTGGCATGGCTGGCAAGGTAAAACCGCTAGCCGAAAATGCTACGGCTACCAATACAGATAACAATAACGGGTTACGGCTAAGCGAGACAATATTGGTCCATAATAAAGCTGCTAGTCCTTTGGCGCGTCCATCGCGGGTAAAAATGCTGGTCAGCAACAAAAGCAGCACATTATTAGAAACCAATATTAGTGCCATGGGCACCGCGACATCTGGGCCAAAGGCTAACAGGGCAAGCGGCACACCAATATAGCCATAATTTGGATAGGCAGCATTCAGCCCAAATAGGCCAGATTCTGTCGGTTTTAACTTCAGGAACACCCGGCCTAAAAACACTGCTGTTATGAAAATAAACAGGGTAACAGCTTCATAACGCAGCAGAAATTCCAGATTGATAATATTGGTAACTGGGCGCGAGGTGATAGCGACAAACATAAAAGGTGGCAATACCACAAAAAACACATAGCGTGATAAAATCCGCCCGTCATTTAGCGAAAACCAGCCCTTCAAGCTGGCAAGGCTGCCAAGCAAAATGCTTGCAAAAAATGGGATGGTTAAAGACAGAATCTCATACATGAAAACGCCATATCATCACTAAAGAGGGCTTTTAAAGCAAATTGGAGTTAAAACCAGAACGGCTTTAATAGGGGTTAGTATAGGCAAGCAGGTGGTAATGCGTCAAAGCAAGCCTTGCAAAACTAGCATTACAATGCAGGGCGTAAAATCAGCAGAAGAAAATTTACGCCGAAAAGCGGGTTGATAGCGGATATAAGCCCTAGTAGAAGCCAGCCTTAAATAAAAGCGAGCCTTAAATAGAAGCGAAGCTTAAAAATTATCGTTCACAGGCTTAGGTAAGTCCTGACCGCCATCGACAAATACTGGCTCTTCTAATAGCTCAAGCGCTTCTTGGCTGTCCATGACCTCTGCTTCACCAGAAGATTCTATCAATTCGAGCAACTTATCCTCTGCAGAGACACTCTCATCATGTACAACTGTCACCGCAATAAGGGCAGCGATGGTTGTTGTTAACAGTCCTTTGGATTTGGGAGTGTCGACGGGAAAAGGAATAATATCTCCGCGGGCCGGCAAATCACGATCAGATGGCTGCATATTTATGCTCCTTCTTGGTTGGATGACTGTTAGATATCTGTGAGGTATTATAGCAGGCCAGCCGAAGCTGGTGCGCATTATCCCAAAGATATTTGACGGTAGGATTGGAACGGCGCGGCTTGCGCATACCCCAACAATTTGTGCTCGTCGGTCTCTGTTCCATACTAGGTATAGTATAAGACCAAAAAATCAATTTCGGGAAGACAAAAATGTATAAAAGTGCATGTTGAGCAATCCATAGGCTTTTATTAGCGCGTATCTTTTACATATTTATGAACAAAACCTTTATTTTGAAAGCTTAAAGAATATGAATTTATTTGCAGAAATAGATAGCAACGCTGAACAAAAGATGACCCGGGCACAAGGGCTTGCGATGCTAAAAGCCTTTCTGCCATTGGCGGGTGGGGCCTATGCGCGTGAACGTAATTTTGACAAAGGGCCAGGCGAACATCTGTCTGTATCGCGCCTATCGCCCTTTATTCGTCGGCGTTTAATCAGCGAGACAGAAATTTTGCAAGCTGTACAGGCGCGCCATGCTTTCTCCTCATCTGAGAAATTTATTTCTGAGATTTTCTGGCGGACTTATTTTAAAGGCTGGCTAGAAATGCGCCCTTCTATTTGGTCAGAATGGCTGGCATCTGCACCTCATGCATTTGAAGAAGAGCGTTATTTAAAAGCCTGTCAGGGCAAGACAGATATCGCCTGTTTTAATGAATGGGCAGAAGAGCTGCGCGAAACTGGCTATTTGCATAATCATGCACGGATGTGGTTTGCCTCTATTTGGATTTTTACGCTAAAACTGCCATGGCAGTGGGGCGCTGCTTTTTTCTTGCAGTGGCTGCGTGACGGTGATCCTGCCTCTAACACGCTTAGCTGGCGTTGGGTGGCAGGCCTGCATAGCCGCGGCAAACATTATCTGGCAAGAGCTGATAATATAGAGCGTTTCACAAATGGCCGCTTTGCCCCCTATGGTGCTTTAGATGAGGGCGCTTTGCCGATAGTGGCGTCAGATCCGCCGCCTGCTATTGAGCCTGCATGGCCTAGCCTGCTGCCCAAAAATAAATATCTGCTGCTGTTGCATGCAGAAGATTGTCTGGCTGAGAATTTAGTACTACCAGCTTCGCCAGAGGCAATCATTGTCTTGCCGGCCAGCTTAGGAAACATTGCTCTTGGAAAGCATCACTGGCTAAGAGACAGGTCCATAGATAGTCTGGATAAGGAAGCGCTGGCGGATGCTAGCATGCGCGCCGCTGGCCATTTTAACTGCCCTATCCATGTTATTGAAGGGCAGACAGCTGATAGCGTTGATGGGAGTGAAAATCAAGGTATTGCTAGAGAACTTATAGATTTTGCCAGCCAATATCAGCTTGGCGATATGATGACTTCTTATTTGCCGGTGGGCCCAACTCAGCAAAATATGGCGCAGATAACAAAATTGCTGGCCGCAGAAGGCGTGCATCTCCATCAACTGGTGAGAGGCTATGACAGGGTCTGCTGGCCACACGCAAAGCGCGGCTTCTTTCCGTTTAAAGAAAATATCCCTAAATGGCTAAAAAACTTGCCATAGATACTGGCCAAAAATACTGGCCAAAGATACTGGCCGTAAATACCGGCCATAGATACCTGCCTTAGATACCCGCTTTAGATACCGACCAAAGATATAGGGGCTGTGAAATCTAGCTTAGTTGTTTATCCTGCGGATCATCACGCGGCCAGCAGGCTTGTTATTCACGTTGCGCACAGTCTCGGTCGCTTGCGAATAGACCACTGTCTCAACGCCAAAATTATCCACTACATTCACGCGGGCCCGGATACGGTCGCCAACAAAGGCTTGCGAGAGTTGTAGGCTGCGCTGGCTCTCACTACCAGCAACAGATTCCCACGTGCGGCCATCTGTTGACCGCTCCCAGACAGAGGCCATGCTAGCAATGCCATCAAAATCGGACAGGGTGCTTGTGTTAAGCGTTAGTTCTGCACCCTCAACGATGCGGCCCCGCACAACCACCTCGCCTTGCAGCGGGTTGTCAATATTGGCCACTATTTCTGTGGCATCTGAAACCAATGTCTCACGCGTGCCAAAGCCGTCAATATAGCTAATTACCGAGCGATAGCTAAAACCAACATCTGTCTGGTCAAGCTGCAGGGTATCGCTGAACTGGTCTGGAACATTCTCCCAATTGGTACGCTGAGAAGAGCGCTGCCAAATCAGGGCTATCTGGCCAATGCCATCTTCATCTGAAATGCGACTTGTATCAACATAGAGCGCACTATTTTCTTTAGCTTCGCCTTGAATCTCAGGCATGCCCATTGGACGGTCATTTACGTTGCGAACCGGCTTTGATGGAGGGCTAATCATCATTTCAGCATTACCCTGACCATCTACATAAGAGATCTGGACGCGTAAATATTTTCCAACTTCCGAATCGCGCGGCGTAAAGCTGGACTGTATAGCCCCTGGAATAATCAGCCAGTTACTGCCATCACTTGAGATTTGCCACTGTACCTGAATAGAGCCAAGCCCATCACCATCTTTTAGTGATTCGACATCAATGACCAACTCATCATTTTCCACAGCATCAAAGCTGTCGTCACCGCCGCCTGAGCTGCCAGCGTTATTCCCAGAAGAACCGCTAGTAGAGTTTCCAGAAGCGCCGCCAGAAGTAGAACTACCAGAAGTAGAACTACCAGAAGCGCTGGCGCTGTTGCCAGCATTAGAGCCAGTGCCAGTTGTTGCGGTCGCGGCACCATTTGGTGTTGAGGCATCCACCTCTTCTGCCTTGATATCGGGATCACCCCCTGCCAGACAACTGCCTGTCACAAGAAAACTGACACCCATAATTAACAGGCCTGCGCGCTTCAACATGTTTTCACTCCTCAGCTCAGCGTTTGATGGACTAGCAAGTCCACTCAGACTCCAACTTGTGTTCATAAACGACTAAGATGACTATTTTTCTTAATTTTATTAACAAAGTATTAAACCCCTGTCACTTTCTCTTATTTTGCGCTAAAAATCAACAATTGGATGTTGCAAGTGCTTTCGCCTTGGGCATTTGTAAGCTATAAAATATATTTGCGCCTTATTATGAAGCCTCAAAGGGGTGTGAATCACAACATTTTGGGTATTTTTTCGGGCTGTGATTTAGTAACATAGCCTTTTAGGTTATACATACTGCTCAAAGGTATAATGCCGATCTGGACGCCAAAAGATGATGGTTGCCGAAAGATAATATTTAAATGAATGAGAGATAAGATGAGCCAATTAAACCTTGAAACCTGCCAGATAATTGCCAATGCCGCACTCGCTAGCGCTACCGAAATGGGGTTGAAGCCTATTTGCGTGGTTGTTTTGGATGACCGTGCAAGCTTGCGCCTATGCGTTAATCAAGATGGTACTTCTATTGACCGTCATCGGATCGCACATGGTAAGGCAAAAGCCGCTATGTCGCTTGGCATGGGATCACGTGCTCTTGGTGACCGTGCTGAGGTGCAGGCCTATTTCATTGACGCGGTTGGCCGCATGTTGGATGGCGACTTCATTCCAGTGCCTGGCGGCGTTTTGGTCAAAAATACTGATGGCGAGATTTTGGGTGCGGTCGGAATTTCTGGCGACTTGTCTGATAATGATGAAAAAGCAGCAGTCGCAGGTATTAAGGCCGCAGGCCTTAGCGCCGATACGGGTGCATAGATTTTTAGACCTGTCACTTGGATAGCGTTTCTGCTAATTAGCAGGGAATAACGCCCAGATGAAAGTGAAAGATGCATGAATATTTACCGCGCCATTAAAGAAGAAATGCTGGTGCCTATTCACCGTGCGGGATGGCCCTTTATTGCGCTATTTGCTGCGATTACGGTGGTGATTGGCCTTGCTTTTGAGCCTTTTTTCTGGCTTGGCGTACCAGCTACATTGTGGTGTGTATATTTTTTCCGTAATCCTTTGCGTGTGACACCGCTAGATCCTCTGGCTGTGATTGCCCCGGCAGATGGGCGTGTTCTGTCTGTGGGGGAGGCAGAATTGCCGCCTGAATTGAATCTGCCGCAAGGGCGCTGGCGGTGTATTTCCATCTTCATGAATGTGTTTGATGTGCATGTGAATCGTAGCCCTATTGCGGCTGAGGTGGCAGACAGCCACTATGTAAAAGGCGCATTTGTTAATGCTAGTCTGGATAAGGCTAATGTCGATAATGAACGTCTCGCTCTGGTGCTGAATACTAATAATAGTTCTGTGCCTCAAATTGGCTGTGTACAGATAGCTGGGCTCGTGGCGCGGCGTATTTTATGCGATGTTGATATTGGCGATAAGCTAGGCGCTGGGCAGGTTTATGGGCTTATCCGTTTTGGTAGCCGTGTTGATGTTTGGCTGCCTCTATCAGCAGAGCCATTAGTGCTGGCAGGTCAGCGTACATTAGCCGGTGAGACGGTGCTGGCAAAATTGCCAAAAAGCCAAGCTGTAAAACAGGTGGCGGCACAGGCAGAAAAATCAGCGGTTAAAAGTTCAGCCCCCAAGTCAGCTCCAAAATCAGCCCCCAAGTCAGCCCCCAAGTCAGTGAAAGAAACAGCTAAAAAAGTCACCAAAAAAGCGGCCAAGAAAACTGCCAAAAAAACTGCCAAAAAAGCTGCCAAAAAAGTTATGAGCAAAGGCTAGGGGGGGTGGTTTAAAGATGGCAGATCAAAATGATGCAGCCCCTAAGCCAAGACAAGTAAAGCGCAAGCCATTTCGCTCTGTGTCAATGAATTGGCTGCTGCCAAATATGTTGACGATAGGCGGGCTAGTCTCAGGCCTAACAGCTTTGCGATACGCTCTGGACGGTAAATGGATGGCAGCGGTAACCCTGATTGTGCTTGCCGCTATTTTTGATGCGCTGGATGGGCGGATGGCCCGTCTCCTGAAATCTACGAGCGCTTTTGGTGCTGCTTTGGATAGCTTGTCTGATGCGGTCGTTTTCGGGGTTGTTCCTGCTTTATGCTTATATTTATGGGCTTTGCAGGGTTCCGGGAATTTTGCTTGGGGAACCGCGTTATTTTTTGCGGTTTGCGTGCTGTTGCGCCTTGCCCGTTTCAATTCAGAATTGCCAGACAGACCTGAATATACACAAAGTTTTTTTGTGGGTATTCCTGCTCCTGCCGCGGCTTTTCTAGTGCTAACGCCGATTGTTGCAGAACATTTATTCGCGCTTGCATGGCTAACAGATGAAACAACTATTTCGCTTGTATTAATAACCGTAGGGGCAGGCGCGGTAAGCACGCTTCCGACCTTTAACGGCAAAACCTTTAAAGTGCCAAGCCAGGCTATTTTGCCTTTCCTTGCCCTTATCGCTCTTCTTGGTGCGATGATAGCGATGCGGCCATGGGCGGTATATTTGGGACTAGCAGGACTATATTTAGTCAGCTTTCCGGTTTCGTGTGCTGCTTTTTATCGCCGGCGCCGCAATTTTCAAAAACGGCAGGCAAGCGCTGAATAAGGCTTGAATTTTTGAAATCTTTTTCACCTGCAATAGGCATGGCAATAAGTTTATGTTAGCCTTTTTTTAAGTTATTCACGAATGATTGGTGTAAGCAATATTTGCTAGCGCAAAGCACCTGCGATACGCTAATCAAAGGAATAAAAACGATTAAAAAGAGAAGCTTGAGAGAAGGCTTATGGCCGAAACACTTTTAGATAAATGCCTTGGACGCAATATCCGTATGACCTCACAGCGTCAGACGATTATCAAGGTCATTGAAGGCTCAGATGATCATCCAGATGTAGATCAGCTCTATCTCCGCTCGGTCGCAGAGGATAACACCATTTCTATTGCTACGGTCTATCGCACGGTTAAATTGCTAGAAGAAGCAGGGGTCATCGAAAAGCTGGAATTTGGTGATGGGCGCGCGCGCTATGAGGAAGCAAGGGAGCATCACGAACATCTAGTAGATGTAGAGACAGGTGAGGTTATTGAGTTTTTCCATGCAGAATTAGAGGCCTTAAAAGAAGAAATTGCCCAGAAAATGGGTTATGAGCTTATTGATCACCGCCTAGAATTGTATGGTAAGAAAATTAAGGACAGTTAAACGCTAAGAGCTGTCTAATTAGGGTGTCTTAATTCATCTGGGGAGGGGATTTATGATGTCAGTAATTTGGGGGCGTTATACAGTATGGGTAGCCACCGCCCTAGCCAGCCTCGCAAGTATTGTTCTTGGGCTTACCCTGCATGCCTCTTTCTGGATTGTTGCCCTCCTTGCGGCAGCCTTATTTTTGCTTGGGCTTTCAGACTACACCCAAAAAAAGCGCGGCGTGATTGCCAATTATCCTTTATTGGGGCGGATGCGCTATATTTTGGAATCTATTCGCCCTGAATTACGGCAATATTTCTGGGAAGCAGATACAGATGAGCTGCCCTATTCACGCAACCAGCGCGCTATGGTGTATCAACGCGCCAAAGGTATTTTGGCAGCGCGGCCATTAGGTACGGTTCTGGATATCTATAAAGAAGATTATAACTGGCTAAACCATTCCATTATGCCTAGCCATATTGAGGATAAGGATTTCCGGGTATGTGTAGGAGAGGGCGAACAGGCCTATCACTGCGCGTTATTGAATATTTCTGGCACGTCTTTCGGGGCGATGTCACCGCCCGCTATTCAGGCCCTGAACAAGGGCGCAAAGCTAGGCGGATTTGCCCATAATACAGGTGAGGGCGCGTTTTCCAAATATCATGCCGCAGGCGGCGGGGATGTTATCTGGCAGATCTCCACAGGCTATTTTGGTTGCCGCACCAAAGATGGCCAGTTTGATGCTGATATTTTTGCTACGACTGCTAGCCAGCCGCAAATTAAGATGATTGAGATAAAGATATCGCAAGGGGCAAAGCCTGGCCATGGGGGGATGCTGCTAGCCCCTAAAGTTACGCCAGAAATCGCTGAAACCAGAGGGATAGAGGCCTATGAGGATTGTATATCGCCTTCTCGGCATAGCGAATTTTCTACCCCCCGCGAGTTGCTAGAATTTGCCGCGCGCTTGCGCCAGCTCTCAGGAGGCAAACCAGTTGGCATAAAGCTATGTATTGGTCATCCTTGGGAGTTTGCGGCGATTGTCAAAGCGATGGTGGAGACCGAAATTGCGCTGGATTTTGTGACTGTTGATGGGGCAGAGGGCGGCACGGGTGCGGCACCTGTGGAATTTACCGACCATCTGGGCTGCCCCTTGCGCGATGCGCTGGTTTATGTGGATAACGCGCTGAAAGGGGCGGGATTGCGTGGGCGGGTCAAGGTTGCCGCGTCTGGCAAGATTGTTTCAGCCTATGATGTAGTGCGGCATATCGCGCTGGGGGCGGATTGGTGCAATATGGCACGGCCTTTCATGTTTGCGCTGGGCTGTATTCAGGCACGGGATTGTGCCTCAGGCGATTGTCCAACCGGCCTTGCCACGATGAACCCGCAGCGTTACCGCGTGGTGGATATCGAGGAACGGGCAAAAAGGGTGGCCAACTTTCAGCAAAATACGATTGAATCGGTGGCAGAGATGCTGGAGGCTGCTGGCCTACACAGTCCGCAAGAGCTCAGCCGCCGCCATATTGTTCGCCGCTTATCCGCTAGCCAGATACAGCTAGCAGATCAGATTTATCCAAAGGTGGCAGATGGCGCGTTGTTGCGCGGTGAGACGGTGGAAGATGCGCGTCTGGCTTCTTACTGGTACCGCGTTACCCCGGATAGCTTCGCGCCAATAGAACCGAAATAGGGGCAAAATCGGGCTAGCAAAAGGGGAGCGTTGTTACGCGCTCCCCATCTATCCTTTAGAGTGCATCGCATCATTAGTAGGCTAGACAACCTCGAATAGAATGTTGTCCATCTCTACAGAGCTGCTTAAGATTTCGAGGATAACACCATCTTCATAGTTTATATTCCGCAATGTTGTTGTATTGGTTGATAAATCAAAACCAGGAGGCAGGGCATTATGTTGCGTTACATAATTCCATGTTGCGTCATCATAACGTGGCTGTGCAACCGTAATCGCCACATCAACCTTGTTATCATCCGAAACCGAGACGATATCTAGGGATATCCATCCGTTTTCAATCCAATCGGCTTGTACTCTAATTTTATCAGTGCCAATTTCAAAATCCATAATCTGATCGCCGACATGATAGCCATCAAATTTTTCGAAAACAAATATATCTGCACCTTTGCCGCCAACAAGGGTATCGCTTCCAGCACCGCCGCTTAGGGTATCGCTTCCAGCACCGCCCTTTAGCGTGTCGTCCCCCGCCCCGCCAATCAAGATGTCATTTTGCGCGCCGCCATTGAGCAAGTCATTGCCATCACCACCATCCAAGATGTCATTGCCAGCACCGCCCTTTAGCGTGTCATCTCCGCTTTCGCCTAGCAATTTATCCCGGCCAGTTCCGCCATCAAGGCCATCATTGCCAGCGCCGCCATACAAGGTGTCATTATCTTTGCCGCCTAGTAATGTGTCGTGGCCATATCCCCCGTATAAGGTGTCTTTTCCGTTATCACCGAAAAGCTTGTCTTGGCCATGGCCCCCATATAGCGCATCATTTCCAGACCCGCCCTTCAGCGTGTCATCACCGCGATATCCATAGGCTGTATCATTGCCGCCGCCGCCAAATAATTTGTCATTTCCGGCTAGCCAGACAGTTTTGCTGATATCATCACCATGCAGGATATCATTGCCGCCTTTGCCGTGGATTTTATCATCACCCGCAGAACCGATCAGCACGTTATCATCTCTATTTCCTCTCAGCTTTCCACCCTTATCAAGGTGCAAATCAGGCGTGACATAACGATATCCAGAAGGCTCTTGCGTATCCAACACCCGCACCCGCATCGCCTGCACAAGATGGGCATAAGTTTCATAGCCGTCCCAGATGCTAATGTTTAACTCAAACATCCCTTCTGGTTTGCTATAGGCTATTTTTAGATGCTCATTTGTAAATTTTAGCGAGGAAATGTTCATAAAAGGCAGATTAAAAGTTGTGGTCCAGCCGCCAGAGCTATTTTTGTCGATTGAATAATAAGCCATTTTAAGTTCTCCCTTAAATGGAGGTGAGGTGCGTTTTAAATGAAGTTGGGTTGGCTTAGAGGTCAAAATTATCTGCACCAACACGATATTTAACCAAGACGCCCAATGGGAAAGCAATAATCAAACGCTAATATTCACGCAGATGTGATTAGGGCATGATGTTTCTTGCAGGCATCTATCCTGCCGCGTCCATATCCCCCCCACTAATTGACGAGGCTAATTGACAAGCTAGGGGCAGGCTTGCCATACAGGTAAGGGGCAGGCGCTATCTGTTTGCCGCACTTCTTTGGCCGCCGCGCCGCTTCTCTGCCCGGAATTTACGTTGATGCTGAAATCCTATCTGTCCATGCCGCCAACCGTGTGGCGTATGACCATCGCGCAAGGCCTGTCTATGAGCGTGATGAATATCAATATCATCAATACTGGTCTAGCAGGTGCGCTTCTTGCGCCGGCTTTGTGGATGGCAACCTTGCCGCTGTCCCTGCAATTTGTAGCCGTGATGATGGCCACCTTGCCAGCTTCTTTACTGATGGCACGTTTCGGGCGGCGGCCAGTTTTCATCATTGGGGTTTGTATCGCGCTTACCGCGACCCTGATACAGGGGCTAGCCCTTATTCGCGGGGATTTCACTCTATTTATCAGCGGCTCTGTCTTGCTTGGCTTCTCGCATGGTACCGCCCAATTTTATCGCTATGCGGCGGCGGATGCGGTGGCGGTGGCTGATAAGCCTAAGGCGGTTTCGTTTGTGCTTTTGGGCGGGTTGTTTGCTGCCCTTGTGGGGCCAGAAATAGCCTACCGGTTTGTTGGTACGGTGGATGGCGCACCTTATGCGGGCGCGTTTTTCGGTGCGGCAGGGGTGCAATTCTTTGCCTTTTTTGCGCTGGCTGGGCTGGATATCCCCCCACCTGATAGGCGTGCAAGCGCCGGGCGTCCGCTTTCTGCTTTTTTTGCTACTGCCAGCTTTCGCCTTGGCCTTGTGGTGGCGGCGCTAGGCTATGCCTGCATGTCTTTTTTGATGACAGCAACCCCTCTGCAAATCGTGAATATCAGCCAGCTTGGCACCGAAGAGAATGCCCGTGTTATCCAATGGCATGTTATTGCGATGTTTGCCCCCTCATTTTTTACTGGCCTTTTAGTATCTAAATTTGGGGTAAGATGGATGATAGTGCTGGGCGGCCTGTTATATGGGCTGGTCGTAGTGTTCGCACTGGCTGGGAACAGCTTCTGGCATTATTTTGCCGCTCTATTCTTGCTCGGTCTGGGCTGGAATTTTCTGTTTGTTACTGGCACGACTTTGATTGCGCGTATTGCGAAGCCAGTGGAGCGGGGACGCGTGCAGGGCGTATCTGATCTGGTTATTTTCGCTTGTGTAGCTATCGCCTCGCTCAGCGCTGGGGTTTTGCACTCCGCTATAGGCTGGGACGGGCTGGTATTATCCTGTCTGCTGCCTATGGGGCTGATTATGGCGATGCTTCTGGCTACCCCGCAAGCGCGGTTGGATGCGGAAAAAGACCTGCAATGATGCGCCGCAAATTCTAATTATGGTGCAATGCACAAAAAAATTACAAGCTATTATTAGTTCTAAAATAGAAACAATAACTTTCTAGGCTGGAAAAATTACAGGAAAATGACAAAAAAAAGGTCGTGAGAAAGCTCACGACCAAGTTTAGGGAGGAAATGCACAATAACTGTTGTGCGTTGCAATATATGGAACAACATGGAAACAATGTCAACAGTATTTACCTATTTTTTGAAGAAAATATCTGAAAATTGTTCTAAAATTAGGTATTTGTCTGTTCGCAGTTGCAGTTTCTAGCTACTTTCCGAAAATCTCAAACGTATTCCAGACTTCTATTTGCCCTATTGAGGTTTCTGGCGGGCTGGGTTTCTAGCGGATTAGGTTTCTGGCGGGTTGGGTTTCTGGCGGGTTAGGTTTCTAGCGGGGGAAGGGATTCGATCAGGCTTGCGCGCGTTTTGCCTTCCTTGCGCAGGGTTTTGAGGCTTAGTGCGTCATGTCGCTTGGCTAGACGCTTGCCATTAACATCACAAATTAGCTGATGGTGCCAGTAAATCGGTGATGGCAGACCCAGCAAAGCTTGCAACAGGCGATGTATTTGTGTCACCGGGGCTAAATCTTGGCCGCGCACAACAAGATTAATCTGGCTATCTGCATCATCGCTTACGGTACTTAGATGATAGGAGGCGGGGCTATCGCGCCGCCCTAAAACCACATCACCGAACGCATCGATGTTCACGCGGTGCTGCTTGCCTTCATGATCGCGCCAATAAAGGGGGGCATCGGGGCTAACTGCACGGATAGCGCGCGCACTATCTAGCCGCCAGACAGGGGGCATACCACTCGCTTCTCTTTTGCGGCTTTCTTGCGTGTTCGCTAAATGGCGGGTAGACGGTGCGGGTGTCATGCCCTCTTCAGTTATATGCGGTGCCGCCAGCAGGCTATCTGCTTCTTTGCGGGTAAGATAGCAAGGATAGACAAAATCACCGGCTTGCAATGTTGCCAGCCTCTCTTCATATCTGGCAGCGCGCGCAGATTGATAGCACACAGGCTCATGCCAGCTTATGCCAAGCCACCGCAAATCATCGAAAATCTGCGCGGTGAATTCTGGCTTGCATCTGGTGTGGTCCAGATCATCAATGCGTAGGTGAAAGCTTTCTTCGCGCTTGCCAGCTGCATGCCACGCGCTAAGGGCTGAATAAGCATGCCCCAGATGCATATGCCCGGTTGGGCTAGGGGCAAAACGGGTTCGCACATCACCGCCGCAAAGCTCTTGCAAAGTATTTATCACCGTAATTTCTGCTTTCACGGGAATATCTATTCCCTTGTTGGTTGTTGATAGTTTGGGGCTAGCTTGCCAGCTGCCTAGGAGCATAAGCGATTATCTGCCAGCATAACAATCTTGCTATGGCGGGTCAGGCATGAAAAAACAATAGAGGAAGTAGCCTGCATAATTCTAGAGTGCAGGCAAGAAAGAGAGGTTAAGAGAAGTGGGTTTTACACAGATACCGATCGTGCTTGACGGGGGGCGCCAACTTGCCGCCAATCTATTTCAGCCAGATACAGATAGGGGCATAATGCCACCTAAATTAGTGGTGCTGATGCATGGCTGGGGGGCAGATAGCCAAGACTTACTGCCGCTAGCCCCAAGGCTGGCAGGGGGCGTGCCTGGCCTAGCCATTATTGTGCCAGATGCACCAGATATCTGTTCTGCTAATCCATTTGGCAGGCAGTGGTTTGAGCTGGCTAGTCCTGATTTATCTTCTGACGTGATCGCTACTGCCTGTCAGAATGGTGTGCCGGTGATTAACCAGATGCTAGACGTGCTTTGTGATACCTATCAGATGGCCGCAAAAGACATCCTGTTGGGCGGTTTTTCGCAAGGCGGAATGATAGCCCTTAGTGCCGGACTGGCCTATAAGCAGGCTCTTGGCGGAATTTTTTGTTTGTCTGGTGGCTGGTTAACGCCTGACCAAAATATCCTGCAAAAACCCGATTTACCGATACTGCTTGCACATGGGGCAGCAGACCCGGTTGTACCGCTTGCGATGATGGAAACTAGTCAGGCAGCGCTGATTTCCAAGGGGTTTGCACCGCAGCTTCTGATCCGTCCAGCAATGCCGCATAGTATTGATGAAGCGGTTATAGATGGGCTCGCCACATTCATTGCCCGATATAGTATTGAGCAAAGTTAGCCGCGCCTGACCGCTATATTTAGTGGCTAGTTTCATAAAACGATCACAATATATTGGAAGGATGAGGTAATCAGCCCTTGTCAGCTTTCCTTGTTCATGCTTGGATTGAGGGGCGTTAGATTTGTTGCGTTATTATGTTGGAGGCTGAGAGAAAAAGATGAATGCTGGCATGCATCCCCCTGCGTTGGTATTGAATGCCGATTTTCGTCCCTTGAGCTACTTTCCGCTGTCCCTATGGTCATGGCAGGATAGCATCAAGGCTGTATTTCTGGAGCGGGTAACCATTATATCCGAATATGAAGAGCAGGTTTCCTCACCTTCCTTGCAGATGAACCTGCCTTCGGTGATTGCGCTAAAAGAATATATTCCGCAAAGTCGGCATCCTGCTTTTACCCGCTTTAATGTATTTCTTCGTGATAAATTTACCTGTCAGTATTGTGATAACAGGCTACCTGCCAGCGATTTAACGTTTGACCATGTTATTCCCCGCTCCAAAGGGGGGCGTTCACGCTGGGATAATGTCGTGGCGGCCTGTAGCCCCTGTAATTTGAAAAAAGCGAATATGATGCCGCGTGATTGCGGTATGCATCCGCTGGTTAGCCCGATACAGCCAACTGTCTGGCAATTACAGGAGCAAGGGCGCGGCTTCCCGCCTAACTATCTGCATCATAGCTGGCGCGATTATCTCTATTGGGATAGCGAGCTTCTAGAAGAAGTTAATGATAATCTGCAATAAGGGTTATGCCAGCAAAGGCGTTAAATCTTTTCAGCGATTTTAATAGCGGTTTTACAGCCCGTAGAGATGATTTTCTGCATCAGATTATAAGCCGGGGCTTCGCGGCCATCATGGGCAACCGCGATATCACGGTGTTCTAGCTCATCATCGCGGAACTTTGCTAACACCTCTACCAATTCAGGCTCTTTTTCCTTGGCAGATAAATCTTTGACCTGATTATCATAATGCGTGCCGATAACTTCTTCGACCGCAATGGTACAGGCCATTGCCGCTTTCGGCCCCATAGCTGCGGTCGCCGCACCAAGAATAAATCCCGCCGCCCCCCAAACAGGGTCTAGTAGCGAGGGGCGTACCTGATATTCGTTCAACAAATGGTCAAACGCGTCCAGATGCTCTTGTTCCTGTTCCATCATATGCTGGATTTCAGCGGCATCGGGGTGGTTACCTAAAACAGCGAGCTGGCCTTTATAGATAGTTTGGGCAGCCCGCTCCCCTGCATGATTGACGCGCAAATATTCTGCCAAGCGGCTATCAGCTTTTGTGCGGTTCTGGATATCTTCAGCTGCGGCGTTGGAATGGGCATGTGGCATGGCAAAAAACCTGTCATTTTGGTGATTGGTCTAGCCTTGAAATATAGGGTAATTGACAACTAAAGGCAAAGGGAGGGCACCCCCTTTTTGGATAGCCGCGCTAGTTTGTCGCAAAAGTGGGGGTGTTTGGGTTGATATATGTTGATTAAGCCCAGATTTTAATTAGGCCCAGATTTTAATTAAGCCCAGATTTTGATTAGGCACGGTGCAGGCGCATGCCAGCCAGGCTTGCTTGTGCTAGGCTGAACAGCATATTCCAGCCTGCCATTGAAATGCCTAGAAACGACCAAGCAACCTCATCACAGCGAATAACAGGTGTCGCCAGAAGTTGGTCAAGTAAGGCACTGCTAGACAAATTGTTATCCAGCGTTCCGCTACAGCTAGCCGGACCCTGCCACAGAGCTTGTTCTACCCCAACATGATAAAAAGAAATGCCTGCATTCGTTAGTGCCAGAGCCGCAATCAGAAATAATACCAGCCCTGCGCGCAAAGAGGCTAACCCCATAAGCGCAACAGCGATAATAAGAAAATGAGGCACACGTTGCCAGATACAGAGTTTGCATGGCACAAGCCCGCCAATATATTCAAAAGCATAGGCAGCGCTCAGCAATCCGGCTGACATCAAGCCCAGAATTATAATCATCTTGTAGGTCTGCTTGTGGGATGAAAGGGACGCCATTTTCATTTATGCCTTAGAATCACTTTATTTATTATCCGCATTCTATGCCTCAGGAAGCAAGAACCGGTCAAGCAAGCGGATGATATCATTCCATATAGTAGGTTCTGGCCAAATAGTTAGGTTCTAGTGAGTAGCTTTAGGTTATATAAATACCCGCACAAATGAGCAGCAACAGAATAGAGGCAAACCCAGTTACCAAGCGGACATTACGGCGATGGGCAACCAGTCCGCCTACCAATAAAAAGCGCGCTGTGCGGCCAACCAAAGAAAGCAGTAAAAACGGTAATAGCCCATAGCCAAAAAGGCCAGCACTTATGGCAATAATCTTATAGGGCAGAGGGGTAAATGCGCCAATAAGAACCAGCACTAATCCCAGCTCGTTAAATGCTGCTGAAACTTTGGAAAAAAGCGCTTCTCCAGCAATTCGATCAGGCAATAAAATGGCCATTTGCGCAACCAGATCTTGCGCCGCAAATCCAAGATACCACCCAATTCCGCCCCCTAACACAGAGGCTAGCGCCGTTATTAAGCTAATACGCACCCACGCCCCAGAGCGGGCAAGTACACAAGCAGCCAAATAAGGGTCTACGGGTATCGGAATAAGGATGCTTTCCAACGCCGAAAATAAATATAAAAACAGCCGCGCTTTTTGGGTGCCGGCATGCAGGATAATAAAATCAAGAAGGGCGGAAAAATAAGCGCGCATATCAGACCTTTTTAACGATAAACAGAACCGCAGGTTAGGGGGCTTGCATCTCCTAGCACATATTTAGAACTTATTCTGCATAATTTGTCTCTATTGCCAAAGAAAAGGACTGCCAAAAAGAGGGTAGCTTGTAATTGGCCTGCAATCTGAGGCTAGCGGCCAACAAAAGCTAGCGACCAACAAAAGCTAGCGACCAGCAAAAGCTAGCGACCAAACAAAAGCAAAGGATAGGCGCGGTTCAGGGTTATTCTTACCTAAAATGGGTTAATTCCGCCCTGAAAAGTGAATTATTTTCATTTTTTTTTGAAAAATTAGAGAAATGAATATAAGCAAAAAAATTCAATATTTTCATATAGTTGAAAAATATTCACCAGTGATAAATTCAGCAATTATTAGTTGTTATAATTTTTTTTAATAAAATTTATAATTTTTTAAGGAAGTTTATGTAGAGTGGTGAACTAAGCGGTATGCGCTGTGTGCCGCATCCACATGACTGAACAGTTAAAGATATGATTTTACGGAGTTTTGAATGACTATTTCTGCTTATGATCGGCATGGTTCTGACGAGCATTCTGCGCTATCAGAAGAGCAACTCAGCGAGCAAATTGACGCCGGTGGTCAGGCTGGTGAACAGGCTGGTGAACAGGCTGGTGATCAGATAGGGGCAAAGTCAGCAAGCAGTAGGAAAGTTGCGTCTAAAAAGACCGCAACCAAGAAGAAAGCTGTTCAGAAATCTATCGCGAAAAAATCTTCTAAGAATACTGGTGCAAAGAAGGCTGGTACAAAGAATACTGGTACAAAGAATACTGGTGCAAAGAGTACTGGTGCAAAGAATACGGGTGCAAAGAATACGGGTACGAAAGCCGCTAACGTGAAGGCATCGCCTAAAAATGCCCGTAATTTGAGCGCCGATAAATTGAGCGCAGGTAAATTGAACGCCGACAAATTGAGCTCGGGTAAATCTGTAAAGAAAAATGCGCAAGCAGAAGATCATTTGCGCGCAGTATTATTGCTGGATGGGCAAATAAAGGCACTTCTGCAAGACCAAGGAGGCGCAGGCGATAAAGAGGCAGCTAAGCGCCGTGATGCCAAAGTTGGGTCTGAGGCTACGGGCCTGTTATGGACGCTATCTGCGCTAGCTCTGGCTGCTTGTGGCGGTGGTGGCGGTTCTGGCCCTGCGCCGGTCACTGGTGGCAGTGTACAGCCAAGAGAGACTGAGGAGCCGGCACCAGATGCAGGTGGAACGCCCCCAGGAACGCCTGTAGGCGGGGATATAAATACTGCAGGTCGGCCATATTTGGCAGGGGTGTTACTTGGCGGGGATGGAACACAACCTAACAAAGACGTTAGAGATGCTGCTGAAGCTGCCTTGAGCGACAAAACAGATGCGTCTATGCCTTTTAGTGCTATTCTTACAGATGATTTATCAACGAGCGGAACGTTCACTGTAGAGACTGCAAAAATCCCGTCTGATAAAATGATTTCTGTTGCGGTTGGCGGCATTGTTGATCCGCTTACAGGTGTGCAGATGAAGGGCGGCGGCGTTGATGCGGCTGATAAGTATCAAGGGCCTGTTTGGTACAGCCTGCAAGGTAGTTTGCTGATTACGCCAATAACTGATTTTATCGCGCGTAAAGCGGCTCTGGAAGCGGCACGTGACAGTATTTCCGACATAAATGAGAGCAGCTATTATCAAGATGTAATTGATGACCTGTTTGCGGATGTTCTGCGTAACGGGGATGCAGGCTTAACGATCGACGATATCCTAGATCCAAAAAATTATATTCTGCCTTCTTCACAGGATGTAGATACCTTAAATCAGGCTCAAACCAGCGGTTCTGTCCTTACAGATCATTTAGAATCGGTTCGCATTGCCAAGCTGGTATCTGAAAAAGCCTTATATATTTATGGCCTGCAAACCGATCTGTATGCGCCTCACAATAATGCTGGTTTGGATGATCAGAAAAAGGCGGCTGATACCGCATTACAAAATCTGATTGATAAGGCACGTGCCATTGAGGCGGGCAAGCCAGTTGCCGTTCCAAAAACAGATTTAAGCGTAGATGAGGCACAGAGCGATGGTGGTAGCACCTATACATTCAAACTGTCTGATTTTGGCTTTAGAGACCTAGGCGGTAATGCAGATGAAGAAAACACGCCCTCTCAGCTAGCCTCTATCACCATAACAGAATTGCCTGGTCGCCAAGATGTGCCGTTGCGCCCTAATGCTGCTGGCGAAAAAGTTTCGGCTCTTGATATCACTTATGATGATTTTGGCACACTCTATCTGATAGTTGAAGGAGAAGTGGTTGCCGTAAAAGCGGGTGATGTCATTAACCGTGCAGATATCGAAGCTGGCAATTTGATCTTCAAGCCGTCAAAGCATTTTGATCGCACCGCTTCTTTTAAATTTAGCGTCAATGATGGGGAGCAGGAATCAGATGCGGTCACCCTGTTTATTGATATTAACAAGCAGGAAAATAGCGTCTATTTTTATAGCCCGGCTATCCCAGATGCCCAAGGAACGTTTAAGGATGAGGCAAGCGAGGATAATATAGCTAAACAAGCAGATGCCCAGCCGGTTGAATGGGTATTGCAAAATGGCACCCCTACAGATGACTGGTTTGCCTATCAGGCATTAGCAGATGACCCCGATACTGGCGATAGTTTTGCAGGGGTCACTTATGCGCTGAAAGGGGGGCTGGATGATGATGCTAGCCTGTTCAAAATTGATGAGGATAGTGGCAAGGTAACGTTCATAACAGCGCCTAATTTTGAAAAGCCGCATGACCTGACATTAGATGAAAATGTCCAGCCACAGCCTGATAATAAATATATCTTTACGGTAATCGCCACCTCACCAGATGGTTCAACAGCTGAACAAACAGTCACCTTAACAGTTCAAGACCGCAATGATGAGGTTCAGCAGGGTAAGATCGGCACAGAAACATATCTTCACCTTGGGGCGGGCGACTATCTGGAAGTGGTCGATGATGATGGTAGCGGCTGGTCTAGTATTACTGGCGGGGCTGCGCGCACGTTTGAAAGCTGGGTGCGGATAAATAATAAAGCCTCTGATGCAAAGCCTACTATTTTATTCACTTATGGCAGTGCTGATGAGGGGGTAGATCCAAACGGTCAGGAAAAACAATGGTTTATCATTGAGGTAAACGCAGATGGCCAGTTGCAATTAAATACAAATATTGGCGGAGACCGGAAAACCTTTACCGCCAGCTTATCAAAAAATATTGCAGATAATGCTTGGTATCATGTTGCGGTCACCTATGATGGCACTGCCTTCAAAATATGGCTGGATAATGAAGAGGTCTTTAGCGAAAATATTGCACTTGATACCACAAAGGATGCCCGGTTGCGCCTTGGTGATTCAACGCACCTATTTTCAGGTGATGATACTAAAAATGGCTCGGTCGATTTTGATAATTTCCGTGTTTGGAAAAAAGCCTTAAGCCCGGAAGAGATTATCGCTTCCTCTCGTATCCATAAATATGGCTCAACTGACTTAAACGATAGTAAATCAGGGTTTTTAGGGGTTGATGGTCTGGCATTGGAATTGAGCTTTGACCAGCTAAAAAGCACGAGTGATGCTTGGGATAATTCTGGTAATGGGCATCATGCCCGTTATGGCAAATTGGGCGTAGAGCAAAGTGATGAATTAGCGTCCAAAATCACAGAGCAGATAAAAACACATGATGACCCTGCTTTTGCAGAGAAGGCAGATAAAATTGCTGTTGTGGTTGAAAATGCCCATCTTATTCTGTCGAATGAGATGTTTGAAATCTCAGATGAAGATGCAAAGGATAGCGATGCCGATATCTCTTTCCATCTAGCGCCGGTAGATGGCAAGTTACAAGTTTATAATGTCAAAGACAAAGCTTGGGAGGATAGTGGCGATAATATTTTCACCCTTGCCCAGCTAAAGGCCGGTCATGTTCGCTTCCAGCATGATGGGTCGGAAAACCCTAATATTGAGTTTCAATATTCGGTTTATGATGGGCTAGATGGCGGTGCGGGGGATGATATTTTTGTGGCCAGTGTGGCTAGCGGAACGGTGCTAGCAGGGGCTGATATCGTCACTGATTTCACCGCAGGGGATAAAATACAGCTTCAGCTGACACAAGCGCAGTGGGACGCAATAGACGCCATAACCGGGGATGCGGCCAAGCTGGCAGAGCTAAAGAAAGTGATTGATATCGCCGCCCAAGATGCCGATGGGCAGAGTGATACCAATGACACTGTCCTGACCAATAAGGGCGTGGATGGCGATGTTGGCGGGGGTGATGATACAGTGCTGATGGTGCTAGAGGATTATGACACCGCGCTTACATTTGATGATTTTGCTCTAGAGGTTATCTAAACCCTCAGGGTCAAATTGTGCCCCTCAGCACAAAAATTACCCGCTAAATTAGCTATTATCGCTGGCAGTTATAAATGCTGGCGATAATATGATCTATGGCGGTCACAGGGGCGATGATGAACTTTATGGCGGGGCAGGGGCAGATACGCTGGAGGGTAGTTTAGGCGCAGACCTTTTTGTGCTGGATAAAGGGGATGCTGGCACCGATATTATTGCTGATTTTTCTGTCCTTGAGGGCGATAAAATTCGCATAGATGCAGATGAAAATAATGATGACACGCTTGCAGAACTTGGCCTAGCGGTGGCGGATAATGGTCGTCATGCAAATATTGTTGATGCTAGCGATAACTCCCGCATCTATCTGACCTTGCATAATATTGACCATACCGAAATTACAGATACCAATTTTGCCACCTATTTTGAGGTGGTTTGATAATCGAATTTCAGATGAAAATAAATGGTGGGAGTACTCGGACTTGAACCGAGAAGCCTTGCGGCACTGGATTTTGAATCCAGCGTGTTTACCAATTTCACCATACTCCCAATATGCGCATGATGTTTACACTCACGCTTCATAGCATTGCTTGACAGTTTTTGGCAATTATTACTTGTCGCATTTCATAAATTATGGGCTGAATAAAGAGGCGGTGCGCCGGATTAGCCTTGCGCCCTTGCTGGGAGTTGCCAATGGATGCGCATAGAATCTCTTCTTCTATGAATGCACAAAGCGCGGCGAATGCACAAAGCGCGGCGGTTATAGCGTTTTTGCATGATCTTTCCTTGTCTGATGTGCCTGATGCGGTGGTCGTTCATGCGCGGTATTTAATGCTAGATTTACTGGGTGTCGCCACGGCTGGCAGGCAAACTAAAAACGCTGATATTATTTGTGATTATGCGGCCGGTTTTATGGGGGCGGGTGCAGATAAGCCAGCAGTGCCCATTCTATTTGATGGGCGCGGGGTTAGCACAGCAGGTGCGGCATTGGCTGGCGGGATGATAATAGATGCCATAGACGCGCATGATGGCTATAAGCCTACTAAGGGGCATGTGGGTTGTGCGTTGCTGCCCTCAATATTTGCCGCGCTAGAGGCTGTTGGCCAGCTAGGGGATGAAGATGCGTTGCTGACAGCCCTTATCGCGGGATATGAGGTGGGGAGCCGTTGCGGCATCGCTTTGCATCGCACTACCCCAGACTACCATACCTCTGGGGCTTGGATGGCGGTCGCGGTCGCTGGTGTGGTTGCCCGAATTTATGGACTTAATCCTGATGCCAGTTGGCATGCAATGGGAATAGCGGAATATCATGGGCCGCGTAGCCAGATGATGCGGGTTATTGACCATGCGTCTATGTTAAAAGATGGCTCTGGATGGGGGGCTATGGCGGGGGTGAGTGCGGCTGAACTCGCGGCGGCTGGCTTTACGGGTGCGCCTGCACTGATTATTTCTGATGCAGCGTGCAGTGATATCTGGGCAGGGTTAGGCACGGATTGGCTGCTACCAGAACAATATATAAAGCTATGGCCGGTTTGCCGTTGGGCGCAACCAGCGATGCAGGCCGTATGCTCACTCTGGCAAGAAGCTGAATTTGACCCAAGCGATATAATTGCCATCGAGATAGAAACATTCCATGAGAGCCTGCGCCTTGCCAGCCCGCATCCCGCCTCCTCTGATGAGGCGCAATATAGCCTGTGCTGGCCCGTAGCGGCGATGGTGATGGCGCTAGCGGAAGGGCGGGATTTTGCCGCCTATGATGTATCCGACGCCGCACTAGCCAGAGCCGATATTCACCAGCTAGCTGCACGCATTAAGCTGGTGGAAAATGACGATTTTAACAAGGTGTTCCCGCAGCTGCGCCAATCACGGCTGCATATTGATTTTGCTGATGGCAGCCGGCGCACGGCCTTTAGCGCGCATACTAGGGGCGATCCTGAAACCCCCGTTAGCTATGCTGAAATGACGGCCAAATTTGATAGGCTTATCGGGCCTACACCCTTTGCTAGCCGAGCAGAGTTGCTGAAACAGGCCTGCCTGACACCCGCTTCTGAAGGTTTGGAATCAAACTGGCAGCAGCTTTTATTTTCGCCGCAATCGTCCTAATTCCCATGTTTTAGCCAATCTGGGAAATGATTTTTAATAAAAATTTAAGCAATAAACTCTCCTTAGAACATTGGAAAATTTGGATAATCATCTCATTCCTATTGATTTTTGCACTCTCTAGCCTTGCGGGGCTGAGATTATGTGTTAGGCTGTTAGGCAATTATTCGCTGCATGGAAAAAACTGCCTCTGATTTGGTTTTTTTTAGCGGCTCAGAAAAATTGTAATGTGTTCCTTGGGAGGACGAAAATATGTTTTTTAATAGTATGAACAGCAAGCCTGTTCACGAAAAGGCAGAGATGTATGCAAAAGAATATGCAGAAGGTCGTCTGTCACGCCGTGAGTTTATGGTTCGCGCAACCGCACTTGGTGTTACATCTGCTGCTGCCTATGCGCTGATTGGCCAGAACGGGGCAGAAGCTGCCGTTTCTTGGGAAAACCCACCGAAGATGGGCGGAACGTTGCGCTGTCAGATGGAAGTGCGCCCGCTGAAAGATCCCCGTACTTGGGATTGGTCAGAAATTGCAAATTACTGCCGTGGGTTCCTAGAGTATCTGGTGCATTATGAGGCAGATGGTAGCCTTGTTGGCCAGTTGCTAGAAAGCTGGGAAGTTAACGCAGATGCCACACAATATACCCTGAACGTTAGAAAAGGCGTGAAGTGGAATAATGGCGATGATTTCACTGCCGCTGATGTTGCCAACAACTTTGAGCGTTGGTGTGATAAGGGTGTTGAAGGTAACTCAATGGCTGGCCGTATGGCGACCTTGATTGACCCAGACACAAACAAAGCTATCGAAGGCGCGATTGTTGTTCAGGACAGCCACACGGTTGTATTGAACCTGCCACGTCCAGATATCACTATTATTGTGGGCGCTGCTGATTATCCAGCGGCTATTGTTCACTCATCTTACGATAATTCAGCAGAGATGCTGACAAACAACCCAGTTGGTACTGGCCCGTACATCCCAGAAAGCCATGAAGTTGGCATTAAGGGTGTTTTGGTCCGCAATGCAAACCATACATGGTGGAATGAAGGCAATGGCGCCTATCTAGATCGCATCGAAATCATTGACTATGGTACAGACCCAACAGCCTTTGTAGCCGCGATTGAAGCTGGTGAAGTAGATATGTTGCACCAGACAACAGGCGACTTTGTGGAGCTTATGGATAGTCTCGGCTCGTTCGAGAAGTCACAGGTTGTGACCGCTTCAACAATTGTTATCCGCCCTAATCAGGATGCAGAAGTTGATGGCAAGAAGCCATATGCGGACAAGAATGTTCGTGTTGCTTTAGCGATGGCTGTTGATAATGCTGTGTGTCTAGAGCTAGGCTATGCTGGCTTGGGCGAGGTGGCTGAAAACCACCATGTATGTCCAATCCATCCAGAATATGCACAGCTGCCACCGCAAAAGTTTGATCCAGCTGGTGCAAAAGCAATGTTGGATGCCGCCGGTATGGGCGATTTCGAACATGAGCTGATCTCTATTGATGATGACTGGCGCAGAAATACCACAGACGCGGTTGCACAGCAGCTGCGGGATGCGGGTATCAATGTGAAGCGGACTATTCTGCCAGGTTCAACCTTCTGGAATGACTGGGCAAAATATCCATTCTCATCCACAAACTGGAACCAGCGTCCATTGGGTGTTCAGGTTCTGGCACTCGCTTATCGTTCAGGTGAGGCATGGAATGAAGCGGCCTTTAATAACGCTGAGTTTGATGAATTGCTATCAAAGGCCTTGTCTATCGCAAACGCTGATGAGCGCCGCGTAGTGATGGAACGGATTGAGCAGATCATGCAAGAAGAAGGCGTGATTATCCAGCCTTACTGGCGTTCAATCTTCCGTCATAAGCGTAAGTCACTGGTTGGGGCAGATATGCATCCTACTTTTGAAAACCGCTACCAGTATATGGGCTTCAACGCTTAAAGCTGGTCTTTTCAAAAACTTTTGCCGCATCCCTTGTAAGTTTATAGGGATGCGGTAGTTCTCTTCTCGGAACATATCTATGTTTTTATTTCTCATTAAACGATTTGGATTGATGGCACTCACGTCCCTGTGCCTGACTTTTGTCGTTTTCTTTTTAACAAATTTACAGCCCAATCTTGAAAAGCTAGCCAAGACGCAAGCCAATAACCGCATGACCGATGAGCAGGTGATTAGCTGGCTTGGTCGAAATGGCTATGACCGTAATCTGTTCCTGCGCTATGGCGAATGGCTAGGCGTGGTTCCCGGATGGCAGAAGGTTGCCGATGATGGCAAGATTACGGGTAAATGTGCCTACCTTCAAAGAGACCTTGGTTATGTGCCTAATTATTGTGGGTTGATGCAGGGAAAGCTTGGCTATACCTCCTTGTTTCAGTCCAAGGTAGAAGAGATTGTTGGACGACGATTATGGCTAACGGCCAAATTGATGTTCTGGGTTATGATCGTCATGGTGCCCTCAGCGTTGGTGGTCGGGGTTATCGCTGGCATGCGTGAGGGGACGCGAACCGACCGAAGTTTATCAACCTTCTCCATCATCACCACCGCAACACCGGAATATGTCTCTGGTGTGGTGTTTATTGTCCTATTTTCCAGCTCGGCAGTAGGATTAAAATGGTTTAAAGGTACCGCCACCTCGGCGATGGATGATATTACCTTTGCTAATTTCACCCTGCCAGTGATGACGATGGCGCTCTATGGCATGGGCTATATTGCGCGGATGACGCGCGCCTCTATGGCAGAGGTGATGACCGCACAATATATACGAACCGCGCGCCTCAAAGGGGTGAGCTTCAGGAATATCGTTCTCAAACATGCTTTGCGTAATGCGCTTATCGCGCCATTTACCGTGATTATGTTGCAATTTCCGTGGCTGCTGACGGGGGTGGTTATTGTTGAAACCTTGTTTAACTACAAGGGGTTTGGCTGGACGCTGGTGCAAGCGGCTGGCAATAACGACATTGAATTGCTGCTATCTTGTTCGATAGCGGCGGTGCTGGTGGTTCTGATAACCCAGCTTATTTCTGATATCGGATATGTGTATTTAAATCCGAAAATTAGGGTGAACTAGGAAACGGGGGAAGACCAGAAATGGCACCACTTAGTTGGTTGGAAATTTTTGGGCAGATGTTTATTCAATTCACGCCTGTGTGGATTGCTCTGGCGCTTATTTTCTTTTTTTCTGCTCTCTATAAGCGGAAGCTTGGCCTTTATGGGCGCTTGTTTGACAGCCCTATTGGCATGACAGGCCTATTCATTGTTCTGTTCTGGGTGCTGACCGCATTATTTGCAGACCTGATTGTCACGCATGATCCGCTATCCCAAGTTTCGGGGATGAAAAATAAACTTCCCGGAACGCCTGTGCGGGGCGAAGAAGGCGCTTACTACCTGCTAGGCGGGGATAATCTGGCACGGGATATTTTCAGCCGGATGGTGATGGGGGCTAGATTTGTGCTGTCTATTGCGCCAGCTGCGACCCTATTTGCCTTTATGGTTGGGGTGACGCTTGGTCTGCCTGCCGGTTATTTTGGCAAGCGGCTAGATACTGGCCTATCTTTTTTGGCGAATATGGTTCTAGCCTTTCCAGTTATTCTGCTTTTCTATTTGCTGGTAACACCGGAAATTCGCGTAACAGGTATCCCCACTATTATGGCGGCTGTGCTGTTCTTATTCCCAATAGCATTTTTGATGATGCTATTTCAGTCGCGCTATTATACCGAGCCTGCAAAGCGCAATTTATATTGTGGTATTACGCTGATTATCTGTTTGTGGGCCTATTCAGGTCTTGCGTTTAACGCTGATCCTCTTGGGGTTTTCTATATGGACCCTAATTTGCTGAATGTGTTTGTCTCGGTGGTTTTTGTGAACTCGCCAACTGTGTTTCGTATTGTGCGCGGCATTACGCTGGACATTCAAACCCGTGATTATGTTGCGGCTGCCCAGACACGCGGTGAGGGGGCATGGTATATTATGCTTTGGGAGATCCTTCCAAATGCGCGTGGTCCGCTGATTGTCGATTTCTGTCTGCGTATTGGTTACACGACTATCTTGCTTGGCACGCTAGGCTTTTTTGGTCTTGGCGTTAGCCCAGAAAGCCCAGATTGGGGATCAACCATTAATGATGGCCGCAAATTACTGTCGATTTATCCGCATCCGGCCCTGCCACCAGCTTTCGCGCTGATGTCGTTGGTGCTTGGGCTTAATCTGCTTGCAGATGGCTTACGCGAAGAATCGCTGAAAGATTAGGAGCCTGTCATGCCTGTAAAAAAAGATACTGAAGGCCCTATCCTAGAGATTGATAATCTTTCTATATCCTTTTTTACGCGCTTGCGTGAAATTCCGGCTGTGATGGATTTCTCTTGTGTTGTTCAGCCTGGTGAAGCGATGGGGTTGGTGGGCGAGTCTGGTTGCGGTAAATCCACGGTAGCGCTTGGCGTGATGCAAGATTTAGGGGTAAATGGCCGCATTGTTGGCGGTTCAATAAAATTTAAAGGCACAGACCTCAGCACGCTAAATGAAGATGAGTTACGCCAAATAAGAGGCTCTGAGATAGCGATGATCTATCAAGAGCCTATGGCCTCTCTTAACCCGGCTATGAAAATTGGTAAGCAGCTCATTGAAGTCCCGATGATCCATGAAGGGCTGAACGAAGCCGATGCATGGAAGCTTGCCCATCAAGTGGTCGAAGATGTTCGCCTGCCAGACCCAGAGCGTATCTTGCAAGCCTATCCGCACCAGCTATCTGGCGGCCAGCAACAGCGTATTGTTATTGCGATGGCGCTAATGTCAAAACCTTCTTTGCTGATTTTGGATGAACCTACCACGGCATTGGATGTGACAGTTGAGGCCGGTATTGTTGATCTGGTCAAAGGGTTAGGTAAAAAATACGGCACCTCTATGCTGTTTATTAGCCATAATCTAGGGCTGGTGATGGATGTCTGTGACCGTATCTGTGTGATGTATTCTGGTGAGGCTGTAGAAACAGGCACGGTGGTTGACGTATTTGATAATATGCGCCACCCCTATACCCAAGCTCTGTTTCGTTCTATCCCATTGCCAGGTGCAGATAAAAATTCCCGCCCGTTAGTCGCAATCCCGGGCAATTTCCCGTTGCCGCATGAGCGCCCAAATGGCTGTAACTTTGGCCCTCGCTGTGATTATTTTGTGGCAGGGAAATGTGATAGTAGCGACATTGAGATGGCGATGTTTGATAAAAAGAATGACCATCAAACACGCTGTACGCGCTTTGCCGATATTGACTGGATGGCAGATGCAGCGCTGGCAGATAATGTCTCTAAAACAGAGATAGGGGAAGTTGTCCTCGATATTGACGATTTGAAAAAATATTATGAAGTTAGTGCAAATGCGCTGTTTAGCTCGAAAGAAAAGAAAGTTGTCAAAGCGAATGAGACCATTAGTCTAGCTGCCCATGAGGCAGAGACATTGGCAATTGTTGGCGAGTCTGGTTGCGGCAAATCAACACTAGCTAAGGTGTTGCTAGGTCTGGAAACAGCGACAAGCGGCAAGGTTCAATTGCTTGGTCAAGATGTTCAGGATGTGATGATAGAAGACCGTGATACCAAAACGGTTTCGTCAATACAGATGGTGTTCCAGAACCCGTTTGATACGCTGAACCCGTCTATGAGTGTAGGCCGCCAGATTATCCGCGCGCTAGAGGTTTTTGGCATTGGCAATACTGAGCCAGAACGAAAGCAAAAAATGCTGGAGCTTCTAGATCTGGTGAAATTACCACGCGAGTTTGCTGAACGCATGCCGCGCCAGCTTTCTGGTGGTCAGAAACAACGTGTTGGTATCGCCAGAGCCTTTGCAGGGGATGCGCGTATTGTTGTCGCTGATGAGCCTGTATCTGCGCTAGATGTGTCAGTGCAGGCTGCTGTAACTGAATTGCTGATGGAAATTCAACATCGCTCGCGCACCACTTTGCTGTTTATCAGTCATGATTTGTCTATTGTGCGTTATCTGTCTGACCGGGTGGTGGTCATGTATTTGGGTCATATTGTTGAGACCGGCACCACAGATGAAGTGTTCGCACCGCCTTATCACCCTTATACCGAAGCGTTGTTATCAGCTGTTCCCATTGCAGATACCCGTATTGAGCGCAAGCGTATTGTGCTGGATGGGGATATTCCGTCTGCTGTAAATCCGCCGCCTGGCTGTCCGTTCCAGACCCGCTGCGGGTATAAGACGCAAGCTGGTGCTAGCTTGTGCGAGACAGAGGTGCCGCCGGTGCGTATATTAGAAGGCGGGCATCAGATTAAATGTCATTTGGCTGAAGATATTCTAGCGAAAATGGACCCTGTTATCGCGCTCGCCAATGATAATAGCGCCAAGCCTAAAAAGACAGCTAAAAAGACTGGTAAAAACACAGCTAAAACGGCCACTAAAAAGACAGCTAAAAAGGCCACTAAAAAGACAGCTAAAAAGGCCTCTAAGAAGAGTGCTTAACCCTATATGCTACGAAAGCCGTCTGGCAGAGCCGCTACGATATGCACGCGGGTACTTTCCCCGCCATTAAGGGCGGTATGATATCCTCTGGTATCGGTAAAATAGACGGAGCCGTCCGCTGGTAGATGCGTCACATGATGGTTGACAACAAATAACGACCCCGGATTAGTGATGATAGGGATATGCAATCGCGGTTCAGGGTCACGATGCCAGGAATTACAATTATAAATCCCTTTCGATAGGATACGCATCCGGCCAATAGGGAAGCGCGCGCTAAGCGCTGTATGAACTGTTTCGAAATAGGTATCTTTAAATTCTGGCACTAATTCGGTGAAAGCCGCTTCATCAACAAACTCTTCACGCGCGACTTCTTGCATATCCGTGTCTGGACGCAGCCAATAGCGCCCCGATAAATCATTTGCTGAAATATCGCTGCGGCCGGGCATGCGCGTTAGCGGTATCGCCCCAAAGCCAGCCTCTATATCGCCTAAAAAATTGTGGGCTTCAAGAACCGCCTTTAATGCGGCTCTTAGCGCCTCTATATTAAAATGAAGATGTAGCTTATCAATGCCGGGGCCTGACTGAAAGCCGGTAATAGTTGGTGTGTCCGGTATCCGTGCTAGCCAGCCTTTCATCAGCTCTTTATCGGCTGTAATATCCTTATCGACCATGGTTGGGTCACCTGTTATAGCTGCTATTTTATCCCTATAATCCTTGGCAGAGAGGTAGGCGAAGTCCAGAAATTTTTGACAAAAACCCAATTTTCTGGTGATTTTCAAAAAATAATTCAAATTTTATTATATAAGGGTTTGCTGTTTTTACGCAGCAAAGACAGCGCCTTGCCTCTATGCGAAAAGCCCGTTATTCAGGCAAATAAAATAAAAACCAGTTAAGCTCTTGTCAAACTAAGGCAACAAGCGCATTTTAAATTCTGGGAACGGCAATTAATGTGGGGGTCGCATTAATGCCAGACGATCTACTAGATAAACGAAGCGGTCATACCCAATCGGTATCACGTGCGCTAAGTTTGCTCACCAAACTTTCTGAAGAGCCTGAAGGATTAAACCTTTCAGAGCTTGCAAGACGTGTTAAACTTGCGCCCTCAACAGCGCACCGTTTGCTTACAACTTTACAGCTAGATCAGTATGTACGGTTTGAGGATGGGCGGTGGCTAATCGGTGTACAATGTTTCAATGTTGGCTCGTCCTACATGCGGGCGCGCGACGTTTGCTATATGGCACGGCCCTATTTGCGGATGCTGATGCAGGAAACGGGTGAGACCTCTAATTTAGCATTGGTTGAAGACGATGAGTTGGTATATCTGGCGCAGACAGAATGCCCGGAGCTAATGCGTGCATTAGCGCGTCCAGGTGCTAAGGCGCCGCTGACCTGCTCTGCTGTCGGTAAAGTTGCGTTGGCCTTTATGCCGCGCCAGCAAGCCGATCAAATGATTGCCAAAGCAGGCATCCAGCAAATGACACGCAAAAGTCATGTGACTGCCAATAGCCTATGGCGGGATATTGAAACCATCAAAAAACGCGAATTTGCTTTTGATGATGAAGAGCATTCAGATGGTTTAAGATGTGTGGCTGCACCTATTTTTGGTGCTTCTGGTGAGGTGATGGGCGCACTATCTATCAGCGGGCCTTCTGTTCGGGTAAATGAAAACCAGATGCTAGCGAATGGGCGGGCGGTTCACCGCGTGGCTAAAGATATGACGCGTGCTCTTGGCGGCACATGGCCAAGTAACGCAAGCTAAATCTAAAAATGGGCTAACCACGCTGCTTAACGTTCTGATTTCACCAGCTTGGTTAGCCGTTCCATCATTGCATCTGCCATCCCTTCTTTGCGCAGGGCATCGGTTGTTTCAAATAGATAATCTCTGCATGGCCCAACAAACCCCTCGGCGTTGGCGATAAAGCGTGCGGTTTCTGCCTCGCTCATCTTTGCAGCAAAGCTCGGGCTATCATGGCGGATGGTAAAGGCAAGTGCCCTAACAACCCCTTCATCTGTGCGCACCTGTAGCCAGCGCGGTACATAAGAGTTGTTTAGCATTTCCCGGCGCCATAAAATATCTAACTCGTCAGCCACCATCTCTGCTTTGATACGGTAAACACATCCCTTAACCGATCCGCCTCTATCAAGGGCAAGCACAAGCCCGGGCGCGTCTGGGCTGCCGCGGCCAATGCGTGTCCATAGACAAAAGCGTTTATGAAAGCCAAAAAGTTGGCCATAGCGGCGTTCTTCAAAATCAATCAGCGGGTTCCAGATAAGGGAGCCATAGCCAAAAATCCAGATATCCCCGCCTTTATAGCTACTGGCTAAAAACTGCTGGCGTGAGGCCTGTAGTTCTTCCATCGTCAACACCGTACTAGCATCGCCATCACGTTCGGTTGCCATTCTGTAAACAGTGCCATCAGCCAGCATATCGCGGCTAAGCCGTTTTAATTGACCAGGCGGGGTGGGGCTATCAGACATCAAACTCAGCTTTACGACATACCATCAGAATTTTTCGATATAACCAGTTGTGGAAACGGAATTTCAATATTATGCGCTTCAAGTGTTTCTTTCAGCCGCCTGTTCAAATCCCAGTTCAGCTGAAAATAATCGCTATAATCGGCATATAAACGTAATCGAACCGTAATCGAACTATCGCCATAAGCTACCACCAGAAATTGTGGGGCAGGCTCTTTATGTACACGGCTATCAGCGCATAGCGCCATTAACGCCTTCTCAGCTTCGTCTATATTTGTCTCATAGGCAATACCAATATCAACATCCATGCGCCGCACTTTGTGGCGAGAATGGTTAACAATAATAGATGACCAGATTGAGGAATTTGGCACAGAGATATACACATTCTCAAAAGTATCGATCTGGGTAGAAAATAGACCAATTTCGCGCACTGTTCCGGAAATGCCGTTTGCTTCTATCCAATCGCCAACACCAAAAGGGCGTAACAGCAATAGCATAATGCCTGCCGCAACATTGGAAAGCGTGCCCTGTAAGGCAAGACCAATAGCCAAACCTGCAGCACCTAAAACCGCAATTATAGAGGTTGTTTGAATACCAAACTGGCCAAGTGCCACTACAAAAGTCAGTATAAGGCCAGCATAACGGGCAATAGACGCTAGAATAGGGGTTAGGGTTGGGTCTACGCGCTTCAGCTTTGCTGTCTGGCTTCGAATGAAGCTAGCGGCACGCCCGGATAGCCAAAAGCCCAGAATAAGGGTGCCAAAACCAGCTAGAATATTCACCACGGCTGGCAGGGCCTGTTCTAGTAATAAGGGTAGGCCATCAATAGTAGATAAAAAACTGGTTGCAGCGTCCATTTCTGGCCCTCTTTAAAAATTTTAAGGTTAAAGCGCAAAGGCAGACACACCCGAAATTATAAGCCATACGCCTTTATCCTAATTATAAGCAAATACACAAAGATTGACCAGCAAACAGAAGCTTATTTTAAACTGCGGATTGAGTTTTATAGCTTGGCTATTTATAGTCTGGCGCAATAAGAAGGGGTGTTCCATTAAATGACAGAAATTCATAAATGGTCAGTTGGTGAGGCTGGACTTGGTTTAGGCAAGCTATGTTGTGCTATTGGTAATTTTGATGGCGTGCATAAAGGCCATCAAGCGTTGATTGCGGCCGCACGTGCAACTGCCCAGCAAACAGGCCTGCCTTTGGCTGTGATCTGTTTTGCCCCCCACCCGCGTCGCTATTTTCAGCCCGATAACGCCCCTTTTCTGCTGATGGATAGCCATACTAAGGCGAAGATGCTGGCAGCAGAGCAGGTCGATTTTATGATCGAGGTGGGGTTTGATGCCGATTTACAAACCATGTCTCCAGAGGATTTTGTGCGCAGCGTGCTCTGTGATGCGTTGGATGTTTCACGGCTATTTGCTGGGGCTGATTTCGCCTTTGGCAAGGGCCGTGTTGGCACGGTACAGTCCTTGACGGAGATCGGTCGTCCGCTTGGCATGGCGGTAGAGGCGATATCGCTGGTTGAGAGTACTGGCGCGCAGATTATCAGCTCTTCTGCAATTCGTGCTGCTTTGCAAAAACCAGATCTGTCAGCGGCTGAGGCGTTGCTAGGGCGGCCACACATCATTTCTGGATTGGTGGCGACAGGGGATAAAAGAGGGCGCCAGCTAAACTTTCCAACGGCCAACATTGTTCTTGATGATAAACTTTCCCCAGCCTTTGGTGTTTATGCGGTTACCGCAGGGTTGGAGCACACAAATGGCGATGAAACCTTTTATAGCGGCGTTGCAAATATCGGCAAGCGACCCACGGTGAATGATAGAGGCATCCTAGCAGAGGCGCATCTATTTGATTTTGATGAAGATATCTATGGTAGGCGGTTAAATCTGTATGTGCAGCATTTTATCCGGCCAGAGCAGAAATTCGATGGGCTAGAGGCGCTTACTACCCAAATTAGCAAAGATGTGGAGACTGCACGGGAAATCTTGGCCCCCTAGCTTCTGCTCTTTGGTTGAAACCATTGGACATTGCGCGCATCAGCTATTAAAAAATTGAGCGATACACGAAAAAAACAAGCTAAAATTAATCTGGCAGTTGCGCGCCAAAAGCTTAAGCCTAGCTGGCTATGAGCAGAGATTGAATGATGGATTATAAACAGACCGTATTTCTTCCGAAAACAGAGTTTCCGATGCGTGGTGGCTTGCCCAAAAAAGAGCCTGAGATTATGGCTCATTGGGAAAAGCTGGATTTGTATAAAAAACTGCGTGCAGAGCGCAAAGATGCGCCTAAATTTGTGCTGCATGATGGCCCGCCCTATGCCAATGGCCAGCTACATATCGGCCATGCGCTAAATAAGATTTTGAAAGATGTGATTAACCGCTCACAATCCATGCTAGGTAAAAACGCAAATTATGTTCCGGGCTGGGATTGTCATGGCTTGCCAATCGAATGGAAAATCGAAGAACAGTACCGTAAGAAGGGCAGGGATAAGGATGAGGTGCCCATCGCTGAATTCCGCCAAGAATGCCGGGATTTCGCTGCCCATTGGCTGGAAGTGCAGTCGCAGGAATTTCAGCGATTAGGCATTTTAGGAGACTGGGAAAATCCTTACACAACGATGAAGTTTGAGGCTGAATCGATTATTGCTGCTGAGATGGGCAAGTTTTTGATGAATGAAAGCTTGTATCGTGGGTCTAAGCCGGTAATGTGGTCGCCAGTTGAAAAAACAGCTTTAGCAGAAGCAGAAGTTGAATATTCTGATCATAAATCTGTTACTATTTTTGCGCGCTTTGCCCTGAAAAACAGCCCTATTGAAGGGCTGGAAGGTGCGCATCTTATTATCTGGACAACCACGCCATGGACAATGCCCGGTAATCGGGCAATGGCTTGCGGTGCGGATATTGATTATAGCGCGCTGAAAATCACCGAAATAAGCGATGGCGCGCTCGCTAGTGTAGGGGATGTTATTTGTCTAGCAGACGCGCTGCAAGAAGATGTGTTTGCCCAGACAGGTATCGTCGCTGCTGATACGCTAAAGCGCTTCAAAGGTGCAGAAATGGCAGGGGCCACGGCAGCGCATCCGATGGCAGCAGAGGGTTATACCCATGAAGTGCCTGTATTTCTGGCAGATTATGTCACTACAGATCAGGGCACAGGTTTTGTGCATATTGCGCCGGGGCATGGCCCAGAAGATTTTGAGCTTGCTCATCTAAAACATGGTATCGAAGTTCCAGACACCGTTGGTGAAGATGGCGTGATTGCTGAGCATCTGCCCCTGTTTGGCGGCATGCATGTGTTGCGCGATAATGCCCGTATTGCAGAGATTATGGCTGAAAAAGGCGGGCTAATAGGTATTGGGCAATTGACCCATTCCTATCCTCATTCTTGGCGCTCGCACGCACCGGTAATCTACCGGAATGCGGCGCAATGGTTTGTTTCTATGGGGGATAAAGACAGCAATGGTAAGGGCTTGCGTGATACAGCGCTAGAAGCCCTCAAAGTAACAGATTTCTACCCTGCCTCTGGCCAGAACCGGCTGACAGCAATGATTGCCAATCGTCCAGACTGGTGTTTGTCGCGCCAACGTGCATGGGGGGTGCCAATCCCTGTCTTCTATAATAAAAAGACAGGTGAGCCTTTGCGGGATCAAGCCGTGGTAGACCGTATCGTTGCCGCTTTTGCAAAAGATGGATGTGATGTGTGGTTTACAAAGCCAGCCTCAGAATTTCTAGGGCCTGATTATGATGAAAATGACTATGTTCAGGTCAAGGATATCGCTGATGTATGGTTTGATTCAGGCTCAACCCACGCCTTTGTGCTAGAGGCGCGCGATGATTTGCAATCGCCTGCTGATCTATATCTAGAAGGTTCGGATCAGCATCGTGGCTGGTTTCATTCCTCTTTGCTTGAGAGCTGCGGAACACGTGGTCATGCGCCCTATAAAGGGGTTTTGACGCATGGTTTTGTGCTAGATGAGCAAGGGCGTAAAATGTCCAAATCACTTGGCAATGTTATTGCCCCGCAAAAAGTTATTGAACAAAATGGGGCTGATATTTTGCGGCTCTGGGTAGTGAGTTCTGACTATTATGATGATTTGCGTATTGGCCCAGAGATTATCAAAAGACAAAGCGATCATTATCGTCGGATCCGCAACACATTGCGCTATTTGTTAGGGGCTGGTGCTGGCTTTGATGCTGCCCAAGAAGGGCTTACCCCGCAACAGATGCCAGAGCTGGAACGCTGGGTGCTGCACCGTTTAACAGAACTGGATAAGCTGGTTAGACAAAAGACGGAAAGCTATGATTTTCATGCCATTTTCACCCAGATCCATGATTTCTGTAATGGCGATCTCTCTGCCTTTTATTTTGATATTCGTAAAGACACGCTTTATTGCGACAGCCCTGCCTCGATTGAGCGCCGCGCCTGCCGGACAGTTATGGATGAGGTGTTACAATGCCTGATCAGCTGGATTGCGCCTATCCTGTGCTTTACCGCTGATGAGGCATGGATGGCCTATCGGGGGGATGAGAATGATTCTATCCATCTGCATGAATATGCAGCGACCGATCCGGCTTGGCAAAATGCTGAACTTGGTGAGAAATGGGCAGCTATCCGGATGCTGCGCTCGCAAATCACAACAGCCTTAGAGGCTGCGCGTAATGACGGGCTTATCGGGGGCAGTCTTTCTGCAGATATCCGCGTTGAAACTGCTGCTGAGACCGCCGCGTTACTAGAGGGTCTTGATCTGGCTAGTCTATGTATCACCTCATCAGCAGTACTTATTAAAGGTGAAGGCGAGACAAAAATAGAAGTGCGCCGTGCGGATGGGGGTAAATGTGCACGTTGCTGGAAGCAGTTTCCAGAAATACCAAAAGACAGCGATAGTGATATTTGCACGCGTTGTCAGACGGTCGTTGCTGAACAAGGTGCCGCGTGATGCTATCCTTGCCCAGATTTGCATTTAGTCGCAATTTTGTGCTGCTGTTAGTGGCTGTTTTAATTGCTGATCAACTGACCAAAGACTGGGCGTTATCTGCACTATTCGCCAATGGCAGGCAGATTGTGGCTACTCCATTTTTAAATTTCACGCCTGTCTGGAACCCCGGCATCAGCTTTGGAATGCTCGCAGATTTCCCCCAAGTCACTGGTTACGGTATTCCAGCTTTCGCTGTTTTGGTAGTGATATGGCTTTACTTTCAGCTTGATCAGCTGAGTGCTATTCAGCGGCTAGGTGCGGGGCTAATTGCGGGTGGTGCGCTAGGCAATGTTGTAGACAGGTTGCGCTTCGATAAGGTGGTTGATTTTATTGATGTTCATCTATTAGGGTATCATTGGCCTGCATTTAATATTGCTGATAGTGCGATATTTATTGGCGTTGTTGCATGGTTATATGGCATTATGAGCACACCCAAATCAGAAGGGGATACCCATGCGTAAAATCAACTCATCTTCCAGTTTGGCATTGGCATCAGCCTTATTGCTGAGCGTGTTTCTATCTGGTTGTTCTGATTTCCGTCAGGCAATTGGCACAGAAAAATCTGCACCTGATGAATTTGAAGTTGTGGTTCGCCCACCACTATCGTTGCCGCCTGGCTTTGGCGCGCGCCCCTCGGCAGATAATGAGGTTCAAGATGCTGGGGTAACCGCAGCGGTGCCAACAAAAGCATCAGAGTTACTGGTTTCGCGTTCAGGCAAAGCCACTAAGTTTGATGATGTTTTTGCGTTTGATAAAATTGAAGAAGATATTCGCGCGAAAATTGACGAAGAGACAGCAGGGGTTATCTATGAGCGCCGCTTGCCTCTTCAGATATTGTTTGGCGGCCTTCCCAATGTTGGACCTGTTGTAGATACAATGGCAGAAGATGCCCGTATTCGGCGCAACAGATTACAAGAAAAAGCCCTAAATGAAGGGGCAACACCCGCTATTGATGACGTTTTGGGTGACCCTGTGTTGGTGGAATAGGCGCCTCTTATTATGCCGCCTTACCTTCGCTTGCTACCAGAACAGCTGATTAATCAAATCGCTGCAGGTGAAGTTATTGAACGCCCCGCCAGCGCACTTAAAGAGCTGGTTGAAAATGCCATAGATGCAGGCGCTAGCCGGATTGATATTGCCTTGGATGAGGGCGGCTTAGCTGGGCTTAGTGTTGCTGATAATGGCTGCGGGATGAGCAAGGCCGATATCGCGCTAGCCATTACCCGCCATGCTACCTCCAAGTTGGAAGAAGATGATTTGCTGGCGATAGCACATTTTGGCTTTCGTGGTGAGGCATTGCCCTCTATTGCGTCTGTTGCGGTTGTGGATATTACCTCACGCCTCGCGGGCGAGGCACATGGCTGGCATCTTCATATTGCGCATGGCAAGCAGCAGGAAGTCAAACCAGCTGCATCTGATGTTGGCACGCTGGTTGAAGTTTCTGATTTATTTGGCTCTATACCCGCACGACTGAAATTCTTAAAAACAAAAAAGACAGAAGCTGGGCAATGTTTGGATGTGGTGAAAAGACTGGCAATGGCCTGCCATACTATCGCCTTCCACCTCACCGATGCTGGCCGAAATATTCTAAGTCTTGCTGCCCAACCAGATAATGATATGGGACGCCAAGCGCGGCTTGCGGCGATTATCGGCACTAGTTTTGCGCGGGAGGCGGTTCGTATAGAAGCGGCGCGCGATGATGTTGTTCTTCATGGGCTCGCAGGTCTGCCAACCATGAACCGGCCTACCACTGCCCAGATGTATCTATTTGTTAATAATCGACCTGTCCGCGATCGCCAGATATTAGGTGCAGTGCGCGCTGGCTATCAGGATATGCTGCCGCGTGGCCGGCATCCGATTGTCACCTTATTCATTGATTTGCCGACAACAGAGGTGGATGTGAATGTTCACCCCGCCAAGGCAGAGGTGCGGTTTCGTGATAGTGCTAGGGTGCGAGGGTTGATTGTGGGTGCATTATCTTCTGCGTTGCGTGAGGCAGGTATGCAAGCAACACATGAAGGCGGTGCTGAAGCGCTGCGCCATTTAAGCCAGTCAAGCTATCCCGCATCTGGCGGGGGGGCAGGAGGCGGTATCCAGCGCCCCTCCTATGGCCATTATAGCCCATCACCATCTGTTGGCGCGCTTGATAATGCCGCCAGTTTTCAATCCCCTCTTCAGGCATCCTCGCCCCCTTCTTCTGCTGGCTTTCTTTCTGAGGCTAGTCCGCAAGCGCGTTATGAAGCCCCGCTAGAACAGGAAGAGCCAAGGCATTTTCCGCTAGGAGCGGCGCGCGCACAGCTTCACAAAACCTATATTCTGGCTGAGACAGAAGATGGGGTGTGCCTGATAGACCAGCATGCCGCGCATGAAAGGCTGGTAATGGAGCGCATGAAAGAACAGCAGATGGCTGGCCAAATTCCGAGCCAAGCCTTGCTGATCCCAGAAATAGTTGAATTACCAGCAGACCAGATAGAAGCCTTGCTACAATTAGAAGAAGCGTTGCAAAGCCTTGGCCTGTATTTAGAAGGGTTTGGCGAAGGCGCTGTTCTGGTGCGCGAAATTCCAGCTCTGTTATCAGATGCAGCGATAAAACCGCTTATTGCGGATGTCGCCGAAGAGTTGGTGATGCTTGGCGGCTCATCGGCACTAGAAGACAAGCTGGGCCATGTGCTGGCTACGATGTCTTGTCATAATTCGGTACGTGCAGGGCGTGTGCTAAGTCAAGAAGAAATGAACGCGCTTTTGCGGCAGATGGAAGTAACGCCTGCGGCTGGTCAGTGTAATCATGGCAGACCTACTTTTGTTACTCTAAGCCTTGCCGAGCTTGAAAAGCTTTTTGGGCGTCGCTAGCTGAGTTTGTAAAAGCTTAAACGCGCAATTCCGTAATGGCGACTATCTATGAGCGTGAAATCATCACTGCCCAATTCCGGCTCTTTGCGCCGTGTCTCCACCGCAATGATGGTATCAGAGCTAATGGCACCAGATTTGTTTAGCGCGGTAAGGGCAGGCAGGCTAAGCCCGCTATCATAAGGGGCATCGCAAAAAATAATATCTGCTATATCAAAATGCCAGCTTGTTATCTGGCAGGCATCTGTGGTCAGAATATGCGCAGCGTCCGTAAAGGCCAATTTATCGCAGTTGCGGGTGATAATTTGCACAGCGCTAGGGTCTTTTTCGATGAAGATAGCTTTGTCTGCGCCCCTAGATAGCGCTTCCAGTCCAAGCGCGCCAGAGCCGGCAAATACATCAATGACCATCCCGCCCTCTAGGACAGATTCAAGGCGTCCGCCTGTTAAGATATTGAACAAGGCTTCTCTGGTGCGCTGGGATGTGGGACGCACGGACGGGCTATCACAAGGGGTTAGACGTGCGCCCTTTTTATGGCCTGCTAGGATGGAAATCATGGTCGTCTGGGGCGTTGCTGTTTATGTTTGTTTCTATTAGCTGGGGTGGCTTTCTGGCCAGATGGTTTTGTCTTAAGGCGCAATTTTGGCGCGCTGCCTGCTTGTTTCTCGCCCTTAGCCTCTATCGCATCTGATGGCAGGCCAAGTTGCTGTGCCAAGACAGATGGCTTGACTTCTTCTACCCCGCCTGCCTCTAGCTTGCCGAGCAAGAACGGGCCATAGGATAGGCGCAGAAGGCGGGTCACAGGATAGCCTAGATATTCCATGATATTGCGCACCTCACGGTTGCGCCCTTCTTTAATAGCAACAGTAAGCCATGCATTACTGTTTTTCTGGGTATCAAGGCGGGCAAGGATTGGGCCATATTGAACCCCGTCTATATTTACCCCTTCTGCAATTTCTTCGAGCTTTGCTTCTTCGACGCGGCCATGAACCCTAACCCGGTATTTGCGCGTCCATCCAGTTGCTGGCAGTTCCAGATGGCGGGCAAGCTCCCCATCATTAGTTAGTAATAAAAGCCCTTCAGAATCAATATCCAGCCGCCCGATGGAGATAACGCGCGGCAGGCTTTCTGGCAATTTTGTGAAAATCGTATCACGCCCCTTTTCATCCTTATTAGATACAACAAGGCCGCGCGGTTTATGATAGCGCCAAAGACGCGGCGGCTCAGCCTTACTCAAGCGGACATTATCTACCTCAATTATATCGCTCTCAGTAACCGTGAAAGCTGGGCTTTCTAGTAGCACACCATTTACCTTCACCCTGCCATCAGCGATATAAACTTCTGCTTCTCGGCGAGAGCAAATGCCAGCTCTGGCAATGCGTTTGGCAATACGTTCTGGCTTCTCGCTAGGGGTGAAGCTAAAACCAGTAGATTTTTGTGGACGATTTTTCATGGATTTGTTGTAAGCTACCCAGAATAAGATAGCAAATCCCAGATGAAGTTAACGAAGAAGATAGAGGCGAGCATAAAGATAATTTCAGATAAGGTCATGGCATATGCGCTTGAGCTTGCTAAATCTGCTGGCCAGGCAGGCGAGGTGCCTGTTGCGGCTATCATTACAGATGCAGATGGCGAGATTGTTGCTGAGGCAGCAAACGCGATGCATCAGCTGGGTAGTGCAACCGCGCATGCCGAAATGCGCGCAATAGAACAAGCTATGCAAAAAACCGGCCTTGCCCGGCTAACAACATATGACATCTGGGTAACTTTGGAGCCCTGCGCAATGTGTGCAGGGGCTATCAGCCATGCCCGCTTGCGGCGGCTCTATTTTGGTGCATATGATCCCAAAGGCGGGGCGGTTGAACATGGCCCTTGCCTGTTCAGCCAGAAAACCACCCATCACCAGCCTGAAATTATTGGCGGTATTCAGCAAACCGCCTGCGCAGATTTGTTAAAGCAGTTTTTCTCAGAAAAGCGCTAATCGGCGGCGATATCCCCTCGGTAAAACCCGTCATCCCATTTTATTTCTGCTACCCCTTGATAGGCCATCGCGCGTGCCTGCTCACGGCTGGCTCCAAGTGCGGTAACACATAAAACCCGGCCGCCATTGGCTATAATTTGGCCATCTTCATCTGTTGCTGTACCAGCATGGAAAACAAGGCAGCCAGATGCGCTTTCCAGCGTTTCTGCCCCAATAATGGTACTGCCCTTATCATAACTGCCAGGATAGCCCTTTGCCGCCATTACCACCGTGACCGCGCTGTCTTGCGAGAAGCGCATAGCAAAATTTTGCAATCCACCTTCGGTGGTTGTGTAAATCGCGGATAGCAGGTCAGATTGCAAACGCGGCAGGATAACCTGTGCTTCAGGATCGCCAAACCGGCAGTTAAATTCAATCACTTGCGGCCCTTTATCTGTTAGCATCAGACCTGCATATAAAATGCCGCGATAGGGCATGCCCTCATCTGCCATACCGTCGGCAACAGGTTGGATAATCTCCTCCATTATTTGCTGACGCAGCGCATCGGTTTCAAACCTTGATGGGCTAACTGCGCCCATGCCGCCAGTATTAGGCCCTTCATCATTATCAAAGGCGCGTTTATGGTCTTGGGCAGAGGCGAGCCAAAGTGCATCTTTTCCATCTAGCAAAGCAAAGGCTGAAAATTCAGGCCCGCTTATGCGCTCTTCTACGAGTATTTGCGCACTCGCCGACCCAAAACGCCCGCCTAACATCTCATCAATGCTCAGCGCTGCTTCTTCTGTGGTATCGCAAACAGTCACGCCTTTACCTGCGGCCAGCCCATCTGCTTTGACTACACACCCGCCAACAAGCGTGCTTGCAAATGCCTTTGCAGCGCGCGCATCGGTGAAATAGTTCCATTGCGGCTGTGGGATGTTATGGCGGCTACAAAATTCGCGCCCAAAGCGCTTTGAGCCTTCAAGCTGAGCAGCTGCGGCAGTAGGACCAAATGCGCTAATACCCTCGGCTTCCAAGCGATCGCTTAAGCCATCTACAAGCGGGACTTCTGGGCCAATAACTACGATATCTGCGGCTTCTGTCTTGGCGAGCGAGACCAGCCCATCAATATCATCAGCAGCAATATTTGCCAGCTTGCCAAATGCGGCTGCGCCTGGATTACCTGGCGTGATGATAAGCGTATCACAAAGGGGGCTGTCAGATATTGCCCATGCAAGCGCATGTTCACGCCCGCCACTGCCTATTAAAAGAATTTTCATTAATGCCTCATCTTTTGCGCCAGATATGTTTTGCCAGCCAGATATGTTTTGCCAGCCAGATATGTTTTGCCAGCCAGATATGTTTTGCCAGCCAGATATGTTTTGCCAGATAGGGACAAAATCGCTATTGGTTTTTTCTAGCCTAACCTAACGTGATGTACCATACTCTGCAAATGCCAACCGAACAATCAGATGCATTAACTAATACGCCCTATCTGACCATCGAAGAGTTGAGCTCTGCGGTGAAAAAAACGATTGAGGGGCGGTTCGAGTTTGTGCGGGTTCGCGGTGAGGTATCGCAATTGCGAGTACCGGCCTCTGGCCATGTTTATTTTGCGCTTAAGGATGAGAAAAACACGCTATCTTCGGTGATATGGCGTGGCTCTGCTGCGCGCCTATCTGTTCAGCCAGAAGAAGGCTTGGATGTTATCTGCTCTGGCAAAATGACCACTTTTGGTGGCCAGTCTCGCTATCAGCTGATTGTCAGTGACGTTGAAATTGCTGGCGAAGGCGCACTTCTGAAACAGCTGGAGGCACGGCGTCGCAAGCTAGCAGATGAGGGGCTGTTTGATGTCGCGCGCAAACGACCGCTGCCTGCTTTTCCTAAATCTATTGGCGTGGTAACCAGCCCAACAGGGGCGGTGATTCGCGATATTCTGCATCGTCTGTCTGAGCGCTTTGGCGTGCGGGTGCTGGTTTGGGGCGTGAATGTGCAAGGTGCGGGGTCTGCTGAACAAATTGCCGCTGCTATTGAAGGGTTTAACAAATTGCCGGAGACAGGGGAGGTTGCGCGTCCAGACCTGCTGATTGTGGCCAGAGGTGGCGGCTCTATTGAAGATTTATGGTCGTTCAATGAGGAGATTGTGGTACGTGCGGCGGCGGCGTCCGCAATCCCGCTTATCTCTGCTGTCGGGCATGAAACAGATACAACCTTAATTGATTATGCATCAGATTTGCGCGCGCCGACCCCAACCGCCGCCGCAGAACTTGCCACCCCCGTTGCAGCAGATATTAAGGCTGGCCTTACAGATAAACAAGCAAGGCTGGAGCGTGCTGCCGGTCGCCAGATTGAAGCTGCACAGCAGAATTTGCGCGGGTTGCAGCGCGGACTTTTGCATCCGCGTGAGCTTATCGCCCGTCACCAGCAATCAGTGGATATCGCTGCTTCTAGCTTACATAACGGGTTGTTACGGCGTATGGAGGGGGCAGCTACCCGCCTTGCAAATCTAGCAGAAAGGCTCGGCTCTCCTAGCCAACGCCTAGCACAGGTTAGCGAGCGTTTGTTGGTTTGCGGTAATCAGCTTGATAATCTGATAGCTCGCCAGTTCGATATACAAACACAAAAGCTTGCACAAGCTGGCAGATTGTTAGAGGCAAACTCGTATCAGCGGGTATTGGAGCGCGGCTTTGCCCTTGTCACCTATACAAGTGGCGCGGCCATTAAACGCAGTGCCGAAGCCCCAAAAGGGGCGGAAGTTGTAATTCAGTTTGTGGATGCGGCGCGCCATGCCAGCCTAGATGGGGGCGAGACACCGCCTAAAGCACCGAAAAAAGATAGCTCTAAAAAACCCCGCAAAACAGACCCATCTCCTGACCAAAACGAGCTGTTTTAACGCGCAGGCTTAAAACGATACTTACTTTTGTAAATCTTTACCCCAACGACGATGCGGCCACAGCCATTGTTCAGGGTTTGCTCGTATCCAAGCTTCAAAGTTCTTATTCATTTCGCGCGCTGCAGCTAGAATTTCGGCATCGCTTGCTGTCTTGTCTAGATGGATAGGCGGGGATAATTTTACCTGTATCTGGCAGCCATCATGGCGAATGGTCTGGGCATAATAAATAGGCACACCAGATTTGGCAGCAATTTTAAAATGAGCGATAGCTGTTTTCGCTGGATGGCCAAAAAACGCTACTTCCTCACCTTCCCGAAGCTGCTGGTCCGCTAAAATCATCATATAGCCGCCTTTGCGCACAAGTGATATCATCCCCATCGCCGCTTCACGGCCTTTCTGATAGATATCTGCTTCTGCTGTTCTAGCCCGCCTGTTTAGTAAAAAAGATATATAAGGATTGTTCAAAGGCCGGAAAATAAGCCCTGTTTTCAGCCCCAGATGCGGACCTATCATCGCCAGCGCTTCCCAATTGCCCAAATGCGCACCAATAATAAAGCCGCCCTTATTTCCTTTGGTATTTTTCTGATCGTTTGCGTGCAGATATTCAGCGCCCTCAAACTGTATATAGCCGCCTTTTAACATCGCTTCCAATTTAGGATATTCGCCGATATTACGGCCTAAATTCCGCCACATCCCTTTCAAGATAGCGGCGCGCTCATCAGCTGTTAATTCTGGCATTGCCCATTCAAGTTGGCGTCCAGCACGCTGATGCCAGGGGGTGAGCGGGCCAATAAGGGCGAATAGGCTTCCAAAAATAAAGCTAGCGCCGCGAATATTTAACAAGGCGATAAAACCAAGGATTATTGCTAGAAGCAGGGTTTCTGCTGGCCAGAGGATGAACCGGTAAAACAGTCTAGCTGGCAGACGGCGATAAGATAATGACATTTGCTAGCCCCCTTTTTTATCTAGATAGGGGGTGAGGGTCTGCATTAATCGCCCTGCATCGTCATCATCTAGCATCAGGCTAACATCAAGCACCAATATCCGCTCACGCCATTCTGGCGGCAAGCGCACCCAGTCTTTTTGCGTGGTAATCAGCTCTGCTCCTAATTGCGTGGCTTCTAAATGCAGGCGGGTTAAATCTGCCTCGCTATAGGGGTGATGATCCGCAAAAGGAAGGGTTTTAACAAGAACAGCGCCGCATTCTTCAAGCGTGTCAAAAAAACCTTGTGGCCGGCCAATCCCTGCAAAACCAAGCAAGCTCCGTCCCTTAATTTCTTCTGCTGTCTCAGGGTTAGGGAGTAAGCGGGGTGATAAGCAGGTTAGGTCTTGCGGCAAACCCTGCTTAAGGTTGGTTTTATCTATGCCATTTATGACCACGATATCAATGAAAGGCAGGGCAGCCTTCAGGCTTTGGCGAAGCGGGCCTGAAGGCAGTATTCGGCCATTGCCAAGTCCAACCACCCCATCAAAAACCGCCAGCGTTATATCCTTTTTCAGCCATGGATTTTGCATCCCATCATCCATGATAATTACATCAGCAGGCAGATTGGCGGCGATAAAGCGCGCCCCTGCAACCCGGTCATGGCTGACGCAAACCAAGTTATTTTGGCTTAGCATCAGGGCTTCATCCCCAATATCCGCCGCGCTATGTAAATTAGGGTCAGCGATGATAGGCCCTTTTTGTTTCCCGCCATACCCTCTGGTTAAAATACAGGTAGTGTAATCATGGCCTCGAAGAAGCTGGCATAAATATGCGGTAAAAGGGGTTTTGCCCGTACCACCAACCGAAATATTGCCAACACAAATCACTGGAAGTTGGGCTTGTTCAGGCTTAATCCAAGCAAGCCTTGCCGCAGTTATTCCGCGCCAAACCCAGCTCAAAGGCAGCAAGGCAGATGAGAGGATTGTCTTATCATTCCAAAATTTTGGCGCTTTGTTCATGGTTTTGGTAATGGTTTCGGTACTGTTTTCTGCGATAGATTGTCCAAAAGATAGTCTGCCGTCTTTGCGGCTCTACTACAAGCTTCTGTTGTGATGGCGGCAATCTTGGTTTTATTTTTGGCAGTGATAAGCGCATGTCCTTTTTTTAGTGCGTCAAGCTTATCAGCCAGCAACACCCCTAGCGCTTTTTCATCCTCCGCAAGCTCTATTAAGCCAGCTTTGCTCAAACTATCAAATGCATCTTTATTTTTAAAACGTGAAGGCCCGGCAAGGATAGGCGTTTCAAACAGCGCTATTTCAAGTGGGTTATGCCCGCCCACATCCACAAAACTGCCGCCAAGAATAATAATATTCGCAAGCTTATATAAGCTGCCCATCTCCCCTAGACTATCACAGATAAAGACATTGTCTTGCTGCTGGGGAACATCACCTTTACTGCGTTGGCCAGGCTTGGTCTGTGTGTTGTTCTGTATTTTTGCGGCAATATCATTGCCACGTTCAGGATGACGCGGGGCTATAATCAGGAAATGTGCTAAACCGCTATCGCTTGCCTGTTTGCTTGCCGCAAGGATAAGTTCATCCTCCCCTTTATGGGTGCTGGCCGCAAGCAGGATAGGGCGCGTATCTGCTGCCTCTGAAAGCATCGCCACGAGTGCTGCATCTTCGGGTAGGCTAGCAGGGGCTACCTTTAACGAGCCGCCAATTTGGATATGTGGCTTTTGGTTTTTACCGCCAGCTAATTGTCTAAATTTATCGGCTTGCTGTGTATCTACGGTAAAAATATCTTGTGGCGCGCTAAAAATGATGCGGGCTAAAAGCGCTCTTTTTTGCCATGCCTGATAGGCTTTATCGGAAAGCTGGGCAGATGCAAAACAAAGCGGAATGTTTCTAGCAGCGGTAGCGCAGATTAAATTTGGCCAGAAATCACTTTCCAGCATTACAGCATAATCTGGCTGCCAGTGGTCTAAAAACCGTTCCACCCATTGAGGATTATCTAGCGGCTGATAGCCATGCAAAATTGCGTTATCACCATGCGCGGCAATACGGGTCGCCGCGGTGATTGTGTTGGTGGTAATCAAGATATTCACGTCTGGCCGCTTATCGCGCAGGCAGGTTGCCAGCGTTAGCGCGGCGACACTTTCGCCAACTGATACCGCATGCAGCCAGAAAAGCCTTCCTTTGGGACGTTCTTGGTTATATTGCCCATAACGCTCTTTCAGCCTTTTTTTGTCTTCGCGCCCACGCCATGCCCGGCTATGCAGATGCAAGATGGCAAATGGCGTAACAAACGACCATAAACGGTTATAGCTAGCAAGGGGAGAGGGCTGCATCACATTTTGCCTGTCTGCGCGTTATCGCACGCCTCTACCAGCGCGTTTAGCCTGTCTTCCAGCATTTTTCTCATGGCTTCCAATGCATCTTTATCTTTGGTTTTTTCCAATATTATCGCATCCGAATAAATCAGAGTGGCACGACCAAAAGGTTTAGGAAAGCGCATTTTATCCCAGCTTGGCGCAGTCCATAATCTCTTCCCAGACCAAGCGGCAAGCGTTATTGGTGCCCCAGTTAACTGGGATAGGCTGACCGGGCCCATTGATAGGCCTCGCCGTGGCCCGCGCGGCCCATCAGGCGTGATGATAACTGACCGTCCTGATTTAATCTCACCAACCAGCTGGCGCAGGCCAGAAGCCGCTTTGCGGTTGCTGCTGCCCCAGATGGGACGCAAACCAAATAGGCGCGATGCCCCGGCTAGTACCTTGCCATCAGGATGCGGGGATTGCAGCGCTGAGCAGCCGCTAGGCAGAAGCGGGCTCATGACAAATAGATGTTCATGCCAGAAAATGATAATTTGCGGCTGTGTTTTCATTCTTGTTTTTAAGGCTTCGTGCCCTTGCTGATGCCAGCGCCGAAACCCCACCAATAGCGCCATCACCGCAGCTAGTAGCAAGCTGATCACAAAAGAGCCTATGGTTGAACGAAGAGCAGATTTAAGCATGACCTCACCAGCATAAAAAAAAGCTATATCTGGTGCTAGCATAAAGCAGATAAAGAGCTGCTTTTCTAGCTGGCATGTCAGATATGCCCTCGCACCATAGAGAAAACCGTATTTTGTGTCTATATCAGCCCTAATTAGTGCAATCCTAGATGACCGGGCAAAAACCAATGCTATCTGTACAGAGGCGCGCAGGCCATGCTAGTAAAGGGGTGAATTTCGCGAAGATTTTGTCGTTAAAATTTTTGTTTAGGCTTTAGGTGAACCAGCTGTGATCAAACAAACAGACAGGCAGATATTGCGCCGGCTTTGGGCCGATTGGGTGTTGGTTTATCGCGGGCGTCTTGGTCTTATCTTTTTGCTTATGGTGTTAGTGGCACTAGCAGGCGGGCTTTATCCTGCCCTAATCAGCCATGTTTTTGATCTGCTATCTGGCAAAACAGATAGCGGGACGGCCCGTTTTGCCTTTCTATCTTTGCCAGATGATCCCTTTGTGGCTATTCCTGCCCTTATTATCCTTGTTGCGTCTATCAAGGCGGCGGCGATGTATTTTCAGGTATTGAGTGTCAATAGTCTTGCACTGCGCATTACAACCGATATCCAGAAAGCGATGTCCGCCCATTTAATCACCTCAGACTTGGCTATAGTGACAGCAGAGCCTGCTGGGGCGTTTATCTCGCGGATTATGAATGATTTGAATCTTGTGCGCGAAGCGTTGGTTAGGCTGGCTAATAATCTGGTACGCGATATTTTAACTATCATTGTAATGGTCGGGGTGATGGTGTGGTTTAGCTGGCTATTATCCTTGCTGGTGCTAGCTGTCTATCCGTTGGCGATGCGCCCGATAGTGCGGATAGGGCGTAAACAGCGCGCCGCTTCTGGGGCATTACAGGAACATCTTGAAGGGGTTACTTCCCTGCTAGCCGAAACCTTGCAAGGCATCAGGATGGTTAAAGCCTATCAACGCGAGGAGGCTGAAAAGACCCGTTCAGGCTCAGCCTTTGATATTTTGTATGAAAAACTGGTTACCTTGCTAGCGGGGCGTGCGCGTATTGACCCTATATTAGAGGTCTTAGGTGGGTTTGCGATAGCGGGGGTAATTGGGGTAGCCGCATGGCAGGTGCAAATCGGCGCCATGCAGGTTGGTGATGTGGTGGGTTTTATCACGGCTCTGTTAATGCTGGTACAGCCGGTGCGGGCCATTGGCACGTTAAATGCGGTTACACAAGAAGGGATGGCAGCAGCAGCGCGTATATTCCAGCTACTCGATAAACAGAACGCGATTACCCAAAAGCCTAACGCCCCTGAATTAAGAATAGAAAAAGGCCAGATTAGTTTTAGGGATGTCAGCTTCTCCTACGGGGATACAGCTGTATTGGAAAAGGTTAGTTTTGAGGTTGGTGCAGGCGAGACAGTTGCGCTTGTGGGACCTAGCGGGTCTGGTAAATCTTCTATCATCAATCTTCTGCCGCGCTTTTATGATGTGGCCTCTGGCCAGATCCTAATTGATGGGCAATGTATTTCAGACGTCAGCATAGATAGTTTGCGCCGGCAAATGGCGCTGGTCTCCCAAGAAGCGGTATTATTTGATGATACCGTTGCGGCCAATATTCGTTTTGGCCGTCCAGATGCAGATGAGGGCAGGGTGGAGGCCGCTGCAAAAGCTGCCGCAGCAGATGATTTTATACAGCACTTAGAAGGCGGATATCAGGCGCGTGTGGGCGCAACTGGAAACCGTTTGTCAGGTGGCCAGCGCCAGCGAATTTCTATCGCTCGTGCCATGCTAAAAGATGCGCCAATTCTATTGCTTGATGAAGCGACCAGCGCCCTAGATGCACAAAGTGAGAAACAAGTACAACAAGCATTAGAGCGCTTATCAAAAGGGCGTACAAGCTTGATAGTGGCGCACCGCCTAGCGACTATTCGCGGTGCAGATGTCATTTTAGTGCTGGAAGCAGGTAAAATTGTAGAGCGCGGCCGGCATGAAGAATTACTAGCAAAAAAGGGTCTTTATGCTGAATTATGCGCCCTGCAATCGCTGGCTGGTGAAGGATAAGGGGTGGTAGAAAAATAGCGCTATTCGCGGCGCAAAATCGTGTCTACCAGCTTTACTGCCCACGGCCGCGCCATAAACTCAGCCTGTAATTTTTCTGGCTCATATACTGTATCTACCCAATCAAAAAAGGCCATGCCATTGGCTTCGTAAGGGGCATAGGCTTCGAGGAAACAATCTAGCAACCCGGTTTTGGCTTGCCGGACATGTAGATAGCGAAAGGAAAGCTGCTGCAAAGCTTCTGCAACTGGGCGCCCGCGATGGATCAAAAGATAAAGAGCGGCCATCAGCCCGGCTCTGTCTGCCCCTGACTTACAATGCATCAATGCTGGCATCTCAACGCTATTGAACAAATCGCGGGCAGCATAGAGCATCTGTTTGTCAGGTGCGGCGCGGGAACGTGCTGTGAAATCTACCAGCGTGATGCCTGCCTTCTTGCATGCCTCGGCTTCTAGCCGCCAGCCGCCATCATTGCGAGGGCCGCGCAGATTAATGATGGTTTTAATCCCTAAATCTGCAGCTTGTTCCACCCTTTTCGGGGTTGGCTGGTTACTGCGCCACATCTTATCATCTACCGCGTGCAGATTGTGCCAAGCCAGGCGCAATACCCCATGATCTTTGAGCATAAGCTCGGCCCAATCTTTTGGGCCAGTAGGGGCTGGCACACTCATCTGCTAGCTACCTGCAACGGTAAGGGCGCTAACAAACAAAGAAGGTGCTGCAATCGATTGCCGCAGATCCAAATCATTTGCTGGTGTCATATTCATGAAGATATCTTTTAAATTGCCAGCAACTGTGGCTTCGGTCGCTGGCCAAGCCAGCTTGCCATTTTCGATCCAGAAGCCAGAAGCACCGCGGCTATAATCGCCAGTAGTCATGCTTACTGAACTACCCATCATCTCGGTGATATAAAGCCCCTGCTTGATATCGGCTATCATGTCATTTAGCGCCACATCACCATTTTCCATAATGAAGTTTGATACAGACGGGCTAGGCGGTCCAGAAAGAGAGCGCGATGCATTGCCTGTTGGCGTCAGGCCAAGCTGGGCAGCGGTAGAAAGGGTCAAGAGCCAACCATTTAATACGCCGTTTTCAACCATATATCGCTTTGTTACTGGCAGGGTTTCACCATCAAATAGGCGCGATCCCATTCCCCTATTTAAAAGCGGGTTATCCAGAAGAGAGATAGAAGATGATGCTATCGCTTCACCAAGCTGATCTTTTAAAAAACTTGTCCCTCTGGCAATCGCTGCTCCATTAATGCCGCTGGCGATATGTCCAGCGATAGAGCGCGATACTCTCTTATCATAAATAACCGGAAAACTGCCTGTTTGCGGCTTGCGAGCACCAAGCCGGGCAAGGGTACGCTCAGCTGCGCTTTTGCCGATTTTTGTGGCCTCTTCTAAATCTTCAGCAAATACAGACGCGCTGTAATCATAATCACGTTCCATTTGGCCATCATGCTCGGCTAGCACTACAGCAGAAATCCCGAAACTAGAGCGTTTATAAGCAGCCGTAAAACCTGTGCTGGTCCCGATCAGTATTTCGTTCATGCCAGTAGAAGCAGAGGCACCGTCTGAATTGCTGATACCATGTGTGTCAAGGGCGGCCGCCTCGCAAGTAAGCGCCATTTCGCTCAAAGCTTCCGTGCTTATGCTGGTATCATCAAACAGCTCAATTTCGGGAAAGTCGCGTGCTTGCTCCTCAGCATTCGCAAGCCGGGCAAATGGATCTTCTGGGGCAATTTTAGCCATGCTGACAGCGCGCTGAGCTAGTTCTGTAATATTATCCGCATCAAGCTGTCCGGTAGACACGCTGGCTGAGCGTTGGCCCACAAACACCCGCATGCCGACCTGGTAATCTTCTGAGCGTTCAGCTGATTCTACCTTGCCAAGGCGTACCTGAACATCCAGCCCATGCCCTCTAATAAAGCTTACATCTGCGCCATCTGCACCGGCCTTTTGCGCGGCGTCCAGCATTTGATCTACAATTTTTTTATCATCTGTTTCCATAAGCAATGAAATAGTACGTCTGCACCTTATATGCAACTGCTTGCCAGATAGAGAGGGGTAGTTTATCTACTGAATTATTATGGCATTTAAAATTTTTCTAGATGGTGGCGCGGGAACAACAGGTCTGCAAATCGCAGATAGGCTGGCATCTCGTGCAGATATATCACTCCTTGTTTTGGATGATATGACGCGCAAAGATAAAGAGGCGCGTAAAGCTACTATGGCGGAGGCAGATATTTCTATCTTATGCCTGCCTGATGCGGCGGCGATAGAAGCAGCGGCAATGGCAGCAGAGCTTGCTTGTGATGTTCGGCTAATAGATGCGTCCTCAGCCCACCGTGTTCATCCTGATTTTGTTTATGGCTTTGCAGAGATGGCGGCCGGGCAGGCGGATAAAATCGCTAATGCCCATCTGGTTAGCAATCCTGGATGTTATCCAACCAGCTTTGTTGCATTGGTGCGCCCGCTAATTCAGGCGGGTCTATTAGCGCCAGAGGCCGGGCTAGCGGCGGCTTGTGTAAGCGGCTATAGTGGCGGCGGCAGAACCATGATTGAACGCTATGAAGCAGGTGAGGCTCCGGCCTTTGGCACCTATGGGTTAACGCTTGGGCATAAGCATTTACCAGAAATGAAAGTGCATTCCGGCCTTGTTGATACACCTGTGTTTTTGCCTTCGGTTGGTCAGTTTGCCCAAGGTATGCTGGTCAATATCCCGTTGCATCAGGCGCAATTTTCAAAAACGGTGAGCGCTGCGGACTTAACCGCATGCTATCGCGCCGCTTATGGCGATAGCGCTCTGATAAAAATCTGTGATGAAACAGGGCTTGATGCGCATAATTTCCTAGTGGCAGAAGCGCTTGCCGGACGCGATAATATGGAGCTGTTTGTGTTTGCGGATGCAAGCGAAAGTCATTTTGTGCTGACAGCGCGCACCGATAATCTGGGTAAAGGGGCAGCAGGGGCAGCTGTCCAAAATATGAATTTAATGCTGGGGGTAGATATGCTCAGCGGCCTGCAAGTGTAATGGTCTTTATTAAACGTCAATTTTGAATAGATGCGATGTTGAAAATTCCAAAGATGACGATGCGGGAACGGGCTTTTGGCTATCCCTATGAGGCGCCCGAAGGTGCATATCTGCTGAAAAATGGGTATCAGCTAGCCTTGCCAGATACGTATGATTTTAGCAGTCGTGTAGCGGTTTTATCTGTTGGCTCCAACCGCGCCCCCGCCCAGCTCTACCGCAAATTTGGCGAACGGGCCGAAGTGCCGGTAACCCCTGTCGCTGTAAAAGATTGTGATATTGTGCATGTTGCAAACCTTGCCGATTATGGTGCGGTACCTTGCTCTGCTTTCCCATCACCCGGCGCGTCTATTACGCTGAATATTGCGTGGCTGACCGGCCAACAGCTAGAAATTATGCATGCCACCGAATCACTAGGCGAGGCTTATGATTGGATAGAATGGGATTTAAGCGCCATCACAGCGCTATCGCATCGCTTGCCAACGCGGCTATTTGGCTATGCGGCCATCGCGGGCGCGTTTAATCTTTGTGGGGATGGACCGTTTGCTTTGGAAAAGATTGCCGCTAAAGATAGGCAATTTACTGCCGCCAGCCAGCAGGTGATGCAGCAGCAAATATTTGCCGCTCTTGGTTCTGGTGTTGCAGATATCTATCAATGGGTTGAACATGTGCAATCCGATGCAGGCCTGCGCCGAGATATCCGCCAACGCCTGACAGAAAAAGCCGTACAGCCAGCAAACCCGCCTTGGCAAAAAAGTGATGATCTAGGGGGTTAAATAATCTGTTGCGCTAGCAGGGCAGCGGTTATAAGCAGACCTGTATTACGATTAGATTTAAACAGGCGGAGTGCGGTATCTGGTGCAGCTATATCCACCTGCAAAGCTTGCCTGCCTAAATGTAGCCCCGCTGCCAGTACGCCAAATAGCCAAAGATCAACATCAGACAGGCTATAAAAGCCCACAAACCAGCACGCTGTCGCGGCGCCATAGAACATTGCCACACCCGCTCTAAGGCGCGAGCCAAGCGTAAGGGCAGAAGATTTCACGCCGGTTACCCGGTCATCTGGCATATCCTGAATTGCATAGATAGTATCATAGCCAATAACCCAAAATACCGTTCCAGCATAAACCAAGAATAGGCCAAAAGGGGGCATGCCTGCCCAAAGAACAGATGCTGCCACTGGTATCGCCCAGCTAAAAGTTAGCCCCAGAACCAGTTGCGGGAAGCCAAAGACGCGTTTGGCTAGCGGATATAAAATTATTAACGGGGCAGCCGCTGCGCCTACTATCCATGTGCGTATCGGCAATTGAACAAGCAATCCAAGCCCAAGCAGCGTAAGAAAGACTAAAAAAACCAAGGCGCCGAAAAGACCTATCTCGCCAGAGGCCAGAGGCCGGCCTTTGGTGCGTGCGACCTGCTTGTCGATATTTCTGTCCCATATATCATTAATCACACATCCTGCTGCACGCATGATAATTGCCCCTATCATAAACAGTGCCATCAAGAAAAAAGCTGTTTCTAAATTAGGGCTGTACCCTGCAATTATCCACCAGCCGGGCAGCAACAAAAGCCACCAGCCAATAGGCCGGTCTAGCCGTGCAAGCGTGATATAGGGATGTATAGCCCTAGGCAGATAGCGCCACCCCCCCTGCATACGAATATCGCTGGCAGCGCCTTGGATTTCTTCTGGTTGCGGGGCTTTTGAAGTCATAATTTTTACGACTACCTTAGCTGGCTTGGGATGTCTATCAAAGTTTTATTAGAACGCGGTTTGAAAACAAGGTAGTTCTTTTTGTTTGCGGGGTAGGGGCAGAAAATCGCTTGCCTTGAAACAGGATTTCAGCCTAAATCTGATATTTATGAATTCCAGTTTGCCCACACTAAGATTATTTACAGATCAGCCCTTGATGCAAGGCGCAACCATACAGCTGGTTGGCGAGGCTGCGCATTATCTGGCTACTGTAATGCGGCGTCGCATTGGCGATAAGATTGAGCTGTTTAACGGCCACGATAATAGCTTTATTGCCGATATTATCGAGGTCAGTAAAAAACGCGTTATCGCCATGTTGATATCGGTTGCTCGCCAGAGGGTATTGCCGCCTGATATCTGGTTGTTATTTGCCCCAATAAAGCGCACGCGTCTTGATTTTATGGCGCAGAAAGCAACCGAGCTTGGCGCACGCCAAATAGCGCCTGTGGATACTGATTTTTGTCAGGTTAGCCGCGTTAAAACAGACCGTTTGCGTGCCAACGCAATAGAGGCAGCAGAACAGACAGGGCGCCTTGATATTCCGGAAATAGGCGCGTTTGAAACGCTAGAAGACCGCTTGCAAAACTGGCCAGAAGATAGAATTATTCTGTTTTGTGATGAGATGCTAGCTGGCGCGGATGAAAAGCCTGATATGCTTGCAAGTTTAAAAAATATAAAGGGACGCAAAGCGGCGTTGCTGATAGGGCCTGAAGGGGGATTTTCAGAAAATGAACGAACCCGAATTTTGCGCTGCCCTGAAGTGATACAAATCAGCCTTGGCCCGCGTATATTAAGAAGTGATACTGCCGCGCTTGCTGCGCTTAGCCTATATCAGGCTGTATGCGGGGATTGGCATCACAGCAGTTGAGTTTCCTTAAATTTTAAAGTGCCTGCTTTTATAGGGCGCTAAACCACAATAGATATTCTAACCGGCTAGACCCAAGAGATAAAATAATGAACGAACATGGCACTGCACAGCCAGTTACTGACCGCGCGCAACTCATCGAATGGTTTGCTGAAAAAGGCAAGCCCAAATCAGCGTGGCGGATTGGCACGGAACATGAAAAATTCCTGTTTCACAAAGGCAGTTTTAAGCCTGTAGCTTATGAAGGGGCGCAAGGTGTTGGTGAGTTATTACGCCTGTTAAAAGAACAGCATGATATGCAGCCAATTATCGAAAAAGGGTATATTATCGGCCTGAAAAGTGATGATGGCGGGTCGATAACGCTAGAGCCGGGGGGGCAGTTCGAGCTATCTGGTGCCCCATTGGCAAGCTTGCATGAAACATGTTCTGAAACTGGCTCACATTTGCGTCAGATGCGGGATATTACTCAGCAGCTGGATCTGTGTATGTTAGGGGTGGGTTTCCAGCCGCTTTGGCAGCGAGATGATATCTCCTGGATGCCTAAAGGGCGGTATAAGATTATGCGCGAATATATGCCCAAACGCGGCAAGCTGGGTTTGGATATGATGCTGCGTTCCTGTACCGTTCAGGTCAATTTGGATTACGAAGATGAACGCGATATGGTGCGCAAGTTCAGAACCTCTCTTGGATTGCAACCTATTGCCACCGCCTTGTTTGCAAACTCGCCCTTTAAAGATGGCCAGCCATCTGGGCTAAAATCGACCAGAGCCGAGGCATGGACAGATACAGATCCCGACAGGTGCGGGGTACCGGGCTTTGTGTTTGACGATGATTTTGGCTATGCAAGATGGGTTGACTACATTTTGGATGTGCCCATGTATTTCTTGCATCGAGGTGAGGATTATTTGGATGTTTCTGGCCTGTCATTCAGAGATTTTATGGCGGGTAAATTGCCTGGATTTGAAGGGGAATATCCTTCGATGGCTGATTTTGAAGATCATGTAACTACTGCTTTTCCAGAAGTGCGCTTAAAAGGCTATCTTGAAATGCGCGGCGCTGATGGGGGCAGTTGGGGCAATATTTGTGCCCTGCCTACCTTGTGGGTTGGTCTGTTATATGATGAAGAGGCGCTAGATGCTGCAGAGGCGCTTATCAAGGGGATAAAAGCAAGCGATGTAGAAGCGGCACGCATGGCGGTTGCAAAAGACGGATTGCAAGCTGAAATGGCAGGGCGTTCTGTTCACAAACTTGCCCATGAGGTACTTGAAATTGCTGAAGCTGGGCTGAAATCGCGCAAATTTCTAGATAGCAAAGGCGAGGATGAGACAAAATATCTTGCCCCCTTGCAAGAAATTGTGAAAAGCGGGAAAACCTATGCAGACATTATGCTAGAGAAATATCATGGTGCGTGGGAGGGAGATATAACGCATATTTTCAAGGAATATCACTATTAGAGCTTGGCTTATAGGGCCTTGTTGATTTAGCCAGATAAAAAAATTTCCCTCCTGAAGCGCAACGGCTAAAGCGCCCGAAAGAATGAGATGTTTGCACTGCTGCTGATCACTTTTGTGAATTTTGTCGGGATAGGCGCGCTTATTCCTATATTGCCTTATACGGTTATCGAAAATCTCGGATATTCTGAAACGGTAATGACTGCGCTTCTGGCTAGTTTTGCGCTGGCTATGTTTGTCGCCAACCCTATTTTAGGACGCCTTTCCGACCGGGTGGGGCGGCAGCCTGTTCTGCTGATATCGTTGACTATTGGGACGGCTGCGCATCTGTGGTTTGCCCTAAGTAATGATATAATATCTATGTTTGCTGCGCGTATCATTGCTGGGTTATCAGCAGGGAATATCGGCGTCATTCAGGCGATTATTGCCGATAACTCCAAGCCAGAGGCGCGGGCACGAATAATGGGTTTTCTGGGTGCGGCAATTGGCTCTGGCTTTGTTCTGGGCCCTGCAATTGGCGGATTGCTTGGTGGTCTTGGCTCTGGGCCTGTGCATCAGGTTCCGTTTTTGGTCGCTGCCTTATTTTCCTTTATTGCGGTATGTTTGGCGCTGCGTTTGAAATTGCAATCAGTTAAAGGAGCGGTTGCGCCGGGCAGGCAAGGGTTTTTCTTGCTTTTTAAATCTATGTTATCCAGCCCTATCGGTCTTTTTGCGCTGGCTTTTTTCTGCCTCAATCTTGCCTTTGCGCAAGTCGAAGCTTCTTATGTGCTATTGGTTCGCGATCTATTAGATTTTGGTCCGCGTCAAACCGGCTGGCTATTTACCTATATCGGCGTGTGTATCATCATTGTACAGGGCGGTCTTATCGGTAAATTGACACGCGCTTTTGGCGAGATGCGTGTGGTAGTAGCAGGTGTTAGCGTGCTGGCCCTCGGCCAGCTTGTGACCACGATAATTGCTCGCGGGGATAGCTTGTTTGGCAGTTCTGTCTTTTTGGCAGTGCTGGTCTCCACCAGCTTTGTTTGTGTAGGCTTTGCGCTAACTAATCCAACCCTGTCTGCCGCATCATCGCATGCTGCGCGTGCTGATCAGATGGGCGGCGCGCTAGGGCTGGTGCAGGGGTTTGGATCAATGGGACAAGTGATAGGCCTAAGCATCGCCGGTCCTTTGTATCAAGCCGGCTCCGGCCGACTATCGTTTGGCTTTGGCTTTGTTATTACGTGTATGTTGCTGGTGGTGGTTTGGCAGATTAAATCACGCCGCACCAGCTAGCCGGCATATAAAACGGGCTAGGCTGCTTCTGTGCCGCCAACAGTGATGCCGCCCATTTTCAAGGTAGGCTGGCCCACCCCAACAGGAACAGACTGGCCAGCTTTGCCGCACGTGCCGACCCCTCTATCAAGAGCCATATCATTACCGATCATCGTGATTTTAGACATTGCATCTGGGCCGCTACCAATAAGGGTTGCCCCTTTTACTGGCGCACCGATTTTACCATTTTCCACCAGATAAGCCTCAGAAGCTGCAAATACAAATTTGCCAGAGGTGATATCTACTTGGCCGCCACCAAAATTCACCGCATACAGACCCTTTTTCATCGAGGAGACGATTTCTTCAGGGTCATGTGCGCCATTTTCCATAAATGTGTTGGTCATGCGCGGCATCGGCAGATGCGCATAGGATTCGCGCCTGCCATTACCAGTTGCGGCTACGTCCATCAGCCGGGCATTTTGCCTGTCTTGCATATAGCCTTTTAAAATGCCGTCTTCTATTAAAACATTACGGGCAGAAGCGGTGCCTTCATCATCAATTGTAAGGGAGCCGCGCCGGTCCATCATGGTGCCATCATCCACCACCGTTACGCCTTTGGCGGCAACTTGCTCACCAATTCGGCCAGAAAATACAGAGGTGCCTTTGCGGTTAAAATCACCCTCTAGCCCATGCCCCACAGCTTCGTGAAGCATCACACCCGGCCAGCCTGCCCCAAGCACTATTTCCATCTCGCCAGCAGGTGCAGAGACCGATTCAAGGTTCAGTAGCGCAATACGCAAAGCCTCTGATACCTCTGCTTGCCACATAGCATCATCCAGATAGCGGGCAAACATAAAGCGCCCCCCACTGCCGCTAGAGCCTGTTTCCATGCGTCCATTCTGTTCTACAACAATGGCCACATTCATGCGCACAAGTGGGCGGATATCTGCATAGCAAGAGCTGTCTGGGCGCATAATCTGTACTGCCTGCCAAGAGCCAGCAATGCTTGCACTCACCTGACGCACGCGCGGATCCGCGGCTCTGGCATACGCATCTATCTTTTGTAATAGCTCAACCTTATCGGCAAACGGGGTTTCAGCAAGTGGATTTAAATCACTATACAGTGATTTATTATGTCCTGCTTCTGGGGCGAGAGCCAATTGCCCTGCATGACCAGAAGCCACAGAAGATACAGTTTCAGCGGCGCGGCGCAAAGCGCTCTCGGATAGCTCGCCAGCATGGGCAAAAGCGTCTGCTTCACCGGCGATGGCGCGTAGGCCAAAACCGGCACTTTGATCATAGGTAGCCGCTTTTAGCCTGCCATCATCAAAGGCCAGCATTTCAGAATGGCGCATTTCAAGAAATAAGTCTCCATCATCTGCGCCGTTTAGGCAGTTTGAAACAATCTCGCGCGTTCTATCTTTATCAAGTCCGGTTTGTCCAAAAAACAGGGCATCTGTTTGGTCGATAAGCGTCATAGCGGTGCCTTTTTAATTTGCAGCACATTTTTTGCACAAACATGCCGGATGAAAACCTTAGATGATAATGGTTGGTTTGGTGCTTTCTTTCAAGTGGGGCGCGTGAAAAGAAGTCGTTTACGCTATGATTCTCCCCCGAACTTTGCGCCCTGCAAAAAAAACGCGCGACAGGCCGTCGCAGTGGCTTTTCATGAGCAAAAAAAACCGCTAGAAGGGTGGAAGTAATATCAACTGATCGACCCGGCCAGTCTGCTTTTCTTATTTTAATGCGCGGCGCTGTGGTTAATCCGGTCAACTGATCCTTACGTCGAAGGGGGAAAAAAGATGAATTTGCGCAGCCTTCTATCTGCCGCCATGTCGGTTATGATGGCTTTTGGTTTACTGTTTGCGGGGGCAGCCTTTGCTGCTGAACCTCAGCCATGGCAGCTAGGCCTTCAAGATCCAGCAGGCTCTATCGCTGAAAAAGCAACCAGCCTGCATAATATGTTGCTGATTATTATCACCGCCATTTCTTTATTTGTGCTAGCGTTGTTGGTTTACGTTTGCGTACGTTTTCGTCGTTCTGCAAACCCTAACCCCTCAAAGACATCGCATAACACCGTTATTGAGATTTTATGGACGGTTGTGCCGGTACTGATTCTGGTCGTGATTGCAGTACCATCCTTCCAGCTTCTGTATTATATGGACAAGACTAAAGATACAGAGATGGTCATCAAGGTTACGGGGAATCAGTGGTACTGGAATTATGAATATCCAGATGAAGGGGTGTCTTTTGACAGCTACCTTGTTGATGAAGAAGACCTTGGTGAGGACGAAATTCGCCTGCTGAGCGTTGATAACCCTATGGTTGTTCCAGCAGGTACCCGCATCAAGTTGCTGGTAACTGGTAATGATGTGATGCATTCCTTCTTTGTGCCGTCTCTAGCTGTTCAGATTTATTCTATCGCTGGGCGTATTAACGAAGCTTGGATTGATGTGCCAGAAGGCACGAAGAAATATTATGGGCAGTGTAATCAGATTTGCGGCGTAAACCACGCCTATATGCCAATTGTTGTTCAGGCATTGAATGAGGCTGATTACGCTGAATGGCTGTTGAATGCCAAAGAAGAGTTTGCTTCTGCAGAAGTGCCGAGCGAGACGCTTCTGGCTTCAGCTAACTAATTTTTATTTGTGAGAGCAGGGAGATAAAAAATGAGTGCCCAGACACACGCAGCAGATGCAGGCCACGCTAACCCAACCGGGTTTGTGCGCCGTTGGCTGTATTCAACCAACCACAAAGATATCGGGACGATGTATATCATCTTCTCTATTCTTGCCGCGCTTATTGGTGGCGGTTTTTCTATTTTCATGCGTATGGAGCTTATGGAGCCAGGCGTGCAATATATGGCAGATGGCCATGTATGGAACGTCTTTACCACTGCCCATGGCTTGATCATGGTGTTCTTTGTGGTGATGCCAGGGCTGATTGGCGGTTTTGGTAACTGGTTTGTGCCGATTATGATCGGTGCCCCAGATATGGCCTTTCCGCGAATGAACAATATCTCTTTCTGGTTATTGCCACCTGCTTTCCTACTGCTTCTGCTCTCTGCGGTAATGGATGGCGGCGCGGGTGTTGGTTGGACAATTTATCCGCCAATGTCTAGCACGGCTGGAACGCCAGGCATGTCTATGGATTTGGCCATCCTATCGCTTCACCTAGCAGGTGTATCTTCCATTTTGGGTGCGGCAAACTTTATCACCACCATCTTTAATATGCGCACACCGGGCATGACCTTGCACAAAATGCCTCTATTTGCATGGGCGATGCTTATTACGGCCTTCTTGCTGTTGCTGGCCGTGCCGGTGTTGGCAGGTGCGATTACGATGTTGCTAACAGATAGAAACTTTGGCACCACCTTCTTCATCCCTGAAGGCGGCGGCGATCCAATTCTGTTCCTGCATTTGTTCTGGTTCTTTGGTCATCCGGAGGTTTATATCATGATCCTTCCGGCCTTCGGGATTGTCAGCCACATCATTTCAACCTTTGCCCGCAAGCCTATCTTTGGCTATTTGGGTATGGCATATGCGATGGTAGCTATCGGGTTTGTCGGCTTTATTGTTTGGGCACACCACATGTATACAGTGGGCTTGGACGTCGATACACGTGCCTACTTCACAGCAGCTACTATGGTTATTGCGGTGCCTACAGGGGTTAAAATCTTCTCATGGATAGCAACCATGTGGGGTGGCTCAATGACCTTTAAATCACCAATGCTGTGGGCGATTGGCTTTATTTTCTTGTTCACTGTTGGCGGTGTAACAGGCGTTGTATTGGCAAATGCTGGTATGGATGTGGTCCTGCACAACACCTATTATGTGATTGCCCACTTCCATTATGTGCTGTCTCTTGGCGCAGTATTTGGTCTATTTGCAGGCTTTTATTACTGGTTCTCCAAGATGACCGGCTATGAGTACCATGAAGGCCTAGCAAAAGTGCATTTTTGGCTAACCTTTATTGGGGTGAATTTGACCTTCTTCCCAATGCACTTCCTAGGCCTAGCAGGCATGCCGCGCCGTTACATTGACTATCCAGATGCGTTTGCAGGTTGGAACTATGTGGCGTCTATCGGCTCTTATGTGAGTGCCTTTGCCACACTTATCTTCCTTGCTTTGATTGTGGAAGCTTTTGTAAGCCGCAGAAAAGCAGCTGATAATCCGTGGGGTGAAGGGGCAACAACCCTTGAATGGCAGGTGTCTTCACCGCCGCCATATCACACCTTTGATGCGCTGCCAAAAGTCAAATAAGGCTTAGCAGGGTAGCGTTTAACAGGGATAAAACCTTATGACACAGCAAATCATACAGGCCGAAACACAGCTGACTGTTGCAGAAAAACCTGCAACAGTCGGTGAGTTTTTCCAGTTGATGAAGCCACGTGTTATGAGCCTTGTTATATTCACTGGTTTTGCCGGCATGTTTCTAGCTCCGGGGTCAATGCACCCCTTGCTAGCGGCGATTGCCCTATTTGCTATAGCTGCGGGTGCTGGCGCGTCTGGTGCTATTAATCAATGGTATGACCGCGATATTGATGCGGTAATGAGCCGAACACGCAGCCGGCCTATTCCGGCTGGGCGGGTTGAGCCAGCAGAAGCACTGGCCCTTGGGATTGTTATCTCCTTTTTGTCCGTGCTTCTTCTTACTATAGCCAGCAATCTTCTGGCTGGTGGGTTACTGGCCTTTACTATCTTTTTTTATGCGGTAATTTACACCGTTTGGCTAAAGCGCAGCACTGCCCAGAATATTGTTATTGGCGGTGCGGCAGGGGCTCTGCCGCCAATGGTGGGATGGGCTGCGGTAACGGGCAGTATATCTATTGAGCCTATAGCGCTTTTTGCTTTAATTTTTGTCTGGACGCCGCCGCATTTCTGGGCACTGGCACTGGTCAAGAATGATGATTACCGTGATGCCGGTGTGCCGATGCTGCCAGTAGTTGCTGGCAAGGCTGAAACCCGCAAACAGATTTTAATCTATGCGCTGATTCTAGCGCCAACAGGTCTCACGCCGTATATGTTGGCAATGGCAAGTGTGGGCTATGGTGCGGTTGCGGCTCTATTGGGCGTTTATTTTGTGCATCTATCTTTTAAGCTTTATCGCCAGCCTAGTGATAAGGCCGCGTGGAAGCTGTTTAAGTTTTCAATTTTCTATTTATTTATTTTATTCGCAACCCTTATCATCGACCGGGTGGCGATAGGATTATTTTAAGCAATTAACAGATTTTGGATTAGGATAAAATGGCCCAGCAAGACCCAAAGACAGGCAAAGAAATGCAGCAGATGAGCCGCAAGCGTAATCTGTGGGTGCTAGGGCTGATCTTCGGATTTGCAGTGCTGATTTATCTGGTCACAATCTTGCGGATGGAAGGCTAAGGTTTTATGAGCGAGCTTGCCTCTGACAAAATCTATGAAGCGGCTACCGGCCATCGCAATCGTCGTTTACTGGCGGTATTGGCGCTTGTGGTAGCCGGAATGGTGGGCTTGGCCTTTGCCTCTGTGCCGCTTTATCGGCTGTTTTGTCAGGTTACTGGCTTTGGGGGTACCACACAGGTTGCCGAAGCTGCGCCGTCGCAAGTGGCAACTGGCTTACCGCCTGTATCCGTGCGGTTTGATGCTAATGTCAGCCCAGCTCTAAAGTGGGCGTTTGTTCCAGTTAGCGCGCCAGTTAGTTTGGTTCCAGGGGAGCAGACAACAATTTTATATCGCGCAACAAACATCGGTACAGCGCCTTCAACCGGCACCGCTACCTTTAATGTAACACCGCAAAAAGCTGGACCCTATTTTATGAAAATAGAATGTTTCTGTTTTACGGAGCAGACACTGCAGCCTGGCGAATCGATGGATATGCCAGTATCCTTTTTTGTGGATAGCGAAATCGGTACCGATACAAATACGATGGATGTGGACGAAATTGTTCTGTCCTATACTTTTTTTGAGGCAAGGACGTGAAAAAGGGCGTTCTATAGAATTTAATTTGATCTGCCAGTCGGAGGGGACAGGCTTTTTCTTGAGGAGAAGAATATGAGTGGATCACAACAACATCCTTATCATCTGGTAGAACCCAGCCCATGGCCTGCGGTTGGTTCTGCTGCTGCATTTATCACGGCTATCGGTGGGGTAATGTTTATGCATGAGCGCGCCTATGGCGAGCATGTGATGGGCATTGGACTAGCACTAGTATTGATGACCATGTTTATGTGGTGGCGCGATGTCGTGCGTGAGGCAGAATATCAAGGCCATCACACGCCAATAGTTCAGGTGGGTATGCGCTATGGCATGATGCTGTTTATCGCATCAGAAGTCATGTTCTTTGTTGCTTTTTTCTGGGCGTTCTTTGACCGTTCTTTTTATCCAGCAGGGGGCGTTTGGCCGCCTGAGGGGATTGAGACCTTTAACCCGTTTGACCTGCCTTTGATTAACACGCTGGTATTGTTGCTTAGCGGCTGTACGGTAACCTGGTCGCACCATGCGCTGCTTCAGAATAATCGCCGGGACTTTATTACTGGCCTTGTGCTGACAGTAGTTTTGGGTGCGTTATTTACGGGTTTGCAGGCATTAGAATATAGCCATGCCCCGTTTGGCTTTACAGATGGTATTTACCCATCTGTCTTTTATATGGCGACAGGCTTTCATGGCTTTCATGTTTTGGTAGGGACCTTGTTCTTAACAGTTTGTTTGATCCGCGGCCTGAAAGGGCATTTCACCGCAGAGCAGCATTTTGGTTTTGAAGCGGCTGCTTGGTACTGGCATTTTGTTGATGTGGTCTGGTTATTCCTGTTCGTAGCGGTTTACTGGTGGGGCGGCTGATTGCCCAGCTTACAATGCTAAAAACATAACAAATATATAAATCGGCCTCAGCACTTGCAGTTGTAGGCCGATTTTCTTATTCTGCGCATGCGATTGCACTTCCCCTCTCTTTTTTATTGTCAGGTTTTGCCAATGTATTTCAGACCTTTTTTATGGCTCACGCTATTCAGCATTCCAGCATTGCTGGTTTTGCTCGCGCTCGGCTTCTGGCAACTTGATAGGCTGGCATGGAAAACAGAGCTGATAAATAATTTTAACGCGCGTGCAAATGCACCGGCTATTTTGCCGCCTGAAAATGATGCTCCGCTTGCCCCTATAGAGTTTCAAAATTTACAGCTTACTGGATATTACCTGCATGATATGGAACGGTATCTAACTGGACGCACCTATGAAGGAAATGCAGGTTTTCATGTGGTTACCCCGTTTCGGTCTCAAGCTGGAAAGCTGATATTTGTTAATCGAGGCTGGGTATCAGAGGCCTACCGTAACCCGGATAAGCGGCCATTTTCGATTGAAGATAAAGAGGTTACTATTCGCGCTGTTTTACGGCTACCACAGCAAAAGGGCTATTTTGTTCCAGAGAATGAGCCAGATAGAGGCTTTTGGTTTACGTTGAAGCCCGATGAGCTCGCAACCCATCTGGGCTTGGATGAGGCTATTACCAGCTATTATGCAGATCAGATTCGGGAGGGCGATGTGTTAACATTGCCGATCGCGGCGACTATGCATATTGAGGTGCGTAATACGCATTTAAATTACGCGCTAACATGGTTTGGTATCGCTCTGTCCTTGATAGGGGTATATTTTGCTTATCATGTAAATGCGGGCAGGTTTGGTTTTCGTAAAAGCCCATAATGAGTGAGACAAAGCAAGATGGAATATATTAGCACTAGAGGCAAAGATGGCCCGCTTAGTTTTGAAGATGCCCTATTAAATGGGTTGGCGCGTGATGGCGGGTTGTATTTACCCACCCACTGGCCCTGTTTTAGTGCGGCTGAAATACGGGCTATGCGCGGCCAATCTTATGTGAAAATCGCAGGTCAGATTATGTCGCGCTTTACCGATGGTGAGGTGCATGAAGATCAGATAGCTGAAATGGCAGCGGATGCTTATCGCGGCTTTACCCATAAAGAGATAGCGCCTCTAAAGGCTATGGAGCAGGATATCCATGTTCTGGAGCTGTTTTATGGGCCAACTATCGCCTTTAAAGATTATGCGATGCAGTTTCTATCGCGTGCGTTTGATACAGCCCTTAGCCGCCAGAATAGGCAGGCTGTTATTCTAGGAGCAACCAGCGGCGATACAGGTTCTGCTGCACTAGAAGCCTTTCGCGGGCGGGAGGCGGTAGATGTCTTTATCTTGTTCCCAGAGGGGCGGGTCTCACCAGTTCAACAAAAACAAATGACTTCTGTGCGTGATGCAGGCGTGCATGCTATCGCTGTTAAGGGGGATTTTGATGATTGTCAGGCACTGGTTAAGGCCTGTTTCAATGATGTAGCTTTCCGCGATAAGGTCGGGCTATCGGCAGTAAATTCCATTAATTGGGCACGTTTGATGCCGCAGATTGTCTATTACTTCACCTCTGCCTTGGCACTTGGCGCCCCAGATAAGCCGGTGGCATTTTCTGTGCCTACAGGCAATTTTGGGAATGTATTTGCAGGGTGGGTTGCCATGCAAATGGGCTTGCCTGTTGAACGCTTTATTGTCTCTTCAAATCGCAATGATATCTTAACGCGTTTTTTTGAAGGCGGGGTGATGGAGCGCCGGGATGTGCATCCCTCGCTTAGCCCGTCTATGGATATTCAGGTCTCTTCCAATTTTGAGCGATTGCTGTTTGAATTATTAGATCGCAACGGTGAGGCGGTAGCAGCTGCGATGCAGAGCTTTTCTGAAACAGGCCGCTTTTCAGTAGAAGATAAAGTGTTGCAATCAGCCTTGCAGGTCTTTTCAGGCTATTGTTTGGATGATGCGGGTACCACAGCGGAGATTAAACGCTGTTTTGATACGCATAACTATTTGATTGACCCGCATAGCGCGGTGGGGCTAGCCGCTGCACGAAATGCGCGCAGGACAAATTTGGTTGCTAAAGACACCCCCATCATTAGCCTAGCTTGCGCACATCCTGCAAAATTTCCAGATGCGGTGCATAATGCAAGCGGCCAGATGCCTGAATTGCCAGATGAGCTAGCAGATTTGATGAGCCGTGATGAGCAGATGTTAACCGCGCCAAATGATATGGCTGCGGTACAAAAGCTGGTTCTGGAACATAGGCGCGGCTGATGGCAATTATCGAAACAAGTCAGATGGAAAATGGGTTGACGCTAGCCAGTGTTGGCATGGCGTCTTCTCATTCTATCTCGCTTGGTGTGTGGGTGAAGGCTGGTGCGCGTGATGAGCGCAATGACGAGATCGGGATAGCCCATTTTCTAGAGCATATGGCCTTTAAGGGTACAAAGAGCCGGAGCGCACTTTCCATTGCTAAGGATATTGAGGATGTAGGCGGATTTATTAATGCGCATACTGCACGCGAAGAGACCGCTTATTATATCAATCTTCTGCCGGAACATCTTGAGATGGGCTTTAATATCTTGAGCGATATTTTGCTGAACTCAACCTTGCCAGCCGAAGAGATTGAGCGTGAGCGCGGTGTAATCATTCAAGAGATTGGCCAGAGCATTGATGCACCTGATGACCATGTTTTTGAATGTTTTTCACGCAGCTGTTATGGCCGGCATACATTGGGGAACTCTATTTTAGGCACAACCGATAGTGTCTCTTCTTTCACCGCTACAGAACTTTCTGGCTTTATGCAACGCCATTATGGAGCGGCACAGATGATTATCTGTGTGGCAGGGCCGGTCAGTCATGCGCAGGTTTCGGCTCTTGCCAGCCAATATTTTGGGCCGCTTGGAAAAGCTAACAATCCAACCCGTCACCTGCCAGAATTTTTATCCACCCGCCATATCGCTAGCCGTGATTTGGAGCAATGCCATACGGTGTTTGGGTTTCAAGCGCCTGATGCTTGCTCTGAGTGGCGGTATCCGCTGATGGTCTTATCAAATTTATATGGCGGGGGTATGTCCTCTCGGCTGTTCCAGCAGGTCAGAGAAGAGCGCGGATTATGCTATTCAATATTCTCTTTTGCCCAGATGTTTACCGATACAGGAATGTTTGGTGTTTATGCTGGCACTTCGGATAAAACCGTGGATGAAATGATGGAAGTATCGCTTACCGCTTTAAAAGCCTGCCAGAGCGATCTAAGCCAAGAAGAAATTGACCGTGCCAAGCAGCAATTACGGGCAGCGGTCCTAATGCGGCGGGATTCAGTTTCTTCGATGATGGATATCACTGCCCGACATCTTACCTTGTTTGGGCGCGTGTTTGAGCGCGATGAAATGCTGGCCGCTATTGATAAGGTTAGCCGTGATAAAGTAGCAGAATTAGCGGCACAGATAATTTCTGGACCAGCGCCATCGCTTTGTGTTGTTGGGCCAGCTTCCAGCCAGATGCAGATAAAGGATATGCAAGCGATATTAGCCTAGCCGGTAGCGTTATGCGGCAGTTATGCAGACCCGCTTTGCGGAGAGAGCGATCCGGCATTAATGCCCATGGCCATAAAAGTTTTATCCCAAATATGTGCATCATTTGTGCTAAATAGCATTTCTGCGGAGGCTGGCAGATGAAACCACATGCTTTGCTTCATCTCTTCTTCTAGCTGGCCTGCGGACCAGCCTGCATAGCCAAGCAGTATTTTGGCATGTAAAGGCCCTAATCCGCGCGTAATCTCGGTTATCATATCCACATGCATGGACAGGCAGATATTATCGCGCACCAGAACTGAATTAGGCATCATCTGGTCATCAGTATGCAAGATATAGCCACGCTGTGGCTCAACTGGCCCACCAATATAAATTGGGGCGTTTGGGTCAAAACGCGGCTGGTCAATATTTAGCTGGTCACTAAGGGTGGAAATGGTGACCTCTTCACTTGGCTGATTTATAATAAAGCCCATCGCCGCAGTTTCGTCATGCTGACAGATAAATAACGCCCGCTTTTGAAAGCGTGGATCAGTCATTTGCGGTGTCGCCACCAATAACTGCCCAGCCAGCGTTTTTGAATAATCAAAAGATTCTATCGCCATAAACCGCTCCTGCGGGGATTAACCTGTCACGCATATTTTCTATGATACGCGCTTTAATGATATGCAGGGCAATAATTTTTGCAAATTATGTAAATCTAATTGCCCTTGTTTTGCCAACTTTTTAATGCAGATTGGTATTCTAATGCAGTTTGACCTTAATTGCGCTAGAATAGGGCAAACTCGCTAAATGATAAACGTCAGGAAACCCCACTTGTGTAGAACCGCGCTAAAACGTCTGACATTGTGGCTTGCTAGCTGTTTTGCTGTGCTTTTTTTCAGCTTTCCATCGCTAGCACAAGAAGGCAACATCGTTGTTAAAACCCCAGAGGCAGAGTTTCGGCTGGTTTCCGCATTAGCCACAACAGGGACATTGAGTGATATTCCTTTAGGCCTGAAAGTCCAGCTAAAGGAAGGGTGGAAGATTTATTGGCGCAGTCCAGGTGATGCAGGCTTACCCCCAGAATTAGCGCTGATTTCTGAGAACCGACCAGAAAAACAGAAATTAGAGATGGATTTCCCAGTGCCAACACGGTTTTCTCTGTTTGGTCTGGACACCTATGGCTATAGTGATGAGGTAATTTTTCCTGTACGCTTGCGCGGTCATGATGCTGGCAGCCCTCTTGATTTGCGCGCAAATGTAAATGCACTGGTTTGTGCAGATATATGTATTCCAGTTGGCGGCGCTGTTAGCCTTGCCCTGCCTAGTGGGGCGTTGCGTACCAGTTCGGATGCGCTTGATATTGCGCGGTTCAGCTCGCTCGTGCCAAAAATAACCTCTAGCGGCGATGCCCAGCTTGCCAGCCTGTCTTTTTCTCCAAATCCTGACCGTCTTATTCTAGATTTAGCTGCCTCTGCTCCGCCTCTTAGAGATGTGTTTATCGAAGCGCCTATAAATGGGCTTAGCTTTGCAGCCCCTCAGGAAATTGCTCCTAATCAGTATCAGATTGCGGTCTCTGGAACTGGTGATAGTGCGGCTTTATTAGGCCAGCCACTTAGCCTAACCTTGAAAACAGCTACTCAATTTTGGCAGACAGATATTCCAGCACTAGCGCTTGCGAAAACCAACGTTACCTTTGCGGCAACCTCTATCTTAGTTATTTTGCTAGCAGCTTTTGCAGGCGGATTAATTTTGAACATTATGCCTTGTGTTTTGCCGGTATTATCTTTGAAGCTTGCTTCTATCCTGTCGATGGGTGGGGCAAGCCCTGTGCAGATACGCACAAGGTTGCTAATAGGGGCAAGTGGTATTTTAACAAGCTTTGCCTTGCTGGCACTTATGTTGATAGGACTAAAGCTGGCAGGCGGACGCCTAGGTTGGGGTATTCAGTTTCAAAATCCGTGGTTTTTGGGTGTTATGATGCTGGTGATGGTTATATTTACACTCAGCCTTTTGGATATTCTGCGCTTGCCTATACCTGCCTTTGCTAGCCATGTTAAAGGGCAGGGGCTATTGGGTGATTTTGCGAGTGGGTTTATGGCCACCATTTTAGCAACCCCTTGCTCTGCCCCGCTGGTAGGTACAGCGATCAGTTTTGCGCTAGCGGCATCAGCCCCGCAATTATTTTCAGTGATGCTGGTGATGGGGCTAGGGTTAGCTGCACCTTGGCTAGTGCTAGCAGCCTTTCCTAGATTTATCGCTGCTCTGCCAAAACCTGGCGCTTGGATGAAATGGGTGAAGCCGCTGTTAGCCTCAGGGCTAGTCGCTACGATTATCTGGCTAGGGTGGTTATTTGCTGGGGCAACAGGTATTACAGGGCAAAATACTAGCCTCGGCGCATTTCAGGCTGCTGACCAGCAAGCCAGATGGCAACAGTGGCAGCCCCTTGCTATAAAAGACAGCTTGGAGGCAGGCCAGCCTGTTTTTGTTGATGTTACAGCTGACTGGTGCATTACCTGTAAAGTAAATAAAGCGTTGGTGCTAAATACTGAAAAAATAATGCACGGCTTTGAGGTGCATAAGGTGGTGCTATTACAGGCAGACTGGACATTGCCAGACCCGGATATTGCGGATTATCTGGCCAGCTTTGGGCGCTTTGGTATTCCGTTTAACATCTTATATTATCCAGATGGGCGTCCGCCAATAATATTTGATGAGCTGTTAAGTTCAGAAAAGATTACACAAGCACTGGACAAGTTGAATTAATAAGCCTATCTCGTCTGAATAGGTGGGCAAAATCAATTGCTTGGCATAATTAAAAATCATAAAAGGGCAAATAAAATGTTACCTGAAGCTGGAATGAAAATCCCTGCTGTTACGATCCGCACAAAGTCTGAAGACGGTGTGGAAGAGCTGGAAACAGCGACGTATTTCGCTGGTCGTAAAATCGTTATGTTTGCTGTGCCGGGCGCCTTTACGCCGACCTGCTCTGCAAAACATCTGCCAAATTTTCTGGAACATATGGATAGGCTGAAAGCCGCAGGTTTTGATGCGATTGCGTGCTTGTCTATCAATGATGCGCATGTAATGAAAGCTTGGTCAGATATGAATGACGCGGCAGGTAGAATTGATATGCTGGCAGATGTACGGGCGGAGTTCTCGCGCGCATTAGGGATTACCGCAGATTTTGGTGATGTACTGGCTGAACGGACCCAGCGGAGCGCCTTTGTGGTGGAAGATGGTACTATCACCCACGTCTTTATTGAGGAGCCAGGTATTTTCGAGGTTTCAAGCGCAGAACATGTGCTGGCAGCGATTGCCTAGGTTTCAAAAAGACATTTAACAACATTTCTATGAATGAGCGATTTTGGCTGCTTCATTGCTGGCTAACTCGTCACAACGCTCATTCATTGGATGGCCAGAATGGCCTTTAACCCATTCCCAGCTAGTTTGATGCATCTGACATAGCGCGTCCAGCTGTTCCCATAATTCTTTATTGGCCACTGGTTTTTTAGCGGCTGTACGCCAGTTGTTCAATTTCCATTTAGGCATCCAGTCCTGTACCCCGTTCATCACATATTTGCTATCTGTGACAATATGGACGCGTATGGGCCGCTTTAGTGCGGCAAGTCCCCTAATGACTGCCATAAGCTCCATCTGGTTGTTGGTTGTATCAGCTTGGCTGCCGGAAAGCTCCTTAACTTCATCTTTCCATTTCAGTATAGCACCCCAGCCACCAGGCCCCGGATTACCTAGGCAGGCACCGTCTGTATATAGATAAACACTGGCTGGTGTTTGGCTCATCTGATGCTTCTAACGCCACAGGCCATAGGATTCTGGACCCTTTGCATGCTGATGAAAGCGCAGGCGTGACCAAAACTCCATAGGATTAAGTGGCTTTACCAGCGCATTAGCAGGGGTATTAATCCAGTCATAAAGACGCGTTAGGAAAAACCGCAAGGCCGCACCTTGATTAAGGATAGGCAGGGCGTCCTTTTCGGATTGTGTCAGGCCTCTGACCTGTTCATAGCCATGTAATAATGCCCCTGATTTAGTGACATTAAAGCTGCCATCTGCATCAAAACACCAGCTATTCAGACAGACAGCAATGTCATAGGCATATAAATCCTGACAAGCGAAATAGAAATCTATGATGCCGGTTAGCTCATCGCCAACAAATAACACATTATTTGGAAACATATCGGCATGGATATGACCAGCCGGCAGATCAGAAGGCCAGTTTTTTAAAATGATATCAAGACTGTTAGCCGCTAGGGCTAAAATTTCATCAGGCATTTCTGGCAAATCGCCGTCTATTGAGGCCAGCAGGGGCGACCAACCCTTTGGTCCAAGCGCATTATCACGTACCCCATCAAAACCTTCAGAAGTAGTATGAAATTCTGCTAATGCGCGGCCTAATGCACGGCATTTTGCGGCATTTGGAAAGCGTTGGGATGTACCATCAAGAAAAGTGACAATAGCTGCAGGGCGTCCACACAGCTTTTGTAATATCTGGCCAGACTTGTCCGCAACTGGAACAGGACAATTCAGCCCAGCTTGCGAGAGATGCTGCATCAGGCCTATAAAAAAGGGCAAATCATCTTTATTTACCCGCTTCTCATATAGGGTGAGAATATAATTAGCCCTATCAGTACGAAGCAGGTAGTTAGAGTTTTCAACCCCCTCAGCAATGCCAGCAAAGCTTAGCAAATTGCCCAGATCATATAGCTCTAAAAAGGCGGCAAGCGCCTCATCATCTATTTGCGTATAAACTGCTATGATGCCACCTCTTGCTTAGACAGGATAGAAGGCAGCTTGAAATGCATATTCTCCTGAATAAAATTCTGATGGGTGATGGTTAGCTCATAGCGTGCTTGCAAGGCCTCAACAACTTCATCGACTAGAATTTCAGGCGCAGAAGCACCAGCAGAAAGACCAATAATAGAAGCTTTGTCTAGGGCAGCAAAATCAAGTTTGCTTGCATCAGCCACCAGCTTAGCCGCTTCAACCCCGGCTTTCAGACCTGTTTCTACCAGCCTTTTGGAATTGGAGGAGTTTTGTGCGCCAATAACCAGCAGATAATCAATATCAGAGGCTAATGCCTTTACCGCATTCTGACGGTTTGTTGTGGCATAACAGATATCCTCCCCTTTGGGCCCTGAAATTTCAGGAAAGCGATGCTGAAGTACTGTAATGATTTCAGCGGTTTCATCTGCAGATAAGGTTGTTTGCGTGGCAAAGGCAAGGTCAGTGTCTTCTGGGGGTGTAAAGGCTAGCGCATCTTCCGGTGTTTCAATCAGCGTCATCTCGCCAGCTTCTACCTGACCCATTGTACCGATAACTTCTGGGTGGCCGGCATGGCCGATAAGTAGGATATGGCGCCCACGCTTTACATGCTTTCCAGCTTCCAGATGCACCTTTGTAACTAATGGGCAGGTGGCATCAATAGCCATCATATTTAAATCATCGGCACGTTTATGTACGGCGCGCGCAACACCATGCGCAGAAAAAATAACATGCCCGCCCTCTGGTACCTCATCTAGCTCTTTTACAAAGACAGCCCCTTTTTGGGCTAGGTCATCTACTACACGTTTATTATGCACAATCTCATGACGGACATAGATAGGTGCACCAAATTTTTCGAGCGCACCCTCAACAATCTTAATCGCTCGCTCAACACCTGCGCAGAATCCCCTTGGAGAGGCTAGAATTAGGGTTTTAGAATTATTTTGGCTCATCATCTAGATTGTCTTTGGCACTACGAATAAAAATATGCAGCTCTGGCTAGCGTTTAGCACAGCTTGCTTTTGTCCTATATGAGTAGCAGAAGTTTGTTTACACTGCTATATAAGAGTTTCATATAGGCTGGCGATGCTGCCTTTTGTTGTTTGAAAGATATTATGGAATAGGCTTTAAGATGAATAAACGCTTCTCAACCACTGCTTTGTCTCGTGCGGTCTTAGGTGTTGGTGTTTTGGCACTGCTTGGGGCCTGTACCAGTTTGCGCCCTGTTACCTATGATTGTTCTAATCTGGTTTCCGCACCAGAACTTGGGTCGCGCATTAATTTGGCAGCCGAAGCAGGCCAGATTTCTACCATTCGGCTAAATGGTGTTTCAGCGATATGCGAGCAGGATGATGAGGAAGTTGATATCGAACTTGCTATTGGGCTGAAAGTCAGTCGTAATTTGCAAGATGGCGCAGAAGCAGCCTTGCTAGAAGTACCCTTCATTGCCGCCATTATAGATGAGCGGGAAACAGTTATGTCGCATGAAAGCTTTAGCTACAGAATGGCATTTGGAGATGGGATAGATGTTATCTATCCGTTGGTCCGCCAAGATATTAGTGTACCAAAGGACGGACGATTGGTGATATCACTTGTACCAAAACGCATAGATCTAAATTAATAGCAGCTTAGATTTTAAGAATAAGACAAAATAAAACCGCCACTGAATGCATCAGGGGCGGTTTGTTTTTATATGGCTAGGCGCATCATTTACTTGTGCGCTGCGATTTGCTCCACAGACTGATCAATCAGCTTCAAGGCTGTTTTTTCATCCAGCTTATCTGTGATAATCTCACGGGCAGCCTGCGCTGCAAGCTGTGCTGTTTTTGCTTTAATCTCGTTCACCATTGCGGTTTCAGAAGCTTTAATTTTCTCAGCTGCCTGCGCTTCACGGCGCGCAATATTTTCTTCTGCTTTTGCAGAGGCATTCTCACGAATACGTTTTGCCGCAGAGTTCGCGTTCGCAATAATGGCTTTAGCTTCTTCTTCTGCTTCTTTTTTCAAGCTTTTGAAGCTATCTAGCTGGGCTTTAGCTTCTTTGCGAAGCGCTTCTGCTTGCTCTAGCTCATTGCGGATTTTATCTGCACGCGCATCCAGCATTTCACGCAACGCCGCTCCAGCCTTTTTCCAGACCAGAATGACAAAGATAGCAAATCCAAGCGCAACCCAAGCGCCTTCATCAAATTGCATTTACGCCTCCTGCCCTGCGCCCGCTTTAGCCAGTTTAGAAACTGACTTAGTGGCTTCAGCTTTTGTTACTTTCATGCCTGTTACCGCCATTACCGCATCTTGGGTAACTTCACTTGCTACATCATTGATGCTTGCAAGAGCTTCATCACGGATTTTTGCAAGTTTGGTCTCAGCAGCCTTTGTCTTTTTAGCGAGCTTGGCAGTGAGTGCTGCTTCTGCAGTATCTGCGCTTTCCTTCGCTTCTGACATGGCCTTTGATGCGGCTTCTGCACCCTTAGCACGCGCTTCATCAAGAGAGGCTTCATATTCAGCCTTCATCTCTTGTGCTTCTGCTTCAGCCTCTTTGGCACGGGTCAGATCATTTTGGATAGTTTTGCCACGTTGTTCCAGAACACCGCCAATGCGCGGCGTGATAAATCTAGACATAATCACATAGCCGATACCGAATGTCACAACCAGCCAAAAGAGCTGATTAGGCCATGTTGTGATATCAAGCTGTGGTAGCCCTTTTGCATCGCCAGCCGCTAACACAGGTGAGGTACCTGCTAGCGTTAGGAGAAGTGCGGAGCTCATTATTTTTCTGGTTACGATATTTCTGAAATTCATCATTGCCTGTACCAGCGTCATCCAGAGTAGTTATCTTGCTAAAAAGATATCAGCATGAAAAGCATAGCTTATAGGGCCACACCTCATTATCACGCTGATATCTAAAGTCTAGTTTGCTCAGCTAGCCTTAAAGAGCAAACAGCATCAGCAAGGCAACAACCAGTGCGAATAGCGCAATCGCTTCTGTAAGGGCAAAACCAAGAATGCCAATACCAAAAACGGTATCACGTGCAGCAGGGTTGCGAGCGATAGAGCTAACGAGGGAAGAAAAGATACTTCCGATACCCACACCAACACCAGCCAGAGCAATAACAGCTAGACCAGCACCAATCATCTTTGCAGCTTCGACGTCCATCTTTTTTTCCTTCCGTTTGATTAAGAGAACTAAGTTGCTAACTTCTGGCAGTTTGGTCTGTTCCAAGACCGCGCTGCCGAAACTAATTAAAACGCGTAAAATCTAGTGCAGATGTAACGCGTCATTCAAATACATACAAGTCAAAATCGTGAACACATAAGCCTGAAGAACGGCCACTAGAATTTCCAGCCCGGTCAAGCCGACAATAGCGACCAGAGGCAAGATAGAACCAGCAACGAAGACCCCGCCAGCACTGGCGATCATTACAGCCAGTCCGCCAAACACTTTCAACATTGTGTGGCCAGCAAGCATGTTCGCGAATAATCTGACAGAAAGGCTAACCGGGCGCACAAAATATGAAATAACCTCGATCAAGACAAGGAAGGGGATCAGAACTTTTGGCGCACCAGCAGGCACAAAAAAGCTAAAGAAATGCAAGCCGTGCTTAAACAGCGCAATCAATGTCACCCCAATAAAAATAAACATCGCCATCGCGAAAGTAACCACAATCTGAGAAGTCGTGGTGTAGCTGTAAGGGATAAGCCCAAGCAGATTTGAGAATAAAACAAATACAAACAGCGTGAAAATAAACGGGAAATAGGGACGGCCTTCACTACCAACATTGCCACGAACCATGTCTGCGACAAATTCATATAGCATTTCAGCTAGACCTTGCATTCGGCCGGGTACAGTTGCCGCGGGTGCCATTGCAAAATACAAAAATGCCGAGCTAACCAGCACAGCGAGCACCATAAACAAAGAAGAGTTAGTGAACTGGATGTCAAATCCAAACAGGTTCAGTGCGAACAGCACTTTAATCGCAAATTGTTCAACAGGTGAATGCACCTAATCACTCCTGCTTTTCTCGTCAGGCGTCTGCTCATCTGAGCTCGCCTGCCGCTTCTCATCAAAAAATCCAGCAGCCATACCACGACCGGTAAGCGCCCTCCAGACATTCATCATCCCAGCTGCTGCTCCTAAGAAAAACATCACCACCATCAAAATCGGTGTTGTGCCCAGCCACTGGTCTAATGCCCATCCAACCCCTGTACCCACAACCAGACCAGCTACCAATTCAGTTGTCACCCGGCCAGCCATAGCTAGACCGTTTGACGACATCGCGGCTCGGCTATTATTGTGCCGCGCTGGCTCCTGACTTTCTTCTAGCTGGCGGATCCGCTCAGACAAGCTAGCAGCTTTTGCCTTATTGTCTGATGTATCCTTCTTTGCCATGCCGGAACATTCCAGAAGTCTGTTTGCGGGGACTGCTCAACTCCCCTAAAAATGACGAGTATCACAGACCCAAAGATCGCGCACAAACTAGGCTGGTATGGGCTGTTTTGTCAAGCGATAGATGCGCGAAACCCGCATTCATTTTATTAGGTGTGTCACCGCGTCGCAGCTAGGTAAAATTTGACTTGCCAATCTGCTCAGGCAATCAGGCTGTCGCGCAACTCTTCAGCTGTTTGTAAATCCACAGAAACTAGCCGTGAAACCCCTTTTTGTTCCATCGTCACGCCAAAAAGCCTGTCCATCCTAGCCATCGTCATACGGTGGTGGGTTACAACCAGAAAACGCGTTTGTGTTTGCTCAGCAATAGTGCGCAAGAGATCACAGAATCGTGCCACATTCGTGTCATCTAGTGGGGCATCGACCTCATCCAGAATACAAATAGGGGCTGGATTCGTTAGAAATACCGCAAAGATGATAGCTAGGGCAGTCAATGCTTGCTCGCCGCCTGAAAGCAGAGATAAGGACTGCATCTTTTTACCTGGTGGGCTGGCTAGGATATCCAAGCCAGCTTGCAAAGGGTCATCAGAGCCAGTCAGTTGTAATTCTGCATGTCCGCCGCCAAACAAGGTGGTAAATAGTTGGGTGAAATGTTTATTTACCGCAGCAAAGCTCTCCATTAAGCGTGCGCGGCCTTCACGGTTGAGCGTGGCAATAGCACTCCGAAGCTTGGCGATAGCCTCAGCTAAATCATCAAGCTCTGTTTGCAGACTTGTCACCCGCTCATCCAGCTCGGCCATTTCCACTTCGGCGCGCAGATTAACAGGCCCAATTTGATCGCGCTCATTATTCAGCCTGTTGACAGCCATTTCTAGCTTTTCCAGAGGTTCAGCCTGCACCTCACCTTCGCTGATTTGCGCTAGCGCATATAGCTCATCTGGCTGGCAATCCAGCTTTTCTTTTATGCGCTCTATCAGCAAAGCTTGTTCAGATTCTAGGCGTTCTGCCAAAGCTTCAGCCCGGATCAGGCTTTCTCTGGTTTGCGATAGGGTGCGCTCTGCCTCACGCTCATTAGCATCTGCTTCAGACAGTGCTGCTTCTGCAGATCTTAACGCATCGCTTTTTTCTTCCCGTAAGGCCTCTTCTGCTTCCAATTGTGTGGCTAGCTGATGTTTTCGTGCTTCTAGGGAAGCTGGCCGTTCAGCTAGCGCTTCACGCTCTTCTTTGGCTTGCTGCGCGCGCATAGCCATTTCCTGTTTGCGCTTATCGGTATCGGCAAGGCGCGATTTCCAGTCTGCGAGTTGGCTATTTAGGGTTTGGGTGCGTTGCTGGGAGGTGCGTAAATTCTGGCGAAGCTCGCTCTCAGTGCTTAACGCTTCATCAAATTCAGTCCGCGCTTTCGTGGCGGCAAGATGGGCTGCTTCTGCACTTGCGGTGAGCGCGTCCATATCTAGCTCTAGCCATTCATTATCTGTTAGCGCGTCTAGGTCTGTCTGCGCATTTTGCTGCGCAGCTTCTAGATCGCTTGCCCGTGTGCGTGCGGTGGTAAGGGCCATGGTAGCGCTATCATAGCTACGCCGTGCGGCCTCTGCTGAGCTACCTGCTTGCCGGCTATTTTCTTGCAGGCTGCGATAACGCTCAAGGCACTCCTTATGTGCATCATGGGCTTCATCCAAGGCGATTTGTTTATCCGCAAAGCTGGTTTTGGCTCTATCTTCTTCTGTGCTGAGATGGGTTAGGCGTTGACGCTGGCGTATCCGTTCTGCCTCACTGCTAGACTCGCCTTTACGAATCAGCCCATCCCAGCGCCATAACGTACCTTCTTTGCTAACCAAAGCCTGTCCGGGTAAAAGGTTAGCCTGAGCGGCTTCCCCTTCAGCTTCTTCTATGACTGAAACGCCTGTAAGCGCCCGCTCCAAGGCCTGTGCCCCTGAGACAAAATCAGCTATAGGCGCGCCAAATAAGGGCGTGGCAGCGGGCTCGCCAGTTTCCAAATCGCGGCGCCAATAGCCTTGCTCGCCTTTATCGAAAGGCAGGGCTAAATCTGTGCCTAAAGCCGCAGAGAGTGCGAGTTCCATACCCTCTGCTACCTTTAGACTATCACCAGCAGGTGTGCCGTTAGCTTGTGCATTTTCAAGCAGCAGATAGCTAAGCGCATCAATTTCGGCTGTTACTCTGGCAAGCCCAGCGTCAGCTTCATTGCGGGCAAGTGCGCACGCATCACGCAAAGCGGTTTTTTCAGCCAGCTCATCTTCACAGGCTTTCAAGCTTGCTGCTGACCTCACCGCTTCTTGTTCTTGTGTGTTTTTTTCTGTCTCTGCTTGGCTTGCTTGCTCGCCGAGCGTCTCCAGATTTAATTTGTCCAGCTCCTGTGTGGCAACCTCTAGGCGGCGTTCTAGCTCTGCCTGCCGCTTTGTTAACTGGTTTTTAGTCTGCTCAGCCGTTTGTAATTTAGATTGTGCTTCGGCAGCTTTTTGCTCTGCTTGCTGGCTTATCTGACGCTTCTCATCTTTTGCTTTTTCTGCCGCTTCTAAGCGGGGGGTATCTTGTGTGTGCTGGGCGAGCAGTTTATCGCGCTCCTCGCTAAGCCCCCTAAGGGCAGTGGCAGCATCCTCATGCAAGCTTGTCTCTCGCTCAGCATCGCTGGTAATTTGGGCTATCTGCCGGTCGAGGCGCTGAAGGGCTTCTGCGATGCGCATCGCCTCTCGGTCGCATTCACCAAGCTCAATACGCAGATTTTGAACTTTTGCGGCCTGTTCTGCCTCAGCATTACGCAAAGGTGGCAAGGTGGCAGCTAACTCTGCTTGCTTGGTGGCCGCCTGCGCAGAAAGAGCCGTAACCCCCTCAACCTTTTGCTGCTGGCTGGCCAGATCACTAACGGCTTTTTCGCGCTCTGCCTCTCCTGATTGCCATCTAGCTAGCGCAAGCTTGGCTTCTGCTTTGCGAATCCGGTCAGCTACCGAACGATAACGGGCAGCTTGGCGTGCCTGTTTAGCAAGCTGCTGGCGCTGTTCGGCAAGCTGGGCAACCATATCTTCGATGCGCTCTAGATTGTTTTCAGTATTGCGCAGGCGCAATTCAGCCTCATGGCGTCTTTGATGTAGCCCTTTGATATTTGCGGCTTCTTCGATAAGCGAGCGTCTGTCCTCAGGTTTTGCGCCAACAATTGCCCCTATCCGTCCTTGCGAGACGATGCCTGCTGAGCGTGCGCCTGTCGCAGAATCAGCGAATAGAAGCTGCACATCGCGGGCTCTGGCAGGCTTTCCATTAATCTGGAAGCTAGATCCTTTGCCACGCTCCACCTTTCGGGTTATCTCTAACTCATCAAACTGGTTATATTCGGCAGGCGCTTTTTTCATCTGGTTATCCAGAAATAGCGTTATTTCAGCCAGATTACGCGAAGGGCGATTATCGGTGCCGGCAAAGATAATGTCATCAAGCTCAGTGCCGCGCATTTGCCTAGCAGAGCTTTCCCCCATTACAAAGCGCAACCCCTCAACAATGTTCGACTTACCACACCCATTTGGCCCGACAACGCCGGTCAAACCCGTCTCAATATCCATCTCTGCTTTTTCAGCAAAGGATTTGAAACCTGCCATGGAAAGGGAGCGGAAAATCATAAAGCGCGGCGTCCTGAAGTATCGCTATCAGATGCCAAAGGCATTCAATTCAGCTAAAAACTCATCATATGACAAGGCGCCGCTGAAGGTCTTTTCACCGTTAATAACAAAGCTTGGTGTGGACTGAATTTTATGATCTCGAACCGCTTCTTGGCGAAGTTCGACAATGGCCTCAAGATAGTCTCTACTATTCATTATTTCATCATAATCTTGCGAAGAAATGCCAGCGAATTTAGCATATTGTTTTAGCTTGGCAACGGGGTCTGCGTCTCTAACCCATCTTTCTTGCTGGTCAAGCAGCACATCAACCATTTTGAAATAGCTAGCGTTTGGCAATACGCGGCAAAGTGCATGCGCCTGCAAAGCTAGCTGATCTAGTGGGAAGGGCTGCATCTCAAAGCGAATAATGCCAGGGGTAATTAGTTTCTCTTTTACCTCAGGGAAGGTGTTGCGATGAAAATTGCCGCAATGCCCACACGTCATAGAAAAATATTCCGCAACTGTAACAGCAGCATCATCGCTTCCTAAAAAGCGGGTTTCACGCGCCCGCTCTGGCGAGATATCAAGTTTTGCCTGCGCCGAAATGGGCAAGCTTGCACTAATAAGGGCGCCGCCGGTAGCTTGCAGAAAAAATCGTCTATCTCTTTTTGTAGGGGCTAATTTCATGGACAGGCTCTCTTTTATTAACAAAGGTGCAACAGCTTAACAGGGTCTCATGCATGTCAGCATGATGCCATCCCTACTATAAACAAAACAACAATGGCTGCAATATGGCAAAGGGGGTAGGCGAATATCAAGTAAAGAAATGCAATAGGGGTTATTTTGCCGCTTTATTCTTCAAATCAGCCCAAGGCAATTCAGCCCAAGGCAAATCAGCCCAAGGAAAATCAGTCAATGGTTTGGCCAAGCCGGATAAGGGCGGCACGTAATTCTGGGTTTTTGATATTTGCAGTAGCCTTTTCCAGTCTGGCAAGAGCAAGTTTATCTGTTTTTCCGTTTATATCCAAAGCAGGCGCAGCTTGGTGGGCGGCAGGCAGGCTTCGGGGGCTTCGCAAATCTTGTCTGATTTTCAGCCGGCTGACAGCCGCAAATCCGCAAAAGCTATTAACACGCTTGCAAATTTCCTGACTCATCATTTGGATTTGTGGGCCTCTGCCGCTGGCCACAGACAGGGTCAGGGTTGCGTGAATACGACTATTTGCAGGAAAATGTATATCTGCTGGCAAGCACCATTGATGCGCGTCTCCTGCGATATTCGGCCATCCTGCAATAATCTTGGTTAGGACTTGCCCGCGTTTTCGCATGGCAGGGGCGATTAGCCCCTCAGTCAGGCCAGATAATTTTCGCAAACGCCGGCCTTTGCGGCGATGTGGCTTAGAATTTTCCATGCTTATAGTCTAGCATGACAGCAAAGATTTGACCATAAAAGCAAAAGGGCTTGGAAATAGCTGGATAGAGGATTATGTCATGCACTATGGCTTAAATCTGATGAAATGCTAAACTGACTGCTAGCTTATGAATAACGTTTCCCTTCTTTCCCTATTTGACAGCTTTCCAGCAACGCGCTTGTTCAGCTGGTATGATAGGCATGCACGCAGCTTGCCTTGGCGGGCGATAAGCCCTGAAATGGCGCCAGCCTATCATGTGTTTCTATCTGAATTGATGCTTCAGCAAACTGGGGTGACCACGGTTATTCCTTATTTCAACCAGTTCATTGCGCGCTGGCCAGATATTTATGCATTAGCGGGCGCGGATGATGATGCGGTATTGGCGGCATGGGCAGGGCTAGGATATTATGCGCGGGCGCGTAATATGCTAAAGGCAGCCCGTGAAATCGTCTCTAGCCATAAGGGTAAATTTCCAGAAAAACCAGACGATTTACAAAAACTGCCAGGTATTGGCCCCTATACTGCGGGCGCGATTGCCGCCATTGCCTTTGCGCGGCCAGCGATTGTGCTGGATGGGAATATAGAGCGTATTTTGGTCCGCTATGCCGGCATAGATAAAGAGGTACAGGCGGTAAAGCCTGCTTTAAAAGAGATTTATAAACATATCTGCCCAGAAAAACGGCGTCCGGACTTTCCGCAAGCGCTGATGGATGTGGGTGCAGGTGTCTGTCAGCCTCGGCGTGCAGATTGTGGGCGCTGCCCCTTACAAAAGGGCTGTAGATCAGCACAGCTTGATGATCCGACGCGCCTGCCTATCCGGCCTCAGAAAAAAACTAAACCGGTGCGACAAGGGGCTGTCTATATCATCCGCAATCAAAGAGACGAGGTTCTGCTTGGTAAACGGCCAAATAAAGGCCTTTTGGGGGGTATGTTAACCTTCCCTTCGCATGGCTGGGATGGCAGTGCCTGTCCAGACTGGCTGGCTGATGGGGCCTCTGGCCTTAACTGGCGCAAAGAGCAAGCTGAAATCCGCCATGTCTTTACTCATTTTACGGCTGTCATCACTGTCTTTGAGGGCAAAATAGAGCCGGGCGTAAATTTGCCAGACGGTTATAGCTGGCAGGCTTGCGCGCCAGAGACGCTGCCTTCTTTAATGGCAAAATGCTATCAGGCTGTTCAGAAATGACCCAGCCAGAAATGACCCAGCCTGAAATAACCCAGCCATAAATAACCCGGCCAGAAATGACCTAATTATAATAATTTGGGTTTTAATAAATTGGCTAGCTTGGGTGTCTAGTGATTGAAATGGCGCATGCCGGTAAAGGCCATCGCAATACCAGCTTCATCAGCGGCTGCGATAACTTCGGCATCACGCATCGAGCCGCCCGGTTGGATAACCGCTTTTGCACCAGCTTCTATTGCGGTCAGCAACCCATCTGCGAAGGGGAAGAAGGCGTCTGATGCGACCACAGAGCCATGTGTGCGCGGTGTCTGCCAGCCATGTTTTTCTGCCATATCTCGCGCTTTTTGTGCGGCAATACGGCAGCTGTCAACCCGGCTCATCTGGCCAGCACCAATCCCTGCAGATACCCCATCTTTTACATATACAATCGCATTAGATTTCACATGTTTGGCAATTTTCCAAGCTGTTAACATATCCTCAATTTGCGCATCGGTCGGCTGAATACGGGTTACAAATTGCAAATCATCACGAGTAATTTGCCCATTATCGCGGCTCTGTACTAGATATCCACCTAAAACTGATTTCACGGCTAGCTCAGATGCGGCTGGGTCTGGCAGGTTTTTGGTCAGCAATAGCCGCAGATTGCTTTTGCTTGCAAGTGCCTCACGCGCGGCATCATCGGCGTCAGGGGCTATCACCACTTCGGTGAAGATGGAGGCTATTTCGCTGGCTAGCTTGCCATCAAGTTTTCGGTTGCATGCCACAATTCCGCCAAAAGCACTAACTGGATCAGCCTCTAGGGCATGTTGCCATGCGGTAAGAGAATTATCCGCGACCGCGACCCCGCAAGGGTTAGCATGCTTGATTATTGCAATGGCAGGCGCATCAAATTCTGCCACTAACCGCAAGGCAGCATCTGTATCATTAACATTATTATAGGACAGGGCTTTACCTTGTATCTGTTCTGCAGACAAAACCGAGGGGGTGTTTGCATCAGTTTGATAAATGCCGGCCTGCTGGTGCGGATTCTCGCCATAGCGCAGGCTTAAAATCTTCGGCACAGACAGCGATAGGGTCTCTGGTATCGCGGGGCTTTCTTTGCTATCCTTTTGGGTTAATAACCAGTCTGCTATCATCTGGTCATAGCTCGCTGTCATAGCAAAGGCTTTGCGGGCCAGTTCTTGGCGCATATCTGCTGGAACATTTTGCGATGTCTCTAGCTGTGTAGCTACCGCTTCATAATCTGCTGGGTCGCTAACAATACTTACAAAGGCATGGTTTTTAGCAGATGCCCTGACCATCGCTGGCCCGCCAATATCAATATTTTCGATACAGCGGTCAAAATCAGCACCTGAGCGCAATGTTTCGGCAAAAGGATAGAGATTTATTACCACCAAATCGATCATGGAAATATCATGCAAGGCAGCGGCATCTAGATGCGCTTTATCATCACGCTTGGCCAACAATCCCCCATGAATTTTAGGATGCAGGGTCTTTACTCTTCCATCCATAATTTCTGGAAATTCGGTAACTTCAGATACGTCAACTACCTCTAATCCTGCCTCACGTAGTGCCTTTGCTGTCCCTCCAGTTGAAAGCAGGGTAATGCCAAGCCCAGCAAGGCGGGTTGCAAATTCTGTCAAACCGCTTTTGTCTGAAACCGAAAGAAGGGCTGTTTTTACCGCTACTGGAGATGAGCTAGGCATAATCTATATATCCTCGTTATCTATTTATGCTGGGCCCAATATTAACGGGGCCAATATTCACTAGGCCCAATATTCACTAGGCCCAATATTAACTGGACCCAATATTAACTGGGCACAATTTAAGCTGTTTTCTTGCACGCGTAACGTGCCCCTTATTGCGCAACCTGCCCCAAAATACAAGTCAGCTTGGGAATACAAGTCAGCTTGCAGATGCAATTTGCGCCTTTATGATGAATGGCGGGTAAACGCCCAATTAATAGTCAAATTGCCTTTGGTTTGTATCTGGCTAGCTGGGCAGCGCAAGACAATTTGCTGGCAAGAGCTACGCCTGTTCCTGTCGAGATAGACAGACCTGTCCAGAGCGGTTTCTGCGCCGCGGCATTTAAACAGCCATCCAGCTTTCTGGTTATGTACTTTTAACAGAATTTGTTTTGATTTTACCCGCGCCGCGCTGACTTGTGGATGCAAATGAAAGCGGATAATGACCTCTATTGGTATTTGGCCAGGCGCGCCAGAATAATTAAGTTGATCACTGCCGCGTAGATTATTGCCATCCCGTGATAAAAATAGCTGTCTTGTGTGTAAAATGCCGTGACTTTTGACATAGCTATCATGGGTGGCTTGCATTAAAAAGCCGCCATCTGCAGGACCGATGTCAAAATTCAATGTGCGGGTTTCTTTATGCTGATTATCAAGCCCATCAAGGGTCAGGGCAGTATGGGCGGCAGTCTGACTAAAGGCAGTGCGCAGGCGTGGCTCAGCAGCGCCTTGACCAGTATTTACAATGAAAGGCGCATTGCCAACGCTAAATTCAAAGGCAAGGCGGCTGGCTGCATTATGCAGGCTGTCTTTGTATCGTCCTTTAAAAGAGGGGGCGTCACTTGTCGTGCCTGTATCAATAATAAGCGTGCTTCGTGCTGCAGAAATTCTGGCAAAACCAGTATCTGGAGCATGCTGGGCAATGCGCCCTTTAGCATTGCAGCGGCTTAAAACCTGATCAATATCTTCAGCAGAAGACAGGCCCGCAAAATGGAAGTGCGAGAAATGGCCGGACCCATCTCGCCATAATTTTGTCATTGCTGCCATCTTTTGGATAATATCATCAAGGATAGGCATATCGGTAATGCCTAGCGGGCGCGTTACACTGCGGCATTCTATCAGCAGTTTCAGAAGATCTAGGTGAATTTCAGCTTGGCGGGAGCGATGTCCCCCATCGGCGTTAATTTGGCCTCGTACCTTTGATACCAGCAAGTCAAACAGAGCCGTGATTTCGCGTTTGCGGCGTATGTCATTCGCTGCCGGCATCTGTACAAGCTGGCTTAATATAAGGCCTTTTAGAGCGGTTAGTTGGTCAAGCGGGGCATAAAGGCGCTGCCAGTCCAGTGCAAGACAACGCTGTTGCAGAGCTACCATGGCGGCAAACCGTGTCTGGAAAGCTTCATCTGCAGACGCGCCGAACCAGCCAAAGGTAAAGATGAGATTGGCTAGCCTTGCACCTAAAATATCGGGCCGCCATGCCATTGCTGACCAATGCCGGTGACCTTGCATCCATCTATCTATCATATTGCGGGCGGTAATCCGTGCATCTGCGCCGCCATAATCGCGCAAGTCACGCACCCAGTCGAAACGGGCAAACGTCTCAGAATCGGCTGAGAACGGCATCATTCCCTGCAAAATTGCTGCCCCTATTTTAGCATCTCCACGCCATAAATCAGGGATAACAGGCAAAGGAAGTTGCGGCGGTGTGCTGCGAAGCTGCCAGCTAAACAGGCGCGACTGGCGATATAAAATTTCGAGTGCGCCAATTTTCCAGATATCAGTTTCTGTTAGGACGCTTTCTTCAGATGGGTCAGATAGCATTGCCTTGGCATCCATCAAAGCAGGTTCCTGTCATCGCATGAGAGGGTTAAAATGGCTAATGCTTATTTATGCCGCAGAAGGCGCTAATCTGGCAATGAAAAATCCATCATTTCCCAGTCGTGCCGCATCGCTGTTCAGATTTGATTCTGCTAAACAATTTGGCAAGATGCGCGCCCAGCCTTCAGGTGTTAATGCTGTCGCAAACGGGCCCAGTTCAGCCGCGCTAAAGGGCAGCGTCCTGCCCAGCCCATATTGTAGTATCGCGCTAACGACTTCTTCGCCCTCTTCTGGCTCTAGTGAACAGGTCGCGTACAGCACACTCCCCTCTGGTTTTAACCAGCTTAAGCAGTTTTTTAACATCTGGATTTGTATTTCCTGAAGACTGGCAAGCTCTGGGCGTTCGGCGCGCACCAAAATATCTGGGCGGCGTCTTATCGTGCCTGTGGCGGAGCAGGGCGCATCTAGCAAAATCATATCAATATTTTGCTGCTTTGCAGTGCGCCCAAACGCATCATCTAGAATATCAGCTGTTTTAATAGCCGCCTGCATATTCAGTCGCTTTAAATTAGCGCGAAGCCGCTCAATTCGTGCTGCCTCTTTATCCACGGCTGTTACCGTTGCGCCTTTGGCAATAAGCTGGGCTGTTTTTCCGCCGGGTGCGGCACATAAATCCCAGATATTTTTGCCTCCAACGTCACCCATCAGATGAACAGGCAGGGCAGCAGCAGCATCCTGAACCCACCAATTGCCAGCATCATAATCTGGCATATTGCGGATATCCCCATCAAAGCTGCATCTTATAGTCTGCTGGGTAAGAGGGCTACCCTCCAGCTTTAGTGCGAGCGCGGCAACATCACCGGTACCAGTGATATCTAGTGGCGGGGTTTGCGCGGCAAGCTCTGCTATAGCTGCGGTCTGTTCAGCGCCCCAATTTTTTTGCCAGCTTGCGCGTAAATCCTTCGAAAGATTATCGGCTGGGGTGGTTTTTGTACGCAACACTTCCTTTTCACGAATAGTGCGCCGCAATACTGCATTCACAAGCCCTGATTGCCGCTCAAAACCAATTTTTTTAACCAGCTCAACAGCCGTATCAGTGGCGGCATGCTGACTTAAATCAAGGAAAAGAAGCTGGGTTAGCCCAATTTTTAAGACCAGTTGAACAGGCGCAGCTGTCTGGTCTGAAATCATCCTTTGCAGCAGCGCAGATAACTGGCCATGTCGGCGCAGGCAAGTGGCAACAATAAGCCTGACTAGTCCCTTGTCACGCGCCTCCAGCTCCTTAAATCCTTCGCTATTGGCAAAAGCAGCTTCTAGCATTTGCTGGCGCCCCATTATCGCATCCAGAATATTGAAGGCGATAAGCCGGCTATCTGCTGAAGTTTGGCTGTCCTCGCCAGATTTTGGCAGGCGCTTCTGCTTCGGCGCGGCGTCTGTTTTAGGGCGTTGTTTTTTGCGTTTTTTAGCCCCTGCTTTTTTTAAGGCCCCTGCTTTAAGAGACAATCTGGGTCTGGTATCTTTTTCCATGTTCGGCAATAGACCAGAGCGGTGGTTTCTTGTCTATAAGAAACGCATATGAGCGCGCAGGCTAATATAAAGGCGCATATCTTAATTTCCCTGTTAATAGGGATTGCTTTTAGGGGTTGGCGTTTTTATCTGGTAAGATAGATTATCTGTTTTCGTTAAGCGAACATATGCGCGCTTGCCAGCATGAAAAGGGCAAAAAACATGAGCAAACAAAAAGAAGATGCCGATAAAGGCAAGTTACCAGACGCAGCACCTGTACCCGCATCTGATGGCTCAGACGCAGGCTCGCCAGATAAGGTAATAGAGCGTGGTGGTCCAAAGGGCCCAGAGCCGACACGGTTTGGCGACTGGGAAAATAATGGCCGATGCACTGATTTTTAAAAGAGACAGGCCAGATGATGTTTGAAACAGGCAGAAAATAGTGGCTCGGTTAACCACTGATATTGTCATTGCAGCAGGGCTACGCCAAGCAGCGAGCCGCGGTATTTTCGCTGCCATCCTTCGCAAAGGTGATGCGCGTGCGGGGGCTATTTTTGTTGAGGTGGAAAAAAGTGCTACCGAAGCGCGTTTGCTGGCGCGTCAATTAAACTATGAGAATGAATATGAGTGGGTCTGCATCACGGGTGAGGGATGGGTCAGTAGCGCTATGGTTCAAGAACGGCTTAGCCGCGAGACCGAATATGACCCTGACTGCTGGATAGTTTCGGTGCAGGATAGTGAAGGGCGCAATATTTTTGCCCTTTGACTAGCCATGAAAATACGAAGAAAGAGCTGTTAACGCCCGGCTTCCATGCTATCTTCTGTTGTGGGAACTGCTTTGGCTCACACCCTAATTATTTTTCCCATTTATTTTTGATGATTTTATTGCCACTGACGAATTGAAATTTGAAATCCATGACTAAATCTATCGCTATTCATAAACTACAAGACTATAGCGCAGCGCAAATTGCTACCTTGCAAACCCGAACAGAAGATGACCTAGGCCCCTATATGGATGCTGTGCGCCCTGTCATTGATGCGGTGCGTGAAAATGGTGATGCTGCGCTGGTACATTATGCGAAGGCTTTTGATAATGCAGATTTGGCCAATAAATCTTTATTGGCAAGTAAAGCAGAAATAGATGCCGCCTTTGACAAGCTGGATAGCGAGCTTGTAGATGCGTTAGAATATGCTGCTGATAATATTCGCCGCTTCCATGAAAAGCAAAAGCCAGAAGCAGATTGGCGTATGGAAATTAGGCCAGGGATAGAGGTAGGTGAGCGGGCCTACCCAATTGACAAAGTGGCCTTATATTCGCCGCGCGGCAAAGGCAGTTTTCCGTCTGTAACTTTAATGACAGCAATTCCAGCTGTGGTGGCAGGTGTACCGGAGCCGGTTATTTTAACCCCGCCAGGAGCGGACGGGGATATTGACCCAGCGACGCTTGTGGCAGCACGGCTAGCGGGGGTTGAAAAAATAGCCAAAGCTGGCGGCGCACAAGCGGTTGCTGCGGCTGCCTTTGGCACTGCATCTATACCAAAATGCCGCAAGATTGAGGGACCTGGTAGCCCATATTTTGTTGCCGCAAAGAGGGTTTTAGCTGGCAAGATTGGATCGCGCCTACCAGCTGGCCCTAGTGAGGTTATTATTCTTAGTGATGAGACGGTTGACCCGCGCCTAGCAGCGCTAGATATCCTGATAGAATGTGAGCATGGTGCAGACTCCTCAGGCTTTCTTGTTACCTGCTCAGAGGCATTTGCAAATGCGGTGGCCGCAGCCTTGCCAGATTATTTGGCGCAAATGTCTGATGAGCGGCAGGCCTATGCAATGGCGGTATTATCTGGCATGAACGGGGGTATCGTGCTGGCAAAAGATGACCAGCAAGCCTATGATTTTATCAATGAATATGCACCTGAACATTGCCAAATTCTCTCCCGCGAGGCAGATAGGCATCTGCCTTATATCCAGACTGCATCTGAAATCCTGTTAGGGGAATATGCGGCTGGATCACTAGCCAATTATATGATGGGCCCGAACTGTGTTCTGCCTACCTCTGGGGCTGCGCATGCGCATGCGCCGCTTGGCGTGCATGATTTTATGCGCACCGCCTCTATTGGCCGGGTGGATGCTATTGGCTTTGCAGAAATGGCACCAAAAACAGAGGTTTTTGCCCGCTATGAAGGATTTGATGCCCATGCAAATGCAGTGTCTGACCTGCGCTTGCCATTAATAAAAGGCAGCAAGGATAAGTGAGCCCCGCTAATAGGGCTCTTTAATAGGGCATAGGATGGGCTTTATGCGCGGCGTCAATCTCGTCAACCACCTCTTCGCTTAGAACTAGATCAGCCCCAGCTATAATATGTTCTAGCTGTTGCTGTGTAGTTGCGCCAAAGATTACTGACCCCATGAAGGGGCGCATCATTGCCCATGAAAGTGCCATATGCACTGGGTCTATCCCATATTTTTTAGCAATGCCAAGATAGGCATCAATAGCTGGCCAGACACGCGGGGTGATGCGTCCGCCAAGCCCAGGGGTGGCGTTCATCCGGGCGCCTTTTGGCAAGGCTTCCCCTCCTTTATATTTGCCAGTTAAAAGGCCAGCGGCTAGCGGTGAGAAGGCTAGCAAATCCACCTGTTCATGATGGCATAGCTCAGCAAGGTCTAAATCAAACAGGCGGCAGAGCAGGCTATATTCATTCTGGATGCTAAGCACGCGTGGGCGGTTTAAGGTCTTGGCAGCTTGCAACCACACAGATGTTCCCCATGCGCTTTCATTCGATAAACCAAAATAGCGGATTTTGCCTGCTTTTACCTGTTTGTCTAACGCGTCCAACACTTCTTCAACATGTTCAAGAAAGGCGGTGCTATCCTGTCCAGTTGGGTCATAATGCCAGTTTTTGCGGAACATATAAGAGCCGCGATTTGGCCAATGCAGCTGATAAATATCGATATAGTCGGTATTCATAGAAGCAAGCGAATTATCCAATGCCGTGCGGATCGTTGTCGGCGTTATTGGCGCGCCTTCGCGAACATATTTATGACCCTCACCAGTTACTTTGGTTGCGATAACCACCTCATCACGGCGTTTTTTAATACCAGACCAGTTGCCTATCACTCGCTCGGTATCGCCAGAGGTTTCTGCACGCATCGGATTGGTTGGGTACATTTCGGCTGTGTCGATAAGATTGATACCATGGGCAAGGGCTGTATCTATTTGACGCCAACCTTCTTCTGGTGTGGTCTGCTCTCCCCATGTCATAGAACCTAAACAGAGTTTGCTGACCTCTAGTGATGAGTATCCCAATTTCTTTGTTTGCACGCCAACCTCTTCTTTTCCCAAATAAAATCTTGTATTCCGCTTAAAGGTTAGCACTCTACTGCGCGTTGCGCTCTTTTGCCAAGTGCGAAGCGAGTGCTGGTTGCAGAAATCTGGTCATGCTGATATGTTGCTATCCGGCAGATAGCTGGGTTTTTTAGCTGTAACAAAGGCGCAAAAACAAGATGTTCAAAACTCCATCCTATAATAAAGACGGGCTTGATAGACGGCTATCTGTTGCGCCGATGATGGATTGGACAGACCGGCATTGTCGCTATTTTCATCGCTTGCTATCCCCAAATGCGCTGCTCTTTACCGAAATGGTTACAGCAGAAGCGATATTACATGCCGGTGCAGACAGGTTTTGTGCCCATCATTTATCAGAACATCCACTTGCCTTGCAGCTTGGCGGCTCTGAGCCGCATAGGCTAGCCGCGGCAACTCGCTTAGTGCGTGATTTTGGTTTTGATGAAATAAACTTAAATGTTGGTTGCCCCTCTCCGCGGGTAAAGGCTGGATGTTTTGGTGCTAGCTTGATGGCGGAGCCAAAGCTGGTTGCTGAATGTGTGCGCGCTATGCAGGGGGAGACAGATAGGCCCGTAACGGTTAAATGCCGCATAGGCATTGATGATATGGATGTGATGGAAGGGTTAAACCAGTTTGTGGATGCACAGGCCGAAGCCGGCGTTAAAATCATCTATCTGCATGCACGAAAGGCGTGGCTGAACGGGCTTAGCCCAAAGGAAAACAGAGAAGTGCCGCCGCTGGATTATGGCCGTGCTGGCCAGCTAGCTGCTGATTATCCAGATTTGGATATCATTTTAAATGGCGGGTTGGAAACATTAGAAGATATCCAGAGTGCAACACAGGCAGGTCTATTTTGCGGCGTCATGATAGGCAGAGCGGCCTATAAAACCCCGCGGCAGCTAGGTTATATATCATCTGCCTTGTTTGGCCATGAAATGGCTGATCTATCGCATATTGCCCAGCAAATGAGCGATTATGCAGAAAAAGAGATTGAAAAGGGGGTGCGCCTGCACAATATAACCCGTCATATGCTGGGTCTGTTCACTGGATTGAAGGGCGCGCGCACTTGGCGGCGCACCCTTGGTGAGCAGGCACGCGACAATCCAACGGCTGCTGCGCTGATTGCGCAAACGGCGCAGACATGCCTTGCTTTGCAAGGTGATACAACAAATAGAAAGGTTGCTTAACAGCGTCATTATGGCTCCTGATAGCTCGAACCCATCGCAAAAAAAACACCGCCCTATCTTGGAATATGGCCCGCTCATCCTGTTTTTTATTACCAATTATTTTGCTGGCATTATGTGGGGAACAGGGGTGCTGGTTATTGCAACCGTGATTGCGCTTAGCCTGTCTTGGATATGGGATCGCAAAATACCCATGATGGCGCTTTTTGGCGGCATCGCGGTAGCTTTCTTCGGCGGCCTGACCATCTTTTTCAATGATCCGGTATTTATTAAAATCAAACCTACAGTTATCAGCCTGCTTATTGCGGCTGTTTTGGCTGGCGGCCAGCTTATCGGGCGTAACCCTCTAAAGGCGATGCTATCTAGCCAGTTGCAGCTTTCCTCGGTTGGGTGGCAGCAAGTTACTTGGATTTGGGTGGTGATGTTTGTTGTCTCTGCAATCGCAAATGAAATTGCATGGCGTACCCTCTCAGATGATGGCTGGGTTACCTTTAAGGCGTTTGGGCTGACAGGCATTTCGATGCTATTTGCGCTAATGACCATCCCCATCATGAAAAAACATGGCAATTTAGGTTGATAACAGTATCTATCCCTCTAAATTCTGGCAAAATGTCGTAACTGTTATAGTTAAAGTCGTTGTAAAAAACCGCTAGATAAGTGTCCCGCCGTAATGATTCGAATAGAGTTCTTTTTTAAGGGCTTATAGAATGCTAGGCCAAGCCGTTAATTTAAATGCCGTTGATTTAAATATCGTTAATCTGGTGGAAGTGTAAGGGGAGTCTGAAATGTCCGATGATGATGAAATTATCTTATCTGAACTAGATGATGATGAACTTGTTCAGCAGATGCATGATGACCTTTATGATGGTCTGCAAGAAGAGGTTGTCGAGGGCGTTAATATCCTGCTTGGGCGCGGATGGACGCCGTATGATGTGCTGACCAAAGCGCTGGTTGAGGGCATGACAATCGTCGGTATTGATTTCCGTGATGGTATCTTGTTCGTCCCAGAAGTGTTGATGGCTGCAAATGCGATGAAGTCTGGAATGGGTGTCTTGCGTCCATTGCTTGCTGAAACAGGTGCACCGCGTGTTGGCAAAGTGGTGATCGGTACGGTGAAGGGCGATATCCATGATATTGGCAAAAACCTTGTTTCCATGATGCTAGAGGGCGCAGGCTTTGAGGTGATAGATATCGGTATTAATAATCCGGTTGAAAATTATTTGGATGCGATCGCTGAGCATGAGCCAGATATCCTTGGTATGTCCGCGCTGTTAACGACTACTATGCCTTATATGAAGGTGGTTGTGGATGCGATGGTCGAAAAAGGTATTCGCGATGATTACATCGTTCTTGTTGGTGGTGCACCCCTGAATGAAGCCTTTGGCGAATCAGTTGGTGCTGATGCTTATTGCCGTGACGCCGCAGTTGCGGTGGAAACTGCAAAAGCCCTTATCGCAAAAAGACGCGAGGTTGGTGCGGCCTAGCATGGGCGTATGCAAATATAAATCACTTTAGAACACTGCAGAATGAGGGTGGGATGGCAAGCCTTACGGTAATTTATTGGCGGGATATCCCGGCACAAGTGGTTGCAGAAACGGGGCGAGGACGAAACCGGGAGCAGGCGAAGGTTGAGCTGCATCGCCGCTTTGCACTTGCTATTGATGAAGCTGCGATGCGTGATGGCGCAGATAGCACGGATGATTATTTGGCTGATTGGCGGCGCGCCCCATCACAGGACTGCTCAGATGATTTGCAAGCCGAAGCAGAAGCTAAAGCTAGCGCTATTGAAGCAGAAGTTGACAGCGCCGCGTTAGCTGCGCTTGTCGCTGCTGGTGGACATAATCCATCACAAGACTAACTCTCCAATGTCGTGTTCGGACAGATGAGGGGCGATAGCTGGCGATCTCCTTACGCTACATCCGTTCAGAGTAAATCCTCCAGAGTAAATTTTCCAGAGTGAGTTTACCAGAGTGAGTTCAATAGGCTAGCAGTGTTAAAGGAAGCAAGCATAAGATGAGCGTAACCATAGAAGATATTGCTAGGTCAGCTGCAAATTGGTCGATTGAAGTAACCCCTGCAGGTGCCACAAAAATCGATAGTTTTGCCGATGCGCTGGCAGAAGGTACGACGGTTAATGTCACGTTTCTGCCGGGATCTGACCCGCTCGATACGATTGCAATATCCAAACGGCTAGCAGATGAGGGGATGAATGCGGTACCGCATATCGCTGCACGCTCGCTGCAAGATAGCGTCCAGCTTGATGATTTATTAAAGCGGATGACAGCCGAAGCCAATGTCCGCGAAGTGCTGGTGATTGGCGGCGGTGTAGATAAGCCAGTGGGCGAATTTGACAGCACGATGCAGGTGCTAAATACCGGCCTGATTCAGAAATACGGAATTACCACTATTGGCGTTTCAGGCCATCCGGAAGGCAGCCCCGACATCAGTGATGAGCAGCTAGCAGTAGCAATAGAGCAGAAAAATGAATTTGCCCGTAAAGAAGGGATATCGCTCTATATGGAAACACAATTCTGCTTTGATGCAAGTGCCGTGCTGGCATGGGAGAAAAGCATCAGACAAGCTGGCAGCCAGCTTCCCATCCGTATTGGTATCCCTGGCCCTGCGACCATCAAGACCTTATTCCGGTTTGCCCAGATATCTGGTATTGGCCCATCTATGCGCTTTATTGCCAAGCAGGCACGTAATGTTGCCAAGCTGATGACAGTGCAATCGCCGCATGAGCTGCTCGCAGGCCTATCTGCTGGCATGGCAGCGGATAAGGATTGCTTGTTGCAGCATTTTCACTATTACCCCTTTGGCGGGTTTGCCAAAACTGCTGCTTATGCGCATGCGGTAGAGCAGGGAAATATTAAATTACTACCAAAGGGCGGTTTTGAGGTGGCGGCCGAGTAGCCGTTCTATCGGTGATTTTTCCAGCCCCTCAGGAAATGTTTAAACAATAGATAAAGGCCAGGTATATGACAAACACTATTGTATCTTCACACAGTAAAGAGATTACCATCGGTTTTGAATCGCCATTTTGTGTTATCGGTGAGCGTATTAACCCGACGGGAAGAAAATTGCTGGCCGCTGAAATGGCAGAAGGAGATTATAGCCGTGTAATCGCTGATGCAGTGGCACAGGTCGAAGCGGGTGCAACTATGCTAGATGTTAATGCTGGTATCCCGATGGCTGATGAGCCGGCCATATTGGCTGAATCTATTAAGCTAGTTCAATCGGTGGTGGATGTGCCGTTGGCCATTGACAGCTCTATCGTGGCTGCATTGGAAGCAGGTTTGTCTGTTTATCAGGGTAAAGCGCTGGTCAATTCAGTGACTGGCGAGGAAGAAAGGTTAGAGGTTGTCCTGCCACTAGTGAAAAAATATGGTGCAGCGGTTGTAGCTATCTCAAATGACGAAACAGGTATTTCAGAAGATGCCAATGTCCGCTTTAATGTTGCCAAGAAGATTGTTGAACGGGCCGCTGATTTTGGCATTCCGCGTGAAGATGTCGTGGTTGACCCATTGATCATGCCGGTTGGCGCCATTAACATGGCGGGGCGCACTGCGCTTGATTTAATCAACCGTTTGCGCACTGAGCTAAAAGTAAATACCACTTGCGGAGCTTCTAACATTTCTTTTGGTTTGCCAAACCGACATGGCATGAATGCAGCGTTTTTATCGATGGCGGCGGGTGCGGGAATGACCTCTGCTATTATGAACCCCCTTCATAGCGAAGAAATGACTGCTATTATGGGCGCAAATGTCATGAACGGCGTTGACCCAGAATGCCGGAAATGGATATCTAAATTCAGAGAAGTTCCTGCAGAAGGGAGTGGCCAGCGCGAGCGTAGACAGACCAGAAGACGCGCTAGAGCCTAAGTAAAAACTAAGTAGGAGTTGGTAATCTTATGTCAGAGGAGAAGGGCGCATCTGCCACGGCAGAGGTAAAAATTGTTTTTACCCCCTCCGGTCGGCAAGGGCAGGTCGCTAAAGGCACAAACCTGCTGCAAGCTGCACGTCAGCTAGGCGTGGATATTGATTCTGTCTGCGGCGGGCGTGCCATGTGTGGACGTTGCCAAATTGATGTTGGCGAAGGACAATTTGCCAAGCATGGGCTTATCTCCTCATCCGCTTCTTTATCTAAACCGTCTGCATCAGAGGCACGCTATGCCGAAAAACGCAGCTTGCCTGACGGGCGACGTCTTGCGTGTCAGTGCAAGATTGAGGCGGATTTGGTGGTAGATGTACCTGCGACCAGTCAGGTGCATAACCAACTCGTTCGCAAAGCTGCTGATAACCGGGTTATAGCGCTAAATCCGCCTGTCCGGCTATGTTTCATCGATGTGCGTGAGCCAGATATGCATGAGCCTTCAGGGGATTTGCGCCGCGTTATTGAAGCTTTGCAAAACCAGTGGCCAGACAGGGTGTCAGGGGAGGTGTCCTGCGGTGTGCATGTATTGCGCGCGCTACAGCAATGCCTTCGCAAAGGCAAGTGGCAGGTTACCGTAGCTTTACGCGGTGGCAATCAGATTATCGCTATTTGGCCAGGTCTTAAGACACAGATTTTGGGGGCGGCAATCGATATTGGTTCCACCACAATTTCTGCGCAATTATGCGATATGAATACAGGTGATGTCCTCGCCGCCACTGGCATTATGAACCCGCAAATCCGCTTTGGTGAAGATTTGATGAGCCGGGTATCTTATGGCCTGATGAATGAGGGCGGCGCAGACGAGATGACCAAAGCGGTGCGCGAAGGCTTACAGCAACTCATCAAAGGCGGAGCAGAGCAGGCCGGCATGACGCCAGAAGATGTGTTGGAAATAGTGCTGGTTGGTAATCCTGTCATGCATCATTTGGTGCTGGGGATTGACCCGATTGAGCTTGGTGGTGCGCCTTTTGCCCTAACGGTTGATACGGCTGTTGAAATGCGTGCTTCTGACCTTGGCCTTAATTTGCACCCAGGTAGCATGGTTTATGTTCTGCCTTGTATTGCTGGCCATGTTGGGGCAGATGCCGCTGGCGTTGTCCTAGCCGAGGCCCCGCAGACCCGTGATGATATTAGCCTTTTGATAGATGTTGGCACGAATGCTGAGATTGTGCTGGGCAATAAAGAACGTTTGCTGGCAGCTTCCTCACCGACTGGTCCTGCATTTGAAGGCGCGCAGATCAGTGCTGGACAGCGTGCAGCACCAGGCGCAATTGAGCGGTTGCGAATTGACCCAGAAACGCTAGAGCCGCGCTATTCAGTTATTGGCAGTGATATCTGGTCTGATGAAGCAGGGTTTGATGAGGCAGTCGTCAATACCGGGATTACAGGCATTTGCGGGTCTGGCATTATCGAAGCTTTGGGCGAGATGTATTTGTCTGGCATTATCACAGCAGAAGGGGTGATAGATGGCAGCCTTGCCAGCCGCACTGACCGCATTAAAGAAGATGGTCGAACTTTTAAATATCAAATAACTGACACCGTTAGCATCCTGCAAAATGATGTTCGAGCTATCCAACTAGCCAAGGCAGCTTTGCATGCAGGGTTCCGTTTGCTGATGGATAAAATGGCGCTGGAGCGTGTTGACCGTGTGATTTTAGCAGGCGCATTTGGCTCTTATATCGATCCAAAATATGCGATGGTTTTAGGGATGGTGCCAGATTGTCCGCTCGATAAGGTTATTGCCGCTGGTAATTCAGCAGGAGCAGGGGCCAGAATGGCTTTGTTAAATATTGACCAGCGCCAGACGATTGAGGCTACGGTACGCCAAATCGAGAAAATTGAAACAGCTGTTGAGGCAGATTTTCAAAATCATTTTGTTCGCGCAATGGCCTTTCCGCATAAGACAGACCCTTATCCTTGCCTCAGTGCAGCTGTGATGCTGCCGCCACGTGATTTAAGCGATAATGTGGCATCAGACGATAATCCCGGGCGTCGACGTGGTGGACGCAGAAGGGGTTAGCCTTTAGTCCTGCTTGGATTTCTTTTCGATATTTTTAGCCTTTAGCCAGCTATGTAAGCTGGCTGCAATCACAAAAAGCGCGGTAGCTGCATAACTTGCAAAAATATAAAATTCATAGCTTTGCACGGTCATGGCGCTAACTTCCTGTTTTGTTCTTCGCTTGGCTTTTGGTGGGCGCGTTTACTTTGATGCAGACGCGCTTCTAGTCTGCGCTCCGCTAGTATCCATCCCATGCGGTGCAACACAATCCAGATAAAAAAGGCCTGAAACCCTGCAAACATGACCATTAAGGGCCAGAGCATAGAACTATCAATCGCAACCCCGCCAGATCGCAGAATACTAGCTGGCTGATGCAGGGTATGCCACCAATCAACAGAAAATTTTACAATCGGTAAATTAACGCAGCCTACCAGTGCCAAAATGGCTGCCATCCGTGCGCCACGCTCGCGCCGCTCAAACCCGTTTGCCAATGCAATATAACCAATAAAGAAAAAGAACAGCACGAGCATAGAAGTAAGCCGCGCATCCCATACCCACCATGTTCCCCAAATCGGATAACCCCACAGACTGCCGGTCACTAAGGTTATACCCGCAAACCCTGCCCCAATAGGCGCGATAGCCCGCGCCGCAATATCGCCTAATGGATGCCGCCAAACTAGATAAAATAGGGCGCAGATACCAAGCCCCAGATAGCTAGACAGGCCTATCCAAGCAGCAGGTACATGCACATACATAATGCGCACTGCCTCGCCTTGCTGATAATCTGCAGGGGAAGCAAATAAAGATAAATATAGTCCATACGCAAAACACATTACCGCTAGCGCCAAGCAAAAGGGGCGCAACGGCTTTGCTATCGCTTGAAAGCGCGTTGGATTCGCCATGAAATCAAAAAAGCCTGCCATTATCCTTATCTATCATTATCCTCATTTTATTAGGGAAGCTGTTCGGCTACCCATCTTCTAGAGCAGAGCGCAGACCAGCAACACTGGCAACAGGGCTTACCACAAGAAGGAAAAGCACTAAAGCACTTAATAGGCTGAAATGTGCAGATGGGCTTTGAGCTTGCAATACGCTCTGCGCTGCCATCACGCCAAAAACCACGATAGGGATTGCCAGTGGCAGCACCAAGAGCGCAACCAGCATTGCGGTGCGCCGTGCTCCCAAAGTTAGCGCACTCGCAATAGCGCCTAATAGCATCAATGCTGCCAGACCTAGCGCAAGGCTGGTAATAAGCGGCAAAGCCAACATCCAAGGCAGATTAAAAAATAGCATCAAAAGCGGGGTAATCGCTAGAAGAGGTAGCAGTGCAAATAAATACCAGCTCGCAATTTTTGCGAGCACATAAGCATGGAGCGCATGCGGGCTAAGACAGATTTGCTCTAACCAGCCGCCGCGATAATCATCAGCAAATAATCGGTCAAATGAAGGTAGCGCACTCAGGAGCGCGGCAATCCAGATAATCGAAACCCCAAGGCTTTTCAGCAGTTCAGGTGATGGCCCTACCGCGAGCGGGAATAAAGTAGCTACCATCACAAAAAAAGCAGCTTGGGTTAGATGGTCGCCTAGCCTTGCAAGGCTCAAGCGATATTCCCGCATCAGGAAATGGAAAAACCCGTTCATCGTTCCATTCCAATATTGTCTGTCCCAATATTTTCTGGCCCAATATTTTCTGGCCCAATATTTTCTGGCCCACCAATTTCTGGCCCACCAATTTCTGTCCCACCAATTTCAAATGTCGTGTGCGGCAGGCTTTCCGCCAACGCAATATGGCTAGCCATCAGCACATAGCCCCCTTTTGCCTGATGGGCAGCCAATAATGCCTCAAAGGCAGCGCGGCCATCTGCGTCCAACCCGCTATTTGGCTCATCTAGTAGCCAGAGCGCGCGCGGCCCTAAATTAAAGTGCAAATTGCTTAAAGCAAGCCTTTGGCGTTGGCCTGTAGAAAGCAGGCGCGCTTCAATATCAAGGAAGCTGGTCAGGCCAAAAATATCCCTCTCCAGAACTGGGCTTAAATCTTTGCCATCCCCGACCGGGCCAGCCCCAACCAAGCCCGCCATTATTTGCAGGTTTTGGCGCGCGGTGAATTCCCCGTTCAGCCCGTCATTACTGCCATACCAACTCGCTTGTAGCGGGCATTCAGTATCTTGCAAGTCAAGTGGCGCACCGTTCAGGAGGACATGGCCTTCTTCTAGGGGCAGGAAGCCAGCTACCGCGCGAAGCAGGCTAGATTTCCCGCATCCGTTAGGCCCGCGCAATACCACCACTTCCCCTGCTTTTATCTGCAGGTTGATATCCTCATACAGCCATCTTGAGCCGCGTTTGAGTGCAATTGCGCGTAATTCGATTGTCATGCCCCATATTTAAGGTGCAATGCCCGGCCGGTCTAGTTTTTTTCCGTAACCGAGGGGTAAAACCGTTAGCGCATAGAATCTGGTCATTAACCATTTTGAGCAAGGCCATTATGGCTGTTTCAATAATGTGGAAAGGGTGCGCTCCGGGTCTGGAAGTTTGCCGCGCATTTTGCTATACTAGTGCTGACCGTTTGCAGGCGCTCCTCTTGCGGCCAATTTCGACATTTTCGTGTTTTAATTTGTTGGTGCAGAGTTAAACGCGCTTCGCTGGCTAGTTTTTATGCTGGGCATGACGACAGCGCGCGCCGCAAAATAAAGGGCAAATCTAAAGGGGGAAGACGTGACATCACTTGATAAAAATCTTGGGGATTATTTGGGCAACTATCTGGCCGAAATTGAAGAGCGCAAGAAACAGAATCTAAAACCAAAGCCGATTGATAATGGCGCGCTGGTAGCTGAATGCATTGACCATATCAAAGATAGTTCAAGCGCCTATCGCGGCGCCTGCCTCGATTTCTTTATTTATAACACGCTGCCCGGCACCACCAGTGCAGCGGGGGTAAAAGCACAGTTCTTAAAAGATATTATTTTGGGGGAGGCTGAGGTCGCTGAAATAACACCAGAATCAGCGTTTGAACAGCTCTCGCACATGAAGGGCGGGCCATCAATTGAAGTGCTGCTAGACCTAGCTCTTGATGGTACAGCAGACAGCGCAAGAGCCGCAGCAGAAGTGCTGAAAGGTCAGGTTTTTCTATATGAGGCCGATACAAGCCGGCTAGCACAAGCCCATGCAAAAGGGCATGCGCTGGCAAGTGAAATTCTGGAAAGTTACGCAAAGGCTGAGTTCTTTACCAAACTGCCAGATATTGATGAGAAGATTAAAATCGTGACCTATGTTGCGGCAGAGGGCGATATTTCAACAGATTTGCTGTCACCAGGTAATCAGGCGCATTCCAGATCAGACAGAGAATTGCATGGCAAATGCATGATTTCTGAGCGCGCACAAGAAGAAATTCAAGCCCTGAAACTGCAGCATCCTGATAAGCAGGTGATGCTGATAGCCGAAAAAGGCACAATGGGCGTCGGCTCATCGCGTATGTCTGGGGTGAATAATGTGGCGCTATGGACGGGTAAACAGGCTAGCCCCTATATCCCGTTCGTGAATATCGCGCCAATTGTCGCCGGAACAAACGGCATTTCCCCTATTTTTCAGACTACTGTCGGGGTGACAGGCGGTATTGGTATCGATCTGAAAAACTGGGTAAAAAAGCTGGATGATAAGGGTGAGCCGATTTTAAATAATGATGGCAATCCAGTGCTGGAACAGAAATATGCAGTCGATACAGGCACAGTTCTTACCATTAATACTAAGGCAAAAAAGCTGTTCAGCGATGATGAAGGTGAAGAGCTCGTTGATTTAAGCCCTTCTTTTACGCCGCAAAAGCTAGAATTTGTTAAGGCTGGCGGCTCTTACGCGATTGTGTTTGGCAAAAAGCTACAAACCTTTGCAGCAGAGACGCTAGGGGTTACCCCAACGCCTGTTTTTGCGCCTTCCAAGATTATCTCGCATGATAATCAAGGCCTGACCGCGGTAGAAAAAATCTTTAATGCGAATGCCGTAGGCGTTGAAGAAGGCAGTGTTATGCATGCAGGCTCAGATGCCCGGGTGCGGGTAAATATTGTTGGCTCGCAAGACACAACCGGCCTGATGACCGCCCAAGAGCTAGAAGCGATGGCGGCCACGGTTATTTCCCCAACGATTGACGGCGCCTATCAGTCTGGCTGTCATACTGCGTCTGTATGGGATTTCAAGGCACAGGAAAACACCCCGCGCCTGATGCAATTTATGCATAAGTTCGGGCTGATCACGGCGCGCGATCCAAACGATGAATATCATGCGATGACGGATGTTATTCACAAAGTGCTGAATGATATCACTGTGGATGACTGGTCGATAATTATCGGCGGGGATTCGCACACCCGCATGTCTAAGGGCGTTGCCTTTGGGGCGGATTCAGGCACAGTTGCGCTCGCGCTGGCCACGGGGGAGGCTACTATGCCTATCCCTGAATCGGTGAAGGTTGTGTTTAAAGGCAGCATGGCCCCGCATATGGATTTCCGCGACGTGGTGCATGCCACGCAATCCCAGATGCTACAGCAGTTCGGTGATAACATCTTTCAGGGGCGGGTGATTGAGGTGCATATCGGCACACTATTGGCTGACCAAGCCTTTACCTTTACCGACTGGACAGCAGAGATGAAGGCAAAGGCCTCTATTTGTATTTCTGAAGATAGCACGCTGATTGCCTCGCTAGAGATTGCGCGTGACCGTATTCAGGTGATGATTGATAAGGGCATGGATAATCACACCGCCATGTTGCAAGGGCTGGTCGATATCGCTAATGCGCGTATTGCCCAGATTAAGTCTGGCGAAAAGCCGGCTCTAGCCCCTGATGCCTCTGCTAAATATGCAGCTGAGGTGGTGGTCGATTTAGACCAGATTGATGAGCCGATGGTCGCTGATCCGGATGTGAATAACGCCGATATTTCCAAGCGCTATACGCATGATACCATCCGGCCTATCTCTTATTATGGGGGTGAGAAGAAGGTCGATTTGGGCTTTGTTGGCTCTTGTATGGTGCATAAGGGGGATGTGAAAATCGTGGCACAAATGCTGCGCAACCTAGAGGCGGCAGACGCCAAGATAGAGTTCAAAGCCCCGCTAGTGGTGGCCGCCCCAACCTATAACATCATTGATGAGCTTAAGTCAGAAGGCGACTGGGCGATATTACAGAAATATTCTGGCTTTGAATTTGATGATAGCGCCCCAAAGCAAGCCTCCCGCACAGAGTATGAGAATATCTTATATCTGGAACGCCCGGGCTGTAATCTATGTATGGGCAATCAGGAAAAAGCCGCAAAGGGCGATACGGTGATGGCAACCTCCACCCGCCTGTTTAAGGGGCGCGTGGTCGAAGATGCGGACGATAAAAAGGGCGAGTCCCTGCTCGCCTCAACCCCGGTGGTGGTGCTATCGGCTATCTTGGGCAGAACGCCAACCGCAGAAGAATATAAACAAGCCGTGGTGGGCATAGATTTAACGAAATTCTCCCCGCCTATTTCCAAAGATACGGGCGGCAATTCTATGCATTTTTAGGCATTTCTAGGCCAGAGGTTGGTTATTAAAGAAGCGGGGCGCACACCCCGCTTTTTTATTGGGGGCTATTTAGTCTTGTTCATTTTTCTTAACTGTTTTAGCGAATATTTCATAATCAGGAAGGCTGGCATGATTAAAATTATGGTTACGATCGCGGCGACGATGGCGGATGAAAAGACTGCGCCTATGATGTAGAACACCTCTTTACTTGCCGCAGGGTCACACTTTGCATGGCATATCATGCTTTCAACCATATTCCAGCAGATATAAAATATCCCAAGCCATAAACCTGCCGCGAAAATTGCCGCGAAAAATGCCGTGCCCAAAAATGGGACTAAAATACTTGCTATTGGATGTTTCCGAATTGTATCAGCCATCTGTTCCTTCCTTTCGGGGCGTTTTTGAGAGCAGAGATTCAATGCGCTTCAAGATGGGGGTATTATCTGGTGGCTTGCTGGCATGTTTGGGATGATACAGCTTATTCAATACCTCTGGTGTGCCGCGCTTATCCAGATGTTCCATCAGCGTCTGAATATGTGCCCCTTCTAGGTTGCGAGTGAGTAACATGATACTCTTGCGATCATAATCCTCTCGGGTATGGCGTTCTATCCGCGCATTGCGGTTGCAATAGCTGATGGCGGCTATTAACGGCGATAACAGCAGGATGGTGGTAACAGAGATAGAGATGTGTTTTGTAATAAAGCTAAAATTATTACAATTGGCCTCTGTGCATTCTGGCCCATTTTTAACAATTTCGCCTGATACATAAAACCAAAGGATAGGGGCGGCAAAAATAAGCAGAATAAATAGCCCGCCTGTAAATTTTCTTAAGCTTCTTAATCGTCTTTCGCTCGCTTTGCGCCTGCGCTGAAATCGCTTATCAATTTCAGCAGGATCGGTTATGGATAAAAGGCGCTCTTCATAACTTTCCTTGATTGTCTGAGTCGCCTTTTCAGCTTCTTGCCTGCCTATGACTAGCGCCCGATTGTGATAAGCGCCTACATTTTCAGGATTTATTTCTATCGCTTTATCATAATCAGCTATGGCTTGTTCATATTCTTCCAGCCCTAAATAGCTGTTGCCTCGATTACTGTATGCCGTAGCATATTCTGAATTTATTTTTATCGCTTTATCAAAATCTTTGATGGCGCGTTCATATTGTTTCAACCCATTATAGCTGAAGCCTCGATTATTGTATGCCGTAGCATATTCTGAATTTATTTTTATCGCTTTATCAAAATCTTTGATGGCGCGTTCATATTGTTTCAACTCATTATAGATGGCGCCTCGATTATTATAGGCTTCTGCATAGTCTGATTTTAGCCCTATCGCTTTATCATAATCGGCTATGGCGCGTTCATATTGTTTCAACTCATTATAGATGGTGCCTCGATTATTATAGGCACTTGCAAGAACTTCTTTGTCTGGCTTTATCTCTATCGCTTTATCATAATCGGCTATGGCGCGTTCATATTGTTTCAACTCATTATAGCTGTTGCCTCGATTATTATAGGCACCTGCATCTTTAGGATTTAACTCTATCGCTTTATCAAAATCTTCTATGGCGCGTTCATATTGTTCCATCTCTACAAAGGTGGTGCCTCGATTATTATAGGCTATTGCGAGATTTTTTGTGCATAATTCATCTGCATCAAAACTATTGGGAAACTCTGCCCTTAGCGCTTCGCCAAGCTCAATCGCCTTGTTCCAGTTTTCGGCCTTGCCAGCCCCATGAAACGCCTCAAACCGCCTCTGAAATTCCTTTTTATCTTCTGCCATTTTCCCCTCTCTAAACAGGATTTAGGAATGACTATAAAGGATAGGTCTTAAAATAAGATTAATCGGCAGGATTCTTAGAAGAGAGAGATTTCAGCAAGCCTTCGCGGCTATCCTGCTGGCTATCTTGGGCGTGCGCCTGTTTGGGATGATACCTCTTGGAAAAATGCGCACAAAAAACAATAATTAACTGATTTTTAGTTTTTTTCTGTTAGCGTTTTCAATCAGTAAAAATAAGAAGCAGAGAGGGTATGGAATCTTATGTTTCTACAGAGGTTTATATGTTGTTTGTTCGCCCTTTTGCTCACATTTAGCTTTTCAAATGTAGGAGCTAGAAATATGGCAATAACAAATGCTGAAATCTGTAAAGCGGCCATTAGTGCATTATTTGCCCGTCCCATCCCAATAATGAGAGTGCAAAAGAACGGTGGCATATATTTTGTATCTTACACTAGAGATGAAGATAAAACTTTCTGGCATTATAAATGCAAAGTTGTAGACGATGATGTTTTATGGGGTGTTCCAGAGGGGCGTTGGCGAACACATCCAGCTGATGAGAGAGTAAAGTTCAAGTTAGAGGGAGATGGTATTTCAATTTTTGTGATTTATCCTGATGGTAGTATAGACACTCGCTTCATTCCTGAATCTCAGTTTCGATGATCTTATTCTAATTGCAAGCTGGATTGGTTACCCGCGCCAGCGTCATAAAACGCCTCTAGCCGGCTCTGAAATTCCACTATATCTTCTGCCATCTATCTGCCTTTCTTTGCGGTTTTGCGCTTGGCCTTAGGGGCTTTCTTGCCTGCCTTCTTCTGCGTTTTCGCTTTCGCTTTTGTTTTTACTGTGCCTTAGGGGCGTCCGGCTGTTCTGGCTGTTTTGGCCGCAGGGGGCGTATCGGGCGTATCGGCGCGTTGGCGCAGGGCGGAAAGGTGGCTTTCTATCAGGATAAGTTTAGCGATTAGCCCAACCACGCCAGCCAGCATTATCGCCATCACTAGCCCAAAGATCGCGCCGCCGCCATGACGCCATCCGCCATGTTGTCCCGGGCCATGACGCCATCCGCCATAATGCCATCCGCCATAATGCCCTGAGCCGTGATACCCTGAGCTATCTCTGCCAAATTGGCCTTTAAATTCGAAATTATTGCCGCCTTCTAGGCTATCTTTGTGTTGCTGCTGGTTTTCAGCCCCATCACCGATGATTACGGACACCCCTTCATCCAGCACGCTGACCGATACATGGCGCGCCTCCTTCCCGCCCAAAAGCAAGCCGGCTAGCGACATTATCAGGAGCAAAATAATTAGGCCGGTGCCGATATAGGCGTTTAGCGGGGTCAGCATATTTGCCCAGAACTGGTTTAAACGGGCGCTTAGTGGGGGTTTAGGGGATAGCGGCGATGATGGCATTTTATCTCTCCTCAGGTATGTTTTTATGGGCTTTGTTATCTTGCCCAGCCTTAGACGCTAGCAAAGAAACCTTAAGAAAACGTAAAAAGGGGGGATTGGCCTAAAATTCGTTAATGCCCTAATATTTATCAAAGCGGGCCCTTTCGTGTAGTTCGTCCGTGACAGGGGGGGATGGCTTTGCTACATCTGAAAGCCTAGGGGATCTGTTACTCTTTTTTCTGTCTGGCTCTTATACCGCTTATGTCTGTTTCCGACCCGCAATTGAAATTCGTGCTTGGGCCTACCAACACTGGCAAGACCTTTTATGCGGTTGACCGGATGATGGGCTATCCTTCTGGTATGGTGGGGTTTCCCTTGCGGCTTTTGGCGCGCGAAAATTACGATAAAATGGTGGCCAAGCTTGGTGCTTCGCGGGTTGCGCTGATCACCGGGGAGGAGAAAATTATTCCCCCCAATGCCAGCTATTTTTGCTGTACGGTGGAGGCGATGCCGCTTACCCGTGATGTGGATTGCCTGATTGTTGATGAGATTCAGCTTTGCGGGGATAAAGAGCGCGGCCATGTTTTTACCGACCGGCTGCTGCATGCTAGGGGGCGGCATGAAACGCTGTTCTTGGGTGCGGATACTATGCGCCCTATTTTGCAACAGCTATTCCCCGATGGAGAGTTTATCTATCGCGAGCGGTTATCGCGCCTATCCTATGCAGGGCATAAAAAGGCTAGCCGTTTGCCGCGCCGTTCTGCCCTTGTGGCGTTTTCCGCTTCCGAGGTTTATCGCTTGGCTGAATTAGTGCGCCGCCAGCGCGGCGGTACAGCCGTGGTTATGGGCGCTTTATCGCCGCGTACCCGTAATGCCCAAGTGGAGCTGTTCCAGAACGGGGATGTGGATTTCATGATCGCCACTGACGCTATTGGGATGGGGCTGAATATGGATATCGGCCATGTTGCGCTAGCGGATGATATCAAATTTGACGGCCGGTCGGTGCGCCATCTCTATCCCGCTGAAATTGCGCAAATTGCGGGGCGGGCAGGGCGGCATACTACGGACGGTACTTTTGGCACTACCGAGGGATGCCGCGCGTTTGAACAGGAATTGATAGATGCGGTTGAAGGGCATCGCTTTGCCCCTGTGCGCGGGCTTTATTGGCGTAATCGCAAGCTGAATTTCAATAGCCTTGATGGGTTGTTAAACGCTCTTGAAGCGCCTCCGCCTAGCCCTTTGATGATGAAAAAAGCGGATGCAGACGACCATCTAACGCTTGCCGCGCTAGCCGATAGTGAGGAGGTGCGCAGCCTGGCCGATAATCCGGGGCGATTGCGGCTATTATGGGATGTGGTGCAAATTCCTGATTTCCGCCAGTCTATGACAGACAGCCATGTGGTGATGTTAACGCGTATTTTCACCGAACTTGCCCGCGATGGGCGGCTGAAAAAAGACTGGGTGGCTAGCCAGTTGCAACATTTGGACAGGCTGGATGGGGATATCGATACGCTGATGACGCGCATCGCCCATATCCGCACTTGGACCTATATTACCCATAAAACTGGCTGGACAGATGATGCAGAAGGCTGGCCAGAACTTGCCAGAGCTATAGAAGATCGGCTATCAGATGAATTACACAACCGCCTTACGCAAAGGTTTGTGGATAAGCGGGCGGCGCATTTGTCACGAAGATTAAAGGAATCGGCAACATTGTTGGCATCAGTAAGGTTGGACGGTAGCGTCCTTGTAGAGGGTGAAGAAGTGGGCAGCCTGCATGGCTTTAGCTTTGTTCCGTCTTTAGCAGAAAGTGAAGAAAAAGCCGTTATTCTGGCCGCCGCACGCAAAGGCTTGCCAGATGAGATTGAACGCAGGGTAGCCGCGCTAAGCATTTCTGCTGACCCAGCTTTTAAGCTAGATGCCAAAGGCCAGCTTTTCTGGCGCGAGGCGGTTATCGCAAGGCTGGTAAAGTCTGAGGTGCTTTATGCCCCGCGTGTTGAAGTTGGTGATAGCGACCTGCTCTCGCACGACCAACGCGCGCGCATCCAAGACAGGCTGAACCAGTTTATTACTGACCATGTTATGGAAGTGTTGCAGCCTCTAATGCTGCTCGCTAAGCCGGAAAGCCTGCTGAACCCTGAAGGGAAGTCAGAAAACATAACTGAGAGTTCCCGCGCAAATGATACTGGTACAAATGATACTGGCACAGAAGGGGCTGGCACAGACGGGGCTGGTACAAATGATACTGGCACAGACGGGGCTGGTACAAATGATACTGGCAATATTAGCCCGCCTACACCGCTTTCTGGGGCTGCAAAGGGGCTGTTATATCAGCTTTATGAAGGGCTAGGCACGGTGCCGCGCCGCCTACTTGCCGATCAGATAAAAGAGCTAAGTGAGGCGGATAAGCCTGTTTTAGCGCGGGCGGGCATCCGTATGGGGATTGAAAATCTGTTTCTGCCAGCTATGCTAAAACCTGCCCCTATCGCGTTGAGGGTGTTACTGTTCTCGCTCTATCACCAGAATTTCCCCCTCTGCGGTGCGCCGCCTGAGGGAAGAGTATCGTTCAGCCTAGATGAAGAAGCTAGCGAGAAGATGCCGGAAGATACCTATTGGCTGGCCGCAGGATATTGCCGCTTAGGTGCGCGTATCATGCGCGTGGATATGGTGGAACGTGTGGCAGCTTTGGTGCGCGCAGCCGCCCGTGAAGGCCAGTTTGAAATAAGTGATGAGATGTTATCGCTCGCAGGGGTGGGGCGTGAGGAAATGGCGCTTATCTTGTCTGATCTGGGCTGCAAGCAGGTTTCTGAGCGGCCATCAGAAGACCCGGAAAAACCAAGCATTGCTATTTTTGAGCGGCAAAAGCGCAAAAGCGCAAAGCCACATAATAGCCAAAAAGCACACCCCGATAAAGCGCGTAGTGCTAAGGCAGGCAAGGGCGCACGCCGCCGGCCTACTGGGAATAATAACACCCCAGCGCGTGCCTCTGAGCGAACCCGCCAGAATAATGCAAAACAGCCTGACCCCAACTCTCCTTTTGCGGTGCTAGCTGCTTTGAAAAAAGGTTAGAGCCAGTATATTTATGGCCGAATGTGATGAGCTCTTCTTCCTCTGATACCAGCCTGCGGATTGACAAATGGCTGTGGTATGCGCGCTTTTTTAAGACTAGAAGTTTGGCAACAAAGCTGGTTGCTTCTGGCAAATTGCGCTTAAATGGAGAGGTGATGTCAAAACCGCATCGCCAAATTCAAATTGGCCAGATATTGACCTTTGCGCAGGCAAACCACATAAGAGTGATACAAATAGATGCGGTTGCAACGCGCCGCGGCCCAGCTTCTGAGGCAGCAGAGCTTTACACTGATTTAAGTCCTCCTGATGTGAAGAAAAGTAAGGATGATAAAGCTCTATCAGCTGATTTTGAGAAAAGAAATCCAGGTGCTGGCAGGCCAACTAAAAAAGACAGACGTATAACGCAAAAGTTAAAAGATAGTTTTCTTTAAAACTTCCCTAAACGTAAAACAGGATTATTTGTGATGTTTAAAACGGTGGCTGAATGGCTGAAACAGGATAAAAAAGTAAAGCCGGAAGGCAGCGATACAGACGAGCTAGCTAGTCTGGTCACCGCGTTGATGATAGAAGCTGCCAACGCGGATGGCAGTTTGGCTGAAGAAGAGAAGGTGCTCATTACTGAGGTTATTGCACGCCAGTTTGAGCTAGGCGCGGATAAAGCAGAGGAAATGATGCGCGCAGCCATAGACCAGAGTTCAGAGCGGGTTGAGTTGCATAGTCTATTGCGCCGCTTACGCGATAATTCTGATTATGAAGAACGGCTAGGGGTAATGGAAATGGTATGGATGGTGGTGCTGGCAGATGGTAAGCTTGACCATATCGAAGCCCAGCTTATGCGCCGATTAGCCGGGCTGCTATTTGTATCTGACGTAGATTCTGGATTAGCTGCAAAGACCGCTAAATCCAATCTGGGTCTTGCCTGATAGTGTGAAATACAGTATCAGCCGTACCATAACCAGCTAACCTGCTTTTCGGGTGTCTCAATGACCTACATCGTCAATGATAAATGTATAATGTGCAAATACACAGATTGTGTAGAAGTTTGTCCAGTTGATTGTTTTTATGAGGGCGAAAACATGCTGGTGATCCATCCCGATGAATGTATCGATTGTGGTGTGTGTGAGCCGGAATGCCCCCCTGAAGCTATTTTGCCAGACAGTGAGCCGGGTGCAGAAGCATGGCTGAAATTAAATGCTCGCTTGTCTGAGGTATGGCCAAATATTACCCAGCGCCGTGACCCGCTTAGTGACGCGGATATGATGCAAGATAAAAAAGATAAGTTTGAAACTTTCTTTACCGAAGCCCCGGGCGAGGGCAATTAAGGCCATTCTTCTGCCGGTGATTTGATAAATCTCGGATTTTATGGTAGAATATGCAACGGAGATGGTGTTTGCGGGTAGTTCAGACCTGCAGAACCAAGATCAAATGCAAACGCTAAAATGCTTTCAAGATATCGGAACAAGCTGATCGATAAGTGATCAGTCTTGTGGAGAGAATATGCCAAAAAAACAGACATTTACCTATCAAGATGGCGATTTTGTTGTCTACCCCACGCATGGTGTTGGCAAAATCAATGGTACCGAAAACCAGAAAATAGCTGGAACTGATGTAACCCTACTTGTGATTCGTTTCGAGCAGGACAGAATGACCTTGCGCGTTCCGCTGGAAAAGGCAATGACGCTTGGCTTGCGCACCCTATCCTCACGCAAACATATGGATGATGCGATTACTACTCTGAAATCAAAGGCGAAGGTGAAGCGGGCTATGTGGTCTCGCCGGGCACAGGAATATGAAGCCAAAATCAAATCTGGCGATCCTGTAAATATCGCAGAAGTAGTGCGCGATTTGCGCAAACGCGATCCGAACACAGAGCAATCCTATTCCGAGCGGCAGATGTATCAGGCCGCCCTTGAAAGGCTGGCACGTGAATTTGCTGCTATCGAAGATATTGATCAGGATACAGCTGCAGATAGGCTAGAAGACCTTATGGACGCGGCATAAAAAATTGCGTCTTTAAAGGTTGTTTCACAACCGCGCTCTTTATTATATGCAATCTGCATCATTCCACCATTTGAAATGGTTGGGCATCTTCACCTATTCGTCTGATCTTTGCCCTAAGGCTGTCCGTATAGATAGTACGGAGATATATTATGACGCAGGTCAATCAGTCGGAAACACGAAGCTCAGATAACCAATTTATCCGCAAGGTGATGAAAAAGCCCTTGCTTGAGCGCGAGTATGAGTTGGAGTTGGCGACGCGTTGGCGCGACCATGATGACCATCGTGCAATGCATGAGCTGGTTTTGGCATATGGCAGGTTAGTTGTAAGTGCGGCTTCCAAATACCGCCATTACGGGCTATCCCTTGGCGATCTAATCCAAGAAGGTAATATCGGTTTGATGCAGGCTGCAAGGCGGTTTGAGCCTGAGCGGGGATTTCGGTTTTCAACCTATGCTGCTTGGTGGATACGCGCCTCTATTCAGGATCACATTCTACGTAACTGGTCTATTGTGCGTACTGGAACAACTGCTGCTCACAAGGCGTTATTCTTCCGTTTGAAGCGTCTGCGTGCGCGCATTGGCGAAGCTGATGGCGGCCCGTTATCGGTAGAAGGGCGGCAAAAAATAGCTGAGACAATCGGTGTGAACGTTAATGATGTAGTGTTAATGGAACAGCGTCTGTCAGGGCCTGATGCTTCTCTTAATATGTCTGTGTCTTCTGAAAGTGATAGTGAGGCACAGAATTTTCTGGCAGATACCCGGCCTAACCCGGAGCAGGTTGTAACAAGTATCCATGATACAAATGTCCTCTCGCAGCGTCTGCACGAAGCGTTGAATGAATTAACCCCGCGTGAGCGGCTTATCATTTTCCGCCGCCGCCTGAATGATGAAGGGGCAACGCTAGAACAATTGGGTGGCACTCTTGGGGTAAGTAAAGAGCGCGTGCGTCAGCTAGAACATCGCGCGCTTAAAAAACTGCGTGTAAGTTTGGAAGCGAAGACAGATATGCCGCTGGATTTGTTGCCGCAATTACCTTAAATTAGACCTGTACGCCCTTAGATGAATGTAAATGTCATCTGGCAACCTCAAGACTGTTTTATAAAAAGGCGGGGTCATACCACGTGCATGCACTAGATGCAGAAACAAATCTATATGCGCCGGTAACACCTTTTAATACTGGCTTTATGAAACGCGGTGAGCATTCTATTTATTTTGAAGAATGCGGCAAGCGCGATGGTGTTGCTGTATTATTTGTGCATGGCGGCCCGGGCGCTGGGTGTGCACCTACCCATCGCCGCCTATTCGATCCTGAAAAATATCGTGCAGTGTTGTTGGACCAGCGTGGCTGTGGGCGCTCGGAGCCTTATGCAAGTTTGAAGCAAAACACCACTCAGGATCTGGTGGAAGATATTGAGGCTCTGCGCATACAGCTCGGGATTGACAAATTCATCCTATTTGGTGGCTCATGGGGTTCCACATTGTCGCTTGCTTATGGCGTTGCCTATCCTGAAAATTGTCTTGGCTTCATATTGCGGGGTATTTTTCTGGGCAGTGAGCAGGAAATCAATTGGTTTTTATATGATATGGGGCGGTTTTTCCCAGAAGCATATGAGCGGTTTGTCTCACATATTAGCCAGACAGAACGGAGTGATATTCTATCCGCCTATTATCGGCGCTTGACCAGCCCTAGCCGTTCGATTGCAATGGCTGCGGCTAATCAATGGGCAGCTTATGAGAATTCTTGTGCCACCTTGCGGGCAGTGTTGCGCGATGGCGGGGCATCTGCTTATACTTTGGCTTTGCTAGAGGCACATTATTTCTTATCAGACTGTTTTATGCCCAGAGATTACTTGTTAAATAACCTGTCTAAGATCAGGCACCTACCTGCCTATATTGTACAAGGCCGGTATGATGTGATTTGCCCACCGTTCTCAGCAAAGAAGCTTGCAGATGGTTGGGGCGGAAATGCAAAATTGAAACTGATGGATAATGCTGGGCATTCAGCTTTTGAAGCTAGTATTGTTCCGCATCTGCTTCGCGGCTTAGATGCAATCTATGGTCAGCTTCAAACTAGCTGACACCCTATCTGAAAGAACAGGGCTATAGCCATATTAGTTAAAGCTTAAAAACTATTGTGTAAAAACTTTCTATACGTTATGCAACCTTTAGTGTTATCTTTGTTTGTAGGGATATGAGGGAAATAATATGGCTGAGAATGGCGATAAGAATTTCAGAGTAACAAATAATAATGCGGTCGATATGCATGTTGGCAAACGGGTGCGTTTGCGCCGGACCTTGCTTGGCATGTCGCAGGAGCAGTTAGGTGCATCTTTGAATATCACCTTCCAGCAGGTACAAAAATATGAACGTGGAGCTAACCGTATCAGCGCGTCGCGCTTATGGGATATTGCCCAAATCGTTGATGTGCCTATCAGCTATTTCTTTGATGATATGAGCGATGATGTAATGAAATCCTCGCCGAGGCGGATTAGTCGTGGCTCAGAGCATAGCGTTGATGAAGAAGCTGTTCGTGACCCGATGGCACGGCGTGAAACACTAGAATTAGTGCGCACCTATTATTCTATTGAAAAGCCTAAAGTCCGGAAAAGAATTGCAGAGATGGTAAAGTCTATTGCGGTAACCATTAACGAAAAACGCTAAGTAAAAGCTTTTGAAAAACGGCTTAAAACAGCATGGAGCATTCGCCGGTGACACAAGAAGAACAAAACGCTGAAACACGCAATGCTGAGACATCAAATAAGGGTGAGAATCTAGATACGCTTAGTTTTGAAGAAGCTTTAAGCCAGCTAGAAGCAATTGTTGATCAGCTAGAGCGCGGTGATGTATCCCTTGATAAAGCTATTGATGCCTATAGCCGCGGCATGGCATTGAAGGGGCATTGTCAAGCCCGCCTTGAAGAAGCGCGTCTGAAAGTGGAGCAGATTAACCTGCCAGAAGAGGGCGGATCTGTTAGCACAAAGCCTTTTGATACGCGCTAACACATGGTCAATATACCGCAACTTTTGCAAGAGGATGCTACGCAAACATCTGGGTGGCTTGATGGGTATTTTGATGCGCTGAAAGATGCATCTGCCCAGCACCTGCTTGCTGCGATGCGCTATTCAGCGATGAATGGTGGTAAACGGGTGCGTGCAAGTTTGGTTTTGTCTGCCGCGCGCCTGGCGAGTAGCCAGCAATCCTATCAGCCGGCGCATCTGGCGGTAGCTGGTGCAGTGGAAATGTTGCATGCATATTCGCTCATTCATGATGATTTACCAGCTATGGATGATGCAGAATTGCGACGTGGTGTGGCCTCCTGTCACAAGGCTTTTGATGAGGCAACCGCTATTCTAGCAGGGGATGCTTTGCAAACTGAAGCGTTTAGTCTGCTTTCTAAGCCCGGACTAATGGCTGATGCAAGCCGCCAGTTGGAGCTTTGCGCCGTATTGGCTAGGGCATCTGGGGTTGTTGGCATGGCTGGTGGCCAAATGCTGGATTTGCAGGCTGAAACCAGTGCGTCAGACCTTGCACAGACAAAAATAATGCAGGAGTTGAAAACTGGGGCATTGATCCGTGCATCGGCAGTGATGGGCGTTATTGTTGGTGGCGGCGATAAGCGCATGCAAAATGCGGTTGATAAATTTGCCAGCCATTTAGGTCTAGCCTTTCAAATTGCTGATGATTTGCTGGATTATCAGGCAGATGCGGACCAGCTTGGCAAGCCTGCAGGGCGCGATGCAGAGCAAGGAAAGGCAAGTTTTGTTGAGCTGCTGGGCCTTGAAGAAGCGCGCCGGCAAGCCGATAGCCTGATAGAAGATGGTTGTGCATCTCTGGATCAGTTTGGTGATGCAGCAGACGGGTTACGCGGCCTCGCACAATTTGTTATAAACCGGAATCATTAAACCCATCGTATAGATATTAATAATATAATCAGTTTGCTGAGACTATAAGGCAAAAAATCAAGCAAACTAGATTATAGGAAGAAGGGTTAAAGGAGGGGGAAGTGACGGGGCCGAGAACACCACTTCTAGACAAAATCATATCTATGGAAGCGTTGCGGGCACTATCTGAAGCGCAATTGCCGCAGCTTGCAGACGAAGTGCGCGATGAGATGATACGTGCCGTATCCCAAACTGGTGGCCATTTAGGCGCCGGGTTAGGCGTTGTAGAGCTTACCGTTGCTTTGCATTATATTTTTGATACCCCCGATGACCGCTTGATATGGGATGTTGGCCATCAGGCCTATCCGCATAAGATCCTAACCGGGCGGCGCGAGCAGATGGCAAGCTTGCGTCAAGAAGGCGGTCTGTCTGGCTTTACCAAACGCTCTGAGTCTGTATTTGATCCCTTTGGGGCTGGGCATTCTTCTACCTCTGTTTCAGCGGCGCTAGGTATGGCAACGGCCAGAGATTTTAAAGGCGGGTATAACAAGGTTATTGCTGTTATCGGCGATGGCGCGATGAGTGCGGGGATGGCTTTTGAAGGGCTAAATAACGCCGGCGCCTCTGATAGCGACCTGATTGTCATCTTGAACGATAATGATATGTCTATTGCCCCGCCTGTTGGCGCGATGTCAGCCTATTTATCTGAGCTTATTTCCTCCCAGCCCTTTCATTCCATCAGAGGGATTGTTAAGGAAGTTGCCAGCCGCTTTCCAGCAGAGATTGAGCGCACCGCCAAACGAGCAAAGAACCTAGCGCGTGAGCTGGTCAGTGGTCATAGCCTGTTCAATGAGCTTGGCTTTTTCCATATCGGACCTATTGATGGGCATGATCTGAACCATCTTTTGCCTATATTACGCAATTTAAAAGAAGGCCAAATTGGCGGACCAGTGCTGGTGCATGTCATCACTGAAAAAGGTCATGGTCATCCCTTTTCTAGCCCTTCTGCTGAAAAATATCATGCGGTGCCAAAATTTGATGTTATTACTGGTGAGCATTCTAAATCAGCTAGCAATAAGCCTAGCTTCACGTCTGTTTTTGCGGACACCCTGACCGAGCTTGCCAAACAGGATCGCGATATTGTCGCTATTACAGCTGCAATGCCCTCTGGGACAGGTCTTAATAAGATGGCATCAGCCTGCCCTTCACAAGTATTTGATGTAGGTATTGCCGAGCAGCATGCGGTGACCTTTGCTGCTGGTCTGGCAAGTGAGGGGATGAAGCCGTTTGCTGCGATTTATTCTACCTTTTTGCAGCGCGGCTATGACCAGCTCGTACATGATGTAGCGATACAGAACTTGCCAGTTCGTTTTGCTATTGACCGTGCTGGGGTAGTTGGCGCAGATGGCGCAACGCATGCCGGTGTATTTGATCTGGCGTATCTATCATGTTTGCCTAATATGATGATTATGTGCCCAGCTGATGAAGCTGAGCTGATGCATATGACGGCAACAGCGGCTGGATATGATAGCGGGCCATCTGCGTTGCGGTATCCGCGCGGTACAGGCACAGGTGTTTGCCTTGATGGGGGCGCACAGCTGCTTGAGGTTGGTAAAGCCCGCCAGATACGCCAAGGCAATGATATTGCTATTTTGTCGCTTGGCACGATGTTGCAAACTTGTGAAGGGGTAGCAGATAAGCTGGACGCTTTGGGCATATCCGCCACATTGGTTGATGCACGTTTTGCTAAGCCCTTTGATAAGGAATGTATTAAAGCGCTGGCGATAAACCATCCTGCCTTGCTGATTGTTGAAGAGAGTAGCCCAGGGGGTTTTTCAGCGCATGTCCTGCAATATCTGGCAGCAGAAGGCTGCCTTGATGGCGCCCTGAAAATCCGCACGGCCAGCCTACCAGATGCCTATCTAGATCACGCCGAGCGTAGCCGCCAATTGGAGATATCTGGCCTAGATGTGAGCGCGCTTACAGAACTGGCACAAGAGATTGCTCGTCCACAAAAGGGATTTGACAAAAAAACAGCTAGGAAAAAAGCAAACGATTAGTACCCTAGGTAACGCCTAATAAGAAATCAGACAATAAGGCCGAATGAGCGTAAGTAGTTTTTGGTGGGCCAGAATAGAGTTAGATGACGGGTTATGAGAAAGGGCGAGCTGACCTTGTTTTGGTCAGGCGCGGGTTGGTGCCGAGCCGAGAGAAAGCAAGATCCCTTATCCGCGAAAAAGCAGTCAGGCTAAATGGTGAGCTTCTTGCAAAGCCGTCTCAAACTGTCCCTTTAGATGGAAATTTTAATATTGAAGAAGCTAGCATTCGCTGGGTTAGCAGGGGCGGTCTTAAGCTAGAAGCGGCTTTGGATGCTTTTGATGTACCGTCCTTATCAGGGGGGGTCTGTTTGGATGTTGGTGCAAGTACAGGCGGCTTTAGCGATGTGCTGCTCAGCCGAGGGGCGGCGCATATTTATGCGGTGGATGTTGGTCATGGTCAACTTGCTAAAAAGCTGGCTTCTGATCCGCGCATCACTAATCTGGAAAAAACCCATGCCCGTGATTTAACGCGCCAGCTTGTTCCACGCGATATTGATTTCATTGTCTGCGATCTGTCTTTTATCTCGATTACCAAAGCACTTGCACCGGCAATGGAATTGGCCCGGGCTGGGGCAGTGCTGATAACTCTGATCAAGCCGCAATTTGAAGCTGGGCGTGCGGCGCTTGGCAAAGGGGGTGTGGTCCGAGCAGAAGCAGACAGACAAGCTGCAATAGAGCTTGTCAGGAGCTTTGTTTGCGGGGCGTGCGGCTGGCAGGAAAAGGGGCTAATTTGTTCACCCATAACAGGGGCAGATGGCAATATTGAATATCTGTTTTACGCCATTAAACCCTGATATAAAAAAGCTTTAGCGAGGCAGTATAGCTGTTTGCGCATGGTGGCGCATCAGCTGATCTAAAAGCACTATGGCCAACATCGCTTCTGCTACAGGCACCCCTCTTATGCCTACACACGGGTCATGCCGTCCTTTGGTAACCACGTCTGTTTCTATGCCATCACTGGAAATGGATTTGCGCGGTGTCAGGATAGATGAGGTAGGCTTAATCGCTACTCTTGCAACGATATCTTGGCCTGTAGAAATACCGCCCAAGACCCCGCCATTATGGTTTGACAGAAAAGTTGGTGCTCCATCATCTCCTATCCGCATCTCATCGCCAGCCTGATGTCCGGGTATTGCAGACAAACCAAAGCCAGAGCCAATTTCCACACCTTTAGCAGCGTTGATGCTCATCATGGCTGAGGCAATTTCTGCATCCAGCTTTCCATATATAGGCTGGCCTAGCCCCACCGGAATGCCGCTTGCGACAATTTCTAAAACCGCGCCAGCAGACGAGCCTTGCTTGCGCACCCCATCAAGATAATCTTCCCAGTTTTTTGCCGCTTCCTTATCGCCGCAGAAAAAGGGGTTTTGGTCTATTTGGTTGCGGTCAAAATTATCCCGGTTAATCTCATGGGGGCCAATTTGCACCACCGAGCCATAAAGTTGAAATGTCTCGCCTAAAATTGCCTTTAGCGCTAAATCAGCGATAGCACCGGCAGCAACTCTGACAGCGGTTTCGCGCGCAGATGACCGTCCGCCACCGCGGTAATCGCGATGTCCATATTTTGCATCATAAGTAAAATCTGCGTGGCCAGGGCGATATTGTTTAGCAATGTCACCATAATCTTTTGAACGCTGATCGGTATTTTCAATAATCAGAGAAATTGGCGTACCAGTGGTTTTTTCTTCAAAGACACCTGATAGAATCTCTACCTTATCTGCTTCGCGGCGTTGGGTAACAAACCGGTTTTGGCCCGGACGCCGCCTGTCCATATAAGGTTGAATAGCTTCTTCACTAAGGGGTAGGCCGGGCGGGACACCATCGACAATACAGCCAATAGCCTTGCCATGGCTTTCCCCAAAGCTGGTAAATGAAAATAGGGTGCCGAAACTATTATCGCCCATCAGATCAGACTACAGAAATATCAGGTGCATCAACCGCTTTCATGCCTACCACATGATAGCCGCAATCCACATGATGGGTTTCACCAGATACGCCAGAAGATAAATCAGACAACAGATATAACCCAGAGCCACCAACATCATCTAGCGTCACATTGCGCTTGAGCGGCGAGTTATATTCATTCCACTTCAGGATATATCTAAAATCACCAATACCAGAAGCTGCTAGCGTTTTCATTGGTCCTGCCGATAGTCCATTTACACGGATATTACGCCCACCTAAATCTACGGCCAGATAGCGCACAGACGCCTCTAGCGCTGCTTTGGCAACGCCCATCACATTATAGTGTGGCATAACCCGCTCAGCCCCATAATAGGTTAGGGTTAACAAAGAGCCGCCATCTGGCATCATTGCGGCTGCACGCCGCGCAATGCTGGTAAAGGAATAGACTGAAATATCCATGGTACGGGTGAAATTATCACGGCTTGTATCCACATATTCACCTTTCAGCTCTTCTTTATCTGAATAGGCGATAGCGTGCAGAACAAAATCCAGCTTGCCCCATTTCTGCTTCAAGCTATCAAAAACGCTATCAATAGAGGCTTCATCGGTTACATCGCATGGCATAACAAGGTCGCTACCAACAGATTCTGCCAAAGGTCCTACCCGCTTTTTCAAAGCATCACCCTGATAGGTAAAAGCCAATTCTGCACCAGCGGCGGCAGCTTGTGCAGCAATACCCCACGCAATAGATCTATCATTCGCCACCCCCATGATAAGGCCGCGTTTTCCGTTCATAATCCCTGATGATTGAGACATTTATTCCTCTATATTCAAGATATCTGGCTGTTTTCTCGCCTGTCCTTGTGCTTCTTCCCAAACAAATAGGCAGCACAGATGATAGGCTCGTCAAAAACCTTGCGTTAGATGTAGCAAATTTGGCCAAACAAATCCAGCCAGAGAGCAATCCCAATACCGTAAATCTGGCGATAAAGTATAAATACCTTAGAACAGACACATATTAGTCTGGGCATATACTAGTCTGGGCATATACTAGTCTGGGCATATACTAGTTGGGCAGATATTAAGTAGTGATATCTATTTCAAAGAGTAGCTAACCTGTTTGCGCACTTCAACGCGGTCGCCAATGCTAGCAGGGTTAGGGTCTTCAAGGCTCAGAATACGCCCATCAGCCTCTACTTGCAGACGGTAGCCAGTGATTTTGGTAACTTCTTCTTCTAGAAGCACACGCTTTGTCTGGCATTCTTCTTGTTGCCTGTAGCCAACAATATTGCCTTGCTGGGTGCTGTTTTTGGCATGCTGACGTCCAAGTAGCGCACCGGCTACTGCGCCTGCAGCACCGCCGCCATCTGCATCGGTAAATTTGTTGCCAACCGCAGAACCAAGCAGCCCGCCAATGATCATTGAGCCGATTTCATCGCCTTGCTTGCCTTCTTTGTAAACAGGTACTTCTTTTATCTCACAGAGACGTTCATCGCGTGGGGTTTTACGAATATAAGACTTGGTCAGCGTATCCACTTTGGTAACAGTGCCAAGCACACTCTCTATTCGGGTTTCTGCGATGCTAGCCGTTGCAGACATAGACATGATCGGAAGCGCAAGAGCGATAGCCTGAAAATAACGAAGTGTTTTCATGTTAGTGGTCCTTAATAGCAAAATCGATTGAGCGAGACAGATTATCTGCATTATAAAATAATTACAGAAAATGGCAAATTTTAGGCATCTTTTAAAGAGGAGATGCAGAAGCCTTTCTAAAAGGGTAGCATTTCCCTAAATTTCAGCTGGATCTGCGGATGAAAGCTCTGGTCAGATGCTTGTTTTTTATCCCTTCCGGCCCTATTTAAAAAAAATAAGGATAAGGGGAGTTGGCCGGACCATAGCCTAGCTGAGTTCACCTGTCCAAATCATGATGAAAATAACGTAAAATTAAAGGATAGATCGGCATGGGTGTTTTAGACGCAGATACGCTGGGTGGAGACCCCTATGAGCTATTTGATAGCTGGTTTGCTGAGGCAAAGGAAACCGAAATAAATGACCCTGATGCAATGGCTATTGCGTCTGTTGACAGCTCTGGTATGCCCTCTGTGCGGATGGTGCTGCTAAAGGAAGTCGTTCCAGAAGGTTTTGTTTTTTATACTAATTATAATAGCCGTAAATCTGCTGAGCTGCTGGCAACTGGGAAGGCCTCTTTTGTAATGCATTGGAAATCCTTGCGCCGGCAGGTGCGGGTATGTGGACAGGTAGAGCAAGTCCCCGCTGAGCAGAGCGATGCGTATTTCTCCAGCCGCCCACGCGGTAGCCGGATAGGCGCATGGGCATCAGATCAGTCTAAACCGCTGGCAAGTCGCCAAGAGCTGCAAGAGGCTGTTGCGGCTGCTGAAGCGCGCTACGGCGATGATATTCCAAGACCGCCGCATTGGGGCGGGTTTTTAATCCGTCCAGATGAGATCGAGTTTTGGGCAGATGGTGAATTTAGGCTACATGACCGCTTTCGCTTCACCAAGTCAGCTTCTGGTACTTGGACGGCGCAACGCCTATATCCGTAAAAGGGGCCTCCCCCGTATTAAAGAGCCTTTGTTTTTTTCCGCCACCTCCTTCTTTAGCGTGCTTGTCTGCCTGAATTTGTCAAAACTGGGTCGCATTGAAGCATATTTCTCAATGCTGTTATGTCAGAATAGGACTTATCCAGAAAAGTATTCTATTGTTCTCAATAACAAGCGATGCGAAGGGCGAAAAGATGAAGAGCCATGCAAGAGTTGTAATTATTGGTGGCGGTGCGGTAGGCGTCAGCACTTTGTACCATCTGGCAAAAAAAGGCTGGTCAGATGTTGTTCTTATTGAACGCAAAGAGCTGACCAGCGGGTCCACTTGGCATGCAGCAGGCCTTCTGCCTTTATTCAACATGTCCTATTCGGTAGGCCAAATACATAAATATTCGCTCAATCTCTATCGTAGTTTGCAAGAAGAAACAGGCCTTAATCCGGGGTTGTCACAAGTATCCAATATCCGGCTAGCAACCCATAGCGACCGGATGGATGAATATATGCAATATGCCGGCGTGGCGGAGACCATCGGGGTGCATGTAGAACGCTTAACCCCTGATGAGGTGATAGATATCTGGCCGTTAGCGGTTAAAGATGGGCTGGTAGGCGCGATACGCCACCCCGATGATGGCTATATTCAACCCGCTGATTTGACGCAAGCGCTGGCGAAGGGTGCGCGTGATAAGGGGGCCGAAATTTACCGTAATACAGCTGTGAGCGCGATTTCACGCACCCCTTCTGGCGAATGGAAGGTGACCACCGATAAGGGTGAGATCAGCTGTGAGCATGTGGTGTCAGCTACTGGAAATTTTGCGCGCCGCACAGGTGCTATGGTGGGGCTAGATATCCCTGTTATTCCGGTTGAGCATCAATATATTGTTACTGAACCGCATCCTGCTATTCGTGAACGTCAAGCAAAAGGATTGCCGGAAATGGGCGTTCTGCGTGAAAGTGACGGCTCTTGGTATATGCGTGAGGAAAATGGTGGGCTTATCCTTGGTCCTTATGAGGTTGGCGCTCCGGTTTGTTATTTTGATGGGCCAGATGATGATAGCGAATATGAGTTATTTCAGGAAGATCTGGAACGGTTAATGCCACATATTGAATCAGCCATTGCACGGGTACCTGCTTTTGGCGAGGTTGGCGTTAAAAAAGTCTATAATGGCGCAATCGCTTACACCCCTGATGGTAGCCCAATTGTTGGGCCTGCTTGGGATTTGCCCAATTTTTGGCTGAATGAAGGGCATAGCTTTGGTATTACCGCTGCAGGCGGTGCAGGCTGGCAGTTAGCAGAATGGATGGTTGATGGCGAGCCTACTATTGATATGAACGGGGTCGACCCGCGCCGCTTTGGCGATTACGCCACCAAAAGCTATTTAAAAGAGAAGAATGAAGAAGCCTATGCTAACGTCTTTACCGTTCATTACCCTGATGAAGAAAGGGAAGCTGCGCGTCCGTTACGCACCACACCTTGCTATGACAGGCTAAAGGATATGGGTGCGGTTTTTGGCCATAAATTTGGCTGGGAACGGGCAAACTGGTTTGCTCCAGAAGGGGTTAGCACACAAGATCATTGGTCTTTTAGGCGTTCTAACTGGTTTGAACATGTCGGTAATGAAGTGAAGAATGTCACCACAAATTGTGGCCTTTTGGATATGTCAGCTTTTGCAAAATGCCGCATTGAAGGGCCGGGTGCAGAAGCGTTTCTTGAAAATCTAATCGCCAATAAATTGCCACGTAAGGTAGGCCGCGTGATATTAGCACATGCGCTAGCCCCGCGCGGTGGTGTACATTCAGAGTTCACCATTATGCGTGAGGCAGAAGACAGCTTTTATATTGTTTCTGCAGGGGCAGCTCAGCGCCTTGATCATGACTGGTTGAAAAAACATATGCCAGATGATCGTTCTGTTATCTATACCAATTTGACAAATTCAATGGGGGTATTGGTTCTAGCAGGGCCAAAATCAAGAGATTTGTTGCAGAAATTAACGTTAAGCGATCTCTCAAATGCAGCCTTTCCTTGGTTGTCTGGTCAAAAAATTGATGTAAATTTAGCACCAGCTTTGGCCTTGCGCGTCAATTTTGTTGGTGAGTTAGGCTGGGAGTTACATCACCCTATTGAATATCAGAACCATATTTTTGATGCGCTGTTTAAAGAAGGTGCTGCTTTTGGGCTAAAGCCTTTTGGTATTCGTGCAATGGATGCAATGCGGCTGGAGAAATCCTATCGCATGGTTGGCACTGAAATGAGCATTGAATATGCCGCCTTTGAATCTGGCTTGCACCGGTTTGTACAGATGCAAAAAGAAGATTTTATTGGGCGTGATAGTCTGGCTGCTTGGCAGGAAAAAGGCTTTGCTAACACCTTTGTAACACTTGAAGTAAAGGGCGTTGATGATGCTGATGCTCTGGGCGGTAATCCCATTTACAGTGATGGCAAGCTAGCCGGGCGGGCAACCTCTGGCGGCTATGGCTTCCGGGTGGAGAAATCATTGGCACTCGCCATGGTAGCACCAGAACTAGCCACGCTTGGCACGTGTCTTGAGATAGATATTTTGGGTCAGCGATATGATGCGGTAGTGATAGAGGAAAGCCCGTTTGACCCAGCTAATGAAAAGCTCCGTGCCTAAACTTTTTTGATTTTGGTGTTTGGTGTTACGTGTTAATGGCCTGTAAATTGGCAGGTGCTTACCGATAAGGAAGAAAAAAATGGACGATATTAATCCCCAAAAACGGGGTCGGCGTGGCGGTGGACGTGATGCAAGGCGCAGCGCCAGAGAAGCAAGTTCCGCTACATCTTCGCCTTATTTGGTGCGAAATATTGCCCCTGTGGATATGCTGAGCGATGAAGCTTGCGAGCTAATTGAACATAATGCGGAAACTGTGCTTGAAGAAATCGGTATCGAATTTCGTGATGATGCAGAAGCGCTTACTATCTTAAAAGATAAGGGATGCGATATAGATGGAGAGCGCGTGCATTTCCCGCGTGGGCTTGCAAAAGAGCTGTGTAAGACAGCACCGTCTGAATTTACCCAATATGCGCGCAACCGTGATCGCTCAGTGGTGATAGGGGGGAATAATACTGTATTCGCACCTGTTTACGGTCCCCCTTTCGTGCGCGACCTAGAAGGTGAGCGCCGCTATGCTGAAATTAATGACTTTAATAATTTTGTGAAATTAATCTATATGCTGCCTGGTTTACACCATTCTGGTGGTACTGTGTGCGAGCCTGTTGATTTGCCAGTAACCAAGCGGCATTTGGAAATGATTTACGCGCATATGCGCTACTCTGATAAGCCTTATATGGGCTCTGTTACGGCTCCTGAACGTGCCGAAGACTGCGTTGCAATGTCAAAAATTCTGTTTGGTGAGGATTTTGTTAACCAGAATTGTGTGATGGTATCGCTGATCAATGCGAACTCGCCCATGACATGGGACGATACGATGCTGGGTGCGCTCAAGGTTTATGCACGGGCTGGCCAGGCATGTATCTTATCGCCCTTTATTTTATCTGGGGCGATGTCGCCAGTATCGGTGGCAGGCACGCTTACCCAAGTGTTGGCAGAAGCGATGAGCGGGATTGCGTTTTCGCAAGCTGTAAATCCAGGTGCGCCTGTAATATTTGGCAGTTTTGCCAGCTCCATTTCCATGCAGACCGGTGCCCCCACCTTTGGTACGCCAGAGCCTGCAAAAGTGCTATATGCAGCTGCAAAATTGGCACGTCGTTTAAAGGTTCCGTTCCGTTCAGGCGGGTCCTTTACTGCTTCCAAGACAGCAGATGCACAAGCTGCTTATGAAAGTGCCCACACGCTTCTACCTACCGTGCTAGGCGGGGTAAATTTTGCCTTGCATTCTGCTGGGTGGATGGAAGGCGGGCTGGTCGCAGATTATGCAAAATTACTGCTAGATGCGGATCAATTAACAATGATGGATAGTATGGCAGCAGGTATTGATATATCTGAAAATGGATTGGCACTTGACGCGTTGCGTGAAACTGGACCTGGCAATCATTTTCTGGGCAGTTCCCACACACAAGCAAATTTTGAAACTGCTTTTTGGCGCTCCTCTCTGGCAGATAATACCACCTTCGAGCAGTGGGACAGTGAAGGGCGAATGGATAGTGAGCAACGCGCTAGAGCCCGCGCAACCCAGATGCTAGCAGAATATCAAGCCCCAGATATAGACCCAGAAATCGACGCTGCGTTGCGTGAATATATTGAAAACCGTATGGCTGCGCTGCCAGATAGCGATTATTAAGCGTTATCTAACAGAATATAGCCATATTCGACAGCGGCATCTTTTAGCCAGCTGGTCACATAGTCTGAATAGCTGGTACGGCAGAATAGCAGCAGGCTGTCTTGGCTGTCCGCGGCCAGTGTGATAGCGGCATGTGAAAGCATAGATTGGGCGCAATCACCTTCTTTAAAGCTGGCGGGATGTAAATCTAGTGCGCAGCCCTTTGCCAACACATCTAGCTGCCTTGCGCCTCCAAGCCGAAAAATTTTTATCGCATCTGAAACTGGTGTTGCGGCGTAATGGGCGTTGCCTAGCACTGCCCTAAGGTTCAGCATAAATTCTGCTTCCTGTTCTTCTTCGATCATCAGCAGGGTTTCATCTGGGCCAAGCCAGAGCGCGCGGCGCGTGCCGATGATGGCAACTTTGTTAGGCTGGGTAGGCAAAGCCGCGCCAAACAAAGTTTCTAGCTTGGCTTTAATTTTGTCATCGCACCGCAGATTAATCAGTGTTTTACCTGTTACCTTTGCGATACTTAAACCTGCAGCCCCCCCTTCGGGATTAGGCAAGATTTCTGGCAAGGCAGAGGCTTGCGGAGATTGCGCATTTGGCACGCTATCGCGGGTATTTTCTGAATTAGAGCTTGCCATTAAGTCGCTCTCCTTTTGGGTCATAAAAGCTGGTATCAGTGATAGTGGCTTCAATCGGCGGGCTGCTATCCAACATTGGGAAATAGACTGTCTGGCCCATGCGTGCATGCCCCCCGCGCAATAATGCCATCGCGACAGAATGACCAAGATTAGGGCTAAAGTAAGAAGAGGTTACATGCCCTAGCATTTCAACAGGTGGCGGCTGGTTCGGGTCTAGGGTTGCGTGCGCACCTTCTGGAATAACTTGTTTTGGATCTTTGGTCTTAAGGCCAACCAGTTGCTTGCGGTCGCCTGCTTTCATAGAGTGACGTGCTAGCGCTCGTTTGCCTATAAAGTCAGGTTTTTTATCTGATACAATCCAGCTCATAGCTAGATCATGCGGGGTCACTGTACCATCTGTTTCCTGACCCACAATGATAAAGCCCTTTTCACCACGCAACACATGCATCGCTTCGGTGCCATAAGGGGTGATGCCAAAATTTTTGCCAGCTCGCATCAAGGTTGTCCATAACGCCATACCATAGCGGGCAGGCACATTGATCTCATAAGAAAGCTCACCCGTGAACGAGATACGGTAAATTCGCGCGGGCAGGCCAGATACATAACCCTCGCGCATCGACATAAACCCAAACCCTTCATCATTTAAGTTAATATCTGTCCCCGCGGCACTCAAAATCTCCTTTGCTGCTGGCCCAGATAAAGTCGCTACTGCCCATTGTTCGGTGACCGAGGTCAGATAGACTTTTAGCTCTGGCCATTCAGTTTGCAGCCATTCTTCCAGCCAATCCAAAACGCCTGCCGCACCGCCAGTTGTCGTGGTCATGTGAAAATGATCTTCGGCTAGTCTGGTGGTCACCCCATCATCCATGACCATCCCATCATCTTTACACATCAGCCCATAGCGGCACTTGCCCACACCCAGCTTTAGCCAGCTATTGGTATAGATACGGTTCAAGAATTCTGCGGCATCCGGCCCTTTAATATCAATTTTGCCTAAGGTTGATGCGTCTAAAAGTCCGGCTGTTTGCCGGGCAGCGCGCACCTCACGGCTAACAGCTTGTTCCATGCTTTCGCCATTTTGCGGGTAATACCAAGCCCGCATCCATTGGCCAACATGTTCAAACTTTGCGCCCGCTTCACGATGCCATTTATCCATAGGTGTGGTGCGAACCGGATCAAACAACCCGCCAATATCGCGCCCGGCAATCATACCAATAGAGGTTGGTGTATAGGGCATCCGAAAAGTAGTGGTACCAACGGCCGGAATTTCAGCATTGCGCTCGCGCGCTAGAATGCCAAGCGCGTTAATATTGGACGTTTTACCCTGATCAGTTGCCATGCCAGTCGTCGTATAGCGCTTTACATGCTCGACCGAATGATAGCCCTCGCGCACTGCAAGCTGGATATCACTGGCCGTTACGTCATTCTGAAAATCAACAAATGCCTTGCCGCCTTGACCAGCAGGCAGGCCGTTTGGAATCTGCCAAATTGGCATAGGTGCCCAGTTAATTTTTGTTGCCACAATGTCTGGCAGATTAAGCGCATCTGCCGCGCCGCCATTTGCCTTAACCGCCTTTAGCGCTGCGGCTATTGCCTCTTTTACGCCGCGCTCTGGCTCAAAACTGCCATTACAGGCGCCAACGCATTGCTCGTCCTCATGGGTGGTGGATGGACGGAAACAATGGGTTCGCTCATCCCATTTTAACTTGCCCCGACTTTGCGAATGCAGATGTACAACTGGGTTCATCCCGCCTGACATTAGCACTAGATCACAATCAAAATGCTCTGCTTCACCTGCGAGCGCATCACCTGTTTTTGTCAATGATGCGATTTCCACGCGGGCAACATGTAAACGCCCATGTGCAGCAATTATACCGGCCCCAAGACGGGTTTGAATACCAAGAGACGCTGCTTGTTTTAAAACTGCAGGTGCGGGGTTTGTTCGTGTATCCACAATCGCGGTTATAAGGCAGCCTGCTTTATGCAGGGCAAAAGCGCTATGCCATGCCGCATCATTGTTTGTTGTCAGGATGCCGCGCCGGCCAGCAAGAACCCCATATTGATTAAGGTAGGTTTGTGCCGCAGATGCGAGCATCACCCCGGGTAAATCATTGCCAGCAAAAACCAAAGGCCGTTCAATCGCACCTGTTGCCAATATTACGCGGCGGGCGCGCACCTTCCATAGGCGCATACGTGGCAGATGGGCAGGTTTTTCAGCTAGATGATCTGTTACCCGTTCTGCAAGGGTCAGAAAATTATGATCCCCATAACCAAAACAGGTGGTGCGTGGCAGTAAGGTTACATTATCCATTTCAGCAAGTTGCGCGATGGTTTTATCTGCCCATTCATGGCCCGCCATGTCATCGATAATAATATCATCACATGACCGCAGCCAGCCGCCCCATTGGTGCTGATCTTCAGATAGCAAAACGCGCTGGCCGCTATTGGCTGCTTGCAAGGCCGCGCTTAGGCCAGATAGACCGCCGCCAACCACCACAATATCAAAATGGGCATGGCGTTTTTCATATCTGTCAGGGTCTTCATGTGTATCGCCAACCTTGCCAAGCCCGGCAGCACGGCGAATGATATGCTCATAACGCATCCAGAAACTGGCAGGCCACATGAAGGTTTTGTAATAAAAGCCAGCTGGGAAAAAGCGCGAAAAGACAGAATTAATTTCGCCAATATCCAGCTTTAAAGAAGGAAAGCGATTTTGTGAGACTGCGACCAGCCCATCATATAGCTCTATTTGTGTTGCTTTAACGTTTGGCTCAACGCGCCCGCCTACACCCACACCCACGAGGGCATTTGGCTCTTCAGCGCCAGCGGCCATAATGCCGCGTGGACGGTGATATTTAAAAGACCGGCCTGTTAAATGCACATTATTTGCAAGCAAGGCAGAGGCCAGCGTATCCCCCTTACAGCCCTGATAGGTGCGGCCATCAAAGGTAAAGCTTATCGGCGCATGGCTATCAATAGAGACCGCTTGCTGATTATTGCGGTTTGTTTGCATCGTTTTTTTTCTTGCCATCACCCGTGCCTACCTCTTTGATATGGATGTTTTGCGTGTCTTTTGCGGCACTTTTCTAGCTGCTGCTTCTGCCGGACTTTGGCGACGCCAGCTCGCCTGATAGGCAGCGCGGCCAGCTTTAGTACTGGGTTTTGTATCTATTGGATAGACCTCCAGAATATGGTGGCTGACCGTATCGCGCACGACATTAAACCATCTGCGGCAACCAGCACTATGACGCCAGCGCTCTAAAAAGACACCTTTTGGGTTGTCACGATAGAACAGATAATCGGCAAAATCCTTGTCACTAATCGGATTGTCAACTAGTGGCCTTGCGATATGCGCTTCGCCGCCACACGCAAATTCTTCTTCATCTCTTAACCCGCAATAGGGGCAATTAATTTCCAGCATCTTTTTCAGCTCTCAAAAAAAACAACATAAATTCCGCCTCTGATCTTTAGAGGTTTAATGTGCTACACCTGCTGCGCCATGCTCATCAATTAGCAAACCTGTCTCAAATCGGTTCAAGGCATAAGGTGCGGCAATATCATTAGGCCGGTCATTGGCGATAAGGTCAGCAAACACATGGCCTGATCCTGGCGTTGCTTTAAAGCCGCCAGTACCCCAACCGCAATTGAAATATAAGCCATCAATGTCGGTGCGTGATATGATAGGAGAGGCATCTGGACACGTGTCAACGATTCCGCCCCAATGGCGCAGCATCCGCAAGCGCGATAAAACTGGGAATAACTCTACTGCAGCCGCTAGCATATGTTCTGGCACTGGAAAAGAGCCGCGCTGGGCATAAGAGTTATATTTATCTACGCCTGCTCCCAGCACCATCTCGCCCTTATCAGACTGGCTGATATACATATGCACAGCATTAGACATAATGACAGTGTCTAAAATTGGTTTTATCGGCTCTGATACCAGCGCTTGCAAGGGTCGGCTGGCGATTGGCAGGCGGATACCTGCCATATCAGCTAGGACTGAAGAATGCCCTGCAACCACACAGCCAACTTTACGGCTTTTGATTAGTCCCTTGGTCGTTTCAACACCAACAATGCGCCGCCCCTGTCTGCGCAAACCTGTTACCTCACAATTTTGGATAATATCCACACCCATATCATCTGCGGCTCTGGCATAGCCCCATGCCACCGCATCATGACGCGCTGTCCCGCCGCGCTTCTGCAGAAAGCCGCCCATCACCGGATAGCGAATATTTTGATCCATATTCATAATAGGAACGAATTTTTTTATGTCTTCTGGGGAAAGAATATCTGAATCGATACCGTTAAGGCGAATAGCATGCACCCGCCGCGACATTTCTTTCAGCTCATGTTCGGAATGGGCAATGGTTAGAACACCGCGCTGGCTGAACATGATATTAAAGTTCAGATCCTGCGCCAGCCCTTCCCATAATTTCATCGCATGCTCATAGATTGAGGCACTCTCATCCCACAGATAGTTAGAACGAATAATAGTGGTGTTCCGGCCAGTGTTACCGCCGCCCAGCCAGCCTTTTTCGATAACCGCAATATTGGTCATATTATGCACAGAAGCTAGATAATAGGCGGTAGCAAGGCCATGTCCGCCGCCGCCAATAATTACCGCATCATATTCTGCTTTAGGTTCTGCATGCCGCCATGCCTGCTGCCAGCCCTGATGATAATTTCCAGCCTGACGTGCGAGTGAAAATATCGAATAGTGTTTTTTTCTGTCACGCAAGGCGCGCACGCCTCTATCGATATTTGATTCTGTCATCTTCGTCTCTCTATTTTACTTCATGAGCGCCGTCTCCAGTAACGGGCTGATTTCTCAAATGTTAATCTAACGATATTTATAGCGCTATCCAAGACAACATCGCCTCATAGGGTGAAAAAACCTGTCTTGCTTTCGACTTCCCTTGGTGTTTGGTCGACATCCGTGTGTTGCTGGCCTATCTTATCATGGGTAACACACTTATTTAGAAGGCCTTTACTATCTAATTGAACGGGTAGTTGAACAGGCTTCAAGCTGTAAAGGAATGAAGATGGCTATCATTAATCGCATTGCTGATTTTCATGGGGAAATGACGGATTGGCGGCAGACATTGCATGCACATCCTGAGCTAGGCTATGAGGAAGTCTGGACATCTGATTTTATTGCTGAAAAGCTTGCTAGTTTTGGCATTGAGGTGCATCGCGGCCTTGCCAAGACCGGGGTGGTAGGTGTGCTAAAAGGGCGCACAGATACAGGCAGAAAAATAGCTTTGCGTGCAGATATGGACGCGCTGCCCATGCCCGAAGCAAATGAGTTTGACCATAAATCTACTAGCGCAGGCCGGATGCATGCATGCGGACATGATGGGCATATGGCGATGCTGCTGGGGGCGGCACGATATCTATCTGAAACCCGGCAGTTTGACGGCACAGTTTATTTTTTCTTCCAGCCTGCCGAAGAAGGCGGGGCAGGGGCCAAGATGATGATGGATGAAGGCCTGTTTGCTAAATTTGATGCAGATAGTGTTTGGGGCATGCATAATTGGCCAGGTCTGGAAGAAGGGCATATTGCTGTTTCCAGAGGCGCTTGTATGGCTAGTGCCGACCATTTCCATATCGCTATCAGGGGCTGTGGTAGTCATGCCGCGATGCCGCATCAGGCTGTTGATCCCGTGCTGGCTTCTGCAGCCATTATCCAGTCTCTGCAATCTATTGTCGCGCGGCAAACCAATCCGGTAGATAGTGCGGTGGTATCGATTACGATGGTAAATGGGGGCAGCGCTTTTAATGTTATTCCAGATGAGGTGGAACTAGGCGGTACAGCACGCGCTATCTTGCCAGAAACGCGGAAATTGACCGAAGAAAATATTCGGAAAATTGTTAACTCGCTTGCGGTTGCACATGGCTGTGAGGCAGAAATTGACTGGCGTGCGGGCTATCCGCCAACGGTTAATCATAGATTGGAAGCAAACCGCGCGGCTGAAATTGCCAGCGATATTGTAGGGGCTGAAAAGGTGCATATGGATATGCCCCCTTCTATGGCAGCAGAAGATTTTGCTTTTATGCTGGAAGAACGCAAGGGCGCTTATATTTGGCTCGGAGCAGGGCCTGCACAAGAAGGGCGGATGTTGCATAATACCGGCTATGATTTTAATGATTCTATCCTGCCCGTTGGCACCAGCTATTGGGTGAAACTGGTTGAAAGTGAGCTTGCAGGCTGATGGCAATAGATAAAACACCTCCTTTAAAAAAAGGCCGTAAACTGAATATAATCGCCCTCATTATTGCGGCTGTATCGCTAGTTGGGGCCTGTCTTGGCAGTGTTTATGTCTGGGAGAAGATGGGGCATGTAGAGCTCGGTTTTCATGGCTGGCTAGCCTTGATAGCTGGCGCGGTGGGCACTATTGTGCTTGGCTGTGGTCTGATGGCGCTTAGCTTTTATTCTAGCCGTTCTGGGCATGATGAAGATGCTTGGACAGATCCTGAAAAGCATCGCGATTTATTCAAATAGATCAATATCTTCACTTTTATCACCTGAAATGAACAGATTCATAACTTGACTCGCTGCACGCCTTTTTTATATCTTCAGAAAAGAACAAAACAAGAACATATAAACATAAATAGAGATGAGGACAGGTTGGGCTGGAGAGATATTTTCAGCTCAGATAGATAGCAGATGCACCCACTAGGCTTGCAAAAACCATCTGAACATCAAGGCGATAGCTATCCATATGATGGCTGTACGGACATGGCTAGCGCCCCTGTAGCGCACAAGGCTATATCTGCGCCTGAAAAGGCAGATGTCTTTGCTAGTTTGCGCCAGAAGATAGAAAGTCAGCAAGGCCCAGATAGGCGCTATCTGGCTACAAATATCCCTTGTTTTGACGACGCTTTATCGGGGGGGCTAGCACATCGCCATGTACATCTGATAACGGCCCTGCATGGCGATGCAGCGGCCACTGGATTTATTATAAGTTTATTGCGCGCCCAACAACAATCTGCCCCGGGTACTATCAAGAGAATTAATAAAGCACAAGCGCCGATTATCTGGTGTAGCCCCCGTTTTAGTGGCTATCATGGGCATTTATGTGCCGAAGGGATGTGGGCGATGGGGCTTGATCCTGCCAAAATCATCTTCGTTCATGACTCGCACCCAGCCCGTCTTCTATCCGCTTTTGAAGAAGCATTGAAAACCACTGGGATAGCAGGGGTGGTAGCAGAATATGGCTTGCTTGCCAGCAAATCTGATCAATGGCTACGCTGGGCACAACGCTTGCGCAGGGCAGCTCGTGCAGGGGATAGTTTGGGGTTTTTGCTTGGCCCACCTGCCCCTAGTACCGGCTTTGAGACAGGCTGGTCTATAGCTTCTAAGCCTGCAGATGAAAACCAGCGCTTGGATTGGCGACCACGCTGGTCTGCTGAGCTTATAAAAAGCCGCAAAGGTGGGTTAGCTAGCGCAGATATCTGCTACTGCCCAGTATCTGGCCAGCTGCGCCTTATCCGCGATACTAGCACCGCACCACAAGCCAGCTTGCCTTTTACGCATCAGCTTCCTAGTGCGGCTTCTGGAACGGCTTCTGGTGCTGCTTCTGGAATTACTTCTGGTGCTGCTTCTGGAATTACTTCTGGCGATAACCAGCTGCCAGCCTATCTGCATCACGCTGCAAACTAGGGGGATGTTATGGATACCCCCCCTCTTGCCCATCATAGTCGAAATGCCTCTATTAGAAAGGCTAATGGACGGCATAGGCCGCGCCGCGAATATCTGTATATCTATCTGCCAGATTTGCCCGTGCGCCAGATATGCATCCAAAAAGGGTGGCCTATGGACAGGCCAGTGGCGCTCTATTGCCGCCGCCAGCACGCAGACAGGCTTGTCTATCTCTGCGATGCGGCCAAAAAAGCAGGATTGTCAGCGGGTATGGGGGTGGCTGATGCGCGCGCACGTCTGCCGGATATTCTGCTGAGTGAAGTTGCCCCAGAGCAAACCCGCAGCACGCTAGAAAAACTGGCCAGATGGGCATGGCGCTATAGCCCTCGAACCGGCATCGATAATAAGGGCACAGATGACATAGGCATCTGGATAGATATGAGCGGGGCAAGCCATCTGCATGGCGGTATGGATGCAATTATTGCGGATATCAAAAAGCGCCTAGAGCCAAGCCAGATACCTGTATATTGTGCGGCGGCGCCTTACTTTGCAGGCGCGCGTGCACTCGCCCAATATCATCCACAAGCAGCAGATGGTCTGGTCATGCTTTCCTCACGCGCACATCTGATGCAAATGCTATCAGACTTACCGCTTGCGGCTCTGTTGCTAGATGATCACATGTTGCAAGCACTCTCGCAAGCGGGTTTGCGCCGTTTGCATCATCTGCAATCCCTGTCCTATGCCCAGCTTGCTATTCGCTTTGGCCCAGAATTTGTGCAAAAATGGGCGATAGTTTGTGGTAACCGTGATGTAGCGCCTCCCCCTATAAAAGCCCCGCCAGCTTTATGCGTCAGCCTGTCTTGGGCAGAACCATTAGCTGGGGCAGACGCCCTGCAGCAGATGATAGAACAGCTTGTACAAGAGATAGCCAGCTTGCTGTTAGAAGCAGAGATGGCGGCAAGCTGTTTTGAGCTAGGCTGGCAACGCAGCGACGGTCAAATAGGCCGGCTATATTTCAACTTGTCGCGCCCAGGGCGAAGCAGCGATATTCTGCGCCGCCTGCTAGCTGATGCGGCAACACGTATAGATGCTGAATTTGGTATTGATTATAGTTGGCTACAGGCACATAAGCTGGCTGCAGAGCTTCCGCAAACAGGGTTTTTGGGTACCGAGCCATGTCATCTGAAAGGCCAGCATATCGATCACGTGCTGGATATTCTAGCAGCTAAGCTAGGTCCAGATAAGGTGCAGCGCGTTACTTATAATTCTAGCTGGCAAGTCAGCGATTCTATGATTTATCAGCGGCTTTCTGATGCTTATGATAGCTCTGCTTCTGACAATAGTAGCTGGCCAGCCCCGGCACCAGCCAGCCTAACCCCGCCGCGTCCGATAAGATTGTTTGAACCAGCCGAGCCAGTGCATGTGGTTGCCTTGCTTCCCGATCACCCGCCAGCGATGCTTAGGTGGCGTAAAAAGAGCTGGCAGATAGGTCGTGCAACTGGGCCAGAGCGCATCGGCCCCCGCTGGTGGGATACAGCCCATAAAGAGATTAAGACACGCGACTATTACCGTGTTGAGACCCGTTCTGGCATGCGGTTATGGGTTTACCGCGAAGGCTTGCCAGAACGTGGTGAAGCTGTTCAATGGTTCGTGCATGGATGTTTTTCATGAAGGGGAAAGCTTCACAATATCTGCCGCAAAGCCTGATTGGCTGCCAGACCAATTTCAGCTTTCTGCATGGTGCCTCGCATCCTGAAGAGGTGATGCAAACAGCTGCGAGTTATGGTTGGCAGGCGATAGGAATTGCTGATCTGTTTGGTGTTGGCGGACTGGTGCGCGCCTGGTCAGCTGCTAGAGATATTGGATATGAAAACGCTACCAATAATAAACAGAAGCTAGCCCCGCCGCGCCTTATTTCTGGGGCTAGAATAGCTTTGCGCGATGGCGGCGATCTGATGGTTTTTGTGCGCAGTCTTGATGGGTATGAATCTCTGTGCCAATGGCTAAGTGCGGCGATGATGCGCAGTGGCCATCGCCAGCGTGAAGCCCCTGATTTATATATCAGTGATCTCTCGCGTCTATCGGCTGAAACCTGTCTTATCACTATACCGCCCATAGCCGCAGATACTGCATGGCAAGAGCAGGCGCGCGCCATTGCCCAAATTGCAAAGGGACGCGTTTATGCTGGGGGCTATCTGATGCGTGACGGTTGTGATGAAGAAAGGCTTTATCAGCTTAAAAATCAGGCCGAAGCAGACGCGCTGGAATTTATAGCTCTTGGTGAGGTGTTGTATCATGACCCCGCGCGTCGCCCACTAGCAGATGTGCTGCATTGTATCCGGCAGAAAACAACCCTAGCTGAAGCTGGGCGTACGATTTCAGCAAACGCAGAACGCCATTTATTAAGTCGCGAAGAAATGGCGCGGCGTTGGTATGGATTTGAAGAGGCGTTGCGGGCGGCAGACGCGTTGGCAGATAGTTGTGAATTCCGCTTGGAGGATATCTCCTATGCTTATCCAGAGCATGATAATAGCCGCTCCTCTAGCCTTGTATCAGGGGGTAAGAGAAGAGGGCGCACCGCATTTGAAGAGCTGGCATGGCAAACTGAAAAAGGGAGTCATAAACGCTATCCCGATGGTGTGCCAGAAAAGGTAAAAGCCTTTATAGAGCGTGAATTAGCCTTGGTAAAAAAGCTGAATTATGCGCCTTTTTTTCTAACCGTTTTTGAGATTGTGCGCTTTGCTAGAAGCCGCAATATTCTATGTCAGGGGCGCGGTTCTGCGGCTAATTCAGCAATTTGCTATTGTTTGTTCATCACGTCAGTTGACCCAGAACGCTCTGAGCCATTATTTGAGCGTTTTATCAGTGAAGCCCGCGATGAGCCACCTGATATTGATGTGGATTTTGAACATAATCGGCGTGAGGAAGTTATCCAATATATTTATCATCGCTATGGCCGGCACCGCGCCGGACTAGTATCAGCTGTCATTACCTATCGATGGCGTAGCGCTTTGGTAGAAACAGCTAAGGCTTTTGGGCTTAGCCGGGATGTGCAGCGCGCGTTATCAGCCCAAGTATGGCGCGGTAATGAAAATGGTATTGATTATAAGTCTCTTCAGGCTGCCGGGGTGGACAGACAAGATCCTAGCCTGAAACAGGTATTGTTACTGGCACGCCAGCTATACGGATTTCCGCGTCACCTATCGCAGCATTCTGGTGGGTTTGTGATTGTGCGGGACCGTTTGGATAAGATCTGTGTTATCCGGCCAGCTGCGATGCAGGGGCGTAGTATTATTGAATGGGACAAGGATGATATTGACGCGCTTGGTTTGCTGAAAATTGATGTGTTGGCTTTGGGCATGCTAAGTTGCCTTGCAGGTGCTTTTCAATTGATGCAGCATCATTATTACCGCCGCCTGAGCTTGGCCAGTATTCCACCAGAAGATAAACAAACCTATGATATGTTATGCAGGGGCGAGTCTGTTGGCGTCTTTCAGGTGGAATCGCGTGCCCAAATGGCTATGCTGCCACGCCTGCAACCACGCTCTTTTCATGATTTAGTTGTACAGGTAGCGATTGTTCGTCCCGGCCCTATCCAAGGTGATATGGTGCATCCTTATTTACGCAGACGTGCTGGGCTAGAATATGTCAGTTATCCGTCTGAAGAATTACGCGCGGTGCTAGAGCGCACTTTGGGCGTGCCTCTATTTCAGGAGCAGGCGATGAAAATTGCTATTGTTGGTGCGGGTTTCAGCGGCGCTGATGCAGACCGGCTGCGCCGCGCTATGGCAACTTTCCGTAAAAATGGTGAGATCCATAAATTTCATGACAAGATGATAAATGGGATGGTAGCGCGCGGCTATGACGCAGAATTTGCTACTGCCTGCTTTCGTCAAATCGAAGGGTTTGGCACTTATGGATTTCCTGAATCACATGCGGCAAGTTTTGCCTTGCTGGTCTATGCCTCAGCTTGGCTGAAATGCCATTATCCGGAGGTCTTTAGTTGTGCATTGTTGAATGCCCAGCCAATGGGATTTTATCGTCCAGCCCAGCTAATAGCCGATGCAAAGCGATCTGGTGTGGAGGTGCGTGCTATTGATATTAACGCTTCTGAATGGGATGCCAGCTTAGAGCCAAGCACGCATGGACGGCATGCATTGCGGCTTGGTTTGCGTCTGATTAAAGGCTTGCGGGAGGCAGATGCAGCGCGGATTATTGCTTGCCGCGGGAGCGGTTATGACAGCCTTGCTACGATAGTGCGGCGTGCAGATGTGCCTGTAAAAGCGCTAGAGGTTATCGCGGCTGCAGATGGCCTGCAATCACTGGGTCTGGATAGCCGCCAAGCCTATTGGCAAATTCGCAAGATGGGGCGCATGAAGCAAGGTGATTTGCCGCTCTTTGCTTTTGCAGATAGCGCAACTGATGAGGCATCAGTGATAAAAGAGAAACTAGCCCCAGCCCCCTTGCCAAAACTGGGAGCAGGAGAGGCCGTTGCGCAAGATTACGCGCTGACCGGCTTGTCGCTAAAAGCGCATCCGCTGGAATTACTAGCGCCTGCTTTTACGCGCGATAGGTGGCAAAGCTGCTCGGTGATTACTACAGCACAAAATGGCCAGCGCTTGCGCCTTATCGGGCTAGTTACGTCGCGCCAGCGTCCAGGTACAGCTAAAGGCACAATGTTCCTTACCATAGAAGATAGTGAATTATCGGTGAATATAATTGTCTGGCCACATATTGCTGAACGGGATCGCACTGCTTTGCTTGGCGCTCATGTGCTAGGCATATATGGACGGGTACAAAAAGAAGGGATTGTTACTCATTTTATCGCTGATGCCTTGCATGCTTGCGACCATTATTTAGGCCTGTTACAGGCTGAACCGCCTAGCCCGGAGCCCGATAATATAGCTGCAAATGCCAGCGATAGGCTGCCTGCAAACAAAGGAGCAGAAATGTAGCTAAAAAGTCGTGATTTCAGATAAGGGCAGTGATGGTGTAAGCTAGCCTGCATCTGCAAGAGAGGGCGGCAGGGCAATGCAGGCTGCTCCATTGCTCAGCAAGGCAGCACAAGCAGAACGTGCTTGTTTTTCTTGTAACTTGCCAAAACGCACCCGCCATAAAGGCAGGCCACCAGAAGAGACAAGTGATAATTCTGCAGGCATGAGTTCTAGGACATCATTTGCTGTTTGCCGGGCGCGAATGGCGGCTTTATGTGCTGATACACGCCGTGTGTAACTGCCAACCTGTATTGCCCAACTTGCTGGACTGGCAGCTGTAATTACGGGCTTTGTCTGTATCGCTGCGGGACGTGTAGTAGCCGGCACAATATTAGCTGGTGCTGGGCTAGGTGTTGGCACGGGCAGGGCTGGCGGTGATTTTGCTTGGGCAACCTCCAAGAGGCTATCTGGGCGCGGTATTGGCGCAGCTGGCAGGCTTGCAGAGCGCACTTGCACCGGTTTAATCTTCTTGAATTGTCTGGTAAGCAGGCTGACCATATGTTTGTCGCGCGTCCGCCCGGTGCGCCCACCAAACACCACCCCCACCAAACGCACACCATTACGCTGAACAGTGGCAACAAGGTTAAAGCCAGATGCGTTTATATAGCCTGTCTTAATCCCATCTGTACCAGAATAGCTGGTCAGCAAGCGGTTATGATTTTTGAATTTACGGCCATTCCAGACAAAATGCGTATTGCTGAAATAGTGAAAATATTGCGGGAAGTCGCGGCGTATCGCAACCGCCAGCTTGGCCATATCGCGGGCGGTACTGACTTGGGCTCTATTTGGCAGGCCAGAGGCATTTTTGAAAGTAGTGCGCTTCATTCCAAGGGCTTTAGCCTTGCGAGTCATTTTCTTTGCAAATTCGCGCTCTGTTCCGCCCAAATGCTCAGAAATAACGGTTGCAACATCATTTGCCGATTTTGTCACTAGAGCAAGAATAGCATTTTCCACACTGATACTATGCCCGACTTTCAGATATAGTTTTGATGGGGAACGGCTAGCCGCGACTTTACTAACCTTCATGCGGGTATTTTTAGTTATCTTTTTTGTCTGCAAAGCTTCGAACAGCAGATATAAGGTCATGATTTTCGTCAGTGATGCAGGATAGAGTTTTTTATCGGCGTTTCTTGAATAAAGGATTTTGCCACTCGTCTCTTCCATAATCAACGAAGCATAGCGCGGGTTTGCAGATGCTGGGTTGAAAGGGACAAGCACGATCACAAGAGCTAGCGTAAGCATTGTTAACAACACGCGCACGCGGCTTACCTGCAGGAAAGCGCGCGGCTCTGGCGCGTGCGCTTTAGCCTGCTTTGAGCTATGCTCGTCTGCTATCATATCATATTTCCCTGATATTTCTGCTAAGCTACCCATAAGTTACCAATGATTTTCCTTTAAATTCCCCATAAATTTCCCATAATTTTTTTTAAGGGGGGGGTATGTTTTATTACGTTGAACTTACTATATTTAAAGGTATCAACCAACCTCGAAAAATAGCTTGGTATTTATAATGCGTACCCCCAAATGCTGAAAAACTTCACTTTTCACCATTTTTTTTAATGCTTCGCACTTGGGATATTCAAATTAAGTGCCAATATTGATAAGGTCAAAGAATGTTTACGCTCAAACCGAGCAGGTGTTTTAACCGATGAGCAAAAAAGACAATTTGGATAATGATAAAGATGGTCACATGCTCCTTGAAAAAGAGCCAAAGACCAAAAAGCCGTCTTTATATCGGGTTATCATGCTGAATGATGATTATACGCCGATGGAGTTTGTTGTGCATGTCTTGCAGCGCTTCTTTGGTCATAATTATGAGGCTGCGCAACAGATTATGTTGCATGTGCATCAGCGCGGTGTTGGAATTTGCGGTGTTTACACTTACGAAGTCGCCGAAGCGAAAGCTAGTCAGGTGATGTCATTTGCACGTCAGAATGAGCATCCCTTGCAATTACAGTTGGAAAAGGAATAGCCAGATGCTGTCAGAGGAACTTGAAGATACCTTGCGCCGAGCCTTGGCTATTGCAGGGGACCATGCCCACGAATTCGCCACATTAGAGCATTTATTGCTTGCAATGACCGAAGACCCTGATGCGTTAAGCGTGCTAACGGGGTGTAAGGTTGATGTTGAGCAATTGCGCGAGATGCTACAAACCCATATTGATGATGAATTTGCAGCCATTGTAAATCCTTCTGAAAATCTAGAAGTTCAGCCTACCTCAGGCTTTCAGCGCGTTGTTCAGCGTGCGATTATCCATACGCAGTCTTCTGGGCGTGGGCCGGCAACAGGTGCAAATATCCTTATTGCTATGTATTCAGAGCGCGAAAGCCATGCGGTATGGTTTTTGAATTCTTTGAATATGAGCCGTCTGGATGCGGTTTCCTTTGTCAGCCACGGCAATGGAGAGCAGGTGCGCGGTGCAGATGATCAAAATGATAAAGATGGTGATGATAGCGCAGCATCTGCGGATGCATTGGCAGAATATGCCGTCAATCTAAATACCAAGGCAGAAGAGGGGCGCATTGACCCGCTTATTGGCCGCGATAAAGAAGTTGACCGCACTATTCAGGTCTTATGCAGACGCACAAAAAACAACCCGCTTTATGTCGGCGATCCGGGCGTTGGCAAGACAGCTATTGCCGAAGGGCTTGCTCTGCGCATCACGAGTGGTGAGGTGCCAGATGTTTTAAAAACAGCTGTGATTTATGCGCTTGATATGGGCCAGCTTCTGGCGGGTACTCGCTATCGTGGCGATTTTGAAGAACGTCTGAAAGCCGTCATGAAAAAGGTTGAGGATGACGAAAACGCTATCCTTTTTATTGACGAAATTCATACTATCATTGGTGCTGGGGCAACCTCTGGTGGGGCGATGGATGCTTCGAACCTGCTAAAGCCTGCGCTGCAGTCAGGTGATTTGCGTTGTATAGGTTCAACGACCTATAAAGAGTTTCGCTCTTATTTTGAGAAAGACCGCGCACTTGCCCGCCGTTTCCAGAAAATTGATGTCGCTGAGCCATCTTTGCCAGACACGATTAAAATTCTGCAAGGGCTGAAATCGCGCTATGAAAGCCATCATGGGGTTCGCTTTACGCACGCAGCAATTAAAACAGCTGCGGAGCTTGCGTCACGTTATATTAATGATCGCAAGCTGCCTGATAAGGCGATTGATGTGATTGACGAAGCTGGTGCAGCACAAAACCTAGTGCCAGCGTCACGCCGGCGTCAGGTGATCGGCCAAAAAGAAGTGGAGGCCACTATCGCGTCGATGGCGCGTATTCCAGCGAAGAATGTTAGCAGTGATGATAAAACCGCATTGCAAACGCTAGAAGGTGATCTAAAGCGTATGGTATTTGGCCAAGATACCGCTTTATCAGCGCTTTCCTCAGCTATTAAATTATCACGCGCAGGTTTGCGTGAGCCTGAAAAGCCGATAGGTAGCTATCTTTTTTCTGGCCCAACTGGGGTGGGTAAGACCGAAGCAGCAAGACAGCTATCAGAAATTCTTGGCGTCAAGCTAATCCGCTTTGATATGTCTGAATATATGGAACGCCATACGGTTAGCCGCCTTATTGGCGCGCCTCCAGGCTATGTTGGCTTTGACCAAGGCGGCTTGCTGACCGATGCGGTAGACCAGACGCCGCATGCGGTATTATTGCTAGATGAAATAGAAAAGGCACATCCTGATCTGTTTAATATTCTGTTGCAGGTGATGGATCATGGCCGTCTAACCGACAGCAATGGCAAGAGTGTGGATTTCCGCAATGTGGTGTTGATCATGACCACTAATGCAGGCGCATCTGAAATGACCAAACAGCTTATTGGCTTTGGGCGTGGCCAGAAAACAGACGCAGATACAGATGCCATTGAAAAAACCTTCACGCCAGAATTCAGAAATCGCTTGGATGCGGTGATACCTTTTGCCCCTCTGGAAATAGATACTGTTCGTCTGGTAGTGGATAAGTTCATTATGCAGCTTGAAGCGCAATTAACAGATAAAGATGTTGAAATAGAATTAGATGAGGCCGCCCGTAACTGGTTGGCGGCTCGCGGCTATGATGCAACCTTTGGCGCACGACCACTCTCGCGGCTGGTACAAGAGCATATCAAAAAACCACTGGCTGATGAACTGCTTTTTGGCAAGCTGATGCAAGGCGGTACAGTGAAGGTTGGTGTTGAAAAAGACGCGCTTAGCCTGAAAACCGTTGCTGCGCCGCAACGCAAAACAGGTAAAAAGCCGAAAAAGACGCCTGTATCTCAGAAAAGCTAAGCTTCGTTAGTAGGGGCGTCAAAAATTTCAAGTGCGGCGATAGGGGCTTGTGGCCATTACCTGTTGCCGCTCTTCTTCTATAGCTGCGCTTTCCTGACGCAAAAAGCGTTGTACGGCCTCAGAAAATCCTTCATCAGCGAGCCAATGTGCAGAATATGTATAAACTGGCAGATAGCCGCGCTGGACTTTATGAAACCCTTGTGCGCCTGCCTCTACCCTTTGCAGACCGCGCGAAATAGCAAAATCTATGGCTTGATAATAACATGTTTCAAAATGCAGATTAGGCAACTCACATACACATCCCCAATTGCGTCCATACAGCGTGTCCTTGCCAATAAAGTTTAGCGCACCAGCTATCATCTGCCCGTCTTGACTTGCCATCACTAGCAGTATGTTATCAGCAAGGTTTGCCGCGATCTCAGTAAAAAAGGCACGCGTTAGATAAGCCCCGCCCCATTTTTTATCAATGGTGGCTAGATAAAAACGATAGAAATCGTCCCAATGCTCTGGCTGAATATCATCGCCGGTTAATTGCTGAAACACCACGCCTGCATCGGCTAGAGAGCCCCGTTCTTTGCGGATATTTTTGCGCTTTCGCGAAGATAGGCTGGCAAGGAAGCTATCAAAATCAGCATAATCTTGATTATGCCAATGAAATTGCAAGCCTTTGCGAATCATCCAACCTGCATCTGCAAGGGTCTTTTTATCTGTTTCTGCGATAAAATTGATATGCGCAGAAGATAAATTATGATTTTGGGTGATTTTCTGAAAAGCAGCGATAAGCATGCTGTCTAGTGCGCTATCTTCTGGCCGTCGCAACAGGCGAGGGCCCGGCACAGGCGTGAAGGGAATAGCCCCAAGCAATTTTGGATAATAATTGCCACCCGCCCGCTCAAATGCGTGCGCCCAGCTATGGTCAAACACATATTCGCCGTAAGAATGATATTTCACATAACAAGGCATGGCGGCTTTTAATGGCCCATCCTTGCCGTCGTGAATACAAATAAAGACTGGCTGCCAGCCAGTATCAGCGCCAACACTACCGCTTATCTCCAACGCATGTAAAAAGGCATAGGATGCAAAAGGATAGTCATCTATGTTCAGCGCATCCCACGCCTCTGCCGGAATATCGGCTAGCGTTTCATGTAAACTTATAAACAAATCATCTGCCGATAAAAGGGTCATAGAAGTGATATGGCGCTAGGGTATGGCGCTGACAAGTGGGCATCTATCAGCGCTGCATATTTTGTTCATATAAAACAGATGTTTTGCAAAGATTAGGTCTATTTGGCTATTCGAAATAGCCCTTCAACCTCAACACAGGTGCCGCGCGGAAGTGTGTTGGCACCAACCGCAAAACGGGCATGCCGGCCAGCTTCGCCAAATACTTCCACCATCAGGTTTGACGCGCCATTTATAACCTCAGGCTGGCTTGTGAAATCACTTGTGCAAGACACAAAGCCGCCTAGCTTGACGACTTGTTCAACACGGCTCAAATCACCGCCACATGCTGCCTTTAGCTGGGCAATTAGATTAATGCCGCAAATTCGTGCTTGGTCTGCTGCCTGTTCGGTAGTGACGTCCTTGCCAACATGGCCGGTGATGCTAAGCTTGCCCTCTATTAGCGGCAATTGCCCAGATATATATACAAGATCGCCTGAGAGGACATAAGGAACATAATTCGCCGCTGGCATTGGCGCTTCAGGCAGGGTAATCCCAAGGGCTTTAAGATTGGTTTCAGCAACGCTCATCCTTATTTCTCCTTCATGCAAGTATGGAATAATTTACTGTTTATTCAAATTTGATGATGCCACTCAAACACCTTTTTTAACAAGCATCAACACATAAAAAACGCCCCCGCAAATTTTCATCCGCTAGGGGCGCTTTAAGTGTAGCGTTCTATGAACCAGCCCTATGAACTGGCCCTATGAACTAACTAAGAGCTTAGCTACAGCCGGTTGTTGACCCGCATGTGTTGCATTTCAAACAGGTGCCATTGCGCACTAGGGTGAAGTTTTGGCACTCAGGGCAGCTCTCGCCTTCATAGCCCTGCATCCGCGCTTCTTTTACCTTGTTAGCAATACTGGCTTCTGGACGGGCAATCGTTTCTGCCACGCTTGCAGCTTGTGCCAAGCTTGCTTGCTCGCCAGTTGCTGGCTTTAGGCTAGTTTCGGCAACCGCCTCACTTGCCACTGCTGACGTTGCTGCCGAGCCTTCATTTGAGTAGACCACTAGACCTTGTTTCCGGATGAAACCACGGCTTGTCACCCGGTTCATTAACTCAGACTGAGCTTCGCCAGTACCCGTTGTATCCATTTCCAAATCATCAGCGCTTACATGACCTAAATCATGACGATCAAGATAGGAAATAGCCAACTCGCGGAAGGTATAATCCAGAATAGAGGTGGACATTTTGATAGCGTCATTGCCGGTCACAATGCCTTGCGGCTCAAAGCGGGTAAAGGTGAAGGCCTCTACATACTCTTCTAGTGGGACGCCATATTGCAGGCCAATAGACACCGCGATAGCAAAATTGTTCATCAACGATCTAAAGGCTGCACCTTCTTTATGCATATCGATGAATATCTCACCCAAGCGACCATCTTCATATTCGCCTGTGCGCAGATAGACTTTATGTCCACCAACACTGGCTTTCTGGGTGTAGCCTTTGCGTCTGTCTGGCAGGCGCTGCCTGTCATTATCACGGATGATCCGCTCAACGATTTTTTCTACCAGTTGTGGTGCGGCTGACATTTGTGCTTCTTCTTGCTCATCATCTTCATCTTCAATAAGTGCAGAAGATAGAGGCTGGCTTAGCTTGGAGCCATCACGGTAGAGTGCATTTGCCTTAAGGCCCAATTTCCAGCTCTGCATATAGGCCTCACCACATTCATTAACAGCGGCGTTATTTGGCATGTTGATGGTCTTTGAGATTGCCCCAGAAATGAATGGCTGGGCAGCTGCCATCATGGTGATGTGGCTGGACACAGACAAGAAACGCTTGCCGATGCGCCCGCATACATTTGCACAATCAAAGATAGGCAAATGTGCGTCTTTCAGATGCGGTGCACCTTCTAGGGTCATCGCCCCACACACATGGATATTGGCAGCTTCGATCTCTTCTTTGCTGAAGCCCATAGCTTCGAGCATATTGAAATTGAAATCATTAAGCTGGGCATCAGTGAAGCCTAGCGTGTCTTTGCAGAATTCATCACCAAGTGTGTAGCGGTTAAAGGCAAATTTGATATCAAAGGCGTTTTCCAATGAACCTGCTAGCTGTGCTAAGATGGCATCTGTGAAGCCTTTATCTTTCAGCGCGTTCATAGAGATCGCCTGACAGCTTTCTAGGTTGCCATGTCCAACTGCATAGCGCGAGATATCTTGTATCTGGCTCTCACTATAACCAAGCCGTGTTAGCGCTTCTGGAACTACCCGGTTGATAATCTTGAAGTAACCACCGCCAGCTAGCTTCTTGAACTTCACGATCGCAAAGTCTGGCTCAATGCCTGTGGTATCACAATCCATCACCAGACCAATCGTTCCGGTTGGCGCAATCACACTTGCCTGTGCATTGCGGTAGCCATGCTTTTCGCCTAGCTCTAATGCTTCATCCCATGCTTTTTTAGCATGTTCGACAAGGCCAGCTTCAGGACAGTTTTTGTGATCTAGCGGCACTGGCAGAACAGACAGGCCTTCATAGCCATCTGCTTTACCATAGGCTGCTTGCCGGTGATTGCGCATCACCTGCAACATTGTCTTGGCATTTTCCTTATAGCGTGGGAAAGCGCCAACTTCGCCTGCTAGCTCAGCTGAGGTGGCATAAGAACGACCTGTCATTACAGCAGATATAGCCCCGCATAATGCGCGCGCTTCATCACTGTCATAAGAATAACCAGCTGCCATTAAAAGCCCGCCAATATTGGCAAAACCCAGACCTAATGTGCGGTAATCATATGAGCCTTGTGCAATTTCACGAGATGGAAACTGCGCCATCAATACAGAAGTTTCCAGTGTGATTGTCCAAAGGCGGACGGCATGTTCAAACGCTTCAACGTCAAAGCTGCCATCTTCATGCCGGAACTGCATCAGATTAAGTGAGGCCAGATTACACGCTGTGTCATCTAGGAACATATATTCTGAACAAGGGTTGGAGGCGTTAATGCGGCCACCAGCTGGGCAAGTATGCCACTCATTAATGGTCGTATCATATTGCAGACCCGGATCAGCACAAGCCCATGCGGCATGCGCTATTTTTTCCCACAGGTCAGCGGCTCTAATTTTCTCGGCAACTTTGCCATCTGTCCGGCGTATCAGTTCCCAATCACCATCTTCCAAAACAGCATTTAGAAAGTCGTTTGTTACACGAACAGAATTGTTTGAGTTCTGGCCAGCAACGGTAAGATAGGCCTCTGAATCCCAATCTGTGTCATAAGTCTTGAAGGCGATTTCTGTAAAGCCTTGCTGGGCGAACTGAATAACACGCTGGACGTAATTTTCTGGGATCATAGAGCCGCGTGCAGCCAGAATAGCTTTTTTCAGCGCTTTATTTTCCTTTGGATTGTAGCGTGCTTCTTCATCTAAATCTGCCGCTTCAACACAGGCCTTCATCACTTCTGACATATGCTTTTGTGCCAGTTTTGAGCCAGCTACCAACGCAGCAACCTTTTGCTCTTCAACCACTTTCCAGTCGATATATTCTTCGATATCTGGATGGTCGATATCCACGGTCACCATTTTTGCAGCGCGGCGGGTTGTGCCGCCTGATTTAATAGCACCAGCTGCGCGGTCGCCAATTTTCAAAAAGCTCATCAGGCCGGAAGACTTGCCGCCCCCTGACAGGCTTTCGCCGGACCCTCTAAGCCGTGAGAAGTTAGAGCCGGTACCCGAACCATATTTAAACAATCTGGCTTCGCGTACCCACAAATCCATAATCCCGCCTTCATTGACAAGATCATCATCCACAGACTGGATAAAACAGGCATGTGGCTGTGGGTGCTCATAAGAAGATTTAGAGCGCACCATCTTGCCAGTCTGATAATCCACGTAAAAATGCCCCTGAGACGGACCATCAATACCGTAAGCCCAATGCAGACCGGTATTAAACCATTGTGGTGAGTTTGGTGCGGCCATCTGCATGGACAGCATAAACACCATTTCATCATAGTAGGTTTTGGCATCATCTTCGGTAGTGAAATAACCACCTTTCCATGCCCAGTATGTCCAAGTCCCCACTAGCCGGTTGAATACCTGCTTTGCTGATGTCTCGCCTGTATAGCGCTCATCTTCTTCTAGCTTGGCTAGCGCCTTTTCATCTGGAACTGAACGCCACAACCAAGAAGGGGTATCGTTTTCTTCCACTTTTTTCAAAGCGGCTGGTACCCCTGCTTTGCGGAAATATTTTTGTGCCAGAATATCGGTTGCTACCTGACTAAACTGATCAGGGACCTCGATATCCTGTGCTGAGAACACTATTGTGCCATCAGGGTTGCGAATCTCACTACTTGCCTTGCGGTAAGATAATTGTGCAAAAATATCCGTTTCTGGTGTCGTGAATCGGCGCTCAAACTGCATGTTCTACCCTCGATAAATCGTCTAAAAAAAATAAAAAACCGTATGTTACGGGAATGTCTTTAAGTCCGGCCATCACTATATCTAGTGATCCGGAACGTAAAACCTACATGATGTAGGGGGTCGGTGCAATCTGAAAATTAATCAATTTCATGTTTTTTTTAAGCTGTTTGGGGTTGACTTTCTAATGCACAAATACGGCGTTCGTTTTTCTCTCACATTCTGGCCATAAAGTGTTTTTAGACAGGATATTTGCTTCCCCCCACCGCTTAGATTGGCACTATGAAATCTAGTGCTCGGGAAGATGCTTGAAAAACCATCCCGCCAGTTCTATAACCTAAGGGGGAATTGAGCTGACAGAGAACGTGAGTAGGATAATAGCAATAATATGACTTTTCTTTCTAAAATATTTATCAGAATGTCTTCCCAGCTTGTTGGCAACGATGAGTTTGGTAATCGCTATTACGAGTCTCGGCGTCAGCGCGGCAATGGGCGGCCACGCCGCTATGTTGTGTATCAAGGCAGTGTGGAAGCTTCAAAAGTGCCTTCAGATTGGCATGGCTGGTTGCACTATACCGAGGATACACCGCCGCCTGCGCAAGGGCATGCAAAACAGAGCTGGCAGAAACAGCATTTGCCAAATTTAACTGGCACGCGCCATGCCTATCGTCCGGCAGGCCATGCGCTAAAGGGTGGCAAGCGTGCAAAAGCAACTGGCGATTATGAGCCTTGGACGCCAAACTGATAAATGCCCAACAGATAGGCGCCCAACAGATAGTTGTCAGGAATAAAGGCTAAAGACATGCGACGCAGCACATTAGAAATTGTCATGGGGTTGGTGGTACTGGCAGGTGCAGCCGCCTTTACTGTTCTTGTCTATCAAGCAGCGGATCTGAAGACCGCAAATGGCTATAAAATTAGCGCAGATTTTGGTACAACAGGTGGTTTGGTTGTTGGGGATGATGTCAGGCTATCTGGTATCAAGGTAGGGCGTATTGTCTCGCAGTCTCTTGATCCGATCACCTATACAGCGCGCATCAATATGCAAATAGATGAGCGTTTCAAGCTGCCAGAAGATAGCTCTGCACGCATTACCGCAGCCTCTCTTTTAGGGGGGAATTTTTTGGAAATTCTACCTGGCAGCTCAGATGAGTTGATGCAAGCAGGGACAGTAATTTATGACACGCGCGATCCGGTCAGCTTATCTGACCTGCTCGGAAAATTTGTTTTTCAGGGTAATGATGATAGCTCGCGCTAAAGCTGGTTTCAGGCAAAAGTGCGGGGTGTTTAGCCTTGCCCTGCTTTTATGGGCTGGAGACCCATTTGAGGCTGCGCATGCGCAAACTCAAGCAGAGTTGGAGACCCAAAATCAAGTACAGCTACAAGAACAAAACCAAGCTCTGGTGCAAGATGGCTGGATTAACGGCATTGGCGTTCGTTTGCAGACATTAGACAAAATTACCGCACGCATCGCTACTATGGAAATGGCACTTCGCCAGCCTACCCGTTTTGGCACACTGGAGATCACCGCCTATCATTGTGCTTATCGCCCGCCAGAAGCACCGCCAGAAACAGCAGCCTTTCTTGAAATAAAAGATGTTGGCTATACCGATAGCACCGTAGCAAAAGCTGAGGTGGTTTTTTCTGGCTGGATGTTTGCGTCTAGCCCAGCGATTTCTGCGCTGGAGCATCCTGTCTATGACGCTAGCGTTTTAGCCTGTGCTAAGTGATCAAAAATAACCTTATCATCACTATCAAAAGGCAATTCAGCAGGCTGGGCGAGCGCGGCTTGTAATTGTTCTTGAAAATCTTTTTTTGGGATTTCTATCAGGCCAAACTGGCGTAAATGGTCATTGGCAAATTGTGCATCTAGTAATTTGAATTTCCCAAAATAAAGCCGTGCCATTAGATGAGCAAGGGCAATTTTGGAGGCGTTGCTACGGCGCGAGAACATAGATTCGCCAAAAAAAGCACTGCCTAGGCGAATACCATAAAGACCGCCTATTAGCGCATCACCTTCCCAAACTTCAAAGGAATGGGCAAACCCCATTTTATGTAATGCGAGATAAAGGCGGATTATTTCAGTATTTATCCAGCTATCTTTGCGGGTCTTTGTGACCTCACCACAGCCTTCAATAACGGCACGAAAATCCTGATTTATGGTAACATCCCAGCTCGTTTGCCGCACAGAGCGCAGTAAGCGGCGCGGGATATGCGGCGGCTGGATAGGCAAAATACCGCGCAGTTGCGGCTCATAGAAATGAATAGCCCCATCTTCACGGGATTCGGCCATCGGAAAGACGCCTAGTGAATAGGCTTTGATAATGGTTTCAGGGGCATAGATATAAGCGGTGCTCATAGCCCTATCATCAGCATATCACTTGTCTGTGTCAAAAAAGCTTTGTTCTAGCCATTTTATAGAATAATCACCAGTTTGAATGGCGGGCGCATCCAGCAGGCGTTTATGCAACTCCAATGTTGTTGGAATAGGCTCAACCACAAATTCATCTAACGCCAAACGTAAGCGTGCAAGGGCATGATCTCTGTCTCTGCCGTGCACAATCAGCTTGGCGATAAGGCTGTCATAGTAAGGCGGTATTTTGTAGCCGCTATATAAAATAGTGTCGACACGTACCCCAGACCCGCCAGCTGCGTGATAAAACTCAACTGTTCCCGGTGTTGGCACAAAGGTTTCTGGATGTTCAGCATTAATCCGGCATTCAATGGCATGGCCGTTAAATTTGATATCTTTTTGCGTAAAGCTTAATTTCTCGCCACTAGCGATACGGATCTGCTCACGGACCAGATCTACACCTGTAATAGCCTCGGTAATTGGGTGTTCTACCTGCAGGCGCGTATTCATCTCGATAAAGAAAAATGCGCCATCCTGATATAAAAACTCCATCGTGCCAACGCCTAGATAGCCCATCTGCTTGGTTGCTTTCGCGGCAATATCACCGATATTTGACCGCTCTTCTTCGCTCAAGGCAGGGGAGGGTGCTTCTTCAAACAGTTTTTGATGTCGGCGCTGAACCGAACATTCGCGCTCTCCCAAATGCACTGCATTACCGTATTTATCGGCGATTACCTGAACTTCGATATGGCGCGGATTATCCAGATAGCGCTCTAAATAGACAGTATCATCTCCAAAGGCGGCTTTGGCTTCAGACCGGGCAGACGAAAAAGCCTCTGCCAGATCATCGGCACTTGCGGCAACCTTCATGCCGCGCCCGCCGCCACCCGAAGCGGCTTTCACAAGCAACGGAAAGCCAATATCTTTGGCTAGCTTGGCAGCTTCATCAAGTGTGGCAACAGCGCCCGGTGATCCGGGTACTAGCGGCAGTCCTGCTACAGCGGCGGTAATTTTTGCTTGCACCTTATCGCCCATTTGCTGGATATGTTCAGGCTCTGGGCCAATAAAGGTCAGCCCATGAGCTTTTACAATCTTTGCAAAATCTGCATTTTCGGCCAGAAAACCAACCCCTGGATGTACTGCATCGCAACCTGTGACCGCCGCGGCAGAAATCAGATTAGGAATATTAAGATAGGAATTGGTGGCTGCAGGTGGGCCAATGCAAACGCTTTCATCTGCTAGTCTTACAGGCATCGATTCGGCATCTGCTGTGGAATGCACAACTACTGTTGGAATGCCCATTTCCTTGCAGGCGCGCAAAACGCGTAATGCAACATCTCCGCGGTTGGCAATAAGGATTTTTTTGAACATGACTACTCTATAATGGCAAGGGGCTGATCAAATTCGATAGGCTGTGCATTATCCACTAGCACCCGCGTTAATTTTCCGTCTGCAGGCGCGGTTATTGGGTTCATTACTTTCATCGCTTCGACGATAAACAAGGTTTGCCCTTTTTTGACCTGCTCGCCTTCTTTTGCAAATAGAGGCGCATCTGGCTCTGGGGCTAGGTAAACAGTGCCGACCATAGGCGATTTTAAAGCGCCCGGATGACCAGCAACATCGGTGTCTGCGTCACTGGCAGCAGCAGCTGGTGCATCTGGCATGCCACCAGCAACTGCAGGGGCAGCTGGCATGGCCGCTGGGGCTGGCATCATCGCAGGTGCAGCCACGGTGCTACCGCGCGACAGCCTGATCGAGATTTCTTCTGTTTCAAACTCAAGCTCAGTAAGGTTGCTTTCATCGAGAATGGCTGTCAGCCCTTTTACTAACTTTGTTTCTTCAGAGAATGTTTTACCTTTAGAAGAGGAGGCCATGGCGTTTCTTCATCCTGTCCGTTACGTGGTTACTAATCACTAGCGTTTTACCGCCAGCTTGCCAGAAATACCGCGAATAGCTAAAAGGTAAGAATCGCGGCTAAATCCCTGAATAATTCCATCACATACTAACGACATATAGCTGTGATGACGAAAATTTTCGCGGGCAATTGTATTGCTGAGATGAACTTCTATGCTTGGCCCTTCAAACAGCTCTACTGCGTCATAAAGCGCAACTGAGGTGTGGGAATATGCAGCAGCATTAATGATAAGCCCACGCGCAGGGTGTGGGCTGTTATCAAAGGCAGATTCTTGGATAGCGGTTACCATCTCACCTTCGATATTGGACTGAAACCAGCGCAGTGACAGCCCCATCTCATCGCAAAGCTCTGTGCAGGCAGCTTGAATATCATCCAGAGTGTCAGAGCCATAGATTTCGGGTGCACGCTTGCCTAGCATGTTCAGATTTGGGCCGTTCACTATCAGAAGATCTGTTTTCATCTTTTGTATCTGCCTGTAATATCTGCGTCTTCATTTGCGCCATTTAGCCGCGCGTATCAATTTGCCTTCGCGTCTTATAAAGCATATTAGGCTCTGGTGTCACCTTAAGAATTTTTATCGGCCTGTGCTTGTTTTATCAAATTTAAAATTTCAGACTGGCTTATTGCTCCTGGGATAACATTATCACCAATGATAAGAGCAGGGGTGCCGCGTAAATCAAAGGCAGAAGCAGCCTGCCTGGTACGGTTCAGGATAAAATCAGTGGCTGGGTCTGACATATCACGTTGCAATTGCTGCCTATCTAGCCCCACTTTTTTTGCCATCCGGTCAATAGCGCCTGCATCTAACTTCCCGCGCCATTCCATCATCTCTGCATGAAAGGCAGGAAACTTTCCCTGGCGCTGGGCAGCAATAGCGGCGCGCGCGCCCAAAACAGAACTCTCTGCTAAGATAGGAAATTCTTTGACTACCAGCCGCACAGATGGCTCCTGTTCCAAAACAGCCATCAAATCTGGGAAAATGCGTTTGCAATAGCCGCAATTATAATCAGAAAACTCATAAATTGTGAGGCTGGCATCCTCAGCACCTATAAATGGGTCACCAGCATCATCTAGCACCATCGCCATTGCCGCTTGCTGGGCAGCTAGCGCTTCTGCCTGTGCTAGCTTTGTTAGCGCATCACGCAAGATATCTGGATTATTTTGAATGAATTTTTCTATCAGGATTTCGATTTCCTGTTTTTCAGCGGAGCCAAATTCAGCCTGCACGCTTTTCGGCAGTCCAAAGAGTGTCAACGAGAAGGCACAGAGCATCATCACAAAAAAAGCGGAAGCTTTGCTAGAATAGGTTTTCATCTCAATTCCTCAAAAAAGGCGCATCGCCAGATAGGGAGGGCCATGCATATTGTCTTTATCTATTCAACAATCAATGGAACATCAAGGCTTAGCAGAATATCGCTTGCCCGGCTCCGCAGACTAACAGGAATTTCCGTGCGCTCTAAGACCCGCCTAGCCAGTAGTACCGCTCGCGGCTTATCCCCATTTATAACCGCTTCTTCCGCTAGCAGGATGTCGGCATGTGATAATTTTCCCAAACGGCCATAAGCGATGGCTAGTTGGCGCTTAATAAAGCCCCAATCAGGTTCTCCTTTTAAGGCAGATTCTAGAACGTTAACGGCATCTGCTAGCTGAGCTGGCTGGTTCGTAGAAATCAACGCACGTCCCAGACTTAGCGAGATTAGTGGGTCTGCTGGTCGCTTTGCCAGCGCAGCGCGATAGTAGCTAGCTGCTTTATCTGCCATCCCGCTAGATAGGTGAATGTCGCCTGCAAATTCCATAAACCACGGGTCGTCGGGACGGTCTTCCAATAGCGTTTTTATCGTATCGCGGGCAGCACGCATCTCACCATACTGGTAATGAGCAATTGCTTTCGCATAAAGAGCTGTATCTGCCTCTATTGCTAAGGGTGTTTGCTCAGCCTCTGAGCGCGGCCAAACAACGTTAAAAGGCTTAGTTAAGGTCTGGCGCGGGGGATTTACATAGGCTGCTAGCTTGCTGACCAGCCGTTGCAATAGGCGCATATCCTGCTCGCTTATTTCTCTTATGCTGCCTTTATTGCGCGAGAGATGGTCATTAAAGGTTGCTAGCCTCTGCCCAGCGCCGGGGTGCGAGCTGTAATAGCTGGATTGGCGACTTGTGGGCAGAGCGTTTTGCGCAGAAAGCCGGCGCATTACCTCAGCTAGGCCAAAGCTGGACACCCCTGTTTTATCCAGTAACTGCAAGGCCCATTCATCAGCTATAGATTCGTCCCGCCTAGAGGTTTTAAGGTAGTTGCGCTTGCCCGTATCCACGCCGCCAATAGCAAGGCCAAGAGCGGCATCTGGCGAACCAGCCGCTGCTGCCGCTGCTGCTGCAACAGTTGCCAATGCAGTTGCAAGGCCAGCTTCTTGGACCGCTTCACTGCGCAGCGGGACATGCCCCGCAGCTAGATGGCCAATCTCATGGGCAATCACCCCCAATATTTCTTCAGCCGAGCGTGCCTTTAGCAATAATCCGGAATGTAAATAAACCGTGCGTCCGCCAGCCACAAACGCATTATAGCTGGGATCAATAATAATCCTTATGATTATGCCGTCCTGTATGCCAGCTGCGTTTGCCATAGGTGCAGACAGGGCTTCAAATCCTGCTTCTAGCTCGCTATCGCGTATCATGCCACCTGCCCAGCTTGGTGCTGAAAAAGTTGATAGCAGCAAGAAAAAAAGCACAAAACAAGCGCGAATTTGCCGTATTCTTGTCATTTTCTGATTTTATTCTCTTATTATTGCATAAAATTCTAAAAAAACTAAAAAAACAAAATTAAATTGCGTTTAGGATAATTGACATAACGTTTAACAAATGATGTTGTGCATCGCGCATTAATGAATGCTGGTAACTTTGGGTTTAAATTAAAGTCTATTTATTTTTTATGGCATTATTATGCCTATTACGAACGAAAAGTCGAAAAAGTGAGAATATGATGGGTATGTTAGCACAAATGGGGGAAGGGCGCAGTCAGGCAAAAAAAGCATTAAAGGTTTCCAAGCGAAGTGCGTTGCCACCTTTTTTAGCGCTTGATGTGATGCGTAAGGCCGGGGAGCTTTCCCAAGCGGGTGAAGATATCGTCCATCTCGAAGTTGGTCAGCCTTCTTCTGCTGCCCCGAAAGCGACAAGCAGTGCTCTGATTTCAGCCCTAGAGCAGACACCGACGCATGGTTATTCGGTAGCCTTTGGTGTGATGGGACTGCGCGCGCGATTAGCTCAGCATTATAGCGATTGGTATGATGTGCAGCCCCATACTGATAATATTGCCATCACTGTGGGGTCTTCGACGGCCTTTGCGCTGGCGTTTATGGCGGCTTTTGATGAAGGCGACAAAATTGCCCTGCCTACACCTGGCTATCCTGCTTATCGTAATTTAATGGAAGGTCTTGGCTTAGAGGCTGTGCCCCTTTCTGCAGGTCCAAATCAAGGTTGGCGGCCAATGCTGGCAGAGATGGAAAGCTGGGAGGCATTGCCAGACGGGCTGATGATTGCTAGCCCCTCTAATCCGACTGGGGTGGTGTTATCAGATAGCGAACTCGCTGAAATTTGCCGCTGGTGTGATAAGAAAGGTGTGCGCCTTATCTCGGATGAGATTTATCATGGGCTGGTTTATGGCTGCCGTGCAGAAACTGCGCTGAACTACACCAAAAACGCGATAGTGATTAACAGCATGTCAAAATATTTTTCTATGACAGGTTGGCGTATTGGCTGGATGATCTTGCCAGATGATCTGGTGAGTGCGGTGGAAAAGTTGGCACAAAACCTGTTTATTTCAGCCCCAACACCTAATCAAATTGCGGCCATTGCGGCTTTTGATTGCACCGATGAGCTTGAGGCGCATTGTCAGCGATACGCCCAAAATCGGGAAATTTTAATGGCAGGTCTGCCGCGTCAGATGATAGAGGGCGCTGCCCCATGTGATGGGGCATTTTATCTCTATGCCGATATCTCTCACTTTAGCGATGATGCGTTGAAATTTGCAGATAGTTTACTGGCACGCGAAGGGGTGGCGGTTACTCCTGGTGTTGATTTTGACCCTGATAATGGTCACCAGTATGTAAGGCTGTCATTTGCGGGTCGCACGCAAGATATGCATGAGGCATGCAAACGCATACACCGGTTTGTTGGTGATTTGAGCAGCAATGTTGCGGTTAAGCTAGCAGGGTTTTAACTTAATTCTCTGAGTTCCTAAAAAAATTGGATAAAGAAAAAAGCCAGAAAATTTCTGGCTTTTTTTATGTTTTGCGCTTGTAAATATTGCGCTTGTAAATTTTGCGCTTGTAAATATTGCCCTACCGCGACCACCAGCCGCCTTTTTTGGTTTTTGGCACGTCACTATCATCAATATTGACGACTTTGATTTCAACCGAGCTTGCGGGCCCGCGCTCAGTACCGCTATCTGTATTTGCAGCAGAGCCTGTATCTGCTGCTGGTGTGGTTTTCGCTTTTGCAGCCTTTGTTGATTTCTTTGTAGCTTTGGCCTTTGTCTTTGGCGTTTTAGATGTCTTAGCCTTCGCAGAAGCGGTATCACCCTCTTCAGCGGCAGCCGCTTTCTTTGTTTTTGCCTTTGCGGCCTTTTTAGCTGGTTTTTTAGCTGCCTTCTTGCCGGCTTTCTGAGCCTTTGGCGCAGCTTTTTCATCATTAGCAGCAACAGCTGTATTTGCCTCACCGGCATTTTGCTCAATCGCAGGTTCTGCTAAATCGTTGCCCTGATTCTCGTTGCTTTGAGCAGTAGTTTGGTCTGTATTGGCAGCTGCCTCATTATCACCAGAAGGGCGACGACGCCTGCGGGAACGGCGTGGTTTTTTCGTCTCTGTGCTGGGGCTCTCATCATTGGCTTCTGGCACTGCTGCGCCTTCGGCTTCATTCGGGCTGTTAGTTTCAACCGCCTGATTTTCATTTGTGATGTTTTCGTCTTCACCGCCGCGTCTTTTCCGCCTACGTCCCCCCCGTTTGCCTCTGCGGCGACGTTTTGGCTGATCCTCATCCCCGTCCTCACCTACAGGTGGGCCATTACGTTCTTGATTCTGTTTTTGATGGGGCTCTTGCGAGTCACTCTGCTTATCATTGCGCTGGTCATTGCGCTGGTCATTGCGCTGGTCATTACGCTGGTCACTCTGCTTATCATTGCGCCGGTCATTACGCCTATCACCACGCCTATCATTACGCTGGTCATTACGCCTATCATTTCGCTGGTCATTTCGCTGGTCACTGCCACGTTGGCCATCAAATCGGTAATCAGCAGGCAACAGGCTAGCATCAGCTTCTATCAATATGGAAATGCCGAATTGGCTTTCTAGCTGGGCTAGGGAGGCACGTTTTTGGTTCAGGATATATAGCGCAACCTCACCATTTACAAAGATAGTGATATCCTTGTCTGGCACCCGGCGTGCTTCTTCTTCCACAATGCGCAGAATGTGTAATGCAGAGGAATTAACTGAACGTACCCGGCCAGTACCCAAGCAATGCGGGCAGGACTGGGATACTGACTCCACCAAAGAAGGGCGCAAGCGTTGGCGTGACATCTCCAGCAAACCAAAATGTGAGATAGAGCCAACCTGTATGCGGGCGCGGTCGTGGCGCAACGCATCTTTCAAGCGCCGCTCTACCGCATTTTGATTACGATTTTCATCCATATCAATGAAATCGATCACAATCAGGCCAGACAGATCGCGTAGCTTTAATTGCCGGCCAACCTCTTCTGCTGCTTCAAGATTTGTTTTCAGTGCAGTTTCTTCGATATTGCGTTCACGTGTGGCTTTGCCAGAGTTTACATCGATAGCGACCAGCGCTTCTGTCTGGTTCAGTACCAGATAGCCACCAGATTTCAGCGTCACTTCATTCTGGTGAATAGTATCTAATTGCGGCTCTACATTATTATGCTGGAACAGATGGGTTTGATCCTCATATTTCACCACTCGTTTTGCGTGGCTTGGGATAAGCATCTTCATCTGTGCTTTTGCCGTCTTATAGGCATCCTCGCCTTCGACGAGCACTTCTTCAACATCATTGGTGTAAATATCGCGGATAGCACGTTTTACCAGCGAGCCTTCTTCATGGATAAGCGCTGGTGCTTCTGATTGCAGGGTGTTGGTTCTAATTTCATCCCACAATTTAGATAGATAGGCGTAATCGCGCTTAATTTCAGTCTTTGTGCGTTTTGCACCTGCGGTTCGCACAATGACTGCCATGCCATCTGCGACATCTAGGTCATTAACAATCGTCTTTAGCCGCTTACGATCTGCTACATTGGTGATTTTCCGGGATACCCCGCCAGAACGGCTGCTATTAGGCATCAGCACACAATAGCGCCCTGCCAACGAAAGATAGGTAGTGAGTGCTGCGCCTTTGTTGCCGCGCTCTTCTTTGACAACCTGTACAAGCAGGATTTGCTTGCGGGAGATAACCTCTTGTATTTTATAGCGGTGTAAGACAGCTGCGCTTGGCTTTGGGCTGTCATTATCTTCATCTTCTCCGCCTAAGGTCTCTGGTGCTGCATTACTAGCCTCAGGGGTGCTATCCTCACCTTCTTCATCGCCATTCTCTTCATCGGCGACCTGCTTGGTCTCTTCGACCAGTGCTTCTCTATCTTCAATTGGGATGCGGTAATAATCGGGGTGAATTTCGCTAAAAGCTAGGAAGCCCTGCCGATTGCCGCCATATTCAACAAACGCAGCTTGCAGAGATGGCTCAACCCTTGTGACGCGGGCTAGATATACATTTCCTTTGAGTTGCTTAAAGCTGGTATTCTCGTAATCGAACTCTTCGATTTTGTTGCCATTCAGCAAAACAACCCGTGTTTCTTCGGGCTGATGTGCATCTATCAGTAGTTTCTTGTTCATAAATTTGACTTTCTATGTTCTTGCGGTGCAGGGCATCTACGCAAGAAAGGTATGTTGACTGGCGCGCATGCGGAGCAGTCTTCGTGTTGCTGGCAATAGGGATAACATCAGCGATAGGCGTTGCTAGCGCGGCTGTGGAGCTGATGATATGCATTGATGGTGTGTTAAAGTTGGAAACAAACATCATTCTTGCCATAATTCTCTCAAAATCTCGCTTGGGCATTTAGTGTTTACAGGTAGCTTTTTGGATAAAAAGCTTTGCTTCTCTGTAATTTACGCCCGTTTGAGGGTCATTTCTATCGGGCTTGTCGTAAGTTGCCTCAGCGATTTTTGGCGGTTTTGCACAACTACCGGAGGCGGCGAAGAGCCCGAGTTCAAAATTCTGACTTCACTATACAGTAAAAATCAGCTTTTCAAAATCATTTCATAATCTTGTCTATTTTTCTTTGTTAATTCGGGCTGGTCAGGTTGGCATGGCTGGTTTATTCTCGCACCCGACTAGAATGAAGCCGCCATCTGGTTTTAAGATACGCTTCGCTGGCGGCGCTGGCTTTGAAATATTTGTTTAGAAATGACATTTAGTACTATCACGCAATATCTGCTGAAAATCGGTCGTAAAATAAGGCTAGCCGCGCAAGTTTATGTGTGTCTGGCAGCGCTTTTTATAAGTGTTTTATCCAGCATGCCAGCGTCCGCACAAAACAGCCTGACTGCTATGCGTCTCGGCAATGTGGATATAGATGGCCAGATGGCGTTGCGTTTAGTTGTTGAAACTGCTGTTCCGCAACAGGCCAAAATGCTGCTCTTGTCTGACCCGTGGCGTCTAGTGCTGGATTATGAGGATATGGAATGGGCTGTTGCTGGTTTGCCTAGCTCAGGCCAACTTTCTTATCTGCCTGCTGTGGGCTATCGCTTTGGCCACCCAAAGCCTGGCTCTGGCCGTTTGGTGATAGAGCTTGCCCGCCCCGCCTCACCAGAGCGCGCTTTTACCCTTCCGCCTAAGGATAATGGCCATCGTCTGGTTATTGATTTGATGGATAGAGGCGAGATTTCATTCAAACTCGCGCAAAAAGCACTAGCAAATGGCGCGTTTGAGGCCGTCTCTGGAACCTCAATCCAGAACAGCGTGCCAGCGGTAGTGCCAGTACCTGCAAAACAGGCATCTCCAAGCACAGGCCCTAACAATGCAGCGGTATCATCGCGCCCGGTAACCCTTGGTGTGCCTCAGAGCCGGCCTAAAAGGTGGGTAGTTGCTATTGATGCAGGGCATGGCGGTAAAGATCCGGGTGCTATTGGTAAGCGGGGTACGCATGAGAAAAAAATCACGCTAGCGGCGGCCAAACAGCTTGCCGCCCATCTAAATGCTACAGGCAAGATTAAGGCAAAGCTGGTGCGCTCAGGTGACCGTTATTTAAAATTGCGTCAGCGTATTCAGGTAGCACGCGATATGGGCGCAGATGCCTTTATCTCGTTACATGCAGACTCAGCGCAGCGCTCATCCGCACGCGGTATTTCAGTATTTTCGCTCTCAGATAAAGCCTCAGATAAAGAAGCTGCTTATCTGGCAGCGCGCGAGAATAAGGCAGACCTTATTGGTGGACCTGATCTAGGCGCAGAAGATCCGCTGGCTGCAAATGCCTTGCTGGGTATGTTTCAGCGTGAAACGATGAATGAATCTGCGCATCTTGCGCGTGCGATTTTGAATGAGATAAAGGGCTTTCCGGGCGGCGATAAGCGCGGACATCGGTTTGCTGGCTTTGCCGTGCTTAAATCACCAGATGTACCTTCTGTGCTGGTTGAAATGGGTTTTTTAAGCAATGTTGATGATGAAAAAAATCTGAACTCCAGCCGTTACCGAGATAAACTAACAAAGCAAATTGCCAAGGCATTAGTGGTTTGGTTAGAGAGGTCTGGGCGGTAATTGGCCATATGTCTGCCGTAATTGCTGGTTAAATGAGTGCCTATGGTTAAAATTCTTTTCAGACTATTTTTTGTAACTTTATTCATGGGGCTGTTAGCCTTTACAGGCGTTTTGTGGGTATTTTGGAAGTGGGGTCAGGATTTGCCGCCCTATCACCAATTGTCGCGCTATGAGCCGCCTGTCGCAAGTCGTGTCCATGCCGGCGATGGAGCGTTGCTAGCGGAATTTGCTACCCAAAAACGTTTATTTGTTCCCGTAAAAGCGATGCCGCCCCAGTTGGTACATGCGTTTTTATCTGCAGAAGATAAAGCTTTTTTCCAGCATCCGGGCGTTGATCCGGTTGCGCTGGCCAGAGCGGTGGTCACCAATATTGCCGCGATGGGTACGGGCAAACGTCCTATTGGTGCGTCTACCATTACCCAACAGGTAGCGAAAAACTTTCTGCTAACGAATGAGCTATCTATTGACCGGAAAATTAAAGAAGCAATTTTGGCCATTCGTATGGAACGTGCCTTTTCTAAAGAACAGATATTGGCGCTTTATTTAAACGAGATTTATTTAGGTTATGGCAGTTATGGTGTCGCGGCGGCGGCTTTGAATTATTTTGATAAAGCGCTGGATAAGCTGGATTTGCATGAGGTGGCTTATCTAGCCGCGCTGCCCAAAGCACCATCCAACTATCATCCGCAGCGAAGAACAAAAGCGGCAATTGGGCGCCGGAATTGGGTGCTAAAGCAGATGCAGGAAAATGGCTATATCACAGCTGCCGCCGCAGCTGATGCTAAAGCGCGCCCACTAGGAATACGCCCACCTTCTGGATTTGATGAGACGAGCGCACCTTATTTTACCGAAGAGATACGCAGGCTGCTGATAGGTGAATTTGGCTCTGATACCTTATATGAGGGCGGCCTTTCGGTGCGCTCAACCCTTGACTCCTCGCTTCAGCAAAAAGCGGAGCGTGCCTTGCGAGAGGGGCTGGAAGCGTTAGATAGGCGGCAAGGCTGGCGTGGACCATTAGCCCGTATTGACCAGAATGCAGATATTGATACCCAGCTAGCAGAATACACCAAAAACCTACCAGATTTGAGATATGCTGCGCTAGTGACCGCAGTTGAAAAGACAAAGGCGCAAATATACGTGAATGGCCAGACGGCTACTATTCCTTTTGAGCTGGCAAAATGGGCCTATCCGCCCCGCGACCCAGACGGGGTTCGCCCGCAGCCTATAACCGCGCTAACACAAGCACTTTTTGTCGATGATATTGTTATTGTTCAGCCGCCAACTGAGGCAAAAGACCTGTTAAAAGAAGGCTATCAGCCCCAACCAAATGATTTTGCACTTGGCCAGCGCCCAGATGTGGAAGGCGCTATTGTGGTTCTTGACCCGCATACAGGCCGGATGCTGGCATTGGTGGGGGGGTATGATTACCGCACGTCTGAATTTAATCGGGCTACACAGGCGCGCCGGCAACCAGGCTCTGCTTTTAAGCCGTTTGTTTATCTGGCCGCACTGGATAAGGGCTACTCGCCTACTACCCAGATCCTAGATGCACCGCTTGCCCTTGACCAAGGTAAAGGTAAGCCGAAATGGAAACCTGCTAACTATACAAGGAAATTTTATGGTCCATCCATTATGCGGGTAGGGATTGAAAAATCGCGTAATTTGATGACGGCGCGATTGGCGATGGCTATCGGCATGCCTGCGGTTCAGGATTACGCTGCTAAATTTGGTATTGATGCTGATTTGCCACCTTACCTTTCTATGTCATTAGGGGCAGGTGAGACAACGTTGCTAAGGCTGACGGCTGCTTATGGCCAGCTTGTAAATGGTGGGCGTAAAATTGATGTCAGCCTGATCGACCGTATTCAAGACCGGTATGGCCGCACCATCTTACGCCATGATAAGCGCGATTGTACCGCTTGTGTGGCAGGGGAAGGCTGGCAGGCGCAACCTATTCCAGAACTAGCAGAAACGCGCTTGCAATTAACAGATCCCGCCTCTGCCTATCAAATGGTATCGATGCTAGAGGGGGTCATTAGCCGTGGCACAGGCAAGCGTATTGCAGATAGTGGGCTGGTGCTAGCTGGAAAGACGGGTACCACGAATGATAATACAAATGCATGGTTTATCGGTTTTTCGCCTGATTTGGTAGCTGGTGTATATGTTGGCTATGATGTGCCGCGCCCTCTGGGTAAGATAGAAGGCGGGTCGACCGCAGCCCTGCCTATTTTCAAAGATTTTATGATGGATGCGCTGGCTAATGCGCCTACTATTCCCTTTCGTCGCCCAGGCGGTATTTCGCTGGTCCCTGTACATGCCGAAACAGGTGAGCGGGTGCGCCATGATGATAAAATGGCGGTCTTGGAAGTGTTTAAGCCGGGACAGCGCCCTAAGTCAGGCATCTTGATTGACCTGCCAGATGACGGTGCGGCTTCATCTGCTTCTGCGGTTGACGCACCGGCTTTGTATTGATAACTCCTTATCCTTGCATAGTCTATCAAAGGCAGATATGCGCACCCTCATTGATGTTGTTTAGCCAAGGTTTTTCAGATGCAAACCGAATCGCAGTCCGATATTGACACCATTCAATCTGCCATAGAATTGCTGCGCAGGCATATTAACTGGGAAGAGGCGTTAACGCGCCAAAGCGCGCTAGAAGGACAGATTGCCCAAACAGATTTCTGGGACGATCAGGCGCAAGCACAAAAAATTATGCGTGAGAAAAACCATCTGGATCAGCAAATTGATGCAATTAGGGTGCTAGAAACAGGGCTTTCAGAACATATTGAGTTAATGGAGCTTGCCGAAGAAGAGGGCGATGCTGAAATGGTTGCAGAAGCGGTGGCGGCTTTGCAAAATCTTGCGCAAATAGCGAGTAAGAAACAGTTAGAATCTCTGCTCTCTGGAGAGGCAGATGGCAATAATTGTTTTATCGAAATCCATCCCGGGGCTGGTGGTACCGAGGCTCAGGATTGGGCGGCGATGTTACTGCGTATGTATTCCAGATGGGCAGAAGCGCGCGGCTTCAAGCTGGAGACTATCGAGGAAAGTGATGGTGAGGAAGCCGGTATTAAGTCAGCCACCTTGCGGGTGGTAGGGGTTAACGCCTATGGCTGGATGAAAACAGAATCTGGTGTGCATCGTTTGGTGCGGATATCGCCTTATGATAGCTCGGCGCGGCGGCATACCAGCTTTGCGTCTGTTTGGATTTATCCAGAGGTGGATGAAAATATTGATATCACCATTGAAGAAAAAGATTTGCGCGTTGATACCTACCGCGCATCAGGGGCAGGTGGGCAACATGTAAACACCACTGACTCAGCTATCCGTATCACCCATGTTCCTACAAATATTGTTGTGCAGTGCCAGTCAGATAGAAGCCAGCATCGCAACCGCGCCACGGCTATGAATATGCTGAAAGCACGTCTATATGAGCTGGAATTGCAAAAGCGTGAGGAAGCGGCAACCGAAGGGAATGCAAGCAAATCTGAAATTGGCTGGGGATCGCAAATCCGCTCTTATGTCTTGCATCCCTATCAGATGGTCAAGGATTTACGCACCAATGTAGAAACAGGTAATTCGCAAGCGGTGCTAGATGGCGAGTTAGATGCGTTTGTTGAAGCTAGCCTTGCAGCGCGGGTAGGCTCTACACGTAGTTAGTTTTGGTAGTAGGGTTAGACAGGCCTAGTTAGGGATGCTGATTTGCTGCATCTTTTCTTGCTTGCTCGGCGGCCAAGGGTCCGTAAAAGGCAGAAGAAAATTTAGCGGCGGTACGCGCAGGCACATTGAAAGGCGGTTTTAAAGCGCCATTAAAATAGTGCCGCACAAGGCTCTGCCAGCTGGAAATGGGGTCGCGCCGCTCGCATCCGCAAACATAATCAAACCATCTCTTGCCCGTGCCCACATGACCAACCTCATCATGCATAATAACTTCTAGAATTTCAGCAGAAGCATGATCTTCAACTTCACGCATCTTGGTGATAAGTTGGGGTGTGACATCTAGGCCGCGTGCCTCCAGCACAAGCGGGGCAATCGCCAGCCTGCCAGCGAGGTCAGATGCGGTTTTAACAGCTGCTTCCCATAGCCCGTCATGGGCAGGTAGCGCGCCATATTCGCTGCCAAGGTCGTTCAGGCGGTGATGCAGCAATGTGAAATGCCGTCCTTCATCACTGGCAACAGACATCCAGTCCCGAACAAAGTCGAAGGGCAAGCGATAATCAGCATAACGCACAGCTATATCAAGGGATAAATCAATGGCGTTTAGCTCTATATGCGCGATAGCATGAAGCAAGGCGATGCGCCCTGTGCTTGCTTTGGTAATGCGCCGTCTTGGAACAAAACGTGGGGCCAGTAATTCAGGCTTGTCTGGCCTGCCGGGGCGCAAGCCAATATTAATAGGCGCGGCATAGCTATAAGCTTGGTTGCAAAGATCTGTATATATTTTCTGGGCAAGCCGGGCTTTTTCCAACGGGTCTGGGCAGTTATAGGCTTCCAGAATAGCTGGGCTAATATCGCGCATCATTTTGCCTTTTGCTAGCCGCCAGCCTGCACATGCTCCAGCACTTCTTCTGCGTGGCCGGGAACTTTGACCTTTGGCCAGATGCGTCCCACCCGCCCATCAGCATTTATAATGAAGGTAGCGCGCTGGATGCCCATATATTTGCGTCCATACATCGATTTTTCAACCCAAACACCAAAGGCTTCACAAACCTCGCCTTCTGTATCTGCCCCTAACAGACAGGTCAGCCCATGCTTTTCCCTGAACTTAGCTTGTTTTTCAGCCTTATCTTTGGAAATGCCGATAACAATGGTATTAGCGGCTTCAAATTCCGCTTGTAGACCAGAAAAAGCGACGGCCTCTTTGGTGCAGCCAGATGTATCTGCCTTCGGGAAAAAGAAGATAATCACATTTTTGCCAATATGTTCAGACAAGGTAAACTGACCATCGTCAGTCATGAGGGATATTGAAGGCGCTAATTGTCCGGTTTCAACCATAAAACTGTCTCCAAAAAGGCATGTTATCGTTAGTTGTTATGCGACATTATATAGTATGGAATTAAAAAAAGACATATAGTTCAGAACAGATTATCAAGAAGTATGTGTTTGCTCCTGATCTTGCATAGTTGCTAGCAGCAATAAGGGGCAAAAAAATGTAGATAAAAAAAAGTTAAAAGAGATAGGCATCACAAAATATGATAATGCGACGAGTGGTTAAATTTTTTGCCCTCACATTTTTAGTGATTATTGGCTTATCTGGCATAGCGGCAGGGGGAATGGCAGCGTGGCTGCATAATAAGGGCGGCTTGAACAGCGCTGTAAATAGCTATCTGCAGGAACGCTTTCGGGATGTAAATATTGGCTTTAATGAAATTGACTGGACGCTAGATACTGCCCAGCGCGCGCTTGTTATCACTGGCAAGACCGTAAAGCTTGAGGCAAATGAGCAAGCGATAGAAGTGCCGGCGATTGACCTTATATTCACCCCTATCTCCGTTATCAAACAGATGCCTAGCTCTGTCATTATCGACACAGACAGCCTATCGGTCACGCATACCGCTGCTGGTTGGCAATTTGGCCAATCCTCCGCTTTTGAGGGTATCGGTGATAATTTTCTATCGCAAATGGGTAAATTTTGGCCAGACGGTCTTTTGCAGCTTCGCATTCGCGTAAAAGAGTTATCCATAGTTGGGGATAATGAAGACGGGCAGCCGGTGCGGTTTCAGAATGTTCGCCTGACCGCCGCCCCCGAAGGCGGCGTGTTTGCCAATGGAAATGTCAGCCTTTCTATTGGGCTAACCCAAAGCGTTGATGCAGGCGAGATAGTGCCGCAGTTAAAATTTACGGCAACCGCCAATTTATTTTCTGGTTTGATAGATTTTGACCTTGATATGCAGGTTTTCAAAATGGCGGCTCTTGCACGCCACCTTGCCCCTTATACAGGCCAGTTACCCATAGATATCGGTATGCTTACGGCGTCGCTTTCCGGCGCGTATGATAGCGCAGGCTTGCAGATTTTAAGTGGGTCAATCGGTGCTAATGATGGCAAGTTAGGCTTTGCATTATTCTCTGAATTAGGTGACCGCTATAATGCGCTTAGCACCGATTTTGACTATAGTGCAGCTGATAATATCTTGAACATATCCAATGCTAGCCTGCAAATGGCAGATGGAAAATCCTTTGCGCTATCTGCTAGGATAAGCGGCGTGCGCGGTTCGCGAACGATGCTTTCTGGTCAACTGGTTGGTGATGATATCGCGGTTCGGGATGTTTTAAAAAAATGGCCGAAAACACACGCAGCTGAAGTTCGCCGCTTTGTTTCTGAAAATAGCTCAGGGGGGCGGTTGCGCACGATTGCAGTGCAGCTTGCTGGCGGTCTGGATTGGCAGAAGCAGCAGCTAGATATTGCATCTCTTGGGATCTCAGGTGAGGTTTCTAACCTGCGCCTGTCCTATAAAGATGCGCAATATCAATCTATTGTTGGCACGCTTGAGGGGCAGTTTGAAATGGAAATGGGCGCTGGTGGGCAGATCAGTATAGCCAAAGGCTCGCTATCTTTGCGAGATGGATTTGCACGGGTTTCCGGTTTTACGCCAACGGTAAAAATACCGCGCCTTGATGCGGTTTGGCGGCATCAGCCAGAAGAAACCATCTTGCAAAATTTATTAGTTGATTTCGACCAATATGGCGAGGCTTTGGTTAGCGGCAAGCGCTATTTAGCTGATGGGATATTTGAAACAGAAATTAATTTAAGCTTACCGGAAATAGATTTTGAGCTCGCACGGCATCTTTGGCCAGCTAAATTTGCAAAGTTAACAACCTCTTGGATGTCGCGTCACTTAGGTGGGGGGCGGATAACTGATGGCCAGCTTACCTTCGCGCTGTCAGAGCAACCAGACAAAATACGCACCACGAAGCTAGAGGGTAGATTGCCATTTAGTCAGCTCAGCTATCAGTTACATAAAGGCATGATGCCGGTTGCAGAATTGCGTGGTCAAATCAATTTCGCAGATAACATGCTATCTGGCAATTTTGAGGCAGGTAAAGCAAATAGCATTATGGTGGAACAAGCGCAGCTTAGCTATGGCCCGCTACTAAACCATACAGGAACAAGAGAGATAGAGTTTAAAACACTTGCCTCTGGCAAGGTCACAGATGTTCTAGAAATCCTCGACCATCCTAAAATTAATCAGATCGACAAGCTTGGCTTGCGCCCGCTCACCATTGAAGGGCAAAGCCGCTTTACCCTAACAATTGCAGGAGAAGTGCCGCTTGGTGGACGTTTTAAAATAGCTGATATTAGCGTGGATGGTACGCTATCAGATGCTGATATAAATGGTCTGCCACTTGGCCAGCATTTAGAAGATAGCGTGCTGGTCATATCAGCCGGAAAAGGAGAGACACAGATATCAGGCTCTGGCCGTCTGTCTGGAATTGACAGCGATTTCAACTATCGCCGGTTGCCAGATAACAAAACAGAACTGCAATTAAAGCTGGCTAATTCAGAAGAGCTTCCAAAATTCATATCTGCGCGGATAGGCTGGCCACTTACGGGCGGTGCGGCAGCGCGCCTGAATGTTTCTGGTGTTGCAGGTAGCAAGGATGTAAAGGTCAATATTCGCTCTGATGTAACTGATTTAGGCGTCCAGCATAACAGCTTTGAATGGGCAAAATTGCAAGGGGAGAGCGGATTTATCAATGCCCAGCTTGTTTTTGAAGATGGCAAGCTAACCACAATTGAAGCGATTGATATCGAAACTGGCAGTTTACGCGCTAAAGGCCGAATGACCATGGATGAGAAAGGCGTGCCCAGCTTTGGATTGCTAGAAGATGTAGTGTTTCCGGGCACAGAGCTTAAATCTGTTTTATTTGAGCGAAGCGGGGATGCTAGCCTGTCCTTTACGGCTGAGGGCAAGACGCTAAATCTGCAGCCCCTGCGCCGCGATAATCAGATTAAAGAAGGGCTAGATATCCGCTTTGATATTACCGCAGACAGAATTGTTATTGGGCCGAAGCTGAGCTTTTCTGGCGCGCTAACAGGGCAAACACGCCCCGATGGTAATGGGGAGGCTAGCTTGCAAGGGGCGGTGTATGTAAACGCCAAAACGCTGGTGAGTGAAGCAAGCTTGCAAACAAGCTTTGGTCCGAGCGGCGAATATTTAAAAGGCGTTGGCCTAATCGGTGGCGGCGAGGCAGAGCTTTCTTACAAGCCAGGCAAGGAAGCAGGCGCAAAACTGATAATCCGTTCTGAGAAAGCAGGGCGGGTGCTGGCGGGACTTGGCGTCACAGATGCGATACGACGCGGAAAATTACAGATGCAGACCGAATTTTCTGATACAAATTTCGAGCGTTATTCGACCGTATTTGAGGTAGATGATTTTGTTGTTATCGAAGCGCCTGCTGCGGTGCGAATGTTCTCTGTTCTCTCTCTTGCAGGGCTTTATGGTCTTGTTGAGGGTGAGGGGACGGCCTTTGCCAGAGGCGAGGCCATTATTCATTCTGAGGGTGAGATACATGAGCTGGAGAGGGTGCAGGCTGGCGGGGCTGCCCTTGGTATCTCGCTTCTAGGGCAGGTCAATAAAGCCGAGCGGACGCTGGATATAAGTGGCAATCTGGTGCCTGCTAATCTGGTATCCAACATTATTGGCAGCGTGCCTTTAGTGGCGGAGATTTTAACCGGGGTGGATAGAACCGGGCTATTTGCTACGCAATTCTCCATGCAGGGCAGTATTGATGAGCCGGATGTTAATGTAAATGCGCTGGCGTTAGCCCCTGGCCTGCTGCGCGATATTTTTAGCCCCAATTGGCTGGGCGCAGAGCGCGAGCGCATTTTTGGCGGCAACACCCAGAATTAACGATAAGTGCGGTGTGTCTTTTTACGTGAGCTGCAAAATTGCACGACGCTTTTTACCTGCCGCAATTTGGGCGCGTCCATCGGCATCAAAATCCGTTGCAGATAGCATCCTGTCCTCATCGCTGAGCGCAACATTGTTTAGCCGTGCGCCGCCACCGCGTATAAGCCTGCGCACCTCTCCTTTGGAGGTGGTAAGGCCAGACTGTAAAAAGGCATCAATAACGCTAAGGCTAGGCATATCTGCGTGGGTAATTTTTAATGTTGGCAACCCGTCTGCGATGATGCCATCAGCAAAACTTTGCTGGGCGGTTTGCTCAGCCTGCTTAGCGGCCTCCGGGCCATGGCATAAGCTGGTTACTTCGTTTGCTAGAACAATTTTAGCCTGATTGATTTCAGCGCCATCCAGAGCTTCAAGCTTGGCTATTTCAGCCTCTGGTAATTCGGTAAAAAGGCGCAGAAAGCGGCCTACATCTTGATCCTCGGTATTGCGCCAGAACTGCCAGAAGTCAAAAATTTGCAAGCGGTCTTCATTTAGCCACACAGCCCCTGCGGCGCTCTTGCCCATTTTCGCCCCTGAAGCGGTGGTGATAAGCGGGCTAGTTAGGCCAAAAATTTCTTGGCTGTCTACGCGGCGTGTTAAATCCACACCGCTAACAATATTACCCCACTGGTCAGACCCGCCCATTTGCAGACTACAGCCATAGCGGCGGCGTAATTCCAGAAAATCATAGGCCTGCAAAATAGCGTAATTAAACTCAAGGAAGGATAGGTTTTGTTCCCTATCTAGGCGAAGTTTTACGGATTCCATGCCCATCATGCGGTTGATAGAAAAATGCGAGCCAAAATCGCGCAAGAAACGGATATAGGCCAGTTGATCCAACCATTCAGCATTATCCACCATCAGGGCGTCTGTTGGCCCATCGCCGAAAGTAAGATATTTTTCGAATATTTTTTTTATGCCTTGCTTATTTTGCTCAATATCCTGATCAGACAGCAATGGGCGCGCTTCATCCTTGCCAGAAGGGTCACCAATTTTTGTTGTGCCGCCGCCCATCAGAACAATCGGCTTATGCCCTGTGCGTTGCAACAACCGCAGCATCATAATTTGGATAAGCGAGCCAACATGTAGGCTGTTAGCCGTGCAATCAAAGCCGATATAGGCTGATATAGGCTGTTGTTCTGCTAGCGCATCTAACCCCTCAAGATTGGTAGCCTGATGCATATAGCCTCTGCTGATCAGGGTCTTTAAAAATTCTGATTTAGGCGGGGTTACACTATTTTCCATTATATTTGGGTATCCGTTATTTCGGGTTTTGCAAATCACTCGGCATATCGCGGCCATCATCGGTGCGATCCAAATAGCGCGTGACAGCAACCATCGCTTCATCCAGATGCGTGCTAAAGAAATGGTTTGCGCCATCTATCATATCTACATCGATGATTACGCCTTTCTGTTTTGAGATTTTTTCAACAAGTGCTTGCACCCGCTGGGCTGGTACTTGTTCATTCTCGCTACCCTGAACGATAAGTCCGCTAGCCGGGCAAGGGGCAAGAAAGGTGAAATCATGGGTAGAAGCTGGCGGTGATAAAGAAATAAAACCAGTAATTTCAGGGCGGCGCATCATTAATTGCATGCCAATCCATGAGCCAAAAGAAAATCCAGCTATCCAGCAAACATTGGAGGAAGGAAACTGTGCTTGCAGCCAATCCATAGCTGTTGCAGCATCCGCTAACTCGCCCTCACCTTGCTCAAATGTGCCTTGTGAGCGGCCAACCCCTCTGAAGTTAAACCGCATGACGGCATAACCTCGGGCCTGAAATAGCTTATAGGTTGCAAAGGTGACGCGATTATTCATCGTGCCGTTTTTATGCGGTTCGGGATGCAGTACCAATGCGGTTGGGGCATCACTTGTTGCGCCAGGCATATATCGGCATTCTAGACGCCCTGCAGGGCCGTTGATAATCACTTCAGGCATTTTGACAGCTATCTCCCTTGTGGAATCGTAAATACGGCTTATATCTTAAACATCAACCTATTCCAAGCCCGTTATGTATGTGCTAGGCCAATGAGCTATTGAAGAGGCGCCTGATTTTTTGGTATCATGTGTCGGTGTACAAGAAAAGGAAACGCCATGCTTGATAAGCTTAAAGCTGATCTTGACGCTATCATAGAACGTGATCCAGCGGCTGGCCACCGACTAGCTGCGGTATTTTTATATCCAAGTTTCCATGTCATGCTAGCTCACCGCATCGCCCATCCTTTATGGCGTGCCGGCCTGCGCTTTGTGCCGCGCTTTATTATGCAGTTTGCCAGATGGTTCACCGGTATTGAAATTCACCCCGCTGCCCAAATTGGCGCCGGCTTCTTTGCGGATCACGGTATGGGGGTTGTTATTGGTGAGACGAGTATACTTGGCAGGAACGTTACGCTATATCATGATGTGACCCTTGGCGGGGTGATGCCAGCGGTGGATTCGCATGCACAAAAAACCATCAAACGACACCCAACTATCAAAGATGACGTTATTATTGGTGCAGGGGCGCAGATATTAGGTCCTGTAACCGTGGGTAAATGCGCGCGTATCGGCGGTAATTCAGTTGTGACCAGAGATGTAGGCGAAGGCCAGACAGTGGTCGGTATTCCGGCAAAAGCGATTAAACAAGGTAGCCGCGAGAGCCAGTTTGAAGCTTACGGCGTTAACGACCTGCCAGCTGATGATGCGCAGAGCCGGACGATTGCCGCCCTGTTTGCTGAGCTGGAGACCTTGCGGACAAGGCTGAACGCGGTTGCCAGCCAAGATGAAGCGGTACACAACCCAACTACTGGAGATGAGACCGCAGGCAGTGATATTCAAAACCGCACATCAAAATAAACAAATCTGTTACTGTTTAGGGTGAAGGTTAGTGGCATGACGCCTGTCTATCTTGATTATAATGCGACGGCACCATTGTTGCCAGAAGCTGCAAAGGCGATGGTAGCCCTTGCAAATTTGCCCGCTAACCCGTCCTCTATTCATCAATTTGGCCGGGCGGCGCGAACGCAGATGGACGCAGCCAGACACCAGCTAGCGGACGCGCTGGCGGTATCCGTACATGACATTATCTTTACCAGCGGCGGCACAGAGGCAAATAACCTGGTGCTAGGCAATTATCGTCATATCATAACCAGTGCAGTGGAACATGATGCGGTATTGGCAGCGTGCCCTGATGCGCAGATCATAGACGTTGATGAAAATGGCCTTATTCGCCTTGACCAGTTACAAGCGATGCTAGAGGCACTGCCAGATACAGATAAGGCGCAAACACTGGTTTCGGTGATGGCCGCTAATAATGAGACAGGTGTTGTTCAGCCTATTGAAGCGGTTGCTGATATGTGCTGTGCCTATAATGTCGCCTGTCATTCAGACATGATTCAATTTCTGGGCAAAGCGCCTATCAACCTCCCTCAGATAAACCTTAATTTTGCCAGCTTTTCAGCGCATAAGCTAGGTGGGCCGTCTGGGGTAGGTGCGCTTTACTGCCGCGCTGGCCAACAGCTGGTCAGCTTGCTTCGTGGCGGCGGTCAGGAACAGGGAAGACGCGCTGGTACTGAAAATTTACCCGGTATTATTGGCTTTGGGGCAGCAGTTGCCGCCCACGATATAGCGAATATCAATATTCAGGCAAGCTGGCGTGATGCGATGGAAGCTACTATTCAAAGAGCCTATCCAGAAATTGAGGTGATGGGGGCAGCTGCCCCGCGCCTTGCTAACACATCTGCACTTTACCTGCCGCAGCTTTCTGCGCAAAAGGCGGTAATGTTAATGGATTTGGCTGGTTTTGCGGTCAGTGCAGGCGCAGCTTGCTCATCTGGCAAGGTAGGGGACAGCCATGTTATCACGGCGATGGCGCGCGGCGATGCGGCCGCTAATGTTATAAGAATATCGGGGGGCTGGCAAAGTACAGAGGCCGAATGGACAGGGGTTGCGAAGGCTATAATAGAGATATATAAAACCCAACATTGACCTAATAGTTCAAAGACATAAACAGCCCTTAAAAAACAGGGCAATTACGATATAGAAGAGAGCCAAATGCCCACAATTAATTTCCTTAAGCCAGATGGCAGTAAGCATGCAATTACCGTTGATGAAGGTACCACACTGATGGAAGCCGGGCGTGATAATAATATGGGGCTAGAAGGCACTTGTGGGGGTAGCCTGTCTTGTGCGACCTGTCATGTTATTTTCAGCGATGCAGATTATGCACGTGTTGGCGCGCCATCTGATGATGAAATGGATATGCTGGACCTAGCCTTTGGGGTTACAAAAACTTCTCGCCTCGGCTGTCAGATACGCATGAATGATGCATTAGATGGTCTGACCGTGCAGGTTCCAGAGGACATGTAAGCTAGCCAATCTTTGATATAGACGCGAAATAGCAACAAAAAGAGCGATGCCACTATGGCAGAAGACATCACAAAGCTGAATAGTTTGGGCATAGCTAAGCCGCCGGCGCAAACACGCGTGGTGGTGGCGATGTCTGGCGGCGTGGATAGCTCTGTTACCGCAGCGATGCTGGTCGAACAAGGGTATGAAGTTATCGGCATCACCATGCAATTATATGATCATGGTGCGGCGATAGCGGCCAAGGGGGCGTGTTGTGCGGGCGCTGATATTCACGATGCGCGTCAGGTTGCAGGACGGCTAGATATTCCCCATTACGTGCTGGATTATGAAAGCCTGTTTAAACAACAGGTGATGGATGATTTTGCGGATAGCTATTTATCTGGACATACGCCCATCCCGTGCGTGCGGTGCAACCAGACGGTGAAGTTCAAGGATTTGTTGGGCATGGCGCGCGATCTGGGCGCTGATTGTCTGGCAACGGGCCATTATGTGCGCCGCGATATACTAGATGGGCAGCCAATTTTGCGGCGCGGAATTGATAGGGATAAAGATCAGTCTTACTTTTTATTTGCTACCACGCCGGACCAGTTGGATTTTGTGCGCTTTCCGCTAGGCAGCCTGACCAAGGACGCCACTCGTGCGCTGGCCCGAAAATATGAACTTTCTGTCAGTGATAAGCCAGATAGCCAAGATATTTGTTTTGTGCCGAACGGCAGGTATGGCGATGTAGTGCGCAAATTGCGCCCCGGCGCGATTGAACCTGGACTGATCAAACATATAGATGGCTCAACACTTGGCACGCATAAAGGCGTGATAGACTACACGATAGGCCAGCGGCGCGGTTTGGGTATAGGGGGGCGCAAATCAGAAGCTGGTGCTGAAAATGGGGATAATGCCCCGCTCTATGTGGTGGCCATAAACGCTAGTGCGCATGAGGTGATAGTCGGCCCACAAACAGCGCTAGCCTGTCATGAAGTGTATTTAAGCGATATGAACTGGGTGCGCCGCAGTGATGGGCAGGCCCCAGCAAATGCGCTGGAAGGGCGCGAGGTATTGGTGAAGCTGCGCAATACCGCTCCGGCTACAAAGGCGCGGCTTACGCTTAACGCTGGCGAGGCTGACAAGATTTGCCTGCAGCTAGAGGCGCCAGAGTTTGGGATTGCTACCGGTCAGGCGGGCGTGATTTATGATGGTGAGGATGAAAGCCTGATGCTAGGCGGGGGCTGGATTTCAAAGGCACCAACACAGGCAGATAGCCTTAATTAAGCATCCGCTTGCTTAAGCCTACTTTTAGGCTTGACCCCAACCCCCATTTGGTTTTATCAAAGCGCACCTGATTTCTTTTTGGCGGAGTAGCTCAGGTGGTTAGAGCAGCGGAATCATAATCCGCGTGTCGGGGGTTCGAGTCCCTCCTCCGCTACCATAATCAAAGAATACCTTTCCTAGCAAAATCAATTAGTGGCTGTCCGTCTGTCAATAATTCTAACAGTTATGACTAAACAGAATGAATTAAAGAATGAGTTTTATGGGAATTGTGCAAATTACGGGGTGAATTTTTTTTGCCGATAGTTTCAAGGGAAAGAAATTCCGGATCACAATGCTGGAATTATCAGAGCTTGAGCCGGCAGATATTGAAAAACTTTATGCTGGCAGGAACCTGTTTCAATATCCGGAAATCGCAGAGCAAGTAACGGTTGATAACTGCTTTGCGGTGATCGGTTAAGACGACAAAATTCACATTGGCTATTCTGAGGAAAGCATTATTGAGATGTCGCGATATCTGATAGGGATCGAAACATATATCTCGACCGATAAATCTGTTTTGAAATAACGCGCTGGTCACGGTTTTTTTTAAAAAACTTCTTGCTTTTTAAATCACTGAAACCGGCATCCGATAAGGGGCGGTTTTTTATCGCGCAAATTTTTATCCCCTGATAAGCTGTAAAAGTTAGCCTGCTGTAATGGGGCAGGGGTGCGGTGATAGGCGGTGATGAGGAGTGTTTGATGAGCCGGATAATGATGCCTGTTGATAATTTTTTTCGCTCTGCCCGGCGTTGGCCAAAGCGTATAGCCGTCGAAATACTGGAAAATGGCAAGGTTCAGAAAATTACCTATGCAGAGTTGGCAGAGGTGGTAAATGCCCTTGCCGCCGGTTTGCAAGCCATCGACCCTGAGCCGCAAAGCCGTGTGGGCATTTGTGCCTATAATAATTATGAACATCTGGTAGCCTGGCTGGCCGCATATGCTGCGGGCAAGGTGTGGGTACCGCTTAATCCGCGCAATGGCAGCGAAGAGCTAGACCGTATTATCGCCCTGACCGAGCCTAGCATTATTTTTTTTGATGGCAATTGCGCAGATAAGTTTGGGGCGGCAGAGGCTGCTCTCATCGGGGCAAAAAAGAGTGGCGATACAGACCGTCCGGCCGCCTGGATATCGGATCTGACTGCCCGGCATAAGGGTGAGGTTCCAAAACGCCACAAGCTCGCCCCGGATGATTTGCAGGCGATTAAATTTACCGGCGGGTCTTCTGGCGTGCCCAAAGGGGTGATGCAAAGCTACCGTGTTTTTAATAGCTGTATTGCAACCATGCTGGTTTCCTATGAATTTGACAGCCAAGATCGACATTTAATTGCGGCACCAATGACGCATGGGGCAAACACCCTTATCCTGCCGATTTTTGCGGTGGGGGGAACTCAACTTTTTATGGAACAGGCCAACCCTGCCAATATCCTGCGTGCCATTGAAACATTACGCGCGACCACCATGTTTGTGCCGCCAACGATCATTTATATGATGCTAGAAGAGGCAGATATTGGAAAAAGGGATCTATCCAGTCTGCGCCATTTCATTGTTGGTGGAGCAAGTATTCGCCCCGACGTGGTGGCCGAGGCTATGCCCATTTTCAATCATGCAATGGAAGCCTGTTTCGGGCAAACCGAAGTCCCGCAGATTGCTATTTGCATGCGTGCCAAAGATTGGCAAGACCCTAAGAATCATGCCTCTACCGGCCAGCCAACCTTTCTTACCCAGGTCGGCATTATGGATGGGGACGGGACATTATTGCCAGCCGGTGTTGAGGGCGAGCTGGTATTTGCCGGCGACCTGGTCATGAAGGGCTATTATAAAATGCCGGAAAAAACCAGCGAGACGATTGTCGATGGCTGGCTGCATACAGGCGATATTGCCTATATGGATGAACGGGGCTTTGTCTTTATCAAGGACAGAATACGCGATGTGGTGGTGACAGGCGGCTTTAATGTCTATCCAAATGATGTAGAGGCGGCGCTTGGCCAGCATCCCGATATCAGCGAATGTGTGGTTTTTGGATTGCCAGATCAAAAATGGGGAGAGGCGGTTCATGCCGCTGTGGAATTACGCAACATGGCAGAGGTAAGTGAAGCAGAGCTAATCGGCTTTGTGAAATCGCGCCTTGGCTCGGTAAAAACACCCAAGCGGATACATATTACAGGTGAATTGCCGCGCAGTTCGGTCGGCAAAATATTGCGCCGCGAAGCCAAAATAAAATTCAGCGATAGCTAGGTTTTGATATTGCGACGGTGAAGCCATTGGGCATAAAGGGCAGGTTTTTCCTGGCCGTCAATTTCAATGGAAACATCCCATAACATAGCCATTTCGCCTGGCCTGCGCTCTTCCAGCGAAGTCAGGGTGAAAATTGAAGGGGTCGAAAAGACAGAGGCCTGAAACATAAAGCCATTTCCTAGTCCAGCAGAAGTCTAAAGAATCTTAAAAAGAAGGCTGGCTAATCCATTACACACTTTTTAACACACCTGATTTTTGTTCGTGCAGAACATTGAAATTGAATAGAAAAATTTGAAACAGTTTTATCATAATCCGCGTGCCCGTAAGCATTTATAGGGGTTCGAGTCCCTCCTCCGCTACCATTTTTCGCAATATTTTCAATATATTGTGGCGCTTCAAAAATGATTTTGAGGCGTTTTTACCGTTACACACCTATTACACACTTTTTGGTTGCACCAAAATTAATTTTGCTGAAGCATGTCGATAAATTTTCTAACTTTCAACGGCATGAACTTTTTGTCGGGGTAAATAACATAGACCCCGCGTTCAGGAGCCGTTTTGTATTTGGGCAGAATTTGAATCAAGTCCCCACTTTTGATCTCAGCTTCACAACTGAATTGTGGAAGAAGCGCTGCGCCTACGCCCTCAATGCAAGCCTCTTTCATCATGCTCGCACTATTAGCATAAAGCGATGGACGGAGATTCACTGAGCTGCTTTTTTCCTCATCAGTTTTATATGACCAGAGGGAAGGTTGGGTCGCGTTTGAATAACAAATGAAAGGCCAATTTGAGAGGTCTTTTGGAGTTTTAGGGTTTCCAAATTCTTGAGCAAGTTTTGGTGATGCACACATCAAAATAGGAAAGTCAGAAATGCGCTTAGCTATGAGCCCTGAATCTTCAAGGATGCCAATTCTGACCACAAGGTCATAACCTTCTTCAATCAGATGAACACGCTTATCATCAAAGTCGACATCAATAATGACATCAGGATAGGAGGCTGCAAATTTAGCCATTGGCTTCGCCAAGAACAATTCGCCGTAAGACATAGGGACATTTATTTTCAACCTGCCGGTTGGGGTTGATTGTTCCTGAACGAGTTCCTCCAAAACTCCATTGAGATGCTCTTCACTCTGACTAACGGCTGCGCTGATTTTAATCGCAGCATCTGTTGGCGTTATTGTTCTTGTGGTGCGATGGAAGAGCCGGAGTTTCATCTTACTTTCCAGCATCTGGACGTGCTTGCCAACTGCCGCGCCAGAGATGTCCAACTTTTGGGCGGCTTTGGTGAAACTTCCTTCTTGAAGGATTGTTCGAAGCACATTGAAAGATGAATGAAAGAACATTTTATAAACTTTTATTTTATTATCATTAAACAAAGCACACATTTATAAAATAATTTATTTCATTAGATTATTCATCAGTCAACAAGCTAATGGAGAAATCAATGTTAAACACATCATCTAACTCACTCGATCAATCATGGGGATTGAGCATATTGCGCATTCATTTTGGTGTCATTTTACTTGCCCATGGATGGCTCAAAATTTCTGTTTTTACAATAGCTGGAACGGTTGGGTATTTTGCAAGCTTAGGCTTACCAAGCCTCTTTGCTTATCTAACAATTTTTGGTGAAATTGCAGGCGGCGCCGCTTTGATTCTTGGAGTACAGACGCGTCTTGCTGCAGCTTTATCAGTGCCAATCATGCTGGGTGCAACCATTGTTCACATCGGTAATGGCTGGCTCTTCTCTGCTGAAGGCGGCGGTTGGGAGTTTCCTGCATCGCTAACCATCATTGCACTAACAATAGCTTTGATGGGATCTGGTAATCGATTCCAAGTAAAATTTAACCCATTTGACGCGTATCTGCCCAGTCCAATGCGCGGCTGATCCCTCGCGTATAGGCGGGGATGGATGACAAGGCTGTCCCCCCAATTTTTTAACAAAAGGAGAAATAAAATGCTTCAGCATCATAAATTCGAAAATCTTGGTGGTGCAAATCATGGTTGGCTTAATGCAAAACACCATTTTAGTTTTGCTGGCTATCATGACCCAAAAAAGCTGAGTCACGGGGAGTTGTTAGTCATTAATGATGACCGTATTGCCCCCCATACTGGTTTTGACACCCACCCTCATCGCGATATGGAAATTATTACTTATGTCCGCAAAGGTGCAATTACCCATCAGGATAATAAAGGGAACAAAGGCCGCACCACTGCCGGTAATGTTCAAGTTATGAGTGCTGGCACAGGTATCTTCCACTCAGAATTTAACCTCGAAGATGAAGAAACAAATATTTACCAAATTTGGATAAAGCCTGCACAAAAGGGTTTGGTGCCAAAATGGGATGCAGCTGAGTTTCCAACGACACCTGTGAGGAATGCTCTGCCACTTCTTGTGTCAGGCGATGGCAATGCGCCTTTGCAGATTAATCAAGATGCTCGTATTTTTGCTGGTCGTCTAAGCAAGGGAAGGGAGCTTACTCACCAAATAACGGGGAAAGCATATCTGCTGGTTTCAGAGGGTGAGGTCTTGGTGAATAAAATTCATGCCCAAAAAGGCGACGGTATTGCAGTTAGCGATGAGAAGACAGTTATTTTGAACGCAAAGACTGATGCTGAATTGCTTATAATTGAAGTGCCGGGAATGAATGATGCCAGATGACAATTGTTTTATTGGAGAGGGTTTCAAATCATGAATAGTGACCAATTATTAAGACAGATGTTTGAAGATGGCCGCACGCACCGCGCGTTTATCGACAAGCCTGTTCAGGATAGCCTGCTGTTCCGTCTATATGAAAAAGCAAAAGTAGCACCTTCAGCTTCCAATCTGTGCCCCATGCGCATCACATTTGTTAAGAATATAACTCAAAAACAAAAGGTGATAGAGGCCGCTGCTGAAGGTAACAAACCAAAAATAGAATCTGCACCTGTTGTGGCAATCATTGCGCATGATACAACATTCTATAACCACATAGAGAAACTTGCACCACATATGGATGCTGATGCTTTTCGTAGGCAAGAAAAGGCTAAATTAGAGCAGATTGCTGTTGAGAATTGTTGGCTTCAGGCCGGGTTTTTTATCGCGGCGGCGCGGTTACTAGGTCTTGATTGTGGTCCGATGAGTGGCTTTGACAAAGTAAAAATAGATGAGGCTTTTTACCAAGGCACATCATGGCGTTCTAATTTTTTGATGAACCTTGGCTATGGTGATGCATCAAAACTACATCCACGAGGCCATCGACTGAACTTCGATGAGGCCTGTTCAATTCTATAATGTGGATTTCCCAGAGGTTTGTTATTTATGTTTGTCTCTGGGAAAACCCCCTTGATAAGTTGTAGAATTCATAGCATTGGAAATTTTGTTACACACTTTTTAACACACCTAGTTTATGTGTTTATAAGCCACTGTTACAAACAGAAAAAATACAAGCAGTGTTATCATAATCCGCGTGCCCATAAGCCTTTATCGTGCCTATAAGCCTTCATAGCGGCTCGCAACGCCCCTCCGATATCAATTTTAGCTAAAGATAATTAAGGCTTTGCCTGAATTGTGCGGCTGTCCCAATTTCATAATTTTCTTTGATAATGGTTTGTGCTGTCTGGCTGACCAGCTCAACATTGCCAGTCTGAAAATCAAAGGGGGCATCTTCCAGACCTGTCCTGATATGTCCGCCATTGGCAAGACAGCTTGTTATGATTTGCGATAAATCCACCTGAAGGCCAGCTATCATCCATATGGCGTCTGGGTCCGTTTTTTGCAAAAGATCTATATAGGCGGACAGGTAAATCTCTTCGGCTGGGAAGCCAAAGCTGAATTTATCTGAAAACATGAAGCGGTAAATCGGCCGCTTGCATCCATGTGTCATCGCAGATAAATGCGCCCCTAACCGCAGGAAGCCCGGCTCATAAATGGCAAAGCTGGGGACAAACTTATACTGGCTTGCCAGCTCAAGACCGTATCTGATTTCTGCCTCACTATTGATGTACAAAAATCGAACGTCATCCGCGCCCCTCGGGCCTAGCTCATTTATCTGGGTCGTGCCCGGGTCAATAACAGACCATTCCAGAAGTCCGGCAGCTGCGAGTTTCTTGACCGTTTTAAATCGTGCCTCAGGGCTATGTGTCTGGCCAGTCTTCTCAAAGCCAGAAAGCGGCAGGGTTGGATAAACAATTACATCCTCAACTTCACGAATGCCCTCTATAACCGCTCTATAGGCGTCAAAATCCTCAAATTGCAGGCCAGTGGCAGGGTCATAAACATGGATGTGAATAACAGACGCCCCAGCACGAGCACAGGCAATGCCCTCAGAAATCAGGGCTTTAGGGGTCACCGGCATAAGCGGCTGTCTTTTCTGAGACCAAGGGCCGTTCAGCGCCGCTTCAATGAAAACAGGACGTGTCATATAGCGATAAAATCACAAGCTGTTCTTTATGTCTATCTGCCGGATGTCTATCTGCCGGATGTCTATCTGCCAGATGTCTATCTGCCGGATGTTTTCTGCGTTTTCTATATTTGCTGCCGCCAGTCATATTCAGGCGAAAAGCCTAATTTTTCTTTCATTTTCTTATTTGAAAAAAGGCACTCTTCAGCGCCAATTTCTCCTCTTAGGGGAACATCTGGATAGAAGTCTTTGATGAGCTCTTCGGTGCTTAAATCTACCGAGTTTTGGTCGTTCGAGACATTAAAAACCTCATATCCTAAGCCGTCTTTTTGAATACATAAATCCACCGCTTGCCCTAAATCTCGCGCATCTATGTAATTGAAAGCATTGGGTAAGCGAATGGCTGGGTTTTCACAAAAACCCTTGAATAAATGATATTCATCAGGCTCGACAACATTGCCAATTCGCAATCCGTAAATATCTATTCCAGCACGTCTTTGAAAGGCTTTAGCGGTTTCCTCATTAACGACTTTGGACATTGCATAGCTATCCATGGGTCTAACAGCATCTTCTTCTGATATAGGCAACATTAATGGTGCTGGTTTTCCATGCGAAAAACACAAACCATAAACCGTTTCAGAGGAAGCAAAAATCACTTTTTTGATGCCCAGCTTTATGGCCGACTCCAGAACATTATAGGTTCCCATCACATTTACGTTATAGGTTTCAACATCACTTGCCTGCAATATTCTTGGAATTGCGGCAAAATGGACAATGGCGTCATAACCAGCAGGTGTTTGCCTTCCTCTTAATTCATCCCTGTTCATATGGGCGGACATAGACGAGAATACTTGGCCAATATCGGTAACATCTATTTTGAGATAATCGACATCTGGCTGGCTAAATTCTGTTACATCAGCATTTAAGACTTTATGCCCCTTCTTGGCCAAATAAGCGGCAACATGCCTGCCTGCTTTGCCACTCGCTCCAGTAAAATAAACACGTTTTTGCATAATTTCTTTCCAAGTATAGTTCTGAACGGTGGGCAGATGATGTTACTTGCCCGTAAAGCTTGGGCGGCGTTTTTCGATAAAGGCCTGCATCCCCTCAACTTGATCATCTGAAGAAAATAATTGCTGAAAGGCTTTGCGTTCCAGAAACAGCGCAGCTTCCATCGAAGCGTCCTGACCATGCAGAATAGATTGTTTTATCGCCTGAACGGCTAGCGGCGGCATACGCGAGATAGTTGTCGCCATTTTTAAGGCAACCTCAAGCACTTCTGCGTCTGGACATACCTCGCAGGCCAAACCCATATCATAGGCTTGCTGGCCTGAAAATGGTTTGCCTAATAGATTGATCTTCATGGCATTAAATTTCCCCACCGCACGGGTTAGACGCTGTGTGCCCCCTGCGCCCGGCATGATACCAACCTTAATTTCTGGTTGCGCGAGCTGGGCATTTTCACCTACCACCAATATATCGCACATCATCGCCAACTCGAGGCCGCCGCCCATTGCATAGCCTTGTATCGCTGCAATTATCGGCTGCGGCGTATTGTTTACAACTTGCCAGTAGCGTTCTGTGCGGCGCTTAAACATATCGATAGAACTGGCAGAAGAAAGCTCTTTTAAATCCGCCCCTGCTGCAAAAGCTTTGTCATTCCCTGTTAGAACAATACAGCGCACTTCTGCATCGTCTTGCAGTTTGGCAAAGCTGTCTGCAATGGCTTGCCTTGTCGCTATGTTTAAAGCGTTCAGCGCATCTGGCCTATTGAGCCTAACTAAGGCGATATTATTTTCCAGCTTTTCGGTAAGAACCAATTCTGTCATAACACCCTCTCTATTTTTTCAATGACAATATGCTTGCTAAAAACAGCCTCTTCGGCAACGTTAGCTCCCTCTTTTGAAAAGTGCAAATGCTGAAGAACATCTGTTAACCTCATCTAGATATCGGCAACATGCAAAACAAATTTGCCAATATGTTGGCCAGCTTCCAGAGCGGCATGTGCCTTTGCAGCATCTTTGAGATCAAACACCTCCTGTATGATAGGGGCTACCTGGCCAGCTTCCAGCCAGTCCCAAATATGGTTTTGCATATCCCTGATGATAGCAGATTTCGCCGCATCGGATTGTGGGCGCAAGGTGGAGCCAGTGATGGTCAAACGTTTTCGCATCACACTATTTAGCGCTAATGTGTCCTTAATTCCGCCTTGAACCGCAATGATGACAAGCCGTCCATCTGCTTTCAGCGTGCGTATATGTGCCTCTAAATAGCCGCCGGCGACCATATCCAAAACCACATCCACACCTTCGCCATTTGTTTCTGCTGCCAGCCTTTCTTCAAAATCTTCGCTTTTATAATTAAAACAGGCACGCGCGCCCAATTCCTCTACATGGCGGCAACGCGCATCATCGCCTGCGGTGGCATAAATTTCTGCCCCCATTTGCCGCGCTAATTGCACCGCTGTTGTGCCAATACCGCTTGCCCCGCCATGAATGAGAACACGCTCTGCTTTTTTAAGGTTTCCGCGCATAAATAAATTGCCCCAGACCGTGATATAGGTCTCAGGCAGGCAAGCCGCATGCGCCATATCAAGACCTTCAGGTATCGCCATGGCATGCCCCTCATCCACAGCGACATATTCAGCATATCCGCCCCCATGGCAAAGGGCGCAAACGCTGTCTCCTATCTTCCAATTTGTAACCGCATTTCCTATCTCGATAATCTGGCCAGATACTTCTAGGCCCGGCAGATCATTTGCATCTTCTGGTACAGGATAATTGCCCTTACGCTGTAATAAATCTGGTCGGTTTACACCGGCATAGGCAACTTTGATCAAGATTTTTTTTGGGCTTAATGTGGGGCGCGGGCGCTCGCAAATCTGCAACATCTCAGGCCCTCCAAATTCTTTAATTTCAATTGCTTGCATCATTTCACTTGCCATCAAATTACCCTCTTATTTTCAGCTTGACCCTGCCTTGATTTTGCCGATTAATTTCAGAATATGAAATTTCTCTATCTTTACATTAAGCTTGATTGATGTTCTGTAAATAGGTGGATTACGCTATTTTTGTAACCTAAGATTACTGGGGGGAAGAAAAATGACGGGCGTTGAACAAGTTGAAAAAGGGACAAAAATTGCTGTCATCGGGGCCGGAGCTATGGGCCAAGGTATTGTTCAGGTATCGGCTCAAGGCGGATTGCAGGTATATATTTTTGATAGAGAAGAGGGCAGTGCTGAGGCTGCAAAAGCAACGATTGCCAAACGGCTGGAAAGGCTCGTTGAAAAAGAGCGCATCAGCCAAGAGGCCTGTCAGCAAGCCATTTCCCTGATGCAGCCTGTCTCTAAGTTAGAGGAGATAGCAGATGCCGATTTTGTGGTTGAGGCGGTATTTGAAGATTTACAGGTTAAACAAGATATTTTCACGAAGCTGGAAAATATTGTCTCAGAAAGCTGTATACTTGCCTCTAACACCTCTTCTATTCCAATAGCCTCTATCGCCAGTATTTGCCGTCATCCAAGTCGTATTGCTGGTTTGCATTTCTTTAATCCGGTGCCGCTGATGAAGCTGGTGGAGGTGATTGTAGCCGCAGCCACATCACAAAAAACAACTGAGGCATTGGTCGCTCTTGGCAAGCAGATGACGCGCACCCCGGTTGTGGTTAAAGATTCGCCGGGGTTTCTTGTGAATACAGGCGGGCGCGCTTTTACCACCGAAGGGCTCGCTATCTATCAAGATAGGGTGGCAACTCCAGAGCAGATTGATGCCATTATGCGTGATTGCTATGGCTTTAGGATGGGGCCGTTTGAGCTGATGGATCTGACCGGCATTGATGTGAATTATCCCGTAAGCCAGATTATCTATAATGGTTTCATGCAGGATGCGCGGTTGCGCACCACAGCAAACCATAAGGCGATGGTCGATGCAGGGCGGCTGGGACGCAAAGCAGGTCAAGGCTGGTTTTCTTATGAAGATGGCAAAATGGTAAACCCGCCAAGCCCTGACTTTATCCCGCAATCCCAAGCTGGCCCTGTTGCCCTTGCAAGCAATAGCCCGGAATTAATATCCTTATGCAAAGAGCTGGGTCTGGAGATCAGCGCAGATGATGGAAGCTGTCCTCTTATCGCTGCACCCATTGGCACAGACGCTAGCGATACTGCTGTTAATCTGGGCGTGGATGCTCGCCGCCTTGTCTGTATAGATATTGTCGGCAATCTGGAAAAGCGCGTGGTCTTAATGATGGCGCCGGGCGGCGATAAATCTGCTGCACAAAAGGTAGCTGCTAGCATAATCGCTAGTGGCAGGGCCGTGACGCTTATCCGCGATTCAGCCGGCTTTGTTGGCCAGAGGTTAGCCGCAATGGTTGCTAATTTGGGTTGCTTTATGGCAGATATTGGCCTTGCCAGCCCACATGATATTGACACTGCGATGCGTCTTGGGCTGAATTATCCAAAAGGTCCGCTTGAGCTTGCCGATCATCTGGGTGCAGGCACCGTTTTTACCATTATGCAGGAAATGCACAGAATTTCAGGGGATGATCGCTATCGCCCTAGCTTGTGGCTGCGCCGTCATGCGCAGCTTAACCTAACAATTTGGGAGGAATAAATGGCACATAATACGGTACTGGTTACAGGGGCAAGCCGGGGCATTGGACACGCAATTGCCAAAGATTGTCAGGCAAAGGGTATGGAAGTTATCGGCCTGTCTAGCAAAGTGCCAGACAATGTGGATTGGACGCATTACGGCGTTGACCTAACCGCTGTTAATTCTGGCGATCAGCTAAAAGAGATTATTGAAAAACATCGCCCCACACGTTTTGTTGGCAATGCAGGGTTATTAATTTCTGGCCGACTTGAAGATGTAAAGGCTGAAGATTTCCAGCGTCTGATGCAGATTAATTTATTTAGCTTGATGCAGACTTGCCAATTAATGATGCCTATATTCGAAGCAGAGCAATTTGGCCGGATTGTGCTAATAGGCTCACGCGCTGCATTGGGCAAAGAGGACCGTATATTATATGGGCCAGCTAAAGCAGCTGTAGCCAGTTTGGGGCGCAGTATGGCGCTGGAATTGGCACGTTGGCAGGTTACGGCTAATACCGTAGCACCTGGCCCCATCGCTACAGAGTTGTTTAATCAGGGTCAGCCCCCGGGCACGCCTGCACGTATCAAAATTGAGGCTAATGTGCCGCTAGGACGGGTTGGTGATCCAGCTGAAATTGCGGCGGCAACCAGCTTCTTTTTATCGGACGAAGCCAGCTATGTAACAGGTCAAACCTTGAATGTATGTGGCGGGCTTTCTGTAGGGTTTGCTGGTCAATGAGGGCTTATGAGACGCTGGATCAATTAACCGCACCGCAGCGTGTGGCCATCGTTGGTGCATCTGATAATCCAACGCGTATTGGGGGGCGGCCGATATCCTATATGCTCAATCATGGCTATACGGGCCAGATTTTCCCCGTAAATCCCAAGAATGAAACCATACAAGGGTTGCCTGCTTATGCCCAAATAAGCGAGATACCAGAAGAGATTGATTTTGCCCTTATCGCGGTAAAATCTACGATGGTTGCTGAACAAGTGCGTGCGGCCGCACAAAAAGGGGCGCGTACCGCCCTTATCTTTTCTTCAGGCTTTGCAGAAATGGATGCGAGTGGCCGCGCTTTGCAAGATGAATTAGTGGAAATTGGAAATAACACAGGTATCCGCATTTTAGGGCCAAACTGTCTTGGCCTGTTTAATGCGCAAAGCTGTTTTTTCCCTACATTTACGGCTACGATTGATCGCGCAAAACCAGAAGTAGGCGGGGTCGGCATCGCCTCGCAATCGGGAGCATATGGCAGTCATATTTACATGGCCTGTCATTCTCGCGGTCTTGGCATTAATCACTGGGTCACTACCGGCAATGAGGCGGATATTGAGGTCGCAGAAGTGATCAAATTAATGGCCACGGATGAGAGCGTGCATACGATATTGGCCTATGTAGAATCTGTTAAAGATGGCGCGCTGATGATAGACGCGCTAGAGACGGCCCGCGCCAACCGCAAGCCTGTTATCGTCACCAAGGTTGGGCGTTCTGAAATAGGGGCTGCTGCTGCAGCTTCCCACACGGCCTCTCTGGCCGGAGAGGATAAAATTTATGATGCAATTTTCCGCCAATATGGCGCGTTCCGTGTATCCTCTACCGAAGAAATGACAGACCTTGCGGTTGCTGCCAAACCGCGGATTTATCCAGCTGGGAAAAAAGTAGGGCTAGTTACTATTTCTGGCGGTGCAGGTATATTGATGGCGGATGCTGCGGATGCGCTCGGGCTAGATGTCGCGCCCATGCCAAAAGAAAGCCAGGATGAATTAAAAGAGATAGTGCCTTTTGCCTCGCCCGTAAATCCGGTTGATGTCACGGCGCAGTTTTTCAATGATTTATCGTTGGTTCCGCGCTTCACCCGCGCCATGCTGGATAAGGGCGGCTATGACGCACTGGTAGGGTTTTGGACATCTATAGCTGGCTCCCCTATTTTAGGAGAACCGCTTCTAGCCTATCTTAGCGAGACGATGGCAAGCTATGAGGATAGATTGTTTTTGCACGTGATGCTGGCCGAAGAGGATATGCATCGTAAATATCAAGATAATGGTTTTCCAACCTTTTCTGACCCAACACGTGCGCTGGTCGCCCTTAACGGGATGATGTTTTTTGGCCAGTCCTTTGCCAATAATACCCAAGAAGATACACCTGACCTGCCAGCCCCTACACGCCTAGAGGCAAATATGAATGAGCAGCAAACCAAAGCTGTGCTCGCTTCCTTTGACTTGCCAGTTGTCGAAGATAGGCTCTGTCTTTCTGTGGAGGATGTAAGGGACGGCTTTGCGGCAGCTGGCAGACCTGTGGCGATGAAGATTCTTTCCCCCGATATTCTGCATAAAACCGATATTGGCGGGGTAATGCTAAATCTGAAAACTGAAGATGAGGCGGTTTTTGCTTATCAACAGATTTTAGATAATGCCCTGCAGCATGCGCCCGACGCAAAAATAGATGGGGTGATGCTCTCCCCGATGATTGGCGATGGGGTGGACTTGATACTAGGTGCGCAAACAGATCCTATCTTTGGGGCGATGGTAATGGTTGGTATTGGCGGTATTCATGCCGAGCTGTTAAAGGACGTTACCTTTATGCGTGCCCCTATCAGCGCGTTTGCGGCGCACACAATGCTAGAGCGGTTGCAGCTTTATCCCTTGCTAACAGGGGTGCGTGGGGCCGAGAGCTGCGATATTGATGCGGTAGCAAAAACCATATCTGATTTTTCTGCCTTTATTGCAGCGCATTCAGATCAGCTGTCTTCGTTTGAAATTAATCCGCTTCGCGCGTTGCCCGATGGCTGCGTTGCGCTGGATGCCCTTGCGGTTTGCAAGGTTTCAGGAGGCTGATCAATATGGGCACGCACCATCCATCTAATCAGCAGGCAAGAGATTTGGTTGCAAAGACCTCGCTGCCGGTTGTTGGCGCGCCTTTGTTCCTTATCTCCAATCCTAAGCTTGTTATCGCCCAATGCTGTGCAGGTATTATTGGTAGCTTTCCGGCCCTGAATGCCCGTGAAGAGGCAGGTGAGCCGATTATGCTGGAGAACTGGCTGCAAGAAATCACAGAAGCGCTGGATAAACATAATCAGACCTATCCAGACGCCCCTGCTGCCCCATTTGCCGTGAATCTCATTGTGCATAAATCTAACATTCGCTTGGAACGGGATGTTGAGATTTTGGCTAAGTGGAAGGTGCCTGTATGGATAACCTCTCTTGGGGCACGGGAATTTGTTAATGAAGCTGCCCATCAGGCAGACGGCATTGTTCTGCATGATGTTATCCATAATCGTTTCGCAAAAAAAGCGATTGAAAAGGGTGCAGATGGGCTGGTTGCGGTAGCGGCTGGGGCAGGCGGTCATGCTGGCCGGCAGTCGCCTTTTGCGCTGATACAGGAAATCAGAAGCTGGTTTGCAGGGCCGTTATTGCTGTCTGGGGCAATTGCCACTGGCCATTCGATTTTGGCTGCCAGAGTGATGGGCGCAGATATGGCTTATATTGGCAGCCCTTTTATTGCCTGTGCCGAGGCCCAAGCGGATAGTCAATATAAACAGATGATCTTAGACAGCGCAGCCGAAGATATCCTCTATACCGATTATTTTACCGGTGTGCATGGCAATTACCTGCGTAGCTCTATTCGAGCGCAAGGTCTAGACCCGGATAATTTACCGGATGCTAAATCTGGTTTGGATTACTCATCCGGCCAGTCCAAACCGAAATCATGGAAACAGATTTGGGGTGCTGGTCAAGGCATAGGCGTTATTGAAAAAAGCCAAGCTGCGGCAGAATTTATTGACCAGCTACGCGCAGAATATCAGCAAGCGTCTGAGCAGATGAGCAGAAAATAATTGGGTTAAATAAACGCCAACTAAGATAAAAGGGGGAGGATAAAATGACAACTAATTTTGAAGGGGCAGGGCCAGAGGCCCGTTTTGAAGCCTATCTTGAAGACGGTAAGTTTATGCTGCAACGCTCTAAAACAGATGGGTCTTACGTCTTTTATCCGCGCGTCATTAATCCACAAAATGGTGAAGCAGATCTGGAATGGGTTGAAGCAAGCGGCGAGGGAGAGGTTTATGCAACGACCGCTACCAGCCGCAGGCCAGAACAAGGCGGTGATTACAACATCGCGCTTGTCACCTTAAAAGAAGGCCCACGCCTGATGGCGAGAATTGTTGGTATCGACCCGCATGACGTCAAAATCGGCATGGCCGTAACAGCAGACATACAAGAAGTGGAAGGCACGCGCGCCGTCGTCTTTCAACCAGCTAAGGGGGCATAAAAATGGTACATTCATTGAGAGCAAAGACCGCCTGTGTTGGGCTTGGTATGGCTGGGATGGGGGAAGCGCCCGGCAAGAACGCGATGGATTTAATGGTTGAAGCAACCTATTTAGCCGCCAAGGATGCGGGTATTTCAGTACAAGATATTGATGGGATATTTTCAGCCACTGCGGTACATTCTATGCCGGCTATGTCTTTGGCAGAACATATCGGTGTGCAGCCAAAATTCTCTAGTAGCTCTAATATTGGCGGGTCGTCATTTATGGCGCATGCCCTTAATGCTGCGATGGCATTAGAGGCAGGGATTATTAATGTCGCCCTGATAGCTTATGGCTCCAACCAGCGTACCGCAGGCGGATTTAAGACCGTGTCAGAGCCCCTGCCTTATGAAGCGGTCTATAAGCCGCGCGTACCCCTAACAGCGTATGCGCTGACAGCTAACCGCTATATGCATGAATTTGGGGCAAGCCGCGAGGATTTGGCTGAGGTTGCAGTGGCGGCGCGGCAGTGGGCAAATCTAAACCCTCAAGCTTTTATGCGCGGGCCATTAAGCAAAGAAGATGTGCTGGGCGCGCGGATGATTTCCACCCCCTTCACCAAGCTTGATTGCTGTCTTGTAACCGATGGCGGTGCTGCTATCATTATGACCAGAGCGGACCGCGCCAAAGATGGGCCGCGCACCCCTATCTATCTAATGGGGGCAGCGATGGAACATCATCACCGGATGATATCTGAAATGCCGGATTTGATGCAGACATCAGCAAAGCAATCGAGCCAGCGAGCATTGGATATGGCTGGGCTTTCGGTCAATCAGATGGATAGTTATCAGCTTTATGATGCCTTTACGATTAACACCATGCTATTTTTGGAAGATATTGGCTTATGCAAAAAAGGCGAAGCTAAAGATTTCATCAAGGATGGCCGTATTGCGCCGGGGGGAGATGTGCCGGTGAATACTAACGGGGGCGGGTTATCTTGTGTGCATCCGGGCATGTATGGCATGTTTGTGATGATAGAGGCTATTCGCCAAATAAGAGCAGGCGCTGGTGATGATGAGGGCAAGCGCGAGCCAGGCGGTTGGCTGAAGGAAGCTAAATTGTGCCTTGCCCACGGTAATGGTGGCGTGCTGTCCAGTCAGGCAACCGCTATCTGGGGACATCCTGATACAGTGTAAATGTCCATCTAGATGGTTTGAAAAAACATTGGCTGGCCAAATGGTTTGAAAAAAAACATTGGCTAGTAGGTGATAGGAGCAGAAATATGGATTTAAATTATTCAGAATCTGAACGTGCCTTTCGAGATGAAGTGCGCGATTGGCTGGCACAAAATCTGCCACCAGCCTTGCGCGAAAAGGTGATAAAACATAAACGCCTTAGCAAGGAAGATCATCATCTGTGGCATGAGAAATTACGTAGCCGGGGGTGGCTATGCTGGCACTGGCCTGCGGAACATGGCGGGACAGGTTGGACACCTGTTCAAAAACATATTTTCGAAGAAGAAATGATTGATGCAGGGGCGCCGCGTATCATTCCTTTTGGTCCAAACATGCTTGGCCCTGTCCTGATCGAGTTTGGCTCAGAGGCGCATAAAAAAACATATCTACCCCGTATTCTGAATTGTGAAGATTGGTGGTGTCAGGGCTATTCCGAGCCGGGGTCAGGCTCGGATCTGGCTTCGCTGAAGACCAAGGCAGAGCGGCGCGGTGATGTCTATATTGTTAATGGACAAAAAACATGGACTACTCTTGGCCATTTTGCCGATAAGATGTTTTGCCTTGTGCGCACAGACCCTAATGCAGATAAACCGCAAAAAGGTATTTCTTTCCTGCTCATAGATATGGATAGCCCGGGTATTGAAGTGCGGCCAATCTATACTCTGGATGGCGAACATGAGGTCAATGAAGTTTGGCTTACTGATGTTGAAGTTCCGGTCGAAAATTTGGTCGGATTGGAAAATGAAGGCTGGACATACGCAAAATACCTACTGACCTATGAGCGCACAGGCATTGCCGGGGTGGGCTATTCCAAACAGTTGCTGGCACATCTGAAATCTATGGCGAATCGGCGCAAAGAAGGGGGACAGCCATTGGCACAAGATCCGCTTTTTGCTGCCAAGCTGGCAGAGGTTGAAATCGATTTGATGGCAATGGATATGTTTAATTTGCGCACTGTGTCTGCGGCAGGGGCAGGTAAAGCGCCTTCAGCCGAAAGTTCGCTTTTGAAAATTAAAGGTACGCAAATTCGTCAACGCATATCTGAATTATTGCGTCAGGCGGTGGGTCCTTATGCTTGTCCGTATATTTCCGAGCAGTTTGATGAAGGCTATAATGAGCCGCCTATAGGCCCCGAAGATGCCATGCCCTTGGCACGCCAATATTTTAATTTGCGGAAATTATCTATCTATGGGGGCTCTAACGAAATTCAGAAAAATATTGTTGCTAAGACAGTATTGGGATTGTAGCCGGAGACGCAAAAGATGGATTTTAACCTTTCTGAAGAACGTAGCCTGTTAAGTGCCACCACTGACAGATTTTTGCAAAGCGCAGCTTCTGCCCAGAAAATCATAAAAGGCGGCGGAGAGAATTTAGCTAATGATGCTGGGTTCTGGCAGGAAGCCTCAGAGTTGGGGCTTATAGAGGCATTATTGCCAGTGGATGCAGGCGGGCTGGGCGGAGATGGTCTTGATTTGGCGCTGATTTTTGAATTGCTTGGCAAACATTTGGTAAACGCGCCCTTTTTATCCACGGCTATTTTGGGTGCCATGCCCTTATGGCTGCAGGACACACAAAAATTTGCTGCCCTTTTGAGCGATGTGGGTGCTGGCAAGGTTAAGCTCGCCTTAGCCATTAGTGAGGCGGACTCGCGCTATGATATCCAGTTTGCAGCAACCGAAGCCAAACCTGTTGACACAGAAAACTATCAGCTATCTGGACATAAGGCAGTTGTGCTGGGGGCAGGGGATGCCGATCAGCTAGTGGTTTCAGCAAAAATGGCAGAAGGCAACGGGGATATCGGCCTGTTTCTGGTGGATGGCAAGGCACAGGGGTTAAAAATACGCAGCTATCAAACCATTGATGCCCAACTTGCAGGGGATATTTGGCTGGAAGATGTGCCGGCGGTTTGTATCTCAGAAAAAGGCAGCGACATCATTTCCCAGACAGCAGCAGCTGGCGCTCTATGCTTGTCCGCTGAGGCAGTGGGGCTAATGGATGTGATGAAAGATGCCACCATTGAATATGTAAAAACGCGCAAACAATTTGGCCGTTCTATCGGCTCGTTTCAGGTGATCCAACATCGTCTGGTAGATCTATTAATGGAGATTGAGCAAACCCGCTCTGCGACCATGCTGGCGGCTGCGCATCTTTTTTCCAAGCCAGATATGCGCGATAAACATATCTCTGCTGCGAAAAATCTAGCTGGCCGGATAGGCAAGCTTGTGGCCGAAGAAACTATCCAACTACATGGCGGTATTGCCATGTGCTGGGAGACTGATATTGCCCATTATGCCAAACGCCTGACGATGATCGACCACTATTTAGGCGATAGTGACTATCATTTAAAACAGATGATGCGGCTTTCTGCTTAACAGGCTTTTAAGAAAGGAAAAAGCGCATGTCCGAGGCAACTATTATCATTCGAGCTGATGGGCCTATATTGCATGTGATTAACAATAATCCTAGCTCGAAAAATTCTCTATCTGCTGGGTTTATCGACGGCTTCACTGAATTGTTAGAGAGCATTGAGCCATCTTTGGATAAGGGGAGGGTAATTATTCTCAGCGGGGCAGAGGGTTTTTTCTGTTCTGGGGGTAATTTGGATGGACTAAAACAACGTTCAGAAAGCGATTATGATCACCGCAGAAGCAATGTTGATAAAATAAATAAGATGATCCTTTTGATGCGCTCTTGCCCTTTGCCCATTATCGCAGCGGTTGAGGGCGGGGCAGCTGGTGCTGGGGTTGGGCTTGCGCTGGCCTGTGATATGATCTTTGCTGCAGAAGAGACTTTTTTCATGGCAGCTTACGTTAAAATTGGGATCACGCCTGATGGTGGAATGACCCCTTTTATGGCCGAAGCCATTCCGCGCTGGCTGTTTGCTCAGATGGTCTTTACAGGTGATAAAATGCCTGTCCAACGACTTTATCAAATGGGTGTGGTGAATGAAATTACAGCAAAAAATGCGGCTGTTTCATCGGCTATAAAGATGGCAGAGAGACTAGCAAAAGGCCCTGCTCAAGCCTTAGCTATGGGCAAGGCGCTGATAAGCTCGGCGCGCCTAAGTCCGCTTGGTGCTCAGTTAGAAGAAGAAGCGCATATTGTGGCAACTGCACTTGGCAGTAAAGACGCAAGAGAAGGCATTAACGCTTTCTTGGAAAAACGCGCACCCAATTTTTCTTGATCATTTTGGTATTAACGCACCTTCCCCCTTATTTGTAGGGTCTTCCCCCTTAATTGTGCTGTATGGCTTTCCATTGCTCGAAAAACAAATTCTATAATTGCATTGACGGCAGTTAAAAATTTCATGCATCATTTTAGGTGTGAGTAACTCTTGATACTAAAGATCCAGAATTATAAATAGGGAGGAAGTTTCATGAAAAAGCTATATACAATGTTGGCAGCATCAGCTGCGGTGCTCGTTGCCACTAGTGCAAGTGCCGATACGTTTGTCCGGATGGTGTCCGGACCATCTGGGGGATCATGGTATCCGCTAGGTGCAAAAATCATGCAGGTAATGGAAGATGAAATCGACGGGATTGCCACTTCTAACACTTCAGGTGGCGGTATCTCAAACATTAAATCTATTAATGGCGGGGATGCTGAAATCGGCTTCTCTTACGGCCACACCACCGCCAACGGTTTTAACGCCAAAGGTAAATTTGATAAAGAGCAAAAAAATATTCGCCACTTTGCAACGCTTTATCCATCTATGTTCCAAGTTGCCGTGCGTGCCGATAGTGATATTAAATCTTTCGCTGACATGAAAGATGCAAAAATTTCTCCGGGCAAAGCCCAATGGACAGGAACCGCTTTCGCAGAAGCTATTTTGAACGCGCACGACATCACATTTGATTCCATAAAAGCCAATGGTGGGATCGTGCACCATGTAGCTTACACAGAATCAATTGCTTTGATGAAGGATGGTCAAGCGGACGTATTTATGGCCGCCACTAATATGCCTCAAGCGTCTTTTCTTGAGTTAGAAACAAGCCCAGGCATTCGGTTTATTGGTTTGCCTAAAGCAAAGAGAGATGAAATTGTTGCGGCAAACCCTGGCTTCATACCCGGCACAATGCCAAAAGGTGTATATCAGAGTGTTAAAGAGGATCTGAATACATTAGGGATTGTTGTCAGTATGGTAGTGAATAAAGATCTGTCTGATGATTTGGTCTATGAGATGTGTAAGAGTTTCTGGGCAAATCACGCTACATTTGCCGAAGTAAAATCTGTATGGAACCGAGTAAAGCTTGAAAATGCACTTGATGGTATGGGCGCACCTCTGCATCCGGGTGCAAAAAAATGCTACGAGGAGCTCGGCGTAAAAACCTCTTAAAGTTCTCCTTGAAATAAACACAATAAGCGTATCTGGCCTCAAAAAGATTTTTGAGAGGCCAGATATGTAACAGTGGAATATGTCATAGAGGAGCATAAAATGACCGACAAGGCATTGCCCAAAGATGTGCCTTTTACTCTGCCTGAAGAAAAGAAATTACCTGGCTTCTTTGAACGTCTATTGGTTGCACCGCGCAAAATAGGACCTGTTCAGCTGGTCTTAATCTTCGGTGCGCTTATTTCTGTTGGTCTTGGCCTGTACCACATCTATGTTGCCGTATTCGGCCCACCAGAAGGGCGTTCGTTTAGGTCCATTCACCTAACAGGTATGCTGACCTTAGCGATCATGATGTATCCATTGATGCGTTCTTCGGTCACTGCGCCGCTAAAAACAACGTCAAATATTCTAGGAGCCCTTATTGATTTAATCATCATTGGAGCGGTTTTCTTTGTACAAATTTGGACGTTGTGGGACATTGATGCCTTTCATATGCGCTATGGCGAAAAAGAACTTCCAGACCTGATTGTTGGTGGTGTTCTGATTTTATGTGTGCTTGAAGCAACCCGCCGAGCGGTTGGCTGGGCAATGGTGGCGATTACTTCATTTTTTATTATTCACGCGCTTTATGCCAATTACTTTTTCGGGCTTTTTTATGGGCCGCCAGTTCGATTTGGCAAATTTATTGATACTTTATTTATGAGCTCAGATGGCATATTCGGCATTCCGCTATATGTATGTGCGACCTATATTACGCTTTTTATTATTTTTGGTGCGCTTCTCATCCGCACGAACGCTGGGCGGTTTTTTATTGAACTGGCAGTATCTTTGACAGGTCACCGTGTTGGCGGGCCTGCCAAAGCAGCAGCTGTGGCGTCGGGCTTTATGGGAACAGTGTCAGGCTCAGCGGTTGCAAATGTGGTAACCACAGGCTCTTTTACTATTCCATTAATGTCAAAAGTTGGTTATCGGCCAAAATTTGCCGCAGCGGTTGAGGCGTGCGCCTCTTCTGGTGGTCAAATTACACCGCCAATTATGGGTGCGGCTGCCTTTATCATAGCCGAATTTATAGGCGTGCCTTACACGCAGATTATTGTCGCAGCAGCCATTCCTGCTCTACTTTACTTTGCTACCATTTATTTCATGGTGCATTTAGAGGCAGAAAAAGAAGGGGTTGGCAGGCTTTCTAAAGCGAACCTCCCCAATTTTTTTGAGGTTTTTAAACGCGGCTGGTACCTTTTATTAGCGCTTGCGGTATTGGTGGTAATGCTTTTATGGGGCTATACGCCGATGCGTGCTGCTTTTTTTGGTATTGTAGCGCTTATCGGGCTGAGTTTCATTCGTGCAGAAACACGCCTTAGCCCAGTAGACATATTAGCCGCCCTAGAAAGCGGTATTCGGGCAACAGTGGCTGTTTCCATTGCTTGCGCGTGTGCGGGCTTGATCATTGGCTCGGTTTTTGTATCTGGGCTTGGATTAAAGTTCACGCAATCCGTTATTGAAATTTCTGGTGGTAATTTATTAATACTTCTTTCGCTAACCGGGGTTGCGGCTATTATTCTTGGAATGGGCATTACCACAACGGCGGTCTATATCACGGTGGCGGCCCTGATCGTTCCTGCGGTGATTAAGGCTGGTGTTGAGCCTATTGCAGCACATATGTTTGCGTTTTATTTTGGTGTGGTTTCGACCATTACACCGCCCGTTGCATTGGCATCTTTTGCCGCCGCCGCCATTGCTAAAACGCCGCCTATGGCAACAGCAGTGGAATCAACAAGGGTTGGCATCGCCAAATATCTTGCGCCCTTGATTTTTGTATATAATCCATCCTTGCTGTTTGTTGGCCCATTATGGTTGACCATGATTTCAGCTGTGCAAGCCTTGTCTGGTCTGTGGGTATTGTCATTGGCAATGGAAGGCTGGTACCGTGGCAGATTACCGTCGCTCCAGCGATTTGGTTTGCTCATTGGTGCAATAGGGCTGTTATTGCCGCCAAACATTATGCTTGCTGGTATCCCAAGCTATTATTTTTGTTTTGCTGGCCTTGTTATTTCTTGCGTTTTTGTCATGCAAAGACGGATACAAACAGTGGGGTATAGCACATGATAAGTAATGTTTTTATTGGCAAGCCGTTGCATTGGATTGTGCTCGCCCTTCTTATGATCCCAGGTTATTTTGCTGGAAATGCTGTTTTTCATACAACCAACTTTGTGCCATGGGTTTCCATTTTATTTGGTCTGACTTTTTTGCTTATTATCCTTTTTTGGTTAACGAGCAATAAGGAGGATACCTTAACGCGTGACCCTATTATCGATGAAGATGAGGTTAAGTTGAGGGAATATGTCGACTAAGATACCCGCGCCAGTGACAAAACGGGCAGCAGATATTCTTGTAGAATCTCTCTATCAACACGGGCTTGACCGCCTATTTTTAGTACCAGGTGAGAGCTATCTTGCGGTGCTGGATAGCCTGTATGACCAAACCGTCATTGATGTAGTTACCTGCCGTCATGAAGGTGGTGCAGGCTTTATGGCGGTAGCAGATGCCAAGCTTACAAAAAAACCAGCTGTGGTCTTTGTTAGTCGCGGGCCCGGGGCAACCAATGTGTCGATAGCGGCCCATCTAGCCGAGCAAGATGGGGTGCCGTTGGTGATTTTTGTTGGGCAGGTCGCCGAGCATGAGCGCGGACGCGGCAGTTTTCAGGAAGTAGATTACAATGCGATGTTTGGCCAAATCGCCAAATCTGTCTTTGAAGTTTCTAACCCCGATAAATTATCTGAAACTATTTCCCGCGCATTTTGCGATGCCCAGACCCCAACCAAAGGGCCAGTGGTTATATCCGTGATGGAAGATATGCTTTGTGCGGATTGCGATATCCCTAATTTTCCTGTGTTAAAGCCCGCTATTTGCGGCGTAGATGAAAATCATGTGGAACAGGTAAGAGAGGCGTTAGCGCAGTCCCAGCGCCCCCTTATTATCGCTGGCGGTGCTTTTGATGCTTTGCAAGCGCGCCCCGCTCTCAAAGCGTTTGCAGAGGCATATCGCATACCGGTGGCCACCACGTTTAAACACCAACAGATATTTGATAATCGTTCAGATTTATTTGCCGGTCATTTAGGATTTAAAATCCCGCCGGCCCAGCTAGACTGCCTGCAAAAACATGATTTACTGATTGCACTTGGCACGCGCCTCGGCGATACCCCTACCCAAAACTATCAGCTGCCTAGCCTGCCAAATCCTAGTGCGCCTATCATTCATATTGCCGATACGCCAGAGGCTATAGGCCGTGTTTTTCCAACCTATCTTGGTATTGTAACCAATCCGGCAGATTTTTGCCTGGCTCTAGCAAAACACGCACCAAAGAATGTAGAAGTCCGATCAAGTTGGGTAAATGAGATCCATAATTTTATGCAAGGCTTTCGGAGCTATACGCCAAAAAATCCAGCAGATGGGATGGATTTTTCCTATGTGGTTCAGGCGCTCTCGAACGCGCTTGGTGATGATGTCATCTTAACAATGGATTCCGGCAATTTTTCTTCTTGGGTGCATTTGTTATGGCCTTTTACAGGGCGTGAGCAGGTGCTAGCGGCGATTGGTGGAGCGATGGGGCTTGGCTTGCCAGCGGCTATTTCTGCTGCCCTTCGTGTATCTGATAAAGCTGTTATCGCCTTTGTAGGAGATGGCGGGATTATGATGACCGGCAATGAGCTGAGTATAGCGGTTGCCCGGCAACTTCCCGTAAAGCTGGTTATTGCCAATAATCGAAGTTTTGGCACTATTCGATTGCATCAGGAGAAGGCCTATCCTGAAAGGGTGTCTGCGACCGACCTTGCTAATCCAGATTTTACGCTTTGGGCGCAGTCTTTCGGTGCATGGGCTGAAACTCTCGATAACCCAGAAAATGCCAAAGATATTGTCGCGCGCTTTCTGGCACAGAAAGGCCCAGCGGTACTGAATGTCCTTACCAGTACAGAATTGGTATCTGCGTTTGTCTCGGTTGAGCAGATCCGAAAGATGCATATTTCTTAAAAAGCTCTTTTCCCGGCCTGTGTGTGGCTGCCTACCTACCTGCCTGCCTGCCTTGCTGGCCACCATGATAGGCAGGCTTAAATCTGGCGGATAAAGCTATTATTTTTGGATATTAGCAGTGTGGTATTTAGCGGCTTCGCGAATGTATCAAAGCGCAATATCGACCGCTTGCAGGTTGCTTTGCTCTAAGATGCGTTCGGCATTGGGTATATCATTGGATGCCGCGCGCTCTTTAGCGGCGGCCGCATCTAGTCCATGTGCAAGCCAGCGTTGGATCAGGCGTTGTTCTAGAACTTTCAGTGGCGGTGATATGAACACACGCAAAGACCAATAGGTCTGTAAATCTCTCCACAATTTCTCATCCAAGAAGAGATAATTTCCTTCGATGATTATATATTGATGGTGTTCTTGGATACAGGCAGCATCAGGAATTACACAGTCACGCGCCCGATCAAATAGCGGGACAGATATTTCCTTTTCAGTAGTAAGTTTGTGAATAAGCGTCTTAAATCCTTTGACATCAAAGGTTTCAGGCGCCCCTTTTCGAGATAGAAGGCCGCGCGCCTTTAACGTTTCATTGTCTAAATGAAATCCGTCCATTGGCACAAGGCCGCAGGACATAGATTTTTCATTAAGCCGCATTTGCAATTGTTTGGCTAGCGTTGATTTTCCAGATGCTGGCGGCCCTGCGATAGCAATCAATATGCGCGTATTTGAGCTAGCTAGCGTTTTAAGGTGAGCGCATACACGACCAACATGCTTTGAGATATCTTCCATCGCCTTCTAAGCTACATTTTTTTTAGGTGATTTTGCGCCGGTGATTTTGCGCCAGTCATATAGGCAACAGCATCGGACATTTCGTGTTCGCGCGGGTCTATAATAGTCAGCCTTTTGCCAAGTCTATGAATGTGGATCCGGTCACACACTTCGAAAACATGCGGCATATTATGGCTGATCAAAATAATTGGAATGCCTCTGGCTCTGACGTCTTGAATAAGATCGAGTACCCGTCTGCTCTCTTTAACGCCAAGTGCAGCTGTTGGTTCATCTAAAATAATCACTTTTGAGCCAAATGCCGCAGCGCGTGCGACCGCCACACCTTGGCGTTGGCCACCTGAGAGCGTTTCAACAGCTTGATTGATGTTTTGAATAGTCATTAACCCCAACTCTGAAAGCTTTTCACGGGCGAAAAGCTCCATATTTTTTTTGTCGAGCATGCCAAAAAGTGAGCCGAATATACCAGGCTTCCGCAATTCTCGTCCCATAAACATATTGTCTACAATCGAAAGCGCAGGGCTCATGGCAAGCGTCTGATAAACGGTCTCAATTCCGTGCTGGCGTGCTTGAATAGGGGATGAAAAGGTTACTCTTTCTCCCTCAAGATACACCTCTCCTTGGTCGGGGATAATGGCCCCACAGAGGGATTTAATTAAAGTAGATTTGCCCGCGCCATTATCTCCAATGACACCAAGTATTTCGCCGGGCATCAGTTCAAAATCGCAATGGTCAAGAGCTGTCACTTTTCCGAAGCGTTTAACAAGGTTTCGTGCTTTTAAGATCGGTTCCATTATGCAGACACCTTTCTAATCCATTGATCCACTGCGACCGCGGCGATAATGAGAAGCCCAATAAGTAGAAAAGTCCATTGCGCATCTGCGCCCAATAGCCGTAATCCGAGTGTGAACACGCCGACGATAAGGGCGCCAAATAACGCCCCCATTATTGAGCCTCGCCCTCCGAATAGGGAAATACCGCCAATCACCACAGCTGTAATGCTCTCAATGTTCGCAAGTTGTCCAACAGTGGGGGAAATAGACCCAATTCGGCCAATCATGGCCCAGCCCGCGATAGCACAGATAAGTCCAGACAATAAGTATACTGAAATCAATGTTTTCTTCACATTGACACCGGCGAGCTCTGCTGCATCTGGGTCATCCCCTACAGCATAAACATGGCGGCCCCATGCCGTATATTTTAAAGCATAGGCGAGTGCAGTTATGACCAGCAGCATGGTGATAACACCCAAGGTAAGTGTCGCGCCACCTAAATGATATTTGGTGCCAAATATTTGCAGTAAAGGGGCTACTTCTTCGATATCTGCACTGCGGATTGTCTCATTTGCGGAATAGAGAAAGTTTGCGGCTAGAACAATTTGCCAAGTGCCTAAAGTGACAATGAATGGCGGCAATTTCATATAGGCTACGAGCCAGCCATTTAAAAGACCGCAGAACATTCCAACCGACAGTCCGCATAAAACTGCAAGTTCGACTGGTAAGCCATATCGGAAAACAAACTGACCCATAACAACCGAAGATAGCACCATTATAGCGCCTACACTCAGGTCAATGCCAGCGGTCAGAATGACTAGGCTTTGAGCGGCAGCAACGATGCCAATTATCTGAACCTGTTGCAAAATGAGTGTCATTGCAAAGGGGGAAAAAAACCGCTGCCCAATCAAAAGGCCGAAAAGCGTGACGGATGTTACAAGAACGATAAGAGGTACGAGTGCAGGGTTAACATGAAGTGCATGCTGAATACGCCCGATGAAGCCCTTTCGATTGTCATCAAACTCCACAACAGCGTCATCAGATGCAGCTAACCCACTTTCAAAATCTTTCCCTGTCGGCTTTGCCATCATTATCCCCACACTTTAAAAATTTGAAAGATGCATATTATCAAAAAATAGCTATTAAAATAATAACGGCGTCACCAGATTAGACCATATTTTTGTAATGCTAGGTGTCTTGAATAAAAAGAGGGCGCAAAGCGCGCCCTCACTTATTTTACCTGCTTAACCCCAGCAAAGGCTTAATCCTTCTTTTGAGGAAATTGAAGGAACGCCATCAACGGGTTTGTCAGTAACCAAAGCTACCCCCGTATCAAAGAATTCTTTACCAGGTGTATTCTGAGGCTTTGTGCCACTTTCGGCCCATGCTTTAACGGCCTCAACGCCCAAAGATGCCATAAGCAATGGATATTGCTGTGATGTTGCGCCAATAGCACCATCAGCTACTGCCTGAACACCAGGGCAGCCACCATCAACAGATACAACGATCACATCGTCAACCTTGCCAAAATCTTTAAGTGTTTCATGGGCACCAGCAGCAGCAGGTTCATTGATGGTATAAAGAACATTTGTGCCTCCATCCATGGTTAACAGATTTTCCATAGACTTACGGCCACCTTCTTCGTTTGCGTTAGTGACTTCGTTATTTACGATGCGCGGGTCAGTTTCATCACCCCATTTATTCGGATCACCCAAAGCAACGCCAAACCCAGTTAGGAAACCTTGGTTACGCAACACGCCAACCGTAGGCTGTGAGACGTTAATGTTCATCATCCCAATTTTTGCTTTTGACGTATCGCCAATAGTGCCAGCAGCCCATTTTCCAATAAGCTCACCTGCTAGGAAATTGTCTGTTGCGAATGTAGCATCAGCTGCGTCAATAGGGGAAAGGGGGGTATCAAGAGCGATCACAAGAAGACCCGCATCCCGCGCTTGTTTAACAGCTGGAACGATCGACGATGTGTCAGAAGCTGTCAGAAGAATACCCTTTGCGCCATCAAGGATGCATGTTTCAATAGCTTGCACCTGCGTTTCATGATCGCCATCAATTTTTCCCGCAAAAGACTTAAGTGTCATGCCAAGCTCTTCAGCTTTTTCTTTTGCACCTTCTCGCATCTTAACAAAAAATGGGTTTGTGTCGGTTTTAGTAATCAAGCAAACAGTCGTGCTATGACTGCCAGCAAATGTTGAGGCTGACGACACCAAGAGGGTTGCCGCAGCGATTGCCAAAGTTCTAATCATAATTTCCTCCCGAAATATTTCGAACTAATTTTCAGAGACACATTCTGTGTTTTGAAATAAAAATAAAGCCTGCGTTAAGTTTTATTGTCAATAAATAAATCACTATGATTTAATAATTGACAATTGGTACGGTTTTTGTTTTTTAGATTCTGGAGGGAAGTATCTTGTGAGCTACTCAAAATCTAAAACATATGAAAATAGTCCGTTTGGTGTAACAGCCTCAAATCAAACGGGTATAAGAGAACATAATGAACGGCTTGTTTTAACAATCCTCCGCAAAAAAGGACCTTTGCCTAAAGCAGAAATTGCGCGCCAGACAGGTTTATCGGCACAGGCTGCGTCGGTTATTGTGCGGGCGTTGGAGCATGATGGCCTTCTGGTTAAGGGGGAGAAAACCCGTGGTAATATTGGCCAGCCTTCCATTCCAATGCAATTATCACCTGAAGGGGCGTATTTTCTGGGCTTAAAGGTCGGGCGTCGTTCGGCAGAGCTTATCTTAATCGACTTTTTGGGGAATGAGTTAGCCCATATTGTAGAGCCTTATATTTGCCCCACTCCCGAAAAAATAATGGAATTTGTGCGCCGAGCAGTGGACAAGATTTGTGGTCTTTTGCCTCTGGAGTTGCGGGATAGAATTGCAGGGATGGGTATCGCAACGCCCTTTTTTCTTTGGGACTGGGCAAGCGTAATTGGGTTAGAATCTAACGCAATGATGGATTGGAAAGATTATGATCTTCAGGCAGAAATTGCTGTATATTACGATTTTCCAATCTATCTCGGTAATGATGGAACCAGCGCATGTGGCGCTGAATTGACCTTTGGAAAAACGAAGCCGCCATTAGATTTTCTTTACATCTATATTGGCTATTTTATTGGCGGTGGCATCTCATTAAACGGCAGACTATATTCAGGGCAATCAGGAAATGCAGGCGCGGTTGGCCCCTTTCCTATACGGACATCTAAAGGAGAGATTGTTCAATTAGTTGAACGGGCATCCTTAATCTCCCTTGAATGTCAATTGGCAGCACATCGTGCTGATCCTGAATTTGCAATCAGGGCTGATTATACGCCGCTTGACGGGGAAGAAGCTATCATTGACGAATGGTTGGAGGTGTCAGCTCAGGGCATTGCACAGCTAATCTTAGGCGCATGCTCAATTATTGATTTTCCCCTAGTTATTGTTGATGGAAAAATGCCCTTATTTCTGAGGACTAAAATAATTAAGGATGTTTCAAAAGCGCTAGATAATTTGCCCTTTTCAGGCTTGATTAAGCCTGAGGTAACCGCAGGATCACTCGGAGACCGCGCACGGGCTGTTGGCGCTGCTAGTATACCCTTATCAAAGAAATTTATGCTTGAGGCATAACCAATAATGTGTGGCTTCGTGAACGCTAAATCTCAGATTTGAAGTGAACACGCTTGCTCTCTAGAGGGCCGTCTCTACGGCTTTTGGAAAGCTGCGGATAATCTCATCATCGGGCGCAAAGATGTTTGCGCGGAATTAATCGTCTTTTTTTAGGCGCTTGCGCAACGTTCTAAGGCCGATATAAAGGCCTAGTGCAACAGCGGCTAGGATGAATGTATCTGTGTGGGAAACCCGGTCGCCGCTAAATAGCGCTGAAATTGTGCCAAAAATATCCATACATTGCCTGCCTTCATCAAATCGCTTTAATGCCCTTATGCAAGATTGCAACAACGGGCCTCTTTTGCCAAGTTTTTAATCATGGAATTGCTGTCAGCCTGCTTGCATCATAATGCGGTCAATGCCACTCTAGTAGCGGGACAGACCAGCGTCATTTAAGGGGGCAGAAAACGCTCCTATTCAGTTTGGGCAGATAGGCATATGACAGTACAAAAACCAGTTAACACTATTGCTATTTTAATGCCTGGTGATATGGGGCATGGCTGTGCAGAAAGCCTTTTGAGACATGGTTTTCGGGTGATAACTTGTGTTGCTGGACGCAGTGATAGGACAAAATCACTGGCCAAAGTAGCAGGTATGGAGATGCTGGCAACATTGGCGGAAGTGGTGGAGAAGGCTGATCTTATCTTGTCTATTTTGCCGCCCCAATTTGCATTAGATATGGGGGTGCAGATTGCTGAAATTATGCAAGATATTAACATCTATCCAGATTATGCAGATTGTAATGCTATTTCCCCGCAAACTGCCCAGCAGCTAGAAGATGTTTTTGCGCCACTTCCGGCTCACTTTATCGATGGCGGCATAATCGGTTTTAACCCTATTAAAGAAGAGGGTAAGACACGGCTTTATGTCAGTGGGCCAAATGTTTCCTCTATCTTGCAACTACATGAAAGGGGGTTGGTGGTTAAATCGGTGGGGGATAAAATCGGACAAGCCTCGGCGATGAAAATGGTCTATGCCAGTGCCACCAAAGGCGCTTTTTCGCTATTTGCTTCTGTTGCGGTAATGGCCGAATTAACAGGCTTGCGAGACCAATTATTTGAAGAGTTCGCTGCGAGCAAGCCGGATATTTTGAAAAATATACAGATGATGGTGCCGCGCATACCTGTAGATGCAAGCCGCTGGATGGCAGAGATGGATGAAATTTCTGCAACCTTTGCTGGTTTTGGTATGACCCCAAAATTTCATCAAGGCGCAAGGGAGCTAATGGAATTGGCAAATAAAACACCGCTTGCCAGCGAAACACGGGAAACCCTGCCAGATAACCTCAATATTAATGATGTGCTGGATATGTATGTTAGCGCGTTAAAGAATAGCTAGCCTACAGGGTGTTTGGCGGCCGCAAGGTGGGCTGTGAGGGAGGCGGTAAAAATGGATTGGATAGATGCGATAATGCTGCCAGCTGTTATGATCGCCTGGCTGTTTTTATCCTATGATGCGGTTAATCGGCTATGTGTTCGGTTTGGCTGGAAGATGCGCGGCGGCGGCGGCATGATTATCTGGATAGCGGTCGGATTTTCTGGCGGAGCGTATTTAATGCATCTTTTCAATGCGCTATAGCCTAGTTTCTATAAAAAAGGGACTGCCCGAAAGCAGTCCAAGTTTAGGGAGGAAGTGCGTATGATCTATCAGACCATATTCACATTTGTTTATACGCACAAAAAGTTAGCTTTGAATCACCTTTATCTTTTAAAGGTTATGCTGAAATAGAAAATAAGCTGGCCTTATTTAGATTTTGATGCAGGTTAGAGTCCGAAAAATAGTTGTAAGCCAGCTCCTATTACAGCGCTGCTTAAGAGAATGCGGATTATGCCCCATTTTAGATAAAAGGCGAGAACCGCACTAATGGCAAATAGGCCAAGTGCTACCCCCTCAAGGCTGGTTAATTCTGGCTGCCATAGCGTAAGAGGGCCAAGCTTATGCAGCTCAATTTCGGCGAAAAATACATGCAAGGCAAACCAGAGTGACAGGTTCAATATTACGCCCACAATGGCGGCAGTGATCGCCTCTAATGCCCCTGCAATACGCGGCTGGTTGGAAATCCATTCAATATAAGGCGCACCAGTAAAAATCCATAAAAAGCAGGGTACAAACGTTACCCATAATACAACTATCGCGCCGCTCAGACCGAGCCATATGCCGCCATCCTTGAACCCAGCGAGAAAGCCAACAAATTGGGTAACCAGTATAAGTGGGCCGGGCGTGGTTTCTGCTAGCCCGAGCGCATCTACCATTTCCGGGGCGCTAAGCCAGCCAAAAGCCCCCACCACATCTTGTGCCAGATAGGCCAAAACTGCATAAGCACCGCCAAAGGTTACAATCGCTAGGATTGAGAAAAACCGGCCAATTTCAATAAGGATTTCAGGGGCACCAAACAGAGTTAACCCAGCTAGTGGCGCAAGCCAAATAACCATCCAGATGAATATGGTTTGTCCTGTTTTTCTGGCAGAGAGATGTGCCAGCTCAGTTGGCTGTTGGGTCTTTGACTTCCCCAGCATTAGCCAGCCAAAAATAGCAGAGGCAAGTACAATAACTGGAAATGGAATGGATAGGAAAAAAATAGAAACAAAGGCAAAGCCTGCTATCAGCCAATGTAAGGGGAGAAACAGGGCTTTATGGGCAATGCGCAACAGCGCCTGCATCACAATGACTAAAACAGCGGCTTTAACCCCATAAAAGAAAAGGGCAAAGAGCGGAACATCTCCATAAATGGCATAGCTTGCCGCTAGAGCCATGATTACAACCGCGCCAGGCAGAACAAATAATAACCCCGCTATCAGTCCGCCTAGCGTGCCATGTAGTCGCCATCCAGCATAGGTGGCAAGCTGCATGGCCTCTGGGCCAGGAAGCAGCATACAAAAGCTTAGCGCGTTTAAAAACTGGCTTTCCGAGAGCCAATTGCGTGTCTCAACCAGTTCGCGGTGCAGCAGCGCTATTTGCGCCGCAGGACCGCCAAAAGACAAAATGCCTATCTTCCACCACAGATAGGTTGCCTCGCCAAGGGAGGGGGTATCATATTTGTGTGATTTGCCCATAAAGGAATGCGCCAGATGACTACTGAATAATCGGTTTTTAGGCTAAAGACTACGCATTGGAAAGGTGTTTGTCTATGTAAGAGGAGCAGTGGAAAAGGATTAACTGCGGAGCTAAGCAAAGGGGGCTGGCAGGCGCGTATTTTCTGGGGCATAATAAGCAAAGCTTTATAATGGGAGCTAGCGGGTTAACAGCCAGCTTTTTTTAAAAATAGCTTTGCTAGGAGTGCTAGATAATGCAAGTCGCAACCCCCTTTATCTTTATGCGTGGTGGTACTTCGCGTGGGCCATATTTTAACAAAAAAGATGTGCCAGAAAATCGTGAAGCATTGGCCGAATTTCTGGTGAAAGCGGTTGGGTCAGGACACCCCATAAATATCGACGGGATCGGCGGCGGTGTTGCGGTGACAACCAAGGTAGCTATCCTGTCAAAGTCTGAAGATGAATGGGCAGATATTGATTATTTTTTTGCACAAGTAAGTGTGGAAACAAAGCTCGTAGATTTCAAACCAACGTGCGGCAATATCCTGTCTGGTGTTGGCCCAGCAGCCATAGAAATGGGTCTGTTTACGCCGATAGGTGATATTGCTGAGGTAAAGATTAGGGCTGTTAATACTGGTGCTAGAATATTGGCGCGTGTGCAGATGCAAGATGGTCAACCACGCTATGAGGGCAGCGCCCAGATAGATGGGGTGCCGGGGTCGGCTGCACCTGTGGAGCTGAATTTCATGAATGTTGCTGGCTCTTCAACAGGGGCGTTTTTGCCAAGCGGTAATCTGATCGATAGTTTTGAGGGGATAGAGGTCACTTGTATGGATGTTGCGATGCCAATGGTGATCGCAAGAGCCGCTGATTTCGGGCTTACAGGTACCGAGACGCGCGATGAGCTAGATGCCAATCGTGATTTTTTTGCCAAGATGGAAAAAGTACGGCTAGCGGCAGGCACGGCAATGGGCATGGGGGATTGCAGCCGTTCTGTGACGCCAAAGTTTGGCTTGTTATATCCGGTTGAGGGGGTAGGGCATATTGGTGCGCGCTATTTCATGCCGTGGGAGACACATCCAACTATGGCAGTTACCGGCTCACAGGCGCTGGCTTCTTGTGCGCTAACCCCTGGCACTATCGCGGACGCAATGATGACTATTCCAAATGAACGTCCAGCCAAAATAGCTTTACACCATCTGATGGGTGAGATGGATGTGCTGATTGATTATGAGATGGTTAATGGCCAGTTTGTGCATAAATCTGCAGGTCTGGTGCGCACCGCACGCAAGCTGGCACAAGGCGATTTATTTGTCCCTGCTTAGAACGTCAAGCTTAGGCCTCTTTGGTGTCTGGGCCTTCTTTATTGTCTGGGCCTTCTTTATTGTCTGGTAGGCGTTTGGCAATAAATGACATAGCAAAAATTAATGGGATAATACGTACCGTGTGATGGAAGGCTACAAAAGCTACATCAAAGCCAAAGATCAGCGCCAACAGCGTAACCTCGTATAACCCGCCAGGCACGAAGGCAAGCCACAATTCTAAGAAGTTAAATCCTTCCATCATCGCCATAATTAGCGCTGCTATAATGAACAGGCTGAGGATGATCACGGTGTTTATTAACGCATCCTTCAGGTAGCCAAAAACTTCTTGAAAGGGGACTTTTGCTAGCCGTGCGCCAATCGCCCCGCCAATGGCTAATTGTGCTAAAATGACAAATTCATTTATGCGCGGCAGATCCGCCCAGCCCATCAGATGAAATAGAATAGACAGGCACATAGGTCCCAAAAGATAGGGCAAGGGCAGGCGCAAAATGAAGGCAAGCCCAAGCCCCAACACAGCGATAAAGATAAATAAGCCTAGATCAAAAAGGGGTAGATCAAAAATGCTAGGCATGCTGGCTAGGGTACGGTTTGAGGCGGCTACCGCGTCTCCGCCCTGAATAAAGGCTAGCAAGAGCGGTGTAGACAAAAACACAACAGTTACCCGCACCAGATGAAATAGCGCGACCACATAGTCTTTTTCAACAAGCTGGCGCGCTAATATCAGGGCTTCTGCTTGGCCGCCTGGCAAAGAGCAGAAAAACGCCAATCTTTTATCATAACCCCGCCATCTGGTCAGCAACTGATATCCGGTCATACAGACAATAAAGGTGGTGACCATCATTACGCATAGGCTTTTCCACCAAATTGTAATTTGCAGCAGCATCTGCTGGTCAAATGCTGCGCCGATCATCACCGCTAGGCCTAAAATGACGGGAATATGAAACCAACGTGCAACGCCCAGATAAGGCTGGATCGGGCGCAGCAGGGCGCCGCCAAACCAAACGCCAAACAAGCTGCCCATTAGAAAGGGGGCAGGCATGCCAGCTTGAAAGAACAGCCAGCCTGTTGATAAGGCTAGGGCAAAGGTAGCGCCCATTTTTACCAGATCATCAAGAAACACATAAATTGAGGGCATATTACAGTCTTAATCCATCTGCGGGTGTTCTGCCTGACTGATCAGGTGCAGGCGCGCTATTAGGCCAGCTTCCAGATGAACACGCATCGCCTGCTCAGCCGCATCTGGCTTGCTCTTCTGGATGGCGATATTAATTTTTTCATGTTCTGCCAGAATACTGGCAAGGCGGGTTTCCATACTATAGACGGTTGCGCCCAACAATACCATCATTTGTAATAATTGGTTAAGTTGTTCTTCAAGGAAGTGATTGCCAGATGCCTTGCAAATACTGGCATGAAAGCGTCGGTTATGTTTGGCTAGAATTTCAGGAGAAGCATTGTTTTCTATCAATGATTTTTCTTCTGCTAGCAGCTGGTCAATAAAATGCCGTTCTGCGGGAGTGGCGCGCTGGGCAGATAGTTTGGCGGCCAGCCCCTCAAGTGTGCCGCGTAACTCATACAGGCTGCGAATATCGGCCCATGCCAGCTTGCGCACACGCAGCCCCTCATTGTCTACTTCCAGAACACGTTCTGTTTTTAGCTGCGTAAGTGCTTCTCTTAAGGGGGTACGGCTAACATGTAAGGCTGAGCCTAATTCAACTTCTTTCAGACGCATGCCAGGCCAGATAGCCCCGCTATGCAAGCCAGCAAGGATAAGGGCGCGAATACGCCCCGCACTGCCAGAGCCTAAATCATTGCTTTGGCTTACAGGTGATCCCTCTAGTTCAGCTTCTAGCTGCTGCCAGTCAATTTGCTCAGCAGGGCTCGTCCCATTTGTAGATGTAACTTTTGCTGGTTTAAGTTTAGATAAATGTAATTTAGGTGTTTTTTTTGGCGCCAAATCTGTCTCTTTCATTGACTATTTATGCGAGTATGACTTAGGTGTATACAAATGTATACAAAGAATGGAAATACCGAAGATATTCTCTGGGATGTGCTGGTTATTGGGGCTGGAAATGCGGGTCTCTGTGCTGCTATTACGGCTGCAGAGGCCGGATGTTCGGTACTGGTCCTAGAGGCAGCACCGCCAGATATGCGCGGCGGCAATACGCGCCATACTCGCAATCTTCGCGCAACCCATGATGCCCCTACCGATGTGTTAACCGAAAGTTATTCTGTCGCCGAATATTTTGATGATTTGATGCGCGTGACCAAGGGTGTGACCAATCAGGAATTGGCAACCATGACACTCGAAAAATCAGCTGAGCTTACGCGTTGGCTTGGCACCAGAGGCGTGCGCTTTCAACCTGCTCTAAGCGGTACCCTTAATCTTGGTCGCACCAATGCCTTTTTCCTAGGCGGCGGTCGCACGATGCTGAACAGCCTATGCCGACATGCAATAAATTGTGGGGTGCAGTTTTTATACCAGACCCCAGTCCAAGAGATGCAGCTAGAAGACGGGTTTTGTGAAGGCGTGTTACTTGAAGATGGTCGTCGCCTCAGGGCAAAGAAAACTATTGCGACTTCAGGCGGTTTTGAGGCCAATCTGGATTGGCTGTCCGAAGGTTGGGGTGAGGCCGCACAGAATTTTCTGATCCGGGGCACGCCTTATAATAAAGGGGTGGTGCTGAAAAGCTTGCTGGCGCGGGGAGTGAAATCGATTGGTGATGTAGATCAATGCCATGCGGTGGCAATAGATGCACGCGCACCGCAATTTGATGGTGGAATTGCTAGCCGGATTGATGCGGTGCCATTCAGTGTTGTTTTGAATAAAAATGGTGAGCGTTTTTATGATGAAGGGGAGGATTTCTGGCCAAAACGTTATGCCATTTGGGGGCGTCTGGTTGCAGGCCAGCCAGATCAAATTGCCTATGCTATTGTTGATGCGCATGGCCTGACCCGTTTTATGCCTTCTGTCTTTACCCCGATTAAAGATGATACGATAGCCGGGTTAGCCGGCCAACTAGGATTAGACCCCGCCAAGATGCAAGCGACTATCGCAGGCTTTAATAAGGCTTGCCCTGAAGGGCCTATTGACCAGCAAATTTTAGATGGCAAGAAAACAGCTGGGCTTAGCCCGAACAAAACCAACTGGGCCGCGCCCATAGCTAGCCCGCCTTTTTACGGTTTTCCGCTGCGCCCGGGTATAACCTTCACTTATATGGGTGTGGAAGTGAATGCGCGCGCCCAAATGCTGATGGAAGATGGCAGGCCGGCAGCAAATCTCTATGCAGCAGGCGAGATTATGGCAGGCAATATTTTGGGGCAAGGCTATTTAGCAGGTATCGGCATGACTATTGGCAGCGTCTTTGGACGTATCGCGGGGGAAGAGGCGGCGCGCGCCTTAAATAGGGGCCTTAAATAGGGAATAGTTTTAAATGGATGAGATTAATCTGGTAGAGATGGCCAAAGCTAAGCCAAGTGATAAGGGCCCATATGACCAAAACGCGCATGATGAGACTGCGCGCATCATGCAAATTTGTAACGCTTGCCGCTATTGCGAGGGATTTTGTGCGGTCTTTCCAGCAATGACGCAGAGCCGTGAATTTGATGTAGCTGATACCGCCTATCTAGCTAATTTATGCCATCATTGCGGGGCGTGTTACTATGCCTGCCAATATGCCCCGCCACATGAGTTTGGCGTGAATGTACCGGCAGTGCTAGCTGAAAGGCGCGCTGAAACCTATGCTGATTATGCATGGCCGCGCCCACTAGGTCAGCTATTTGCGCGTAACGGTCTGGTTGTTTCTATGGCCATTGTGGCTGGGTTAGCTATCACATTAGGGCTGATGCTTGCGATGATAGCCCCGCATCTATTTTGGGGGGTGCATTTAGGTGAAGGGGCTTTCTATCAGGTGATGCCGCATAATGTGATGGCAGGAATACCGCTTGTTATAACCGCATTTACATTATTGGCGATGGGCATAGGGGCATCTCGTTTTTGGCGCGATGTTGGCGCAGGCTGGCCAGGTTGGCAGGGCTTAACTGAGGCAATATCTGCGGCAGGAAGCTTGAAATATCTAGGCGGGGATAATGCTGGGGACGGCCCTGGCTGTCCGGTAGGCGATGATAGGAACAGCCATAACCGCCGCCATGCCCATCATCTGACATTTTATGGTTTTATGTTGTGTTTTGCTGCCACGTCAACAGGGACAATTTATCACTATGTTTTTGGCTGGCAGGCACCTTATGGCTATTTCAGCCTGCCGGTAATTTTAGGCACAGTGGGCGGGGTGATGCTATGCTGGGGTACCGCGTGGCTGTGGCAGCTTAAACGTGCGATGGCTGAGGAGATGAAAAGCTTGCGCCATCTGGGTATGGATTATGCTTTTATCTGGCTATTATTCTGGGTCAGTGCAACTGGATTAGCTCTGCTGGCTTTGCGTGAGACAGGCTTGATGGGGCTAATGCTGGCTATCCATTTGGCACTAGTTTATGTATTATTTCTGGTGTTGCCCTATTCTAAGTTTGTGCATAGCTTATACCGCTCCATTGCCCTTATCCTCTATTCGGTAAAGCGGTGAGGGACGCCTTCATTATCTTGCTATCAGATGTCTTTATTATTGACCGCGGATAGGCGGGTAGGGCAGTTTGTTGCCAACAGTTTTGCCCCTATCCTTTCTTGCAACTGGCGTCTTTTTTTATGCTCTCTATTTTAGGTAATGATATTTTGCCAGTTTTCTCAGTTTTAGTGCTGGGGTTCTTGCTTGGCAAAATAAAGCTGGTATCGCGCGAAGAGGCTAGTGCCCTAAACCGGGTCGCTTTCCTTGCTTTACAGCCGCCGCTGATATTCTTACTGCTTAGTCAGGTTGATTTATCCTCTATCCATTATCTTGCCATCCTCAGCTATGGGGCAGGGCAAGCGATTATCTTCACCCTTTCCTATCTGCTCTGCCGCTATGTTTTAGGGCATGAGATGATGGAGAGTTGGCTTTTAGCTATGGCGATGATTTTTGTGAACTCGCTGTTATATATCTGGCCGATATCTACGCTGATTTATGGCGAAGCTGGCAATATTCCCATCGTTGCGATTGTGGCGTGGGATGCGGCAATTACCTTTGCTTTTTTTGTTATTTCCACTGATGTGCTAGCGCATAAAACCGCTTCTGTTGCGGCTTCTATCAAACGGCTAGGGAAAAACCCGGTGTTGTTGACTATTATCTTTGCCCTTATTTTTAATCTGTCAGGCCTGCCTTTGATAACGCCGGTAAAGACGGCCCTTAATTTTCTTAGCGGGGCAACTGCACCTGCAACTCTGTTTGCGCTAGGGGTGATTTTATCGGCAACCAGCTTGATGCCATCGCGCACCGTCTGCCTGCTAACAGGTATAAAGCTGTTTGGTCTACCTGTGCTAATTGCCGGTATATTGATGGCCGGAAACTGGCCCGCAGATTGGAACAAGCTGCTGGTGTTAAACGCGGCTGGTCCGGCTGGTGCGATGCCTTTTGCTATTGCGATGTTATATGGGGTTAGCACCGCACGTATCGCGCCTATCATCATCTGGACATCATTACTTTCCTTGTTCACCCTAGCTTGGCTAGCTTGAAGGGGGGGAGAAGAAAGTTTTGAGCTTTAATTAGGCTTATATTTAGAACCTTTACTTAGGCGCGGAGCATCCAGCTGGTTTAGATCGCAATGCACATCTAGCATCGCTGAGAAATCATCCCCGCCAAATCCGCGCGAGCGTGCAAGGTTAAATGCTTCGCGCGCAGCAGCGGCCATGGGCATAGAAACTGCCTGCGTATTTGCTGCTTCAACAACCAGACTTAAATCTTTATGGGCTAAATCAATGGTAAAGCCAGGCGCTTTATCATCACTCAGCACCTTGGCAGGCCAAGCTATTTTTAGCTGGCCATTAACAGCTGTAGTGCCATAGAGCACATCTAGCGTGCTATCTAGATCAAGGCCAAAACCACTAGCTAGTGACAGGGCTTCAGCATTCATCTGGCAATAGGAAATCGCGAGGAAATTATTCACCAGCTTGGTACGGGTGCCAGCCCCTTGGCCGCCGCAATGAAAGATATCACTGCCCATCAGCTTCAATAGGGGCAGGACGCGTTGATACCCAGCTTCTGTGCCGCCAACCATAAATAAAGACTGGCCGGCATCGGCATGCGAGGCTAGCCTTCCAACTGGCGCATCGATAAAATCAATGTCCTTGTCTGCGCAGCAGCCAGCGATAAAATCAGTAGTTTCTGGACTAACCGTGCTCATATCCATGACCAATTGGCCTTTTTTTGCATAGCTTAATATTGCGTCTGCACCACCTGAAACCACCTCGCGAACAATGGCGGAATTGGGTAGCATGGTAATCAGGATATCTGATTTTTCTACAACCTCAGCCACAGAGCTACAACTTTGCCCACCTTTGGCAATGGCCGCCTCTAGCTGACTGGCTACCACGTCATAGACATGAAGCTCATAGCCCCCCTTCAGTATATTGGCTGCCATTGGCAACCCCATGCGCCCTAGCCCGATAAAACCGATTTTTTCCATAGCACCACCCCCCTAGCTTTTGAAAATATATTATTTTTTGCTTATGGCATTTATAATGCTATGGCATGGGCTTTCTTGCCAAATGATTTTTAAGTTGACTTATTTAGCCCCTGCCCAAATCATTTTAACGTGCAGGTCATAACAAAATAAAGGGGCAGTGATGTTGGATTTAGGTGGGCGTGAATCAATTTATCAGCCAGAACAAGAAGGGCTTATTTTCCCAGAGCGGCCAGAAAACCTCTCTGTAGAAGAGGAGCGAAAATATCGTAAAGAAAGGCTGGTTGCCGCTTGCCGTGCTTTTGCTATCCAGAAATTTGATTATGGTTTTGCAGGTCACTTGACTGTGCGCGATCCAGAACATCCAGCGCTTTACTGGACTAATCCTATGTGCGTGCATTTTGACAAGGTGAAAGTCTCAAACCTTATCCTAGTTGACCATGATGGCAAGGTTATCGAAGGAGATTATGCGGTGAACCGGGCGGGGTTTGTTTTGCATGCCAATGTCCATGAAGCGCATCCTGATATTATTGCTATGTGTCATGCCCACACAACCTATGGCACCGCATGGGCGGCAACTGGCCGACCTATTGAGCCGATTACACAAGATGCTTGCGCCTTTTTTGAAGACCATGTGGTTATCGGTGATGAAGCTGGTGCGGTAGCAGTAGAAAACCATGCTGGCTCGAATGTAGCTACGGCCTTTGCCGGTGTGAAAGCTGCTTTGCACCAAAATCATGGTCTGCTAACCGCTAGCCGCCATAGTATAGATGCAGCGGCTTTCTGGTTTATTGCGTTGGAGCGTTGTTGCCAGCAACAGCTCGATATAGCGGCAAGTGGTATTGACCCGATTTATATCTCACCAGAGCGTGCGCGCTATAGCCGCGAGCATGTGGGAAGTGAATATATTGGCTGGTTGCATTTCCAGACAATCTGGAACCAGCTGATTGAAGATGCCCCAGATATGTTTGATTAAAAAATCTGTTTGGAGGGCTGTTATTGCCTAAATCTGGGAAAAAGAACATCCTGTTCTTAATGTTTGATCAGCTGCGATTTGACTATTTAAGCTGTTATGGGCATCCGCATCTGCATACCCCTAATTTAGACTGGCTTGCCTCAAAAGGGGTGCGCTTTACCAATTGCTATGTACAGTCGCCTATTTGTGGTGCTTCGCGTATGAGCTTTTATACAGGCCGCTATGTAAGCTCGCATGGCGCGGCATGGAATGGCTTTCCGTTGAAGGTTGGCGAGATGACAATAGGGGATCATTTACGCGGGCTAGGCGGTGATGCGTATCTTATTGGCAAGACGCATATGCGTGCAGATGCCAAAGGTATGGAACGGCTGGGCTTAACGCCCGATAGTGTCATTGGCGCGCGGGTGGCAGAATGCGGCTTTGATATTTTTGTGCGTGATGACGGGCTATGGGGTGTGGGCCCCGATGGCGCTTATGATGAGCAGGCTTCTGCCTATAACCAATATTTGCGCGATAAGGGCTATGAGGGCGATAATCCATGGCATGATTTTGCGAATGCAGGTTTGGATCAGGATGGGGATATCGCCTCTGGCTGGCTTTATGGGAACAGCCATTTGCCAGCTAATATAGCAGAAGAGGATTCAGAAACGCCGTGGCTTACGCGTGAGGCTATCAAGTTTCTCAAAGAAAAAGCAGATAGTGACAAGCCGTGGTTGTGTCATGTCAGCTACATCAAGCCGCATTGGCCATATATTGTGCCTGCGCCTTATCATGATATGTATGGGCCAAACAGCTTTCTTGCGCCTATCCGTGATAGAGCAGAGCTGGATGTCCCGCACCCTATCTATGCCGCCTTTACCCAGAACGCTATTGGCAAGGCGTTTAGCGATACAGAAGTGCGCGAAAAAGTGCTAGGCGCCTATATGGGGCTAATTAAACAAATAGATGATCAGATGGGGGTCTTGTTTGACTATCTGAAATCTTCTGGCCAGATGGAAAATACAATGATTGTCGCTACCTCTGACCATGGGGATTATTTGGGCGATCATTGGCTAGGGGAAAAGGATTTATTTCATAACCCTTCTGTGAAAGTTCCGCTGATTATCTATGACCCAAGCGCAGAGGCAGATACTGGCCGTGGCAGCGTATGTGATGCATTGGTAGAAGCAATAGACCTTGCGCCGACTTTTACTGATTTTATGGCAGGCAGGGTTGCTGATGAATGGCTAGAAGGTCGGTCGCTGATACCGCTCTTGTCTGGAAAGCCGCCGCATGAATGGCGCGATTATGTAATAAGCGAATATGATTATTCCATGTCCCCAATGGCTGCTAAGCTGGGGGTAGCACCTAAGGATGCAAGGCTATTTATGGTTGCAGATTATAGCTGGAAGCTTGTCCATTGCGAAGGCGGTTTGCCGCCAATGCTGTTTGACCTAAAAGAGGACCCCAATGAGCTTAATGATTTGGGGTGCCATCCTGATTATCATGAGGCAAGACAGCATTGTTATGCGATGTTGCATGACTGGGCACTTCGGTGCCGTCAGCGGACCACCTTAAGCACGCGTGAGATACTTTCAAATCGCGGTAAGTCGCGGCGAAAGGGGATTATATTGGGGCTTGCACAAGCCAGCGATGCAGAGGCAGAAATTCTTGTAAAATATACAGGCAAACCGCCTAACCGGCCTAAATAAAAACCCCTATTACCACGCCAGTAAGCCAAGCGTTATCACTGGGAAGGCAAGGATAAGAGCGACCCTTGTTATGTCGGAGGCCACAAAAAATAATACCGCTTTATAGGTTTCCTGTATCGGTGTTTTTTTATCCATTTGGTTCAGGATAAATAAATTCATCCCCACTGGCGGGGTGATTAGGCCAACTTCTACGACAATCAGAACCAGAATGCCGAACCATATAGCAAGCTGTTCTGTATTTAGCCTTGCCAGCGCCCCTTTGCTAACGCCCCTTAGTTCTAAGGCTCTGATTTGTTCGCGGGTTAATTCTATCCCTGATGCGAGGCTAGATTGGATACTCTCTAGCATTTCTGGTGCTAGCTGGATACCTGCGGCTAGTGCTTCTGCGGCGCGGTGGGCATGAAGCTCGGCCATTGTTACAAAGGTGAAGTCAAGCGTCATTACAATCGGCCAGAAAATTGGAACCGTCAGCAAAATCATCGATAAGCTATCCATAAAACAGCCTAAAATTAGGTAAAAACAAATGATGAATAGCAGTACTATAAAGGGGCTAAACCCTTGCGTGCTCACCCAGATGCCTATCTCCTGTGGGACTTGGGTCAGCGCCAGAAAACCGTTATAAAATGCAGCACCAAGAATAATAAAAAAGATCATTGCCGTAGACTGGCCCGTTGCATAAAAACAATCGCCAAGTGATTTTCTTGTTAAGCCCCCTGAAAAATAGGCAACTAATCCTGTGCCAAACGCGCCAATTGCGGCTGCTTCTGTAGGGGTAAACCAGCCGATATAGATACCGCCTACTACGGCTAAAAATAGGCTAAGCACAGGCCATACTTCCACCATGGCACGCAAGCGCTCAGCATAGTTGCGGCGTGGGCGAAGGCCTGCAGATTGTGGGTATAGCCGGACATAAAGCGCGATAACCAGCATATAGCCTAAAGCTGCCATTACCCCCGGTATGAGGGCGGCTAAAAATAGCTTAGCGATATTTTGCTCTGTTAAAATCGCATAGATAACTAACACGACTGATGGCGGAATAAGGATGCCTAGAGTGCCACCCGCAGCAAGTGTTGCGGTGGAAAATCCGCCAGCATAGCCAAGCCGCCTCATCTCTGGCATGGCCACTTTGCTCATAGTGGCAGCAGTAGCAAGAGAAGAGCCACAAATCGCACCAAACCCAGCGCAAGCACCTATTGATGCCATAGCAACCCCGCCTTTGCGGTGACCCAACCAGCTTTCTGCTGCATTAAATAACGCCTTGCTCATCCCGCCCAAGGTCGCAAAATGCCCCATAAGCAAAAACATCGGCACAATTGATAGAGAATAGTTAGAAAAAGTGCTGAAGCTTTCATGGCGCAAGCGGCCAAAAGCAACGCTTGTATCACCAACAACAAGCACCATACCAACAAGGCCAGTGACAAACATCGCTAACCCAATTGGCACACGCAAAAATATGAGGAACAGCAATGCTGGAAAAGAGGCAATGCCAAGGGCCAAATCGCTCATGGCTGCTCCTCTTCTTTCAGCAATCTGTTTGGCTGGCCAGAGACTAGCGCGATAACTTCGAAATAGGCGATGCAAACCGCAACAAAACCAGCTGCATATGCCATGATGAGAGCGGCGGCATAGCCATACCAAATTGGCAACTCCAAAAGCGCAGTTGTCTCATGACTACGATATTTATCCCCCAGCCCATTGCCCAATTGCCATGCAATCAGAACAAGGGTAAGGGCAAAGATACTTTCGATGAAGCATATCAGAACGCCTCGGAACTTTGCCGGCATTTTATCGGTAAAGATAGCCACAAACGCATGTCCTGCCCGGAGTTGGCATAAAGGCATAAAAGCAAAAATAACCCCTGCCATTCCAGCTTCTAAAAGCTCATAATCGCCGGTGATAGGGCCTATCCCTGCTTCGATCAAATAATTAGCTAGGTTTGGGGTGATATCCTGAACCAATTCCAAATGCAAAAAACTATTCAGCATGCGCCCAACAATAGAAAGGCATGTAAGGGTGATAAGCGCAGCCAGCATGAACCCGCCAACTAAGCTGGTGATGCGTGAAATCTGTGTAATAAAACCTATCATTGGCGGCTAAATCTATCTAAATACAAAGGCAAGTCCGCCCATTTTTACCCAGCAAAGACAGGCCTGAATAAAAAGAATTACTTGCTCAACTGTTTAAGGCAACTATCTTGGCGCGCACGGGCTTCGGCAACAAGGCCCGCACCATCCAGACCTTTTTCATTCATATCAGCAATCCAGCGCGCATAAATAGGCTCAACAGCTTGTTGCCATTCAGCCACCTTATCCCCTTTCAAGGTGATAATATTATTGCCATTATCAATCGCTAGCTCGCGGGCTGGTCCATCTTGACCAGACTGGGTGCGCCCAGCAAATACAGAAAATTCCAGCCCGGAATGAGTGTCAATTACGGCCTTTAAATCATCTGGCAGGCTGTTATAGACGTCCCTATTCATGGCCATAATAAAGGTCAGCGTATAGAGGGCCGCACCTTCAAATTCAGTGTGATTTTCGACGAGATCAGGCACTTTTAGCGAGGTGGTAACTTCCCACGGGATGGTTGTGCCGTTCAACACCCCTTTGGCTAGGCTTTCCGGTACAGCAGGGACAGGCATTGCCACAGGTGTCGCGCCAACCTGTTCTAGTAATTGATTTACCACGCGTGAGCCGCCACGTATCCTCATACCCTTAAGATCAGAAATTTCTTCAACCGGGTCTTCGGTGTGAATGACGCCAGGTCCATGTACCCAAGTGCCGAGAATATGCATATCAGCGAACTCAGTATCCTTCATATGTCGCTCAAACATATTCCAAAAAGCACAGGAAAGCGCGCCAACATCTTTCATCAAAAAAGGCAGCTCAAATACTTCGGTTGATGGAAAACGGCCCGGCGTATAGCCCACCACCGTCCAGATAACATCAGCCACCCCATTTACCACCTGATCAACCAGCTCTGGCGGACGCCCGCCTAGCTGCATGGAGGGGTAATGATCAACCTGAATTCTGCCGCCAGAATCTTTTTCCACCCTATCTGCCCATACATCTAGAACCAATTTTGGGGCATTTGCTGTTGCAGGGAGAAACTGATGCATCTTTAGCGTGACTTCTTGTGCGGATGCAGATACAGCGCTAGCAAATGTGCAAGTGATAGCAATTATCGCAGCGCATGTTATCTGGGGTATGAATTTTCTGATAGGCATCATATTTTTCTCCGCATATCGCAGGTCATGCATCTGTGGCAACTTCTTGAAAAATTGCTACCCGAAAAAACCAGATTTAGCAATAAAGTTATGTTCTGCGCTGACAGCCTAGCAGGCCTTCGCTATGCTTTAACACCCTGTCTGGCCTTATATTTACATAAATAATTTTGAAAGGAATAATGAAGGCCAGCTTTAAGCTATTAAAAAGGAATTTACGTTATGGAAATTTCAGGAAAAGTGGCACTAGTAACAGGCGGTGCAAGCGGGTTGGGCGCGGCTACAGCACAGCATCTAGCTGCACAAGGCGCGCATGTCACCATTTTGGATTTTGATGCGGATAAAGCAGCACAAATTGCGGGTGACATTGGCGGATTGAGCCTTCAGTGTGATGTGCGCGATGAAAAGCAGGTGAAACAGAGCCTAGCTGACGCAACCAAGCATTTTTCGACAAGCCCGCGTATTATCGTAAATTGTGCTGGGATTGCAGCAGGCGCGCGCGTGGTTAACCGCGATGGCGCCGTATCGACGGCATTATTTAAAAAGGTGATAGAAGTTAATTTGCTTGGCACTTATAATGTGATGAGTTATGGCGCGGCTGCGATGATGGGGCTGCCTGTATTAGATGATGGTGAGCGCGGTGTTATTATCAATACAAGCTCTGCTGCTTATGAAGATGGGCAAATTGGCCAAGCTGCCTATGCGGCTTCCAAGGGAGGGATTGCGTCTATGTGCCTGCCGGTGGCACGGGAATTTGCTAGAACAGGTATCCGGGTGATGGCGATTGCCCCTGGCTTGTTTCACACGCCCATGATGGAAGGCTTGCCGCACGAGACAGTTGAGGGGATTACGGCTAATATTCCGTTTCCCAACCGTCTTGGCGCACCAGCTGAGTTTGGCCAATTAGCGGCTGATATCATCCAGAATGCCTATCTGAATGGCAGCGTCATTCGTCTTGATGGCGCTGTACGCCTGCCGCCCAAATAGGCCATGAGGTAGGCAAGAGGGAGCACAAGGAAGACGAAGTCTGCCTGCCTAGCTGTTTTGAGCTAGAAACCGCATTAAAGCATCCCAAGAACCCGCATCCGCATCCGCATCATAATCACGCGATCCGCTAACGGTGAAGGAATGCCGTGCGCCGCCAAATATTTCTGCTGCATGGGGGATGTTAGCCCCTTGTAACTCATCTAAGAGGCTCGCTAAATCTTGCATGCCGGACACCGGATCAGCAGAGCCATGTAAAAGCAAAACCGACCCTTTTGTTTGGCTATAATCCTGACCTTTTGGGGTGCTTAACCCGCCATGAAAGCTGATGAAACCATCAAGCTCCATGCCTGCGCGAGCCGCTTCTAAAACACCGGCCCCACCAAAACAATATCCCAAGATAAAGGCCTTTGCGTTCGTGCCAGCTTTGGTTTGCCCAGCACTGATAGCCGCCTTGATGCGCGCTCTAAAGGTTTCGCGATCCTTATATAGGGCACCTGTCTCACGGCGATAATCATCGCGGCCTTCAAGCTTGGCATCAACACCAAACAGGTCAATGGCGATAGCGTTATAGCCCTGCTCTGCAAGCATCTCTGCGCGCCCGATCTCATAATCATCCAAACCGTTCCAGTCATGAATAATATAGATTGTGCCTTTTGCTGGTTGTGTTGGCATAGCTATATGGCCAGCAAAGTTTTTCCCTGCAACACTGTAATCCAGCTTTGTGCTATGTCCGCCTGCTAAGGTGTTTGCGGTGCTAAGCAATAAGGTAACTGCAGCTGCACTTAATATTGTGGATAATTTTTCCATTTACGGCCTCATAATATTAAAGATTGTGGGGATACTTAGCTAAGAAAAATACGCCTCTTCTGCTATTTTATACTGATGAAAAAGCGCAATGGATGTAGGGGGGGGGAATAAAAGCTATTAGACCATGTTTTAAGATGACGGATTAAGACTAGTTTGAAACGCTTCAAGAAGAATGCAAAAGTCTGAAAGATTATTGACTGTTTCTGTTGCAAATCATTACCGGATATAACGGTGTGACAGGCTTTTTTAAATTGAGGTAAATATTTTGCGGAAATTTCCCCCTGAACGGATTGTCTGCCTGACCGAAGAAACCGTGGAGACGTTGTATCTGCTAGGGGAAGAGGCGCGGATTGTTGGCGTTTCTGGCTATGCGGTGCGCCCACCCCAAGTGCGCAAAGAAAAGCCGCGTGTTGCTGCGTTTACTTCAGCTGATATCCCCAAAATCCTCGCCCTAGAGCCAGATATCGTGCTGACCTTTTCTGATTTACAAGCCCCAATAGTTGCAGAGCTTATCACTTTGGGGGTGACGGTGATGGCCTATAATCAGCGCGACATTGCCGGTATTTTAGCGATGATCCGGCATCTGGGCGCTTTGGTTGGTGCCGCCGATAAAGCCGAAAAACTAGCGGCAGGTTATGAAGCAAGGCTCGCCGAAATAGCCCAGAAATCGCAGAAGAAATCGCAGAAGAAATCCCCGCCATCTGTTTATTTTGAGGAATGGGACGAGCCGATGATAACAGGCATTAAATGGGTATCAGAATTGGTGGAAGTTGCCGGCGGGCGCGATATATTTCCCCACCTTGCCCACCAGAAATCTGCAAAAGATAGGTTTGTTACCTCCGAGCAGGTGATACAAGCTGCCCCTGATATTATCCTTGCTTCTTGGTGCGGGAAAAAAGTGCGGCCAGAGAAAATAGCCGCTCGTCCCGGATGGCAGGATATTCCAGCAGTAAAAAACCAGCAAATTGCCGAAATTAAGTCAGCGCTTATTCTACAACCGGGGCCTGCGGCGCTAACAGATGGGCTAGACGCAATAAAGGAAATCTTATCATGAACGCTAAACCAGCTGTTATGTCTTGGTCATCTGGCAAGGATAGTGCTTTTGCTTTACAGGCTGCGCGTCAGCAAACAGATATTGAGGTGGTCGCACTGGTCTCCACCTTCAATGAAACCTTTGATAGGGTGGCTATTCACGGCACGCAAAGGCAAGTCGCTAAGGCACAAGCAAAGGCGCTGGGTCTGCCATTGATTGAGGTTGATTTACCTTATCCTTGTAGTAATGATGATTATGATGCACGCATTGGCGCATGTGTTGAAAAGCTGAAAAGCCAGAATATCTATGACTGGATTTTTGGCGATTTGTTTCTAGAAGATGTGCGCGCTTATCGTGAAGAGCGGATGCAAAATTCTGGTTTAACTCCGCATTTTCCTTTGTGGGGAAAAGATACCACCCAATTGGCACAAGAGATGCTATCGGCGAATCTGATTGCGCATATCGTGACCATGAATCCTGATAAAATGCCCAAAAATTTATGCGGCAACCAATATACACAAAGCTTTCTGGATGCCCTGCCAGAGGCGGTTGACCCGTGCGGAGAGAACGGGGAATTTCATACCGTTGTATCTTATGCGCCCGGTTTTGCTGAGCCATTGCAGTTGCAAAAAGGCGAGACCGTGGAGCGGGAAGGGTTCATCTATACCGATTTTACCCTGCAAGCCTAGCAGGATAATTTTCTCCAAAATATCTTAAGGTATCGCAAGTTTCAGGATTTTAAGGTGTTGCTGGTGGTGGCAGGACTGGTTTTTGCTGGCGTTTCAGCCTAATTTCACGAAAGGTGATAAAGCTGGTCGCACTAATGATAAGCGCGCCGCCAATATATAAATTAAGGCCGGGTACGTCCGCAAAGATAAAAATGCCAATGGCTGTTGACCAAATAATACGCAAATAATCGAGCGGCAGGATAAATGATACCGCGCCACGCTGTAGGGCGGCATACATCAGCAAATGGCCAGCTGTTCCAAATCCTGCAATACAGAATAGATATAGCAATTGCTGCAAATCTGGCCATTGCCAGACATATAGACATAAAATAAAGCCGATAGGTGCACTGCCCACCGCCTGCCAAAAGGTTATGGATAGAACGCTATCACTTTGGGTTAGTTTCTTGGCAATAAGCACACAAACAGACCATGCAAAGGCGGCATATAACAGCATCATATGGCCTATTGAAATCGCAATATCTGGGCGCATTACCACAATCGTGCCGACAAAACCAAATAAGATAGCCGTCCAGCGCCTAATACCTACGGCCTCCTTTAAAAAGGTTATTGATAGAAGTGTGGCAAATATCGGCACGGTAAAAAGTAAGGTTGTGGCTTCGGCTAGCGGCACAAGGCTTAGGCCATAAAATACACAGACCATGCCTGAGCCACCAAACAGCCCGCGGGTAATTTGTAGCCCGTATGATGAGGTCGCTAGCGTGCTTGTTCCTTTATATAAAATTACGGGTGCTAAAATAAACAACACCAGAAAAGCACGAAAAAAGACAATCACAAAAGGATGCAACTCATCGCTTAACAGCTTCACACCCGTTTGCATAAAGGTTACCAATATACCGGCAGTCACCATAAAGATGATAGCCGATATCACTTTTGGTGTTTTTTGCGATAACAAGCGTTTTGCACTATCCATAGATCTGATTAAACCGCGTTTTATTGGCCTGCGGCAATCAAAAATATTTCTACTACATTTTGCGCTGCGGCTAGAGGACATGCTTATGCTTGACAAGCAGATTTTGTGTTCTTTTAGTAAAAGATGAATTAAAAATGAAAATTCATTAAATCCTCAAGGGGGGCTTGAGTGGTATGAATAATCATTACCGTGTTGTGGTTATTGGCGGCTATTACATGGCTTGCGGTACCAGCGGTAACCAGTATAAAAATGCGCCCATTGCTGGCAAAATGATGGCTGAATTGATCGACTATTTTGAGGGCGGAACAGATCATGATGCCACACCCTTAGCCTTCTATTTGCCTTATATTAACCGCAAAATAGAGGTTGGGTTTTATTCCCGAAAGCGCGAAATTAACACCGAATCTAGCTTTTCCGTACTGGGATGATTCTGGGATAATTCTGGGGTAATTCTGGGGTAATTCTGGGATGATTTTGGGGTAATACCTGTATATACTTCTATAATTCTGGGCTTGTTTTAGACTAGCGCTAAATATTTTTAGCTCTGTCTCGTAGCTCTGTTTTTAGGATTTTTCCAGTAGTAGTTTTTGGCAATTCGGTGAAGATGATTTTCTTCGGCCGCATAAATCCAGCAAGACGCGCACGGCAATGCTCAATTAACGTGTTCTCTGTAACGCTTGCGCCCTCAACAAGTTCAATAAAGGCACAAGGCACTTCGCCCCATTTATCATCTGGCATTGCGACCACAGCTGCTAATGCTACGCTCTGATGTGTGTAAAGCGCTTTTTCCACTTCGATGGAACTGATATTCTCGCCGCCTGAAATAATGATATCTTTAGCTCTGTCCCGGATTTCGATATAGCCATCAGGATGCATCACAGCAATATCGCCAGACCAGAACCAGCCATCACGGAAAGCATCGTTAGTAGCCTCTTCTTGCTTGAAATAACCTTTCATTACAATATTGCCACGAAAGGCGATCTCCCCTTGCGTCTGGCCATCCAATGGCACTGGCTGGCAGGTGGCGGGGTTGAGAACGAGCACATCTTCTTGCATCTCATACGCAACCCCTTGCCGCGCTTTAAGCCTTGCTTGCTCTTCAGCTGGTAGCGCATTCCATTCTGGCTGCCAGGCACAAACTACTGCGGGTCCATATACCTCTGTTAAGCCATAAACATGGGTAATGCTAATACCTAATGCTTCAATTTCAGCAATGACAGAAGCTGGCGGCGGGGCAGCAGCTGTCATCATCTGAATTGCTTGCGAGTATTCGCGCCGTTCTGTTTCAGGCGCGCTGGCTATCATCGACATAATTATGGGCGCGCCGCAAAGATGGGTAACTTTATGGTCAGCAAATGCGTTAAAAATAGCATCAGCACGCGGGCTGCGTAAAAAGACATGAGTGCCGCCTAGCATCGTAATTGTCCACGGAAAACACCAGCCATTACAATGAAATAACGGTAATGTCCACAAATAAACTGGATGATGTGGCATGGTCCAAGTAACCACGTTATTTACCGCATTGGTGTAGGCGCCGCGATGCGAGTAAACAACCCCTTTCGGCTTACCTGTTGTGCCTGAAGTATAATTTAGTGCCAGCGCATCCCATTCATCCTCTGGCAAGCTATAGGCAAATTCTGCATGACCCTCTGCTAGCAAATCATCATAGCTTACGGTTGTTTTGGCATCTGCATATGGGCCTTCTTTATCGCAAATATCAATGATCGGGATATCTAGCCCAGATAGGGCAACTGCCTTCTCTGCAACATCCCGAAACTCTGTATCCACCAGAAAGATTTTAGCCTCTCCATGGCTTAGGATATAGCCCAGCGTTTCAGCATCCAGACGGGTGTTATTCGCATTTAGCACAGCCCCTAGCATAGGAACGGCAAAGGCACATTCAAAGGCTTCTGGAATGTTTGGGGCGAGCAGGGCAACCACATCTCCCTTGCCAATGCCGCGGCCTTGCAGTGCGGAGGCAAGCTGGCGGCAACGCATACCAACCTCTGACCAGTTGCGCCTAATCTTTCCATGTATTTGCGCTAGCCTGTTGCCATAAACACGCTCGGTTCGCTTTAGCATAGATAAAGGGGAGAGGGAGGTGAAATTAGCTTGCCGCTTTTTTAATTCTGCGCCGTCAAATAAAGATGATACTTGCATGCGACCTGCCTTAATAATCTGTGTGCGGATACATTGCTCTTATGACTATATCGGCTTATCATCAATTTGGACAGTTAAACCCTAATAGAAGAGTTAAGATATGGACGGGCATATGGAAAATAATCTTTTAGATAAGTTTCTGATTGATAACAGCAGATTTGATGGCACCGTAATGGTAACTGGAGCAGGAGGATGCATCGGTGCGTGGGTTGTCGCTATCCTGCAACGCTCTGGTGTTTCTGTTCTAGCGCTTGATTTATCCGAAGACCGGAGACGTGCCGCCCTTCTTTTGGGGGAGGATGGGGCAGCCAGTTTGAACTGGAGAGCCTGTGATATCACTGATTTTACCGCTCTGCGTAAGTTGGCAGAAACCCATAATGCTAGCGCCATTATTCATCTAGCTGGCTTGCAGGTGCCGTTTTGCGCTGCCAATCCAGCACTTGGTGCGCGGGTCAATGTTGAGGGAACGATTAATATCCTGCAAGTAGCGCGCGAATTAGGTATTAAGCGAAACGCCTATGCTTCTTCTATTGCCTCTCTCGCGCTTCCACCTGGCGGACCTTATAAAGAAACGCTGTATGGCGCGTATAAGCTTGCCAATGAACATAGTGCCTTTGTTTATTGGTCGGATTGGCAGGTACCATCTATTGGTCTGCGGCCAAATGTGGTTTATGGCGTTGCACGCGATCAGGGGATGAGTTCCAAAAACACTACTGCTATCCATGCAGCGGTTGCTGGAAGCCACTATGAAATCCCTTATACAGGGAATTATAGCTGGCTTTATGCTGGTGAAGCGGCAGCTGCCTTTATTGCTGCGGCCAGTTTTGAGCCAGAAGGTGCGCCTGTCTTTGACCTGAATGGCAGATGTGAGAGATTAGAAGATGGGCTAGCTATTGTAAAAGAGCTAGCACCTGATGCAGATGTGTCTTGTTCTGGGCCTGAATTTCCGTTTCCAGCTGATTTAGATGAAAGCGCGCTTCGTGCATTTGTGCCGGAATACCCTTCTATTTCTTTGCGTGAAGGGGTGGTGGATACCTTTAATGGATTTGCCGCGCTTAAGGCAGAGGGCAGGTTGCCATTACTGCCAGAATAACCCCTGTCACAAGCTTAAATTATTGCTGAAATAGCTGCTTGATTTGGGGATTATATTGGCGCGATTAGAGCAGGGAAAAAGATTCTTCAAAATCTTTTTCCCCATACCGATAATTGGCACGGAATTTGGATTGACTACCCCATCTGTTAACCTGCCGAGGCTCGATGCATCATGAATGCCAAAGAACAAAAAGAAATTCTGGAAATCTGGCAGGTGTTGGGCCTTTCTTTGATGTATATCACTGGCGATAAACAAGAATTCTTTAAAACGGTTAAAGAAGAGCTTGGCTATCAATGGGATGGCGAAGGCTGGCGAAAAGTAATGCAGGTTCACTAGTCTAGCTAGCCAGCTAATGAGAGCTGCATTAGCTTCGCCCTGCTTTAGGGTTTGTAGCTAGCCAAAGGCATACCAGCTTCCTTCCAGCCATATACCCCGTCTTTTAAATAAGATACATTCTCAAAGCCTAGCTGCTGTACCAGCGCATTGCCTAGATAAGAAGCCGCCTCACCATCCTCATCATACAGGGTAAAGGGGGTATTTAGCGATTTTATCAGGTCAGCAAATTTGCGCTGAAAATCGGGATGAAGCTGACCAGAACTGTCAAAGCCAGTGATCATTTCAGCCCCTTCAATAACCCCTGATCTGGCTCTAGCATCTGCACTACGGATATCGATCAGGACCTGGTCTGTTGCAATGGCTTTGGTAAGCATATTTGCGTCTATTTCGGTTAGCTTTGGCGGCCATCTAATCGCGATCAGGTGAATATCAAAAGTTAGCGTTGCATTTGGCGGAATGATATTTCCTGCCCCGCGCAGCCCATAGCCTAATTCTGGCGGGACAATCAATTGCCGGCGCTCACCAACCTCCATCCCCTCAATGCCGATATCCCAGCCCTCAATGACCTCCCCAGCACCAAGGACAAAGGTAAAAGGTGTGCCGCGTGAGCGCGAATCATCGAATATTTTTCCATCACTCAGGCGTCCTTGATAATGGACCTTTGCATACATGCCCTTTTCAACAGCAATACCATCGCCTGGGCTAAGAATTTCAATTTCCAGTTCTGCTGCAAAACTGGGCGCAGATAAACTAATCAGAGCGCCTATACTCCAGAGCAGGGATAGGACGCTTCGGCGGGTCAGGGCAAGCATAGGATTATCCTTCTTGGTAGCGCCCATTTTTTTAAAACAAGGCGGCAAAGGTGAAAAAAAGTGTTTATATTCTAACCGCCTTTAACACCTTTTGTATTCACATAAAGTGCATAGATAGATTGGCTGGCAGCCATAAACAGCCGATTTCGCTGCACCCCGCCAAAACATACATTTGCACAACGTTCTGGCAGGGCAATTCGGCCAATAGCTTTGCCTTGCGGGTTGAACACCATAACCCCATCTAGCGCTTCACTGCCCATGCCCCAGCCGCACCATAAATTACCCTGAATATCGCACCGCATACCGTCTGGAGTGCCGCCCTTTCCGGCATCAATATGCACGCGGCGGCTAGCTTTATTTATATCGCTCCCATCATCAGACATATCATAAGCAAGGATAGTGCGGTTTGGTGTAGACCGGCTGGCCACCACATATAAAATGCGCTCATCTGGGGAAAAGCACAGGCCATTAGGCCCGTCTATATCATCTGCTATGACGCGCAACTCGCCACTATCTGGGTCTAGGCGATATACAGCAGGATTATTCTCACTATTTTGCTGAATACCTTCATAATTTCCTAAAATGCCAAAGGGCGGGTCCGTAAACCAGATAGAGCCATCTGATTTTACAACCACATCATTTGGTGAGTTTAAAGGTCGGTTTTGATAGGTATCAGCAAGTATGGTTATATTGCCGTCATATTCCGTGCGGGTCAGGCGCCTGCCATGTTCGCAACTTACCAGCCTGCCTTGACGGTCACGCGTATTACCATTGGCAAAATTCGAGGGCTTGCGATAGACAGATACAACCCCTGTCTCCTCTTCCCATTTTAAAATCTGCTGATTGGGAATATCGCTCCAGAGCAGATAGCGGCCATCACCAAAATAAACAGGCCCCTCTGCCCAGCGGCAACCTGTATAAAGCCGTTCTACCGCAGCAGAAAAAATTGTTAGGCTATCAAAGCTGGGGTCAAGGCTGATAACACTAGGGTCTGGATAGCGTGGATAGGGGCGCCAACCTGCGGTTTTGGGGGTCTCATCGCTCATCATTCATATCTCTTCATTCTATCGTCTCAGGGCTAGGATGTTATGCTAGGATGTTATGCTGGGATGTTATGCTAGGATAATATGCTAGGATAATATGCTAGGATAATATGTTAGCATAGATTAACGCGCGCGTTGGTTAAATCGGCGTCCAACAAGAGCTGAGGCAATATTCGTCTTTTGAACATCTATAGCCCCGCCAGCAATGCCCCACCCCCATGCGTCGCGCATTTTCTGTTCCATTGGATAGGCAGCAGAATAGCCATAGCCGCCCATTAATTGCAAAGCTGCGCCAGTTACTTCCCGTGTAATCTCGTTTGCATAGCATTTCGCAATAGAGCTATCTGCAATACTAGGCAGACCCTTTTGTGCGCTAACCACCGCACGATAGAGAAGCAGGCGGGCGCCATCTAGCTTCATTTTCATTTCTGCAAGGCTAAGTTGTACAGCTTGAAAATCAACAAGTGGCTTGCCAAATTGTTCACGCTCTTGAACATATTCTAGGGCGGTATCAAACGCTGATTGTGCACAAGCAAGGCTCATAGTCGTATTCCCGCAGCGCTCTAGATCGAAGGCTTCCATTAATTGTTTAAACCCGCCCGCAGGAACAACGATATTAGATGTCGGGATTTCCACGTCATCAAAGAACATATCCGCACTTGGGATGCCGCGGAAGCCCATATGATGCTCTGCTGCACCAAAGCTAAAACCGCTGACATCTTTTTCTATAAGTACCGCACCGATACCCTTTGCACCTGGCGCGTCTGATAGGCGGCAATAGACGACATAGGCATCAGCATGTCCAGCACCTGAACACCAGCGCTTTGTGCCATTAATAATGACTTTATCTCCTTTGATAACGCCGTTTGTTTTCAGATCTGTCAGGGCCGTGCCTGCTTGCGGCTCAGACATGGAAACAGCCACAATCATATCACCGCTACAAACCTGCGGCAGGATGCGTGCGCGCATTTCTTCGGGGGCAAAATGGGCAATTGCCAGGGCTGGGCCAAAGCTGCTTTCAAAGACAGGGAAGGCAACAGCACAGGAAATTTTTGCAAGCTCTTCTAGCACCAAAACGGCATCTAGATGGCTCATCTCGCCGCCCCCATATTTGGCTGGCAAATTAACCCCCATCAGACCCAGTTCAGCATAGCGCTTTAACAGAGACCGTGGCGGCGGGGTATTGGTTTTTTCAATTTCCTTTGCCAGCTCTGGCAATTCTGCATGTGCAAATTTTTGTGTGGTGTCAATCAGCGCCTGTTGTTCGCCAGATAAAGAAAAATCCATGGATACCCCCCTTTATTACCAATTCTCTGTAAAGCCTAGGCGGCATTGCTGCTCTTTAGCAAGTCTTTGCATTTACCAAAAATCTGCTAGGGTTAAAAAAAATCATCGACATAATCTGAAATAAAGCTCCGTTACAGGAATAAAGGAATTTCATATGGCTAGTCCTCCATCAGACCCCACTGCATTAGCAGGTGTTAAAGTTCTTGATTTAAGCCGTATTCTAGCTGGGCCTTCGGCAACCCAAATGCTGGCAGATTTAGGGGCAGATGTGGTCAAAATCGAAAACCCAAATGGCGGTGATGATACGCGCGGTTGGGGGCCTCCTTTTATCGAAACAGAAGATGGAACGCGCAGTGAAGCTGCATATTTTGCCTGTTGTAATCGTGGCAAACGTTCTGTCAGTCTTGATTTTACAACAGAAGAGGGCGCACAGACAGCACGTGAATTAGCTAAGGCTGCGGATATTCTAGTGGAAAATTTCAAGCCGGGCGGTCTGGCAAAATATGGACTTGATTACGCGAGTTTAAAGAAGATTAATCCGCGCCTTATTTATTGCTCTATCACTGGCTTTGGCCATTCTGGGCCTTATGCAAACCGGCCAGGCTATGATTTCCTAATACAAGGGATGGGCGGTTTGATGAGCATAACTGGCCAGCCCGATGGTACGCCAGGTGCAGAGCCAGTAAAGGTTGGGGTAGCAATTTGCGATCTGTTTACAGGTTTGAATTCGGTCAGTGCCATTTTAGCTGCTTTATATTATCGCACCCAGACTGGTGAGGGTCAGCACATAGATTGTGCGCTTTTGGATTGTCAGGTGGCCATGCTGGCGAACCAATCTTCGAACTGGCTAAATTGCGGGATAACTCCCCAGCGTATGGGCAATAATCATCCAAGTATCGTACCCTACCGTGTTTTTGCAGTTGCTGATGGGCATGTGATTGTCAATTGCGGCAATGATGGTCAGTTTGCGCGGCTTTGCGGTGCGCTTGGCAAACCAGAAATGGCAGAAGACGAACGTTTTAAAACCAATGAAGCGCGTTGTGAGAACCGTGAGCTAACAGACCAGATACTGGCAGATTTACTTATCAGCTACGAAAGGCAGGCTGTTATCACCTTACTCGAGGGGGTGAATGTCCCTTGCGGGCCTATCAATGATATTCCAGCCATATTTGGTGATCCGCATTTACAGCATAGGCAGATGGAAGTGCATTTAAATCGCGAAGATGGCACCGCGTTTAAAGGGGTTGCATATCCGCCAAAACTATCCAAAACACCAGCACGCTATGCAAGCCCGCCACCAGAATTAGGTGCGCATAATGATGATGTGCTAAAGGAATGGGGAGTTAGCTAGCCAGAGCTTTTATCGCTAGAATTTTTAGCGGCAATTTTAGCTTTATCGAAATCTGCACGGCGTCTGGCAATCTCATCTTGTGATAGCTTGTTGATATTGGAATAATCTTCTTTCCAGTTTGCCGGCCCCTGCCAGCGCAAAGGTGATTGCCATGTAGTGCGCGGTTTTTCCGCCTTAGCTAGCAGGTTTAGCGCGCCTGCTAACGTCTCATTCTGCGAAGGCGTATCATCTGGGCGCCCGCAGCTATTCCCAAGTGGAAAATCCGAGAAATAAAAGCGCGAAACGCCAACATGTTCCACAATGTCGCGTGCGCACCCCATTATAACAGTTGGAATGCCAGCTTCCTCTGCGGCTCGGGCTGCAATCGAAACAGATTGATGACAAATAGGACAGTTCGGGACAGCGATAATGGCATCTATCTCATCATGTTGCAGGCGCTTAACCAACTCTGGGGCGTCAATTTCGATATTTGTGCGTTGGGAGCGGTTGGTCGGAAAGCCATAAAGGTTGCTAGCAACCTCGCCAATTTCACCATTTTTATGCGCGCGCTGCATCGCGGCAAGAGGCAGATAAGTTCTGCTATCTTTAGCGCTAGTGTGGGCGCGGTCGATAGCAATATGGGATATACGCAGGTCTGGCTCTGGCTGGATAGGTAGCTGATAGACAGAAAAGAATTTAGCGGCTCCATTATAGGGCGCACCAGGTCCCTGATCGCCCTTATCAGGTTGAAACGGGGCAGCTGTCACAATAATAGCTATGCGTGCCCTAGAAACTGGTTTGGATAACTTTGTGAAAGGTACGTTATCAAAACACGCCCATTCATAGGGATTGTCGTACCCAAGCCCCAGATAATACTCTCTTGTGCGCTGTAAATAAGCGATAGGCGCGTCTTTATCCTCAGCCATCTGTTTATCCGTCTTGGTCATCTGTTTTTTTTGTTTGGTCTTTTGGCGGGCGCGGGGCAGGCATTTCTACAGGTGCTTCTGCTGCTAGCCAGCCTGAAAACCCGTCTGCAATATGTTCCACTTCAAATCCCATATCCAATAAGGTTTCAGCACTTAGTGCTGAGCGCCAGCCAGAAGCGCAATGCAGTACAAAGCGTTTGTCTTGGCCAAAAATCTCTTTGAAATATGGGCTCTGCGGGTCTACCCAGAATTCCAGCATACCGCGCGGTGCATGAAAACTACCCGGAATAAAGCCTAGCTTTTGCCGCTCACGCACATCTCTGATATCGACAATGACCACATTTTCATCTTGATAGAAGCCTAGAGCTTCACGTGCGGTTACTTCTTTTATGCGGGATTTAGCTTGCACTACCATTTCTGCAACAGACGTTACTAGCTTCTTTGTCATGGCAAATGCCCCTTTTTTAAAAAAACACTCCTGCATTTATAAGACAGGCTAGAGCCGCGCAGATCAAGTCTACTGATATGGGTAAAATTCCTCAGCAAGGTGTTTGACTCCCCGCAGGCAATTACAGAATATCAAGGTGGGCTGTGGTCTGGCAGGGATTTTGCATTTAATGTCCCTGTTCTTACTTGTGATTGTGCAGACCCGTGATGTGGTAGTATGGATGCGGCGCCTTAATTATATGAAAAAATTTAATAAATCATACCTCTCTTTGGTGTTCTTTGGCCTGTTATTTACCGGGGTGATGGGGTTTGCCAGTTTGACTATCTTTGTAAACGCACCTGCTTTTGCACAAACCAACACCGGCAGTGATGCAAACAACCCTCTGATTCCAGAAAAATTTGAGCAGCTGTTAAAGAAAGCAGAAAGCGGTGATGTAAGCGCCCAGAGCCGGATAGCGCTGATTTATTACAGCGGCATTGGGCTAGATGCAGATTATCAGGCGGCGCGTTATTGGTTTGAGGCTGCTGCAGAACAGGGTCATATCAACGCCCTTTATATGCTGAGCCTGATACATCTAAACGGCCTTGGCGTCGAAGAAGATGCGCGCATTGCCGCAAATTATTTAAAACAAGCAAGCAATAAGGGCGATGCACCTGCACAAGCTTTACTTGCTGGCCTTTATGTTGAAGGGCGCGGCGTTGAACAAGATTACATCATGGCCAAAAGCCTATTTAGTAAAGCATCTGCCCAAGATGATGCGAACGGACAATTTGGGCTAGGTACCCTGTATCATCAGGGCTTTGGTGTCCCTCAAGATTATGCTGAAGCGGTGCGCTATTATCAAAAGGCAGCTGCCAAAGGCCACAAAGATGCCCATTACAATATCGCTATGATGCTGGAAATTGGTGAAGGGGTTCAACAAAATACCGCAGAAGCGCGAAAATGGTATGAAGCTGCTGCAAATCTAGGTGACCCCCACGCTGCTTATCGGCTCGGTCTTCGTTTGCGTGATGAGCCAAAATTTGGTGCTAGCCAGAAAGATATTGCCAACTGGTTTCGCATTGCCGCAGAGGCTAGAATTCCTGCCGCCCAACTCACCTTAGCACATTATCTCGCTGACCCTGAAAATATAGATGTGTTCGATGAAAAAGATGCGTTGCGGTATTACACATTGGCAGCCGAAGCTGGCAGGACCCAAGCGCAAATGGTGGTCGCACGCTGGCTAGATATGGGCAAAGCAGTTGGCAAAGACCCTGTTGGTGCGTTGCGATATTATGAAATGGCAGCCGAAGCTGGTGTGCCAGAGGGGCAATATATGATGGGTTTGCGCCTAATGGCAGGCGAGCATCTAGAAAAGAACGCAAGCTTGGCCGTGCGGTATTTTAACGAAGCTGCCAGAGGCGGGTCAATCGCTGCATTAGCAGAGCTTGGCAAAGCTTACTATTTGGCAGAAGGGGTAGATAAAGATATCCAGCGCGCCGCAGACCTTCTCCGCCGTGCTGCTGCTGAAAAAGATGGCGAGGCGAATTATCATTTAGGGCTGTTATATGAAAGCGGCGAGATAGGCTTTATCGATTTAGATAAGGCTATCCAATTTTATCGCCAAGCTGATGCTAGCGCCCGCCCAGACGCAAATCTCCGTCTTGGCAGATTATTATTTATGCGGGGGCAGGAAAGCGATATCGCCGAGGCGCCAGATTTTATTCGCAAGGCTGCTGATGCAGGCATTGTGGATGCACAGTTTCAATATGCACGCCTGCTAGATGAGGGCGAAAATGTATCAGCAGATGCTAATTTGGCAGCTGTCTATTATAAGCAGGCAGCAGAAGCGGGTATTTTGCAAGCCCAGCTTCGCTTGGCTGAATTATATAAAGGGGAACGCCGTGTTGCCATCGATCCAGAAGCAAGCTTTACATGGTATCTAGCTGCTGCTGAGCAGGGCGATGCCAGTGCAGCTTATGCTGTGGGAGATGCCTATTTAACTGGTAAGGGCGTTAAAGCAAACCGGCAGCAAGCTGCTTTCTGGTTTGAAGCGGCTGCGTTGGCGGATTTTGAAGATGCCGCTTGGCGTCTTGTTCAGCTGATGCGAAGCGATATAAACGCCGCGTCTGAAAACAACCCTGCTAAGACCAATAGTGCCTATCCGGACTATCTGAAATTAGCAGCAGATAAAAATAACCCTGAAGCTGCTTTGTTGTATGCACAGTTTATTTTGCAAAAAGGGGTAAGTGATGATGCCGCCCGTCAGGCCTCTGCCTATCTTGCAGATGCAATTGAGGCTGGCATTGCAGAGGCCATGTTTGAGATGGCCGTATTATTGAGCGATAAAAGCCTAGTAATGCATGCACCGAGGCGTAGCCTAGCGCTGTATGAAGAGGCGGCAAGGGCAGGGTATCTTGATGCGCAATTACTGCTAGGTGCTGTCTATGGCAACCGTGATACCGCCATCTATGACCCGCAGCGTGCCTTTGGTTTTTATAGCGCAGCGGCTAAACAAGACCATCCAGAAGCGTTATATCAGCGTGGCGATATGTTGTTAAATGGCCGCGGCACAGGGGCAAATTTTCCAGCTGCTGCGAAAGACTTGCTTCGTGCAGCAGAACAGGGCCATGCAGGCGCACAATTTGCGATAGCTGGCCTTTATGAAGAAGGCAAAGGGTTGGAACGCTCGCTAGATAGCGCCCTTTATTGGCTGCAAGCCTCTGCAATGCAGGATTTTGCACAGAGCTTTTTCCCTCTTGGCATAAATCTGCTGGCACAGGCGGATAATGATATAAAGACCGATACAGCTTTGTCATGGATTATAAAGGCTGCGGATAATAATGAGCAGGATGCCCAATATGCCTTGAGCCAGATTTATCTGAAAGGTGATGGGGTTACAGCAGATATCGTGCGCGGTGAAAACTATCTGATAGCGGCAGCAGAAAATGGGCTAGCTGAGGCGCAATATGATTATGCTAGCAGAGAAATTGTAAAAGGGAGTGATAGTGCTGTTATCGCTCCATTTATGGTGGCGGCTGCTGAACAGGGATTTGCAGCTGCCTTTGTTCAAGCTGCACTGTTTTTGCGCGATGGTGAGGGTATCGAAAGTGATCTGAGCCGTGCCGCTTTCTTCTTTAAACAGGCTGCTGATAATGGTGATGCGCAATCGCAGCTAGAGACTGCCCGTAATTTTGATAATGGCGTTGGTATGCCAAAAGACCGCGAAGAGGCTGTTCGCTATTATCAGCTAAGTGCTGAGCAAGGGCTGATTGAAGCAGAAATGAAGCTGGCTGAGGCGCTGAATCAGGGTGATGGGATCAAAGCAGATTTTGAACGTTCCTTTAGCTATTACATGCGAGCAGCAAAAAAGGGTAATGCTGAGGCCGCTTATAATATGGGAATGATGCTACAGGCAGGTGTTGGCACGCCAATGGATTTGAAAGCAGCGGCAAAATGGTATGAAGCTGCTGCCATGCAAGGTCATTTGCAGTCCCAAGTGAATTTGGGGATTGTATATGTAACCGGACAAGAGATGTTGCAGGATTTTGAGCGCGCCCATATGTGGTTCAATATCGCCGCGGCGACCGGACATGAAAGTGCGGCAAGTTACCGCGACAGACTAGCCGCACGAATGAATAAACAAAGCTTGGCAACGGCTCAGAAAAAGGCAAGAATTTGTGTAGAAAATGCGCTGAAAGATTGTTAAACAGCGTATTTCCATGAGGTACTATATCGAAAAATTTTGTCCCCGTTTGGTCTGTCTTTCTTTGCTGCTTGTGATGTTAACGTCCTGTGCATTGGAGTTTCAGGCTGTGCCTAATCCGCCAGCTGTTTTAGGCCCGCAATCTGTGGCTGCGCGGGAAAATCCGGTTACCACCGCACCGAGCGCAAATTTTCTGAGTGGGTTGCAAATTAAACAGAGTGCTAAGCAGCGTGCGGAAGCCCTTTTTCAGCAACATAGCTGGAAGGGGCATCAAATTTTGCGCCCTGGAGACACAGACCCCAGATATAAACGCCTTACCCGTCATTTTAATAAAATTTTGTCTGTCTCCCATTTGCACAAAACAGATGTTTATCCAGTATTGATAACAGACCCACAATTCCAAGCCCTCACCTTTGGCGGCGATGAAGTAATCTTTTATACTGGCCTTACAGAGCGGTTAAATGATGATGCGCTTGCCTTTGTTATTGCGCATGAGTTGGCGCATATTGCAGCCGGGCATGTAGGTGAGGCCAGCTCCCTTGCCGTGAGCAATGTTGATGCTGTGTTTGCACGGCAGCGCCAGAATGATTTGTATTCCTTTGGTCATGAGCGCGAAGCGGACAAAATTGCGCTGGTTTATCTTCTGCTGGCTGGTTATGAGGCAGAATCAGCACTTTTGCTGTGGCAGGCGTTAGCTGAAAATCGGCAAAATGGGGCCTTTGATTTATTTGTAGCAACCCACCCTGCCAGTGCGGACAGGGCGCGCGATTTACGTGAAAATGTCGACTATTTTAGACAGAATGTTTTCCAATATAATCAGGGTAATTTACTGAATTGTAACCCTTTATATTGCAATAAGCAGGGCCGGAGCTAAGCCTGATGGTCTGGGTTTTTACACACTATCACGGCCGCAGGCCACGCAAGCCTTTCAGGGCGGTGCATTTATTTACCCAAATATGGTTTATTTTGTTGAATAAAATCAGAACTATGTCGTTATCTTTCCAGTATATTAAGGGTGTGAACGGCATGTGGCGGCAAATCTACAATTTGGCGATGGTTACGGGTATGATGGCTTTTGCCCTCATCCCAAACGCATCGTATGCGGCTGCTTGTAAAGCCCCGCCTGAAAAAATGCAGCTACATTTTGCTTTTGACTGGCCGATAACCGAACGGGGCAATCTGGCAGATGTGTTGACCTTGCAATGTGGTGAGCCAGAAAATATTGACAGGTTACGCCAGCGCATAGATGCCTATTTCCGCCTCGCTGGCCTGCCCGTTGAGCAGGTTACATGGCGCGAAGACAGCCAGCCTAATATTGCCGAGTTTGAGCTTGCTACCCTTGAAGATACCACACGGCAGCGCGCGACCATGTTTGATATTGTTCGCGTGGCGCGCGGCGATACGCTAATCCCGATATTGCAGATTTCCGGCACGCCACAAGCTGGTCAGCAATTGACAGCGCGTTTTGTGGTTAATCAGGAGTTTGTTGCTAATATTGGTGCACGCGTGGAGCTACAATGGTTGCGGGACGGCCAACCTATTAAAGATGCCTTTCGGGCGCGCTACCGTTTACAAGATGGGGATGTGGATGCCGCTATTAGTGCAGATATTACCATCAAGGCAGGAGCACGTGTACTTGCCCATAGGCGGATGAATTTCAACAAAGTAATCGCCATGGCAGAAAAGAAGCCAGAAGCGCTGGAGGTCGCTATCCGGGGGGCGCCAGAGGTTGGAAAGCGCTTAGAGCTTGATTACATATTTTCAGATGAGAATCCTGAGGATAGCGAAAAAGACAGCCGCATCATCTGGCTAAGAGACAATTTTTCTATTCCTGGGGCAAAGGGGCGCTCTTATCAGATTGTCCGCGATGATGTTGGGCATATCTTGTCTGCACGTATTGAGCCTATCTCAGCAGATGGCATGCGCGGCACACCAGTCACTGTCTCTTTGCCTATGCAAATTATCGACAGGCTGGAAAAACAAAAACAGGATTTTCTTGCTAGTTTGACGCCAGAGCTAGCAGAGACAGGCAAGGCGGCGCCAAAGCGTGGTGATGCTATTTCTGGTCTGCCCTCTGATTTAACCCAAATTCAGGCTGAAAATACAATTGTGGCCGCGCTTGTCTCCCCGCAGGTAGATATCCCTGTACCAGATAATCTAGGTATGCGGCTGCCAACAAGTTCTGATTTATATCTTACTAAGGGGTTTAAGATTATCCAAGGCACGCCGCGTCAAATTACAGGCCTAGATATTGAGCGTGGCGACTTGCTCACTTTGCAAAAATTAAGAGAGATTGAAGCTACTTTCATTGGCCGCGATATCGAGATCGGCACTTTGAAAGAGATTGTCGATGCGATCAATGCCGCGTTCAAAGAAGAGGGGTATGAGCTGTCTAGAGCGCTGCTGCCTGAGCAGGTCGTATCTGACGGGCGTGTGGAAATTAAAATTGTGGAAGTCCGGCTTGGCGATATCATCATTGAAGGTAATGAGGCGATAAAAGATGACTATATCCTAAGCCAACTTGGTTTTGAAACAGGTGATTATATCTCTCTTGCGACGATAGAAGAGCGTTTGAAAACCTATAACGCGACCAATAAAAGCAACCTTGCAACAGAGCTTGCACCCGGAGCTGAATATGGCACTACCGATATTTTTATTCAGACTACTGAGCCAAGCCGCCTAGAGCTGCCAACCCTGAGTATCGATAACTATAATAAGGGCTTGTCAAAGCTAATCCCGCAGAGCTTTACCGCAACCTTTAACAATCTAACAAGGCGTGATGATGAGGTTACAATATCCATGTCAGATGGTAGTGGTACAGCCGCGCAAAGCATCGGTTTTTCTATGCCTTTTGGTAAAAGTGGCGGCAATCTGACCGTCAATATGTCAAATGCTAGAACCAAATCAACTGTTGAAAATGCTGAGCTGGTCGGGTATCGCGGTACCTCCACTTCCTTTGGTCTGGGCTACTCCTACCCTCTATTTTCAGCCACTAACTGGTCAGGGTTTAGCTCTATTTCGCTAGGCCGTGGAAAGAATGATATGGTAGCGCCTATCACTGGCGATTTGTTAGCAAAAAGCAAGACAGACAAGGTGGTGATATCGCTTCCCACCAGTTACAATGACGGGGTTACAGCGTTTTCTGTCTCGCCGGCATGGCATTTTATCCATACCTCAACAGAAATTCCTCCATCTGATGAATGGTTGAACAAATTTGATATGGATATGTCAGTTTCGCGTTTTTTAAGCCCGCAGCTGACCGCGAATTTCTCCGGGCGCTATCTCTACACCACGGCGCGGGAATTTTTAAATATGCCGGATGAGATTATATCCATCGGTGGACCGGGGTCAGTGCGCGCCTATCAGCCTTCTGAATCTTCTGGTTACCGCGGGTTCTTTGCAAGTGCTGAATTGCGCTCAGATCTTGCAAACTGGGAGGAAGTTAACCTGCCAAAATGGCTGCCAAATATTCAGCCCTATGCCTTTGTTGATCATGTGAATGCGCGCGAGGTTTACAAAGAGGTGCGGCGCGGTGACCGTTGGTCAGGATATGGGGTGGGGTTAACCCTGCCGTCAATATTGGATTATTTTTCATTTGATACCTATTGGGCACATCCGCTGGATAACAGCGCCCATGAAGCCGAAAAACAAGCCTATAAAGATGACCTGCTTCAGTTTTCTCTGAGAGCAAACATCAAACTAAATTAGCGATGGATAAGAAACAACAAACTCCTTGCGAGTTAAATATTAAAAAAAACTAATAAAGGAAGTGGAGTATTAAGGTGAGCGGTGAAAGAACAGATATACCATCTGAGATAGAAAAGATGTCATCTGATATCGGGTCTGAAAAGCCAAAAGCTGTCAAACAGCGTGGTAAGTTTCAGATGCCAAATCTCAATATCTTTTTATGGGGATGGTTTTTCCTCTCTCTTATCTTGTTGATGGTGATTGCGTGGAATTATTTGCAAGATCAGGTTTATGCCCAAGGCTTGCGCACAGGTGCACAAAATACTTCTGCCCAGATTTATACCGATATGATTAACAAAGCCGCCAATGATAACTGTAACACTATTTTTGTGCAGTATGAGAATAGGCGTGTTGATTTAATCAATGTGCGCTGTCTGCAAATCCTAAATCAGAATAATGCGGCTGCGGCTGAGACTGCACAAGAGACAGAGCAGAAATAGAATATGCAAACTGACAACATGACATTGTTTAGCACGATGCGAAGGCATTTCGCATTCAGGGGATTAGGGCTTGGCCTTAGTCTCCTGCAAGTGCTGGCAATGCCGATATTGTCAGTTGCAAATGCCCAGCAGATTACCCCAGATGGCCGCACAGATACCAGCCTTTCCATTAATGGGAATGTAACTGATGTCTATACCAACACCCGCTATGGCAATACAGGTCTGAACTCTTTTTCAGTCTTTAATGTCTATCAGGGGAATGAGGTTAATCTATTCTTACCCTCCCAGACAGATAATCTGGTCAATATGGTTACTGACCAGCAGACAGTTATTGATGGGATGCTTAGCGCCTATAAGGATGGAAAAATTGGCGGTAATGTCTATTTTTTGAACCCGCATGGCGTGGTGGTCGGCCGGAGCGGTATCGTTAATGTGGGCCGGCTATCTATGGTGACACCGACCTTCCGCTTTATGGACAGCATGTTCGGGCCGGGCAATGTTATATCGGCGCCGTCCATCAGTGCGGTTTTGGATAATGATATGCCTATCTCGCGCACGGGCTTGATAGATGTCAGGGGGCAGATAAACGCCCCTAGCGGCGCCAATCTGCAAGCAGGTAGTTTGTCTGTTTCAGGGGGGGTTCAGTCTGGTGCTCGGGCGGTTGTGGCCATTGACAGCCTTGTTAATCTCTCACCTGGCAGCTCGCAAACATCTATTATATCCCTTGATGGGAGCGCAGTACCAGATACCAAGCTTGCGGCGCTGGACGATATGATCATTACTGGCGAGGTTAGCGCAGATGGCCATAATGGCGGGGATGCAGGCTCTATCCAGTTGCTGGCAGATGGCGATATTACGCTTGGTGCAGGTGCATCAGTAACAGCTAATGCTGCTGGCGGCGGGGATGCAGGCTCTGTTGTGGTTATGGCGCAAGGCACATCTACTCTTAGGAGTGGCGCGGCTATTAGCGCCAATGCAAGTGCCAGTGGTGCAAGTACCAGTAGTGCAAGTACCAGTGGTGCGGGCGGGTTTGTAGAATTTTCGGCACGGGACACGGTGGCGCTTGCCGGGGGCAGCCTTTCTGCAAGTTCTGAAAATGGCCCGCAGGGCGAAATCCTTATCGATCCCCAAAATATCGTTATCTCAGCAGATTTGCTTCGTAATGATGGTGCGAATGCAGATGGCGGTACCTCTGGCGGAGGGACAAGCTGGAATGCGGGCAGCCTAACTTTACAAGCAGATGATAATATTACCCTGTCATCTAATGTTACGGTGTCTAGCCGGGTGGTTGCGAGCGCTACTAGCGCTACTGCGCACCGTAATGACAGCTCAATCGGCGCGTCTGGTAATATCACTCTAGAGGCGCAGAATATTACCCTGCAGCAAGGCGCGATGCTAACTGGCGAAGGTAATAGCGGCTTTGCTGGCGGGACGATTTTGCTAGATGCAGATTCGCCGGAAGGTGCGAGCATTACCCTAGATGGTGCAACTTTGCGCGGGGGAACTATTCTGCTGGATGCAGATGCGGTGCAATCCGATGTTTCTGTTTATGCCAATCCAACAGGGGTTGCATCTGCGACCATCACCTTAGAGAATAATGCAACGATTACAGCCTCTGATAATGCTTCACTCACTGCGAGTGCTCTGCAAGAAGACCCAGGCTACGCAGGCGGTATTTTGTTCCAGTTTGATGCGCGGCGTGCCCGTTCTGCTATTCGCCTAAATAATTCAAGCCTTACTGCCGGCCAGAATGTTGTTATTGATAGCGCGGCTGAAATGCAGACAGATCTATCCAAACAGGGGTGGGCAAGTCTGGCTAGTCTCCTGCCGATTGACGTAGCGGTGGCAGTGACAGAATCTAGCGCGGATGTAGATATTACTGGGACTACTTCGATAACTGCGACATCTGGCAATGTCAGCATTGATGCTGGTGCAGATACACGCTCAACTGTCTATGCTAACTCAACTTCTCTTGGTCTGGGACTGGTTGCCGGCGTTTCTGTTACAGATAATCAGGCAAATGTGAATATTACTGATGATGCCGCTATTTCCGGAGCAGATGTAAGCTTGCGCTCACGCACACGCTCGCAAATCACGGCGGTTGGTGATGCTTCTGCTGCACCTGTTGCAGGGGCTTCGGGCTCTCTGGCGGCAGCTGTGGGTATATTAAATGATAATACGACCACAAGCATCTCTGGCAATGCAGGTATAACTGCAAGTGGGGATATTAATGTGCTGGCCGATTCTGAGGTAAGTGCCATATTTGCTGCACGGGCAACCTCGGATGATGATTTTTCCTCTACCGTAAATGAAAAATTTGATACCGGCATTGATAATACCTCCCAGCTAGATCAGGAATTCCTTGGCTATAATCTTCAAGATCTATTGAAATCTGGCGTTGCAGAAGTCATCACCCAAATCACCGAAGCCCTCAGTTCCGATGATGAGGAGGAGGAAAATAAATTCCAGCTTGGCGGCGCGATGGTCTATGCAGATGTGAAAAATAACACCGTTGCCGAGGTGGTCGCAGATGACCCGGTAACATCCACAAATGCGCCAACCTTGTCTGCAGGTCAGAACGTCGATGTTGCCGCACAAGGCATTACACAAAGCCAGAGCTTTGCCTCTGGTCGCACCGATAATCCAACTTATGGCGGACAGGCTGGTATTGGCGTTCAATATGTGGAAAACCGCCTAAGGGCAGAAATTAGCGGCTCGGATCAGGCAGATATATCAGTTGCTGCGTCTGATTTAACGGTGCGTGCAGAAACAACTTCCTATTCAGGTGACTTTGATAATCAAACCCGTTTCGGGGTATTTGCTTCTTCTGGAGTTGGCGGCGGCGGCGATGATGATGGCGGTGTCGGTATCGCAGGTGCTATTGCCCTATCTATTAATGAAGTGAATGATACAACAGCCCTTATTGGTGATAATTCCAGCCTTGGCATCACAGGTGATGCGGCTATATCGGCTATAAATGACACTGAAGTGAAGGCAACCGCTGATGGCTCGTCAGAAGCACACCAAGCTGCTGATGAGCTGTTTGCGTTGATGATGGATGATGACAGCAGCGATGCTGCATCCGACCCAGATGTTAGTGGGGGCACGCTTGGTATTGGTGCATCGGTTGCTGTAGCTACACATAAAAACACTACTACAGCCAGTTTTGGCTCTTCTGCGCAGTTTACAGGCGCAGATAGACCAGACAGCCTGAGCGTTAGCGCAGACCAAACCTCTAGCACTGAGACTGAATCTAAAGCTGCGGGGGCTGGATCTATTTCTATTGTACCGCTTGCTTCTGTAACGCTTGCCCGCAATAGCGCTAAGGCAACCATTGCTGCGGGCAGTTCGGTTATCACTACGCAAGGGAATATATCTGTTTCCTCACAACAAAGCGTGACCAGCTCTGCTGTTGGTGATGGCGAGGCAACAACATCAGATAGTGGTAATTTTGCGATAGGTATTTCTGCAGGTGTTACAATTGCCGATGATACAAATGAAGCCTCCATCTATCGTAGTTTGAACAGCAATGGCGGGGCTGTCACGGTTACGGCCTCTTCTTTGCGCAATGTCGAAGCTGGTGCAAAGGCGCTTTCTGGGGTTAGCGAAGGCGGCGAAAGTGAAGGCGGCGGGGATGCCGGAGCGGATTCTGGTACAGACAATGCAACCGATAATGCTTCAAACAGCACTGGTGAGGCGTCTGAAGGAATTTCAACCCTGCTTGCTGGGTTTTCCTCTGACAGTGATGATAATGCCAGCAGCTATGATTTTTCTGAGCAGATGTCACAGGATACTGATGCGCTGACAGACGGTGCTGACCTTGGATCTATTGGCGGCGATGGCGAGGATGAGGATAGCTCGAAGATAACTGTCGCTGCTGCGATGGGGGTTACCTATGCTGAGAGCATTTCCAAAGCGCTTATCGGCGATCAGGTACAGATAAATGCAGGTAGCGGTGCCGTAACAGTTGAAACCCTCTCAAACACAGATATGAGCGCGGATGCTGATGCTTCTGTATCGGGCGGTGATTATAATATTGGTGGGGCGGTTGGCCTGAATATCGTCCAGAATGATAATAAAGCGAGTATCGGTAGCGGGGCAGATATCACTTCTGGTGATGTTTCTGTCACTGCTGGCATGCGCGCTGAAACACTTGAAGATAATTCAACAGATGATGTGAATGTAATTGCCGCAGATGCGGTTGCTGGTGCAGGCACTGGTGAGTTCTCGCTAGCTGGCTCGGTAGGTCTAAACCTTGTGATGCGTAACAATACTAGCGCCGTAATTAGCAATAATGCTCAAATTACCGCTAGTGGAGATGTCGCGGTCAATGCAACGGCCAAGAGCCAATATAAGGCAGACGCCAAAGCCACAGTGGGGATGGAAAAAACCATATGGGAAGGCATTGATGAAACCTTCTCTACCCTAACCGATATCAAGGTCTGGACAGAAGCTGCTGAACAAGGCTTCGAAGGTATGCTGGAAAATCTGCAAGACAGCCTGACCTCTGGCGGTGATGCTGATGGTGATGCAGATGCTGGAGACGGTAGCGGCGACGGTGATGCGGGCGATGGTGATGCTGGCGATAGCGATGGCGGCGGTGATGGCGGCGGTACTGGCGTGGGTGCAGGCATTTCTGTTAATGTGATTGTTGGCGAAGATACAAGAGCTGCAATTGAAGATAACGCAACACTTTCTGGCTCGAACGCAGGCGCAGTTTCTGTCACTGCTTCTGCTCAGAGTGATATTGAAACCAACGCCTTTGCAGGGGCAAAACCTGACGAGGCTGGCGGCGAGGCTAAAACATCTTTAGATGCGGCGGTTTCTGTTGGTGTTTTGATGAAGGATGTAGATGCGTATATGGGCAGCGGGTCTGGCGTGACCGCTACTGATAATATCAGCGTTTCTGCTAGCAGCGAGACTAATACTTTATCCACAGCTAAGGGCGAGGTGTCCGCGGATAGCACAGCTGTGGGGGCATCTGTTGCGGTAGGGGTTGCGCTGGAAAGCATTGATTCTGAACTAAAGCGGAATGTAACTACCACAGGGAGTGTTGATGTTCTGGCAAGTTCAGCTAGCACTGATATATCGCTAGCGGATGCGGTAGCTGCTGGAACAGTTGTTGACAAATATGCTGAAAAGCTAGGCAAGACGCCTGAGATGCTAACTGAGCAAACTTCGCAATTGGGTGATGTGAATAATGGGCCAACCTCCATGGAAGCGCTGAAAGGCGGCTTCACTGATGGCGATGGTGCCAGCTTTGATCTAAGCGGCAGTGATACAGATACTGGCTCTACTAGCGGCGGTGAAGCCCAGCAATCTGGCTCGCTAAATATTGCGGCATCTGTTGCGGTGAATTGGGCGGATCATGCCGCACGCGCGAAGGTGGCAGATAATGTGCAAATAGTGGCTGGCAATGATGTCACTGTTAAGGCTACCAATGATGCAAATTACCGCACCCGCGGCTCTGGTATGTCAGTATTTGCAGACCAGTCCATTGGTGTGGGTGTTGGCCTGCTTAAAACGGGTCAGCAAACCCATGCAAGCCTTGGTGATAATGTTGGTATCACCATAAATGGCGGTGCTGGTGATGTAGAGATTGCGGCGATTACCTCTGAGAATCAAGGCACAGATGAAGATGGCACGTCCTTCCGCTCTTACGCTTCTTCTGAGGGGATTGCAGGGGCTGGCGGCGGCGAGCTGGGCATTGCTGGCTCACTTAGCCTTGTTGTCTCGCTAGATAGCCAAAGTGCTAAGACAGGTGAAAATGTCCAGATTGGGGCGCCTGGCAATGTGGATATCCGTTCTTCAGCAACCAATAAGATTGTAAACCGAGCTTGGGCTATTGCGGTGGCCTCAGATGTAACCTGTGATAATCCGGGCAATTGCGGCGGCGATGGCGGTGATAAAACAGCGGTTGGTGCGTCAATTGCGGTAAATGTGGTTAATGATAGCAACTTGGCCGAAATTGGGGAGAGCACCAGCATTAATGCGGGCGATAACGCCTCTGTCGTAGCTGAAGACCTGGCTTCCGGAGCTGGGGACTTTACCCTTGATCTACAGGATGAAAATACCAGCTCTGAAGATTTTATCACTACTAACTATACCGCTACCTTGCAGAATTCATCTTATTATGCAGAAGCGATAGCAGGCGGTGTTGCACAAGGCGGCAATGCCGGTTCTGGCTCGCTAGCTGTAACGGTTTCCGTAGGCAGTACACAAGCCCTTGTAGGAGAGGGGGCGTCTATCCTAGCTGAGGATGTGGATATACGCGCTTATAACCAGTCTACCGCGCGTCATCTGGTAGGGGCGGTGGCGCTCTCTACGGATAAAAAGGCAGTCGGCGCGTCTATAAGCGGCGTTTATCTGCGCGAGGATGTGCGTGCTATTGTTGGCGGTGACGGCGCGGCAGATGATAACGCTACTACAAGTTTAGTGGCCAATACAGGTGATGTGGATATTACCGCAGAAGCAGATCAGGATACGCTGACCTTCATGGCGGCGGGCGGGGTATCTGGCAATGACTTAGCCCTTGCAGGTGCCTTTGGCTTTAATGTCATGGATAGTGATATCGAAGCGCGTGTTATCGAGGATGCTACCCTTCAGGCGACCGCAGGTTCAGTAGGTATTACGGCAAATAGTTATACCGATATTCGCAACGTCGCGCTGGGAATTTCTGGCTCAGGCGGCGGCAATTCGGTTGGCGGTACATTGGCGCTGAATATGTTCTTAACAGACAAAAAAGCGATTGTTGGTAGCAGCGAGACAGCAGATAACAACATTTCTATCAATGCTGCACAGGCGGTAAATATCGGTGTCGATGCCAAGCAGGAGATTGTCAACGGGATTATATCTGCGTCTGTTTCGACCTCTAGCAATGCTATTTCTGGCGCGCTCTCTTCTAACATAGTTAAGGGGGATAGCTATGCGCTGGCCAATCGCGGTGCAGATATTAATGACAATGCTAGCTTGGCAAGCAGTGCAACCAGCCAGTCTGTTAGCGTTACCGCGCAAGATAATACCACCATTACCGATTTAACTGGCACACTTGCAGCTTCCTCCAGCAATTCGGTTGGCGTTGCGCTAGGCGCTAATGTGTTCTGGAAGAATGTAAAAGCCGGTATTAATAGCCAGGTTGTTGCGGATAATAATATTGATATAACTGCTGATACCTCACAAAACCTAACCTCTTTTGTGGTGGGCATTGCTGGTTCTACAGGCGGTATGACAGGGGCAGGCTCTGTTGGCTTAGGCTTGATCAAATCGACCACAAAGGCAGAAATTGGCACATCAGCTGATATCACCACTTCAGGCTCGGTAAAGCTACATGCAGGGGATGATACCGATATCTTTATGATGGAACCTGCTGCCAGCTTCTCTGCCGGCGGTGCCTCTCTTGCGGGGGCGGTTGGCGCGGCTGTGTTCATGGGCCAGACAAAAGCGCAAGTAAAAGATGGCGCGGCGGTTACTGCCCTTGGCCAGACCGCCATGCAGGTGGAAACTGAAACCACGCAAACTTCCTCGCCGCTGCTAGACGGGATTATGGGCGGTGATGATAATCAGACACGTGATGCGCTAGGCTCTTTTAACGATGATTTCACCTTTGATAATATCAAAGATTTATTCCTAACTGAGCGGCGCGATACAGAAAGCAGGCGCGGATTAGCGGTAACTGCGGTTGCTGACCAAGATGTCATTTCTATCGCTGCTTCTGGTGCGGTATCTTCTGATAGTGCGATTGCGGTTTCTTTATCTGCTGGGGTAGGGGTTGGCGTTGTTGAAGCTTCTATTGGGGATGCGGATATCAATACCAGTAATAGCGGTGCGCATGCCGACCAAGATGTTCTGGTGCGTGCGGTATCAGATACCTACTGGACAGATGTGTCTGGGGCGATTGCCGTGGGTACAGGAACAGCTGGTGTCGGCATAGGCGGTGATGTTGTCGTGCAAGATAAAGATACCCGCGCCTTTATTGCCAGAGGCGCTGATGTAACTGCCAATGATGATGTGGTTGTACATGCTTACAGTAATGACCGGGTGATTAATTCAGCTATATCGGTTGGTGGTGGTTCTACCGCAGGTGTGTCTGGTGCGGCGGCGGTAGGCGTGGTCCTTAATACCACCAAGGCCTATATTGAAGGTGATGTGAGCGCTGGTGATGATTTAAGCATATTGGCGGGCGCAAAGTCTGAACATATTCAAATTGCTGGTGGTATTGGTGCAGGTGGTACCGCTGGTATTGGTGCCTCCTTTGGTATTGGGTTTGCGAAAAATGAAACCCAAGCCTATATCGGCGAGTTTGCTACTACCAATGCAAGCGACAATACAAGCGTTGTAGCTGATACAACTGAAAATGCTGTTTCTGCTGTTATCGCAGGCGGTATTGGCGGCACGGTTGGGGTCTCGGTATCTGCAGGTGTTAAGGTACATCAGTCTAATACCCAAGCCTTTATTAAAGGGCAGGTTAATCAGGATACGAGTGTTGCAAGTGCTAGCCAGAGCGTTGATGTTATCGCGGCAAACCAGATTAATACTATCGATGTAATTGGCGGTATTGGCGGCGGTGGCACGGTCGGTGTGGGTGTAACCCTCAATGCGTTAGTGGTACATAATAATGCACAAGCTTGGATTGGCGGCGGGCCAAATACACAAGTAAGCGCTGCAGCCGATATAAACGTGCGCGCGACTTCAAACAAAACCACTAAAAACTTCCTATTGGCAGGTGCAGCTGGCGGTACGGTAGCGGTGGGCGGTAATATCGCGGTATTGATGGTCGGTGCGGAGTCAGATGATGAAACCGCTGGTCAGATGAATAGCGCTGATCACGGCGATATTGCCGGTGCATCAGATGACCGGACTTCGTCTATCCAGCTAGCAAATATTGCCAATGATGATAATTCATCTGGGGATTATGACCGGACCGGCTTTAACTTTGCTGAGTTTAATTCAGCGATTGATGATAACAACACCGCCAATACCCAGCTTGGTTCTACCTTTGATGCATCAAGCTCAGGCTTGTCCCGTAATAAAACACAAGCCTTTATTGAAAATGGCGCGGTTGTGCGGGCAGGTGATGACCTAACCCTTGCTGCTGAAGATACCACAAATACCGTCTTTGCAGCTGCAGCAGTCGGCGGGTCTGGTGTTGCTACTGTTGGGGCAACCGTTGGCGTGTTGCTCGTGAATAATACAGCAGAAGCCTATATCGATGATAATGCAGTGGTGAATGTCGAAGATGATTTGCTTATCACCTCCCGCACCTCAGAGCTGGTAGGTTCTGGTGCGCTATCTGCTGGCGGTGCAGGTGTTGCCAATGTGCAAGGTGTGGTGATGGCACAAAAGGTTACTTCCAAGAGCCATGCCTTTATTGATGATGCTACCATCAATGATAACACCACAGAAGCCACCTCACAGTCTGTTAAGGTGCGTGCAAAAAGTGATACTGAACTTGTTTCCTTTTCTGGTTCTGGAGGCGGCGCAATTGTAGGTGTAGGCATCACTGGCGATGTGATGATCTTAGAAAAACAAACGAAAGCCTATATTGATGATGATGCAACACTCCGCTCTGGCGGGGATGTGGATGTACGTGCCCAAGCGCAGGCCGATATGATTCAGATAGCGGTATCTATCAATGGCGGGGTTGTCGGGGTTACCGGGGCAGCTGGAGTTATCGCGGCCAATAATGTGACCGAAGCACGGATTGGTAGACGCGCTAATATCTATGCTCAAGATAGCCTTAATGTTCAAGCTACTGATGATACCGAGATGGATGGTATTGTAATCACGGGTGCAGGCGGCGTGGTTGGCGTGTCAGGCTCAGTTGGCACTTATGTGGTGGAAAGCCGCACTTCTGCTATCATTGATGAAGACGCAACAATTACTGCCCTTGCGGATGGCGATGGTATTACTGCCCTTAGTGGCGCAGTGGATAATTCAACCACCCAAACCCGCACGCAAGATTCGCGCACCCAAGAAGGCGCAGCAGAACAGCGCAATATCCAATTAGTTGATGCAAGCTACGGAACCCGCACTGCACGCGGGGTAAATGTGGCTGCAGTTTCCTATGAGGACATCAATTTTGCCCCTATTGGCGTTGCTGGTGGCGCGGTTGGTGTAGCTGGTGTGGTGGCAACCACGGTAACTAACTCGACAACAGAAGCGCTGGTGAAACAAGGCGCTGTTCTAAATGGCGGCGATAATAGTGCTGCAGATGCTAGCCAGTCTGTTAGCTTGCTCGCTGCCTCAGAAGGACAGCTTAATAATATCAGCGCTGGCGTTGGTGTTGGCGGGGTTGGGGTAACCTTTGATATCGACACACAGGTCTTTAAGAAAAATGTCCGCGCCCGAATGTTGGGCAGCGCAACCGCTAAGGATGATGTAACAGTCAAGGCAGAAACGCGTGACCGGGTTCTGCAAACAGCTGTGGGCATCGCAGGCGGGGTAGTTGGCGCTGCTGGTATCGTTGAGGTGTCGGTGGTAAATAATGATGTGCTGGCTGAAATTGGCGATAATGCCACTGCTCTGGCAGGGGATGATATCCTCGTCAATGCCGATCAAAATCTATCCATGATACAGACTGCAGGTAATGTCGCGGTTGGGGCTTCTGGGATTGGCTCTTCACTTGGTATTCTAATAGCAAAATCATCGAACAAAGCGCGTATTGGTAATAACGCCACTATTCATGCCACTGACAATCTAACGGTTGTGGCCAATACCAATACGAATTTGTTACAGAATATCGCTGGCTTTGCAGGTGGTCTGACAGATGCGTTTACAGGATCGCTTGGCATTAATATTTTGAAAACCTCTACGGTTTCGGAAATTGGTGCTAACGCCTCTATCAATCAGCAGGCTATGGATAATGCAAGTAGTCAAAGTGTCAATGTACTGGCTAATGACAGCGTGACCACACAAGGTGCAGCAGGTGCAGCCGCTATTGGCGGGGTAAGCGGTATCGGTATTGGTGTGGTTGCAACTGTAACCCGCAATACGACCAGGGCTAGCATTGGAAATGGCAGCATTATTTCTGCAACAGATGATGTATCAGTTATCGCGGATAGTACCAAAGATATCTCTAATCAGGGGATTGCTGCTGCTGGCGGTGTTGGGGTCGGCGCGGCAGGGTCTGTGGCTATAACGCTTGTTGGCGGCACCATGTCACAAGATAGCCGCGATAGTTTTGATAAAGAAGATGACAATGGCAACAATACCGGCAATCTGATAGCTGACGCAGAAAGCTCGGCAACACAAGACCGGCAAGCAGGCGATAATAGTAGCCAAGATGGGCATAGTGCTTCTGGTAAATCTAACCAGCTTTATGCAAGCGGCTATGATAACCGTGCAAATACCCTAGCTGAAGGCGAGGCATCAGGCTTGCAGTCAGATATGTTGGGTGGCAGTGCAGACTCAACCCTTGCCGCTATTGGCAGCGATGTACAAATTAGCACTGCTGGCGGCGAAGTTTCTGTTCTAGCTGAAGAAACTATTTCGCTCTCGCAGATTTCAGGCGGCGCGGCCATTGGCTCTGTCGGGGTGGGCGGTTTTGTTGCGGTAGCGGATTATGGCGGGTCAGTTGGCGCGCGTATTGGCGATAGAACCATTATTGATAATGCCTCAGCCTTGAATGTCGATGCGACGCTGAATAGTGGTAATGATATTAATATCAATTTGCCGGGCGGCTCTTCGGTAAATGTTAGTGCGGTTAATTCCACAGTTATTGGCGCGTCTGTTGGGCTGGTTGGCCTGTCTGCCTCTATTGCCAATGTGAATTTGAATGAGAATGTGACTGCCGAAATTGGCGATGATGTTACCGTCACGCTGACAGATAACAGCTCTGCGGTTAGTGTGGATGCGCTGCGTGATGTAGATGCAGATGTGCGTGTAGCGGCGGTAGCAGGGGGTCTAGCAGCGGCTGGTATCTCTTATGCAGGGGTGGAAGCCTCTGGTAATGCGTTGGCACAAATAGGGGCCAACACCACTATCGGCAGTAATGGTAGCCGGGTTGGTGATGTGCTGATACGCGCGCGTAATCGCTCAACCCAAGAGGCGCTCGCAGTTTCGGCCGGCTTAGCATATGCAGGTGCCCTAGTTGGCGCGGTTGTTGATATGTCAGATACAGGCAGCACCATTGCCAATATTGGCAATGGTGCAGAGATTTATTCTAGCGGCACTCTTGAATTGCTAGCTGATGAGAAAGCACGCAATAGCTCAGAAGCTAGGGGGGTTGCAGTTGCCGCTGGCATAGGCTTATCAGTTATCTCCTCTGATATTGATATTGACCGTGATGCGATTGTAACTGTGGGCAATAACGCTGTCCTGACAGCTGATAACCTCACCATGGCGGCTAGCTTTGCAGATGGCAGTAATTATATTGCCGATGCAGAAGTGCTTGGGGCTTCTGGCGGGGCTCTAGCGGGGGTATCTGGCTCTGAAAACTTCTTGGATGTGGATACAAATGCCCGCGTAAATATTGGCAATAATGCAGCGATAAATATTAACACAATCGATAATATGAGCGCGTTGGATAATGGCACGACATTCACGGTGCTGGCGGATAATGCGGCACGCTTGCGCGGGCGCACAGATGGGTTTGCTATCGGAGCGGCAGCCTTAGGTGCGCATGTTGGGCGCGTTGGCCAGACTGGCGGCTCACAGGTTAATTTCGGGGCAGGTGGCCAGATTAACATTCGCGGTGATATGGATGTCACCTCGCAATCTTCACGGCGGGCAACAATGGACCTAGTTGCTGGGGCAGGGGGCTTGCTAGCGGTCAATGGCGGCGAGTCTGATGCCAGAAACACGGCAACCAATAGCATTACTTTTGCTGATGCAGCAAATGCCGCTTCTGGCACTGTGGTGAATGTAACTGGCGGTCTGAATATCCTTGCTGCAAACAATGATAATTATGATAGTAAAATCGACGCCTCTTCTATTGGCCTAGCGGGGGTAACGGGCGGACTTGCATCGGCTACAGGCAGTGCAGATGTTGATATTCGTCTGGGTAATTACAGTGATATCACTTCTCATCAGCTAGATGTTGTTACCAATAATCGGCTAGGCAAAACAGGTATATCTGGGGATAATTTCAATTTTGCAGGTGGCGGTGGTCTTTCTGCTGCGGTGGGCTTTACCGAAGCTACACAAACGCAAAATTCCAGAATTCGCTTTGGCCAGAACGCATCTGCCTTTGTTACGGGTGATTTCGGGGATGAGGGGGTTGCGAATATCCGTGCGCTGTCTTTGAACAAGATGGACACCAAAGCTAAGGTCAGCACAGGCGCAGTAGTTTCAATTCCGCGAGCTTTGGCGCGTAATACAGTTACCTCAACCAATTTAGTATCGTTTGAAGATGGCGCGATGCTAGCGACGGAGCGCGGCGATATTAATATCAAAACAAGTGCCGATGCTGATATGGATAGCATTGCCAAAACCTCTGTCTGGGGTCTGGCTGGTGTTGGGGCAGGCGCACAGGCCTATGCAACCTTAACCTCGAACGAAACAATTGACCTATCCCAAAATAGTGTGGTGCGGGCAAACGGCTATCTAAACACCTTTGCTGGGCAAGATCAGTGGCTGGCAAATATTAATGTGAATGCCAAGGCAGATGTCTTTAACAAAACGGCGATCGCTATAAATGCTGGGCTGAATGCTGATGCCGTTGTTAATCGTAATGTACGTTTAAATGTTGGCGCAGGTGCTGGCCTTCAATCAGCTCAGAAAATGGATTTGCGCGCTATGAAGGGCACTATGATTGTTGCAGGTGCAGGGCGGAACCAATACACAGTTCTGGGTGTGCCAGTTGAAGACAGTTTTGGCAGTGAGACGATTAATGGTGGGGGTGAGGTTGTTATTGATGGCCGCGTAGAAACAGGTATCTTTAACGAGCAATATATCGGCTTTGGCCGTGATTTTACAAATTTTGATATCGCCGATAATGGTACAACCTATCGCCGTCCGATTAATCAGATTAACGGCGATTGGTACTTAGATGATGGCACCCAACTGGTTGTTACCGAAGGCAGCTATTCTGACCAGCTGCTAGACAGCATCCGTTCTGGTGACAATATTAAATGGACGATTTTGAAAGATCAGAATCTAGCTAATGATATCCAAGATGAAATAGATGCCTTGAATGATGCAAAGGCAGCGGCTGGTAACCCAGATGCCTTTGCGGCACTAGATGCACGCCGCACAGCCCTGCAAACCGCGCGCGATGATGCTGTGGGTATGGCTGATTCAGGCCCAAGCATTGCGGATGAAATCGCCAGTCAGCAAGCTATCAAACAAACGGCGCAAATTTTGCGTGATGCTTGTGATGATAGCGTGACCCCCGGCTGTACGGCCACGCATCAAACCACGATGGATGATGCCGATACAAGCATTAGCGAGCTTCAAGGCATGCAAGCAGATTTCGCCTCTGAGGACGGCAGCGATGTTGACCCTTCAGGAACAGTGGCTGCTCTTGATGATGAAATTAACGAAATTACTTCGCAAATAAATGATTTGGCCGATAGCGCCACCGCCAGCAATATTGATACAGAAATCGCCTTTTTGGAAGCGATGCGGGATAATCTGAATACGGGCGCTGTAGATATTATCGAAGTTGGTAATCTGTTTGCTGCCACAGGTCATATTGAGGTGAAAGCAGATACGCTATCCGGTAGCAGTGCAGGCACCTTGCATTCTGAGCATGAGGTAAATATTACGGTTCGTAATGACTCGCCAAACCCGATGCGCATTCAGAATATCGAAATTCCAAACCAGCCGGGCGGTAATATTTATTTCAATGAACAGCTGGTAAATAATGCTGCTGATATCCGTCATATCAATAAAGATAAGTCTGCAAGCGTGGATATGGTGCTATCTATGTCGCCGAATAATTTTACCACCAATGTAGATATTATCTCGCGCTTTGACCCTTATGCCTCATCCTATAACCCAACCGTGAATGGGCATAGGCTAGATGTGGTTGCACCAGAGATTATGCTAGCTGGGACGGTTGAAAATCGCGGGGGTAATGTCACTATTAACAACCGGCATGGCTCTATCCACCAGTTCGGACAAATTAACGCATCCGAGTTGTCGGTGACCGCAGGTGGCGCGTTGTTTGTGAACGATAAAACACCGGGTATTCTTAGCTATGGTCCGCATCCAGAATCAAATGGTGGTTTTGGAACAATATCGGCATCACGTCTTGATAATATTGGGGTATCAGACGCTGATGCTGGCGGTTGTTCTGGTGCGTCTGGGAATCTGCGCCTCGATCCAAATAACTCTGAGAGCTGTACACAAGGCAATCTGTCCAACACCCAGACCTTGCAGGCTAGCGAAGATAGCCGGAGCATCATTGCAGGTAAGATCTTCATTGTCGCGAATACGATTAATTTGAACGGGGTTATTCAGTCCGGAATCGCGCAAAAAGACATCACGATTAATGCAAACCATTCTGAGTTCAACATAAATGATGGCAGAACAGAGCCGATTGTCGAGAATGATATTGTGTATAATTTTGCTGACGGCACTAACCGTGAGGGCACAGACGGGGTGTTTGCCTATTATAATAGCGCCGATGATGTTGTGGAGGTCAACGGCTTAGAGGCTAAAGGCGGCGAGATCACCATTGCAGGCAAGCTGATTAGTACAGGGCATGGCCAGATTAATGTTCTAGATGGCTATGGCACTTATAATGTAACCAATAACTCCTCTAAGGATGTGCGCCTGAACTTTGCTAGCACTGGCGAGATTGAGGGCAAAGTAACCTTAATAGACAATGCTAAGGATAATGGCTTTGGCAATCCGCTGGTCACCCAATATACTCGCAACGGTAACACCATTAATGTGATGTCCAATCAGGGGGTAGACGGTGCGACCCCTTCTGCTGCGGTGGCCGGGCTAAATGGGACAACGGGCCGGTTGACCCATTATGACCCGCTTGCCAACCAGCGCTATTTCTGGATTCAGGCAGAGGAAATTGGGGTTGAGCGTAATTTTAGATCCAATAAGTCAGCATGGGAGACATTTGGTATCGGCCATAGTTACACCTCTAGCTATTCGCCGCCAACTTCGACCTTTACAGGCGCGACCGCACTACCCGCTAATGCGTTGCCAAGTGCTGATTATGCGGCCGTAGATACTTCAACAAACGCAGAATATCGCCTGCGTCCAAAATTTATCCAAGAGAGCTTCACGCGCACCACAACAATACAAAATCGAAGATGCAAAGGTATTCCTTGGCTGGCTAAAAAATGCTGGTGGACTAACAATACTGACGAGCGTGAAACAGGCACCATGTTCTATTTCCAAGACGTGAAAGCAGATAAGCGTGTTAATGTGAAATTTATTGGCTCTGATACCGGCACTATGAATATTACTTCTGCAGCAGGTATCCAGATTAATGGTAATATCAAAGCTGCTGGCAGTAATGTTAATCTAACTGCAACAGGCGGCGATATTGTTGTCACTAACGCTACTGCTGAGCTTGATTTTGGCAATCTTACCCTGAATGCTTCAGGGTCTATTGGCACGCTTTCAAATCCGATAACGATGTTGCAGGATAGCGCCAATACCATTGATGCAACAGCTGGTAGCGGCGTGCATTTGCGAACCGAAACAGGCACGCTACGCTTTGCTGATCTTGCGAACAGCAGCGGCGATGTAAGCCTATATGCAGGTCAGGATATCATCACTAATACTGGCTCTGGCGGAACGGCGATAGCTGGCGATAATATTACCATGACGGCGCTTTATGGCTCTATTACCGAAATGGGTGGCGGTACCATTAATGTGGATACCAATAATCAAGGCTCGCTGAATGTCCGTTCGCGTAGCGGAAATCTGGACTTCACAGAAGTAGCAGGTGACCTTTATCTAGGCACTATTGATGCGATTGGCGATGTATCCTTAAGCACCCTGTCAGGCAGCATTATTGATGCAAATGATGTGCAGACAGATGATTTGACCACGCAAGCGGAATTGCTGAATTTGTGGCAAGATTTGAAATTACGTGGCAGTGACGCGGTCCAGAAGCGGGATAATCAAATTACCGCCTACAACACAGAGATGACACAATTATATAATGATTACTGGCGCTTGCGTAATGTTCAGCAAACACCGAGTGGCCAATATATTGCCCAAGATTATGACCCGAACTTCTCTTACACAGCAACAGCTGATGAACGTCAGGCAATGAATAATGATGCTAGCCGAATTGCTGCCTATGAGGCCAGCCAACAGGCGCGCTATCAGCAAGCTTATGAAAGGTTTGGTGAGCCATCTTATAATCCAAATTACACCCATGTGGCATCCAGTGACGAAACAGATGAGTTTACCGCTGGTTATATCTGGACAGATCATGAACTTGAATTGCCGCTGCCAGGAACCGCTTTCAAAGAAACAACAGATACTACAGCCTATATCGAGTCAGCCAATATCATTGGTGATAATATTAATTTGAATGTAGCAGGCGGGAATATCGGCCAATACCAGACATTAGGCACGTATGATATTCAAAATATCATCAACAATACCAACCTGTCAGATAATGATAAAATCATCCTAACTGCAGCTGAGTCTGATGATGTTACCTTTGATAATATGGACGCGCTGACCGCACAGCCGGAACTAGATGAGGATGGGGAGCCTATAGAGGCTGATCCATTGACCGGTACCCTGACCGTAACAGAGCGTGAGGATATAGATATTGAGGCGCGCAATAGCAATTCTGTGATTAATATCAATGCGCCATCAGGCTATGCCTTTATTGGTGGTGAGAATTCAGATTATGGCCTGAATATCAATACGCTGGCTGCAAGCGGCGAGGTGCGCTTAAAAATCAATGGCGATATAAACAATGTGCGCAGTGATAACAATGCGGCTCTATCTGGCCAGAACGCTGTGATCGAGTCAGGAGACGGGGTTATCGGCGCGTCAGGCACACCTTTCCGCGTGGATATTGCTGATACCTATAAGATGACAGCACGGGCGCTAGGCGGCATTTGGGTCGAAGAGCTTACTAATGATATGCGGATTGGCCAGATTTATTCGCCAGCAGAGGTAAGTTTAACCTCATCTGGGGCTATGTTTGATGCCGAAAACGACCTGATTGTTGATGTAAAGGGCGATATTGTCCGGCTGATGGCTGCTGATGGCATTGGCGAGCAATATCTCAGCAGTGATACTAGCCTTGTTAAAAAGCAAAAGGCGCTGGATGTGGCTTCAGCTGATTATACCAGCTCGCAGTTTGAGCTAACCAGCACAAATGATGGTGCTTGGCTATATGGCCCGCTAGGGCAAAATCTGCGCCTGACGTCAGCTGATCTAGCCGGTGAGTTGGATGTTGCGGTTGGCGCTAATTTGCGGGTGCAGGGTACTTTAGATACAGATGGTAATGATGTTACCTTGCGTTCTTATGAATCGCTGCAAATAGATGGTGATGGCGGGGTTAACACACTTGGTGCATTGCTAACGCTGACAGCTGTTGAAGATGTGACCATTGCCAGCACGCTTGATACGCAAAATGGCGATATGTTGGCAATGGCGCGTAATATTACCATCCTAGAAGATGCAGCTGTAAATATGGGTACGGGCGCGCTGCGGATAAATGCAAGCGATGATGCAATTGTTACCGGCATTACCACCGCCAACAATGATGCGTGCGCTTCTGGTCAGACAGGGTGCGCGGTGACCGTGCTGGCCACAAACATCCAAGATGGGGGGGATGTGTCAGCAGATATTACCTTGCAAGGAAATGGCGGTCTGCGCTTTGGTGCGCATCAATATGTGAATGTGAATGATATTCAGCATAGTGGTAGTGCACCGCTTCGCCTAGAAGTTGGCGGCAAGAATGACGGCGCGCGCGGGGTAGCTGCCATGTTGGGCATCACCACAAATGCTGATATCAATGTTGATTATTTGTCCATGAATAGTGCGGCGATTAGCGCGCCAAACACGGCAGTTGCTGATTTTGGCTCTAACTTTACTGTTGCGAATGGTAATATCCGGGATAATTTATATTTGAATTTAGGGGATAGTGGCACCGAGCCTTTCATGGCACGTATTGGCCGTTTGGAAGATAATACACTCAGCCCCGATAACTGGCTGTTAGCCGGGGCAACAACAGGCTATTTTGATAACGGTGCAATGGAAGCTGCAACAGATCGTGAAGATGATTTCCGTTGCACTGGCCTGCCAAGCTATATTGGGGACGCAAATGCAGTCTTTAATTTCAACTTTACCCTTCAGCGCCCCTTTGTTGATTGCTCAGGTGTTCTAAACTACTACTCGCCTGCTTTCTCGTTATTGAATGTAGAGCAGACCGCAGACCAGCAAGTGCTTGGTCAGGTTGTAGGCGTCCTGCAGCAATTAAACCGCAATTCACGCCGAGTTGGTATCACTGGCGGGCTAACACCAGAGGCTTCCTCTAATTTTGTGGCTACTGTGGCCACCAGAGGGCTAAGAGACCAGCAGCGTAATGTGCGGCGCGGCTTTGCAGGTGACGCGCAAGGAGCGATAGGCATCGGCTTAGGAGAAGGTACCACAACACAGCCAATAGATGTCCTTCTGCAACAGGGTCTGGGTGTTGCCCAGCCTGATGCAATAATTGATATAGACGCGCTAGAAGATGCTGGCGCACCAGAAAGTGCAGAGGCAGACGGTGATGAGGTACTCATTCAGCAGAGCAGTCTGGAAGGCTTTCTAGTGCCCGCCTCATAATTTGCCTTTTACCTTAGAAAATACTAATGTTTCGCAGCCTCAATTTTTACTGATTTGGGTCGCTATTCATTAGTTGTTGCATTTGATTTGGCTGAAAAATAGTTGTTTAAACGTTTTTACACATTTCCCAAGTGGTTCCCGTTTGTTGTTGTATGGTTGTTTTGGCTATTTCCGGCTTATGCCTCTGTAATTGACGTGGATGTAACAGGGTCGGTTACAGAAGGGGGTAATTCAAATCTTACGGTGACTTTTTCCAGTAATGTGCCGGCTGATGATGAGTATCTATTTTACTGGAGTATTGAAGCTGGTACAGGCAACCCGCTAGATCCCTCCAGTGATTTCACCAGCGATTCTGGAGGCGAAGAGAAAGTAAATATCAATTCGAGTAGCTATAGTTTGACGTTACCACTGGTTGATGATTCAGCGAGTGAGGGAACAGAAGTTGGCGCTATTTGTTTGCTGCCTTCGAATGAAAGCTCATTTCCTCGAACTACTTTTACTTATTCAAGCGATTATACAAATAGCGGTGGTGAACCTTGTTTTAATTTCAGTATTATAGATAATGATACCCCGCCAACAATCTCTTTTAATTCAGGTAGTTCAGCAAATTCTGAGGCGGTTTCTTCTGCAAGTATTCCTGTGTCCTTATCTGCCTCATGGGCATCGACAATCACCGTAAATTACACCGTAACGGGCACCGCAACCGGCGGCGGAACAGACTATACCCTAGCAAATGGCATGCTGTCTTTTTCCTCTGGTACTACTACCTTGCCTATCCCGATTAGTAGTATCGTTGATGATAATATTCACGAAGGGGATGAAACGGTCATTCTGACCCTGTCTAGCCCTACTGTTGCCACGCTGGGCAGTACGACAGTGCATACCTATACCATCACTGAAAATGAAACTGTGCCTACCCTGTCTATTGCGGATATTAGCTCTCTAGAAGGTGCTTTCGGGGTTAACTCACAGCCTAATGTAGCGGTCACGCTATCGCACCCCTCTAGTCAGTCTGTTTCCTTTCAGTGGCAAACTCAAGATGGTACAGCCACATCAGCAGATAGTGACTATTCATCTGACTCAGGAACATTGTACATCTTAAGCGGTGACACTTCGATAAATGTTAGTCCTGTCATTTTTGGTGATGATAGCTTCGAGAATGATGAGAATTTTTCACTGGTTTTAAGCAATGCTACTAACGCAACTATCGCTGATAACACCAGCATTGTGACCATTCAAAATGATGATGCGTTGCCTAGCCTATCTGTCTCGTCTTTAGGGGCTATCGTCGAAGGCGGCGGCAATGCAAATGTTGTTGTTGCGCTAGATACGCCCGCTGGCGTGGATGTTTCGTTTAATTATGCGACCAGCGATGGAACGGCGAGTGCGGGCGTTGAATATAGCTCTACCTCTGGCACGGCTACGATAGTCGCAGGCTCGCCAGACGTAACTATTCCAGTGCCTCTAACCGATAATTCTATAGATAATGCGGATAAGACTTTCACCTTTACCATCACTAATCCGGTGCAAGCAACTATTGGAACCTCTAGTGAAACCTTTACTATTCTAGATGATGATGCGGTGGTGTCGATAGGGGATATCTCGGTAAATGAAACAGATAGCACAGCTACCTTTACCGTAACTGTACAAGGCCCCATGACAGCCAGCACCCTAGATGTTGATTATACTACCGTGGATGGCTCGGCTCTAGCTGGCTCGGACTATGCAACAAAATCTGGAACCCTGAATTTTACTTCCTCGCAAGCCATTCCCTTTAATAGTGCTGAGACACAAACTATCGTTGTGAATTTGTCAGATGATGCGATAGTAGAGGGGTCAGAAAATTTTGATATTAGCCTGTCCAATATTGTTAGCACTGGTTCTGCTATCATGCCCGATAATACCGGTACTGCAACCATCACCGATAATGAGGGCACGCCGACAATTCAGTTTAATGCGGCCAGCTCTAGCGGGGCAGAATCTGCCACCAGCGCGGCCTTGCAGGTAGATTTATCTGGGGCTTCTGCTTCTGCGGTTACGGTTGCTTATGCCGTCACTGGCACCGCTACAGGCGGGGGAACAGATTACACCCTAGCAGATGGCACGCTGACTTTTAATGCGCTCTCAACCTCTGAGACCATCACCATTGCTTCTATTATAGATGATGCGATTGTAGAAGGCAGTGAGACGGTGATAGTCACCTTGTCCTCACCCTCAGGGGCTTCGTTGGGTAGCAATACAGCCCATACCTATACCATCACCGATAATGATGTGTTAGCTACCACTGTCTTTGTTAGCTCTGCTGCCAGCGTCTCTGAGGGTGCTGGTACACATAGTTTCACGGTCAGCTTGTCTAGTGTTGCAGCAAGTTCGCTAAGCGTAGATTACACAACATCAAACGGCACTGCCCTAGCAGGAGTGACTATACCAGTGTGTCTAGCACGTTAAATTTTGCTATAGGCGAGCAGACGAAAACCGTTTCGGTAACAATCATAGATGATAGCGATACAGAAGCCTCTGAGAGCTTTTCTCTGACGCTTTCCAATCCTGTAAATGTAACTTTAAGCACCTCATCAGCGAGCGTCTCCATCACTGATAATGATATCAGCATCGAGCAAAGCTTAATTGATGAGGCGGAAACTTACGTGCGCGGTGTATCTGACCAGCTTGCCCAAGAAAAGGGTCATGACCTTATAGAGGCCTCCCATCGGCTTATTCGTGCTAGTCTGGATAGCGTTATGATCCAATCTAGTGTTCTAGCAAGTAAGGCTGAACCTAATACGCCAGAGCCGCGCACCGGTTTTGCCGATAGCACCTCATCGCAGACAAGCCGCCAAGCCTTCTTCTCACAGCCGGATACGCCTATTCCGGATGCGCAAACAACCTTTAAACAGAACCTTGTTGGGGCGGTTAAGTCATTGGATGTAGCTGCCGATGATGGTAGCCATCATGCACATTTCAACTATGATTTATACACCCCGCTTATCCGCAGTAATGATAGGCTGATCACAAAAATTGCAGCACAAACAAGCAAACAAAAAAATGGTCCAGAAGCGCGGCGTCTTATCGCTAGCTTTGCACTAGAAAAAAAGGCTAGTGATGAGCAAAGCGCAATTGGCAGATTTGTGCATCTGACCCATGAAAATGCAGACTTCAATACAGAATATAAGGGCGATAAAAATACTAGCGGTGTAAATATAGGTATCTATAAAGTTTATACAGCAGATGTAGATGTTTTGAACTCGGCTTATTTTTCAGCCGGGATTAGCAATACTGACCTCAGCTTAACGAAATCTGGTATGTTGTTGGATAGTAGCTATCTGAGTTATCAGTTCCAGACAGGATTTTCAGTTGGCCGCGTATATAAAGCTAAACGTTTTGCTGGCATTCTAGAATTTTCCATTGATGCCCTTTATGACTACCAAAACGGCCATGATTTGAATATCACCTATGGAATTTCAAAATTTAACCGTCTCATGAGCGGTAAAGGTCACCATGAAATTATTGCCCGCTTTGAGCCAAAAGCAAATTTTGAACTTGGCGAGATAAAAAATGGAAAAGCGCGCATTTTGCAAGTAACTCCATTGCTTAAATGCGGCACTGGATCTATGTCAGCAGATTGTGGCGGCGGTCTATCCGCGAAAGTCAGCTCGCCCTTTGAAGGAGATAAAGGCCATCTCTCTTTTGGGATACGCTATGAGCATTACCGCGATACCGATTTCATGGAATATCTGATGAATATCAATCAGAATTTATTTAATTCAGATCAGATTAAGTTAAACACAGAGTTGAAAGTCGACACAAATGATGTGCTGCCCTCATCAAGTGCAGGGCAATATAAGGTTGGATCGTCGCTGAACGTAACCTTCTAGCCAAGCTTATTTGGCGCTTAAAAAAGGCGCTTAAAAAAGGCGCTAAAAAAATATCAAAAAATTTTAGAGTAAAAAGACTAGCCTAGCCGATAAGGGAGAGGATGTTTTGTTTTGCGCTATTGGCCTGGGCTAGGATCGATTGTGCGCTTTGCATTAAAATCTGCTGGGTTGCCATAGATTGCGTCTCGGCTGCAAAATCTGAATCAATAACACGCCCACGTGCCTTTGTAGCGTTCTCCAGCGATACATAGCTTAACTCTAAGCTAGAATGTAGCCTGTTTTGTATAGAACCAACATAGGACTGGAAACGGTTTACCTGATCAAGTGCCTTATCCAAGACTAATATTGCCTCTTTGGCTTTGTCTGCTGTTGCGATGCTGATATCGTTGATATGCAACACATTATCGGTATTATCATCGGTAATGCTAAGGGAGACATTATCAGTGAATCCTGCAGTATCATCTTTATATTCAACAGCAAAATCATAGGTTGCTTTGCGCTCAAAATCCGCATTTTCTATGAGCTTAATCATGCCGTGCTGATCAATCGTGAAATGCGCGCTATCTGACCCAGATAGGCTAAATTGTCCAGCTGGATATTGCGTTGCAAAATTTTTCAACTCGTCACTAGTAACAGAAGGGTCATCATAAACACTAAAGGACAGCTTTTTAGCTTCAGTTGCACTTACCTGACTACTGACCGTGCGCAAGGCAGTAGTGGTTTGACTGCCGCTATTATCGCGGAAGATATCTGTTGCTGTGCCCGCGCTTGCTGCTGCGCTCGCGCTTGCCTCGCTAATACATGGCGGGGCTGGGGGCGCGGCAACAACAAACTCAACAGATGTAGAAACAGAACCGCCAGCAACCGCATAGGTGAGGTCAAGCGTGTACGTGCCTGCTGTTATACTTTTATCAAGCGTAAAATCGGTGCCATCAAATTGAATATGGGCTGTATTTCCGCCCGGCGGGGCTGTAACATTACTTATCGATAAGGTCCCTCCCGGCGCTATACCTGCCATCGTGTTAATCATGGTAAATTTAGTTGCAGGCGTTTCAAGAACACTAAAGCTTAAGTCATCAAAACCCATCTGAATATTATCAAATGATGTTTTAGAGGTGGATGGAAAACTATCAGAGTTAAACAGAGTAATAGATGCAGCTACACCCGGGTTAGCTAATATTTGTGTGCTGTAAGTAAAGCTCTCCCCGCTAACTGTATAGACAAGATCGGCAAAATAGTCGCCTTGCGGAATGCCGTCATTCGCGCCAGGTCCACCAAGCATCAGAACATTTCCAGACTCTATAGATATATTATGAAGGGCGGGGTCATAACTTCCTAGTCCAATGTCTGTATGGGTTATGTTTTGTATTGAAAATGTACCGCCGCTGCCATGTGTGGCAACAAAATTCTGAAAGAAGGCACCAAAGCCAAAACTGGCATAGTCATTATTACCTGCGCCGTCTAAATCAACGCTAGCCATAACAGGTGTAAAGCTGCCATCCTCAACAATAGCATCTAAATTAAGATCCGTGCCATTTGTAAATTCATCAACCGATGCATCATGCGCGCCAAGCGCACTCGCAGGTGCCGTAGTGGTAATGGTCAGCGAGATGGTTTCAAGGAAACTATCCCCAGAAGGCGCTTCATATTTTACTGCAAATTCATAGACATTATCGCCATCGGCATCTTGCGGGTTGTTATAGATAAGGTTGCCTGATATCAGCCCGTCTTGGGTAATGGTTACTTGGCTTGCATCTGTACCTTCTACTGAAAAAACACCCCCCGGAAAGCTGTCTGCATAAGACAGCAGCTCTGCGCTTAGCACATTATTTCCAGCACCAACTGGTATCGCTAGGGCTTTTATTTCAACGCTGGTAGCTTCTTCACTTGTTAGCTGGGAGGTTGCCGTTCTAACAATTGATGTTTTTGGAACTGCTTCTTTTATACTCAGAGTTATCTGTTCTGTTTTGCTGTTACCATTTGTATCTGTATAGCTCACAGATAGGCTTTTGCTATTATTTGCCTTGTTAGCCGCGTCATATAAAATGGCGGCTGATGCACGAACACTGCCAGCATTGGTTACTGTAAATTCACTAGCATCACTGCCAGAAAGGGTGAAGCTGCCATTTGGAGCGCCGGTAACAAAACTCTGAAAATCAGTACTTAGCGCGCTGGTTTCAATGCGAATTTGGTTTGCCTCAAATGCCTCAATTTCAGTTAGATTCTGAAAGTCAGTGGTCTGGCTCATTTGTGCCACTGTGCTTTGTTCTGTGGTAATAACAGCACCACCTAAGCTATCTGAATGAAGCCGGGAAAACTCAACCTGCATCTTCTCATCATTACGATTGCCAGTACGCAAGGTCTCAAGATAAGTTCCATCTAGCAAATTCACGCTATTAAAGGTGGTGTGCTCAGCGATTTGATCCATCTGTTTGACCAGCGCATTAATTTCTTCTTCCGCATTTAACCTGTCTTGATCTGTGTACACCCCATTATGATTTTGGATAGCTAACTCGCGCAGGCGGATGATGATATCGGTGATTTGCTGAGAAGAGCTATCGGCAACTTGGGCAAGAGAAATGCCATCAGAGGTATTTTTCAACACCGCGTTCAGACCTCTTATCTCGCTCAACATTTTACTGCTAACGGCCATGCCTGCCGCATCATCTGCAGCCGAATTTACACTGCTGCCACTAGATAGGCGCGCCATTGTTACTTGCTGCCTAGATTCGGCATATTGCGAGTGTGTTCTCGCCGTATTTGCAGCAACATTTGTGTTAACCGACAGCATTGTTTTTAGCTCAGAATTCTTTCAAAAATTTGCTTAAGATTACTGAGTTAATAACGACATAGCATATGATTAATTAGGTAAAAAAATAAATTAAAAACAATAAGTTGGCATGAAAATTTCATGCTAAATATTTTCTATTATGGGTCGTTTAGTTACCGCTTTTTTGCGCAATGCCGTAAAAGTAGTTAATCAGCAGTATCGGCGCTGATTTTAGGTCCTTCTGGAGTAGGCGTAACTGTAATTTTCTGGCTTGAGGGTGCGTCTAAAATGAGTTCTGCCATACCGGTATCCCCGCCGCATGCGATAAATTTTTCCAAACACTCTTTTTGTGTCATAGGCGCATATTCACTCCCGGGTGGATGGGCAAGAACAGCTTCAAATTGGCGTCCATCCTTTAAGGTAATAATGAGCCAGTCAGGAAAATCGGGGTGCATATCTTTAAAGTCATCGCCAACCGGGTAGGCCAGCGTTTGTGTCTTTGCAAGCAGGGACTTAATATCCTCACGCGCAATTGCCCTTTTATCAAAGCTTTTAGCTGAAAGCTGATTATCTATCAGACAAGTTGCCACACAATAGCTCAGGCTAAAACGGGCTTCGCTTTCGGTTTTGGGATGCGTAAAAGAGGCTACTTGAAAATAGGGCTCCGGTATTTTAAGGATAATAGCTTGTATCTGATCAAGTCTGGTGTGTACTTCAGGAGCAAGCTTGAGAGCAGAAGCAATAAGGCGGTGAGTGTAAGAGCAGCTTGGCCAAGGTTTGCGAAATACAGGAGAGTGCAGAAGCATAGCTTGTTGTGGTTTTGGTTCAGTAAGCGCCTCTTCTATCAGAGCATGGCCAGAAAAAAGGTTGAAAAAACCACCCTGTTTTTCAAATATCTCCAGCACGGCTTCTAACCCATTAGTGCCAAGCCTTGCAGCTTCTATTGCTGCACGAGCCGCAAATCCGGCATGCATTGCTTTTGCCTCGCTGCCAAACTGACTTTTTAAGCCAGATGCTAAGCTAGCGGCAATCGCAAGGCTATGCGCTATTTTATGCTCATCTGCCCCGTTCAAATAGGCCATCGCTGCTGCCCCGCCAATTATGCCGGTTGTACTGGTGGCATGCCACCCCGCAATATAATGCTGGTATCCCATTGCAAGGCCGGTACGGCTTAGCACTTCATAGCCTGCAATATAGGATTTCAAAAGCTGTCCGATTGTGGTTTTTTGCTGCATCGCCCCTGCTAGCAAGCTAGCGCAAATTACTGCCGATGGGTGGGTAGAGCCGGAAATTTCATAATCATCAAAATCAAGCGCATGCGCTGCTACTCCAAATATCAACGCATCAATGCTAGCTGCGCTATCATTTTTAAAAGCTGTGCGTGTTTTTTTTGCTTGGCTGGTATGCCAGCCTGCATAGATACATCCAAGCGTATCAAGAAAACATAATCGGGCTTCGGCTTCGGCTTCTAGCGAAAACAGGTAAGGTTGGCCGCAAGCGTTAGCCAGCATGTTTGCGAAAGGTGCCATCTTTTTACACCCCCCTTAAAGAAGAAGTAGGGTTTAGATAATGCTCATCAAAACACTAAAAATAATTTGAAGGAAACAAAAAAATAACCCAGCCACGCATTAAGATACTGGCTGGGCTTAGATTAATAGGTGCGTTTATACCGCAAGGAATAGCTTTTGGTGTTGGCTATCTTTTCGTAATCAAAACTTAAATCCTGATTATAGTGATAGCTTGGATGATGGTTAGCTAATGTTAGCCCCATGCCTCTGCCGCATCTATCTTCAGAATCAGAATCGTATTTTTCACAGAAATATTTTGGGCGAAGTTTCAGCACATTAAACCCGCTAGGGCGAATAAGCTGTGCAGGACTGCCTATAAGCAACTTTAATTCTGGCTCAAAGGATAGTGCATAATACTCATCTGTTCCAAAATCAATTTGCTGGCTAGAGGTTAGGCCAGCTTGCGTGATATCAAAATAGGCGTTTGTGAAAACAGATTTGCCGGCAGAATAGGTAAAGGTTGGCCGAATTTCAGCGGTGGCAAATTTAAACACCCCCTGCAACGAGCTGCTAAAGACTGTACTGGTGCGGTCAAAATCACCATCTATTGTTTTACTGCCAATGGTGCTGTTTAGGGTGTTGTTTTCATATGTCTGCGCAGCCATAAGGTCCAGAATTAGGCTCTCTTGTATCTTATAAGAGGAATAAAGCCCGATAGAGGCAGAACGGGATTTATTGCTGCCTGTCATGCTACCGCTCATCGCAGTATCGGAATAGCCAAAGCCAAGAATATACCCAAACATCATATTATCTGAGAGGCGGTGGCTGAAATTCAACGCAGAAGAAACAGTGGTGTTTTTCACGCCAGACCCATTCTTGGAATGCGAAATAGCATTCTCCCACGAAATATTGCGAGAGCCATCGCTGCTAAGATCATCTAGAGAGAAAATAGCATCCAGATTCCCACGGTGCTCATCCCAATCTAAAGCAAGATTCTGGAAGCTTAATTTAGGCTGGGTGTTTTGCGGTGTGCCAGCAAACATCATGTTCCGGTTTCGCGCTAAAACGCGGTTCATAAATTGAGTTTCTGCGCGGGCGATACTGTTTTTTCCAAACACTATATTTTGACGAATTTCTTCTGTCTCATCAGTGGTCAACGGCGTATCATCTTCGGAGATGGTAATCACAGCCTGATTATCGGTAAGGCTAGCATTAACCGCATTGGACAGGTTAAGGGTAAAATTCTCGTCCCCCTCGTAAGTGCTATCACTCAAAAGGGCTAGGGTAATGGTTTGGCTTGTAATGCCTGCAGCAAAGGTTAGCGTGCCGTTATCGGCGGTATAGTCTGCGCCTGCCAGTGCGCTATTATCTGCTGTCTGGTAATCTACAGTAACGGCTATTGGCATGGCATAGGATAGGCTAACGGTGGCAATTGCACTTCCCGAAGCTTCGCTTGCGGAAACATCGGCAATGGTTAAATCTGCACTGCCATCATCATCTAGGATAGTCACAACCCCTTGGGCGTCGGTGATGGTAGCCCCGCCTGTTGCATTGCTCAGATTTATCGCAAGGGTCTCTGTGCCTTCTTGGGCGCTATCATCTAATATGGTAACTGATACTGATTGGCTGGTCACGCCCGGTGCAAATGTCAGCGTATTGCTTGCTGCGGTGTAATCTGCGCCAGCAGCAGCAGATGTATCTTGGGTGGCATAATCGACTGTGATTACACTTGATGATGGGTTTGATAGGCTAACAATAGTCTGGATAGTGGTGTTATCTTCGGTGGTGCTGTTGTCGCTGATGGTAATTGCAAGAGTGTCATCATCGGTAATAGTAACCGTAGAGCTGTTGTCTGATAGGTTGGCATTAACTGGGTTGCTCAGGGCAATAGTAAATGTCTCATCTGTCTCATCAATGTCATCGCTCATAATGTGGATAGAGACCGTCTGGCTGGTACTTCCTGCGGCGAAACTAACACTACCATTATCCGCGCTATAATCATCTCCTGCGACTGCTGAGCCATTTTGTGTTGTCCAGTCCACAGTTACGGGCAGTTCTGATGCCGCACTAAGGGTTAGCGTAATATTTTGGCTTACGGCTACCTCATTAGCTGTTGTGGCATCAGCGATGGAGATGCTTGGCTGGTTGTCATCATCAGTAATGGTCAGCACGCCTGTATCATCACTTATTGTGGCCTCAGCCGGGTTGGACAGGGTGACGATGATGGTTTCATCATTCTCATCTGCATTATCGGCTAGTACAGCAATAGGAATGGTTTGGCTGGTGCTGCCAGCCGCAAAGGTCAGGCTGTTAGCGCTCGCAGTATAGTCACTGCCTGCACTAGCCGTGCCATCAGAAGTGGTATAGGACACCGTAACCGTCTTTTCCGATGCAGCACTTAAACTTACCGTCAGGTTAGTTGTCGTAGCACTTTCATCTGCCGTGCTGTTATCTGAAATAGAAATGGTTGGCGCGCCATCATTATCGGTGATGGTCATGGTTGCCTGAGCGGTGCTGATGCTCGCATTATCAGGACTGCTTAAATTAAGGGTAAAGGTTTCATCTTCTTCATCTATGACGTCGCCTAGAATAGGTATGGCAACAGATAAGCTGGTCTGGCCAGGTGCAAATGTCAGCGTGCCAGATGTAGTGGTGTAATCTTGGCCAGCAATAGCGGTGCCATCTGCGGTGGCGTAATCTACCTCTATTTGCAGGGCAGAGGCAGCACTCAGCGTTACATTAGCGGCAAGAGTTGTATTGTCATCTACCACGCTTGCGCTCGCAACAGATAAGGATGGAAGGCCTTCATCATCTGTAATGGTGATTGTAGAGCTGTTATCAGATAGACTGGCATTGACCGGGCTAGACAGGGCAATAGTAAAAGTTTCGTTCGTTTCATCAATCGCATCATCCATAATCGCAACAATTATGGTCTGAACGGTCGTGCCGGGTGTGAAGTTTACCGTGCCAGAAGCTGTACTATAGTCACTCCCTGCGATAGCATCGCCATTAGCCGTTGCATAGGCAACACTGACAGGCAGTTGTGATTCTGCACTTAGCCGAACGCTAATAGTCTGGTTTACGCTAGCTTCATTTGGGGTTGTTAAATCATCAATAGTGATGGTTGGCGGATTGTCATCATCGGTGATGGTCAGAACACCCAGCCCGTCATTGATGCTTGCATTGCTGGGGTTTGATAAATTTACCGAGATAGCCTCATTATCTTCATCCTTGCTATCGGCCAGTATTGGCACGGAGATTGTCTGTGTGGTCACGCTTGGGGCAAAGGTTAGAGTGCCAGAGGTAGATGTATAGTCACTGCCTGCACTAGCTGTGCTATCTGATGTAGCATAGGCAACGGTAATGCTCCGCTCTGAGGCGGTGCTTAAACTAACGCTAAGTGTTGTTGAGCCCGCACTTTCATCTGCTGTGCTGTTATCTGAAATAGAAATGGTTGGCGCGCCATCATTATCGGTGATGGTCATGGTTGCCTGAGCGTTGCTGATGCTCGCATTATCAGGACTGCTTAAATTAAGGGTAAAGGTTTCATCTTCTTCGTCTATGACGTCGCCTAGAATAGGTATGGCAACAGATAAGCTGGTCTGGCCGGGTGCAAATGTCAGCGTGCCAGATGTGGTGGTGTAATCTTGGCCAGCAATAGCGGTGCCATCTGCGGTGGCGTAATCTACCTCTATTTGCAGGGCAGAGGCAGCACTCAGCGTTACATTAGCGGCAAGAGTTGTATTGTCATCAACAGCACTTGCATCGGAAACAGCTACGCTAGGCGGGGCATCATCATCGGTAATAGTAACTTCAGACAAATTGTCTGAAATGCTGGCATTTACTGGGCTGGATAGGGCAACCTCAAAAGTTTCATCCACCTCATCCAAACTATCATTAACCAGTGCGATAGACAGCGTTTCTTGGGTGCTGCCCGGGTTAAAGGTAATGTTTGTTGATGTAGCTGTATAATCAGCAGGGTCGCTAGCAGTTACCGGATTAGTACTCGCCGCAACGACAACAGACTTAGCAGAAGGTGCAGACAGGCTGAGGATAATGTTGGCCGTATTTTCATCAGTTGTTGTAAGGTCGGCAATGGAAATGGATGGCGGATTATCATCATCGCTCAGTGTCAGAATTGCGGTGTCATTATCAATTGATGCATTTACCGCATTATAGAGCGATATGGTGACTGTTTCGTCATCTTCATCAAGGCTGTCACCGATTAGGCTGATAGTGATATTTTCTGAAACGCTATTTGGTGCAAAGGTCAGTGTTCCACTGGAAGCTGTAAAATCAGCTCCATCTGTTGCGGTATTGCCAATAGCACGCCAGCCAACACTCACTTGCTTGGATGAGGGTGTATCAAGAGTTGCCGCCAGTGTAAAACTGCCAGCAGATTCAGATGTAGAATTATCGAGGATGCTTAGCTGTGGCGGGTTATCATCATCGGTGATGGTTAGAACTGCTTGTGTGTCTACTAAGGTACCGCTGGTTGGGTTTGACAGGGTAATAATGACTGTCTCATCATCTTCATCCAGCGTATCAGCTAAAATTGGCACTGGAATATGTTTAACTGTCTCACTAGCGTTGAAAGTTATTTGGCCTGTGCTAGCGGTAAAATCATCCCCAGCTGTCGCTGTCCCACCTGTAAGGGCATAATCCACTGTCACAGATGAGGATTGTGGTGATGAAATAAATACCGCAATTGTCTGATCTACTGCGGCCTCATCCGGAGTGGTAGCATCGGCGATATCAATATCAAACGCATATGCAGCGTTGGCGCCTAGCAATCCAGCCAGAAGCACAGCTAACAAAGATAGCCTTTTTAACATATTTTTGTAGATACCCTGCATAAACAACCAATCTGAGTAATGACCCTCAGTCATAAACGGGTAAATTTCTCAAAGATTTAGGTGGCGGGTGATAAATTCTGGCCTCTCAATAGGCTGCGGAATCCTGACCAATGTGCAAAACTAAAAAAGGGCGCGCTGTGGATTGCACACAGCTTGGGGCGGGCTCTATGAAAATCTAAAATTGGCTTGGGTTGTTGCTGGACCTAACGGGCGCGCTTGTATTTGGCATATTCTGTTTTAAGGCACCTGTCTTGAATGGCCTGCATCTGATAGCTAGTTGCGATATCAATAGCTTGCTGGCTTATCACGCCAAGCTGCAGCCACAGAGTTTTTGCCCCTATTGAAGCCGCTTGCGTTGCTAAAGAAGGGCATTCTTCTGAGCGGCGAAAAACATCCACTAAATCAATCTTATAGGGGATATCTAATAGGCTGGCATAGACCTTCTCATCATGCAGCTTTTGCCCTGCTAGGCCTGGGTTAACTGGGATTACCCGAAAACCCTGCCCTTGCATATATTGCATAACGCCATGAGAGGGGCGCGTCTGATTTGCACTTGCTCCAATAAGAGCAATAGTTGTTGTATTGGCCAAAATATCTGCGATTAAGGCGTTAGTTTCCATAATGGTATTCCCTTCCAGCTTGGCAGAAATGAGGGATATGTAATGCTTCCATTTGGGTGTAGCAGCTATTTGGCATTGGCAAAAAACAGGGTCTTTCCATCTATTTTATAGCTGGATATCAGTTTCTGGCCTGCATCTGCGGTTAACCAGTCGATAAAAGTTTGCGCTTGGCTTATGTTTGCATCTGGGCATTTTTCTGCGCTTACGCGCATAATGCCATAGGGATTAAACAGGTGCTTATCCCCTTCTACCATAATCTGAAAATCGCTTTTATTAGAAAATTTCAGCCATGTAGCGCGGTCGCTAAGTGTATAAGCTCCAAGGCCAACGGCAATATTTATAGTTGCGCCCATCCCTGTGCCCACCTCACGATACCAATCGCCAGAGTGATCTGTGGGATCAAAGTTGGCCATCTGCCAAAGCGCACGTTCTTTGATGTGGGTGCCAGAATCATCGCCGCGCGAGATAAAACGCTGCCCTTTATCTGCAATGGCTCTCAAGGCTGCTACCGCATCACGCCCACCGGCCAGACTGGCTGGGTCTGATTTTGGGCCTATCAGAATAAAATCATTATACATCAGCGCATGACGGCGCGGTCCATAACCGCTAGCAACAAATGCCTCTTCGCGTTGTCGGCTATGAACCAGTAATACATCGCCATCACAATTCATTGCGTTACGCAGCGCCGCGCCTGTTCCAACCGCGACAACATGCACATCAATACCTGTTTCCTTGGTGAATTTAGGCAGCAAATAATCATAAAGGCCTGAATTTTTTGTGGAAGTGGTGGATTGCACAACAATAGCCGGGTTTTCTGCAGCCTGTGCAATGGTTACGGAGCTGATAATGATAAGCCATAGCCAAACAAAGAATGTTTTATATTTCATTAAATATTGCCCAACTGCATAGACCATTTAAACCAAGATTTGCCCATCAAGATAGGCACGCGCTGCCTCAGATTTTGGAGACTGAAAAAATGCCTTAGCAGGGCTGTGCTCACATAGCTCACCATGATGCAGGAAAATAACCTCATCTGCTAGCCGTTTGGCTTGTGCAATATCATGAGTTATCAGAATGATTTTCTGCCCGTTTTTGCTAGCTTGGCGTAATACGGCTTCTATCTGGGCAACTGAAGCTGGATCAAGATTAGCGCAAGCTTCATCAAGAAATAATACTTCTGGTCGCAGCATCAAAGCGCGTGCAAGGGCAAGCCGTTGCCGCTCGCCGCCTGATAGCTGGTTGGCTGGCTGGTTGGCAAGCTTTGATAAACCGACATTTTTTAGGGCTGCGTGGATAGATGCGCTGTTATCTGGCCTATGCAGGCTGCGCACAAATTCCAGATTTTGTTTTACAGAACGCTTTAGTAACACAGGTTTTTGGAAAATAAGTGCTTGGCGTTTGCGGTGGTATTGATTTATGACCTCGTCGGCAAAGGTGATACGGCCACTATCTGGTTGACTGAGGCCATGCAGACAGCGCACGAATAGGCTCTTACCGGCGCCATTTGGCCCCATAATAACCGAAATACCGCTGGTGGTGATGTTTAAGCTAATATTGTTTAGCAATGTTTTCCGGCCAGCCTTAAGCATCAGCTTGTCTGTTGTAATAGGCAGGAGCGTGCAATTCATATCATCCCCCATATCGCTGGACAGAGAGCACAGATTTTGCCTGCTGTGCGGCAAAATTTACGATTAGGGCTAAAAGCAATAATATCAGCCCCAGGGCTAGCGCAAGTGCAAGCTCCCCTTTGGATGTTTCAAGGGCAATAGCCGTGGTCATCACACGGGTTAAATGGTCAATATTGCCGCCGACGATCATCACCGCACCAACCTCAGAAATGGCGCGGCCAAACCCAGCTAGAATGACAGTTAGCAGCGAGTAGCGCGCTTCTATCAAATAAGTGAGCAGCGCCTGCGGTGGGGGCACTGCCAAGCTTGTAAACAAATCACGATATTCCTCGTGCAAATCTTCCAAAATCTGGCTGGAAAGGGCAGCTATAATGGGGGTTATCAATATCACTTGCGCGATTACCATCGCTGTAGGCGTATATAAAAGCTCTAGGGCGCCAAACAGCCCAGAACGTGAGAGATGTAAATAAACAATTAGCCCAACAACTACAGGAGGCACGCCCATCAGCGCGGTTAAGATGCCGCGGGCTGTATTTTTGAAGGCAAAATCACGGGTGCCTATTAGCGCGCCAAGTGGCAATCCCAGAAGACAAGCGATAAACAGCGCACTTAAACTGACTTTCATAGATAGCCCAATGATTTCCACTAGGTCAGCATCGACATTCACAATGAGCGAAAAGGCAGTTGTGATAGCTTCGGTAAAAATAGACATGAATTTGTGTGCGGTTTCATCAATGGGGTTGATTTGACCGCTTCGACTAAACAATAAATGGTGAGTTTATGCAAGAATATTTGCCGCAATTTGGCTATACTGGAGAAAGCCGTGTTGCTGTCTTAGTGTAGCTTTTCTGGCGCGTATTTTTATACGACAGCCATTTATTTTAGGAGCGCAAATTTTCCAGACCGCACGGTACCAACATGGGCGCATCGGCCTGCATCCTTCAAATTGGTTATAGCCCTATAGAGCGAAGGTTTAGGAATATTCTCCAGCAAAGTGTGTGTTCGCAATGCTTCTATCGTTATTTCCTGCTGATTGTCTAATCTGGAAATATCTACCATTGCTGCATATACCGATAACTCAATGAAAGTAGCGGATTGCAATCCTAGCTCGCTACGTAAATGTTGAAAGGCAAGCATGATATTTGAAAATACATAATTTAACTGCGTCATGTAGTGCCACCTCTGTTTGTTATGATGGTTGCCCCTAAAGATATAACAAATAAACCAGTAATATGGCCAATAAAAGACGTCAGAAATATATCTGAGACTATACTCAAATTGGTGATTTTCAGCCAAACATAGAACAGGAGGTGTATCAGGAACGCTGAAATGAGGCCAACGCTGAGTATGAAATTAAAGCCTAGAGAATTGTTTTTATACGCTGATTTAATGATACCTAAATGTGTCATCAAAAATATAGAAACCGGGACGCTAAGACTATTTGCTATAGCCCAAAGTGCATTTTCGCCAAAAATGAAGGGGTTTTCAGGTAACAAAATGATTACAATATGGGCAGCAAAGACCCCAAGCACACTTGCCCAGCTAAATAAAACCCCAAGTAAAACCATTGCTCCATGCGGAATAAAAAGCAGGCTTGCTTCTGGCATGACACCAAAAATGGCACCTTCAACGGGCAGTATCAGATAATGGTGAGCCAAAAGACTTGCTAGAAAGGCTGTAAATGATACCAAGAATATTTTTTGTTGAATAAACACTTAGATAGTTTCCAGATTGAACCATCTGAAAAGATATCGAAAAAAAATATAAAAAGACAGATTTAATATAGTTTAATTCCATATTGAGGAATCAAAACTATACTTAAGGATAGTTTAAGAAAGCGCTAGCTCGTTAAAGACAGGCATTTAGCTCAATAAATCAGCTAAATGCCTGAACCAAAATTATTCATATTTACGCTAGACTGAATTTATGAGCCTATTTTAGGACTTAGCGCATCCTTCAAGGCCAGCCTCTAGCGCATCGAATAAACCAAAATACCCATTATCATTGCTGCTTCGAATGAGGCCAGATGGATTGGCATCAATGATATATAGCGCGGTATTCTCAAATACTGACGCAACCACATTATTCTCGATGTCTGTTTCTGCAAGAAGACAAGCTTTTTCCATTTTTTTGGTCAGGGCATGCAATTCGGAAATATGAGCAGGGGAGGGGGCCTCATTTTCCTTATCATAAAGTGCGCCTGCCAACTCAAAATCAAAGCGGGCTTCAAAATATCGATATGCATCATGCTGGGCAAAGATAGCTGGCATTTCTTCCGATGCTAATATTTTGGATATACGTGCCTGCTGTTCTGAAATCGCCTGTGCGGCACGTTTGGCATTTTCACGATAACGGGCTTCATTAGCCGGGTCGTGATGTGCTGCCTCATCTGCTATCACAGCAAGCCAAGCAATAGCGTTTTCTGGGTCAAGCCATGCGTGGGGGTCAACAGGCTCGCTTTTTTTTGCATGATCATCATGCTCTTTGTGGTCATCATGGTCTTTGTGGTCATCATGCTCTTTGTGGTCATCATGCTCTTTGTGGTCATCATGACCATGATGATGCTCACCTGTAAGGAGATGAACTCCTTTTGCATCCAGCAATGATATATGTTCGGCATCTCCGGCTAAATTATCCAGCGCGGATGCCAACCACGGGGTCAGTTTAGGCCCAATCCAGAATATGACATCTGCCTTTTCTATATTTGCTGCTTCTGATGGGCGCAAATTATAGTGGTGGGGATCGCTGCCCGGTCGTATAATTACGCTTGGACTTCCTACCCCTTCCATAACTTTTTCAGCCAGTCCGTGAACAGGGGCAATATCTGTTACAATGCGCAGTTCAGCAAAGCTGGAATGCGCATGAAGGGTTGAGATAAAGACAAAAGAGGAGAGAATGTAACCTAAATAATTTTTCATAGATGTAACAACATAACAGTATATTTTTCTATTATGTTATAATATAACAATTGAAGTTTGGCAAACCTTAATTTAAAGTCATTTTTGAGAATTGATAAATAAGCGCACACCCAGATGAATAAAGCACCCAGATTAATAAAGCACCCAGATTAATAAAGAGGCAAGGATGCCAAATTCAGGCTTTCATCAGCATGATCATTTCAAATGTGTCACACAAGCAATAGACGCGTTGCACGCTCATTGTGTGTCTAACGGTTTGAAATTCACCCCGCTACGTAAACGGGTATTGGAAATATTGCTGGAAGATCATAAGGCGCTTGGGGCTTATGAAATTCTGGCCCACTTACGCGATGAAGGGTTTAGTGCTCAACCGCCGGTCGCCTATCGTCAGCTTGATTTTCTGGTTGCCAATGGATTTGCCCATAAAATAGAGCGGCTGAATGCCTTTATTGCTTGTGCCCATATAGGCGCAATGCATGACCCGGCTTTTTTAATTTGCCGTGAGTGCCGTACTGTTAGCGAGACGATGTCAGATAGTTCTATTCTGGCCTTGCATCACCGTGCCAGTGATGTTGATTTTCAAATAGAAGATAGTGTTGTCGAAGCGATCGGCACCTGTCCAGATTGCCGCTAGGTCGGCTTTGGAGATGACGTTAATTTCCGCTAAAAACCTGTCTGTTGAAATTGATGGAAAAACAATTTTACAGCCTTTTGATTTTACAATAGAGGCAGGCGAGATTGTTACCATTGTTGGGCCAAATGGCGCGGGAAAGACAACTTTCTTGCGTGCGCTTATTGGGGCAATGCCAATAGCTGGCGGCAGGCTTGTCTCAAAGGATGGCTTGCGTATTGGGTATGTGCCGCAAAAACTGCATATAGACGCTGGCTTGCCGCTGACCGCGCAGCGTTTCTTAAATTTGCCAAACGCCGCTGATAAGGGACTGCTTGCAACAACACTGGATTTTACGGGTATTCAGCCCTTGATGACCTCGCAGATGCGCGATCTGTCTGGCGGCGAGTTACAGCGGGTTTTATTGGCACGCGCATTGTTGCAACGTCCAGATATTCTGGTGCTAGATGAAGCAACGAGGGGGCTAGACCATTTGGCTGCTGCTTCTTTTTATAAGCAGATTGAGTTGGCGCGCACGCAAGCTGGCTGTGCTGTATTGATGGTCAGTCATGAGTTGCATGTTGTGATGGCGGCTTCTGACCGGGTGATCTGCCTAAATGGGCATATTTGCTGTCAGGGTACGCCAGAACAGGTGGTTATCACAGATGAATATAAGGCGCTATTTGGCGGGGATGCGAGTGGCATGATGGCACTTTACCGCCACCAGCATGACCATCGCCACGATCATGACCATGAACACCAACACCAACACCAACACCAACACGGCCATCACGTGCATCCAGAATAAAATGAACGAGGTTTTTTGATGGGGCTTGAATTTCTGGATAGTTTTTTAGTGCGTGCGGCACTAGCTGGAATTGGTATGGCACTGGCTGCTGCGCCATTGGGCTGTTTTGTGGTTTGGCGGCGTATGGCTTATTTTGGCGATGCCACGGCGCATGCTGCCATTTTAGGCATATGTTTGGGGCTAGCTCTATCCCTGCCGATTACGCTCGGCATTCTTATCAGCTCAGTTGTTATGGCTATATTTGTAGCTGGGTTTCAAAATAAGGGCTATGCCAGCGATACGATATTGGGGGTTGCATCCCACTCTGCGTTAGCCTTCGGGCTGGTGGTAGCTACCTTGTTTCAGGATATTCGCATTGACCTTATGGCCTATCTGGTTGGGGATATCCTAACCGTTGGCACAAGCGACCTGATGCTTATTTGGGGCGGGGCAGGGATGGTTATCGGCCTGCTTGTTTGGCGCTGGTCAGCACTTATTACAGCTACCCTTAATCAGGAACTTGCCTTTGCCTGCGGTATTGACCCCAAACGCGAGCAGATGATTTTATCACTCGCACTGGCTGTTGTAGTGGCAGTGGCGATAAAAATCGTTGGTGTGTTGTTGATAGTTGCAATGCTAATTATCCCGCCAGCTACTGCGCGCATCTGGTCTACTACTCCAGAAAGGATGGCAATATTTTCAGCCATATTGGGGATTATGTCTGCATTAGGCGGGCTGTATCTGTCTTTTTCTTTCGATACGCCTACCGGCCCGACCATCATTTGTCTTGCGAGCACACTATTTATCTTTGCCAATTTATTAACGGTGTTGCGGCCAGCTTTGATGCGGTAATTCACAGCCTACATTTTGCTAATATTTATCGATTTATTGAATTGACGGGTTTTAGCCTTCGCGCCTAAGTTTAAATGTGGGGTGTTTTTTAATAAGACCCTCAAGGGGAGTCTGACATCGCTATTCATCCAATTACATCTGATTTGATATCCAGAACGCCTAGCCGCGCCGATAATTTGAAAGGGGCGGTGTTGATGCTGATGAGTATGTTTATTTTCTCAGCTGTTGATACTCAAGCTAAGTTTCTGACGGCAACCATTGACCCGTTGCAAGTGGTTTGGTTTCGCCAAATGGGACTGTTTTTCGGGGTAATTATCTTACTTATCTGGCGCGGCCACCATATTCTACGAACCGCCAAATTAGGCTTGCAAATTGGCCGAGGCACCTGTGCTGCCCTGTCGGCATCGCTGTTTATTATGGGGGTCTCTTATGTACCGTTAGCTGATGCGGTGGCGGTAACTTTTATTGCCCCCTTGCTGGTAACAATTATGGGCGCGCTATTGCTTGGCGAATATGTGGGCATTCATCGCTGGACGGCAGTCCTTATGGGGTTTGTTGGTACGCTGGTGATCATTCGGCCAGGCTTTGATAGCTTTCATCCTGCCCTTATCTTGCCGCTGATTGCAGCTTGCTTGTTTGCTGGACGGCAGGTCATATCACGCTTTTTATCTGGTATTGATAAAACCGAAACTACGGTTGCTTATACAGCGATTGCCTCAACCATTATTTTGAGCTTGCCAATACCTTTTGTTTGGACAAGCCCCCAGACAAGCACAGAAATCCTGTTGATCATTTCTATGGCAAGCATGGCAGCAATTGCCGAATTATTGGTCATTAAAGCGTTGGAAATAGCCTTAGCTGTGGTGGTGTCGCCAATGCAATACACCATCATTATCTGGTCTAGTTTTTATGGCTTTATGGTGTTTGACCAGCTCCCTGATGGCTACACAATCGGTGGGACAGCGATAATCATTTTATCTGGCTTATACACCCTTCATAGGGAGCGGGTACGAAAGCCTGTTACACCTAACTAAGCCAGAGTTAACGCAATAGATGACAAAATTCCTTAATGGTTTGAATACTGGCTATTAGGCGCAGCAATTCTATTGCGCGCAAGTGTAGCATGGATAACCCAAACCAATGAGGGGCGTGTCATGGATGCAAAACCAAATATTCTTATTTTCATGGTTGATCAGCTAAACGGTACCTTATTTCCAGATGGCATGCCGGCTGATTTCCTGCATGTGCCAAATTTACGCCAACTCGCAGCAAAAGCAGTGCGGTTTAAACGCAATTATACTGCCAGCCCTCTTTGTGGACCTGGTCGTGCTTCGTTTATGGCAGGGCAGCTTCCTTCGCGGACTGGCGTTTATGATAATGCTGCAGAATTCAGTTCTGCAATTCCAACTTATGCCCATTTCCTGCGTCAAGCCGGCTGGCAGACTATATTATCTGGCAAGATGCATTTTGTGGGTTCTGATCAATTGCATGGGTTTGAAGAACGGCTGACAACCGATATCTATCCTGCTGATTTTGGTTGGACGCCAGATTATCGTTATCCTGACCAGCGCATTGATTGGTGGTATCACAATCTAGGCTCTGTCACTGGTGCTGGTGTTGCTGAGATTACTAATCAGCTGGAATATGATGACGAAGTAGCTCATTTTGCTAGCCAAAAGCTGTATCAGCTATCGAGAGGTAGTGATGCCCGTCCATGGTGCTTAACAGTCAGCTTTACCCACCCGCATGATCCCTATGTGGCGCGAAGAAGATTTTGGGAACTCTATGCTGATTGCCCAGCTTTGCAACCCGACATAGCAGCATGGGATTTTGCCCAACATGACCCGCATTCCAAACGGCTATTCATTGCTAATGATTATCAAAATTTTGATATTCAGAACCGGGATGTTGAGCGATCAAGGCGTGCCTATTTTGCGAATATTTCCTATCTTGATGAAAAGATTGGCGAGATATTATCTGTGCTAGAAAATACAGCCATGGATGATAATACGATTATCTTATTTTGTTCTGATCATGGCGATATGCTAGGCGAGCGCGGATTGTGGTTTAAGATGAGCTTTTTAGAAGGCTCGGCTAGAACCCCATTGTTGATGGCTGCACCTGATTTACCGCCTATGATGGTTGACCAGCCTGTTTCTAATTTAGATATTTTGCCAACCCTTCTCGATATGGCAGGCATAGATATGGAAGGGATAAAAAAATGGACAGATGGGGAAAGCCTATTACCTGTAATAGCTGGCCATCATAAACGGGCAGCTGTCCCTATTGAATATGCTGCAGAAGGCTCTTATGCGCCGCTGGTTGCGATGGTTGAAGGGGCAGTCAAATATATTGTTTGCGATTTAGATCCTGACCAGATGTTTCATTTAGATTCAGACCCGCATGAATTAAATAATCTTGCGAATGCACCAGAATATGCAGAAATAGCCTCGCATATGCGCGAAATGATACAGTCACGCTGGGACTTAGCCGCTTTTGATGATAATGTGCGGCATTCACAATCGCAGCGGCTGATTGTTTATGAAGCTTTGCGAAATGGCAGTTATTTTCCATGGGATTATCAGCCATTGCAACGTGCCTCAGAGCGATATATGCGTAATCATATGGACTTAAACATCCTTGAAGAGCAGCAACGATTTCCTCGTGGAGAATAGCGCTGCAAGGCTAGCCGCTATTCCGGTGAAAAAATTTTACAATATGATAGCCCATCTACTTGTCATCTATGTATTTTTACTCGTAAGTTAGAGCTTGGAAGGCTTTGCTGCCTCCGCCCTTTTATATTTAGTAGAAATGGATAATGTTATGTCAGCTATCACCCCTGATCTTTTGAGCAGCATTCGCAGCCAATTTGCCCAAATTGATAGCTGTCCTGTGCAAGGCCAGCGTGTATTTTTTGAAAATGCGGGTGGGGCGTTAACCCTAAATAGTGTGGTGGATTGCTCAAAGACCTATGCCGCTATTCCCGATAATCAGGGACGGGATAATCCGGGCTCGCATGAATTGGTGCGGGTGATTAACAAAGCCAAAGCTGATTTACGCGTATTTATGAATGCGCCAGAAGGTCAGTTTTTTGTTGGTGAAAGCGGAACAGAACTGATTTTCCGGCTGGTAATGAATGCCTGTTTAGGGACTGCACAAGATGGCATTGCCCTTGGCTCTACGGTTGAGCATCCTGCCACCAGAAGTGCGTGTGCAAGATGGGCTGGAATTTCTGGCAAGAGCCATAAAATGATCGCGCATGATGATGCGCGTGGTCTGGTAACTGCTGAGGACTATGCCGCGGCGGTAACTCCTGATACGCGCGTTGCAACCATTTTGCATACCTCACCTGTGACAGGGATGGGTATGGATGTTCCTGCTATCTCTAAAGCTATTCGTGCTGTTGCCCCTGAATGTTTTATCATTGTTGATGGTATCCAGCATGCCGCCCATGGGCTGATTGATATTGAGGCTTATGATGTGGATGGATACGTTATCTCGCCTTACAAGATGTTTTCGCGGCATGGCTATGGGCTTGCGTGGATTTCCAAGCGGATGACAGAATTGCCCCATGATAGTCTGGTCGGTGGACCAGAAGGTAACTGGGAACTTGGCACAAGAGATACTGGCTCCTATGCCACGATGGTTGAGGTTATAAACTATCTTGACTGGCTTGGCGGTCAGGTTGATCCCAAGGCTGAAGGGCGTGATAAATTTGTTGCCGCTGGCAAAGCTATCCACGCGCATGAAAAAAGCCTGACAGATGCGATGTTGCATGGCACTGGAAATCTGGACGGGCTAGCAGAGATGGAAAAGGTGCATGTTATTGGCGGAATTGACAATCCGGCGCGTGAAGGGCTTGTCTCGCTTCATGTCGAGGGTATGGCCTCAGTGGATGTGGTAGCCAAACTAAATGAGCAAGGTATCCGAACACATCTTCGCAAAGCCGATCATTATTCAGGAAATATTTTGGATCCGCTAGGTCTGGATGGTTGTGTGCGTGTATCTTTATGCCATTATAATTCAACCCATGAGGTTGCACAGTTTCTGGCCGCGATGAAAGATATTGCGTCGTAAAATATCGTTGCTTATCTAACTTTGTTCGGGGCTGGCGGGTTGTTTCTGCTTGGAAATAATCGTCAGCCCTCCAAAAACCAGTAAACAAGCCATAACATGATAGATATGCAAACCCTCATTTAAAATGAGAATGCCTAGCGCTGCGCTATAAATCGGCACAAGATTGCTGAATACACCGGCCCGAGCAGGGCCAATTAAATCTACCCCCCGCATGTAAAAAATTTGGCTCAAGAAAGATGGTGCAAGCGCAACATATAAAATCACTAACCAGCTTTGAACATCATCTGGCCATAACAGCCCAGTGGTCAGGCTTTCTGCCAGTAATAGGGGCAGCGATAATAGCCAAGCAGCGCAGGCCAGAAAGAACATCATAGTGAAATTACCCATTTGTGGGCGTGCGCGCAGCCCTATCGTATAACCGCTATAAAACAGGCAAGCCAGCAACATTAGCCAATCCCCCTGATTTATCGCAAGCTGGGCTAATATTTGCACATCCCCCTTAGCAATAATTATTACAACACCAACCATAGTCAGCGCTGTTCCAGCTAGTTGCAGCCGGGTTAAATGGGTACGGTAAATAATCGCTGCTCCTAGAATAATATAAGCAGGCATGGTGCATTGAATAATGCCCAGATTGATCGCTGTGGTATATTGGGCGGCGGTATAAAATAGAGCGTTAAAAAAGGTGAAACCGAAACCGGCCATCAAAAACACCCATTTCAGCCGCCCTTTTAGCAAGGCTAGCGCGTGCCTCCAGTTATTGCGCTGGGTAAAGGCCAGTAAGCCAGCTACAATAGTCCAACGCAAAAAGACAATAACCATAGGCGAAATCTCGCCTACTGCTAGACGACCAGCAACGGTATTGCCAGCCCATCCAAGTGCAGCCAAAGATAATAAAAGGGGTGCGTTTGAGTAGATATAGCGCCTGAAAAACTCTGTCATATAGAGGAAAAACCTGTTTTATTTCTGGCCAGCGATAAATCCGGCCAGCGTATCTGCCAGAATATGCGGCTGTTCCACACAAGGAATGTGTCCTGCCCCTTTAATCAGCTTGAAATCAGCGCCGGGGATCATGTTCGCCATATCTAGAACCAGCTCCGGGGGCGTAGAGCCATCTTCTTCGCCAACCACGCAAATAACTGGCACATCGATTTTTTTCGCATCTTCACGGTAATCGGCATCCCGGATAGCCGCAGCTGTGCCTAAATAGCCATCAACAGGAAGGCGCAAAAACATATTTGAATAGCCATCTAGCTCTGCTGTGTGATGGGTGTGAAAATTTTGGGTAAACCAACGCTCCATATTGGCTTTTACAAGTCCTGCCATGCCTTGCTGGCGAACAACTTCCATGCGTTCTTCCCACATCTCAGCATTGCCAATTTTTGGGGCTGTATCGCATAATACAAGCGAAGAGACTAAGTCAGGGCGCAATTTATATAACCGCATGGCAATAAGGCCGCCAACAGATAGGCCGCAAATCACCGCATTGGTAATGCCCAGCTTATCCATCAGCGCAGCAAGGTCATTAACATGATCGTCCAGCTGATAAGGCGTGGTGCCAATATCAGACAAGCCATGTCCACGCTTGTCATAACTTAGCATTGGATAGGTGCCGGCGAGCTGGATGATTACATCTCTCCAGATACGGAAATCAGTTGCCAGAGAGTTGATAAACACCACTGTAGGCGCGTCTTCAGGTCCGCTAATTTGCTGATAGTGAAGAGTGATGTTGTTTAGCGATGCAAACTGCATGAAGCGGCCTTTCTTAAATTAGATCCTAGCTAGATTTTTAAATTATTTTTTAAATTATTTTTTAAATTATTTTTGAGGAGCTGGCGCGTTTCTTATGTCTCTCGGCCAGAAGCAGCGTTGGATTTTAGGCTATGGTCTCACAGAAATTATGTAAAAACCAGCCTTGATTAGTAGCGCATACTTACCCCTTGCTTTGCGGGTGAAGCCAATTACTTAACCAGCCAATGACGAGCGGGGTTAAATAGAGCGGTATTTGATACACAGCTGTAAAAAGCGCAAAGATAGGGTCTGCCGGAAGGGCGGCAAAATATAAGCCCACATTCCGGTTTCCAGTTACAATCGCTAGGACCTGTAGGGTTGGCGTTTGCTGATTAAATATGCGGCTAAAACAAAGCAGGATAATTTGCGCGCCCATATTCATTGCGATAGCGAGTGCGCAAAGTTGGGCAGCTAATATTGGACTGGCGATAATTTTTTCTGCCATGCCGTTAAATACAGGTACAAGAAAACTTATCATGGCAAGTGCGGCTAGCCCATCAAATACGTGCCGCTTATCTTCAATTTTATCGCGCCCCAAATAGGCTTGCCCGATAAGTGCAATAGCAGTACCCCCGCATATCATTCCAGCTAGCTTGATAAATAGAGCTAATTGGTCAATCGCAGTAATATCGGATAAAAGCCATGCCGCCAAAAAAGGCCCGGTAAAGGGCGCTGCAAGGCTGGTTAGGACAACAACTTCCATCGCCAATGCAGCCCGAAACCCTAACAGGGTACAAATCCAGACTGTTGAGGCAATAGGTGGTGCAACCGCAAACCAGATTAAGCTTGGAAAATACTGTGCTGTAAGCCCGCCCATATTTCCAAGTCCAGCATAAAACATAGGCACCAAACATAATATAAAACCAGCAATGCTAACGCTTAGTGCTAGTCGCCGCGGGGCAAGCGCGGCAAGGCCAACCGACTTTAGATCTAGCCGGATCATGGAGGCAGCATATATCAAGGTGATGTTCAGCGGCAGGATGATATCCCAGCGCAAAGGAATATCTGGCAAGATAAGCGCAATCACAATCCCCGCAGGCAACGCAAGGCGCGCATGCCGGCCAAGGCTACTTAAAGCTGTCAGGAGCAATGACTATCCCTCTTCTTGGTGGGGCTTGGGAAAGGTCCTTGGCACAAGGCTAGCCTGAAACCACACAATAAAATTATAAATCGAAAAAACAGGCAGACCGGTTGCCGCTCTGATATCTGCGGCATAGGGGACCATATTCGTGCATTCCAGAATAATGGCGCCAATAGATGGGTCAGCTGCCAGCGCATTTGCTGCGTTTATATTATCGGCTCTGGCGGCGTTTATATCCATCTCTGGCTCGCTATCCAGAATAGCGCGCGTAAATTCTGCGCCGCCTTCGGTGGAGGCAATAGGGGTGTTGTCTGGCACATTTGCAGCCAATAAATGGGCGGCGGTCAGCGAAGTTGCGCTGATGGTCAGAATGCCGGCGCGTTTATTTGCAGGCAACAGGCTGTTGACCATAGATACCTGCATCAAGCTAGAGCTAGCAACAGGCACTTTTAACGCTTCTGACAGCTCATTTTGATATAAGGCTAGAAAACCACAATTGGTAGTGATGCCCTCTACCCCATCTGCGATAAGCTCGCGCCCGGCATCAATGAAATTATCCAGCATATTTTTTGCTTGCCCCCGCACCACTCGATCTGGTGAGGCCTTACGTACAATTTTATAATGCACAGGAAACGGCCAAGTGCCCGCATTGCCCATATCGCCTAGAATGCGCGGAAACTGGGCATCCAGCATTAAAATGCCAACGGAAGCTCCATATAGGGGTTTGCCGCCTTTAACACGCATATGCCTGTCTCCTATGTTCATCTTTACAGAATAACTATAAGACTAATTTTTTCAGATAGCTATGCAGTTTATACATGGTTGCTAGTGGGCATTGACACATTGCGTAAAGCTTTACAGGATAGACAATAGACGTTGGTTCTGGGGGGGATAATGCAGCAAACAAATACGCTAACTGGTGCAGAAGCGGTAGTGCGCATGCTAGAAGCCTATGATGTGCGCCATATTTTTGGCCTCTGCGGCGATACAACCCTTCCTTTTTATGATGCGCTGGCGCGTCTTGATCACTCGATAACCCATCTTCTGACCCGTGATGAGCGCCATGCAGGTTATATGGCAGATGGCTATGCACGGGTAACAAACAAGCCCGGCATTTGCGAAGGTCCATCTGGTGGCGGGGCAACCTATATCTTGCCCCCGGTTGTCGAGGCGAATGAAAGCTCAATACCGATATTGGCGATCACCACGGATGTAGCGACCAGCTCGCGCGGTAAATATCCCCTGACTGAGCTGGATCAAAAAGCGTTATTTTCGAGCATTACAAAATTTAATGATAGTTTAGATAATCCTGTCAGCCTGCCTGCGCAAATGCGTGCAGCCTTTCGGGCGATGACAACCGGTCGGCCAGGTGCTGCCCATCTGGCACTTCCCTTTGATACGCAAAAAGCAGATGTGAACCCTGAAGATGTGTGGGCTGAGCCGCGCCATCAGAGCTTTCCAAGTGAACGGATGGCCCCTGACGATGCCGCAATAGTTGAGGCTGCCCAACGTCTGTTAAAGGCTAAAAACCCGGTGATGGTTTGCGGCGGTGGTCCGGTTATTGCCGGGGCTATGCAGGTGGTTCAAGAGCTAGCAGAAACGCTGAATATGATAATAGCCACAACTGTTTCCGGGCAAGGTGTGATTGCTGAAACTCATCCTAATGCGCTAGGCGTTGTAGGCACCAATGGGGGCCTTCCAGCAACAAGAGCGGTAATGGACAAAGCTGATCTGGTGCTGTTTGTGGGGTGTCGTGCTGGTTCTGTGACCACAGAACGTTGGTCAAGCCCAGATAAATCCACCACTATTTTGCATATCGATAGCGATCCGATGGTGCTGGGGGCAAATTATCGCACGGAAGTTGCCATTTGTGCTGATGCACGTCTTGCGCTTACCGCCCTACTGGCGGCGGTTCAGGCAGAGAGGGGCGATATTGATTTTGGCGGTGCGGAGATAGCAAGGGCTAGCTGGGCACAAAAACTGGCTGATTTTAGGGTGCTTGCCCAGTCTGATCAGATGCCCATAACCCCCGAGCGCGTGATCCAAACGCTGTCAAATTGTCTGGATGATGATGCGATTGTGGTGGCTGACCCCGGCACGCCTTGTCCTTATGTGTCTGGCCATTATCGCTGGCGCAAAGCAGGGCGCAATTTTATAACAAACCGCGCACATGGAGCCTTAGGTTATGCGCTAGCTGCGTCAATGGGCGCGCATATTGGCAGGTCATCTGTAAAGACGGTAAATCTCATGGGAGATGGCTCTTTTGGTTTTTGTTGTGGGGAGTTTGAAACCATGACGCGATATAAAATGCCGATCACTTCTATTGTTTTCTCAAACGCAAGCTATGGCTGGATTAAGGCCGGACAGAATTCTGGCTTTGATAAGCGCTTCTATAATGTTGATTTTGGCCGGACTGATCATGCCGCTGTGGCTGCGGCCTTTGGTGTGAAAAGCTGGCGCGTTGAAGACCCAGCCGAGTTGGAAAGCGCGCTAAAAGCGGCGCTTGCACATGACGGGCCAAGCTTAGTGGATGTAATTGCCCAGCCCCTGCATTTGGCGGCGGCGCCAGTTTCTGAGTGGATAGCTTAAAAGGGGAGACCAGATTTGCCAGTTCCAGTTAATCCCATCCTCGATGATAAAATTACCTCATTGGACGTCTGGCATTTAAAATTACCTGTTAATTCTGTGCGCGATCACGGTATTGGCGCTGTATCTGATAAGATTGACATACTGGTCGTAAAATTAACAACTTCTTCAGGTGCAGTTGGTTATGGGGAAGCCTCACCTTGGTCTGTCTTTACCGGCACCGCAGAAGCCAGCTTTGCAGCCATCGACAGATATATGCGCCCACACATCATTGGGTGTCACCTGTCAAACTGGCGTTCTATACTTGCTGTGTGTAGGGATTGTGTTGCCCATTGCACCGAAGCAAAGGCAGCAGTTGAGACAGCGTTTTATGACCTGGTTGGGCATTGTTCTGGGTTATCTGTAGCGATGCTTTTAGGCGGTGCTGTTAAAACAAAAATTCCGCTTTCCTGCTCTCTGGCAAACCCAGATTTTGATGCGGATATCGAGTTATGCAAGCGGCTTAGCCAAGACAATGTTAACATTGTTAAGCTAAAAGCAGGTTTTTCAACCCACGCCTTTGATATGATGCGGCTTGAGGTGTTGGCTAAGGAATTTCCAGATTTTAAAGTGCGTGTTGATTTCAATCAGGGGCTGCACCCAGATGAGGCACTGATGCGTGTTCGCGATGTGGCAAGCATGCAGCCTGACTTTATAGAACAGCCTGTCAAAGCCCCGCTTTTTAGTCTGATGGCTGAAATAAGAAACGCTATAGATATACCGCTTCTGGCAGATGAATCGGTGTTTAATATGCATGATCTATTGCGAGCTATCGATCAGAAAATTTGTGATGGTATTTCGATAAAAATAATGAAAACAGGGAGCTTATCAGGCTCTTGCCAGCTTTCAGAAGTCGCTGCTGCGGCTGGGTTAGTATGTTATGGTGGTGATATGTTTGAAACTGGGTTAGCCCATATGGCAGGCGTGCATATGATAGCTGCTGCGCCGCATATCACTTTGGGTTGTGAGTTTTACCAAGCTAAATATTATCTGGAAACAGATATACTAGAGAATCCATTTCCAATTGAAGATGGTCATGTACTGGTTCCAGAGACGCCGGGTTTAGGTGTTGTGGTAGATGAAAATAAGGTGCATCATTATTCCATAAATCACAGTACTGGCTAGGGAAGATAGGGGATAGCAGGTTTTAAAAAAGAGCCACCTAGTAAGGAAAAAGGTGATTGATGAGCAAACGAGACGCAAGTCGAACAGAAAATAAAATTATTGTTGTTGGCGCGGGTATTGTAGGGGTGTCCACTGCAATAGCGCTACAAAATATGGGCAAAAAAGTTGTTCTGATAGATAAGACTGGCCCTGCGGCTGGTGCTAGCTTTGGCAATGGCGGTGTTCTAGCTTCTTGTTCTGTAGTGCCGGTTACCGGCCCTGGCCTTATTAAAAAAGCGCCCTTGATGTTACTGAATAAAAATCAGCCCTTATTTCTGAAATGGGGGTATTTGCCCAAATTAATGCCGTGGTTGGCGCGCTATCTAAGTCATGCTAACGCGGCCGATACCAAGCGTATTTCAAACGCTTTGATGCCAATAATTGGGGATTCCTTGAATGATCACCTAGCTCTAGCAAAAGGAACTGGTGCAGAGAAATGGATTACGCCTTGCGATTATCTTTATTTGTATAATAACAGGGCTGCGTTTGAAGCAGATGCTTTTGGCTGGTCTATTCGGCGCGCCCATGGTTTTGAGTGGGATGAACTAGAAGGCCAGAAATTCCGTGATTATGATGATGGTTTTTCTGAGGATATCAATTTTGCTGTCTGTATGGGCCAGCATGGGCGCATTACTAGCCCTGGGGATTATGTTTCCGACTTAGCTAAATATTTCCAGAAAAATGGTGGCGAGCTGCGCATTTGCGAAGTAGAAGCCATTTTAAGTGAGGGTGGGGCTGTTCGCGGTATTCGTGCCGGTGGTGAGGTATTTGAGAGCGATAAGCTTGTTATCACTGCGGGAATCTGGTCAAAGGCGCTAACCGATCAGCTTGGTTTATCTATTCCGATGGAAACAGAGCGTGGCTATCATATGGAGTTATGGGAGCCGAATGTCATGCCGCGTGCGCCGGTTATGGTAGCATCTGGAAAGTTTGTTGCCACGCCTATGGAAGGCCGCATTAGGCTGGCTGGTGTTGTAGAATTTGGTGGCCTGAAAAAGGCGCCTTCAGAGGCTCCTTTTGCTTTGCTTGAGCAAAATATCAGAGCTGCTATGCCACATCTGCGCTGGGGAGAAACAACACGATGGATGGGGCATCGCCCTGCGCCATCTGACTCAATCCCTATTATTGGCGAAATGGAAAATAAAAAAGGCATTTATCTAGGGTTTGGGCATCATCACGTTGGCTTAACGGGTGGGCCGAAAACTGGGCGCTTGCTTGCCTCTTTAGTGGCAGGTTTAACGCCCAATCAAAATATGTCTGCATATAAGCCTGAGCGGTTTGCAGTCAGATAAACAATAGGAAGGAACGAGCAAATGAAGAAAAACGCAACTAAATGGCTGATGGCAGCAGCGCTAGCCGCTACTGTTTCAAGCCCGGCAATGGCTGAAAAGTGGGACCTACCGATGGCCTATTCTGGGTCAAACTTCCACTCTGTGACCGGTGCTGAATTTGCAAAATGTGTTACAACAGGCACTGGCGGTGACATTGAAATTACCACCCATCCATCTGGATCGCTTTTCAAAGGTGCAGATATTAAACGCGCCGTTCAGACAGGTCAGGTACCTATCGGTGAGAGACTGCTTTCAGGTCACCAGAATGAGGCCGCAATTTTTGGCTTTGATTCAGTTCCATTTCTAGCGACTTCTTTTGATCAGTCAGATAAATTGTGGAACGCTGCAAAGCCGATATTGGAAGAGACGCTGGCAAAGCAAAATCTGACCCTTTTATATGCTGTGCCATGGCCACCACAGGGGCTGTATTTCAAGAAGGAAATAAATTCAGTTGCAGATATGAAGGGCATTAAATTCCGTTCATATAACAACACCACAACACGCTTTGCTGAATTAACTGGCATGCTGCCTGTTGTTATTGAAGCTGCTGAAATTTCACAAGCTTTCGCCACTGGTGTTGCAGAATCTATGATTTCATCTGGGGCGACTGGTTATGACCGCAAGGTGTGGGAATCGCTAACCCATTTCTATGAAGTAGATGCATGGATGCCAAGAAACTACATGATCATCAATAGTGATGTTTGGAAAGGCACAAGCCAGGCCAATAAAAATGTGATCAAAGGATGTGCTGAGATTGCTGAATATGCCGGTACTTGGCGTGCGAAAGAATATACAGGCTTTACGCTGGCAGGTCTGCGCGCAGGCGGCATGACGGTTGAGCCAGCTGGTGCAAATCTAAAAACTGAGTTTGAAGCGATTGGCGAAGTAATGATGGCTGATTGGCTGAAAGCTGCAGGCAAGGATGGTCAAGCTCTTGTAGATGCCTTTCGCAAAATGAACTAACCCAAAATTTGGGCTAAGTAATCAAAAATTACAGAGGAGGGCATAGCGTGTTTTCCTCTGTTTCTAAGTTTTTTGGCCGCATTATTTTTTATAAATAATCTTTAAAAATTTAAATTTTCATGGGGGGAGTTGATGATGATTTTTATGGAGAGAATTAGGCGTATTCTAGATGGGCTTTATTTAGCCTCTGGCATTGCGGCTGCATTTTGTCTCATCGCCATTTTGTTTCTAATTGTTATGCAGATGCTTGCGCGCTGGACTGGCGAGATGTTCCCAGGCGCACCCAATTACGCTGGCTATGCAATGGCGGCGGCAAGCTTTTTGGCGTTCGCAAATGCTTTAAACCATGGCGCACATATTCGTGTTTCTATTGTGTTAAACGCAGTCTCCCCTTTCTGGAACCGCATCATCAATACAGCATGCTTTATGGTTGGCGTGGCAGTCGCTTGGTATTTTGTTTATTACGCAACGCGCTTCACCTACTGGTCGTGGAAATTTCACGAGGTGTCGCAAGGGCAGGACGCCACAGCTTTATGGATACCACAATCCGCGATGGTGGTTGGCGCCATTATTCTAGCGATCGCTCTTACCGATAATTTACTGCATTTGCTGTTGCGCGGGGAAGACCGGGTTGTCAGATCTGATTTAGGCTCGGCAAGTGAGTAAGGGGGAAGTATAACATGGAAAATCTATCTATTATCATTCTCTTTTTATTCATTTTATTCACACTTCTTGGCGCGGGCGTTTGGGTAGGTCTGGCGCTAATGGGGGTCGCATGGGTAGGGATGGAATTATTTACCTCGCGCCCGGTTGGCGATGTGATGATCACCACCATTTGGGCATCATCATCATCATGGACACTTACCGCGCTTCCGCTATTTATCTGGATGGGCGAGATTTTATATCGAACGCGATTATCTGAGGATATGTTTAGAGGCTTATCGCCATGGATGGGCGGACTGCCCGGCGGTCTTGTGCATACCAATATTGTTGGCTGTACGGTTTTTGCGGCTGTGTCTGGCTCTTCTGCTGCAACGCTAACAACAGTGGGCAAGATGTCTATCCCAGAGCTGCGAAAGCGTAAATATCCAGAACCAATTATCATTGGCACTTTGGCAGGTGCGGCAACATTGGGGCTTATGATCCCACCGTCTCTGACCTTGATTGTCTATGGTGTTACTATCAATGAATCCATTACAAAATTGTTCTTTGCAGGCATACTACCGGGTCTTGTTCTGGCGCTTATGTTTATGACCTATGTTGCGATCTATTCCAAAATATCCAAAAAATGGAATCCCGACAGTGACCCGGTGATGAATTTTTCTGAAAAGCTGAAAAATTCGCGTTTCCTGATACCTGTTTTATGTCTAATTGCAGTCGTTATTGGCTCTATGTATTTTGGATATGCCACTGCAACTGAAGCAGCTGCTTTTGGCGTTATTGGTGCGCTGACCCTTGCCGCTGCACAAGGCACTTTAACCCCGCAAACCTTTTCAGCTAGCTTGATGGGTGCCACTAGAACTTCTGCCATGATTGCATTGATTTTGGCGGGGGCAGCTTTTCTATCTTTGTCGATGGGCTTCACTGGTTTGCCGCGTGGCCTTGCAAATCTGATAGCTGATCTTAATCTTAGCAAATTTGAATTGCTGATGGTTTTATTGGTGTTCTACATTATTCTTGGCATGTTTTTGGATGGTATCTCTTCGGTTGTTCTGACCATGGCTGTTGTAGAGCCGATGATCCGGCAGGCAGGCATTGATTTAATCTGGTTTGGTATTTTCATTGTTGTGGTTGTTGAGATGGCACAAATTACACCGCCTATTGGGTTCAACCTATTTGTTTTACAAGGCATGACAGGACATGAGATGAGCTTTATTGCTCGGGCTGGATTTGCGATGTTTTTGATTATGGTCTTGATGGTGTTTGTGTTGATAGCCTTTCCTGAGCTGGCGACTTGGCTTCCGGACAATATCCGTAATCAGCCAGGTTAATTCTACAAAATTCTAATTTTACAAAGCATTTATCTCCCTCATTTGCGGGAAGGGGAAAATTATGAGCTATGAAAATAGCGCTATCATCGCCATTGACTGGGGGACAAGCTCGCTTCGGGCATGGCTTCTTGATAGCACAGGAAACGTAGATAATTTTTATGCCGGCGCGCATGGGATATCCCAAGTTGCAGATAAAGATTTTGCTTCTGTGCTAGAATCAGTTGTGGTTAAGCTTGGTGCTGAGGCGAGGAATGCGCCGATTATCATGTGTGGGATGATAGGCTCTGCTCAGGGATGGCGTGATGCAGGCTATTTGCAAAAATCTGCTGGCATTGCTGAACTCGCCGCCGCTGTCATTCATCTAGAACAAAACCCATCTGTCTGGATTGTGCCAGGTGTTCAATCTGTTTCAGCAGATGGGCTAGCCGATGTTATGCGCGGTGAGGAAACCGCCTTGGCCGGAATTATGGCTAGCCAGAAAATAACAGAAGGGCTGTTTTGCCTGCCGGGCACACATTCAAAATGGGTGTCTATCAAAGATAGCCAAATAACCAGCCTATCTACTTTTATGACCGGGGAAGTGTTTCAGCTAATGCGCCAGCATTCCATCCTCAGCCCTCTTTTCCCAGAGGCAGAACAAGGGGTGTCAGAGGATAGCAACGGATTTATCCGAGGCCTGCAACTCGCTACAGGGGAGCTTGGCCTTTTGCATCAGCTATTTGCTGTGCGTGCTGGCATCTTAACTGGGCAGTTTGCCAAAAGCTCTGCGTTATCTATTCTGTCAGGTCTTGCGATTGGTAGCGAAATTCAACATATCGCAAAATTAGCGAGCACTCAGCCTGCGCCAACTTTTCTTAATGCCGCAGGGGTGATGGCGCATCTCTATCAAATGGCCTTTGCACATTTCAATATTGAATACCAGCTCATAGATGGTGAGGAAGCTAGCCGCGCGGGGTTGTATGAAATTGCTCGCCATATCCTTTAGGCGGCGCCGCAGGCGGTCTGTATTCTGCTAGATTTTCTTGTGCATGGTACGGAAAAGTCTGTAAAAATCTTTGCTTTAACAAACTTATCAGTTCACTCTAAATCTGCCCTTTTATCTGCTAGTCAAATGCTAAAAATTTAGGAAACATAGATGACGCAAATATCACAACCAGATCAGCAGTTTATCAAAGTCAGCATCTGGCGCGGGGCAGGTGATAAAGGGGGCTATGAGACTTTTGATGTACCCGATCAGGAAAGCCAGACCATCTTGGATCTGGTTAGCTATATACAGCAATATATTGACCCCTCACTAACCTATCGTTTTGCATGCCGTGTGGGCATGTGTGGTTCTTGTGCGATGATGGTGAACGGTGTACCGCGCTGGACCTGCAGAACCCATGTAAAGAAGATTACGGACAAGGCAGGTAGTCTAACCATCGCGCCGTTGCGGAATTTGCCTGTTATTAAAGACCTAGTTGTTGATATGGATGTCTTTTTTGATAAATGGGTGCGTGCAGAAGCTGTGCATCATCCTACCTGTTCTATTGAACAGGGGGTACAGCCAGTAAGCGAGGACACGGCGGAAAGACAGGCTGCAAATGCGGCGATTGAATGTATCAATTGCGCGGTTTGCTATGCTGCTTGTGATGTGGTTGCCAGCAATCCTGAGTATCTGGGGCCTGCGGCACTAAATCGGGCATGGTCACTGGTAAATGATGTGCGCGATGGTGGGCGCGAGGCAATATTGGAGGCGGTAAGTGGTACAGGGGGCTGTCATAATTGCCACTCGCAGCAATCATGCCAGAAATATTGCCCTAATGAGCTCAATCCAACCGCCTCTATAGCTGGTCTGAAACGCGAAACTAGCAAATTTGCCCTTAGAAATTTATTGAACCCAGCTAAAAAGCATAACCAAGGAGAGCCAGCATGATAAATGCCCGTCTTTATATTATGCAGCGGCTGACCGCACTGATAATGGCTCCTTTAGTGATTGGCCATATTGGGGTGATGATATATGCGGTTCAAAATGGGTTAAGTGCGGCAGAGATTTTAGGGCGTACGCAAGGCAGCTATTTTTGGGCGATATTTTATGGCACCTTTGCACTTGCGGTAGCTATCCATGCGGCAATTGGCCTGCGTGCGATTTTACATGAATGGGTGCGCCTTGATGGGATGGTTTTAAACTTAGTTTGCTGGGCTATTGCTGCGGGGTTGGCAGGTCTTGGATTGCAGGCAGTCTATAGTGTGACAGGATAGAGCAGCAATGAAAGTTTCAGGACATCAAAGACACGGCCTCTGGTTTGCTTATATCTCGCATCGCCTGTCTGGGCTGTTGCTAGCTTTGTTTCTGCCCTTGCATTTCTGGGTGTTGTCATTGGCTTTAAATGACCGCGCGGCATTGGACGGGTTTCTGTCATGGACAGATTTATGGTATGTTAAGGTAGCAGAATATGGGCTGGTGTTTCTGCTATCGTTACATTTCTTTGGCGGGTTGAGGCTGATGGCACTAGAATGGTTGCCATGGTCAGCGCGCCAAAAAACCTATGCCGCTACTGCACTTGCTGCTGGTTTTGCGGTTTCAACAAGTTTTTTCCTGAGTGCAACTTTTTATGGCTGAGATAAAAATGACCGAAATTGAACGGCATGATACCGATATTCTAATCCTTGGCTCTGGTGGTGCTGGGCTGTTTGCTGCCTTGCATGCACAAAAAGCAGCACCTGATCTTAAAATAACATTGGCGGTCAAGGGGCTGATAGGAAAATGCGGGTGCACACGGATGGTGCAGGGCGGCTATAATGTTGCGCTTGGCGGCGGGGATACGGTTGAGCGGCATTTCATGGATACCGTTATTGGCGGCAAATGGCTGCCTGATCAGGATATGGCATGGTGGCTTTGCTCGCTTGCGGTGGAGCGCATCACTGAGCTTGAAAATGAGGTAGGATGCTTTTTTGATCGTAATGCAGATGGCAGCCTGCATCAAAAGGCCTTTGCGGGTCAAACCGCTGACAGAACTGTGCATAAGGGTGATTTGACGGGTATTGAGATTATTAGTCGCCTGATGGAACAGGTGCTTCGCCGTCCAGTTGAAAAATTGCAAGAACATCGCGCTATCGCCTTTATTCCAGCTTCTGGCGGTGACGGGCTAGCAGGGGTGTTGTTTATCGATATGCGTACGGGCAAATTCAGGTTTGTGCGCGCAAAAACGGTGCTAATGTCGACTGGTGGTGGCCCAACGATGTATCGCTATCACACGCCTTCTGGTGATAAGACGATGGATGGGCTGGCGATGGCGTTGCGGCGGGGCCTGCCTTTGCGGGATATGGAAATGGTGCAGTTCCATCCTACTGGCTTGTTGGCAGGCGATCATACCCGAATGACCGGCACGGTATTGGAAGAAGGCTTGCGTGGAGCAGGTGGGCATTTGCTGAACAGTTATGATGATAGGTTCATGTTTGGCTATGATGCCCGCGGTGAGCGTGCTACCCGCGATGTGGTTAGCCGCGGCATTTATGCTGAAATGCGCAAATCTAATGCAAGCCCAAATGGCGGGGTCTACATCTCTATGAGCCATTTAGGTGAAGATAAGGTGCGTGCGCTGTTCCCTGGAATGGTCAAACGCTGTGCAGATAGCGGCTTTGATCTGGCAGCTGGTAAAGTGGAGGTAGTACCAACCGCCCATTATTTCATGGGCGGTGTGGTTGTTGATATCGATACCAAAACCCAGATGCCGGGACTTTATGTGGCAGGGGAAGATGCTGGCGGTGCGCATGGCTCTAACCGTCTAGGCGGCAATGGTGTTGCAAATTCCACTGTCTATGGCGGGGTGGCTGGCGATGTGATGGGGCGCGATGCATTGAAAATGGGGGCTTTGCGCGAACCAGATGAAGGCATATTGCAAGATGAAATTGCGCGAGCCTGCCGACCTTTTGCTAGGACAGGTGGTGATTTAAACAGCTTGCGCCGGGACTTGCGCCAGACCATGTGGGATGATGTGGGCGTGATGCGCGATGCGGCTGGCCTAAAAACTGGCTTGCAAAAATTAGAACAGATTAAGCGTGATTTATATGAAATTGGCGTTGAAGATGGCGTTCGTGCCTTTAACCTGACGTGGCATGATTGGCTTAATCTAGATAATCTTATTGAGATATCACAAGTGATAGGCGAAGCTGCCTTAGCGCGTGAAAACTCGCGTGGTGCGCATTTCCGTGAAGATTTCCCAACTGAAGGGGATTTGGACAACTCCTATTTCACGCTGGCCAAGCAAATTGGTGATAAGCTTGAGGTTACCCGTGAGGATGTTGTGTTCTCTATCGTGCGTCCTGGTGAAACTATCTTGCCAGAAGATGCTCCTGAAACACTGGTGTCCTAATGGTTTTAAGGTATGTTAGCCTAACAGGCAGGCCGCATGGGCCTAAGGAAGCTTTAAGATGATATCCACTAACCTTATTCAACAGACAGCTGAAACCTTGATGGAAAAGGCGGCCATTGAAATTCCGCAAGACTATCTAGAGGGGCTAAAGGGTGCAGCCTCTAAAGAGGATGGCGATCTATCTGCTTTTGTATTACAGGCGATGCTGGAGAATTATGAAGCGGCTAAAGAAGACAGACGGGCAATGTGTGGGGATACAGGCACGCCGCGTTGGTATGTAAAAATGGGTAATGAGGCAGCGATAGAGGGCGGGCCAGTAGCGATGGAAACCGCCCTTAGGCGTGCAACCGCGAATGCAACGCAAAATGTCCCGCTACGCCCAAACCGTGTGCACCCGCTTTGGCGCACCGATCATAATAATAATGTTGGTATTGGCGCTCCGGAGATTGAATATGCGTTTGAGCCAGATGGGGACTGGATAGACCTGACAACTGTACATAAGGGCGGCTTGTTTGGCACAGACTACAGAATGTTGTTCCCATCTGACGGTATTGCGGGGATAAAGCGGTTTTACCTAGATAGTCTTGTTGCTTTTGGCAAGCGCGGCCTTGCCTGTCAGCCGGCAATCATCGGTATTGGTTTAGGCGGGACAAAAGATGCATGTATGGTTCTAGGCAAGCGAGCCGCCTGTTTGCGGGTAGTAGGGGACAAAAACCCAGATCCTAAAATAGCCGCGTTAGAAGCTGAATTTACTGAGCTTGGTAATAATATCGGCATGGGGGCAATGGGCTTTGTTGGCAGCTCTATGGTGATCGATTGTAATATCGAAGTAGGCTATTGCCACACTGGCGGAATGCAGATGTCGGTGCATGCATTTTGTCTGTCATCTAGGCGAGCGGTAGCACGTATTTATAGTGATGGCCATGTTGAATATCGCACAGACCCTAACTGGTTCACCCCTTATCAGCGCCGGGAAACCGTAGAATGGGAGGACAGCGCATGGCTGGAAAAAGCCCACGCAAATTAAGGTTAAGCACAAACCCCACCCACGAAGCGCTGTCCGAATTGCGGCTTGGCGATGTGGTGTATTTGGATGGCACACTCTATACAGCACGTGAAGGCGTTTATATGCGCGCGTTAGAGGAAAAGGCCAATATACCTATGGAGCTACCTGCTAAGAGTGCGGCAAACTTTCACTGCTCTCCTGCGGCCAGCATTAATAGTGATGGTTCTTTTAATCTAGGTGCAGTCACCGCTACGGCTTCATTTCGATTTTCGAAATGGATTGGCGACTGGATGGCAGCTTCTGGCGCAAAGCTCATTATTGGCAAAGGCGGAATGAGCGCAGAAGACTATAAACAGCATTTTGTGCCGAACGGCGCTGTCTATTTGACCACAGTTGGCTATGGCACTGGCGCATTATTAGGGCGCGGGGTGAAAAAGGTGGTAGATGTGCATTGGCATGAAGAGCTTGGCCTAGCTCAGGCTATGTGGGTAATTGAAGTTGAGAATATGGGCCCGTTCATTGTGGAAAGCGACTTGAAAGGCAATAGCCTGTTTGAGCGAGAAAATGAGAAGATCGCGCGTAATCTTGAAGCCTTGTATGAAGGTACCAAGCCTGCGACATTGAAACGCTATGGCGAGACAGATGATCGTAAAGATGAGCTGATTTAAGCCATATTTATTATAGCCCCGTAATTATAGCCCCGTCAGGCTACGCAGAATAAGCATTAGGCCAGAGACAAACATCAAAATGATTAATAGCCGCCTAAACTGTTCATTATCCAGCCTTTTAAACAGCCAAATGCCAGTTTGTGCCGCAATAAGACCAGCTGGCATCACCACCGCCAGATGAACAAGGCTATTCAGGCTATAGGCGCCGTTAACAGCAACCATCAAAACTGACAAGCCAAGAACTGCAACATTATAGGGTTGTAGCACTGCGCGTGTTTCATTCTTACTGTAGGGCCGCATTGACAGCCAGACAGTGATGATAGCGCCAGATAGCCCAGCAGCCCCGCCCAAAACCCCGCCAATAAATCCAACCATCCTATCAATAACAGGCGCGCGCTTGCTTAAGACAGGTAAATTCGCGCGCAAGGCAAAAAACCCGCCATAAAATAGCATGAACAAACCAATGAGCGTTTTCAGGATAGTGGTATCAATAAAGCTAAGACTATAGACGCCCAGCGGGATGCCAAATAGCGCGGGCAATAAAAAGCGCAAAAGACGCTTTGGGTTATCAAAAATTTGTTGGCGTACAATCCATAACCCTTGCAAACCGCTAAAAACAGACAGCACTAACACTAATCCAACAGCCTCAAGGGGCGGTAATATCTGCAACAAAAACCCTAGCGCAAATAAAGCGGTGCCAAACCCTGCTAGGCCGTTTATGAAGCCGCCAGCGAGGCCGGCTAGCAGCAGATAGATAAGCATTTCGCCAGTCATTTATTTCATTTCTACCAGCACACGCTTTTGATACATGCCCCATAAATCTGATAGCAGCTTTTCATCAAAACTTGCAAAAATAGCAGCCCCAGCAGGATCATCTGAGAAAACCAATCTCAATAATTCATTAAAGCCTGTCTGATCGCCGGGCGGATCTAGCTCATGGCGGGCGCGAAATTCGTCTGTTTTCGCAAATATCGCTTCGATCATATCACGCATTTGGTCAGGCGAGGGATTGCGGCTCATTTTATTCTCACTTTATTCGAATTAGTTTTGGCGTAACGGGGGCAGGATATGAATTTTGTCCTCATCAAGGGCAAGCGGCCATACAGCACTAACCGCAGATAAAGGCAGGCTATCATAAAGATGCGGGAATAGCTGGCCACCTCTAGATGTCTCCCATCTGATATCTAAAGTACTTGCATCTATCTCAATCAGCAACAAATCTGTCTGACTTGTAAAATGCAAGCTGAGTGTCCGAGCAACTTGCTGGTCCGTGGAGAAGTGAATATAACCATCTGTTAAATCAATTTCTGCGCCATTGAAAACGCCTGTTTTTTCTGCTTCTTCCCATAAAGGGCGGGCACAAATTTTATAGATAAAGCGGTGCATCTTATCCAAGCTTTCCCAAACCTAATACTTCCTGTTTCATAACAGTCCAGAAGAGCAGGGGCAATGCTGTCTGTACGCATTGACTATTTCCCTTAAAATACCAGTTAAAACGATAACACAGGAACATCTGAAAACCAGCTTAGGGGCTAAAATGTGACGATTGTTTATTTTGACGGCAAATGCGGGCTATGCTCGAAAGAAATCAGCTATTATCAAAAAATAGCCCCTAAAGGCGTTTTTGAATGGCAGGATATCGCCCATGATGCTTCTGCGCTTAAGCCCCTCAATATATCGCAAGCAGATGCGCTTAGGCTCTTGCATGCAAAAGATAAGAAGGGGGAGATGCATATCGGCGTCGATGCCTTTATCCTGATCTGGAACGAATTGTCTATTGGCTGGCGGTTTTTGTCTGTATTGGCTGGCCTGCCTATAATTCGGCCTATTTTAGGCTGGGTCTATCGCCGGTTTGCCAGCTATCGTTTTGCCCGACTGGAGCATTGCCAGATAGCTGCCAAAGGTTCATGATGGGCGTGGATATAACCATGCAAAATTTTTAAAAGGTGAACGCAGATGAACCTTGAGCCGCTCATTTATCTGATTATCGGAATTGGCTGTATTTTTATTTATCGTTTGATGAAGAAAAGATGGTCTGGAAAATAGCTGCCAGCAGGATTGTTTAAGGCCGTCCTAGCGCTGATATAGCCAGTCATCTATCAGACGGCGTGATATGGAAAGCTGGCGCGGTAGAAACTTGCCTTGTGCTTCAAAGTTCAACAGCTCATCTCTGGTAAACCATTGGGCATCTTCGATCTCATCATGGTTGATCTGTAATTTAGTGCTCAGCGCTTTTGCATGTAACCCTAGCATGAGTGAGGAAGGGAAAGGCCATGGCTGGGAATGCTGATAGCGGATATCGCCAACCTGAACGCCAACTTCCTCATACACTTCTCGTGCAGTTGCATGTTCTATTGTCTCGCCTGGCTCAACAAACCCTGCAAGCGTAGAATACATACCCTCTGGCCAGATAGCTTGCCTGCCTAGTAATACCCGCTCCCCATCATGTACTAGCATAATTACGGCTGGGTCTGTGCGCGGAAAATGCATTTCCCCGCAGCTAGCAGAGCCACATTTCCTTTGATGTCCTAATTTTTGTACAATCGTTTTTTGTCCACATCGTCCACAATAAATATGCCGATAATGCCAATAGAGCATCGCGCGTGCATAGGCCATAACAGAGCCATCGCGCCCATCTATCATGGGGCCTATTTCGCGTAATTCGGCAAAGTAGCTTTGTTGGGAAAACTGGCTGGCTAACCGCTCTTCCGGCAGGTCAGATACATCTAATGCAAATAGATAGCGTGCCTCGGCAGCATCAGCGCGCTTGCCAAGATAAATAAGCTGGCGATGCGGGGCAACCAGCCCTGCTGCTTCAGTTGCCGCCAAAAATATAGGCTCAGGCTTGCCATGCTGTTCTGCCTCGCCAGCAAATAGGCCGCGATATTGCCAATGCGGGGTTATCAGGGCACTAGCCACATTTCCATGCAGAAATTCATGTGGGTCATGATGGGCATCACGCGTTAGCGCATCTCGGTCAAGTCCACCAAAACCTAAATGATTAGGGACATATTCAGTTAAACGGTAAGCATCAAAATCAGTCATAATCTAGCTACTTTAGAAATAAATAATGATGCATGCAATGGAAATAGCCAGAGCTATGTATGCGGGTAGAAAAATACAGGCGCAAAAGGTAGTGGCTGCGCCTGCATCTCTTTTAATTTTAGTCAATTTCCTCTGGCAGCATTAGGTTTAAAACCACGGCCAATACAGCAATAGGTAATAAACCAGAGACCATCAATCTTTCAAGACTATCTGGCAGATGTTGCATAGATTGCGGCACTGCCTGAAGGCCAAGTCCAACAGAGAGCGAAATGGCCATGATAATCATGTTTCGGCGATTCCAATTCACATCTGAAAGCATATTGATACCAGCCGATACCACCATGCCAAACATCAAAATGACGCCCCCACCCAGTACCGAGATAGGCATTGCTGCTACAACCGCACCAATCTTTGGAATAAGTCCGCAAGCAATAAGGAACAAGCCAGCAATCGTTACTACTCCGCGGCTCATCACCCCGGTCATGGAGATCAGACCAACATTCTGGCTAAATGAGGTGTTCGGCAGACCACCAAAAACGCCTGCAACTGCACTGCCTAGACCATCTGCATAGGTGCCACCTGACAGCTCTTTGTCCGTTGCTTCACGCCCGCTGCCCCCTTTGGTAATTGCCGAGATATCGCCAACTGTTTCAATTGCACTGATGATTGAGATAAGACACATGCTAACAATGGCAAAGGCTTGAAATTCAATACCATATTTGAACGGCTCTGGTAGGGCAAACCACGCCGCGTTGCTAACAGCATCAAAATTAACCGCACCTGTGAAAATGCCAGCTACGTAGCCAGCAACCAGACCCAGCAAAATAGCTGCAGAATTAGGCAAGCCCTTGGAATAAAACTTAAAGCCAAGCGCAACAATGATCACCAAAATGGCGAGGCCCCAGCGGCTGAAATCACCCCAAGCTGGATTCTCCATCTGGAAGCTTGCGGCGCCACCTGCAGCGTATTTTATTCCCACTGGCAACAGATAAAGACCAATTGCCATAATGATCATGCCGGTAACAAGTGGCGGGAACCAATGGCGTATTTTGCCAATAATACTGCCAAGTAGGGCATGGAAGATACCCGCTACGACAACGGCACCAAATAGCGCGGCAACCCCGCTTGTTTTCACGATAGTTATCATAATTGGCACGAAGGCAAAGCTGGTACCCTGCATCACTGGCAGACGCGCACCCACAGGCCCAAAGCCAATAGTTTGCATTAAAGTTGCTATACCGGCAAAAAGCATTGCCATCTGGATTAAAAAGACAGTGTCGGTTCCGCCAAAGGCAAATCCGGCAGCGCCTGCGATTATGATGGAAGGTGTTACGTTACTAGCAAACATAGCTAGAACATGTTGCATACCAAGTGCAATGCGAGGCCCCATTGGCACCTCATAGTTTGGATCCTGCAATTGTGCTGCAGTCCCCAGATCTTTATCATTAGTCATAATTTTCCCCCTTATTACTAATGTTAAAATTATCTGGTTTGTATTCCCTACTTTTCTATAACCATATCCTCATCAAACCAGAACTCTTCAAGGTTCTTGTCATTGCCAATTCTATCGACAACAGCAAAAAGCCCCGGAGCCTCTAATGGCGTTAAAACGCCATGCCAAATATTACAGTGGTAATTCACCCCAACTGATGGCGGGGTAATGAAAGCCTGCACATTGCTAGGCTGGCCATTATCATCTTCTGCAACCACGACTAAAAAGGGATGTTCGTGAAGCGGCAAGAAGGCTTGCGAGCCAAGTGGATGTCGCTCCATCATCTCCAGCCGATAGGGCAGCGCTCGTGGCTCGGCATCAAATAGGCTGATACCAGCCCTCCCATCACCAACAAAATCTAGCTTTGCCAAATTGTGATAGCGTGCGCATTTCCCTTGATTAATCATTTTGTCAGGCGTTTGACGCGCACAAATAACATCACCAAACTGGGCAAAAATCTGGGCATCAAAAGGTTTTGCTTGCAGTCTCATATCTTTTATTACCTCAAACCCAAGGGGGTGAGGGGCATATGCCGGTTCACATCTTTATATAACAAATAGCGGAAAGGTTCTGTGCCAGCGGCATAGCAAGCTTGCGGACAAAAAGCACGCAGCCACATATAATCCCCTTCCGATACCTCTATCCAGCGCCCGTTTAAATAATAAACACCCCTACCTTGCAACACATAAAGCCCATGTTCCATCACATGCGTTTCCGCAAAAGGGATGCAGCCACCCGGCTGAAAAGTGACAATATTGACATGCATGTCGTGGCGCAAATCATCTGGCGCAACAAAGCGTGTGGTAGCCCAAATACCATCTGTATCTGGCATTTCTATTGCTGGTGTATCGCTATCTGTGGTTACAAACGCATCTGGGGCATCCACACCTTCTACCGCTTGATAACGCTTTCGTATCCAGTGAAAATGACAGGGGCTACTCGCGCTATTTTCTAATCGCCAATTAAGGCCAGCAGGAAGATAGACATAGCTACCGCTGCGCAAGTCTGCCTCGCTATCGCCATAATATAATTTAGCTTGTCCACCGACCACAAATAGAACCGATTGTGCAGATAAGTCGTCCTCTGGCTTTTGGCTGCCACCGCCCGCGCCAACTTCCATCAAATAGTGCGAAAAGGTTTCCGCAAAGCCGGTCATAGGACGGGCGAGCACCCATAGGCGCGTTGCCTGCCAATGGGGCAAAAAGCTAGTCACAATATCTGTTTGAACGTCGCTTGGTATAAAAGCAAAGCTGTCTGTGAATATAGCCCTGTCGGCTAATCTCTCAGATTGAGGCGGCAGGCCTCCTTGAGGCACATGATAATTTGTATAGGACACCTATTTACAAAGACTCCGTCTGTTTTTTACAAAATCTCGTTCCGCTCCAGCTAAAGCTTATCACGTAAACGCAAAATAGCAATCTTTTGAACTTGGTTGCAGGCTTCGGCAAACTCTGCATCTGGATTATGTTCTAGTCTTGTCTGGAAGGCGTGTAGAATTTCCTGCTTATTCAGGCCTTTGACCGCGATAATAAAGGGATGGCCAAATTTTTCTATATAGGCAGTATTTAATTCTGTGAATTTTGCAATTTCTTGGGCATTGAGATTGTCAAGGCCAGCAGAAGCTTGCTCTTGAGTGCTACTCTTGGTTAGTTTTCCCTGCTGGGCAAGCTTTCCAGCTAGGTCAGGATGGGCGCGCAATACAGCGAGCTGTTTCTCATAACCAGCTGCCCGAAATGCGCGACAAAGGGCGCTATGCACCCCCTCGGCACTGTCATGAGCGGGGCCTAGCTCAAGGGCAAAGGCATCCTCAGCAACCCATGCAGAATCTTCAAAAATACCCCCGAAAGCTGTTATAAACTCCTGCCTATTCATGGCGCTAGGGCGGTTTGCATGGGCCTTAGCATCAAATGGGTGGGCTTGTTGCCAATGACGTGCAATATCCAGACGCCGCGTAACCCACACCTTTTCATGCGATTGCACATAATCAAGGAAGCGGCGCAAAGCCTGAATACGCCCTGGCCGCCCAACCAAGCGGCAATGCAAGCCCACAGTAAGCATTTTTGGCGCACCTGCCATGCCTTCTGAATAAAGCGCATCAAAGCTATCTTTTAAATAGCTATAGAACTGGTCGCCTGAATTAAAGCCTTGCGGGGCGGCAAAGCGCATATCATTAGCATCTAGCGTGTAGGGAATTATCAGTTGAGGCTTGTTATCTTCTACATGCCAATAGGGCAGGTCGTCCGCATAGCTATCTGATATATACTCAAAACCGCCTATCTGGCTTATCAGCGAGACGGTATTTACCGAACAGCGTCCTGTATACCAGCCGCGTGGTTTCTCGCCCGTTACTTGATAGTGAAGCTCTATCGCAGCCTCAATATGTGCGCGTTCCTCTTCAATAGAAAAATCCTTATATTCAATCCATTTATAGCCATGGCTGGCAATTTCCCAACCTGCTTGCTGCATGGCCAGAACCTGATCAGGATTACGCGCCAGCGCAGTTGCAACCCCATAGATAGTTAACGGAATATCCGCATCTAAAAACAAATCATGCAACCGCCAAAATCCAGCTCTAGCGCCATATTCATAGATAGATTCCATATTCCAATGACGCTGGTTATCCCACGGCTGGGCACCAACAATTTCAGACAGGAAAGCTTCGGAATGTGTATCGCCATGGAGCAGGCAATTCTCGCCGCCTTCTTCGTAATTCAACACAAACTGCACCGCGATATGCGCGCCATTTGGCCAGCTTGGATGCGGCGCCCGGCCTCTATAGCCTGCCATATCACGGATATATCGTGTCATATTGCCCCCTTGATAGCGTGTTTGTAAAAGTGGGAACGCTGTGTCCATTTCAAAGTATCTCTAAAAACAGGATTGATCTCAAATATAAAATCAGTGAGATTTACAAATGGACGCTTTTGAACCTGCGCCCGATTTTATGCTTTGAGGGGGAAAAGCTACAAATGGCTAAAGGCTTTTTAACAACGCATGTTCTGGATACTGCTAGAGGCTGTCCAGCTGCTGGCCTCACTATCCGCTTATTCAGCGTGGATGGCCAGCAACTTACCGAAATCGCTACGATGACCACCAATGAAGATGGCCGAACCGATGGCCCAATATTGCCAGCTGATAATTTCAGAACGGGTGGATATCAGTTAGCTTTTGCAGCTGGGGACTATTTGCGCCGACAAGGGCATGATGATGATATTTTGTTTCTGGATGAGGTTATTGTGCGCTTTGGCATCAATAATGCGGACCAGCATTATCATGTGCCATTACTGCTATCACCTTATGGCTATTCGACCTATAGAGGTAGCTAGATGGATGTAGGGCTTCTTACAACTTTCCTGACAAGTTGGGCAGAATTTGCGGTGCGCTGGCTACATGTGATAACCGCAATTGCATGGATTGGTTCTTCTTTTTATTTTATCGCGTTGGATTTGGGCTTGCGTAAACATGACCAATTGCCTGCGGGTGCTGCTGGTGATGAATGGCAAGTGCATGGTGGTGGGTTTTATCATATCCAGAAATATTTAATCGCGCCTGCGCATCTGCCAGAACATCTGACGTGGTTTAAGTGGGAATCTTATGCAACGTGGCTGTCTGGTTTTGCGCTGTTGGCGATAGTCTATTATGGCAGTGCTGATTTATATCTAATCGATGCTGAAAAGCTAGAACTTACAACTCTTGCGGCGATAGCATTATCCATAGGCTCCCTTGTTCTGGTTTGGGGTATTTACAGCCTGTTATGCCGCTCCTCTCTAGGCCAGAACGCTACGTTGCTTATGGTGATATTATATCTGTTTTTAGTCGCCCTTTCATGGGGATTTCACCAGATTTTCACAGGCCGTGCTGCGTTTATCCATCTTGGCGCGGTAACCGCAACTATTATGTCTGCTAATGTGTTTATGGTGATTATCCCAAACCAGAAAATTGTGGTTGCAGATTTAAAAGCTGGACGCACGCCAGATGCAAAATATGGCCAGATTGCAAAGCAACGATCTACCCATAATAACTATCTGACTTTGCCTGTGATATTCCTGATGCTATCGAACCATTACCCGCTAGCCTTTGCGACCGAATATAGCTGGATTATCGCGAGTTTAGTGTTTTTGATGGGCGTAACAATACGCCATTATTTCAATACGCGTCATGCCCGCAAAGGTAACCCGCGTTGGACATGGGCGGCAACTGCACTCATCTTCTTTGTGATTATGGCCTTATCGCTTGCGCCGCTGATGCATAGAGATGATTTAGCAGAGACACAAACGCGCGCAAACGTTATGACGCTTAGCCCAGAGTTGCAAAAAAGGGCAAATCACCCCCTATTTGAAGAGGTGGGATATATTGTTGAAGGGCGCTGTAGTATGTGTCACGCAGCAGAGCCTTTATGGGAGGGGATAATCGTTGCGCCAAAGAACCTGCATTTGGAGACGAGCGCAGATATTTTAACCCAAGCAGAGGCAATCTATCTGCATTCAGCCATATCCCATGCTATGCCGCCTGCAAATATCACCTATATGGAAGAAGGGGAGCGCGCACTAATTCGGCGCTGGTATCACGGGCAAAAAAAATAGGTAAAGACCAGAATAAGCGCAAAATTAGCAGTAGGCTTTTTTGCATGTATTAAATCAGGCTGGTATTAAATAAAGCTGGGCGACAGATTAGAAGAAGGTGTATGGGGCGTGAATGGATAACATATCAAAACCAGCAGATTATATTTCAAATAATAGTGGTTTTTGCCATGCAGATACACCTATTACCGATTTTGATACTGCCTATGATAACGCTCTGGCAGTACCAACAACTGCAAGCTATATCAGTGCTTGGGAAGAAAAGGCACCGGCATTTCGGGCTAGGTGGCCAAACAGTCAGCTTGATTTGGCTTACGGGATGGGCACGCGAAATCGCTATGATATGTTTCTGCCTGACCAGACGCCAAAAGGCACTCTTGTTTTTATTCATGGCGGCTATTGGCGCCGATTTGATAAATCATACTTCTCCCATCTAGCTAGGGGTGCGCTGGAACAAGGCTGGCAGGTCGCTATCCCCAGCTATACGCTAGCTCCTGATGTCCGCATTACCGATATTGTAGCAGAGATGGCCGCAGCCATTAATCATATCTGCAAGGATGGAGAATGGCCCATTGCGCTGGCTGGACATTCAGCAGGGGGGCATCTGGTGAGCCGTCTTGCCTGCGCAGATACCGCCTTGTCAGCTGAAGTTCAGGCGCGCTTGTGCCATGTTACGTCTATTAGCGGGGTGCATGATTTGCGTCCAATCCTCAAACTGGAGATTAACGCAGATATTCGTCTAGACCCTGAAGAAGCCCTTGCGCAAAGCCCGGCTCTGTTAGAACCGCTGGCAGATTTAGCGTTCTCTTGTATTGTGGGTGCCGACGAATTACCTGAGTTCGTGCGCCAAAGCGGCGTTCTGGCAAATATCTGGTCAGGCTTTGGTATAAATACGGGTAGCTGGCAGGTTAAAGGCCGACATCATTTTGATATTATTGATGACTTGCAGAAAGGGAATGCAGCCCTTACGCTTCATATATTGGGGATAGAGACGCTGTCCTAAGGCTTATAGTTTTCTGATTTTAAGAGAGGGTTAGGGATATGAAACTAACAAAATTGCACGATAGATGGGCAGCTGGTAAGCCAGCCCTAAATGGCTGGTGTTCTATTCCAAGCACGGTAACGGCTGAAATTATGTCAAACCATGATTATGATAGCCTGACTATCGATTTACAACATGGTTTAGTAGACTACCAAACCGCGCTAACCATGCTGCAAGCAATGAACGCGTCAGGCATCACGCCGATGGCACGCGTGCCTTGGAATGAACCAGGCATTATAATGAAACTTCTGGATGCGGGATGTTTGGGTATTATATGTCCAATGATTAATACAGCCAAAGATGCTGCTGCTTTTGTTGGTGCGATGCGTTATGCCCCTGATGGATATCGCAGCTCTGGTCCAACCAGAGCGATTATGGTGCATGGCGCGGATTATCACCATCAAGCAAATGAAACGCTCGTATCCATGGCAATGATCGAAACGGTCGAAGCTTTTGGGAATGTTGATGCGATTTGTGCTACAGAAGGGCTGACTGGGCTTTATGTAGGCCCATCTGATCTGGCAGTATCCATGGGGCATAATCCGGGACTGGATCGCCAAGAAGAAGATGTGGACGCCGCAATCGGCAAGATACTAGAAACTGCAAAGAAACATGGGCTGAAAGCTGGTATTCATTGCGGCTCACCAGATTATTTGAAATCTGCTTATGAACGCGGCTTTGATTTTGCAACCATCGCGTCTGATATTCGTCTAATTGGTCAGGCGATAGCGATGAATATCAACGCTATCCGCTAACCAGGGGTTGTCAGGTGGGGGCTGGTTCTAAGCCCCTACCGCCTTTAAGTATCATCTGGGGATAGGCCAAGCTTGGCAACGCCGCTTTCACCTAAATCAGTGGTGGCAAACGGGCCGCCATGCATCATCTGATCTGGGTCGCGCGGGTTGGGCATCGGCGCATCTGCGAAAATCTGCTCTGCAAATATTTCTGCATTATCGCGTGGGCAATAGCCTAGGTAAGTGGCAGCTGAATTATCCACAGGTGCGCGGTCATTGTTGGAAACCCCATAAATAACCGTAAAGCCTGTGACAGGTGTATCCACCGACCGCTCTACTAAATGGATAAGGTCATCATAAGATAACCAGCTACCAAGAGCCCGTAGATTGGTCACATGCGCACAAGAAAGGATGCGTAAACATACCGCCTCTAATCCCTTTTTATCCCAATAGAGTTTTGCCATATCTTCAGCAAAGCATTTAGCCAGCCCATAAAAACTATCTGGGCGATGCGGTGTTTCTGCATGTATAGCTTGCGTCTTTGGATGCAGGCCTACCGCATGGATAGAGCTTGCATAGACAATTCGGCGCACACCCGCTTTATGGGCTGCCTGCCAGACATTATAGCAGCCGATAATATTAGCATGTAGGATGTCATCAAAAGGCTTTTCATCTGGGTGACCGCCAAAATGCACGACCATCTCTGCCCCTTCAATTAACGCTGCCATTTTTGCATAATCTGCTAGATCTGCCTGAATAAAGCGCTCCCCTTCAATAAGGGGGTCTGTTAATGGCACTATATCTGTGGAGACCAGCTCTGTGCATTTAGCAGCTAGAGGCGCGCGCAAATACCCGCCAAGTCGGCCAGCAGCGCCCGTTAGGACAATTTTTCTCAGCTTCATCTATTTAACTCCATAGAGATTTTAGAAAATATCTGGCTCTTTGGCAGTTTTACCAAAGCTGGTTTCAAGGAAGTCAAAATCGCAACCTGTATCTGCCTGCTGGATATGTTGGGCAGACATCCATTGATATCCGCGTCCTGTCTCTTGTTTTGGCGGGCTCCAATTAGCTTTCCGTTTTTCAAGTTCAGCCTCATCCACCAACAGGTTTAAGCTTCGTGCCGCAATATCCACCTCGATCATATCGCCATTTTGTACCAGCGCTAATGGCCCGCCAATATAGGCCTCTGGGGCAACATGCAGGATACAAGCACCGTAGCTCGTTCCGCTCATCCGTGCATCTGATATACGGATCATATCGCGCACACCCTGTTTTACTAGCTTAGTTGGGATAGGCAGCATGCCCCATTCTGGCATGCCTGGTCCACCAACAGGTCCGGCATTTCTGAAAACCATGATATGATCGCCTGTTACCTCCAGATTTTCATCATCCACAGCAGCTTTCATTTCAGGATAGCTGTCAAAGACAATGGCGGGGCCTGTATGTTTGTGCAAGCGTGCCTCAGCCGCAGCAGGTTTCATCACCGCCCCATCAGGTGCAATATTGCCGCGCACAACGGCTAACGATCCCTGATGATAGACCGGGTTAGATAGGGGGCGAATAACATCGTCATTATACACCTCAGCATCTTTGATACACTCACCCAAAGTTTTGCCATCTACAGTCATCACAGACAGATCAAGCTCGCCTTCAATCTGTTTGAGCAGTGCGGGCAGGCCGCCAGCATAATAAAAATCTTCCATCAGATAGGTATCGCCAGTAGGCCGGATATTTGCCAGCACTGGAATTTCTTTTGATAGCCGGTCAAAGTCATCTAGCCCAAGTTCGAGGCCTGCACGGCGTGCAATCGCAATCAGATGGATAATGGCGTTAGTCGAACAGCCAGATGCCATCGCAACTTTAACCGAATTTTCAACAGAAGCTTGCGAGATAATCTTATCTAATGTTAGCCCTTCTAGAACCATTTCTACGGCCCGGCGCCCACACGCAGCAGACATACGTTTATGGTTGGAATCAGGAGCTGGGATAGCTGAAGATCCTGAAAAACAAACGCCCAAACCCTCAGCAATCGACATCATCGTAGCAGCAGTACCCATCGTCATACAGGTGCCGTAAGAGCGTGCAATACCTGATTCTAGCTCATGCCATTGTGTATCGGTAATATTGCCAGCGCGTCTTTCGTCCCAATATTTCCAAGCATCAGAGCCTGAACCAAGCGTTTTGCCTTGCCAATTGCCGCGCAACATCGGCCCTGCCGGCAGGTAAATGGCTGGCAATCCGGCACTGATAGCCCCCATTAGGAGCGCAGGGGTGGTTTTATCACATCCGCCCATCAATACCGCCCCATCAACGGGGTGTGAGCGCAACAATTCTTCCACTTCCATTGCCATCATATTGCGGTAGAGCATAGTGGTTGGTTTTACAAATTGTTCGGATAAAGACAGGGTAGGCAGTTCTAGCGGGAAGCCGCCTGCCTGCAAAATCCCGCGCCGAACATCTTCTGCTCTGGATTTAAAGTGAGAGTGACATTGATTTATATCTGACCAGCTATTGATAATCGCAATCACTGGCTTGCCTTGCCAATCTTCAGCGCTATAGCCCATCTGCATGGCGCGTGACCGATGGCCAAAAGAGCGCAGATCATCAGGGCCAAACCATCTCTCGCTGCGCAGGTCTTTTTTATCTTTGCTCATATCTCTCTTCCCCTATTAAAAAATTCGTCTTTAACGTCCACCTGTCAGAATAAAAAATACCATAGACAAGGTTACTAATGCCAGTGCTGAAAAAGAAGTGTTCCAGCCAACACTGAGCTTCAAGGGGCGCGCCCCGCTAAGATTGGACACCATCAACACCACCGTAGCAAATGGAGAGGTAGTCATAGATAGTGCCCAGCCAGATGAAATAGATAAAGCTGCAAGTGTGGGGTCTACAGGCAGGACAGGCAGAGCCCCCAAAATACTGCCAAAAAATACTGCCATCATAATCGGACTTACCCCTAGATAAGAGACAGGCACCATGATAAAGGCCATCATCGTCAAGAACAGATAATCAGGCATCGCATAGCGCTCAATGAGGCTCGCTACAAAATCTATTGGCACCATTTCTGCACTTAAGCGGCCAATATAACCAGAGGCAGAAAGCGCAAATATAATCCGTCCATTATGCGGTAACTCACGGTGGCAAATATGGATAGCTTGGCGCGCTGCGGCACTGAAGCGTGCGCTGCCTTGATGCCAGTGTTGGGCAGTCAACCAGCCAAGCATAATCACAGGGCACGCCACCAACAGACCAAACACAATCGTATCATCTGCCCAAACAGAAACAGCTATGGTGATTGTGAACAGGGCAAATAGAACAAACAGGAAGCGCAAAATCGCTGCCTTTGGAAAGGCAGGTTGATTGCGTGCTGAGGCCGGGTTGCGCTGTATTTTGCGAAACCGCCATATATCTTCTAGCCAGCCAACACATAAAATCGCAGCGGTGCAGATAAGCCCGTAGGCTGTCCATAGCTCGCGGCTGATCCCGTCTATTAATTCCATTACCGCAAGAGGCGCCATCGCAGTTGGTGACCAAACCACCCCCCATGAGAAGCCACGTAACAAGGCTGTGAGTTGTCTGCGTTCTCGCAAAGCAGCAATAGCCGGCTCTGTTGTTTCATCCCGGACCCCTTTTTTTATAAGCGGGGTTAACAGCGAGACGATGCCAAGATTGAACAAAACCGCCATGAGGTTAGTGCCGCTGAAAATGGCTAAATAGCGCTGTTTAGGCGGCTGTTTTGTCAGGTAATGCCCGCATTCACTTATTGTGGGTGACGTCATAGCGGCCTCATGCAGCAAGGCCAATAACAATAAAAACGCCATCAGGAAACTGGCTTGGGCAAAGGCTGCTTCATAGACTTCCAAGGGCATATCAAAGATGAAAAAGGCAAGCCCGCTCAATACGGCACAAACCCCAAGAAGATAAATTTCACGAAAAGCGATTAGCCGCCAACATAGGAAATATAACATGCCAGCCGCAAAATAGGAGGCAAGCTCAAAGCCCCTGATATCGGTTGCCCGTGCCAGTAAAGTCATCGCCATCAATAAGACCATAAAGGCCCCTGTGGCTCTATGTGTTCGTATTTCTGTGCTCACGCGGAAACCGGAAATAAACTAAATGAAGAATCCCAAATATAGCAAACAAGGACACGGAAACGCGCTATGCTAACTAACCTTAATTTAGTTTACGCGTTTACACCAAGAGGGCAAGCACCTTGACAAGGCAAGGGCAGTAAACTTTGATAAAACTATCGCTAGAACATAGCTTTGGAATAATAGCTTTTGCTAGTAACGCCAAGAAAGGTTAGGGGAATATCATGGATCGGGACGTTTATATCGCCAATGGCGCTGGTTTTTCTGGTGATAGGTTTGACGCGGCTGTGCCCCTAGTGGCCCATTTAGCCACCTGTAGCGGCCCGCGCTATCTGATGTTTGAAGTCCTAGCAGAGCGCACGATTGCCCTTGCTCAAAACGCAAAGGCAAAGGACCCTAGTTCGGGCTATTCGCCTTACCTTGAAAATTATTTGCGCCCAATATTACACGATGTTCAAAAACACCAGGTAAGAATTGTGTCAAATATGGGGGCAGCCAACCCTGCGGCAGGGGCGCGTCATATTCACCGTCTGGCTGAGGAGATGGGGCTAAAGCCTTTTAAAATTGCAGTTCTAACAGGGGATGACGTTACCAGCTATCTGGACAGGCAAGCCATCATAGAAGCAGAGACAATGGAAGGCACCTCGCTTGCTGGCCGTGATTTATGTGCAGCCAATGCCTATCTTGGCGGGGATGCGGTAGCAAAGGCCTTAGACACTGGCGCAGATATTGTTCTTGTCGGGCGGACCACGGATAGCGCGTTGGTATTAGGCCCATTAATCCATGAATTTGGCTGGCAAGAAGAGGCCCTAGACAAGCTGGCGGCGGGTACAATTTGCGGGCATTTATTGGAATGTGGTGGGCAGGTGACAGGCGCGTATTTTGCTGACCCCGGTTTTAAAGATGTGCCAGATTTAGCAGGCGTAGGCTTCCCGCTAGCAGAGGTGCGCGCCGATGGGCAATTTACAATAACTAAGGCTGATGGAACAGGTGGGTGCGTGACAAAAGCGACAGTTACCGAACAGCTGTTATATGAAATGCATGACCCTTCTTGTTATTTAGTGCCGGATGTGAGTGCAGATGTAACAGAAATGCAGCTGATAGAAGAAGCCCCTAACCGGATTAAGGTGGTTGGCATCAAAGGGCATGAGCGGCCTGAAAAGTTGAAAGTTACTGTTTGTGTCGATGGCGGCTATATGGCTGAAGCGGAGATGAGCTATGCTGGTCTCAATGCGCTAAAACGGGCCAAGCTAGCTGGTGAGGTGGTGTTGAGCCGGATGCGAGCAAGCGGCTATAATGAAGAAATTCGTATGGATATTCTGGGCGCTTATTCTGTATTGGATGGCGGTAGGGCTGAACGCATGGAAGGTAAAAACCTCCCCTTTGATGGGGATTACCGCGTGCGGCTTGCGCTAATCTCCGAAGACAGGGACAAAGCCCAGCTATTATGTAATGAGTTGCAGCATTTATATTGTTCTGGGCCTGCGGGAGGGGGAGGCTACCGCGCTGCTGTGACAGAGCAAATGGCGTCAGCGTCTATCTTGCTAGACAGAGCGCTAATAGCCCCGCACGTGAAAGCAGAGGTGATAGCCCATGACTAATATTAAGACCCGCGAGTTACCGTTGCACGCTATTGCGCATGCAAGGGCTGGGGATAAAGGCAATGTTAGCAATATATCGCTGATTGCTTATCTGCCAGAAGCTTATGATTTTTTAAAAAGAGAGGTAAGCGAGGCTAAGGTTGAAGCCTTATTTGCCCATTTAGGGGCAGGGGCAGTGAAACGCTATGAGCTGCCCAATCTGTATGCGTTTAATTTTGTCATACAAGATGCGCTTGATGGCGGGGTAAACGCATCACGCTCGCTAGACAGACATGGCAAAACTTTAAGCTTTATTCTGCTTAGTCGCCTGATATTGGATATCCCAGAAGCGTTGATACCGCCAAGCTCACCCTATCGTGATCCAGAATTTAACTGGCGATAAGATTGTCAGACATGGTCAGGTGAATATACCTCTAGGGCATAGATATTGCGCGTTGGCACGCCGCCCGCGAACCTATCAACAATATTTTGCGCCGCTTGCGTGGACATGCGCTCCAGCGATTCAGCAGTAAATGCAGCGGTATGCGGGCTAAGCCAGCATCGCTCTGCCTCCAGTAATGGGTTATCTGCAACAATGGGTTCAACCGAAAACACATCAAATCCAGCGCCGCCTAAATGGCCAGCCTTAGTCAGCTCGCGAACTGCCCCTTCATCGACAATGCCGCCGCGTGCGCAATTAATTACAAACCCACCTTTTGGCATTTTCAACAAACGTTCTTTGGTGAATAGATGATGGGTTTTATCGGTCAGCGGTACATGCAATGTCAGGAAATCTGCCTGTGCTAGCCCTTCATCTAGATTGTGGATAATCTCAAACCCGTCCTGTTGTTTTGTTTCGGGGGAAAATTTTTCATCCGCGATAATTACACGCATCCCAAAAGCTTTACATAGCGCGGCCACCCGCACCCCAATCCGCCCATAGCCAAAAACAAAGACACAGCGCGCGCCAATATCAAAGGCCTTAATTGACTTGCGGGTGCTATAATCGCCGCGCACCACACTATCCATGTGATAAGGCGTTTTTGCGCAATTTAACATCATCATCAGCGTATGCTCAGCTACGGACGGCGCATTACCATCACTTGCAATAGCAACCGTGATATTATTGGCTCTGGCATAGGCAACATCAATGGTATCACAGCCAACCCCATGCTTTGATACAACCTTCAAATTAGGCATTTTTGCCATAAATTCGGCTGTTAAGGTGCCAATACGCACAAAGATAGCCTCGATACTGTCATAATGGGTGGCGAGTTCTGCCTCGCTTAGTTCCCATTTAGGTATAAGGGTGAAACCGTTTTCCTTGAGCAGGGTTAATCCATTTTCATGCACTGGCTCGGTGACTAAAACCTTTGTCATTTCCCTTTTCCTCATTTGCTTTTTTATAACTGGGTACTGTTAATAAAAAGCCCTTGCCTGAGATACAGACAAGGGCGGTTATGTTTTTAAGTTATGTAGCCCTTATCAACTCAATATCTTGGGCAGATATAGCGCTATATCTGGAATGAACATCACCAAGAGCATGCCGATAATCTGCATCGCGATAAAGGGCAGAACAGAGCCAAAAATCTCTTGCAGTGTAATATCCGGCGGCGCTACTGATTTTAGCCAGAAACAGGCTGGGCCAAATGGTGGGGATAGGAAGTAGATCTGGATGTTCATCACAAACAACACGCCAAACCACACCGCAGCCCATTCTGGCTCAAGGCCTAGCTCTGGTGCCATACCCACTACCACTGGTGCAAAAACAGGCACGGTAATAAAGGCGATGGCAATCCACTCCATGAAGGTACCCAAGACGACCAGAATAGCCATCATCACAAACACGATACCAAGAGCTGGCAGGCCAAGATTGGCAAATAAGGAGCGTAAGAAGTCGCCGCCGCCAATCAAATTATAGATACCAACAAAGGAAACCGCACCCAAAATAAGCCAGACAATTGTGCCAACCGTAGACATGGTTCCAGCAAGCGCCACTTGCAGCAAATTCCAGCTAAAAGAGTTTCGAACAAAGGCAACAATAATGGCACCAACCACGCCAACAGAGGCAGCTTCGGTAACGGTTGCTACCCCGCCATAGATAGAGCCCATCACACAGAAAATAAGGAAAATGCTGAGGCCAACCGCGCTCATTTTCTCGCGCGATAGCTTCATCTCGGTACCGCGAGCCTCACCAATCTCTTCGGCTGTTGGCGCCATCTTATGGTTCAGATTACATCTGACCAGAACATAAATTCCATAGAAGGTTGCGAGCATTAGCCCCGGCACAGCCCCTGCCATAAACAAATCGCCAATAGCTACCTGCGCTGCAAGGCCGTAAATGATCATAATAATACTTGGCGGGATAAGAGTAGCCAGAGAACCAGCCGCACAAATCAAACCGATAGACATCTTTCGATCATACCCAAGGCGTAGCATTTGCGGCAAAGCTACTAGGCCCAGCATAACAATTTCGCCGCCCATAACCCCAGACATCGCCGCTAGAATAACTGCCACGACAATTGTCTGAATAGCTACACCGCCCCGCAATTTACCGGCAAAGATAGACATGGCATCAAACAAGTCTTCTGCCACACCTGCTCGTTCTAAGATGGAGGCCATCAGCACGAAAAGGGGTACCGCAATCAGAGGGTATTTTTCTAGCAAACCAAAAGCATTTGTGGATACCAGATACATCCCGCCATAGCCAAAATAGAACAACGCACTAAGGATAGACACAATCAAAGTAACGATACCAAGTGGCATGCCCGTCATCATGAGGAGAATCATCAATCCGACGATAAGCATACTTGCAGACGCAATGCCCATCTCGCGCATATCGATCATAGATGATGGGTCAATAACCGAGCCAACACTGGCATAAAGATGGTTGATAGTGCCAAAAACTATGTTCGCTTCGCCAAGGAAATGGGCGCCTGCAACAGAAATAAGCCGGAGAAAAACAAGACCGGCGGCAAGGAGAACAAGGTTTTTACCAAGGGATGAGGATACATGCCGGTGCAGATTAACCATAAGCTGTATCAGATACATAATCGCGCCGATTACCAGCATGCTTTTCAGCACTAGCGGTTGTGGTGAGTTCCAAGCAGAACCCATTTTCTCGCTCATTCGTATCGATTCGAGGGCGCGTACAATCGCATCATCTGCTAGCAACCAAAGAGCGATAATACCAACAATGTAGGCGAACATATCAAGACGCCATTTGCCCTTATCGCCTGCCATCAAATACAAAACATTAATCGCAATATGCCGTTTATGTAGGGTGATATAGCCAGCTGATAACATCCAAGCGGTGGCACATAATACCATTACCACTTCAAATGCCCACTGGGTTGGCGCGTTAAATACATAACGAGAAATAACTTCATAAATGGTGCAGAATGCCGCTATCAAATAAAGTTGTGATACCGCCAAACCTGAAAATTTACTAAAATGATCGATAAGCCGAAAAGGCCCCTTTTCTGGCTCATAAACCGTATCATCTCTGCGTTTTGCTATATTTGCTAACACTGCCATTTCCCCCCTTGAATGAACCTTTGCTAAAAAGTTTGATAGAAAAATAAACGCTGTTTTAAGCCAACGATAAAATAATGATCTAACCTTTTAGTTATTTTTAGGCTTGCAGTTTTTTAAATTCTATTCAAGCATAATAATTAACAACCGTTCAAAATTGGCAAGGGGGGATTTTTCCATGAGTGATACCGGACGTGTAGACAGCGTGACTACCTATGGTCATAAAACGGCTATTGCTGGTTTTCTTCTAGCAGCTGGCATCATCTGGTTTATGTTTGCCCTTGCAGATGGGTTCAGTTGAGGAAAGAGATTTTTAGGATCTTTTTGATGAAAATAATGGAGGAAGAAAAATGAAAAGGCTAGCAACGCTAACCATGGCCGCTGCACTTGTGACAGCTGCAGGGGTCGCAGACGCAAAGACGCTAAAGTTCCAGCAAAGCTCTAACGCTGGTGACTGGGCGCATACTTATATGAATAATGCGGCACCGCTTCTGGAAACAATGACTGGCGGCAGTCTAAAGATTGAAGCTTTGCCAACGAAGTCTGTTGTACCGCATCGTGAAACAATTGACGCCGTTGCCAATGGCATTCTGGATGGTGACTTTAACGCCATCGCATATTTCTCAGGCCGTGACCCAGCTTTCGCTATCATGGGCGATTTGATTGCTGGTTATGATACACCTGAGCAGTATCAGGATTATTGTATGCATGGCGGCGGCAAGGAAATGCTGCAAAAGATTTATGACACGCTGATGCCAAACAAGATCAAAGTTATTGGCTGTGGCCCATATGGTAAAGAAGCGTTTGTTGCAAAAGTACCTCTATACGGCGTTGCTGACTTAAAAGGTCTGAAGCTACGCTCACCAGAAGGTTTGGCTGCTGACGTTTTCCGCCGTGCTGGTGCTTCTCCTTCATCTATTCCTTTCTCTGAGGTGTATACTTCACTGGAAAAGGGCATTGTGAATGCAGCAGATGCCTCTGTTTACATCAACAACCATGCTTCAGGTTTCCACAAGATTGCGAAATATCCGCTATATCCAGGTATCCATTCTATGGCCAACCTGCAGACTATTATGAACAAGCGTGTTTGGGATGGTCTGAGCGCTCAAGATCAGGCTGCGTTTGAAACATGGGCCTATGCCACATGGCAGCGTAAATTGCGTGACGCTACCCTAGAAGGTCTAGATCAGGTTGCCAAGGATAAGGCTAACCCAGATATCACTGTTATCGATTGGTCAGTTGAAGAGCGTAAAAAGTTCCGTGAAATTGCTGTTGAAGCATGGAACGCTATGGCTGCTAAGAGCCCACTTGCACAAGAAGCATTGGATTCAAATCTGGCATACATGAAAAAGATAGGTCTTCTCGACTAATCTCTTGCTAACATAGAAACAAAATGGACAGGCAGCTTTTGTGTAACACTTAGCTGCCTGTTTTTTTGAACATTATTCGGGTTTTATTTTTTAATAAATTTAGAGATTTAAATGAGGTGTGCCATGGTTAAATTTTCAGCAAATCTAGGTTTTCTATGGACAGATAAAACGCTGCCAGAAGCTATCAAAGCTGCTGGGGAAGCAGGGTTTGATGCGGTTGAATGCCACTGGCCTTATGAATATGACGCTAGCCAAATAGCCGATATTCTAGCCGAAACCGGTTTGCCTATGCTGGGGCTAAACACCCGCAAAGGCGATCTCTCGAAAGGTGAGAACGGGGTTGCGGCTTTGCCAGGGCGTGAGGGCGAGGCACGCGGCTATATTGATGAAGCGATAGCTTATGCGCATGCAACCAGCACAAGGAATGTGCATGTAATGGCTGGGCGTACGGATGGGGGCGATGCAGCAACAAAAGTATTTTGTGATAATTTAGGCTATGCAGCAGAGGTAGCCGCAAAACATGATATCACTATCCTGATTGAGCCACTAAACCACCGCGATGCCCCGGATTATCACTTAAGAACAGTTGAGCAGGCAGTAGATTTAATTGGCCGTGTAGGCGCAAATAATATCAAGATTATGTTTGATTGTTATCACTTGCAGATTATGCAGGGCGATCTGTATATGCGGGCTAAAACTTTTATGGATCAAATAGGCCATATTCAATTTGCCTCAGTGCCAGCCCGCGCAGAACCTGATAGGTGCGAGCTAAATTATCCGATATTGCTACCACGCTTTTATGAAGCTGGGTATCAGGGCTATATCGGCGCTGAATACAAACCAACAGGCACAACAGATGATAGCCTCGGATGGATGGCTGCTTATAGCTAACAGCCTTTATTCTATTCTTTGGCGTTAGGGTTGTGTGCGTGAGGCGGCTTGGAATGCAAGCCAGTAGCGCTGGCTGGTTTTTCGTGGCTAACTTTTCGCTCACGCATAAACACATATAGACCAGAACCCACAATAATAAGGATACCTAAAAAGGTTGTCTGATTCGGTAAATCGCTAAACACCCACCAGCCAAATAAAGTCGCTGAAATAATTTCCAAATATTGCAACGGCGCCAGCACCGCAACAGGGGCATGACGAAAAGCAACAGTGATAAACATATGCGCGATGCTAGCAGCAATACCGACCCCTATCAGCAAACTAAGCTGATAATTATCTAGCGGGATCATATCAAGGGCGGTAATCGCCCCATCATCCATCACTAACAAAACCGGCATAATAAGCATAAAAGCAGCAAGTGAGGTGTAAATCTGCACGGCTAGCGGGTGCGCCTTTTGGGTCATTTGGCGGGTCAGAATTAGATATAGGGCAAAACAGATGGCTGTGCCTAAGGGAAAGGCGGCAGCAATTCCAACTTCTGCATATTGTGGCTGTATGACAAGCAAAGCGCCGCAAAATCCAACCAGACAAGCGGTTATACGCCGCCAGCCTATTGTCTCACCTAGCAATATTGCCCCCAGCAGGGTCAGCACAAATGGCTCAATAAAGAAGATAGATATGGCATCTGCAATTGGCAGATAATTCAGCGATGCAAAAAAGAAGCTGGTGGCGATAAGAATAAGCCCGCCACGCAGAATATATAAGCCAGTTTCACGCCGATCTGGTAGGTGCAAAGCACGATAAAATAAGGCAAATGGGATCAAGATAAGCACCTGCACAGCAAAACGGGCACCGGAAATCTGGAAAACTGGAATGCCTGCTTCACCGGCTAATTTAGCAAACACATCTATGACCGGTCCAAAGGCTGCAAACCCTAGCATCATAAAAATGCCAAAGACGGTATGGGTGGTTGAGGCAGGTGTTTTATTCATCGAACAGGCCAATAGTGATGTGATGGCTGAAATGCTCTATCATAAGAGCTAAGCATTATAAGTTCATATCGGAAAATCTATGCCTGTGATAGTAAGAATATGTTGCTACCAATATTGATAGCTAAGAAGATTAGGAGTAGTTTTTTGCTACTCCGCATCCCTTATAGCAATAAATAGGTGCATTATTATGTTCCGGCTTCCCGAAAATTGGCGTGAGCGCCCTGAATATCTATTGATGTTAATGGCCGCAGCCATGCCGCTATCTTTCTGGGCATGGATGGTGCTATTGAATAATTTTACCATTGAGGTAGCCAGCTTCACAGGGCGCGAGATAGGTATTTTACAGTCTCTGCGCGAAGTGCCGGGATTTTTATCGTTTCTGGTTGTTTATGTTTTGCTGATTATTGCTGAGCAGCGTCTGGCATTATTTTCTTTAATATTGCTGGGTCTTGGGGTCGCCCTAACAGGTTATTTCCCAACGGCTATTGGGCTTTATATTACCACTGTAATTTCCTCTATTGGTTTTCATTATTATGAAGCCTGTAATCAGTCGCTTACCCTTCAATGGCTGGATAAAAAAACAGCGCCTACCATGATGGGGCGTATTGTTGGGGTGGCGGCTTGTGCGCAATTGCTCGTGCTGGGGCTGATATTTGCCGCCTATCTTTCTAGTTTGCCTGAAATATCGTGGCAGGCATTAGCCAGTTCAAGCGGGCTTGCTACAAGCAAAGAAAGTTATCAGGTAACCTATTTGGTAACCGGGCTGGCAACAATGTTATTGGCAGTAGCTGCGTTTTTCCTGTTTCCGCATTTTAAGGAAAAAACGTTTCAAACGCGTAAAATTATTCTGCGCAAAAGATATTGGTTATATTATGCGCTGACCTTTATTGCAGGCGCGCGCAGACAGATTTTTATCGTTTTTGCTGGCTTTTTAATGGTAGAAAAATTTGGCTATTCCGTTACCCAAATTACCGCTCTATTTTTGCTAAATGCTGCTTTTAATATCTGGTTTGCGCCGATTGTTGGCAAGTTGATAACGCGGGTAGGGGAGCGTGCCGCGCTGGTTTTTGAATATCTTGGGCTTATTGGGGTATTTGTTTCTTATGCGGTGGTTGAATCTGGTATGATTGCTGCCGGGCTATATGTTCTAGACCATATGTTTTTTGCCTTTGCGATTGCGATAAAGACCTATCTTCAGAAAATTGGTGACCCAGCTGATATGGCTAGTACTGCCAGTGTCGCCTTTACCATTAATCATATAGCGGCAGTGTTTGTGCCTGTGTTGTTTGGTGGTTTATGGCTTATCAGCCCGTCTGCTGTATTTTTTGCAGGTGCGGCGATGGCATGTATTTCTCTTATCCTGTCTTTTAATGTGCCGCGCCATCCAGGACCTGGTGAAGAGGTGGTTATCGGTCATCGTGGTGCCGTCCCTTCAATTGCGCAATAAAATGCAAGGCCCAGAAAAAACTAAGATCAGGGCTAAAAGATTATTTAGGCTAAAAATATTTTAGAGCAGACAAAAAATGGATGCACAAACAGCCCGTCAGAAATTATTGGAAGAGCAGGAAAGCTTAGCTGCCCTTCGCCAGCAATCTGAAGATGCGCGTGCGCCAGTGATGCTAGATCAACAAGCGGTAGGCCGCTTATCGCGCATGGATGCGATGCAAAAACAAAATATGGAGCTAGCCACTGAACAACGCCGCCAACAACGTATGCAAACACTCGCGGCGGCATTGCTGCGCATAGAGGCTGGTGATTTTGGCTATTGCATCTTGTGTGACGAAGAAATAGCCCCGCAAAGGTTAGCATTCGATCCAGCTGTGGCCTGCTGTATTCAGTGCCGCACCTGATTAGCTTCAAAAAAAAGCACCGTTAGTCTTTCATAAATCAAAAGCTAACGGGCTACTTTACGTGCCCGTTCGCGCTGAAAGATATACCATGCTGAGCCGATAATAATTCCAGTACCTAAAATAAAGCTCAAAGTGATCTGCTCATCAAAAAAGATAATGCCAATAAAAAAGGATAAAGGCACAGAGCTATAATGCACCGGTGCGAGCGCTGAGGCCGGAGCAAGTTCATGTGACCATGCCATAAAAAATTGCTGAAAGCTGGAGCCAATACCCGCAAATAACAGCACAAACCAGACAAAGCTGTTTTCAGACGTTAGAGATGGAAATTGCGCACTGCTAGCCAGCATAATAGATGCAAACAAGACGGTTCCGACACCATTATACCATAAGGTAGTCGATATTGCAGCTTCGGTGCGGCCAAGCCTGCGCAAGAAAACGAACATCAACGCGGCAAAAAATGGCATAGCTAGTCCAGCAGTAAGGCCAATTAAGCTGAGCGCACCAGTTTGCTCAGAGAATGGATTAATGAGGAATAATACGCCTGAAAATCCTACAATTACAGCGATAACGCGCCGCCTGCCTACAGCCTCTTTAAGGAAGAAGGGTGCAAGCAAGGTAATAAAGATGGTCAATAACGCGCCTAGCACGGTGGCAAGGGATATTGGCAAATAGCTAACGGCAATAAACCATGAGCTTAACCCTGCCAATCCAGCTAGAATACGCACCGCTAACACGCTTTTCTGGTTTACGTTAAACAGGGCAGCGCCACGCTGATACCAGCCTAGCCATAGCAATAACGGCAGGCAGAATAGGTATCGACAAAATAAAATTGTGACAAGCGAGATATCTGCGCTGATCTGTTTTACTAATGCGGCAAGTCCCATGGAAATGGCAATTTCGGCAAATAGCGCAACGGCGCCGCCTAGCAAATGGATTTGCTGCGGCTCTGGATTATCTTGTGAAGTTTTGTGCATTCATACTCGATAACGGGATTTATAGGCAAACACAACAAAACAGATTATCGTTGATGAGGGGGCAGTATTTATCTGATAAAATCCCATAGGTAAATTTGTTTAAAAAAGAGTGGTTGAGCAGAATATTAGGAGAGTTTAATGGGCTATCAGCATTGGCGCTACAGCAAAGACAACGATAAGACAGCTTGGCTGGAAATAGATGTTAAGGACAGCTCTGTTAACATTCTGCGCATAGAGGTTATGCAAGAATGGGCAGAAATTATGAAAGAGATTGCTGCTGATACCGATGTTGCCGGTCTATGCATGTTGTCTGGCAAGCCGGGAGGTTTTGTTTATGGCGCAGATATTGCCGAATTTAACACGCTTGCTAATGAGGCAGATGTCCATAATTTGATAGCGCTTGCCGCAAGCGTTCTATCTGCTATTGAAAAGCTGGATATCCCAACAGTTTGCGGCATTGATGGGGTTGCTGTTGGCGGTGGGTTAGAGATTGCGTTGCCATTTGACCGTATTGTTGCGGTTGGCCAGAAGCATACCAAGCTGGGCTTTCCTGAGATTAATTTAGGCATTTTCCCGGGCTATGGCGGCACCGGGCGTGCTTTGCGGCGTGTGGGTATTGAGGCCACCCTCGATATGGTGCTTTCTGGCCGCTTATTAGGGGCAGAAGAAGCGCTGTCACTGCAGCTTATAGACAGGCTAGCAGATGACGCAGATAGCTTGCGCGATATCATGCGGAACGAGTTGGCAAAGCCGAAAGCAGCTTGCCGGGTGGAGAGCGATACTAGATTTGCAGCAGCACTAGCGGCGGCAGAGGAGCGCTATTGCAGCCTAGCCATAGAGGCGGCCACGCCTGCACCGTTCAAGATTGTCCAGCACTTCAGACGCAGCGGCGGGGATTGGCAAAAGCTGGTAGAAAGCGAAGGACAGGCCTTTGCACCGCTGCTTTTAGGAGAGGCAAGCTATCATTTGCGGCGTATTTTTCTGATTAATGATGCGGTGCGAAAGACGGCCCGCGGGGACAGCCAGATTAGCCATGTACATGTTATTGGTGCAGGCACTATGGGCGGGGATATTGCCGCTGTTGCCGCTTTAAATGGTTTTTCGGTCAGCCTTTCTGACAGGGATGCCAGCGCTGTGGAAACGGCACTAACGCGCGCTAAAACCCTGTTTGAACGCCGCTTGAAGTCGGATACCACGATTGCAGAGGCAATGTCGCGCTTGGTTGCAGATATTGACGGTGCGCATATTGGCGATGCGGATATCATCATTGAAGCCGTGGCCGAAAGGCTGGAGGTTAAACAAGCAGTTTTCAAAGAAGTGGAGAAGTTGGCCAAGCCTGGCGCGATACTGGCGACAAACACCTCCTCTATTATGATCGAAGATATTGCGGCTTGCCTGAACCAGCCAGAGCGGTTGATAGGCTTGCATTTTTTTAATCCGGTTCCAGTTCTGCCGCTTGTAGAAGTCATTTTTGGTGAACGCTCGGATAAGGATATTTTAGCGCGTGCGATGCGCTTTTCTGGCCAGTTGAAAAAAATGCCTGTGAAGGTGAAATCAGTTAAAGGATTTTTGGTAAACCGGGCGTTACTGCCTTATATTTTCAAGGCGATTTGTCTGATGAAAGCTGGTGAAAACGCAGATAAAATTGACCAGGCGATGGTACGTTTTGGAATGCCGATGGGCCCCATTGAGCTTGCTGATCAGGTGGGCTTAGATGTCTGCTATGATGTGGGCAAGGTGCTGGGTATGCCTGAGGCTGCTGATAGCGAGTTAGCGGCTAAATGTAGTGATGCTATGCTCGGCCGCAAAACTGGTGCAGGCTTTTATGAGTGGGAGGGGAAAAAAGCCCTGCGCGAAAGAGCTGTCTATCCACAAGAAGAGCTAGACGCGCTAGCTGTAGACTTGCTTGCCCCAATGATAGATAAATGTCGCACGGCGGTAGAGGATGGTATTGTTGCCAGCGCTGATGATGCTGATATTGGCTGTATTCTGGGGATAGGGTTTCCGCGCTATCGTGGCGGCCCGCTAGGCTGGGCAGATTATCCGCGCTAGTAAATAATCTTCAAAAATCTTTAAGAATCTCTAATAATCTTAAAAAATTGAAGGAAGGTTTTATTAGCTGACCTAAATCTTGGTATCGACGATAACGGCAATGCCTTGACCGCCGCCAATACACATGGTCGCAAGCCCATAACGTGCATCTCGGCGATGGAGTTCATATATCAGCTTGGTCAAGATAATAGCCCCTGTTGCGCCAACCGGATGGCCAAGCGCGATAGCCCCGCCATTCGGATTGACGATATCGCTGGCAAAGCCTAGCTCTTTTGTTACGGCGCAGGCTTGAGCTGCAAAAGCTTCATTGCTTTCCACGACATCAATATCGCTTACTCTCAAACCGGCACGGTTGAGTGCCATTTGTGAAGCGGGAACAGGGCCCATCCCCATAATGCGCGCTGGCACGCCGCCAAACCCATAGGCAATTATTTTGGCCAATGGCGCTCTATCTCCTGACGTGGCGCTTGCCTCATCACTAAGGATAAGGGCAGCAGCCCCATCATTAATACCGGAAGAATTACCAGCTGTTACCGCACCATCTTTTGCAAAAGCGGCACGTAAGCCAGACAAGGTTTCAAGGCTTGTATCGCCGCGTGGATGCTCGTCAGTTGTAAAAGATTTCACCTCACGGCGTGTTTTCACCTCAACGGGTACAATCTGGTCAGCAAAATAGCCCTTTTCAATGGCAGCCGCAGCGCGTTGCTGGCTAGCAAGCGCAAATTCATCCATCACCTCACGCGTAATATCATAATCAGTAGCCACATTTTCGGCGGTGATACCCATATGACCAAGCCCAAATGGATCATGCAACGCCCCAAGCATCATATCAGTCATCTCTGCATGGCCTAGGCGCGCGCCCCAGCGCATGGCCGGCACTAGATATCCGCCTCTGCTCATCACTTCTGTCCCGCCTGCGATAGCAGTTTGCGTGTCCCCTAGCTGGATAAGTTGGGTTGCGCTAACAACTGCTTGAAGTCCGCTGCCACATAGGCGATTGACGGTCAGGGCAGGGGCGCTATCTTGCATGCCGGCTCCGATGGTAATACAGCGCGAGATATACATATCGCGCGGCTCTGTATGGATAACATTACCAAATACACCGTGCCCTATCTGGTCCGCTGGCATACCAGCGCGGGCAATAGCCTCTTTTGCAGCGATAATACCAAGGTCTATCGGCGCGCAATCTTTTAAACTGCCACCAAAGCTGCCAATAGCCGTTCGCGCCGCAGATAAAATATAAACTGGGGTCATGTTCGCGCTCCTCTATTTTTTTTTAGGTATATATTTTTTTAGGCTAAATCTGTCTTACTGGTATAGGCCAGTACCGCCTTTGTCATATCTTTAAGCCCCATATCCCCGCCAAATTCCATTGGCCGCAACCCGCCATCAGCAAAGCCATCTTCAACCGCCTTTTCTATCAGGCGTGCTGCATCTACCATCTTCTGATTACCAGCTTGCCAGCCCAGCCAATCTAGCATCATCGCCCCGCTTAATATTGCGGCTAGCGGATTAGCTTTATCCTGACCCATAATGTCAGGCGCGCTGCCATGTGCAGGTTGGAACAAACAATGATTATCGCCTATCTCCGCTGAAGCTGCCATTCCCATACCGCCAACTAGGCCACCCGCCAGATCAGACAAAATATCGCCAAAGATATTTTCCATAACCAGCACGTCCAATGCCCATGGTTTTTTAACTAGCTCTAGTGCTTGTGCATCCACATAGGCATGGCTGCTTTTGATATCAGGGAAATGTGCTGCCCGTTCATCAAATATCTTTCTGAAGAAAGCAAACGCCTGAAATACATTTGCTTTGTCCACGCACGTTACCATATTTTTGCCGCCACTTTGCGCCCGTCTTTCTGCTAGACGAAAGGCAAAATCACATAGTCTTTCGGTAACAGAACGGGTTATACGCAAAGTTTCTCTAGCTTCATCTGCATTGGTTTTGGGGCTTCTGTCATGCACCGCAGCTGTATAGAAAAGACCCTCGGTACATTCGCGGATAATAACCATATCAATATTATTTGCCTGCTCATCCAGCAATATACGTGGCGCCCCTTTATATGCTTTTACTGGACGCACCCCTGCATAAAGCTGGAAGCGTTCACGAAGCCGCAGATGCGGCGCTATTTCTGTGCCATCCACCGCGCGAATAGCAGGCAGACCAATAGCGCCAATATACATGGCATCAGCCTTGCCAGCACGTTCCTCACCATCCGCTTCAATGTCTTTCCCGGTATCGCGGTAATAGCCGGCACCTGCTAGAATATTTGTCTGCTGTAGGGAAAATCCGCCAATGCGTGCGCGCGCTGCCTCGACAACGGCAAAGGTGGCTTCGGTAACTTCGGTGCCGATACCGTCACCTGCAAGTATGGCAATTTCAAAATGGTCTTTTGACATGGATTTTCCTCATAAATTACATATTTATAATTGGGACTTAGGCAGATTATGTGCCTCTATCAGCATGATTTTAAGATATTAGCTCTGCTCGAAGCATGAATTTCTGTAGCTTGCCTGTAGATGTTTTTGGAATTTCGGTGAAGCGTACTTCTTTAGGGCATTTAAATCCAGCCAGATGTTCACGCGTGAAGGCAATAACTTCTGCTGCGCTAGCCTTAATACCGTCTTTCATTTCGATGAAGGCGCAAGGGACTTCTCCCCATTTCTCATCTGGCTTGGCAACTACAGCGGCAAAGGCAACACCTGGAAAACGATAGAGCACGCTCTCAATTTCAACAGAAGATATATTCTCTCCACCTGAGATAATAATATCTTTAAGCCGGTCTTTAATCTCCATATAGCCGTTCGGGTGGCGCACCGCTAGATCGCCTGATTTGAATAACCCGCTCCCTAGCGCTTCTTCAGTTGCCTCTGGGTTTTTATGATAGCCCTTCATAATACAGTTGGAACGGAAACATACCTCGCCTAGGGTCTTACCATCTGCCGGCACATGCGCGCCCGTTTCTTGATCCAGTATTTCTATCGCTTCAGTATGGGCAAAGCGCACGCCTTGCCGCGCCTTAATTGTTGCGCGTTCGCCAAAATCTAAATCGTCCCATTCTTCATGCCACGCACAATGGGTCAGATGGCCATAGGTTTCGGTCAGACCATATACTTGGGTAACGTTAAAGCCAAGCTTTTCAATTTTCTCTAAGACCGCAGCTGGTGGCGGCGCACCTGCTGTCATCGCATTGACAGTCCAGTTAGGGCGTTGGATAACCTCATCAGGGGCATTTACCAGCATGGATAAAACAATTGGCGCCCCGCCAAAATGAGTAACTTTATGTTCATGCAATAAAGGGTAGATAACCTCTGCGGCTATTTTGCGGCAACACACGACTGTACCTGCCAAAATTGCCATCATCCACGCATGACCCCAACCATTACAATGGAACATCGGCACCACATAAAGATAGGTGGGATGCATCTGCATATTCCAGACAGGCACAGTGCCCATTGACATCAAATAAGCGCCGCGATGATGATAAACGACCCCTTTTGGGCGTCCGCTTGTTCCGGAGGTATAATTTAGCGCCATTGCCGCCCATTCATCAGTTGGCATTTGCCATGCGTAATCTGCATCGCCGCCAGCTATAAAACGCTCATAATCTATGTCGCCAAGGCGCTGACCTGCTGCAGAATCTGCATCCTGCTCATCCACAATATCGATAACGGTTATAGATTTGTTGGGGCTTTGTTCCATCGCCTCACGCATGGTCGTGCTGAAAGCCGTGTCAGTGATCAGAATTTTGGTATCAGCATGGTCAAGGATATAAGCAATGGTGGATACATCTAGACGCGTATTTAGGGTGTTTAATACCGCCCCCGCCATTGCGACGCCAAAATGGGCTTCAAACATCGCTGGCAGGTTTGGTGCCATCACGGTGACAACTTCCCCTTGTTTAACGCCAGCCTTCACAAGTGCGCTTGCCAGCCTGACCGCGCGTTCATACACCTCTGCCCAGCTATAGCGCAATTGGCCATAAATAACCGCAGTACGTGTTGGATAGATATCAGCGACCCTAGGTAAAAATGATAATGGGGTAAGCGGCACATGGTTGGCTTCGCGCCTGTCCATGAAGCCAGAATTTGTTATGTCCATCTTGCTCATTACAACCCTCACTTACATCACTGCGCTATCTAGAGTCTATTTTTCTAGGGCCTATTTTTATGCACAATCTTGAACCACCTTGGTTACGCTTTTGGCTTAAAAGGCATGCTTGTTAGGCGCGCATTGCGCATTTTCCCGTCTATTTCCACGTCAATTATCCGGCCATCCTCGACCTGTTCAGATGCTAGCATAGCAAGGCCAAGATTTAAGTCAAAATCAGGCGAAAAGACAGCAGAAGTTACAAAGCCACAATTCTGACCGCCTTGGAAGCAGGGCGCTATCTTTGTTATTGGGGCTATTTTTTCGCCCTCGATTATCAGGCCGGTTATCTGTTTTCTCAGGCCTGTCTCCCGCTGTGTCAGCAACGCTTTTTTTCCGATAAAATCATTTTCAGAATCAAGGCTGCAGAATTTATCTAATCCGCATTCAAGAGGGGTGTCTTCGCGTGACATATCATTGCCATAAGAGAGCAGTCCGCCTTCGATACGCTCGATTAAGTTTGGGCAACCTGCGCGCATATCATAGGCCCTCCCAACTTCCCAGATATCATCCCAAAGTTGCAGGCCAAGTGTACTATCATGCAGGTAAATCTCAAATCCACCCTGCTTGCTCCATCCTGAACGTGCGATCATTAATTTATGGCCGCGCCAGTCGAAATAATCAAAGGCGAAAAACTTTAATGCGGTTACTGCATCGCCAAAAATCTCTGCTAGTACCTTTTCAGCAAGCGGGCCTTGGATGGCAAGCGGTGATACATCAGGCTCGCTAACCTCAACATCCATTCCATAGGCATGGGCAAGGCCAGCTGCCCATAACAACATATCTGAATCCGCGATAGAAAACCAAAAGGTGTCCTCAGCAATACATAAGGCTATCGGGTCATTCAACATGCCGCCATCAGCTTGGCAAATAGGGGTATAATAGCCTTTGCCCGGCACTGCTTTGCTTAGGTCACGTGCGCTCATTAAAACGGCTAATTTTCTTGCATCAGGGCCCTTCAGTTGCACTTGGCGTTCAACAGATACATCCCAGATTTGCACGGCACGTTTCAAATGCGCACAATCTTCCTCTAGCGAGGCAAAACTAGCGGCCAATAGCATATGATTATAAACAGTGTAAGAGGATAGCCCTGCTGCCTCTACACGGGGGGTGAAAGGGGTTGCACGTACCCGCCGAGAGGCAAAAACAGGAAATCCAGACATAGCACACCTCAAAAAACAGTCTTGGTCAGATATTCTGCACCATTACTATACAGGCTATTTTACTAGGCTAACTGCGCATACGCGCTTGCCAAATACAGCCGATTATTAACAATCTTGTCTTTGCCAGAATGTATAAGCTATAGCAACTGATTTATCTGGCTCAAAAATAGCGATAATCCCAGTGCTAGCAGCAAAATAGCAAAGCTGACATCTATTTGTTTCTGGTAGCGTTCCAGCCAGCTTTGGCTAGCTCTGGTGCTGGCAAGGCAAACCATCGCAACATAAATGGCACTATCAATAAAACCAGCAAGGCTAGCCATGCCAAGATGTGTGGTAACGCTCTGCTCTGGGGTGATGAACTGGCTAAAAAGAGAGGCAAAAAAGGTCGCAATTTTAGGATTGAACAAAGCAATCGCTAGCCCATCGCGAAAACTATGACCTAGGCCGCCTCCCGGTGCTGGTGCGGCTTCTATGTTGTTTTGTTTACCCAAAGTGGCTTTTAGCAGTCTAAACCCTATCCAGATGAGTAATAATGCGCCTGCACTCTGAATAAGGGTGAATAGCATCTGATAATGGCTGAGGATAAGCCCAAGAGTGGTTGCGGCAAGCAACGCATAAATGAAAACCCCAAGCCCATGCCCAATAGAGGCAGACAAGCCGGCATTGCGTCCATAAAGACGCGTATTGCTAAGAATGACTATCAGGCTGGGGCCGGGGGAACTTGCCCCTAAAAGGCAGATAAGTGCCAGCGATGCCCAGTCCGATATACTCATCTAGTAGGCTTACTTTCGGCTGCATCAGGAACAAGCTGGATAAAATTTCCGCTTCCCTCATCTAGGCTCCAAAGCGCGCCATTTTCCATATCAAACCACCAGCCATGAAGATGAAGCTTGCCAGCCTTTACAGCTTCTGCAATCCATGGAAAGCCGCGCAGATTAGCAACTGAATTTTTAATTGAAGCACGCTCTGCGTCATGCTGGAAGCTATCTTGCCAATTTGCAAAATCAATATTCTGCATAGCCGGGGTTGCTACATCAATCCAGTTACCAATAAACTCGCGGCTAGGGGCGTCGGGTTTGCCGCCATTTTTTTGCAATTTGCGATGATGGCTGCATATGGCTTGAACGCCGCCGCAAAGCCCGTGGCCTAAAACAATAATATTTTCTACCATCAAATCACGCACCCCATATTCAAGGGCAGCACTAACCCCATGCAGGCCTGCGTCAGGGGCGTAGGGGGGAACAAGGTTTGCTACATTGCGCACCATGAACAAATCGCCTGGGCGCGTATTAAATAAAATGGCCGGGTCAACGCGGCTATCAGCACAGCCTACAACCATCGTTTTTGGTTTCTGCCCCTTGGATACCAAATCACCAAATTCACTGCTCGCCTTACCAAAGAACCTGTCTCTGAAATTCTGGAAGCCATCAATAAGAGAGGTAACCATGTTGCTGCTCCTTTGCTATTTTGAAAATTTTAATCCATTGTTTCATAAACTTGCCATAACAAAGGTATAAACGAATACCATTGCTGGCACACGATTATAGTTGTACCTATGGAAGCGGTATAAATCTAGAGGTGATGAGGAGCAAGTGGCGTGATGCTAAAGAATAAATATTCGATTGCAGTGATTGCAGGGGATGGCATTGGTAAAGAAGTAATGCCAGAGGGTTTGCGTGCGTTGGAAGCCACTTGTCACAAATTCGGCATTAATTTGGAATTTACTGAATATCCTTTCTCCAGCATCGATTATTATCAGAAACATGGCCAGATGCTGCCAGATGATTGGCAGGAAAGTCTAACTGCGCATGATGCGATTTTCTTTGGTGCGGTTGGTTGGCCAGAAATTCTACCTGATCATATTTCTTTATGGGGATCTTTGTTAAAGTTCAGGCGTGAATTTGATCAATATGTGAATCTGCGTCCTGTGCGGCTTATGCCGGGTGTGCCGTCCCCTCTGGCGGGGCGCGAGCCAGGCGATATTGATTTTTGGATTGTCCGGGAGAACACCGAAGGCGAGTACAGCTCTATTGGTGGCCGGATGTTTGAAGATACGGACCGCGAATTTGTGGTTCAGGAAACGATAATGACACGCACTGGCGTTGACCGAATTTTGAAATATGCCTTTGAGCTAGCCAGTAAAAGAGAGGCAAAGCATCTCACCTCTGCTACGAAATCAAATGGTATTTCTATATCTATGCCTTATTGGGATGAGCGGGTAGAGGAGATGGCAACATCCTATCCAGATATTTTTGTTGATAAATATCATATTGATATTCTAACAGCGCATTTTGTATTAAACCCAGATAAATTCGATGTGGTGGTGGCATCAAACCTGTTTGGGGATATTTTGTCTGATTTAGGCCCTGCCTGTACAGGTACTATTGGTATTGCCCCATCAGGTAATATTAATCCAGATGGTGATTTCCCGTCATTATTTGAGCCTGTGCATGGTTCTGCGCCTGATATTGCTGGCATGGGCATTGCCAATCCGGTGGGTCAGGTTTGGGCAGGGGCAATGATGCTGGAACATCTAGGGCATAAGGATGCTTCGGATGCGATGGTGGAAGCGATTTCGGATACGCTTCAAGATAGCCGTCTGCGCACCCGCGACCTGGGTGGAGAGGCTGATACGATTACCTGTGGTAAGGCCATAGCGGAGCGCTTGGCTTAGAACTGCTTAGAACTGGCTGCTGGTTCATGCAAAAGGGACACGGGCGCGCCGCTTTATTCAAAAAGGTCAGAGGCTAGATGAAAATTGGGCTTAGATAAGATGGCTGAAAAGCAGCACCCTTCTGAGTTTTCGGAAACTCAGCGCCGGAAAGTCATCATAATAGCAGCATTAGTAACTGCTATGGGTTTTATTGATGCAACTGCATTAAATGTTGCTCTGCCCTTTATTCAATCCAGCCTTAATGCATCCGCAACCGACATCCATTGGGTATTAGAGATCTATTTACTATTTTTAGCCGCGCTAATGATGGCAGGGGGCGCACTTGGCGATACGCTAGGGCGACGACGCCCACTGCGCTGGGGGGTGGCGTTATTTGCACTTACTTCTTTTGGTTGCGCGGTATCGCCGTCTGCCGAATGGCTAATTTTCTTTCGTGCCACACAGGGAATTTCAGCTGCCCTTATGATCCCGGCAAGTCTGGCGCTGATTAATGCGGCCTTTCCGCCAGATGAGCGGGGGATAGCTATTGGGCGTTGGTCAGCAATTGTAGCCATAGCAATACCTATCGGTCCGCTGGTTGGCGGCTTAGCGGTAGATTATCTGTCTTGGCATTTTGTGTTTTTACTTAATTTGCCGATTTCAGTGATTGTGTTGGGAATGCTGGTCAGCCTGCCGCGACCACCTTTTGAGCCTGCCAAGCCATTGCCGCTGGATGTTTATGGCTCAATTCTTATCACAGTTTCGCTAGGGCTTATTACTTATGGCCTCCTAGAAGCCGGCAGAGAGGGCTATTTTCATCCGATAGAGCTTATCGTGCTGGTCATAGGGACGATTTTGCTAGGGGTGTTTTTCTGGGCAGAAACAAAGATCAAAACGCCGATGCTTCCGGTAACTTTAATGAAAGATAGGCGGTTTGTGTTGGTATCAGCACAAACGCTAGTGCTGTTTGCTGGATTTCAGTCAGCTATGTATTTCCTTAGCTTTCTCTATATACAGGCCTTTGGCTATACTGCTTTGCAAGCTGGCGCTGCTTCCTTGCCTATCTCTGTCATTGTATTTTTTATCTCTGCGCGTGCTGGGCGCATGGCAACTATTTATGGCCCCCGCCTTATTCTGTTTTCTTCTGCTGCGCTTATGGCGATATCGCTATTTTGGTTAAGCTTTGCTGATGGGAATTATTTACTTTCTGTGTTTCCGGGCATGATTGTAATGGGAATTGCGGTTGGGTTGTTTGCAGCCCCGCTTACCACGGTGGCGATGGCGGCGGCTGGGCCTGGGCGCGATGGGTTGGCAAGTGGGGTGAATAACGCGGTCTCGCGTATAGGCCCACTTTTAGGCATCGCCGTATTTGGCTATTGGATTGGCGGGGATTATGCCCTGAACCTGACTACGGCGCTGAGCGATACCAACTTATCTGCAGATAAACAGGCTTTTCTGATAGATAACCGGGCAATGATTGCGGCGATTACCTTGCCAGCAGATTGGCCACTAGCAGAACAGGAAAATATCATGCGCCTCATTCGCAGCCTGTTTGCTAGCTCTTTACAGGAAGTCTTGCGCATTAGTGCTTTATTTGCTGTTGGTGCCGCTATTCTAGCACTGTTTTATCGTAAAGATGATGCTCGCTCGGAATAAATCAGCTACAAGGGTGCAACGCTAGATGCTTAAGGACTAAGGATGACTAAAGATACAGCCCCCTTTATAATTACCCTTGATGAGGTAATGGCAAATTATGATGGTAAGCTATCTGCCTTGTTGGCAGGGCATGCAGAACTGCCAAATATCTTGATTACTTGGCAAGTGGATGTAGAGGTTAAAAATACCGGGAGACAGGCATTTTTTGTTGCAGTTTCGGTCTGTTTTAATAGTCAGCAGGATGATGAGTTGCGCGATATTGCTAGCCAGCTTTGTCCAGATAATAACACCCCTATTTTTGCCTTTGTTCCAGCCTATAGCTATGGCAGCAAGGATTTCGGTATCTTTATTGCTGAGAGCCAATTAGGCGAAATTCTGGTAAATGGGCTGGTTAATGAAGTCATTGAACAGGCCGGTATTGAGCAGGCGGTAGTAAAAGCTAGCAAGCGGTAAGTCTTAGAGCTTCACCGCTATCTTGTCCCACAGCCGGGCAGGCAAAGCCCATTTAAACAAAGCTGCTAGTTTCGTGGCAGTTGTAATCCTGTAGCGTATTTTGGGCTGGCGCGCGATACACGCATGTAAAACGGCATCACTGACCGCACTAACTGGCAATTCAAACCTATCCTTAGGGGCATCTTCTGGCGCATTAAGGCGCGGGATAAGCTCTTCTTCATAGGTTCTTTTTAGCGGTGAGGCTTGCCACTTTATCCATTTCTGGAAATGAGGCACGCTGTTTAGTCGAATGCGCGTGCGAATTGGCCCCGGCTCTATCAGCACAATTTTAATCGGGCTATCGGCTAGCTCTAGCCGCAGCGTATCTGCCCAACCTTCCAGCGCAAATTTAGTTGCATTATAGCTGCCACGAAACCGCAAAGCAGCAAAGCCCAGCACAGACGAATTGATTAGAATGCGGCCATTTGTTTCCTTGCGCATAACTTTCAGAGCGAGGCAGCTAAGCTCATGCCAGCCGAAAAAATTAGCTTCGAAATTTTCCCTTAATCCAGCAACAGGTATATCTTCTATCGCGCCGGGAAGCGCATAAGCGCCATTGTTAAATAATACGTCCAAGCCCCCACCAGTAATGTCCATAGCTTGCTTCCAGCCATATTGAATAGAACGGCTATCTGCATAATCCAGAACAAAGCTATGCAGGCCTTTTTCACGCAATAAGATACAATCTGCCTCATTCCGGCAAGTGGCCAATACTAGCCAGCCATGATGGTGAAGGCGCATCGCCGCGTCCAGTCCGATACCGCTGCTGCATCCGGTGATTAAAATAGTTTTCTGGTTTTGTCTCATAAGGGTGTTTCTGGCCTTTAAAGGGATTATTTGGGCCGGGGTGTATCGGGCCGGGATATATCAGGCTGGGATATATCAGGTTGGGGTGTATCGGGCCGGGGTGTATCGGGCCGGGGTATATCGGGCCGGGATATATCGGAAAGGAGTATATCGGGCCATTGCCGGGCAAAGCGCTGTTTATCAGCGATACTCAGGGTGACGGTAATATGGTGCTGGCCATCTTCATCATAGCTGGAGGCGCTAACTTGGCCATTTTCATACAGCCACGCCCCAGCAGAGGCTTGTTGCGGGGCAAGGGCTAAAGACAAGCACATATCGCCCTGATTAAAAACATCCTCGATATGCTGGCATAAGAGGTCAATCCCCATGCCTGAAACAGCTGAACATAATACGCCATCTAGGCTTTCGCGGTAAATGGCCAGCGCTTCTGCATCCAGATTGTCGCATTTATTATAGACATTCAGAACTTTGCTAGATTGTTCCATAACATCTATACCAATTTCACTCAGAACAGCGCGTACATCGCTGGCTTCTTGCTCAAAATCAGCAGCAGAAATATCATGCACATGCAAAATAAGATCGCTTTGATTAATCTCTTCCAAAGTAGATTTAAAGGCTTCCACCAACTCAGTAGGCAGGTTGCTAATAAACCCCACCGTATCCCCCATCAGAACGGCGCGCCCGCTTGGAAGCTCAACCCCTCTTATGGTTGGGTCAAGTGTGGCAAAAAGCATATCTTTGGATAGCACATCCGCGCCAGTTAGGCGGTTGAAAAGTGTTGATTTGCCCGCGTTGGTATAGCCAACCAGTGCAATGGTTGGGGTTTGCGAGCGCCTTCGGTTCGCGCGCTGCAGGGTGCGGGTGCGCTTCACATCGCCCAATTCTTTGCGGATTTGTTTTATCTGATCGGTCAGCATGCGCTTATCTAGCTCAAGCTGGCGCTCTCCTGGCCCGCCCAGAAAGCCGCCGCCGCCGCGCTGCCGCTCTAGATGCGTCCATGAACGTACCAAACGGCTTTTCTGAAAGGTTAGGGCAGCTAGCTCTACCTGCAGGCGTCCTGCATGGCTTTGGGCGCGCGCGCCAAAAATTTCTAGAATAAGGGCTGTACGGTCGATCACCTTACAGCCTAATGCGCGTTCCAAATTGCGATGCTGTACTGGGCTTAAGCTCGCATTGATGATAATTAAAGGATTTTCTAGAGATTCGGCTGTTGCGGCGATACGCTCAACTACCCCTGGTCCCAAAAGTGAGGCAGCACGCACCCGTGCCATCGTTATAATCTCAGTATGCACAATTTCCAGATCAATAGCCGCTGCCAGCCCGCAGGCTTCTTCAAGCCTTTCTTGCGGGGTGCGCATATCGCTGAGCGCATTGGCCTGTTTTAATTCGGGCTGGATGATAAGAGCATGGTTCACAATAAAGCTAGATTACCGCAAAGTTCAAATATTTTAGCCCTTATAGCGGATTGTAGCAGGCATAGTAAGCCCTTGGGCGACGGCAGTGCATAAAATTGTGGCCTTCGCACTTTGTCTCCTCTTGAAAAAATGCATCTCTCCACCCACATGCAAGTCTGACAAAATGACATGACAACCGACTATACATAGGTGAATTATGGCCGCTAAACAGCATGATTTCGAAGCTGATACTGGTAAAATCCTCGATATCGTTATCAATTCTCTTTATTCGGAAAAAGAAATTTTCCTGCGTGAGCTGATTTCAAACGCCTCAGATGCATTAGATAAGCGCCGCTATATGGCTGCAACAGACCAATCCCTGCAAAGTGAAACAGGCTATGCGATAACCATTATCGCTGATGAAAAAGCCAAAACCCTGACTATTTCTGATAATGGGGTAGGTATGGATGACGCCGATATGGCATCTGCGCTGGGTACTATCGCCCGCTCTGGCTCAAAAGCGTTCCTTGAGCAAATTCAAGCAGAAACATCTAAAGACAAAAAATCAAAAGACGCTTTCTCGCTTATTGGTCAGTTCGGAGTAGGTTTTTATTCTGCCTTCATGGTCGCAGACAAGATAGATGTTATCAGCCGCAAAGCTGGCGATGAAAAGGCATGGCATTGGTCATCAGATGGCAAAAGTGGCTACAGCCTTGATAAAGGGGAGCGGGCTGAAGCCGGTACCGATATTACGCTGCACCTAAAAAAAGGGGAAAAGGATTTTCTGGATGAGACGCGTATTGGCTATCTGGTGCGTAAATATTCAGACCATCTGGGCTATGCGGTAAATTGGCAGCCGCCAAAGCTCGATGCACCGCGCCAGCTTAATACAGGTTCTGCAATATGGACGCGTCCGAAAAAGGATATTTCTGAGGAAGATTACACCCAGTTTTACCGCCAAATAGGAGCGGTATATGATGAACCCTTTATGACGCTGCATAACAGCACTGAAGGGATGTTGAATTACACCAGCTTATTGTTTGTGCCAACCTCGCGGCCGTTTGATCTGTTTAATCCAGATCGTAAATCACGTATGTCCTTATATATAAACCGCGTCTTTATTACCGATGAATGTGAGGATATTGTCCCGCCTTGGCTGCGTTTCATTCGCGGTGTAATAGACACACCAGATATGGATTTGAATGTCAGCCGCGAGATGCTGCAAAAGAACCCTTCGGTTCAGAAAATTGGTAAGGCGCTGATAAAGCGAATTTTGGGTGAGCTTAAGAAAAAGAAAGAAAAAGACCCAGAAGCCTATGAAGCATTTTGGGATCAGTTTGGGATGGTCCTAAAAGAAGGCTTGTATGAGGATATTGAAAGCCGCGATAAGATTTTGGAAATTTGTCTGTTCCGTTCTGCACGTTCCGGCACACTTATTAGCCTAGCAGATTATGTGGCGGCGATGCCCGATACTCAGGATAAAATCTATACACTCTCAGCAGAGAATCCTGAACAGGCGGAAACCTCGCCGCATCTAGAAGGATTTCGTGCCCGCGATATTGATGTTCTGTTGATGACTGATCCAGTGGATGAGTTCTGGATGCAGGCTGTCACAGAGTTTGAAGGCAAGAGTTTTGCTTCTGCTACAAGAGGAATTTCTGACTTAGATAAGGTTGCGCCAAAGTCTGATGGTGAAAAAGCAGAAGAAAAGCCAGACGAAGATGCCCGCAATCAGGAATTTGCTGGTCTGATCGCCAAGGTGAAAGCGACGCTTGGTGAGGATATCAAAGATGTTAGGCTATCTAAGACATTAACAGATAGCCCCGTTTGTCTGGTTGCTGATGAAGAGGGCATGGATATCCAGATGGAACGGCTGATGAAGGCGCATAACAAAGATTTTGCTGGCAGTCCGCGAATTTTAGAGATTAATCCTGATCACAAGCTGATTAAGGGCATGGCCAGCCAGATTGAAGCCAATGGCGATCCTGCACTACTAGATGATGCGGCTAAAATGCTACTTGATCAGGCACAAATTCTAGAAGGGCGTCCACCTGCCAGCCTAACTGAGTTTGCCAAGCGGATGACAAGGTTGATGGAGCGTGGCCTGTCTGCTTAGTTTTGGGGCAAATGGCTAAATTTTAATTTGATTCTATCAATGATGCGCTCAGGGTCAAATTGCAAAGCCAGCATTTCAGTGGGGGATAGGCGCGGGGTAATGTCAGAGCGCATCTGTAAGGTGCCGCCTTGGCGCAGAAAAGCTGCAATGGGCGTGCCAATAGCTAGCGCATGACGTGGCAGCATTTCGCTCAAGCTTACTTGCATAATCATTATCGTGACATCTGTTGCCTGATCGCCTTGCAAGCGAGCAATAAGGTCAAGCAAACCCGCATCCGTAAGATCAACTGAAAAGCCGGAAATGCTACTTAGAAAGGCAAAGATGATTGCCTCTTCAGTTTCCGGCGCTTGTGTTTCCAGATAATATTCTGATAACTGGTTCAAGGCTTGATATTCATATCGGCTTAAATCCAGTGTGAAATCTGACTTCATATCCATTAGGCTTGAGGCGGAAAGTTCTATAATACCCTGTAATTTCACCGTATCTGCCTGTTTTTCACTCTGAAAATTCATGGCGATGTCTAGGGTGAGATGGTCGCTGCCTAACATGGCAAAAATGGCGTCGGTTTCGTTTGTAGGTCTGTCACCTGGAACTTGACTTAATACCAGACCGTCTAAGCTGAGTTTGGTGCGAGAATTGTCTGGAAGGGCGTCAAACTCGGTCGGGGTTAACAGCCCATCAAGCGTTATATTGGCAATTTCTAGCTCGATAAATTCACTTTCTGAATAGAAGTGAATATTTTTTATTTCGGCCAGACTCCGCAACGGGCTTTCCCCGCTATGGCGCTTGCGATACGCTTCAATGCGCATATCCTGAACGGCTACCAAATGCTCGCCAGATACATGCCCAATGGTTAGGGTATCGCCAGCCTCTGTTGTATAAGAAAAATTCTTAATCAGCACATTTTCTATGGCAACAATATCCTGACCAAAGCCATCTGTTTTTAAGATCAGTTTTTCAATAAAGCCACGTTGCTGGCCGCGCTCATAGATATCAACATCACGAATATTAATATCAATAAAATTCTCATCGCTTCCATTTGCACGATACCAGCCAGAGCTGTAGCGAATTTCAGTCGTTTCATCCAGCCAGACAGACGTCTTTGCCATAGCTGGCATCGCGGTGGCCAGCCAAAAACAGCTTGCCATTAAGCTAGCTGCTATTACCAGCTTCCTAGCAGCATCCAAAATTGGCATTTGACAAAACATGGTAATAACAGCCTCCGATAGCCAAGGGTAGTATTCGCTCCCCAAAGTCTAACATAAGCCGAATAATCAATTGAGCAAAATGTTGTTTGGCCTAGTTGTATTTGGCGCTATTTCATTTGGCGCTATTTTTTTTTCTACATATAAAGGCTTGGGGTTTAGGCGCTTGCTGCCATTGAAGCTTGGGTAATATTAAAATGCAGGCCAAGCGGAACATCTGTTTTTTCAATGATAACCTGTGCGCCATCGCCTATTTCACCTGCGAGCAGGGCTTCAGCCAGTTTGTTTTGTAGCTCATTTTGCATCACCCTTTTCAAAGGACGGGCGCCATATTGCGGGTCATAGCCCTTATCTGCTAGCCAGTCGCGCGCGTCTTTATGAAGCTGCAATTGAATATCCCGGTCTGTAAGGCGCGCTTTCAACCGGTTGAATTGAATATCAACAATCGCCCCCATATGGTTGCGGCTCAAGCGCTGGAAAAGCAGGATAGAATCGAGCCGGTTTAGGAACTCAGGCCGAAACGCATCTTGAACCTCTTCCATAACCGCATCGCGTGCTTCATCTACTGAATGTTCATCCGGCAGTGCCAATAAGGGTGCTGAGCCCAGATTGGAGGTTAGCAAAATCATCGTGTTGCGGAAATCAACGCGTCGTCCCTGACCATCGGTCAAATGCCCATCATCTAGTACCTGTAGCAAAATATTAAAGATATCAGGATGTGCCTTTTCGATTTCATCAAATAAGATTACCTGATAGGGACGCCGACGCACCGCTTCGGTAAGCGCGCCCCCCTCATCATAGCCGACATATCCCGGAGGCGCGCCAATGAGCCGTGATACAGAATGTTTTTCCATATATTCAGACATATCAAGACGCAAAATAGCCTCTTCATTATCAAACAAGAAATCAGCAAGCGTTTTAGCCATTTCAGTTTTGCCAACGCCCGTTGGTCCAAGCATTAAAAAGCTGCCAAGTGGCTGATTTGGGTCATTCAGGCCAGCACGGGCGCGTCTTGTTGCATTAGATATCGCATTAATGGCCTCACTCTGGCCGATGACACGGCGGCTGAGCACTGTTTCCATATCCAGCAATTTCTCCCCTTCACCTTCCATCATCTTTGCCACAGGTATGCCCGTCCATTGGCTGATAATTTGCGCGATATGTCTTTGTTCGACCTGCTCCTCAATCAAATCTGATCCAGAAAGCGCCGCCTTAGCCGTTTCAAGATCAGAAATCAGGTTAGGCAGAATAGAATAAGTAAGCTCGGCTGCTTTTTCTAAATCGCCCTGACGCTGAGAGACTTCCAGATTATATCGGCAATCTTCGATTTTTTGTTGAAGGGCGGCAATCTCTGCCATCTGCCGTTTTACGGCATCCCATTTTTTTGTCAGCTCTTGTGATTCTGATGTTAGGGTTTCTAGCTGCTCTTGCAGTTTTCCTAAGCGTTTTTTACTGGCAGCACTGCCTGCTTCGCGGGTCAGGGCAGCCTGCTCAATTTTCAGCTGCATTATCTGCCTGTCGGTTGCTTCTAGCTGCGGGGGTTTGCTATCAGATTGAATGCGAATATGGCTGGCAGCTTCATCGACCACATCTATCGCCTTATCCGGCAAGAAACGCTCATTTATATAGCGGTTGGAAAGCTGGGCAGCAGCAACCAGCGCATCATCTGTGATGCGGATACCATGATGCAGCTCATACTTTTCCTTTAGACCGCGCAGGATGAAAATGGTATCTTCAACCGAAGGCTCACCGACAAAAACGGTTTGAAAACGGCGCGTTAGTGCGGCATCTGTTTCCACATATTTCCGATATTCATCCAAGGTTGTAGCGCCAATACAATGTAATTTACCGCGCGCAAGGGCTGGCTTTAACAAATTAGAGGCATCCATCGCCCCATCTGTTTTGCCAGCACCAACTAGCTGATGCATCTCGTCAATAAAGACGATTATATTGCCTTCTGCTGCGTCAATTTCATCTAAGACGGATTTTAAGCGTTCCTCAAATTCGCCGCGAAATTTAGCCCCTGCGACCAGCGCGCCCATATCTAGCGATAATAGTGATTTTCCAGACAAGGCTTCAGGAACATCACCTTGCACAATCCTCTGAGCAAGGCCTTCTGCAATAGCGGTTTTCCCGACACCCGGCGCGCCAATAAGCACAGGGTTGTTTTTTGTCCGCCGAGCCAGAATTTGAATAGCACGGCGCACTTCTTCATCACGCCCTATCACTGGATCGAGCTTGCCTTGCATTGCTAATGCGGTAAGGTCGGTAGCATATTTAGACAGGCTTTCCATCATTTCATCACTGACGTCGCTGTCGATAGTGCGCCCTTTGCGCTGCTCATCAATGACGCTTTCCAGCTGTTTTTTCTGGACGCCCGCAGTGCTAAGTAGTTTGGCAGCTGTGCTTTTGCCAGCGCAAATAGCCATCAACATAGCATCTACCGAAATAAAGCTATCACCGCGCTGTTTAGTCCAGCTTTCTGCATCAGCAACAATACGTCCCAGCCCGGGGTCAATCTGTAAATTATCCGCACCGCTTCCGGTCACCTCAGGGAGTTTGGAAAGAGCTGTCTCTAGCTCATCATTCAGCGTATCCATAGCGGCGCCACTCCGCATCAATAGCCGGCTTGCAGCTTGCCCATCATCTTCTAGTAAAGCCGCTAGAAAATGCAGATCAGTCATGCGTTGATGGTGACGGCGCAACGCAATGGTCTGGGCAGTGCCAAACGCTTTTCTAACGGTTGCGGTAAAATGTTCTGTGTTCATCTTATACTCCTCACATCAAGAAGCTTCTGCCTTTATGTCTCTAAGCGCAATTGCTTCTGTTATTGATAATGAAGTCCTGCATTAACATTTTGCAGGGGCAAGAATGAAAACCCGCCAACATGCGGCATCTTCTTTTTGCTCTCGCCTGCAAACAAGGCTGTGATATGTCCACCAACATTGCTTGCCAATCATAAAACATGTGGGAAGTGACTTCTCTGCTTTCAAGGCTTGTCAATCATACAAGTGTGCCGATAAGCTAAAAATAGCGTTTTCAATAATTAAGGGGAGAGAAGATAGTGAGCCCATCATCACGTACAGGCGGAGAGCTTCTGGTAGAATGTTTATCTAATTTAGGTGTCACAACAAGTTTTGGTGTGCCGGGGGAGTCCTATTTGGCTGTTCTGGATGCGTTATATGATGCTGATATCAAATTTACCCTCTGCCGCCATGAAAGTGCAGCTGGGTTTGCAGCTGCGGCTTGGGGAAAGCTGACCGGAAGCCCCGGTATCGGGTTTGTTACTCGTGGGCCGGGCGCAACAAACGCCTCAATTGGGGTGCATACTGCGATGCAAGATAGCTCACCAATGATATTATTTATTGGCCAAGTTGGCGTAAATGATAAGGGGCGTGAAGCTTTTCAGGAGGTGGATTATCGCGCCTTTTTTACCCCGCTTGCAAAATGGGCAACGGAAATTGATAACCCAGATAGAATTCCAGAGATTATTAGCCGTGCATGGCATATTGCGCTTTCTGGGCGTCCAGGGCCAGTAGTGGTGGCACTGCCAGAAGATATGCTAACAACCTCAACTTATTCTGAGCCATGCCAGCGCGTAACAATTGCTGAGGCAGGGGTGGATACTGGCGTGCTGGAACAGGCTTTGGAGATGCTATCCGCTGCAGAAAACCCGCTGATAATCGCAGGTGGTGGCGGCTGGAATGCGGCCGGCAAAAAAGCGCTGCAGAGTTTTGCTGAAAGCCAGAATATAGCGGTTTCCGCTGCTTTTCGCTACCATGATGTAATTGATAATCACAGCCCTGTTTATATTGGGGATGCAGGCGTTGGGATGGCGCCGCATATTTCTGCAGCGATACGGGAGGCTGATCTCATTCTGGCCTTAAATATCCGTCTAGGAGAGGGAACAACACAAGCTTGGACATTGCTAGATGTTCCTTATGCAAAACAAAAAATCATCCATGTGCATGCCTCTGATTTAGAAATTGGTAAAATATATCATCCGGCTTTATCCGTGCATGCAGGGCCTAATCAATTCGCTATGGCACTCGCAAGCCAATCGGTAAGCGATGCCAAGCTATCTGCGCGCAAGGCCTTTATAAAGAAGAATAGAGAAGCATATATCGCATCACTGCGTCCTGCTGCCCAAGATAGCCCAGTTGATATGTCCGCTATCATGGCGATATTGCAAGACAAGCTAGATGAGGATGCCATCCTAACCAACGGGGCAGGGAATTTTGCCCTCTGGCCGAATAAGGCGTTTTGTTTCGGCCCAAGGCAGCGATTATTGGCACCCCAAAGTGGGGCAATGGGCTATGGCTTGCCTGCAGCGATTGCAGCAGGGGTTGCCCATCCCGGCAGGCAGGTTGTGTGTTTTGCAGGGGATGGTGACATCCAGATGGGTATCGCTGAGCTTGGCACGGCTGTTCAAGCAGGGGCTAAGCTGCTGATTATCGTGCTGAATAATGGCTCTTATGGCACTATCCGGATGCATCAGGAACGCGACTATCCTGACCGGATTTCTGGAACTAATCTTTATAATCCTGATTTTGCGGCAGTAGCACAGGCCTATGGTATGGCAGGCTTCACGGTCGCAAAAACAGATGCTTTTGAAGCTGCTTTTGATCGCGCTGTTACCGCTGAAAATGGTGCGGTGATAGAGCTGGACATCAATGTAGATGCGATAACGCCGCGCACTACCCTGACCAAATTACGCAAAAAGGGCTAGCGGCTGTTTTTAGTCTGGTAATCTGCTAGCCTGCGGCTTTGGATAAGCGGTCATTGCGATAATTATGCATACGCATTAAATTATCCGTGGCCGCGTCCAGCGTTTTAGTAGCGGCTTCGGGAATGGCGGTGCCAGGTCCAAAAATGGCAGCTACGCCAGCATCATATAGATATTGATAATCCTGTTGCGGAATAATACCTCCGCAGATGACCAGAATATCCTCAGCCCCTTTTGCCTTTAATGTTTCCACCAGTTCTGGCAACAAAGTTTTATGCCCAGCTGCGAGCGAGGAAACACCAATAATATGCGCGCCCATATCAATAGCGCTTTGGGCCGCTTCTTCGGGGGTTTGGAATAGCGTGCCAACGCGCACATCCATGCCAAAATCGCCAAAGGCAGAGGAAATTACCTTTGCGCCCCTGTCATGGCCATCCTGACCAAGCTTGGCCATATATAAAATAGGGGCCTCTTTTGCCTCGTCACAAAAGCGGCTAAAGGCGTTTTCAACTGCATCAATTTCAGGCGCACTGCCATAGGTCTGGCGATAGATATCACGTACCGTTTCCTGCTTGCCTGTATAGCGGCCAAAAACCGCCTCCAGTGCCGACGATAGCTCACCCACTGATGCCCGTGCCCGCATGGCATCAATGCTTAAGGCTAGCAAATTACCGCTATTATTTCTCGCAGCTTCCTGAAGCGCTGAAAGGCTAGCTTTTACAGCTTCATCGTCCCGACTTGCTCTAATTTCATCAAGGGATTTTGTCTGGCCGGACCGCACCGCATCATTATCGATATCAAGTACCTCAACCGCACTATCCTCATCAGGGCGATATTTATTTACCCCCACAATGACATCCTCGCCATTATCAATACGGGCTTGCCGCGCGGTTGCCATTTTTTCTATTTCGCGCTTTGGAAATCCCTCTAATACCGCATCGGTCATGCCGCCCATATCTTGGATATCGTTTATCAGCGCATCTGCTTTATGAATTAGCTCTGCTGTAAGGTTTTCTACGTAATAAGACCCTGCAAGCGGGTCAACAGTGTCGGTGATACCTGTTTCATGTTGCAGGATAAGCTGGGTATTGCGCGCAATACGAGCCGAAAAATCAGTTGGCAGGCCAATGGCCTCATCGAACGAATTTGTATGCAAAGACTGGGTGCCACCAAGAGCGGCTGCCATCGCTTCGATAGTGGTACGGATAACGTTATTATAGGGGTCTTGTTCGGCAAGGCTAGCACCAGATGTCTGGCAATGCGTGCGAAGCATCAGCGATTTTTGGTTTTCAGGCTGGAACAATTTTTCGATCCAGCGCGCCCAAAGCGTTCGCGCTGCCCGTAATTTTGCCGCCTCCATAAAGAAATTCATACCAATACAGAAAAAGAACGATAGGCGCGGGGCAAAATCATCCACATCCAGCCCTTTTGCTTTGGCTGCTTTTACATATTCCAGACCATCGGCAAGGGTAAAAGCCAACTCCTGAACCAAATTGGCACCAGCTTCCTGCATATGATAGCCAGATATGGAAATAGAGTTGAATTTCGGCATATGCTGGGCAGTATGGGCAATAATATCCGCCACAATCCGCATCGAGGGTTCAGGTGGATAAATATAGGTATTACGCACCATGAATTCTTTTAAGATATCGTTCTGGATTGTGCCAGACAAAGCAGCTTGCGATACCCCTTGCTCTTCACCAGCAACAATAAAGGCAGATAGCACGGGAAGAACGGCTCCATTCATGGTCATGGAAACGCTCATATCTTGCAAAGGGATACCGGCAAATAGGCGCTTCATATCCTCAACTGTGTCAATGGCCACGCCAGCCTTGCCCACATCACCGCGTACCCGTGCATGATCTGAATCATAGCCTCTATGCGTTGCAAGATCAAAAGCAACAGACAGGCCTTTCTGGCCAGCCTTTAAGGCTTTATGGAAAAACTTATTTGTTTCTTCTGCTGTAGAGAAACCAGCATATTGGCGGATTGTCCATGGCCGAACGGTATACATGGTGGCACGGGGCCCTCTGGTAAAGGGCGCTTCTCCTGGCAAGCTGCCAAGATGTTCCAAACCTTCCAGATCTGCTTCGGTGTAAAGCGGAGCAATATCAATGCCTTCAGCAGTCTTGGTTGCAATCGTCTCTAGATCGCGTCCTTTTAGCTCCGCTGAAGCTTGTTTTGCCCATTGCAACTTTTTGTCATGCTTTTCGGTCATGAGGCACCCTTTGGCACTCTGGTCTTTTGCTTGATGAGATTAGGATAGCAAATATGCGCACAAATTTCGAGTGTCAAGAAGGCTAGCTCCTAGAAAAAGGGGTGTTTTTACATACCATCTTTACATTTGGCTATCGCTTGCCTCATGGTCATCAAAGAGGGGGCGAATATATTTTTGTCTCTTACGTATCTTTTTTGGCGTATTATACACATGTTCCCTATCTTAGGTTTTCTCTCCAAGCTCTCTTACCGTCAGCAAGGCTTTTTGCTGATGGTGGTGGCTACTCTATGCTTTCCAACTATGGATGTAATGGCAAAATATCTGTTGCAAAGCCAGCCCGTGATGCAGGTGGTTTGGGCGCGCTATACAGGCCAGTTTATCCTTATCCTGTGCTTATTTGCCCCGCGCTTAAAAACTGTTGTACGCACACAATTTCCGCGCTTGCAGCTTGTGCGGTCTGCCGCCTTGTTTGGTGGCACTTGCTTTTTCTTTCTTAGTTTGCGTTATCTTGATCAGGGGCAAACCTCAGCTATTTTCATGGTTGCGCCCTTGCTGATTACGGTACTTGCCGTGTTGTTTTTAGCAGAAAAAATAGGCATTCGAAGAGGGGTCAGCGTCATTGGCGGATTTATTGGTGCGCTAGTTATTATCCAGCCCCATTCTGATATTTTTACCCCCGCATCCTTGCTCCCCTTAGCCGCCGCTAGCTTTTATGCCAGCTATTCTATTTTAACGCGCAAGCTGGGTGACGCCGAAAGCCCGCACACAACCTTGTTTTTCACAGCTGGTTTCGGGGCAGTTTGTACGAGCATTCTGCTGCCCTTTATCTGGGTTGCGCCAGCACAAGCAACAGATATTATCCTGATGGCGAGCATGTCTTTGTTTGGCGGCATCGGTCATTATGCAGTAATTTTATCCCTGCAACGTGTTGAGGCAAGTGAAACGGCACCGCTGAATTATCTAGCTGTTGTATTCGCGATGTTTTGGGGCTTTATGGTGTTTGCTGAAATTCCGTCAATGGCCACACTTGGCGGGGCGGTAATAATTATCGGCTCTGGATTATATTTATGGCGGCGGGAAAAAATAGTCAAAAAGGCCTAAAATCAAAAAGCAGAGAAGAATAGGGGTGGTTTTTTAGCGTTTATCGCATCATATGATAAAGGGGGTTTTCAATTCCCGCCGCGCTTTGTACTTTTGAGACAGACAAGCGCAGAACCGATTTCGAGGATATTATCATGGATAGCATTGCAGAGCCACTCGCCAAGCCGAAAACCAAAGCTGTATTTGACTGGGCAGATCCGTTTAGCCTTGAGGCACAGTTAAGCGAAGAAGAGCGGATGGTCAGAGATACCGCCAAAGCGTATGCCGATGAAAAATTGATGCCGCGGATTATCGAAGCTTTTCGGGAAGAAAAAACAGATATAGAAATTTTCCGTGAGATGGGTGCGCTTGGCCTGCTGGGTATTACAGTCGGTGAGAATTATGGCGGGGCAGGGATGAGCCATGTCTGTTACGGTTTGGTCGCGCGTGAGGTAGAACGAATTGATTCTGGCTACCGCTCAATGCTGTCCGTGCAATCCTCGCTCGTGATGCATCCTATCGAAGCCTTTGGCAGTGAAGTGCAAAAACAGCGTTATCTGCCAAAGCTGGCGACAGGGGAACTTATTGGTTGTTTTGGGTTAACCGAAGCTGATGCGGGCTCTGATCCCGGCTCTATGCGCACAACGGCACGCAAGACCGATAAGGGCTATGTGCTGAACGGCTCGAAAATGTGGATATCTAATGCGCCTCTTGCAGATGTTTTTGTTATTTGGGCAAAGTCGGATGCACATGATGGCAAGATCAAAGGCTTTGTTCTGGAAAAGGGTATGAAGGGGCTGTCCGCTGACCCTATAAAGGGTAAGCTATCCCTGCGCGCATCAATCACTGGCTCTATCAGTATGGATGAGGTTGAGGTTTCTGAAGACGCTCTATTGCCCCATGTGGAAGGTCTGAAAGGGCCTTTTAGCTGTTTGAACAAAGCGCGTTACGGCATTAGCTGGGGCGTAATGGGCGCCGCGGAATTTTGCTGGCATGCTGCGCGCACCTATACGCTAGAGCGCAAGCAATTTAACCGGCCACTAGCTGCAAACCAGCTTATCCAGCTAAAGCTAGCGGATATGCAGACAGAGATTGGTATCGGCCTGCAATCGGTATTACGCGTAGGCAGAATGCTGGATGAGGGCACTTGTGCGCCGGAGCTAATATCCCTTGTAAAGCGTAATAGTTGCGGCAAGGCACTGTCTATTGCCCGCACCGCACGGGACATGCATGGCGGGAACGGCATCTCAGAAGAATATCATGTGATGCGGCACTTAATGAATCTGGAAACCGTCAACACTTATGAAGGCACACACGATGTGCATGCATTAATATTGGGGCGGGCGCAAACAGGCTTACAGGCCTTTTCTGGCTAGAACCGCTGGCTAACCCTTGAGGGGTAACTCTTGAGGGGTAACTCTTGAAGCTAAAATCTATATCTAACCTAGGCTAGAAAAAACCAGCCATAGGAAATGAGTAAGGCAGGGATAGCAGAATAAAGGGTTGCCATCACCGCAGCGCCCGGTGCTAGTGCAATCGCTGGAAATAATGCATCTCCATCATTACTAATCGCATTACCTATTTGCGCGGATAGCGGCAGATAGCCAGAAAGATATAGGGTCGTGACTAAAATTTGCGCCCCGCATCCGGGAATAAAGCCAATAAGCACAGCGATAAGCGGGGCAAATGCCGCCACAGAGGTAAATAAGGATTTCAGGTCAATGCCCGTGAGATGGATAGCGACTTCAAATAATAGAAAAGCAAATATAACCCAGCTGGTAACAAAATTTGTATCCGCAATCGTACGCCGAATAATCGTTTCGTTTTCAGCGCCAACTATATCTGTCTTTTGTTTGCGTAGTTGAGGGAGCAAACGCGGCAAAGCCCACATCCCAAAACAAAGCATACCGCCAATAAAGCCTAGTAAGCTAGCAGGAGCAGGGATGTTTTCGGTAGCCAATATCGCATCCACATCTATTTGAAATGCTAGCATGAGGCCTAAAATAAGCCCGGGTGCAAAAATAAGCATCCAAACCTTATCTAGAACTGGGTTAGAAAAATCTTCATGTTCAGGGTCGGATAAATCTGGATGGCTGGCAGGGCTCGTATTTTTAGGGCGCATAAAATCTGGCCCATGAATGGCATCAACGATATATCCGGTGATAACACCTACCCCAAACCCTAGTCCGATAATAAAAAGTCCGGTTAATGGTTCTTTGGCTAATAATAAAAAAGCAGCGTCCCCCATTGTCGCCGTTAACGTTGCTAAAACTGAGCCAAAACTCAAGCGCCCAGATACATATTTAGTCACCACAATGATAGCGCCGCCACAGCCAGGTAATGCCCCAAGTGCAGCGGCCAACGGGACCTGCCATTTGCCTGATTCTGCTAGTGCGGTGGTTAAATCAAACTTGAACGCCCGCTCGGCCATAAAAAACAGTAACAAGGTGCCAGCAACAAAAGTAGATACTTGCAGATAGGCGTCTGCAATCGCAGCAAACATTACATCAAACAAGCTGAGGTCATATAAAAGGGCGGCACAAAATCCCGCAACAATCGCTAGAAGCGGCAAATTCATACGCCGCTCAGTTTTGGCATCGGTGACGATATTTGCCGTTGTCATGCAGTTTCCCTTGAATAAATAGTTGTGCTTTAACAGAAATGCCATTTTGGCGTCTGTGCTTTAGCCAAAACAGTGCCACCTTTAGAAGTTTGCAAACTTATCACAATAATTAATAGGCTTATGAAGTTAGTCAAGGCTAATTTGGAGAAAAATTTGTCTCAATACCTGTAAAATGTAGGCTTTTGATTGACATTTTGGAGTAGGTTTCACATGTAAGGGTCATTAGAGGTGGCCGCTCATGGCCACGGAGGTACAAATATGTCCCAAACAGCTGAAAACATGTCGTTCCCGATTGTCGATGGAACAATGCCAGATGCGGTGCGTGTTCTAGAGGTTAGACATTGGACAGATAGACTGTTTTCCTTTGAGGTAGAACGCCCTCAAAGTTTCCGCTTTCGCTCTGGCGAATTTGTTATGATAGGTCTTTTGAATGAAGCTGGCCGTCCGTTGTTGCGCGCCTATTCTATTGCTTCTCCGTTTTGGGAAGAAAGTTTGAGCTTTTATTCGATAAAGGTGCAGGATGGTCCGCTTACCTCGCGTTTACAGCATATTCGGAGCGGCGATTGCATTTTGATGAAGACCAAACCTACCGGCACGCTGGTGCTGGATGCGTTATTGCCGGGCAAGCGCTGTTATCTGGTTTCCACAGGTACTGGTGTTGCGCCTTTTGCCTCTCTTCTTCGTGACCCAGAGTTATATGAGCGTTTTGATCAAGTGATTTTAACCCATACCTGTCGTGAGATAGCCGAGTTAGGCTTTAGTATGGAGCTAGTTGCGCGCACCAAAGGTGACCCGCTTATTGGTGAAATAGCTGCAGAAAAGCTGGTTTATTTTCCTACAACCACGCGCGAAAGCTATCCGCATATGGGACGCATTACCAATCTGATGGAAAGTGGGGCGTTGTTTGATAGCCTCAGCCTGCCGCATTTATCATTGGGCGAGGATAGGGTAATGATTTGTGGCTCGATGAATATGAACCAAGATATGAAACAACTTTGCTTGGATGCAGGGCTGCAGGAGGGGGCAAATTCTGCGCCTGGTCATTTTGTTCTTGAAAAAGCGTTTGTCGGCTAGCTAACGAATAGAGCGAATAACATTTGGCAGGCCGGTTAAATCTGGCAGTAAATGATCAATGCCTTCTAGGGCTTTTGGCGTATCTGGGTAAATCGAAGAAATGCCGATAAATGCGCCTGTTCCAGCCTGTTCTGCTGCATGTCTATCTGCAAAAGTATCGCCAACCATTGCCACTTCGCGTGGCTCGCATGACAGTGCATCACAGATGGCCAGCAATCCCTTTGGCTCTGGCTTTGAGCCAAAACCGCTATCAAATCCTACCACCATCTCAAGGAAGTCTGTAACGCCGATATCAGCACAGCCTCGGGTCGCAGATTCTACGCTATCATTGGTCAGAACGGCCATTTTATACCCGTCAGTATGAAGGTGCGAAAGCGGGGTGATAACATCGCCATTGGCCACTGAGCCAACTCCGGCTAATGTCTCATCGCGCGCATCCAAAAATACATCGCGTAGTTTTTCTCTAATATTCTGATCATGATGTAGCTGGTCAGCTAATTGCGGAACAGCTTCGGCAATGGCGCTAAACTGGGTAGCCATAGACCCTGCCGCAAAAAGTCCGTCAGCATCAATGCGGCGGGATTTTTCATCAATGCCGATAATGTCCTGAAATGTCTCTGCTGAATGCCTCCCGTCTGTCAGGCCAGCGATAAAATGTGTCATGGCGATAGCGCTATTTAGCCATGTTGCCTCTAAATCCAGCAGAACGCCGTCCTTGTCAAAAATGACTGCCTTAATCATCTGCTAAAAACCTTCTTAAAATTGACTGCGCACGTATGTTGAAGATATGTATCTCAACATTAAAGTTATGCAATAGACAAATGCGCGATTTCTTATCATAAAGCAAGACGTTGCCATTTAAATGCGCGCCTAAACGAAAATATGTCCCGGTGTTATCGGACCCTAGCTAAGGATAAAATGATGAAAATTGCACTTCTTGATGATTGGCAGGAAAATGCCCATGAATTCGCTGATTGGGCGCGCGTGCGCGAAGGCCATCAGCTAGATATTTATCATGACACTATCGAGGGAGATCTGCTTATCCAGCGCTTGCAAGATTATGATGTGCTATGTTTGATGCGGGAGCGCACGCTGTTCTCAGCAGAGGTAATAAACGCCCTGCCAAATCTGAAAGCGATTATAACCAGCGGTATGCGCAATGCTGCGATTGACTTGGACGCCTGCAAGGCACGCGAAATTATCGTTAGTGGAACTGCCTCGCCCGGCCATGCAACCGCTGAGCTTGCTATGACGTTAATCGGGACAATGGCCCGCCAGATCATCCCATCTGCTAATTCAATGACACAAGGTGGCTGGCAAATAGGCACGGGCCGGGATTTGCGTGGGGCAACACTAGGGATCTTGGGTCTTGGCCGCTTAGGTGGACAGGTAGCAGCATTAGGCAAAGCTTTTGGCATGGAGGTGCAAGCTTGGTCACAAAACCTGACCCCTGAGCGCGCCGCCGAACAGGGGGTCACCTACAAAGATAAAGAAGCGTTTTTTGCCACTTCTGATTTTATCTCTATCCATCTGAAGCTTTCTTCACGCGTTACTGGCCTTGTAGGGGCAGAAGAGCTGGCATGGATGAAGCCTGATGCGTGTATTGTGAATACGTCACGCGCGCCCATTATTGATGAAACTGCGCTTATTCAGGCGCTAAATACAGGCAAGCTAGGGGGGGCGGCCCTAGATGTATATCACCATGAGCCTCTCCCAAAAGACGATGCGCTCCGCACAACGCCAAACCTTATTTTAACCCCGCATATTGGCTATGTAACGCAGGAGACAATGCGTGTCTTCTATGCTGAGACGCTGGAAAGCCTAGAGGCCTATTTAACTGGCGTGCCAATCCGCTTGCTTTAGCGGATAATGGCGGCATCGGGGTTAAAGGCATGCCAGACAAAGGCAAAGCTAATCTTATAGGGGATGAGCTCTTTGCTGCCTTTTTCGTCTATTTGACTTACCGTTACTACGCCTAAATCACGCCCATCGGCAATTTTGCGGCTATCAAGGGCGCTTGCTCTGCCTGGCGCCCATTCCAGCAATACATCCCCCGCTTTGATCTGTTTTTCTTTTTGCAAGCTATCTAATGCCCAAGCGCGGTCATCAGCAATCACTACATATTCTAGCGGTTTAATGCCCTGCGGCACCTCCCCATCAAACAGGAACGGAAAATTACTGGTATCATAACCAATATAGGGGTTAGCTCCATAAGGGCGTAAAAAGCCCTTTGGCGTTGCCATGATAAGGCTATCGCCGCCGCGCATGCGCACATCGCCAACAGATTCAAGCCGCGCTGGTAAAGCTGTTAACACCTCGCCCGCAAGCATGCCAAAAAGACCAGTGCCATCATATTGCTGAAACCAGCTTTCTGTCTGGCGGTCATACATAACAAGGTCAGAGCGACGTAAATTGCCGGTTGTGCCAAATTCCAAAACCTTGTCATTCAACCGCCTATCAAAGACAATAGAAGCATTGCATAACGGGCAATAGGTGACAGCTACCGGCACGCCGCCCACCTCATCATTGACAATTTCGTGCCAGATCAGAATTTGTAGCGGATAGGTGCGGGTATCGCCGTTAAAGCTAACAGTGATAACCGGTTCTTCATCTGCTAGTGCAGAGCTGCTTACAGGCTGAAATTCAGGCATTTCAATAGAGCGAATGCCATCTTTTCCAGGCCCACCAGAGCGTACCTCCGCTATTGGGGCTGTACATTGGTTGAAATCTGTATGCGGCCAAGCCCTAGCAATCGATATGGGTACCTGCCCGCATGCCTCTGGTGAGAGAAGCGGAGTCATATTTGCAGCCTGAGCTGTTACCTGAGCTGTTAAATGTGGAGATAAAACAAAAACCGTAAAGAAACTCAGCACCAAACCAGTCAAAAAATTGCGCATGACCGTTATCCTCTGGTTGTGATATCAGCACTTCAATGAAGTCCTGTTGTGATGTTAGTTAAAAACCAAATCAGGGCGAAATTATGGTCAACATCAGCTGCATCTAATATAATGGTGCGGAAAAGGCGCTTTTTCGTCTGGCAAAAGGATTTTGTTTAGGCAGAGTGATAATTTGGTTTATATTTGGTATTGTCCCATTACCTATCTATTTTTTTACCCATTACCTATCTAATTTTATAACAGTGAGAGAGATTCTATGTATTTTCTAAAAATTGCCTTGAGCGCGACCATTGCTCTATTTTTAGCCTCTAATGTAGTTCAGGCTGGTGACGTAAAAAAAGGCGAAAAAGTCTTTAAAAGATGCAAGGCATGTCATCTGGTTGATAAAGAAAAGCATAAGACAGGCCCACATCTGGTCAATTTGTTTGGCCGCGAAGCTGGCTCGCTAGAAGATTATAAAAAATATTCAAACGCTATCAAGGCTAGCGGCATTGTCTGGAACGAAGAAAGCCTTGATGGGTTTCTTACCAAGCCAAAAGCCTATCTGAAAGGCACAAAAATGGCCTATGCAGGTCTCAAAAAAGAGGCAGATAGAGCGAATGTTATCGCCTATCTTAAAACCTTCTCACAATAAGCTTCTTTAGGCTGGTTTTTTAACTAAAATCTAGGCAAGCTTTTGCATCAGACCTTTTTGTGCATGTTTTTTAAGGGGGGATAAAGTTCGATGGATATGATGCAGAAATATCCGCGTATCAGCGATATGGTTGTGCCTGCTGAGAGGCGATTACCTAAATTTGTACATGCATATTTGGCGGCTGGTACTGGCATTGGTCAGGCAATGTCTAGAAATGAGCAAGCCTTGTCTGAGGTCGAGTTGATGCCGCGTTTTTTGCGTGGGCGTGTTGCCCCAGATACCAGCCTTGAGCTATTTGGCCAACACTATGCCGCGCCCTTTGGTATCGCACCGGTAGGTTTGCAATCGCTGATTTGGCCGAATGGTGAAGCTTTGCTGGCAAAGGCAGCCTCTGCGCATCAAATTCCTTATACCCTTAGCACAGTTGCTGGGGCTGATCTGGAAACGATTGGGCCTATCGCTGGTGATATGGGATGGTACCAGCTTTATGCGCCTAGTGATAAAGCGGTGATGCGCGACCTGCTCAAACGAGCAAAGGCTTCTGGCTTTAAAACCTTAGTGGTAACTGTGGATGTTCCCGGCCCAAGCCGGCGTGAGGAAATGCGCCTCGCTGGCGCGCCTATTGGCTCACGAAATCCGATGTCGTTAACCCCCCGCGTTTTCTGGCAATGTATGACCCATCCTAGCTGGTCGCTAGCGGCGCTTGCAAATGGTGGCAAGTTCAGCTTCAAAAATTTAGTGCGCTACAATAAAGAAGGGGACGGCGATGATATCACAACGTTTATTGGCCGCCAGCTAAACGGCTCACTCACCTGGGATTATCTGGCAGAGATAAGAGCCGAATGGGATGGCCCGTTGGTGGTCAAAGGGATTTTACATCTTGAAGATGCTCGCCAAGCCTTAAAGGCTGGGGCGGATGCGCTGGTTATCTCTAATCATGGGGGCAGGCAGCTAGATGCGGCGCCGCCTTCTATCACTATCCTGCCGCAGATCCGGCAAGCTTTAGGTGGGGACATAAAGCTGTTTTTTGATAGCGGGGTGCGCTCTGGGCTTGATATTGCGCGCGCGCTAGCTAGTGGTGCAGATTTTGTCCTGTTAGGACGTGCTTTTATGTTTGGTCTCGCTTGTCTTGGTGCGCAAGGCGGCCAGCATGTTGGTGACATCCTAAAAGATGAGCTGCAAAACACGATGGTTCAGCTAGGTGTCACCACGCTGGAAGAGCTTAAATCAACCCGCAAATAAGGTTTTTTTGCACCTTTCTTGCGTGGTCAATTTTAGCTGGGGTGGTTTGCGTTTATATCTTCGCTCAGTGCTTCTTCAGGGGCTAATCTGCCACGCAAGGTCAGCGGTAATTGTGCGAGCATAAAAACCCCTGTCAAAGGGGCGGCGAAAAACACCTTAAACCACACCCAGCCATCATCATCTAAAAGACGCCACGCCCCTTCATTTGCGATCGCCAAAAAGGCAAAGAAAAGTCCCCAACGCAGTGATAATAGCCGCCAAGTGCTATGGGTAAGTTGGAATTGGGCGCCAAAAAAAATTTTCATCATGGCCTTTCCGCGTAGCCATCCTCCCAGTAAAATCAAACAAAACATGCCATTAAACAGGCTTGGCTGAATTTTGATAAACAGACTATCCCCGAACAGTAATGCAGCAATCGTAAAGACAGCTGAAACTAAAACCGAGAACAATGCAAAAGCTGCCCATCGGTGCTCGACTATGCGGTTATAAAGGATGATGACGGCTGCACAAACCACCGCCGCTATCGCACCAACAAAAATATCGGCTACCGAATTTCCAATAAACAGGGCGGCTAGCGGGGCAATTTCTGCCGCCATCGAAATCAGTCTCATATCCGCAAGCCTCTAAGTTTCAAAAAATTCCAGCTTCTAGACCAGCGGCGAAACCGCCCCCTAGCTCTGCGACCTGTTCTTCAAAATCGGTAATATAGTCCCCTTTTAGAATAAGGGGAGGGCGCACCATACGCCATCGCAGCGCATGTGCAAACCGGCCAAGTGTGTTTGCGGTTGCCGTTCCATCAAGGCCTGCGCGGATATAAAATGCAACCGGCAGACCATCTGTGTGATACAGCCAGTCATTATAACATCTGTCAAACATATCCTTGGTCAGGCCTGCCATATAGCCGATATTCTCAGTTGTGGCGATAACCAGCCCATCGCAGGTTAGCCCATCATCTGAGGTGATTTCTAAGGGCGGTTTATGATAGATTTCAACTGTTTCGCTATATGCATGCATTTTGGCAAGGCAGTGCTGGCTAAGCTTTCTTGTATTATCGGAAGGGGTATGTGAGGCAAAAAGTAACTTTTTCATAACTGTACCTTGCGTAGTTTTCCCCGTTCCTTACTTCTATGCCTTTATAACCTATACGCCTTATACCTATACGCCTTATACCTATACGCCTGATATATGTATCTTTGCCCCGTTGGTCACCTGCATTGCAAGCCCTTGCTGAAAAGCGTAGCATAGAGCTTCTCAAATGTCTTGTTTTGATATCCGCACAGACAAATGGCGGAAACCTGCAAGAAAAAACATCAGGTAGTGAGGTCCTTATACGATGGCGCGATTAGATACAGCAGCGGTTAATACCCTTGTCGCAGAGCTAGCTAGCTGGAAGTTAGCAGAAGATGGTAAATCAATAGAGACTGCCTTAAAGTTCAGGAATTTTCCATCTGCTATGGGCTTTATGATGCAAATTGCTATTGCGGCGGAAAAACAAAACCATCACCCTGAATGGTCAAATGTGTATAATCAGGTGAAGATAGTGCTGACTACCCATGATGTTGGGGGCCTATCCGAAAAAGATGGGTTGCTAGCTAAAACCATTGACAAAATCGCCCAAGAGACAGGCGCAACCCTTCTTCCATGAATGTGCTGAGTGATCCTGCTACCTTATGGATGATAGCTGGCGTTTATGTACTAGCTGGCTTTATTAAAGGGATAATCGGTATTGGCCTGCCAACAACAGCTCTAGCTCTGCTTACCATCATTGTAACGCCGCTAGAAGCGATGGCGATTAATATTCTGCCAATGATGGTCACCAATCTTTATCAGTTTTATCGCGCTGATAGCTATCGCCAGCTGGTACGTGATTATTGGCGATTTGCATCTGTGATGGTGGTATTTTTGCTAATTGCCTCTTTCTATGCTGCTGGGTTAGGCAATGATATTATTCGCATGCTAATTGCTATTTCAGTGTTAATCTTTGCATTGAATAATCTGTTTGGTATGCAGTGGCGACTGAACCCACAATATGATGGCAGATGGCAAGCTTTGATGGGTGGATTATCGGGAATATTGGGTGGGCTTACCTCTATTTGGGGCGTGCCGATGACCATTTATTTGGTGATGAAACAGCTTAAGCCCAAACAATTTGTTGATGCGACTGGCTTTTTGATACTTGTGGGCTGTTTTCCCCTCACCGCTGGTTATTTTCAGACTGGCATCTTAAAGCAAGAGGCGTTTTTGCCTGCATGTGCTGGGGTAGCGGGCGCGTTTGCTGGGTTTTATTTTGGGGCAAGCGCACGCCATAGGATAGCGCCAGCCTTGTTTCACAAGCTGGTGTTAGTGATGTTTCTTGTGATGGGTCTGAAGATGGGATACGATACTCTCTTAGCGTATAATTTACTGTCCTGAGGTTTGCTGTCTTATAAATCACTGGCCTATAAATCACTGGCCTATAAATTACTGTCTTATAAATCACTGGCCTGAGATTTACTGTCCTGAGATTTACTGCCCTATAATTCATTGGCCTGAACCGCTCTTATGTCATTTTTTGTCTGGATATTGCTTCTGCTTCTCTCCTTTATCTGGGGGGCTTCTTTCTATTTCATCGAGGTAGGGTTGGCATTTTTAAGCCCAGCTTGGCTAGTGTGCTTACGCCTGAGCGTTGCTGCTATTGTCCTTTTTGTCTATCTTGTTTTGCGGGGTATATTTCTGCCGCGCACGCTTCAATTTTGGGGCGCATCGCTGGTGATGGGTGTTATCAATAATCTTGCGCCTTTTTTTCTGATAGCTTGGGGACAGCTTTTTGTAACTGGCGGAATGGCCTCTATCATTAATGCTAATACGGCCTTTTTTGGTGTGGTGGTGTCGGCTATATTTCTCCGCTCTGAGCCGCTGAAGCTACACCGCGTTATTGGCGTCATTTTAGGTGTTTTGGGGGTAGCAGCCGCGATAGGTTTTGATGCGCTGGAGGGGGCATCGCCATCTATTATCGGCTCGTTAGCGATATTGCTAGCAACCCTTTCTTATGCGCTAGCAGGGGTGTGGGGCAAGCTAAAGCTGGCAAGTTGGCCAGCGATAGAAGTAGCCTGCGGGATGTTGATCTGTTCTGCCATCTTATCTATTCCAGCTGGGTTTATTGTTTCTGGTGCGCCGTCCTTAACCTTGTTCCAGCCTGCCTATTTACCTCAATTATTAATGCTTGCTATCGGTATAGGGGTGCTGGGCACAGCCCTTGCTTACCCGTTGTATTTTCAAATATTAACTTATGCAGGTGCATCTAACTTACTGCTGGTAACCATCATTGTACCTGTATTTGCGGTGGCACTGGATGCAGCTATTCTTGGCCAATGGGTAGGGATAAACCAGCTAGCAGGATTTGTACTGGTGGTCGTGGGTCTTGCGATTATGGATGGGCGGCTATGGCCTGTGATTATGAACTGGACTAAAGGCCAAAATAGCTAAATCCCCACAGACAGATAAACCCGCCAATAAGCGTAATGATAACTGATCTGGTTAACAGGGCAACTAGGATGGCAAGAATGGCGGCTGGCAGTCGAACATTATCAGTCAGCGTAATTCCACTATCTGGCATGATAAAGACAGAATGCACAATAATCGGCGTTAATACCGCTATCGGAACAAAATACATTGCGCGTTCAAACCATCCGGGCATTTGGGCTGGTAGCCAGCCTGTTAGGGGCAGAAAGCGGGTGAGATAAGTGAACAAACCGCATAGGCATATCAGAAAAAATAAGCTCATTTATTGTCTTCCTGTAGCGGTGTTTTATCAAAATAGCTGACTACCCAGCCAGATAGAATACCGACAAAGGCTGCGCAAATAAGCCATAAATTCCAAGCCATATCATGCAACAATAATGCAGTTGCCCCAGCGCTGATGGCCGCGATAATTTCAGCCCGTTTTTTAATTACCGGCGCTAGAACCGCAATAAAGGATAGGGGTACGGCAAAGCCAAGTTGCAAGCTTTCAGGCACTGCTGTGCCAAGATAGGCGCCGCTAATGGTAGAAATTTGCCAAACAATAAAGAGCAGTAATCCAGTTCCAAGCAGGTGATAATGCATGAAAGGTGAGGCAGGCATGCCCCTGAATCGCGCAATAGACATCGCATAGGCTTCATCTGTTAGAAGATAGGCCAACAAGATACGCCAGCGAAGCGGCAGGCTACGCAAATATCCGCCAATGGATAATCCATATAAAAGGTGGCGCAGATTTATGGTGCTAACAGTGGCAAGAATAACCCCGGCGGGTGTTGTACTAGCTAGCAATTGGGTAAATACAATCTGGCTTGCCCCGCCAAAGAGAATGACTGATAACAAACAGGTTTCCAGCACACTCATCCCACTTTCAACACCCAAAATGCCATAGACCAGCCCAAAGGGGAAAATGCCAATTTGCAACGGCAATTCATCTAGCACGCCGCGTTTAAATTCATCAAAGGCTGAGGTCATGAAAGCTCCGGATATTGAGCAAGATACTGGTCAAAATAATAGGCCTTTGCTATGAAATCAATATGTCATAGAACAGGCGATAAACGTCATAAACGAAAAGATAAGCAGATGATACAGCCAATTGAAGAGATGCGCGCCGAAGACCTTGATGGCCAGACGATTTTGATGCGTGTTGACTTTAACTGCCCTCTTGCTCATGGCAAGGTCAGCGATGCCACCCGAATAGACCGCATTATGCCCGGCATCCAGGCGCTTTTGGAAAAAGGGGCGGCAATTATTCTGCTTAGCCATCTAGGTCGGCCAAAAGGCAAGATAGTGCCAGAGATGAGCTTGGCTCCGATCTGTTCTTATATTGAGGAAAACTATCAGCTTTCTGTGCCACTTATCACCCAATTGGATAGGCTGGAAAGCCCCGCAGCAGGTACGCTGGTAATGGCAGAAAATCTTCGCTTCTCGCCAGAAGAAGAAGCTAATGATGAGCGCTTTGCTGCAAAATTGGCAAGCGCAGGGGACATATATGTAAATGATGCGTTTTCTTGTGCGCACCGGGCGCATGCATCCACTCACGCGCTAGCCGCTCTATTGCCAGCCTATGCAGGGCCTGCGTTGATGCGTGAAGTCCGCGCCCTAAAGACAGCCCTAGAAACACCCAAACGTCCAGTAGTGGCGGTGGTTGGCGGGGCAAAAATTTCCACTAAGCTGGATGTCTTAACACATCTTATTAGCCGCGTTGACCATTTGATATTAGGGGGCGGCATGGCAAATACTTTCCTAGCAGCAAAGGGCTATGATATGGCCCTCTCGCTAATGGAAGCTGATTTGGTGGATACAGCAAAAGAAATTCTGAGCCGTGCCGACGCCCAAAGTTGCACTATTCATCTGCCAGCTGATGGGCAGGCAGCGCGTGAGTTTAAAGAAGATGCACCATCACGTACTATCCTGAATGAAGCGCTGGCAGAAGATGAGATGATGCTGGATATTGGGCCTAAGGCTATCGCTGATTATAGCGCTGTGATTGCAGGTGCAAAATGCGTGCTATGGAATGGACCTATGGGCGCGTTTGAAATCCCGCCATTTGATATGGGTACATCGGCATTAGCCAATATTGTGGCGCGTGCTACAGCCTCTGGAGAGCTTGTTTCTATTGCGGGTGGGGGTGATACGGTAGCGGCGCTAAACCATGCGGGTTGCGCAGATGCGTTTAGTTATGTATCGCTAGCAGGTGGCGCCTTTCTGGAATGGATTGAGGGGCGCGAGCTGCCGGGCATTGCTATTTTGGATAGGGATACCTAATTCTAAAGAGGGGTGGCGGTTATTTTTTTAAGCCCTAAGGTTTTTTGGAAAGCGTTTCAGGGGTATTCGCGAAACTCTTTGGAACGTCGTTAAATCCTCATTAGAACTCCTTTTTTTTGAAGGTGCCGATATAAAATGTTTTTTACTAACCCGTTTAAATCACGCCTGCCAGATGCGAGCGAAGCACTGGCTGGACGGAATACGCCAATATTAAATCCAGGAGCACATGCCGTACATGGCCGACCTATCGGGGCGCCATTTCCAGAGGATGTGCAGCTCGTGCAGCTAGGTTTGGGATGTTTCTGGGGGGCAGAGCGGCTGTTTTGGACACAAGAAGGTGTTTATAGCACAGCGGTGGGCTATGCAGGCGGGAAAACGCCAAACCCGACCTATGAGGAAGTTTGTTCTGGTCAGACTGGCCATAGTGAGGTGGTTTTGGTCGCCTTTCAGCCCGCCCTTCTTTCGCTCGAAGCTCTTTTGGCCAGATTTTGGGAAGGGCATGATCCTACACAAGGCAATCGTCAGGGCAATGATATCGGCACGCAATATCGTTCTGTTATTTATACAGAAGATGCAGATATGCTAGAGATTGCCCGCGCGAGTGCCAAACATTATGGCCAGAAGCTATCGGCAAGCGGTTTTGGCAAGGTAACCACAGAGATAAAGTCTGGACAGCCCTTTTATTATGCTGAAGATTATCATCAGCAATATCTGCATAAGGTGCCAAACGGCTATTGTGGATTGTCGGGATGTAATGTCCGATACTAGACAGGTAGGGGAGGCGGGTTGCCTATTCAGCTCAAACTAAAAGCTTGATCTTTTGCGCGTCTATGTATATCCTTCGCCCACTATTTACAGATTTTACAGCCCTTTCGGCTATGGATGATTAAAATGAAAGTTGCAAGTTCACTTAAAACGCTTAAATCACGCGATCGTAATTGTCAGGTGGTGCGTCGTCGCGGCCGTCTTTATGTAATCAACAAAAAGAACCCGCGTATGAAAGCCCGCCAAGGCTAAATTTTGCGCCAATCTCCTTTGAACGGGATGGAAGTAAAAGATACCAAACCGCATGATAGTGTTCATGCGGTTTTTTATTTGCCGGAAAAGATTCGCTAGACAAAAGTAGCGCTGGACATTGATAGCAAAAAGTCGATATCACATAAGGTGTTCTCTTAGATTTGCGAGATAAAATTATGCTGTTGCCAGAACCTGAACAAAATATCCTAGACAGGCGCGATGAAATTGTTGGTGCGCTGAAATCGCTGTTGCCAAAGGGGTGTGTTATTGATGATCGCACGACCATGAAGGCCTTTGATAGCGACGGGTTATCCGCCTATCGGAATTTACCACTTGTAGTCGTTTTGCCAGAAACAACCCAGCAAGTGTCAGATGTAATGAAATGGTGCCGCGATAATGGGGTGAAAATTGTTCCGCGTGGGGCTGGAACTAGTCTGTCGGGCGGTGCGTTACCCCTATCAGATGGGGTGTTGCTCGGATTGGGTAAGTTTAACCAAATCACTGAAATTGACTATGATAACCGTACAGTAACGGCGCAACCGGGGGTGACAAATCTGGCCATTACCACCGCAGTTCAGGATGATGGTTTTTATTATGCCCCAGACCCATCTAGCCAGATAGCTTGTTCTATTGGCGGGAATATTGCCGAAAATTCAGGCGGTGTACATTGCCTGAAATATGGTCTTACAACCAATAACGTTCTAGGCATTGAAATGGTCACCATGGATGGTGAGGTTGTGCGTATTGGCGGCAAGCATCTAGATGCGCCGGGCTTTGATATTTTAGGTGTTATGACGGGCTCTGAAGGACTGCTTGGGGTGGTAACAGAAGTTACCGTGCGCATTTTGCGCAAACCAGCTACCCAACGCGCCATGCTGGTAGGGTTTGACAATGTCCAAGAAGCCGGGCAGGCGGTTAGTACTGTAATTGCCGCAGGCATTATCCCAGCAGGCATGGAAATGATGGATAATCCTGCGATTAATGCGGCTGAAGATTTTGTGAATGCTGGCTATCCAAGAGAGGCCGCTGCCCTGCTCATCGTTGAACTAGATGGCCCAGAAGTCGAAGTAGATTACCTGCTAGATAGGGTGGCAACCTTAATGAAGGGGGCAGGGGCGAGCAGTATCCGCATTAGCCAGTCCGAAGAAGAACGCAATCAGTTTTGGGCAGGGCGCAAATCAGCCTTCCCAGCGGTCGGGCGTATATCACCAGATTATCTCTGCATGGATGGCACAATTCCGCGCAAAGCTTTGCCAGAAATGTTAACCAGAATGTCGGCTATGAGCCAGAAATATGGCTTGAGGGTGGCAAATGTATTTCATGCTGGTGATGGCAATCTGCACCCGCTTATCCTGTTTGATGCGAATGCAGAAGGTGAATTGGAACGTGCAGAGGAATTTGGGGCGGAGATTTTACGTAATTGTGTAGCATTAGGCGGGGTGTTAACAGGCGAGCATGGGGTCGGCGTTGAAAAGCGCGACTTGATGGGAGAAATGTTTACCGAAGATGATCTGAAACAACAGCAGCGCCTGAAATGTGCGTTTGACCCTGACCATCTTTTGAACCCTGGCAAGGTGTTTCCTGTGTTGCATCGCTGTGCTGAGCTAGGGCGTTTGCATGTCCATCATGGGCAATTGCCGCACCCCGATATTCCGCGCTTCTAGCAAGTAAATTTAGAGTTATAGGCGCTTTTTCGATCAAAGCTGCCATAGAGGAGTTAAGCAGGTAATATGGCACGCTATACGCCAGAGAATTGCACAGATATTGAAGATATTGTCCGTGATGCACTGCAGAATGAAACGCCATTGCATATCACTGGCTATGGAACAAAGACAAGTCTTGGCGGGCGTGTTTGTGCGCGTGACGAGCTTAGCTTATCTGCCCATAGCGGTATAACTGACTATCAGCCAGAAGAGCTGGTGCTGGTGGCACGTTCTGGAACGCCTTTACTCGAAATTGAAGAAACTCTGGATAAAAATGGCCAGATGCTGGCCTTTGAGCCGCTCCATTTAAATAGGTTTTATGACCAGCCGCATCCCGGCTCACTTGGCGGGATTATCGCTTGTAATTTATCAGGTTCACGCCGCATATCAGCTGGAGCTGCACGGGATTATTTGCTTGGGTTTGATGCCATTTCGGGGCGTGCAGGCTATTTCCGCTCTGGCAGCAAAGTGATGAAAAATGTTACCGGATATGATCTCTCTAAGCTGATGTGTGGATCTTTTGGCATGCTGGCGGTGATGTCAGAGATAACTTTAAAAGTTCTGCCGCGCCCTGAATTTATGACTAGCCTATCTGTGACATGTGCTCGTCTGACAGATGCGCAGTCTGCTCTGTCTGCTGGTTTTGGTTCTGCAACTGAGCCATCTGGCGGTGCGATTATAAAATCTGGCGGCGGATTTAAAGCAGTCTTGCGCCTAGAGGGGGTAAAAATCTCAGTTAAAGACAGGATAGCTTGTTTATCAGCGTTGCTTGAAAAGACTGGTACGCTAGCCGTGATGTCAGCAGAGGAAAGTTTGGATTTCTGGCAGATGATGCGCGATATCTCGTGCCTTCAAAAGGGTGCAGAACAGGTCTGGAAGCTGTCTGTTACCCCGTCATATGCGCCGCAAATTATCGCCGAATTAGAAGCAGGGCATGAGGTGGATTATGCGCTGGATTGGGCCGGCGGACTTATCTGGCTTGGTGGTAGGGGTCCAGAGCTTGGTGAGGCTGTTCGTAATGCTCTAGCACGCCATGATGGCGGCCATGCGACTTTAATGCGCGCACCAGAGGCTATTCACGCCTCCCAACCAGTTTTTCAGCCCTTAGATGCTGCCCTTGGCGGGTTGCAAAGCCGGATTAAAACTGCTTTTGATCCGATGTATATTCTAAACCCGCAAAAAATCGAACTTGCAGGAGCTGCAGATGCAAACGCACTTTGATAAGACGGCCTTGCAGCGCCCTGAAATTCAGATGGCAGATGACATTTTGCGCAAATGTGTACATTGCGGCTTTTGTACCGCAACCTGCCCGACATTTGTGCTAACTGGTGATGAGCGCGATAGCCCGCGTGGCCGTATTTGGATGATGCGCGATGCGCTTGGTGGCGGTGATACGGGCGATGAGATGGATTTGCGGGATGTTGGCTATCACTTGGATAGATGCCTTGGCTGTATGTCTTGTATGACAACCTGCCCTTCTGGTGTGGATTATCTGCATCTGGTTGATATTGGCAGAGCTGAGGTTGAAAAAAACACCACGCGTTCATTCGGGGATAGGCTTATTCGCAAATTGCTAGCAAGGTTAGTACCGCGTGCCCATTTTTTCAATCTTGCGTTAAAGCTTGCAAAGAATGCGCGTTTTTTTGCACCCTTGCTGCCGCGCCGTTTGGCGGCGATGATCGGGGCGGCGCCAGCGAAGATAGGGCGGATAGATGAAGTTGGCAAAAAAGATAAGGTTTTTGTGCCTGAAAAACCTGTCCGTAAACGGGTGATTTTACTCCAAGGTTGCGCCCAACGGGCCATTGCCCCGGAAATTAATGCGGCTACATTGCGCCTGCTATCGCGGTTGGGGGTAGAGGTTGTTGTGCGTCAGCTTGCTAGCTGTTGTGGCGGGCTTGCCCATCATATTAATGAAAGCGATAATGCGCATAGCCATATGCGTGCTACTGCCCGTGCTTGGAAAACAGATATTGATAAGGGCGACCTAGACGCGATTATTGTGAACACCTCAGGCTGTGGGACTACGCTAAAGGATTATGGCCAGTTACTATCTTCTGATGCTGAGCTTTGTGAAACCGGGGCAAAAATAGCTTCTCTTGCTATGGATATCACTGAATTTCTAGCCGCGCATACTGACCTTGCCCCCTTGCCAGATAAAGGCTTGTCTGTTGCTTATCATGCAGCTTGTTCTCTCCAGCATGGGCAAAAGGTGACAACTAGCCCTAAAATATTGCTAAGCCAAGCCGGATTTGAGGTGCGCCAAATTGCAGAAGCACATTTATGCTGCGGTTCCGCTGGGGTCTATAATATCCTTCAGCCAGAAATGGCAAGCCAGCTTCAGAACCGCAAAATTGGCAATATCAACAAGGCACAAGCAGATATTGTTGCAGCTGGCAATTTAGGCTGTATCAACCAGATAGCAGGGGCTGATGCGCCTGTTTGCCATACGATAGAATTGCTGGATTGGGCGTATGGTGGGCCGGTACCAGCAGGCTTGGAGGAGACGCTTAAATAAAGCGAAAGCTGCTAAGATAAATCAAAGAAATCGTTCCCTTTATCATCTGTGATGATGAAGGCTGGGAAATCTTCCACTTCAATGCGCCAAACCGCTTCCATACCAAATTCTGGAAATTCCAGAACTTCAACCTTTTTGATAGATTCAAGTGCCAGTTTAGCCGCGACACCGCCAATAGAACCAAGATAAAAGCCACCGTGTTTTTTACAGGCCTGTTTGACCATGGCTGAACGGTTGCCTTTCGCTAGCATCACCATAGAGCCGCCAGCTTCCTGAAAGCGGTCAACATAGCTATCCATGCGACCAGCAGTGGTTGGGCCAAATGAGCCAGACGCCATGCCGTCAGGGGTTTTTGCAGGGCCAGCATAATAAACCGGATGGTTTTTAATATAATCTGGTAGGCTGCCTGTTTCCCCAAGCTGTTCTAACAATTTGGCGTGGGCAATGTCTCTTGCTACCACCATCGGACCTGTTAGCTTAACCCGCGTTTTAACTGGATATTGGGTTAAGGTCGCTAGAATATCTTTCATTGGCTGGTTCAGGTCGATAGCCACCGCATCATCTTCTACCTCATCTGATATTTCTGGCAGATATTTTGCCGGCTCTGTTTCAAGCTGTTCCAGAAACAGGCCATCTGCGGTAATTTTAGCGCGGATTTGCCGGTCAGCAGAACAGGAAACACCAATACCTATAGGACAGCTAGCCCCATGACGCGGCAGACGGATGACCCGCACATCATGGCAGTAATATTTACCGCCAAACTGCGCACCTATCCCCAGCTCTCTCGTCATATCCAGAATTATTTTTTCCCATTCCAGATCGCGCCAGCCATGCCCAGACATCGACCCTTTTGTTGGCAGCGTATCTAAATCGCGTACAGATGCTTTTTTTACCACTTTCAAATTATGTTCAGCAGAAGTGCCGCCAATGACCACCGCAAGGTGATAAGGCGGGCACGCAGCTGTCCCTAGCGAGACTATCGCTTCTTTTAAAAATGCTTGCAAACTATCTGGGTTCAAAACAGCCTTAGTTTTCTGATGTAAAAAGGTTTTATTGGCTGAACCGCCGCCCTTTTGAATAAAGGTGAATTTATATTCATCCCCTGCATTGGCCGCGATATCAATTTGTGCTGGCAGATTATTAGCGGTGTTTTTTTCTTCAAACATGCTAAGCGGGGCAAGTTGCGAGAAGCGCAGATTATGAGACTGATAGGTATTATAGATACCGCGCGACAGCGCTTCTTCATCGCTGCCCCCTGTTAGCACACATTCGCCGCGGCTCGCATTCACCAGTGCGGTGCCGGTATCTTGGCACATAGGCAGAACGCGGTCAGCCGAAATTACCGCATTTTTTATCATCTCTAGTGCAACAAAGCGGTCATTATTTGTTGCTTCTGGATCGTCCAGAATAGCTTTTAGCTGAGCCAGATGAGAAGGGCGCAGTAGATGCGATACATCTGCCATTGCTTCTTGTGCTAGCAAAGTCAGCCCTTCGGGGGCAACTTTAATAAATTGGCGACCATCTACCTCTAGCCTTGTTACATGCTCGCTCGAAATATGGCGATAGGGCGTATCATCAGGGCTAGTGGGTAAAAGGGGGCTATAATCGAAATCCGCCATCTTATATTTCCTCTAATTTCAGGCAGTTAATTTTGGATAAGGGAGACGTTTTAAAAGCAAAAAAAACAAAGCCACTATAAGTGGTTATTTTTTGGGCGCTGGATCTTTACGGAACCTATCAAGCGAGACAATTTCTGCGCCATCTCCGGCTGGCACAACTTCTTGGATAACAGGTTTATTTTCGCCTTTTTCTTGTGCCTCTTTTGATTTTGTGTTCTTTGCAACATCACTTTCTAGCTGGGAAATATCCGATATCTCAGTTAATGGCGAGGCTGTATCCTGTTGCAGGGCCTCTAGCGCATCTGGTGCACTGAATTGCAGGCCAAACCCGACTGAGGGGTCATTGAAGTGCGTAACAGCAGAAAAAGGTACATTCAGATTATGATGTACACCAGAAAAAGACAGCGTTACTGAAAAATGTGATTCGCTAACATGCAAATCCCAAAACTGATGCTGAAGGACAATAGTCATTTCTTGCGGGTTGGCCGCTTTTAGCGTTTCTGACATCTGCACGCCATCTGCTGTTGTCTGGAAGCTGATATAGAAATGGCTGTCGCCTGGCAGGCCTTCATGTTCCACAAGTGCTAGCGAGCCTCTGACAACGGTGCGCAAAGCGTCCTCTACAAGCAGCTCATAATCTATTGCTGCTTTTTGTTCTGTGTCATCCATGCCGCCACACCTTTTTTGCCTTCACCTGCATTGCCCTCCCCACTTGCATAGCTGCATTTAAAAAAACCAGCTTTAGTGGCAATTTAGTGGGGCCGCTTCTGTTGCCAGGTGCAGCCCCGAACCCCGCCTGCTCGAGCTCAAGCGAACAGGACTTTAAAAGTGGTCATGTTACCGCATTAAGCAGCAACAGCAACCGGAGCAGTGTTGTCATTTGCAACTACTACATGGCCCGATAACGGCGGGTACCATACCGAACGAAGATAAGGCCTTTACCACATGCGTCGATCCTATTTCGCCCCCAAAAAACCATCCTATCCGAAACTGTTTTATATCTGGCCAGAATGGTGAGCTTGTATTGGTGGAGGCGCCGGGTACCGCCCCCGGGTCCGCCCTGCTTATTTCGCAATATGTTTATCGTCATAGTCAGCCAAAGCTGACACCTTACATTATAGACGGAATGCGGAATTTTTGAAAGTTTTTTACATCATCGCTAGCCACCATCTGGCATCGCCGCAATTGTTTTGCTAATGTCGGCTGAGGCAAATCCTTTAAAACAGATGAGAGATCTTCATAAAATGCGCCAGTATCTAGACCTTCTTGAATATGTACTGGAAAAGGGCGATGAGCGCGGCGACAGAACTGGCACAGGCACGAAATCTGTTTTTGGCTGGCAAATGCGCTTTGATCTGCAAGAAGGGTTTCCAGCTCTTACCACTAAAAAGCTGCATCTTCGTTCTATTATCCATGAATTATTATGGTTTATTCAGGGCGATACCAATATCAAATATCTGCGTGAGAATGGCGTTAGTATCTGGGATGAATGGGCTGATGAGCAGGGCGATTTAGGTCCTGTTTATGGCCAGCAATGGCGCCGCTGGAAAACGCCAGAAGAAGGGCGCGTTATCGACCAGCTAGCAGATGTAATAAAAGCTATCCGCAACAACCCCGAATCGCGGCGTTTGATTGTTTCTGCGTGGAATCCTTCTGATATCCCAAATATGGCTTTGCCGCCCTGTCATTGCTTGTTCCAGTTCTATGTCAGTAACGGAAAATTATCCTGCCAGCTTTATCAGCGCTCTGCAGATATCTTCCTTGGCGTGCCGTTTAATATCGCCTCGTACGCGCTGTTAACGCATATGATGGCGCATGTATCCGGCTTGGAAGTTGGCGATTTTGTGCATTCATTAGGTGATGCGCATCTGTATTTGAACCATGTGGATCAAGCCCGACTGCAACTTGGACGCAAACCCGGCCCATTGCCACAGCTGGAATTAATCAACCCGCCAGACACGCTAACTGAGTTTCGCTTTGAGCATATAAAGCTAAATGGCTATGAAGCAGCGCCTTCTATTTCTGCGCCGATTGCGGTGTAGGTGAAGAAGATGGCAAATGCTGAGGATAAAAAATTGGAAATGGTTTGTGTGGTCGCGATGGCGCGCAACCGCGTTATTGGTGATGGCACTGGCCTTATCTGGCATCTGCCTGGTGATTTGAAGCGGGTGAAGGCACTAACCATGGGCTGTCCGCTAATTATGGGGCGCCGAACTTGGGATTCGATAGGGCGCGCCTTGCCGGGTCGGTTAAGCATAGTATTAACCCGCAATGCGCATTGGTCAGCACCAGAAGCTGTGGCGGTTTCAAACATGGAGGCGGCCATTTCGGCAGGAGCAGATTGGCTGCAAGCACAAGGACAGGGCGAGCACCGAATTATTCTATTTGGCGGCGGCGAGATTTATGCTGCTGGTCTCGATTATTGTAATGTGATCGAAGCTACCATTATCGATGCGGAGCCAGAATCAGGGGTATGTTTTCCTGCATTTGATGAAAATGCATGGCAAGATACGCGTCTTGAAAGCTTGGCTAGCGGGGAAGGGCATCCAGCCTTTCACTACCACCAGCTTGTGCGTAAAATCCCTCCGGCAGATTTAATTTCCAATAGCTAATTCTACCAAACGAAAAACATCATTCCATGATGAATTTAGGCGCTTCGCGCTTACCTCTAGCCAGTTGCGCTAGAATTTTATCGGCGATGGCATGATAGATTTTTGCATGCGCGCTATCTGGCTGACTGGCTACAATTGGGGTGCCTGCATCAGAAGTTTCCCGGATTTCCATATGCAAAGGTATAGCCCCTAAAAAGGGTAGATTAAGTCTTGCTGCTTCGGTTTCTGCCCCGCCTGTGCCAAAAATATCAGCGCGCTCACCGCAAGATGGGCATAGAAAATAGCTCATATTCTCAACAATGCCAAGAACAGGAACGTCAACGCGCTTGAACATATTTAGCCCTTTGCGTGCATCTATCAGTGCCAAATCTTGCGGGGTAGATACAATTACTGCCCCTGCTAGCTCTGCACGTTGCGACAAGGTAAGCTGGGTATCACCCGTGCCAGGCGGCATATCCACTACCAGAACATCTAAATCTGTCCATGCAACATCACGCAGCATTTGCTGTACCGCCGACATCACCATAGGCCCACGCCAGATTGTCGGGCTTTCCTCTTCTACAAGAAAGCCGATAGACATCGCTTGCAGACCCCATGCACCTAGCGGTACCAGCTTGTTTCCTTCAGTCTCTGGCTTTTTATTCATGCCCAGCAAACGGGGCAGGGAAGGGCCATAAATATCCGCGTCCAAAATGCCTACCTTCTGGCCAGTTGCAGCAAGTGCAAGAGCCAAATTAATGGCTGTGGTGGATTTGCCTACACCTCCCTTACCAGAGGCCACTGCGATAACATGTTTAGCTGGCCGGATAACATCGCTCTGCTGGCCAGCAGCTGGATTGGCCAGTGCATTTGTGGGTGAATTTGTGGGTGAATTTGTGGGGGCATTTGTGGGTGAATTTGTGGGAGCGCCAGATGGGGATTGGCTAGCTGGTCTATGGGCTGTCATTAAAACAGTTACTGAAAGCACCCCTTCTACCGCTTCGACAGCTTTTTTTGCGTCTGTTTTTAATGTTTCTGCCTGCTCGGCAAATTCTGGGGCAATTTCTATGGTAAAGCCAACATTTCCGTTCTTTATGACAATGCCAGACACGGCGCCAGAAGCGCTGAGAGAGGCTTTCTGGTCTGGATGGGCGACATTTTCTAGCGCTTGCAGAATTTTTTGTTCTGTTATTTCGGTTGGCATTCTTGAATTTTCCCCTAATCGTTCAAATATAGAACAGGTGCGGTTCTGGTTATCAGTTAGCTTATGACTTAAGCTTGCCTTTTCAGTTTGGCAAGTCACAACAAGCTCGCTATACCCTGTATCTGAAATACAAATGGCAATCGATAAGGGAGCAACATTATCATGCCCTGGAATAATCAAGGCGGCAATCAAGGCGGCAATCAAGGCGGTCCCTGGGGTGGCGGCGGCAATCAAGGCGGCAATCAAGGCGGTCCTTGGGGCGGTGGTGGCCCTTCTCGCCAGCCTAATCGGCCTAACCCACCTGATTTTGAAAAAATGTTTAAAGATTTCCGAAATAACTTCGGTGGCGGGGTCTCCGGGGGTGGTAAGCCCTCGCGCCTATTATGGCTAATCCTTGTCGTTATTCTGGGTCTTTGGGTGGCAACTGGTTTCTACCGTGTCAATCCTCAAGAACAAGGCGTGGTGTTGCGTTTTGGCGAATGGGTAAAAACAACCCCGCCGGGCCTGCATTATCACTTGCCCTATCCAATTGAAAATGTGCTAACTCCGGACGTTACCCGCGATAATCGGCTAGAGATTGGCTTTCGTGATGTAGGGGGACGTAGTGTATCACGCCGTGATATCGTTGATGAGAGCCAGATGATCACTGGTGATGAAAATATCGTCGATATCGATTTCGTAGTATTTTGGCGTATCGCGGATGCTGGCCAATATTTGTTTAATCTGGCAGAGCCTGATGAAACGATTAAAGTTGCTGCAGAAGCGGTAATGCGTGAGATTATTGGCCAAACCCGTATTCAAACTGCTTTGACCGAAGGACGTCAAACTATTCAGGTATCGGTGCGGCAAAAGCTGCAAGAGCTGTTAGATGAATACAAAGCTGGTGTTCGGGTGCGTGAGGTGCAATTGCTAGCAGTTGACCCGCCATCAGATGTTATTGATGCCTTTAATGATGTGCAGCGTGCGCGTCAGGATAGAGACCGTCTAAAGAACGAAGCAGAAGCGTTCCGTAATGATGTCGTGCCCCGCGCCAGAGGTGAGGCAGCACGGCTTGTTGCCGAAGCCGAAGCCTACCGTGAGGAAGTGGTAAGCCGCGCGGAAGGTGATGCGTCTCGTTTTGACCAAGTTTATTCAGCCTATGAGGTAGATAAAGATGTAACGCGTGAGCGGATATATATCGAAACTATCGAAGAAGTGTTCGGCAATATCGAGAAAATTATTATCGATGAAGATGGCAAGTCTGTGGTGCCATACCTGCCGCTAAAGGAACTTGGCCGTAACAGCAATTCAAACCAAGGGAGTAACTAAGCGATGAAAGCGACACGTAACGTTACCTTAGTGATTCTGGCTGTTCTGCTGTTTGGCGCTTATTCAGCCGCTTTTATGGTAAACCAGACACAGCAAGCACTTGTGCTGCAATTTGGTGAGCCAAAACGGACTATCCAAGACCCGGGTTTGAAGTTTAAGCTGCCCTTTATCCAAGAGGCTGTTTATTACGAACGCCGGGTGCTGTCATTGATTCCGCAAGATGCTGAAGAGGTGATTTTGGCCGACCAGAAGCGTCTTCAGGTTGATGCTTATGCACGATATCGTATTGAAGACCCGCTTCTGTTCTTTCAGACAGTTCGTAATGAGATTGGTGCCCGCGCCCGTCTAGAATCGATCATCGATTCTTCTGTTCGCCGGGTTTTAGGCCGCGAGACCTTAGCCTCTATCCTTACCGGAGAGCGTGAAAGCATCAACGGGTCTATCCGTGATGAGGTGAACCAGTCTGTTGCCTCACTCGGGATTGAGATCATCGATGTGCGTTTGCGCCGGGCTGATTATCCTGAAGCGACCAGTCAGAACATCTTTAACCGGATGAAATCTGAGCGTGAGCGGGAAGCCAAAGAATTCCGCGCAACAGGTGAAGAAGAAGCGCAGAAGATCAGAGCGGATGCAGAAAAAACCAGAACCGTGATTGTGGCTGAAGCTAAAAGACAAGCTCAGGAAGTTCGCGGTGAGGGAGATTCAAACGCTATCCGGATTTATGCAGAAAGCTTTGGGCGCGACCCAGAATTCTTCTCGTTCTATCGTTCTATGGAAGCTTACCGCAAAGCGATTGGTGAGTCTGGGACCTCCATGGTGTTGTCGCCTAATTCTTCCTTCTTCCGCTTTTTCAAGGATAAGGACGGAAATTAAGATAGACACCTTGCCTGTGGGCAATAAAAACTGCCTCAATCTGGCCTGATTTGCGCCGGATTGAGGCCTTTCTGAGCCTCTAGTTTTTGAATATGGAAAAGGCACCTCTGATAGGTCTCTCTGTTACAGGCGTGTGCCTTTTCCTGATTTAAGGGCCTTTTTTAAGGGCTAAACAAACAAAGAGACAGGATTATCCTGATGGAAAAAATGATTTCTTATGAACATCACATTACGCGTAACCGTGCAGTTGTTAAGACACGCGCATTAGATAATAGGAAACCTTTTTGGTATGTGGCGATGTTTGGCTTTGCTGTGCTTTGCTTGTTTGTGCTGGCAAGCCCAGTACGCGCAGCAGATAGACCAGATAGCTTTGCTGATTTAGCTGAGAGGTTATCACCAGCCGTGGTGAATATTTCTACCTCCACAGTTATAAAAGATGATAATGGACCTTCGCTCCCACGCTTTCCAGAAGGCTCACCTTTTGAAGATTTCTTCAAAGAATTTGAAGATAGAGGCCAGTCTCGGCGCGCTCAATCCTTGGGTTCAGGCTTTATCATTGATGCGTCGGGTATTGTGGTGACCAATAATCATGTTATCGAAAATGCTGACAAGATTTCAGTGATACTAGCCAATGATGAAGTGTTTGAAGCTGAATTAATTGGGCGGGATCAAAAAACAGATATTGCGGTTTTGAAAATTGACCCCGGTAGCAGCACGCTTACCGCTGTATCTTTCGGCGATTCAGATAAATTGAGAGTTGGTGATTGGGTGATGGCTATCGGTAATCCCTTTGGTTTAGGGGGAACTGTTACTGCGGGTATTGTATCTGCACGAGGCCGTGACATCGGCTCTGGGCCTTATGATGATTTTATCCAGACAGATGCGTCTATTAATCGTGGTAATTCTGGGGGTCCGCTTTTTAATCTGGATGGCGAGGTTATTGGTATTAACACCGCTATTTTCTCGCAGACAGGTGGTTCTGTCGGTATAGGTTTTGCTATTTCTGCTAATCTGGCAACACAAGTTGTACAGCAGCTTCAGGATTTTGGTCGTACACGCCGCGGTTGGCTAGGGGTGTTTATTCAGGAAGTTACCGATGACATCGCAGAAAGCCTTGGCCTTGAGAGTGCAAACGGCGCGCTGGTTGCCTCTGTGACCGAAGATGGTCCTGCTGACCAGGCTGGATTGCAAGCGGGTGATGTTATCTTGAAGTTTGATGGCAAGAATGTTGAAAAGAGCCGTGATTTGCCGCGTATCGTTGCGGAAACAGCTGTGGAAAAGACAGTTGAAGTAGAGCTCGTACGTAATGGCAAGAAGCTGGTCAGAACGGTCACGCTAGGTGAGCTTGAACAGGCTGAAAATGGTGGCTTGCTAACTAGCAAGACTGAACCGGGAAGCCCAGAGACACTAGAAGATATCGGTCTGGCAGTTGCCCCGCTAGATGAAGCGGTGGCAGAACAGTTTGATCTGGAAGCAGATGAAAACACCGTAGTCGTGGTCGATGTTGCAGAAACTGGTCCTGCTGGCCAGCGCGGTATTCAGCCCGGCGATATTATCCGCCGTATTAATCAGGCAGCGGTGACTTCTGTAAAGCAGCTAGCAGATAAAATTCGTGAGGCGAAACAAAGTGGCCGTCGCGGTGTTTTGATGCTGGTTGAAAGCGGTGGTCAAACCCGTTTTGTACAGGTCAGCTTTGAGAGTGAATAAAGACTGAAGCTAAAAAATATCATTAAGAACAGCTGGCCGTGTGCCAGCTGTTTTTTTAATGGCTGAAATTATCGTAGCTATAGCCTTGTAAGTATAACAGCGCTGTTAAATCGCTATAGGATATTTGTATCTCTATCGCTTCGCGTAACGCAGGCTTACCTTCAAAAGCAACACCCATGCCGGCTGCCTGTAGCATCATCATATCATTAGCACCATCACCTACACATAAGCTTGAGAAGGGCTCTATTTGCATCAATTTGGTATAATGGTTCAGGAAGTCATATTTAGCCTGTTTGCCCAAGATAGGCGGTTCTGCATATCCAGCAAGCTGGCCGTCTTCTATGGCAAGTTGGTTGGCGTGATGGCCTGTAAATCCAAGCTTTTCTGCAATCACAGAAGTTAAGAATGTAAAACCGCCTGAAATGAGGTAGCAGGCGGCACCGTTTGCACGCATCGTTTTAACTAACACCCTTGCACCGGGGGTGATTTGCGTATTTTCTGCAACCGTGTCTAGCAGGCTGGCAGGCTGGCCTTTCAAAAGGGTGAGGCGCGCAGCTAGCGCCTCTTCAAAATCAAGCTCTCCAGCCATGGCCCGCGCGGTAATTTGGCTTATTTTCTCACCAATACCGGCTAGCGCAGCTAACTCGTCCAAAGACTCGCCGCGAATAATGGTTGCGTCCATATCTGCTATCAGCAGTTTTTTTGGCTTTGCTTCTGGGTCTATCTGATTGACATCTATCTGATGCTGGCCAGCTTGTTCGCGTAAATTAGCAAAATCAAATGGGGCGCTGATGGCCGAACGTACAGCGATACAGCTACAGGCATCATCAGACAGTATCTGGCTTTGTTCTAGGTTATATTGCTGGCACAAAGATGTGATAGCGGCATGTTTTTCAGGGCTGGGCGGACTAGCGGTAAACAGGATACAGGCTTGCATTTAGATCTCTAATCGCTTAAGGGGCTGGACATGGAACGCTTTATTAAACAACGCGACTATATCATCATTGCTGGTCCAACGGCAGGGGGTAAATCTGCCTATGCGCTGGCGCTAGCTGAAGCCCTAGACGGTGTCATTATAAATGCAGATTCCATGCAAGTATATTCAGATCTCTGCGTGCTTACTGCAAGGCCATCCCCAGCAGATGAAGCAAGGGTGGAACATCGCCTCTATGGTGAAATTGATGGGGCGTTGCGGTTTTCAGCTGGTATGTGGCTGGAGGCAGCACGCACGCATATTCAGGCGGTCAGAGAAAAAGGGAAATGGCCCATATTAGTAGGGGGAACTGGATTTTATTTGCGCGCCGCAGAACAAGGCCTGTCAGCTATTCCAGATGTGCCTGATGCGGTTCGTCAGCGCGTTGTTGCTGAGCATAGGGATAAGGGCGGGAAGGCAATGCTGGCGCAGTTGTCTGCGTTTGATCCAGAAATTGCCAGTCGGCTAGAAGCAGGGGACAGCCAGCGCCTGATCCGGGCTGTGGAGGTCTATCGCCATACCGGCATCAGCTTAAGTGCTTTCCAGAAACAACCGCCATCTGGGGGATTAGAGGGAAAGGCGCTGAAAATAACGCATCTTCCTGCGCGTGAGGTAATTTATCAGCGCATTGAAACCCGGCTTGATGAGATGATGGCAACAACTGCGCAAGAGGAGGTTCGCCATCTTCTTGCCCGTGATCTGGCTGATGACTTGCCTGTGATGAAAGCGCTGGGTGTTAGGCCTTTGCGTGATCATTTTGAAGGAAAACAGAGCCTTGAAGAGGCAATCTATCTCGCTAAAAGAGATACGCGCCACTATGCAAAACGCCAAATGACATGGCTTCGTAATAATTTTATTACAAATTTATTAAATGAAGAGTTATATTCGAAAAGAAACTTTGAAGAATTCTTTTCAAAAGTTCTCAAAATCATTTGACTTCCTCTTAAATGTTATGCTAAGATGCCGATATCGAAATATTGCAGGTTCCTGAAGCAAGGATAGCAAAGTTAAAAGGCGCTTTATCTGAAGGCCTTTTTTTTGATTCTTGGGCGGATAACCGGGAAGAAAAAGCCTGCTCACATGACAGTTAATTTACGCAAGAGTATGAGATGATGACTGCAAAGCAAAAAGCGACTAAGGGTGTGCCAAATAATGCTAAGGCTAAGACCGAAAAGCCGCAGATGATGCCTGGTGCAGCCTTGCTGTTAAAGGTTCTAGAAGCCGAAGGGGTAGAAGTTATTTTTGGCTATCCTGGCGGTGCGGTATTGCCTATCTATGACGAGATTTTCAAAAGCAATGCTGTTCGTCATATTTTGGTACGGCATGAGCAAGCAGCTGTGCACGCAGCTGAGGGGTATGCGCGCTCTACGGGTAAGGTTGGGGTGGTTCTAGTTACCTCAGGGCCAGGGGCAACCAATGCGGTGACTGGCCTAACCGATGCATTAATGGATTCTGTACCAGTGGTGTGTTTAACAGGTCAGGTGCCTAGCCATCTTATCGGCACGGATGCGTTTCAAGAAGGGGATACTTCTGGCATTACCCGCCCATGTACCAAGCATAACTATCTGGTTAAGCAGAGTGCTGATTTACAGCGTTCTATCGAAGAAGCTTTCCATGTTGCGCGTACAGGCCGGCCGGGTCCGGTTGTCATTGATTTGCCAAAAGATGTGCAGATGCTAGATGCGCCTTATATTGAGGGCGGGGTCTGGCAGGACACTCCGCATCGCTATCGCCCAGTTCTCTCACCAGAAAAAGCAGCTATTAAAAAAGCTGTGCAGATGATGAAAGCAGCAAAGCGGCCAGTGATTTATGGTGGCGGCGGATTGATTAATAGTGGCCCTGAAGCTACCGCTGGTTTGCGCCGTTTGGTTGAAGTAACAGGCTGGCCAACAACGCTCACTCTAATGGGTCTTGGTGCTATGTCAGCTGATGATCCGCACTTTTTGGGCATGCTTGGTATGCATGGCACGTATGAAGCTAACTTAACCATGCATGGCTGTGACTTCATGCTCAATCTGGGCGCACGTTTTGATGACCGCGTAACAGGTCGGTTAAATGCTTTTTCGCCTAACAGTGTTAAAGTCCACGCTGATATCGACCCTGCATCAATTAATAAAGTGGTGCAGGTGGATCTAGGCATTATTGGCGATGTTAAGCAGATTATTTCTGCCTTGTTGGAAGAAATGAAGGCTCAAAACTTTGCCCCGAACGCCAAGGCTTTGTCTGGCTGGTGGGAACAAATCAATGCTTGGCGCGGGAAAAACTGCCTTGCCTATGAGCAAAAATCCAGCATCATCAAGCCGCAACACGCTATTGAACGGCTTTATCAAATGAGCCGCGATCGAGAGGTATTTGTAACCACAGAGGTTGGGCAGCATCAGATGTGGGCCGCTCAGTATTTTGGTTTTCATCAGCCAAACCGCTGGATGACTTCTGGTGGTCTGGGAACAATGGGTTATGGTTTGCCTGCGGCAGTTGGCACGCAAATCGCCCATCCGGATGCTACGGTGATTGATATTTCTGGAGAAGCATCCTTTTTGATGAATATGCAAGAGCTGTCGACCATTTCGCAATATCGCCTGCCTGTAAAAGTTTTCATCTTGAACAATGAATGGATGGGAATGGTGCGTCAGTGGCAAGAGCTAAATCACGGGTCGCGCTATTCTGAGAGCTATACAGCCTCTCTTCCTGATTTCACCAAATTAGCAGAAACCTTCGGGATGACCGGGCTGCGTGCCAAGAATGTGGATGATCTAGAAGATGTGATTACCACGATGTTGGAAACAGATGGTCCTGTTATCGCAGATATCTGTATCGAAAAAGAAGAAAATTGCTTCCCAATGATCCCCTCAGGTTCAGCCCATAATGAGATGCTGTTAAGCGCGGCGGAGGAATCTAACGCAACTGTCTCAGAAGAAGGTAAAATTCTGGTCTGATAAACAACATGATTTTGCTGGTCACGATTTTGCTGGTCATGATTTGACTGGTCTTGTTTGATTGGTCATCAGAAGTTGGGTATCACCTCTCCAATGAGGATATCTGTCAATTTTAGGAGTTTTTTTATGTTGGATACAACACAAACCGAACGGCATACCTTGTCGGTTCTGGTCGATAATGAGCCAGGGGTGCTGGCACGTGTTGTGGGTCTGTTTTCAGGGCGTGGCTATAACATTGAAAGCCTAACTGTCTCTGAAGTGGATGAAGAGCGTCATACCAGCCGCATTTCTGTTGTTACCAGCGGCACCCCCCTTGTTATCGAGCAGATTAAGAAGCTTTTAGCGCGCCTAGTGCCGGTGCATGTTGTTGAAGATTTAACTACTGGACCTGCGCACGTAGAGCGGGAACTGGCTTTGGTGAAAATTGTTAATCAAGGCAGTGACCGGGTGGAAGCTTTGCGTGTCGCCGATAGTTTTCGTGCGCGCACCCTAGACAGCACTCTAAACAGTTTTGTTTTTGAGGTCACTGGTAACTCGTCGAAAATATCAGCCTTTATTAATTTGATGGAATCGCTAGGCACGGTAGAGATTGCTAGAACTGGTGTTTGCGGGATGACCAGAGGCAATACCATCGATCTGATAGATGCTGATTGAAGGAAAACGCCTCAAAGCTATGTGAATTATCTGCTGTCATTTTGCGTTTTTTCTTTCCCCTAGACGTGCTTTTTGTTTATGACGGCAAGACAGTTTTTTAAAAAGGTTTTAGCCAGAAGGCTTAAAAAACAAAGTAAGTTTTAACTGCGTTACAAATGTAAGGAGAATAAAAAATGCGGGTTTATTACGATCAGGATGCTGATATTGGCCTTATTAAAGGTAAAAAAGTGGCTATTATCGGCTATGGATCACAAGGCCATGCCCACGCTGCTAATCTAAAAGATAGTGGTGTGCCAGACGTTGCTGTGGCATTGCGCGAAGGCTCATCTTCTATCGCCAAAGCAGAAGCTGCTGGCTTTAAAGTAATGAATGTTGCTGAAGCCTCTAAATGGGCAGATGTGGTGATGATGCTGACCCCTGATGAGCTACAGGCAGACATCTATGCAGAAGATGTTGCAAATAATATTCGTCCCGGCGCTGCTATTGCCTTTGCGCATGGCTTGAATGTGCATTTTAATTTGATCGAGCCACGCTCGGACATTGATGTGTTTATGGTGGCACCAAAGGGGCCTGGCCATACCGTACGCGGTGAGTATCTGAAAGGCGGCGGCGTTCCTTGTTTGATAGCGGTGCATCAGGATGCATCTGGTAATGCGCATGATATTGGCCTGTCTTATGCCAGCGGTGTTGGCGGCGGACGTTCTGGTATCATTGAGACGACTTTCCAAGAAGAGTGTGAGACTGACCTGTTTGGTGAACAAGCGGTCTTGTGTGGCGGTCTGGTTGAGCTGATTAAGGCTGGCTATGAAACGCTTATCGAAGCAGGCTATGCACCAGAAATGGCCTATTTTGAGTGTTTGCATGAAGTGAAGCTTATTGTTGACCTGATTTATGAAGGCGGCATCGCAAATATGAACTACTCTATCTCTAATACAGCGGAATATGGTGAGTATGTAACGGGTCCGCGCATTGTGACTTCGGAAACAAAAGCAGAGATGAAACGCGTGCTAGACGATATTCAATCTGGCCGCTTTACCCGTGACTGGATGGTGGAAAATAAAGCGCGTCAGGCAAGCTTTAAAGCAACCCGCCGCCGCAATGCAGAGCATAATATCGAAGAGGTGGGTGAACGCCTGCGGGGTATGATGCCATGGATTGGCGCTAACCGCCTTGTAGACAAAGATAAAAACTAGGTTATTTAAGCCTCGATTTTACCACAATTTTAGCTATAGTGATGAAGGGTATCCACAAAGATACCCTTCTTTACTAAAAGCCTGATTTCGTTGCATGCTAGGGATAAAAAATGCATTATCATGCTAGGCATAAAAAATGCATTATGCAGGGAAATCTAGGCTAAAATAACGACGGCACGGGAAAGTTAGATCATGTTCGGATCATTATTCGGTTTTATGTCAGCAGATATTGGAATTGATCTGGGGACAGCAAATACACTTGTTTATGTCAAGGGCAGGGGCATTGTCCTGAATGAGCCTTCTGTTGTGGCAATGGCACAAGTGCGCGGTAAAACCCAGGTCCTAGCCGTTGGTGAAGAAGCCAAAGTTATGCTGGGTAAAACCCCGGGCAATATTCAAGCGATCCGGCCAATGGCAGACGGGGTTATTGCCGATTTTGAAGTTGCTGAAGAAATGATTAAACATTTTATTCGCAAGGTGAATGGGCGTTTCTCCATCGCAAGCCCGCAAATGATTATTTGTGTGCCATCCGGCTCTACGGCTGTGGAACGCAGGGCTATTCAGGAATCTGCCGAAGCTGCTGGTGCGCGCCGGGTTTTCCTTATCGAAGAGCCTATGGCAGCAGCTATCGGAGCTGATTTGCCAGTAACAGAGCCCTCTGGTTCAATGGTGGTGGATATTGGCGGCGGCACAACCGAGGTTGCTATCCTCTCCCTTGGAAATATTGTTTATGCGCATTCTGTTCGTGTTGGCGGCGATAAGGTTGATGAGGCGATTATTGGCTATATGCGCAGGACGCATAATTTGCTTATAGGCGAAGCTACCGCAGAGCGGATTAAAAAAACTATTGGTATTGCGCGGCGTCCAGAAAAATCTGGCGGTGTGCGCATTGAGGTACGTGGCCGCGACCTGGTAAATGGCGTGCCAAAAGAAATTTCTATCTCTGAATCGCAGGTGGCAGATGCTATCTCCGATCCTTTAAAGCAAATTGTTGAAGGCGTTAAAATGGCGCTAGAACAAGCCCCACCTGAATTGGCGGCAGATATTGTTGAAAAAGGCATTGTGCTTACAGGGGGCGGCGCGATGTTGCGCGAAATGGATACCGTTCTGAGAGAGGCAACCGGTTTGCCTATTTCAATTGCTGAGGATCCGCTGTTCTGTGTGGTTATGGGCACAGGACGCTGTCTGGAAGAATTGAAAACACTCAGGCACGTCCTTATCGGAGCTTAAGTATTATGGCTGGTCGCACGGGAAGAATGCGTGCCGCCCAACCTCGCCGGTTTTTTCATCTCCTTATCATTTTGCTTGGCTTTGCCCTGATTTTTGTTGGCAAAGCGGATATGCTGGCGGTGCGCACCGTTCAGACCAGCTTTTCAGGGCTTTTTGCACCGCTCTTTAATGTGGTTGCAACGCCTGTGCGCGCGGTAGAGACCATGTTCGAGGGTATGCGAACAGTGGCATCTTTGCGTGAAGAAACGGTGCGATTACGTGCTGAAAATGAACGCCTGAAACGCTGGCAAAGACGTTCTGAGATTCTGGAGTCTGAAAATCGTCAATTGCGCACTGTTCTAGGCGCTGTTATCCCTGCTGATCGCCAAGCTGTTACTGCTCGCGCCATTGCTGCTCCGGGCAGCAGTTTTTCTCACACTATGATGATTACGCATGGTACGGATAAGCGTATTCATCGCGGCGATCCAGTGGTAACGGCTGATGGTTTGGTTGGCTATATCATTGAGGTTAGTAAACGTCATTCTTGGGTGCTGATGCTCAGTGATGTAAACTCTAGAATACCGATTTTGCTTAGTACGTCTTCATGGCCGGGGCTGGCTATTGGCCAGAACAGCGATGTGCTTTCGCTCTCTTTTCTGCCACTTGAAGCTGAGCCGAAAGAAAATGAGCTAGTGCTTACTTCAGGCCATGGAGAGATTTTACCTCCTGGCCTGCCTGTGGGTCGCGTGATCAAAGGGGTTGGGCGCGAATATTATATCCAGCCCGTTGTGGATTTGCGCAAAGTCTCATTTGTTTCCATTTTGGTGCGCCCGGAAGGGGAGGGTGTAAGCGAGATAGGCGGATTTGCAGATTTCTTTACGCCGCTGCCAGAAACAGATAACAAGCGGCTATTGGAAGGGTTTAGCCCCAAGGATGTGCTGCAATGACCAGCCCTCTTGATCGCCCTGCTGAGCTTAGCTCACCGATACCTATTCAGGTTTTATTGGCGCTGTTTGGTTGCTTTCTTGTGTTGCTGGAAGGGGCATTTGCGCAATGGCAGGTGTTTTTTGTAGCTGCCCCTTTGCTTGTCCTTGCCTATGTATTTTACATGAATTTGTTTTTTTCCAATCAGCTTTCGATTATTGCAGCTTTCCTAATTGGCCTATTCTCGGAGCTAATGTTCTTTGAAACGCTGGGGATGAACGCAACAGCCCTTGCACTAGTAGCACTGATAACCAGATGGCGCAGCCCGATTTTAATCCATAGTGATTTTCTCGAAATTTGGTCTGCCTTTTCGTTGATTGTTCTGTTTTTTTCAAGCTTTAAAATGGCGATTTATTTAGTAGCCTATCTGTCTCTACCCGCTATTAGTGATATCTTTTTGCAAGCGGGAATGACAATTTTGCTGTTTCCGATTTTTTATGTTCTCTTGGTATCTGCGGCTTCTGCGGGACAATTTATTTTGCGCACCAGAATGGATGGGCGAATTAAATGAAAAAGCGCAAAGAGCAAAAAGAATTATCCACTGTTATGACGCGGCGCATGCTGATGCTTGGTGCCGGACAAGGGGTGCTGGGCGCGTTACTGGTAGGGCGGCTATATCAGCTACAGATTGCGCAAAGCGAAGGCTATCGCAGGTTATCTGATAATAACCAGTTTGATCGCCGGCTTGTGCAAGCACCGCGTGGACGTATTCTGGATCGTAAAGGCAGGCTTCTGGCTGGCAATTCTGAGGTGTTTGAGCTACGGATGTTGCCTTCGCGCATAAGTAACCATCAGGCTTGGCTAAAACGGGTCAGCCGCCTTATCACGCTTAAGCCAGAAGATATTGAAGCCATTTTGGAAAAGATTACTGAGCAGCCAAAGTTCTTGGAAGTGACAGTTAAATCTAATCTCACCCAGCGTGAATTATCCCGTCTTGCGGTGCTATCGCCGGTGCTAGAAGGCGCATCTTTCCAAAAAAGCTATAAGCGTATTTATCCGCAAGGTTGGATGACTGCGCATGTTACAGGCTATGTTTCGCCCGTTAATAAACGCGATATAGATGGTGAGCCAGATTTACCCTATTTGCCAGAAACGCGCATTGGCCGAACTGGCATTGAACATAATATGGAACCTGATTTGCGCGGTCTGTTTGGGTTTGAGAGGGTGGAGGTAAATGCGCGGGGCAAGCCTGTTAGGGTTTTGCGCGATCAACAGGCTAATCCGGGTGCAGATGCTTATCTCTCGCTAGATGTTGAAGCGCAATCTTTTGCTACTGAGAGGTTGCGGCGGGGACGCTGGCAGGCTGTACCTGTGCAAATGCCCGAAGTACAAGAAGCATTGTTAGAAAATGAAGAGCTGCGTGCCCATGTCAGTATGGGTGATGATTTAGTTCTAAAAGATGAAAAGGGCAGGCTTGTCCCGCCTGAATCCGGCGCTGTTGTGGTGATGGATATTTATACAGGTGAGCTCAAGGTGATGGTTTCCACGCCAAGCTTTGATCCGAACCTATTTTCAAACAGGTTATCAGTTCGCGATTGGCAACGTATGAACGAGCATCCGCGTACGCCTTTGTTAAACCGCGCGATATCAGGCTTATACCCGCCTGGGTCAACCTTTAAGATGGTTGTATTAGCTGCAGCGCTGGAAGCTGGTGTTATCACTCAGAAGACGCGTATTAACTGCGTCGGCGCTTTTGAGTTTGGTGACCGGAATTTTCACTGCTGGTTTGAACGTGGGCATGGCTTGGTTGATGCTGAACAATCCTTAGAGCGATCATGTGACATCTATTACTATCAAATCGCGCTAAAAACAGGCATTAACCGCATTCATGATATGGCGCGCCGATTGGGGCTAGGGGATGTTAGTACACTTGGCCTTATCAGCGAAAAAGAAGGTATTATTCCAAACCGTGATTGGAAGCTAGAAAAACGCGGAGTAGTTTGGACACCTGGCGAGACGGTGGTAGCGGGTATTGGGCAAGGTTTTGTTCTAACCACGCCGCTACAGCTTGCCTTGATGACCGCTAGGATAGCTAATGGCCGTTCAGCTATAACGCCTACCCTGACAACACCGCAGATGACAGAGGCAAGCCCTTCATTTCCGCCGCTTGATGTATCCCCGGATATTATCCGCTTTTTGCATAAGAGCATGCGCAAAGTGATGGCAGGTGGGCTAGGTACGGCACGCAAACATGATATAAACCAAGGCATGGCGGGAAAGACTGGCACTGTTCAAGTGAAAAGGATTACTAAAGAGCAACGCGAAAAAGGGATCATAGATAATATCGACCGGCCATGGAAAGAGCGTGATCACGCGCTTTTTGTTGCCTTCGCTCCTTATAAAAATCCGCGCTATGCAATCTCAGTAATTGTTGAGCATGGCGGTAGCGGCTCTTCTGCTGCGGCGCCTATCGCGCGCGATATTATGGATTTTATGTTGAAATCAGATGGGGTGTCGGCATGATTTTGGGCATCCTTCAGCTTTTATATCGCTTGCCTTGGCTATTGCTTGTATCTGCCGCTGCTTTGGTTCTTATCGGCACGCTAGCGCTTTATTCAGCCTCAGAAGGGGCATGGTCGCCTTGGGCTGAACGCCAGATGGTGCGGGCAGCTATCGGGGCGATGCTGCTAGTTGTGGTCGCGATGATGCCTACGCCCTGGTTACACCGCTTATCTTATTGGGGGCTGGCTATCGCTATTCTGGTACTTGTTGCGCTGCCTTTTATCGGCACTGGAACAGGGGCGACAAGATGGATCGAGTTAGGGCTCTTTAACTTTCAACCTTCAGAGCCTGCCAAGCTTGCCGTGATTATTGCGCTGGCACGCTATTTGAGCGGTCAAACACCAGAACAGGTGCAATCGCTGGTCTCTTATCTACCTGTAATATTAATGCTTGGCATACCGTTTGGGTTGGTCTTAATTCAGCCTGATTTGGGCACATCTTTTATGTTGCTGATGGGCGGGCTGGCAGTTGTATTTGCTGCGGGTGTGCCGCGCCGATTTCTGGTTACAGGCGTCTTAGCAGCAGCAGCATCAGCACCCATATTATGGTCGCAGCTTTATAGTTATCAAAAAGCGCGTATTATGACTTTTTTAAACCCAGAGGCAGATGTCTTAGGTGCGGGATACCAAATAACGCAGTCAAAGATTGCGCTTGGTTCAGGCGGGCTTTTTGGTAAAGGATTTTTGCAAGGCTCGCAAAGCCAGCTTAATTACCTACCAGAAAAACAGACCGATTTTGTTTTTACCATGATAGGTGAAGAGTTTGGGTTTGTAGGCAATTTAGTCGTTTTATTGATTTATTTTGCCATTTTAGTGTCAGTGGCGCTGACAGGTTTGCGCTGTCAACACCGGTTTGGTCGGCTACTCTGTATGGGCATTTCTTTCATGCTATTTTTGTATATTTTTGTGAATGTTGGCATGGTCACAGGTCTGTTGCCTGTTGTCGGTGCGCCTTTGCCCCTTATCTCATATGGGGGAACAGCGATGTTGACAGTATTTCTGGCACTTGGCGTTGTGGTTAATATCGCGCTCCATACCAAATTGCAGGATAGTGACTTTTATTAATATCTCGCAAGGGCTAGCCTTGACGAGGTACAACTTACAAAAGGCAAGAGATTTATCATGTTTGAAAGCTTTTTTCCGCGCCCTAAACTATTTCTTCTGAGCGCAGCTTTATGGGCCGCTATAGCGATTTTCGTCTGGTATATTTTTGGCACAGACATTGGCCGCGCTCTTGGCTTTGCACTAGATTCTGACCCGAACAATCCTATTGTAGGGGTGGGGTATTTTATTAGCTCAGAATTTCTCTGGTTTTATGTTTATTACGTTATTATTTGTGCAATGTTTACTGGCTATTGGTTTCGCTATCTGCCGCATAAATGGCAGAGATGGTCAATTGTTGGCAGCCAGCTTATATTGTTTTCAACCTATTTCAGTGTTCAGGTCTCAGTTGCTATCAATAATTGGCGACGCCCCTTTTTTGACGCTGTTCAAAACGCGCTATCTGGCGAGAGTACGACCACAGCCGCTGATCTTTACAGCTTGATTTTAATCTTTACCCAAATTGCCTTTATCTGGATTGGTGTGTATGTCATCACCCGCTTTTTTGTCAGCCACTATGTGTTTAGATGGCGTACGGCAATGAATGATTATTATGTCGGGAAATGGAAACAGGTGCGGCATATTGAGGGGGCGTCCCAGCGTGTGCAAGAAGACACTATGCGCTTTGCAGGTATTGTCGAAGGGCTTGGTGTGGCAATTGTAGATTCCATCATGACATTATTTGCCTTCTTGCCTGTATTGATGGCGCTATCATCAAACGTAACCTCGCTTCCTTTTGTCGGCGAAATCGCAAATCCACTCCTGGTGGCAGCTATCTTCTGGTCGGTTTTTGGGACGGTGTTTTTAGCAGCAGTGGGAGTGAAGTTACCTGGCCTTGAATTTAAAAATCAGCGGGTAGAGGCAGCCTATAGAAAAGAGCTGGTTTATGGCGAAGATGATGAGACACGCGCCCAGCCTCCAACATTAACAGAGTTGTTCTCGAATGTGCGCCGGAATTATTTCCGCCTATATTTCCATTATATGTATTTCAATGTGGCAAGGAGCTTTTATCTGCAAGCAGATAACATCTTTGCTTATCTTCTGCTTATTCCAACGATTGCGGTGGGCAGTATCACCTTTGGCTTGATGCAACAGATTCTGACCGCCTTTAGTCAGGTTACCAATTCCTTTCAATATTTGGTCAATTCATGGCCAACAATTGTTGAATTGCTATCTATCTACAAGCGTTTGCAGGCCTTTGAGGCGGCAATTGGGGATGCCCCATTGCCAAAAATTGATCAGGAATTTATGGCAAAACCTTCTGAGGATTAGGGGGGAGGGCAGTAAAAGGCATATTGTCTTTTTTAGCGCATTTTAATCTAGCGCGCCTTTACTGCTGACAAGTTTAGGAAGCGGGTTGTTGAGTGCCCCTCTAGCAGCGGGATAGCGCGCACAATTCCGCCTGCGGCGCGCACAATATCCGCGCCAACAATGTCCTCTATCTGATAATCGCCGCCTTTGCTCAAACAGTCTGGTACTAACGCCTCAATAAGTTGTTTGGGGGTGTCTTCTTCAAACAGTACCACCGCGTCAACAAAGGGCAGGTTGGCCAGAACCGCCCCGCGCACATCTTCAGATTGCACAGGGCGATCTGAGCCTTTCAAGCGTTTGACACTACTATCGGCATTTAGTCCGACAATAAGCCTATCGCAGTCAGCTGCACATTGTTTCAATATATGAATATGTCCAGCATGTAGCAGGTCAAAACACCCGTTTGTGAAGCCGATTTTCTGACCCTGTTGACGCCATTTAGAGATATTTTGTTTGACCTCATCAAGAGGTGTTGCAGTGCTAGCCCCATAGCTTTGCGCCAATATTTCACCTGGAGCAAGGCAGGCTGTACCAGATTTTGCTACCACTAAAGAGGCGCCAATATTGGCGACGGTAGCGGCTTCTAGCTCGTCCAGCCCCATCAGTAGCCCAGACGCAAGCAATGCAATAACCGTATCCCCCGCCCCAGAGACATCAAAAACCTCACAAGGGCGGGATGGGATGTGGTGAGCCTCTTCTTTGCTAACTGTCATCATCCCGCGTGCACTAAGGGTAACCAGCATCTGGTTTATCTCGCACCGCTCCAGTACCTGACGTGCGGCAGCTTCAATAGCATCAAGGCTATCTTCAGTTATTCCAGTTGCTTTTTTTAGCTCAGCCAGGTTGGGCGTCAGGAAATCAGCACCGCGGTAATCTCTAAAATCAGCCGATTTAGGGTCAATAATCACCTTTATGCCATGTTCATGGGCTGCGTGTATCAATTGCGATGTAACGTCCGGAGAAAAACAGCCTTTGGCATAATCTGACAGGATTAGGATTTCGCAATCAGCCATCATAATAGTGGCCTGCTCTATTAGCTTTGCGCTTTCATCCTCGTTCAATTTCGTGGTCACTTCGCTATCTACCCGCAACATTTGCTGCCCCGATGACAGATAGCGGGTTTTTACGGTAGTTGGCCGGTCTGGACACAAAATAGGCGCAAATAAAATTTGCGGGACTTCGGCTATTGCTTTTGAAAGCTCCCTCCCAGCATTATCTGATCCAATCAGGCCGATAAGACTAACATTCGCGCCTAGTTGGGCGAGATTGCGGGCAACATTTGCAGCACCGCCAGTAGTCATGCTGGTATGTTTCTCGCTCAAAATAGGAATTGGTGCTTCTGGTGATAGACGGTCAACCTCGCCTTGGACATAGCGGTCGAGCATCACATCGCCAATAACCAGCACAGGTTTCTGTTGTAGGGTTAGCAAAAAGTCATATAAGCGACCAGATGGGGAGGTCATTTGGCTTTATTTCCTTTTTTGGATTTTGCTTTATTACGGAATTTATCGGCGCCTTTATCTAGGGTTCTTTGCGCCGCTCTCGTCAGGCTAAGGGCATGGGCATCTACATTACCCGCGATAACAGAGCCTGCGCCAATAATGGCGTAATCGCCAATTTCAACGGGCGCAACAAGGGCACTATTCGATCCAATAAAGGCATTGGCACCGATTTCTGTTTTAAACTTATTAAAACCATCATAATTACACGTAATCGTACCAGCCCCAATATTCGCATCTGCGCCAATATGCGCATCGCCTAGATAGCTGAGATGGTTAGCCTTTGCACCTGTTTCAAAATGAGCGTTTTTGGTTTCAACAAAATTACCAATTTTAACCCCTGTTTCCAAAACTGTACCGGGGCGCAGGCGTGCATGTGGCCCAATGATACAATCTGGTGCAAGCACTGCCCCTTCTAAATGGCTGAAGGCTTTAATATGGCAACCATCGCCAATTTTACATCCAGAGCCAATAACAACATGCGGCTCAATCACAATATCGCGGCCAAATTCGGTATCGCTAGACAAATAAACAGTATCTGGCGCTATCATGCTAACGCCTTCCATCATGGCGTTTTTACGCAAAGTTTCCTGAACCACCGCTTCTAATTCGGCAAGCTGCTGGCGGTCATTAATGCCTGCTAATTCTTGTTTATCAATGCATAAAAAGCCTGCCTTATGACCAGCTTGATTGGCAAGCATCACAAGGTCGGTTAGGTAATATTCGCCTTGTGCATTTGTGTTTTCAAGCTGTGGTAGAAGCTGGCATAAAATGCCGGCCTTTGCGCTCATCACTCCGCCATTTACAAGGCTAATTTCCCGTTGCTCCGCGCTAGCATCGCGCTCTTCAATAATAGCGCTTAGCTTGCCATTATCGGTAATCATGCGTCCATATCCAGCCGGGTCATTCGCTTCAAAAGCAAGGCTGCAAATATCCAAATCGCTTGCCACGTCACCTGCAAGCTTAGCAATAGTTTCTGGCTGAATGAGGGGGGTATCAGCATATAAAATTACTACTGGATGGTCAGGATCGAGCGCTGAAAGCCCCTCAAGGCAACAGGCAACAGCATGCCCTGTGCCTTGCGGCGGGTTTTGGGTAATAAGCTGTGCATCTTCTGGTATATGCGGGATAAAGGCAGAATTATTGGCGCCAGTGACAATAAAATTAGCACTTGCGCCAGCATTACTTGCGGCGTTGATAACCCAGCTGATAAGCGTGCGTCCTGCCAGATGATGCAAGGGTTTAGGGATAGCTGACTTTAGCCTTTTTCCCTGCCCTGCGGCTAATATAATGACACTAAATTGCATAGACTTATATAGCCATGTCACACATGGTTTCGCAAGCACAACCATGCACGTAAAATATCAGGGAAACTATGGGTAACTCTGAATATTATCTTGGCATTGTAAAGGGCTTTGGGTAAGACTGTTTCACGCAGATATTGTGAATTTTTGGCGCTTTTTATATTTGCAAGGCGTTAACAAAATAACCAGAACAGCAGAAATGATAAAATTATGTGCGGTATTGTAGGCTATATCGGGGACGGACAAGCAGCAGATATTATTCTGGATGCGCTGAAAAGACTGGAATATCGCGGCTATGATAGCTCTGGTATTGCGACGTTTGAGAATGGCGCGTTGCACCTAACGCGCGCGGTTGGCAAGCTTAGCCATCTTGAAACAGCTCTACAGGCAAAACCGCAAGCTGGACAAATTGGCATTGGTCATACGCGCTGGGCAACCCATGGCGGGGTTACAGAGGCCAATGCCCACCCCCATCTAGCGGGTGATAAGGTGGCGATTGTTCATAATGGTATTATTGAGAATTATGCAGAATTAAAGGCAGAATTGCTGGCGAAGGGGCATGAATTTTCCTCTCAAACTGATAGTGAGGTGCTGGCGCATCTGTTTTTGGATGCTCTAGGGCAGGGGCTAACGGGCAGTGCGGCTATGCAGGCTGTTCTAGCAAAGATTAAAGGCGCTTTTGCGCTGGCAGTAATACTTCAAGAAGCCCCTAACCAGCTATTTGTGGCCCGTAATGCCTCTCCTTTGGCAATCGGGCTAGAAGATGGGCTAATTTGTGTGGCTTCTGATGCGATGGCAATGGCCCATTTAACGCGCAATGTTATTTATCTAAAAGATGGTGATTACGCCGCACTCTCTTTGGATGATGTGCAAATCTATGACCGGGATGGTCAGCCTGCTAACCGGGAAATTATCCGTACCATGGCTTCTCCTGCGCTTATCGACAAGGGCGGTTTTCGCCATTTTATGGAAAAGGAAATCCATGAGCAGCCAGAAGCCATTGCGCATACGATTTCAGCAATGACAGCGATAGATGGGGCGTTGCGTACTGGCTTGTCTGAGGCAGATCTTAGCGATATCCAACATTTGGTTATTTTGGCAGCTGGTACCAGTAACTATGCTGGGCAAATTAGCCGCTATTGGCTGGAGGGACTAGCCGGGATACCTGTGTCTGTTGAGACGGCGTCTGAATATCGCTACCGTGCGCCAGCCCATCTGGCAGGCGGGGCTGTAATTGCTATATCCCAATCTGGTGAAAGTTTGGATACGCTGATGGCGCTCCGGCATGCACACGATAACGGCATGAAAACTATCGCGATTGTGAATGTACCAGAAAGTAGCATAGCCAGAGAGGCTGATGTGATTTTACCCACAAGAGCAGGTCCAGAAATTGGGGTGGCAAGCACTAAGGCTTTTACGGCTCAGCTAACCGTTTTATTTGCCCTAGCTGTAGATTTTGGCCGCGCCAAAGGCAAATTGGGTGCAGAAGAAGTAGCTGAATTGCAGCAAAAACTGTTAACGGTACCAGGCGCTGTAGGGGCAGCGATTGCTAGCTTTGAGCATGTTCAGCCTATTGCACAATATCTGAAAAAGGCGCCCTCTTGTTTGTTTTTGGGACGTGGGCGTTTATACCCGCTAGCCCTTGAAGCTGCGCTAAAGCTTAAGGAGCTTAGCTATATTCATGCAGAAGGCTTTGCCGCAGGTGAGATGAAGCATGGTCCTATCGCGCTTATTGAAGATGATCTGCCAGTGATTTGCCTGCTAGATGAGGATGCGCTATCTGCAAAGACGATTAGCAATCTAAAAGAAGCAGAAGCCCGCGGTGCAACCATCATCTTGATCGCAACCCAAAGCGTAGCGCGGCAAGTTGATTTTGCCAGCTATAAAGTGGTGATAGAAGATTGTGACCCGCTCTTGGCGCCCATTATTCTTGCCGTTCCTGCACAAATTCTTGCTTATCAAACGGCGTTTGAAAAAGGTACAGATGTTGACCAACCCCGAAATTTGGCAAAATCTGTTACCGTGGAGTAACTTATTCTCTTTTTTGGCGGGAAGGGTGCGTGATGGAAAAGCAAATTACATTTCGGCCCTTTGATGAAAGCGATAGCGATAAGGTTATTGCGCTTTGGGAGAAGGCAGGCCTGTTGCGCCCATGGAATAACCCGAATAAAGATATTTCGCGCAAGCTTCAAGAGATGGCGGTAAACAGCTATAGCTGGTTCTGGGTAGCAGAACAAAAGGGCGTCATTATCGCTACGGCTATGGCTGGCTATGATGGGCATCGCGGTTCTGTAAACTATCTGGGTGTTGACCCTGATGTTCAGCAAAGCGGGGTAGGCAGGCTGATCATGCAGCGCATTGAGGCAGATTTAATCGCAGCGGGATGTCCAAAGCTAAATTTACAAGTGCGTGATGATAATATCGATGTGCTAGCGTTTTATGACAGGCTAGACTATCAACGCGATGCAACGATTTCACTATCAAAGAGGCTGATATCAGATGAATAGCTGGGAAGGTGTTTTCCCCTCAGCGCATTTCCAGAAGTAAGAGTAGTGTTACTGTTTAACGTTATTGGGTAATAGAGCCGAGATATTTGAATGATACCCGTAATTGTAGCTCACTAACTTTCTGGATATCTCTGTCTGCGTAAGGGTCGCGCTTATATTCAAGCGATAGATTTACACAATCCTGAAAGCCGCCTGCCCACCCTAATAATAGAACCGACTGATCTTTTTTACTTTGCCCTTCGGAAAGATTCCAGACCTGTTCTGCGGTCAATGATAAACCTCTTCCTAAACTCTGGGTAACATTGATGGCTACTTCTTCGCGATCTTGCGCACTATTGGTAAAATAGCTTTCTGCAACTTGGGTATGCGATACCTCAACAAAGGTGCCATTATTATCATAGACGGCATTTGCACGAGATTCGTTTAACTCAAAGGTTTTGCGGTCAGCACGCGCTGACCATGACACAGTTAGATCAAACGGCGTTCTAGCAGACAGGCTGGTAACATAATCTGAATAGCTATCCTGGCTTTCGGTAGAAATGCTCTCCGCTGGAGTGCCAGAGGTGCGATAGGATAAGCCAATAAAACCGCTGACATCGCCAAGAAAACTATTTTCGGTAATCCCAGAAACACCCGCCGCAACATGGCTGCCAGGCAAGATAAAGTCGCGCCCCTGAAAGCGGTTCGCTAAAAACAAGTTAGCTTCGTCTAGGCGAAAATCTGCGGCATCCCGGTTTGGGATATCATCTGTTCTATCACTGCCTTCAATGCCAGTGAATTTTATTCTTGGCGTTATGATAGCAGAGGCGGTGTTCCCATTGCCATAGGTTATGCCTAGCGGATATTGCCATCCGCCGGTCATAATTACCTGACCTTGGCCAACCTCATGCGTATCGCCTGAGCCGCTGGCGTTTGAGCGAATATCGTGATAGGTGCCCAGTAAATCGCCTGTTGCGGTCAGAACATGGCCGTTCATCTTATGCTGGAAGCGGGTGCCAAGCAGGCCTGTCCAGCGAAGTATATCATGGCCTTCATCATTGTTTAATGACTGGGCTGATAGCTCCTGGCGTATTGTCTGGTTTGCGAATGGTCCATCAGTAATTTTTTCAAAATAGATTTCTGGCAGAAGGCTAGGCTCTTTGTCTGGTGTGTCAGTTTCGCGCAGACCTTGTGTGTCAGAGGCTTTAACACGGTAGTAGCGGTTATCAGTGATTTTTTCTGCAACCATATAGCTATCCAAACGCTCTTCTGTCTCATAGCGATAGCGACGCAAAAAAGTATCTTGGGAGGTACGGAACAAGCGCATGCGCATCTTCCAGCCCTCGCCCAATTCTGTGGAAAAACGAGTGTCGGTTGCGGCAACTTGCTCCCTGCGTTTTTTAAAGGTTTCAAGATTGGCCGTATATATCATGGCATCTAGCTTAGAATTATCCCATCTCTGGCGATAGATGGTCTTTAGTCCCTGTCCTCTGAACTGAAAGTTCGTTGGTTGAAATTCAACATCACGGGTGGGGCCAAGTATTTGGTAATAGGGCGTGGTAACCGTCATTCCACGGTCATTAGAATACGCTATATTTGGGGTCAAAAACCCACTTTGGCGTTCAATTGTTTCATCTGGGTGTACCAACGCTGGCAAATAGAAAACAGGCAAACCAAAAATGCGCATTGTCACATTCTGGTGCGTTATCGAACGGCTTTCAACATCATGAATACTTTTTGAAGCCCGCAAATCCCAAATTGGACTCTCACCATTATCATAATCACATTTACAAGGCGAAAAGACGCTTCTGTCAAAGACCGTTCGTTTATTTTGTACATGATCACCAGAGCTGGCAGAAAACCGGGAGCCATCTGACAAATTTGTTAATAGAGGCTTAGCGATTGCATGGGTAAAGTTTTCATCCAGTGTCATCTCTTCAGCAGAATGAACAATATTGTCCACCGTAGTGATAGTGACATTCCCAGATGCGCGCGCTGTTTCTGTTGAAGGGTTGTAAATCACCTGATCAGCACGCAAAACATCGCCATTTTGGATAATCATTACATTACCAGTAGCTATCATGCTACCGTCTTGGTTGCTTACAGTCACACTGTCGGCTTCGAAATCAACTGGCGTGTCTTCTTGCGCGTGCAGCGTGTTTGCCCACACAGAAAACACTAGCGCTAACATCGCTAAGACGGCTTTAAAATAGCCTTTCAAAAGTCCCATGCACATCGTCACTGATCACCAATTGAATTTACAGCTTTTTTACCCAAGAAACTGTTTACAAAGGCCTACCTTAGTTAGCTGCAATTGTAAATCAAGACTTCAAGGATATCCTATACTTATCTGCGTTAACAGCCATATTTCGGGCATCATACGGATAATCTTCCCACGCCCTATCCTGAAGTCGTGCTATCTTGCTATTATCTGATAACAGGCTATGCAATTTTTCCGCCAAAATTTTGATTATTTGCTGCCGGTCATTCTCATCGCGGTAGTCGAGCTCGCGGATACTGACTATTTCGGCGCGCCCTTGTGCAATCTCAGGAATGCCGCCTTTGTCTGTGGTGATAAGCGCGCAGCCATATGCCAATGCTTCGAGTACCGTAAGGCCTGCAGGTTCCTGCCATAATGAGGGAACAAGCGCGATAGCAGATTGCGCATGAAGCTTGCTTAAATCTGCTTCTTGGAGATAACCATGCTGGGTTATCTGCTCAGCGATAGGGGCGAGCGTCCGGCTAATCTTCTGCTCATACTCCGAAGGATTAGCGGTATGAAAATGGGTGCTGCCAACAATATCTAAATGCCAATCTGGAAAGGCAGGCAATATCCGAGCGGCTGCTTCACAGGCTTCTAAAATCCCTTTTTCAGGAACCATCCGGCCTGCTAACAGGATCTTTTTCTGCTTAACTGGCCGCTGATTACATGTCCTTGTAACCTCATTCGGGATCACAATATATTTTGAATGTGCATCTGCGCATAATTCTTCTTCAGGTAAGTCATTGATAAAGCTATCTTTAAGGTAGTTTGAAACAAAAAGAATTGCAGACAGATTATTCACTAACCACAGTCTTTCATCGGGTGTCTGACCGCCTTGCATATCCCTAGCATCATTATGCATATACAAGCTTACTTTTAAATCGGGGCGTGCGGTTTTCAGCTGTCTTGCAAGCTGGCAGCGGCTGTGTATTTCAACCAGTTCTGGTGTCTGTTCTGGATGGGCTTTTAGATGGGCAAGATAGCCATATAAAAATCCTTTATTTTTGCCATGCATCCATTTCCGGTAATAGCTTACAGCCTTAAAATTAACGTCTTTTAAGGGCGAATTTGATATGGGGGTGCCAAAAACACTAATCGCTCCGGGATGATCAGAAGCACTGGCAAGATCCGCAACAATCCGCGCAATGGCGCCTGCATTCGCGCTTGTCATCACCTCTTTATGAGGCAGCAAAATATCTGTAATTGGATAGCTAGAAGTCATGGGGTGAGTATATGTTTCCTAGCAAATTGGCAGCGCTGTTCGGCAGGTTTCGCTATGTTTATAATACTAGCCATAATGTTAAAACAAGTCTATGAATCTGGGGAAAATGAAGCAATCTATGCGCGCAAAGACAAGTGCGCTTGGTGCAAGAGAAGGCAATGAAGCAGATTTTGGTCTTAAAGCATGGCGCCCTAGGCGATATTATCCAAGCGATTGATGCCTTTGAAAGTTTGCGCCAATCCTTTCCCGATGCACATATAACCTTATTAACCTCGCCTGCCTTTGCCCCGCTGATCAAGCCTGCTGGCTGGTTTGATGAGCTGGTAATTGATTCGCGCGCGCCTATCTGGAATATCGCTGGCAGCCTGCGCTTAATCACACTTCTCAGGCGTAACTTTGATGCGATTATTGATTTGCAATGCTCCTCGCGCACGGCTGTTTATTTTAAGCTGACACGGCCAAAGGCACGGTGGTTTGGCACGGTAAAAGGCTGCTCAGACCCAATGCCGGATTTTACTGGTGTTAATAACCGCGATAGAATGCTGACCGCAGTAAAAATGGCTGGTGCGGCAGAATGCACAGGCAATTTAAATTTTCTGTCAGCGCTTGCAGCAGGGCAAAAGATGAAACTGCCAAAAAAATATGCGGTGTTTGTAGCTGGCTCATCCAAAGCAAAATTGTCAAAGAGATGGCCTGCGGCTTTGTTTGCCGATATTGCGGCACGCTGCCTAGGGGCTAATATCACGCCTGTTTTATGTGGCACAGCAGAAGATAGAGATGCAAATCAATTCATAAAGCAAGCTTGCGAGGATGTTATTGATGTTACCGCCAAAACCAGCTTGGCTGAGCTTGCTGTCATGATGGCGGGGGCTGAATTTATTTTGGGAAATGATACTGGGCCAGTATTTCTTGGCGCGCGCACCAATGTGCCAACTTGTATGTTGATGGGCGCGGACACAGACCCTTCTATGTCTGCCCCAACAGGCCAGAAAGCAGTGTATTTATATATCCCAGACTTAGCACAATTATCAGCTGATAAGGTCTGGGAGAAGCTTAGTGAAATCCGCAGCTAGAAACGGTATCAAGCACCTTTAAAAAGAAGAGTTAGGCTCTTTCAGGAATGTAATTTCTGCATCTGTTGAAGGCCGCCCTAAAATAGCATTACGGTGCGGGAAGCGGCCAAAACGGGCGACGATATCACGGTGGCGCACTGCATAATCATAGGTCCGCTCAGAGGTATGCTCTTTGAACAAAGGCAGCGATGCATCTTGAATAGCAATATCTTCTGAATGCATCATTGGCATCAGGAAAAACTGCCGTTTGGCTTCCTGGCTCTCTGTTTCAATGCGCTTATCTGCGGCAGCACGCAGCGAAAGGGCGCACGCTATCTCGTCGCCTGCAAAAGCCTTTGGCGTATCGCGGTAGATATTGCGGGTCATCTGGTCCAGTAATAAGATAAGCGAAAGGCATCCATCGCTATTTGCCGCCCAACGGTCAAGCTGCCCGTTTAGAGCTTGCGTGACCAGCGCCTCAAAACGGTATTTTAGTTGCTGGTCAAAATCATCATTCTTGGTAAACCAATGCTCTGGTGTGATCTCTTCAAACCAAAAAGACAGAATAGCGTTTATCTGGCTCTCATCGCCCGCGTTAAGTGTCATTTTTTTCTCCTTTCATTCCTATAATCTGTCCATTCCTATCCTATGGTAATCGGTCCATTCCTATCATTTGGCTTTCATCTTACGATCGCTATTCTTTTTTATTATTATCTCTGAAATATGGCGGAAATTAAAAAAGAAAAACAACCATAAACTATATCAAAACACCTAAAAATCTGGTTTTGGTAGTAATGTTGCGATTATTTTCTCCCCTAACGGCAGGCCAACTACCGCTGATGATGAACCAGTAATGGTGCTATTGAATTATGTCACCAACCTTGCCTTTGATGATTTTAATATTGAGGTAATGTAGCTGGGACAAGTTTTACATGGCAGGCAATAATGCGTGCATTAATCAAGACTAGTCGATAACTTTGCCCGGGTTTAAGATACCTTTAGGGTCTAAAAGGTGCTTGATGTTAGACATAAGGGACAGGGCTACCGGGTCTTTAACCTGCTTTAATTGCTCAAATTTCATCACGCCAATTCCATGTTCTGCGCTGATAGATCCGTTTAAGCTAGCCAACGCTTTGTAAATCGCAGCTTTTAAGGGTTCTTTTTTATCTAGCCAGTCTGGGTCACCGCCTTCTTTTTCAATCAAATTGAAATGCAAATTGCCATCGCCAAGGTGGCCATAGCTGCAAACGCGCGTCACTGGACAGACTTTACGCACCTCTGCAACAGCACTATCATAAAAGGTTTGCAAATCTGCTCTGGTAACCGAAATATCTGTATTTACGGGGTTAGATTCCCGCTTGGTAGATTCTGGGGCATGCTCTCTGATGTCCCATAATTGCTGGCGTTGTGTTTCATTCCGCGCCAAAGTAGCATCACTTATCATTTCCGCTTCAAAAGCCTCTGCTAAAAAGCCTTCTAAGGTTTCGATAATAGGCACGCGCCCTGTTTCATCTTCGCGGCCGTCTTTTTCATCTGAACTAGCAATTTCCATCAGGATCATAAATTCAGGAATGGGGTCTAGCGGGCGCGGAATTTCTGGAAATTGTTTAAAAATAACGTTCAAAAGCGTATCTGGCATAATTTCAAACGCTTCGACCTGCTCACCGCTTGCAGCTTGTAATTTCCCCAATAATTCGACCCCTGTGGCAATGTTTGGAATACCAGCAAGGGCAGTTGCACGTGCCTTTGGCAGGGAAAACAGCTTCATAGAGGCGGCTGTGATAATGCCAAGCGTACCTTCTGAGCCGATAAAGAGCTGTTTTAAATCGTAGCCAGTATTATCTTTGCGTAAGGGGGTAAGCAAATCCATCACGCGCCCATCGGCCATCACCACCTCTATGCCAAGGCATAGATCGCGCGTATTACCATAGCGCACCACATTTACCCCGCCTGCATTGGTGGCCAGATTGCCGCCAATGGTACAGCTTCCTTTAGCGGCCAGATTAAGCGGGAAATACAAATCATGCTCTTCGGCAAGCTTGTGCAATTCTTGCAAAATACAGCCAGATTCAACCACCATGGAACGGTTCGCTTCAGAAAAAGAACGCACCTTATTCATCCGAGACAGCGATAATACAAAAGCTTTGCCTGAGGTGTCTGGGATACCGCCGCCAACCAAGCCTGTATTTCCGCCTTGCGGCACGATGGTCAGGCCTTGCTCATTTGCGCGGCGCATAATTGCGCTGACCTGCGCTGTGCTACGCGGGAACAAAACAGCCTCAGCATCGCCGCTATAATTGCCGCGCCAGTCCTGCAGGAACGGGGCTTTATCATCTGCTAGGCTCAAAATATCCTTATCATCAAGCAGGTCATTAAAATGGTGTATATTATTCATTTATCCATCACTTACTTAAAAATCTGGTTTCATACGCATAACACGCCCTGTTAAGGCTGCTCTTTTAAAGAACTTTACCGCTATCTCTGGGTGCGGCAGCACGCGAGAGGCGGTCATTTATTGCAAGACCTAATCCTGACATGGGGATGGGGGCAAAGGCAATAGAATTTAAAGCTAACTTATCGGCCTTATGCAAAAGTGCAAACAGATGCGCTGCTGCTTCTTGAATATCACCAGTTTCGGATAGATTAAAATCAGCGGTTACCCCGTCTGGGACAGCGCCAAAGCCAATAAAAACCTCATCTTTATGTTTAGTGGTGGCGTTTAGTCGCACCCCTGCCAATGGGGCGTAGTGGCTTGCTAACTGGCCAGGAGAAGTAAGCGGGGCTGTGCCATCTGTTATGCTGTTTGCTGGCGCAGTGATGCTAAGGCCAGTTTGCTCTTTTATCTGTTCTGCTGTAATTGGCCCCGGACGCAGTAAAATAGCCTTATTGCCACGGCAATCAATGACGGTGGATTCAAGGCCGCTAGGACACGGTCCACCATCTAAAATTATATCACAGACACCGCCTAGCCCTTCTTCTACATGCAGGGCAATTGATGGGCTGATGCGCCCACTAGGGTTTGCAGAAGGAGCGACAACTGGCAGACCAGTTAGGGCTAGTAGTTGGCGCGCTATAGTATGGTCAGGCACCCGAACCGCCACGCTATCATTGCCTGCTGAGGCTAACAAGCTGATAGGGCAATGCTTGGCCCGCTTTAGGATAAGGGTCAAGGGTCCTGGCCAGAAATGGGATGCAAGAAGATTAGCAATCTCGGTCTTCTCACCTGCTGCCAGCGCCTCTTCTACATCCGCAAAATGACTAATAAGCGGATTGAATTGTGGCCTGTTTTTAGCGGCAAATATTCGGGCAACGGCCTTATCATCGGTTGCGATAGCCCCCAGCCCATAGACTGTTTCTGTTGGAAAAGCGACTAGCCCGCCTTTTTGCAGGCAGGTGGCTGCTTCTTGCAAGGCATGTTCTGAAAATGGTGTGATGGGCATGTTCTATTTGCTAGCCTGTTTAACAAACTCTGGAGATTGTAGTTTTAAAAGGTTATGGTTACACATCTTAATGGCTATGAATTTAACGCTAGGCACTGAGAAGAGCAAGAAGCCAGAACGATAAGCCCCAGAACGATAAGCCCCAGAACGATAAGCCCCAGAACGATAAGCCAGAGTGAGAATTCAAATTTAGGAAAGCTGTATGTGTGGACGTTTTAGTCTAACTGCAAACAATGACGAGCTCAATCAGCGCTTTGGCACTTCTGTGCTGCAAAATCTGGTGCCGCGCTGGAATATCGCGCCCTCGCAATCTAGCCTTATCCTGCGACCACGTGGATTGGAGTTGGTTGCTGAAATGGCTGAATTTGGTCGCCCCTCTGGCCCGCAAAATAAAAGACTTATAAATGCTCGTGCTGAAACAGTGCATGAAAAGCCTACCTTTAAAGACAGGTTCATAAGCACACGCTGTCTGGTTGTGGCAAGTGGCTGGTTTGAATGGTCTGGCCCACGTAAGCCATGGCATATCCAGTTGCTAGATGGGCGGGTGATGGCGATGGCCGGCCTATATTTTACCGATACCAAAGGCAAGGCTGCACAATTTGTTGTTCTGACCACTCCTGCTGATGGCAGCTTGCATAAGCTGCATCATCGCTGTCCGCTGGTTTTGCCTGCTACAAACTGGTCTACATGGCTAAATGGCAGCGCGGCACAGGCGGCAAATTGTCTGGTGCCTGCATCTGCTAGCTATTTTAATGCTTACCGCGTTAGCCCTGATGTAGGGAATATAAAAAATGACAATGCGAGCCTTGTTGCGCCCTTTAATGAGGATGCAGCAGCTGAAAGTCCGTCAGGTCAAGCAGATTTATTTGGCTAGAGGTATGTGGGGCAAGCTAGCTGACAGGCCGGCTATCGCGCACAAGACAAGCATAGAGATGCCAAAGCATTAAGGCAGCTGCCCCGCGATAAGGTGCCCAAGATTGGGCTAGCGCGTCCATTTGCGCATGCGAAGGGCGTTCGTTAAAATTTTTCAGCCGCTTTACCGCTTCCATCAAAGCAAGGTCATTTCCCGGCCATGCATCTAGATCAGCAAGGCAAAATAGGCGGTAATTGCTGACGGTCCAGCCGCCGACCCCGCGATGGCTGATAAGGGTTTGAGTGAAAATATCCGCAGGCTGCTGCTCTAGCTTAGCAAGGTTTAGCTGTCCTTGTGTCTCGGCGCGCGCAAGGTCAATGATATATTCTGCTTTGCGCCGGGACAGGCCGATATCTTGCAGCGCTTCATACTCTAGCGCGGCTAGTGCCTGTGCCTCTTGCCAATTTCGCTCAACAAAGCGTGCCCAAAGCGCATTTGCTACTGCGCGTGAGATTTGCTGGCCCAAGATAATGCGCACGAGAGCCGCAAAGCCTGAGGGGATAAAACGGTCTGGCGGATTGCCCCAGCGCGCACGCGCCGCTTTGAAGTCTGCATCCAGATTATCTAAGGCTTTCAGCGCTAAACGCATTTCATTTGGGACTTCAGATGATGCATTAATTATGTTATTTTCCATAATAGGACTAAGAATAGTCCAATTCATTTATGGCTGCTAGTGACATCTAAACAAAAAGGCAATTTTACGGAGAGGGTAAATTAGTCCAGAATTTTAGTCTGGAGTTTTAATCCGGAGTTTTAGTCCGGGGTTTTAATCCGGGGTTTTAGTCTGGGGGGTAAATTAGTCTAGAGGATAAGTTAGCCAAGAAGATAAGTTAGCCCAAGAGGTAATTTAATTTAGTGATGCGCACGAAAAAAGACATCCATGAGGGGCATTTGGTTTGGGATGTTCCTTTGCGGATATTTCACTGGATGCTTGTTATATGCGTGTTTGGAGCTATCGGCTCAGCCAAAGCAGAAATGTTAGAGGTGCATCAGCATTTTGGTATGGCAGTGATGGGGCTTATCTGTTTCCGGCTTGTCTGGGGTGTGGCTGGCAGTCAGACCGCAAAGTTTAGCCGTTTTATCCGTCCACCTTCTGCAGCAATAAAGGTGGTGCGGCAAATTTTTGAAGGCAAAGCAGATAAAGTTGCTGGACATTCCGCTCTTGGCGGCTATGCGGTGATTTTGCTGCTGCTTATTTGTTTAGTGATGAGCATATCCGGCGCTTTTTCAACAGATGATGTGCTATTTGAAGGGCCATTTGTATCGCTTGCCCCTTCAATATCGCCGCTTGCTGAACGTGTGCATGCTATTACCGAAAAACTGGTTTTTGCTGTGATAGTTTTGCATTTGGCGGCAATGGCAGTGTATTATTTCCGGCTGAAAAAAAATTTGATACCGGCCATGGTCACGGGTAGGCATAAAAATATAAGCGGCGATAGCGGGTTGATATCGCGCGCTCATACTGCGTTTGGCCTAATATGGCTTGCTATCTGCGTTATTGGATCGCAATTACCTATCTTATGGCAACCTGCTTTATATTGAGCATGTAAAAAACACGTCTTCAGCTTTAATCTGCCTGATATTTGGAATGACAGCTTTTGCAGGTTCCGCCAAGTGTCCGGACTGCCCCCATGATGGCATCACTATCACCAGATTCAGCAGCCGCTTTTAGCGCTAATGCCGCTTTGCGATTATCAGCAGCCTTGCTTTTGAAATCGTCAAAATTCTCCCAGATAGAAGGCGCTGCGCCGCGACTTGGGGCGCTGGCTGGAAAATATTCAGGCATTTTTTCTGCCCAATCGGCAATTTTTTGCGCACCATCAGCTATCGCTTGCCAGTCACTGGCTGCTATCTGTCCGCGAACCGCTTTTAGAATCTGCCCACTTTGTTTGAAATTGGCTTTACGCGTTTCTACGAGGTCAGCGGCAAATGCTGGGCTAGCCATACTGAGCGCTAGAAGCAAAATCGCAAGGAGTTGTTTTTTCATATCTAATTTTCCTCGATATGGTAATGTTGAGATGTAATTACTTATATTTCTATACGAATTAAATGTTCCTTCCAGATTGCCCTTTAGATTTACAGTATAGGCTGCCTACCCTTTTTAGATGATATTTTCGGCTCAGATTATGGGGGTTTTATTAACCCTTGCAGCGGTGTGTTTTGGCGTTATCACTGGCGGCATTGTTAAAATGCTATCTGGCGATCTGAGCTTGCTATCTATGCTATTTTATCGATTTTTATTCTCGCTACCTATTTTGTTTATTGTGGCATGGCGGGTTAGAGGGCGCGATATGCTGCGCATTACCCAGCGGCGTACCATGGTCGTGCGGGTAATGTTTGGCATGGCGGGTATCACATTTTGGTTCTTATCGGTGCGTAATATTCCCCTTGGACAAGCTACGGCCTTGTTTCAATCTTCGGTGCTGTTTATCACGCTAGCCTCGCCTTTGTTACTCTCTGAAAAGGTAGGGATTTATCGTACCATGGCGGTGATAGTTGGTCTGTTGGGGATTATTTTGCTAACAGACCCGTTTTCGCAAAGCGTCACTCCGGCTGTGATATTTGGACTTTGCGCGGCTATTGCCGGAGCTGGCCTTTCCATCACTTTGCGCAAGCTAGGTAAAGGCGATCAGCCAGTTACAGTGGCCTTTGTCTATAATAGTTGTGGTTTTATTGTGGCCTCAATGCTTCTGCTCCTGCTACCTTCGCAATTTGCACTACCCACTGCAAAGGAGGCTATGCTGCTGGTGGCGCTGGGCATGTTTAGCTCTTTGTTACAGCTTTCATTTACCACAGCTTACCGTTTTAGCGAGGCGGTTGTGGTGGCGTCCTTGCGTTATTTACAAGTTCCACTAGCTGGCATTTATGGCTTCCTTCTTTTCTCAGAAGTTCCAACAATTATTCAACTTTGCGGAATGGTGGTTGTGGTTTCGTCCTGTATGTTTATTATCTGGCGCGAATTTACTATTTCAAAACATCAAAGCTCAGCGCATTAGTGCTGAAAGCATCGAAGCGTAGCCACAAAGGCCAGTACAGGAGAAAAAAGATGATAATCAGGGTTATGGGTGAAATCGAAATTCATTGTTTTGAGCCTGATGGGATTGTGGGTAGCACAGCAGATATTCCCCCCCTTTCAAGTCTTGATGAGGTGCGTGACGGCGATATCATTAACTGGTTAGGCTATGCCTTAGATAACCCTGCTGCCCCTTCGCTAGATGAGGATGAAAACTGGCGTGGGCAAGTAGAGAGAGCAGCCAAGATATTAGCTGCCCCTGCATTGGAAAAAGCAAACGCTGACGATTTTGTGCTGCTGCTAGTCTTGCGTGAAAAATGGCCAGTCGGCACTAAAGCAAAATTCAAAATTCAGGCAGACAGGGTAGGGGCGAGCCATACCTATCGGCTGTTAAGCTGTCCTTTGCAAAAAGGGGCTGACATAACAGATGAGGAAAGCCTAAGCGCAGCTGAAACAGCTTCCCTTCGGGCGATGATCCCAACATTAAAGAAAATCAGAAAGCAGTTTGCAAATAGCTCTGGCTTACAACAATTCCTGCATCAGCTAAATTAGACCGCTAGCTCAGGCCGGTTTTTGAACTCTTCCAACGCTTCTGGATTTGCGAGTGCTTCGGTATTTTTAACGCGCCGTCCTTGAATAACATCGCGCACAGCAAGCTCAGTGATTTTACCTGAACGGGTGCGCGGAATATCATTAACACCCAGTATTATAGCTGGCACATGACGTGGGCTGGCCTGACGCTTCAGCGCATCTTTAATGCGTGATTGCAACCCATCATCCAAGCTAGCATTTTCTGTCATCCGCAAAAATAGCACAATGCGAACATCATGGTCGACCATTTGGCCGATCACGAGCGATTCTGCCACCTCATCAAAACTTTCAACAATCCGATAGATTTCTGCTGTACCAATGCGCACACCGCCCGGGTTCAGGGTTGCATCTGAACGGCCGTGAATAATAATGCCGTTATGGGAGGTGTGCGTAGCCCAATCCCCATGCCGCCAGATATTGGGATAGACATCAAAATAGGCGCTATGATATCGGCTACCATCGCTATCATTCCAGAAACTCACCGGCATAGATGGGAACGGGGCAAGGCAGCAAAGCTCACCCTGTTCGCCCTCAATTTGCTGACCCTCATCATCCAAGATGGCGACTTCCATGCCTAGGGCGCGCGCTTGTATCTCTCCGGCATAGACAGGCTTTGTCGGGCATCCTAATACAAAGCAGCCCATAATATCAGTACCGCCAGAAATAGAGGCAAGTTGAATATCATCTTTTATGGCTTGATAGACAAAGCCAAACCCTTCTGAAGAAAGTGGCGAGCCAGTAGAGCATAAAAGTCGTAACTGTGAGAGATTAAATTCTTTTGCAGGCTTCAGTCCTGATTTGCGCACTGCATCAATATATTTAGCTGATGTGCCAAATAACGTCATCTTTTCGGCTTCTGCGATTTGCCATAAGCGCTCAGGCCCAGGATAAAACGGATTACCTTCATATACAATTACACGCGCCTGCATCATCAAGCCTGAAACCAGCCAGTTCCACATCATCCAGCCGCAGGTAGTGAAATAGAATATGTTATCCTTTTCCGATATATCGCTATGCAGGCGATGTTCCTTGATATGCTGGATAAGCGTGCCGCCTGTGGAATGCACAATACATTTTGGCGCACCGGTCGTACCAGAGGAATAAAGGATATAAAGCGGGTCGTTAAACCCTACCCGGCAATAGCTATCAATCGGAGGGTGAGAAAGACAATCTGCAAAAAGTTCGGCCTTTGGAATGCTCCCTATTTCAGGCGATGCGCTTTTATAGCCATCAATCAGGACATGTTTCAGTGAAGGCAGTTTTTGTGCAAGATCTGCAACAATAGAAAGCCTATCTATCTCCTTGCCGTTATAGCTATAGCCATCAACAGCAATAAGCAATTTTGGCGTGATTTGGCCAAACCGGTCCGCAACCCCATTTAAGCCAAAATCAGGCGAACAGCTGGAAAAAATTCCACCAAGGCTAGCGGTGGCCAGCATAGCAATCAAGGAAGTTTCACAATTAGGCAGATAGGCGGCAACACGGTCTCCCTTGCCAATCCCCTTACTTTGCATCCAACCAGCTAGCGCTAATGCTCTGTTGCGAACCTCATGGCGGGTCAGTCGGGTACATCTGCCATCTTCGCCATACGCAATGAATGCTGGGCTGTCATCTGCATTTTGCAGCATATTTTCAGCGTAATTTAATTGCGCATCAGGAAAAAATTGTGCGCCAGGCATCTTATCGGCATTGGCTAGCAAACGCTGTCCTTTATCGCCAATAATGCCATGCCAATCCCACAAAGAAGACCAGAATAATTCGGGGTAGTCCACCGACCACTGCCAGAGGCGTTCATAATCACCGCCCCAGTCAAAACCATGCTTGTCATGGACATAAACAGAAAATTGATAAAGCTGTGTTTTTTCAATTTCTTGTGGCTGCCACAATAGGTCTCCAGCTTCGATAGCTGTCATGGCGGTCTCCCCCGGGGCTGAAACAGATTTTATAAACGCTTTCTGCATCTTATAATTAAGAATTTTAATCTTAATGACAGCTTATCTGTTGTAAACTCCTATTGCGGCGGTTTTTATCAAAAACTCAATCTTTAGGACTAGTCTTGTGTATAACTTTTTTCCATCACGTTAATATGTTTTTAATGTTTTCGGGGTCACACATGGAAAACATAACACGGAAAACATAAGAAGATTGGATATATCAAGTGATAGAAGAAATGCAAGCTGGGCTAACAGGTGATTTGCGCGCCATGGGGAATGGAAAATATTTATATTATCCAGAAGCCTCGCCAGTGATTTTGCAGCTAGAGTTAATTCAAAGTAACAAGCTGCTGGTCTATTGTAGTTTTGCCCTTGATGGAAGCGGCCTATTTTTATCATCTTTTATAACGTTGTTGCTCACAGAAGATGTCGGAGCAATAAGCCCGTCCATAGTTTCAGGCTGTTCCCAGCTTGGCTGTGTTACTGGTTCTGTGTCGCAAACCTACTTCCGTTTTTTGCCTACGAAATATGCATCTGGCAAGAAAGTAAAAGCAGACAAGCTCGCTAGGAGCTGCATGGCATTTGCTGAGGAGTTGAAGCCTATTTCAGCGCAACTTGCCCATGTGGCTTCGCAGTCTGAGGAACGCTTACCCTCTTGTAATCTAGCAGATTTCAGGATTGCTCATCTGATGGAAAATCTGGATGAAGCATAGATGCGGCTTTACGCCATAAGCTAGGTATTTTTAAAACACTTCTCTTTGATACCGCTAACGCGCTGGACAAGGCGCGCCACATCAGGCACAGACTATCTGACGCAATTTCTGCCAGCTTGATGGAGATAAGAGATGGTTGATAAAGATGCTAATCCATTAAAAAGCCAATTTGAGGGCCAATTTGAGGGCCAATTAGCCAAAGCATATGATTATGACCTGATTGTCATTGGTGCTGGGTCTGGCGGTGTTCGGGCAGGCAGGATCGCAGCTGGGTATGGCGCGCGCGTGGCCGTTATCGAAGGCGACAGGCCGGGCGGTACTTGTGTTATTAGAGGATGTGTGCCGAAAAAGCTGCTTGTCTATGGCGCAAGTTTCGCTGGTGAAGCAGAGGATGCAGCTGGATTTGGCTGGCAAATAGACGGGCTTTCACATAGCTGGTCAGATCTGATCGCAGCCAAAGATAAAGAAATAAGCCGGCTTGAAGGCATTTATCGCACGCTTGTAAAAAATGCGGGTGCAGACCTTATCGAAGGATGGGGGCGTTTAAAGGGTCCACATGAAGTTGAGGTGGGCGGTACAAGCTACACAGCAGAGCGTATTTTAATCGCGGTAGGTGGGCGGCCATCAACCCCGGATGTGCCAGGGCTAGCTGAACATGCGATCACCTCCAATGAAGCATTGGATTTAAAAAAACGTCCAGCCCATATTGTTATTTATGGTAGCGGCTATATCGCGCTTGAATTTGCCGGTATTTTTAATGCATTTGGCAGTAAGGTTGATTTGGTCTATCGTGCTGATCTGCCGCTTCGTGGATTTGATATGGATGTGCGCCAGCATATTGCTGAGGCGCTAAAGGACAGAGGCATTAATCTTATCTCTGGTCGCATGATAGCTGAGGTTAAAAAAACAGCAGAAGCGTGCGTGGTCACCCTTGATGATGGAACTGTTCTAACTCCTGATGAGGTGATGGCAGCAACAGGCAGAGTGCCGAATATTGAAGGTTTGGGACTAGAGGCGGCTGCGATAGAAACAGATGCACGCGGCGCTATAAAAGTAGATGAATGGAGCCAGACTTCTGCACCTTCTATCTTTGCGGTAGGTGATGTGACTGACCGGATAAATTTAACGCCAGTTGCTATTGCTGAGGGGCATGCGTTTGCTGATACTATTTATGGCGGTATGCCACGTGCGGTCAGCTATGATGCGGTGCCGTCTGCGGTATTTAGCCAGCCAGATATCGCCAGTGTTGGGTTAACACAAGAACAGGCAGAACAAGCTCATTCTCATGTGCACGTTTTTGAAAGCCGATTTCGGGCTATGAAAAATACGCTGTCAGGCAGACCTGAAAAAACCTATATGAAGCTGATTGTTGCCGCGAATACACAAAGAGTTTTAGGGGTGCATATGGTCGGCCCGGATGCAGCTGAAATTATGCAAGGCATGGCCATTGCGGTTAAAATGGGGGCAAAGAAGTCAGATTTTGACGCGGTGATAGGCATTCATCCTTCTGCGGCCGAAGAGTTTGTTACTATGCGCACGCCGCGTAGCTAGAAACTATTCTGTTTTAGGCTTGTTTTTACTTATCATTTCTTAAAGCTAAGCCTTTGCAAAAAAACCCGCCAGAAGTCTTTGCTTTTGCTTCCTAAAACCGCTATTTTAACAGCCATTAATTCAATCATAGAGGCGGCTATCTGCTCTAACAGGCAAGGCCGGTATAAAAAATGAGCTGGACACCATCAAGCTGGCGTGACTTTCCTATCTTACAAGTGCCGGAATATAAAGACGCGGCGCAGGTAAAAAATGTTGAGGAAATCCTCGCAAAAAAACCGCCTCTCGTCTTTGCAGGTGAAGTGCAGAATTTGCGTAGCCAGCTAGGCGGCGTTGCTAATGGTGAGGGGTTTTTGCTGCAGGGTGGTGATTGTGCAGAGAGCTTTGCTGAATTCTCCGCTGATATGATAAGAGACAGCTTTAAGGTCTTTTTGCAGATGGCTGTAGTACTGACCTTTGGGGCTTCTATGCCAGTTGTAAAAATTGGCCGAGTAGCTGGCCAATTTGCCAAGCCGCGCTCCTCACCGTTGGAGGTTCTTGACGGGGTGGAGCTGCCTTCTTATCGCGGCGATATGATTAACGGTATCGGCTTTAATCCAAATGAGCGTGAGCCGGATCCAGAACGGCTATTGCGGGTCTATGAGCAATCTGCCTCAACTTTGAATTTGTTGCGTGCCTTTGCTCAAGGCGGCTTGGCTGATTTGCATGCTGTACATGACTGGACTACTGAATTTGTATCCGCTGGTGCACAGCGCTACTCCGAGCTAGCTTCGCGCATTGATGAATGTCTTGCATTTATGAATGCATGCGGGGTTAACCCCTCCACTAGCCGCGCATTGGCAGAAACAGACTTCTTTACCAGCCATGAAGCCTTGCTCTTAAATTATGAAGAGCCGCTCACGCGCCAAGATACCATTACAGACGAGAAGGGCTGGTATGCTACTTCTGCGCATATGATTTGGATAGGGGATCGTACCCGCCAGCTTGAGGGTGCGCATGTTGAATATATGCGCGGGATATCTAACCCCATTGGTCTGAAATGCGGTCCTAGCCTAGAGCCCGATGATTTGCTGCGCTTAATCGACCAGCTGAATCCGGAAAATAGCCCGGGCCGGCTGACGCTAATAGCGCGGATGGGCGCAAATGATGTGCGCGCCAAGTTGCCCCCCCTTCTTAAGGCAGTGAAGGCGCATGGGGCTTCTGTGGTATGGTGTTGTGACCCCATGCATGGCAATACAATCAAAGCATCATCAGGGTATAAAACGCGGCGTGTAGAAGACGTATTTAAAGAAGTAGAGGGCTTTTTTGACGCGCATGACAGCGAAGGTACCTATCCAGGCGGTGTGCATTTTGAAATGACAGGCCAGAATGTAACTGAATGTGTTGGCGGTGTTGTTGAGGTGACAGAAGAAGGTCTTGGTGATCGCTATCATACCCATTGTGACCCCCGCTTGAATGCTGGGCAATCACTGGAATTAGCCTTTTTGCTAGCAGACCTTATGAAAAGGCGCCGCGATGCAAGCGCTAAGCTAAAACGAGCTGGCTGATACGTGCTTGCAGCTTAAGGGCCAGTTAGAGGCTATTTTTTAGAGTAATGAGCCAAAATAAACCTTTTCGGAATGATAAAGGTTAGGGAGCTGGTGAAAAGGTGACAGCAAACAAAGCAAAAGAGCATAATGCAATTGGGCCAAGCCCCGAGATGCAGCCTATTTATACAGACAGCTATTTTAATCTGACACGCCAAATCGTCTCAGACCATGGGGATAAAACGGTCACCTATGCGGTTTTTATGCGGCGCCCGGTTACGCTGGCTGCGAGGCTTGCGACAGAATGGCTAGAAATGATGGCTACTAGCCGTAAAGCTGATTTTAAGATTGAGCTTTTGCATAAAGAAGGGGCATGGGTCGGCGCGGGTGAGCCGCTATTATATATCACTGGGAAGATGTCACAGCTGGTCGATTTAGAAACCATCTTTCTGCAACGCTTGGGCAGTGCGTGTGTGGCTGCTTATAATGCCTATCAGATGTGTGTTGAGTTGCCTGATGTTGCGTTTCTGGCGATGGATGCCCGTCATTGTGCTGGAAGCGAAATGGCAGAGCTGATGGCGTATGGCGCGTCGGTAGGCTCAAACAAAGCCCAAGCAAAGGTAGGCGCAAAGGGCTTTTTAGGATGCGCTGCAGACGCAACAGCAAGCTATTTTGGTCAAGAGACTGGCATGGGTACAATGCCGCATGCGCTGATAGGCTATGCTGGTAATACGCTGGATGCGGCAAAAATGTTTCATCATAGTTTTCCGGATAGGCCTTTAACAGTTCTGGTAGATTATTTTGGCCAAGAGCGAGATGATGCCTTAGAGGTTGCAACTCATTTTAGGAACTTAGCCGAACAAGGCCAGCTTAGTGTGCGTCTGGATACGCATGGCGGACGGTTCTTGCAAGGCTTGGATACGCAAAGCTCTTATGCAGTGCTAGAGCGTAATGTGCCAGAAGCTATCCGTGGGTATCGCTCTGAGAGTGAGCTGAAAAATCTGATGGGGACAGGCGTATCGGCGGCCGCTGTCTGGTATATGCGTGAGGAGCTGGATAAGGCTGGATTTAAGAAGGTTAAGATTGTTGTGTCTAGCGGCTTTGGCCCAGATAAATGCCGTGTATTTTCGCTCGCTAAAGCGCCTGTTGATGTGGTTGGAACAGGCTCTTTTTTGCCAGAAAAATGGTCAGAAACCTATGCGACAACAGATATCATTGAATATGATGGCCAGCCGAGGGTAAAAGTTGGTCGTGAATTCCTGCATCGCCGTATTCAGGGTAAATAGACATTTAAGGTCTTTCAGACGATGACATCATCTAAAACAGATTTGCATATTGCGCTGGCCCAATTAAATCCGCACCTTGGGGATGTGGACGCGAATTGCGATAAATTATTGCATATGCGTGCCCGTGCTACAGAGCAGGGCTGCCAGATATTGCTAACCCCAGAGATGTTTTTATCTGGCTATCCGGCTGATGACCTCGTGCTGCGGGCAGATTTTATGGATAGGGTAGATGCAGGTATCGCCCGGCTAGCTGCCGCAACCGCTGATGGCGGGCCTGCAATAATTTGCGGGGCGCCGGTACGCGATTCAGGACGGTTGTTTAATGCGGTTTTTGTTCTGGATGGTGGTGAGATCAAAGCTGTTCGCCATAAGGTAAATTTGCCAAATTATGGCGTCTTTGATGATAAGCGGAACTTCTGTGCTGGTAGCCTGCAAGGGCCGGTTGTTCTTCGTGGTTGGCGTGTTGGGCTAGCGATTTGTGAAGATATCTGGTCAGCAGATGTCTGCGAAACACTATCAGAATCAGGTGCTGAAATTATCCTATCACTGAATGCCTCACCGTTTGAGGCAGGCAAAACAGACCAGCGTATGAGCCATGCAGTTGCGCGGATGACCGAAAGCGAGTTGCCGATTGTTTATGTGAATATGGTTGGTGGTCAGGATGAGCTGGTATTTGATGGTGGGTCTTTTGCGCTTAACCTAGGCGGCAAGCTAGCCTGCCAAATGCCGCAATTCACAGAAAGCTTGTCTGTCATCACTGTGCGCGGCGGTGAGGCTGGTGCAATGCTAACGGGTCAGGTTTCTAGCCCCGATGATGCAAATGAAGCGATGTGGCGTGCACTGGTACTTGGCATCCGTGATTACTGTTCTAAAAATGGTTTTCCAGGTGCTGTATTAGGACTGTCTGGCGGCATTGATTCTGCGATAGTTACGGCGCTAGCAGTTGATGCGTTGGGGGCAGATGCGGTACGGGTGGTCATGATGCCATCTGATTATACAGCTGGTATATCGGTGGAAGACTCGCAAAGCCTTGCTGATAATTTAGGCTTAACGCTAGAGAGCATTGCAATCAAACCTGCGATGCAAGCCTTTGAGGATATGCTGGAACAGAGCTTTGCCGGCCAGAAAAGCGGCATTGCAGAGGAAAATATCCAGTCGCGTTTGCGTGGTATGTTGCTAATGGCGCTATCAAACAAATTTGGTAATCTTGTGCTGGCCACAGGTAATAAGTCTGAATATGCAGCGGGCTATTCAACTCTTTATGGGGATATGTGTGGCGGTTTTGCCCCGATTAAAGATGTCTGGAAAACCAAGATATTTGAGCTGGCTAATTGGCGTAATCAGCATCTGCCAAAAGGTGCGCTGGGGCCCGGCGGTTGCGTCATCCCTGAGCGAATTATTACCCGTCCTCCATCTGCAGAATTGCGCCCAGATCAGGAAGATACAGATAGCCTGCCCCCTTACGATATTCTTGACCCGATTCTTATCGCTCTTACCGAAGAGATGGCAGATATCCAGACCATTGTTGAACGCGGTTATGATGCGCAAATTGTTGCACAAGCGAGCGCGCTGCTTTTCCGCGCTGAGTATAAACGTTTTCAAGCAGCCCCCGGGCCAAAAGTGACGGCCAGAGCCTTTGGCCGTGATCGCAGATTGCCCCTGACATCTGGCTTTAGACCTGCCCAATCGGAGACTTCATGAGTAAGATAAAAGTGCGTTTTGCACCTAGCCCAACAGGCAAATTGCATGTTGGAAACCTGCGTACCGCTTTGGTAAATTATTTATATGCATGCCAGCAAAATGGCACCTTCATGCTGCGTATTGATGATACGGACACCGAGCGTTCGCGCCCTGAATTTGAGGATGCTATTCGCGCTGATTTGCAATGGGTTGGTATTGATTGGGCGTGTGAGGACAGGCAATCTGCGCGGCTATCGCGTTACGATGATGCCCTTGCCCAGCTTATCGCCTCTGGACGTGCCTATCCTTGTTATGAAACACAAGAAGAGCTGAGCTTGAAGCGTAAAGCGCAATTGATGGCAGGCAGACCGCCTGTTTATGATAGGGCTGGCTTAACGCTTAGCGCGGCAGAGATTGCTAAGTTTGAAGAAGATGGGCGGCGTCCACATTACCGCTTCTTGCTGGAACATGAAGAGGTTGTGTGGGAAGATTTGGTGCGTGGGCCGGTAAGCTATCATATGTCTAGCCTGTCTGACCCTGTGCTTATCCGTGAAGATGGCCGGGTTATTTATACGCTTGCCTCTGTGGTGGATGATATCGATCATGAAATCACTACCATCTTGCGTGGTGAGGATCATGTTACCAACTCTGGAGCCCAGATACAGCTATTTGAGGCGCTAGGAGCGCGCCGGCCACAAATGGGGCATTTGGCCTTGCTAGCTGGCTCTGAAGGGGAGGGGCTATCCAAACGCCTTGGCAGTCTGCCTATTGAGCAGTTGCGCGGTGAGGGTATATTGCCTGCTGCGTTGGCGAGCTTGCTTGCACGTATTGGCACCTCTGAGCCTGTTGTAGCACAAGCTGCGCTAGGGGATATTATTGATGGTTTTGATATTGCCAGCTTTGGTCGTGCAACCGCTAAATTTTCCTCTACAGAACTTCAGCAGCTTAATGCCAAGCTTGTGCAGAATCTAGATTTTGCACAAGTTTCATCGGCTCTTTCTGATGCAGGTTACAGTGCTATTGATGCCCCATTTTGGGAGGTTGTAAAAGGCAATCTTGTTACCATTCAGGAGGCAGGCAAATGGTGGGATATCTGTCATCAACCTATCACGCCAATTATTGAGGACGCAGAATTTATGCGCGTGGCAGCTGGTTTGCTGCCTAAGGGAGTATTGGATGATACAAGCTGGTCAAGCTGGACTAAGGCTATTACAGGCGAGACGGGGGCTAAAGGTAAGGCATTATTTATGCCCCTAAGACAGGCCATTACAGGGATGCGTTCGGGCCCTGATATGGGCGGGCTATTGCCCTATATCGGCTATGCGCGCATCATCGAACGCCTAGACGGGGCATCTGCTTAAGCGAAGATATCTTTTATACTCATCTTCTATCGATCTTTTTGAAAATGACGTGCTGAACTGAAATGGAAATTAAACTCTACAATACACTAACGCGCAAAAAAGAGATTTTCCAAGCGCTGGATGATGGCCATGTGCGCGTCTATGCTTGCGGGCCGACCGTTTATGATAAAATCCATATTGGTAATGCGCGCCCGCTTGTAGTGTTTGATGTGTTGGTTAATTTACTGCGCGCCACTTATCCAAAAGTCACTTATGTGCGCAATATCACTGATGTCGATGATAAAATTAATGCACGCGCCGCAGAACGGGGTGTTTCCATCAATGCGCTCTGCGGGGAAACTATTAACCAATTTCATCAAGATACCAACGCCCTATTGGTCAGCGCACCTGATAAAGAGCCACGTGCTACTCAACATATTGCCCAAATGATAGCGATGATAGGCCAGCTTATCGATAAAGGATTTGCCTATGAGGCAGAGGGGCATGTGCTGTTTTCTGTAGCAAATATGCAGGACTATGGCGCGTTATCTGGCCGCTCACTAGATGAGATGATAGCTGGTGCGCGCGTAGAAGTAGCGCCCTATAAACGCGATGCTGCTGATTTTGTTTTATGGAAGCCCTCGCAAGAAGGTCTGCCAAGCTGGGATAGCCCGTGGGGGGCTGGCCGGCCTGGCTGGCATATTGAATGCTCGGCCATGGCAGCAGAATATCTGGGCGAAGAGTTTGATATTCATGCAGGCGGCCTCGATTTAATCTTTCCCCATCATGAAAATGAAATTGCGCAATCACGCTGCGCGCATGATACTAACCATATGGCACGCTATTGGTTGCATAATGGCTATGTGACTGTGGATGGTGAGAAAATGTCGAAATCACTTGGCAATTTCACTACCGTAGCAAAAGCATTATCTACCCATCGCGGTGAGGCTATCCGGCTAGCATTGCTTTCTTCACACTATCGTGCGCCCTTTGATTTTTCAGACAAGTTAGTTAAAGGCGCGCAAATTATTCTAGATAAACTATATCGTGCAGCTGCGCTTAATGAGGCAAAACAACCGCTTAGTGAACCTGATAAGTTAGATGCTGTATTTATGGCCGCTTTATCTGATGATTTAAACACGCCGCTTGCGCTGACAAGATTGCAAGCCCTTGCAAGTGAGGCAAATAAGGGGTCGCGCGAAGCTGCATTGCAATTAGTGTCCTGTGCCAAATATCTGAACCTGCTAGAGGACAAAAACTGGTTTAAATCAGATGATGCAGAGGGCATTGAGAGGTCAGAAATTGAAGCGCTAATTGAGGCACGTAATGCGGCACGGGCGGCTCGTGATTTTGCACAAGCAGATGCCATACGCGACAAGCTGGCAGCAAAGGGTGTTCGCTTGCTAGATGGCCCAGATGGAACAAGCTGGGAGAAAAGCTAAGCAATAAGTTAGCTCAAGCCCCTGCCTATTTAGGGATCTATTCTACACGGCTTCATTTGCAAGCTTGTGTTAAATAGTCTAAGAGATGATGCGTTAAAGCAGATGATTTTACAGCATGACCTAAATCTGGCGTGCTGAACTTTTTGGACGTGAACATGACCGGCGACAGAATTTGGCTTTTTGATACAACTTTGCGCGATGGCGGGCAGACGCGGGGTATCGATTTTACCGTTGCAGATAAGCAGTTTATTGCCCAGACGCTAGCAGATTTTGGCCTTGATTATATCGAAGGTGGCTGGCCAGGTGCAAACCCTACAGATGACCAGTTCTTTAGCGAAAAACAGAATTTAGGCACCGCCCAGCTGGTTGCCTTTGGTATGACCCGCCGTTCTGGCCGGTCTGCTGAAAATGATCCGGGTCTGAGTGCTATTTTAAATGCCCATTCAGATTCTAGCTGTCTGGTAGGCAAAAGCTGGGATTTTCACGTTACCAAAGCATTGAATATCTCGTTAGAAGAAAACCTTGCTATGATTTCAGAATCTGTTGCGGCAGCAAAGGCCTGCAAACAGGAATCGATGTTTGATTGCGAACATTATTTTGATGGCTATAAGGCAAATTCTGAATATGCGTTAAAATGTGTAGGTGCGGCGCTGGAAGGTGGCGCAGATTGGGTGATTTTGTGTGATACCAATGGCGGCTGTCTGCCCGAAGAGGTGTTTGATATCACTGCTGCCACTAAAGCTGCTTATCCTGAATGCCGCTTGGGTATTCATTGTCATAATGATGCCGGCATGGCTGTTGCTAATACACTGGCTGCTGTCCGGGCTGGTGCACGCCATGTGCAAGGCACCATAAATGGGCTGGGTGAGCGATGCGGCAATGCTGATCTTATCACCCTTATCCCGAATTTGATGATAAAGATGGGGTTTCAGACAAATATTCCGGTAGAAAAACTACCCCGCCTAACCAGCCTTGCTCATGCGATTGATGAGCGGCTAAATCGGCTGCCAGATCCCCATGCCCCTTATGTAGGCACGGCTGCCTTCGCTCATAAGGGCGGCTTACATGCGTCTGCGGCCCAGAAAGATCCGCGCACCTATGAGCATGTCTCGCCAGAGAGTGTTGGTAATCAGCGAAGCTACCTTATTTCAGATCAAACAGGAAAGTCTAACATTTTGGCACGATTTGCCGAAGTGGGTATAGAGATTGATCCAAAAGATAGCCGCCTTGATGGGTTGATAACCGAAGTTAAAGATAAGGAATTTAACGGCTGGGCTTTTGACAGTGCGGAAGCAAGTTTTGAGCTATTAGCGCGTCGCCGCCTTGATGGGGTAGCTTCCTTTTTTGAAATTGGTCGTTTTCGCGTGATGGATGAACGCCGCTTTAATGCCAGAGGCGAGTTGGTGGTAGAATCCGAAGCTACAGCTTCTTTAATCGTCAATGGGGAAACCCATCATGAGGTAGCGGTTGGTAACGGGCCTGTAAATGCAGTAGATACAGCTGTGCGCAAGGCATTGGTTAAAGTATATCCGCAGCTAGCAGATGTTGAATTGGTGGATTACAAGGTGCGCATTCTGCCTGCTAGTGACCGCTCTAGCGGCACTGCGGCGGTTACCCGTGTGCTGATAGAGTTTCAAGACAGCACGGGGCTTCGCTGGCGTACGGTCGGCGTATCAGCTAATATTATTGATGCGTCTGTCAATGCACTGTCTGATGGAATGTGCTGGAAGCTTATCCATAGTGGCTAGGCCGGGTTATTTATTTTTCAGGTACCCAGATAATGGATGAGCAGGGACAATGGATAAGCAGGGACAATGGATAAGGCTGGGATAATGAGTGAGGCTGGCTTCTCACAGCAAGTTTTTCTGGATGAATATACCCCAGTCGTGATTTTGGCGCGTCCACAAATGGGCGAGAATATCGGCGCCGCTGCACGGGCAATGAAGAATTGTGGGCTAGCGAGTTTGCGGCTAATAGCCCCGCGTGACGGCTGGCCAAATCCAGCCGCTCGCCCGATGGCCACGGTTGGCGCGGATATTCTGGATAGGGCAGAGGTGTATGATACGCTAGCCGATGCTTTGCATGACATCCGCTTTATGGTGGCAACCTCAGCGCGCCCGCGGGACATGGAAAAGCCGGTATTTGCGCCGCGCCTAGCGACTAGAAAAATATTGGAAGAACAGCTGCAGGGTATTCGCCTCGGCACAAAGGTGGCGCTATTATTTGGTGCGGAGCGTTCTGGACTTGATAATGATGAGCTGGTTCTGGCAGATTGTGTTGCCCAAGCGCCCCTGCATAAAGGGGCGAGCTCTCTTAACCTTGCACAGGCTGTCTTTTTGATGGCATGGGAATGGCGGATTGCCGCTCTTGGTCTGAGTGAGCGTGCGGAACTGGATGCTATAGAGGGCCTGTCCGCGCCAGCTGAACTTAAGGCACGCGATTTTTTCCTTAGCCGCCTTGAAGACACGCTGGATGAAAAGGGCTTTTTTTCCAACCGTGAAATGGCGCCAACCGTAAAGCGGAATTTACGAAGCCTGTTTACTCGTGCGCGCCCCACCGAACAAGAGTTACGAACCCTGCACGGCATTATCACGCTGTTCGAGCGAGATTTTTGAAAAATAGGCGGAATTCCTTGACAATTTGGGATAAATCGCTATCCTCGCGCCATTCCTGGGAACGCTGACCTTTCAGACAAGCTGACTGGCCACGGCAATTACGCCCTACCGGGACAATAAAGGATGTAAAATCATGGCACCAAAAGTCGAACATAAACGACATTCCTCCAAGCATAAAATTGATAGACGTCTAGGGGTTAACCTCTGGGGTCGTCAGAAATCACCTGTAAATGCTCGCTCTTATGCGCCAGGCCAGCATGGCCAGCGTCGCAAAAAGCCTACCGATTTCGGTATCCAGCTGATGGCAAAGCAGAAGCTAAAAGGCTATTACGGCAATATCGGTGAAAAGCAGTTTAAAAAATATTATATTGAAGCGTCACGCCGCCGCGGTGATACAGGCCAAAATCTAGTTGGTCTGCTAGAAAGCCGCTTGGATGCGTTTTTGTATCGCTCAAAGCTGGCCCCAACTGTTTTTGCGGCACGCCAGATAGTTAATCACGGTCATGTGATGCTGAACGGCAAGCGCTGTAACATTGGTTCTGTGATTGTGAACGCTGGTGATGTTATCCAGCTGCGTGAGAAAGCCAAGCAGATGCCATCTATTCTCGAGGGTATTGGCTCTGTTGAGCGTGATGTTCCAGAATATATCGAAGCAGATCATGATAAGATGAGCGCAACTTTCCTGCGTATTCCAACTTTGGATGAAGTGCCTTATCCGGTGCAGATGGAACCAAATCTGGTTATCGAATATTACTCACGTTAAGCGCTTATTTTTAGCGAAACGACCTTATATCATAGAGCGCTTCTGGCTAGCCCAGAGGCGCTTTTTTTTATGCTCTCCATAAAAAAGCGCGGAAACGCAAAAGTCGCAAGCCACCCTTTTGGCGGTTTTTCTTAACTATGCTATGAGAGGAGAAGCGGTGGCAGATTTATAAATAAGGGCAGAGTTGTTATGACAAAAGGTTGGCCAGAGGAATATTACGCGGTGATTTTCACCACCCAGCGCAGTGATGCGGAGATGGAGCTATATGGCCTGACCTCTCAGCGGATGATAGATCTTGCCCAGCAACAGCCGGGTTTTTTAGGTCTGGAATCGGTGCGTGAGGAAAATGGGCTAGGCATCACCGTTTCTTATTGGCGCGATAGACAAGCGATCGCCGCATGGGGGGAGCATGCCGAACATAAGGTCGCCCAGAAAATTGGCCGCCAAGAATTTTACACATGGTTTCAATTGCGCATTGCCAAAGTAATAGATGAGCGCAGCTTCGGCCTAGAAGATTTGTAGGCAGAGGGGTGTTAGTGAAGGATGCGCCGCTAATAGCTGAATAGCTTGTTTCTTTCACTGATCCTGATTTTGAGGGGTGAGTGAAGCTCAAAGGCGATTAGATGCCCCACCTGTGAAAACCCCATAAAAAAAGCAGGCCATTTTGCCTGCTTTTCTTACTTATAAAGGATGGTTTGTTCGGCTAGGCCTGCATAGGCTGGGGGTTCACATCAATCCCATGCGTGTTCAGCATTTCCATCAATTCGCCTGTTTCATACATCTCGCGGATAATATCACAGCCGCCGATAAATTCGCCCTTCACATAAAGCTGAGGGATGGTTGGCCAGTCAGAATAGGCCTTGATACCTTCGCGGATTTCATCATCATCCAGCACATTTACGCCGCTGAATTTAATGCCCAGATGGCTAAGAACGCCGACCACGGCTGCGGAAAAGCCACATTGCGGAAATACAGGCGTGCCTTTCATAAATAACACTACATCATCACTGGCGATATTATGGCCAATCCGCTCTTTAATTCTGTCCTCTAGCATCATCTTATGCCTCCATTTTGAAAATAAACTACTGTATTTTTTACGCGCTACCTTATTAAGGGGCTTTGGTTTGCAAGGCCAGCGCATGTAGCTCGCCTCCCATACGCCCGCCTAGCGCTTTATAAACCATTTGATGCTGCTGTACGCGGGTTTTGCCCGCAAAGGCTGGTGTGACGACCATACAGGAATAGTGATCGCCATCTCCGCGCAAATCTTCAATGGTCACCACTGCATCGGGAAACGCTGTTTTAATCAGTGTTTCGATCTCGTGAGCCTGCATGGGCATCGGACACCTCTTTTGCTTCAAATAGCTGTCTTGTATTTCTTATAGCGCGCCTGTCAGGCCATTAAATCATCAATGGTTTTTCTATGCCATGCGGCCATATCTTCTTTTGATATGGGGGGTAGGCCAGCAAGTGTCAATTCGCATTCTGAAATTGTTTCACCAATTTGTATCGCTTCAACATCGCTAGCGGCGCATAAAGCGGTGAATGCTGGCACGTCTGATACAACCGCAATATAACGGGCTTGGTCTTCACCAAACGCCCAGCCATGCAGGCTGCCACTGTCTGGACAGGTGATTTTTGCCCCGCACTGTCCAGCTATTACCATCTCTGCTAGCGCAACTAAAAGTCCGCCATCGCTAATGTCATGGGCAGCTTCTATCAGCTCGTTTGCGATAGCTTGGCGGATAAGGCTACCGTTCTTTTCTTCTAGGATTGGATCAACCGAAGGGGGGGCGCCGCCCTCTCTGCCAGCTATTTCGCGTGCATAGACAGAACAGCCTAGCCAGCCATCATTCACATCCCCGTTCTGGCCAACCACAAAGATAGCCTTGCCGGCATTAATCAGCCCGCATCCCTTAGCCTGTTTCCAGTCATCGATAATGCCTATCATACCAATAACCGGGCAGGGCTGTATCGCCATACCATCTGTTTCATTGTAAAGAGAGACATTGCCGGAAACTACAGGCGTGTTCAGGGTTCTACAGGCATTGCCCATGCCATTTACCGCGCCAACAATCTGCGCCATGATGTCCTGCTTTTCAGGGTTTCCAAAGTTCAGATTATTTGTCACTGCCAGTGGTTTTGCCCCACTTGCGCTGATATTGCGATAAGCTTCACATACGGCCTGTTTACCCCCTTCAAAGGCATCTGCATCCACATAGCGGGGTGTGCAATCTGTGCTGACAGCAAGGCCTTTATCGGTATTATGAATGCGCACCAACGCGGCATCCCCGCCCGGGCCAGTGATTGTATCGGCCATCACATCGCTGTCATATTGCTCATAAATCCAGCGCCGGGAGCTTAAATCAGCACTTGATAGTAGCCGCTGAAGCACATCTGCTAGCGGCAGGTCTTTTTCTAATTGTGCAGTGCTTAAAACTGGTTGCAGCTCTTCTGGGCGATAGGGGCGGTCATATTCCGGTGCATCATCAACCAGCGGGGCTAGCGGGATATCACAAGCAATTTCATTGTCTTTCAAAAGAACCAGACGTTCGGTATCGGTAACCTTACCGATCGGCATAAAATCCAGATCCCATTTTTCAAAAATCGCGCGCGCAGTCTCTGCCTGCTCTGGCTTTATAACCATCAGCATCCGCTCTTGGCTTTCAGAAAGCATGATCTCATAAGCGGACATGGCTACTTCGCGCACGGGAACGAGGTCAAGGTCAATTTCCATGCCTAGACCGCCTTTTGAGGCCATCTCCACCGAAGAAGAGGTAAGACCAGCTGCCCCCATATCCTGAATAGATAACACGGCATCAGCTGCCATCAGCTCAAGGCAAGCTTCCATCAATAGCTTGCCTGTAAAGGGGTCACCTACTTGTACGGTTGGACGCTTAGACTCTGTCTCATCAGAGAATTCAGCAGAAGCCATTGTTGCGCCATGGATGCCATCTCGGCCAGTTTTAGCGCCAACATAAATGACCGGATTGCCAGCCCCTGTTGCTGCTGAATAAAAAATTCGGTCGCTATGGGCTAGCCCTACCGCCATGGCATTAACAAGGATGTTGCCATTGTACGAGCTATGAAAATTTACCTCACCGCCGACAGTTGGGATGCCGATGCAATTGCCATAGCCGCCAATACCCGCAACAACCCCTGATAGGAGATGCTTGGTTTTTTCATGGCTAATATCGCCAAAACGCAGGGCGTTCAAAAGCGCTATCGGGCGTGCGCCCATGGTAAAGACATCACGTAAAATACCGCCAACGCCAGTTGCTGCCCCCTGATAAGGCTCAATAAAAGAGGGGTGATTATGGCTTTCGATTTTAAAGACAGCTGCTAGACCATCGCCAATATCTACTACGCCCGCGTTCTCGCCCGGCCCTTGGATAACCTGCTCGCCTTCAGTAGGCAGGGTTTTCAGCCATTTTTTAGAGGATTTGTAAGAGCAATGCTCCGACCACATGGCAGAGAAAATGCCAAGCTCACACAAATTCGGAGTGCGTTCCAGACGTTTTAGGATAAGCTGCCATTCTTCGAAAGATAGCCCCATCTGTTCTGCATCATTAAAAGACATCTCATTGGCTTCACTCATCTGGCCACACCTTCTAAAACAGAGGTCAGAAATTTACGCCCATCGTCTGAGGGATGGCCGTTGCCCATTGCCCGTTCAGGATGCGGCATCATACCCATTACGCGCCCATTTGCCGATAAAATACCGGCTATATTCCGGGCTGAACCATTAGGATTGGCCGCTCTACTAGGCTCATTATCTACATAGCGCAGGGCAACTTGACCGCCCTGCTCAAGACTATCTAACAGCGCATCATCAGCAAAATAGTTCCCTTCATTATGGGCAACTGGAATGCGCAATTCGCTCCCATTGGACAAATCAGCTAAAAACGGCGTTTCCAGTGTTTCTTGCACCGCAAGCCGAACCTCTCGGCAAACAAATTTTAACCCGCCATTGCGCACAAGCGTGCCCGGCAGTAAGCCTGTTTCCAGCAATATCTGGAAGCCATTACATACGCCTAACACCGCACCGCCGCGGCTGGCATGGTCTATCACAGCTTCCATGGCTGGTGCGCGTGCAGCCAATGCCCCACATCGCAAGTAATCACCAAAGGAAAAACCGCCCGGTATAATAACAATATCCACCGGGTCTAGCTGGCTGTCTTTATGCCAGACAAGGGCAGGGCGGCGACCTGTAATACGCTCAACCGCGACCATCATATCACGGTCACAGTTAGAACCTGGAAAAATTAGAATTGCACTTCTCATGACGCGTCTATGACTTCAATGCTATAATCTTCGATGACGGTGTTAGCTAACAAACTCTCACACATGCGTGCGGCGCGTTGCTCGGCACGTGCGCTATCTTCAGCGTCTATATCAAGGGTAATTTGCTTGCCAATGCGCACGTGACTTGCATCGGTAAAGCCAAGCCCAGATAGCGCGTTTTCCACCGCGCGGCCTTGCGGATCAAGAACACCTGTTTTCAATGAGATATTTATTTTGACTTGCATAGAATTTCCTTAGCTTTTGTCACGCTTGCGGGGTCAATTCGGGGATTTCAAGACCTAATCTGGTGGCGATATCTGAGTAGGCTTCTATTAGCCCGCCAATATCGCGCCGGAACCGGTCTTTATCCAGCTTTTCATCTGTCTTTATATCCCAGAGGCGGCAATTATCTGGGCTTAGCTCGTCTGCAAGTATAATTTGGCGTCCTTCTGCTGTCTCCAGCCAGCCAAATTCCAGCTTAAAATCTACTAACCGCACGCCCAGACCAAAAAATAGGCCAGACAGAAAATCATTAATTCGAAAGCTCATCTCGGTAATTTCAACGAGATCATCGGGGCTAGCAATCCCAAGGGTCAGTATATGTTCTGCTGCTACCACCGGGTCGCCTAACGCATCATTTTTCAAACAGAATTCAATCAGGGTATTATCCAGCTTCTCCCCTTCGGTCAGGCCAAGGCGTGGGCAGATAGACCCTGCGGCAATATTGCGGATGATCACCTCTATGGGGATGATCTCAACCGACTTTACCAGCTGTTCACGCGGCGAGGTACGAGCAATAAAATGATGCGGGATACCTAATTCACCCAGAGCTGGAAAAAGATGCGCACTAATCAGATTATTTAAAATACCCTTGCCGATGATGATATCTTTTTTCTGTGCATTAAAAGCGGTAGCATCATCTTTGAAATATTGAATGATGGTCCCAGCTTCGTCTCCTTGAAACAGTCTCTTGGCCTTGCCTTCATATAGGGGCGTTTTATTGTCAGCCATTTGATTTCCTTAAATTAATGATCCGGCTCTCACTATCTATGACGTTGGTGTAAAAACCCGCTCAAAGATAGTGTCTACATGTCTGAAATGCTGATCAAGGTCAAATAGTGCCTCTAACGCATCTGCGCTTAAATAAGTGGCAATATCGCTATCTTCTTTTAAAAGTGGCAGATAGCTTTTTTTCTCATTCCAGACCCGCATCGCATTGCGCTGGACATAGATATAGGCATCCTCGCGGCTACAGCCTTTCTGAGTCAGTGCCAGCAATACTTGCTGGGAATGCACAAGACCGCCAAGTTGATCAAGATTTTCCTGCATCGCTTCAGGATAAATCAGCAAGTTTTCAATCACAGAAGCAAGACGGGCTAGCGCAAAATCAAGCGTGATAGTGGCATCTGGGCCAAACATGCGCTCAACAGAGGAATGCGAGATGTCCCGTTCATGCCAGAGAGCAACATTTTCAAGAGCAGGAATAACCGCAGCTCTGACAATGCGCGCAAGGCCAGTTAAATTTTCGGTTAGTACTGGATTGCGCTTATGCGGCATGGCAGAAGAGCCTTTTTGCCCAGCACTGAAATATTCCTCTACCTCGCGGACTTCGGTGCGTTGAAGGTGGCGTATTTCTGTGGCGAGCCTTTCAACTGAACTGGCAATAACGCCAAGCACAGAAAAGAACATCGCATGCCGGTCACGCGGTATGACTTGGGTGGAGACAGGTTCAATTGTCAGCCCCATCTGCTTTGCAACATGCGCCTCTACGGCGGGATCGATATGGGCAAAGGTGCCAACCGCCCCAGAAATAGCGCAGGTTGCAATTTCAGCATGTGCAGCGGCAAGGCGGGTTCTGCATCTATCGAACTCAGCATAAAAGCCTGCCATTTTCAAACCAAAGCTAGTTGGCTCTGCATGGATGCCGTGCGAGCGGCCAATAGTGGGGGTGTATTTATGGGCTAGCGCTTGTTTATGCAACGCATCACAAATGCGGTTCAGCCCGACCATCAATAAATCACTGGCTCGGCTTAACTGCACTGACAAGGTAGTGTCTAATACATCTGATGAAGTCATGCCCTGATGCACAAAGCGCGCTTCCTCGCCCACATATTCAGCTAGATTTGTAAGAAATGCGATGACATCATGTTTAGTTTCGCGTTCAATCTCATCAATGCGGTCAATGTCAAAATCACCGCGCTCCCAAACGGCCTTTGCCGCCTCTTTCGGAATTACACCTAATTCGGCTTGTGCATCACAAGCATGCGCTTCAATTTCAAACCAAATTCTGAATTTACTCTTCGCAGACCATATCTCAGTCATTTCCGGACGCGCATAACGCGGGATCATCTGTTTTTCTTTCTATTACGTTGTGGGATGAGTTTTTCTATCATTTATCTATTCAAAAAGCTATAGTGACTGGGCGTGGTTTGCCGCATTTTTATGGATAAATTCAAATGAGGCTCATAGGCGTAAAACAGGAGTAATAGGTGATTGTCAGGAAATTGCTATTTGCTGCTTTGCGTATGGCAGCTAATAATCCAGAAGTGCGCAAGCAGGCAGCAAAAGTAGCAGATAAAGCTGTCGATGCAGCACGCCCTAGTTTGCTAAAAGCCTCCCGCCGCGCCGGTGAAGCCGTGCGCTCTGCATCAAATGAGCTAAAAGATGGTGTTCAAAAATTTAAAGAAGAGGTGCGCGGCAGCGAAGAGGTAATGCCGCCTAAAAATGCATCTAAAAACACTAAAGCTCGCCGCACAAAAAAAATTATTTCTCCTAAAGGCAAGTCCTAGAGGAGGGCAAGTCCTAGAGGCTATATTTTTTTACCCAGTTTTTTAGAGTAATCCCATAGATTTGAAACTGACGGTTTTTGTGCCACCCACAATGATATGGTCATGCAAGGTAACCGACACGGTTTGCAAAACTTCTTTCACCTGTCTGGTCATCTCGATATCAGCCTTGCTAGGGCGTAGCTGGCCAGTCGGGTGATTATGCACAATGATGAGTGCCGTGGCACGATATTCCAGAGCGTGTTTGGCAATCTCTCGCGGGAATATAGCGGTTCTGTCGACTGTGCCTGAGGACATTATCTCATCTTTGATGACCTCATTCTGGCTGTTTAGATAAATGACCATAAATTTTTCTATCGCTTCATGGCCAAGTCGCTTAACCATGAAGTTCAGTACGGCCTCCCAATTAGAAAGCACGTCATTATAACGCAATTGCTCTTGGCCTAGCCTGTAGAAAAGGCTTCGTACAATCGTTATAAGGTCTACGCTTGATGGTCCTATTCCTGGCACTTTCATAAGCTCTGATGCGGGCGCATGTATAATATGGTCAAGCGTTTTGAAACGTGCATATAAAGATTTGATAACTGGCTTTACATCGCCGCGCTGGAAATTGGCGTAAAACAGCATTTCTAACAGTTCTTGATGGGTGAGTGATTCCCCGCCATGCTGGCGCAATTTTTCGCGCATCCGGCCACGATGGCCAGTTGTGAAATCTTTTGTTTTCTTTTCAGATTTTGGCTTGCCCATAAACTCCGGCTCCTAAAAAAGGGTGACCAAAGTTTAAGTATCTCAGAAGAAACTTAATTTTTAATGAATTTAAATAGCTTTAAGGTGCTTTTTTAAAGGGTGGGTGATGTAGCTCGTCAGGAGAAAGGGTGAAAATTTCTGCTCCATCCTCAGTAATTCCGATAGAATGCTCAAACTGCGCAGACAGACTTTTATCTCTTGTCACCGCTGTCCAACCATCGCTGAGGATCTTAGTGGCATAGTGACCTGCATTTATCATTGGCTCTATGGTGAAAATCATGCCAGGTTCCAAGCGAAGACCCGTTCCAGGTGTGCCATAATGCAACACGGTCGGAGCGGTATGGAAAACACGCCCTAGCCCATGGCCAGTAAAATCACGCACAACTGAAAAGCGGTGCGATTCTGCGTGGCACTGAATAATATAGCCAATATCGCCTAAGGTTACCCCTGGCTTTGCCCCCTCAATTGCCATCATCAAACAATCATAGGTAATTTGCGTTAAATTTTGCGCCTTAACAGATGGGGTGCCTACCCAAAACATGCGTGAGGTATCGCCATACCAGCCATCTAGAATAACGGTGACATCAATGTTTAGAATATCACCATCTTGCAGGCGTTTGGCCCCTGGAATACCGTGACAGACAACATGATTAAGCGAAATACAGGTGGATTTTGGAAACCCCTTATAATTTAATGGCGCAGGGATAGCCTTATGGTCCAAAATAAATTCATGGCAGAGATTATCTAGCGCCTCTGTTGTTACCCCTTCTACAACATGCGGAGTAATCATATCCAATACACGCGCCGCCAGCGCGCCTGCTTTGCGCATTCCGATAAAACCATCTTCGCCATGTAGCATGACTGGTTCTTGTCGCATTGCTAAATGCCCCTTTTTAAATCTTCGCACATTACGGCCGAGAAATGCACAGCTAGATGATCAGGATAGATATCTAGATAGATAATTTGAATTTTTATATCAGCTTCGGTAAAAACATCACGCCAATATCAAATCTGAGAGCGCACTCCCATACGTACAAAACGGCATCATCAGAAGGTGATATAGCAAATAGGAGCCTGTTTTTGCAAATGCCAAATCCCGAAGCCGCCATTTTAGTAATAGGGGATGAAATCCTCTCCGGTCGAACCAAGGACAAGAATATCGGCTGGCTAGCCGAAGAATTAACCGCCCTTGGGATTAGTCTCAAAGAGGCGCGCGTTATTGCCGATGATACAAATACAATCATTCAGACAGTGCGAACGCTCTCCGCATCTTATGATTATGTGTTTACCTCAGGCGGCATTGGTCCTACCCATGACGATATCACGACAGAGGCAGTGGCAGCGGCGTTTGACGTGCCTGTTATCCGGCATCCTGAAGCTATGGCGCGCTTAACCCGCCATTATAAAGACACAGATATTGATTTTAACGAAGCACGCCAGAAAATGGCGAATATTCCAGAAGGCGCAGAGCTTATTGATAATCCAGTGAGCGCCGCGCCCGGCTACCGGATTGAAAATGTGCATGTGATGGCTGGCGTGCCGTCAATCTTGCAAGCGATGTTCAAAGGGCTGGCCCCTACTTTGCGAGGCGGTATACAGCCAACGCGAATCACCGTGCAATGTGCGATAGGTGAGGGGACTATTGCAGGTATTTTAGCTGATGTTAGTGACCAATTTGAGGGCGTTAGCATTGGCTCCTATCCTTGGTTTAAACCCGGTCAGTTTGGCACCGCTGTGGTGTTAACTGGTCTTGAAATAGCAGATGTGGAAGCTGCTGCCGCCTTGGTTACTCAGAAAGTCGAAGCAGCTGGCTATGCTGCAAGACGAGATGCCGATAATTCTTTTATTGGCGGCTCTGGTATTAATGAGCCTGCTTAGATAGACAAGCAAAAGCTGTGCTGCCCTAATGGCTAGCCCCATGGTCCTTTCGTGCGTTTTTGCACGGTTGGCACAGAACCGTTGCGTTGCCGCTTATAACGCACTCGCGCTTCCTGCTTTAAGGTACTAAAGGGCGTAGGTTCAGGCGACCATTTAGCGCTTGGTGATACCCGGTCATCTGCCAGTAGCTTAATATCCCGCCGCTTGAAAAAGGGGATCAGCGCCATGCCCGTTAAAAATCCGCCAATATGGGCAAAATAGGCCACACCACCTCCGCCAGATAGGCCAGAAGGGGCGGCTGCAAATTGCCCAGCTATCCAGACCCCAAGTACCAGCCATGCTGGCAGGCTGATAATCCGAACAAAAATCAGGATTAGCATAAATACGCGCACCGTTGCGCGTGGATGCAACAGGATATACGCGCCCAGAATGCCTGCTATACCGCCAGAAGCGCCAATGATGGGTATTTGTGATGCTGGGTCTATCATTGCCTGACATAGGCCAGCCCCAAGCCCGCATAGCGCATAAAAAAGGATAAACCGAAATGGCCCCATCGAATCTTCAACATTGTCGGAGAAAATCCACAGATAGAGCATGTTACTACCTAGATGCAACCAGCCGCCATGCAAGAACATAGACGTAAAAATAGTTAACCAGCCTGGTACTAATACCAACGCTGCGGGTAGCTTGTCAGTGCCTAGTAGAACAGAAGGAATAATACCAAGCTGCAAAAAGGCTTTGCGTTCTTCAAATCCGCTCAGGCCAAGCTGCCATAAAAACACCATCACACAAGCTATCAGAATGAGATAAGAGATAATTGGTGCGCGGCTGGTAGGATTATTATCAAATAGAGGCAGAAAAAACATCGAAGGGCTTTCATATATTTTAATTCATTTATCGCCCTGATTACCTTATCGTCCCAATCCGGCCATAAAAAGTTTTCTGGGCATGCTCCGACAGGCTGATGCCAGGTGTATTATTATAGGCAAGCACAGCTAGCTGGCGCATACTATCATTTTCTACTGGTGTGACGCGGTGCAGAGAGTTGCGTCCCCTGAACAGCAACAAATCGCCTGCTCCCATTTGCATTTCCTCAATCGGATGCTTGCCGCTTAGGATATTCTGGGCTAGCTCAAACCCCATATCCTGTGCGTCTGCATCACGCACATCGCGCACATATTCAAACGCTCCGCCTTGTGATGCTGGTGTAATCATCAAGGTCACCGCAAAAGAAGAATTATCAAAGTGCCAGCCCAGCTCTTCTCCTTTTCGGGCATAGTGAATATTTACCGACGATAAATTATCCGCATAAGGATATAATGCCTCTTCTTCTAGAATATCACAAAGAGCTGATTTAAAGAGCGGGTGGTGATAGAGCTGCTTTAGAGGAGAGCTTGCGGCGATCACATCATCACAGATACACCCCTTTGATGAGGATACCTCAATATTCCGAATGTGGTCATCTGGCAGGGCCTCGTCGGAGGCGGTTAGATAAATATTGTGCGTTTGCGGGTTGAAATAGGCTTTGGAAAAGCCTGCTTGTGCTTCTTGTTGCAGGCGGGTAAGCGCGTCTGTCCGCAAAAATCCCCGCATAGCGGCTGCCCCTTCTGCGCGAAGCTCATCTCGCTTTTCCTTCCGCCAGCCATCATCAACTAGTTTATGAATGTCGGTATTTACGATTTCATCGATTTGCATCTGCTTTAACCTTAGTCCCCGCGCGTGGTTTTTGCCCCTCAAAGCTATGGATTTTCTATCTAACCAGATTTAGCTAGCAGATAAAACTCAAAAAATAGGCACCTCTGTGAAAGGCAAGAAAGGCGAGGATTTTTGGCAAATGCTTGACAATTCATCGCCAGCCTATCAGGACTTGTTGCAGGGCGTGTCTCATCTGAGCATATCTATATCTTTAAAGAAATTATTATAAGGCACTTATAAAATGACCCAACCTGTTATTGATTATTATCTCTCTCCTGTTAGCCCCTGGACCTATTTAGGTGCAGCGCGGTTTCGCAAGTTAGCAGCCAGCCATGATGCCAAGGTTAATGTTTTCATTATGGATTTAGCCCTTGTTTTTCCAGAGACAGGCGGCTTGCCATTGCCAAAACGCTCGCCGCAGCGTCAAGCCTATCGGCTGCAAGAGCTTAGCCGCTTTAGCCAGTTTTTGGATATCCCACTCACGCTGAAACCTGCGCATTTTCCTCCATCGTCGCCTTTGGCCAACATTGTCATCATGGCCGCTAGAGAAACGCATGGCGCAGAAGCCGCCCTGTTGGCTTCAGAAGCTCTTTTGACACAAATCTGGTCACAGGAAACCGATATTGGCGATAGCGCAGTAGTAGTTGCGGCGCTGAATGGTGCAGGCCTGCCAGGGGATGATTTGGTTGCAGATGCGCAAAATAATGCAGATGCCTATTCCGCTCTGGTGGCAAAAGATTCTAAAAGCGCAATTGATGCTAATATTTTTGGCGCCCCAAGTTTTGTGGTAGATGGCCAAGTGTTCTGGGGACAGGATCGTTTGGATATGTTGGGCTGGCACCTGTCCAATCGCGTCTAAAGGCGGCTGTGAGAAGATATTGGTAACAATTAAAGAGCCGGGTCTTTACCTGAATTCTTATTTGTGGGAGCAATTACAAATAGGATAAAAGGTAAGCAATTAAAAAAGGTATTTCATAATCGCCTGATAGTGGCCAGTCTGTCTTTGTTTTTATAAGACAGCTTACCTTTCAGGCGATTTCTTTTTAGGTTAATATACAACTAATAAGGGTTATTTGTTTAATAAAATAGGGTTTAGGTTTTGAAATAGATGGGTGCGGGAAGGCATTTTCGAAAAAGGGAACACATTATGGCAAACGCATTAAGCAAGGCAGCCCCCAAAAAAGTGGCCCAGAAAAAAGTGGCCCAGAAAAAAAGAGTGGTTAAAAAAGGAGTGGGTAGAAAGAACACTGGCCAAAGCAAAACAGGTAAACAGGCAAGCGAAGATGTAATCATCTTGAAAAATGTCTGGAAAATATTCGGTATGGCGGCAGGGGAAGCGATGCAGGCCGTTCAAGAACGGGGGCTTGGCAAGTCAGAGATACTATCTGAATTTGGCTGTGTGGTAGGGCTTGCAGATTGCTCTTTTTCAGTTAAGCGCGGCGAAATTTTCTGCATCATGGGACTATCTGGTTCTGGAAAATCAACGCTAGTGCGGCATATCAACCGGCTCATTGAGCCGACCTCTGGCACTATTGAGGTGATGGGTGAGGATATCTGCATGCTGGAAGCAGAGGCCTTGCGGCAAATGCGCTCGCTGCATATTGGTATGGTGTTTCAACATATGGCGCTCTTGCCGCACCGAACGGTGCGCGACAATGTGGCATTTCCTTTGCAAGTTCGTGGTGAGCCGAAAGCCAAGCGCTGGGAAATCTCTCAAACTTGTTTGAAAATGGTTAATCTAGAAGGTTTTGAAGATCGGTTTCCACGCGAATTATCTGGGGGAATGCAACAACGTGTGGGACTAGCCCGGGCGCTGGCCTCTGATCCAGAAATTCTGCTGATGGATGAGCCTTTTTCTGCCCTAGACCCGCTTATTCGAAGGCAATTACAAAACCAGTTCCTAGAGCTCTCCTCACGCCTAAATAAGACTACGATTTTTATCACCCATGATCTAGATGAAGCGATAAGGATAGGGGATCGCATAGCGATTATGAAAGATGGCCGTATCGTGCAAATCGGAACGCCTGAACATATCGTAACCCAGCCTGCTGATGAGTATGTCAGTGATTTTGTCGAAGGTATCTCAAAGCTAAAGCTCGTATTTGCACATTCGGTGATGCTTGATTTTGCTGGTTATAAATGGCCGAAAGGAACCTCACCTAAAAAAGCGCAACGTGCCCATCTTAGCACCAGCCTAGATGAGCTTATTGATATTGCAACTATGGCTGATAGCCCCATCCTCATCATCGACGATAAGGGAAAATCCTGCGGGGTAATAGATAAGACCACCTTGCTAAAAGGTATAAAGGGAGGCAAAAAATGAGCGATGCTATCCAACCAGCCGCCGAAATATCGCAGCGCCAGATGAATGAGGCAGGCAGCACTAGCCTCGGCCAAGAAGTAGCTAAATTCGCTGTTTCCCGAAGCGCTTATTATGAATATGCGTTTCTGCAGATACAAAATGCGAAAAGCTTCGTTTTTTGCTGGAACCTTGCCGCTATCCTATTTGGTCCTTTATGGGCGGCAGCACGCGGATTATGGGGTTTTTTCTGGATATTTCTAGTGTTAGAAATGTTCGCCTTTGTGCAATTAGGGCGCGGATTATGGGGCGATTTGGGTGCTGAGCAAATGGCGCGGTATGACCGCCTCATCGGTAATATTAATAACCGGCTTGAACAGGCTGAGGCAATGCGTGCAAGCGGCGATATTGAAGGTGCGGAAGGGGCATTGCACATTGCTGGTAATTTGCAACGCGCCGCAGATGCCATCCTAGCCGAAGCACAGGCAGCAGCAAATGCGCTTCCTATCTTGCTGGTTGGCATTGCGCTGTTTATCGCGGTTAAGGCATTGGAAGGGGCTTATGCCAATTACGCTTATGAGCGGCAATATTTGCGCTGGCGTTCAAACCCCGCCATTCAGGCTGGTATCAGCTGGAACAGTGCTTTTTGGGGAGGGGTGCTATTTATTGCTATTCTGCCGCTTACGCTAATGCGATTTACGGTTAGCAATATTGATGCGCGTCTAGCAAGCCTGACCAATGGCGTTTTGGGTGAAAAGATTACCCTGACCGCCTTTCCAGTTGGGCGTGAATATTTTGCAGCACTCTCGATTAGAGGGGATCGTGGTTTTGACTGGCTTGCCAATAAATTTGGTGGGGTATTTGATGGTATTACCTTTGCTATTCGAACGGTTCTAGATGGAATTGAAGTGGTACTTATTCAAACCCCATGGCCGGTAGTGATGTTGGTAGTAACGGTTATGGCGTTCCGGCTGGCTGGTGTTAGGGTAGCTATTTTTACCGCCGCGGCGCTTGCCTATCTCGCTTTTATGGGTTTGTGGGAAATCTCTATGATTACCGTTGCTCTTATCGGTACAGGTGCTTTTTTATGCGTGTTATTTGGCATCCCTTTGGGGGTTTGGTTTGGCAAAAGCAAGACCGCTTATCGGTTTGCAGAACCTGTGCTGGATTTCATGCAAACTATGCCAGCCTTTGTCTATCTCATTCCAATTATTGCCTTTTTCGGTACTGGCAAGCCACCTGGCGTGCTCGCCACTCTTATTTTTGCAATGCCGCCTGTTATCCGGCTAACAGCACTTGGGATAAGGGGGGTACCAGATACTATTAAAGAGGCTGCTGTCGCTTATGGATGTACGCGCTGGCAGCTATTGCGCAATGTTGAGTTACCGCTGGCAATGCCTTCTATCATGACTGGGGTTAATCAAACTATCTTGATGAGCCTCTCAATGGTAGTAATTGCCTCGCTTATTGGGGCGCAGGGGCTTGGCGCGCTTATCCTAGAAGCATTGCAATATGCCGCAAAGGGACAGGGGTTATTAGGCGGTTTGGCGATTTTGCTATGTGCAATGGTCATTGACCGCATCGCACAAGGCTTTTATCGCAAGAAGATGTGACGATAAACAGAATTATTTAGAGCTGAGCGCGATGAGAAGCTGTTTCCTTACGTGGTTTATCAGCTGCATAATCTGTTGCATTAAAGGCGCGATATAGATGTTTTTTGAAAATGTTTAGCACAAGCGGGGTTGATTTTCTTTGCTTGATAACCGTTTCAACCAGTGCGGATTGCTCATGTCCATCTATTCTTTTCACCTGACCTGTTTCAACCCATCTATGGGCAAAGAGATCTGGCAGATAGCCAATGAAATGACCAGTTAGAATCAGCAGTAAAATACATTCTATTTGATGGGCGCTTGCAGTGATTTTCATATCTTTGGATAGCGGGGCCTGCATCGTTTCAGATAGGTATTTACGCTCTGCAAAATGGGCATTTCGTAGCAATCTTTGCACCTCATGCAGACTTTTGGCCTGAAATAGCGGGTGCCGCGCACTGCAATATAGTCCCATAGTTTCACTTGCAATTGGTTGATAAATAAGAGGCAGTTTGTGATTGTGAAACACCCCGATACCGATAGAGATCGAGCCATCTAGAACACCGCGCTCTATCTGATCTGGGGGCAGGGCATGCATATCAATATATACATCTGGCGCGACATCACGGAAATGGCGCAGGGCCTCTACTAGCATTGGCTGTTTCTCAGATGCCCAATTTTCAATAACCGCAAATGATAGCGTGCCAGTAGGCTTGTCATGCAAAATACTGATATCGCTCTCAAACGCCTCGATAGCTTTGAATAGATCCAGCGCGGCATCATATACTAGCCTGCCACGTTCGGTTAGCTGAAAGCCACTGCGCCCCCGCTGGCACAGCCGCAAACCAAGACGAATTTCTAGATCAGAGATTTGCCGACTGATGGTGGAATTAGAAACATTCAACGGAATTTGTGCTGCTGTAAATCCACCATTTTCAACAACTGTAATAAACACCGATAGCAAATGAATATCAGATTTGGACAATTTTGGTGGCAGGATGCTCATCTGCTTTTAGGCCTTTCCACCGGCCGATATCTTGCGGAAATCTGGCTGGTTTATATGTATAATAATACAACTTAATATATATTATTTAATATATAATACGATTAAAAAATGATTTTTACTTAATTTGATATTGTTTTTTCACACTCAATTTTGAGGAAAAGGTCTAAATGCAGCAACAACAGCAACAAAAAGCCCCGGCTATATCCAATGCCAAGACATTCGATAAAAGCAAGACATTCGATAAAAGCAAGACATCCGATAAAAGCAAAACATCGGAGAAAAGATGGGGCATAAATAATGATTATGCGCCCCTGCATGATGTGCTGCTGGGCAAGCCCGAATTTTACCGCTGGGTCGAAGCTGGACCAATGATAGGCCGGACAATGGCAAATGCGCATAAAACAGGCGTGAAATTCGATTTGCAACTGGCGATGGCCCAGCATCAAGAGATGGTTTCAATCTTTGAAGAAAATGGCACCAAATGTCATTTCCTGCGTGCTGATGAAAGCTTACATCGGAACTTTTTTGCCCGTGATAGCTCTTGTATGACGCCGTGGGGGGCGCTTATCTGTCACATGCAATTAAAGGTCAGACGCGCAGATTATGTCACCGCGATTGAGTTTTATCAGCAAAATGACATCCCAATTTGGAATTATGCTACAGCTGCGCATTTCGAAGGGGGGGATTTTGTAATTTTGGAACCGGGTCGGGTGTTAATAGGCTATTCTGGTGAACGCTCAGAGCAGGCAGGTGCAGAGCAGGTCGCTGCGATGGTTCGCGCTGAGGGCTGGGAGGCCGTCGTGGCCCCTATAAGCCGTGAGTTTATTCACATGGATGGTCTGGTTGTTCCGCTCGCTGAAAAGCAGCTGGTTGCGTGCGTGGATGCGCTAGAGGATTGGGTGGTTCAGCAATTGCGTGACTGGGGTTTTCAGCTTGTGGATGTCGCTTACAAAGAGGCAAAGAATCTTGGCGTTAATCTGGTTGCACTTGGCAATAACAAAGTTCTGTCCATGAAAGGTGCAGATGAGTTAAATGCAAAAATGCGGGCGCTTGGTTTCACTGTTTTTGAGCCTGATTTATCTATGTTTACGCTTGGTGGCGGCGGTGTGCATTGCCTGTCACAGGCATTGTGCCGTGATGATGTATGATAGCTGATTTACGTATTAATGGGCCGCGATTGTGGCAAGCCATTATGAAGATGGCAGAAATTGACGCACTTCCTGAAGGCGGGTGTGGTCGGCTGGCCTTGAGCCAAGGGGATAAACAGGCGCGCGATCTCTTTAAAAGCTGGTGTGAGGAGGCCGGATGTTCGGTCAGCTTTGATGCGCTCGGCAATATGTTTGCACGGCGTGAAGGTGTAAATAATGACCGTCTGCCGGTTGCTATTGGTAGCCATCTAGATACCCAGCCTCATGGCGGTAAATTTGATGGCGTTTATGGCGTGCTGGCCGGGCTAGAGGTGGTGCGCACGCTAAATGACAATGCGGTGCAAACAGACGCGCCATTGGAAATTGTCAATTGGACAAATGAAGAGGGTGCGCGTTTTGCACCGGCCATGCTGTGTTCTGGGGTTTATGCAGGTCTGTTTGATCTGGATTTTGCACACTCGCGCAAAGATGATGATGGCGTGCGCTTTGATAGCGCGTTACGTGATATTGGCTATGAAGGCAAAGAGGCATGCGGGGCGCACCCCTTAGGCGTGTTTCTAGAAGCCCATATTGAACAGGGGCCGATTTTGGATAGCGCTGGTGAGCCGATAGGGGTGGTTACTGGTGGGCAAGGTCAGCGCTGGTATAATATTACTATTGTCGGCCGTGATGCGCATTCTGGCTCTACTCCGATGGCGTCACGAAGCGATGCGCTGGTGGCGGCAGCAATGCTGGTTTTAGAGGTTCAGCATATTGCCAAAAGCACCGATAATGCGGCAGTGGCAACTGTGGGCGCGCTAACGGTGTTACCTAATTCGCGTAATACCATCCCAGGTTTGGTTAGCTTTACCGTGGATATGCGCCACCAAGATGACAATCTGCTCTCGGTAATGGACCAGCGGCTGCGTCAGGCGTGTGAGGATATTGATGATGCCAAGATAGATTTGGAGATGATCTGGCATAATCCGCCCGTCATTTTTGATAAACAGGCCATATCAGCTATTCGAGGGGCCACGCGGGAACTGGGATATGCCCATCGCGAGATGGTGTCAGGGGCAGGCCATGATGCTTGCCAGATTGCCCGTAAAGTGCCAACAGCGATGGTGTTTGTGCCATGCAAAGATGGGCTGAGCCATAATCAGGCAGAAAGCGCGAAACCATCTGACTTAGAAGCAGGGTGCAATGTATTACTGCATGCCGCCTTGCGTTTGAGTAATTAACGGGGCGCTAAAGAATGCGGGGTTTATGTAAGGTGAAAAATAAAGGGGAAGGCAGGGGAAAACACTCAAAAAGGAGGAAATCATGAAACGATTTACCATCTATCTGGCGGCCATGATGGCAGCCATGTCTATGGCAAGTGCACAGGCTAAAGACATCATTATAGGGGTTCCAAACTGGGACTCAGTGCGGGCGACAGCGCATATTCTTGCTGTAGCTATCGAAGATAATCTAGGTTTGCAAGTGGAATTGCAGACCAGTACTAATCCGGTGATTTTTGAGGCGATGGATAAGGGCAATATGCATATCCATCCAGAAGTATGGCTACCAAATCAGCAAAATCTGTTTGATAGTTTTGTGATGGATAAAAAGTCGGTCAAATATAACAGTAATGCGGTATTGAGTGACCAGCATATTTGTGCAACCCGTGGGACGGCTCAAAGGTTGGGGCTGAATTCTGTATCTGATCTAACCGACCCAACCATTGCTGCACAGCTAGACCAAGACGGCGATGGTCAGGGTGATGTCTGGATTGGTGCGCCGGGGTGGGCTTCTACAAAGATTGAGCGTATTCGTGCCAAATCCTATGGCTATGACCAGACGCTGGATCTAAAGGAAATGGATGAAACATTGGCGCTGGGACAGGTGGCAAATGCGATATCTGCCAAAGATAATATCGTGTTTTACTGTTACACCCCCCATCATATGTTTACGCTCTATGACCTAGTTGTCCTAAAAGAGCCTGCTTATGATGCGAGTAAATGGGTGATTAAACAGCCAACAGATGATCCAAATTGGCTAGCAAATTCATCTGCACCCACCGCATGGGATGCTACAAGGTTGCATATCCATTATTCAGCTAGCCTAGAGAGCTCTCATCCTGCGGTAGCTGCAATGCTCTCTTCTGTGAAGCTTGAAACAGCGCAAGTGAATGAGATGGTCTATGCGCTATCTGTTGAACGCATGGATGCGCGTGCCTTTGCCAAGGGGTGGGTTGCAAAAAATGCATCGCTAGTAGATAGCTGGTTCCGCTAGAGTTCCGCTAAATATAGACAAAACGAATGATAAGGGCGTGGCTAGCTTCATAGCTTCGCCCTTTTTATATCACAGAAGCTTTTATTTAAATGGTGGGGACACCCGGACTTGAACCGGGAAGGCTTATTCAGCCGACAGATTTTAAGTCTGTTGTGTTTACCAATTTCACCATGCCCCCAAAAGGCGTGTAGATGGCCGACACCCTACCGCACAAGCTAAAAGCTTGCAAGTTTGTCTTGATGCTTTTAGCAAGGAATTTTACACCTTTATTTTCAACTAAACAGGCATGGCCTCACTGCTCATATTTCCAGCCCAACTCCACAAGGCTAGAACGGGCATTTTCTGGCAGCGCATTGCATGCACCTCCCATGAGCTATGAAAGATGGCGCTTGGCGGTGGACACAGGCTAAATGCATTCCCCCCCTGCCGCCATAACCCAGTTCCAGAAAGCACATTATACCACTCGCTGGCTTCGTGATTATGATCTGGATAATCTATCTCTGGCCCCATCAGGAGCAGCCCTGCACGAAAAACATCAGTGCGCAGCATTCCCTTTGGACCGATGATTTCAGCGAAAGCTTCATTTTCGAAAAATTTTTCTTCAAAATGACCGTGATAATTCTTATTGGTTTGCCAGTGCAAATCTTTCATAAAAGGGCGAATAGCATCTAGAACAGGATGCGGCGGTGCATTTGTTAGAGCCTGATCTAAAAAGCGGGTTACCGCTGCTTTAGCTGGTAGGTAATTGCTAGTCAGCGAAACCCCTTTATCCAGTGCGCTTAAAACAGACGCTTTATGGGTTGCAAAATCCTCTCCTGACAGGTTTTCAGCAGCTTCTGGTGACAGGTAGAAACGCGCTAGCGCATCAGCTATTTGCAATCGATTCGTATCCATCTTTTCTCACTCCCCCCCTTTATGAGCTATTAAGCTTTCGTTATTTTTTGATCTTTTCTCCTGATAAGAACTCAAACCGGCGCAGGAATTGGCGGACTGCCTTTTCAGGTGGCAAGGCTTGTAGGGATAAATCTGCTGGGGTGCCTCGTGGGCGCGAGAACAGGCGTATTGCTTCTTTCTCGTCAAATCCGGCTAGCTGAGTGGCTTCTAGATAAGCTGCCATTCTATCTGCGCGTTTAACCGATTTTGTGATTGCCTCTGGCAATAATGCTGGCAGGCCAAACCGCAGATGCACTGCTTCCATCAAGCTCGCCTCAATTTCTTTATAGCCTTTGCCCAGATTGGATTTGAAGGGGGTAATCATATCACCAATGACATATTCAGGCGCGTCATGCAGCAAGCAGGCTAATCGCCATTTCTGCGGCAATCGTGGCGCATTGCGTGACAATATATCTTCTACCAGAACTGAATGCTGAGCTACCGAATAGCCAAAGGCACCTTTGGTCTGGCCGTTCCAGCGCGCGACCCTTGCCAGCCCATGTGCAATATCTTCAATTTCAATATCTAACGGGCTTGGGTTAAGAATATCCAAACGCCGACCAGACAGCATACGTTGCCATGCGCGGGTCGGCGGGCTAGAGCGCGGAGATGTTTTTCTTTTGGGCATGGAATTCCTTGCTGCCTTTAAAAATCTTTTCGACTGCTTGATGATAGGAACATGCGCCGGACTGCGGCATTGTTTTTGCTTATCAAAGCCAGATAAAACCGTTATGTTGCCAACATTCGAGACTACGCTAGCAAACAAACAGCCCTCTAGCGATAGGGAAAAAACATACCCATGGATTTTTTTGAAACCAGAGAAAAATATAGACGCCGTGAAATAAGCATCTATTCGCGCTGGATTGCCCGTTTGTTTTTTCTGGGACTAGCGCTCTGGCTTGGCTGGCAGTGGGGATCGCTGGAGCAGCGTCAGTTGCAAGCAGACCGCGATCTGGTTTTGTATGAACGGGCCCAGCGCATTGAGCTGTTAAATCGTGATGTTGAACGCCTGCAACATGATTTGCGAGAGATTAAGGCCGAAAAAGAGGCACTTGGCCTTACCCGTTCTTTTGATGATTCTAAGCTTACCAGACTTATCAAGGGGCAAATTGCCAGAGGTACAACGATTGAGCAAATCCACCAGCGCCTGCAAGCGATAGGGGCACCTGTAAATTGCCGAACTATTGCCAGTGAAACAGTGGCTGTGGCAACTGAACTCTATAGCGGTGTTGAATCAAATATCATCTTTTTTGATGGCGGGTTAGGCTTGCATGTTGAAGGGGAGCCAGCGGCGCAAGGCTCTAAAAACAATCCATGGTTTGATACAGCTAAACCGCTATCCGCCAGATTTATTTATCTTGGCTCGCAAAAGGTGGTTAAAGGGGTGTTGCCGCTGAAAGCGGTTATTCCTGCTGAAGACTGGTTGCTTGCTGTTGAAATACTGCCTGCTGAGTTGCGCGGATATGTGGTGGTAAAGCTAGAAAATTGTACAATACGTTAAGGTTTTCGATGCCAAAGGACGTTTCTTTAAGGCGACATGGCGAAAACATCGCGGATATTTGCATAATCCTTATAGCCTAATCTGGCTACAGGCTGGTAGCGGGTAACATCTATCAGCCCATCTATAATAATGTCTTCTTCTATATGAATGCCAACAATATGCCCCATCACCATGACAGAGTTCGCGCCTCTGCCATTATCGGGCAGGGTGATGTGGTCATAATAGGTACATTCCAGATGCGCTGGTGCGCCATCCACTAGCGGGACAGAAATCTTATGTGCCGTCTTTTTTTCAAGGCCAGCATGGGCGAATTCATCAATATCTGCACCAACAGCTTGGCTAGAAGTGACCATAGGTTCAGCCTGATGCATGCCGACAATATTTACCCCGAACTCCTTGGTTTCCAGAATATTAGCAAGGCTGTCTTTCTCACCATTTTTATTTTCAGTGCGCGCATCTGGTGCAGAAATAAACATCACCATTGGCGGCAACTCAGCAATGGCATTGAAAAAACTATATGGTGAGAGATTAGCAACCCCATCTGCAGACATACTGGAAATCCAGCCAATAGGGCGCGGGGATATCAGGGCCTTTAAAGGGGAGTACAGTAACCCTTGCTCTTTATGTGTGCCTGGTGTGAAAAACATTGTCAAAAACTCCCAACCATCCTATCTCAGCCTGATCTGGCAAATACCGCGAAACGTAAAACTAACAGTCCTATTTGAAAATGGAAAGCCTGTCTTTATTTGGTTTTCCATCCTTTCAAACCATCTATTAGTAGGGCGGTATGTTTCAAAAGATAAAAGGATAGTTTTGATGCCGAAAGTAATGATATTTGGGGCAACTGGCGGGGTTGGGCGGCAGCTTTCCAATGATCTGGTTAAAAAAGGGGTGTCTGTGCATCTGGTTGGCCGGACTGGGAGTGATGTTGCAGCACTAGCAGAACAGCTTGGGGCCAGTTTTTCTCATGCTGAGGCACTTGATACAGACAGCCTTGCCCATGCCGCTAAGGAAGCAGATGATGGCAACGGTATTGCCGGGCTTGTCTGGGCAATTGGCTCTATCTTGTTAAAACCTCTGGCTGCGCTCCGTGAAGATGATTTCATTGAAACCTACAAGTTAAACGTTAGCGCTCCGGCAATGGCAATAAAGGCCGCTCAGCCTGCCTTGAAAGCAGCAAATGGGTCTGTGCTGCTGTTTAGCTCAGTTGCGGCAACTAGTGGCTTTACCAGCCACGCAGCTATTGGGGCTGCAAAGGCAGGTGTTGAGGGGCTTACACGCTCCCTTGCCGCGGAATTTGCCCCAGATATTCGCGTGAATGCGATTGCACCTTCGCTAAGCGACACCAAGATGGCCGCGCCGCTTCTGGCTAGTCCGGCAATGGCAAAGGGAATTGCACAAATGCATCCGCTAGGACGGCTTGGCACACCAAATGATATTTCTCAGCTTGCCTGTCTGCTGCTTGATAATGCGGCTAGTGGCTGGATTACGGGCAGTGTTATGGCTGTTGACGGGGGGCGCGGTAATCTGGCGACAACGGGGCGCGCACGATGATGTGGATATTTTGATGAAAACGGACAGCCATGTGTTTATTACGGGTGCCAGCTCTGGTATCGGGGCAAGCCTTGCTAGATTGATGGCAGAGAAGGGTTGCCGGGTAAGCGCAGTGGCACGTCGGCGCGATAAGCTGGAAGCTTTACAAGCTGAATGCCCAAATATCATGCCTATTCAAGCAGATGTTAGTGACCATGCAAGTGTAGAAAAAGCGCTTCATCTAGCGAAAGCCCAAAATGGTCAGATTGATATAGCAGTCTTAAATGCAGGTATCTATCAGCCGGTAAATGCTGCAGCGTTTGAGCTGTCTGTTTATCACCAGCATATGGCGGTAAATTATACTGGGATTCTGAACTGTCTGGATGGCCTAATACCTGAAATGGTGGCTCGCAAGGCAGGGCATATTGCCTTTATGGCTTCGGTGGCAGGCTATCGTGGTTTGCCGCGCTCTGCTGCTTACGGCCCAACCAAAGCGGCTGTCCAAAACCTAGCCGAATCCATTTATTTTGACCTTGCGCCACTGGGCATTAAAATTCAGCTGATAAATCCAGGCTTTGTGGAAACCGAAGCAACAGCTGTGAATGATTTTATTATGCCTGATTTAATTTCTAGCGAGATGGCTGCAAAACAACTACTAGATGGGCTGATTTCTAATCAGTTTGAGATTGCCTTTCCCAAGCGGTTTGTTCGGAAAATGAAATGGCTGCGCCTGCTTCCGGCAAATAGCTATCTAAAGCTGATAACAAAATTCACCGGCCATCAGCGGCGCGGATAGGCTAAAAAGGGTTAAATAGACAGAAGATGGATATCCACGATAACACTCAGAAATATGCCGCGTTATTTGCCTCACTCACCCCTGATAACCTTGCGGCGCTCGACGCCACACTTAGTGAGCAGGTAGTGTTTATTGACCCTTTTAATAGGCTGGAAGGCAAACAAGATTTCATAGCAATTTTTCAGCATATGTTTGAGGTGATGCTAGCACCCAAATTCGTTATTTTAGATGTCGCTATATCGCCAACCGCGGGCTATATAAAATGGCAGATGACTGGCCAGTTGAAATCGCGTCCAAGCTTTCATGTTGACCTTGTTGGGATGAGTGAGCTTGTTTTTGACGATAATGGCTTACTTGTCTTGCACCATGACCATTGGGATAGCGCGCATCAGCTGTTATCTGATATCCCAGTAGCTGGATTTTTTATATCCAAGCTATTAAAGCTGTTTGCCTTGCCAAAACGCCATTAACAATTAAAAAATAGGGCTGGCGTAAATCTAGCTGGGGACTAGCTGGCTTTGGTGAAAGTGATAACAAGCTCGCCCAACAAAAGTCCGAATTTCGATACCTTGGCGCGGTTTAATATCGTGGTATCTGTCTGGCGCACCATAATATCGTTAAATCTAACTTTCACGCGCCGGCCAAACATGTTCAAAAAGAAATCATACCGTAACCTGAAAACAGGCCCATCGACACTGCCAAGGGCATGACCATCCACATCGTCGGTATCGGCAACATAGCTGCCGTCGGGGTTTCTAGTAATGGTCCAGACGCGATGTTCTGTCTCGCCATCATCAAAGATAAAGGCTTCATGTAATTCTGTTTGATTATCGTTAGTGCGACAGTTCACCTCAGCAGCAAAGCGGCGCTGCACACTACCAAAGCGGTCGACAAACATGCCTTGTGCAAGAAACTTGCCGCTAAAAAAACGTACCGGGTCAAATGTCTCACTGGTTAGCTGAAAATCTGCGGGGATGCCATCAGGGGACATAAATAAAGCTTTCACTAGTTAAATAACACATCTCTTACGTGCTGTTATCTAGCCTAGATCAGGGCATTTCAGTTGGTGAAAACCCTTTTTATTTATGGGAGATCAGCATTTGCTTTACATCGATCATGCCAGCACGAAACCCGCCCTCACAATAGCATAAATATAGCTCCCACATACGCTTAAATCGCTCATCAAACTTATTCATTGTGCTTAATTCTGGCCAAGCAGATAAGAATTTTTCCCGCCAATGTGAGAGGGTGCGTGCATAATCAAGGGCAAAACCGTCATGCCTATCTAGCTTAAGGCCAGCATTTTCAAGGGGGTTTTCTAGCATTTTCATGGATGGCAGCATCCCGCCAGGGAAAATATATTTCTGAATAAAATCAGGCTGAGCTTTATACTCATGGAATGCAGCATCATCGATAGTGATAACCTGCAAAGCGGCTTTGCCACCCTTTTTCAGACATTTAGAAAGCGTGTCGAAATAAATCGGCCAATAGGCTTCGCCAACAGCTTCAAACATTTCAATAGAAATAATTTTATCATAAGTTTTATCTAGATCGCGATAGTCACAAATCCGGATATTTGCCTTCTCAGCAAGCCCAGCTTGTTCGATACGTGTTTTTGCAAAATCATGTTGGGATGGGCTGATAGTTATGCCATCAATATAGGCGCCTCGCTCTGCGGCAGCATATTCAGCAAAACCGCCCCATCCACAGCCAATTTCCAGCACCTTATCACCAGGCTGAATGTCAGCAAGTTCTGCCAGACGTTCATATTTCCGATATTGTGCAGCATCCAGCCTATCTTCCCCATCAGCAAAAATTGCCGAAGAATAGGTCATAGAATTATCTAGCCATTTTTCATAAAACTGGTTCCCTAAATCGTAATGATAAGTGATATTGCGACGCGAGCCTGTTTTGTTATTACGGTTGCGCCAATGCAACAGTTTACGGAGTAGAGTTTGCAAACTGCCAAACGACATATGCTCTTCGAGATAGGCATCATGCAACACGGCTAGCTGGATAAGTACAGACAGATCAGGACTATCCAAATCTCCTGCCATATAGCCTTCACAAAAACCCATTTTTCCATCTGATAACAGTCGGTTAATAGCCTTTGGTGAAATAATCTTTAAATACCCATCAGGCCCTGCCTGACGGCCTTTAAAGTGATGTTTTTCTCCGCTTGGCAGGGTTAGCTCGAGCGAGCCAAATTCCAGATGCGATAACAGTTTTAGAAACGCTTTTTCTTTTAATTTTTGACCAGATAATAACATCATTCTTTTGGACTCATCTCTTTGGTTTTAAAGGTGTGGCTAGCGTGGCTGTTTCGGATGGCGGGGTAGGCCGCTTATAAAATCGACATTTTTTCATGAAGAGTTTAAAGGCTTCGACATGGATGGATAATAGGGGGCGAAGTGGCCAGAACCCTTGCAGGAACAAAGCTTTGAGAAGGCCGCCTGTCTCTAAGTTTTGTATTTTGCCATGCAGGCGTGCGGTAAGAAGCTGTTGTTTATCGCGCGCATAATTTACCAGCACGTTCATATTATCGCCGCGCTGTTTAACCATTAGCCGATAATAGCCATCTAGCGGGAAAAAAGGCGAAACATGCAGCTGTTTATCCACGCGTTGCAGGGTATTTTCATCCCCCTCACCAATAACACTGATATAAGAATGGGCATCGCCAAAGGTGTTATGTACCTCATAGACATAAAAACAAGGGCGTTTTTTTTCATCATAACCGAGATAGATAGTTATCGGATTAAATGCAAAGCCTAGAATGCGCGGGAAAGCCAGTAGCTTTAAAGATTCAATTTTTCGCCCTTTCAAATAGGGGCTAGCCATTTGCCGGATATAATCGGCAAGCGGCATAGGCTGGTTGCTCTTATTGGGGTGGGATTTGTGATTTATGCCAAAATCGCGCTCATGAAAAGAAAATAGATTAAAGCGATTCACAGAGAAAAACGCGCTAATTTTTCCAGCAACATCCAGCCGATCCAAATCAATTAGCATAGACAGGCCGGGGCGATGCAGAACATGCGCAGGCGGCCCATAACGTATATGAGTTATCTGTGATATCACAAGATGACATGCTACATCATGCATAATAGCCAGCCCTTTAAATCCCCTAAAGAAGTCTAATATCAGGCAGGTTTGTTATGCAACTGCTTACTACCATTGAGCGTGATTGGTGCCACAGCGTTAGTAGGGGTTTTCCAAGGCACATCTATATGCAGGCTCTTGGCAACCGCTACAGCAGATTTTAGCCCATCTTCATGAAAGCCATAAGCCGTCCATGCCCCACACCAGAACAGTCCATTCTTACCTTGAATGTTGGGTAATGTCTTTTGTGCCTGTATCGCTTTACTATCAAAAATTGGGTGCTGATAATCGATTTCACGGTGAATGAGGGCGGCATCTGGGCGCGTCTCAGGATTTAGAGTAACAAATAATGGATAGCGCTTATCCAAACTCTGCAAGCGGTTCATCCAATAGGTTACAGCCAAAGAATTATCCTTATTTTCTAGATAGTTCCAAGCTGCCCACGCGCCGCGCCGCTTTGGCATTAATTTAGGGTCAGAGTGCAGAATGACGTGGTTGTCAGAGAAAGAAAAGCTGGAGAGGATATCGCGTTCTTGGGTACTTGCATCCTCTATCATCGATAAGCTTTCATCCGCATGCGCAGCCATTATAGCATAATCATACCAAACCTCTCCTTGCCCTTCTATTGTCAGCACCACGCCGCCTGCCTCGCGCCGGATAGACGTTATCTGGGTATCAACCTCTATTGCATCGCCTAAATCAGCAACAATTTTTTCAACATAGGCACGCGACCCGCCCTTTACGGTGCGCCACATTGGTCTGCCGGTAAAATCCATCAGCCGGTGGTTTTCCATAAATTGCAGAAAGGAGCGAATGGGATAATCTAGCATAGTCTCTGCTGGGCATGACCAGATAGCTGCACCCATGGGAAGGAGGTGATCTTCTACAAACGCATCTGATAATTTGCATCTTTTGATAAATCCGCCAAGGGTTTCACCAGCTGGGCCTTTATCTTTTTCTGCCATTCCAGTGGAATAGAATTTTATTAACCCCGATAGCATTGACCAGAAGCGTGGACGAAGAAGATTGGCGGGTTGTGCTATTAGCCCGCGTAAGGAGCCTTCATATTCAAAACTCTGCTCACGCATGGATACTGAAAACGACATATCTGTTGGCAGGGTTTCAACCCCCAAGGTGTCAAATAAACCGATAAGGTTGGGATAATTAGCTTCATTATAGACAATAAAGCCGGTATCTACGGCAATAGAACTATCCTTAAAATGCGCATCAACTGTATGCGCATGCCCGCCAATACGCGGTGCTTTTTCATATAATTTTACATGATGTTCGCGACTTGCAAGCCAAGCCGCTCCTAGCCCTGATATACCTGCGCCAATAACCGCAATACGCATTTAACCTGTCCCTTTTTTACACTAACGCACAAAACGTTTGATAATTTCTAGTTCTTCAAGAAAACTTTACGATCCACTGGAAATTTATAGATCTTGCCTGCGTGACAAAAATGCGCGATTTGCCTTTTGCTCAGTAGCTTTTGTATCGCGGGGTCTAGAATGTTTAGCCCCCCTGTAAAGATACCAAAAGCTGGCATTATCATCCGTGTTTCATCCTGAATAAAACACCTGCCGCTTAACTGCCTTATTTGCAGTGAAACCCGCGCCTTAGGGTGATAATGTCCACAAATTAGACCAGAAATACTCGCTTCTTCTGGCCTTATTTGGTGGGTAAAATACAGGCCAGCAGCACTATAATTTGGTACAATTTGGCCCGGCAAAAATTCAGGCAAGTCTGGGTCATGGTTTCCAGTAATCCAAATAAATGCCCTGTCTTTTGCCAAATTTATAAGCTGTTGCCGATAAATCTCTGGCAGCTGAAACGCATGCAAGTTTGTATGAAAACTATCTCCTAGAAAAATCACTTCTTTAGCATTTGTACGCGTAATAGCCGCAGATAGTTTTGCGATACCTTCACTTGTATCGAATCTAGGCAGGGGGGCTGCTTTTGATTGTGCCTTACCCTTTTCTAGGTGCAGATCAGAGACTAAAAGTGTTTTGCATTCAGGAAGGTACAGGCTTGCATCTGCACCTAATTGCACGCGCACACCGCAAAAATGCGTTTCAATGGCTGGTTTTCCTTCTTTCATGCACAGCAACTCATAATAGCTGGCCTTGATGGGCTGATGGTAGCTTTTCTTCGCTGCTATAACCAAAGGCTTCTTCTAAAAGAGTGGCCTCCAGATCAGATAACAGCTCATCTACTGCAGAAGCGGTAACCGCTTCACGTCCAACCTCTAGCAGCAGGGGAACAGAGAGGGGCGATATACGGCTAAGGTTTTTATGCAAAATATTACCCTCAAAACTTGTTAATAAGTCAGCTAGCCTGTGAATATCGGTTAGGCCACGTGCGGCATCTTGGCGGGTCGCCTGAAGCAATAGATGACTAGGCTGGTGTGTGCGCAGCACATCATAAATAAGATCAGAGTTAATCGTCACCTGTTTTTGTGTTTTTTCTTGCCCTGGTGCGCGCTTATCTATCAGGCCGGCAATAATGGCAACTTGCCAGAAACTACGCTTTAACATCGTAGACTCAGCCATCCATTCCTCTAAATCATCGCCCAAAATATCGCTTGAAAATAGTGCTTCTGGCGTTGTGACGAGATGCCGTGACCAGATAGCTATCGCATAGTCTGTTGCTACAAATCCAAGCGGTCCATAGCCTTGGCGTTCCATCCGGCGGCTGAGCAACATACCCAAGGTCTGATGTGCATTCCGGCCAGCAAAACCATAAGCAGCCATATAGAATTTTTGCCCGCGCTTAAAGGTTTCCACCAGCAACTTATCTGGTGGCGGTAATATTGATTTTTCTGCTTGTAAGTGCAGCCATTCACGCACCTGTTTTGGCAGATAGTGATGCAAGGCCCGGTCTTGCAAAATTGCGCGCACCCGTGCCGCTAGCCCCGGGCTTAGTGGCAAGCGTCCGCCAGCATACGCAGGGACCTTTGGCTCTTTTGCTGTACAGGGGCGAACAATCGCTTGCTGGGCGCTGACCCCGACAAATTCTAAAATTCGTCCAGCAAAGATAAAGCTATCGCCTGCGGTCAGGCTTTGGACAAAATATTCTTCAATATCGCCAAGCGGTGCGCCGCCTTTCATCCGCACCTTCATGGTGGATGTTTCCACAATTGTGCCAATATTCATGCGCCAACGCGTAGCTACCCGGCGCGAGGTAAGCCGCCAAAACCCATCCACCCCTTTTACCAGTCGCTGAAACTGGGTGTAATGAGACAGCGCATAACCGCCTGTAGCCACGAAATCCAGAACCTTGTCAAAATCTTCACGCGATAAATGGCGATAAGGTGGGGCCGTGATAATCTGTGCATAAAGCTTATCCTCATCAAACGGTCCGGCAACTGCGCGCCCAACAATATGCTGGCTTAGCACATCTAGTGCACCGGCATGTTGAGGCATTTCATCTAGCCGCTTGGCTTCTACATCTAGGCGGGCTGCCAGTGCTTCTAGAACCTCAAAACGATTGGCAGGAACAATCACTGCATGACTAGGCACATCAAGCTGGTGACCCGCCCGTCCAACCCGTTGGATAAGGCGAGAAGTGTCCTTTGGGGCGCCAATTTGTATAACCAGCTGGATATCTGCCCAGTCAATGCCAAGGTCAAGCGAGGAGGTGGCAACAATCGCATCTAGCTCAGAGCGTGCCATTGCCGCTTCAATACGCCTTCTTTGGCCAACATCTAGTGAGCCGTGATGCAAACCAATTTTCAAATTTAGATCATTTTCGCGCCACAGGGCCTGAAACATCATTTCTGCTTGTGCTCTGGTATTCACAAATATCAAGGCAGGACGCTTTTCTTTTATCAGCGCATAGATCTCTGCTGCGGCATATAACGCACTATGGCCGGCCCATGGCAGATAGGCTGCCTTGCTATCTAGGATGTTAATCTGAATATCTTTATCAAGTTGCGGCTGGACAATGGCTACGTTATCGATTTTTGCCGATAGCCAGCATCGCATTTCTTCAGGCTCAGCAATGGTCGCAGATAGTCCGATACTCTGGCTAGTAGGGGCAATATGGCGCAGGCTAGCTAGTGACAAGGCTAGCAAATCACCACGCTTACTTCCCACTAGCGCGTGAATTTCGTCAATGATTATATAGCGAAGCTGTCCAAATAGCTTAGCTGCATCAGACCAGCTCAACATCAGCTCAAGTGATTCAGGGGTGGTAAGTAATATATTGGGTGGGGCGGCGCGTTGCCGGTTGCGTTTAGCTTGCGGGGTGTCACCTGTGCGCGTTTCAATGGTGATATCTAGTCCCATTTCATCAGCAGGGGTCTCTAGATTTCTAGCAATATCTACCGCTAGTGCCTTTAGAGGAGAGAGATAGAGGGTATGCAAACCTTCTTGCGGATTTTGGCTTAGCTCAATTAGGCTAGGCAGAAACCCAGATAACGTTTTGCCAGCCCCAGTTGGTGCCACCAGCAATACTGACCGTCCAGCGGCAGATTGCACAAAAATATCTTGCTGGTGGGGATAAGGTTTCCATCCCTTCGCATTAAACCAGTCAGCAAATTGTTGCGGCAACCTCATCGATAGGCCTATTGTTTGTTGTGGATTAACACTATATCTAAACCAAAGTGCATCAAACCCAAGGTTTTTTTAAAAAGCTTGTTAGGGTATGCGTATCACCCTCTTCTTGCCCTTAAAACAAGGGTATTATCTGCTACAAGTAATGAAAGCGCCTGACCATGATCGATTTATATTACTGGCCAACACCGAACGGGCATAAAATCACTATCGCGCTTGAAGAGATGGGCTTGGAATATAATGTGAAGCCGGTGAATATTGGCAAAGGCGATCAGTTTAACCCTGACTTTCTGGCTTTCTCACCCAATAACCGGATGCCTGCAATTATCGACCATGATGGCCCGGATAAAAAGCCGATATCAGTCTTTGAGTCTGGCGCTATATTGCTTTATTTGGCAGCAAAGACAGGCCTTTTGATGCCAGCAGATAGACGGGGACAAGTACAGGTTCAGGAATGGTTGATGTGGCAAATGGGCGGATTTGGACCGATGCTAGGCCAAGCACATCATTTTAATTTCTACGCGCCAACGCGCATAGATTACGCCATGAACCGCTATTCTGATGAAGCAAACCGGCTATATGGCGTTATGGATAAACGTTTAGCTGTAAGTCAGTTTATTGCCGGGGATAGCTATTCGATTGCTGATATTGCGATTTTGCCATGGACACGCAGCTATAAGCGCCAGAATGTCGATATAGAAGCCTATCCGCATGTCAATGCGTGGCGCAAGAAGTTGCTGAGGCGTCCGGCTGTGCAGGCCGGCGGCGCAATTGGTGCAGATTGGCGCGAAGATTTAAAAGAAATCAGTGCCGAGAATTATGCCAAGCTCTTTGGCACAGAAAAAAAATAGTAACCCTAGCTATCAGGATACTATGGATTGGGTAAAAATAGATAAAGCTGGCTTATCCATTCTGCCAGCAGGTGCGCATATCGACCCGCTTGTTAAGGCCGGGATAGCGCTGATTACCCATGGCCATGCAGACCATGCGCGGCCCGGCCATAGCCAGGTAATCGCAACGCCTGAAACGCTAGCGATAATGGCTGCGCGTTATGGGGATGATTTTACCGCGATTAAGACCCCGCTTCGCTATGGTGAGAAGATGCAGCTTGGGGATGTGCAGATTAGTATGGCACCATCTGGGCATATTCTAGGTAGCGCGCAAATCATTGTGGAATATCAGAATACCCGCCTGATTGCCGCTGGTGATTATAAACGTAAGTCTGACCCTACTTGCGCAGCCTTTGAGATTGTTCCTTGCGATATATTTATTACCGAAGCCACCTTTGGTCTGCCGGTTTTTCGCCACCCTGACCCAAAGGCTGAAATAGAGCGGCTATTGAAGGTAAAATCTTTGTTTCCAGAGCGCTCTATCCTCATCGGCGCTTATGCGCTAGGCAAAGCACAACGGGTTATCGCTCTTCTGCGTGCAGCGGGCTATAATGCGCCCATTTATATGCATGGCGCTATGCAGAATTTATGTACTCTGTATCAGGAACATGGGGTAGAGCTAGGCGAATTACGTCCCGCCACTTCCACAAGTCGCGGCAAGCCTGCAAAAGAGTTGGAAGGGGCTATTATTATCGCGCCCCCCTCAGCTATGAATACAGTATGGGCGCGCCGGCTCAGCGACCCTTTAAATGTCTTTGCATCGGGGTGGATGCAGGTTCGGCAACGCGCTAAGCAACGCGGTGTAGAATTTCCCCTTATTTTGTCAGACCATGCGGATTGGGATGATTTGCTCGCCACCATCGAAGAGGTTAATCCGGGCGAGGTTTGGGTAACTCATGGCCGTGAGGATGCGCTTATTCTTGCGTGTAAAGAGCGCGGAATATCTGCGCGAGCACTATCGCTAATCGGTTATGATGAGGCGGTGGAATGAGACGATTTTCCGAACTTTTAGAGGCGCTGATTTTTTCGCCGCGCCGAACAGTAAAACTGGCTCATCTTTCTGGCTGGTTGCGCACAGCCCCGCATCCAGACAGGGGGTGGGGACTTGCCGGGCTGACAGGCGATCTAAGCTTTGCGCATGTCAAAGCAGGGGTGGTGCGCGAGCTTGCGAGTGAGGTAAGCTCTGCAGAACTTTTTGCCCTTTCTTATGATTTTGTCGGCGACCTAGCAGAAACGGTAGCCCTGTTATGGCCTGCTAGCCTTGAGCAAAATAGCACGCAAGCCGCAGAAGATTTGCACCTTTCTGCGATTATTACCAGTTTGCAAGACACGCCGCGTGCCAGTATCAAGCCGTTGCTAGCAGGATATATGGACAGGCTGAATGTGGCTGAGCGTTGGGCGTTATTAAAACTTGCCACAGGGGGGATGCGCGTGGGGGTGTCTGGGCGATTAGCACGCACAGCTCTTGCGCAGGCATTTGATAAAGATATTGCCGAAATTGAGGAAATCTGGCCCCTTATTTCTCCGCCCTATGATGATTTGTTTGACTGGTTGGAAGGGCGGGCGGCGCGCCCGCAAGCTGATGGCCGCGCTGTCTTTCGCCCGATGATGCTTGCCCATCCTGTTGATGAGGAGAGCATGGGGGAGGGGTTTGTGCCAGCTGACTGGCAAGTAGAATGGAAATGGGATGGCGCGCGCATCCAGCTGGTTAGTGCTGAGGATGGTGTGCGGCTATTTTCGCGCACTGGTGATGATATCTCTGCGAGCTTTCCTGAACTGATTACCGAAATGTCATGGAAAGGGGTGTTAGACGGGGAAGTGCTGGCCGGCACGCCCGAAGATGTTGGCAGCTTCAATGACTTGCAGCAACGCTTAAATCGCAAGCGTGTGACCAGCCGCATGCAACAGGATTTCCCCGTTTTTATTCGTGCCTATGACATATTATTTGCTGGTGATAACGATTTGCGCAATTTGCCGTTGTCGCAGCGGCGGCTAAAGCTCGAAGCAGAAATGACAGAAATAGATGCCCCAAAGCTAGATTTATCTGAACACTTGCCGGCAGCTGATTTTGAAAGTTTGCAGGCGATGAAAGAGCAGGCAGATCCAAGAATTGAAGGCATAATGCTGAAAAAGGCGGATAGCCTATATATTGCTGGCCGCCCAAAAGGATGTTGGTTTAAGCTGAAACGTGATCCAAAACATGCTGATCTGGTTGTCCTATATGCCCAGCGCGGTCATGGAAAACGCTCGTCATTTTATTCTGATTATACATTTGGGGCATGGCGCGAAGGTGAAAATGGGGCAGAGTTAGTACCTGTTTGCAAAGCCTATTCAGGTTTTTCAGATGCTGAATTACGCCAGCTTGATAAATTTGTTCGAAGCCATACCATTAACAAGTTTGGCCCAGTACGCGAGGTGGAACATAAGCTGGTTGTCGAAATTGCCTTTGACCAGCTGCATAAATCGAAACGGCATAAATCAGGGATTGCTATGCGGTTTCCGCGTTTTCATGCTATTCGCTGGGATAAACCTGCCGAGGAGGCAGATAATGTGGCCTATTTGCGAAGCTTTATTCCAGATGAAGATACCTAGTCAGCTTTTTGCCTGCGGCATCGCTCAGAGCAATATTTTACCTGATCCCAATCGCGAGCCCATTTTTTACGCCAAGCAAAAGGTTTATGGCAGCTAACGCAGATTTTCTCGCCTAAATCGCCTTTACGTACCATTCTTTGATTATCTTTTTTATGTGCCATCTGTTTTTATCTCTGCACAAGCGAAGGGGATAGCCATAGGATTGCGTGCATTTATGAGGGTTCTGTCTCACCCTCATATCGCAGGGTACAACTCCCTGTTAGGGTTTGGACCAGTAACGATTCTTTACATTTTGTCCAGCTAGGATCTGCCATATCTGACATCTCATTACGCCAGATGAGGGCTATCATCATTGCGGTCAGTAGTATCACTAAAATCCAGCGGGTGTTCATGTTGCTCTATCCTTGTTTGCTCTACCCTTAGTTGCGCTACAATTGTTTGCGCTACAATTGTTTACGCTACCTTTATTTACGCTACCTTTATTTCATAGGCATTATTCAGTATCCCAATCCACGATATGGTCAGGCATATCTGCATCGTCAACACTGCCTTCGGGAAAAATCCGTCCAGCGACTGAATGGCCTGCGCGTGCAACGCTATCTGGCGTTCCTGAAATAAGTGGATGCCAGTCTGCTAGGCCGCGCCCCTCATGCAGACGCCGATATGCACAGCTTTTTGGCATCCAGCTAATTTGACCAAGTGTTTCTGGTGTTAATACCACACAATCTGGCACATAGGTTTTGCGTTTCTCATAATTTTGGCATTGTGCTGAGGCGCAATCTAGTAATTTACAGCCTATATCGGTGCTATAGACCTCTTTTGTATCTATATCTTCTAGCTTTAGAACGCAGCATTTTCCGCAACCATCACATAGAGATTCCCATTCAGCTTGGCTCATCTCATCTAAAGATTTGGTCTCATAAAAAGGGGCGGCTGAATTTGATTTAGGCGCACTCATAACAGCTTTAAAACTCTTTTTTCTTCATTAGCGATATAGTCTCTGGTCTGCGGCACATCTTCATGACGTCTAGCCAGCTGAATCTGGAATACCATGCCATGCGCATATCTGAAATAATTTTCACTACAAATAAGATAAAATCGCCACATACGGATAAAGGCTTCATCATAATGTTCTGGAAGCTGGTCCTTTTGCGCTTCAAAGCGCGCGCGCCAATGGTGCAGGGTTTCAGCGTAATGCAACCGCATTATTTCAATATCAGTTACTTTTAGTGTCGTTTTTTCAATGGCCTGCATCATCTGCCGCAAGGTAGGCAGATAGCCACCGGGGAAAATATATTTAATAAGCCAGGGGCTGGTTGCACAAGGTCGGCCATTGCGGCCAATAGAATGGATAACTGCCACCCCATTATCGGCTAGATGCCGGTCGATAGAAGCCATAAATCTATTTAGATTCTGCTTGCCTACATGTTCGAGCATGCCAACTGAAATAATACGATCAAAGCGGCGATTTCCCAGTTTGCGGTAGTCACACAATTCCACTGATAGCTGTTTGTTAAGGCTCTTCTCCTCAATTAATTTTTTAAAATAAGCATATTGATTAGCGGATAAGGTAATACCCGTGATATTTAGAGTATCTGCGCATTTGGAGAGTGCGGTGGCAAGCCCGCCCCAACCGCAGCCAATATCCAAAACTTTCATGTTTTCTTGCAGATGAAGCTTGGCAGCCAATCTGGCCATTTTCTGTTTTTGCGCAATGTCTAGCGTATCGTCATTTGACCGAAAATAGGCGCATGAATATTGCCGGTTTTCATCTAAAAATAGATCAAATAGCTGGTCAGTTAAATCATAATGATGGGCAACATTCTTGCGTGAGCGCCCGACCGGATTTAAAGATGCAAACCAGCCAATAACCGCCCAGAACTGGCAATAGATACGGCCAATCAGGCTATGGCGCCAGCTTTGCGTATTCTGGAATAAGAAGGCAACAAAATCTTCAAATGAGCCGTCTGTAATGGTCAACTCGCCGCGCATATAATATTCACCAAACAGAGGGTCTGGACGCAATATGAGCGCCCATAAAGCAGCAGGGTGCTGCAGGCTAATCCCTATGCAGACCCCATTACTAGGCTGCTGCCTTTTTCTAATTTTCCAGACTCTGTTGCGCGGCGTAACCACGATATCTGGTTTGCCGGGAAGCGATATCTTTAGCTGTCCAGATGACAGCATATGCCGAAGAATGAGAATGGCTAGTCTGACCATATCGCTATCTCAGTAAAATCCATCAGCCTTACAATAATAAAAGGTTTTCCCCCTTCCAAAGGGGTACTTCCTTTTGTTTTTCCAAGAGATGGGTATTCATGCCATCCCTATGCTTAAGTATAGCGGCATTAATACTTTCAGCCGCATGCGAATTAAACCCAATTTCAGATGCAGACAAATTCCGGTAATACTGCTAGAGATAAGCGTCATGGAACAACAGCCTCTGCCGCAATTACCGCCTGCTTCTGTCTCTTTTGATGACGGAATTTTGCGCGCTATTGATGTGGGGGATGTATATTTCTCCGCGGAAGATGGGCTAGCTGAAAGCCGTTATGTATTTGTTGATGGCAGCGGGGCTTTAAATGCGCTAGCAGATGCCTCTCACCTCACCATTGCAGAAACTGGATTTGGAACAGGGCTGAACCTGTTGGCTCTGTGCGAGGCGATCGCTGCGTCTAATAGCGGATGTCAAATAGATTATATCAGCTTTGAAGGGGCGCCGCTGGATGCAAAAGATGCACGGTATGCGCATGATGCCTTTCCTGAATTAGCCAGCCTCTCAGATGATTTGATAGCAAACTGGCCGCGCCGCTGGCACGGGGTGCATCGTTTTTCCATGCTAGGGGGGCAGGTGCGGGTGCAGCTTCATTATGGGCAGGCACAAGACACTTTGCCCCGCTTGTCTTTTGCGGCTGATTTCTGGTTTTTGGACGGATTTGCCCCAGCAAAAAATCCTGAACTTTGGTCACAACCTGTTTGCCATGAGATAGCTCGGCTGTCCAAAAAAGGAACAAGGCTGGCAAGTTTTACCGTTGCACGGCAGGCCCGCACCCATCTAAGCGAAGCAGGCTTTCACCTTGAAAAGGCCCCTGGCTTTGGGCGCAAGCGCGATATGCTAAAAGGTGTTTATGATAAGGGATTTATCCGCACGCAAACTCGTCCAGCTGAACAGGTAGCCATAATTGGCGGCGGAATAGCTGGTGCGGCGATGGCACATGCGCTGACACAGCTAAATATTCCCCATTTCATCCTTGAGCAGGCAGAAAAGATAGCTACTGCCGCTTCTGGTAATCCGGCAGGATTATTAGTGCCGTTTTTAAGTGTTGGGGATATGCCGGCCGCGCGGCTATCTATTTCTGCGCTCGCGGACGCACGAAAATTTGCTGAATTGCATCAGCTTATTATCTCCTCAGGTGTTGTAAGCCTAGATTTTTCAGAACGAAAAGCTTCCCGGCAATCTAAATTAGCCGCACAAGGCTTTCCAGAGGATCTAGCTACCTTTCTTGCGCCTAAGGATGTTGCCGATAAGATTGGGATCGATATTGGCATGGGTGGGTTATATCATTCTGCTGGCGGGGTGGTCTCGCCGCCTGACTATTGCGCGGCGCTGATGGCTGATAGCCCTGTTTATACCAATGCTGCGGTGGCTGGGGTAAGCGGCGGTGAGGGGGACTGGCAAATTAGGTGCCATAACGACCAACATTTCAACGCAAGCCACATCATTTATTGCGGCGGTGCGGCAACCCCGCAGCTTATAGGTAGCGGCTTTCTGCCAAAAAAGCGGTTTCAAATAACCTCTGGCCAGCTAAGCTATATGCCGCAGAATACAGCCCTATCCTCGCTTAAAATGGCCATAAATTATTCTGGCTATTTGCTGCCATGCGGGGCAGGGATGCAAATCGCTGGGGCAGGCTTTGATCCCGATGAGCGAAGAGAGGTTACCAAAGAAGGCCATCACCAAAATCTCGCGCTGATGCCTGAGGCATTAAAAAGCCTTGCTGCGTCTCCTGATAGCTATTCAGGGCGGCGTGCGTTGCGCCTTGCTGTAGCGGATAGGCTGCCTGTCGCTGGCGAGATAACAGATACCAGATATATGCTCACTGCTCTTGGCGCGCGCGGTCTAACCCTTGCTGGGTTGTTGGCACATAGCCTTGCTTGCCGGATAGGTGGCAGGCCTGATTTTTTAGAACAACCGCTGGTAGCCGCATTATTGCCAGAACGGCTTAAAGACCTATAGGCCTATATAATAGGGCAGTTAAATAAGATCAGCAGCACGGTAGCGCTCACCTTGGCTGGTACATTCGCCACTTAGCATCCAAACAAAGGCAGGGGCTATATCCTCGGGCGTTGGCAGGGTATCTGGATTTTCGCCAGGAAAAGCTGCGGCGCGCATCGCCGTTTTCGTACCACCCGGATTTAGCATATTAATACGCAGATTAGTTTGCTCGCTTTCAGCTGCCCACACTCTGCCCATCGCTTCTAGCCCAGCTTTAGATACAGCATAACCGCCCCAGAAGGCATGCGCACCATGGGCGACTGTGCTGGATACCAGAACTGCTCTTCCTGCGTGTGATCGGCGTAAAAGCGGATCAAGGGCGGCAATTTGATGCCAGACAGAAACCAGATTAATATCAATAGTGCGTTCAAAAACTTCACTATCAATATGGGGCATTGGCGCCATTTGCCCAAGCTGGCCAGCATTTGCTACAAACCCATCTAAGCGTCCCCAACGGCTGCCAATCGCTTGTGCTAATCGCGGCATCGCTTCATGATCGCTCTGGTCAAGTTCAACAATGGTGGCCTGCCCGCCAGCCTTGCTAATCTCATCGTCAAGTTCTTCAAGACCAGCAACAGTTCGGGCTGTAATAATAAGTTCTGCTCCTGCATCTGCGCATGCAAGCGCAGCTGCCCTTCCAATACCACGGCTAGCCCCAGTGATTAAAACAACCTTATCAGATAAAATTTGTGACATGGCTCAGGGTTTGATCCTTGAAATTTATTGAAAATCTTAACCTTATTCAGGCTATCTTATTATAGCTGGTCTCAATAACCGGATACTCACCAGTAAAGCAAGCATCACAAAATTGTGGCAGATCAGGGTTTCTTGCTTTCTCCCCCATCGCACGATATAGCCCGTCAATGGATATAAAGGCTAGGCTGTCAGCACCAATCTCGGCGCACATTTCCTTTATGGTCAATTTTGCCGCCATCAATTTATCTTTTTCAGGCGTATCCACACCATAAAAACATGGGTTAGTGGTTGGCGGGCTTGCTATGCGCATATGCACCGATTTTGCACCAGCTTCACGCATCATTGTAACGATTTTGCGTGAGGTTGTGCCTCTGACAATCGAATCATCCACCAAGATAATATCCTTGCCAGCAACAATCTCAGAATTGGCGTTATGCTTCATCATTACGCCAGAAGTTCGCCCTGCTTCGGTGGGCTGGATAAAGGTGCGCCCAACATAATGGTTGCGAATAATGCCAAGCTCAAAAGGAATACCAGATTGCTGGGCATAGCCAAGTGCTGCGGGTACGCCCGAATCAGGTACAGGTATAACCAAATCAGCTGCGATATTTGCCTCTTTAGCAAGCTCACCGCCAATATCCTTGCGGGCCTGATAAACTGACCGACCTTCAAGGGAGGAATCTGGGCGCGCAAAATAAATATATTCAAAAATACAGAAACGCGAGGGCTTTTTGGTGCTTATTTTATGGCTTTTTATACCGTCTTTAGAGATGACCACCATTTCGGCAGGCTCAATATCACGGATAAATTTTGCGCCAATAATATCAAGGGCGCATGTCTCAGAAGCCAGAATATAGGCCTCACCCAGCTTGCCCAAGATAAGCGGACGTATTCCGTTTGGATCGCGCACGCCTATCAGTTGATCATCGACCACACTGACCAGCGCATAAGCCCCGGACACTTGTTGCAACGCTTCGGTTAGCCGGCCAACGGGATCATTCTGGTGTGAGCGGGCAACCAGATGGATAATTACTTCAGTATCGGTGGTGGATTGGAACAGGCTGCCAGTTTCCACAAGGCTGGTGCGCAAGCGTTCGGCATTAATCAAATTGCCATTATGGGCAATGGCAAAATTGCCAAAACCCATTTCTGTCAGGAAAGGCTGGATATTGCGTACTTCATTCAAACCAGTGGTCGAATAGCGGTTATGGCCAATGGCAACATGGCCTTTTAAATCGTTTAAGGTTTTGGAGCCAGCGCTAAAATTCTCACCAACATGACCGATACCTTTGAAAGAGTTGAACTTTTCGCCATCAAAGCTAACCATGCCAGTGGCTTCTTGTCCGCGATGTTGCAATGCATGCAATCCAAGTGCGGTAAGCAGATGTGCTTCGCTATTGCCATAGATTCCAAAAACAGCGCATTCTTCTTGCAAGCTGTCTTGGTTATGCCCGTCACTTTCAGGCAGGTCAGCTAGTCGTTTCATCATCTCATTAAACCGGTATCTGAACGCACATATTCTGGAAGGCTGAAGCCTAGCATACCCGTCTTGCGGCGTCTATTGCCTGAAGTCTTACAGGATATAAAAACACCTAGTTTTTTATAAGCTGCGTGGTTAATTTTTTTCATCTGCAAGCAGGTCAAGCTTATCGGCTGCATCTTCTGCACCTTCAGTAACCGCATTCCCTATCTCATTGCCTAGGTCTGGTGTGTCCATATCAAGGCGAATGGCGCCAAGGCTTTCAGTTATAATGGAAGGCAGCAGGGTGCTATCCTGAACAGAGCTGATAAGACTACTTATATAAGGTCTGCTCTCGCTGTTTAAAATGCCGTCCTCTAAATCACTTTCCTCGCCAGCATAAATCACACAGCCGCTATAAAGAATCATGGAGAATAGCACACCGCGTAATATGCCGAACAATATACCAAACCAGGTATCAAGCGCGCCTAGCCCAGCACGCTTCAGACCAGGCGATATCAGCGATGCTAGGATGAACCAGATAACAATGCTGCCAGCAAAAGGTAGCGCCCATGCTAGGATTTCAGTAAGCCCTTCCACTTTAATGAAGGCAGATAGCCACGTGCTGATAGTTGGTGCGGTGGTTACGGCGACAAAAACAGCCAAGACCCATCCTGCCAGACCTAAAAACTCGCGTGTCATCCCGCGTAACATTGAAAATACTGCTGATATGCCGATGGTAAATAGAACTATATAGTCGAAATAGGTTAAGTTGCTAAAATCAAATGCAGGCATTATTTAGCCCTCTCTAGCTGTTAGGCTATCGCATATTGGCAAAGATAAACGCCGTTCCAGAATAGAACAGATACAGCGAAAAATGCAGCATTTATTACCCATCAATAGCGCCCCGATAACAATTCTATGAAATCAGACAGATTATCTGGCTGGGTGGTGGAAATGCCAGAGGGAGGCCTGACTTTTTTGCTAAATTTTGGCATAAAACCTTGCTCAAACCCTAGCTTTGCAGCTTCTTTTAGCCGTGTTTCAGCTTGCGGCACTTGGCGCAGCTCAGCCGATAAGGCAACCTCGCCAAAAAAGACTGCGCGTGCTGGCAACGGTTTAGCACTAACAGATGATACCAGCGCGGCTGCGACAGCCAAATCGGCAGCCGGCTCAGCAATGCGCAGGCCGCCCGCAACATTTAAAAAAATGTCCCTGCCTGATAGCGGCACGCCGCAGCGAGCTTCTAGAACTGCGGTCAGCATCGCCAGCCGGCCAGAATCCCAGCCCACCACATTGCGGCGCGGACTAGCAAGGGAGGAGGGTGCAACTAGCGCTTCTATTTCCACCAATAAAGGGCGGGTCCCCTCTAACCCAGCAAAAACAGCTGTTCCAGCTACGTTATGTTGCCGCTCGCCCAGAAATAGCTCAGAGGGGTTAGGTACTTGCTGCAGACCCTGTTCAGACATCTCAAAGACGCCTATTTCATCTGTTGCGCCAAAACGGTTTTTAACGCCGCGCAAAATGCGGAAATGATGCGACCTATCACCCTCAAAATACAAGACACAATCTACCATATGCTCTAGCACGCGTGGCCCAGCAATCGCTCCATCTTTGGTAACATGCCCGACAAATACAATTGCCGCATCACTGGTTTTTGCCGCCCGGATAAGCTCATGGGCAGCTGCCCGAACTTGCGAGACCGTACCAGGCGCACTTTCAAGGTTCGGTACATACATGGTTTGGATAGAATCGATAACCAGCAAATCCAGATCCGGTGTAGAACGAACCGTCTCGGCGATATCTACTGCGTTGGTTGCGGTTGCAAGGGTAGCAGTGCTATCCATAACGCCTAGGCGTTGGGCACGCATGCGCACCTGATCCGCTGACTCCTCGCCCGTAATATAGGCAGCGCTACGTCCAGCAGCGGCAAGTTTACATACTAATTGCAATAACAGAGTTGATTTACCAATCCCTGGATCGCCGCCAATTAAGATGGCCGAGCCTGCGACAAGCCCGCCACCAGTAACGCGGTCAAATTCTTCCAAGCCAGTAACCAGACGGCGTGCAGGGCTGGTTTGTTCACTTTTGGCTAGCGGTACAAGCTCTATGGCACGTCCGCCGGATTTGCGCTTTTTGCCCGGTGTTGCTTCAACCCGTTCCTCACTTAGCGTATTCCATTCTCCGCATGCATCACACTTACCACTCCATTTAGCAGTAACCGCGCCGCAAGACTGACAATGATATTGCGAGAGAGTGCGCGCCATCTAGGCCTTCGCTTTCTGAGCATTGACAGTTTTTTTAGTGGTTAGCGGACCTTCTGGATGGCCATGCACAAACTGGTCAACTTCTGGGACACCGCTTGCATGCATTTTTGAAGCTGGGCCACACCAGATTATACGTCCTTCATGGATCATTGCCACCACGTCAGCTATCCGGCGCACAGAGGCCATATCATGAGAGATGGTTAACGCAGTTGCTCCCAGACGTTTCACGGCGTCAAGAATAAGATTATCAATAACCCCGCCAGTGATGGGATCAAGCCCAGAGGTTGGCTCATCAAACAGCAGAATTTCTGGTTTATCAGCGATAGCACGCCCAAGGGCAACACGCTTTTGCATGCCGCCAGACAATTCTGCTGGAAATTGGTCAATCACATCTGCGCGCAGGCCAAGTTGTGTCGCAATATGATGGGCTTCTTCACGTGCTGCTTGGCGGGTAACAGCACCTTGTTGAAGGGGGCGGAACATAATATTTTGCCAGATAGGCAAGCTGTCAAAAAGCGCCCCAAACTGAAAAGTCATGCCAAATTTCTTTAATGCGGCTTCCCGCTGAGACCTAGTCTGGCCAACCATTTCAACTCCATCTACTTTGATAGAGCCAGAGGTAGGCGTTACCAGTCCAAGTAAGCATTTAAGCGTGACAGATTTACCGCAACCAGAAGTGCCGATAATGCATAAAGATTGCCCTGCCTCTACGGTCAAGTTAATGCCTTTGAGCACTATCTTGCCATCAAAATGTTTGACTAGATTTTCAATAGTTATTTTCGGGTTGATTTTCGATGATGTTTTTTTTGCGTTCATACCTAGCCCCTACCCGAAAAACAGCGCGGTAACAAGATAGTTGGAAATCAGAATCAGAATAGAAGAAGACACCACCGCATTGGTTGTGGCATGGCCTACACCCTCAGCCCCGCGGCCGCTATTATAGCCGTGATAACATCCCATAAGTGCAATTAAAAACCCAAATACTGCAGCCTTAATTAGGCCAAGGGTTACATCTGAGACTTCTAAAAATTCCATAGTACGTGCGAGATAAATACCAGGGTTAAAGCCAAGCTGGTAAACACCTACAAGATAGCCGCCCAAAACCCCGATTATATCCCCTATCAGCACCAAAATAGGCAGACAGAGTGTTCCTGCTAAAAGGCGCGGGGCGACCAGATATTGCATGGGCCGTGTGGATAGTGTGTCTAGCGCATCAATCTGGTCTGTTACCCGCATTGTGCCAATTTCTGCGGCCATAGACGCGCCAATGCGTCCAGCGACCATTAATCCGGCTAGTACAGGGCCAAGTTCGCGCGTAACCGATAGCACCACTACCGTGGCAACGGTATCTTCGGCGGAAAAACGGGCAAAACCAGTATAGCTTTGCAAGGCTAGAACCATACCTGAAAAGAGAGTGGTTAGACCCACGACAGGTAGCGAGAAAAACCCAATATCTAGCATTTGCCGCAGTAATTGCTTGCCGTAATAGGGCGGAAATATTGTCCAGCGGATAGCAGCGGCGGCAAAAAGGGTCAGCCGGCCAATAGAGGCCAGAAAATTCAAACTTGCTTTGCCGATATTTGCAATAAAATTAAGCATCTATAAGTCTTTTATAAAGGGGTGTCAGCTTGCGTCTGCCCCATCATATAGACGCGTTAGTCGATCGCCAAGACCTGTTAGTACTTCATAGCTGATTGTATTTCTATCTGCGGCCATTTCGTGTAATCCGTAATGACTTCCCAATAGGCAGGCTTTGTCTGCGGATTGCAGTTCTGCATCGCTTAGACTAGTGACATCTGCGATAAGTAAATCCATAGATACCCGTCCAGCTAGCGGCACGATTTTGCCCGCAATTTCCACCGTTGCTATTTTATTGTGCTGCGGTTGATATAATGCCCGCGCATAGCCGTCTGCATAACCAGTGGCAATGGTGGCAAGGCGGATAGGCGCATCCGCGGTAAACATAGCACCATAACCCGCGCATTCCCCTTTTTTAAGGTTTCGTATCTGAACGATATCTGCATGCCAAGACACAACTGGTTTTAGGTATTTGTTGTCCGTAGCTGGGTCAGGCATAGCGCCATATAGGGCAATGCCCGGGCGGGTTAAATCAAAATGATATGAAGGGGGCAGAAAAATACCGCCGCTATTACATAAACTCCTCGGAATGCCAGCAAAAGGGGCGGTTAGCTGCTGAAACTGTTCCAGCTGGAAGGCGTTATAATCATTTTCTGGCTCGTCTGCACAAGCAAGATGGCTCATCACTAAACAAAGCTTCAGCTCTTTTAAGGGGTTGTTATCGCTTGTTAATAAATAATGACTATCCTGGCCAAATCCAAGCCGGTTCATACCTGTATCAATATGTAAAATAGCAGGCAGGTGCTTACCAGACTGGCGCTGATAGGCTGTGATAGCCTCTGCCTGTCCGGAATGATTAATAACAGGCGTTAGCCTATGCGCATCATAAAGGGCAAGGTCTTCACCGCGCAGGCCTTCTAGGACGGCAATAGCCGCGCCATCATAGCCTTTGTTTTTGAAGGCAGCGCGCAGGCTTATCGCCTCATCTATTTGGGCGGTAAAAAATATGGCGCAGCCAGCTTTATATAAAGCGCTCGATACCGCTTCCATGCCCAGCCCATAACCATCTGCCTTTACCGCAGCGGCCGTCTTTGTTGTCTGGCCAGTCAGGCTATGCAAAGTGCGGTAATTATCGCTAAGTGCTGATAGGTCAATATGAAGCTGGGATGAGGTCATCTTTGTCTTCTGGAAGGGCCTACCGGCTATTAAAGGAAAAGGGGGTTAAAAATTATCTGGCAGACTGTCAGGGCTTGCAAGATCAGAGAATTTAGTCAGCCGTCCTTCAAAGCTTACATTAGCGATACCAACAGGACCATGACGTTGTTTTGCGATAATAATTTCAGCCGTACCGTTTGATTTTTCAAGCCGCTCCTGCCAGAGCTGATAGCGCAGATTAAACTTCTCTTCGGTTTCAGTTTCCTTTTGAACAGGCTCACTTTTATTTAGGTAATATTCTTCACGATAAACAAACATTACCACATCTGCATCTTGCTCAATGGAGCCTGATTCGCGCAAATCTGCAAGATTAGGATGCTTATCTTCACGCTGCTCAACCGCACGCGATAATTGCGATAGCGCTAGAACAGGCACATCCAGTTCCTTCGCAATTGCCTTTAGGGAGCGGCTGATATTAGAAATTTCTTGAACCCTGTTCTCTGGCCGCGAGCCAAGCTGGGCTTGCAGAAGCTGTAGATAATCAATTACGATAAGCCCTAAACCTGTGGTGCGTTTCAGGCGGCGCGCCCGGCTTGCAAGCTGGCTAACCGAAAGTGCAGGTGTATCATCAATATAAAAAGGCGCTTTTGCTATCTGATCACTAGCTTCGACTAGTCCCATAAATTCTGCGCTAGATAGGTTGCCCCGCCGGATGGCTTCAGAATCAATTTCAGAGCGTTCAGCCAATATCCGTGTTCCCAGCTGTTCTGCTGACATCTCGCAAGAGAAAAAGGCCACAGGTATAGGCTCTTCACCAGTGCGGGTGGTGGAAGCCGCATGAAAAGCGATATTGGTTGCTAGTGCGGTCTTACCCATCGCTGGACGTCCTGCCAGAATAATCAAATCTGATTTTTGCAAACCACCAAGCAAATTGTTCAAACTGGTCAGCCCAGTGCTAACCCCAGACAAATGTCCGTCATTTTTGGCCGCCAATTCAGCCATGCGCACAGTTTCGCCCAGAATTATCTCAAAGCTTCGCAAACCATTATCAGAGCTATCGGTTTCAGCGAGCGAAAACAAATATTGCTCAGCTGCCTCGATTTGCGTCATGGCCGGTCTTTCTAAGTCCGGATTTTGCGCATCATGGGTAACTTGATCTGATATGCGCACTAATTCGCGCCTAAGATAGGCTTCATGCACCACATCGGCATAGTTTGGCGCATCTGATACCGATATAACCCCATCTACCAAGTCGCCCAGATAGGCATCAGCGCCCTCATCACCAAAGGCGGTGCTATTCGCAAAAAATGCTTTTAAGGTAACAGGGTTTGCGAGCTGCCCACGCCCGATAAGTCGGGCTGCTGCCTCATAAATTTGGCCATGCACAGGGTCATGGAAATGTTCTGCTCGAAGCGGGATTTCCAGCCCATCCATTACAGAATTATCCAGAAGCAAGGCGCCTAGAAAACTTTGCTCTGCCTGAATATTTTGCGGCAAACTACGCGGCTGATGGCTAGCCGTGATACCGGGAAGGGTGGCAATAATGGGATCGGAAGCATTCTCTGACATGAAAAATAGTCTACCAATAATATTCGCAAATGCTAGATGTTAAGTCTGGGGATACTGTGGATAACTTTAAAAAAAAGCCCTATAGATATTCCCATAGGGCTTTAAAAAGTTAGGTGCAATAAAGACGCTAGCTAGCTGCCTCATCATCACTATCGCCTGCTTCTGCTGCTTCAGCTTCTACAGGGGCTTCCTCAGCAACCTCGGCGTTAGCTTCTGCTTCTGTTATAGCAGCGTCTGCAACAGCTTCGATGCTTTCTTCTTCAGCGTCATAGTTTGTTACAACGGCTGCACCTGTTTCAGCCTGTTTTTTGGCTTCTTCAGCAGAGCGCGCAATGTTCACAATAACTTCTACCTGCACTTCTGCGTGCAGGTTTACTTTCACTGGGAACAAGCCAAGCGTTTTGATAGCCTTATCCATAACCACTTGACGTTTATCGATGCTATGCCCAGCTTCGCCAACTGCATCGGCAATGTCTCTTGCAGAAACAGAGCCGAATAGCTGACCCATTTCAGAAGCAGCGCGAACCAGAATAACGGACAGCCCTCCCATGCCTTTCATAGCGTCTTCAGCTGAGCTACGAGCTTCTGCGTTCCGGCTTTCGCGGTCTGCGCGTTCGGCTTCAAACTTTTCCAGATTGGCTTTATTTGCTCTCAGCGCCTTACCAGTTGGCAGAAGATAGTTACGTGCATATCCTGGCTTTACTTTGACGACATCGCCAAGCTTGCCAAGCTTATCTACACGTTCAAGAAGAATGATTTCCATGTTTTATGTATCCTTTCCCGCTCTTAGCTGATCACATATGGCATCAGCGCCAAATAACGGGCGCGTTTGATAGCCGTTGACAGCTCACGCTGTTTTTTTGCGGAAACTGCAGAAATACGTGAAGGAACAATTTTTCCGCGCTCTGAAGTAAAGCGGGTTAGAAGCTTCACATCCTTATAATCAATATGCGGGGCGTTTGGCCCTGAGAACGGGCATGATTTACGACGGCGACCTTGTGGTCTGCGTACAGCACTGCGTGTAATTTCTAGCTTTGTCATCGCTTACTCCCCATCTGCTTTTGTTGCTGTTTCTACTGGTGCTTCGCTTGCAGCCTCTTGAGCAGGGGCAGGTTTGTTGTCTCTGTCCCCACGGTCGCTGCGGTCGCTACGCTCACCGCGCGGAGACCGTTCGGCCTTTTGTGCCTGCATCATAACAGAAGGGCCTTCTTCAACTTCATCGATTGAGATATTCATAAAGCGAAGAATATCTTCGTTCAGACCCATGATCCGCTCATATTCTCTTAGCGTGTCATTATCTGCTTCGATATTCAGCATCACATAATGGCCTTTACGGTTCTTTTTGACCCGATAGGCAAGGGCGCGCAGACCCCAATATTCATGTTTGTGAATCTTGCCTCCACCATTTTCGATGATGGCAGAGAAATCTTTTGTAAGCGATTCCACAAGTTGCGTAGAAACGTCTTGTCGTGCGATAAACACGCTTTCATAAAGCCGCATGTAAGTCTCCTTTTGGCTTATTGTCTGAACGCAGTATTGCCTCAAACGAACCAGCTCTTTTCGGCATTAAGCTGGCAAGGATAATAAAGGTTTAATAAAAACTAAAATCGAACAACATGCCCGACTAGCCAATAAACCCATTTACGAGAAGCTGGGTTATGCCGCAAAAGGCTGTAAAAATCAAGTCTTGATTCGTGCGTACTGATAATGCCTATATATGGGCGGTGATACTTTTTGATATTACTGCCAAAGGTAATAAATTTAACGGAGGGGTTAAGGTGGCAAAAACAGCCTTTTTATTTCCAGGACAGGGATCGCAAACACCAGGCATGGCAACTGCCTTGGCTAGCGAAAGCCAATCTGCACGCGATATTTTAGCTGAAATTGACGATATATTGGATTTTAATCTCTCTGGTTTGATGGCAGAAGGACCAGCAGATGAATTGCAACTTACCCAAAATGCCCAGCCTGCCTTATTTGCAAGCTCACTGGCTACATTGCGGACAATTGAGCAGGTAACGGGCAAGCCAATTAATCAGCTATGTGATTTTGTTGCTGGCCACTCTTTAGGGGAATATTCAGCCCTTTGCGCAGCGCAGAGTATAGAAGTGGCTAGCACGGCATCGCTGCTTCGTTTGCGCGGTGAGGCAATGCAAAAAGCTGTACCTGTGGGAGAGGGTGCGATGGCAGCCCTGCTTGGGGCAGATATTCCGCTTGCTGATGCAGTTATAGAAGCTGCGTCATCCACAGGTCTTGTTGAGATTGCCAATGATAATGCGGCTGGCCAAATTGTCGTAAGCGGCGAGACTAAGGCCGTAGAAGCAGCAATGGAAATTGCCCGGGATAAGGGCTTGCGCCGGGTAATATCGCTGCCAGTAAGCGCGCCTTTTCATTGTGCTATGATGGCACCTGCTGCAGATGTGATGGCAGAAGCGCTGGGTAGCACAATAATGCGGTCTGCGCAGGTACCCGTGGTATGTAATATTACCGCTTCGACCGAGAGTAGTGCCGAGCAATTGCGCGCAAACCTAATCGCCCAAGTAACTGGACGTGTGCGCTGGCGCGAAACAATGGAATTTATGGTCGCGAATGGTGTTACCCGCTTCCTAGAGCTTGGTACAGGCAAAGTTTTGTCTGGGCTTGCTAAGCGTGCGGCACCAGAGGCAGAAATTCTGTCTGTTGATACGCTAGAAGACATCCAAAAGGCCTTTGATCTATAAAGAACAGCGTGACTGTAAGGCCAACTTAAAAAGGGGAATATATGATGTTTGATCTAACCGGAAAATCTGCGCTTATTACTGGCGCAAGCGGCGGTATTGGCAGTGCTATTTCGCGGGCGTTGCACGCGCGGGGCGCGCAAGTGGTGTTGCATGGCACGCGTGCAGAAAAGCTGGAAAGCCTAAAAGCGGAGTTGGGTAGTGGTGCCCATGTTTTAACAGCCAATTTATCAGACCGTGAAGCTGTTTCCTCGATGGTAGCTAGCGCAACAGAAATGGCAGGTTCAGTTGATATTCTAGTCAATAATGCCGGTATTACTAAAGATAATTTGTTTATGCGTATGAAAGATGCTGAATGGGATGATGTGCTGGAGGTTAATATGACTGCGAGTATGCTCCTATGTCGAAACGCTATGCGCGCGATGATGAAAGCGCGTTGGGGCCGGATTATCTCTATCTCTTCTATTGTTGGTGTTACAGGTAACCCTGGCCAGACAAATTATGCGGCGTCTAAAGCAGGTATGATCGGTTTTAGCAAATCACTGGCAGCAGAGGTGGCAAGCCGCGGTATTACCGTAAATGTAATTGCCCCCGGCTTTATTGAAACGCCCATGACAGATGCGCTAAGTGATGAGCAAAAAGATAAGCTGCTGGTTAATGTGCCAGCTGGGCGTTTAGGGCAAGGAAACGAAATTGCCGCGGCGGCTTTGTATCTAGCAAGTGATGAGGCAGGGTATGTAACTGGGTCAACCTTGCATGTAAATGGCGGAATGGCTATGCTGTAATATGCTTTGGTTGAATTGCTTGGGGAATTTTTAGTGCCTATTGAAAAACCTTATTACGAGTGTTTTTGAGGTGGTATTTTTGACTGGTATTCTGGTGATAACTATGATATCCCCTGCGAAACTGATGGGCAGAGAACCAGTTTAACTGGTCTAGCTTAAGCTTTTAAGGAAGATAAAAATGAGTGATATTGCAGATCGCGTAAAAGGCATCGTTGTTGAACATCTTGGCGTAGACGGTGATAAGGTTGTCGAAGGCGCATCATTTATTGATGATTTAGGCGCTGATAGTCTTGATACGGTTGAGTTGGTTATGGCGTTTGAAGAAGAATTCGGTTGTGAAATCCCTGATGACGCTGCTGAAAAAATTCTGACAGTTAAAGATGCTGTTGATTTCTTGCAGGAAAACGCAGCTTAATTTAAAGCATTTAAAACGCCCTGCGCCTGCGGCACCAGTATGGATGACTGGTGCAATGCTTTGGCAGAGGGCGTTTTTCTTTAGCAGTGCTAGAAGCGGAGTGAGGATGATATGCGGCGTGTTGTGATAACAGGCATGGGTATTGTGTCACCGCTAGGTGCGGGGCTGAAACATAATTGGGACAGCCTGCTAAATGCGCAAAGCGGTATTGGACGAATAACCGGGTTTGAGGTTGACGATCTAGCTTGTCAGATAGCTGGGCAGGTCCCGCAAGATCAGCGCGATGGCGCGCTGAATATGGATGATTTCATTGAGCCAAAAGAACAGCGCAAGCTAGATCGTTTTATCCAGCTTGGTATTGTTGCTGGTGTAGAAGCGGTGGAAGATTCCGGCTGGAAGCCAGATAATATCGATGATCAGGATCGCTCAGGCGTGATGATGGGCTCTGGTATTGGCGGCTTGCAGACTATCGTTGAGACAAGCGAGCTTTTGAATGCGCGCGGTCCACGCCGGGTTAGCCCGTTCTTTATTCCTTCTGCTTTAATAAATCTAATTTCTGGCCAAATATCTATCCGCTATGGTTATCGCGGCCCTAATCACGCAGTGGTTACCGCCTGTTCGACAGGGGCGCATGCGGTTGGGGATGCGGCGCGTCTCATCGCTTTTGATGATGCGGATGTAATGCTGGCAGGCGGGGCAGAAGCAGCGGTTTGCCGTTTAGGTATTGCCGGATTTGCTGCTGCGCGCGCGCTGTCCACTAGCTATAATGAAAGCCCTGAAGTAGCTTCACGCCCCTATGATACAGGCCGGGATGGCTTTGTGATGGGTGAGGGCGCCGGTGCATTGGTGCTCGAAGAATATGAACATGCAAAAGCCAGAGGCGCTAAGATTTATGGCGAGGTGAAAGGTTATGGGCTATCAGGTGATGCTTATCACATCACTGCCCCTGCTGAAGATGGCAATGGCGGGTACCGGGCGATGGCAGCGGCCTTGAAACGTGCTAAGCTAGAGGTAGATGAAATAGATTACATAAATGCCCATGGTACTTCCACTCCTTTAGGTGACGTTATAGAGGCCAATGCGGTGCGCCGGCTTTTGGGCAGCGATAATACCAATATTTCTATGTCCTCTACCAAGAGTGCAACTGGCCATTTGCTGGGGGCGGCTGGCGCGATTGAGGCTATCTTCTCTACTTTAGCGGTGGCGCAGGATGTGGTGCCACCAACGCTGAATTTGCATGATCCTGAGCCAGCTTTAGATGGGCTGGATCTGGTACCACTGAAGGCAAAGAAGCGTGAAGTACGCAATGCTATGTCAAACTCTTTCGGGTTTGGTGGCACGAACGCGTCTCTCATCATAGGCAAAGTTGACTAGTGAGTGCGCCGGAAACCGCATCTCCAGAAGCTAAACCCTCAAGATTAAAACGCCTTGCCCTTCGGCTGGCTATTATCACCGCAATGCTGGGGGTTGTAGCGGCAATGGCGGGGTATTTGTTTGCGGATAGCTTGCGCAGTCAGCAAGGTCCGCACACCACAGCTATACTGATAGATATTGAACGCGGTGATGGGCGTTTTGCCATTAAACATAAATTGCAGCAAGCAGGGGTGATATCGCACCCCCTGCATCTGGATATTGTGGCTTGGCTAGAACGCGGCGGATTTCAGCCACGTGCTGGCGAATATAAAATTCCAGCCGGAGCAAGCCTTGCTCAAATTCTGGAGCTATTAAATAGTGGTAAAACCTACCAGCGGCGAATAACAATAATCGAAGGTTGGCGCAGCTATGATGTTATGCTGGCTTTGAATGAAGCAGAGGGCCTGAGTTCGGTTATTTTGCGTCCCCCTCCTGAGGGCAGTGTTTTTCCTGATACTTATTACTATACCAAAGGTATGGATAGGCGTGCGATATTAGCGATTATGCAGGAAAAGATGGAAATAACTCTTGCCCAAATTTGGGCAGAGCGCCGCGCAGACCTGCCTTATAAATCACCGCGCGATCTGCTTATAATGGCCTCTATTATTGAAAAGGAAACTGGCCGTGCCAGCGAGCGCGCACTGGTTAGTGGGGTGTTCGTAAATAGGCTTTACAAGAAAATGCGTCTGCAATCTGACCCTACGGTGGCTTATGGTCTGGTGCGCGAGGCCGCACTGCCCACACAGCTGACAAAAAAAGATTTGAACAATCCGCATAGCTGGAATACTTACCGGATGCGGGGGCTTCCACTTGGCCCTATTGCAAATCCAGGAGAAGATGCCTTGCGGGCTGCCGCCAACCCCAAAGAAACCGACTATCTGTATTTTGTAGCAGATGGCAAGGGTGGGCATAATTTTGCAAAAACACTGGACGCCCATAACCGGAATGTCCGAACATATAGAAAATTAAAATCACAAGATAAATAAAAATGAGCAAACTGAAATGAGCAAATTGATATGATTAGACGTCGTGGCCTTATGCTCGTGCTGTCCTCACCCTCTGGTGCAGGGAAAACTTCGATTGCAAGAGCACTCTTGAAACAGGATAGCCAGCTGACCATGTCAGTATCGGCAACAACCCGCCGTCGCCGCCCAGGAGAAGTTGAAGGAAAAGACTATTTCTTCATGGATGAGGCAGCGTTCAAGACTAAAATCAATCAAGGATATTTTTTGGAATATGCAGAAGTGTTTGACCATCACTATGGCACGCCAGCGGAGGTGGTAAGTAAGACCTTGGAAGGGGGGCACGATGTGCTGTTTGATATTGACTGGCAAGGTACCCAGCAGATCAAAGCGCGGGCCCGTCAAGATTTGGTTTCTATCTTTGTACTGCCACCTTCGACAGCAGAGTTAGAGCGGCGGCTTTTGACCAGAGCGCAGGATACCGCAGAGGTGGTAGCGCGCCGGATGGCGAAAGCAGCGGATGAAATGAGCCATTATCCTGAATATGATTATGTCATCATTAATCACGATTTGGCGCAATCTGTTGCGGCGGTTCAAACAATTCTAGATGCAGAACGCTTGCGAATTGAACGCCAGCAAGGATTGAGTGATTTTGTCAAACAATTGCGGGATGCTAGTAGCAACTAGCAGCAACTAGCGTTCTTTTTGATGCTCGTGATACAGGCGTGCTAACGCACAAAACCCTTCTATTGGCACTTCTTGCGGGCGGCTAGATGGCTCAAGGCCTGCGGCCTCGATAAAATCTGCCCCGCCATAGGCTTTGAACGAAGCGCGCAGCATTTTGCGCCGTTGGCCAAATGCGATAGCGGTTACTGCTTCAAGGTCAGCTGGCTCACAGTCAGCCAGAGGTTTAGCGCGCGGAATAAGGCGCACCACGGTTGAGGTAATCTTTGGCGGTGGAATAAAGGCCTCAGGCGGAATGTCAAAGATGGCTTCAGCCTCAGCACGCCACTGGGTAATAATAGACAGACGCCCATAGGCTGCATCGCCCGGATTAGCAATGATCCGCATTGCCACTTCTTTTTGAAACATTAGGATAAAAGAAGCAAATGAAGGGGCATGCTCTAGCCACTGCAACAGCAAAGTAGTGGCAATGTTATAGGGTAAATTGGCAATGATTTGGCGCGGGGCTGTGCCAAGCTCCCAAACAGGCTCAGCTAGCGCATCTGCCTCAATGACGCTTAAGCGGCCATCGGCTGCTTTCACAAGATGCTCAAGAAAGCCGATAACCCGCCTGTCTTTTTCTACCGCAATAACTTCTTTTGCCCCTTCAAGAAGCAGGGAGCGGGTTAACCCGCCGGGACCGGGACCGATTTCTATCACTGTGTTGGCAAAAGGTGTGCCAGCACGTGCAATTTTAGAGGTGAGGTTTAAATCAAATAAGAAATTCTGTCCAAGCGATTTGCGTGCTTTCAGATCAGCTGCTTGCACTAAATCGCGCAAAAGCGGCAATGCCATTACAGCCTCTTGGATGTGGCGTATTTTGCTATCAGTTTCCATGTGCGTTAAGAGCCATTTGAAGGGCAAGTTTGATAGCAGCTATCAGGCTGTCAGGGCGCGCATTCAGCCTTGCGGCTCTATCAAAAGCTGTGCCGTGATCGGGTGAAGTGCGGATGAAATCCAGCCCTAGCGTGACATTTACACTATTGAAAAAATCAACTGTTTTTACTGGGATCAGGGCTTGGTCATGATACATACATAAAACCGCATCATAGCTATTGCGTGCTTCTTTATGGAACAGGCTGTCAGCTGAATGGGGACCAGATACCTGAATATCATCTTTAGTAAAAGCAGCTAGGAATGGCGTAAGCTTATCTACCTCAAATCGCCCTAGATAGCCTGCCTCGCCAGCATGTGGGTTCAGCCCAGCTACCGCAATATGAGGCTTGGAAAGGCCAAAATAGCGCTTTAACGCATCACCGGTAATCATGAGAGTTTCCGATAAATCTGCGTCTGTTATGCTGCTTTCAACTTTATTAAGGGGGATATGAACGGTAAGCGGTATTACCCGCAATTCTGAGTTCGCTAGCATCATCACGGGACGTTTATCATGTCCATCCAAATGCGCAAGAAATTCGGTGTGTCCAGGATATTCAAAGCCTGCTTGATAAAGATTATCTTTAGCAATAGGGTTTGTTACTAATGCTGAAAACTGCCCATTTTTTACGCCTGCTACGGCTTGTTCAATTGCGGTGATTATCTGGCCAGCATTCGCCGCATCTGGCCTGCCCAGCTTCGGGGCTGATGGCCATGGGGTATGTATAACATGGCAGTTGGTATGTTGATTGTCTGCAAAGCTTTGTGTTTCATATTCAGCAAAATTAAGCGCGAGCTTGGCATTATGTGCAATTTCACGAAGATGGCCAATATCGCCTTGCAGAACCATATTATGGTTGCCAGCTTGCCATGCCCTAAGGCTAATCTCAGGGCCAATGCCAGCTGGATCGCCAGGGGTTAAAATTAATGGTTTCAGCGCCTGTAAATTGGCAACAGGCTGTTGATGTGTAACAGAATCTGACACAAATTTGCCTCTAATTTTAGCTGCGATAATCAATCACAGCCTTGCGTTGTAGTCGCAACAGATACCGCCCGCTAATGCTCGTCAAAAGTTTTTCAAACTCTGCCTTCTTCAAGATTTCAATATCCGGCAGCTTTATCTTAGGCTGGTTGCGTTTGCATACCATAAACACAGTCATCCCTTCCGCAAAGGCAAGAGGAGGGGTTTTATCACCAACTTGAAGAGGAATAATGATTTTTTGAAGTTGCGGCGATAAGGAGCCAACCTGCAAATCTCGGAGATAAGGCAAAGCGCCAGAAGCTAGGCGTTCATTTAAACTTGCCATCTCAGTACATGTTTTAAGGTCTGCTGTTTGCGCGGCAATCTGCTCACCTGCAGCAATCCTTTCCTCGTTTGAAGCATCAGAAAGCACGGGTAGAATCGCTCTGACAAGTGTGAGGCTGGCTGCCTTTGGATCAGATAAGCCATATTCACGAAACCCATCTTTTTTCAAAATATATATCCTACCCTCAAACTCTAACGGTCCAATAACCGCATCTTGTTTAGCTTCAATCAGGGGTTGGCGTAATGGGGCTGGTAATTGCGAGACAAGCATCCAGTTTACCCTGCCACCCTGCGCTGCTGTCGCTGCCTCTGAATATTGAGAGGCAATATTCGTAAAGTCTGAGTTTTTCTTTAACGCGCCAACGATCTTTTCTGCGAGTTCCATAGTCTTTTCTGTTGGACGGTTTGGATTGGGTTGAAGCAGAATTTCCCGTAGTTTAATTTGTGGCTCGTTTTGCGCCTTTTCCAGCCGTTCCAATTCTAATTTGGCAAGATTGTCTAGATTTTCAAATTGCCGTGGAAAGCGAATACGTAAAACATTTCCCCACAAAATATCGGCAACATATTGCTCGGTTACCGTAGCGGTTGAAATGCCTCTCTCACTAAGGACTTGGCTACCGGCTTTACCATCTTTGGTGAAATTATTGTCGATTAATCGGCGCGCTGTACTACTGGCCTCACCTATATATTGGGCAAGTTGTTCCTTAGCAGCTTGAAATTTAATTTTTTCAACAATTAATTTTTGTAAGGTATCAGCTCTGAAATCAGCTTCACTCATTTCAAGATTGCTCAAAAGCCGCAAAAACTCCATTCTGTTTTCAAGATCAAGGCTAGTAATTGGCTCCCCATTCACTAACGCAACAACGGATACACGCTGATTGGCCTCTACTGCTGTTATGGATATAGCGAGGAAACTTAATGCACTTATAGCGGTTACGCGCAGCTTGGTTCTGTATAGACAAGCCAGCCAGCGTAAAGCGCAAAGTGTTAGCATTGCTAAAATAGGGGGAAATGAAAGCAGTCTCATAAGTAGTGACATCCTGAAAATAGCGAGATTATTCATCAGCTCTGGCAAGCAGAAATCCGCTGAGTAAACATACCATGATGGCTGGACCCCAGCCAGCTAATAGATGTGGCAGTTTTGCCGAACTGCCAAGTAAATAAACAAAATTTGATAAAAAATAAATGCCAAAGCCTGACGCAACCCCAACCAAAATAAGGCGTACCTTTGTTTGCCGCGAAAATGAGGTCAAGGTAAAGCTTGCCGCAAGCAAGGCTAAACCTAAAAGTTTTAATGGCGTTGAAAGGAGTTGATGGAAAAATACTAAATGCGGATTAACAGGCAGGCCTGCCCGTTGTTGAACTTCAATAAAGTTTGGTAGACGATAAATACTGACCGTCTTTGGCGGCAAGGTGCTTTCAGATAAATCAGAAGGGCGTAGAACTGTTGGCATAATTACATCCCCTAATATGCTGCTATCGCCCGCATTAGTAATCTTTACTGCATCCACAATAATCCAGCCATTTTTTGTTAGCTTCATGCTGGCTGCCCGCGTGCGCCATAATAGCTGCCCCTGTTCATTAAGGTGATAGATAATAGGGTCGATAATAAGGCTGTTTTTGACTTCTAATGAGCCCCCATTGATGATCACATTGTAAGAGGCATCACTATCGCGCACCCATACCCCGTTGGTCAGCACAGAGAGTTCAGATTTATCTACTTCCCCAAATATTGATTTCATTACAAAATTATATTGTTTAGCAGAGGCAGAGGCGACTGGATTAATAATGGCAACATGAACACAGCCAAGTAAAAATACGGTGATCATTACTGGCATCAAAGCTTGCCAAATATTTTGTCCCATCACTCTGGCTACTAAAAATTCATGACTTCGGCTCCACAAATAAAAACAAGTGATGGAGCCAAATAAAACGCCAAAGGGCAAAGCTTGGTCAAAAATACTGGGAATATTTAACAGACTAACCAAAACCACATAAAGTGCTGATAAATCGGGGGCGTTGTTACTAACACGGCGCAATATTTCAACGATTTCTATAAAGGAAATAAAGGCGACAAGCCCAAATGTGGCTACCAGCACGATTTGCAAATAACGGCGTGAGAGATAACTAAATAAGGTCATTGGTAAGGCAAATGACATGTTAGCCAGACCTCTCTGGTTTTTGCCGATTTTGCGCGGTCGAGATCACTGCTAAACGAAGCTCAGTGAGCCAAAAGGGTCGCCACAACATAAATATTCCCAAACCGATAGGCAGCAAAACAGCCAGATACATTAACGGCCACGTAGCAGGCGAAGATACCGTCACACTACGCGATAAAATAGCTAAGGTTTGAACCAAGATACCTGTAAGTGCTGAAAAAAGAACACGTTGGCCAATTTTTTCACGCGATAAATGTCCCTGTAGCATAATTGCCGCCGCCATTATGACCATTGCTAATGCCATAAACGGAGAGGTAAGGCGATAATGCCCCATCGCCATTCTCTCGCGTGCAAAGCGAGGATTGGCAGCTGTGCTGGGGTCAAGCAGATTATGTATGCTATCCTCATTCATATCTAGAACCAAACGCTGGGAAGGGCTGGCAGAAGGCTGGCTAATATCTAGCGAATGGGTCTCGAAGGTCAGCTGGGCATTTGACTGGCCATCTTTGGTAAGTTCGGTTCGCTGACCATTCAAGAGCAGAAATACTGGCTGGCCATTTATGGAAGAAAAGCGCCCCCGCTCAGAAGTGAAGGTGACGGTAACGTCTGGGTTTCTAGAATCTTGGATAAATACGCGACCCACTTCGTTTTGACTGGTCCGCTCACCAACAAATAAAGTAAGATCATCCGCGATATCGATAAAGATATTATCTTGAATCAGAAGCTTTGGAATGGAGCCGCGCACGTCAGCTTGCACTTCTTTAAATTTCGAAAAGCTGGCAGGAAGAATATAGATACTATTTACATATAAGCAGGTTGTTAAAAGCAGGCCAAAAAATATCGGCACACGGCCAAATTGCAATGGTGTAAAACCCACTGCCTGCATCACTATCAACTCACGATCAGATAAAAATCGGCTAATTCCCCAGATAACGCCGATAAATGCTGACATTGGCATAGCAATGACAAGCCATAAGGGGATAGGAAAAAATGAAAGTAATATAAAATCGCTAAAGGAGCTGTCTTTACTGACAATAAATTCTAGCATCCGCAAGGCATGATTAAGCCATACCACGCCGATAAGGCCAAGCAGTACAAGCAGGCTGCTCATAAAGAAATGCTTTAGCAAATATAGATTTAAATTCATAAAAACGTTGTTCCGTTGCGGCTCTGTTTCAGCCGATGACACAGGATAATTCTACCCTCTATCACTTTAGTACGACTGCAACTCGTAAGATCTTCTTCTCTTAACATAAATTAAGTGGCTTTTCAAAACACAGATATGTTTTTTAAATGGATGATTGGATGTGCAAAGGCGCGTTGCCGCCGCGATAAAAATTTAGAAATCACTGGATAATGGAGGGTTGTTATCCTAAATAAAGGGATGAAAATATTTTTAGCTGCCGACCCCCCTTTTATTCAAAGAAATCTGGCAGCCCATAGTTACCCAAACGGTTAAGGAATAGATAGATATGTCGGCAAGACTACGCTTTGAGTTTTCTTCAGGCCCGATAGATGCGGCTAGGTTAGTGTTAATGCACGCAGATACAGGGTTTTTACATGCCGCTTCGGCTGCCCAAGAAGCCTTTATCGCAAAAGCCTGCGAGGCAGCAGATTTCACTGGAAAAACAGGTAATTTCATGCCGCTTCACACCAATGAAGGTCCAGTATTGGTGGGCGGTATTGGCAGCGGCCTGTTTGCTGGTATGACAGCTGAAAATTGGGGCGGAAAATTATTTGCGCACATGAAAGTGATGCCTTTTAGTCAGTTGCAAGTTGATGCAGCTGTGTTTGCGGATGATGTGCTGATGTCGGTAATGGGCGGGGCGTATGCGGCAAGCTATCATTTCCCCCATTATTTTACCAAGCAGGAAAAGCCGCCGCTAGAAGCCTCGTTGACTATCACTACCGATCGCAAGGATGATTTGTCTGATGATTGGCTAGCGCGTAAACCGCTCTATGATGGGGTGTTTACAGCGCGCGATCTGGTCTTTGAGCCTGCCAATATTCTGTATCCTGTAGAATTCGCCAAGCGCTGTCAGGCGCTAGAAAATACTGGCCTCGAAATCGAAGTGCTTGATGAAGCTGCATTAGAGAAGCTAGGCATGGGCGCTTTGTTGGGGGTGGGGCAAGGCTCGGTGCGCGATTCTGCTGTTGTGATTATGAAATGGATGGGCGGCGGTGATGAAGCGCCGATTGCTCTGGTTGGCAAGGGGGTATGTTTTGATACAGGCGGTATCTCTATAAAGCCTGCCAAGGGTATGGAAGATATGAAATGGGATATGGGCGGTGCTGCGGGCGTAGCTGGGGCGATGCATGCGCTGGCTGGCCGCAAGGTAAAGCAAAATGTTATAGGTATTATCGGGCTGGTTGAAAATATGCCTGATGGAAACGCTCAGCGTCCGGGTGACGTGGTCACTACCCTATCTGGTCAAACAGTTGAAGTTATCAATACAGATGCAGAAGGCCGGCTTGTGCTAGCGGATGTGTTAACTTATCTGCAAGACAGGTTTAAGCCACAAGCGATTGTCGATATGGCTACTTTGACAGGCGCTATTTTGGTTTCGCTTGGCAAGGAACATGCCGGTCTATTCTCTAATGATGACACTCTTTCAGAAGCGGTAATGCAAGCAGGGCGCGAGGTTGAGGAGACAAGCTGGCGCATGCCGATGGGCAAGGCCTATGATAATATGCTGAAGTCCCATATTGCGGATATGAAAAATATTGGCGGACCCTATGGCGGGTCTATTACCGCAGCCTGTTTCCTGGAGCGTTTTATCGAAAATAATACCCCTTGGGTGCATCTAGATATTGCTGGTAAGGCATGGTCAGATAAAGACCGGCCAACCGTTCCAAAGGGGGGGACGGGCTATGGCGTTCGCTTGCTGAACCAGCTGGTAGATAACTGGCAAAATCCAGAATAAAAAACCCAGAAAAAAACCCAAAATAAAAAAGGGAATAATTGCAAAATTAGCAATGCAAGATAAAGCGCCCATACAAATTGATTTCTACCACCTAAAGTCTGATGACATTGCCACACCACTGGCAATGCTAAGCGATAAGGTGGTGGCATCTGGTCAACAAATGCTGATCCTAGCAAGAGAAGCTCATTTTGATGCAATTAGCACCGCATTATGGACACAAAAGCCGGAAAGTTTTCTTGCCCATAACCTAGATGATGGGGATGGGGCTGAGCATGCCCCGGTTTGGGTGTCTACCCGCCCTGACCAAAACCAGATTACAGCCGAGTTTATCGCACTAACTTCTGGCATGGTGCCCCCTGATTTAGGCAAGTTTAAACGCGTTTTCAATTTGTTTGATGGCAGCGATGAGCAGGCAGTGCATGTTGCCCGGCAATGCTGGAAAGACTGGTCCGCACGCGAAGATTTACAATGTCGCTATTTTGCCCAAGATGAAAATGGGAACTGGTCGCAGCGGCAATAAAGGGATGGCGATGCTCATGCTAGCAGCGCATCCACATAAATATCCAGCAGATTACTGCTTTTTTATGCATTCAGGCCTTTTTGTTAGCAGCGAGGTTTGTTATAAGGCGCGCAGATGAGTTTTTGTCGCAGGCACCGCCTGCATCTCTAAAATATATAAGGATTATCTTAATGGCTACTCAACGTACCTTTTCTATCATCAAACCAGATGCAACACGGCGCAACCTAACTGGCGCAATCAATGCTAAAATCGAAGAAGCAGGCCTGCGCATCGTTGGACAAAAGCGTATTCATATGACAAAGGCGCAAGCCGAAGCTTTTTATGCCGTCCATGCTGAGCGTCCTTTTTACAATGATTTGGTCAGCTTTATGATTTCTGGCCCAGTTGTAGTTCAGGTTCTAGAAGGTGAAAACGCGGTTGCTGCTTACCGTCAAGTGATGGGCGCAACTAACCCTGCAGACGCTGATGAAGGCACTATTCGCAAAGCTTTTGCTGAATCTATCGAAGCAAACTCTGTACATGGCTCAGACAGTGATGAAAATGCCGCAATCGAAATCAATCATTTCTTCACAGAAGATGAGATTGTCGGTTAAGGCTTGCCTAGAATAGACATAAAACCAGAATAGATATAAAAAGGGGCATTTTGCTGAACTGCAGAATGCCCTTTTTCTTATCCTAAATATAAAATTTTCTAACGTATTTTAAACTAGAAAATAAGCCATCAGTGCTAATGTGATCACAATCGCGATAACTGTATATTTGGAAAAATTCATGAAGCCTTCGTAAAAGGCTAGATTAGCTTTTGCGTGCTTATCAAATTTATCTGTGTTCATTCCCGTCAATGCCCCCGAATATTTGAGAATTCATTTACTCGTATTTATGCCTGTTCATGGCATCTAAATCAAGAGTGTGGCAAATAATTTACCTGCTAGCCATCTACCCAAAAATAAGGGTGGTGTCTTCTGGCAAGCTAAGCGCATTAGCAACTGAAATATCCTGCCAGCACACCTGTCCTGCATCAAGCGTAACAGCCCCGCTTGCGAGTGAGCCTATCACCATTGGATACAGGATATGTTCAAGCACTAGCACGCGCGCAGACAGGCTTTCTTGTGTATCTGCGCTCCGCACTGGCAGGCGCATTTGCGCAATCACTGCACCATCATCTAGGACGGGTGTAACCAAATGTACTGAGACACCATGAAATTTCTGGCTATCTGCTAGTGCGCGCTCATGGGTGTGCAGCCCCTTATAGTCAGGTAATAAAGAGGGGTGTATATTGATTATTCTTCCCTCAAAGCGGGCGATAAAGTCGGCTGAGAGCACCGACATATAGCCAGCAAGGCAAATCCAGTTTGCTCCGCTTGCCTCAATTGCTTCTGCCAGCGCGCGCTCATGATCTTGTTTGCTGGTGTAGCTTTTGCGGTCAATCAGCGCGGTGGAAAGACCTGCATCGCTAGCTATAGACAGCCCATCTGCTGGTTTATTTGCAGCAACAAGGCAAATTTGATAACGCGCATTTGGCGTTTCCGCATGGTTTGCGAGAGCCTGCATATTACTGCCGCGCCCGGATATAAGAACAGCGATTTTAAGCTGGCTATTTGCCCTGCTCATGAAAAGGCCTGTGTGAACTTATCAAGATGGATAGCATCATCTGTCCGCGCGCTAATCTCGCCAACAAGCCAGCAAGGCTCGCCTGTTGCATCAATAGCAGCTAGCACCTTTTCAGAATCTTTTGCTGGTGTGGTGATAAGCAAGCCTATGCCGCAATTAAAGGTGCGTGCCAGCTCAAAATCAGACAAAGCGGCTTCCTGCTTCAACCATTTGAACAGGGCAGGGGCAGGGCGGGCTGTCATATCTAGACGCATCGCCAAATTATCGCCATAGACACGCGGCGGGTTTTCAATAAGCCCGCCTCCGGTAATATGCGATACAGAGGTAACCCTACCAGCCGCCAATGCTGCTTTGACGGCATCTGTATAAATACGTGTTGGCGCGAGCAATGCTTCGGCAAGCGAGACAGAAGGGGCAAAAGGGGCAGGGGCCATAAGCTTAAGATCATCGCGCTCTATCAGCTTACGCACGAGAGAAAAACCATTAGCATGTACCCCAGAAGAGGCAAGAGCAATAACTTTATCACCCTCGGATACCTGGTCTTTTTGTAGCAAGGTGCCGCGCTCAGCCGCACCCACACAAAAACCAGCTAGGTCATAACTGCCCGCAGGATAGATGCCCGGCATTTCCGCTGTCTCTCCGCCGATAAGCGCACATCCGGCTTCCACACAGCCATCTGCAATCCCCTCGATGATTTCTGCTGCTACTTTTGGGGCAAGATGGCCGGTGGCAAAATAATCTAGGAAAAATAATGGCATCGCGCCTTGGGCTAGAATATCGTTGGCGCACATAGCCACTAGATCAATGCCTAGCCCGTGATGCATATTAGCTTGCTGGGCAAGCTCAAGCTTGGTGCCAACCCCGTCTGTCGCTGCCACCAAAATCGGGTCTTTAAAGCCAGCTGCCTTTAGATCAAACAGGCCCCCAAAACCACCCAGATCGGGGTTTGCCCCTGCACGCATAGTTTTTTTAGCGAAAGGTTTAATAGTTGAAACCAGCGCATCACCTGCATCAATATCTACCCCTGCATCCCGATAGGTTAATGGGGATTTGGGGCTATCTTTTTTTTCCATTTTCTGCCACTTTCAACAGCTATATCATCGGCTGGACGATAGACTTAAAATTACTTATGGAATGAATACATTGCATCGTTGGGTTTGTCATATCACAATAATGCTGCTGTGTTTAGCCTTTAACGGGGCTGTGCAGGCACAAGATAATTGTAGTGCTGATGTATATGCGGTTACCAATATTCATCTTGATGAAAATGCTACCACTGGAACGCTGGCAAGAGAGCAGGCGATAAAAGCTGCTACGGATAAAGCCTATCAGAAAATTCTGCGCCGTATCCTTGTTCCTAATCAAGAAGGTGCAGCGGCGATGACCGCATTAAATGCGGCTAATTTTGTAGATTTTATCCACATTGATAACGAAAATGCACTTGCCCAGCGTTATATCGCGGATATAGATATCTGTTTTGATGCAGCGCGTATGCGTGCAGCGCTCATCGAAAATAACCTGGAATGGGCAGAGCTTATCACCGCGCCAATTTTGCTATTACCAATTTGGCAGGATCCGTCCGGTGTGAGGGTATGGACGCGCAATGTTTTATGGCTGGATAGCTGGCGCACGCTGGAAATGCAAAGCGACAGTCTTGTGCGCACTGCCTTTCTTGAGCCTGATTTTGTTCTGGAGCGTCAATTAAAAGGCAGTCTGTTTTTAAATGGAGATATCCAAACGCTTCAGAAAGCAGCAGAGGCTGCTGGGGCGGTACAAATTGTACTTCTTTATGCAGGCTTGGACTATAGCGCGACACAGCCTGCTTTGCGGATGCAGGCTACTCTATTTAACCAAGATGGCACAAAATTAGCCACAATCGCAGAAACGCAATTGGCTATGGATGGGCAAACCAGCATGCAAATTGTTTTTGAGGAATTTCAGCTGCAGGTGATTGATGCGCTGGAGACAGGCTGGCGGCAGGCTAATTTATATGTTGTTGGTGGGCGTGATGATGTTTTTGTTGAGGTGAGCGCAGTTTCGCCAGCTAGCTGGTATCGCGCTCAGGAAATTTTGGCAGAGCTGCCTGTGGTTACAGCTGTTTCAGTGCATAGCCTGACAGCTGAAAGCGGGATTTTAAAACTGCAGATTTCAGGACCTGTTGAAGCTTTGCAGATGGCTGTCCTTGCCTCTGGCTACCGTCTTGATGCTAGCGATAACGCTTATCAGCTGCGAATTAATCCTAGTCAACGCAATTCTGGCCAATAGCGATATTGCCTCATGCGCCAAATCCCCCTAACCCTTCCGCTTGCCCCTTCTTATAAAGAAGATGATTTTATCATTGGTTCAGCCAATGAACGCGCGATGAAATGGCTTTCTTTATGGCCAGACTGGCCACTGCCTTATCGTGTATTAAATATCTTTGGCGCGTCGGGGTGCGGTAAGACCCATATATCGCATGTGTTTGAAGCGCTCTCTGGTGCGCGGCGTCTAATCGAACTAAAAGATATCAAGGTGATTGTTGATTCTGCTGATACGCATTTTGTCTTAGATAATTTTAGCCTTGATGCAGATTACGATCCGGAAGCGGTGTTTCACTTCTTTAACCATATCGCTTCTATTGACGGCACTGCTTTGCTACTGAGCCGGCAAAGCGCCGCGAAAATGGATTGTGCGCTAGATGATTTACGATCTAGGCTCCGTGCGGTTACTTGTCAGGAAATTAGCGCGCCAGATGATGTTTTACTAGTGCAGGTGCTACAAAATATGTTTGCTGATAGGCAATGTAGTGTTCCTGATAATGTTATCAGCTATATGATAACGCAGATGCCCCGCAATTTTACCGCTGCCTATCAATTAGTGGCTGCGATTGACATGGCGGCGTTAGCGGCAAAAAAACCTATCACGCTTGGTATTGTCAAACAGGTGATGATGCCAGATAACAATGCATTAGAATTTAATTTTAAGCACGGGAAATAGGAGATTTAACAGATGCTTGATTTTGGTCTGCAGGGAAAGACGGCAATAGTTTGTGCATCCTCAAAAGGACTTGGTTTTGGCTGTGCACGCGCCTTATCCAAGGTTGGGGTCAATCTGGTCATGTGTGCTAGGGGCGAGGAGCAACTTGTCGCTTCTGCTGACCAAATTCGCGAAGAGACAGGTGTGGATGTGAAAACGATTGCTTGTGATATCACGAGCGAGGCCGGACGTGCAGAAGTGCTTGCTGCAGCAGGTCATGTTGATATTCTGGTCAATAATGCTGGTGGCCCGCCTCCAGGTGATTTTCGTGATTGGACGCGCGAAGATTGGATCAAGGCGCTAGATGCAAATATGCTCACCGCTATCGAGCTGATAAAAGCTGTTATTGACCCAATGATCGATAACAAATTTGGCCGAATTGTAAATATCACCTCAGGGTCAGTTAAATCGCCAATTGCCCGTTTGGGCCTATCAAATGGTGCGCGCTCCGGGCTGACTGGTTTTGTGGGCGGCCTTGCCCGTCAGGTAGCACAGCATAATGTGACGATTAACGGGTTGTTGCCTGGCCAGTATAATACGGCGCGTATCGAATCTCTCATTGATGGAGCGGTGCGGGATAGCAACAAATCCCGCGAAGAGGTGCGCGCAGATTTAGAAAGTAAAAATCCATGTGGCCGGCTTGGTGAAATTGATGAATTTGGCTTTGCTTGCGCCTATATTTGCTCAGCTTCATCTGGCTATCTTGTAGGCCAGAATATTTTGATAGATGGTGGTGCGTTTAACGCTAACTAAAATTTCTGAACATTTAGAATTTGCTGCTCTTCTTTGTTTATTCAAGGGAGAGCAGTTTTGTTTTGCCCTTTTGCACAGTCATTGCAAGCTTTCCTGCTTTCATGGCAAGAGCCGCATCGCCAAAAATTTCGCGCCGCCACCCCTTTAACGCTGGAATATCTGCCTCGTCTGAAAAGGCAAGCTTTTCTAGCTCTTCTGCACTCGCAATTAGGCGCGGGGCTACATTATGGCTTTCGGTAACATGCTTTAACAATACCCTAAGCATTTCGATAACTGCCACGGGGGGACGTTCGCGTTGCGGTGGTCTCTCGCGCATCGGCCAGTCTGTTTCTGGCATTGCATTAGCTTTTTTCAAAACATCTATGACGGGTGGCCCAAATTTGCCTGTCTCGCCGCCTGGAAAGCCCCTGATTTTCTTTAAATCTGCTAATGATTTTGGATTGCTGCCAGCTAAGTCAATAAGCGTATCATCCCGCAACACACGTCCGCGTGGCACATCGCGCTTTTGGGCTTCTTGCTCGCGCCAGCTTGCAAGCTGAGCCAGCCGATTTACCTGTGCAGGCTTGCTATTACGTGCCTTTATTCTTTTATAGGCGCTATCAGGGTCTGTCTGATAGAGTTGTATATCCCCAACACTAGCCAGTTCACTTCGAACCCATTCATCGCGCCCATTGGCCGTTAAATCGGCACGAATCCGGGGGTAAATGTCCGCCAGATGAATAACATCATCTAGCGCATAATGAATTTGTCTATCCGATAGAGGGCGTTGGCTCCAATTTGTGAAACGTGAGGATTTATCAATTTGCAAATGTTTATAATGCTGTACCAATTTATCATAGCCAACCTGATCACCAAGACCACAAACCATTGCAGCGATTTGCGTATCATAAACGGGGGCTGGAACGCTGCCGGTTAAATGGACGAATATTTCAAGATCCTGTCGACCAGCATGAAACACCTTTGTTATCGCAGCATTACCAAGCAAATCAAAAAGTGGCGAGAGGTCTAGCCCATCTGCCAGCGGGTCCACACAAAAAGCATGTTTGCCTGCACATAACTGAACCAGGCATAATTGCGGATAATAGGTACTTTCACGCATAAACTCTGTATCAATGGCAACGAATTCTGCCGTGTTTAGCGCGGCTATAGCCTCTTTTAACGCAGAGGAGGTGGTGATCAGTTTATCTACAGATGTCATCTAAAAACTATCAATCGGTTCCATTTGGCCAATTATATTTGACCTGTTAAAATCGCCTGCGTCAAAAATAGATGCTTTTGATTAGGTGTAACCATCATAAAATAGGGTACACGCCGTCCTAAAGGCTTGGCGATAGAAGAAAGCCATCTATTTTATTGTATTATATAGTGCGAATTCATAATAATGGGCATTAAGGATAAGCCGTATCGTAAAAAACAGGAAAAAGCTGAAAAGATGCGAGAGAATATGAGCAAACAATTTGGGCTAACGGTCTGCGCTGGCTTGTTAGGGTTTAGTCTAGAGGCAGGGGCAATTGAATTGGTTGCGCATGAAGCGACTTATGAGATGGGTCTTTTATCATCTGGTAACGATGCCAAAATGACTAATATTGTTGGCAAAACCAACTTTTTAATGCGTAAAGATTGCGAAGGGTGGATTTCATCTGAGGATTATTTGCTTGAATTTGCCTATGACACAGGCGATAGCGCGCTCCTAGCTTCACATTTTGAATCTTGGGAAGGACAATCAGGCAATCTCTATTCTTTTGAGGTGGACGAACGCTCTACCTATGAAGAAGAAAAGCAGTTTAATGGTTATGCCAGCATCCCGCCGGTAACAGACAAGCCAGTGGCTTATTTTTCGATGCAACCAGATGTGGCTCTTAGCCTGCCTGAACAGGTTTATTTTCCAATTGCCCATACCAAAGCTTTGCTAGAACGTGCAGAGAAGGGCGAGAAACTCTTTTCAGCCAATATCTTTTTTGGAGCTGAGCCAGACAGGGCCATTAAGCGCACTAGTACGGTTATTGGCACACGTCAAGAAGTCAAAAATAAAGACATTTTAGGCACGCTTGCCAATAACAGCTACTACCCAGTTAATATTGCATATTTTGACCCTAGCAGTGTGGCAGCAGTGCCAGAATATGAAATCACCTTTCATTTACAGCCGAATGGCGTAGTCGCTTATTATGAGGTGGATTACGGGGATTTTGCTATTGACGCTAAGCTAACAGAAGTGAAGCCGCTTAGCCGGCCTGAATGCTCTTAGAAAAGGGATTTTCTGCGTTTTAAACAGCTTTGATATTTTAAAGGCTGGCCGCGCCAAGCAGGCATAATCGGCGCATCTCTTCTGGTGTATTGGCAAACCCTACCAGCCTTGTTGCGTTTGCCCCGCCCCGCACATAGCCGGGCCATTTTCGCGGTATATTAATAAAAAGACGGCTCGGCTGGCTCATGCGTCCACTCAGTACAATAACTTCCGGGTCCATTAAATTAATAACCATAGCCAGTCCACGTGCTAGCCTATCCTCAAATACCTGTATCGCAGATTCGGCAACAATGTCGCCTTGCTCAGCTTGGGCAAAAACTGTTTCAGCTGGCACTTCTCGCTCGCTTAATAAAAGATATTCTCGTGATAGGGCCGCGCGGCTAACAAACAGGCCAAGACAGCCAGAGCGCCCACACGCACAGTCCCTATCTTCAAGCTCAAACTCTACTGGCCAAGGCAGACAGATATGCCCCCAATTCCCCGCTAGCCCATTTGCGCCCGTAACAAGCGTTTGATTTACTAGCTGACCTGCGCATACCTCATCATCTAGGTACAAACTAAAGATATTTGTAGCGCTTTTAAATTCCGGCAGTTGGTTTGCAGATTTTGCCAATATATGGGCATGGCTTGCTATAAATACTTCCCGGTTTAGCGAGGCTTGCAGATCAGCTTTTAAGTTTTGATCGTTGATCAGTGCTATTGAAGGGCAATAAAGGCGTTCTGTTTTCGGGCTGTAATCCCCAGACAGGCTAACGCCAACAAATTTCACGCGCCCAGATGGGTCTGCCCCTTTTAAAATATCATATAAGCTGGTTAGAAGCGCTGAATACGTATCGGGAAGAGCAAGACTATGCTCAAACGCAAAATCGCCATCATCAGATATGACGGCGATATCACAAGTAGACCCGATGAACCTTAAAGCACATCTCATTCTATAAAGCCATGAAGGCGCAGCGCAGGGGCGCGAGCCTTACTTGATTTTGGCTTCACGAAATAGCACATGCTTGCGCGCTTTCGGATCATATTTCTTAAGCTCAAGCTTTTCAGGCTTCGTGCGTGGGTTTTTCTTGGTCACATAATAAAAGCCGGTATCAGCGGTGCTAACAAGCTTAATCTGTAGGGTTGCTGGCTTTGCCATTGCAAGGCTCCAAAACAAAAATTAGTCTAAAAAACGTCCACGCTATATGCGGGAATATAGCGCCAATGTCAAGTATAACAGCACAAAATTAGCGACGACGCCTACCTTTGCCTGATTTTCCAGAAAAGGGGCGTTTTTTATGTTTTTTGCGGCTGGCGGATGGTGACCCCTGGCTGCCACCAGAATGCCAGCGTAAATTAATATCCCCGCTGACCACACTTGCCCCTGTTAGGCGGCAAGTTATCGTCTCTCCCACACTAAATCGCCAGCCTGAATACATCCCTGTCAAAGAAACCTGCTTATCATCTAGCTCATAAAAATCATCTGGTAGGGTGGTGCGCGAGACAAATCCCTCGGCAATACCACCTGCGATAACCGCAAATAGCCCAGCATGTGTGACCCCTGTTATGGTGACGTCCATTAAACTGTCTAGCTGGGTCTCCATTAGGCTGGCAGACAAACGGGCGATAGTGCGCCTTTCTGCCTTAGCGGCTGTCTGCTCACTCTCTGAGATATGGCGGCAAATCTCTTCTGCGGCTTCACGCTCTAATGTGACCGGCTCATCCCCTAGCTTGCAGGCGACAATAAGGCGCCGGTGGACCAGCAGGTCTGCATAGCGGCGAATAGGCGAGGTAAAATGTGCATAACGTGTCAAGCCAAGCCCATAATGGCCTGCATTATCAAGGCTATAGATTGCCCGCGCCTGACACCGCAGAATAGCATCATTAACAGCCTCTTGACTGCTCGTGCCTGCTGCTGCCTCTATAACCTGATTAAAGCGGTGTGGGGTGATAACCTGGCCTTTGGCAAAAGGAATATCCAGCGCCTCTGCCAGTTCACGTAAATGATCCATCTTTTCTGGATCTGGCTGGTCGTGGATACGGAAAACGCAAAGATGCCTGCCGGCTTCCAACGTTTCAGCGGCGCAAATATTGGCCAGAATCATCATCTCTTCGATCAGCTGATTGGCAGGAAGCTGGCGCCGCAAACTTACCTCTGCTGGCCTTCCATCCTCATCCATGATGATGCGCTTCTCAGCAAGGTCGAGATTGAGTGCGCCGCGCTTATCCCGTGCTTTTTTCAAGATAGAAAAGACGGCTATCAGATGATGAAGCGTGCCAGCGGGCAGATTTAAATCCCCTTCATCCTGCAGCCCGTCAATAACCTGCTGAACTTGTGTGTAGGTTAGCCTTGCTGTTGAGCGCATAAGCCCACGCAAAAATTTATGGCTTATTTTCTTGCCCTTCGCATCAATAAAAATTTCCACCGCAAGGCACGCTCTATCTTCTTTGGGGCGCAGCGAGCATAGGCCGTTTGATAAGGCTTCTGGAAGCATGGGAATGACCGTGCCAGGCAGATAAACCGAATTGCCGCGCCGGCGTGCTTCGGTGTCCAATGCGCTATTCTCGCCCACATAATAAGCCACATCCGCAATAGCAATAATCAGCCGCCATCCACCATCTGCCGCTGGTTCAGCAAAAACAGCGTCATCAAAATCTTTGGCATCTTCCCCGTCAATAGTGACCAGCGGGATATTACGGATATCGTCTCGCTCATCGCTGTCTGGCAGGCTAGCGGCCTGTGCTTGCTCTAGCATCTCATCGCTAAAATAATGCGGTAAATCAAACTCAGCGATAGCAAGAGCGGTAAGGGTGTCTGGCTCTCCAACGGGACCTAAAATACGCAAGATACGCGCCGCAGGTTGGCCACGGCGGTTTTTAATAAGCTCAGCTTCAACGAGTAAATCTTCTTCTATTTCCTGCTCTGATATTAGCAGGGGCAGGGGTCTGCGACCGCCCTTATCAGCAGGCTCTAGCATCCATTCACCTTGCTGCTCTTTAAACCGTCCCTTTGGCTGTGTAGAACGGAAAACACGCCCAAAGCTACGCGTTTTCTGGGAAGGCAAGATACGCATAATACTGCCACGCAGCCCGTCAGCTCCAGCCTTTACACGCGCAAGACAGCGGCTACCGCGTTTTAGCGCACGCCTGTTTTTATTATCAGGCAGTATTTCAATAATCGGCTGTCCTTCGCCTGTCTGGCCAGCGATCACAGCAAATCCGGTGCCGTCCCTGTCAATTTTAGTTATTTCAATGAGTACAATTTCTGGTAGGTCTGATGCATCATCTGCAGCGGAAAACTGGCTAGTTTCCTCAGTTGCAATAGCGTGCAGGCGCGCGCGCAAGGCTGGCCGTGCTCCAGCGGAAAGGCTGAAATATCGGGCTATATCGCGCAGTTTAGGCGGTTTTTCACAGCCATCAATATAGGCCTTTATTGCTGCATCATCTGGCAGCTTATCCTCAGGTTTTGACAAAAATTTATCCTAAAGCTTACAACAAAAATTTATCTAGCTAACATTTTAAAAGATCAGCTAGCTAGCCGACGCCTTTTTAGCGGCTGCTTTTTTCTTTGCCCCGGCCTTAGTAGCCGTTTTCTTAGTAGCCGTTTTTTTGGCAGTTGTTTTCTTAGTAGCCGTTTTTTTGGCTTTTGCACCTTTAGCTGCGCCCTTTTTAGCGGCTTTTTTAGGAGCAGCAGCTTTTGCAGCCAGAATAGGGAGTGCATCTTCCAGCGTTACATCTTCAATATTCAGGGACTTGCCAAGCGGGGCGCGCAACTTGTTATGCTCAAAATAAGGGCCAAAACGACCTGCTTTAACATGCACTTCGCCGCCATCTGGATGCTGGCCAAGAACGCGACCAGATTTTTTTGCAGCTTCGGCTAGTAGAGCAACGGCGCGGTTAATCCCCACTCTTAGCACATCATCACCCTCTTTCAGGCTCGTAAATTTACCCTGATATTTAAGGTATGGACCATAGCGTCCAAGCCCTGCTTGGATCATATCGCCTGTTTCTGGATGGGCGCCAACATCACGTGGCAGAGATAACAGCCCAAGCGCATAGTCAAGCTCAACCGAAGCAATAGCCGTGCCTTTCGGCAAAGAAGCGCGTTTTGGCTTTTTCTCTTCGGCATCTCCAAGCTGGACATAAAAACCATAAGGGCCTTTGCGTAATAATACCGGCAGATTGGCTACATTATCCATGCCAAGCATTTTATCGCCATCTAGCTCTTGCCCATCATCATCATTATCTGCAACAGAGGTAATTTGCTTTGTGTAACGGCATTCAGGGTAGTTGTCACAGCCAAGGAAGGGGCCAAACTTGCCGAGTTTAAGTTCCAGTCTGCCTGCACCGCATTTGGTACAATTCCGGGCAATCTGACCATTTTCATCAGGCGTGAAAAATAGCTGTTCTAGCTCATTATCAAGCTTTTCCATCACCTCTGGTACAGATAAGTTCATCGCTTCATCTGTTGAGCTCGCAAAATGGGTCCAGAATTGGCGGAGTAATAGCCGCCAATCTAGCTTGCCATCTGATACTTCATCTAGCTGGTTTTCGAGCGAGGCGGTGAAATCATATTCCACATAGCGACTAAAGAAATTGGCAAGAAAGGTAGAAACAATGCGTCCACGATGTTCTGGAATAAACCGCTTATTATCTTTAACGACATAGCCACGCTTTTCAATAACTTGCATGATGCTGGCATAGGTAGATGGCCGGCCAATTCCCAGCTCTTCCATCTTTTTTACCAAACTTGCATCTGTATAACGCGGCGGCGGCTGGGTGAAATGCTGTTCTGGTTGTACGTCTTGAACTTGCAACTCTTGCCCTTGGGCTAGCGCAGGTAATAAGCCTTCGCTATCTTCACTATCCTTTTGTGCATCATCAAACCCTTCACGGTAGACTTTCAAAAAGCCTGGAAAGACAATGACAGAGCCAGAGGCGCGCATGATTATCTGGTCTTTTTTGGCGGAAATATCTGCACCCGTCTGGTCTAGCTCTGCATCAGCCATCTGGCTAGCTAATGTGCGCTTCCAGATCAAATCATATAAACGAAATTGATCATGGTCTAAGAAACGGCGCATATCTTCTGGTGGGCGGTTAGCACCGGTTGGGCGAATAGCTTCATGAGCTTCTTGTGCGTTTGCGGCCTTTGATTTGTAAAAGCGTGGCTTTTCGGGAACAAATTGCTCGCCATAGGTCGCCCCAATAGCGCTGCGCAGATGTCCCATAGCTTCCATACTCATCTGCACACCATCGGTTCGCATATAGGTTATAAGACCTGTTGTCTCACTGCCAATATTCACGCCCTCATACAACTTTTGGGCTATTTGCATGGTACGGCTGGCTGAAAAACCAAGCTTTCGCGAAGCTTCTTGCTGCAGGGTTGATGTGGTGAAAGGTGGGGCAGGGCGGCGGCGTACGCGCTTTGTTTCAATAGTGGATACAGCCCAGTCTGCTGCTCTGATACGCGCAGCTGTCTGTGTGGCTATCGCTTCGCCAGTCAGGCTCATCTTGTTTAGCTTATCACCATCCAAATGGGTGATGCGCGCCGTAAAGCTTTCGTCTTTATTTGTCTGGAAAAGTGTGTCAACAGACCAATATTCCTGTGCGGTAAAGGCTTCAATTTCTGCCTCACGCTCACAAATAAGGCGTAAAGCAACGGACTGTACCCGCCCCGCAGAGCGCGAACCTGGCAATTTACGCCACAAAACTGGCGAAATGCCAAAGCCAATAAGATGGTCTAGTGCGCGGCGTGCCAAATAGGCATCTACTAGATCAATATCTAATTCGCGTGGCTCATCAATGGCCTTCAGGATTGCACTTTTAGTTATCTCATTAAACACCACACGCTCTACCGGGATGGTGCTGGCTTTGCGATGGTCTTTTAATAACTCACAGACGTGCCAGCTAATGGCTTCGCCTTCACGGTCAGGGTCAGTGGCTAAGATGAGTTTATCTGCATCTCTCAAGGCAGTGGTGATATCCTTCATCCGCTTGCTACCTTGATCTGACATTTGCCAGCTCATCTCGAAATTATTATCGGTTTGTACAGACCCGTCTTTGGAAGGCAAATCACGAACATGACCATATGAAGCGAGGACTTTATAGCCACTGCCAAGATACTGATTGATGGTTTTGGCTTTTGCCGGTGATTCGACAACAACAACTTTCATACCGCTTGATGCCCTTTTATAAACTATCTGCCGGTTGCAATCTTTATTCAATTATTTCAAATGCTAATCTTTAGGAATTAGGCGCGAGACACGACTTCCAGAATGTCGTTGAATTTGGCCTGCCAACTCTAATTCTAGCAAAAAAGATTGCACAATATCAGCAGAGACATGACACCAGCGGCACAATTCGTCAACTGCAATCGGATCATGTGCAATATTTTCGAGCAATTTTTTATGCATCTCCACCCGCTCTTTTTCCGAAACTTCCACTACCTCAAGGCTGGGAATTTGATAAGGTTCAGGCGGCGGTGCCTCCATTCTGTCTGCTTGGGAGAGTACATTTAATACATCATCAACATCTTGCACTAACGTTGCGCCATCGCGGATAAGCCCGTTCGTACCTTGCGAGCGCGGATCAAGTGGTGAGCCGGGCAGGGCCATCACCTCTATGCCTCTATCTGCGGCCTCTCTTGCTGTGATTAGTGAGCCAGAACGCAACGCAGCTTCTATGACCAGTACAGCTTTCGATAATGAGGCTATGATGCGATTACGCGAGGGAAACAGCCGCGGCGAAGGCTTGGTACCATAGCGCATTTCTGTTATCAGCAAGCCTTGCTCGGCAATCGATCTATATAAGCCAGCATTCTCAGACGGATAAATCTCATCAATCCCATTTGCCAGAACCGCAACTGTTCCGCTTGTCAGGGCGCCATGATGGGCAGCCGCATCTATCCCGCGTGCCAACCCAGAGGTAATAACAAAACCCTGCTGGCCAATCTCTGTGGCCAGTTTCTGGGCAAGATGGGTAGCATTAATAGACGCATTGCGCGCGCCAACAATTGCGCAACCAGCCCGGTGTAGCAGGCCTATATGCCCCTTTGCGGTCAGTATAAAAGGGGCATCATCAAAAGGTAGCAGAGAAGCTGGATATTGCTCTTGGCCGTGACAGATAAGTTCTGCACCGCTTTTACGAATTTGGCTGAGCTCTTTTTCGGCAACATCTTTTGAACATAATTTAAGCGCTCGCCCGCCTCGCGCAGATAATTCAGGTATCGCCTGTAACGCTGCTTTGGGCGTTTTGTATCGCCGAAGTAAGAGCTGACAGGTAACGGGGCCAATATGGCTGGTGCGAATAAGGCGCAATCTGTCGATAAGGTCTTTGTCATCCATGCGTGTTAGCATAAACAAAGAGGCTTAAATTTTAGTAAACAAAAACAACTTAACCTAACATCGCCTGCAATAAGGGCTAGCCGTCTTTTTTGCCAAAGGAAATTCGTGTTTCCTGACCGGTAACAAGGCGGCGGATATTCGCATGGTGGCGGGCGATCGATAATGCAGATATAACAAGGATAACGCCAATCTGAATATCACTCAGGCTTGCATAGAAATAGCCAAACCCAGCAGCACAGAAAAAGCTGATAAGTGCGGCAAGTGAGGATATCCGGAACAGGGCGGCAACCACCAGCCAGCAGGCTATCATCATCAAGCCTGTCAGAAAATTTATCGCACATATCGTTGCTATCGCACTTGCTACACCCTTGCCGCCTTTAAAACGCAGCCAAACTGGAAAACAATGCCCGGCAACTGCCGCAAATCCTGCAATAGCCCCGATATCTTTGCCGGCCAAATCTTCGCTGGCCAAAGCTGCCATTATTAGCACCGCTATTCCGCCTTTGCCGCCATCTAGCAGCAAGGTTGCCAATGCTAATTCTGGTCGGCCCGTACGCAGCACGTTGGTAGCCCCAATATTGCCAGATCCTATTGTGCGGATATCCATATTAGTGAATAGCCGTGTCAGGATAAGGCCAAAGGGTAGGGAGCCTAGTCCATAGCCAACCGCAACAGCTAGAATATAAAGTGTAGAAGAGGGGAGATCACTCATTGGTCTAGCGCAACAGGAGCGCCAGCTATCCATAATCCAGTAACTTTGCCTTCAGCAGGCTGGCCTTCAAATGGTGTGATACGGGATAAGGACTTAAAAGCGCGACCTTCGATAATCCAGCTCATATTTGGGTTAATACGCACAAGATCGGCTGGCATGCCTACTTTCAGACTGCCTGCATCTATCTTTAGGATTTGCGCAGGATTACGGCTTATCAGCTCAAAAGCGCGGGAAAGAGACAATGTGCCGGTACGCACAAGCCGTAAGGTCATGCATAAAAGCACCTCAATTCCAGATGCGCCCGTACTTGCTTGGGTAAAGGGCTGCATTTTCATATCTGGGTTTACGGGCACATGATCAGAGGCAATCGCATCTATCGTCCCGTCTTGCAGCCCTTCAAGCAGGGCCTGCCGGTCCGCTTCGGTGCGTAAGGGCGGGTTCAGCTTGCACGCCGCATCATAGCCAGAAACAGCTAGCTCATTCAGCATAAAATAAGGAGGAGCGGTATCAGCAGTGATGCGCACCCCTTCTGCTTTGGCTTTGCGGATAGCGGCAACTGCGCCTGCAGTTGAAATATGGGCTGCGTGATAATGCACGCCAGTTAGTTTAGCCAACTCAATATCGCGTTGCAGGATAATTGTCTCTGCTGCGGCAGGCTGGCCTAGCATGCCAAGACGCGTTGATGTCTCGCCTTCGTTCATATCCCCATCTTCTGTCAGGCTTTTATCCTCACAATGATGGATAACTGGCAGGTCTAGCATGCTGGCATAAGTCATAATCCGGCGCATAGTCTGGGCGTTCTGGACAGATAAAGTGCCGCTGGCAAAGGCGCGTGCGCCTGCGCCTGCCATCATGCCTAGCTCTGCCATCTGGTCATCTTCCAGCTCTTTGGTTATCGCACCATAGCAATGTAAGGAGGGACCATCGATGCGGCTTGCACGCAAATGCAGGCTATCTATCATGGCGGCTGTATCTATGACTGGCTCGGTTGAGGGCAGTATAGCAAATGAGGTTATACCGCCATGTGCAGCAGCGTCTTTCAGGCTGCTTAAGGTCTCTAGATGTTCGGCGCCTGGATCGCCAGACTTAACCCGCATATCAACAAGGCCAGGTGCCAAAATATCGCCCCTGCAATCAATAAGCTCAGCATCTTTAGCCTCAGAAGCAACCTTATCATCTGTGCCGATAGCAGTGATATTGCCGCCTTCTGTTACTAGCCAGCCTTTGCCATCTATACCTTGTTCAGGACAAATCAGATGTGCATTTGTAAACAGCAATTTAGGGCTCATGCTGCCTCCGACTTTTTGTGTGCTAATCCCTCAAGGCAGGCCATACGCGCTGCAACCCCCATTTCCACTTGCGTGTAGATCAGGCTTTTTTCTGCATCATCTGCAATCACAGAATCTATCTCAACCCCTCTATTCATTGGGCCGGGATGCATCACCAGCGCATTGGGGGCGGCACGCATCAGCTTGTCAGTGTTTAAACCAAACAAGTTGAAATATTCATGCTGACTAGGGATTTCACGCCCCTGCATTCGTTCTGTCTGCAAGCGCAGCATCATGACGATATCCGCGCCTTCTATCCCGGCCTCTAGGTCTGTGTGAACTGGAACACCGAATTGGTCTATGCCGGCAGGCAGCAAGGTAGATGGACTTACAAAATGTACATCCGCGCCAAGCGCACCGAGTAGATATAAATTAGAACGCGCAACGCGGCTATTCGCGACATCCCCGCAAATAGCAATTTTTAGACCGGCTATTTGCCCGCATTTACGCTGGATAGTCAGCGCATCAAGCAATGCTTGTGTGGGGTGTTCGTGCCGACCGTCGCCGGCGTTAATAACACTCGCATCAACATGCTTGCTAAGCAGTAGCGGTGTCCCAGCATGGCGGTGGCGAACAACCAAAATATCGGGATGCATGGCGTTTAGCGTCACCGCGGTATCTATCAGCGTTTCTCCTTTTTTTACCGAAGAGCCGGAAACAGAAAGGTTCAATACAGATGCCCCTAGATGTTTGGCGGCGACCTCAAAAGAGACGCGGGTGCGCGTAGAATTCTCAAAAAACAGATTAACAATGGAGATGCCGCGCAAAATATCGGCTATGCTATCATCCTTAACCTTGCCCGTTATTACATCGGCAAAATAGCTGGAACGGGAAATTAGGCTTTGAATTTCAGGAACAGCTAGCCCTTCAATCCCCAAGAGATGGCGACCAGAAAGCTGTGCGGCAGGCGCGTTTGCGAGGGTGCTATTCATTCTGAGATGTCTTTTAGCGAAAATTGGTTTTGCCGTCTAGCCAGAAGCGTTATTTTCACCAAAAATCTATTCAGAGCGGCGGCTGTAACGGTTAATTATTTGCCGGCAGACTATCTAATGCGGATTGCAAAATCCAAGCGGCCGCTAGCGCATCACGGCGTAAATGGCGTTTCTGGCGGGTTAGATCAGCTGCTATCATCTCCTGCTCCACCGCTTTTGTAGATAGTCTTTCATCTTGAAAGCATATGGCTATATCTGTTAAGCGCAGAAAAGCATGTGCAAAATCACGAACAGAATCACAGGACGGGCCTTGTGAGCCATCCATATTAATTGGCCAGCCAAGAACCAATCCGCCAATATTATTCTCAGAAATTGTCTGGGCTAGTTCTTGCGCATCTGGGGTAAATTTTTTGCGCCAAAGCACCCGCAACGGGGTTGCAACGCGCAAATCTGGGTCACTAATGGCCAGACCAATAGTTTTCTTGCCAATATCAAGGCCTAATAGCCTTTGGCCTGATGACAATTGGTCTATCGTTTGGTAAAGCTTGCAGACAGGCATACTCACTGCTAATTAGCTGGTGGTGAACATCATGGAAAAAATTATTTGCATCTCATGAAAGTCTTATAACATGTCTGTTGATAAAGATACCGTTAAAAAAATTGCCCGGCTGGCGCGCCTTGATGTGCCAGAAGAGCGGCAGGAACAAATCGCTGGTGAGCTGAGAGCTATTCTGTCTTGGATCGAAGAGCTGGGCGAAGTGGATACTGCAAATGTCGAGCCTCTGGCAAGTGTTACCGGCCACAGCCTGCCGTTACGTGCTGACAAGGTTACAGATGGCAATAAGGTTGACGATATACTAGCAAATGCCCCAGAGCAGGCTAGCGGATTTTTTGTTGTGCCAAAGGTAGTTGAATAATGGATAGTTACTTAGAGTTAACCGCAACACAAGCGCGTGCTGCCCTGCAGAATAAAGAAATTTCCGCAACCGAACTGACAAACGCCTATCTTACAGCGGCTACCGCGACCGAAGCCTTGAATAATTATGTTTGTATGACGGCTGATAAAGCGCTGGAAATGGCAGCGGCGAGTGACAAGCGTATTGCCGATGGCACAGCAGGTCCGTTAGAAGGCTTGCCTGTTGGGGTAAAGGATTTGTTCTGCACCAAAGGCGTTGCGACCACTGCTTGCTCAGCTATCCTGAAGGGCTTTGTTCCGGAATATGAAAGTAGTGTTACCAGCCAGCTTTGGTCAGATGGCGCGGTGATGCTAGGCAAGCTCAATTGTGATGAATTTGCAATGGGATCTGCTAATGAAACCTCTGTTTTTGGAGCAGCGGTCAACCCGTGGAGTGCGCAAGGCGGCGCTGATTTAGCAGCTGGGGGCTCATCAGGTGGGTCTGCGTCCGCGGTGGCGGCTGGTTCTGCTTTGCTCGCAACTGGAACCGATACAGGCGGGTCTATCCGCCAGCCAGCAGCTTTTTGTGGTGTTGTGGGCATGAAGCCTACCTATGGCCGGTGTTCACGGTGGGGAATTGTAGCCTTTGCCTCTTCGCTTGATCAAGCTGGACCCTTTACCCGTGATGTGGCGGATTCAGCGCTGATGTTTGCCTCTATGGCTGGGCATGATGCAAAGGATTCTACCTCTGCGGATGCAAGCTTGCCTGATTTGCAAGCTGCACTTCACGCAAGTGTTAAGGGTATGAAAATTGGCATTCCGGCAGAATATGTCATGGATAGTATGGATGAAGCGATAACCAAGCTTTGGCAACAAGGCCAAGACTGGTTGGTTGAAGCCGGTGCAGAGCTCGTGCCTATATCGCTGCCACATACCCGCTATGCGCTACCAGCCTATTATATTATTGCCCCAGCTGAAGCCTCCTCTAATCTGGCTCGCTATGATGGGGTGCGTTATGGCGCGCGTATCGAAGCGGGGCATTCGCTGGATGATATGTATGAAGCAACCAGAGCAGCAGGCTTCGGTGATGAGGTTCAACGCCGAATAATGATCGGTACCTATGCGCTGTCTGCAGGGTATTATGATGCCTATTATTTGAAGGCTCAGCAGGTGCGCCGACTTATCAAAGATGATTTTGATAAAGCCTTTAAAGGGGTGGATGCGATTTTAACGCCGGCAACACCAACCGCAGCCTTTCCATTAGGGGTTAAACAAGATGACCCTATCACCATGTATTTAAATGATGTGTTTACCGTGCCGGCTAATCTGGCAGGTATTCCGGGTATTTCGGTACCAGCTGGATTTAGTGATAGCGGCTTGCCATTAGGCTTACAGGTGCTGTCTGGTGCGTTCCGTGAAGACACGTTATACACGGTGGCCGCATGCCTTGAAAAACAGGCAGGCTTTTCAGGGCAGCCGCCGCGCCATGCAGCGATGATGAATTAATAGCGTCAAAGTGAGTTGGAAGAGAAGAGAACAAAAAAATGTCTAATTTAGTATCTGGACAAACAGGCGATTGGGAAGTGGTTATCGGCATGGAAGTGCATGCCCAAGTAACCTCGCAAGCAAAGCTATTTTCAGGCTCTTCAACTACCTTTGGTGCGGGGCCTAATGAAAATGTATCACTCGTGGATGCAGCAATGCCAGGGATGCTGCCTGTCATTAATGAAGCGTGTGTGCGTCAAGCTGTGAAAACAGGTTTAGGCCTAAAAGCAGACATTAATCTCTATAGTGTTTTTGACCGGAAAAACTATTTTTATGCGGATTTGCCGCAAGGATATCAGATAAGCCAGTTTAAACATCCTATTGTGGGTGAGGGGGTGTTGACTATCGAGCTAGCCGATGGCAGTGCCCATGATATCGGCATTGAGCGTATTCATTTAGAGCAGGATGCTGGAAAATCCCTGCATGATCAGCATCCATCAAAAAGCTATATAGATTTGAACCGCTCTGGTGTGGCGCTTATGGAGATTGTCTCGCGTCCAGACCTGCGCTCTGCTGAGCAAGCAGGCGCGTATATCAAAAAGTTGCGTTCTATACTGCGTTATTTAGGCACGTGTGATGGCAATATGGAAGAAGGCTCGCTGCGTGCTGATGTGAATGTGTCTGTGCGCCGCCCGGGCGAAGAACTTGGCACGCGCACAGAAACCAAAAACTTAAACTCTGTGCGTTTTATCATGCAGGCGATTGATTATGAGGTGGAGCGCCAGATAGAAGTGATAGAAGCAGGCGGTACTATCGATCAGGAAACCCGCCTGTTTGATACCAGCACAGGTGCTACGCGCCAGATGCGTAGCAAAGAAGATGCCCATGATTACCGCTATTTTCCAGACCCTGATTTATTGCCATTGCAACTAACTGCGGCATTTGTTGACGAGATTAAAGCCGAATTGCCAGAACTGCCGGATGATATCAAAACTCGGATGGTCTCAGAATATGGGCTGTCTTCTTATGATGCGTCCGTGCTGACCGAAGAGCGTGAGACAGCCAGTTTCTATGAAGAGGCAAGCAAAGGCCGGGATAGAAAGCTGGTGGCTAACTGGATGACTTCAGAGCTGTTTGGTGCGCTAAATAAGGCAGGTAAAACGCTAGCAAATAGCCCGGTTAGCCCAGATGCGTTAGGCGCGCTTGTTGACCTGATTTCAGATGGCACAATTTCTGGACGGATTGCCAAGGATGTGTTCGCTGAGATGTTTGAAACTGGAAGTCCGGCAGCAGATATCATTGAAGAAAAGGGGCTAAAGCAGGTTTCAGATAGCGGCGCTATTGAGGGGCTGATTGAACAGGTGATGGCTGAAAATCAAGATAAGGTCGATGAATATCGCAGTGGTAAGGATAAGTTATTTGGCTTTTTTGTTGGCCAAACGATGAAGCTATCAGGCGGTCAAGCGAACCCTGCGATGGTTAATCAATTACTAAAAGAAAAGCTGAAATAGCAGGTAAAGCGCATTTGAACGGCACCCTATTTTGAGGCACGCATAGCTGCTTTTTTGTTCTCTTCTGTAACCGCATCCCAATAGGGTATATCGCCATAGAGCTGTTGCAAAAAGGCAAGAAATGCCTCAATTTTTGGCAGGCGGTGATTTTTCTGGCGCCAAACCGCATGGATAGGGGTGCGCTCATCCACGAGTGTTTCTAATAAAGGTAGAAGCGCACCAGAGGTAATATGCCGCCCAACAATATAGGTTGGCAGCATCGCTAGCCCCCCATCATTTAGAATACAGCGGAGAATGGCATCACCGCTATCTAGACGCAGATAGCCGCGCGCTTTAAAAGTACTGATATTTTGCTTGGCATCTTTGAAATGCCACTCATTGCTGTCCAGCCCATTTTCCACGGTGACTAATTTATGCGCAGCAAGGTCTGAAACTAATTTAGGGCTGCCAAAACGGCTTAGATAGTGCGGCGATGCGACCAGTTGGCGCCGATTGCCAGCCAGAATCTGTATCGCATGCCCTTCATGGACTCTGGTTTCTGATATACGGATATCCAAATCCACCTGCGGCAAAAGCTGGCCGCTATCATTATTGGCGCTAATCAGGTTCAGATTTACATCTGGATGTAGTTGCGAGAAAGCGGGCAAATGCGGGGCAATATGGCGATGGGTAAAGCCAGGTGGCGCGCTGATATTTAACGGCCCTTTCAAGCGCCCTGTTTCCTTGATCAAGGTAGTTTCAATATCATCTATTTCATCCAGAATAGAGCGGCATTTGGATAAATATAGCTCCCCCATTTCGGTCAGGCGGGCAGTGCGGGTAGTGCGCTCTATCAGCTGCACGCCCAATTCTGTCTCTAATGCGCTAAGATGTTTGGATACCACCGAAGGGGCCATGCCTAGCCGCTCCCCTGCCTTTTTAAAAGACCGCATGGTGGCGATCTGGGTAAATACGCGCATCCCTGTTAGCTTATCCATCGCTACTCTTCTTTTAGATGTTCTGGTTTCTTTTTAAATGTTCTGGTTTTTTAGATGACTGGTTTTTTAGATGACTGGTTTTTTAGATGACTGGTATCTCCCAGAATATAACAGCCAGAATGGGGGCTGGCTATCTGCTTTCCTGACCGGCGCGGGCGGTTTGCAAGGCCGCCATAGCTAAACAGATAAAAAAATGCGTGAAAATGGCTATCAAGCCTTTTTCAAAATTGACAGATTGGCTGCACAGGATTAGGAAGAAAGGGCATACGCCGTGGGGAGCAATCCCATTTAGCCCTTTATTGCGGAGGGGTGGCCGAGTGGCTGAAGGCGGCGGTTTGCTAAATCGTTGAAGGAGGAAACTCCTTCCGGGGGTTCGAATCCCTTCCCCTCCGCCATTTTCTTATTTTCATTACTTGTAACATATAGATTTATTCGATCGGTGATCTTGGTAAATGGGAAAACTAAGCCTCAACAGGGAGGACATAATGGCCTATGCAGATGGAATAGACACTTACGTGAAACTTGGCGATGTCATTATGCCGTTTGGTTATCATCTTTGCCCGCATGAATTTCAGCGCAAACTTTATGATAATTATGCAAAGATTTTCCCGTTCCCCTCCTCACCTGACGTGTCATATGAAGATGAAACTATTGGTGCGGGAAGGATACGGAAATTTAAACATTTCATGCAAGAACCCCAAACGAAAAAGGCGCTAATTCTCTATTTTCATGCTGGCGGGTTTTTTATGGGCGGGCTTAATAGCCATAGTGATATCGCTGCTGAGATATGTCTTCACACCCATGCTGATGTTTGGCTTCTTGACTATCCATTGGCACCCGAACATCCCTATCCAGCGGGTCTTGAATTTTCATGGCAGGTATTTCAGAAAGCCAGCAATGCGCAAACATATGATCACATTCACGTAGCGGGTGATAGCTCTGGCGGGAATATGGCTGTTTATATTGCCTCAAGAGCATCCAAACAAGGCGGCGTTCCAATTAATAAAGTCAGTTTATTCTGCCCTCTTTTGAATTTTGACAGATGGTCTTCAGGAGGGGATGATGCCCCAAGATTAAGCGGTGGGGAGATGGAGCATTTTGTGCGCTGCTATACCGAGGGGGTGGTTCGGCCTGATCATAGAGATGTATCCCCTCTTCTGCATCATGATGTTTTTGATGATTTTCCAGAAACGCTGGTTATCTCAGCAGGTGAAGACAGCCTGAAGGAAGATGCTGTTATTCTGACCGACATCCTTAATGCTAAAGGCTCAAAGGTTGAGCATTATGAGGCACAAGGGTTGGTGCATGCCTGTATCAGGGCTAAGGGGATTTCAACAGCAACATCGAAAGCCTTTGAAATCTTTTGGAAGCATTTATCATGAGCACTCAGAACAAAAACCTACTCTATTTTCTTATTGGAAATTTTATTACTTTTCTGGGCAATGGCATCAAAGCAGGTTGAAACCAAGATTGAAAACCTTTCAGTACTATGTGCCAGTTGCCATAGGGCCATTCATGGGTATGAAAAATTACCAAGCACTAGTGAGTTTTCAACAATTATAAGCAAAGCAACCCCCAATGGGTGATTTATGGAATGAGTTATGCACCTACAAGGCTTTGAAGGATGGTTGGTACCTTGCGATTCGAGATTTGCAGCAAGACTTTATAGAAATCCCCTTTCTTAAAGAGCAGTTTGCGTCTTCACTTGATGCCAATCTCAAAGAACTGATGGGCAGTGAGCGCTTTCAATTACGCGCTTACCCGCCGCCATCTGTCCGTTTTCATACATAGACAAGCCAGAGCCACTGTCCTTGCGCTTAGATGATGTTTATGAACAACGGACAGAAGTTAAAATATCACCATAACCCAGTATTTGGTTATATTTTCTCTTGAACCTGAAAAATCATGATATGGGGGCCATGATGCATCAGCAAACTCTGCGCCCAGCTATCACAAATCGATCCCTCTTGAGACTTTAAATCGGAGTACTATTTCTTAATATTATGGTCAGGGCTTATCCGTTTGAGTGGATTATTTTCAGATGGGTACTGTTTCTAGAGCGCTGTCTTTTTGCTGCAAAGCTTGTCTAGAATATTTAGACCAGAGAATATTTAGACCAGAGAATATTTAGACCAGAGAATATTTAGACTAATGTTAATGTGATTGTTCGTGATTATGGCTGATTATTTTGCCTTTCAAAGCGAGAATTTATTTCTCTCCAAACTCATCGTTATCGCCGTTATACACACGATTTTATCCTTCATCGTTCTAGAAGGGGCGTTGCGTCAATCACGGCGCTTTGTGATTTTCCTGCCCACCAAATTTGTCGCGCGCCTATTGCCCAGCCCCTATCATCGCGGCGGGGGCGGCATTGTCATCGGCACAGCCGTAGCTGTGCTTTCTTCGGTTGGGGCCACCCAGATAGGCCCGCAAACTCTATTGGTTGTGAATGCTGGCTTTTTAACCATCTGGTATATTGAATGTGCAATTTTGCTAGCCTATGGGTTTTTTGCGCGCCTGTTTGAGGATGAGCTGCCGTTTGAAATTAGACTGTTTGTCAGCTTTGTTGTTATGGTAAATGCAGGGTATTTTACATTAATGTTCATCGTGTCTTTGCTTCGGGCGCCCGCCTTTCATTGATGCCCGCGTTAAATTGATTTTGGTGTTCCAAAGAAGAGGGGTTATCTGATTATGGATGAGAAAAAGACAGCCTGTGAGGTGTTTTCCGCACTAGAGACTACATCTGATTGGAAGGCCTCCTTCATCTGTGCAAATGATGATCTGCATCGCGCTTTAGTGGAATCGCCACTCGCTATTTTTGCATATGCTTTTGGCGTCTTATTAGTGATGTTTTTGGTTCAACATGCCTCTCGTCCTAATCCGAACGCGCTAAAGAAAAAATCCAAAAAAGAGGATGCTCCAAAAAAGGATAATAACGCCGCATCGTAAGAAGCCTCTGACACAGGCGTGGCGGATCTGGTGCCTGCTAACTTTTGAAAAATTTTTCTGTTTAATCAGATGTAAACCCGCTAGGCTTTCAGTATTTAAACTTATCTGCTGTAGATGTATTGGCAGGGCTATTTAAAGCGCAAGGAACAGGATGTTATGGGACAAAAGAGACTGAAAAGAATGCTGGTAACAGGGGCAGCTGGCGGTATTGGTAGGGCTATTCGCACAAAGCTTGCCCCGCTTGCCGATATTGTGCGCTTGTCTGACAGGGCAGGGCTAGGCCAGGCAGCTTCCCATGAAGAGATTGTTTATTGCGAGCTCACCGATCAAGACAGCGTTGATAAAATGGTGGCAGGGTGTGATGGTATCGTGCATCTGGGTGGTCAGTCGGTTGAGGCAGATTGGGAGACTGTGCGCGATAGCAATATTGAGGGTCTGTACAATCTGTATGAAGCGGCGCGCAAACATAAGGTTGGCCGGATTTTCTTTGCCAGCTCCAATCATGTTATCGGCTATTATCCGCAAAGCCAGCTCCTAGACGCGCAAACCCCGCCCCGCCCAGATGGGCTCTATGGTGTTTCCAAAGCTTTTGGGGAGGCCTTGGCATCGCTCTATCATGACAAGTTTGGCATTGAGACCGCTATTGTGCGCATTGGCAGCTGTTTTCCTGAGCCTGTTGACCACCGGATGCTGGCTACTTGGCTAGCAGATGATGATTTGATCAGCCTATTGGAATGCATGTTTGAGGCCTCGCGCCTTGGCTGTCCGGTCATTTATGGCATGTCTGATAATGATGTGGTGTGGTGGGATAACAGCCAAGTAGCCTATTTAGGCTGGAAGCCTAAACATAGCTCAGCTATCTTTAAAGAAATGCTGGATGCAAAGATGGAACGCCCACATAAAGATGCCGCTGTTTCAGTTTATCAGGGCGGGGTGTTCACCGAGCATCCAATTATGGAAAAAAAGCCAAATTAATAAAAGGAGAGCTGGATGAGCCAGAAGGACGAAAACTTCTTTAATATTGATGATAAGGAAGTAGGTATTTTTCGTGAGCTAGCTGAGGGTATTACCACACGCATTTTTCCCGGCCAGCAAGCAATGTTATCTGTTGTGCGTGTTGCACCAAACGTCAAGGGCAACATCCATTCACATGAACAAGAACAGTGGGGGTATTTGATCTCTGGCTCAGCAACCCGTATCCAAGATGGGGAACATATTGAGGTCAGCGCAGGGGATTTCTGGTGTTCGCCCGGCCATGTTGAGCATGGTATTATTGGCGGTCCAGAAGGTGCTGTTATTTTAGATATCTTCGCCCCACCCCGCCCAGAATACACAAAATCTGGTAAAGGGTATGGTGTCTAAGCCTTAGCTCTTGAAGCGTGCTTTTCTGTTTCTTATATCACAATCATCAGGTCATCAGAATTAACTGGACAGGTGAGGGATAGGGTATGGAATTCCTGTTATTGTGGGTTTTAGGGGGGCATTTTGTTGATAGTGGTTTGCGTTACCGCGAGGTAGGGGAATGCTATGCTGCTGCCCAGAATGCCGGCTCTGACATGGGCTATGTTGGATTAAATCTGCCTAAATTTACCTGTGTGCCGCTAAAAGAAGGCCAGCCTTTTACCCTACATATTACCCCGCCCAATAGCCGCTTCCCCTTTTGAAATAGGGGATACCCCCTTTTAGATTATTCATAAAAACCAGCTTTTTAACCCTTATAGATGGTTGAGAGGAATGAAACCTCTATGTCAGCTTCAGGGTACACGAAATCATTGAAAAACTGGTGATTTATTAATCTCAAAAGGAGCAAGATAATGGCGCAGCGCATGAAACAACCACAAACAGCTAACCGGATTATTGGCACAGAGGAGAATGACATTCTTATCGGAACCAATAAAATAGATATCATGAACGGCCGTGCAGAAGACGATAATATTAAGGGCAGTGATAATGATGATGTGATTAAGGGCAGCGATGGGAATGACCGGATTTTTGGTGAGCGCGGCGATGATGTGATAACGGGTAATGATGGAGTTGATGATATTACTGGCGGGCAAGGCCATGATGAACTACATGGCGGCAAGGGCAACGATACTATCGCAGGTTTCCAAGGTAGGGATAGCCTATATGGGAATGCTGGTGATGATGAAATTGCTGGCGGCAGAGGTGCTGATAGACTGTTTGGCGGCAAGGGCAACGATACGTTAAAGGGAAATGCGGGTGGAGACCGCCTTGAAGGTGGCACTGGGCATGATACCCTTTTTGGTGGTGGCGGCGATGATACGCTATCCGGTGGGCGCGGCGCTGATAAGCTATCTGGTGGGCACGGCGCTGATACGCTGCATGGTGAGCTTGGAGCAGATACTCTGCTAGGCGGCAGCGGAAATGATAATCTGTATGGCGAGGATGGAAATGATAAGCTGTATGGTGGCAGCGGAAATGATAGGCTGTATGGTGGTAGCGGAAATGATAGGTTGAATGGCGGGGATGGAGATGATTTCATCTCTGGCGGTGCTGGGGCTGATATCCTAATTGGCGGGGCTGGTAAAGACACCTTCTTGATCGATATTACCGCTAGCGGTGTGGTAGATGGGGCAAACAAAATTATTGATTTTGAGGTTGGAAGGGATGGGATCGCCTTTAATTCTGATAATGATGGCGATACATTTGATTTTAGCGATAGTGATGAGGGAACACATATTGAAGTTCAACTTGGCGGCGTAGACATCCTGGTCGCCATTGTGGTGGATATCAGCACGGCAGAATTATTTTCTGACCATTTTCTTGTGCTAGAAGAATTTGTTTAACCACAGTTTTGACCGTTAAATACACGCCCTTGCTATGCATATCATAGCAGGGGCTTTTTTATGATTATTTTCCTGCTTTTTCGATAAACATGCTCCCGCCTACCTAGATTATCCAAAAAAACACAACTCTTAATTCTTGTGGATGATTGAGGTGATTTTTATTCTTATGCCAGCCTCTTACATCGAAGATTACTGATTAAGCAGTAAGTGAAAACCATCAAAGGAGGCAAAATTGGCTAATAATAAAAGAACAGAAGAGAGAACAAATATTAACGGAACAGATGCAGGCGATCGTATCCAAGGAACGGACGGGCGTGACATGATTTCCGGCGGTAATGGCAATGATCATATTACCGGTGGGGCTGGCCGTGACATCCTGAGCGGCGGTAATGGCAAAGATTTGATAAAGGGCGACAAAGGTAATGACACCATAAGCGGGGGTAGAAATAATGATCATATTTATGGTGGAACTGGGAATGATGTGCTGAATGGTAATGCTGGTGATGACATTATAGATGGTGGAATTGGGCAAGATATCATTAAAGGGGGGCAGGGTGCAGACTCACTCCTTGGCAATGATGGTGATGATGAACTCTATGGCGGTGCCGGCGATGATATTATCAGAGGGGGAGATGGCGACGATATCATCAAAGGAGAGAAAGGGCGTGACCTAATTAAGGGTGGTGCTGGAAATGATAAGCTCTACCAAAATGATGGCGGCGGAATTTTGCAAGGTGAAGCTGGGCATGACTATCTTGAGGGCGGAGAAGGTCAGGACTCGCTTTCAGGCGGAGATGGAAATGATGAAATTCATGGGGGTGCAGATATAGATCTTGTTTTTGGCGGTGCTGGAAATGATATGCTCTACGGTGATGCTGGTGATGATCTCATCCATGGTAATTCTGGCGATGATAACGTTTGGGGGGGGCTTGGTTTTGATGATATTTCTGGCGATGCTGGTGATGATACTCTGCTAGGCGGTGCCGGAGATGATAAGGTGAAGGGCGGTGATGATAATGACAGGCTCTTTGGTGACGATGGAAACGATACCCTAGATGGCGGGGCAGGGTCTGACATCCTTGTAGGTGGCGCTGGAGCTGATTTGCTAACAGGCGGTAATGGTAGCGATATATTTGTTATCAATTCCACTTTGGCAGGGCTAGCAGACGGCCCAGATACGTTCCTCGATTTCAGGCTAAAGGTAGATAAAATTGCCTTTGATACAGAAGTGGCCTCTGATGCCATAGCGATGACAAATGTTGGCAGTCACTTACATATAAAGGTCAAAATTGACGATGTTGAGATAGTTGCAGCCATTATGGAGAATGTTGATAAGGATATGTTGTTATCAACAGACTTCATGACACATGTTGATATCACATAATACCAGTCAAAATAAAAACAAAATACAAACCTCTGTTATGGGCATCATAGCAGGGGTTTTTATGCTCATTTATCTGCTGCTCAATAGAGTTATTTACCCTTCCAGAATTGGCAGGTGCCAATTTCCCTACCATTAGGCTGGGAGTCTACATAATCCTGACCGATTTTGGCATAGCGATAGCGCATTTTCCAGCCCGGCTCATCAAAGCTCACAACTGTATCCCCCCAGATCAGCATATTGCGGTGCCGATATTTGGCGACTTGGCAAAAGCCTTCCTTATTCCCCATTCTAAAGGTTTGTTTAGCATTGGTAGGACACCATTCTTTCCATTCGCCCTTATTTCTGCGCTCATAGATTTTTTTGTTAAAAAACCCTTCTAGCTTGAAATTGCGAACCCCTACACCTTTGATTTTACATTTGATTTCAGTAGCTGCCATTACTGGGCCAGATAATAGTCCGGCAATAAACGCGCCCAAAATAATGGTTTTTGTTTTTGACACAAACATTTGAACCCTTACTCATCTTAACATAAACAGCGCCTTGTTATGGCGCAAAACCCTATCTTGTAATTAGTACATTTATGCCATGCCTACTAGTTGAGGTCAAAGCCTTGGCTATAAAAATAAGGGCATAAAATAAGGATATATTCTGGATTAGCCCTGTATTAGCCCTGAATTAATCTTGTATTAATCCTGCATTAATATAGCAAAAGGGCAACCCAACCGCCGCGCTTGTGCGGGAATGTCGGTCTCTAGCATATTGGTGATTGAGGGCCTAGTAAAACAAACGGGGTGTCTTTTCGAGACAGGGTTTTGTATGGTTTTTACAAGATAGAGATTTAACAAAAACCATTTAGGGGCGGCGGCGCTAGCATGGCATCACCATCAAATATTTGGATTAAGGCTGGGCAGTTTTTTGCTGGCGGGGGTACTGCGCCTTTACCTGACCAGATTATCCAGATATCGGGCGATAAAATAGCTGCGATTATGCCAGCATCAAAGGGCGCAACTGACCTTAACCCCACCTGTTTTGATGTGGTTGCCCCCGGCTTTATTGATTTGCAAATTAATGGTGCAGGCGGCGTTTTATTTAATGACCAGCCAGATGTAGACGCCATAGACACCATAGCGGCCGCAGCCCGAAAGGGCGGTACCTGTCATTTGCTGCCAACCTTTATCACCGACGAAGGGCGCGCCTATGTGCAAGCTTTACAGGCAGTAAATAAAGCACAAGGAAGGCCAGAGGTTTTAGGACTTCATCTTGAGGGGCCTTTCTTATCCCCTGCCAAGCCGGGTATTCACTCCCCTGCTTTTATTCGCAAGATGGATGCACAAGACCTTGATTTTTTAACCAGCTTTGAGGGGCGACTGCTGGTAACTTGCGCGCCAGAGGAAATGCCCCTTGATGATATTCGTGCCCTTAGCCAAGCTGGCGTTATTGTTTTTGCTGGACATAGTATGGCTAATATAGAAGTGATGTCAGCCGCAGTTTCAGCCGGGCTCTGCGGGGTCACCCATTTATTTAATGCCTGCTCGCAGATAGAAGCGCGTGCACCTGGTATTGTCGGGGCAGCCTTGAGTGATAAGCGTTTATTTGCAGGCATTATCGCAGATAACCATCATGTGCATGAAACAAATTTGAAACTTGCGAGTGCGCAGATGGAGGGGCGGCTTTGTCTGGTTAGTGATACTATGCCGAGCTTTGGCTCGGAACAAACCCGCTTTAACTTGCAGGGCAAAGAAATCACCTTGCAAGATGGACGCCTGCACGATGATGTTGGCCAGCTAGCAGGTGCGCATCTAGGCCTAGATGAGGCGGTGCAGAATATGATGGCCTGTACCGGCATTTCAGCTGAAAAAGCCCTTGATATGGCAAGCGGTGTGCCAGCCAGAATATTAGGTCTGGAAGATATTTATGGCCAGATTAAAGAAGGCAGGCCTGCTAGCCTAACCTGTTTGGATAGCCGGCTTAATACGCAAGCTGTTTATGTGCATGGGAAAGCCTATCATCCATAGCCCTTGCTAGTTTGCGTGATAAACGCCGCGTGCAATTGCCCGTGCCATGGTCACTGCACCAACATGCCCTAGAAGTGTTTGTAATTCTGGCGTTAGGGAGCTTTCTTGCGCTCCGGTGGCAACTGCAAAGACGATATCGCCATCCATCAGGCAGTGCGACGGCACAAGGGCCCGCGCAAACCCATCATGGGCGGTAATCGCTAGGCGTTGTGCCTCTGCCTTAGTAAGAGCAAGGTCAGTGGCTATTACTGCAATAGTCGTATTTGCGCGGCTATCTGTCTGGGAGAACCCAGTTTTCGTAATAGGCAAAGCTAGCGGGTTTGGCTGCGGTGCGATACCGCGGCCGCCAAACTCATCCCCAACTTCAAATGGCGCTGCCCAGAATTTATCACTACCGGGAACAAAGGGGCTGCCAAAACTATTAACAGCTGCCAGCGCGCCAACATTAAAGCTCATGCCATCTGGCATCTGTACGGTGATAGAAGCTGAACCTATCCCGCCTTTGTTGATACCTGCCATTGCCCCTTTTCCGGCACCAACAGAGCCTAGTGCGAAGGCGGTATCGCAATGTTCATAGGCATCAATGCCCAACTGGTAATAAGGGTTTTCCTGCCAATCTTTATCACCGCCATTGGCAAGATCAAATAGAATAGCTGCGGGGACTATCGGTACGTGCTGGCCAGCAATGGCATAGCCGCGCTTTTGACGTGCCATGATATCGCATACGCCACTCGCCGCACTAAGCCCAAAGGCAGATCCCCCAGATAACACCAGCGCATCTATCTGGCTGACTAGCTTATCCGGGTTTAGTAAATCTGTTTCCCTAGTGCCAGGTGCACCACCCATTACCTGACAGGCCGCAGTAAAGGGGGTGTCTGCTGTAATTACGGTAACCCCGCTCAATAGCTTATCATCCTGCGCATGGCCAACTTTCAAGCCCGTTACATCGGTTAACAGGTTTTGCATGCCAAGCTTTAAGAATGGGACTTTGTCGGGCATATTACACTTTCAATTGGTCAATCAGGCGAACATTTCCAAGATGTATGGCCGCTAGCAACATGCCAGTTTCAATATGGCTATCTGCATTTGCTAGCGTTTGTGCATCACAATAGCTGAAATAATCAATTGCGGAAAATCCCGACGCCAAAATTTTTCGGCAAGCTTGGCTCAGGATCGTGTCAACTGGCTTGCCGCCGCGTATCTGATCTGCTGTTTCTTGCATCACCTGGTATAAAATTGGGGCAATTTGCCGTTCTGCTGGCGTCAGATAGCCATTGCGTGAAGACATGGCGAGCCCATCTGCCTCTCTTATTGTTGGGCTTGCAAGGATTTCTACCGATAAGTCTAAATCGGTAACCATTTGTTTTATGACTTGCAATTGTTGGTAATCTTTTTCTCCAAAAACAGCGATATCTGCCCCTGTTTGCTGAAACAGTTTATGGACGATAGTAGCCACCCCTTCGAAAAAATGTGGCCGAAATTCTGTTTCATAACCAAGTGCAACACCAGCAGGCTGAATAGTGGTTGCATGACCATCTTCATACATTTGCTCAGGGATAAAAATCGCATCACACTTGCCAGTTTCACGCAATTTGGCGAAATCTTCTTCATGCGTGCGCGGATACACATTAAAATCTTCACCTGGTGCAAACTGTAACGGGTTTACATAGATGGTTGTGATAATTTTGTCTGCACGCGCATCCAACACATCTAACAGCGAGAGATGGCCATTATGTAAATTACCCATAGTTGGCACGATGCCAATACGCAAACTGGCTTTCTTCCAGAGGGCAAACTGGGCTGCCATTTCATGTTTGTTGCGCAGAATTTTCATCTGTTTGAAACTTCAATTTTAGGCTGATATGAGTGTTTGTTCAGCCCCTTATAAGGCAGTTAAAGCTACTTGTCTTTTGAAGAATATATAAAAGATAACTTTTTTTGGAGATTAATGCGCCAAAGAGCAGGGCGTTAGCTCTTAGTCTGCTGGGCGAGCAAATCTTTTAAATGCAGAACAGATTCCCCAGGACCTATTTCATCCACGCCGCGGCAAAATAAATCCATAATAGCAGAGCTTAAAGGGCTGTCTTCATGGGCTTGAATATAATAGCCTATATCTTTGGCAGCATTGCTAAGCGAAAATTGCAATCCGCTAATATCTTTATTTGTTAGGAATGGCCGGAACCGCTCTAACACCACAGAATTGCCCCCGCCAACATGCAAGACATCCAAAAAACGCTGGGCATCAATGCCTTGCTTATCAGCTTGTGCGGCGGCCTCTGCCATCACTGCTGCATAGCCAAGCGAGACGTAATTATGGATTAGCTTTAGCGCTTGTCCGGCACCAACATCGCCCGCATGAACAATATTTTCAGCAAAAAGAGAGAGCAGGGGGGAAACTTCCTCAAAGACAGACTTATCCGCGCCCACAATCAGGTTTAATCGGCCTGCCGCAGCTTCTTTTGGGGTGCGTGTCATCGCTGCATCAACAAAGATTATGCCTGCTTCGGCAAGGCGTGCCGCAAAGGCTTTCGTTTTATCTGGCATGCTGGTGGAGCAATCTATGATAATCTGGCCTTTTTTCCCATGCGATAGGATGCCTTCAGGGCCAAATAGGATCTCTTCTACTTGCACAGCACCTGTGACGCATAAGATAATCATTTTTGCATTTGCAATGGTCTCTTTAATAGATGGGGAAGCTGTTGCCCCTGCCGCCTCTAACGCATCTGTAGGCTGGTTTCCCTGATGAGCCAGAAAGTTTACATGATAGGCTTTATCTTTCAGGATGTTCGTTGCAATGCCATGTCCCATTAGACCAACGCCAATCATGCCAATTTTCATAATCCATTTCCTTTTAATTTTTAAATTCTTATCTGCATTATTTATAGCATGGTTTGCATGCATGTCATCATATCACGCTCGTTATGAAAACCAGTCTTAAACCTCTTGACAGGGTGCTAGCAACGGTCTTTGCTAAGATTGTGGCGGCGCAAGCTGCTCGCTTTCCAATGCCATATCAGAGCTATAAATAAACACAGATAGATAAGGGATAATCTAATGAAACTCTTTACAGCAGGAGCGTCTCCTTTTGGTCGTAAGGTGAAATTGGCGTTGCATGTGTTATCCCGCATGGATCAGGTGGAGGTAATTGCAACTGATACAAGCAAGCCTGACAGTGAAAATAGAAAACAGAATCCGCTGGGAAAAATTCCTACCTTGCTAGTTGACGGCAAGGCTATTTATGACAGCCGCGTTATTCTAGATCACTTAGATAATACGGCTGGAGGGGGTAAGCTATTTCCGGCAAGTGGACAAGAGCGCGACGATGTGTTGATTGCAGCTGCCCTAGCAGACGGGATGATGGATGCTGGTATTTTGATTGTGTATGAGAATAGAATGCGCCCTGAAGGGATGCAGGTAGAATCGATAATTGAGTATCAGCGTGGTAAGTTAGAACGCAGTTTAACGGCTATAGAGGCAAGCTCTGTTACCTATGAAAATGGAGCAATGCCGAATGCAGCGGAAATTGGTTTAGCCTGTGCTATCGACTATATGGATTTCCGGGAGCTGGCGGATTGGCGTGCGCTTGCACCTTGCCTAGAAGGATTTATGACTGCATTTGCAGCGTCAGTGCCAGGCTATCATGAAACCTTGCCAGAAGGGATAGCTGCTGCCCCTTGGCGTTAAATGCTGGTCACGCTCAGGGCTATTCGCTAGCCAGATTAAAGCGCCATCACAATTAAGATTATTGGCAAAGATAAAGTCTTTGGCGGGCTAGCAGCTTAGCTCTATTCGATATCTATTTTGGTCTGTTTGCTGGCCCGCGCAAGTGGGGTACGTGCCAGTGACAAAAGCGGCGGGATCATAAATAAGGTTGCAATGGTAGATAAAGCCAATCCGCCAAACACCACCGTTCCAATACCACGATAAAGCTCGGAGCCAGCGCCTGGAAAAATCACGAGCGGGATAAGGCCAAAGAGCGAGGTTAATGTCGACATAAAAATCGGGCGGATACGATTGCTGGTGGCCTCTAAAATCGCGTCATCAACACGCATCCCATCTTCTCTTATATGCAGGCTAGTCTGCTCAATCATCAAAATCGCGTTATTAACCACTACCCCTGTTAAAATAACAAAGCCAAGCATGGTCAACATATCTAGAGGCTGGCGAACAAACAGGTTAATCAAGGCTAGTCCTGCTATGCCGCCTGCACCAGCAACTGGAATAACCAGCAAAATGATTGCAGGTAGGGTAAAGCTTCTCAGTAAAATAACCATAAGCAAAAAGATAACAGCAATAGCGGCTAGCACATTGGTTTGCATCGCAGACCAAGTTCGGGCTAGCTCACTAGCGGCGCCGCGGACTGAAATCTGGACGCCTTTCTGTTCTGCCAGAGGGGAAATTTGCGGCAGAATCTCTGTATTAATTTTGTTGATTGCACTCTCTAGAGGCAAGCGTTCATCTGGGCGCAATTGCAGCGAGCGCGCCTGATTGCCACCTTGTCTTCGGATTTGCTGGGGCGCGCTAATAAAGCTGATGCGTGCAAGCTGTCCGACGGACACCACCTCACCAGAAGGGGTAATAATTGGAAGATTTTCTAGGTCAGAGATAGATAGATCGCCAGCATTTTTCCCAGCTAGGGTTAAATCGATTAGCTCCCCATCTATCGGGATTTGCGTCACGCGCATGCCATCATTATAGATATCTACTGCTTGTGCAAAAGATTGCATCGACAGACCAGAGGCGGCAAGGGCAACTGGATCTGGCAGTAACCTGATTTGTGGCGTGCCTGTGCTTAAACTAGGCTGCACCCTAATCTGATTACCTTCACGGCGCGGAAAGGCCTGTGAAAGCGCGCTATTCAGTTCTTGGGCAACAATACCAATATCTTCTTGGGATGCCCCTGTTACATCAAGGCTAATCGAACGTGAGCCGCCTACAGATCGCCCAAATAGCGAGGCTTGGCGGACAAAAGCCCGTGCACCAGGTTCAGAAAAAATAGGCCGCGTTAATACATCACGAAGCTCATTGACGCGGGATGGGTCAACAGATGAAGCCCCAGCAAACGCACCGCCAGCATAGGCAACAAAGAAAAAGCGCGAGATTTCAGGTGGACCATCTTCTACTACACGTCCCTCCCAAAGGGGGCGGGCTGTATTTTCCATTTTGGCAGCAATACGCTTGGTTTCATCCATTGAATAGCCTGGCGGTACAATAACCGAACCAAACACAAAATTGGCATTTCCGTCTGGCAAATAATCTAACTGCGGCATAAATCGCCAAGTGGATATTGCGGCCGTAGATATCATTGCGGTTACCAGAACTGCCCCTACCATACGCCGCTTGATGGCGAAACTAGCATAGGTTAAAATCAATTTTTTGAACCGGCCAGCCGCGGTATCTAATAGCGGGATGCGACGCTGGCTTGAACGGGCAAAACGCTTATTATCCAATAACAGGGCGGAGAGGCTGGGAATAAGCGTTGTCGAGACGATAACAGATATTAATACCGATACCGAAATTGCCACACCAATATCCCTGAAAAGTTGGCCAACGGGCAGTTTTAGCAAAATCACGGGAACAAACACCACTACAGTTGTCAGTGCTGAGCCAAGAATAGGTGCCCAAACCTGCCTTGCGCCGTGAAAGGCTGCTTGCGGCGCCGCTAACCCCTTTTGATGCAGGCGGTAGATATTCTCCTGTGAGACAATAGAGGCATCCACCACCATTCCTACGGCAAAGGCAAGTCCGGCAAGGGAGATAACATTAATAGACATACCCAAACCTGCCATTGCAACGAAAGTGCCTATCACAGAGGTTGGTATCGCCATAAAGATAATGAAAGTAGGCGCAAAGGAGCGCAAAAACAGAACAAGAATAGAAAGCGCCAATAAGCCGCCAACCCAGATATTTTGCTTTACCAGATCAATGGCAGAGGCGATGTAATCAGTTTCATCATAAACAACCTTTAAGCTTAGCCCACGCGTCTTTAAAACGCTGCTATTCAAGTCATCAATGACAGCTCGCAAGCGAACCATTGTTTCAACTACATTACTGTTTTGCTCACGTAGCGCATTTAGAATAACCGCATCCTTGCCGTTTAGGCGGCGGAAACTTGTACGTTTTTTGGTGACTAGACTAATTTCAGCCACATCTGCTAGCAATACAGGCACTAACTGGCCGTTCGTGGTCAAATCATTGCGCAGAACAATTTGCCCGGCAGTCTGGGGGGTAAATAAATCAGCCTCTGTGCGCACGGTGTAGGTTCGCTTGCCGCGCTCTATTGTACCAACCGACAAAGTAGCAGAAGCCTGCCTCAGAGCCTGTAAAACTTGTGGCAGGCTCAGATTATAGCGGATAAGGTCGTTTGGATTAACATTAACCCGCATCTCGCGCCGTCCGCCGCCATATAAAAATATCTCCGCAACACCGCCAACGCGCTCAAGCGGGGCCACAATGCCATCTTCTAGAAAATTGCCAAGCTGTTCGACATCTACATCGCTACCTTCTGCTGCGGTTAGGGACAGGCGGGCTATTGGGCTGTCATCTGAGTTTGAAGTGCGCACACTAGGCGCAGTCGCTTCATCAGGCAGGTCAGCAATACCCGACAATTCTGATAGCAGCATTGTCAGCGCTTTATCCATGTCTGTGCCTACCGCATAGGTCAGGGTCACACGCGCCCGGCCAGTATCTGAGCGTGAGGCGACATCTTCTACCCCGTTTAAACCTGATAATTCAGTTTCCAGACGCGAGACAATCTCTCTGTCTACATCTTCTGGAGACGCACCAGACCAATTCATACGCACCTGCAAAATAGGTTTTTCTATATCAGGGCTCATCTGTATGGGAATAACTTGTGAGGAAACAATGCCAAACATCACGGTCAGGATAATGACCGCCATTACTGCCACCGGACGTTCAATTGCAAATTTAATCAAATTGTTCATATCTGCTCTACTTGTTGGCCTGTTTTTTCCAATTATTGGTGTTGTTTCCTTTACCTGCGCCAGCATCTTGGCGCTTATCTTTATCTTTACCTTGGCCTTGGCCCGCATCTTTGCCGTCAGCTATTTCTTTGCCATCACTTAAGATTTCATTGCCTTTGGTAATGACCTCTTCGCCTGCAACTATGCCATTTAAAATAACTACCTTGTCCTGTACCGCGCCACCTAGCGTTACGATACGCTGCTCTGCGCGTCCTTCTTTTGCGACAAACACCACATAGCCGCCATTTAATGGCACCAACGCATCTTGCGGGATAATGACTAAATCTTGCGGCGATTTTGTTGGTATCTGCAATGTTAGGGCAGTGTTTTCAGCCCGCGCCAAAGCAGGCAAAGGGTTAAGCGGGGTAAAGCGCGTAGGGCGGGTACTGGTGCGGCTATTCTGGGTTGGTAAGACCGCACGAAGCTTTAACTGGATAATCTGTGATGGCAGGTTCTTATTTTGTGCCTGTGTTTCAATTACCGCTTCAATAATATCTTCAGGTGATAGAAAGCCTACATAGTCAGCTGGAATATCAGCTTCAACCTCAAATCCTTTATCTGTGCGTATGCGGGCAATCTCATCACCCTCACGCATGTAGAGCGCATTTGCACCCGCAAGCTGGGCTATTTGGCCAGCTACAGGCGTTACAATATCGGCCTTGGCAATATCTGCTTCTAGCTCTTCTAACTCAAGCGCCAATTTACGCGCGGTAAGGCTAGCGCTATCATTCTCAGAACGCAGGCGAGCAAGCGTGCGTGCGCGCACCAGAGTTTGTTCACGTGCCGCCAAGTAAGCGGTTTTAGTGGTATCAAAAGCCTCAGAGGATATTGTCTGGCTTGCGCGTAATTTCTCCGCTCTCGCCAATTTCGCTTCTAATAGAGCCAGCTTTTCCTGTGCCACCACGCCAAGCTGTTCTTCAAAGCTAATATCAGCCTTCAATTGGGCGATATTCTGCTCGGTTTCTTGCTTCTGTAGGCGCAATAAACGGCGCTGATGTTGCAGATTGGCGCTATCCTGCTCGGCTAGTTTTTGTCCCTTTTCAACCGTATCGCCAATGCGAACTGCCTTTAGCTGCACACTGCCCGATGCTGGGGCGGTGACGATTTCTAGTGGACCTGTTTTAACCCGGCCTTGGATTTGTGTTCGTGGTGCAATTTTCTGACTTACCGCCTTTTTAGTTTCAACTTTCGCAGCTCTGTTGAAGGATTGCGCTTCTGCAATCGGCGCATCAACATAGAAAGCGAGGCCTAAAAAAGCAGCTAAACAGATAAGCTTTACAGGCAAATTGAGCATAGCTAGGAACACTCCTGAATAACATTTAAAGGCGCTAATGCTCGAAAGCTAATAAAGCGCGATTACTGAATTACTACTATATACGCATGAAATTAAAAGAAATAACGTAAATATGATTTTTAATTATTCTAAAAGGTCACGCCAAAAAACAAAGCCCCTTTCTAAAAAAAAAGAGGCTTTGTCTGGTTTTGACTACCTAAAAGAGAGCGGGGGGGTCAGTTAAGGGAGGAAAACCCGTTCGCGCTCCATCTATTTAGGCAGCATCATCACTTTTGTTTGACCATTCGCGCACATAATCTGAGATTTCGCTGCGTGTTAGGCCGATATCTAACAGGGTACGGTCGTCTAGACGGTTCAGAGCGGATACACCACCTGAATATTCGATCCATTTACGGAGCCGACCAAAGATGGTTGGGGTGTTGTCGTTTATAGCTTTTTTTGCCTTTGCCATAACGGAGTTCCTTTTCATAAGAATGTTTGAATGTTGTTTGTTTATCCAACAGGACAATACATTCCACCCATGATGCGCTCTTGTTGTTTTTGTTATTTTTTCGGCGCTTATATATAAGTCATATATGCTGACCTAAATAAAAAGTAAAGTATTGTTTTAAATTATTTTTTATTATTTCTATTACGTAATTATCTAACTCTAAAAGTGGTTTTGAAATGTAAAATATTCAAAAAATCAGGTAGCTTTGAAAGAAAATGATCATATCTGTTGAATTGCGCTCTCTGCCCTTTCGGCGCATGAAATTAGGGGCTATGCTTTTATTCTGATTCGCGCGCCCATTTGCAGGTAAAATTTAGCCTGAGCAAAGGCCAGCGAAGGGATTAACGCGCTCTTTTTTGTTGAGAAATGAAATTTATGTCAACGCCTGTGCCAACGAGTTATGCTTTTCTTTGCCGTGCCTGCCTTGGCTCTGGCTATGTTGGTATGGCAGAAAGGCCGAAGAGTTGCATCGAATGTGGCAGCGAGGCGCTTGTTTTGCATGATGAGCTATTTAGCTTGTCGCTCGCCCATATCGATTGTGATGCTTTTTATTGCTCTGTTGAAAAGCGAGATAACCCAACTCTTGTAGACCGTCCAGTAATAGTGGGCGGGGAGCAACGCGGGGTTGTGGCAGCAGCCTGTTATATAGCGCGGCGCTATGGTATCCGCTCCGCAATGCCAACATGGCAGGCAAAACGGGCATGCCCGGAACTGGTTATTATCAAACCGCGTATGGCCGTATACCAGACTATTGGGCGGCAAATAAGAGAAATGATGCTCGCGCTAACGCCGCTTGTTCAGCCGCTTTCTATTGATGAAGCTTTTTTGGATTTAGCAGGAACGCAAAAACTACATCATGCCTCGCCTGCCTTATCATTGGCGCGTCTGCAAAAGCACATTAAAACAGAGTTAGGCCTAACCGTATCCATAGGTTTGGCAGCGAATAAATCACTTGCTAAAATCGCCTCAGATCAGGATAAGCCAAATGGGTTTTATGTTATTGGCGCAGCCGAAGCCAAATCTTGGCTTGAAAAGCGTCCAGCTAGCTTACTGTTTGGCTTGGGAAAATCACAAATGGCCAAGCTCAAAGCCGCTGGGGTAAATACCTGCGGGGATATTGTTAATTTGCCAGCAGGGCGGCAACACAGCCTGTTTGGCAGTGATGCCCTGCGGCTGGTAAATCTTGCTAGCGGTATCGATGAGCGGCCAGTAGTGCCGCATAGCCGAGCTAAATCCATATCTTCTGAGACGACTTTTTCAACCAATATCTCAGAGCTTGATATGTTGCTTGCAAAGGCAGAAATCCTATCTGCTAAAGTCTCGCGCCAGCTAAAGGCAAAAAGGCGTGCTGCCATCCGGGTGACGGTAAAGTTGAAATTTCCTACCCACCGTTTAATAACCAGATCGCGGATGCTCGCCGCGCCTAGCCAAATGCATCACGATATTTTTGCTGCCGCCACAGACCTGTTGCGTGCCGAGACAGGCAATGGCAAATCTTATCGTCTGCTTGGCGTTGGGGTGGAATTAAGTGAACAGGATATAGCCGAGGCTGATGCCGCACCTACCAGCTTGCTAGATCTGGTAGATGACGGTAGGCAGAAGAAAAATAAGCTGGAGGTGGTAATTGACCAGCTGCATGAAAAGCTAGGTGATGATGTGGTAAAGACAGGCCGACAATTAAAAAAGCCACCCAAAAAATAATATAAATTATCAAAACGATAATAATAAGCCATTTACCCACGAATAAGGGTCAGGCTAGTCTGTTGCTAGAATATTTGTTGAATATTTTCTTGAAACCGCACGTTAGAGGAAGGGGGTTGTTTTGCCAGAGGATAAAGATATGCGCGCATCCCTTTTCTTTTATGGCACGCTAAAGGCAGCTGAGGTGCGCGAGGCTGTGCTTGGTTATAAAGTGCCTGAAAATCGGCTAGTGGGCGCAACGCTATCCGGCTTTGAGGTGCGCCGCGTTGCGGGAACCTTTTATCCGATGATCGTTACAGCCCAGCCTGAAGCGGTGATAGAAGGGGTTCTGTTGACTGGAATTGACAAGCAAGAACTGGACAGGCTTGATAGGCTAGAAGGGGTTAACTACCAACGTATTGATGTTGAGGTCGAATGTGATGGTCAGATGCGAACAGCTCAACTCTATAAGCCTATTAATAAGTTGCCAGCAGCCGAGCTTTGGGACTTTGCTAATTGGTATAAAAAAGATTTAGATAATTTTCTAAGCCACGATTTTGACCCTGATGGGGTGCGTAGACCCTAGTTTATTTGCGCTAAAGTTCATTCTCATTTCTAATCCGAAATGATTTTTTTTAAATGCAGGGCCAATGTGAGGCCGCCAATGTGAGGCCGCCAATGTGAGGCCATTATAAGGTCAATATAAGGTCACTATAAGGCCACTGTAAGGTAACTAATTTTATGGATTTATCCCTTTCATCGACGCTGACATCTCTCTCTATTCAAACAGATAATATGACCATCTTCTGGCTGGTAGCTGGCTTGTCTGTCTTTAGTGTTGCGGTATCAAAATCAGGATTTGGCGGGGCAATGGGTGCGCTGGCTGCGCCATTAATGCTGACTGTTCTGCCTGCGAAAACAGCCCTTGCTGTTTTGCTGCCATTATTTTTGGCTACCGATTTTTGGACAGTATATATTTGGCGCGGTTATAGCGTGAAACGCTTGCTTGGCTGGATGGTGGCAATGGGTATTGCTGGCCAGATACTTGGCTGGATGGTGATAGGCTATATAGATGATGACACGCTAAAGGCCTGTATCGGAGGGTTAGCGCTATTTATGGGGGTGCGCTATTGGTATAGGGTGTACCAGCCTGCCTTGGGCGTGGCGGCGGTGCATGTGAAAAAGCAGATGCGCAAACGGTTTCGTGAACGCGCATTTATTTGGTGCACATTATCGGGTTTTTCCAGCTTTATCTCGTTGACCGGGGGCATTCCCATACAAGTCTATATGCTGCCGATGGCGGTACATCGATTTTTCTTTGTTGGCACGCTAGCATGGTATTTTCTGTTTATAAATCTGGCCAAGCTACCTTTTTATGATGATTTAAACCTCTTTACCACAGGCAGTCTGATTGCCAGCGCGATTTTGTTGCCGATTATTCCATTTGGCGTGTTCTTTGGCAGATGGCTAGTGCGCCGTATGAATGATAAAATTTTTTATCATATTGCGCATTTTTTTCTGATTATCTTGGGCGCGCGTCTGTTATATACCTCTTTTTAAGCGTAGCTTTTCATCCATCGAAGAAAAAGCCTTTTAGGAGGGTAATCTGTTGACACGTTGGCGACATTTATTAATTGCAATCGCAACCGTTCCCGCCATTGCTGTTTATGCAATTTTATGCGTGTTTTTGGCAGATTATGTAACCGGCATGCACTGGCTTTTGGATAGTCTATATTATCTAATAGCTGGGCTAGCTTGGATATACCCTGCTGGCTATGTCATTGGCTGGTTGGCCCGCCACGAAGCCTGAAACAAGCAAACCTACCCAACTTGTAAAAAGCTTTGCAGATTTTGCGCCTTTGCAGGTTGATCTTTGGAACCATTTGGGTCGATATTCAAATAAAATAACATAAACCGCGTCCCTAAGCTTGGAGCGGCCCTGTTTTTTTTCAGGATATTTGGGCTCTGAGGGGTTCTGGGAAGCAGGGATAGTTATGTTTGGTGGATGGGAAGGCTCGCGTGAAACGCTATTCAGCTTTGAGAATTATAAAAGAGGGCTTGTCAGGTCATAAAGGCTGGCAGCCCGCATGGCGTGATGCAACGCCCAAGCCTGCTTATGATGTGATTGTTATTGGCGGCGGCGGGCATGGGTTGGCAACCGCGTATTATCTGGCAAGCATCCATGGGATCAAAAATGTTGCGTTGCTGGAAAAGGGCTGGATTGGCGGCGGAAATTCTGGGCGAAATACCACCATTGTACGCTCCAACTATTCTATCGAAGGCAATACTGCTTTTTATGAGCATTCCTTAAAATTATGGGAAGGGCTATCCCAAGAGCTAAACTATAATGTGATGTTTAGCCAGCGTGGCCATTTAAGCCTGTTTTTCACGCCGGGGCAGCGTGATGCGCTTGCCAGACGCTATAATATTATGCGTCTGAACGGGATTGATGGCGAATTTCTGAACCGCGATCAGGTTCAGAAAATGGTGCCACATCTGAATTATTCTGAAGATTCTCGTTTTCCCATTATGGGCGGGTTTTTGCAACCGCGTGCCGGCACAGCCCGTCATGATGCGGTTAATTGGGGCTATGCAAGGGCAGCCTCTGCATTAGGTGTTGATATCATCCAGAATTGTGAAGTTACCGGCTTTATCCATGAGGGCGGCAAAATCCAAGGGGTGGAGACCAATCGTGGGGAAATCCGTGCAGAAAAAATAGGTATGGCGGTTGCAGGTTCAACCTCTCTTTTGGCGAAGATGGCCGGGCTTGGCAAATTGCCGATAGAAAGCCATAAGCTGCAAGCCTTTGTTTCTGAGCCGATAAAGCCCTTTCTAGATACGGTACTCGTTTATTCCGCCTATAATGGGCATTTTTACATCAGCCAGTCAGATAAGGGCGGGATGGTATTTGGCGGTGATTTAGACGGCTATAATTCCTACGCACAGCGGGGTAATTTGCCAATTTACACAGATGTTGCCGGATGTGCGATGAATGTTATGCCAGCTTTGGGGCGGGTAAAAATCCTGCGGCAATGGGCTGGGATTATGGATATGTCGATGGATGGCTCACCTTTCATTGCTAAAACAGATATTGACGGGCTGTATCTGAATGCAGGTTGGTGTTATGGCGGCTTTAAAGCGATACCTGGTTCTGGTTGGTGTTTTGCCCACACCATTGCCAATGATGCGCCGCATGAAATTAACAGCCCTCTGACATTAGATAGGTTTCGGCAGGGCCGTCAAATTGACGAGAGTGGGCATGGCCCTTTCCCCAAAGCGCATTAAAAGAGATGCAAAGGCCATAGGTATAGTGCATGACAAATACATCACAAAAAGGGGCGTGCGGTGCTAAGAATTGAGTGTCCATTTTGCGGGCTTCGCAACCATAATGAGTTTACCTATCTAGAAGATGGCAGTGGTGAAATGCCGGCACTGGATAACATAGATGGTGAGGCGTGGTACGAAGCAGTTTTTTTGCGTGATAATCCGCGCGGTATGCATATTGAAGATTGGCATCACACGCAAGGGTGCCGAATGGTTCTGCGGGTGTCGCGTAATACGCTAACGCATCAGATACTATCGGTTGTGCCTTCTCATCCTGATTATAAAGAAATGTTCTCCGATAGCGCTAAATCTGCCAATTCTGCTCCGAAATCAGCTAAGGCTAGATTACCTAGGCCAAAATCAGCTAAGTCTAAATCAGCTAAGGATGGGCGGGGCTAATGGGCGCTTATAGGCTAAAAAAAGGCGGTAGGATTAACCGGGATAAAGAGGTGTTTTTTCGCTTTAACGGACGTCGCTTAAAGGGTTTTGAAGGTGACACCATCGCTTCTGCCTTATTGGCGAATAATGTACGCCAAGTTGGCCGCAGCTTTAAATATCATCGGTTGCGCGGCGTAATGTCCGCAGGTCCTGAAGAGGGCGGCGCGTTGTTCAATGTTAATGACGGGGCGATGCGGATTGCTAATGTTAAGGGCACCATGGCAGAGCTTCGGGACGATATGCAGGTGTATGCCCAAAATGCCTTTCCCAGCCTAGCTTTTGATATTGGCGCGGTAAATGGCTTGTTTGCGCCATTTTTGACGGCAGGTTTCTATTATAAGACATTTATGGGGCCTGCGCGCACTACTGCATTCTGGATGTTCTGTGAAAAATTTATCCGCAAAGCTGCGGGTCTCGGTAAAGCCTCGCGCCTGCCAGACCCTGATAGCTATGATATTGCTTATAAGTTCTGTGATGTTCTTGTAGTAGGGGCGGGTCCTACTGGACTTTTGGCCGCGGCTGAACTAGCGGAGCAGGGGCAAAAGGTTGTTCTAGTCGAACAGGATTTTGAAGTAGGTGGCAGCCTTCTAAGCGGCGGCAGGACAGAGGAGATCACGCTTCGCGACACATTGTTAAAACGGTTTGAGAAAGCCGGGGGGCAGGTGATGTTGCGCGCCACTGCTTTTGGCTTGTATGACGGGCTGGTTACGGGTGTTCTGGAGCGTTGTAGTGACCATCAGAGCGCCCCTGAACCCTATAGCCCACGTGAGATCAGCCATATTATTCACCCACAGCATGTTGTGCTAGCAACTGGGGCTTGTGAGCGTGGCTTTGCCTTTGGCAATAATGACCGGCCTGGGGTAATGCTAGCAGGGGCGTTACGAAGCTATGCTTGCCGTTATGGTGTAATGGCTGGGCGGTCTGCTGTAATAGCAACTTGCCATGACGGCACTTATGATGATGCGATTATGCTGGCGAGTTTGGGGATGGAAATAACCCTTATTGATGCCCGCAATAAACCCTCTCGCTATGCAAAGAAGGCTCAAGCGGCCGGTATTAACGTTTTGGCTGGCAAGGTGCCAGTGAATGTAGCTGGGGTAAAATCGGTTGCTGCGTTGGAAATTGCCGACATTGATGAGGCTGGCGAGATAAAGGAAAATACGACCATTATTGGCTGTGATGTTGTCGGTGTATCTGGCGGATATTCCCCTGTTATCCATTTGCCGTCGCATCGCGGGATTAAGCCACGTTGGGAGGCCTCTATCAATGCTTTTGTAGCGGGTAAGACACCTGAAAATATTCATATTATTGGGTCAGCAGATGGAATTTTTGACCATCAAGCCTGTTTAGATAACGCCTTTCAGATAACGCAAAAAATTAAAGGTCAGAAAACAGGGGTAAAGCTAAGGCGGCGGGTGCCGGGGGGGATGCGTGCGCTGTTTGAGGTACAAATAAAGGGGCGGAAGCTGAAATCCTTTATTGACCCACAACATGATGTGACGTCAGAAGATGTGCGTCAGGCTCACCGGGAGGGCTTTGTTTCGGTTGAGCATATGAAGCGTTATACTACGCTTGGTATGGCCACTGATCAGGGACGAGTAGGAAATGTTTTGGGGTTGGCGGTGATGGCGCAGGCGCAAGGCTTGGCTGTTGGTACTACTGGCGTTACGACCTTTCGCCCGCCCTATACTCCGGTTTCTATTGGCGCACTAGCCGCAAGAGAGCGGGGCAGACATTGGCGGCCAACACGGCGCACACCTATGCACCATATGCACCTTGCTGCCGGTGCGGTAATGACTGATGCAGGCGCATGGAAGCGTGCATGGTATTATCCGCGCGAGGATGAAGGTATTGATGAAGCCTATGTGCGCGAAGCAGCAACCACCCGTCAGAATGTTGCCATGGTGGATGTGTCTACTTTGGGTAAAATAGCGGTGCAGGGGCCTGATGCTACAGAATTTTTAAACCGAATTTATGTTAATCCTTTTGCCAAATTGGCGATAGGTAAGGCGCGTTATGGTATTATGCTGCGTGATGACGGTATGGTATTAGATGATGGCACGACGTGGCGGCTAGCAGAAGATGATTATTTTATGACCACCACGACCGCGCAAGCTGGCCCAGTGATGTTGTTTCTAGAGGAGTTGTTGCAGCGGCGCTGGACAGATTTGCGGGTTCATGTAACTTCTGTAACAGATCAATGGGCTGGGATGGCTGTTGCTGGCCCCTATGCACGTGAGGTGCTAGAAGCTGAATTTCCGCAACTTAACTGGTCAGATGAAGCGTTTCCATTTATGGGCGTGGTTGAGGTTACCCATCGCCTTGGCCAGCATGATATTACCTGCCGAATTGCGCGCATTTCTTTTTCCGGGGAGCGCGCCTTTGAAATTTATGTGCCTTCTGATAGTGGCGCTCAGATTTGGTCTGCGCTTGCTGACCGGATTAATGAGGCAGGCGGCTGTTTATATGGCATGGAAGCGCTCGGCGCGTTGCGGATTGAAAAGGGTCATGTGACAGCAGCAGAATTAGATGGTCGGGTAACGCTAGAAGATGCTGGATTTGGACGAATGGCGTCAAAAACAAAGCCCTTTATCGGCTCTGTTTTGCGCCAACGCTCTAGCTTGCAAGATGAAAGACGCCCGCAATTAGTAGGCATCTTTCCAAAAGATCGAACCAAGAAATTTTCCGCTGGCGCGATTTTATGTACCCCAGAAGCAGTATCTGGTTTTGGAGAAGGCTGGGTTACTGCGGTCACCCATTCGCCAGCTTTAGGGCATTGGATAGGGCTGGGTTTTGTTGCTGGCGGCGCACAAGCATGGCAAGGAAAAACCATCATAGTTGCCGATCCTGTGCGCGATAATTTTGTCGAAGCTGAAATTGTCAGCCCGCATATGTTCGATGCCAAAGGAGATCGCCAGCATGGCTGAGAGATTATTAAATCCTGCAGAGAGTCTAGCGCGGCTATCGGCAGGGCGGCATGGCAAAAAAGGAGGTAAGCCAGGGGTCGAATTCACCGAACTACATGGCTTCACTATCACGCAGATTGCTTTTTTTCCAGAGCAGAAAGCGGCCGCAAAAGCGATGCTTAAACGCCAATTCTCTGTGCCACAAATGCCGGAACCAACCTCTTCTTGCCGCACAAACGGGTTTTTATGTTTGCGTCCAGAGCTAGGTAAATTATGGCTGGTTAGCGAAAAGCCAATCCTGGCAGATTTGCCCGCTAGTATGAACAAATACTATCCTCTCGATATATCTGCGTCAAAGCTTTGCTTGCTGGTATCGGGCCCTAAGGCTAGTTCACTTATAAATCGTCAAGCCGCAGTGGATTTATCCTGCCCAGATGGCCAGTTTATAGCTACAGGTATGCATCATGTCGGGGTGCATATATTAAAAATCAGTGAGGATAGATATCTGTTAATGCTGCCGTCTAGCTTTGCTGAATCTTTGGCAGATGGGCTGTTTGATATTGCCTGTCAGTTTGGTGTACAGATTCACAAGCCAGCTAAGGGGTCAATTAAAGGGATTGAGGGGTAGTCGTTCATGTTTTCGCTATTTTCCCCGCCTAGGCCCAAAAGGAATGCAACGCCAAAGAAAAAAACCGCGAAAAGGCAGCCTGCCGAAAAACAGTCAAAAAATGAAGAACGTCCTTTGCAGACAGTCCTTAATCAAGCCTATGATTTAATGGAGATACATGGGCTGTCTGGATGGAAAATACAGTTTGACCATGCGCGTAGGCGTGCTGGTTTGTGTGATTATAACCGCAAAATACTCTCGCTCTCCCGCCATTATGCCCGTTATGCAGACCCGGACCATATCAAAGATACTATTTTGCATGAAATTGCCCATGCGCTGGTTGGCCCTGGGCATGGGCATGATGCGGTTTGGCGACAGAAAGCGCGCGAAATTGGCTGCACGGCGGCCAGATGCCATACCCTGAATTTTTCCAAAGCGCGCTGGCTTATGCGTTGCCCAAAAGGGTGTTTTGAGACTGAACGACATCGCCGTAGCGCTGGGCTGGTCTGTGCAAAATGCAAATCATCTGTTCAGTTTTTGCCGCAGCAGAACGAAAATGCTGGTGCTGAACTTACCTCAAGAGTATGAGAGAAAAGATGTCAGTATTGCCGCCATTTTCTTTTGATGCGCGTCAGCTCATATTTGATGACGCAGTGGCAACCCTTGCATACCAGTCCTTTGCAAATCCTGAGTTTTTTACAGCAGAAGAAGTAACCGCCCTGAATGATGCGGCTCTTGGCCTTCCTTTTCGCAAAGCGCGTGCTAATGTTGGCAATAATGTGCATCAGGATTTTGATATTTGCTTCCCCGCACCTATGGAAGGGGTGTTTGATAGCCTTGCAAGAGGTCTGGAACAGCTTTCCGCTAATTTATCCAACCGCCTGCCAGAGCTGTTTGAAGCGCCGCTTATTATAAATGATTTTGCTGTCCAGCGTTATCCGAAAAATTCTGCTGGTATTGGCGTGCATAAAGATGCGCTAAGCTATCGTAATCTGGTTTTTATTATCACGCTTTCTGGGACATCGCAGCTATTTACCTGCAACGAGCGGGACGGGTCTAATCGCCAGCTAATTGACGACAGTCCAGGCCGTTTGGTGTTGCTGCCTGCGCCGGGGCTAAGCTACTTATCAGAGCCTAAAATGCGTCCTCTACATGGGGTGGATAATATTACTGATGGCCGCTTATCTATTGGCTTTAGATGCCAAAAGTTAGAAACCTGAACAGGCGTACTGCATTAGGTTAATCCTTATGGCGGGGTTGCCAGCATGATAAAACACTGTCAGACTATAAGGTGATCTGATGGCAATGGGACATGCCATCTTCTTCTCGCTAGCTTTAGGCCGGCAGGTTTTTTAGTTAGCGTTGTCAAGAATATGTGTTGTGACCGTGTCATCTGACGATTTTAATGTCAGACAGAGGAGCAACATAAATGATAATCAACGTTTCCGGACAAAATATGGATACAGGCGCCGCTTTTCAGGAACGAAGCCGCGAGCTGATAGAGCATATTGTTGAAAAATATTTTACCCCCGCTGTCAGCGCAAATGTAACGTTGGAAAAGACGGATGGCGGGTTCTACGTCCGTATTCGAATGAATTTAACCCGCCGTATAGAGCTAGAGGCAAGCGGTTTTGCACGAGACGCGCATGCGGCGCTAGAAGATGCTGGTCAGCATGCCGAAAAACGTTTGCGCCGCCATAAAAGAAGACTGAAAAATCACCGCCAACAGGCAGAAATTCCGAATGATATTATTTCTGCACCTATGTCAATTTATGCGACGGCATCCCAGCTAGACATCGCAAATGGACAAGATAACGATCATAGGGAGGATGCAGAGCAAGAAGATGACAGCTTGCCAATTATTGCTGAGCTTTCCTATGAGGTAGAAAGTCTGAGCGTAGAGCAGGCGGTAATGCGTTTGGAATTGAGCGGGGATAGCTGTCTGCTGTTCCGCAATTCAGGACATATGGGGCTAAATATGGTGCATCTGCGCGATGATGGCACGATTGGCTGGGTAGACCCCAGAGGCACAAGAGATTTGAATGAGGCATCTTAAACCAACATCCCTCCCAAAAGCGTTTTAAGCAAATATATCAGCTTTTGTGAGGGCGTGCTAATGGCGGCAGGTTTAAGGCCTCTAGCTGCCATTGGCCGCCAGCATGCTGTGCGTGTTGGTTGGGAAGAAAGTTAAAAATCGTCTGACTATAATTGCCAATCTGGATAGACAAAGCGCGCTCTAGTGGCAGATTTAAACAATAGGCAATGACCGCCCGGATAGTATGGGCATGGGCAAAAAAGATATGCGGATTTGTATCTTCGGTCTCTGAAATTTTATCTGAAAATTTCCTTAAAAACAGTGAAATGCGTTCATATTGCGCTGCAAAACTCTCCCCATCAGGGGGCGTGAGCTCTGGCGTCTGGAAAGAAAAATTATGGCGCGGGGCATCCGCCAACTCAGCCCAAACATCCTCTAGCTTGGCACCTGCCCACCTGCCTAAATCCTGCTCAATTATTTCATGTTCTATGGTTTTCTTTCTTGGGGGAGGTCGGCCAACTTGCCTTAAAATTTCTTCGATTTGCGCAGCTGTCTGCTGACAACGCCTCAAAGGGCTGATTTGCCAATGCGCATCATCTGGTAGCATTTGAGCAAGGGCATTAGCGCATGCTGCATCAGGAACAATGTCGGGATCATGGGCTGGCACATGCCCGTTAGGCCGCCAAGATGGGGCATGGCGTATCCAGATACATTTTGTGACCGCAGCTTTCATATAGTAATGCTCTTCTGAGGTGTTAATGGCCTTCAGTCCCCTTCTGAGTAATGAAATGTTATAAACAGCCATGCATGCAACCCCAAAGGGTTATAAAAAAATACTGTCACTTGCAGAAGCGCTTCCTTTCATGCGCTTAATAAAGGTATTTTTATTACCTGCAAATCAGCTTGTTTTTGCGTTGACGCCATAGCTTAATTGGGGATAGGCATGAAGTGGCGGTGTGGGGCAAGTAGATGTCAGGTTTAAGATATTGAAGCAGGTCAGCACCCATAGCCTATTTACAAGAAGCTTGCGCTTCTGGGCGCAAAGAGAGGGGGGGGAATGGCAAGACGTGGCACACGCCGGGCAAAATCAGAGGCAGATGGTCCACGCAAATTTCTAGACGGACAATTGGCGTGGCAGAACCCACGCTATTTCGATAAACCAACTGAGCCACTATCGGCAGATCAAATTGAAGCCATTCATGAAGCGAGCTTGGATGTGGTGGAACAAATCGGCATCCGTTTTCTGAATGATGCCGCCCTTGACCATTTGGAACGTGCGGGCTGTACTATCAACCGTAGCGATATGAATGTGAAAATGGACAGAAATTGGGTGATGGAAATGGTTCATCATGCTCCCCCCAGCTTTACCGTTACCCCGCGCAATCCAAACCATAAAATTATTCTTGGTGACGGGCATTTTCATTTTGGGCAAGTTGCCTCACCTCCCAATATTCTGGATAGCGAAACTGGAAGACGGATGGGAACAAGAGAAGATTTCCGCAATTTTCTGCATCTCTCGCAAGCATTTAACTGTATTCATGCGATTGTTGGCTATCCAGTTGAACCGATGGATTTACATGCTTCTGTTCGGCATCTTCATGCCACCCGCGACATGTTGGTTTATACCGATAAGGTAATTCACGGCTATTCCCTTGGCATGGAACGTATTGAAGATGTGATAGAGATGACGCGCATTGCTGCTGGCCTTAGCCATGATGAATTTGATGCAACCCCGCGCATGTTTACCAATATCAATTCCTCTTCTCCTTTAAAACATGATCATCCGATGTTAGATGGGGCAATGCGGCTTGCAGCGCGCAAACAGCCAGTAGTGATAACTCCCTTTACACTAGCAGGGGCTATGGCCCCTGTAACAATTGTTGGGGCGATTGTTCAACAAAATGCTGAGGCGCTCGCGGCGATGGCTTTGCTGCAATATATCAATCCGGGAACACCTGTCGTCTATGGTGCTTTTACCAGCAATGTAGATATGAAGTCAGGCGCACCTGCCTTTGGCACGCCAGAATATATTCGTGCTATGCAGATATCAGGGCAGATGGCGCGGTTCTATAATGTACCTATGCGCACCTCAAACGCCAATGCCGCCAATGTCCCAGATGGGCAGGCTGTGTGGGAATCTGCTTTCTCCTTACAAGGCTCACTCTCTGGGCATTCTAATTTGGTCTATCATGCGGCAGGCTGGCTAGAAGGCGGTCTATCTGCCAGTATGGAAAAATTTGTTATGGATTGCGAGATGCTGCAGCAGGTAATCTATCTCCAACAGCCGCTTGAATTCAGTGCAGATGCGTTAGGCGTACAGGCAATCAGGGAAGTTGGCCCGGACGGGCATTTCTTTGGATGTGATCACACCCAAAAGAGATATAAAACAGCATTTTACAGCCCGTTCCTGTCAGATTGGTCGAATTATGAAAGCTGGGAAGAGTTTGGAGCAGTCTGGACACATGATAGGGCGCATACGGCCTGTAAGCAGATCCTTGACGAGCATCAGCCGCCAGAAATAGACCCTGCAATTAAAGAAGAGCTTGAAGCCTTTGTTGCGCGCCGAGTAGAGGAAGGTGGCGCCCCAACTGACTTTTAAAAAAGCTGAATAATAAAATATCTTTAGCACTTTACATGCTAAGAACAAAGGTTACTGGGAAAAGACGTTACAGAAAAAAAAGGGGAAGAATTATGCAAGATCAGGCAAGAGTAGTGGTTATTGGCGGCGGGGTTGTTGGTGCGTCTATTTTGTACCATCTAACCAAACATGGCTGGAGCGACGTGATGCTGCTGGAGCGGTCTGACTTGACCTCTGGTTCCACTTGGCATGCAGCAGGCGGGATGCACACTATTAATGGCGACCCCAATGTGGCCAAGCTTCAGCAATATACGATTGGCCTATATCAGGAAATCGAAGAATTATCAGGTCAGGATATTGGTTTGCATATGACTGGCGGGGTAATGCTGGCAGCCACGCAAGAGCGTTTTGATTGGTTAAAGGGGGTCTATGCTAAGGGTAAATATCTAGGCATGGATGAGCTGGAGATTATCACCCCTGAGCGAGCGGCAGAATTAATGCCGCTACTGGACCCCTCACAATTTGTAGGCGCGTTATATGACCCTATCGAGGGGCATTGCGATCCTTATGGTGTTACCCATGCCTATGCCAAAGCAGCGCGAAAAAATGGCGCTACGGTTGAAACGCAAACTAAAGTTGAAAGTCTGTCGCAAGCACCAGACGGTACTTGGCATATCTATACCAATAAGGGGATGATACGCGCAGAACATGTGGTCAATGCTGGCGGGTTATGGGCGCGTGAGATTGGCCGCATGGTAGGGTTGGAGCTGCCTGTACTGGCGATGGAACATATGTATCTCCTGACTGAAGACATGCCCGAAGTCGCTGAATTCAACGAAAAGGAAGGCATTGAGATGCTGCATGCCGTTGATTTCGATGGCGAGATTTATTTGCGTCAGGAACGTGGCGGGATGCTAATGGGCACCTATGAGAAGGCTTGCCGACCTTGGTCTGAACATGAGACGCCATGGTCATTTGGGCATGAATTACTAGAGCCTGATATCGACCGGATTGCGCCATCTCTAGAAGTTGGCTTTCAGCATTTTCCAGCGTTTGAGAATGCCGGTATTCGCAAGATTATCAACGGCCCGTTCACTTTCGCCCCCGATGGCAATCCGCTGGTTGGACCTATTGAGGGGATGACTAATTATTGGTCTGCCTGCGCGGTAATGGCAGGGTTTTCGCAGGGTGGCGGGGTTGGTCTGGCGCTTTCAAACTGGATTGTAAACGGCGATCCGGGTTTTGATGTGTGGGCAATGGATGTCAGCCGGTTTGGCGATTATGCTAATATGGCCTTTACCAATGCGCGGGTGCGCGAAAACTATTCCCGCCGCTTTTCTATCCGTTATCCTAATGAAGAATTACAGGCAGCCCGTCCACTATTAACCACGCCAATTTATGACCTGTTAAAAGAAAAAGGGGCACAATTCGGAGCAAGTTTTGGTTTAGAAGTGCCGCTATGGTTTGCACCGGCAGGGGCATGTGATGAATTTTCATGGCGAAGGTCAACAGATTTTGAGCATGTTGGCGCCGAAGCTAAGGCGGTGCGCGCTTCTGTTGGGCTAACGGAAATTTCAAACTTTGCCAAATATAGCGTCGAAGGGTCAGGGGCAGCAGATTGGCTGGATAAAATGCTGGCTTGTAAACTGCCAGCTATTGGCAGAATGACGCTTGCACCAATGCTGAAGGAAGATGGCCGCGTTATCGGTGATTTCTCGCTCGCACGTCTTGATGAGGACAGCTTTTTCATTGTCGGCTCTGGTCTGGCTGAAAGCTATCATATGCGCTGGTTCACTCAGCATTTGCCAGAAGATGGGTCGGTTACTATTCACCCTGAAGGGTTGGGGTTAACAGGCTTGAGTATTGCTGGACCAAATGCACGGGCGGTATTACAAAAACTAACGCGCACAGATGTTAGTCATGAGAATTTTGGATTTATGTCTATAGATGCCATGGATTTAGGCATGGTGCCGGCCCTTGTTGGACGGGTTAGCTATACTGGCGATTTGGGGTATGAAATTTGGGTGCGTCCAGAATATCAAAGACGACTATTTGCCGATATTTTGGCGGCAGGTGCAGAGTTTGATATAGCCCTGTTTGGTAGCCGCGCGTTAAATGCCCTGAGGTTGGAAAAGAATTTTGGCAGTTGGGGGCGTGAATTCCGGCCTGTCTATTACCCGCATGAAACGGGGCTAGATAGTTTCTGTGCTTTCTCTAAGGACGCCAAGTTTATCGGTAGGGAAGAAGCTGTAAAGGCGCGTGATAATGATGCTGGCACCTATCGTTTGCGAAGCTTTGTTATTGAGGCGAGAAATGCCGATGTAATAGGCGATGAGCCGCTATTCCATAAAGGTGAGGTGGCTGGATTTGTTACCTCAGGCGGATTTGCACATGCGTCTGGTGTGTCTGTTGCTATGGGATATGTTAGGGCTGAACTTGCGGATGAGCCAGAAGGGTGGTGTGTGGAATTATTTGCTGAAATGCTAGATGCACGGATGCAAAAACAGCCTTTATTTGATAGTAACTCAAGCCGAATGCGCAGCTAGCAAGCAGTCAGTATCGAGATTTGCTGCTTAGCGCCCGCATGAACATATCGCTATCACAATTGCCGCCAGAGGCCATAACAACAATCTGGCGGCGGCTGTTCTTATTATTGTCAGTTTCGGTCTTATTAAAATGAACCAGAAAGGCATCTGACAGGGCAGCCGCAAGTGCCACTGCACCGCCTGGCTCTATGGTGAGTTTGAAATAATCCCAGCCAATACGCATCGCTTGCAAGGCTTCCTCATCCCTAACGCTAAGCCCGGCGCGTGCAAGGGATGATATAATGGGAAACGTAATTTCGCCTGGTGTGGGGGTAACAATCGCATCACAAATAGAGCGTGCAGATATATCATTTTGCTGACGCTGACCACTGGCAAGGGAACGCGCTGTATCATCAAAATCGGCAGGCTCAGCAGTATAGAGATGGGTAATGGGGAAGGCATCATTTAGCGCAGTGGCACTGCCAGCCATAAGCCCGCCGCCGCCGCAACAGCAAATAAAACTATCTGGGGTAAAGCCCGCCGCTTTCGCTTGGGCGGCTATTTCAAGGCCTGCAGTGCCTTGACCGGCTATCACACGCTCATCATCATAGGGGCGAATAAGCTCAGCTCCTTGCTCAGACGCTAATCTTTTGCCAATTTCTTCGCGGCTTTCTGAATAGCGGTCATATAAAACCACTTCTGCTGAATAAGCGCGGGTGCCGTCAATTTTAGCTTGTGGTGCATCTTCTGGCATGATGATGGTGGCTTTGCGCCCACTAAGCAAGGCCGCAAGCGCCACCGCTTGTGCATGATTACCGCTCGAAAAAGCAATGACAGGCTGGCCGGGTTGCGTAAGGGAGAAAACAGCATTACACGCCCCACGAAATTTAAACGAGCCCGTGCGTTGCAGGCATTCTGCCTTAATGTGCAAATCAAATGGCAATTGGCGGTTAAGCCTGTCAGAACTTAACAGCGGCGTAGTGGTAATGATATCGTTTATGCGTGTCTGTGCTTGCCGGATAATCTCTGTTGATACCATGAGTGCTTTGTCTTTCCAAAACGGTTAGGTGCGGACTTCTTTTCTTCTAATGACAATAAAATCAGGTGCGCATCAACGCAAATCTTGTTTTCCTGCAGGAATTTGTTATTTTCATCTACACTTTAGCTTGGCGCATTTTTCAATCTGCACCAAAAACCCTTTTTTTAGATAATGAGTAATTTTGATGTCTAGCCTCTATCCCGATTTGCCTTTCGCAGGCTCTTATACGGCCCTTATTACCCCGTTCAAAGATGATGGCTCGCTTGATGAAGCGCGCTTTGAGGCGCTTGTAGACTGGCAAATTGAGCAAGGAACAGATGGTTTGGTGCCTGTGGGTACAACGGGCGAGTCACCAACGCTGAGCCATGAAGAGCATGACCGCGTGGTGGAAATCTGCGTTAAAGTGAATAATGGACGGGTGCCAATTATCGCTGGTGCAGGCTCTAACAGCACTGCTGAGGCAGTGCGACTGGCCCAGCATGCTGAGAAGGTGGGTGCGGATGCTGCTTTGGTTGTCTCGCCCTATTATAACAAGCCGACACAAGCTGGCCTAAAGGCGCATTTTACCAGCGTAGCAGATGCCATTTCCGTGCCGTTAATTATTTATGATATTCCGGGGCGTTCAATCGTTCAGGTATCAGATGAGCTGATGGCAGAGCTTGCCGCCCACCCTAATATTGCAGGGGTGAAGGATGCAACCGCGGATTGCTCGCGGCCAACCAAGCTGAAATCGCTGATAGGGGAGGGCTTTTGCCAACTCTCCGGCGAAGATGCAACCGTACTGCCCTATCTGGCGGCAGGTGGTCATGGCTGTATTTCTGTGGTCAGCAACGTTGCGCCTGCTTTATGCTCTGAGTTGCACCGGGCGTGGGTGGTAGGAAATGATCCAGCACATGCTCTTGAATTGCATCAAAAATTAATGCCGCTACATACAGCCCTGTTCTGTGAAGCAAGTCCGGGTCCAGTTAAATATGCGGCCTCACTTTTGGGAATAGCTGGTGCCACCACACGTCAGCCGCTTGTAGAAATAGCTGATAGCTCAAAGCGCGCCGTAGAAGCAGCATTAAAAGCAGCAGAACTGTTATAGGGTTTTTAAAGCGCGGCTTGAGCTTGTAAAATCATTATTGACCTTTTGAAGGGCATCTGATGGCCATCACCACAGGGCGTATTGCTGAAAACCGCAAAGCCCGTCACGATTATCTGATAGAAGACACGCTGGAAGCAGGGCTTATCCTGAGGGGGAGCGAGGTTAAATCCTTGCGCCTTGGCAGGGCAAGTATTGCTGAGAGCTATGCAGGTGAGGATAGAGGCAAACTGGTGCTATTTAATGCCAATATCCAGGTTTATCCAGCTGCGCGTGATAATCATGAGCCTAAACGTGTTCGTGAATTACTGGTTAACCGTAAAGAGCGCAACAAACTACTTGGCATGATCCGGCGTGAAGGGACAACCCTTGTACCGCTCTCTTTATATTTTAATGATCGCGGGTTGGTTAAAATCCAGATAGGTATCGCCAAGGGTAAGAAAAAAGCAGATAAAAGGCAGGCAGAGCGTGATAGAGACTGGTCACGTCAGAAAAACCGCCTGCTAAAGGGTAGTTAATTCAGACAGCGCTAATAAGCACCCTTATACAAAGGATTTCAGGCGCTGGCAGAAAATGTCAAACATTTCTACTGTTAGCCTATTGGTCTGTACATTATAGCGCGAGCAATGATAAGAGCTAACCAGCTTCAACCCATTTGGCAGGCTCAGCTCATTATCATGATAGAACGGATAATCTGCCAGCTTTAAGCCAAAATGGCGCAACACTGTTTCATGCGCAATACGCCCTAAAACAAAGATAGCTTTCAAATTTTTCATCCTTGCCAATTCATCAGATAGATATGGCCGACACATTGCAATTTCTGCGGCAACAGGTTTGTTTTGCGGTGGCACACATCGAACCGCATTAGCAATCCTGATATGGTTTAAATGCAAGCTATCATGGATATGCGCGCCATATTCCCCGCTGGCTAGTCCAATTTTTAGCAGAGCGTCATATAAGACCTTTCCTGCAAAATCGCCAGTAAAGGGCCTGCCAGTGGCATTAGCCCCGCGCAAACCAGGCGCAAGGCCTAAAATCAGGATTGGCGCGTCTATTGGACCAAAGGAGGGAACAGGTCCGCTATGCCACTCAGGATGTTTATCACGGTGACTGTCAATAAAATCAGCCAAACGTTGGCATTTTTGGCACCCCTTTGGGGCGATAAAATCGAGTTGGGAAGAAGGCATGAAAACGTCCAGCTATTCACGTTCAAATTCAGCAAAAATATCGTCAAGTTCCAGAAAATGATCTGCTTTGCGGCGTAACGCGTCTGAGACCATGTTTGGCTGTGTGCGCATTGAAGATACCACCGTTACCCGAACGCCTCTATCTTGCACCTCTTCCAATAGTCGGCAGAAATCACCATCCCCTGAAAACAGATAAGCATGGTCTATATAAGGAGAGAGTTTTAGCATATCCAAGGCAAGCTCCATATCCATATTGCCCTTGGTGCGTTTCTCGCCAGTTAATTGATTTACATATTCACGGGTCTGTTTGCTGACGATGGTGTAGCCATTATAATCAAGAAAATCGATGAGCTTGCGCAAATGTGATTGCTCGGATGGATCGGGTAAAGCAGTATAATAATAAGCCCGTGTAACGCGTTCTTTTTGTTTAAAAAAATCAAGAAGCCTAAGATAGTCTATATCTAGATTTAGTAGCTTGGTAGTGGCATGAAAATTCGAGCCATCTATAAATAAAGCGGAGCGTTCAGGTAAATGCATATCAAAAAGGCCTTAAAAAAAACAATAATAAAAATAGGTTAAAAAATAATATTTATTCATCAATTGGTTGTGCCCTATTATGTTATCATTTTTTTGCTACTTGTCTAGTATCTAGTCGGATTTTCTGGCATTATCGATTGGTCAATATTAGCTTGTCCTCGCTCACCCAGATGCCATCTGCCCCATGATGTTTAGGAGGGCATATGGTAGCGCAAATAGAGGCGCAAATAGAGGCGCAAATAACAGCCTAAAAATGAAGTAGGGGTTTATTTTATGAATGAGGTCAGCGCATATTTGGGTATCGGAGCTAATCTGGTGCCAGATGGCTATGATACTTTGCTGGAAGCCCTAGAGGTGGCGGTCAGACAAATTGATATGATTGCCCCTGTTATTCAACGCTCACACTGGTATCGCACGGCGCCGGTACCGATTTCTGATCAGCCTGATTTTTTAAATGCCGTGCTAGGCGTTGCAAGTAATAAAACACCGCATGAGTTGCTAAAGCAGCTCAATAAAATTGAAGCAGGATTTGGGCGCGTACGCACTGTTCGCAATGCGGCAAGGGTGCTGGATATCGATATTTTATTTTTTGGGGGGCAGGTGATAGCTGATGCGCAGCTTGAAATACCTCATCCTCGGTTGCATGAGCGTGCCTTTGTGTTGCGCCCGCTAGCTGAGATTGCTGGTGATTTCTGCCACCCTGAAAACGGGTTAACAATAGATGCGCTTTACCAGAGTTTTCTAGCCAGTCCTGAGGGCGCGCAAACCTGCTTACCGCTTTAACATCTTTGCATGTGCGTTTTATCTTGAATTTAAGCGCTTTTTGAGCTAACACAGGGCTTATTTTCTGACGATTTAGCTAGCATAAGAAGGAGACGAGCTCTATGGCCCGCGTCACCGTTGAAGATTGCATCGATAAAATTCCCAACCGTTTTGATCTGGTTTTGACCGCCGCTCAGCGTGCGCGCAACATCCAAAAGGGTGAATTGCTGACCATTGACCGGGATGAAGATAAAAACCCGGTAGTGGCTTTACGAGAAATAGCTGATGAAACCATCGATATCGTCCATATTGAGGAGAGGATTGTGCGCTCTCTTCAGCGTTTGAACGAGCGTGAAGAAGAGACCAGCACGCCTGATGAGGCATCTGCTACAGCCGAAGAAGATATGTCAAACATGATCGGGCTAAACAGCATCGATAATATGGAAGATACAGGCATGCAAATCGGCACAGGTGCAGAGCTGGATGCAACAGGCTTTGAAGATGTGGATATTGCATCGCTTGACGATGATAGCTGATTAGCGGACACTATATTCACCGCTTGAAAAGCACATAAAACAGATATCAGAGAATGCCGCAGGGTTATATATCCAAACAAGAATTAGATGAAACCGACCCTGTTAGTGCCGGTTACCAGAAACTTGTTGATGCGGCATCTCGATATCTTAGCAAGGACGGGCTTGCTCGCTTACAGCGCGCTTTCGAATTTGGCCGGGATGCCCATGAAGGGCAGAGGCGCGATAGCGGTATTCCTTATTTCACCCATCCTATAGCTGTGGCCACCTTGCTGGCCGAAATGAAGCTGGATAATGATACCCTCATTACGGCATTGCTGCATGATACGGTCGAAGATTGTGATGTTAGTCTTGAGGATTTATCTAAGGCGTTTGGCAGCGATGTCGCAGAGCTTGTAAACGGCGTGACCAAACTCAGCCAGATCGAGCTGAAATCTATCGATACCAAACAGGCTGAAAATTTCCGCAAATTTGTATTGGCTGTTGGCCGTGATATCCGGGTATTGCTGGTAAAGCTTGCTGACCGCACTCATAATATGCAAACCCTGAGCGCGGTAAAAAAAGATGAGCGGCGTTGGCGCATTGCTAATGAAACGATGGAAATTTATGCGCCGCTGGCTGAGCGCATGGGCATTACCCGCTTTCAAAAAGAGCTTGAGGATCTCGCTTTTCGTGAGCTACAGCCAGAATTGCGGGAGTCTATCGTTAGCCGCCTTGATTTTCTAGCCATTGAGACAGAGCAGATTGTTCCTGATATCTGCGCTGAATTAAAGCTTCTAATCCAGCAACATGATATCGAATGTGAGATAACAGGCAGGCGCAAGACACCTTATTCTATCTCGCGCAAGATGAAGGTGAAAAATGTTACCATGGAGCAGTTGGCAGATGTGATGGCGTTTCGCATCATTGTGCCAGATAATGTGGCCTGTTATCAGGCATTAGGGATTATCCATACCCATTTCCCAGTAGTGATGGGGCGATTTAAAGACTATATTTCCACCCCAAAAGCAAATGGCTATCGCTCGCTTCATACAGGTGTTATTGGCCCGTTAAAGCAGAAGATTGAAATTCAAATCCGCACCGCTGATATGGATGATAAGGCAGAGCGAGGGGTTGCTGCGCATTGGAGTTATAAGCAGGCAGAAGATGGCAGCAGAGCAGAAAAATTTGAAAAGCTAGAAACTTTTCGCTGGGCACGTGAACTAGTTTCCTTGCTAGAGTTGAATGATGAGCCAACCGAGTTTCTAGAAAACACCAAGCTTGAGATGTATAAAGATCAAGTGTTTTGTTTTACGCCAAAAGGTGACTTAATAGGATTGCCCAAAGGCGCAACGGCAATTGACTTTGCCTATGCGGTACATACCGATGTAGGCGATAAATGCGCCGGAGTGATGATCAATGAAAAGCGGCGCCAGCTTACCACCGAGCTTGTCAATGGCGACCAGGTTAAAGTGCTGACCGATAAGGATGCGAAGCCAAAAAGCGAATGGGAAGATTATGCGGTTACTGGCCGCGCTAAATCAGCTATCAAACGGTTTATCCGCTTGCAAAAGCAAAATGAATTTGGCCGTGTTGGCAAAGCGTTGCTAGAGCGGGAATATCGTTTCCGTAAATCCCCATTTGATGAAGATTTAATCCGCCCGGCTTTATCGGCTTTTAATCTTGCAACAATTGATGAGCTGTATGTGCAAATTGCTGAACAGCGGCTAAAGACAAGGGATTTGTTCGAACATCTCCACCCAGAGCAGGCACTGGCTAAAAAAGAAGATAAGAGCGGCCGCAAGCGCAGTGCTGAAGCCCTGCCACAACCGGTATTTTCTATGGATAGCTCTTATGAAGGGTTGGCAGTGCATTTGGGTAAATGCTGTCATCCGCTGCCGGGAGACAGGATTGTGGGCATTGTAACCACCGGAAAGGGTATTACAGTGCATACTAAAAGCTGTTCGACCCTTACCAAGTTCGTAGAGATACCAGAACTTTGGCTAGAGGTGGAATGGCCGCGCAACAATCTTGCCCGTCATGCTGGGCGGATACGTGCGGTTATTTTGAACGAGCCGGGTGCGCTAGCAGCTTTATGTACGGTGATTGGCCAGCAGGCAGGTAATATTACACAAATTCAGTTAACAGAAAGAAATCTGAATTTCTTCACCTTTGTTCTTGATATTGACGTTAAAAATCTGGAACATATACAGTCTATTGTCGCTGTGTTGAGATCCAACAAATACATCGAGTCCGTAGATCGTCATAGTTTTTGACGAATTTTAATAAAGTTGTGTTGTATGTTTAGACGTCGTGTTCCATTAAGCTGGCGAGCTCGTCTGCGTGAGATTATTCTTCCACGCAAGGGTTTTTCGCGCTTATACAGTTATATGGCGCAGCGTGTGTTGCGTATGCCCGGGACGCCTTATTCGCTGGCGGCTGGATTCGCGTGTGGTGTAGCGGTTTCTTTCACCCCCCTGATAGGGTTTCATTTAGTGCTAGCAGCGGTGCTAGCCTATCTTATGCGCGGCAATGTTATCGCTTCTTGGGCCGGGACCATTGTTGGCAATCCTTGGACATTTCCCTTTATTTTTATCCTGTTGCATAAGGTTGGTATCTATCTTAGTGAAACAATTGGCCTTAATAACTGGTTTTTGGCTGGTGATGGGCTAAATACTTATGGTCAGTTCGCCCAACACTTTTTTCCATTGGTAATTGGCGGTATGGTGATGGGGGTTTTAAGCTGGCTTGTCAGTTTTGCATTTGCCTATTGGGCGGTGGTTAGTTGGCGCCAGCATCGCGCGCGCAGAATGGCCGCAAAAAGGCAGATGCGCGAGAACACAGAACAGCTATAGTTTTTTTTGCTTAAAAGTCTTTTTTGATTTTTTGAAGGCCAGATACAGGCCATGGAGAACCTAAAATTGAAACATCTTCGCCTTGGCGTAAATATCGATCATGTAGCAACGCTTCGCAATGCGCGTGGCGGTATGCATCCAAGCCCAATTGCTGCGGCATTGTTGGCACAAAAGGCAGGTGCAGATGGGATCACTGCTCATTTGCGTGAGGATAGGCGCCATATCAAAGATGAGGATATAAACGCACTAAAAGAGGCGATTGATATTCCGTTGAATTTCGAAATGGCGGCAACTGAAGAAATGTTGAAAAATGCCTTACGGGTAGTTCCTAATGCTGCCTGTATCGTGCCTGAACGCCGCGAAGAGCTTACTACTGAAGGCGGGCTAGCAGTTGCAGGCCACGAGGCTAAGTTAGCGCCAATGATAGACCAGCTAAAGCAGGCTGGTATTCGTGTTTCGCTATTTGTGGATGCAGATGAGCAGGAGTTGCAAGCAGCCGCAAATTTAGGCGCTGATATTGTTGAGCTTCATACTGGACGTTACTGCGATAGTCCAGCTGGTGAGGAGCGTCAGCAAGAAGCACGCAGAATTGCCCATGGTGCCCGCTTTGCCCACGCGCTAGGCTTGGAGGTGCATGCAGGGCATGGGCTTTCCTTTGAGACTGTATCGGATATCGCTGTCTTGCCAGAGATTGTGGAGCTGAATATTGGACATTTTTTGATCGGTGCTGCTGTCTTTACTGGCCTTGAGGATGTGATAGGTCAGATGCGTAATTTAATGGATGAAGCGAGGAAGCAGACGTGATCCTAGGCATCGGTCATGATATCTGCGATCAACGCCGGATAGCTAATATTCTGGCCCGCTTTGATACAAGATTTATAAATCGTATCCTGACAGAGCAAGAGCAAGCAGAATTCGCAAAAAGGAAGCAGAAAGAAGCATATCTTGCTGGCCGTTTTGCGGTTAAAGAAGCTGTGTATAAAGCTTTGTCCGGTGCAGATCAGTCAAACATGCGCTGGCATCATGCTATGACACTAAATAATGCCAAAGGTGCACCGCATCTGACGCTGTCTGATGCATGCCTTGCTGGAGCGGAGGCGCTTTTGCCTGCCGGATATGATTTGCGTGTTTTTGTCTCTATTAGTGATGAGCCGCCATATTCAGCAGCCTTTGTGGTGATCTCTGCAGAGCCATTAAAATAAATCACTAACAAATATGTGCGCAAGGTAAGGCAATACTTGATACAAGGCGCGCTTTTGTGGTTAAAGCATAGGGCGATGAAAAGGATATAGGCGGAAGCTCTCAATGAAATCAGGTGATAAGGCACAGGACAAATCAGGATGGCTAGACACCATCAAAACGCTTTTTATAGCAGGTCTTATTGCTATCAGTTTTCGTTCAGTAATCGCTGAGCCATTTAATATTCCGTCAGGGTCAATGATCCCAACCTTGCTAGTAGGGGACTACCTGTTTGTTTCCAAATTCAGCTATGGCTATTCGCGCCATTCTTTTCCCTTTAGTGCTGCACCAATTTCTAACCGGGTGATGGCAAGCATGCCTGAGCGCGGCGATGTAGCGGTTTTTCGCCTGCCATCAAATGTTTCGGTAGATTACATCAAGCGCGTTGTTGGCTTGCCAGGGGATAGGATACAGGTTAAGCGTGGGATTTTGCATATTAATGGTCAGGCGGTAGAGCGCCGATTGGTAGGTAATGGTAATATCGCGTCTGGGCAAACCTCGCTTGTTACCCAGCGCTATGAAGAAGTCTTTCCAGATGGGCATACCCATATTATTCAGGAAGTCAGTGATAATCAGGTTTTTGACAACACGCCAGAATTTACTGTGCCAGAGGGCCATTATTTTATGATGGGCGACAACCGTGATAATTCCCGCGATAGCCGTTCTTCTAGTGTTGGTTTTGTGCCGTTCGAGAATTTTATTGGCCGGGCAGAATTTTTGTTTTTCAGCCATGGTGGTGATGCTCGTTTCTGGGAAGTTTGGAAATGGCCATTCTCGGTTAGAATAAGCCGAATATTTAGCGGTATATCCTAAGAAATAGAAAGGCGCGTCTTGGCTTCGTGACAGATTCTGATAACAGGGCAACATATGTCCAAACAGCAGAAAACCAGCCTGAAATGTTGCAGGCTGAACGCCTCACCGGCTATGAATTCAGTGATAAAAGCCTGCTTTGCTCAGCACTTATGCATTCAAGTGCCGCACCACGCCCTCAGCAGAGTTATGAGCGGCTAGAATTTTTCGGGGACCGTATCCTAGCCTTGGTTTTGAGTGATTGGCTTTACAGCACGTTTCCTGAAGCTGATCAGGGTGAGCTAACAACCCGGTTTCACGCGCTGGCACGCAAAGAATATCTAGCAAGCATTTGCACAAAACTAGGTCTGCAAGAATGCCTGATACATGAAAAAGGCGCAACAAAGCTTAGTGCGCGCGCATCAGTACAGGCGGATATGATAGAGGCGTTTATTGCTGCTATCTACCTAGATGGCGGTCTTGAGGCGGCAGCAGACTTTATTAAAGCGCAGTGGCAAGTCAGCGAAGCGGCGCCCGATAATGTGTTAGAAAACCCGAAATCGGCGCTTCAAGAATGGGCAGCTGCACAAAAGCTAGGCTTGCCAGCTTATAAATTGGTTAGCCAAAGTGGCAGCGATCATGAGCCGAATTTTTGTATTGAGGTGTCTTTGAAAGGCTTTTCGCCACAGACAGGGGTGGGCCGATCGCGCAAAACAGCAGAACGCGAAGCCGCCGCTGCTTTTTTTAAAACAAATATTAGCCAAGATAAGGCCTAAAAGAATGACAGATAAACACCAAGCAGACGAAAATATGACCCCTTCAAAAACGCCGACACGGTCTGGATTTGCTGCACTTATAGGCGCGCCAAATGCTGGGAAATCGACGCTAATGAACGCGATGGTTGGACATAAAATATCTATTGTAACACCAAAGGTTCAAACTACCCGAAGCCGTGTTCGCGGCATTGCAATGGAAGATAATACGCAAATAATCTTTGTTGATACTCCGGGTATTTTTACACCGAAAAGGCGGCTTGATAGGGCAATGGTCAGCGCAGCTTGGCAAGGTGCAGATGATGGTGATGTCCTGTTACTCTTGCATGATTGCGCGCGTAAGAAAATTGATGAAGATACGCTTGCCATTATCGAAAATTTAAAAAAGACTGGCGCCCCGGCTTCCCTGATTTTGAATAAGACAGACCTTGCATCAGCAGAGCAGTATCTAGCGCGCACCAAAGAGATGTCAGAGCTGTATGATTTTGAAAAGATTTTTATGATATCGGCCACCTCAGGAGAGGGGGTGGATGATGTACGCCGCTGGCTGGCAAGCAAAATGCCAGAAAGCCCTTATCTGTTTGATCCGGAGGACCTTTCCGACTTGCCAATGCGCCTTATGGCTGCCGAAATTATGCGCGAAAAGCTGTTCTTAAACCTGCATCAGGAATTGCCTTATCAGATGACTGTGGAGTGTGAGAGCTGGGAAGAACGCGATGATGGTAGCGCTGAGATAAAGCTGGTTATTTTTGTCGCGCGTGAAGGCCATCGCGGTATTGTGCTAGGCAAGGGTGGGCAAACTATCAAACGCATCGGCCAATCAGCCCGCCATGAGCTAGAAGAGATGTTTGAGCGACGTATCCACCTGAAAAGCTTTGTTAAACATAAAAAAGATTGGATGGATGATAAAGATCGCTACCGCGATTGGGATCTAGATTTCAATGCCTGAATGGTCAGATACCGGGATTATTCTTTCCGCACGCGCTTATGGTGAGAATAAAGGCGTTATAAATCTGCTCACTTCTGAGCGCGGGCGTCATGCAGGGCTCGTTCATGGATTTGATTCGCGCACCAAAAAGGGCATTTATGAGCCCGGAAATACTGTTGCCGCAGAATGGCGTGCAAGACTTAGCGAACAATTAGGCAGTTTTCAGCTAGAGCTGATAAAAAACCCCTCGGCAGTATTTTTGGATACGCCTATTCGGCTTGCCGGACTTTCCTCTATTTGTGCGATATTGGATGTTGGTCTGCCTGAGCGCGAGCCTGTTGCCTCTGTCTGGCAAAGCACGATAGCCCTTATTGAGATCATCAGTTTGGCTGAAGAAGAGGAAAGCTGGCTTGGTTTTTATATACGTTGGGAAGCTGAGTTATTGCGCACGCTAGGTTTTGGGCTAGGTCTTGAGCGGTGCGCGGTGAGCGGGCTTGCTGACAATCTGATTTATGTTAGCCCGAAAAGTGGAAATGCTATCCACCGCGACCATGCAGGGGGGTATGAAGACAGGATGCTGCGCCTGCCAGCTTTTCTGCGTCCTAATACCTCTCCACGCTCTGATGATACCGCAGATTCAATGAAGATATCAGATACGGTGCTGGAAGATGGCCTGAACCTAACCGGACATTTTCTGAAACGCCGCCTATTTGAGCTGCTGGACAAGGATTTGCCGCAACCACGTTTGAGGCTAGCACATCTGGTAGCAAAGCGTTATAACAACTCATAGATATTGTGTAGATAGGTGAAACAGCCTGTTTCTTGCAAAGATGTTACGCTATCCCTTTAGAGACCAACATGACAAACGACCTTCTTTCTGACGAGCATATCGAAAAGGCAAATTTTTCTGCTGCCTTATCTGAGCGTTATTTGGCTTATGCGCTATCCACTATTACCGCTCGGTCACTGCCCGATGTACGTGATGGCCTAAAGCCGGTGCATCGCCGCCTGTTATTTGCTATGCGCCAGCTAAAGCTAGACCCTGACCAAGGGTTTAAGAAATCTGCCCGTGTTGTAGGCGATGTAATGGGTAAGTTCCACCCGCATGGTGACGCAGCAATTTATGATGCGATGGTGCGGCTTGCTCAGGATTTTGCTATGCGCTATCAGCTGGTGGACGGGCAGGGGAATTTTGGCAATGTGGACGGCGATAACGCCGCCGCTATGCGCTATACAGAAGCGCGCATGACCGAGGTTGCACGCCTGCTCTTAGATGGTATTGATGAAGATGCCATTGATTTCCGGGCAACTTATGATGGTGAGGCAGAAGAGCCTGTATTGTTGCCTGCTGGTTTTCCTAATTTGCTTGCCAATGGTGCGCAAGGGATCGCAGTGGGTATGGCTACCTCCATTCCGCCGCATAATGTTACCGAGCTATGTGATGCAGCTATGCATCTGATTAAATATCCGGGTGCCGCAATAGATACACTCCTTGGCTATGTTAAAGGGCCTGATTTTCCTACAGGCGGCGTTTTGGTAGAGCCTGCTGAGACTATGCACACGACCTATAGCAGTGGTAAGGGTGGTTTTCGTTTGCGCGCGAAATGGGAGGTGGAGCGCGAGAAAGGTGGGGGCTGGCAGATTATTGTTACTGAAATTCCCTATCAGGTGCAGAAATCGCGGCTGATTGAGAAGATGGCGGAAATGCTGCAAGATCGTAAACTGCCAATGCTGGCCGATATAAGGGACGAATCAGCTGAAGATATCCGGCTTGTGCTAGAGCCTAAATCGCGCCGCCTTGACCCAGAAGTAGTGATGGAAAGCCTGTTCCGCTTAACAGATCTTGAAGCCCGCATCTCGATGAATTTGAACGTGCTAGACGCAAGTGGCCGGCCATCAGTAATGGGGCTAAAACAGGCCCTGCAAGCTTGGCTTGATCATCGCCGTATTGTGTTGGTGCGTCGTAGCCAGTATCGGTTAGATAAAATTGCCAAAAGGCTAGAGATTTTAGAAGGCTATTTGATGGTCTTTTTAAATCTGGATGAGGTTATTGCTATTATTCGTGAGGCAGACCATCCGCGTGACGAGTTAATGGCGCGTTTCGGACTGAATGAAGTGCAAGCTAATGCAGTTTTGGATATGCGTCTGCGCTCCCTGCGCCGCCTTGAAGAAGAAGCGTTGCGTACCGAGCGCACTAAACTTACAGAAGAGCAGGCTGATTTAACTGCATTAGTTGGCGATGAAGCGCGGCAATGGCGCGTTGTATCCAACCAGATCAAGGATGTGCGCACGCATTTTGCTAAAACAGATACCCGCCGTACTGCCCTAGGCCTAGCCCCTGATGTAGATATCGATATTAACGAAATCCTCATAGAAAAAGAGCCTGTCACCGTGATTTGTTCTGAAAAAGGCTGGATACGAGCGATGAAAGGGCATCTGGATTTAGAAGGCAGCTTTAAGTTCAAGGATGGTGATGGTCCAGCTTTTGCCTTGCATGCGGAAACTACGGATAAATTGTTGTTGCTGGCACAAAATGGTCGGTTTTACACCCTTTCATGTGACCGTCTGCCAAAGGGCAGGGGCTTTGGTGAGCCAATAAATTTGATGATAGATATGCCTGCCGATACGCCATTAGTGAAGCTGATGAAAGTTACTGAAGGGCGATTGCTGGTTGCTGCTAGCACAGGACATGGTCTTGTCATTGATATGAAGGCGGCAATGGCACAAACGCGCTCTGGCAAGCAAGTATTAAACCTGTCTGGTGGTGCGAAGGCGGTTGCCTGTTGCCCAGCAGACGGTGATCATGTTGCTGTGGTGGGGCAAAATCGTAGGCTCTTGATATTTAAGCTAGATGAAGTGCCAGAGATGCAACGTGGCAAGGGCGTTATCCTGCAACGCTATAAAGATGGCGAGTTGTCGGATGTAAAAGTTTTTTCACTAGAGGACGGATTATCATGGCAAATGGGCGGTGGACGCAACCGCACAGAAACAGATTTGCTGGCATGGCAGGGAAAGCGCGGTGCGGCAGGTAAATTACCGCCTAACGGGTTTCCGCGTCCCGCACGTTTTACGTAAAGCCCCCTACAGGTTTTGCTAAAGGCCCACCGCACGTTTTACGTAAAGCCCCCGCAGGTTTTGCTTATTCCCCCCGCAGGTTTTGCTAAAGGCCCCCGCAAGTTTTGCTTAATCCCCACGCAAGTTTTGCTTAATCCCCACGCAAGTTTTGCATAAAGGCCCACGCAAGTTTTGCTTATTCCATAGTCTCCCATTTGCCATCTTTTAGGATTTGGCATGGGTTAAAGCGTGTCTTGTAAGACATTTTTTGGCTTTGCTCGACATAGTAGCCTAAATAAAGATAAGGCAGGTCTAATTGCTGGCTAAGGCCTATCAGATCAAGGATCATAAAGGTGCCAATGGAACGCGCATGCATCTCTGGGGCGGTGTCAAAAAAACTATAAACAGCGCTGAGGCCGTCACGTTGTAAATCCACTAGTACGCAGGCAACAAGCTGGTTATCTGGGTTGCGATATTCATACAAGCTGGTTTGAATAGGGCTGTTGGTAATCATGGCCGAATATTCATCATAGCTCATGCTAGCCATCTGCCCATCTTCATGCCGGCGCCCAAGATAACGTTGGAAAATATCGTAATGCTCTAGTGTTAGATGCCCATTATTTATCGTGCGGGTTAAATCAGCGTTTTTCGCCAGAACGCGTTTTTGGTTGCGCGAAAGCTGAAAATTTTTAGCTATGACGCGGATAGGCTGACAGGCCTGACAATTTTGGCAAGCAGGCTTATAGACCCAATTTTCAACGCGCCGGAATCCAGCTTCAGCAAGGTTGTCATGCTCTTCTGGGCGGGCGCTTATATCTCCTGCTAAACGCTGTTCTTGCTGGCCCGCTAAATAGGCACAAGGTTGCGGGCGGGTTACCCGCAAACGAAGGGGAAGAACAGGGAATATCCGGCTGGTTTGGTCCATAACATCAGTTTTCGGTAATTAAGCGGTTTTTGCAAGTTGTTTAGTTTTATTTCTTATGTTTTGCGTAAAATACCGCTTTTATGACGGCTCTTCTATCACATCTACTTGAAAATCTTTATTCTGTAGCGCGGTGATGATTTCAGTTGCATGCGCTTGGCCTCTGGTATCCACCACCGCGTCAATTTTGGCTAGCTTGGCAGGGATATCATAAAACATTCGTTGATGATAGATCTCTACGATATTACCGCCGCAATCGGCAATCGCTGTTGAAATTTTTGCAAGCATGCCTGGCTCATCTGATATGCCAATGCGTAAACGAATAAGCCGACCATCTGACATCATGTTACGGTTTAAAATAGTGCCTAGCAGGCGCATATCAATATTGCCGCCACAGATAATACCGCCAATTTTTTTGCCATTAAAACGGCTTGGGGCGGTAGCAATTGCAGCAAGACTAGCCGCGCCAGCGCCTTCGGCAATGACACGTTGCTGCTCAGCCAGTGTGCCAACTGCCCATTCCAGCTGTTGCTCGCCAACAATGATGATATCATCAACCAATTCTTCAATAATTGGCAGCGTAATGCTGCCTGGGCTTTTCACCGCTATGCCTTCTGCTATTGTCTCCCCGCCGCAAATAACGGGCTGACCTGCAATCATTTGGCTCATAGAAGGGTAGAGTTCAGCCTCAACGCCGATAATCTGTATTTCAGGTTTGATAGATTTCGCAATAAGCGCCATACCAGCGATAAGACCGCCGCCGCCTATCGGTACTATCAGCATATCTAGATCGGGCACATTTTGCAGCATTTCAAGCCCTGCTGTGCCTTGTCCAGCTACCACATGCGGATTGTCATAAGGATGGATAAGGCTGTAGCCATGCGCGTCTATCAATGCGTTCACACTGCTTTCGCATTCATTCAAATTGCGCCCCTTAAGGACAATTTCCGCCCCATAAGAGCGGGTGCGCTCCACCTTAGCGAAAGGGGTTTGTTCTGGCATTACAATGGTCGCCTTCAGACCCATGTTGCGAGCACGAAAGGCAAGGGCTTGTGCATGATTGCCAGCGGACATGGCGATAACGCCGCGCTTTTTGCTTGCCTCGTCCAGTGCAGCCAGCGCTATATATGCGCCGCGCGCTTTAAAAGAAGAGGTATATTGCAATTGTTCATGCTTGAAATAAAGCTGGCAGTTAAACTGCTCAGATAGGGCCGGCGATAACAGCGTGGGTGTTTCTATTATATGTCCTGCCAGAGCCTTGCTCGCAGCAAAAATATCTTCTGCATTAACAGCCGTCATTTTGCATATTCCCCTCGTTTTGTTACAAACGCTTCTGATAATAAAACAGGGATTAAACAAAAGGGGGTATGAGGAATCCGACCCCTTTTTCTATTTTCCTGTCACTTGCCTGAAATTATAAGGAAAAATTATCAGGAGAAGTTATCAGGAAATAGGCCAGGAAATAGTCAACGGGTAAATAGGCAACAGGTAAATAGTCGACAGGTAAATAGTCAAACAGGCTATCGCAAGGGCTATGTGCCTAGCTTTTTCGCCATTTCCGGTGCGAAATAGGTTAAAATACCAGCTGCGCCGGCGCGTTTAAAGGCGAGCAGGCTCTCATACATTACTGCATCCCTGTCTAGCCAATCCCTTTCAGCTGCTGCATTCAGCATCGCATATTCGCCAGACACCTGATAAGCAAAGCAGGGAATATTATAGCTATCCGTAACTCGGCGTATGATATCTAAATATGGCATGCCAGGCTTGACCATCACCATATCTGCGCCTTCAGAAATATCGGCTGCTACCTCGCGCAGGGCTTCATCGCTATTGGCAGGGTCCATTTGATAGGTTTTTTTCCCCTCGCCACCTAGCTTGCTGCCCGCACCAACCGCATCCCGGAACGGGCCATAAAAGGCTGAGGCATATTTTGCTGCATAGGACATGATCATTACATTCGGGAAGTTGCTGGCCTCTAGCATATCGCGGATGGCACCGACGCGCCCATCCATCATATCCGATGGCGCAATGATATCACAGCCAGCTTCAGCTAGCGTGCGTGCCTGCTCCACTAACATTTCAACCGTTGCATCATTAACAATTTGGCCAGCTTCATCTAATAGCCCGTCATGGCCATGATTTGTGTAAGGGTCAAGGGCTACATCACAGACAATGCCAAGCTGAGGGCAGGCGGCCTTTACCGCTCTTACCGCTTCACAAATAAGGTTTTTATCATTTACCGCTTCAGTGCCGTCTGCTGTTTTTAGCCCGTCTGGGGTCTTTGGAAACAGCGCAATAGCAGGGATGCCTAGCTGTACAGCATTTTGTGCTTGCTCGATTATCTTATCAATAGAATGCCGGCCAACTCCGGGCATAGAGGCGATAGGCTCATAAATACCCATCCCCTCACAGACAAAAAGCGGCCAGATAAAATCAGCGGGAGATAGGCTATTTTCAGCGACCATATCGCGGATAAATTTTGCGCTTCTGGTGCGGCGTAAGCGCTGATAGGGAAAGTATGATTCTGTCATAATCTGCTCGTTTTTATTGCGCCGGGCCAGCTGTTCGCATCGCTTGTTAGCGGTTGAAGGTTTTAACACAAGATTATTTTTAGTTTTGGTTAGCACAAAAAGACAGGCAAATACACAAAATCTTATGCGTCAACAGCGCGCAGGGGGATAGATTATTAGCCCAAAACCGCTTTGCAACGCTTGCATCTTGTGGCAATTCTGCCCTAATATCCGAGGGATAATTACCATGAATTACGGGGCTTTATCTTATCCTGATTTAGCCCAAAACCTATTCTCTTCTCGGAGCCATTTCCTGTTATGCGTTTGTCCCAATATTTTCTGCCTGTTTTAAAAGAAAATCCGAAAGAGGCACAGATTGTCTCCCACCGCCTGATGCTACGTGCTGGCATGATCCAGCAATCAAGTGCGGGTATTTATTCATGGCTACCAATGGGGCTGAAAGTCTTATCTAAGATTGAGCAGATAGTGCGTGAAGAGCAAAACCGTAGTGGCGCGCTAGAGATCAAAATGCCGACAATCCAGCCGGCTGAGTTGTGGCAGGAATCTGGTCGCTATGATGATTATGGGCTGGAAATGCTGCGCATCAAAGACCGTCATGACCGCGATATGCTTTATGGTCCGACAAATGAAGAGCAGGTAACAGATATTTGCCGCGCACATATCAAAAGCTATCGTGCGTTGCCAGTTAACCTCTACCATATCCAGTGGAAGTTCAGAGATGAGGTGCGGCCACGTTTTGGCGTGATGCGGGGGCGTGAATTTTATATGAAGGATGCTTATTCTTTTGATCTGACTGCAGAGGATGCGCGCATTGCCTATAACAAGATGTTTGTTGCGTATCTCAAAACATTTGCCCGTCTTGGCCTAACCGCTATCCCGATGGAAGCAGATACTGGCCCGATAGGCGGTGATTTAAGCCATGAGTTTATAATTCTGGCTGACACAGGTGAAAGCGGGGTTTATTTCCATAAAGACTGGCAAGAAAAAGATATGGTTGCCGACATTTCTTACGGCGATGCTCTACAGCCCGTAGTTGACCAGTTCACCCAGCTCTATGCGCGCACAGACGAGACCCATGATGCTGAAACCTGTCCTGTCCCGGAGGCAGATTTAATGATGCGACGCGGCATTGAAGTTGGCCATATTTTCTATTTTGGTACCAAATATTCAGCTGCGATGGGGGCATCTGTCTCTGGTCCGGATGGGGAGATGGAAGATTTGCATATGGGCTCTTATGGGATTGGTGTATCGCGTCTGGTTGGCGCAATTATTGAGGCCAGCCATGATGATAAGGGGATTATCTGGCCAGCATCTGTTAGTCCGTTCGATGCTGGTATTGTTAATCTGAAGCCAGGTCATAGCGAGACCGACAAGGCTACAGACATGATTTATCAAGCGGCTAGAGAGGCCGGTCATGATATTTTGCTAGATGACAGCACTGATTCTGCGGGTGCAAAATTGGCACGAATGGATTTAATAGGCCTGCCATGGCAAATTATTGCTGGACCCCGTTCCACCGAGAGAGGGGTTGTGGAGCTGAAATGCAGAAGAACAGGGGACGTGGTTGAGCATAGCCCAGAAGATGCTGCTGCCGCATTATTGGCGCATTTAGCTTAGATAAATTAGCCTAGATAAATTAGCCTAGAGAAATAGTACTGCCGGATAGTTAGTAATTATAAAAAGCCAATCAGGCATGCAAGTTGAGAAGAAAGGCACATAGATGATTTTTAAACCAGTTGAACGGCTGTTAGCGTTTCGCTATTTGCGCGCCCGCCGGGAAGAGGGGTTTATATCGGTTATCGCGTGGTTTTCTTTTGCTGGCATTACCCTTGGCGTTGCTACGCTGATCATTGTGATGAGTGTGATGAACGGCTTTCGCACAGAGCTTATTAATCGCATCCTTGGTCTAAACGGGCATATTGGCGTTTTTTCGGCGACCTCTGAGCCACTAAAGGATTATGACAGGCTGGCTTTGAAGCTGGCGGAGTTGCCAAACGTCATCGCCGCTACCCCGCAAGTACAAGGCCAAGTTATGGCGAGCTCTTCGCGTGGTCAGGCAGGGGCGGTGGTACGCGGTGTTGCTTGGTCAGATCTGGCCGCAAGGAAGCCGCTTTGGGATAGTTTGAGCCAGCAAGCGATTGCAGCCTTCAGGGACGATAAACACATACTAATAGGTGAGACGATGGCCTTTCGTCTTGGCTTAAAGCTAGGCGATAAGCTTACCTTGTTATCAGCATCGGGGCGAACAACAGCTTTTGGCTCTATTCCTACCAAGCGTACCTTCACCATTGGCGGTTTATTCAAAGTCGGCATGCACGAATATGATAATAGTTTTATCTTTATGCCGCTTTCGCAAGCGCAAAGCTTTTTTCACCTACCAGAGGCGGTATCAGGGATTGAGGTTTATTCAGATGCGCCTTTGAAAATAGGTTTTTTGCGCAATGCTATTACGGTTAGCCTTGGCAGTAAATACCGGCAATTTGACTGGCAGGAACGCAATAAGAGCTTTTTAAATGCGCTAAATGTTGAGCGTAATGTCATGTTCATTATTCTAACGCTTATCATCCTTGTTGCAGCCTTTAATATTGTCTCTTCTATGATTATGTTGGTGCGTTCGAAAAATGCAGATATTGCTGTATTGCGTTCTATGGGAGCAAGTTCTGCTATGGTGATGCGAGTATTTTTAATCACCGGCGCATCTATTGGCATGATAGGTACATTTGTAGGGACAGTTATTGGCCTTTTATTCTGCTGGCAAATCGACAATATCAAACAAATTATTGAGGGACTTTCTGGGGCAGAATTATTTTCTGCTGAGATTTATTATCTTTCTAAACTGCCAGCTATCATTGACCCGGCAGAAGTGTTGATGGTGGTCTTTATGGCCTTGGTACTGAGCCTTATTGCGAGCCTGTATCCAGCATGGCGTGCCTCCTATATTGCCCCGGCAGAGGTGCTGCGCTATGAGTAATCCAGTCCTTCGCTTGGAAAATATTCATCGCCGTTACCAGCAGGCAGAGCGAGTGATAGAGGTTTTAAATGGGGCTAGTCTTGAGCTTTACCCTGGCCAGCTTACCGCATTGGTTGGTCCATCTGGTGCGGGGAAAACAACTTTGCTAAATATGGCAGGTCTTCTGGAGCGCCCTGATGCAGGAGAGGTTTTCATCCAGCAAGTGGCCACTGCTAAATTATCGGAGCGCAGGCGTACCAAATTACGAGGCTTGCATATCGGTTTTGTGTTTCAGTTTCACCGTCTATTTCCAGAATTTACTGCTGCTGAGAATATTGTGATCGCACAGATGATAAATCAGCTTCCAGCTAAAGAAGCACAAGAACGGGCACAATCTCTTCTCTCTATGGTGGGTTTGCAAGATAGAGCTATGCATCGGCCAGCCCAGCTATCGGGCGGGGAGCAGCAACGGGTTGCCATTGCCCGCGCAGTTGCTAATGCCCCCGAAATTTTGCTTGCTGATGAGCCGACAGGTAATCTAGATCCGGAAACTGCCGATACAGTTTTTCAGGCATTGCAAAAGCTGGTGCATGGCACCCAGACAGCCGCGCTTATCGTCACCCATAATGAAAGGCTGGCCAGCCAAATGGACAGGGTATTACGCATTGAAAAAGGCCAGCTGGTTGCTGAGGGATAAGTATGGATGAGCTAAGTCCCTATGATAAAGAGGCAAGCATCAGCGCGGATAATAAAGCCGCTAGCAATGCTGGTGGGGGGCATGCTGGGTTTGTTCATTTGCGTGTACATTCTGCCTATTCCCTATCTGAAAGTACTTTGCAAATAGCTAAGCTTGCCGAGCTTGCAGCCCTAGACCGACAACCAGCATTGGCAATTACTGACAGCTTTAATATGTTTGGTGCCTTTGAGTTTTCTGAAAAAATGCAAGGCAAGGGTATCCAGCCAATTATCGGGGCTAAGGTAGAGATATCTGACCAGTATGGGATTGGGGAAATTGCCCTGCTAGCACAAAATGAAACGGGCTACATTCATCTAAGCCATTTGATATCAGACGCCCTGTTGGATAGTGAGGCGACCGCGTCACCTGTTATCCCTGTAGAAGCGCTTGGCAAGCGCGCAGAAGGGCTGATTGTGCTATCTGGTGGTTTGCGTGATGGCTTTATCGGCAAGCTAGCCTCACAAGAGCAAACCAAACATTTGGCAGAACGGATTGACTGGCTGCAAGCACATTTTGGTGACCGTGCCTATATCGAAATACAGCGTCATGGGAAGCCTGTAGAGACAGCGGCAGAAGCGCTGTTATTAGCAGAGGCAGACCGGACTAATATGCCGATTGTGGCAACAAATGATTGTTATTTTGATGAAGCCTCCATGCATGTCTCACAAAAAGTGCTGCATTGCATTGCCTCGTCTGAACGGCTGGCCTCAATGGAAGAAACTGGGATTACAGCACAGCATTTCTTTAAAAATGCTGCGCAGATGGCAGCGCTATTTGCTGATATTCCCGAAGCGATTGAAAATACTCTAAATATTGCCCAGCGTTGTAGCTTTGTTGTTGGGCGCCGCTCCCCTATCTTGCCCTCAACCGAAGATGAAGATGAAGCAGAGCAGTTGCGTTTGTTAGCGCGGCAAGGTCTGGAAGCTCGGCTGAATAGCCTGAAAGTCATGGAAAAGCCCTATTATGACGGCGATGCGGACGAACGAAAGGCCTATGAAGACAGGTTGGAAATGGAGCTGGATATCATTATATCCATGGGATTTTCTGGCTATTTCTTGATTGTCTCGGACTTTATTCGATGGTCAAAGGAAAATAAAATAGCTGTTGGACCCGGGCGCGGCTCTGGCGCCGGTTCAGTAGTGGCTTGGTCGCTATTGATTACAGACCTTGACCCGCTTCGCTGGGGATTGCTGTTTGAGCGGTTTTTGAACCCAGAACGGGTGTCGATGCCTGATTTTGATATCGATTTCTGTCAGGAGCGACGCGAGGAAGTCATCCGTTATGTGCAGAATAAATATGGCCATGACAAAGTTGCCCAGATAATTACCTTTGGAACGTTACAGGCACGTGCGGCTTTGCGCGATGTAGGGCGGGTTTTAGATATGCCCTATGGGCTGGTTGACAGGGTTGCGAAGATGGTGCCAAGCAATCCAGCTGCACCTGTCAGTATTGGGCAGGCGTTGAAATCAGAAGATGAGTTGCGCCGCCTTTATGATGAGGATGAACAAGTTGCGCATCTGATTACCACCGCACGCAAGCTAGAAGGGCTTTATCGGCATGTATCGACCCACGCAGCCGGGCTCGTCATCGCGGACAGATCTCTACCAGAATTAGTGCCAGTTTACCGTGACCCGCGTTCGGATATGCCGGTAACGCAGTTCAATATGAAATCAGTTGAACAGGTAGGGCTGGTCAAGTTTGATTTTCTTGGGTTGAAGACGCTTACTGTTATTGAAAAAGCGCTTGCCTTGCTTAAGAAACGAGATATCGCGGTAGATATTAATACCATCCCGCTGGATGATGAAAAAACCTATAAGATGCTTTCGGACGGTGATACTGTTGGCGTATTTCAGCTGGAATCTAGCGGGATGCGTGATGTGTTGCGCGGACTAAAGCCAGATAGATTTGAAGATATTATCGCGGTTGTGGCGTTGTACCGCCCTGGGCCAATGGAAAATATCCCTGTTTATATCAATCGTAAACATGAGCGCGAGCCTGTTGCTTATATGCACCCGCTGCTAGAGCCTATATTAAGCGAAACTTATGGGATTATGATCTATCAGGAGCAGGTTCAGCAGGCAGCGCGCGATCTTGCAGGCTACACCTTAGGCGGAGCAGACTTATTGCGCCGCGCGATGGGTAAAAAGATTAAAGAAGAAATGGATCAGCAGCGCGAGACCTTTATTAAAGGGGCGGGCGCTAATGACATTAGTGCGAAACTTGCCTCTGATATTTTTGACCAAATTGCTTCTTTTGCAGGTTACGGTTTTAATAAATCGCATGCGGCAGCTTATGCGCTGGTTTGTTATCAAACAGCGTGGCTAAAGGCGAATTATCCGGTGGAATTTCTGGCTGCGTCCATGGCACTAGATGCCGGTAATACCGAAAAGCTGGCGGTATTCAGGCAGGATTGTCTGTATAAGAAAATCTCTGTTTTGCCGCCTGATTTAAACCGATCTGAGGGATCTTTTTCTGTACAAAAAGATGATGCTGGCGAATGGGCTATCCGATATGCGCTAGGTGCGGTGCGCAATGTCGGGGCAGAAGCGATGGAAAAGCTGGTTGGCCTGCGGGATGCGGATGGTGAATTTGCTTCGCTAGATGATTTAGCTAGGCGCTTGCCACGCGAAGGGGCGAATAAACGCCAGCTTGAAAATCTGGTTAAGGCAGGCGCTTTTGATGGTCTGCATAAAAATCGTCGCCAAGTGTTTGAAGCTCTAGACCAATTGCTGGGCCAATCTGACTTTTATCGTAAAGAAGCCCAGTCATCACAAAGCAATCTATTTGGCGCCGATAGTGTGGATGCATCGCCTGTTTTTCGTTTCTCTGAAGGTCCTGACTGGACGCAATCTGAACGCCTGAAGCTAGAATTTGAAGCGTTGGGACTTTATCTCTCCTCTCATCCATTGGATAGCTATCATGCCCAGCTGGCGAAGCTGAATGTTACGCCATCCAACCAAATAGCCGCAGCCATGCAGAGCCAGATGAGCGCGCGTGTGCGTTTGGCGGGTAAAATTAGCGCGGTTCAGGAGCGCGTATCAGCGAAAGGTAATCGTTTTGCCTTTGTTCAGCTCACGGATAAGGCAGGAATGTTTGAAGCGACTTTTTTCTCTGAAGCGCTGAACGCCGCCCGGCCATTATTGGATAGCGATGCACCAGTGCTTTTAAGTGCAGATGCAAAACAGGAAAATGATACCATAAGATTGCTCGCTGTTCGCTTGCAATCCCTAGATGAAGCAATTGCGATGCATCATTCAGGCTTAGGGCTGAAAATAGCAGATGCTAGTTGTCTTTTGCCTATTAAAGACGCTTTGCGCGAGGATGGTGGTGGGCTGGCACCTCTAAAATTCGTGGTGATGGAAGGTACAAGGGAAATAGAAATCACTGTGCCAACTAAGTTCCGCTTAAGTGGGGGCTTGCGCCAAAAACTGCATACTATTCCCGGCATCGTCTCTATGTTTGAGATTTAATTTAGATAGCCAAGCATTACGGCCATTTTTTGCTTGATTGGATATGTAAATTCAGCTAAAAGCCTGTTCATAAATCACACATGAGGGTGGTGTTTTCAGCCAATTCTGAAATTGCCGTCCGGTGAGGGTTTCTGCCCTTTCTTATACCCCTCATGGAGGCCTAACCGGAAAACAGGAGTAATACTCGATGGCTATCCCTTCATTTACTATGCGCCAATTGCTAGAAGCTGGCGTTCACTTTGGTCACCATACACGCCGCTGGAATCCCCGCATGGAGCCATTTATTTTTGGCCAGCGCAACGGCATCCATATTCTTGATCTGCAACAGACTGTGCCATTATTGGCTCGCGCTTTAGAAGCGATGCGCGATACGGTAGCTAAAGGTGGCCGCGTTCTGTTCGTTGGTACCAAGCGCGTTGCCGCAGACAAAATTGCCGAAACAGCCCGTGATTGCGGCCAATATTATGTTAATCACCGCTGGCTAGGCGGCATGCTTACTAACTGGGCAACTGTTTCTCAATCTATCCGCCGCTTACGCGAATTAGAAGCGCGTTTGGAAGGGGATGAGGTTGGCCAGCTTGCCAAGAAAGAAATCCTGCAGCTAAATCGTGAACTCGATAAGCTTCAACTTACGTTGGGCGGGATTAAAGAAATGGGCGGTCTTCCAGATATGGTTTTCATTTTGGATACCAACAAAGAAGATATCGCAGTTTTAGAAGCGAATAAGCTTGGCATTCCTGTAGTGGCGGTTATCGATAGTAACGCAAGCCCTGACGGCGTGGATTATCCAATTCCGGGCAATGATGATGCGATGCGTGCTATCAGCCTATATTGTGAGCTAGCACAAGGGGCTATTCTAGATGGGCTACAAGCTGAGATGGTTGCATCTGGCGGCGATGTTGGTGCTGCAGCAGAAGCCCCTGTTGAGCCTGTGCTAGCAGAAGCAGCGCCGGCAGAAACAGCTCCAGCAGAAGAAGCAGCGCCAGCAGAAGAAGCAGCGCCAGCAGTAGACGCTCCGGCAGAAGACACTCCGGCAGAAGAAGCTGCGAAAGAAGAGCAGCCAACTGCGGTATAGATAACCATCCTAATCCTTTACTGATTGGTGGCCCGAAACATGGTTGTCATAAAGGCTGGGTAGTCAAAGACAAAAGAAGGGCAGGCGCGAGATATAAGGCCTGCCTTCATTAATCATTTAAAGACAAACAAGGAACTGAGATAATGAGCATTACAGCAGCGATGGTGAAAGAACTCCGCGAGAAGTCTGGTGCGGGGATGATGGATTGTAAAAAGGCGCTGAATGAGACAGATGGGGATATGGATGCGGCCATTGATTGGCTGCGGACCAAAGGCCTTGCTGCAGCGGCGAAAAAATCAGGGCGTGTAGCCTCAGAGGGCCTCGTGGCAATTGCCGTATCAGGCACAGCTGGCGCATTGATTGAGCTAAACTCTGAAACAGATTTTGTTTCTAGGAACGATGAATTTCAAGGGTTTGCAAGCACGCTAGCAACACTCGCCCTAAATGCAGATAATCTGGATGGTCTGAACGCTATGGACTACCCTGAAACAGGTCGTAATGTTGCTGATGAGCTTACCCAAAAAATAGCAACTATTGGCGAGAATATGACCCTGCGCCGGATGGAAAAGGTTATTGTCAGTGAAGGTGCAGTAGTGCCTTATATCCATAACGCCGCAGCGGATGGCCTTGGGCGTATTGGCGTTCTGGTTGGCTTGCAATCTTCTGCTTCTGCTGATGTTCTCTCTGGTCTTGGCAAGCAGCTTGCGATGCATATCGCAGCAACCTCGCCAGCCTCTCTATCTGTGGAAGACCTAGATCCAGCCTTGGTTGCACGCGAGCGTGATGTGCTTATTGAACAGGCTAAGGCTTCTGGCAAGCCTCAAGAAATTGCAGAGAAGATGGTAGAAGGCCGTATGCGTAAATTCTATGAAGAAGTTGTTCTTTTGGAACAGGTTTTCGTTATTGACGGCGAGAGCAAGGTTAAAGATGTTATCGCTAAGGCAGCTAAAGATGCAGGCAGTGATATTGCACTGACAAGCTTCAAGCAGTTTGTGCTTGGTGATGGTGTTGAAAAAGAAGAAACAGATTTTGCTGCAGAGGTTGCCGCACAGCTTAGCAATTAAGGCTCTATCTGAGCGTACATTTTAAGGCTCTGCAATTTGGATAGATTTGCAGGGTCTTTTTTTATGTTTCGCTTTTATCTTGGCGCGATTAATGCCATTATATCGTAGCTTTTTTTCTCCGTTATACGGAAATCAGGACTGAACACTATGACAGCATCTTATCATTATAATCGTGTATTGCTGAAAATATCTGGCGAATTTTTGATGGGTAAGCAGTCCTATGGCATCGACACTGAAATGGTGGCGCGTGTTGCAAGCGAGATTAAAGCGGTTAGCGAGCAAGGTATTGAAATATGCCTTGTTATCGGTGGTGGCAACATCTTCCGCGGCGTGTCAGGGGCGGCAGCAGGAATGGAACGCGCTACCGGCGACTATATGGGTATGCTGGCAACGGTGATGAACGCGCTGGCGATGCAGAATGCACTAGAACAGGTGGATACCGAAGTTCGGGTGATGTCTGCCCTACCCATAAGCGCGGTTTGTGAGCCTTATATCCGCAGACGGGCGATGCGGCACATGGAAAAGGGACGCATTGTGATTTTTGCTGCAGGTACTGGTAATCCTTTCTTTACTACCGATACAGCTGCTGCGTTACGCGCTTCTGAAATGGGGTGTGATGCCTTGCTGAAGGGAACTAAGGTTGAGGGCGTTTACGACAAAGACCCGGAAAAAGATGCGAGTGCTAAACGGTTTGATACTCTGAGCTATATGGATGTGTTGGCTAAGGATTTAAAGGTAATGGATGCGTCGGCTATATCGCTATCGCGTGAAAATAAAATCCCTATTCTTGTGTTTTCTATTGCGCAAGAGGGTGGGTTTGATGATGTTCTGCAACATAAGGGTGCCTTTACCCTTGTATCAGAGAAATCTGTGAGCTAGAGGTGTATCACTATGACGCCTCACTTTAACGTCAACCCTATTTAAGCACTAAACTGGGCAAATAAAAAAGGAATGAGATAATGTTAGATCTCGATGATGTAAAACGCCGGATGGAAGCTTCTGTATCAAGTCTAACAGGTGAGTTTGCAGGATTGCGGGCTGGACGCGCAAATACAGGCATGCTTGAGCCGGTGACGGTTGATGCTTATGGCTCAAAGATGCCGCTAAATCAGGTGAGTAATATTTCGGTGCCTGAATCACGAATGCTAACCGTCACTGTTTGGGATGCAGGTCTAATTCAGGCAACAGAAAAGGCGATACGGGAAGCTGGCTTGGGGCTAAACCCGCAAGCGGAAGGCAATGTTATTCGTGTTCCTGTACCTGAATTAAGCGAAGATCGCCGCAAAGAAATGGTGAAAGTAGCTGGCAAATATGCTGAAGGCGGGCGTGTTGCGGTACGCAATATCCGCCGTGATGCTATGGAAACCGTGAAAAAAGATGAAAAGGAAGGCGGTATGTCTGAGGATGAAAGACGTAGTCTTGAAGGGCAAATCCAAAAGTTGACAGACAGCCATATCGAAACCATTGATGATATGCTGGCGAAAAAAGAGAAAGATATTCTCAGCGTTTAGATTTGCAGCGTGTATCTGAAGTTAAAGAAAAATCTAGACTGTATTGGCATATTCGATGAAGCTTAACCATCTCGCCATCATCATGGACGGAAACAGACGCTGGGCACGCATGCGCGCTCTTCAAGCTGCCGTTGGCCATGATAAAGGCGCGCAAACGCTAGAGATAATCGCGCGTGAGCTGGTTGGATATAATGTGGACTATCTTACTGTTTTTGCCTTTTCTGCGGAAAATTGGCGCCGTTCAAAAATAGAGGTATTGGCGCTTTTGGAAATTATGCGCTCTTTTCTGCGCAGTAAGGTAGTAACGTTAATAAAAGATAATGTGCGCTTACATATTATTGGTGACCGCACTGCCTTTGATGAAGATATGCAAGGTTTATTTAAGAATGCTGAGGCGCAAACTGCCCATTGTACCGGCTTAACCTTAACGGTAGCCCTAAATTATGGTGGCCAGCAGGATATTGAAAGAGCCGCAGAGCGTATGGCTGAAGCACAGGCATCTGGGGGTGAGGAAAAGCCTTTTTTCTCTTATCTGGAAACCGCTTATTTACCTGCTGTTGACATGCTTATTCGCACTGGAGGTGAGCGGCGCTTATCAAATTTTCTACTTTGGGATTTAAGCTATGCAGAGCTTTATTTTACAGATGTATTTTGGCCAGATTTCAATGCTGAAGAGCTAAAAAAGGCTATTGGTAGTTTTTATCAACGCCAGCGCCGTTTTGGCGGCGATGGTGAGGGTGCTGCAGGGGATGAAACAGCTTCTACCGAAGAAAAGTTGGCTTAAAGGATGGCTGTTGACCGATCAGACTTGCGCGCGCGGTTATTCGGTTTTTTATTTTTTCTGCCTATTTTACTCTCTATCGTAGCTGGTGCTCCTTATGTAGTAATTGGAATGGGACTAGCTGGGTTTTGGGTATGCTATGAGGCCTCGGCATTGCTGGGGGCAGGGCAGGTGCTGGCGAGGCGGATAATTTCTATGCTGGCCTTTATGGGACTATTTCTGCTTCCTATTTTAGTGAATAAGGCCATATTATCTGTGCTGGCTGCAGCCAGTATTGGCTTTATCTGTATTGCGTGCGCTTTTGCTATCTTGCAAACCAAAGAGCGAGTATTTATCCTTCTTCTTGGTGCTACACTTATCAGCCTTTCTTATATTTCTATGCATCCTTTAGGCATATATATGCTGTTAAGCTTAGCGCTGATTATTTCGGCAAGTGATATTGGCGCGTATTTTTCTGGCCGGCTTATTGGGGGGGCTAAATTAGCGCCTTCGGTAAGCCCATCAAAGACATGGGCTGGAAGTATTGGCGGCGTAGTTTGCGCGGTTATTGCGGCCGCTTTTTTATATTATCTTTTTGCTCGGTTACCTCTTTCTAGCCCTGCATTAGGGTTTGTTTTGTTAATAGCAGTGCTTTCACAAATAGGGGATTTGTTTGAATCCTCGTTGAAGCGGCGTTTAGGCATCAAAGATAGCGGCCAGATTGTGCCCGGGCATGGCGGGGCGTTAGACAGGTTTGATGGCTATTTAACAAGTTTACCGGTGGCAGCACTTATGCTGTATTTTGATGCCCCTCTTATCGCTAGCTTGGCTATGTTGTAAATGCAGAATGGATAGTTTTTATGACCGGTAGTAAGAGCATTACCATTTTAGGCGCAACAGGTTCGGTTGGCGGGAGTACTCTGTCGCTTGTAAGAGAGCACCCTGATAGGTTTGTTGTGCATGCATTAACAGCCAATAGCGATTATGAGGGACTGGCAAAGCTGGCATTGGAATTTAAACCTGCTCATGTTGTTATCGCAGATGAGGCATTTTATTCCCCCCTGTCTGAGGCACTAGCTGGCACCGGTATTGAGGTTTGTGCAGGTGCGCCTGCCTTGATAGAAATTGCGGCACAAAAGGTTGATTTAGTTGTTGGAGCCATTGTTGGTATTGCTGGGCTGGCACCAGTTTGGAATGCGGTTGAGGCTGGCCAAACCATCGCACTTGCCAACAAAGAGGCTTTGGTTTCAGCTGGGCATCTTATTATGCCAGCAGCACAGAAACATGGTGCAAACATACTACCGATAGACTCCGAACATAACGCTATTTTTCAGTGCCTTAGGCATGAACGGCAAGATGATATTGAGCGTATTATTCTTACCGCTTCTGGTGGACCTTTCCTGCGGATGACACCTGCAGAAATGCGCCAAGTTACCATAGAACAGGCTTTGCAGCATCCAAATTGGTCAATGGGCCCTAAGGTAACTATTGATAGTGCCACGATGATGAATAAGGGTTTGGAGCTTATCGAAGCAGCATGGCTGTTTGATAAAGGTGCAACAAAGCTGGATGCGATTATACACCCGCAATCGACACTTCACGGGCTGGTTGGCTTCAAGGATGGCTCTTGGCTAGCCCATCTTGGCATTGCCGATATGCGCGTGCCTATTTCTTATGCGCTTGGCTGGCCTGAACGGCTAAGCTGGAAGGCGCAACCTTTTGACTTTGGGTCTGCATTACAGCTAGATTTCGCACCTGTTAACGAAGCTAAATTCCCGTGTTTCCGTCTGGCGAAACAGGTCATGGGAGGCGCAGACGAACAGGCGATTATTTTAAATGCTGCTAACGAAGAAGCTGTGGAGCGCTTTTTGAAAGGCGATATTGGTTTCTGTGATATAGCTGGCCAGGTGGAAGCCGCTTTGGCGGCAGGCGATTTTGGTATCGTGGCAGATAGTTTTGATGCGGTTGTGGCACTCGATAGAGAAATTCGGCAAAGATAATTGCATCCCTCTCGCAGCTAGATTAAGAATAAAGCTTAAATAGGCATGAAATTTGCGATACTATTCTATTGCGAAAAATGTCTGAATGTTAAGCTCGTACCCCCTTCATCCTAACAGGACATAAAAAATGCCGGACCTCGGTGGTTTCAATCAAATTTTATTCTTTTTGTTGGTGATTACGCCGATCGTTTTCATCCATGAGTTAGGGCATTACTGGGCGGCACGCCGTGCGGGGGTTGTGGTGGAGGTGTTTTCCATTGGTTTTGGTCCAGAGCTATATGCATGGGTTGATAAAAACGGCACACGCTGGCGCATTGGCGCATTGCCGCTTGGTGGGTTTGTGAAAATGCGCGGTGATCAAAACGCCGCTAGCATGACCTCTGCTTCGGCGCGCGAGATAGAGGGCAGTTTTGCAGGGGCGGGTGTATTTCGGCGTATCGCTATTGTTGCCGCTGGGCCTGCGGCTAATTTTCTGCTTGGTATTTTGTTATTTGCTGGGGTTTATATGGGCGCTGGCAAGACCTTTATTCCGCCTATTATTGGCGAGGTGATGGAAGAAGGCGCAGCAATGGAAGCTGGGCTGAAAGAAGGCGATAAAATCCTGGCAATCGACGGCTCCGAAATCGGTGATTTTAATGAGCTACGTGCGCTTATTTTTGAAAATCCTGATAAAGAAGTGTTTTTTGAAGTGGAGAGGCAAGGGGATATATTTAACCTGCCGGTACAGCTGAAATCATCCTATTCTAAGGAATATGATATTACATTTGGTGTTTTAGGTGTGCGCTCTTCTGCTGCTGGTGAATTTCGTAAGCTTGGGATAAGCGAAGCTTTTTATGTTGCTAGTGTGGATACCTTGAATTTATGTGCGGCGATGCTGCGCGGGATTGGCAGGCTGGTTACAGGGCAAGCAAGTGGCGGCGAGATAGGTGGTCCTGTTCGGATTGCTGAATTATCTGCAGATGCGGCTCAGCAGGGTTTGGTTGCTTTTATTATCTTTACGGCGCTTATCTCAATTAATTTGGGGCTGATTAATTTATTTCCTATTCCCGCGCTAGATGGCGGGCATCTGGTTTTTTTCTTAATAGAGGCCGTAATAGGCAGGCCGTTGCCAGATAAGATGCAGGAAAGATTAAATCGTCTTGGCGTCAGTTTACTTTTGTCGCTAATGGTGGTCGTAATTTCGTTAGATATTGTTAGAAAGTTCACAAGTTAGGGTTGCAACGCTTTCTGTGATAAAGTTTTTTGCAAATATGGTCGTTTACGGCGTATACTCAGCGCGGTGGATGAAATAGAACAGCTTTGTTTTATGGAGTGAGGTCTCAAATGCATTTCCTCAAGAAAATCATAATCTTATCTTTTGTCTGGCTGTCGCTAGCTTTTGTGCCTGCCGTTTTGGCGCAAACGGCAACAGATCGATTTGAAGTTGAGGCCATTATTGTTGAAGGAAATGAGCGGGTAACAGACGCAACCATTCAGGCTTATTTGCCTATTAAAGTCGGTGATAAAATAGATCTTCAAGCATTAGATCAGGCCATCAGCAGCTTGTTTTCTACCAATTTGTTTGAAAATGTCAGCATTTCTAGAGATGGCAATCAGGTGATTGTTGAAATCGCTGAAAATCCAATTATCAACCGCATTAATATTGAAGGTAATGATGTCCTTAGTGATGAAAGACTGCTTGCGGAATTAGATATTCAGCCGCGCCGTGTTTATACAGCGGCTGTAGCAAGGGGAGGCACGCAAAGGCTTTTGGAGATCTATCGTCTATCTGGGCGGTTTGCCGCGAGCGTTGTGCCAAAGATTATCCGCTTAGAGAATAACCGTGTTGATCTTGTTTTTGAAGTGGATGAAGGCCCGCTTATTAAAATTCAGTCTATTCGCTTCCTTGGCAATAAATCTTTTTCTGATTATGCACTGCGCCAGATTATCTCTAGCCGGGTTGAGCGCTGGTGGGCCTTACTTGCCTCTACCGATAAATATGATCCGGGTCGTTTGGATTATGATGTACGGCTATTACGGCAATTCTATTTAAGCAGAGGCTATGCAGATATTGATGTGGTAAGAGCTCAAGGAGGTCTGTTGTCAGACCGTTCTGGATTTGCCGTTACCTTTTCTTTAACAGAAGGCCCGCGCTACCAACTTCGTGATATTAGCTTCACCTCTGAGATTGAATCTGTTGATGTAAGCGCGCTGCGCGATCTGATCCCTTTGGAAACAGGGGATTGGTATGATGTGCGCGCTATAGAAGAAGGCTTGTTGAATATCACCAATGAGCTGGGTAATTTCGGTTATGCTTTTGTAAATGTCACCCCTGAAGTGATAACAGACCCGGAAACAAAACAACTAGATGTTCAGATAAATATTGGTGCCGCAACCAAGAATTTCGTAGAGCGCATTGAAGTGATTAATAATTCACGCACCCTAGATAATGTTGTGCGTCGTGAGCTGGAAATCGTTGAAGGTGATGCCTATAACCAGCTAAAGATTGACAGATCTCTGCGAAAGGTGCGCGGTTTAGGTTTCTTCCGTAAGGTTGATGTGGAAACCAAACAAGGCTCAACAGCGGATCAATCGGTCGTTCAGTTTGATGTTGAAGAACAGCCGACAGGTGATTTTTCCATTGGATTGGGTTATTCCTCACTTGATAAAACTACCCTTAGCCTTGGTATCAAAGAACGAAACTTCCTTGGTACGGGGCGAGCAACTAATTTTTCTCTATCCACTTCTGATACGCGCGCGGATTACCGGGTCGGCATTTCTGAGCCTTACTTGTTTGACAGAAATTTACGAGGCGGAATTGAGCTGTTTAACGAAAAAGTCACAGAAACCAGTGCTGAGGTTAAAACACAAGGCTTATCTGCAACAGCGTCCTTTAATGCCGCACGCGATTATTATCACCGCTTTGGCTATCGCTATGTTTCCAAAGACACAAAACAAGAAAGTACCAAAGCCACCTCTTCTACAGGGGATGAGGGGAAATCACTTATTGAATCTGCGGTTACATACACGCTTGGCCGCGATACGCTGAATAACCGCTTTGACCCAAGCGAGGGGTACTTGTTTGAGGCGAAACAGGAATATGCAGGTGTTGGGGGAGATGTAAATTATTTGCGTAGTGTCCTTCGTGCCTCTTATTACAAGCCTTATCTATTTAACAGCATCGTCTTAGGGGTTCGTGGTCAATATGGCTTTGTTGAAGGCCTTGATGAAAAAGTATCTCAGTCAGCACGCTTTGCCTTGGGTGGCCGTAATGTTAGAGGCTTTGATTCTGGCGGCATCGGGCCACGCGATATAGGCACAGACACAGCTGTTGGCGGTAATAATATGTATTCAGGCTCTATTGAGCTTATTTCTAGCCTTGGTCTTAGTGACGATTTAGGTGTTCGCTGGACGCTGTTCTCAGATTTTGGTTCTGTTTGGAAAACGGATTACCCAGACGGCGTTATTGGCGCAAATGATGAAAAGATGCGGCAATCTGTTGGGTTTGGCTTCCTCTGGGATACCGCGATTGGGCCGTTAACCTTCTATTGGGCAGACGCTTTTTCAAAGACTTCTTATGATAAAACAAAGCGCTTCCAGTTTAATATTGGAACCAGATTCTAATAAGGCAGTTTATGCAAAACTTCTCTAAGACATGCTTTCGTAGCTTCTGGGTTTCTTTCCTGAAATATACGTTTATTCTTGCGGTTATGATGGCTGGTTTAGCTAGTATGCCATCAAAGGCACAAGATAACAGCGCAACAGACGCTAACCGATTTGAGATCAGCAGAGTAGCGGTTATCGACCTTGCACGTATTATCCGAGAATCTGAAGCAACCGCCCGTGTGCGCGTTTTATTAGATGGCAAAAGCGATGAGTTTCAGCAAGAGTTCGCTGAAAAGGAAATACAGCTATTAGCTAAAGAAAAAGAGTTGAAGGCAAAGGAAAGTCTAATTTCAGAGGATGCTTATCAAGAAGAAGTGCGCGCCTTTCAAAGAGATGTAGCAGCTATTCAGCAAGACATTCAAAATAAAAGACAATCATTAGATCGCGCCTTGCAGAAGGCACAAGACAAAATTAGAAACTTGGCGACCACTATTATTGCTGAGCGCGCTTCTGAGCTTGAAATTGATATCGTGGTTAAAGAAGACCAGTTGCTCGTGTTCCGCAATCAGCTAAATATTACCGATGATATCTTGCAGATTTTGAATGCGCGAACCAAGGATGCTCAACTTGAAATTAGTGAGCAAACCGTAAAAACGGGTGAATAAGACATGCAGCGTGCTGGCAGACTTCATAAAAGTGCTGGAAGCTGGCCTCTCTCTACGCTCTGTGACGCGGTTGGCATATCCTTAGTTAAAGGTAGCCCTGAGCTGCAAATTGATACGCTTTCAAGCACCGCTGCACCTGTAACGGGCGCGTTAGTGCTGTTAACGCAGAAAAAATATATCGCTGAATTATCAGAAATCTCTGGGCTGGTTTGTCTTACCTCTGCTGAATTAGCGGATAACATCAAAGACCAGCTAAATGACCCTGTCATTTTGGTTGCGGCGCGGCCACGTGCAGCTTTTGCACGCATCGCCCAGATGATGTTTCCGGAGAGCCTGCCAGCATCTGGTATCGATGCAAGCGCAAAAATTCACCCCGATGCAAAAATAGATGAAAGCGCCCATATTGGTGCTTTTGTAGTCATTGGCCGTAACTGCCAAATTGGTGCTGGATGTTCTGTTGGAGCTGGCTCTGTCTTGGCAGAAGATGTGCATTTAGGTGCGCGTAATATTATAGGCACACATAATTTTTTAACCCATCTACATACAGGTGAGGGGCTAAAGACAGCATCGCATTGTAGTATTGGCAAGCGCGGTTTTGGATTTGAAGGGCAGGGCAGTGAAGCACAATTCCTTGCCCATCTGGGACGTGTAGTGATCGGCAAAGGATGTGATATCAGCGCCGGTGTAACCATTGATAGAGGTGTCCTAGATGATACGATCATCGGCGATTATGTTATGATCGACAATCAATGTCATATTGCCCATAATGTGATAATTGGCAGTAATGCTATTATTTTAGGGCAGGCAGGCATTGCTGGCAGTGCGGTCATTGGCAGGAATTGCATTTTAGGGGGGCAGGTTGGTGTTGGCGATCATATCACATTGGCAGATAATATCGTGGTTGCGTCAAAGTCAGGGGTTACAAAGGATTTAAACAAAGCTGGCACCTATGCTGGGTTTCCAGCCATGCCAGCGCGTGAGTTTTGGTTGCAGATGGCCAGTTCGCGCCGTAAAAACAGAAGCACCTAAAACATCATAGATGAAGACAAAATCAGCCAGCTTTAAAGGGGGAATATTATGAGTGTTAATCAAACGCTGGGATATGCGGAAATTGAAAAATTATTACCGCATCGCGCCCCATTTTTGCTGATCGATAAAATCAAGGACATAGAGCTTGGACACTCTGCAACTGGCATTAAGGCGGTAAGCGGAAATGAGCCTTATTTTGTTGGACATTTTCCTGGTAATCCAGTCATGCCTGGCGTTTTGATTGTTGAGGCGATGGCACAAACAGCAGGCGCGCTTGCTGCGCTTTCGCTAGGTGAAGAGGCAGAAGATAAGCTGGTGTTTCTTGCCTCTGTAAATAATACCAAGTTTAAAACACCTGTACGACCCGGTGACTTGCTAGAATTGCATGTAACCAAGATCGCCGGCCGTAACTTGCTGTGGAAGTTTTCTGGTACGGGCATGGTAGATGGTCACATTGTTAATCAAGCAGAGTTCTCAGCGATGATTGTGGATAAGGATAGCTAAGCCAATGAGCGTTACCCAACATGAAACGGCAATTATTTCGCCGCAAGCCCAGCTTGGCCAGAATATAGATATTGGTGCTTATTCCATCATTGGTGCGAATGTAGAAATCGGGGATAATGTGAAAATTCACAGCCATGTTGTGATAGATGGCCACACACGCATTGGCTCAGGCACAGAAATTTTTCCGTTTGCAGCCATTGGTCTTGCCCCGCAACATACGCGTTTCGAAGGTGAAGCGTCCGAACTTATCATTGGCGAAAATAATCTGATACGTGAATATGTAACCCTGCATCCGGGAACCAAAGTAGGGACTATGAAAACGATTATTGGTGATAATAATCTGTTTTATGTTGGATCGCACATCGCCCATGACTGTGTAGTTGGGAATAATGTTATTTTGGCTAATCATGTTGGGGTAGGTGGGCATGTAACAATAGGTGATTTTGCCTATCTAGGTGGTTATTCAGCTATTCATCAGTTTGTGCGTATTGGCGCCCATGCCATTATTGGCGGCGGCACAGCGATTACAGCAGATGTTATTCCCTTTGGGCTGGCATCTGGTCCACGTGGGGCTTTGCATGGTCTGAATGTTGTGGGTTTGCGTCGGCGCGGGTTTGAAAAAGAAGCGCTGGCGAATTTGAAAAAAGCCTATGCATGCATCTTTACAGGTGAGGGGCTGTTTAAAGAAAATCTGGCCAAGACTAAATCTGATTTAGGCCACCATGATATGGTTGGCGCACTGGTTCAATTTATCGAAGATGGACAGGATCGTGCACTCTGTCAGCCACAAAAATAGGATGATTTAATGGGACGGCTTGGCATCATTGCAGCCAGTGGAACCCTGCCTTTGGAGCTAGCCCATGCGGCTAGGTTGCAAGGTGAGCGTCCTTTTATTATCTGCCTTAACGGTCAAGCCGACCAAGATTACAGTGCTTTTGAAAATGTCAGCTTTGCCCCTGGAAAGCTAAAAGCTGTTACGGCCGCATTGCTGGAAAAATCCTGCAACCGGCTGTTGCTGGCGGGTAAGTTTACACGGCCTAGTCTAAGCGATTTAAAGCTAGATAGTGCAGGGGCTGCGCTGCTTGGCCGTCTGGCGTTAAAAGGCGATGACAAAGCATTGCGGTTGGTATCAGAGCATTTCGCGCAAGCTCAGATAAAAATTCTGCCCAATACAGATTTTCTGCCGAACCGAATTTTGCCCAATAATTATCATTTTGGCCGCGCTATTACACCAACAGAGGGGGCTGCCCTTACTCTAGGGGTTAACGTGTTATCCCAGCTTGGTGCATTAGATGTTGGTCAGGCCGTGATTGTTCAGCAAGATAGGGTGCTAGCCATTGAGGCTGCAGAAGGTACACAAGGCCTGATTGCACGGGCTGCTCCGCTCATAGATGCAAGCGCCGATGCAGCTGTGTTCGTAAAAATGGCAAAAACCCAGCAAGACAAGATGCTAGACATACCAGTTATTGGTATCGCAACTCTCAAGAGCCTTGCTGAGGCTGGTATTTCTGTTGCTGGTGTCACTGCTGGCCAGACGATGCTCGCAGACCCTCTTGAGGCAATTGAGGCAGAATTATCGGTGCATGGGCTTGTTCTAACTACCTTGCTAGAGAGTTCTTGTAAGCCCTCCGGCATAGCAGAGCACGCAGAGTAATGAAGATGCCCAAGAATAGCTCTGCCGCCCCCAGCAATTCGGCTTTTATTCTGGCAGGGGAAGCGTCTGGTGATAGGCTGGCCGCGCGCTTGATGGATGCTGGCGGACAAGTTTTCCAAGATATAAGCTGGTTTGGTGTAGGCGGCCCACAGATGAGCGCTCATGGGCTAGAAAAATTAGCAGATATGGAAGCCCTGTCTATCATTGGCTTTGGGGATGCTTTGCGTCATCTAAAAACGCTTACCCATCTAGCTGATGAGCTGATTGACGCTATTCTTACCCGCCAGCCAGAATATGTATTTACCGTTGATAGTAAGGGTTTTTCCTTGCGCTTTGCAAAGCGCCTACGCCGTGCCTTAAAAGGGGGCAGCTATCAGCCTAAATTAGTGCATATGGTTGCGCCAACGGTGTGGGCATGGGGGGCTTGGCGGGCAAAGAAATTTGGCCAGATTTTCGATTATATTTTCTGTCTGTTTCCCTTTGAGTTGCCTTATTTCAAATCCCAAACTGCCAATGCTGTCTTTGTTGGTCATCCTGATGCAGATGGAAAAGCGCGGCTGATGCCAGATAGGAATAGCGGCGTGCATATTTTGCTTCTGCCCGGTAGCCGCCGAAAAGAGATTGAATGCCATTTGCCGTTGATGCTAGAGGCCTGTGAGAAACTGTTACAGAACCATCCAGAGTTGCGCTTTAGCCTGCCTTTACTGCCGCATTTGCATATGCTAGCAGCGCCCTTTTTAGCTAAATCTGGATTACAAGAATATGTAGATTTAAATGATAGCAAGGTGGATAAAGCCTTTGAGCATGCCCATTTCATTATCGCGTCTTCTGGTACTGTAACGCTAGAGGCTGCGATAGCCGGTGTGCCTGGTGTGGTCATCTATCATTTAAGCTTGGTAAACAGACTTTTTGCTAAACTTTTTTTCAAACCTGAAACACCTGTTTTGCCAGACATTATTTTAGGAACAGACGCTTATCCATTTCTAATCCCACCTGATTTAAGCACGGCAAATATCGTCCAGCTTGCCGAGCGGGGTTTGCAAGATATAGCTGCCAAAAATGCTGAGATGGCGCGTCTATCCAACCAGTTGAAAGCTGAATTAAGCCCAGATGGCCAGCCCTTTGATATAAGGCTGGTTGCTGCTCTCCGTGCGCTGTAGGCTGAGCTGGTTATTCTTAACGCTTGCTTACTGGCACAAAATCACGCTGTTCTGGGCCTACATAAAGCTGGCGCGGACGACCAATACGCTGCGTGTCATCCTCAATCATTTCCTTCCATTGTGAAATCCAGCCAACAGTGCGGGCAACCGCAAATAATACGGTAAACATAGAGGTTGGGAAATTCATCGCTTTCAGGATAATGCCAGAATAAAAATCGACGTTCGGGTAGAGTTTTTTATCAATGAAATACGGATCTTTCAGGGCCAATTCTTCTAGTTCCATTGCCAGTTCCAAAAGCGGGTCTTCTACCCCTAGCTTGTTCAGCACTTCATGGCAGGATTTGCGCAATACTTGTGCGCGTGGGTCATAGTTTTTGTAAACGCGGTGACCAAAACCAAACAAACGGAACGGGTCATTCTTGTCTTTTGCTTTGTCCACAAAGGTCTTGATGTTAGATTTGTCGCCAATCTCATTCAGCATATTCAATACAGCTTCGTTGGCACCACCATGTGCAGGCCCCCATAAAGAGGCAATCCCGGCCGCAATACAAGCAAAAGGGTTTGCTCCAGAAGAACCAGCCAACCTTACAGTAGAGGTCGACGCATTTTGTTCATGGTCCGCATGGAGGATAAAGATTTTATCCATTGCATCGGCAATTACGGGGTCAATCTTATATTCCTCTGCTGGAACAGAGAAGCACATATGCAGGAAGTTTTCTGCATAGCTCAGCTCATTGCGCGGATAATTGAAGGGCTGACCTATTGAATATTTGTAAGCCATCGCGGCTAGAGTTGGCATTTTAGCAATTAGACGGCGGGAGGCAATCATCCGCTGCTTTTCATCATTTATATCGGTTGAATCATGATAAAAGGCAGATAAAGCTCCTGTTACCCCACATAAAATGGCCATCGGGTGGGCATCGCGGCGGAAACCGCGGAAAAAGGTTGAGATTTGCTCATGAACCATTGTGTGATGCGTGATCGCGGTCACAAATTCATCGCGCTCAGTCTTATTTGGCAATTCACCGTTCAATAAAAGATAGGCGACTTCCAAAAAGCTAGACTGATCAGCAAGCTGATCAATTGGATAGCCCCGATGCAGTAAAACGCCCTTATCACCATCAATATATGTCAGGCCAGATAAACAAGAGCCTGTAGCCCCATAGCCCGGGTCAAAAGTAAAGTGACCTGTTTTGGCATAAAGTGAGCGGATATCAATAACATTTGGGCCAATGCTGCCGCCAAGAAGAGGGAGGTCGGTGCTATCGCCTGTCTGATTGTCAGTCAGGGTTACAAATTTATTATTTTCGTTAGACATACTTTCAATTCCCCCAAAATGAATCTACTCAAATGAACCGCAATAGTGGAGGCTTATTATAAGCTTGTTATGCGGTTATTTGCAAATATCTTGTATTCTTTTCTGTGTCTCATCTCGTCCTAGCGTTACCACAATATCCAAGATTGAAGGCGCTGTTTTTGTTCCTGTTAGCGCAGCACGCAGCGGCAGACCAATATCCTTCATCTTTAGATCATTTTCTGCCATCCAGTCTTTAAAGGCTGGCTCAAAATCAAGCTTATTTTCGGGCGCTGTGGCCATAAATGTGGCAAAATTTTGTAGGTGGCTTTTTGCTTCTTCATTTAGGATGGCCTTAGCATCCTCATTCAGCGCTGGAGCACCTTCACAAAACAGCCAACTGCTCATCTCTGCTAGCTCTGGCAAGGTTTGTGCGCGTTCAGATAAGAGCGGCATTAGCGAAGCAAGCCAATCTTTGGTCTTAGGGCCTCCATCAGGCGCAATTTCCATCACCATCTCTACCAGCATTGCTGGGTCAGCTTGCCGTATCCAGTGATGATTAACAGATTTTAGCTTGTCAAAATCAAAGCGGGAGGGGCTTTTACCAATATGGCTACCATCAAACCACTCTATGGCTTCTTTTAGACTAAACAGCTCATCATCGCCATGTGACCAGCCAAGCCGAGCTAGATAATTCAGCATCGCTTCTGGCAAATAGCCCATCTCGCGGTAAGCATCCACGCCTAACGCACCATGCCGCTTAGAAAGCTTTGCACCATCCGCCCCATGAATAAGCGGGATATGTCCGAAAATGGGTACATCCCAACCTAATGCCTGATAAATATGGTACTGGCGAAAGGCATTATTTAGATGGTCGTCTCCGCGAAGTACATGTGTGATGCCCATATCATGGTCATCTACCACCACCGCTAGCATATAAGTCGGACTGCCATCGCTGCGCAGCAGGATCATATCATCCAGCTTTTCATTCTGGATGATTACCTTGCCTTGCACCATATCTTCTATCACGGTCTCCCCGCCTTCGGGCATTTTCAGGCGGATGGTAAAGGGGGTGTTTTCGGGCGCATCATTCTTATCGCGCCAAGGTGAGCGTACTGGTATACCTGCTTCTTTGGCTTGCTCGCGCAATGCCTCAACTTCATCAGGGGTTAGGTAGCATTTATAAGCAGTTCCGCGTTCCAGCATATCAAAGGCAGCTTTTTTATGCGCTTCAAGCTGGGTGGATTGTAAAACAACCTCTCCATCGCCTTGCAGACCAAGCCAGTTTAGCCCGTCATATATAGCTTCAACTGCTTCTGGGGTGGAGCGTTTTTTATCTGTATCTTCAACGCGTAGCAGGTATTTACCGCCCTGATTGCGCGCAAAAAGATAATTAAATAACGCGGTTCTCGCCCCACCAATATGCAAGTAACCGGTTGGCGAGGGGGCAAAGCGGGTGATAACGCTCATCTTTTATTAATACCTTGTCTCTATAATGCTACTGAGCAGGAAAGCTCTTCGATAAGGATATAGCATGCTTAAAGACAAAATGGCACTCCCGCCGTTGAAAATTTCTGACGCTTATTTGCTGGTTTGGGGCCTGTTATGTCTGGTGATGGGTATCTTGCTGTTTGGGCTTAATCGGTATCCTTGGCTGGCAGGTGCGGCCGCAGTGATACTCGTTGCGGGTACAGTGTTGCCTCTATTTTATAGAAGCTTGCCAAGCTGGCGCACAAAAGGGATCTACGCAATAGCTATTGCCTTTCTTCTTGCCGGCATTTGTTTGTCCGCACTCCAGCATTATAGCCAGACCCAGCGCGTGCTCAGCATACCTGAAGAGGGCCAGATTGCGGCAGTAATTGATGATTTATCTATACGACCAAATGGACGTTTGCGACTTGAATTACGGCTAATTGATAGCCGTGATTTTTCAGATATTCAAAAGGTGCGGGTAAGTATTGCACCGAAGCGTGAATTTTCAGCAGGCGATAAAATCTTAGCAGATGTGGTTTTGTTCCCGCTTGGACGTCCGGCCTTTGCACAACGCCCTGACTATGCCCGTCAGCATTATTTTAGTGGCCTGTCCGCAACCGGGTTTATTAGTAATATACATGAACATCAGCCAGCTTTCGAAGCCAGCTTGAAGCAGCGGTTAGTAAATTGGCGGCGTAATTTTGCGATAGAATTAAACCAGCTTATGCCGCGTCCATTGGGCGGTATTGCTGCTGCCTTGCTGGTTGGCGTGCGCGATTTTATTCCCGCTGCGCATTATGACAGTTTCCGCAGCTCTGGTCTTGCCCATCTGCTGGCGATCTCAGGTTTGCATATGGGACTATTTTGCTTTTCGGTTTATGGATTGTTGAGACTTGGATTTGCCCTTACGCCGGCTTTGTCCCAGCGCCTTGCCGTGCATAAGCTGGCGGCCATTGCTGCGCTAATAGCAGGCGCCATTTATCTTTGTTTATCAGGCTTTCCGGTATCGGCTATCCGCGCCTATTTAATGGCTTGTATTGTTATTCTGGCGGTGCTGGTGGATAGGCGCGCATTAACACTTCGCAATCTGGCTTTGGTGGGATGTGTGATGCTGGCGCTTCAGCCTTCACTGGTTTATGGCGCTGGGTTTCAACTTTCTTTTCTTGCTAGTTTTGCGATAATTTACGTTCTTTCTTGGGTTCGCGGGATGCAGATAAAAAACCGCCAGCTAAGATGGCTGGTTTTTATGGTGGCCAGCTCAACTATGGCGGCGCTTATTACGATGCCAGTGATAGCGTATCATTTTGCACAGTTTACCCTGTGGGGTGTGGTAGCTAACATTATCGCCATTCCGTTAACAGGCTTATTGATTCTGCCTAGTGGGATATTGGTGCTAATCGCCGGCGTTTTCGGCTACATGCCAGCCCTAGTTGCCGCCACCGCAATAATGGCAATACCGCTTGGCTGGTTAGCACAATTCTCTGATGTTATGGCAAGCCTTCCACTAGCTGGCATTACAATAAAGCCGCCGCCAGCCTATCTGTTGGTAATGTTTTCTAGTGCGGCAGTCATGCTGGCTACATTAACCGGAGTTTGGCGCGCAGCTGGAGTGCTAAGTTTGAGTGTAACGGCTATCTTGTGGCTGACAGCACCGCAACCTGGCGGCGTTATGCTTGTTTCTGGCAAGCAATTGCTGGTTACTGTAGTAGGTGACAACGCCCAAATAAACACAACAAACAGACTGACCGAGTTCTGGCAAAGCAATATCCGCATTGTGCTTGGAAGTGGGGAGGTAGCAAGCGTGCCTTGTAATGACATACCCTTTTGTGTGCTGCCTCTCAAAGGCGGTAGGCGCCTTGCTTTTGTGCGCGATCGCCGGGCATTAGCAGAAGTTTGTTCAACTGGCTTTGACTATATTATCAGCGCTGCGCGTCCCTATTATCCTTGTCGCAATGGCACACCTATCCATTACCAGTATTTAAAGCGAAATGAGCGCCATTTGCTATATTTTGAAGATATGGGCTTGCGTGTTGTAAGCAATCTTGACCGGCAGCCGCCACCGTGGCGACCTTCAAATTCAGCTATATCTAATAACGGCGAATAAGCCCTGTTAAGCGACCTTGGATACGCACTTTATCTGTCTCAAAATAGCGGGTTTCATAGGCTGGATTAGCTGCCTCTAACGCGATGCGCCCAGGCTCTTTGCGAAGTGTTTTTAACGTCGCTTCATGCTCTTCAACAAGCGCAACTACAATATCACCGCTATTGGCATTGTCGGTCCGTTTAATGATAACTGTGTCGCCTTCATGGATGCCAGCCTCGATCATTGAATCCCCGACAATCTCCAGTGCGAAATGCTCTCCCCCTGAAACTAGGGCATCTGGCACGCTCATATAGCTGGTAGGATCAGACAAAGCCTCAATAGGTGTGCCTGCAGCAATACGGCCAAGCAACGGCAATTCCACGCTATTAGATGATTTATTCCCTGGCCTAAAGTCTGGCTGGATAATATTGCTTTCAGCTTTGCTGGCAGCGCCCGGATGACGCAGGATTTCAATTGCCCGGGCACGGTTAGCCAGTTTCCGGATATAGCCACGCTCTTCCAAACCAGATATCAGCCGGTGAATGCCGGATTTACTGGCCAATCCCACCGCCTCTCGCATTTCATCAAATGAAGGGGAGATATCATGTTCAGCCTGATGTTCGATAAGAAAGCTCAAAAGCTGATGCTGTTTTTCTGTAAGCATATTCACGCTCCTTCTTAGGTAAATCTGCCCCTGCTTGTTGGGCGATTTATAAAACTGTTCTGTTTATGTTCTATCTCAAAAAAAAGAACAAATCAAGAATATTTAAAAATGGTGGATAGGGGGGATCTATTTTTGGGTTTAGATGGGGCTAGAGGCTCGCATCAATATCGATCACTGGTACGCTCTCGCCGCCTTGTGCAGCTTTGGCAAAGGGGGGGCGCAAAATAAGCGCATCTGCAAGGCAGAAATTGCGCAGCATGGAGGAATCTTGCTTGCCAAGAGGCTTTACTCTAATCGTGCCATTTTCATCTGTTTTATAAACAGCACGGATATAATCTTGGCGGCGGTCATTTTCAGGTAATTCCCTATCCAAGGGCAGGGTGTGAATTTCAGGTCGTGCATTTAGGCCAAGAAAATGGCGAAGCGCTGGCAGAACAAAGATAAGCGCGCAAACCCCTGCAGAGACAGGATTGCCAGGCAGGCCTAAAAATGGAATTTTCTGCCAGCTAGCAGCAATCAGGGGTTTTCCTGGTCGCATGGCAATGCGCCAGAAATCAATTTGTGAGGCGCTATCTTCTATTAAGTCGCCAGCAATATGGTCATGGTTGCCAACAGATGCGCCGCCAGTACAAACAATCATATCAAAATCTTTATACTCGGCATGCCCTGCTTCTAGCGCAGATATTAGCGCCCCCTTTTTATCTGGAAGGATGCCTAAATCTATTACCTTTGCCCCAGCTCTTGTTAGCGCTTGTGCTAGAAATATACTGTTAGAATTTATCAGCTGGCCAGCTTTGGGAATTGTGCCCACATCGACCAATTCATCCCCGCTAGATAAAATCGCTATCACAGGCCGTTGACGCACGGGCAGGGTAGTAAAGCCAGCAAGGCTAGCTAAAGCCAGATGACGTGGCCCTAATATCTGTCCTGCGCGTAAAATAATCTCATCAGCATGGAAATCCATTCCCTTTGGACGCACAAACTGACCGGCTTTAACAGCTTCATTTAGCGTAATTTTATTTCCATCACGGCTGATATCCTCTTGTAGGGCAACACAATCTGCCCCTTCTGGCAGATATGCTCCCGTAAAAATACGCAACGCCATTCCCGAAGTAATAGTTGTTGCTGACAAATGCCCCGCTGCAGCCTCACCTGCAACCTGCGCAACTGCCCCTATCTCCAGCCTGTTGCCGCCAGAGGCGAGCGCATAGCCATCCATAGCAGAAATGTTAGCCGCAGGATGGTCAAGCATCGCAGATATATCGCTTGCAAGAACGCGACCTGCCGCCGCTTGTAAGGAGCAGTTTTCTGTGCGCGCCTGACCCATCATCGAAAAGATAGCGTCTTGTGCCTCTGCAACGGGTTTTAGCTCAGTCATTTGCTTTAAAATCACCTGATTTGCCGCCAGATTTATGCACCAGCTTTATATCTGTGATGCGCATCTTTTTATCTATCGCTTTGCACATATCATAGATGGTAAGCGCCGTAATACTAACAGCCGTCAAGGCTTCCATCTCCACGCCGGTTTGTCCTTTTAGCCGGCATTCTGCGCGAATATCAATAGCACATGCCCCCTCATTCAACTCTAGTGCCACATCAATATGACTAAGGGCGAGGGGATGACAGAGCGGGATAAGGTCACTTGTTTTCTTGGCCCCCATAATACCCGCCAGCTGTGCTACGGATAACACATCTCCTTTTTTAAGCCCGCCTTCTGCGATAGCCGATAAGGTAGGTTTGCCAACCAGCACTTGTCCTATGGCGATAGCGATGCGTTGAGTTTCATCCTTTTCACCCACATTCACCATTTGCGGGCGACCATCTTGTGTGAAATGTGTGAAATCTGCCATTTCGCTTTTAGCTCCAGTTTTATTTAGCGACCGGATTAGCCAGAATGTTGGCAGTAGCACGGCTTACATCCTCTGCGCGCATTAAGCTTTCTCCGATCAGAAAACAACGTGCACCAGCCTCTGCCATTTCGGCAAGATCACGAGCTTCAAACAAGCCGCTTTCGGCAACGGCTATCCTATCGCTAGGCAGCAGGGGCAGCATGGCTTTGCCAACATCAAGGGATATTCCCATAGTTTTCAAATTCCGGTTATTAATGCCCATCAAGGGGGATTTTAATGCACAGGCTGCCTCTAATTCGCTAGCGTCATGAACTTCTATCAGCACGTCCATTCCATATTCTATAGCTGTATCTTCTAACTCTTTTGCTTGAGCCAGCGAAAGGGAAGCCATGATCAGCAATATACAATCAGCGCCTAATGCACGGCTCTCAATAATTTGCAGAGGATCAAGCATAAAATCTTTACGCAAAGCCGGAAGAGAGCTTGTCGCTTTTGCAGCGGCAAGATAACTGTTATCGCCAGAAAAATAAGTCTTATCGGTCAATACAGATAAACAGGTAGCCCCGCCATCTTCATAGGCTTTTGCTAGCACTGGCGGATTGAAATCTGCACGGATAAGTCCCTTTGACGGGGAGGCTTTTTTAAGCTCTGCAATCAGGCCATAGCCCGTGCTGGATGCTTTTTGTAAAGCAGAAACAAAGCCGCGTGGCAGCTCTGCTTGCTGAGCCTGTTCTTCTAATTCTGCTTGGCTAAAACGCTTTTTAAGAGCAGCAATTTCACCACGCTTTGTTTCATTTATTTTCTTAAGAGTGTCTGACATCTATATAATTTTATACGCTTTTATTGGTTGTAGAAATAAGAGTATTCAGGGCATTTAATGCTTTTTTGCTATCAATTGCAGCGGTTGCACGCCCGAGCGCTTCGCTCATTTGTTGTTCATGCCCGCTTGCTATCAGCGCAGCTGCTGCATTCAGCAGTACGATATCGCGGTAGGGACCTTCCTCGCCTTCTAAAAGTTTTCGAAGAGCTATTGCATTTTCCTCAGGTGACCCGCCTTTAATATCTTCAACAGAGACTGTTTTTAGACCTAATTCTGACGGGTGCAGGGACAGGGTTTTAATTTGGCCATCGCGCAATTGCACAATCTGGTTATCGCCAGTGGTGCTTAACTCATCCAGACCATTTGCCCCATGTACAATCCACGCATGATGCGCGCCAAGCTTGTTGAGAGCTTCGGCAAACGGGTGCAACCATCGTGCATCAAAACTGCCGATCAGATATCTGGTTACCTGTGCTGGATTAGATAACGGGCCTAGAAGATTGAAGATGGTGCGTACACCAAGCTCAGCACGGATAGGTCCGACATGGCGCATAGCTGCATGATGGCGCGGTGCCATTAAAAAAACGACACCTGCTTTTGCAAGCGCTTCTTCTAGGGCTTCAAATGGGCAATCCATATTAATGCCTAGCATGGTCAGAACATCTGCTGCGCCGCTTTTTGAGGAAACTGCTTTATTGCCATGTTTCGCAACGGGAATGCCTGCGCCTGCTACGACCATTGCCGTAGCCGTGGAAATATTATAGGTACCGATCTTATCGCCGCCTGTGCCAACAATGTCCATGGCTGCATCTGGGGCATTAATCTTCAAAGCTTTTTCACGCAGAATACTTGCCCCCGCCGCAATATCGTCAGGGGTTTCCCCGCGCATCCGCAAGCCAATTAAAAAGCTGGTCAACTCAACTGGGCTAGCCTTGCCTTCCATAATTTCATCAAAGGCAACGCGCATTACCTTCTCAGGCAGTTCTGCGCCTTCAATAATTTGCTTGGTAATATCGTGTAATTTTTCAGACATGGACTTGATCCGGGAATTTTTTGTCTAACGCTAATAATTGGCTTTCTAACCGGCGCATTTCTTTCTCATCTGGTAAATCATTTTGGCCAGTTAAGCGAAGAAAGGCGCGTAAAAGCCGGTATCCGCCCTTGGATGCGATGGATTCTGGGTGAAACTGCACGCCAAAAACAGGTCTGTCTTCATGCTGCAAGCCCATGATTTTGCCATCTTTTGTGGTAGCGGTAACCTGCAAACATTCGGGCAAATATTCCTCATCTGCTAGCAATGAGTGGTAACGGGTCACTACAAATTGCTCTTCAATACCTGCAAACAGGCCTTGCTCTTTATGCGTGATATAAGAGAGTTTTCCATGCATAGGCGGCGAGAAATGCTTTAATTTGCCGCCATAGGCTGTGCAGATTGCCTGATGACCAAGACAGACACCCATTATAGGCAGACTAGCAGGGGCAGCTTTGATTAAAGGAACCATAACACCTGCATCTGCAGGCACGCCGGGGCCAGGGGAAAGAACAAGCCCAGTAGGGTTTAGCGCCAAAATTTCATCAACCGTCATCACATCATTACGGATGGTTTCTACCTCAGCGCCTAAGTCAGACAGGAAATGCCACAAATTCCATGTGAAGCTATCGTAATTATCAATTAAAATGATCATTTCTTATCAATCGAAAAAGGAATAAAACTGCGCAATTAGCTAAGCTGTGCGATCTATAATGTCTCTTGGGTTGGGGGTCAACGGCAAGCAAAATTTACAAAAGCTCTGAAAGAAGAGCTAAAATTGTGTAAAAAAGCACCTTTTAGAATAAGGTAAAATAATACCTTATTTATAATGTATTGAATTTTATGTATTTTTTAAATTTTGATGAAAATAAAGAGCTTGATCTTTTGTCATCCCTGCCTTAGAAGAAGCCTTCTCCAGTATTTGCGGGTTCTCTGTTAGTTGCGATGAGTAAAATCCTGAAATGCTGATTTTGTTATTTGTTGGAGGTTTAACTCATGCCCCTACCACGGACTTATGTGGCAACACCAAAGGATATCGACAAGAAATGGATTCTTGTGGATGCTGAGGATGTTGTTCTTGGCCGTCTGGCTTCCATTCTAGCGATGCGCCTGCGCGGCAAGCACAAGCCAGATTACACACCAAACATGGATTGTGGCGACCATGTGATCGTTATCAACGCTGAAAAGGTCAAGCTGACTGGTAATAAGCGCTCGCAGAAAACTTATTACTGGCATACAGGCTATCCGGGCGGGATCAAATCACGCACTGCAGACAAGGTGCTAGATGGCAAGTTCCCAGAGCGGGTTATCTCCAAAGCCGTTGAACGTATGGTTCCGCGTGGTCCACTCGGTCGCAAAGCGATGTCGCATTTGCATGTTTATGCAGGTGCAGAACATCCCCATGAAGCACAACAGCCAGCAATTCTGGATGTTGCTGGTATGAATCCAAAGAATAAGAGGTAGTCATGGCTGAAGAAACAACACAAGTCGAAGAAAAAGGCATGGCCGCTCTTGAAACCTTGGCAGAGCCAACGGTTGTCGAAGCAACAGCACCAGCTGAGCCAAAGATTGATGAGCATGGCCGCTCTTATGCGACAGGCCGCCGTAAAAACGCGATTGCACGGGTCTGGCTGAAGCGGGGTTCAGGCCGTATCACAGTTAATGGCCGTGATGTTACTACCTATTTCGCACGTCCGGTTTTGCAGATGATTTTGCAACAACCTTTCGAGGTGGCTGAGCGCAAGGATGAATTTGATGTGGTTGCCACCGTTGTTGGTGGCGGCTTGTCGGGTCAGGCAGGCGCCGTGCGTCACGGTATTAGCCGCGCATTAACCTACTTTGAGCCGGGTTTGCGTCCAGCGCTGAAGGCTGGCGGGTTCATGACCCGTGACCCACGCGTTGTTGAGCGGAAAAAATATGGTAAGGCGAAAGCGCGCCGGAGCTTCCAGTTCTCCAAGCGTTAAGCTGGTTACACAAAATAGCTATACAAAAAGGTCTGAAAGTTTCTTTCAGGCCTTTTTTTATTTCGGCATAAATGCGGGAAGGGGCGATGATAGGTCTAAAATATCAGGAAAACAATATCTGCTTAATTTCCGCCGCCGCTTTATGCAGAATATCAACCTTCTCAACGGCTTCATCAAGCTTGAAGCGCGGGGTTGGGCCATGCACTGCAAGCGAGGCAAAATAATCACCATTTAGGTCCGTAACGGGCACGGCTACGGCGACCATCTCGCTATAGAATTCCTCATTATCTACGGCATAGCCCTGCCGCTTTATCTTTGCCAGCTCTGATTCAAGCCAAACTGGATTATCGATAGTGGCATGGGTGCGCTTTTTTAACTGCAGGGAGTTGGCTAATCGCTCACGTTTTTGTTTAGGCAGAGATGCAAGATAGGTTTTGCCACTTGCGGTGCAATGAAAAGGGACATGCGTGCCAACTGGCAGCAGAATACGAAAGGCCCAGTTTGTTTCCACCCTATCAACATATTTCATTCCAGACTTTTCCGGACGTACGAAATTTACCGTCTCGCCAAATTGGGAAGATACTTTTTGTAAAATTTGATGGCTGGCTATATTATTAATGCCCAGCGTGCCAAGGCCAGATGCCATGCGAAGTAATCTTTGGGCGGGGTATAATTTACGCCCTGTTTTGGCTAGATATCCCTCATCTATCAGCATGTTGCATAGCCGATGCAGCGATTGTTTAGGCATATTTAGCCTAGCATTTAATTCGGTAGGGGATAGCGGCTTATCTTGCTCTGCCAAAATTTCGAAAATGCGTATTATCCGAAGGTTTGGTGCCAATTTTTCCTGCGCATTCATATTATTTTCTGACCCTCTTTAAGGTTTTTGTAAATAAAACTTGCACGCCTATTAAAACCATGTACCGTTTAATTATACAATAAAAGAGACAAAAAGTCTCAAAAAATAATATTTCTACGGGAACGGGGACGTGGAATTTGATTTTGTAGTTGTTGGCGCAGGCTCTGCTGGCTGTGCGGTTGCTAGCCGTCTATCTGAGGATAGTCGTTACAGCGTAGCTTTGCTTGAAGCTGGTGGGCGTGACACTATACCTTGGGTTCATATCCCAATTGGTTATTTCAAAACTATGGGTAACCCAGTAACTGACTGGTGTTATTATACTGAGCCTGATGCTGGGCTAAATGGTCGTTCCATTGCTTGGCCGCGCGGCAAGGTTTTGGGGGGCAGCTCATCTATTAATGGGCTGTTATATGTTCGCGGTCAGGCTAGGGATTTTGATCATTGGCGCCAGCTTGGCAATACCGGCTGGGGCTTTGATGATGTTCTGCCCTATTTCAAAAAAGCAGAAAATTGGGAAGGCAATGCAGATGATATGCGCGGCAAGGGTGGACCGTTAAATGTCTCACAAAGCCGGGTATCGCGCCCCGTTATTGATGCATGGGCAGAGGCGGCTATCGCTGCTGGATACAAACAGAACACAGATTATAACGGTGCTGACCAAGAAGGGGTTGGCATGTTCCAGATGACGATGAAAGATGGATTGCGCTGTTCAGCTGCCAAAGCGTATTTAGCGCCAGCAAAACAGCGCAAGAATTTAAGTATTATCGTACATGCCCACACCACCAAAATAGAATTTAAGGGGCGTCGCGCAAAAGCCGTTATCGCCAAAATTAACGGCATTGAGACCAGCATTACCGCAAGGCGAGAAATTGTCCTCAGCGCGGGATCAATAGGATCGCCTCAGATTTTGATGCTATCGGGTATTGGCGCAGCAGAAAAGCTGCATCCCCACGGTATTGAGCCGATACATGAGCTTGCAGGGGTGGGCATGAATTTGCAAGACCATCTCCAAGCACGGCCAGTATTCAAATGTAACTCAAGCACAATCAATACAGAAACACGCAGCCTGTTCCAGAAAATGGGTATTGCTTTTGAATATGCTTTCAGGCGTTCAGGCCCGATGGCGATGGCCGCTTCTCTTGGTACCGCGTTTTTGAAAACACGCCCAGAGCTGGAAACCCCTGATATCCAATTTCACTTGCAGCCCTTTAGTGCAACACGCCCCGCAGATGGGCCGCACGCTTTTTCTGCTTTTACGGCCTCGGTGTTGCAATTACGTCCCGAAAGCACAGGTCATCTCGAATTAGCCTCTGGCCATTATGGTGACCATCCAAAAATTTATCCAAATTACCTGGCTACCAAGACTGATTGTGACACGCTGGTAGAGGGTATCAGAATAGCTAGAAGAATAGGCAATACCTCACCTGTTAAGGAGATGATTACGTCCGAGTTTTCACCCGGTGAGGCGGTTAGTGATGATTATGACGGCCTGTTGGAATGGGCGCGGAACTCATCAACAACCATCTATCATCCAACTGGAACTTGCAAAATGGGCAATGATAAAATGGCAGTTGTCGATGCAGACCTTAAGGTGCATGGCATTAAGGGGCTAAGGGTTGCAGACGCCTCTATCATGCCAACTATCACTTCGGGCAATACCAATGCGCCAGCAATAATGATAGGTGAAAAAGTAGCAGATATGATTTTGAAGGAAGCAGTATGAACTGGGCTTGGATTGCAGATGTCGCGCAAATAATTTTCGCTGATATCATTTTATCAGGGGATAATGCGTTGGTCATAGGTATGGCCGCAGCAGGGCTATCGCCAAAATTACGCAAACGCGCGATTTTCTTTGGTATGGCTATGGCAGCAGGCTTGCGCATTTTATTCGCAATTGTAGCTTCGCATCTTTTGGCAATTCAGGGTATTTTGATTATTGGCGGGGTATTGCTAGCTTGGGTATGCTGGCGCTTCTATAAAGATCTTAAAGAATTTAATGCTGGAAATATAGAGATTGCCAGTCCACCAGATAGCAGCGCTGACACAGCTCAGGTTAGTGATGCTGGCAGCAATAAAATGTTTTCGCGTGCCTTATTTACTATCTTGATAGCAGATGTGTCGATGTCGATTGATAATATCGTAGCGGTAGCTGCGATTGCGCGTGATGATACCCAACTACTGATTTTTGGTCTGGCATTAGCGATTGCATTTATGGCGTTTTTTGCCTCTATGATCATGAAAGTTATGTTGAAATACAAATGGTTATCTTACGTAGGATTATTCTTCTTAATCTATTTAACCATTATGATGTTGTATGACGGAATAAGAGATATAGGGGCGATTTAAAATAGAATGACAAAGCCCCTATTTGAGGCTGGTGGGCAAGTTTTTATCAGTCTCAATCGTGGACATGCCGGAATATAGATGGATGTGCAGTCGCCTTCACTGTTATCCAGCCGGTAAGTAAGTAGAAGGCAAAAAGTAGAACAGACAAGGGAGGAAAATCATGTCTCGTTTCACTACACTAAAGAAAGGTATCGCTGCTGCTGGCATCGGTGCTTCAATATTGCTTGCGCCTGCATTAGCACAGGCAAAAGAAGTACATATCAAAGTGCAGGCAGTTATTGGCACGCAAACAACAGAAGTAAGAATGCTGAAAGATTTCATGGCTGACGTTACGGCTCTTACCGGCGGTGAAGTTACCTTTGAAGTATTGCCAGCAGGCGCAGTTGTTGGCGTTACCGAAACACTGGATGCAGTTGATGCAGGTCTGGTAGATGGTGGCTTTGCATGGACACATTACTGGTCAGGCAAGCATCCTGCAGCTATGCTGTTTGGCTCTCCTGTTGCGGGTGCGGGTGTTGGTATCGACAACATTGCCTTTTTGTCATGGTTCCAGTTTGGCGGCGGCAAAGAACTTTATGAACAGCTCTGGGATGAGATGGGCATGAATGTAAAAGGCTTTATGCTACAGCCTGTTGGTCCTGAAGCGTTGGGCTGGTTCAAAGAGCCTATCAACTCTATGGATGACTTCCGTAAATATAGATTCCGCACACCTCCAGGCCTGCCAGGTCAGACTTATAAGGATATTGGTGTTGCCTCTGTAGCTATGGGTGGCGGCGATATTCTACCAGCTCTTGAAAAGGGTACAATTGATGCAGCTGAATGGTGTTGTCCAAAGCCTGATATGGATTTTGGTTTCCATAAGGTTATGAAGCATTACTATCTGCAAGGCCTGCATCAGGTTGTTGTGAATGCGGATCTGTATCTGAACAAGGATGTTTATAACTCTTTGACAGACCATCAGAAGAAAGCTTTTGAAGTAGCTGCAAATGCATCTCTTTCAAAAGGTATTTCAGCACGTATCTATGATAATGGCCAAGCTTTGCATGAGCTGACCACCAAGCATGGTGTTATTCTGCATGATACACCAGCAGACTATTTCACTGAATATATGAGTGCAGCGAATGCTCTGTTGGAGAAAAACTCAAAAGAAAATGCGTTTTTCGCTGAAGTTTGGCAGTCACAAAAAGACTTTGCGCGTATCGCTGTTCCTTTCTGGGCAGGTGCACAGTCCTCAAACGCTCAGCTTGGCATGGCCTATGCCAACAGCTTGAAATAAGTAGCACATTTTTTCAGGTCTTCTTTTTACCAGCGATGGCATTTAGAAGACCTGATTTATCAATTTTATTAATAAATTTAGAATAAATAAGCATAAAGAAGCAGCCTTAGCGGCGGAAATGGGGCAGGAAATGGCACAAGATCCTGAATTAGAGAAGCTGGATATTACTGATGAGCTGATTGCTGAACGGCGGTCATCTGCGCCTGGTGAAACGCCAGAGGATATGCATCCGCTCTCACGTAAAATTGTGGGGAATATTGATATTCTTAGCAATTGGGTTGGCAGAATTACTTGTTTTATGCTCCTTCCTGTGATGTTCGCCATGGTTTATGAGGTGGTCGCCCGCAAGCTATTTGTGGCGCCAACCGACTGGGCCTATGACACTAGCCGGATGTTTTCGGGGGCGATGTTTATGCTGGGCGCTGGCTATGCCTTGATGCGGGGTGTTCATATCCGTGCAGACTTCCTGTTTCGAACATGGACACCGGTAAATCAGGCGCGCGTGGATACCGCTCTGTATCTTTTATTCTATTTTCCGGCAATGCTATTCTTTTTCTGGCTGTCTGCGCAATATACCTACAAAAGCTGGGTGACGTGGGAGTTGACCATGGATACTGCACTGATGGCACCCCTAGCACCGGCTAGAACAGCGATGCCGCTAGGGGCATTATTCCTGATTTTGCAAGGGGTAGCTGAATTACTGCGCTGCCGCTACCAGCTGGATGGTAAATGGCGGCGTTGGCTAGACCGTGCATTGCCTTTTTATGTGGTCATACTTGCAGCAATCTTCATGGAAACCTTTTTTCCAAACATTTTGCCGCTTGGTAACACACTAGAAGACGGGTTTAAAGGGGCATTTGGCTTATCCGCAACGATGATAGGCGCGGTAATGATCGGGGTAATGCTAGCAGCGATTTTTGTTGGTTTTCCAATTTCCTTTACCCTGATTTTCTTGGGCTTTGTGTTTGGTGCGTGGGGATTTGGCGGCAAGATGGTGTTCTATTTGCAAACCCTGCAATTTAATTCAGTGATGCTGGAACAAACCTTGGCGGCGGTACCATTATTTGTGTTTATGGGCATTTTGATGGAACAGGCTGGATTGATGGAACGGTTATTTAATTCTGTTCAATTGATGCTATCACGCACGCGCGGCGCGCTCTATCTTGCGGTGTTATTTGTTTCTACTATCTTTGCTGCAGCTACCGGAATTGTTGGTGCGTCAGTCACCATTTTGGGCATTATGGCAGCGAAAACAATGAACCGTTCTGGCTATAATGTACGCCTGGCAGCAGGGACTATTACCGCAGGCGGCACATTGGGTATTTTGATCCCGCCATCCATTATGTTGGTGGTGATGGGGCCAGTGCTAGAGATTCCGGTTATTGACTTGTTTGCAGCGGCGATAATTCCGGGCATTATGCTTGCTACTTTGTATGCAGGTTATGCAATGGTCCGTTGCTGGCTAGACCCTTCTTTAGGGCCTATCCTAAGCCCAGAAGAGCAGCCTGAAATTTCAAAATATTACTGGTTAGAATCTCTATTGGTGATAGGCTCTATCTTGTTCTTATTTACCCTAATAGTGATGGGTATATCAGGCTCGCTAGCTGGACTGTTTCCACTATCCTCCCTTATTCTGCCCGCAGGTTGGGCAGCTTTGATGCTGGGGGTATCAAAATGGGTTGAAAAGAGCCGTCCGGCAGGCTTTTTCTTTTCTGACCTTTGGTATGAATTTTTTATGGGGTTGGTGCCGCCTGCAGCGCTAGTATCTTTCGCCCTTGGCTCTATCCTTTTCGGGTGGGCAACCCCAACTGAAGGGGCGGCTTGCGGGGCATTTGGTGCTTTATTGCTGACCATTTTGTATGGCCGTTTTACCCTTGAGGGTACCTATCAGGCGCTCCTGAAGACCCTAGAAATCTCCGTGCTGATTTTGTTTCTTGTTGCTGCCTCCAACTTCTTTGGCGCGGTATTTTCACGCCTTGGCACACCAACTCTTTTGACAGAGTTTTTGCTGTCATGGGATATGTCAACAACGATGGTCCTTATTATCATTATGGCAATGATATTCTTGCTTGGCTGGCCACTGGAATGGGTGCCTATCGTTCTGATTATTCTGCCTATCTTGATACCTGTTTTAATCGAATTAAATGTCAATTTGACATGGTTTGGCATTTTGGTAGCTGTTAATTTACAAACCGCCTGGCTAAGTCCGCCTGTTGCCCTTTCGGCCTATTTCCTAAAAGGCGTTGTGCCGGAATGGGATCTTAAAGATATTTATATTGGCATGATGCAGTTTATGGTTATTCAACTGATTGGCCTTATTCTGATTTTTGTCTTCCCGCAAATCGCCTTATGGCTTCCTACCCTTTTATATGGAAATTAAGAAATGTCTGTTGTTTACCTAAAAAAAGCGTCAAAAACACCTGCAACTGGTACCGACGAGACACGCAAGATTGTCTCTGAAATGCTGACTAATATTGAGCAAGGGGGCGAGGCAGAAGCGCTTCGTTATGGCCGCGAGCTTGATGGCTATGAAGGTGAGGCGATAATCACCAAGACGCAGATAGAAGAGGCTGGCAAGATGGTCTCTGAAACGCTGAAAGAGGATATTCAGTTTGCCTTTAATAGGGTAACTGCCTTTGCGCGTGCCCAGCGCGATTCTATTTCCTCGTTTGAAACAGAGTTATCACCGGGCCTTTGGGCTGGTCAGAAGCTTATTCCCATTGAAACCGCAGGATGTTACGTGCCGGGTGGGCGTTATGCGCATGTGGCGTCTGCTGTGATGTCTATTGCAACAGCAAAAGTAGCTGACGTTGAAAATATTATTGCCTGTTCAGCCCCACATGGCAATGAGGGCCCTAATCCAGCTATTCTATATGCCATGAATTTATGCGGTGCAGATACTATTTTATCGTTAGGCGGGGTGCAGGGCATTGCTGCTATGGCGTTCGGCTTATTCACCGGCAAGCCAGCGCGCATCTTGGTAGGACCCGGTAATAGGTTTGTTGCCGAAGCCAAGCGCATGCTTTATGGCCGTGTCGGGATAGATATGTTTGCTGGCCCTACCGAAATTGCCATTATTGCTGATGATAGTGCTGATGCTGGGGTGGTTGCAGAAGATCTGGTCTCGCAAGCAGAGCATGGTCCAGACTCTCCGGCATGGCTAATCACTACTTCACGCCAGTTAGCTGATCAGGTGATGGCCCAGATGGATGCCCATATTGCTGCCCTGCCTGAGACTTCGCGCAAGGCGGCCGAACTGGCATGGCGCGATTATGGTGAGGTAATCTTATGCGATAGTGATGAAGAGGCCGCCAAAATTTCGGATGAATATGCAGCAGAGCATTTGGAAGTGCATACACGCCGTGATGACTGGTATGTAGAGAGATTAAAAAATTACGGCTCTTTATTCATTGGTGAGGAAACAACGGTAACCTATGGCGATAAATGCTCAGGCACAAATCATATTCTGCCAACAAAGGGCGCTGCACATTACACTGGTGGTCTATCCGTGCATAAATTTATGAAAATTGTCACTACCCAGCGGATGACACGCGAGGCTAACCGAGAGGTAGGGCAGGCAGCCGCTAGAATTTCCCGCCTTGAAGGTATGGAAGGGCATGCACGCTCAGCTGATATACGGTTGCGCAAATATTTCCCGGGTGAAAATTTTTCCAATTAGGCTGTTTTTAACAACTAACCTCTCAAAGGTGGCTAGAAAAGACCATGAAAGCACTAGTTTATAGCGGCACCATGCAATCTGAAATCCGTGAAATGGCACTGGCAGATATCGGTGCTGGCGAGGTCATAGTAGATGTGCATCAATGCGGGATTTGTGGCTCGGATATGCATGCATGGCATGGCCTTGATGACCGCAGAATTCCGCCGCTAATCTTGGGGCATGAAGCCGTTGGTAGGGCGCGTGCAGGACGGTTTGCTGGTCAGCGAGTAGTGATAAATCCCCTTATGTCATGTGATAATTGCCATTTTTGCCGGACCGGGGCTGAACATCTTTGCGCTAGCCGGGAGCTGGTAGGCATGCGCGTTGCTGGCGCCTTTGCTGAGCAGGTAATTGTAAAAGAGGACAATCTAACCGTAATTTCAGACAATCTATCGGATAGTAATGCGGCATTGGCAGAACCGTTAGCGTGTGCGGTAAATGCAGCCCAGCTCGCTATAGCGCATATCCCTGATAGTACCGCAAATGTACATGTGCTTGGGGGAGGGGCTATCGGCCTCCTAGCAGCGATGGTGTTTTCCGCCAAAGGTTATTCCAATATCCACATCGCTGAAACAAACGCATTGCGTCGTAATATCCTAACCAAGATAGGGAATTTTAATGTCTATGATCCGCTAGCTCAGCGTTCAGATGGCGGCCAGATTGATATTGTTCTGGATGCGGTGGGATCAGGGCGCAGCCGTGCCGCCGCGAGCGCTATGGTGCGCCCTGGCGGGGTTATCTCGCACATTGGATTGCAAGATAACGAAGCTGGGCTGGATACGCGGCGCATTACCCTCCAGCAAATTCATTTCACAGGTTCTTACTGCTATAGCCGTAATGATTTTGCGGATGCTGTACAATTGCTGGAAGACGGGTTTATTACCGGATCAGGATGGGTTGAGGTAAGAGGGCTGGAAGCTGGTGCCCAATCCTTTGTTGATATCCATGAAGGCAAAGCCCCTCCCAAAATTATCCTGAACATGTCTGCATAAAGGAGTTATTAGATGGCTTTATTATTGAAAATTAGAACAGCTTTCATCAGTTTTTTGGCTGGTGGCTTTATCTCTCTATCTGTTCCGGTGCAGGCAGATTTTCTGAACGGGCATGATTTAAACACCTATTGCAATTCAAAGTCGCCAAGTGATGATATGATTTGTATCGTTTATGTCACAGGCGCCTTTGATGCCTTTACCACAACAGACCTTATCAATCAAAAAACGCGGCAGGCAGAGGCCAATTTATGTCCACGCGAAGATGTCTCACCAGATGAATTGAAGCAGGTGACGTTGGACTGGCTAGCACGCCCAGAAAGCGACCATAATTTTGCAGCGACCTTGCTTGTGCTGGCGGCTTTTCAAGATAAATATGGCTGCGCGAAGTAGGTGCTTGGCAGTTGCCCTTGGTTGATATCTCAGTTGCCAAGACAGATGATGCAACGGCGATGCGTGCCATCGCGGCAGCTGCTTATCAGCCCTATATTGCTGAAATCGGTCGCCCACCAGCGCCAATGCTGGCTGATTTTGACGCTCATATAAACGAAGATATGTGCTTTGTTCTGCGGGTAGGGGGTGTTGTCTGCGGCTATGCCATCATCATCGAAAAGTCAGATGGGTATTGGCTGGAAAATATTGCGGTTCATCCAGAAAAGCAGGGATGCGGAAACGGGCTTGCTTTGCTAAAGGCAGCAGAAGATTACCTTGCTCCCCATGCCAGTTTCTATCAGCTTTATACAAATATTGCGATGCATAGCAATATTATCTGGTATCAACGGCTTGGTTTTAAAAAAATACGGAAAGTGCAGGAAGAAGGCTTTCGCCGGATTTATTTTAAAAAGAAACTTTAAGCTATAACGTATCACAAACAACTCTTAAAATATCAGCTTTTAAAAAAGCTAATAGACTTATTAAAGATGTTCATCGTATGAGTAAGGCAAGGGGCTACCTTGTCTTGAACCTTACCTGATTTCTGCAAGTACGTTTTTGCTAAACATTCTTTAACCAATAGGTTTTATTGTCATGCTGACTTTTGCCTTAGCAGTCTTTTTGCTTATAGCCACCCCGGGTCCGGGCGTTTTGTCGACCGCAGGGGTAGGCTCAGCCTTTGGCTGGCGGCCAGGCTTGTCTTATGTTACGGGGCTGTGGGCTGGCACTAATCTGGTATCTTTGGCGATTATTACTGGCCTTGCTGCGATAATTTTTTCAGTACCAATTGTGCGTACAATTTTGCTGTTCGCCTCATCTGGATATCTAGGGTACTTGGCTTTGCGTATTGCGCTAGCGGGAAGTAAGATAAGCTTTATTACGGCTAATAAACCGCCCGGTTTTCTGTCAGGCCTATTTTTGCAGTTTATTAACCCAAAGGCCTATGCGGTTAATACAGCTTTATTTACCAGCTTTGCTTTCTACCCCCAGAATATTGCTTTTGAGCTAACCGCAAAGCTGATTATTATGAATATTATTTGGCTGCCTTTGCATCTGCTTTGGCTGTGGGCTGGGGTTAAGCTGCATTCGCTTAATCTGGCGCCAAAAACACAGAAAATGGTAAATATCATCATGGCCTTATCACTAACGGCTGTCGTCGGCCTGTCTCTTTACTCAGTTCTTGGCCAGAATATCTAACAGAATAGGGCAATGTAAGCGCAATGTGGAGCAATCTTTCAAATCCTGTTAAGGCTGGTTTTTGGATGCTAGGGGCGATGATTTCTTTCACGCTTATGGCGATATCTGGACGCTCGCTTGCTGAAAAGCTCGATACGTTTGAGATAATGACCTACCGTTCATTTATTGGGATCGCTATTGTTCTGTTTTTTGCTTACCGTGCTGGAACTCTAGGCCAGATTAGGACGCGCTATCTTAAGCTACATATCGTCCGCAATATATTTCATTTTACCGGCCAGAATCTGTGGTTTTTTGCTATCCTTTATGTCCCATTATCGCAAATGTTTGTGTTTGAGTTTTCAACACCTTTGTGGGTTGCGGTATGCGCGCCACTGGTTTTAGGGGAACGGTTAACGCTGGTGCGTTTTATGGCTGCCGCAATGGGTTTCTTTGGCATATTGGTTGTAGCGCGTCCTGATTTCTCTGATGTGAATCCGGCAATCATTGCAGCAGCTTTATGTGCTGTCGGGTTCGCGGGGGCAACGCTAGCAACCAAGATTCTAACGCGCACCGAGACCATCACCGCGATTTTGTTCTGGTTAACAGTCCTGCAAGCTGTCTTTGGAGTTGTTTGTGCAGGCTATGACGGCATTATGGATATTCCGCGTGGCAGTGAATGGTTATGGGTGGTTGTTATTGGAATTTGCGGACTTTGCGCACATTTTTGCATTACGACTGCCTTACAGCTAGCCCCTGCAACGATTGTGACGCCATTTGAGTTTTTGCGGCTGCCTCTTATTACCTTTGTTGGGGTAGTATTATATGGCGAAGCGCTAGAATGGCTGGTATTTTTAGGGGCGTTTATCGTGCTGTTGGCAAATATTATGAATATTCGTGCCGAAATGCGCGGCTCAAAATCAGCATTGGCCAAATGAATCTGCCGTTATATTGGCAGAAAATTTACAAAATTGACCTTTTTTGAGCGGATTATTTTTAGTCCTTTGTGCTAGCTAAAAAAATAGCTGTTTTTTGCATAGATAATTTGACCTGAATTGCTTGCAAAATTAATGTAATAATTCAAACATGCCTCAATTATGAGTATCTCTTATTCGGTGAAGTAGCCAACATGACCCAGCATAAAATTAACACCTCTCAGAAAGTATCCGATGAGGTGAAAAAAACCACCTGTTATATGTGCGCCTGTAGATGCGGCATCAATGTGCATATGCGCGATGGCAAGGTACGTTATATCGAAGGTAACCGCGATCATCCCGTTAATCAGGGCGTGTTATGTGCCAAGGGCAGCGCGGGTATTATGCAGCATTATGCACCTTCGCGCCTGAACACCCCGATGCGTCGTGTCGGAGAGCGCGGGGAAGGGAAGTTTGAGCCCATAAGCTGGGAAGAAGCTCTAAGCACAGCAACTGAATGGCTAGCACCTATTCGAAAAGTTGACCCATCTCGCCTAGCCTTTTTTACTGGCCGCGATCAATCACAAGGTCTAACGGGTTGGTGGGCACAGCAATTTGGCACGCAAAATTTTGCTGCCCATGGCGGCTTCTGTTCAGTGAATATGGCTGCCGCTGGTATTTATACAATGGGCGGCGCGTTCTGGGAGTTTGGCTCTCCTGACTGGGAACGCACTAAATTATTTATGATTTTCGGTGTCGCAGAAGATCATGACAGCAACCCGATTAAAATGGGGCTGTCCCGATTGAAGGAACGAGAAGCAAAAATTATTGCCGTGAATCCTGTGCGCACTGGCTATAATGCGATTGCTGATGAATGGGTAGGCATTACCCCCGGAACAGATGGGTTGTTTGTATTGGCGCTAATCCATGAGTTGATGGGCGCTGGTAAGGTCGATATTGATTATCTCTGTCGTTATACCAACGCGCCTTGGCTGGTTATCGATAATCCGGGCGGCGCAGATGATGGCTTGTTTGCCCGTAATGAGGCTGGTGAGGCTCTTATTTGGGATAAAAAAGCAGATAAGCCATGTGCATATAGCGAAAAAGGCATCACACCAGAAATGGCAGCATCTGTAAGCTTGGCAGATGGACGGCGCGCACGCCCTGTCTTTGCGCTGATGGCAGATAAATATTTGGATGATAAATACAGCCCAGAAGCTGTGGCAGAGGCAACCGGCATTCCAGCTAGCCAGATTAAATCTATCGCCTATCAGCTAGCTAAAACTGCCTTTGAAGAAGAAATTGTTATCAAGCAGAAATGGACAGACTGGAAAGGCGAGACGCATAGCGAGATGCGAGGCCGTCCGGTGAGCTTTCATGCGATGCGCGGTATTTCGGCTCATTCAAACGGATTTCAGACTTGCCGTTCCATTCATTTACTGCAAATTTTATTAGGCTCAGTGGAATGTCCGGGTGGCTTCCGCTTCAAGCCGCCTTATCCAAAGCCGTCTAGTGCACATCCTGCACCTGGTCGACCAAAGGGGCCTGAAACGCCTCTGTCTGGGCCACCACTGGGCTATATTCATGGGCCTGAAGATCTGTTGGTAGAGGCGGATGGCAGTCCACAGCGTATTGATAAAGCCTATAGCTGGGATGCGCCGTTTTCAGCACATGGCATGATGCATATGGTAATATCCAATGCCTATGCAGGCGATCCTTATCCAGTAGATGTGCTGTTTATGTATATGGCTAATATGTCGTGGAATTCATCTATGAATTCTGGCGGTGTGATGGAAATGCTAAAAGCCAAAAATGAAGATGGGGAATATGTGATTCCGAAAATTATTTACTCGGATGCATATGAATCAGAAATGGTGGCCTTTGCCGATCTTATTTTGCCGGACACCACCTATTTAGAGCGCCATGACTGTATTTCTTTACTCGATAGGCCAATTTGTGAACCTGATGCGGTCGCAGATTCTATCCGCTGGCCAGTTGTAGAACCAGACCGTGATGTGCGCGGCTTTCAGTCGGTTTTGTTGGAGCTAGGCGGCAGGTTAGGTCTAAACGGCATGACAGGTGAGGATGGCAAGCCCCTATATAAAGATTACGCTGATTATATCATCAATCACCAGCGCAAACCCGGTATTGGTCCACTTGCAGGGTTTAGAGGAGAAGATGGCAGCCAGTCTGGGCGCGGTGATCCTAATCCTGGCCAGCTAGATGCTTATATTGATAATGGCGGCTTTTGGTCTGAAGAGTTGCCTGAGGCAGCGCGTTTTTATAAACACGCTAATCAAGATTATCAGGATTGGGCAGTCAAAATGGGCTTTTTTGATGCCCCGCAGCCTGTTACCTTCCAACTTTGGCTTGAACCTTTGGCAAAATTCCAGTTAGCGGCAAATGGGCATGGGGAACATATTCCCCCAGAGCATATCAAAGAACAGATCAAAGCCTGTTTTGACCCGTTGCCTGATTGGTATGCGCCATTTGAAGGGGAGCGTCTAGATAACGTGAATGATTATCCCTATCATGCAATCACCCAACGTCCGGCGGCGATGTACCATAGCTGGGGATCGCAAAATAGCTGGCTTCGCCAAATTCACACGAAAAATCCCCTTTATGTGCCTGGTCCCATCTGTGATGAAGCAGGGCTGGTAGATGATGATTGGGCATGGGTTTCTTCCCATCACGGCAGAATAAAGGTGCAAATTAAGCGCATGGAGGCGGTGAATAACAAAACCATGTGGACTTGGAATGCTATTGGTAAGCGCCGCGGGGCTTGGGCGCTGTCCCCAGATGCACCAGAAGCCAAGAAAGGCTTTTTGCTGAACCACCTAATTCATGAGTTACTGCCGGGTAAGGGAGATGGGCTTCGTTGGTCAAATTCTGACCCTATAACTGGACAGGCCGCATGGTATGATTTGCGGGTAAATATTGAAAAAGCTGAAGTAGGTGAGGGGGTCTCTGAGCCTGCGGTACCAGCCCAAGAGCCGTTGAAAGAAAACGGCCAAACCGAGCTTCGCTATGGACAGGAGTGGACATCATGACAAACCTACCCCAAGAGCCAACCAAAAAGCTGGGTTTGGTTATCGATCTTGATATTTGTGTTGGTTGCCACGCTTGTGCCGTGAATTGTAAAGAATGGAATACAGGCGGATATGGTAATGCGCTATCTGATCAGGATGCTTATGGTGCATCGCCTAGCGGCACGTGGCTAAACCGTATTCACAGCTTTGAGGCAATTCCCCAAGATGCACAAGGCCAGCCTGTACCGTCTGATGCGCGGATTGTGCATTTTCCTAAATCTTGTTTGCATTGTGATGATGCGCCTTGTGTTACAGTTTGCCCAACAGGGGCATCTTATAAACGGGCTGAGGACGGCATTGTACTGGTGAATGAGGATCATTGCATTGGGTGCGGGCTATGTGCATGGGCATGCGCCTATGGGGCACGCGAAATGGATGAAGCGGCCGGTGTTATGAAGAAATGCACCTTATGTGTTGACCGTATCTATAATGATAATTTGCCGGAAGAAGATCGCGAGCCTGCCTGTGTGCGAAGCTGTCCTGCTAATGCACGTCATTTTGGCGATCTAGCAGACCCGCAGTCTGATGTATCTGTGATGGTAGCGGCGCGTGGCGGGGTTGATTTGATGCCAGAACAGGGTAATCGGCCAGTAAATAAGTATCTGCCGCCACGTCCAAAAACTTCTTCTTGTGCAAGCTCTAATGAGGAAGAAGCACCAAATCTGGTGAAATTGGCACAGGAAAACACACGCGGCGGTGCCGCGCAATCTGGCTTTTTGGGCTGGCTTGATAATGCGCTCTCGCGTATGTAATCGGTCTTAAAAAGCATTTTTCAATAGCGGAAAATTTTATTATGCATCCAGCTAAATCGGTCATTTTCTTTACCACTATTTCAGGCGCAGGCTTCGGGTTTATAGCGCTTTTATCGCTGGCAATATGTTTCGGGATTGCGGCATTTGATACTGCTTTATTTACAAGCGCGATTATCGCTGTTGGTTTAAGTAGCGCAGGGCTTATCTCTTCAACTTTTCATTTAGGTAATCCGCAACGTGCATGGCGTGCCCTAAGCCAGTATCAAAGCTCGTGGTTATCGCGCGAAGGGGTGTTATCGGTAATAACTTTAGCGGCCTTTGTGCTGTGGCTTGGCAGTGCTTTTGTTACTGGTCACGCACCTTTATGGATTGGCGCTGCTATTGCCATTTTGTGCGGGTTAACGATTTTTGCTACCGCGATGATTTATGCACAATTAAAGCCAGTGCCGCGCTGGCATAGTCATTTAACGCCTGCTAGCTACCTAGGCTTTGGTCTATCTAGCGGGATATTATTATTTGCATCCCTTACACCTAGTGTTACCGCGCTTGGCTATATCAGCATGGCTAGCCTTATCCTAGCATGGGCGATAAAGATGATGTGGTGGCAGCGTGCCGATAAAACAGGGCGGGATGCCGATGGTTCAACATTGGCAACGGCTACAGGTCTTACAGGCTATGCAAGCGTGAAACTATTTGAAGCCCCGCATTTGACTAAAAACTATCTAATGAAGGAAATGGTATTTGAAATTGGCCGCAAGCATGCCACAAAATTGCGCCGAATTTCGATGGGTTTAGGATTTGTTCTACCATTCATTTTGCTGATGTTAGCCGCGTTTTTTGGTGCGCCAATAATCATTTGCGCCAGCGCCGCTTTCCTTCTTCATATGACAGGTTTGTTTGTGGAGCGTTGGTTATTCTTTGCTGAAGCTGAGCATGTGGTTGCGCTCTATTACGGTAAATAGCTCGTTCTGCTAAAACCAAGGTAAAAGAAAAGCTGTATCTAAAGGCTAGATACAGCTTTTTTGTTTTCCTATTGCCTCAGTGTCTAGACATGCGCATCAAGCGTTTTGCGGAATTTATCCACAATTTCGTCGATATGCGAGCGTTCTGCAACAAAGGCAGGCGCTAAAATACCATTATCGCCTGTGAACTTCACATGCAGGCCGTTCCAGAACATATCCTTTTGCATCTGCGTGCCACGTCTGCCACCTACACCATCATGGTGCAATTCAACACCAGCCATCATACCATAGCCGCGTAAATCCTTCACCAGCTCATGGTCTTTCAATGACCAGACTGCATCTAGAAAATATTGCGACATATCTGCTGCGCGGTCAAACAAGCCTTCATCCTCATAGATTTTCTGTGTTGCAATACCAGCAGCACAGGCGGCAGGATGGGCAGAATAGGTGTATCCATGGAAAAACTCGATAGCATTTTCAGGAGAAGCGTTAGTTATCGTGTTGTAAATCTCATCCTTCACCGCAACCGCACCCATCGGAATAGCACCATTAGTAAGCGCCTTAGCCATCGTGATAATATCTGGCGTCACACCATAGGTTTCAGAAGCGAAGGCTTTGCCGGTGCGCCCAAAGCCTGTGATAACCTCATCAAACACCAGCAAGATGCCATGTTCGTCACAAATTTCACGAAGCCGTTTTAGATAGCCAATAGGCGGTACAAGTGTACCGGTTGAGCCAGCAATAGGTTCAACAAATACAGCTGCGATAGTGCTACCGCCATAAGTCTCACAGATGCGCACCAAATCTTCTGCTAATTTTGCACCTGTGTCTGGCTGACCTTTGGTAAAGGCCTGCTCTGGTGTGTGTGTATGGCGCATGGTAACGACATTTGGCAGGGTTACCGGAAATGTCTCTCTGTTTTTGACCATACCAGCTAGCGATACACCGCCCATATTCACGCCGTGATAAGCGCGCTCACGGCTAACAAAACGTAGCCGCTGAGATTGACCGTTTGCACGGTTATAGGCCATCACAATTTTCATTGCTGTTTCAACAGATTCTGAACCCGAATTTGTAAAAAACACATGGTTTATGGGGTCAGGCAAAAGACGTGACACCCGCTCGGCTAATTCAAATGAGCCCGGATGGCCAAGCTGGAAATGCGGAATATAGTCATTTTCCAGCATCTGTTTATAAACCGCTTCAGCAATTTCAGTTCGGCCATGACCAGCGGGGGTGCAAAACAGACCTGAAGACCCGTCAATAACTTTGCCACCCTTATAGTCCCAGCAATACATACCTTCCGATTTAACGACAAGGCGCGGGTTAGCTTTGAAATCCCGATTTGCGGAAAAGGGCATCCAATGATTTTCCAAAGAATTTACATCAAAAGGCATAACACCCTCCTAGCTGTAATTAGTTATTTGATTGACCTGTTTTAAAAGTACCAACGACTTTAGAAATCCAGTCCTTATCTTAACGGGAGCAGAGTGGCAAAAGTCAACTAAATTACACGTAAATTACAGCTTTTTTAGCCTTTGAAATGATGGGCATGAAATATTCGAATTTTCTGCAAAAAAGTGACGGTTTATTGATATTTTAAGGCGTTTATTTGCAGAGTTTGCCGCCGTTTAAAAAAGGTGTGAAATTCTATGAAGAGATAGCCTTGACAGAAGTGAATCTAATCTACATAGCTATGGTGAAACTTAGGTTTTCCACAGCTTTTCAACGCTAAAATTTGGCGCGCGCTTTAATGCAAAACATGTTTCTTTAAAAAAAGCAAAAGCGCTTAAAGTTGTTAATTGTTAATTGAAGGGAGCACATCATGAAGATGACAACCGAAGAAGCATTTGTGAAAGTGCTGCAAAGACACGGAATTGAACATGCCTTTGGTATTATTGGCTCGGCAATGATGCCGATATCTGATTTGTTTCCAAAAGCAGGAATTACGTTTTGGGACGCTGCGCATGAATGTAATGCAGGTATGATGGCTGATGGCTATACCAGAGCTTCTGGTAAGGTCTGTATGATGGTTGCGCAAAATGGACCAGGCATTACTAACTTTGTAACGCCGGTTAAAACAGCTTACTGGAACCATACGCCTCTGCTTCTGGTTACCCCGCAAGCGGCAAACAAGACTATCGGACAAGGCGGCTTTCAGGAAGTTGAGCAAATGGCGTTGTTCAAGGATATGGTCGCCTATCAAGAAGAGGTGCGGGACCCCTCTCGTATCGCTGAAGTTCTGAACCGTGTTATCTCGCAAGCTATCCGATTGAGCGCACCTGCGCAAATCAACGTGCCCCGCGATTTCTGGACACAAGTCATCGATATTGAAATTCCTGAAGCTGTGCGCTTTGAGCGCCCCTCTGGCGGCGAGGAAGCTATTGCAGAGGCCGCAAAGTTGCTATCTGAAGCGGAATTCCCAGTATTGCTGAACGGTGCAGGTGTTGTTATCGGCGGCGGAATTGAAGCATCGATGGCACTCGCAGAACGCCTTGATGCGCCGGTTTGTTGTGGTTATCAGCATAATGATGCGTTTCCTGGCTCGCATCCGCTTTTTGCTGGCCCGCTTGGGTATAATGGCTCAAAAGCAGGTATGGAGCTGATAGCTAAAGCAGATGTGGTGCTTGCCCTTGGCACGCGTTTAAATCCATTCTCTACCCTTCCGGGTTATGGCATTGATTACTGGCCAAAAGATGCAAAGATTATTCAGGTAGATATTAATCCTGACCGAATTGGCCTGACCAAGCCAGTGTCAGTTGGCATTGTCGGCGATGCCAAGAAGGTTGCAAAATCAATTCTGGAGCGTCTAGGCAGCAATGCTGGCGAAAAGGGGCGTTCAACGCGTAAATCGGTTGTCGCCCAGACGAAATCAGCATGGGCGCAGGAGCTAACCTCGCTTACCCATGAAGATGATGATCCCGGTACAACTTGGAATGAGCGTGCACGTACACGTGAGCCTAAAAAGATGAGCCCACGCATGGCATGGCGGGCGATTACCTCTGTGTTGCCAAAAGAAGCCATTATCAGCTCTGATATTGGTAATAACTGCGCTATTGGTAATGCTTATCCAACTTTTGATGAAGGGCGTAAATATCTGGCCCCCGGCCTGTTTGGCCCTTGTGGTTATGGCTTCCCAGCCATAGCTGGTGCAAAGATTGCCCAGCCAGATGTGCCAGTTGTCGGCTTTGCAGGGGATGGGGCATTTGGCATTTCGATGAACGAAATGGTGTCAGTTGGTCGCAGTGAATGGCCAGCTATTACCATGGTTATCTTCCGCAATTATCAGTGGGGTGCTGAAAAGCGCAATACGACACTGTGGTTTGATGATAATTTCGTAGGCACAGAGTTGGATACGGATGTTACCTATGCAGGTATCGCCAAACAGTGCGGGCTTGAAGGGGTACAGGTAGACAGCATGGACGCCTTAAGTGAGGCTCTTGATAGGGCTATCAACGCGCAGATGACGGATAACAAAACAACCTTTATTGAGGTGGTGCTAAACCAAGAGCTGGGTGAGCCTTTCCGCCGCGATGCAATGAAACAGCCTGTTCAGGTTGCGGGTATCGACCCTTCTGACTTCCGCCCACAGCAATCTGCCTAAATAGGGGCTAGCGCCTAATATGCCACAGCCGCCCAAAAGCTCTGCAACTGCCGCACAGAATTTTATCAGCTCTGTTGCGGCAGATTGCCCAGAGGGGCTTTTGGCAGCTGCGCGCGGGAAGGGCAGAATAAACTTACTTGTCGTCAGGGCATCTGCTGCCCTGCCTATGGAAGCGGCCTTTAATGCTTATCAAGCTGGTATCGCTAACCCTATCTTAGTCGGTGAGGGGGCCGCTATTCGCGTTGAGGCAGAAAAGCTTGGCTGGGACCTCTCCGGCATCACCATAATCGAGGCTGTTGGTGAGAAAGAAGCGGCTTTGATAAGTGCTGGTCTGCTGCGAGATAGCCTCAAAGATGGTGCTGTCCAGGCTATTGGCGCGGTAATGAAAGGCCAACTCCACACAGATGTGTTTATGGCGGCGTTACTGAACCAGGAGATAGGTCTTCGTATCGGCAATCGGCTTGTTCATGTCTTTGCTATATACCCGCCTGATAGCTCAGCTGGACCTATTTTGGTTTCTGATGCAGCAGTTAATGTACAGCCAGATGAAAAAACGCAAAATCAGTCCATGATTGAAATGTGCGCTCTGGCAAAAAAGCTAGGGCAAGCACGTCCGAAATTAGCGATATTATCAGCAACTGAAACCCCAATAGAGTCCATGCCGGCTTCTATCACAGCGCACGAGCGTGCTAAGTGGGCAGCAGAAAATATCTCAGAAATTGAAGTATCTGGACCTCTTTCCTTCGACCTTGCTTTATCAGATAAAGCTGTTCAAACCAAAGGGGTGGAAGGGGATATGGTCGCTGGGCAAGCAAATTGTTTGCTCGTGCCGGATATCGTTAGTGGTAATATCCTTTATAAAACGCTGGTCTATCTTGGCGGCGGTTGTGCAGCCGGTATTGTGCTAGGAGGCGCTGTGCCTGTATTATTAACTAGCCGTGCAGACCCACCGCAAGCCCGCCTTGCTTCTATTGCTTTAGCTGCGGTTGCTCAAGATTAGGCAAGATGGGCTACAACTAGCCTTTCATGCGCTCACCCTTAGGGTCATAAAGCGGTTTCAAGCTTGCTTGAGCAGCACAAAGCTGGCCAGCTACATCTATCTCATAATTAGCAGAAAGCAGATCTGAGGCAGTTTCATCTGCGGCGCATTGCACATAGCCTAGCCCGATTGCCCCGCCCAAATAATGCCCATAATTACCTGAAGTCAGATAGCCCGTAATCTGGCCATCTTTCAGAATAGGCTCATTATGATAGAGCAGGGGAAGCGGGTCTGTTAATTGAAACTGCATTAGGCGCCGCGATAACCCTGCTTCTTTTTTGCGCAATACAGCATCCCGGCCAATAAATTCGCCAAATTGTGAGGGCTGTTTATCTGTTTTAACCGCAAAGCCTAGACCTGCCTCAAGGACATGATCCTCATCACTTATATCATGGCCAAAGTGACGGAAAGCTTTTTCAATACGGCAACTATCCAGAACATGCATACCTGCAGGAATTAGCCCTTTTTCTGCACCGGCTTGCATCACCACATCAAAAACATGCTCTGCCATCTCTGTGCTAACATAAAGCTCCCAGCCAAGCTCGCCTACATAAGAGACACGGTGCGCGCGAGCCATAGCATGGCCAATTTCAACCTCTATTGCCCTCCCAAATCCAAAGTCAGCATTATCTAGAGATTGCGAGATCACCGGCTGTAGAATATCGCGTGCCTTAGGCCCCATAACTGCAATAACCGCTTCAGATACGGTAACATCTATCGCCATGCAATGTGCTTGTTCAGGGATATGACGCTGAATCCATCCTAAATCGCGCCTTATGGTAGCCGCTGGGGTAATCACTAGAAATTCTGTTTCCGATAATCTGGTTACCGTAATATCTGCTTCTATACCGCCGCCTATATTTAGCATCTGAGTGTAAACAATACGGCCTTGTGGGACGGCAACATCATTTGCACATAGATGCTGCAAAACCTTTTCAGCATCTCTGCCAATTACTTTAATCTTGCCAAAGGTGGAGAGATCAAACAGACCGGCCTTTTCCCGAACCGCCATATGCTCACTCTGCGCATAATCAAACCAGTTCTGGCGTCCCCAGCTATATTCATATTCAGCTTTTTTGCCAGCTTCGCGTTCTGGACTAGGCAGGAACCAATTTGCCCTTTCCCAGCCATAAACCTCACCAAAACAGGCACCTTGTTCTGCTAATTTATGATGAAGCGGGGTTTTTCGGATACCACGTGCTGAAGCAAATTGCCGATAGGGGAAGTGATCAGCATATAAAAGGCCAAGTGTTTCGGTCACCCGTGCAGACAAGTAATGCCGATTAGTTTGGAAAGGATGCACACGCCTAATATCCACATCCCAGACATCCATTTGTGGCGCGCCCATATCCATCCATTCTGCCAGCGCTTTACCGGCGCCGCCAGCAGACTGAATACCCACAGAATTAAAGCCAGCAGCAACAAAAAAACGTTTTAGCTCTGGTGCTTCTCCTAGCAGATATCGGTCGTCCGGGGTGAAGCTTTCTGGTCCATTAAAGAAGGTCTGGATGCCTGCGGTTTCCAAAACCGGCAAGCGTTCAATAGCCTTTTCCAATATTGGCGCGAAATGATCAAAATCATCGGGCAGGGTGGTAAATTCAAAATCTTCTGGAATCCCGTCGCCGCCCCATGGCTTGGCAACAGGCTCAAATGCGCCTAACAACAGCTTGCCAGCATCTTCTTTGTAATAAGCGCATTCATCTGGCACCCGTAAAACAGGAAGATTACGTCTAAGATCGGGTATTTGTTCGGTCACGATATAAAAATGCTCACAAGCATGCAATGGCACAGATACACCAGCCATTTTACCAATGTCGCGTGCCCACATACCGCCGCAATTCACCACATACTCTGCTGCAATGTCGCCTCTGTCAGTAGAAACACCTGCTACCGCCCCATCTTTGGTGGTGATACCAGTTACCTTTATCCCTTCGATAATCTTAGCGCCCTTTGTGCGTGCGCCTTTGGCCAGCGCTTGGGTGATATTCACCGGGTCTGCTTGGCCATCTTTGGCTAAAAACACCCCTCCTTTGCAGTCAGAAATATTTAAACCCGGATAATGGGCCGCTATTTCAGATGGGCTTATTTCTTCAATTTCTACACCAAAGGCACGTGCCATAGCTGCCCCGCGCCGCAATTCTTCCATCCGCGCATCTGTTAGGGCAGCGGTGATTGAGCCATTTTGGCGAAATCCGGTTGCTACCCCTGTTTCCGCTTCAAGGCCGGTATAAAGTTCTTGTGAATATTTTGCCAAACGTGTCATATTTTGGGTCGCACGAAGCTGGGCAATTAGGCCGGCTGCATGCCAGGTTGTGCCGGAAGTGAGCTGTTTACGCTCCAAAAGAAAGATATCTTTCCATCCAAGTTTTGCGAGGTGATAGGCCACAGAACAGCCAACCACCCCGCCGCCAATAATCACTACTTTTGCCGCCTTTGGCAGAGAGATATCTTGCATCATTTACCCCTTCAGAAGTGCATTATCTGCATCATAAATTGTGCCATGGCCGATTATTTTAGCCCGGCGATTGCGCCCAACAACCTCAACCATAAGAGTGCGGCCAATACTGGCATCCTCGCCAGCTTCTAGAACAGCGAGGGCAAGCGATTTTTGTGTTCGGTGGCCATAGCCTGCGGACAGGACAAGGCCGGCGATTTCTGAGCCGCTCGCATTATTAAAGACAGAAGAGAGATAAACAGCCTCACCAAAATCTGTATCGCTATCTTCTGGGTCATCTAGCGCTAATGTAACCAGATTTCGGGCAGGGGCATCTTTTATGGCTGCTAGCGCTGCACGCCCTGTAAATTCGGGCTTGCTGAAATGTACCCAACGCCGCAACCCAGCATCAAACATGTTATAATCAGAGGTTAGATCGTGCTTCCAAGAACGATATCCTTTTTCCAGACGCATGCTATCAAGGGCAAGCATTCCAAAGGGTTTTAGCTGAAAAGCGTTCCCTGCTTCGCGCAGGTGTTCATAAATCTTTTGTGATTCTGAAACCGGTATATGCAGCTCCCAGCCAAGCTCACCTGTAAAGGACACCCGTATCGCAACACAATTTACCCCCTCAATTTGCAGGCTTTGATGGGTTAGCCATGGGAAAGCATCAGAGCTGAAATTGGTGCTACAGACAGACGCAAGCAAGTCACGCGATTTTGGTCCTGTTACCAGCAAGGTTGTGTAATCGCGTGTTTCGTCACTCAGTTCGACATCTGGGGTATCTGCAATTGCTGCGATTAGGTAATCTCGGTCATGCCAGTAAGCCCCAGCCCCAAAGATAAGCCAGAAACGGTTTTCATCAAAACGGGCTACTGACATCTCAGAGACAATCTTACCCTTTTCAGAAGCAAAATATCCTAGCGATATCCGCCCCACTGCCGGCAATTTATTTGTTATGAGTTTATCAAGGCATGCTGCTGCGCCGCTCCCAGACAAAACAAAGCGGGAGAAGCCAGGCAAATCTAGCACGCCCACATGGTTTGCGACATGCTGGCATTCCGCGCCAACGATGTTGAAATAAGGCTGCCTGTCATAGGTATCCACCTGTTTATGCTGATACCCTTTGGGGGCGAAAAATTCTGCGCGTTCCCAGCCGCCATAGGCGCCCATCTCTGCACCATCCCTTAAATGGGTGTCATATAGGGGGCCTTTTTTAACGCCGCGCCCAGCAGGCCACTGAATACCCGGATAATGGATGGCATATTCATGGCTATAAACCTCAAGAGCTTTTTCGGTGCAATAGGCGCTATCGGCATGGTCGGTAAAGCGGCGCGGATCAACTGCCCAGCTATCGGTTTCGGTCTCACCTTCGGAAATCCATTCAGATATCAGCTTGCCTGCGCCGCCAGCTTGGACAATACCAAAAGTAAAGGTACAAGCCTCAAACGCGTTCGGTACACCCGGCATTGGGCCAATTAGGGGCAATCCATCTGGTGCATAAGGAATAGGGCCGTTTACCACACGGGTGATGCCGCCACTGGCCAAAATTGGCACCCGGGCACAAGCATCTTCAATATACCATTCCAGACGTTCTAGATCATCTGGATAGAGCTGGAACGAGAAGTCGGCTGGCATCGGATCACTTTCATCAATCCAATGCGCACGGCAATTTTTTTCATAAGGGCCAAGCAGCAATCCATCTTTTTCCTGACGGAGATAATAAGAGCTATCTGGATCGCGCAATAACGGCAACTTTTTATCCAGAGCAGCAAGTTCATCAATAGATTCGGTGATTAAATATTGATGGGCAAGCGAGATACAAGGTACATCACGGCCAAACATCGCCCCAATTTCGGCTGCACGATAACCAGCTGCATTTACCACATATTCTGCTTCAATCAGGCCTTTTTCAGTTTCGATTTGCCAAAAGCCATTTTTACGACTAACGCCAGTAACGGGGCAAAAACGGACGATTTTTACACCAGCTTGGCGCGCGCCTTTGGCAAAGGCTTGTGAAAGCTGGGCTGGGTCTATATCGCCGTCATATTCATCCCACAAACCGCCCTCTAGGTCATGCGTCTCAAGAAAGGGATAGACATCTTGCATATCCTTATTGCTCATCATCTCCAAATCGAAGCCCATTTGCCGTGCCATAGAGCGAACATGGGCAAACTCTTCCATGCGCTGGCGGTTATGGGCAAGACGAACCGAGCCGGTAACATGATAATTCATCGGATAGTCAGTTAGAGCGCCTAATTTGCGATATAGCTCAGTAGAGTAATGCTGCATCTTCATGACGGTCCAAGAGCCTACAAAGTTCGGGCAATTGCCAGCAGCATGCCAGGTAGAACCAGAGGTCAGCTCATTTTTTTCCAGAAGAACCGTATCGCTCCACCCTAGCTGGCCTAGATGCCAAGCAATAGAACAACCAACCGAACCGCCACCAATAATTACCACACGCGCATGCGAAGGCAGTGCTGCGCTATTTTGGGCGCTATCTTGGGTATTACTCTGGACATTACTTGGTTTGTTTGGCTGCTGTTCCATATTTCCCTCACTCGTTTATAATCTGGTATATTCTGGCTACCAGAAGGCTTAAGCCTACCAAGCTTGCTTTGTTTTGGTATAAGGATGTTAATTCATCTATTTCTTCAAGAAAATACAATAAGGTTGTATGGTTTGTCAGTTGTTGAAAAAAACGTATCTAATTGGCTAAATTACGCCGCTTATGACCTTTTTTTTATGAAGGTTGGCTGGTGTCAAAGGAAGTTGGAGAGTTTAGATGGCAAAAAGCCCTTTGCGCCCGCTTGGCCTTATTGGCGGCATGAGTTGGCAAAGCACGCAAATCTATTATTCACAGATAAATACAGCGGTGAATGCCCGTCTTGGCGGCAATCATTCTGCGCCCCTGTTTTTATATTCCTATGATTTTGCGGAAATTGAAGCTTTGCAAGAGGCGGGGCAATGGGATGAGGCCGGCAAAAATCTAGCTGATATTGCGCGGCGTCTGGAAGATGCAGGTGCAGAAGCGATGGTTATTTGCACCAATACTATGCATAAGCTTAGTGGGTATGTAGAGGATGCAACAGCCATTCCATTGCTACATATTGTCGATGCAACGAGGAACGCTATTCTGGCATCTGAGGCGCAGAACTGCCTGCTTCTGGCGACCCGCTATACAATGGTTCAGGATTTTTACAAAGGCCCGCTAGCAGATAAAATAGCGGCTGATAATCGCAAACTTTATATCCCATCAGAAGCGGGCTGTGAAATTGTGCATCAGATAATATATGAAGAGCTGTGCCGTGGGATTATTCGCCCAGAATCACGCAAAGCCTATCTTGATATCATAGACCAAGCAGTTAATGAATTTGGGGCTGATGGGGTAATATTGGGCTGTACAGAAATTGGTATGTTGATAGGAACACAAGATACGCAACTAACGGTATTTGATACAACCAGTTTGCATTGTAAGGCGGCTGTCGATTTTATTTGCGCTGATGTTACTTAAATCAAGCAAGCTGTGTCCCTGTCTTGCCAAAATATCTGAAAGTGCGTAAATCTTTGACACTGATTTTGATCTATTTTTTTAAAAACCTGAAGAAATGAAAGCCTGATATGAAAGAAGTGAATATCGCCATTGCTGGCCTTGGCGTGGTTGGCGGAGAAGTTGCCCGGATTCTGTGTAATGATGCAGATAGGCTTAAGCGGCAAGCTGGCGCAAAACTTAACCTTGTTGCGGTTAGCGCAAGACAAGTGCGTGATAGAGGTTTTTCAATGGATGGGATTTCCTTTGCAGAGGACGCTGCAAGCTTAGCCAACAGGGACGATATTGATATTGTCGTAGAGCTTATCGGCGGGTCTGAAGGGGTGGCGTTGGATTTATGCCGAAATGCTTTGAAGTCTGGCAAACATGTTGTTACGGCGAACAAGGCGCTGGTTGCCCATCATGGCCATGAGCTGGCAATCTGTGCTGAAGAAAATGATACACAGCTTTGTTTTGAGGCAGCGGTGGCAGGCGGTATTCCAGCAATAAAACTGCTTCGGGAAGGGCTATCTGCAAATGACATTGAGCTGGTTACTGGCATTTTAAATGGCACCTGCAATTATATCCTGACAGAGATGACACAAACTGGACGCTCCTTTGATGATGTGCTGGCAGAGGCACAAGCAAAAGGCTATGCCGAGGCTGAGCCAAGTTTTGATGTGGACGGTATTGATGCTGCGCATAAGCTCGCTATTCTAGCAGCAATTGCTTATGGCCAGAAGATCCGCTTTGAGAGTGTGCAGATGGCTGGCATTCGCAATATTTCCGATACCGATATCGGTTTTGCTGCTGATTTGGGTTATGTTATTAAACTGCTCGGCACAGCTGCACGCGATGCCCTGCCAACGGTGCAGCCTTGCCTGATTGCGCAGGACACACAGCTGGCCAAGATAGATGGCGCGCTTAATGCAGTTGCGTATAAAGGTAGCCCAGTGCAATCCATCTTATGCACAGGACCTGGGGCAGGGGACGGGCCGACAGCTTCTGCGGTACTGGCTGATATCATTGATATAGCTAGAGGTCACCGCGCGTTCCCATTTGGCAAGCCTGCAGCTAGTCTGTTAGATGCGGATATTCAAAAGCCTGTTGATGCAGGGCGTTATTACCTGAGGATGATGGTTAAGGATGAAATCGGGGTTCTAAATACGGTAACCGCGATTTTGCGTGATCATGATATTTCGGTAGAATCAATGCTGCAGAAAGGCCGGTCCGATAATGCGCCAGTGCATTTGGTCTTTACCACACATAACACAGAGCACGCATATGTTAGGGCGGCCTGTAACAGCCTTTCGGGAGAAAAATTTGTTGCCGGCGATATTTTAGCCCTGCCCATTATGGAAAATGTGTAATGGGGTGTAATGGGGTATAATGGGGTATAATGGGGCATAATTGGCCTTGGCATAGATTTAAATCAGCCCACTACAAACAAGGGTGACGCAAGGGAAATGCACGAGAATAGCCATCAAAGCCTGCTTGTTGAGAGTTCTCTTTCTGGGGCAGCATGGCAGCAACTTGCCTCTGTCTATCCTTTGGCAGAAACCGAAAGGCGTGCAGAGGGGCTGGCGGTAGCAGCAGATATGCCGCTGGCTTTGGCCTATTATCTTGCAGCCCATGGCATGGAAAGGTACGAGATAGAACATTTTATCTCTCCACGCCTACGCGATAGCCTACCAGATCCGCATATTATGCAAGATGCAGAGCGTGCCATTACCTTAATATGCAACGCGATAGAAGCTAAACAACCTATTGGAATATTTGGAGATTATGATGTTGATGGCGCTTGCTCTGCTGCGCTCTTCAGAGCTGTGCTGGCACCGCTTGGCTGCCCTGTCTATTGCCATATTCCAGATCGTTTCTCAGAAGGGTATGGACCAAATATCACTGCGCTAGAGGGGCTAAAGGCGCAAGGCGCAGAGCTCATTCTAACTGTAGATTGCGGGATTACTGCACATCAACCGCTAGAGGCGGCGGCAGAGGCGGGGATGAATATCATTGTGGTTGACCATCACAAAGCTGGCCCTAGCTTGCCGCAAGCACAGGCAGTCGTTAATCCGAACCGGTTGGATGATGATAGTGGACTTGGCCATTTATGTGCAGCAGGGGTGTGTTTTGTGGTGTTGGCGGGAGTTATACGTCAATGCCGGGCACGTGCACTCACACTTCCAAATGGCAACATGCCAGACCTGTTATCCGTGCTAGACTTGGTGGCGCTGGCCACTATTTGCGATATTGTGCCATTAAAAGGGATTAACCGTACCTTTGTAAAACAGGGGCTAAAGGTGCTGGCACAGCGCCAGAATACTGGCCTTCGGGCCTTAATGGATATAGCGCGGCTAGACAGGCGTCCAACACCCCATACGTTGGGTTTTTTACTAGGTCCACGCTTGAATGCGGGTGGGCGCTTGGGGCAGTCTGATCTTGGCTTGCAATTGCTAAGCAGCGCTGATGATGATCTCGCAAACGCAATAGCTCAGCAACTTGATGAGCTTAATATGCAGCGCCGAATAACCGAAAAAGAAGTTCAGCAACAGGCTGAAGAAATGGCCTTGGCAAAGCTGGCTAAAAACCCAGGGCTAACCGTGCTGGTTTTAGCGTCAGAAGGGTGGCATGAAGGGGTTATCGGCATTGTTGCTGGCCGTATCAAAGATCGTTTTAATCGGCCATCTATTGTTATTTCTCTTGATGAAGCCGGGACCGGCAAAGGTTCTGGGCGCAGTGTTAAAGGCTTTTCCTTGGGGGATGCGATTATGGCGGCACGCCAGCAAGATATTCTGGTTTCTGGGGGTGGGCATGATATGGCAGCAGGCTTAGGGTTGGAGGCGCATAAACTGCCTGAACTAGAAGCCTTTATGTTAGCACGCGCGAATTCTATATTTGCTGAACCTCCCCGAAAGACTTTTCTAGCTGCTCATAATGTTTCAGTGGCTGGCCTTGATTTTGCGTTTTCTGAATGGCTTGAAAAAATCGGTCCATTTGGGTCAGGTTTTGCTGAGCCGCGCTTTTATATTACGCATTGCCGATTAACCCGTCATCATTGGATGGGGGCAGAAAAGCAGCATCTATCTGTTTCGCTAGATGATGGCACAGCGCCGGCTCTGCGGGCAGTAGCCTTCAATTTGGCTGGCACAGATCTAGGCAAAGCTATACAGGATAATCCAGATCCAGGCCCGGTGATGGTGTTAGGCACATTACGCGCCGATACGTATCGCGGCGGCAAAAATGTACAGTTTATGATAGAGGATATTGCCCTTAACCCTTGAGGGCGGCGCAAATATTAGCCTTAAAGAGGGGTTGTTTTAGCCTCTGTTGATATTTTTTTGATAAACGCCGATTTGCGCACTTGATTTCATCTGCCTTTTTGAGTAGAAACTCACAAAACTGCTTGCGTCCCGTTCGTCTAGTGGTTTAGGACACCGCCCTTTCACGGCGGCAACACGGGTTCGAATCCCGTACGGGATGCCAATTTTTTTTAAAATCCAACAAGCTTGATGGCAAGATGCCTTAACCGTTCAGCTGTGTTAGCAGGATGGCCAAGCTGGCTGATTTTTTATGCACCAGATAGTGCTTCAATTTGGTTTATGTCAAATTCGAGGATGACATTGTTTTGGTCCACCTCCAACCCTTAAAGTTTTTATGCGGGTAATGTGAAGAATATGACAAGTGACCTTTCTAGTTTCGATGCGCTCGGTATCGCTGACATCCTTATAAATCGCCTAGCTGAGCTCGGCATTGACAAGCCAACCCCTATCCAAGAGCAAGCTATACCGGCTTTGTTATCTGGTCAGGACTTGATGGGCTTAGCCCAGACAGGCACAGGCAAGACAGCTGCTTATTTGCTGCCACTTATTCAGAAGCTGAGTGAGGGGCAAATAGGCAAAGGCCCGCGCCGCCCACGTGTTTTGGTATTAGCGCCAACAAGAGAGCTTGCGCATCAGGTATCCATTAGCCTGCGTGATTTCAGTCGGGGCGTTACCCTTCGCTATGTCACAATTTGTGGTGGTGAGCGTTATAATAATCAAATATCTGCTCTGAAAAAAGGAGTAGATTTCATTGTTGCAACGCCCGGTCGTTTTGAAGATTTGCAAGGTCGCGGCGTTATCGACCTGTCTGAGATTGAGCATGTCATCCTTGATGAAGCTGACCAGATGATCGATTTGGGCTTTTATCCGGCCATTAAGCGGATTTGCGCCAGTACGCCGCAACCACGCCAGACAATTTTCTTTTCTGCGACCATGCCTGCCGAAATGAAAGCACTGTCAGATGAATTTCTGCAAGATCAAGTCACGATTAAGATCGAAAGTAAAAATATTACGGCTGATACGGTTAGCCAGCGCGCTATTATGGTATCGGACGCGCTCAAACGCGAGACTTTGAGCAAGCTTTTAGAAGATGTGGATGGAGATCAGGTTCTTGTATTTGTGGGTACCAAGCGGCGGGCAGATGCGTTAGGTCAATTTTTATCCGCGCAAGATTATCAAGCAGATGTGCTGCATGGTGATATGCGCCAAGTTATTCGCTCTAAAGTCTTGCGGAAATTCAAATCTGGTCAATTGCAGGTGTTGGTCGCAACAGATGTTGCAGCAAGAGGCATCGATGTGGTCGGTCTAAACTGGGTCATCAATTACGATTTACCGCAAATGCCAGAGATTTATGTCCACCGAATTGGACGGACTGGGCGTGCCCAACAATCTGGGCGCGCTATTTCTTTATGTGCGCCAACCCAGCGTGGCCTGCTAATGGCTATTAGCCGTCATGTAAACGGGGTTATCGACATCGTTAATTCAAACGGTGAGGCGATTGAGATTGAAAGTTTTCAAGCCCCTAGCCGGCAACGCCGAAAGGGTGGTCGCCCGTTTGGTGGCGCACGTCCGGCAAATTTCAAAGGTGGCAGACGGCGCACAGGTGAAACAGAGGGTCGGCGGCGCAAAAATGACGACAAGCCGCGTCCAGAGCGTAAATCATCAAAAGAAGGTTGGCATCCTGATAATGCCCAGCGTGCTGAACGCTCCGATCGTGCTGAACGCCCCGGCCGGTCTGAGCGCCCCGATCGTGCTGCGCGCCCCGGCCGGTCTGAACGTCCCGATCGTGCTGAACGCCCCGGCCGTCCTGAAAGAACAGACAGGCGTCCTGCAAAGCCAAGAGGCGGGAAATTCAAACCCAATGGAGCTAGGGATGAGTTTAATGAAAGCCCCCGTTCTGAGCATGCGCAAAAAACCAGCCCGCATAAAAAACGCAGCAAAGACAACCGCCAAAAGGATAGGCCAAGAGGCGAGGCAAGCAGTTTTGATGAAAATCGCTCAGGGGCAAGCAAGTCCCATGCAACACAAAAGCCGAGGCCAAATTCAAAATCAAAGCCGTTTCGTGCAAAAACCCCCAGCCATGAAGGGCGTTCAGATAAGCCGCAACATAAAAGGTCAGGGAAGCCAAGTTCACCGCGCACCAATAGCCGCGATAACTCTGGTTCCAATGATGGTGGCCAGCTCCGTTTGAAACGCACTAAAAGAGCGAAACGAGCTTAAATGCGCTTATCTCCTGTTCGAACAGGTGAATGTTCTAATAACTGGGCAGTAATCCTTAAAAAGCTTAAAAACAGGTCATAATCTCGGATAGTGGTTTTTTACTCATCGATGCTTGTGGGGTCACCGCATCCGAAGATGGATAGCCTATGGGCAAGATCATTACTGGTTTTTCATGGGCAGGGCGTTCACACAACTTGTTCAAAAACCGCATCGGATTAGGGGTATGCACTAGACAAGATAGGCCTGCTTGATGCAGGGCAGTTATCAGCATCCCGGCCGATTGTCATAATGCCGCACAGAATGACGCGTTTTCATAAACTCAAGAAACGCTGCACTTGCCGCTTTTTGAGGCTTTATCACTTATCTGTTTGTAATCTGGCAACAGGATAGGGCTATAGGATTGCTGTGTCATGGTAACGGCCTTTTGTTAAATCTCTCAGCTAGCAAAAGCCTTTTATACCTAACTAGCACAAACTATCTTAAGAAGAGATTTACACTATGTGCAATCTGCGGCTAGATTTCAGGGAGTGATTTATTAAAAAAGAGAAGGAAATTAAGGATATGAACGTCTTTGCATCAGATGCCGTCAAAGCAGCGCTTGCCCCGCATGGAACTCTTCGTGCGGCGATAAATATGAGTAATTTTCTGCTCGTTTCTGGGCAGGATAGCGATGGGGCAGCAGATGGGGTGTCGCCTGACCTAGCCAAAGCAATTGCCAAACGATTGGATGTGCCATGTCAACTTATTCCCTATGAAGGTCCGGGGCAGCTTGGTGATGATGTTGGCAAGGATATCTGGGATATTGGTAATATCGCAATTGAACCAGAACGCGCACAAACGATAGATTTTAGTCAAAGCTATGTGAATATTGATGCTAATTTTTTGGTCCGTAAAAATTCTGATTTTCACAGTAATGCAGATATTAATAAGCAAGGGGTGGAGATAATTTTATATAACCGCAGTGCTTATGATTTATGGCTTACGGATAATTTTACATCGCCAACTTATCGCAGGGTAGCTTCTATTAAAGACTCGCATTCAGATTTTCATAATGGGGAGGCGGATGTGCTGGCTAGCCTAAAGCCCAAATTGGTTGAGGAATTAGAGGCCTCAGATCAGTACCGCGTGATTGATCCCCCTTTTACCGCTATCCGTCAGGCTGTTGGGATTGCAAAAGGGCATCCAGCGGCGCTGAGCTTCATAAATGAGGTGATAGGAGAGCTATTAGGAACAGGGGCTATCGCAAGCTCGTTAAAAGCGCATGATGTAGACAGGAAACTGAGTCTTCCCAGCTAGATGCACAAATGTATCACGTTGCCAAGATATATGACGTTGCCAAGATGTATGACTTTGCGGATAAAATCACCCTAAATTTTCTCAAATCGACATCTTTTGACTGATATTGCAAACTTTGAAAGCAGATTAGTAAATAGATGTTAATTAATGTTGAAAATTCGACATAAAACTGTAACGTTTGAGCTGCGGATATGTTTTGATTTTTTAAAACATGGTCTGATCAACATGCTGGTTTTTCATCAAAGCCAAAATATAACTGGGAGATAGAGTAATGAAAAAGTTTTTGAAGCACGCATATGCTGGGCTGGCAAGCGCCGCTTTGCTAGCGTCAGCGACGGCTGCACAAGCAGCTGATAGCGTAAATGTGGCTTTCTTTTTGGAGTGGGCTACCCCTAACCAGATTGCAAAGGTAGATAAAGCCTATGATGCCGCAATGGGCGTCGATGTAAATTGGACAGACTTTTCAACAGGTGTTGGGATGACCGAAGCCATGTTGGCTGGTGATATCGATATTGCCTATTCACAAGGTCTGGCACCGTTCGTAACAGCTATCCAGCAGGGTGCTCCTTTGAAAATGGTGGCAATCGCTGTGGTTTACGAAGCGAATGACTGTTTCGTGCGTGGCGATTTAGGTATTACTTCAGCTAACGCAACCGAGCTAGAAGGCAAAACAGTTGCTGTGCCTCTAAATACAATGGCTGACTTCTCTTTCAGAAAGCAGATGGCTGCGCTGAACGTAGATACCTCAACCATGACAATTGTTGATCAGGCGCCGCCTGATGGTGCTGCGTCACTAACAGATGGTTCTGTTGATATGGCTTGTATTTTCGGTGGGGCTTCTGCGAAAATCGCTGGTGAAGCTGGTGCGCCTATCATGTCATCACAGGAAAAGAAGGATGCTGGTATCGGTTCTTTTGATGTGATTTCGGTTACTGAAAAATTTGCTTCAGAAAACCCTGGTCTGCTGAAAACCTTCCTTGAGGTAACAGATGAAGCTAATGCTGCATGGACAGGTTCTGATGAGCAAATTTCAAAAGTTGCTGCTGACGCAGGGATGGATTTTGCTACAACCAAGAACCAAATGTCTGGCTTTATCTTCCCATCAGTTGAAGAACAGCAGGCTAATTATTTCGGTAACTCTGGTGTCGCCGCTTCTGCAGCTGAATCACTTGGTGCGGTTTTCGTGAAAACCAACATTTCTAACTACAAGGGTGCTGTTGCTGCAACAATTGACGGCTCTTTCCTAGAGTAGGAAGTTTTGAAAATTCCCATAATTTAGGTTATGGGTAATAAAGGTATAAGCAAGACCCTTACGCACATAAGGGTCTTGTTTGACGTCTGACATTAATTCAGAGCTGCAAATGACTGATCTATCGTGTAAAAACCTGTCTATGACTTTTACCAATCCAGCAAATGGAGCGATGGTAGAGGCCTTAAAAGATATCAATTTTACGTTAAAAAAAGGTGAGCTTTTATCCGTTCTTGGACCTTCTGGTTGTGGAAAAACTACCTTGCTTAATATGATTGCAGGGTTTCTGAACCCTACTTCTGGCCAGCTTTCCCTTGGCGATAAGCAGATAGAGGGGCCAGGGGTTGAGCGCGGCATGGTGTTTCAGCAAGGCGCATTATTTGAATGGTTGCCGGTATCTAAAAACGTAGATTTTGGCTTGCGGATGAAAAATTTAACTCCCGCTGACAGTGAAAAACTTGTTGAAAAATGGCTGGATATTGTTGGTTTAACAGGGTTTGGGGATACACCTACCTATCAGTTATCGGGCGGGATGCAGCAACGGGTTGCCTTAGCGCGTTGCCTTGTAAATGATCCAGAACTTATTTTGATGGATGAGCCTTTGGGCGCGCTTGATGCGCTGACTAGAGAAAAAATGCAGTCGCTAATATTAGAGCTGTGGAAAGAAACTGGAAAAACTATCATTATTATCACCCATTCTGTTGAAGAAGCCCTGTTATTGGGGGAGCGGTTATTTGTGATGGCACCGCGTCCGGGACGGATTCACAAAGAATATAATCTGCCCTTTGCAGAGCGCGGCTTAAAGGAAAGTTTGCGGGATATCAAACAACAATCTGATTTCGGAAGCGTTAGAGAAGAAATTCTAACAATGATTTGGGATATGGAAGAGGAGATCATGGGCAATGTCTGAGTTCTTATCTACCCACCGCGCTGATGTAGCGGCACTCCTTATTATCATCCTGACGGGGCTATTTGTCTGGTCAATTTATTATGGGTTACGGCGTACGCGTAAACTCGATAGTGAACAGGTATTTGGCGATCCAGAACGCACGCTAGGTGGCTGGTTCTGGGCGGTTTGCGGTGTATCTAGCCTGCTTCTGGTATGGTTTTACTTCTCTTGGGGAACGGCGCGCGCTTTCTTTCCAAGTGCTGCGAACGAGATGTGTCAGGTAGCTAAGATCGATGAAGCTCTATCGCCGATAACAGCTAAATTGCCTTATGGTGATCGCTATTATAAATCGACCGAATTGTTGGTGCGTAATGGCCAACAATTGGCTGCGTTGGAAGCCCAGATGCCAGCAGGCGTCTATTCAAGTGCAGAACAGAAAAAGCTGTTTTCTATTCTTGATCGCAACCAACAACTCCTAACTATTTATTCTGACAGCGCCCAGCAAAGCCCATCTACAGGCGCTGATCTGGACGCAATTCATCTTCGCCTTCAGGGGCTAAGCGAGGCTATTGACGCTGGCTATGCCGGGTTGATGCCAACTGCTGAAGCACTGGCACAGCCGCGTTGGGGGGTTACTGATAGCGAAATCCCTATGCTGCCTTTAACGCCAAGAGGGGTTTTATTTGATAATGTGGCTGAGCAATCTAAAGAAATTGCCCAAGATTTCGTTAAGGTGCGCAATCTGCCCGAAGCTGCAAAAATAATTATTTCAGGTGTAAAGAGCGATATTACTAGCCTGAAAGAAGCCGATAAAAATTACAGCGGTAGTGAGGCAGATTTAGCCAGCCGGAAGACTTATCTTAAAGCTGTGGAGCGTATTTTTAAACGTTTAGATGATGGCGCTATTTTCCCTGCCGCTGCAATGATGCAAATCAATCTAGATATCCTCCAGATTCAAGATAGTGTAAAAAGCCAAACAAAGGGTCTACGCCTTGTGGATGCGCTGTTTTTGCCTGGTGAGGGGGTTGTAAAATCGCGGACGCTTTGTGTGGAGCAGGGGTCTAGTCGTTGGCTTCCTAAACCTACAGATGTAGTTGCAAAATTTGCCCGCCTCGCCAATCCAAATCTTGAAGATGGCGGCGGGTATAAAGGCACAGTTCTATTCTGGTGGAAATGGCTGGAAATTGCAGATGTTATTGCCTTTTTAATTCCCGATGGGGTAGTGGATATGCTGCCCGGTGATTATGGCATTCATAATGATAATGGAGAATTTGTTAAAACCTATAAAGATCACTTACTCGCTGTTGCGCAGGGCGATGTGTATTTAGGCGTGGTACCCATGCTGGATGGGCATATTTGGGATTCGGTGTTCCGGGTTATTGTCGCTATGGGATTTGGTATTGCCTTAGGTGTGCCACTTGGCATCTATATGGGCGTATCGCGCTTTTTCAAGTCCTTTTTTGACCCTCTTATTGAATTGTACCGCCCGGTACCACCATTAGCATGGGCGCCGCTGATTCTGACCATTTTTGGGATTCAGGATGACGGTAAAATCTTTCTGTTATTTATGGTAGCCTTTGCCATTATGGTGATATCAGCACGCACAGGCGCCTCTGGGACACAGCTCTCAAAGATACGTGCCTCACACTCGCTAGGCGCAACTAATAAGCAGATCATCCGGTATGTTATTTTACCAAACGCCTTGCCGGAAATCCTAACCGGCATCCGGATTTCTATCGGTGTGTGCTGGGGAACTTTGGTCGCCGCAGAAATGTTAGCAGGGACGACTGGTATCGGCTTTATTGAAAATGTAGCACGTACAGTCTCAGACTATGAGCTAATCTGGGTAACAATTTTGATTATGGGCTTACTAGGCTTGTTATTTGATATAGCAATGCGGTTTACGATTTCGGTGCTGATACCATGGCGCGGTAAGGGCTAGAGCAGGTTTTACCGTCTCTGCAACTGGCGTTAAATATGCCCTACCAGCGATAAATATATCCTGTTGTTTTGTAGCTGAAAACACTTGACCTTATGCAAGCCTGCGCACAAGGTTGGCTATAGAATAAAAAAAATGTTGGTTTCATTCTTAGCTGGGGATTAGGTATGGATGATCACTCACCTGACGCGGTTGGAGGTCAGCAATCCGGGTCTAGAAGAAGCGGCGGACGCAGTGCAAGACATAAGGTTCGTAATGCGCCGTTAGCAAAAGAAATTCAACCTGTTCACCCTGGTCTTATTGGGGGTCAATATCGGCCTTTAACGCCATCTGATGTTTCCCGAATTGAGCAAACAATCTATCAGCTCCTGAGCGAGATAGGCCTATCACAAGCACCAGAAAGCGGTATTAAGTATATGACACGGGCTGGCGCTACTCTAGGCGATGATGGCCGTGTACGCTTTTCTCAATCACTTGTTGAAGATACGCTAGCAGGAGCGGCGCGCAGTTTGACCTTGCATGCTAGAGACCCGCAATATGATTTGCATTTATCTGGTTCGCGCGTGCATTACGGCACAGCAGGGGCGGCAGTACATATTGTGGATGTAGAAGGGCATTGCTACCGCGAATCCCATTTGCGTGATATTTATGATGCGGCGCGGATTGTTCAACAAATGGATAATATTCACTTCTTTCAGCGCCCTATGGTCGCTCGTGATATCGATAATCCCTGTGATTTGGACGTAAACACGCTCTATGCATGTCTGAAAGGGACGAGCAAGCATGTAGGGACTAGCTTTACAGAAGCTGATTTTCTTACCCCCTCTATGGCGCTTTTGCATGATATAGCTGGCGGCGAGGCAGCGTGGCGCGCCAGGCCCTTTGTTTCTAATTCAAACTGTTTTGTTGTACCGCCTTTGCGGTTTGCCACTGAATCTTGTCTTGTGATGGAAGCAGCTGTCCGTGCAGGCATGCCGGTATTGTTGCTATCTGCTGGGCAAGCTGGGGCTACGGCACCGGCTTCTATTGCAGGGGCAATTGCCCAAGCATTAGCCGAAGTGCTGGCGGGGCTAATTTATGTAAATGCCATGTCGCCGGGGCATCCGACGATTGCTGGAACTTGGCCGTTCGTATCTGATTTACGCACAGGGGCAATGTCTGGTGGTTCTGGAGAGCAGGGGCTGCTAACCGCAGCTTGTGCGCAGATGCTTCAGCATTTTGGCCTGCCTGGTGGTGCAGCCTCTGGTATGGCAGATGCAAAAATGCCAGATGCACAATCTGGTTATGAGAAAGGGTCAACAGCGGTTATGGCAGGGCTTGCTGGCCTGAATATGGTTTATGAGGCGGCTGGCATGCATGCCTCTTTGCTGGGCTTCTGCCTTGAATCTCTGGTGATAGATAATGATATGCTGGGCCAGTGCTTGCGATGTGTTCGCGGCATAGAGGTTACAGACGAAATGCTGGATATATCTGTGTTCAGGGATGTTTGTCTTGATGGGCCTGGGCATTATCTAGGTCATAGTCAGACACTATCTTTGATGCAGTCTGAATATATCTATCCTGCTGTTTCCGACCGTTCTAGCCCAAAAGAATGGGAAGAGCTTGGCAAGCCAATATTAGTTAAACAAGCGTCTGAAAAGGTGCAGGCGATCTTGCAGAATGACACAAAAGGCCGCTTTGATGAAGACCTTGATGCTCAGTTGCGTGCAGCTCATAATATTTTATTGCCAAGCTAGGATTTGTGGAGCTAGGATTTGCGGAGCTAGGATTTGTGGAGCTAGGGCATCAAATAGAGAAGGTGGTTCTCGTAAACAGGGCTTGGCAGTCGGACTGAAATCCGTTATCACAAGAGGGTTTATTTGAATTCACTTCGGGGGATAAATTCATGGATCCAACAATAGGACTTTTTCTGGTTATCGGCTTTCCAACCCTGCTTTGCATCGGCATCTGGGCGTTTGGAAAATTCTCTAAAGAGCCTGAATAAGCCAGCGTTACATAGCATTTTAAAATAAAGCCGTGTGCCTATCGCTCACGGCTTTTTCGTTGTGTTGGTTAAACAGATTTAAAAGCAGTGGCAGTTGAAAAAGCCAGCAACACACATTGATGCCGGTTTTTAATATCCCGGACAGGTGTCAGAGGAGAGATGCTATCTGGGTTTATGCCAGTATCTAATCCTATCTCTTCTGTTTTTCCGGACAGCCAATTTGCAAGCTCATCATGCAGAACAGCCAGTTCTGATAGTGACCTTCCCATGACGCTTTGCATCCACAAACCAGCGCCAGCCTCACAAAGAGCGCAGCCCTTAACCTCAACGGTGCAGGCGGTAATCACATCCTCTGCTATGGTGAGGCGTGCGGTGACCTTATCGCCGCAAACAGGGTTATTAACTACTGCCTGATGAGTAGCTGAACCGAGAGTTGGAATATCGCGCGCGATTTTAGCTAAAGCTAAAAGCTGTGTTTGATAGAGGCTCTCCAAAGTTTAAGCTCCCTAGCGAAACACCTTAAATATTATGCGGTTTTAGGAAATATTATGCGGTTTTAGGTGCGTGCGCTGAAAAGAAGGCTATTCAAGAAATAGCAGCATGTAAATTGCACCACATGCAAGAGCATAGGTTAGCAATACCGCCCAATGCAGACTATGATATTCGTTTTCTTCTGGAACGCCAGCTGGAAGATCTTTATCCGATGCCATTTTTACCCCCGTTAGAATCAGACTTTTCTCTATTTAAGACATAACGAAAAGACGCGCGGCTGACAAGTATTGTGCCAGCCGCACGCTAAGATTAGTTTATTTTTTTCACGCCAATTACTTTTGCAACAGCAATCGATACGAACACGGCGCCAAACGAGAAAAGGGCGCCCATCTTGGCCGAATCCAAAACACCGCTTTCAGGCGTAAAGGCTACAGCCGCGATGAACAACGATACCGTAAATCCAATTGCCGCGACAAAGCCGATAATAAGCAAGTCAATTACCCGCATCCCTTCTGGCAAGCCAAGGCGCATAGGGTTAGCCGCAAGCCAGCCAAAGAACAGGATACCCAAAGGCTTGCCAACAAGAAGACCGATAAGAACCAGCCAGGTTGCATCTCCTATCGCTGAGAACACTACGCCTGCATTGGCAAAACCAAACAGAAGTAGAATAAACTCAACCGGCATTTTCAAGCTATGTTCGGTATCATTGAGCAAGTCATGTTCATATTTTTCCTGCTCGCCAAAAATACCGAAATCATGGTCTGCATGAGGCAGGGTTACAACAATTGGCAGCAAGCCAAGTGCGGGGTGAATTCCTGCTTCTTGAAAGCCATACCAGCTTGCCATACCCGCGATAGCATATGGCCAAACACCAAACCGGGCGCGTACCTTGTGGCTAACTGGACGCGCTGCATCACCATTATCCAATTTCCGCGGCAAGTAATTAAACAGACCGTAAACAGCCAATGCGGCACCAAATGATAGCAGTAACCATTCCAGATTAAGCGCCCCTTGCGGATAGAAAATAGCCAAAATGATAAGGCCAGCCGCATCATCAGCAATCGCCAGCAATAGCAAAAATCCAACAGCTGGATGCCGGGCACCAAAAATAATCCGACCCACAAGATAGGAAAAAGCAATATCGGTGGCGATAGGGATAGCCCAGCCATTTGATAAAATGGCCAGTTTGCCCACCATATAGGCGCCTAACAGATAAACGCCTGCAGGGCCAATAATACCGCCAGCGGTTGCTATGAGCGGCGTTAATGCCTTTTTACCGCGAAGCGAGCCATCTTTTAGGGCTATTGCTTCCCAGACTTCTTTACCAGCCATGGCAAAGAACAGTGCCATCAAAACATCATTGACCAGATAGTGCAAAGTCAGGGTTCTATGCCCATCATGCAAATGCCCAACTGGCGAATGATCTAAAATCACCCATTCCACAATATGGTGATAACTATCATAGTGAATATTTGCCCAAATTAGTGCCGATAAAGCACCAATAATTAGCAAAACTGAATATTCCTGGATAAAATTCCAGACCGTATTGTTATTAGTTGACATGATTTTTCCTGACTTTCTTTGTTTACGCTATCTTAAGGCTCTATAAGGCAGAAAACCACTTTCCCCCCTTTTGTGGTAACCTGCCCATAATGCCAAAAATTTTGGGGATTTCAATATATACTGGTCTTTTTTAGCTATTATTTTATAACCAGAATATGATGGTTCGATTTTTAGGTTCAGATATTTTTAGAGGTTCGGTATACGGGCAGGGTCATCCATTGAATATTGCCCGCGTCTGGCCGGTTATCGATATCTGCCGCGCGCTAGGCTGGTTAGAGGCTGATGAGTATCAGCAAGTAGCACCAGCAACGCCTGAAGAATTACAGCTTTTTCATACTTTTGATTATGTTGCAGCTTTATTGGAGGCTGAGAAATATCAGCAATTAAGTGACGAGAAGATGCAACGCCATCGCATCGGCCTTGATAATAATCCAATATTTGCCCAAGTTTATAGCCGCCCCGCAACGGCGGCAGCGGCAAGCATGCAAGGGGCTAAAACCCTGCTTTCAGGTGAAGCACAAATCATTTTCAATCCCTCAGGTGGCACGCATCACGGGATGCCAGATAGGGCAAATGGGTTTTGTTTCGTGAATGACCCAGCACTCGCTATTCTGAGCCTGTTAGAAGGCGGGGCAGAGCGTATCGCTTATATTGATATAGACGCCCATCACGCGGACGGGGTGGAGGCGCATTTATCTGGCTTGCCGCAAGTTCGCCTCTGGTCGGTGCATGAGGAAAATCGTTGGCCGCGAACAGGCAAGGCTGGAGATGTTGGCGATGGGAATGCGCGAAATTATACGCTAGCCAGAGGTGCAGATGATACAGCATTGCTGGAGATCATTAATCAGCATATTGTTCCTGAAGTTGCAGACTTTGTTCCTGAATTTATAATTCTGCAGGCAGGATGTGATGGGCTAGCAGATGACCCGCAATCAGGGCTTTGTTACAGTAATCAAGGTTATTGGCAGGCCGTTGAACAGATACTGGCCTTGAAGTGTCCATTAATGATATTGGGCGGTGGCGGCTATAATCCTTATACTACGGCACGTGCTTGGGCAGGTATCTGGGGGCTCATAAAGGGGGAAAACCCCTATCAAACAAGGGCGAATGTAGATGTCCAGCATATTTTATCTAGTCTTGAATGGCGGCACCGACGCGCCCAAAACCGCCCGGCACATTGGACAGAGCAGCTTTTTGATGAAACGGGTTAGACCACAAAACCTGCAAGCTATTTGCACCCTTTTTATAGCAATGGGACTCTTTTTCTTCAGCTTAGGGGGAGGCGTGCCTGAGGCTAGGGCATCTCAGAAATTGGCAATTATCGATGCTGGCATCACAACAAATACAGGTGCAACGCGGCTGTTTAAACTAGAGCTTGCTGAAACCCCGGCACAGCGCACCAAGGGGTTAATGGGGCGCAAAACGCTGGCAGATAATGGCGGCATGCTGTTTGTTTGGCCTCAAAGTGCGTTGCGTCTATTCTGGATGAAAAATACGCCGCTTTCCCTTGATATTCTGTTTTTTAATGCCAGCGGCGAGCTTGTTTATATGCATCAAGCAGCGAAACCCTATTCCCTAGAAACCATATCCTCCATAGAACCGGCAAAATATGTGGTTGAGATTAAAGCCGGAACTGCCAAGCTGCTGGGTATTGATAGTGATGCAAAGCTGATACTAAAACAGCCCCTGCCACCGGCACGCTAGTCCCGCCCTTTTAATAGGGGGTGAAATTTTTGATTATAGGTGCAATTAGGACTTGATATCGCCCCTTATGTGGGTGTAAACAAGCGCAGTCGGAGTGTAGCGCAGCCTGGTAGCGCATCTGGTTTGGGACCAGAGGGCCGGGAGTTCGAATCTCTCCACTCCGACCATTTTTCCCCCCTGCATATTATGATACCGCACCTTTCTTTTTAGGTAGGGGTCGATGTTATCATTACCTGATTTTATTTTATATCTTCTTTATCTTATATCCCCGCATCCTGTATCTTGCGGCGAATGTTTGTGGCGGCGCGTTGGCAATTTTCTGGCTATAATCTCTTGTATCTTTAACGCTATCTCTGATAAATTGAGGGCGCAAGGGATTAGGGCGCAGCAGATGTGCTGTAATTCGGTTAAGTGGGGGAGAAGAAGTAATGGTTAAAGCCAAGATTTATCAGCCAGCTAAAACCGCGATGCAATCAGGGCGCGGTAAAACAAAGGGTTGGGTTGTTGAATATCCGCGCAGCAGTAAGGTTGGCCCCGATGCGCTGATGGGCTGGCAGTCTTCTGCCGATACGGCCCGCCAGATAAAATTACGCTTTCCCACCCAGCAAGCCGCTATCGCTTATTGCGAAGAGCATAAGATTGATTTCTCGCTAGCGGCGACGCAAAAGCGCAAATTGCGGGTGAAGGCCTATGCCGATAACTTCGCTTATGGCCGTGTGGGCAGCTGGACGCATTAAAAAAAGCCTCTCAATAAAGCAAGTCTTGTTAATTATGACAGTGCATATCGCAAGCCGCGTTAAAAGGGCTTGTTATTTTTAGCATGAAATGTCAAAAGAGGCTGGAAAGCTACAAAGGCTCCGTAGCTCAACTGGATAGAGCAGCTGACTTCTAATCAGCAGGTTGGGGGTTCGAGTCCTCCCGGAGTCGCCATTTATACCCAAAATGTTGACGTGCATCTCCTTTGCGTAATACCAAGGTTACTCGGCTCTTTTCCGCACAAATAAATTGGCCGCTCATGCTTTGGACAAAACGCTAAATCCTGTTATAAAAGGGGGGCGTTTATGGCTCCGTAGCTCATCAGGATAGAGCGCGAGATTCCTAATATTTTTATCCATTATAAATAATTGTTTTTATTATTAAAATATTGATATAAATCAAAAGTAAATAAAAAGTAAAATTTACTTTTTGTGATTTGTGTCAATTTTCTAACTGTGATATCAATTTGTTGTGTGGTCCGTTAGTTCAGTTGGATAGAACGTCGGATTCCTAATCCGAAGGTCAGTGGTTCGAATCCACTACGGATCACCAACTCAATTTGCTTGCTGAAATTTTCAAATTTCGTTTAATTTCAAAAAATAAATCCACTAAAATCCACAGAAAACCAACACTTTTTGTATATATACTTACAGGATTAAAGTGGTGTTGAGTTCGGTAATAACACCAATATCCAGACATATAATGACTGCGTTCAATTAGTTGGTTGTGACTACCTCAGTGTCGCTGGACAGGTCATGAATTGAAGAAAACACCCAAGTTGAAATGGTGTCTAAATATTCTCAACAGGACGAGGGAGTTTCACCCTCACAGGATGCAGAATTTATCCTCACAGACCTGTATCTTGACCGTAGTTTAAGTGGAGAAAGAACTCTTACCGAAGAGTGAATGGGATATCGGATTACCCACCCAACCTGTTTATTTGATGAACTCTCAATATTCAGGTTTCTCTGATGAGGATGCATTTCGAAGTCATCATACTCAAGAAATGCACTATGCCCTTAATTTACTAGGGTTTAGTGCATCCAAAATCAACTCCTCAAGAGTACTGCTAATGAATAAATCTAATACCCTAATGACCTTTAATATTTCTAAAGACCTTAAATCTAGATTTGATGCCTTAACAGAAATTCATCAGGTAACCAAAACCTCAGTTCTAATCGAGTTTATTGAAACCTATTGTCAGAAACAGGAATTCAAGAATGTTAAGTTTTAAATCTTATACAGAATTAAAAGAAGGCAGATATCCAGTTTGGTTAAAATTTGTCACTGGTGGATTGGTGCTTAAGGTTAGAGCATTATCTAATCAAATTCAGAATGAAACAGACCCAGTAAAACAAAACAAACTCATATCAAAACAGAATAATCTGCTTTCATATATTGTTGGATTGGGGATTGGGGTATCGAGTGGAGATAGAGGATTGTTGAATAGGATAAAAAAGAGGATTTAGGCGTTTTTCTTTTGATACTCGACATAATCATCAACACTAAAAATTATCTGTCTTTTAAGCACTCAACCTGAGTACATATTAATTTTAATTGACGATTAAAATCCCCATTACTACCATTAACATTTGGCAAATGATTTAAGGGAGAGTTTGATGAATAATTTTGCTAAAATTTTGATACCGGCAGTTTTATTTGTTTCAGCATGTGGCAGTGAAAAACCAACTGAATATGTTTTTGATTCAAAAGATTTAGAAGCAAACCTTGAGAACTATGGAAACAGCATTGGGTGTGCTTTCATGTCCTTAATTTTTGCAAAGGAAATGATGGTTGCAGTCAAAAACTCGAAAGAACCTAACCTTGAAGAATCCGAAAAATGGTCTCCCACTTCAGTGAACCTCTATAAAGATAAAGTTGAATGGATAGACTTAGGGAGAGAGACTCCAATAAAAGATGGTTTCGTTAATCTAGATTTTTCTAATGCTGGTGGAGAGGCAATGGAATTGCAGGTATTGCAGGAGGGCGAACGCTTGTTTTTTGGTATAGAAGACAAAGAAACAAAATGCAAAATGCCATTCAAAAAGATCAAATAAGCGCTGCATCAACTTAGATTAGAATGAGCAACCATTTTGCTCATTCTAATATTTGAAAATAGCAATCAATCAAAAAGAGGCGGTAAAATGAAAATCATAAAAGTCGTATGCTCATTATTTCTATTAGCATCAATTCTGGGGTGCAAACCTGAAGAAATGCAAACCGAAGTTTATGTCGGCGATCTACAAGAGGTTGTTGAAAATAATACAATAATTGAAGTGCCTATTTCTGCTGCTTTTAGTATGCTTGGTGAAGACAAAGACAATCTAATCCCTCGAGCAGTAGAGGCATTAAAACCATTTGTCCACCCTGATACAGAATTCACGCAATCAAAAGGGACGTTTGGCGATAGTTTAGTTGTTGATTCAGTAATTCCTATGGGACCTAACGACGCTATTAAAACATATTTGTCACAAAACTCTGCTCCATTTGTAATCGTTGTAGACCCTTACGATAATGGAAATTTTGAAGTATCGTTTTTTAGAACTTCAGGAGTTGAAAGTATCGATGAGGAATTATCCCGCCTTAACATGATGCTCGGTTTTGACCCAGTTGCAAACGATATGCTTTTTAGGGTTGTCAATGACACTCGAGATACGACAAAAGTCTCAGCAACGGCAGTGTTTGTCTCTAAAAAACCAAATTTATATTTTAATAAAGAGATAGAAAGACGTGATGCTGTTGAAATAATGTTTAAGGGAGGAAGCGCATCTGTTTATTCTGAGTTAGCACCGCAAATCTACATAGAACCTATTAAGAATTAAAATTTTTCGATGTTAGTTGCTATGCAAACTCAGATAGTATTATGCAGTACCTAAACTTTTCAAAAAATCTGCGGGGATTAAAACTATAAAACCTGCTTAACGTCAACTTAAGAAACTTATTATAGAATATAAAAACTATAATCAGTTTTTATAAGTCACTGTTTTGGATCGGTTTTTTAGTCTCTGTTTTTGAGTTACTTTTCCATCTTATTATATTATTATTCAATAATATCAGATACATAATAAGTTATGGAGTGGTGTTATGGGATTAGGAAAACAATCAAAGGTCTTGAGTAAACCTCAAATAGAAATGGTGTCCACATACCTTCGTTCGAAACGAAATGGTCTGAGAAATCAGACCATTTTTTTATTGTCCGTAAAATGCGGACTCAGAGCAAAAGAGATATCGCAGTTAAGTTGGAAAGAGGTGTGTAATTCAGATGGTGAAGTTGATAATCGTATTGGTCTTACTAATCGAAGTTCTAAAGGTCTCAGTGGACGAATTATACCTCTCCACAAAGACGTTCGTAATAACCTCATTGAATTCTTGGATATACACAAACAGTACTATGGATTTGACATCAATAATTCCTTCGTAGTCAGAACCGAAAGGTCACCATTTACGACGTCACAGACTATTGTGAACATGTTTCAGGGTTGGTACAGGAAGTTAGGTTTACTAGGTTGTTCATCCCACAGTGGGCGAAGAACCTTCATTACAGAAACCTCTAAAAAGATATCATTAGTCGGTGGTTCTTTAAGGGATATACAAATGATGGTTGGTCATTCATCCCTACAAACGACCCAAAGATATATTGAAAGCGATAGTGAAAGTCAGCGCAAGGTAGTTGACTTGCTTTGATGCAGATTTTTTTCTATACACGCTTTCCCTGTGGTGGGGTTAGTGTGTCTAGAACACGCCGCATGAAAGAATTTACAGGTATTTAATAGCATTGATAGGAAACACCCGCTGCACTGGCAGTCCTATTTTCGAAATTTACGTAAAATTCAAATAATAATGCATTGGCAATGAATTCAAGTTTATCGCCGTTTTTCTTGAGACCCTGACCTAATGACCAACGCATTATATCATCAGATGTTTGCATTGTTAGATTGTTGCCTTTTGCAATGAATAAAACAGCACCATTGTCGCTCCAACATTGCATTTGAGCATCAGTTTGATATTTATCAAAGTCACTCGCATGTGTAGAGTTATTATAGAATAGGAATAAAAGTACGAAACAAATAATTCCGCTCATAGATTTTTCCATATTATTGCCACCTTCTTTGCTCAAAGAGTGAAGGGATTTGAACCATTCCGTTTCCGTAAATACACATAATTTGATTCATACCGTTACCCTCGTCTTTTTGAATCAGTTGCACTACCCGTTTTCCATCCTTCAACCATGTATCATTAGCAGTGATTTTGTTATTATTGATGAAAAACATTTCCCCCTTATTTTTATTTGCAAGATCAAGACACGCTTCTTTTGCGGCGGACCCCGCAAAAAACAAAGATGGGTGGGGTGTTCCTTTAGCAATCCAATAACTTGCTGCGATTAATAAAACAACGAGATACCACAAATACTTTTTCGTAACACGTTCATCTTTGCTCTCATCATCAATATCTAAATTATTACTTTTATTTTTTGGATTTGACGTTCTCAAAATTGACTTTTTGTTTTCAAAGGAGGGTTTTTCATCCAACCAATCTGGTAAATCTTCAGAATAATAAATCGTTTTTAGTCTGTCGTTTGAAAAATCATTTTTGAAATAAACTAATGTGCCAATTTCAAGTTCATTTGTTACTTTGCTATCGTCATTTAGATCCAATATTTGCGTGTCACGGTCAGTTAAAACAAAATAACCGTCAGTGGTTAAAATCTTATATACAAATGCGTGCATATTACCGATTTCGTCAATCAAACCGACTTCAAGTTGCGTGTCATCATCATTTTTTTCAATTAAATCGTCTTGCGAATCAAGAGGGCAACCACAGTGAATGCAGGCATTTATTTTATTGGAAATTTCTTTGTTACAGTCTGGGCAATTAACAAGCGCCATATTATTCTCCCCTAGTAGTTTATATTTCTTGGTAAGTTTTTTTGAATTATTCTTTTATTTGGTTCTTGTCTTTCATTTTGAACCCACACGATAATTACTAAAATCATAAATTTACGTAATTGGACTTGTCAAATCCATATAAATACCTCTGAACGAAATAGAGGTATAGACATACATCAACTCAAACAACGCATAGACGCAACAGGTAACAATCAGAACAACCCAGCAATAAACTGATATCCAAAATAGATAATCACAGAAACAACAACCAGTATTATGAACAGTGTTTGAAGGAAATCATGCACTAATGCTTTGAAGAGTTGCTTAGTCCTCACAGAACCAATCGTGACGTAAGCAACCGCAATAGACGCTGGAAATGTGAACCAAAATAAGGTCGAAACTATCCAGAATTTGAAGAAACCCATATCAGCAAATGGATTTTCTTCTTTTTTATTATCCAAATGATTTTCTGGTTTCATTTCTTCTTACTTTTCCAAGTCCCACCATATTGATAGGTGTCCTCAAATTGTGATTTAACGCCCGTCAGACACTTTCCACATAAAAACACCCAATCCTTCAACTCTTGGTATCGACACCGATACAAGACTTCTTTTGCGTCTTTACAGGCATGGCAGTCTTTAGTTCTAACTCTCATGGGAACTTGCCGACACAAACATTATCTAAATATTGCTCGGCAGATTTCAGATATCGACTTACTTTTCTTTGAACATCCCTTTTGTCCAAAGTATTCAGATATGCCTCACTATCGTCATCCATAGCATTGCCTTGTCCATCTCGACGTAGTCTAGTTTTTGTATCCATGTCTTCTTGTATTTTTCCGAAGAACTCCAGAAAATACATCCGCTTTTCATTGCGCTTAAACCAAACCGCAATATCCCAAGTTGAACCCCTGTGACGATTTTCATAAATCCTTAATGCGTAGCGGATCCCATCTGTTTTGGGTCGCTTGGTAGTTAGAGGGAATTTGGGTTCGTCACCTTCATTTTCAATTCCAAATAAATCAATCCAATGCTCTTCCCACCAGTCATCGAATTTCATGCCTAAAACGGCATTTGCACCACCCCAACCTTGATATTTAGACCAGTCAACTGTTCGGTTGGGATCTTGTTCTGCTAATTGTAAAAATCGAAACCAATATAGATACACAATTTTGCGTGAAGGTATCCATAACTTCACGTCCTTTCGATATTTGGCAGACCATCTATTTCTTGGATCGTATCGTTTCTTTTTTGCAGTCATAGCATCAGTTTACCACCTTTTACTGGTCACAGAAAACCGTGATTCAAGGGGTATAATATAAGGACAAAATAAGAAGAGAAATGGTTCTCTCTTGGTCCAAATGAGGAGTTAGAAAATGTACGACCACAACGATATTAAATATATTATGAATAACCATTTTTCAGTAATTGGTTTTACTGAAAATATGTCTGATGAATTTAACAGATGGTTTATTGGTTTAGATGATGATGAGTTGGATAAAATTGGTTACCAATTGTCTCAACTACATAACCAATTCCAAAATGATGATGAAAATCGTTTTACTGAAGTATTTCATTGTCCTTTCGAATCTTCATTAGGTGAGGAAGTAAATTACCAACTTTCGGATTGTTTGAATGAGTTTCATAGGTTTTATGAGTCTACTAAAAAGAAATTAACCAAAGACATCTTCAGAACCTTTGGTTTTGATGGTGAGTTTGAAAACAAAACTATTCCTCATCTTAAAGAAGTTTCATCAGTTTAAGTGAGGTCTAAGACGATGATTGATTATACAACTCAAAAAGACAAATTCATTGAAGATGAAATTAGAGAAAGAATTTCGATTGATGTAACTCCTAAAATGAGGGAGTTACTAACCAAAATAGATAATCTAAATCAGTTAGATTATTTGTGTGGAGAAGATGACGATATATTAGACCTTACAACTAAGTTCCAAAGTGAATTGAAAGATGAATTGTGTCTAAACCTCCATATCTAATTCTAAAACACCTTTTAACGACTCTTAGAAGGTCGTAGAACACACATCTTCGGTTCAGATGTAGGTAATCACATATTTGATAAAGAAGTGTCTCAGAGACGATCTGAGGCACTTTTAGTTTTCATAAAATTTAATGTGTTATTTTGGTCTGTGGTAAAGGAGTTTTTAGTGACCTCAGATACAACGTTTGGGTCTCTATTTCGGAGATGACCGTAATAGTTTTCAATCATTTCAACTGATGTCCCTACATTCGATGAAAGTTGATACACATTAACACCTTCCAACAACCGCATTGTAATGTAGGTATGTCTGATCGAATATGGAGTTCTTCTTTTCCCTTCATCATCATAAGTCAATCCAACTTTATCCATTAGACTGTTAAAAGAACCTTTATATGACTGAATTGGTTTTCCATTAGGATTCACTAATACACATTCGGAAGGTGAGGGAGGTTCACCTAATTCTTTAGTTCGGAATTCATAAAGACGTTTGAAGTATCTTTGGATGCCTTCATTACAGATTACATCTCTTCGGTCTGTTTTACCCTTTACAGTAATAACAATTTTTTCATCACCTAACATATCTTTGGTAGTTGAAATATCTGACCATTTTAAACTTCTGATTTCTGTACCACAACGGATACCACTGTTACCTAATATCAGAATGAAATGTTGAGTATAAAAACGTTGTCTACTAACTCTGCTATTTGGGTGATGAACCCATTCCCTCATATATTCATAAAGTTTTTTCCATTCATCTTTTGAGAAATCTGAACGACTATTAATTTTAAGTTGAGGTTTGGGAATGATTGGAACTTCTTTAAGGTAACCTTTTCTCCTACCAAATTCTAAAATCTTTTTCATAACAGTTTGATGGTGTCTTACCGTCACATTTGAAAAATTGTGTGTTTTGAATTGATAGGATATGAAATTAGTCATCATATCCTCAGTGATTTCATCTAAAGGTGTTTTCTTATAGTAGGGAATGAGGTGGTTTTGACAAATACCAACATTACCCTCTATGTATTGTTCAGACCTATCTTTGAAGATGAAGTTACTATCATCCATAAACTCTGAGACAGCAGACTCAAAAGGTGGTGATTTTAATACTTCACCTCTACGAACCTTACCTTCTAATTCATAATACAAATCTTCAGAAAACCTTTTACCTTCGTTGAAGTCTTTAGTTTTCGTTGATTTGACAACATAACCTTTAGTGTTTGGTATTTTTAAACGTACTGTCCAATTTGGTCTTTTGGTGTGGTCTTTTCGTTTATACATCACTATTCGACCATCATTTCTGATGTCGACATATTCATCATAATGTTTATGATTGTCAGTATGCATACACTCATATTAATTTATGAGTTATAAAAAGTAAAAAAGTAAATAAAAAGTAAATGATGATTTTGAGGTTTTTAAAGAATATTTTTTATCTAAATTATTGTAATATAATAACTAATAAGAGTATGTAGTTATAGATAAAAATATTCCTAATCTCGAGGCAACAGGTTCGAGTCCTGTCGGAGTCACCATTCCCCCGGTTACCATACTCCCTGTGACCACTTCCCCCGGTTACCACTTCCCCCGGTTACCATACTCCCTGTGACCACTTCCCCGTGCAAATAATTCATGCCAATAATCCCCCAGCCTAAATCCCCCAGCTTAAATCCCCCAGCTTAAATCCCCCAGCTTAAATCTCCCAGCCTAAATCCAGCTTGCGCCGCCATCCATATCTATCACCGTGCCGGACAGGTATTTTACCTCATCTGAACAGCATAGGGCGGCAAGGGCGGCAACCTCATCAGCGGATTTCAGGCGGCCAAAGGGCAGGCTGTCTGTATCCAGCATTTCTTGCCATCTATCCGCATCGCCAAACTTGGCCTCAGCACGCTGTCTATACAGGCTACGCACACGGTCAGTATCGGTCGCGCTAGGGTTAATGCCGAAAACGCGCACATCATGTTTTTGCATTTCTGCACCCAAAGCCTTGGTAAAGGCGATAAGGGCGGCATTTCCAGCTGACCCACAAATATAATCGGGGCGCAAATCGACGCCAGCTATGCCGATAATATTCACGATAATTCCGCTTTTTGCCGCGCGCATCATCTGTCCATAAAGCTGGCAAAGATGGATATAGCCGAACACCTTTAGCTCCCAGCTATCGCGCCATTCTTCCATGCCCATATCAAACAGGCCGCCGCCGCGAATTGCGCCTGCATTATTCACCAATATATCGATAGTGCCGGTTTGGCTGGCACAGGCCTCTCTTGCGCTTTCTAGGGCAAGGTCAGCAGGCAGGCATACCACCTCCGCCGCGCCTTGTGCTTTGCACGCTTCTGCTACTTCTGCTAGCCCGTCAGCTGAGCGTGCCGCAAGGGTAAGCCTGTCGCCCTGTTTGGCGAACGCAAGCGCACACGCACGGCCAATCCCGCGTGACGCGCCGGTAATTAACACATTGCGGGGGGCATTATTGGGGGCGGCTGGTTTGCGCATTTTTGGCTCCATTTCAAGCATACTAGCTAACTTCTGATCACGACAACTGCTTCTAGCTTGGCAGAATTTTAAAAATACCGCACTATATTATCCGTATCTCAAAGAGCAGCATTCCTTAGTTGCTAAGATTGCAAAGGTTGTTTTGAGTAAAGTAGGTGAAAATCGACCGCTAGCCGCCCTTTTTTATCGTAAATATAGCCGGCCTTCAAACCTTGCATCTGCGCGGGGCGCGCCCTATCTATCTAGATGTTGTACTAATATAAGGGAATGCCATGTCTATCCGCCCAATTAAATCCAGCAGCGAAGCCAAACCCACTATGGAAGGGGCAGGGGTGCATTTGCACCGCGTTTTCGGCTTTGGGGATACCTCTGATTTTGATCCGTTTCTAATGATGGATGATTTCCGCAATGATGACCCCCAGAAATATGCTAGCGGTTTTCCGTGGCATCCGCATCGCGGCATTGAAACTATTACCTATGTGCTAAAAGGGCAGGTTGAGCATGCAGATTCGCTAGGCAATCGCGGCGTTTTGAGCGATGGCGATGTGCAATGGATGACAGCTGGTTCAGGCATTATCCATCAAGAAATGCCTGAAGGGAATGCGCAAGGCCAGATGCATGGTTTTCAGCTATGGGCTAATCTGCCGCGCGACCAGAAAATGTGCACCCCCCGCTATCAGGATATTAAAGCCCCCGATATTAACAGCCTGACAGATGATGATGGCACACATATTCGTGTGATTGCAGGCGATTATCGCGGCTATCGTGGCCCTGTGGACGGGATTGATACTGACCCTGCCTATCTGGATGTGTCTATGATGCCGAATGTGACTAAGCGGTTTCCATTTGATACGCGCCGTCAGGGTTTTGCTTATATTTTTGAAGGTTCCGCCAATTTTGGCAATGCATCTGCACCTTTTGGGGTGAATGTTGAAAAGGAATTTGCTGGAGAAGAGCTTAAAATACGCGACCAGTCTGGCAATCGTACCCTGGTTGTGTTTGGGGCTGGTGATGAGGTAGAAGTAACCGCTGGTGAGTTTGGCGTGCGTTTCTTGCTTATCTCTGGTGCGCCTCTGCGGGAGCCTGTCGCATGGCATGGCCCTATTGTCATGAATAGCCGCGAGGAACTTCAAACAGCTTTTCGAGAATTAAATAGTGGTGATTTTGTTAAAACCGGAGCCGAAGGTTGGGTGGGCACTCCCCGAAAATAACGCCCCATTACTCAAAATGGTTGCTAAAATCATTACTGAAAATTTATTAAATCCGTCTGTTTTCAGGCGGGTTTTTTAATTGTTTCAGGATTCAATATTGGCATAAATCTACTGGAAAATATAAATAATTTTTTTTATAAAAAGATTTAATTAAACGTTTTAAGCATATGAAAAAAAACAGTAAAAACGAATTATAAATTTATATATTCAAGGTATTTTTTATAAAAGATATCTCTAATTCTCCTCCTTCTCAACCCATTAAAAGAAGCGGCGGTACGGCAGGCAGTCTATCTTTTTTAGCCCAAATTTCTTTATTTCCTACCCACGTAAATAGAACAGATATCGGCCGTTTGCATTGGTGACTAAACACCTTTGAAAGTTCTATATTATGGTTTCTGTATCTACAAATGGTGGGGCATTGACTGCCCGCTATCATGCTAGATTAACCGGCGCAAACTCTAGTAAAGCCGTGCAGATGCTTGCTTCTGGTGCGCGCATAAATGGGGCAGGCGATGATGCAGCTGGCTTGGCTGTAGCTTCTAAAATGAAAAGCCAGTTACGCGGCCTTCACGCTGCAATGCTGAACACCTCGCAAGGGATTTCCCTGTTACAAACCGCAGCAGAGGGGATGCAGACAGCTGAAAAGCTGGTTCAGCGTATCCGCGAGCTTGCCGTGCAATCCCATAATGGCACCTATACAGATAATGACCGGATGAATTTGCAGTTTGAAGCAGATAGCCTTTTGAACCAGCTGACGCAAAATGTAGAGGGTACAAAATTTAATGATATAAATTTAATCGATGGAAGCTATGAGCGTTTTATGCGTGTGGGCAATGCTAATTCTGACGTGGTACGGGTCGCGATTGATGGGGTAGGTATCAAGACCTCTATTAAAGGGGATAGTCTTGCTTCTGGCACTTCAACTAAGGTTTTAGTGCCATCCTCTCAGAGTTCAGGTACTTCATCTGTTAATTTCCCGCAAACAAGCTTTGCGGCCTCTGGAACGAGCGAGCTTATCTATAAAGCCACATCAACAGCAAGTGGGATTTCTGTAGATGGAAGGGATAATACCCCAGCCGCGTTAGCATCAACAGAAGTTTCAGTAGCTGCGAGTAGCCATGCTTCAGGGACAACAAGCGTTGTTGTTCCCGCTACTGCTGCCACAACTGGAACTTCTATACCAGATAGACAAAACCCAACCGATGCAGTGATTAGCGAGGCGTCACAGTTTGTCGCGCAAGGTTTTCAAAATGGGGACTTTTCTGCCACAAACTTTACCCAGCAAACAACTCCTGACGGACATATAATTTCTATTGAAGGCTGGGACATCCATCTTCAAAGAATAGAGATGGATGGCGATCCGTTTCAAATAGGCGGCTATCAAGTTCCCCTTGATACAACAAGAGACCCGCGTGCAGTTGAAGACTCATTTCTCGGTGTTCTCCCTGCTTTTGACCCTTATGTATTAGAAAGTAAGTTACAGAATTCTGCTCGGGGCGCACATTGGGATATTCAAAATGGTGAGCTTACGCTTAGCCATGATGGCAACATTTATGGCCATGGCTTTTCGATAACGCGCGGGCCTTATGTTATATCTGATTATAGTATGCCATTGAAAGTTGGGGATGTTGTATCATTCGAGTGGTTTGGCGAAGCTGGCGGGGATGCTTTTGATACCTATGGCTATCTTTTAAATGTCGATGATGGTTCAACGGTTGAACTTTTGAATGCAACAGGTGTTAAGCCCTCCAGCGGGCCAGGTAAATCAACTCTTCAGCTTTTGAATGAAGGGCATCCTTGGACAGATGATTTTCAAATTGGTTCGGATGGTTGGGTATTGTCTTCCGAAACGGTGTCTCAGGCCGGAAATTATCGGTTTGTTTATATTGCAGGTTCTTTTGACGCTACAGGCGGAAAATTGCATGGCAACGGCCTTAGCATTAGAGATGTTGATGTCATACCTGCTAATAATGAAACAATAGGTATCGCTAGTGTTGAGGTGAGGGAATCAGACGATGTTCGCATTGATAGTGGCTTGCTGGCAAGCATGCAGAATATTGTCAGCAGCGATCCAGGTGGCAGTTTTAGCTTATTAACGGATACCGCAGATCACACAAAATTTACAGCTGACCCCGTAACAGGAAATATTCGTGCTAACCAGCCGCTCCTGATAAACAGCCAAGAGGTTTACACGCTAAATTTGCGTTATGATGGTCCAAATGGCTTCCAGCACACAGAAACCATTACTATTACCCTGACACCAAGCACAGACAGCTATGCAACGCTAAATGCAGCGGGGGCTTCACAAATATCTCTTGAGGCAAATGACCTAACAGGGATGCAAGATTTCATCACTTATGCCACTCGCCATTCGCTGATGCCTCTAAGTTATGGAATAGAAGCCTATTCGGACAATGATGGGAATAGTGATAATAATGGCAATCCAAACGAACATTTAAATTTTCAAATAGATCCAGCAACTGGGCGTGTCACTTCAACAGGTCCACTTAGCTTTGTAGATGGACCTGATTTTCATTTTAATATCCGCGCAACAGCAACAGATGGAAGCATTTTCACCGAGCATGTTAGACTATCCCTTTCGGATGCAAATAGTGCTACGGGGCAATTTAGTGCCGAAGAGGGGGATGAAATCACCCTTCCATTGGCTGATCTGACTGCGTTAAATGATTATATGAGCCGGCATCCGGGGGGAAGTTTATCCATAGCTAGTGCTGGGCAAGATAATATGCTGTTTGAAATTTTGGGCGAACAAATCATGGCTCCAAATGGTCTGCGCGCATCCCCTCAAGGCACTTTTAACTTTGCTGTGCATTACACACATAGCCCTGATGTATTCATTCAAAATGTCACCCTTAATATCACCCCTGCACGTAAAGCAGATAGTATTATTAATATTGAAGAAGGTCAGCCATTTAGGTTTGATATCGTTGATTTTTCTCATATTCATCCCTTTGCCTTAACAGATGGCTATACAGGTAATTTTCGGCTGGAGCCTTACAATAATGAAGATGGAGACCCTACAAATGATGGTCAGGCAAATGAAGTAAATAAATTCGCCATTGATAGCACAGGGACTCGTATCATATCACATCTTCCATTAAGATTTGATGATACACCAACTCTTCACTTTAACCTTGTTTATACCGCCAGTGATGGAAGGGAGATTGTTGAGCGGGTCGTGGTCAATGTAGAAGAGCAAACAGGGGTATATGCAAATCTGGCCGCGGAAGAATCAAACCAGATTATCGTTAATATTGCCGACTTAACGGCCTCAGCAGATTTCGCACTCGCCCACCCAGGTGGCAGCTATAGCATTGGGGCAGGGGGGGACTTGTTCCACTTGCAAGGCAATCAGATTGTTGCAACAAAAAAATTCCGAATAGAAGATCAAGCAAGCTATCAATTTGAGCTGAATTATAGCAATGGCAGCCATTTTCTTACAGAAAATGTAACCCTTAATTTGTATGAAGCCCGGACATCTTATGTGCGTACTAACGCTGTAGAAGGTGATGAGATAATTATACCGAATAGTGAATATCCTAATCTAGAGCGATTTGTGAGGGCAAATCCAAATGGCGTTTTTAGCCTGACCGGCCCAGATGCTGGAAAATTCAGGCTAACAGACACAAACAGTTTGCGCTCTGTTCAGCCTTTGCGGCATTCTGTTCAGGATAGCTATCAGCTGAACCTAGTTTACACCGCGAATGGGAAGATTTTTTCAACTTCCCTGAACCTTGATATACTTCCAGCCAACACCGCTAACAGCCAGTTTAGAGTGGAAGAATCAGACCAGATCACCATTGCTGGTAGCGCTATGACAAGCCTGCAAGCCTTTGCAGCACATCAAAATTTTGCAGGGCATTTTGAGCTCATAGAGGAGGGTGATTACCATTTCTTTGATATCGCTGCGGATGGAACAGTTACCGCAAAACAGTCTCTCTTCTTAGAAGATAATCCGGTTCTGAATTTAAAGGTGCGCTTTGATGCAGATAATCAGCGCGATTTTATCGAAACTATTACGCTAAATCTTGACCCAACTAGCCTTAATGAGAGCCGTTCCCACTTTTCAGCTTTGGAATCTGGCCGGGTTTTCATTGTACCAGAAGCGCAATCATACCTTAAAGCCTATGCAGCAGCAGACCAGTATAATGGCTATTTTGAGATACTTTCCTCGCCTTATTCTACTGCGGATGACCATTTGAATTTCTCGGTCAATGCCCAAGGAGATATCGCAAGCATTGGCGAGATTGATTTCGAAAATGGGCCACCTCAGTTCGAAGTGAAAATCAGATATCACCATTCCGGAGGATTGGAGCAATTCACAGATTTTCTGAGGCTGGAGGTGATTAATGATAAGACAGATGACAATAATTTAGCACTTGAGGGGCTAGATATTAGTACACAAAAAAACGCGTTAGCAGCCATCTTAAAACTAGATAGAGCTTTGCAACATTTAGCTTTGGCACAAGCCAATCTAGGCGCACTTCAGAATCGTTTCAATTTCAATATCGAGACGATATCGCAACTAACAATGCAATTCGAAGCTGCACATGGCCGTATAATGGATGCTGATTTTGCCAGAACCAGCGGGCTATTGGCTAAATACAGCATTTTAAATCAAGCTTCATCAAGTATGCTTGGCACCGCAAATGAAAACCAGCGACTTATTCTGGAATTGCTGGAAGTACTTTAATTTTTATTTCTTTATGCCTTGCTGAATTATGCTCTAGACAGCGCTATAACCTCTCGTCCAAAATAAAAGCGGTTGAACATAAAAGGAGGCTTTATTAAATGCAGATCACTTTGTCCCATGCAGATGCACATGAAGCTTGCTGTCCGCGTTGCCACAGTCCCCTAAAAACAATTGTTGTTCATGGCCATGAGCAATGCATGATCTGTAAATCCAATATTTTTGAATGTTGTTCAGGTGAGCAATGTGAGCCTGAAAGCGCAAGCATTTCTGCTGCTGAACATCATCGTTCTTAAAAAAGGCGCCGAGCTCATTTATTGTTGATCTGCTGTGGCAGGCCAAAATGACGCTGGCAAATTTCAGCAAGTTTGGTAATGCCTTTTGTAATCACATCTTCTTCTGGATAGCCAAAACACAGCCGCATCTGATAGCCGGCCTCCTCACCAAGTGACCATTCAGGGCCAGCATTAATCGCAACCCCCTCTTTGGCAGCTTCATCTGTCAGCTTTAGGATATCTATGCTCTTATCCAGCGTAACCCAGATAAAAATACCGCCCTTGGGCCGATGATATTGTGCAGTAGTGCCAAAGTTTTTATCCAGAGATTCACAAATCACATCACATTTTGCACGCAAATGCTTATTCAAGCGCTCTACATGGCTATCAAAAGATTGTGGGCAGAAATCTGCTAAAATCAACTGTTCGAGTGCACTGGATCCAGCATCGGTCTTATAGCTGGCCGCTCTGGATAAAAATGGCCAATCTGCAATGAGATAGCCAACCCTAAGTGCAGGGGCAATCGTCTTGGAAAAAGAACCACAATAAATAACACGCCCACTATCATCAAGGCTTCGAATAGTAGGGGGGCGAACCTCATCAAAAATGAGGTCAGCATAACAATCATCTTCAAAAATTGGCACATTATAGCGGCTTGCGAGTGCTAGCAACTGCCGCCTGTTTGCAGTTGGCATAATGGTTCCAGTAGGATTGTGGATAGTAGGTATCGTGTAGATATAGCGAGCAGCTTTGCCTTGCGCTTTCAATGCCTCTAGTTCCTCTTCCAGATGCGCAAGATCCATCCCATCAGCGCCAACACGAATACCAATAATATGAACATTCAAATGCTGAAACCGGCTAATAACCCCGCCATAGGTTGACTCCTCCATAATCACGATGTCACCCGGACGCAGCAACGTCTCATTGACCAGATCAAGCGCCTGTAGAGAGCCGGAGACCAGCAAAATATTATCAGGATCGGTTGGCATATCCGCACGGGCTTCCAACGCGCGCCCAATAAATTCACGTAAACTACGCAAGCCAAGCGGGCCATCACCTAGATTATAGGTTGCCAAACGCGGGCCATGTTCTGACATCACCTTATCAGCGCTAGCCCGCAATGCCTCTACTGGCACCATGCTGGAATCATTATGTCCACCAATAAAATTGTAAGCTGGAAAGCCTGTCCAGCGCCCTGTCGCGGTCTTGATATCATCGTGATAAAAGCTGTCAAAATCGAACATGAATATCTATTTCTCTCTAAATTTCTTGTCGTGTTTTTTTTAACGATGCCTGTGATAAGGGCTATAAATCAATGCCAAAATGTATCGAAACCCTTTTCAAGGCAGTTTTTTTTCTGCTTGAATGAAGAGTAAAAGAAAAGCGCCTTAGTCTCATAGGCCAAACCAACTCACAAGATCATAAAAAGAGAGATATCATGTCAGGTAAAAATCAAAGAAATGGTTCAAGCAATCGTCCACGCGTTCTGTATCTTAGTCATGCGCCAGACGATATTTATGATGTTGTCCGCCGCATGGCAGGAGATGAAGTTGACCTTGTTTTGATGGATAGCAATGATGATGTGGCCCGATGCGCAGCCATTGCCGATTGTGATGCGGTTATTGTGGCCTCTTATCGTCTAACTGGGCAACATTTAGCGGCGGCAAAAAAACTGCAGCTTGTCCATCATCAGGGGGTAGGCTGGCACGATACTACCGATTGGCAGACTATCCGCGACAGGGATATTAAGCTTGCTATCACCTTGTCTGGCTCTACCATTAGTGTGGCCGAACATACGCTAATGCTCATGCTAGCCGCCTGCCGACATTTAAGTCATGCAGATGCTGAATTGCGAAAAGGCAAATGGCTTGTAAATGCCTTGCGCACCCGCTCACGCGAAATAATGGGACGCACAGTTGGTATTATTGGCATGGGACGTATTGGTAGCCAAGTTGCAGAACGTCTTCTTCCCTTTGGCACAAAGGGGCTGTATTGCGATCCTAATGTCACATTGGATAATGCAACCGAAAAGCGGTTGAATATAACTAAAACTGATTTTAACACGCTGATTGCCACATCAGATATTGTCACGCTGCATCTTCCGTTAATGGCTAGTACACATAATATTATCTCTAAGGATATATTAGATAAAATGAAGCCGGGTAGTATTTTGATTAATGCGGCGCGCGGTGGTTTGGTCGATGAGGTAGCCTTGGATGCAGCCTTGCGATGCGGACATTTGCAAAGTGCAGGGCTAGATGTTTTTGAAGGTGAGCCGCCATCGCATGATAACCCGTTATTATCAAACCCTGCCTGCATCTTAACCCCGCATATCGCTGCTGGAACACGCGACGCGTTAGAACAAAAACTGGCTGCTGTATTCGCCAATATTAAAGGTTTTTTTGACGGACAACCTCTAGAAAATGAAGTAGACCTGCATCAACATGAGGATTAATTTAGAGCTGTGCTGGCTGTCATTTGTCTAAATATTTCAATTTTCAAAAATATTATTGCAATTGATAACTATTATCATTATCAATATTGAAGGTTTGAAACGTTAGTCATTCTGGCTCGTTGGACTAATTTACATCTTGAGTAGATTTTGAGGGTAAGAGAACACAGATGCGCAAAATTCCATCATTTATATTTGGAGCAGTGTACGGGCTAGGGATTTTGGCTAGCCAACCCGTATTAGCAACGGAAACTATAAATATTTTCACCTATCGCCAACCTGCATTACTGGCGCCTATGCTGGAGGCTTATACAAAAGAAACTGGCATAGAATTCAAAACAGTTTATGCCCCAAAAGGGTTAGTTGCGAGACTGCAAGCCGAAGGGGCGAGTGCGCAGGCAGATATGGTGATTACTGTGGATATTAGCCGCGTAAAAGAGCTTGCCGATTCTGGCTTGCTAGCGCCATTAAACTCACCTGTTATTGCTGGCAATGTACCAGCTCATCTACGCGCTAAAGATGATAGCTGGACAGCACTTTCCTTGCGGGCACGTATCCTAGCAATATCAAAAGAGCGGGTGGCTAAAGACAGTTTGAAAAATATTGAACAGCTTGCAGAACTAGAATGGCAGGGCAGGGTATGTACCCGTAAAGGCAGCCATGTCTATAATCGTGCACTTCTCGCCTCGCTTATCGCCCATCATGGCGAAGAAGGTGCTAAGGCATGGGCAGAAGGTTTGGTGGCCAATTTGGCACGCCGCCCTCAAGGTAATGATCGCGCACAAGCAAAGGCTATTTATGCTGGTGAATGTGATGTAGCGCTGATGAACACTTATTATTACGGGAAGATGAAATTTAATAAAAAAGAGCCTGGACAACGTGCGTGGGCTGACAGCATCGATCTGGTCTTTTTCAATCAGGAAGGGCGGGGTCAACACGTAAATATTTCTGCTGGCGGAATTTTGAAAACTTCAAAAAATAAGGAACGTGCAAAAGCATTTCTGGCTTGGTTAACCTCAGCTGAGGCCCAGCGCCTTTATACCGAGATAAATTACGAATATCCTGTTAATCCAGCAAGTGCGCCAAGTGAAGAGGTGGCGTCTTGGGGTAGCTTTAAGATGGATAAGCTTTCTTTGGCTGAAATAGCAAGATTAAGCCCTGCTGCTCAACGGATTATTAATTCTACTGGCTGGTAGAAGTATAAATAAAGCTAAGCTTGGCAATGCTGGAGGGAAAAAGTTTTTTTTACCGGTATTGTTTTTACCAGTATTGTTTTAACTAGTACTGTCTTTTTCCCGAGCTGGCCTTGTTTGTCATAAAAACTAAATAAAATTGACTTATATCTCAGTTCAAGTGCAATTCAGTAATAGTATCAAAGGGAGATGATATTGATGCGCCAAAAGCTGATTTGCGAATTTATGGGCACGTTATTACTGGTGGCAACAGTTGTCGGCTCAGGCATTATGGCGGCCCGTTTGTCTGGCGGTAATGATGCTATCGCTTTGCTTGGCAATACGCTTGCAACAGGCGCAATATTATATGTCCTTATCACTATTTTTGGCTCTATTTCTGGTGCGCATTTTAACCCAGCGGTTAGCGTCGTGATGGCCTTAAAAGGTGAGCTGAATAAAGACATGCTAACTGCTTATATTTGTGTACAAGTTATTGGCGGTATTTGCGGTACGTTTCTAGCGCATTTGATGTTTGAAACGCCCCTTTTGCAACTATCTGAAAATCTGCGTTCTGGCATGTTTCAATATATCTCAGAAATGGTTGCAACCTTTGGTCTTGTGCTGACAATTCTGCTAGGGGTGCGCTACAAGCCTGATGCGGTTGCAATGTTGGTGGCACTCTATATCACAGCTGCTTATTGGTTTACCGCCTCAACCAGCTTTGCCAACCCGGCAGTCACAATAGCACGCACCTTAACTGACAGCTTTTCCGGTATTCATTTTGGCGATACAGGTTTTTTTATCCTTGCACAGCTATTGGGTGGAATGCTGGCGCTTGGTCTTTTCCGTATACTTAACACCTCAAAATAGTAAAATTCCTACCTATTTTTATAATTTTAAGCTCGTAATTTCAGCAGCTTAGAAAAATTATACTTTTTTTTCATTTTTTTTCTAAAACACAGCTTATTTGTGTCGTTTACGGGTCTGTAGAGAAAAATTTAGTAATTGACGAAACCTAGAAATAACGTGAAATGAAAACGCCACCAGTACAACCAGATGCAGCGATGACAGCCTCGTCCGCACCAAAGGAGGCAGTAGCACGTCCCGATGCGCGGCTGATGCGCCTGCCGGAAAGGTTGTCTGCCCATATGCAGACGCGCTCTCAAGCCGGGCAAGTATTTATATCTGATGCCGTCATGTCTTTAGATGCAGAGATGAAATCGCTTCATATGGCTATTCAATATGCTTCGCGTGCAACCTCGCTTATTCAGGAGACAGAAGAGCAGACAGGTGAGCTGTTAACTCTGGTTAATCAAATCCGTTCTATGGCCCGGAAAATGACCCTACCGGATGTTCGTGACGCTGAGCGCCAAAAAACCGAAAGCGAAATGAATAAGCTTTGGGGGGAGGTAAATAAAATCGCTGGTCAAGAAGGGATACCCCTAAAGAGCAGCGAGGCAAAAATTTCGGCAGATACCTCGGCAGACACCAAGGCGCCTATTCCCAGTAAACAACAAGCGCTATCCCATTTAGATAACGCCGCACATCAGCTAGAATTACAGCGTTCGGCGCTTTCAGAGACAGCTGTTGGCGTGCGTGAGACGATTGATATTCTTACCCGTTCAGGTATGGGAGAAGCGTTTGGCTCTAGCGATCCTGCTATGAAGGCGACTATAGACCATGTGGAAAAATCAGCTGCGGTAATGGCAGAGCGGGCGGAAATGACAAAAGCAGCTCAGAGCAAGGCAGCAACGGCGCTCTTTACCCAAATCTTGCATGTTATTTAGCACGTATAGTTAAAAAAATTTTCTAAAAAGTCTTTAATAAAGCCGCTTGCTGGCATCTGCCAAGTCAGCATGATAGGCTGATATTATTAGACAAGGTCTTAAGTGGTAAGCTTTTTTTGAGGGTGTCAGATTATGGGTGTGCGGCAGTTTTTCTTATTTCTAGTATGTTTGGGCATTATAATAGGGGCAAGTCGAGCTGCCACTGCCCATCTTTGCGCGCTAACGGGCAATGATGCACAATCCATTAGCCAGTATAATCAGTGTAAAGCAGACCTGACTGTCTCTGGCATGCACCCAAATAAGACAGATGAGCCCCCAACCGAAGAGCTATCAGCCCTAAAGTTGGAAAACAAACAGCTTCGCCTTCAGTTGGAAGTGATAAAAAGCCGTTTGTTTGAACTTCTAAAAGATTTGTAAGTGTTTCTAGCTGGCTAGAACTTGGGCAACAATCTGAAAGCCAAACGCCATCCCCAGACCAAATACAAAATGATTAAGAAGGGCAAGAAAACATACTAGGCGCGGATTATCTGTTAGCCGGGCCATTATGCCTTTACCCATCGCCGGCAAAAAGAAAAACCATGGCACCGCAACAGAAGCAATGCCAAAAATAGCACCGCTATAAAAGCTGTTATCTAGCCAGCCAGCCTCTCGCATCACAAGGTAAACAAGCGCATAACCGACACCTACCAGATAATGCACAAGCCAACCAAGCGAGGTTTCCCCAGATATTGCTGGAAGCGTATCAATTTCTGGATTGATGACTTTGCCGCGTGTTACCGTATAGGCAGTCCAGCGACCCACCATACCCCAGTTAGAAGGTGGAATATTAAGGATTAGAAATAACAAGCGCTGAAACGTGTCCATAACTAGACAAGCCAGAACACCAGCAATCAGAACATCATTGATTTCTATGTCTATTCCCATGTTCCATACCCCCAATAATTTTAATCTATACTGCCTTAATCTGCCATAAATGATGCTGATAAGGAAAATAATTTATTAAAAAAAAACGGCAAAAGCTCGATTTAATTGGTCTAACTTTTCCACTAGTGAAAATACCGTATCGCAAATATCTAGTTGCGAATGATTATTGTTTACATAATTACAATTCCTGTTAAATCAAAAGGAGTTATCAGGTGTTTGAGCCAGCTATTATCGGAGTTCTTACTATTCTTGGCTTTTTTATAAGGGGGAGCGCAAACTAAAATGGCGGCTCTGTCGTTTGATAAACCGGCTTTGAATAAAGCTCATACTATGCGCCATTTGCGCCATCAAATTGCCGTGCATCCGCTATTGCTGTTGGTTTGTCTTATCTTACTTGCACCGGTTGTTGCGATAGCTATTGTGGCCACTGGCCCTACGGACGACCTGATGCCGCATTTACTGCAAACTGTGCTTGGCCGCTATGTCCAGAACACCATTTTGCTGATGACGGGTGTTGGGATATTAGCGGTGATGTTCGGGGTGTCCACCGCATGGCTAGTTAGTCGTTATGAATTTGTGGGCCGGCGCTGGTTCGAATGGTTATTGGTTCTGCCTGCGGCAATGCCGGCATATATTATTGCTTATAGCTACACTGATTTTTTTGAATATGCTGGCCCAGTGCAAAGCCATCTTCGTGCCTTTTTTGGCTGGCAAACAGCGCGGGATTACTGGTTTCCAGAAATACGTTCTTTTGGCGGCGCGATGCTGATTATGGCAAGTGTCCTTTATCCTTATATTTATCTGTTGGCACGCACTTCTTTTCGGCAAACTTCTGCTAATCTTTTTGAAATTGCAGAAATATCTGGCCAAAATCTGTTTTGGCATGTTGGTTTGCCGTTGGCACGACCAGCTATTATTGCAGGACTTTCGCTGGTTTTAATGGAGGTGGTTTCTGATTTTGGCACTGTAGAATATTTTGCACTGGAAACCCTTACACTTGGTATTTTTAACGTTTGGATAGGCATGAACAGCAAACCGGCTGCTGCCCAGCTTGCCCTTTGTGCTTTCGTTCTTATTGGCCTGCTTTTAATGATGGAAATTTTCGCTCGGTCGCGCCGATCTTTTCAAAATAGCGGCTTTGGACGGGTAGGGGTGCCGCGGAAATATTTATTGCCGCGTTATCAGATGCTTTGCGGCGCTATCTGTATTTTGCCCATAATAATCGGATTTGCTCTGCCAGTTACGATTTTGTTGAATTTTGTTGTGCGCGGCGGCGGCGTGCAGGCTCCGGCCGACATCCTCTCGCTCCTACAGCAATCTTTTGGACTAGCTCTTATTGCTGCTATTTTGGTTATTGTTTTGGCTTTATTGGCTGCGTTGTTGGCGCATTATCGCTCGGCGCGCAGTGGCCAAGTTTTAGCTGGGGCAGCAGCAGCAGGCTATGCCTTTCCCGGTACCATTCTAGCGATAGGCGTGTTGGCGGTTGCAGGCTATATTGACCGCGCCTCTATCTCGATGTTTTCAGCCCCGTTAATGGCGGGCGGCTTCGCTGTACTCCTATTTGGGCTGATGGTGCGGTTTCATGCTGTTGGTTATGGCTCAATTGTTTCTGGAATACGCCGTATGCCGCCTCATATGATGGAATCTGGTTTGATTATGGGCTATCGCTTTCCGGTTATTATTGGAAAAGTCATTCTGCCACTTCTGCGTAATTCTATTATTGCAGGCGGCTTACTGGTCTTTGTGGATGTTATGAAAGAATTGCCAATGACCTTGCTATTGCGACCCTTCTCGTTTGAGACTTTTGCTACATACACTTATCAATTTGCCAAAGATGAAATGCTAGAGGTGGCCGCAATCCCTGCCTTGCTAATTGTTTGTGCGGGTCTATTGCCAGTTTATCTAGCTAACAGAGCGCTTGAGAAATAAAGATATCGCGCTAGAATTAAAGAACAAATTCTCTTTTGGATTAATGACAGGGTCAGTTTCGGGGCAATTCACATGACATCATCTAAAGACAAAACACCGGCGCAAGGTATGCGCAAAGGCCTAACAAAATATGGTGATGATGAATTTGCCCTATTTTTGCGCAAGAGTTTTATCAAGGGGGCAGGTTATGGCGATGAAGCACTTGGACGCCCGGTTGTAGGCATTATCAATACTGGGAGTGATTTTAATCCCTGTCATGGTAATGCAGATGAGTTGATTGAGCGCGTCAAAGCAGGCATCGAAGCTTCTGGTGCATTGCCAATGGCCTTTCCAACAATTAGCTTGCACGAGGCCTTTTCTTACCCAACCTCTATGTATTTACGCAATTTGATGTCGATGGATACCGAGGAGATGTTACGTGCATTGCCGCTGGATAGTGTGGTTCTGGTAGGCGGCTGTGATAAAACAGTGCCTGCACAATTAATGGGCGCAATAAGCGCTGATGTTCCGTTTGTCCAGCTGGTCACTGGTCCTATGAGTACAGGCAGTTTTCGCGGCCAAAGGGTTGGGGCTTGCACAGATTGCAGGCGTTTATGGGCAGATTACCGGGCTGGCAATTTGGATGAAGGCGCAATAGCAGAAGCCAATAATGCGCTTGTTCCCACTATTGGTACTTGCGGGGTGATGGGCACGGCAAGCACAATGGCGCTACTGGCCGGGGCAATGGGGCTGATGCCCTTAGATGGTGCAACCGCCCCTGCAGTTTCAGCTGATAGGCGCAGGGTAGCCGAAAAAACGGGTGTACTGGCTGCAGATATTGCCAAAAAAGGGGTGAAACCATCTGCGTTTCTATCCCAAGCAGCCTTTGATAATGCTTTGCGCGTCTTGCTAGCTGTTGGCGGGTCTACCAATGCCATCATCCATCTAGCGGCTATTGCGGGGCGTTCGGGACATGATGTATCGCTTGATAGACTTGATAATATGGCACGGCAAACCCCTGTATTGGTTGATTTAAAGCCTTCTGGCAGCGGTTATATGGAAGATTTGCATGATGCAGGCGGCTTAGTGCGAATATTAGATGCGCTTGGCCCGTTAATTGATAAGGATGCGGTAACTGTATCTGGAAAAACACTTGGCACAGAACTAGCTAGCTTTAATACAGATTGGCCGCAGAATATTGTGCGCACACCCCAAGACCCACTATTTGGTGAGGGAGGGCTGGCTGTTCTATATGGGAATCTGGCACCGGATGGCGCAATCATTAAGGTGGCAGCTGCTAGTCCAGATCTGCTTGTGCATACAGGCAAGGCTGTGGTTTTTGAAGATATGGAGGATTTAGCCGCACGCATAGATAGCCCTGATTTAGAAGTCACACCAGAAGATGTTTTAGTGTTACGCAATATTGGACCGAAGGGTGCGCCTGGTATGCCAGAGGCAGGTCTTATACCGATCCCGCGTAAGCTTGCCCGCCAGGGGGTTAAAGATATGGTACGTATATCTGATGGCCGAATGAGCGGGACGGCTGCTGGCACTATTGTTCTACATGCAGCCCCAGAGGCGGCAGTTGGTGGTGCGCTCGCCTATGTTAAGACTGGTGATATCATTTCACTTAATGTGGAAAAGCGCTCGCTTGAGGTGGATTTATCAGAAGCAGAGCTAGAAGCGCGGGCCAAAGTAATGCCGCTTAAGACTAGCGATGCGAAGCGCGGTTATGCACATTTATTTCATACCAGTGTTTTGCAAGCCCCAGATGGGGTGGATTTTGACTTCCTGCGGGCAGAAGGCTCCACAAATAAGGTGTAAGTTTTGCTGATAACGCATTGTGGCTTGCTGTTTAAAGGGTTTTTCCTATACTAAAAGCCCAGAGGTGGTTCGGCTCAATATGACAGGTTAGCTCCTTATGTTTGAAAAAAATAAAATTAATAATGCGATCATCCAGCTAAAAGAACGGTTCGGAGAGCAGGTCTCTACTAGTGAGGCGGTACGCTCGCATCATAGCCACACAACCACGCGCATTCCCCAGCAATTACCAGATGCGGTAATGTTCGCCAAAAACACCCAAGATGTGTCCGAGACTGTGCGCATCTGTTATGAAAATGATTGCCCTGTTATCGCCTTTGGTATTGGCTCTTCCCTCGAAGGGCATGTCAACGCACCTCACGGCGGTGTTTGCATTGATATGAATGGGTTAGACCAAGTACTAGAAGTAAATAATGAAGATTTAGACGTCATTATCCAGCCCGGTGTGACGCGCGAGGCTTTAAACGAATATCTGCGTGATACGGGCTTGTTTTTTCCTATTGATCCAGGGGCAAATGCCTCTCTTGGCGGCATGGCGGCAACCAGAGCCTCTGGCACAAACGCGGTACGCTATGGCACTATGAAGGATAATATTCTGGCCCTAGAAGCGGTACTTCCAGATGGGCGGGTGGTCCGCACTGGCAGTCGGGCTAAAAAATCATCGGCTGGCTATGATTTAACGCGGCTTTTGGTAGGCTCAGAAGGCACGTTGGGCATTATCACCGAAATCACCTTAAAGCTTTATGGTATCCCTGAGGTTATTGCAGGGGGCACTTGTTCTTTCCCTTCGGTAGAAAGCGCGTGCAATGCAGTAATTAATGTGATTCAATATGGGATTCCAGTGGCGCGCATCGAATTGTTAGATGTGGTTCAGGTCCGGGCCTGTAATCAATATTCAGGGCTGGATTTGCCAGAAACGCCCCTGTTATTGATTGAATTTCATGGCTCGGAAGCCGGTGTTGCAGAACAGGCTGAGATGTTTGCCTCAATCGCCGAAGAATATACTGATTATGAATTCCAGTGGACCAGCGATGAGGCGGCACGGAAAAAGCTGTGGAAAGCCCGGCATGATGCTTATTATGCGTCGCTCGCCTACGCCCCCGGTTCTGTGGGCGTTTCAACAGATGTGTGTGTGCCCATATCAAGGCTGGCAGAATGTGTAGAAGAAACCTACCGCGATATTGAGGAAAACGGCATTATATCGCCGATTGTTGGCCATGTCGGGGATGGTAATTTCCACTGCATGCCCTTAAGTGACCCCAAAGATGACGAGATGCGTCAAATTATTGATGGTTTTATCAAGCGCCTATCTGAACGTGCTATCGCGATGGGCGGCACCTGCACAGGTGAGCATGGTGTTGGCCAAGGCAAACAGGATTATTTGCGCAAAGAGCATGGTGATGCGGTGGATGTGATGATAATGATTAAATCAACCATTGATCCCAAAGGCATCATGAATCCTGGCAAAATATTTCCGCAAAACTAGTAGCTAGTATAGTTAGCTTTATCTAGCGTTTGGGAAATCTAGCTTTCCGCAAAAGCGGTTAGCATGCCTTCAAGGTCAGCCCATAAATCATCTTTATTTTCTAGCCCTGCATAAACCCGGACCAGATACCCGTCTTCATGAGAGGGGGTAAAATTCCGGTGGGTAATCTCGTGATGTGCCTGCTTTATTAGGCTTTCATATCCTCCCCAACTTGCCCCAATAGCAAAAATATCCATCTCTTCTATTGCTTTATCTAAGGCTTCTTGTGGCAAGTTATTTGGTAATATAAAGGCAAATAACCCGCAAGAGCCTGAAAAATCACGTTCATAAATAGGGTAATCTGGGCTTGTTGGCAGGCCAGGGTGCAAAACATCCAACACCATCGGATGGGCTTTAAGCTTATCTGCCAGATACAGACCGTTTTCTGAGGATTGTTGTAGGCGCAAACGCATTGTGCGCAGGCCGCGAAGTCCCGCATATAAATCGTCTGGCCCAGCACAAATCCCTAGATTGGTCATAGTGGCACGCAGTGCCTTGCCATGCGCGCCCGAAGCGGCGGCAATGCCTAAACTGATATCAGAATGCCCGCAAATATATTTGGTTGCGGCCTCAACCACGACATCTGCGCCCATCGATAATACTGGATAGTGCAGGGCAGTACCCCATGTATTATCCGCCATAATTGTAATCGGAGCTGTGGTAGTTTTTTGACGACGTGCTGCAGCCACAATCGCGGGCAGGTCCTGAAGCTCAAAAGTCAGCGAGCCAGGTGTTTCCACATAAATCAAGCTGGTTTCAGGCTTTATATAGGCTTCAATCCCGTCATTTATGCGCGGCGGATAAAATTCGACTTCTACCCCCATAGCTGGCAGCATTTGCTTCACAAACCGCCGCGACGAGCCATAAAGCGAGTCTGGAAACAGCATATGTTCGCCAGCCTTTGTGAACGCCAGTAAGGCTGTGGTAATCGCTGCAAGGCCAGAAGGAGCAGAAATACAGCTGTCAGCATCATAGATATCTGCAACCGCACCTTCAAAAGCTGCTGAGGTAGGGGTACCATTACGGCCATATGTATAGGGCTTGGGGACTTCACCACGATATTCAGCAAAGCTCGCAGATAATATGGTTGAGGTACGGTAAATAGGCGGATTCGGTATACCATAATTCGACATAGGGTCGAGACCTAAATGGCCGAGGCGCGTATCTATATGTTTCCTATTTTTTTTCATCAGGACACCTATGGTCTATCTAATTGTAATGTATTAATTTTTTTTATTTCAGAAAATATCTCGGTAACATTATTAGAATATTAAGAAATAAACGAAAAAATAAACATATATATTTTGTTTTAAAATAATGTTAAATTCCGCCCATTGGGTCTCATACTCTAATGAACCATAAATTGCAATTTTCACAATTCAGGGAACGGAAAATGAAAAAACTTTCTCTTATCGTTGCTGGTGTTGCTGCATTGACAGCTGCATCTGCAGTACAGGCGGGCACTCTTGAAGATGTTCGCGCTAAAGGTTTCATCCAGTGCGGTGTTAGCCAAGGCCTTCCAGGCTTCTCAAATCCAGATGATGAAGGTAACTGGACTGGCATTGACGTTGATCTCTGCCGCGCAGTTGCTGCTGCAGTGTTTGGCGATGCCTCTGCTGTTAAATACACACCACTATCTGCTAAGCAGCGCTTTACAGCTCTGTCATCAGGCGAAATCGACATTCTGTCACGTAACACAACATGGACAATGACACGCGACACACAGCTAGGTCTAAACTTTGCTGGCGTTAATTATTATGACGGTCAGGGCATGATGGTTCCAACAGCTCTTGGTGTGAACGCCGCAACTGAGCTAGATGGCGCAAATATCTGCACCAACACCGGTACAACAACCGAGCTGAACATCACTGACTTCTTCCGTGCAAATGGTATGTCATTCAACCTTGTTGCTTTTGAAAAAGCTGACGAAGTTGTGGCTGCATATGATGCAGGTCGCTGTGATGTGTACACAACAGACCGTTCAGGTTTGGCTGCTCAGCGTACAAAGCTGACAAACCCAGATGACCATAAAGTTCTGCCAGAAATCATTTCAAAAGAGCCTTTAGGTCCTGTTGTTCGTCAGGGCGACGATCAGTGGTTTAATGTTGTTCGTTGGTCACTGAACGCAATGATTAATGCCGAAGAAATGGGTATTACATCAGACAACATCAATAAGCTGACTTACAATGACAAGACACCTGCTGAAGCTCGTTTCATCGGCACAGAAGGTAAGTTTGGTCAGGAGCTAGGTCTTGCTGATGATTGGGCATACCAGATCATCTCACAGGTTGGTAACTATGCTGAAAGCTACGACCGCAATGTGGGTCCAAATACCCCACTTAAGCTGGACCGTGGTGTAAATGCATTGTGGAGCCAGGGCGGTATTCTGTATGCTGCACCTATCCGCTAAATAATGTTTTAAAGCGACGCTTGGGCTTTAGCTCGGGTGTCGCTTTAATCCTTTCTTTTACTCTAGACACTGACTGAGAAGCTCTGTTTCCACGATGTCTCGTTCTTCTTCTTTAATTTATGATCGCCATATACGAAGCATCGTATTTCAGGTCCTACTTGTCTTAGGTCTGATTTTAGGTGCATGGTGGCTTGGCAATAATACCGTTATTAACCTTGCTGATCAGGGAAAAACACTTGGGTTTAATTTTTTAAGCCAAACTTCTGGTTTCCAAATTAGTTCCACGCTCGGCACTTGGGTGATGGAATATAATGTTGGCGCATCAACCTATCTAGATGTTTATTTTATTGGTATTATCAACACGTTTTTAGTGGCAATTTTGGGGATTATAGCTGCGACCTTTCTTGGCTTTACCATGGGAATTATGCGGCTCTCTCAAAATTTGGTAATTAAGGGCTTTGCAACTGTTTATGTAGAAGTTCTTCGAAATGTTCCTCTCTTGCTACAATTATTCTTCTGGTATTTTGCAGTTTTACGCTCCCTGCCGAACCGGCGTGGTCAGATAGAAATTTATGAGGGCGCTGCCGGCATCAACATCACCGGTTTATATCTTCCGGCGCCAATTGCACAAAGCGGTGCGGGTGTTCTTGGTCTAGCTTTTATTCTGTTTGTGGGTATTGCGATATGGCTAGGGCGCTGGGCAAAGAAGCGCCAATATGAAACAGGCCAGATTTTCCCTGCATTTTGGGTAGGTTTGGGTCTAATTGTTTTTGGCACAACGCTTGTTTACCTTGTTATGGGTCAGCCTATTGACTGGTCATTTCCTGTATTTAAAGATACAGGTCCAGCTTTGCGGCGCGGCTTCCAAATTGGGGATGGGATGGTTATTGTCCCCGAATTTATCGCTGTTTGGTTGGCTCTATCGCTATATACAGCTGCCTTTATTGCAGAGATTGTGCGCGCTGGTATTCTTGCAATTGCCAAAGGGCAAACAGAAGCTTCCTATTCACTTGGGTTACGTCCAGGGATTACGTTGCGTCTTGTTATTATTCCGCAAGCGTTACGTGTTATCATTCCGCCGTTAACCTCACAATATTTGAATTTAACCAAAAACTCTTCGCTGGCAGTGGCCATTGCTTACCCTGAATTAGTCTCTATTTTCGCAGGGACTGCGCTTAATCAGGTTGGTAAGGAAATTGAGATGATTAGCATGATGATGGCTGTTTATCTGACTTTCTCACTCTTGACGGCTGCCTTTATGAATTGGTTTAACGCCCGTGTAAAATTGGTGGAACGGTAAGATGGCAACACCAAAGAAACAAGATTACGCCTTTGTTCGCAAAGAAGATGCACCTCTTTTGCCGCCGCCGCCATCACAGGCAGGTATCACTGGCTGGCTATGGCAGAATATTTTTGCCAGCATGGCAGATTATAGCTCAATCAGCGCTTCTATCCGCTCAGGTCTTGTGGCGTTTTTATCGGTCTGTATTCTGTATTTTGGTGGGATGCAAATTTATGGCTTGCTAGATTTTGCCATTTTTTCAGCTGTATGGTCCGATCCAGATGGCATAAAGAGGGAAGCTTGCTGGACTGTGGATCAAGGCGGCGCACTGCCCTCTGGCTGGCATGGCGCCTGCTGGCCTTTTGTTATGGCTAAGCATAAATTTATTATGTACGGGCCTTATCCTAGTGAAGAGCTTTGGCGGGTAAATTTAATTGGCTTGATCGGACTTGTTGGGCTTGGTTGGGTACTTGTTGAACGCCTACCATATCGCAAGCAGGCTGGGGCGGCATTATTAACTTTATATCCGCTATTGGCCTTTATTCTGCTAACCGGTGGTAATAGCGAAGCAAGTTTTGGAAATGTCAGCTTATGGCTTATTATTGGTCTTGGCATTATTTCGGTTGGGCGAATGGGTAAACGCGGCTTTTTAGGCACAACCTTTGCTGAGTTTAGCGGTCTAATCGGCTTTACTGGATGGGTTTTTGTTATCTTTAATGCCGTTCGCGGCATGGCCGCGGTTGATTTTGGCCTTGAGCCAATAGATACGCGTGACTGGGGCGGGTTATTAATAACTCTAGTGGTGGCTATTACGGGTATTGTTGCCTCCCTTCCATTGGGAATTATTCTTGCCCTTGGACGCCGCTCTGAAATGCCTGTTGCGCGCCTGCTATCTACAATTTTTATTGAGTTTTGGCGCGGTATTCCGCTCATCACGGTGCTATTTATGGCGTCGGTTATGTTACCGCTATTCATGCCAGAAGGCGTCAATTTTGATAATCTGTTACGCGCACTTATCGGCGTGATGCTGTTTTCTGCTGCTTATATGGCGGAAGTTATCAGGGGCGGTCTGCAAGCGATTGATAAAGGGCAGTATGAAGGCGCGCAAGCTATGGGCCTGTCCTATTGGCAAACCATGCGTCTTGTTATTCTGCCGCAGGCGTTAACGCATGTTATCCCGGGCATTGTGAACACCTTTATTGGCCTATTCAAAGATACAACGCTCGTTTCTATTGTTGGCATTTTTGATTTGTTAGGGGCAGGGCAGTCTGCGATATCAGATGCTGCTTGGTCGACACCTGTGCAGGCGCTAACCATGTATATTTATATAGCCCTGCTATTCTTCGTGTTCTGTTTTGGCATGTCACGTTATTCAATTTATATGGAAAATAAACTCAGCAAATCTCGCTCACACTAAACAAAGAGCAGGGATTACAGCCGGAGGCCATTATGGCGAGTAAAGCAAAAACGAAATCTATTATCAGCGACGAAGTCATGATTAGCATGGATAATGTCAATAAATGGTATGGCAGTTTTCATGTACTTCGTGACATCAACCTGACGGTTAACAAAGGAGAGCGGATTGTGATTTGTGGGCCTTCTGGCTCAGGTAAATCGACCCTTATTCGCTGCTTAAACAGGCTAGAAGAGCATCAAGCTGGCACCATTAATGTGCAGGGTATTGAGATTAATAACGACCTGAAAAATATTGATGAGATCCGGCGCGATGTTGGGATGGTTTTCCAGCATTTCAATTTATTTCCACATCTGACTATCCTAGAAAATTGCACGCTTGCCCCTATTTGGGTGCGCAAAATGCCTAAGGCTGATGCAGAAGAAATCGCAATGAAATACCTAACGCGTGTAAAAATTCCAGAGCAAGCGCATAAATATCCTGGCCAGCTATCTGGTGGCCAGCAGCAACGTGTGGCGATTGCACGCTCGCTATGTATGGAACCAAAGCTAATGCTGTTTGATGAGCCAACATCTGCACTGGATCCTGAGATGATTAAAGAAGTGCTGGATACAATGGTACAGCTAGCTGAAGATGGTATGTCTATGATTTGTGTTACGCATGAGATGGGCTTTGCCCGCAAAGTTGCAAACCGTGTGATTTTTATGGATGAAGGCCAGATTGTTGAGCAGAATGAGCCAGAAGCCTTCTTTAATAATCCGCAATCTGACCGGACTAAGCTGTTCTTGAGCCAGATTCTAGATCACTAAATTAGGCTAAATTTTATCTATCTCTCAATGGGGGCGTCTGTGTCGCGCCCCGCCTGATGTCTATTTTTCAATGGGGCGTCTGATGTGCCCCGCCTGATGACTATTTTTCAATGGGGGCGTCTGACGCGCCCCGCCTGATGACTATTTTTCAATGGGGGCGTCTGACGCGCCCCATTGAGACCAAGAGCCATCAAACAGGCGGATATCTGTCTTTCCCAATATCGCAAGCGCTAAGGTCAAACCAGCAGCAGTAACCCCTGACCCGCAAGTAGTTACACAAGGCTTGCCCATATCAAAACCGGCATCATCAAACAATTTTTGCAAAGTCTCTGCAGGTTTTAATTTGCCGGTTTGGCTATCAAGCAGGCTGTTAATAGGCAGGTTAAGAGAGCCTGGAATATGACCGGCACGCAATCCTGCGCGCGGCTCTGGTACAGCCCCATTAAATCTATCCGCAGCTCTGGCATCAATAATCTGGTCAGCTTCCCCGCTTTCTACATCTGCGCGGAGGGCATCAAACAGGATAAGACCAGCTTGCTTTGGCATGCCAGCCTGAAAATTGCCATGATCTGTTTTTGGATTGCCAGCTTCTGTCTGGCCGCCTGCTTCCTTCCACGCGGTCATGCCCCCATCAAGCACGCATACAGCTAGATGCCCGAAATAACGCAGCATCCACCAAGCCCGGGCAGAAGATAAAAAGGGCGAATTATCATAGACCACTATTTGCTTATCGTTATCCACGCCAATATCCCGCATCGCTTTTTCAAATATAGCGGCATCTGGCATCATATGGGGCAGGGGGTCTTCCTCATTCTTGATATTATCAATGTCAAAAAACTGTGCGCCAACAATATGCTCTACGTCAAATTCAGTCCGCCCATCACGCCCCATGGTTGGCAGAAAATAGCTGGCATCAAGAATAGTTACCGCTGTGCTATCTTGCGCTAGCAACCATTGGGCAGATACAATATTTGTTTGCATGAAACGACCTCTAATCTGTTATGTTTCTAACCAATGAGGGACAGGTAAATTCTTGGCACGCAGAAAGTCAGGGTTCCAAATCTTAGATTGATAACGCTGGCCACTATCGCACAAGATGGTGCATATCGTATGGCCAGGGCCCATTTCCTGTGCCATTTTTACGGCCCCCGCAACATTTATCGCACTAGAGCCGCCCAGCAAAAGCCCTTCTTTCTCCAGCAAATCAAATAAGATAGGCATCGCTTCTTCATCACTTACCTGAACAGGCATATCTATTTCCAGCCCTTCTAGGTTAGCGGTTATACGCCCTTGGCCGATACCTTCTGAAACTGAACCACCTTCTGACTTTAACGTGCCATGTGCGTAATGTTCATACAAAGCAGAACCCATAGGATCGGCAATGCCAATCTTTATATCCTTGTTTTTTGACCGCAAATAATCTGCGGTTCCGGCAAGTGTCCCACCAGAGCCAACCGCGCAAATAAAACCATCAATCTGGCCATTGGTCTGTTCCCAAAACTCTGGTCCTGTTGTTTTGAAATGACCGTTTTTATTCGCAGTATTGTCAAACTGATTAGCCCAGATAACCCCGCCCATCTCGGTTTCACGCAGCTCATTCGCAAGCCGTTCTGAAGTGCGCACATAATTGACTGGATCACGATAAGGTGCAGCAGGAACCAGCCTTAAGTCAGCGCCAACCACCCTTAATGCGTCCTTTTTTTCCTGACTTTGGGTCTCTGGCATGACAATAACGCAACGATAACCTTTCGAGCGCCCTACAAGGGTTAGGCTGATACCTGTGTTACCAGCAGTGCCCTCAACAATCAGCCCGCCCGGCTTTAGCTCACCACTTGCCTCTGCGGCTTCGATGATAGCTTTGGCAGCTCTGTCTTTTACAGACCCGCCGGGATTCATAAATTCTGCCTTGCCCAATATTTCGCACCCCGTCATATCAGACAGCGCATTGAGCCGGATAAGCGGGGTGTTGCCGATAAGCTCTGAGAAGTTTTTGCGTGTCATTTAATTATCTCTAGCTGGAGTTGGTTTTTTAAAAGAAAAGTCTGAAAAACTCCCTATCAACATACTAAGAGGGCAAGAGGATTTCCAGATAATTTGGTATAAAGTCTGAGATAGAGGTAAAAGAAACTCTGTTGGTTTATCAGCAAAGGCTTGTGTTTTATAAAATTTGGCGCAAAAATTTTGCTGTTATAGTTCTACATTTAAAATAAATGTGAGGGTTTATGCGCCATCTCATCCTTCTAAGGCACGCCAAATCTGATTGGTTTTCAGGAGCCGACACTGATTTTAAGCGGCCAATATCGAAGCGGGGACAGCGCGACTTGCCGCTTGTAGCCGCCGCTTTGCGCCCCTTTTTGACAGGGAAGATTTTGTGTTTGGTATCTTCTGCATTGCGCACACGTCAAACATTTGATCTTGGCGCTAGCCATTGGCCAGAAATGACATCACACTATGAAGATAGTCTGTATGAAGCGAGCCCGGCTGAAATTAAACAACTGATTGAGAGGAAAGCCGCAGGTACAGATACAATAATCGTCATTGGGCATAATCCGGGATTGAGCATGCTTGTGCATGAACTGCAACCTGATAGCCCTCTACATATGCCAACCAGCTGTGCTTGCGTGCTACAGGCTAATGATGGTCAGCTCTTATCTGGAATGCCACTAGTCGCCTTTCTCACGCCAAAATTACTAAAAGAGAGTGGCTATAAAAACGCCCAAAAAGAGCAGGAATAATATGAGCAAGATACATTTAGCTGGCCAATTTCTAGCCAAAGCCAAACAAATGGGCGATGCGCCGCTTTTTTTTGATAAAATAGAAGGCCAATGGCAGGCGGTGAGCTATAAAGAAGCGGCAGGGCGGGTTGGCGCACTTGCCAACAACCTTCAAAAAATGGGATTACGGGCTGGCGACAGAGTAATCCTTTGTGCTGAAAACAGCTCTAGCTGGGCCATTTGTGATCTGGCCATTTTGGCGGCAGGGGGCATTGTGGTGCCTGCCTATACCACCCATACTTTGCGCGATCACGCCCATCAGCTAGCTGATTCAGGTGCCAGTTTCATTATCTGCTCCGATAGTAAGGCAGGCGCGTGCCTGATGGCGGTCGCCGTGCAAATACAGCCAACACAGCCAATTAAAGCGGCGATTATAATCCCCAACCCTTCTAAGAGAGCTGAAAAAAGCCTTCAAGACGACAATGCCCCATTCCCTATCTTGCCAGTTGAAGAGATGTGGCAGCCGGCACAAGAAAAGTTTTCTTGCGAAAGCGGCGGGCAAGAAACCTGCTGTATTATCTATACCTCTGGAACAGGCGGTCAGCCTAAAGGGGTAATGCTGAGCCATGCCTCTATTCAGGCGAATATTGATGCAGCGTTTGAGCTTTTAGAAGAGGGACAAGCAGCAAAGGGGGCAGTGTTTTTATCTCTGCTACCGCTTTCGCACGCCTATGAGCACACCGCTGGCTTGCATCTGCCAGCACAGATAGGCGCGCAAATCTATTACTGTGAAGGGTCGGACAAAATTGCAGCCAATCTGGCAGAAGTGCGCCCGACCCTTATGACTGCTGTGCCGCGCCTTTATGAAGTTCTATATGACCGCATTACCAAAGGGGTAGAGGCTAAGGGTGGCCTTTCTGCAAAACTGTTTCATAAAGCAGTTCATTTAGGGTGTAAAAGATGGCGGGGTGAGCCATTAAGCCTTAGGGAGCGCGTGCTTAACCGCATCTTGGACAAGCTTGTGCGCAAAAAGGTCGCGATGCGCTTTGGTGGCAGGCTGAAATATTTTGTCTCAGGCGGGGCTGCGTTAAATCCTGAAATCGGACGCTTTTTTCTGGGGCTAGGTGTAAACATCTTGCAAGGTTATGGGCAAACAGAGGCATCGCCCTTAATTTCTGCTAACAGGCCTGGCGATATACGTATCGAAACAGTAGGCCCTAGGGTCAGCGGGGTAGAGGTTAAATGCTCTAGCGATGGTGAGCTGTTGGCCAGAGGCGCTTGTGTTATGAACGGCTATTGGCAAAACCCAAAAGCAACAGAAGAGACGTTGCGCAATGGCTGGCTGCATACTGGCGATTTAGCAGAGATATCTGAAGATGGCTTTATCACTATCACGGGCCGTAAAAAGGATATGATTGTGAATTCAGGCGGGGATAATATTGCCCCCAGCCGTGTAGAAGCTGAATTTCTGGTTCAGCCTGAGATAGCCCAAATTATGGTTGCAGGCGATAAGCGACCTTGGCTAGCGGCTGTCATTGTCCCAACATCAGAGATAAATGCACTGCCAGAAGCAGAAAAACTTGCCCAAATAAAACAAGCAGTGAGCCGTGCAAATAGTGCGTTAGCGGCGTTCGAAAGGGTGCGAAAATTCATTCTGCATGAGGAGGAATTTACAATAGAAAACAACCAATTAACCCCAACACTTAAGGTACGGCGCCATATAGTATTTTCCCTTTATCAAGATAAGCTTGATGCGCTTTATCGTTAAGGAGGGTGCTGAAGTTTCTCTATGGAGAGAATAGGCGTCCCAGCGCCTTACGTTATCAGCTAGGAAAGACTGCTCACGCCTGCTTTTACATTTTGCTGAGATGAAGTAAAGATGGCTCCCCGGGACGGATTCGAACCGCCGGCCAAGCGATTAACAGTCTGATGATTTACTGCTTGAATTTACGGACAGTCAACTGATTGAATTTTAGAGCTTCCTATCCAATGACTTATATATTTGAGTAAAAGTTTATTTGATTTTTGGATATCTCTACATTCTTGCCAAATTAAAAAATTCTTAATACTCTAAGATTTGTTTTATGTATTAGTTGCTCTTTTTGTTCTCTAGTAAGAGTAACTATCTCTGATATTAAAGGTTTTTCATGCGTTCAATTATCATTCTTATTTTTACTTCTACAATGCTTTGTGGATGCGTTAATAACTTTGAGCAATTCTACGTTGATGTTAGTCAGAATTTTCAGGGGAACTATCAGTTGAATGCTGGCGAACCGCACATTATTCAAGGCTCGAATGATATGGACGCAGATGTTGTTGAAATGTTGTCTCAAGGATATGTTCAAATCGGTTATTCAAGTTTTCAATCTGGTGCTGCTCAAATGCAACAATTAACTAATCAAGCCAAGGAAGTTGGCGCTTGGAAGGTTTTAGCTTACGAAAGTTATGCGGGTACGGTCTCTGGCAACATTCCAATAACACTACCTGATACTCAAACAACCTATCATTCGGGAAATATGAATATATATGGGAACGGTGGTTCGGCTTATGGAAATTATAGCGGTACTTCAACTACCTACGGAACAAAAACTACCTATATGCCATATTCATCAAATAGGTATGATTATGTCGCACTGTACTTTGCAAGGGGAAGCATAACTATTTTTGGTGCACATTTTCGAGACTTGAATCAAGAGGAAAAAAGAAGAGTTGGATCTAATACTGGGGTAAGTGTGATTACTCCTGTCGACAATACACCTGCCTTCTATGCTGATGTATTGCCGGGCGATGTAATTACATCAATCAACGGGATAAAGTTTAACGACTACCTTGGATTTGCGGCTTTTCTCAAGGAAGAAAGAGGTAATGAGGTTAATCTAGAAATTTGGCGAGATGGTCGTGTGCTGAATAAGGTCGTGAAACTGAATCCATAAGGCATAAATTAAAAAGACAATCGCTTGACCTATTTTTAGTGTCTTTTCGGAAGTCGCTTGATGAAATCGACCCGATTAAGGTCAATTCCGAAGTGAAAAGTTTAAGGTTTTCTGAAGGAAATGGCTCCCCGGGACGGATTCGAACCGCCGGCCAAGCGATTAACAGTCGCTTGCTCTACCGCTGAGCTACCGGGGAACAGTGCTCAAGACTTGGACGGTTATACATTATCATCGCTAAGATGCAAGCGCCTTTTTATCAAAAGGGTATGGTTTTTATCTAGCTTAGCTTATCGCGGCTTAAGGGCTAGGATGGCGTCTGCTGTCTGAGCAATACTCTGAGGCGCGCAATCTTTTTGTATTAAGGTGGCGCGCTGCTCTCGCTCGTGCCGGCCAACAGAGCTATCATAGGCTGGGTCATAATGATCTGCCAGCAGGGATTTTGCCAATTCTAGCCAGTCTTCTGCATCAAACAAATCTTGCCAGTTTTGCGTAATAGCGGCCCCATGGCGATGGCGCATACCCTTAATCAGCTTAACCATATCGCTTTTATCGGTCAGCAGATGATGATACCCGGCAAGTAGATATTGCGCCCGCGCCGCTATGGGGGCTTCGATAGTAATCATTGGGCTATTGGTCATTAGTTTCCACAAGCAAGATGGCAGTTGCAGATTACCAATGCGAGAGCTTTCAGATTCTACATAAACAGGTTTTGACAGATTAAATTGCCGAACCTTATCTATCAAACTACTTTCGAAAAAATGCTGCGTAGGTTGCGGGCTATCTGGCCAACGCCCTAGCAGAGAACCGCGATGGTGTGCCAGCCCCTCTAGATCTAAAATCTGGCCACCTTTTTTTGCTATTTCGCCCAGAATATCGGTTTTAGCAGAGCCTGTGCGCCCAGCAATAATGATAAGAGACAGGCCAACAAAATCTGTGTCCAAGCGGTCTAATATATTGCGGCGATAAGCCTTATAGCCTCCTTCCAGTAGGTGACATCGCCACCCCACCTCGCTCAAAATATGGGCAAAGGCACGTGAACGCTGCCCGCCACGCCAGCAATGAATAAGCGGCGAGAAATCAGTGGGGTAATCTTGCAAGGCGGTTTGTAAATGCTGTGCAATATTCTGTGATACTAGTGCCGCACCGCGCTTGCGTGCTGCAAAGGGAGAAACCTGTTTATAAAGCGTACCGACTTCCTCACGCTCTGTATCTGACAAGACAGGCATATTCACCGCGCCAACAATATGGTCTTGTGCAAATTCAACTGGCGCCCGCACATCTATCACCAAATCATAGGCTTCTGGTTGCCAGTTCTGAGTTGTAATAATGGGCGCGCTCATATCTCTTCTTCAGCTTCTTTTTTAACTGTGATACCCGTTTGAGTTTGGCTTAAACAGCCAATAATTTCTGCTTGAATATAGCCAGCTTCCTGTAATTTACCACAGATTTCATTCGCTTTAGATTTTGGTAGCGCGGCCAGAATTCCGCCTGAGGTTTGCGGGTCAAATAATAGCTCGATTAGCGGCGTATAACCCGCGCCCAATATCGCACCGCCCTGAACATTAATATCTTTGCGATTATGGCTAAACAGGCTGGAACGTATACCGCTTGTGGCCAGCGCCTTTGCCCCTATCAGCAATGGCAGCCTATCCAGCCATATCTCTAGCCCAGTAGCTCCCACGCGCTTGGCTAGATTTAGCCCATGGCGTGCTAACCCAAAACCCGTAACATCTGTCATCATAGCTGATGCGGCTGTGCTAGTGATGATATCGGCTGCGCTTGCATTGGATGCCAGCATTGCCGTAAGCGCTGCATCATAGCTATCAGGGGGACAAATACCGCGCATTTCTGCTGCTAGCACAATCCCGATACCTATAGGTTTGGTAAGCACCAGCATCACCTCTTCCGCCTTTGGTAGGGCAGGAGAGGGTTTATCAGCCTGCGATATACCCGTAACAGCAAAACCAAGCATAGCTTCACTGCCTACAGTAGTATGTCCGCCTATTAATTGCGTGTGATGCGCAGCAAGCTCTTCTAATGCACCAGATAGCATCAACGCTAGGTCTGATTTCTGCATTTCTGGGCGTGCGCGCTGCAAGGTAACTAACGCTTGAGCGGCAAAGGGTTTATCGCCCGCAACAAATACATCACTTAAGGCATGCAAAACTGCGATACGGCCAAATAAATAGCTATCAGAGATATGCTGAGAGATAAAATCAACAGACTGGCTAAGCTGGACAGCCTTACCGCCATCCTGTGTTAGAGGAAGCCGGCTATAGTCGCTTGTAATATCAGAAGGGGGAAGATAGCGTTCATCAACTCCCTTTTGCTTTGCGCGTTCACAAGCTTGCATTAGCGCATCATTTAAGATGTTTGCCCCAGCTTTTGCCCCGCACCCCGCACATTCAAATAGTTCTTGGTCAGGCTGCTTGTTGAGCGTTTTAGCATAGGCTGGCAGGGTTGTTGGCGCGGCTAACATTTCAGGCAAGGTATTAAATTTCTGCATAAAACGCGTATCGATCCAGTTTTTTAAGTGCCACCAGAATGCGCCTTGTGCAACAAAACTACCCCGAAGTGCCAGCGCATTTCTGCCGCCTAGCCCAATAAGCGCCAAGTATCGGCGTTGCGGGGAAAATGATTTCAGCGGGGTCTGTTGAATATAATTACGCAGATTGGCAGCTAAATAGGGACCAGCACGCACGGCAAAAACACCTGCTTTTTCACGCGGCTCGCCTAGCATGCTGGCCACATCGCCTGCGGCAAAAACATTATCATATTCTATTGTCTGCAACGTAGGGCGCACCGATATATATCCATCTTCACAATGGCTAAGCTTTAAATTTGATACCCAACTCGCTGGGCGGGCTGCCGTAACCACAAAGATATGCGCAGCAGGGATTTTATCGCCTGTCTCTAAAATAATATTATCCGATGTAATTTCTTTAACATTTGATTTGTTGTGGATGGTTATATTTTGGCGCTTAAGGGCTTGCTGCATAAGCTTAGAAGCGCGTTTTGGTGCGGTAGGCAGGACACGGTCTGAGCGACTAAACAGATGACAGGAAATGTTCTTAGCCCCTAGCTGGTAGTGGTGATAAAGCGATATCGCCAACTCACATCCCGCAGCCCCACCCCCTATAACCGCAAAATCGCCGCGTAGTTCACAAGCATCAGGCATCTTTTCTAAAAAATGGGAAATCGGTTTAACGGTTATGCCATTTTCAGCTGTGCCTTTAATAGCTTCAGGGGCAGGTACAGCCCCGTTATTAAGTGACAATACATCATAATGCAGGTTTAAACCGCCCTCTAAGAGAATGTTTTGTTTGTCAAAATCTATATCAGTAACAGCCCGCCTAATCAGCCGCGCACCGGCAAATCTAGCGAGTTTCAAAAGATTAATATGCATATCCTCCAAGCTATGATGACCTTCAACATAGCTTGGTAGCATACCTGAATAGGGCGCCATCAACACATCTGTAACCAGGGTAAGACGCACCCCTTCAACCGGCTGCATACCAAAGGATTTCAGCACGGCAATCTGCGCATGCCCGCCGCCAATTAAGACAAGATCAATAGCATCTGCTGGCACCTGTTTCATGGGGAGCTGTGTTTCTGCCAGAATTTAAACCATTGCGGCGGCAATACATCTGCAATCAAAATCGCAGCAAATATCAACGCGCAACCTGCCATAGCAGAGACCGTCAAGGTTTGGGACAAGAATAACCAACCTGAGATTGCTGCAAATACTGATTCAAGCGATAGAATAAAAGCAGCGATGGTCGCGCTTGCATACCCTTGCGCTACGAGCTGCAATGTATAAGCAATGCCTACTGAAAATAATCCAGCATAAACCAGTTCTGGGAAAACCGGCAGGAAATCTGTCCATAGTGGCGCTTCAATTACAAGGGTAGGGGGGGCAGCAAATACCACACATAAGATGGATTGCAGGAAAGCTAGTTGAAAAGGTGCTTTTATCTTTTTGGTGACTATCCCGATTAAAACAATATGCCCTGCCCAGAAAAAGGCTCCAATTGTAACTAGAAAATCGCCCCACTGGCTTAGCAAGCTGGTTGACCCAGATAACATCCAAGAACCGCCAACACAAAGCCCTAATGCCAGCCATATGCGGCTGGTAATGACACTGCGGTTAATCATCCAGATCAGCAAGGGTACGGCAGGCACATATAAAGTGGTCAGAAAAGCTGCGTTTGCAACAAGTGTATATTGCAGAGCTGTTTGTTGCAGGCTAATCCCGCCAAACATCATCACACCGAGGCCAAAGGCTTGCAGCATCAGCACATTGTCTTTTCGCATTTCTTGCCAGAGGGAGCAGCTGCGATATTCATATAAAGCAAATGGCAGTACCGCTAGCGCGCCTATCAGGTAACGTGCACCGGTAAAGCCAAACGGGCCGATTGTCTCCATGCCTGTGGTTTGAGCAATAAAGGTTGTGCCCCAAATAAGCGCGGCGATAAGCATTAGCAAATGAGCAGTATGGCGCGACATAGTTTATTTTCTTTTCTAATAGCTAAATTGGTTTTTGATTGCATTTCTGCTATCCAGCCCAACACTTTTTTCAGCCCTCTTTATAGGGGGGTTTATAACATTCACAAAATATTTACGTCTTTGAGGGTTAGTGTGGACGCCGCCTTAGGTTTTTTATTGTCTTGGCAATAAAAAGAGAGGTGCGCGGAATATAGATATATGAGCGAAGAGGCACATTAAGTGGCCGGATAATCGCACGATATCCTGTATAAGCTAGTAATAACAGATGCATAAAAGCAAAATAGGTAAACATGGATAATGGGCCAAAATGCTCAATAATATAGCTTGCAATAACAGGTGAGATAATCGCACCTATGCCAAATAAGAAGATAAGCGATGCACTCAGCATCGTCATATCCTGCTCACTAATCTGATTATTAGCGTGAATAGCAGATAAAGAATAAAGGGGCATCGTGGTTAGGCCAAAAATAAAGACCAGAATAAAAATGGTTTTAATGCCAAAAATTTCATTCACTTCAATAAGGCTAAAACCGGCAGATATCAAAATAGTCACGCCGCTTAACGCGCCAATAAGCTGGCGCGGGGTTGCACGTTCCGCCATATAGCCTATCGGTAATTGAATAAGCATGCCGGCGATAAGTGGCAGGCTAAGAAAAATACCTATCTGGGTTGGCGTAAAATTAAGTTCATAGGCGAAAAGGGGGCCGATCATCCGCAAAGCAGACCCAGTTGCCCCCACAGTTAGAACGCCTAACGCCGCTAGTGGGGATATTCGAAACGCAAAAAGCACATCAATTTTCTGGGTTTCTGGCATTGCTGGTTGTACTGTTTTGGTTAATCCAAGTGGCATTAGTGACAGACAAATTAAAATCGCTAGCATGCTGTAAGATAAAAAATAGGCCGGTATCAAAACACTGATCATGGCTTGGGCTAAAAGTGCGCCCGTCATATCAATAATCCGGTAAATACCATAATAACGGGCTCTGTTTTTGTTAGTAAGTTTGGCATTGAGCCAGCTTTCAACAGATGTGTAGCTGGTTGCGATAGCCACGCCTGTCATCAGCCTGAACAAACACCATGCCCAAAAATAGGGCAGCACAGGATGTAGCAATATTGCAATGATGGATAGGGCGGCCGTAACACAATAGGCTCTTGCATGTCCTACCCGTTTCACCAGCAAAGGTGAGAATAAACATCCCACCAAAAACCCTAGAAAATGCGCGCCGCCAATGACACCGATTTCAGTGTTGGAAAAGCCAAGTTCTATCGCCGATAGGGTGTCGAGCGGGCCCAGTGCAGTTGTTCCCATCTGCATAAACATGATGGTGAATAAAAGTGCTGAGATGGACAGCAATGTTTTCATGAGAGCCGGCGTTAAAAAGAACAGGAAACCAATGAGCTATAGGTTTAAGAACGCGCTTATTTACCAAAAAGGTCAACTGAAAAAATAACGCCCTAGATTGCCCTTATCGTCAAGACTGGTTAAGTAATAGGCCATGACTGTAAAACCCTTTGTTAAATGGGTTGGCGGCAAACGTCAGCTTCTTGCTAAAATCACCCCGCTGATACCAGAGGCATTCACCCGCTATGTTGAACCTTTCACAGGTGGAGGTGCTGTCTTTTTCAGTCTTTCGCAGCGTTTGCAAGAAGGACAGGTACCAGCTTGGCTCAATGATATAAATCCAGAATTGGTAAATGCCTATCATGTTGTCAGAGACGCGCCAGACGAGCTGCTAGCAGATTTACGCACCCATATTCATAGCAAAGACTATTTCCTATCCCTTCGCAGTTTGGACAGGCAGGCAGGTGGGCTTTCCAGCCTTAGTCCTATAAAAAGAGCCAGCCGCTTTATCTATCTGAACCGAACCGCCTTTAATGGGATGTACCGTGTGAATGCAAAAGGCCAGTTTAATGTACCCTTTGGGCGTTATAAAAACCCAGCGATTGCAGATGCAGATACCATCTATAGCTGCTCCAAAATGTTGCAGAAGGTAGAGATAAGTTGTAGCGGATTTGAGGGGGTATTACCGCAAACAGGTGCGGGGGATTTTGTCTATCTTGACCCACCTTATATCCCGTTAAACAAGACCAGCTATTTTACCAGCTACAGCGATACTGGATTTGTCCATACTGACCAGATAACATTAGCAGAATTGATTCGTGACATGGATGAGCGCGGCGTGCGCTTTATTGCCTCAAATGCTTTTGTTCCAGAATTGAGGGATATGTATAGCGGCTTTACTATTTTAGAGGTTAAAGCCACTCGCGCCATAAACGCTAATAAAGATGGACGCCATGCGATATCAGAAGCGCTTATTACCAATATCCTCTAAAATAAAGATGACTAGAAATAGGTTACCAAAACAGCAAAGGCAGACATTGCCCCTAAAATAGCCAGCCATAATTTGCGCGTTAAAAACATTAATAAAAGGCCGATAGCAAGACAGGCAAGACGATAATCCAACGGGGTGGTTGAGAGAACACCCGTAGGAAAAACAAGAATACGCATTAACACAGCTGCGACCATGGCATAAGCAACCGCATTAATCCATTTCATCAATAAGCTATCGGGGCGTATATAATCTGAGAGGATAAGTCCTGAAAAACGCCAGCTAAAGGTCGCAAGGGCTGCTAAAAATATGGTTAGCCAAGTCTCAAATAAGGTATATTCAGCCATCCAACCGACCCTTATCCTCAAAGTATGTCCTTAGCTGATAAAAGGCAATCGCGCCTGTGCCGCCCAAAAAACCAGCCAGCAAAATGGCCCAATCCCCAGCGGTTGCGTATAAAAATGGACAAACTGCACCACCTAAAACCGCAGCTAAACGGCTAACTGATTGTTGGGCATTCATCAATAACAGCAGAATATAAATTGGCGTGATGAAAATCACCAACCGCAATATCTCAGGTGGCATAACATCATTTAAAAAATAGCCAATAGTGGTGCCAGTCATACCAAAGGCAAAGATGGTTAGCGAAAAAGCCATATAATAAACGCGCAACATGGCGGGATTATAGTCATTCTGCCGATAGCTTATCTGTGCCCAGCTAGTGATGGCTAGTAAATGCATCATCAATGCGCGCTTCCATAGGGGCAGACCAGAATCACGAAGCCGCAGAATATCAGCGCCAGAAATAACCATCAACATCATCCGCATATTGGCCAGCGCGACAGCAACAAACATCAGAAAAAGAGAAGCGCCTGTGGCATAGAGGCTAACAAAGGCTACCTGCCCTGGCATACCCCAGACGCTAAAAGAGGTCAGGAATGTCATCCAGAAATCAAACCCAGCTTCTCTGGCAATGACAGCAAAGCCCATCATTGTGCTGCCAAGCGCGATACCGGGAACGCCGCTTGCATCTATTATCCCTGCAATACGGGCACGCCTCGGAGTGATAGCAGAGATATCAGTCAAAACACAAACAACTCAAAATTGGAGCGACCATTAAACAAAGATGATAATTTTTGAATAAATGGAGGCCCGGACCGGAATTGAACCGATGTACACGGTTTTGCAAACCGCTGCATAACCACTCTGCCACCGGGCCTAAATAAACGAGTAGCAGCATGGATGTACGTCAAACGCTAAAGAAGGTCAACAAACACACCTCAAAAAAGTTATTAAATGCTGGGGAAGGGGAGATAAGACGTCACTTTTTTATGCAATGGCACGCCTTGAATGCATCTTATTTAAATCAGCGTTGAAAGTTAGGTTTGTTCCGCTTATAAAACAAAACAACGGGAAGTTCGCATATTTAAGGGGTGAAGGCATGAACGATATGCATTTTGATGCATTGCGCAAAGCAATGGTAGATAGCCAAATCCGGCCTAATAAAGTGATTGATGACCGCGTCATCTCTGCATTTATGAATGTGCCACGTGAACGCTTTGTGACCAAGAATATGCAGAACCTGGCCTATATTGATGAAGATATTCACCTCAGTGGTGGGCGTTTCATTCTCGAAGCGATGGTTATGGCAAGAATGATTCAGGCTCTGGAGCTTAATTCCAGTCAATCTATTATGCTCATTGGCGCTGGCACTGGTTATACAGCCGCCTTACTATCATCGCTGGTAGAATCTGTTATTGCTATTGAAACCCGCGCACAGATGGTTGAAAAAGCCCAACAGCTGGTTGCCGGGCTTGATGTTGGCAATGTTGCTATCATCAAAGCAAGATTACAAGATGGCTACGCCTCAGAAGCACCTTATGATGCTATAATTATCGAAGGCGCAGTGGAACAAATGCCGCAAAGCCTTTTAGAACAGCTTGCAGATGGTGGGCGTCTGGCCGCTATTTGGCGACCAGAAAATGCACAGGTAGGAGAGGCCTGTATTTGGCATAAAACAGGGGATGCTGTTTCCAGAGCGCCGCTATTTACCGCACAAGTTCCTGTACTAGATGAATTTAAAGCCAAACCAAAATTCTCTTTTTGATGTATAGATAGATACGGCTTGCGGCTTTGTTACTTGGTAACATGCGTTACTTCGTTTATATTGCAGTCATCTATCACCAATCATCGGGTTTCAACCATTATGGTAACTTTCACTGCCTGGCTTAACAGGGTTTCACAAAAATATGTGACGGCATCCCTTTATTTAACTGCTTTTATTGCAGTTGGCATTCTAACAACAGAGGTGTCAGCCCAAAATACCCCGAATCCCCAGAATATTAGCGCAGAAGATAGCTTGCGTGCAGGTCTGATGGCCAGTGATATTCTGGAAGCTGAGCGTCAGGCTTTTGTGGTGGCCCGCCAAGCTGTTGCAACCAGCAATGCAAAAAATAATTTAACCGGCAATTTAGCCCTTAGTGGCTCGCACGTGCAAACAGATGCTAAAGATACCGCTGGCGGTTTTACCTCTAGTAATAGCCGTGTTGGCTCAATCACCCTTAAAAAGCAGATATATGATTTTGGTGAGGCAGATACCAGAATGCAAGCTGCCCGGTATGGAATGGATAGCGCACGTGCAGCCTATATGGGTGCAGAACAGCAGGTAATTTTAGATATTTTGAGCGCGCATCTTAAGGTGATTACTGCCCAGAAAGCCTTTGATATCCGCACAGCAAACAAAGAACGCTTGCAAGCACAAACACAAGCAGAAAACATTAAGCTGGATGCGGGTACTTCCACCCCAACAAGATTGGCTGAAGCTGAAGCACGGCTTGCGCGCGCGCTTTCAGACGAAATTTTGGCAGAAGCTGACCTCATTTCTGCGCAAGAAGCTTATAATTCGCTGACAGGGCTTAATGATTTTGCTCTGCTACCCTTGAATTTAGATATGGTTACCCTGCCAACATCCATCCAACAAGCCGAACAAATAGCAAGCCGTGAGCATCCCTCTATCCTAGCTGGACTTGCACAGGAAAAACAGGCCGCAATTGAGTTTAAAATCCTGAAAACCAGCCTGTTGCCAAAGGTTAATTTCAGTTTATCAGCTGTTCAAAACGACCAAAAAGGTACCTCGATGGATAAGGATGAGGTTACCACGAAGCTTGAATTTTCTACCCCATTTCTGGTTACAGAAGGGTCGCGAGCGGCAGATAGGCGCGCTGCTGCTGGGCTTAGCCAGACGCGCGCACAGCTGGCAGAGACACGCCGGGTCATTCGCCTCGCGGCGCGCAAAGCCTACCGAGATTATCAGGCCGCTGGTGCCCAGCTAGGCTCTGTGGAAGCAGAGATACGTGCAGCCCGTCTGGTTGCTAGTGGAACAGCAAGCGAGGTTGAATATGGCTTAAAAACCTTTCTTGACCAGCTAGATGCAGAACAATTACTTTCAGACACAGAATTGCGTCTAGTACAAACCCAAGAGGCCATCGTGCTAAATGGCTACCGTTTGTTGCAGGCTACAGGCCAGCTTGCGGTTGAAATGTTTCTACCCGCAGATATCTTGCCTGCTCTTGATTCAATTAATGACCCTGCCAGTCGTTATCCCTTTATCATAGCGATACCGTCTGATAGCAGAGTGCAATAATCCCTCATCTTACTCTGCTTTTTCACTAATATTTAAGGCAGGAAACAAGATGATGCATGGCAGAAAACAAAGCAATATCACAGCCCTTTTAGAATCCATTGAAGGCTTGCATGCATTGGCAACAGATTCCGAAAACCCAAAAGAAACCCCCTCTCTGGTAAAAAATAATGAAGTGGTGAAACTAAAAACCGTTTTTTCTAGTCGCACTAGTGGAGATGCAAGCGATATGTCCTTTGCAACTGTGCCTGAGGCAAAAAGAAGCCCAGCCCTCCATGATGAAACTGATTTTGATGCCAAGCTTGCTAGGCTGATACAAGACGTAGTTGGAAATGAGCCGCAAGCCGCAACACCGCCGCAAACAACCAAAAAATCTGTATCATCCATGCGCGCTGATAGTCGTAAAACACCCTATCTAGAGCCTAGTTCTTCTGATGATGCACGCGATATTCGTGCAGAGATTGACAATCTACTGGCGCCCTATCTGGATAAAACAAAATCCAGACCTGCCCAAAATTCAGCCCCAAACCCAAATCAAAGACAGGCTAAAAGTTCGGCTCAAAAGCAGTCCCAAAGACTAGATCAAGAACCAACCCATAAGCCCCTCCAAAAAGAGACCATCCAAACATCGAATAGCCAGCCAGCAGAAAATTTTATAAATACCGCCTCCGGTAATAAAAATATTCGGGCCTTTTTGAGCCCTGAAGACCTGCAGGAGCTTAATCTTTTCATCAAAGAGGAAATCAAAAAACAGATTTCTGTCTGGATTGCACAAAATATTGACCAGATTATCGAAGATTCCTTGCTTTCAGACAGGCCAGACGCTAGGAATGCATCTGGAGTTACCCGCGAAATGACTAAAAATAGCGGGTAGTAGTAAGACCGCTTTTAGTTGCCTGTCAGGAACCATGCTCGAAAAAAACTTTGATCCAAAATTAAGTGAACGCCACTGGTACGAAAAGAGCGAAACTAGCGGCGTTTTTGCGTGTAATCCTAGCTCTGAGAAGACGCCATATACAATTATGATGCCGCCACCGAATGTGACGGGCTCTCTGCATATGGGGCATGCGCTGACCTTTACCCTGCAAGATGTGCTTATTCGCTATCACCGGATGCGCGGTTTTGATGCGCTGTGGCAACCGGGTATGGATCATGCTGGTATCGCCACACAAATGGTGGTTGAACGCCAGCTAGCAGAACAGAATATTTCACGCCGTGATTTAGGACGCGAAGCCTTTGTTGAAAGAGTATGGGAATGGAAGGCTGAATCTGGCGGCACTATCCTGCATCAGCAAAAACATATTGGGGTTAGCGCAGATTGGGAGCGCAGCCGCTTTACCATGGATGAGGGCCTGTCAAATGCGGTACGCAAAGTGTTTGTGCGTTTGCATAAAGATGGGCTGATTTACCGTGATAAAAGGCTGGTGAACTGGGATCCAAAATTACAGACTGCTATTTCAGATTTAGAGGTAGAACAGCGCGAGGTACAAGGGCGCATGTGGCAGCTGCATTATCCGCTTGCCGATAGTGATGGCATCATTACTGTAGCTACCACACGTCCTGAGACGATGTTTGGCGATATGGCGGTTGCGGTTCATCCAGAAGATGAGCGATACACCCATCTAATTGGAAAGCATGTCTGCCTGCCCATTATTGGGCGCGAAATACCGATTATCGCAGACAGCTATTCAGATATGGAAAAAGGTACGGGTGCTGTAAAAATTACGCCTGCCCATGATTTTAATGATTTTGAGGTTGGCAAGCGTCACAATCTAGAGCTGTTGAATATTTTTGACCAACATGCTGCCCTTAATGAAAATGTGCCAGAAGCCTATCAGGGAATGGACAGGTTTGACGCTCGCAAAAAGTTGCTGGATGCACTAGAAGAGCAGGGCGCGCTTGGCGAAATAGAAGAGAATATGCATTCGGTTCCGCATGGTGACCGCTCTGGTGTGCCAATCGAGCCTTGGTTGATGGACCAATGGTATGTGAATGCTGCTGAGCTTGCAAAGCCAGCTATAGAGGCGGTGCGCGATGGCCGTACCCGTTTCGTGCCACAACGCTGGGAAAAAACCTATTTTGACTGGATGGAAAATATTCAGCCCTGGTGTATTTCACGCCAGCTTTGGTGGGGACACCGCGTACCGGTTTGGTATGGGCCTGACGGTACCATCTTTGTTGAGGAAAGCGCAGAAGAAGCCCAAGAAGTAGCCAACGCCCATTATGGTAAAGCCGTCATGCTGACACAAGATGAAGATGTGCTCGATACTTGGTTTTCATCCGCTTTGTGGCCGTTCTCCACCCTTGGATGGCCAGAAGAGCCGGCTGAGTTAAACCGCTATTATCCGGGCAATGTGCTGGTAACTGGTTTTGATATCATCTTCTTTTGGGTTGCCCGGATGATGATGATGGGCATGTATTTTATGGATGGCAAAGTGCCGTTCAAAGATGTTTATATCCATGCGTTGGTTCGCGATGAATTTGGCCAAAAAATGTCTAAATCTAAGGGGAATGTGCTTGATCCTCTTGATTTAACAGATAAATATGGTGCGGATGCGTTGCGCTTTACTCTTGTTGCGATGGCAGCGCAAGGACGGGATTTAAAATTATCTGAAACGCGTATTGAATCCTATCGTAACTTCACCACAAAATTATGGAATGCCGCACGTTTTCTTGAAATGAATGGCTGTGTTAGCGATAATGCTGGCCTGCCAGCTTGCCCAGATACAATTTCAGAGCCCGTTAATCGCTGGATTTTGGATGAGCTGAATGCCGCTATTACGAAAACAGAAGAAGCGGTAAATAAATACCGATTTAATGAAGCTGCTGACGCAATTTATCATTTTGTTTGGGACAGATATTGCGACTGGTATATCGAATTTATCAAGCCAGTTTTAAAAGAATCACAAGAAACGCGTCAGGTAGCTAGCTTTGTCCTAGCGCAGCTTTTGCGGCTGATGAACCCCTTCATGCCCTTTATCACCGAAGAGCTAAACGCCAAATTATTTGGCCATAAAACCATGCTTGCAGGGCTAGAATGGCCCGCTAAAAGCAGATTAGCAGATAGTCAAACGGGGTTGCATTACGTAATTGATATTATCAGTGAAATCAGGACGATACGCGCAGAAATGAATGTGCCATTGAAAGCAGCTCCTATCCTGAATATCAAAGGGGTGGACACCCTGCAACAAACGGTAATTACCTCTATGCATAGTGCCATTTGCCGGTTAGCACGAGTATCTGATATTGCGATTAACCAAGATGGCTCTTTCGAAAAGGGGACAGCACGAACTAGCTTGCATGGCATGGATATAGGCCTACCACTTGCTGGAATACTTGACTTTGCTGCAGAAAAAGCAAGGCTGGAAAAAGAAATAAAAGCAGGTGAGGGTGAGGTTAAGAAAATCGCCTCGAAGCTTGCTAATGAAGGTTTCCTTGCCAAAGCCCCGGAAGCAGTGGTGCAGGAAAACCGCCGCCGATTAGAAGAAGAACAGACCCGACTGGAGGGGTTGAACACTGCCCACCAGCGTATTCTGGCTGAGATGTAACGCCCTATCAGGAGAAATAGACCGATGAGTGATAAACCTGTTTTTGATAAGTCAAAATTGCCAAGCCGGCACGTATCTGTGGGCCCCAAAAGTGCGCCTCACCGTTCTTATTATTATGCGATGGGGATGACTGAAGAAGAAATAAATCAGCCCCTTATCGGTGTGGCCACCACTTGGAATGAAGCTGCACCATGTAATATTGCGCTTGCCCGTCAAGCCCAAGCTGCCAAGAGGGGGGTGCGTGACCATGCAGGCTCGCCGCGCGAGTTTACCACTATTACCGTGACAGACGGCATTGCTATGGGACATGCGGGTATGAAAGCCTCGCTAGTTAGCCGCGAGGTTATCGCAGATTCGATTGAGCTTACCATGCGTGGTCATTGTTATGATGCGCTGGTTGGGCTGGCAGGGTGTGATAAATCTTTGCCCGGCGTGATGATGTCCATGGCACGCTTGAATGTGCCTTCTGTTTTCATGTATGGCGGCTCTATTCTCCCCGGCTCATTTAAAGGGAATGATGTAACGGTTCAAGATGTCTTTGAAGCGGTTGGTGCGCATGCTGCTGGTAATATGTCAGATGAAGACTTGCATGAGCTAGAATGTGTGGCTTGTCCGTCTGCAGGTTCATGTGGCGGCCAATTCACTGCCAATACGATGGCATGTGTCTCCGAAGCGATTGGCCTTGCCCTGCCAGGTTCTGCTGGCGCTCCAGCTCCGTATGAAAGCCGTGATGAATATGCCTATCATTCTGGCCGTGTCGTGATGGATTTGATCCGTGACAATCTGCGTCCACGCGATATCCTGACCCGCAAAGCATTTGAAAATGCGGCTACAGTAGTTGCGGCATCTGGCGGGTCTACTAATGCAGGTCTGCATCTTCCAGCGCTAGCAGCGGAATGCGGTATTGAATTTGATTTGCATGATGTTGCAGAAATTTTTAAACGTACCCCTTATATTGCCGACTTAAAGCCGGGTGGAAAATATGTAGCAAAAGACCTGTTTGCTGTTGGCGGCGTGCCTATCTTGATGAAGGCCCTTATGGAAGGTGGTTTCCTGCATGGAGATTGCATCACGGTAACTGGCAAGACCATTGCTGAAAATTTAGAAGATGTGGTGTTCCCTGAAAATCAGGATGTTGTTTATAAGACCAGCACACCCCTTTCCCCTACTGGCGGGGTTGTAGGACTTCGCGGAAATCTGGCTCCGGAAGGGGCAATTGTGAAGGTTGCGGGCATGAAAAAACTGCAATTCACAGGCCCTGCGCGCTGTTTTGATTGTGAAGAAGATGCCTTTAAAGCTGTGGAAACACGCGACTATAAAGAAGGGGAAGTTTTGGTTATCCGTTATGAGGGACCTAAGGGCGGACCTGGCATGCGCGAGATGTTAGCGACGACTGCAGCGCTTTATGGTCAGGGCGCTGGTGATACGGTTGCGCTGATAACTGATGGCCGTTTTTCAGGGGCTACACGCGGTTTTTGTATTGGCCATGTTGGTCCAGAAGCAGCTGTTGGTGGGCCTATCGGCCTGTTAAAGGATGGGGATATGATCACCATCAATGCCGAATCTGGGGAAATCAGCGTAGATTTAAGCGAGGATGAGCTTGCAGAACGCCGCAAAAGCTGGAAACCACGTGAGACAGATTATCAGTCTGGCTCAATATGGAAATATGCACAGACCGTTGGGTCGGCAGAAAAAGGCGCGCTTACCCATCCGGGCGGTAAGGCTGAAACGCATACCTATGCTGATATCTAAACAATATTAAAAAACCAAACCTAAAAAGAGCAGGGGCAGTGACCCTGCTTTTTTTTTCACCTATCTTGCTTTATCAACCCTTATGAGCAGGTTTTTTAAACTCTGAATAATCAAAGCTAAAACGGGTATTTAAGCATAGATATATGAAGGTAGCGCTATTAGCGCTTTGCTAAAACAAGCCCCTAGATTGTAATCGGCAATGCTTTAGCCAAAAACATAGCCTGCATTTTTAAAGCAGGTTATAGCATTTCTACCCAGACAGGCGTGTGGTCAGAGGGGCGTTCCAACCCGCGCGGGGTTTTATCCACACCAGCATTAACTAGCTTATCAGCCGCTTCGGGGGACAACATTAAATGGTCAATGCGGATACCGTTATCGCGCGGCCATGCGCCTGCCTGATAGTCCCAATAGCTATATTGCGCACCAACCGGGTGAATAGCGCGTATAGCATCTGTATAGCCAAGATTAGAAAGTTCAAAAAAAGCAGCACGGCTTTGCGGATGCCAAAGAGCATCGCCTTCCCAAGCTGGTGCATCATAACAATCAATGGCTTGCGGCATCACATTATAATCCCCAGCCAGAATAACAGGCATCTCACTGTCTAACAGAGTTTTAGCATGCGCATTAAGCCGCGCCATCCATTGTAATTTATAGTCAAATTTTGGCCCCGGACAGGGATTGCCATTAGGCAGATAAATAGCCCCTAAACGAAAGCCATTAACGCTAGCTTCAATATAGCGGGACTGCTCATCTTGGGTATCTTCTGGGGTTAAATGAGGCAGACCACGCATAACGTTTGAAATCTCAAAAGGTGAGAGGATAGCCACACCATTATATGTTTTCTGGCCATGACAAACACTATTCCAGCCAAGATCTGCAAAAGCCTGATGCGGAAAATTCTCATCACTTAGCTTTAACTCTTGCAGCATCAGGCAATCAACTTGCCCAGAACGGCAATAATCCAGAACATGGTCAAGACGCGCCTTCAGGGAATTTACGTTCCAGCTCGCAATGCGCATAAAACCTATCCTTTAGACGGAAAAAGAAGTGCCGCAGCCGCAAGAGGCGGTAGCGTTGGGATTTTCAACCTTAAAATAGGAGCCAACCAATTCTTCGACGTAATCAAGCTGGGCATCCCCAAGAAAACCAAGCGACATATCATCAACCAGTACCGCCACCCCATGCTGGCGTAGCTCTAAATCTTCGGGCTGTTTTTCAGAATCGAAATCAAACTTATATTGAAAGCCAGAACAGCCGCCGCCATCTACCCGAATACGAAAATATGGCTTATCCTCGCTCTCCAACAGCACAGAAATACGGCTTGCCGCCGCAGCTGTCAGCGAGAAAGGCACAGAATTTTCACTAGAGGTAGATGTGCTTATTTCTGTCATATCTGTCCAGACCCTGATAGGATGTAGATGCGCATTATATTTGCGTGCTTGCTCTTAAACGCGCTTACCCTTCGAATATGAGGGGTGCGCATAAACAAATCAAGCCCTGCTTACATTAATGAGGATGTTATGGCAGCTTCTTCCGCGATACCACAATTAGCGATTTATGGTTGTTTTAATTCCAAAAAAGGGCGGCTTTTGGAGGAAGGAAGCAAAGATAGACACCCTAAGCCTAGCTTTGAGCGCAGCCCGTTTCAGCGCGACCGTGACCGCATCATTCATTCGGTAGCTTTCCGCCGCCTTAAACATAAGACACAAGTTTTTTTATACCATGAGGGGGATTATTTTCGAACCCGCTTAACCCATTCCCTAGAGGTTGCGCAAATCGCGCGAACCATGGCACGTGCGCTAGGCCTGAATGAAGATATTGCAGAAGCGGTTGCCCTAGCCCATGATTTAGGTCATCCGCCCTTTGGTCATGCTGGGGAAGATGCGCTAAATATCGCCATGCAGGATTTTGGCGGCTTTGATCATAATGAGCAGTCATTGCGGGTGTTGACCTTGCTAGAGCATCGCTATGCTGATTTTGATGGGCTCAACCTTACTTTTGAGACAATTGACGGCGTATTAAAACATAATGGCCCGCTATTGGAAAAAGGGGGCGATCGTAGCCATTTACGCCAGACGGTAAAAGACCTTGATAGTAAATGGGGACTTGATCTAGAGCTTTATCCCAGTGCAGAAGCCCAGATTGCCAATCTTTCAGACGATATTGCGTATCTTTCACATGATTTTGATGATGCGTTGCGCGCAGAATTGCTGACATTAAGTCAAATTGATGAGTTGCCTGTAGTAGGGGCTATTCTTAATCAATTACATAGCGAATATGGCGTATTGCCTATGGGACGTCTAACCCATGAGCTGACAAGAGCGCTCATCAGCCATTTTGTTCAAGATTTATTGCATTGCTCACAAGCCCGCATCGCAGATGCCGCCCCGCAGTCGGTTGAGGATGTTCGCCGCGCCGGACAGCCGCTGATATTGCATAGCCCCGAAGCCGCCGCTGAATTACGTATTTTGCGAGATTTTCTAATGAAATATAGCTGGCGTCATTACAAGGTAAACCGGATGACGAGCAAATCCAGAAAAACCCTTACCGCCCTGTTTCAGCGCTTTACTGAAGAAGTGAATTTACTGCCAACAGACTGGCAGGAAAAAGCAGAAAAAGGGGATGAAAAGCATAAAGCACGTGTAATTGCGGACTATCTGGCTTCCATGACAGACCGCTATGCGCTATTAGAGTATGAACGCATCTTTGAAACCGGGCCAATTCTCAGTTAAAATGAACATTTTCAGTGATTTCCAAGACTTTATCCTCACCTCCTTTGATGAGATGATTGCCGCTGGCACCATCGCTTCTCCAGAGCTTGCTGATACTAGCAAGGTGGTAGTTGAATTGCCCCGCGATGAAGCACATGGCGATTTAGCCTGCAATGCAGCAATGGTATTATCCAAACAGGCGCGCATGAAGCCCCGTGATTTGGCTGGGTTATTAGCTGAAAAGCTGATGCAGCGAGATGATGTGGCAGACGTGGAAATCGCCGGACCAGGTTTCATTAATATCCGGCTGATAGAGGGGCGCTGGGCACGCGAACTTGCTGGCATTCTGAACGCTGGTAGCGATTATGGACGCAATGAGTTGGGCAAGGATAAGACCATAAATGTGGAGTTTGTGTCGGCAAACCCTACAGGCCCTCTTCATGCTGCCCATGCTAGAGGGGCTATTTTTGGGGATGCGCTCGCCAATCTTCTGGAATGGTCTGGCTATAAGGTATGCCGTGAATATTACATTAATGATGCGGGCGCACAGGTTGATGTGCTGGCTCGTTCAGCCTTCCTACGTTACCGCGAAGCCTTAGGTGAGGCGGGAATTGAAATCCCAGAAGGGCTGTATCCAGGTCTATATCTAAAAGAGGTTGGCCAAGCCCTAAAGACAGAGTTTGGCGATAGCCTTCTCAAGCAAAGCGAAGCGGAATATCTTGCGCCTATTCGCGGCTTTGCGATTGATATGATGATGGAGGGTATCAAAAAAGATCTTCGCGGATTAGGCATTGATATGGATGTTTATAGCTCTGAGCGGGAGCTTGTTGAAGCTGGCAAGGTTGCTAGTGCTATCGAAAAGTTGCAAACAGATGGGCTAGTCTATCGCGGCGTATTAGAGCCACCAAAAGGCCAGTTGCCCGAAGATTGGGAAGCACGTGAGCAACTGTTGTTCCGCGCAACCGATTTCGGCGATGATATAGACAGGCCTTTACAGAAATCAGATGGCAGCTGGACCTATTTTGCCTCTGATGTAGCCTATCACCATGATAAATTACAGCGCACAGATGGTGCAATGATTAATGTCTGGGGCGCAGATCATGGCGGCTATGTTAAACGCATGAAAGCGGCAACTGAGGCTATTTCTGGTCAGAAAGACACGCTTGATGTTAAATTATGTCAGCTGGTATCGCTTCTGGATAAGGGTAAACCTGTTAAGATGTCCAAAAGGGCAGGAACTTTTGTCACCCTTAGCGATGTAATGGAAGCGGTGGGGGCAGATGTGATGCGTTTTATCATGTTGACCCGCCGAAATGACCAAACGCTAGAATTTGATTATGCCAAAGTTACAGAAAAGAGCCGCGAAAATCCGGTTTTTTATGTGCAATATGCGCATGCCAGAGGATGTTCGGTATTGCGTCAAGACAATCTTCCAGAACTGTCAGGTGCAGATTATAGCCTATTAAATGCCCCCCATGAGGTTAGGTTGATTAAACAGCTTGTTAGTTGGCCACAATTAGTACGCTCTGCTGCGCTTAGCCATGAGCCGCATAAGATCGCCTTTTATCTAATTGATTTAGCTGCCTCTTTTCATGGTTTATGGACAGCTGGACGGGAAGATGCCGCCCTACGCTTTATTATCGAGTCTAACACAGATTTAACCCGCGCGAGGCTCAGCCTTGTGCAAGCGTCGGTAAATGTAATTCAGGCAGGTCTTAGCCTTTTAAGTGTTGATGCGCCGCAGGAGATGTAGAGCCGATGTTGCAGATGCTAAAATCCCGCCATCTATTCATCTTGCTAGGGCTGACTGGACTGCTTGTTGGTGCGGGGATTGTTGCTGTTCTTATTTTGATGCCGCCATTGAATGGCGCAAGTGATGTTGTTTACCTGAAAGGCGATGACACCCCTTATAAGGTGCGGCCATCCGAAGAGGGGGGGCAGAAAATCGCGCATCAGGATTCCCGCTTTATGAAGTTTCTGGATAATGGAGAGGAAAATGGCGAAGAGGTTGAGGTTATTAGCCTGAATGATAGTATGCCAGAGCCGCCGCCCGTTCAGCTAGAAGCAGAAAATGAAGCAAAAGAAGCTGTGGATTTAACCAATCTTTCGACAAAAACAGAACCGCCTGCAAAACCAATTGAAACAGAAAGCGTGCTGGCAACACCGCTGGCAGATGCTAATGAAATTAACAGCGTGACTGATACAAGCTCGCCTAAGCTTTTACAAAACTCACAGCCTGACACCGTAGCTGAACCCGTGCCAGTATCGAAGCCTAAAAACCCTGCACCAAAACCTGTTAAAAAGAAAACGCCTGTTAACCCAGATACGCCCATGCGCCAAATACAATTGGCAGCCTTTCAAAGCCAAAACCGCGCCGATACCGCCGCAGCTTTATTGTCTGAGAAACATAAAACACGCTTGAAGGGATATGTGCTATCTGCAAATGCAATCACTAAGGCAGATGGTGGTCTATTCTGGCGGGTAATGACCGACCAGATGCCCGCCACAGAAGCCAGCTCAATTTGTGAGGCGCTAAAAAAAGCAGGGCAGGAATGTATTATACGTAAACCTAAAGAGCAGCAATAGAGCTAGCCATAATGTCAAATACGCTAACAGACGCTGAGTTTCAGCAAGAAGAGACAAGAGATAAAGAAGCAGAACAGCTCTCTTTATTTGTCAATCTTGATGGCTTTGAAGGTCCAATAGATTTATTGCTAACCCTAGCGCGCGAGCAAAAAGTGGATTTAGGAAAGATTGCAATCCTGCCGCTTGCCGAACAATATCTTGCCTATATTGCCTCTGCTAGAAAGCTAAATCTGGAAGTCGCGGCAGATTATTTGGTAATGGCGGCATGGCTGGCTTTTTTGAAATCGCGGTTACTCTTGCCAGACCCAGAACCTGAACATTCAGAAGATGCGTTGGATATGACTGACGCGCTGCGCTTTCAGCTGGTTAGATTGGAAGCTATGCAGTCAGCAGCAAAGCGGCTATCTGGCTTGCCTTTATTAGGGCGCAGCCGGCTAGTACGTGGCCAGCCAGAAACTTTTGAAGGACGCGTTTCTATCGTTTGGCAGGCACGTTTATATGACCTTATTCAAGCCTATGGCGATATTCGTTCAGCCGAAGAAGCGCAGATGCTAACCATTGCTGCTACCCGCTTATATTCTGTACAAGAAGCTGCAGGGCGCCTAGCCAGATTATTGCCAAAAACACCTGGCTGGACACAATTAGAAGATTTCCTGCCGCCAGAGTTGAAAGACCCGCTTGATAGGCGCTCGGCAATGGCATCCCACTTTGTGGCTAGTCTTGAGCTAGCAAAAGATGGTCAGATTACCTTGCGGCAATCTGGAAAATATACCCCACTTTATCTGCGCATGAAGGAGCAGGCTGGATGAGTAGTGTATCGACAAATGACACATCCCCAGATAGCCCTATAGACACATCTAAAAACGTGCCGGTTGATGCTAGCTTAAGCCTGTCTGAGCGCGCGCGTATTATCGAAGCTTTGGTGTTTGCCTCTTCAGAACCAGTCCCGTTTAAGAAGTTATCTCCATACATAAATGAAGAAACAGAACTGGCTGAAATAATTGACATAATTAAATCACGCTATGATGAGCGTTCTGGTTTAGAATTTGAAGTGATTGACCAGTCATTGGCTTTTCGTACAAGAGCAGATGTTGCAGCCCATCTAAGCCTAGAACGTCCAGTGCAAAAGCCGTTATCCAGAGCGGCGCTCGAAGTGTTGGCTATCATTGCCTATCACCAGCCGATTACGCGCTCTGAGATTGAAGAAATTAGAGGTATAAGCCTATCACGCGGAACGATAGATATTCTGCTGGAATTAGAATGGATACGTCCACGCGGTCGGCGTCGTACACCAGGACGCCCCCTTACATGGGGTACCAGCACTGCGTTTCTTGACCATTTTGGGCTGGCTTCTGTGTCCGAGTTGCCGGGTCTGGAAGATTTAAAATCAGCAGGCCTGCTCCGTAAAGGCCAAGTCATTGGCGGTCTAGGTGAAACGAGCGCCGTAACAGAGGATGCTGCAGATGATGGTGAGGGTGTTATTGGCGAGGACGAATTAGAAGAAGGCCTGCTAGGCGGGGATATAGATTTTTTTGATGAGGGTGAGCATGATTAAAATCTGCATCCCAAAAACATTATAGATTACCAAACGTTACAGATTACCAAACGTTACAGATTATTGGAAAACGCGTGACCATACGATTTGAGAATATCAGCCATTACTATGGCAGTACCGCATCGGTAACCGATATCAGCTTTGAGGTTGGGGAGGGGGAGGTTGTCTCTTTGCTTGGACCATCTGGTTGCGGCAAAACAACTTTGCTTCGTCTGGCGGCTGGTTTTGAAACCCCTGATAGCGGCCAGATTATGCAAGGCGATAATGTGCTATCTTCTAGTTCTGGCGTTTTGCCGCCTGAACAACGCCAAATGGGGCTAGTGTTTCAGTCCTATGCGCTATTTCCGCATATGACTATCCATAGAAATGTGATGTTTGGCCTGCATACGAGCACAAAGGCAGATATTGAAAGGGCAAACGCGCTGCTCGCTGACATGGATTTAGCAGATTGCGCAGATAAATATCCGCATGAGCTTTCTGGTGGCCAGCAACAGCGCGTGGCTTTGGCAAGAGCTTTAGCACCATCTCCTAAACTTATCTTACTGGATGAGCCTTATTCCGGGCTAGATAGCCGCCTGCGCGAGCGTGTGCGTGACCAGATGTTGCATGCGCTACGCTTGTCTGGAACAGCTGCGCTAATGGTTACGCATGATGCAGAAGAAGCGATGTTTATGTCAGACAGGATTATCGTATTGCGTGAGGGGAATATGATACAGCAAGGCCGGCCTATTGATTTATATTGTCGTCCCAGAAGCGCCTTTGTTGCTGAATTTTTTGGTGAGGTTAACCGGGTGCCTGCCATTGGCCAAAAAGGCGAGGTTTCCAGTCTATTTGGAACTCTGCCTTGTGATACTGTTGCCGAAGGCGAGGATGCTGTTATCGTTATTCGCCATGAAGGCTTGCAGGTATCGATGGATAGAACGGGCGATAAAGCAGACGGCGTAGAAGCGATTGTACAAGAAGCGCACCTTTTGGGTCGAAGCTCTCTGTTGCATCTATCTGTTCCAGAAACTGATAAAAGTGAAGAGCTGCATTTGCATGCCCGCATCCCAGGTTTGAATTCCTTTGCTGAGGGCGCGCGGGTGCATATCAGCATTGATCCATCACAGGCTTTTGTGTTTCCAGACGGAAAAAAGATTTAAAAACGAAAGCTAGCTGTTGCCGCATTAAATTGGCATGTTTATATTCGCAATAGCTTTAAAATATAATGGCATCCGGTAAAGGAAAATTCTGCCTTGACCTTGCCGACATGACCGTAAGGGGATTGAAATGGGTTTCACTAGCATTTGGCACTGGATTATTGTTCTAGCCGTTGTACTGATTTTGTTTGCACGTCCGGGTAAAATTTCTGGCATTATGGGCGATTTCGGAAAAGGCCTGCGTAGCTTCAAAGATGGTGTAAAATCTGATGAAGCTGATGATGAGGCAGAAGTAGAAGCAGAAGCTATTGAACAGCCTGCGGCTAAAAAGGTTGCTAAAAAAGCAGCTAAGAAGGTAGCCAAGAAAGTAGCGCCTAAAAAGAAAACAACAAAAACGGCTGCAAAGAAAACAAAGGCACCTAAAAAGGCTGCAAAGAAAAAGGCTTAACGCCTTGGGGTTGTTGCCTTGGGGTGCTTGCCTCGTGCATTGGGGGGGGGTCTTGCTGTGTCCGGTTTAAGGAAGCAAGGCAAGATTTCTTTTTTGACATTCTGGTCTGGCAAGACGCTACGCGGTTTCCCTTCACTAGAATATTGGCCTGATTTTCGGAGACAAAATGTTTGATTTTGGTTGGCAAGAATTTGTTATGGTCGCCTTCGTCCTTGTGTTGGTCGTCGGCCCGAAAGATTTGCCAAAAGTACTCCGTGGTTTTACTAAATTCACCCGTCAGGCTAGGCAGATGGCGAACGAATTTACCCGCTCGTTAGAGGATGTTGGTGCAGACGATAATATTCGCGAAGTTAAATCCATGGTTGCTGACCTCAAATCAGGCAATCTAGAGGATATGGCGCGTATCGTTGATGATAAGGAAGTGACCACAGAGCTGGGCAAAATCAAAGATGACATGGATGTTGCTGGATTAAGAGACAAGGTAAGCGAGGTTCAAAAGGCAGGCCAACAAGACGCAGCAACACCAAAAAATAAACCTGCAAAAATACCAAAAACCAAGACACAAAAAACCGCTAAAAAGACAGCTAAATCTGGTAATGTGAAGGGCAGCGCATAATGGCTGATGCTGTAGACCCAACTGAAGGTTCAATGAGCCTATTAGATCATTTAACTGAACTTCGGAATCGCATTGGTATTGTCTTTATTGCCTTTGTTGTTATTTTTCTTGCTTGTTTTATCCGCCCATTTGGTTCTGGTAGTGCAAATATTGCAGACCTTACTTATCATTGGCTGCAAGCACCGCTTGCTGCACGTGAAGAAGTTAGCCGGATGATTTTCACTGGCCTGCATGAAGGGTTTTTCACGCAGGTTAAAGTGGCGTTTTTTGTTTCTATCTGTATTACCTTTCCCATTATCTTGCTGCAAATCTGGCGTTTTGTTGCGCCGGGTTTATACAAAAATGAACGCAGAGCGATTTATCCTTTCTTGCTAGCAACACCTGTGCTGTTCGCAATGGGCGCTTTGATGGTTTATTATCTGGTGATACCGCTAGCTTGGGGTTTTTTCCTGTCGTTTGAGATGCAAGGGGCAGAGGGCGCTCTAGCAATTGAGGTTGAGCCGCGCATTTCAGAATATCTAAGCCTTGTTATGCGTTTGATGTTTGCCTTTGGGGTATCGTTTGAGTTGCCGGTATTACTGCTGTTGATGGTCAAAGCAGGGCTAATGACAGCAGATGGATTAGCAGAAAAACGTAAATACGCTATTTTGCTAGCCTTTATTGCTGCCGCTATTTTAACCCCGCCTGATGTTATCTCGCAGGTTCTGTTGGCTGTGCCTGTAATCCTTTTATATGAGATTTCTATTATCGGTGCGCGTATGATCCAGAAAAAACGCGATAGGGCTGATGATGACACTAAGGATGATGCCAAAGATGATGCCAAAGATGATGAAAGCAACTTAACCTGACCTAGCAGATAGTTTGTAGCTATCTTTTGAGCGCAATATGGAGACCTAGCGCCTATGCATGACATAAAAGCTATTCGCGAAAATCCAGAGCAGTTTGACAAGGCAGCACAGCGGCGCGGCCTGGACCCTGTTGCGGGGCAGATTGTTGCATTGGACAAAGAAAGACGCGAAATTCAAACGAATCTTCAGGCAAAATTATCACGTCGTAACGAAGCTAGCCGAGAAATTGGCCAGAAAAAAGCTGCTGGCGAGGATGCAGATACGCTATTGGCAGAAGTTGCCGCCCTAAAAGAGGCTATCCCAGCTTTGGAAGCACAGGAAGCAGAACTGTCACAAGCCATTAACACTCATCTGATCTCTATCCCGAATATTCTGGATGATATCGTGCCAGATGGCGAGGATGAGGATGAGAATGAGTTGTTGCGGAGTGTAGGTGAAAAGCCATCTTTTTCCTTTACCCCCCGCGATCATGTTGATATTGGCGAAGGCTTGGGACAAATGGATTTTGCAGCTGGCGCCAAACTATCTGGTGCGCGCTTTGTTGTCTTGCAAGGCCAGCTAGCTAGGCTGGAGCGTGCCCTAGCTGCTTTTATGCTTGATGTGCACACCAAAGAGCATGGCTATCTAGAGACTTTGCCACCTGCTTTAGTCCGTACCCAAACTATGACTGGAACAGGCCAGCTACCTAAATTTGCCGAAGACCTGTTCCATACAACAGATGATAGATGGCTTATCCCAACAGCAGAAGTGCCGCTAACTAATATTGTTGCAGACAGTATTGTCCCGCGTGATGCCTTGCCAATGCGCCTAACCGCATTTACCCCATGTTTCCGCGCTGAAGCTGGTTCAGCTGGGCGCGATACAAGAGGACTTATCCGTCAACATCAATTCTCTAAGGTGGAACTTGTAACCCTTACCACGCCAGAGGAATCTGAAGCTGAATTGGCGCGAATGACAGCCTGTGCGGAAACAATTCTCCAGCGCCTAGGGCTGGCTTATCGCGTGCTGCGCTTATGTTCTGGTGATACGGGTTTTTCAGCTCAGCAAACTTTGGATATTGAGGTTTGGTTGCCCGGTCAAGATGAAGGCAAGGGCATGTATCGCGAGATTTCATCCTGTTCAAACTGTGGTCCGTTTCAGGCGCGCCGCATGAAAGCACGCACCCGCAAAGACGGGGAGAAGGAAACTGAGTTTTTGCATACCCTAAACGGCTCTGCATTGGCGGTTGGCAGATGTATGATAGCGGTTCTGGAAAACGGCCAACAAGAGGATGGCTCGGTTTTACTGCCAGAAGTCTTGCATAATTATATGGGGTGTGACCGTCTAGTTGCATCTGCATAACAAAAAGCTAGGTTAGCTAATAGCGTTGGGAGAAGGTTTTTTGCGCATTCTGATCACGAATGATGATGGTATTGATGCCGAGGGCTTGCACCTGTTAGAAGAGTTAGCGCGCACCTTATCAGATGATGTGACAATAGTGGCACCTGCTGCTAATCAATCTGGTACTGGCCGTTCTATTAGCTTGCACCGTGATATAGATTTTCATAAGCGGGACCAGACCCATTATTCGGTAGGCGGTACACCTGCAGATTGTGTGATGCTGGCCTTGCATCTCTTATTCCCAGATAAAAAGCCTGATCTGGTGCTATCTGGCATTAATCACGGAATGAATGTTGCAGATGATATTGGTTATTCTGGGACAGTTGGCGCGGCCAAAGAAGCGGCTATAAATGGCATAGCCGGCATTGCCCTATCGCAACGTTTTGCCAAAGGTCAGGCAGATTTCACACCTGTTAAACAAGTTGGCAGAGAGGTGTTGGAAGCTGCTGTTAAAATAACGATGCCGGAGCGTTCCGTCCTAAACATTAATTTTCCGCCAGCCCATCTGGGCCCTGTAAAGGGGATGCGTTCGGCAAGCTTGGACTGTCATAAATTCTCAGATGAAATCTTACCAGGTGATGAGCCAGGCAGCTATCGTATCGGTCCCATGCTGATGCTTGATGAGGTTGCACCAAACACTGACAGATGGTGGCTGGATAGAGGATATGTCTCGCTAACGCCATTAAAAATGGATATGACCGCTACAGATTTGCTGCCCAATATGCCAGATAAGGATTTATCTGTTCTGTGACCCAAAAGAGCCAAACTGCTATGCCTAGCTTTCTGCCGCAAAAAGCAAAATTACTTATGGCCTTGCGCGCTCAAGCTATTATGCAGCCAGAGATATTATCGGCCATTGAAACTATTCCGCGTGAGCAATTCATTCCTGACAGCCTGCATGCGCATGCCTATGAAAATGCCTCTCTGCCTATCGGTCATAAACAGACCATCAGCCAGCCTTATATAGTGGCGGTAATGACGCAAGCTCTTGAGCTGAAGAAAACCCACAGAGTTTTAGAAATTGGGACAGGAAGTGGCTATCAAGCAGCTATCTTATCGCGCTTATCGCGCCGCGTTTATACTTTGGAGCGGTTGCGTCCATTGCTGATTTCAGCAGAAAAGCGCCTGAAAGAACTGCAAATATCAAACATTACCTATCGCCATAGCGATGGTGCGAAAGGCTGGCCAGAGGCTGCCCCTTTTGACCGGATTATTATCACCTGTCAGGTTGTTGAAATCCCTGCAAACCTGCTTGATCAGCTTAAAATAGGGGGAATATTAATCGCCCCTGTCGGTCCATCTGGTAAAGAAATGCTGGTTCGTGTAAAACGAGGAGAAGACAGGATTGAGAAAGAAGAACTGATGCCTGTTCGATTTGTTCCGATGCTGGCCGGAATAGATCGATAGGAATAGATCGATAGAAATAGATCGAGATAGAAATAGATCGAGATAGAAATAGATAATTTATAAAATGGGATATAGAGCGATAATGAAAAAACAATTTCAGCGGTTTTTTAAGCTTTCAAACCTTACACCTGTTTTACTCATTGCTGGTCTTGCGGGCCTTAGCGCCTGCCAGAGCAGGCTGCCAGAGTTACCATCTTTGTCGCTAACGCGCGATGAACCCGCCCCGTTTGAAGATGCCCCCTTGCGTGAAGCACGGGCATTACTGCCTGTTTCAGGGCAGGTAGTTGTACAGGCAGGTGACACCATTTTTAGCCTTGCAACCCGCTATCAGATAACCCCTCAATCCATTATTAATGACAATCAGCTAGTTCCCCCTTTCAATATTGCTGTTGGAGAGCAGCTAACGCTATCCCCAGCACGCTATCACATTGTTGTCATTGAAGATAATTTATATGATCTTTCCCAGCGCTATGCCGTAAGCCAGCAGCAATTGGCCGCACTTAATGCGTTGCAAGAGCCGTATGATCTGATAGTGGGTCAGCGCCTGTTATTGCCAGACCAGCTAGATTTTTCTGTATTAGATGTAGCAGGTATAGATATTGAAGTAGTACCAGCTAGTGCGATAAGGCCTGCCCCGCAAACCACAGCTGCAACACCACCAAAATCACCCCCCAAATCCTTTGTTGCTCCAGCATTAGGCAGCGCTGGATTTACTTGGCCTGTAAAAGGTGAGGTTGTTGCAGAGTTTGGACCTATGGCAAGAGGTGTTCATAATGATGGGGTAAATATTCGCGCTGATGAAGGAACCATTGTGGTTACCTCTGCGCCGGGTACGGTTGCTTTTGTTGGCACTGGCCTGAAGAGTTTTGGCAATCTGGTCTTAGTAAAGCATGAGGGCGGCTATATTACAGCCTATGCCCATCTAAGCGATATTCAGGTAAAAGAAGGGGATGTGCTAGGTGAGGGGACAAGCATTGGTCAAGTTGGTATGACTGGGCGCGTGGATAGCCCGCAGCTACATTTTGAAATTCGGCAAAGCCGCACACCCCTTAATCCAAGAGAGATTATCTCTTAATTAAAATAGCTTCACAGGGGTTATATCTTTACCCCATGCTGCATGGCGAGATTAAGGATATATTGAAAAGCTGTTCTTCCAGACCGATTACCGCGCCCAATGGCCCATGTTAGGCTGTCTTGACGGGCTATATCATAGCTCACGGGGATTTTGTAATAGTCGATATACCATCTGATCATTTCCAAATAGGTATCTTGGTCAACATTATGAAAGCCAATCCATAGCCCAAAACGATCAGAAAGGGATATTTTTTCTTCTGACGCTTCGGAACGATTAATGGCCGTAGACCTCTCATTCTCTATCATATCGCGTGGCATCAAGTGCCGGCGGTTAGAGGTCGCATAGAAAACCAGATTACGTGGCCGCCCAGAAAGGCCGCCTTCTAAAACTGCTTTCAGTGACTTATAGCTTATATCATCCTGCTCAAAGGCTAGGTCATCACAAAAGATGATAAAGGCACGTTCAATGCGCGCCAAACGTTCCATCACCTCAGGCAAGTCAGACAGGTCTTCACGCTGAATTTCAACTAATCCAATATTATAACCAGCTTCTAAAAGATGGCCATGAACTGCCTTCATAACTGAAGATTTACCAGTGCCACGTGCGCCCCATAGCAAAGCGTTATTGGCACGCATACCTTTAGCAAAATATTCAGTATTCTCTAAAAGCTTTTGTTTTTGCTGATCTATTCCTTGCAAACTTTCTAAGGGCAGACGTTGAATTTCATCTACGGGGTGAAAATTTGACTTCTCTGCAACCCAGATATACCCCTCATGGGCAGTCAAATCTATTTCGGCATTTTGTGGCGGTGCAAGGCGTTCTAGCGCATCGGCAATGCGGGTCAACACATCCAAATTTTCATCAGTTGGTGTCATAATCACACTCTAAATTTCAATCCCAAAAGACACAGCATACCTAGCTCATCATAGCGCAAACTAGTAGCTGCTTTTCTATGTTTGCACTATAGCGAAGCGATAACTAAACTCAATTATTTACTGTGAATAGTTTATAGTTAAAGACGTTGCAGAACTAAAAATAGCTGAAAATTTGCAAATCTTAAAAAAGCCCAATTTTGTTTGTCATAGCTGGTTAATCATTATTGGCTTTTAACAGAAATTTATGTTACCAAAACAGGGCTTTTTAAGCTGCCAGATGCGCAGCTTTTTTATTATGGAGACTTCCTATTATGCTTATTAGTCCAGCTTTTGCTCAATCAGCCGGTGGTGCCGGGGGATTAGCCTCACTTCTGCCTTTTGTGCTGATTTTTGTTGTTTTTTACTTTTTCCTTATTCGGCCGCAACAAAAGCGGGCCAAAGAGCATCGTGAAATGGTAAGCCAACTCCGCCGCGGGGATAAGATTATCTCTTCTGGTGGTCTTGTTGGCACGGTTACAAAATCGGTCGAAGGTCAGGAAACTGTTGAGGTGGAAATCGCTAAAGATGTTAAGGTTAACATCATGCGCACCATGATTGCCGATAAGCGCGCCAAGGATGACAAAAAGGGCAAGGGCGGTAAAGCTGATGAGCCTCAGGCTAAATCTGGTTTAGCTGGCTTGTTTGGCGGTAAAAAATAAAGGCGTGACAAAAGCGGCAAGATCTTCTGGTCACGGCCGCTTTTTCTTCCCTAATCTTTTCACGAGTTCATCTTATGCTTCAGTTTGAGACATGGAAAAAAGCGATTGTTTTGCTGCTGGTTGCTACCGGCATGCTCTACGCAGCCCCTAATCTGTTTAGCCGCGGGGATGATAGTGGCGGTACTGCCTTTATGCCCGGCCAAGCTATAAATCTTGGCCTTGATCTGCAAGGCGGCTCGCATCTGTTGTTGCAAGCAGATCTTAGTGCAGTAGTTGCTGAGAGGATGGTGAGCGTTTCAGAAAATCTGAGGTTAACGCTCCGCGCTGAAAAAATTAGGTTTCGGAGCTTAAAAGCGAATGCAGATTCGGTGGGTTTTGCCCTACGTAGTAATGAAACGGATGATGTAGCAAACGCCCAAATAGATGGCATATTGGCTGATTTGGGTCGTGATTTTGATGTTGTGCGCACAGGTCAGGCATTTACAATCCGCTTTAACGAGGCAGGATTGCAAAATCTTGCTAATCAAACGGTCGAGCAAGCCATTGAAATTATTCGCCGCCGACTAGACCCAGATGGCACAAAAGAGCCTGTTATCCAGCGTCAGGGCAAGGATAGAATTCTTGTTCAATTGCCGGGTGTCGATGACCCAGAACGCATTAAGCGGCTTATCGGCAGAACAGCTAGACTGACCTTCCAGCTGGTGGATATGCGCACCACAGCACAGGAGGCGCGAAATTCTGGCCGCGTACCACCGGGTAGTGTGCTTCTGGAAAGTGCCGAAGAAGGCGGGCAGGAATATATCGTTGAAAAGCGGGTCATGGTTAGTGGGGAGTTACTAGAAAACGCCTCTGCTGGGTTTGACCAAAACAGCAGGCCTGCTGTGAATTTTCAACTAAACGCTGAAGGCGCCCGGAGATTTGGCCGCGTCACAGGCGAAAATATTGGCCGTCCCTTTGCTATCGTTTTAGATGGCAAGGTCGTTTCTGCGCCAGTTATCCAATCGCAAATTTTTGGTAGTGGACAGATTACTGGCAATTTCGATGTTGCGGAAACAAACGAGCTAGCGTTGATCTTACGGGCTGGGGCGCTACCTGCGCCTCTTATCATACTAGAGGAGCGTTCGGTTGGTCCGGGCTTGGGGGCAGATTCGATTGCCGCAGGTCAGATAGCAGCAATGGTCGGTCTTGCGCTTGTTATAATTTATATGGTGTTAAGCTATGGGCTGTTCGGTGTATTTGCCGATATAGCATTGATGGTTAATATCGTCTTGATTTTAGGCGCGCTTTCCGCGTTGCAGGCGACCCTAACTTTGCCTGGGATCGCTGGTATTGTTTTGACCATGGGGATGGCGGTAGATGCTAATGTGCTTGTTTTTGAGCGCATACGAGAAGAGCTGCGCGGTGGCAGGCGTGTTGCCCAAGCGATTGAGGCTGGGTACAGCCGCGCGCTATCAACCATTATTGATTCAAACCTAACCACCTTATTTGCTGCACTTTTCCTGTTTGTTTTTGGCTCAGGCCCGATTAAAGGATTTGCGGTAACGCTATCACTGGGGATTGCAACCTCCATGTTTACTGCCCTGATGGTCACCCGCTTACTGATTGTAGTTTGGGTGAACGCCAAGCGGCCAAAAAAGCTAGAACTTTAGGGTTACGGGAGATTTGTTATGTTCAGATTAAAACTGGTACCTTCAACCCCATCCTTAAATTTTTTGAAATATATGCCTGTTGCTGGCTTATCATCACTTGCAGCAGTGCTGGTATCTATTGGCTTGTTCTTTATTATTGGTCTAAATCTAGGGATTGATTTCAGAGGCGGCATCTTGATTGAGGCGCGTTCTGAAACACCTGCAGATATTGGCGGTGTACGCGGCGATTTAGAAAATCTTGGTTTAGGGGATATTTCTATCCAGAGCTTTGGTAGTGACCGTGATGTGCTTATCCGTGTGCAAAAACAAGAAGGTGATGAGCGAGCACAATTACAGGCGATTGAGAAAATCACAAATGCGCTTGGCGGGGCTTATGATATCCGGCGCACTGAATTTGTAGGGCCGACTGTAGGGGCGGAGCTGGCAGAAAAAGGTATTCTTGCGGTTGCTTGTGCATTATTCGCGATTATGATTTATATTTGGTTTCGCTTCGAATGGCAGTTCTCAATTGCCGCTTTTCTTGCGCTTACCCATGATGTGCTTACCACAATTGGCTTGTTTGCGTTAACAGGGTTTGAGTTTAATTTGGCAACCTTGGCGGCAATTTTGACGATAGCTGGCTATTCTATCAATGATACGGTGGTGGTGTTTGACCGCGTTCGTGAGAATTTACGTAAATATAAATCTTGGGAACAGCCAAAGATATTAAATAAATCTTTGAACGAAACACTCTCCCGTACCGTGATGACCACTGTTACTACTGCGATTGCGCTGATAGCGATTATCTTGTTTGGTGGAGCGGTGTTACGTGATTTTGCGCTTGCAATGCTATGGGGGGTTACTATCGGAACCTATTCTTCTATCTTTATCGCTGTAGGGCTTATTTCGCGTTTTGATCTAAAGCGTAATGATGATGAAGATAACCAGATACCTACACCTGAATATGAACGCTAGAACAGCTGGTTAAAAGGCCGCTGTTTTGCTGATTACATAAAAATAAGGACGCTTGTAGCGAGCTGATGGCCGAAAACACCACAGACAAACATAACCCGCTTGTATCGGTTCAAGAATTTCCCGATGACGGCAAACTGCAAATTATACATGGCTATGGTGGTGGCCAATTTCGTATAGCAGGGCAAACTTGTAATGGTGCACAATTTGTTCTTCCGCGTTTGACACTAGACTGGCAGATTACCTCGCTTGCGGATGTGACAGCTAATGCGATTGCAGAAATGCTAGCGGCAGGCAAAAATACCGGCATCCTTGAAGGCCAAGATGGCCAGATGACTGAGCTGGTTATTTTAGGTGTAGGTGCGCGCGCCGATAGCCATTTACCCGAACTTGCACAGGCGCTAAAGGCTCAAAATATTCGCCTTGAGGTAATGACAACAGCTGCGGCGTGCCGGACCTGGAATGTGCTGCTGACCGAAGGGCGTTCTGCGGCGGTTGGTCTGCTGCCGGTTGACTAGAATTGCTGCGCATCCATGACAGATAAAAATAGCTGGAAATCCTTACGCGAAAATGCGCCTCTGTTAAGTTATAGTCTGCTTTTCCAAAATCTGCAGCAGCGCGAGGTTTTGGCAGATATCCTATCGCTTGGCTTGGAGTTTGATTTTATCCTTGCCCAAGCCTCAGAACCGATGTTGGCTCTTATTCGCCTGAAATGGTGGGAAGAGCAAATTGCCAACTCTGCAAAGGGGGACAGCCTGCCCCTATTAGGCCAAATAAACAGCCATATTGCAGCAGGGTTTCTAAGGCGAGCACAAGTAATCAGCTTGCTTGAGCGTTGGCAGGATTATGCAGAATCTGATCCGCAAAACTCTCAAAATACTGGGCAGAAATGCTGGTCAGAGATTCTTGCTATTTGCGCGCATTTATGCGGGTTTGAGGACGATAAGTTAACACAAGAGATAGGCGCTGCATTATATGATAGCCGCAATGGCTATACCCCGTCAGATTTGCCCAGCGCACGGCAAATACACCAAAGCTATGGTAAAGGGGCTGAATTCTTAATTATTCTTGCTTATTTGGCGCGGCGCGGAACAGATGCTGGCATCACCTCAGATAATCTCATCCTATTTAAAATCATCTGGCAGGTGCTTGCTAAGCCGAGCGCCTAGTCTCATCATCAGGTGCGAAGAGGGCTTCTATATCCAATGTTGTGTTACCGGACCAGCCTTGCATACTCAGCAGGGCACGGCGCGCAAACGCAGCCTTCCTATCGCGACCCTTTAATTTTCTCTTGCCAGTTTTATTATCGCTAGCCTCCAGCTCTGGAAACAGGCCAAAATTTACATTCATAGGCTGAAAACTATCTGCCATTGCCCCGCCAGTAATATGCTGTAAAAGGGCGCCATGGGCAGTAATTTGCGGCGGCGCATCCCATTGCTCGCCCATAATTTCTGCAGCCGCCATGCGTCCTGCCATACCGCCAATTGCAGCAGATTCAACATAGCCTTCAACGCCAGTAATCTGGCCAGCAAAGCGCAAGCGCGGCATTTTATGCAAGCGAAGTTCGCTATCTAGTAAGCGTGGACTATTGATAAAAGTGTTGCGATGCAAACCGCCAAGGCGCGCAAATTGAGCCCCTTCTAGACCGGGTATCATCTGAAACACCCGCACCTGCTCTGCATATTTTAGCTTAGTCTGAAATCCAACCATATTGAACAAGGTGCCCAGCCGGTTATCTTGACGTAATTGCACTACCGCATAGGGACGCGAGCCATCATGGGCATTGGTTAATCCAACTGGTTTCATTGGCCCAAAACGCAAGGTCTCACGCCCACGTGATGCCATCACCTCCACAGGCATACAGCCGTCAAAATAGGGGGTGTTTTCCTCCCATTGATGGAACGACATTTTCTCACCCGCTAGCATTTCATCTAGGAAATGTTCGTATTGCTCTTTGCTCATCGGGCAGTTGATATAGTCCCGGCCATCCCCGATAGCGCTGGTTTTATCATAGCGCGACTGAAACCATGCGATGTCCATATTAATACTATCTGCATGCACAATCGGCGCAATCGCATCAAAAAAGGCTAGGTCTTCTTCCCCTGTAACCTCGCGCACCGCCTCAGCTAGCGCATCCGAAGTTAGCGGACCCGTGGCCACAATCACCTGATCCCATGTACTATCTGGCAGCCCCTTTATTTCGCCGCGCTCAAGGGTGATATTTGGATGTGCAGATAATTTTGCCTCTACCCCTTGGGCAAAAATATCCCTATCAACAGCTAGCGCGCCGCCTGCAGGAACAGCCGCAACATCCGCCTCTGTCATAATGATAGAGTTCAGCATCCGCATCTCTGCATGCAATACCCCGACGGCATTGGCAGTAGCATCATCAGAGCGAAAAGAATTAGAGCAAACTAATTCGGCTAGATGTTGGGTTTTATGAACATCTGTTGCGCGCTCTGGGCGCATTTCATGTAAAATGACCTGCACGCCTTGCTCAGCTGCCTGCCATGCAGCTTCTGAGCCAGCCAGACCGCCACCAATGATATGTAGAGGGGTGTTTGCTGCCATTAAGATACCTTTTTTCTGTCCTCACGCGCTGGTTTTAGCAAACGTGCCAAATAAGACCCGGTATGCGAGCCATCAACTTCTGCGACCTTCTCTGGCGTACCAGCTGCAACAATTTCACCGCCGCCATCGCCGCCTTCTGGCCCAAGGTCAATAATCCAATCCGCAGTTTTAATCACATCCAGATTATGTTCAATCACAATGACCGTATTACCAGCTTCGACTAGCTCATGCAAAACTTCTAGTAATTTAGCGATGTCAGCAAAATGCAGACCTGTGGTAGGCTCATCCAGAATATACACTGTACGTCCTGTTGCGCGCTTCGATAATTCCTTGGATAGTTTCACCCTCTGGGCTTCCCCGCCTGATAGGGTGGTAGCTTGCTGGCCGATGCGCACATAGCCCAAACCGACCCGCAACATAGTTTGCAACTTGTCACGAATAGACGGCACAGCTTTGAAAAAGCTGACACCTTCTTCAACGGTCATATCAAGAACATCTGCTACGGATTTGCCGCGCCATAATATTTCCAAAGTTTCACGATTATATCTACGTCCCTTACAGCTATCGCAAGTAACATAGACATCTGGCAGAAAATGCATCTCGATTTTAATCACGCCATCACCTTGGCAAGCCTCACACCTGCCGCCTTTGACGTTAAAGCTGAAGCGGCCCGGCGTATAGCCGCGCGATTTAGCTTCTGGCAGGCCAGCAAACCATTCGCGTATGGGGGTAAAAGCTCCTGTATAGGTAGCTGGATTAGAGCGCGGTGTACGACCAATTGGCGACTGATCGATATCTACCACCTTATCAAGCAGCTCTATGCCCTCGATTTGTGTATGCGGGGCAGGTATTTCACGGCTTTTATGTAACCGCCGCGATAAGGCTTTCCACAAGGTTTCTAGAATTAGCGTAGATTTACCGCCGCCGGATACGCCAGTGATACAGGTCAGTATACCTAGCGGAATTTCTGCATTTACAGATTTCAGATTATTGCCGCTTGCCCCTTTGACCTTAAGGCTACGTTTTTTATCAAACTTCCGCCGTTTTGCTGGAACAGCTATCTCTTTTGCCCCACTTAAATATTGCCCTGTCAGAGATGCCGGATTGGCCAGAATATCCGATAATACACCCTCAGCTACCACCGTGCCGCCATGCACCCCAGCTCCTGGCCCCATATCCACCACATAATCAGCCGCCCGTATTGCATCTTCGTCATGTTCGACCACCAGCACGGTATTGCCGAGGTCACGAAGACGCGTCAACGTCGCCAGCAAGCGGTCATTGTCACGCTGATGCAGGCCGATTGACGGCTCATCTAGGACATATAAT